>SCPN01000110.1_pt1 | contig 833652 bp, 854 predicted proteins | sample 6106831 | NCBI WGS metagenome assembly SCPN01 (sample SAMN10720447, study PRJNA508395) | human gut metagenome | isolation source: Participant 1, 0 month | reverse complement strand
TCACTGCAAGGTGGTAAAACGAAGTACTGAAAGCGTTAATTATAGCACTAATGTCCGTTTCAAATCTCCTATGTCGATGCCGGAAATGATGGACTCATGGAGTTTTGCCAACTATTGGAACGAGGCCGGTATCAACCAGAACGGTAATATCAAGTTCACTCAGGATGTAATGGATAAGATTCTGGCATTCCAGCAGGGAACCTTAACAGGACCGGATGCCGCCGGAATTTCCTGGCAAGACGGTGAGTGGAAGAAATATGCCGGTGCATGGGCCAATACAGACTGGTTTAAAGAACAGTATCACAGCATCGTATCCAATGAGCACAACATATCAGTGAATGGAGGTACAGATAAAGTGACTTATATGGTTTCAGCCGGTTACATGGGCGATAAGGGACTGACTCGCCATGGAGATGACCGCCTGACTCGTTATAACCTTTCAGGTAAAATCAACGCAACACTTTCTAAATATGTGAAGTTAATGTATAACACCAAATTTATTCGTGAGGATTATGACCGTCCCTCTTACCTGACGAGTAATTTCTACCACAATATCGCTCGCCGCTGGCCGACCAATCCGGTAAAAGACGCCAATGGATATTATCTGGATCATAGTGAAATTATTCAGATGGAAGAAGGTGGACGTGATGTGACTCAAAAAGATCAATTCTATCAACAGATTCAGTTGGTTGTTGAACCTTTGAAAGACTGGTTGATCCATGCTGAGGGTAACATGAAGATTGTCAATAATCAGAATCAGTGGGAAGTATTGCCTGTATATTATCACGATGGCGAGGGAAGCCCTGTTGCCATGGCATGGTTCGACGGATATACTCCGGGAATGTCACGTGTCAACCAAAGTTATTGGAAAGACAACAATTATTCTCTAAACCTGTATACTGATTATTTCAAGCAGATCGGTGATCATTACTTTAAAGTGATGGGAGGTTTTAATGCCGAATTGTATAAACGGACAAATTTATCAGGACAGCGTGATGAGTTGATCACTCCGGATGTTCCGACATTGAATACCGGTACTACTGAACAGAAAGCAAATGGTGGTTACTCCCACTGGGCAAATGCCGGTTTCTTCGGTCGTATCAACTATAACTATAAAGAACGTTATTTGTTGGAAATCAATGGTCGCTATGACGGATCTTCCCGTTTCATCGGAGACAAACGTTGGGGCTTCTTCCCATCATTCTCTGCCGGTTGGAATGTTTCTCGCGAACCCTTCTGGAGAGATCTGGAACACATTGTGAATAATTTCAAGATCAGAGGTTCATGGGGTGAATTGGGTAACTGTAACACAACTGCTTTCTATCCTTTCTATCAGACAATGCCTACAGGTGTTGAAAACAGCGGTTGGCTGATCAATGGAAAGAAACCGAATACAGCTTCTGCACCGGGCATTGTGAGTGCTGAAATGACATGGGAAACCGTTCGTTCATGGAATATCGGTTTTGACTTCGGTTTACTCAACAATCGTTTGACGGGTTCATTTGACTATTTCGTTCGTAATACACTTGATATGATTGGTCCGGCTCCACAATTACCGGCAACACTGGGTGCTACGGTTCCTAAGGTAAACAATGCGGATATGAAAGCATGGGGTTTTGAAGTGGAAGTTTCTTGGAGAGACCGTATTAAAGATTTTAATTATGGAGTGAAATTCGTTCTTTCCGATGACCAGAGAAAGGTAACACGCTATCCGAACGAAGAACTGAATAGAAACCAGTGGTATGCAGGAAGAATGGATGGTCTGGTTTGGGGATATGAGACAGTAGGTATTGCCAAGACAGATGCGGAAATGGAAGCACACCTGGCTTCATTACCCAATGGAGGACAAAGCCAGCTAGGTAGTAAGTGGGCTGCCGGTGACATCATGTACAAAGACCTGAACGGAGATGGTAAAATTTCTTCGGGAGACGGTACTTTGAATGATCTCGGCGACTTGAAGGTGGTAGCCAATACTCAATTACGATTTAAATATGGTTTGACACTAGATGCATCCTGGAAAGGTTTCGATTTCAGTGCTTTCTTCCAAGGAGTAGGCAAGCGTGATGTTGTTGTCGGAGGACCGTATTTCTGGGGAGCTAACGGACAAGGAATGTGGCAGGCTGCTGCTTTCAAAGACCACATGGATTATTTCCGTCCGGAAGATACAGAAAGTGTATTTGGACCGAATGTAGATGCCTATTATCCGAGAGTCATCTTTGGCGGTGGCAGCAGTGAAGGTGGAAAGAATACTCTGACACAGTCACGTTACGTACAGAACGGTGCTTATATTCGTTTGAAGAACTTACAACTGGGTTATACTTTACCAAGCACTATCACAAAGAAATTTGCTGTAAATTCACTTCGTGTATATGTTTCGGGAGATAACTTATGGACAGGTACAAAGATGAGGGTATTCGACCCTGAAGTACTGGGTAGCACCGGTGATGCAGGAAAAGCATATCCTTTGGCAAGAGTGTGGTCTGTTGGTCTTAACGTAAACTTTTAATTGATACTTTTTATGAAAATAACATTCAAATATATAACTCTATCTCTGTTGGCCGGAGCGTCTTTACTGACCTCTTGCGAAGATTTTCTGGACAGAGAGCCGTTGGATTCGGTTACTCCGGATACATATCTTAAGAATGAAAGTCAATTGGCTGCCTATGCTATCAATGCATACAGTTTCAATATTCATAGTGGATATAATGGAGGTCCGATCGTATCAGACAATGGCACTGACAATCAAGCTACTGCATCACCCAATACGACTTATTGGGAACCGGGACAGTGGCGTGTAGGTACTTATGACGCATGGGGATTCGGCACTATCCGTAACCTGAACTATTTCCTGGAAATCGTGATCCCGCGTTGGGAAGCAGGAGAAATCGAAGGTGTTGAAAAGAACATTAAACAATATATCGGCGAGATATATTTCCTCAGAGCATGGGAGTATTTCAGCAAGCTACAGAATCTTGGAGACTTCCCTATCCTCACTAAGGTATTATCTGATAAGAAAGAAGATCTTATCGAAGCAAGTAAGCGTCGCCCGCGCAACGAAGTGGCACGTTTCATCCTTAGCGACCTGGATAAGGCTGCCGAACTGATGACTAACAGCCCCGTAGGTGGAAAAAATCGCCTGACACGTAACGCAGCATTACTGGTGAAGTCAAGAGTTGCTTTATCTGAAGCTACCTGGTTGAAATATCATAGAGGTACCGGACGTGTGCCGGGTGACGATACGTGGCCGGGAAAACAAAAAGATTACTTGAAGGACTTTACCATTAACGTCAATCAAGAAATTGACTTCTTCTTAACAGAAGCCATGGCTGCTGCCAAAGAAGTAGGAGATCAGATCACATTGACTGTGAACAGTAAAGAGGTGAATCCTACCTCTTCAGCTTCGGGATGGAATCCGTTCTTTGAAATGTATAATTCTAAAAATCTGGAAGATCTGTCAGAAGTTGTATTCTGGAAAGCTTATGATAAAGCACTCAGTGTAAACCACAATGCTACTTATTACACTTCTCGTGGAGGTGGTAATTATGGTTTTACAAAGGGATATGTCAAGACGTTCCTGATGGAGAACGGTTTGCCATGGTATGCTTCGAACAGCCAATATCAAGGAGATGACCATATCTATAAAGAGTTTCAGAACAGAGACTACCGTTTGAGACTGTTCTCGGCTTCGGAGTTGGATAGACTGCAAATGAAACAAGAGCCGGTAGAGAGTGATCCGACGACATGGAACGTACCTAAGATCCTGGAATTACCGGAAGGAAGAAACGTAACCGGTTATCACATCCGTAAAGCCATGTCATACGAAATAGCTCAGGGAAGCGGTGGTGATACTCACTTCTTGTCTGATTACGGCTGTGTTATATTCCGTGGTGTAGAAGCTATGTTGAATTACATGGAAGCTTGTTACGAAAAGAACAGCAACCTGGATGCTACCGCAGAAAGTTACTGGAAAGCAATTCGTACACGTGCAGGTGTAGATCCGGATTTCAACAAAACAATTGCTGCTACTGATTATACTAAAGAAGATGACTGGGCTATTTATTCAGCAGGTCAGCCGGTAGATAAAACATTGTATAATATCCGTCGTGAACGTAGATGTGAGTTCATTGCAGATGGCATGCGAATGTGGGATTTGAAACGTTGGCGTGCGCTCGACCAAGTGAAGAATTATGTTATCGAAGGATTCAACCTGTGGGGAGGCGGTGCTGCTGAACTTTATAAAGACGATAAAGGTGAAAGTCGGTTGATTACAACCGGTGATCAAGCAAATGTTTCAAGTCAGGCTGCAAGCGGCAATAACTTGTGCCCTTACAGAATGACAGAAAAAAACAATACAATGTATAATGGATATACATGGACACCGGCTTGCTACTTGTATCCAATCGTATTCAGTGATTTCATGCTTTCATCTCCTGATGGTGATGTGAACAACTCACCTATTTATCAGAATCCGGGATGGCCTATTGAGGATGGTGCTTCAGCATTGGAATTACCAAATTAAGGATAAAGAAAAACCTAACATTTTTCAATAGGTTATTTTCAATAAGCGATTTATCGCTACTACGTGAGGCCTGTAAAAGGAAATCGAATCCTAAGGTCTCACTAAGCTAAAAAATCTTACCCAAGTTTACGCAGTTCAGCGTATTCTTGGGTAAGTTGTTTTTAAATGGTATTAAGTGCCATTTGGGTTATTCCGGGTCAGTAGATTTTTAGTGGGGATATGCATATAAGTTCGCAATGCGGAATAAGAAAAACTTCTTGTCAACAACTCCCCTGAGATTCGCTCTAAAGAGTTTGATTTTAGCATTGAATGATTCAGCAAGTGCATTTGAGGAACGGTTGTTGTAGAAGTTGAGTATCTCATCATAATGCTCATAGAAGGTGGCTGCGATGACATTAAAGGAGCGGAATCCCGCTCTTCGACTTTGTTGTACCAGCGTGCCATGGACAGGCGTCGCATCCTTGATTGTGTTTTGGCAAAGATCATCCGCAGGGAATGGCACAGTCCGTATGCCGTTTTGATGTCCGGGTATTCTTCAAACAGTATCGCAGCCCTTTGCTTTTGCCTGTCGGTCCATTTGTCGGCAGACTTGAACAGGAGATAACGCGAGCGTATAAGCAGTTCCTTGCGGGTGTTCCATTGGGATAGCGGTACGGGATATACTCCTTACCGTTTTGTCTGGCTTCCTCCATCTCATCATTAGCCTGCTGCATGGCATCCCAACGGTGTTTGATGCGCAGCTCCTGTACGGCATCACAAGCCAGTTTCTGGATATGGAAGCGGTCGATGACCCGGCTGGCTTTAGGGAATGCCGTACGCACGATCTTGCGCATGGAGTCCGACAAGTCAAGCGTGACCTCCTCGACAGCATTGCGATGCTCCTCGTCAATCCGTTGCAGGACAGCGATTACGTCCTCCGCTTTTGTACCTGCAACGACGGCAACCAAGGATTGCTCCCGCGTGCGGACCTCACGGTTGGTTACAAACGTGTACAGCTCACCATTGGATAGCGAGGATTCGTCGATAGCCAGACAAAGGGCGATATTCTCCGGGAACAGCAGCCATTTATCTGCATGTTCCAACTGCTCCCACTGCCGGAAACCGCTCCTTCCTTGTATTGCTTCTCAAACGTATGCCCGTCGATGTGATAGAACTCCTCAAGCGTATGGCAGGTCACGGGGGACGTCTCCATACGTTTCTTTTAAAAGCTCAAATTCCTTGGAGTAACGAGTCCCTTTGGCTACAATGTCAAGGTCTATCGGGATGCTGAAACTCTTGCCCGTGCGCGTGTCTGTCCACCGCCTGCGACGGATCTTCAGAATCACTTTGTGGTCACGTATCGGGAAATCCGTCACGCTTACCGCTTCCATAAAACCTTTGGATTCAAAGTGTACGTCCTTGCTTAGCTCCGGATGCATCTTCTCGTCCAGACTGATGTGGATTTCCGTAGAAGTCTGCGATATACCGACTATGGAGAAGTAATCCAATATCTGTGTGGGCAGTACAATACTGGCCAACATGCTCAAATAATCGTTTTCCATGCTGTAAAGTAAAGAACTATTCAATTAGATTACAAATTTATCCCCACTAAAAATCTACTGACCCTATTTTTGTCGAAAATTTAAAAGATAAGATATGAAGATAAGTGTATTATTAGCTGCTCTCCTGTTGCTATTTTCTTGCACGGATAAAGACAGTAAGCAGAGTCAGGACTTAATTGTCAAGACAGCACAAGCAGTTTCGGCCTCTGGGATCAAGACAACGGAGTTCCCGTTTATCGCACAACCTTTTCGTACCTCTGAGCTATCGTTTCGTGTCGGAGGCCCTATTGATCGTTTGGATGTATATGCCGGTAACCATTACAAACAAGGCAGTATTATTGCTGAAATAGACCCGCGTGATTTCCATATTCGCAAAGAACGGGCTGAAGCCATCTATCACCAAGCTAAAGCTGAATTTGAACGGATAGAGAAGCTGTATGAGAAGAATAATGTTTCGGCGAGTACATATGAAAAGACTAAGGCGGATTATACTACTGCCAAAACTGCTTTCGATACGGCTTCCAATGAACTGGGAGACACTCGTCTGACAGCTCCTTTTGATGGTTATGTGGGAGAAGTTTATATAGAAAAATACCAGGATGTGAAGCCAGCTCAGCCTGTTATATCCTTTATTGACATAAATCGGTTGAAGATAGAGATTTATGTTACTCAGAATATTGCGTTTGCCTCACACCCCACAGATAGTGTCCGGATCTATTTTGATGCCCAGCCCGATAAGTATTATAAGGCACAGATTGTGGAAGTATCGAAGGGGACAACCCGCAATAATCTTTCTTATTTACTAACGGCTGTTTTACCTAATAAAGAAGGGAAATTATTGGCGGGTATGTCGGGAAAAGCAATCTTTGATGCTCCCGGAACAACGGATCTGACAGGTGTTTCCATTCCCCAAACGGCATTATGTTATCGTCCCTCGGAAGGTGAATATGTGTGGGTTATTGATACGAATACCCGACAAGTGAATCGACGGACAGTGAAAAAAGGAAATCTGCTTCCCGGTGGCTATGTTACCATAACCGAAGGATTGAGGACCAGTGAAACGGTAGCTACGAGCGGACTTCGTTTTTTATCGGATGGTATGAAAGTGGAAATCTCTACTAAGACAAACTCATTATGAAGCTGGTGAAGTATTTTTTGCAGAAAAGAGCCGTCACTATTTTATTATTGGTGTTGGTGCTGGCAGGAGGTCTGTTTTCTTATTTTAAAATGGGAAAGCTGGAGGATGCTCCCTTTACTATCAAACAAGCATTGGTACTGACTTCCTATCCGGGGGCTTCTCCCGCAGAGGTGCAGTCGCAAGTAACTGATATTTTAGAGGAAGCCATACAGTCGCTAGGAGAACTTTATTATCTGAAAACCGAGAATCGTGCCGGGCTTTCTAAGATCACGGTTTATGTGAAAAAAGAGATCCGTGCCGAAGAGATGCAGCAATTATGGGATAAACTACGTCGGAAAGTAAATGATGTACAAGATAAATTGCCTGCCGGGGCCGGAACTTCTATCGTAAATGATGACTTTGGAGATGTACTCGGTGTATTTTACGGACTGACCGGTGATGGGCATACATATAGGGAACTGGAAGACCAGGCTAAATTTATAAAGAATGAATTATTAAAAGTTAAGGATGTAGCGAAAATTGAGATTTATGGTGTACAAACACCGACAATTGATGTCTTGATCAGTCCTTCTGTTATGGCACAAAGTGGAGTTACGACTGCGGATATGATGCGAGCTTTCGAAACCCAGAATAAAATGGTCGATGCCGGTGGTATCAATGCCGGCACCAATCGCATCCGTATAGAATCTACCGGCAATTTCTATTCGCTGGATGATATTCGTGATCTGACCATTGTTTCGCGTACCGGAGAGCATTTCCGTCTGGCCGATATTGCACAGATAGAGGAAGGATATCAGACTCCTCCGGCTAATCAAATGCGCATAAATGGTAGTCCGGCAGTTGGGATCGCCATTTCTACCGTACCTACAGGAAATGTAGTGGACATGGCTGAAGATATTAAAATGCGTATCGGTGAATTGTCGCAATCGATGCCTGATGGCTACGAACTGATTTCTATCTACGATCAGGGCTATGAATCGGCGGTAGCAAATCAGGGATTTATCCTGAACCTGATCATATCAGTTATTACTGTTGTTGCGATTCTGCTGTTCTTTATCGGATTCAAAAATGGGCTCTTGATAGGTAGCGGGCTGGTGTTCTCCATTTTTGCTACTCTAATTGTTATGATGGCATGTGATATTGCCCTTCAACGGATGTCGCTTGCTGCAATTATCATTGCTATGGGAATGTTGGTTGACAACGCCATTGTCGTGTCCGATTCTGCTCTGATTAATATGGAACGGGGAATGCGTAAACGGGTTGCTATCATGCGTGCATGTTCGTCTACTGCTTTACCTTTATTGGCGGCAACGGTTATTGCTATTCTCACGTTCCTTCCGATTTACTATTCACCCCATATCACAGGTGAGCTGTTGTCCTCACTGGTGGTAGTGATCGGTGTTTCGTTAATGTTCAGTTGGGTATTTGCGTTAACGCAGACTCCGTTCTTCATTCAGGAGTTTGTAAGACGTCCCCGTCCTGAAGAGCTGAAAGCATCTCTGTTTGATGGAAAATATTATCATCTTTTCAGGAAATTATTGCGTTGGGTACTTCGGCATCGCACGATGACTATAGCTTCGTTGGTTGTTCTGTTGTTGCTTTCGGCATGGAGTTTCAAATTTATTCCGAAGGTTTTTGTGCCCGCTCTGGATAAGCAATACTTTACTGTCGATATGTGGCTGCCTGAGGGAACAACAATCGGGGAGACGGACCGGATAGCCGGTGAAATATCCGATTATATCCGTACTCATGAAGAGACCGAAATGGTTTCGTCTTATATCGGCCGTACTCCGCCTCGCTATTATCTTTCAAATATATCTTTCGGTCCTCAATCCAACTATGCCCAGTTGCTAGTGAAATGTAAAAGTTCCAAAGAGTCGCGGGCACTGAATGCTCTGTTGCAGGATTCCATTCGTTTGAAATATCCGGAACCGCTGATTAAGGTGAATAAGTTCGAATTAAGCCCGCTGACGGAAGCCATGATAGAAGCCCGCTTTCTGGGGCCCGATCCGGCTGTTCTAGACTCTTTGGCAGGTGAGGCGATCGAGATTATGCGTCGTAACCCAAAAGTCGCAGATGCACGTAATGAATGGGGAAATATGTCGATGGTGATGCGGCCGGTTTATGATCCCGTGAAGGCAGGTGCTCTCGGTATAACCAAATCACAGATGATGGAGTCTGTGAAATCGATCAGCGACGGAACCAGGGTAGGTGTTTATCGCAATGATGAGAAAAAGGTTCCTGTACTATTGAAGTCGGAAGGAGCTAACATTACGGATGCCCGTTCTTTAGGTAATTTCTCTGTATGGAACGGTGAGCATTCGGCACCTTTGTCGCAAGTGACCGAACGAATCGAGACGACATGGGAGTGGCCTCAGATGCGTACTTATAACCGTCAATTGTCTATGGCTGCCATGTGTGGAGTAAAATCCGGGTATACCATGGCAGAAGTGCATGGGGAAATTCGTAGAGAGATTGAAGCGATGAAGTTACCCGAAGGTTATACTTTCTTTTGGGACTCACAATACAAAGATCAGAGAGAGGCGATGCAGGCAATCGGTAAATTCTTTCCGCTGGCTTTTCTGGTACTGGTCGTTATTCTGGTTGCCTTGTTTGGTAACTTTCGCGATCCGGTCATTATTCTATGTGTTCTTCCGCTGTCCATTATCGGAGTGGCTGTCGGTATGCTCTTGACGGGATTTGATTTCGGATTCTTCCCGATTGCCGGTTGGTTGGGATTATTGGGTATGGTTATTAAGAATGTGATTGTACTGTTGGACGAAATAGATGTGCAACGCCGGGAAGGAGTCGTTCCTTATACGGCCGTGATCGAATCTACGGTTTCAAGAACCCGTCCGGTACTGATGGCAGCCACAACCACCATACTGGGGATGGTTCCCTTACTGTTTGACATAGCATTTGGCGGGATGGCGGCTACTATCATTTTCGGGTTGACATTCGCTACTTTGCTGACTTTGTTTGTGACTCCGGCATTATATGCAATATTTTATAAGATAAAAGAGAAATGATGATGAAGAAAATAAATAGATGGCTTATCTTTTTGCTGTGTGTGCCGACAGTTGCTTTTGCTCAGCAAAATAGTTTGCTGCAAAAGTACAGGTCGATGGCTTTAGATTATAACCATGACTTGAAAGCTGCGGACAAAAATATAGCTGCAAGTATCGAATTGGAGAAAGCGGCACAGAAGGATCTACGCCCTAAACTGTCGGGAGAGGCGAATTTTCAGTATACCGGTAATCCTCTTCAATTGAATATCGACTTGCCTTCGATGCAGACTCCGTTGGCTTTTGAAGGAAGAAATATGAAATACGGTGCTTCCCTCTCTTTGTTACAATCGGTTTATACGGGTGGGCGGTTATTGGAAAGTATCCGGATGGCTAAACATCAGCAAAGTCTGGCAATACATCAGGCAGATTATTTCCGTTCCGCAGTATCCTATCAGACGGATATGCAATATTGGAACACTGTTGCGCGTGCAGAAATAGTCCGTGTAACTACGGAATATCGCAATTCGGTTGCCACCTTCTCCCAAACCATACGGGAGCGGGTGGAAGCAGGATTGGTTGATCCGCAGGACTTGCTGATGGCGGAGGTAAAACTGAATGAAGCGGAATACCAACTGTTGCAAGCAAAAAGAAATCTGGAAACAGGACGTATGGCACTAAATTCTCTGATTGGCGTGGAACTTCATGCTCCGACTGAAATAGAAGATACGATTTCTGTCGTTAGGGCGGATAAAGATCTGTGGGGTGAGGGTGAAATAGATCGTCCGGAACTTAAGATGGCCTATGCCCGGATTAAAATAGCAGAAAGTTCGAAAAAATTAACGGATGCTAAGTATAAGCCACAGTTTTATATAGGTGTAGATGGAAGCTATTCTGCTCCCGGTTATGATTTCCGTTCCGATTTGGATCCCAATTATGCCATTTATGCCAAAGTATCCGTTCCCTTGTTTGAGTGGGGAAAAAGACGTGATGAAAAGCGAGCCTCTTCTTTCAAAGTAGGAATGGCTACTGATTATTTGAATCAGGTCACCGACCAGGTGAAACTGGAAGTGGAGACAGCCCGTGTTTCATTGTCGCAGACTATGGAACAGGTGCGCCTCACCGAAGGTTCACTGAGTAAAGCCTTCGAAAATGAGCGTATGGCATTGGAGCGGTATACTGAAGGGAAGGCCTCTGTAATAGAGGTGATTGAGGCCCAAACGTACCGGCAAGCTTCCCAACTGAACCATGTACAGGCAAAAGTCTCGGCACAAGGGGCTTATTCGGAATTGATCAGAGCTTTGAATAAATATTAAATAGTTTATGATAATTACCCGAAATATGATAGCTTTGTTCGCATGAAATGGAATGTCCTGTTATATGGTCTGTTATTCTCGGGATTAGGTATCTTTTCCTATCTCCTGCTTGTCAACTATACGGAGCTGACTCCTAAAGTAGCGGATGTTCTCTATTCAAAGGGAGCATTCGTCTTCTTTATTACCGCTTTCAATGTGCTTGGTTATTCTACGCTTCGGATCAGTTCGTGGATAAACACTCAGTATGCACTCAATATCCGCCATCGTTGGAAGATAATAGTTATTTATGTTGCCGTTATCTTGTTATTCCTGTTGTTGAACTATAGCCTGCTGATTGCTGCTAAGCTATTGGCAGGCATTGACAACCTATTTACTTTCTCCAATGGAGGCTGGCGTATCCTGATCGTGGTATGGCTCGTAGAGCTTGTCATTGTGGGCTTATTATTGGCAAATCGTTCCATTCAGAATAACCTGAAACTGCAACAGGAGGCCGCAAAACTGCAAACAGAGAACGACACTGCACGTTATGCGGCTTTACAAAGTCAACTGAATCCCCATTTTCTGTTTAATAGTCTCAATACGCTGATTGCTGAAATAGAATATAACCCGGGTAATGCTGTTCATTTCACCAAGCATTTGTCCAGTGTATACCGTTATGTTTTGCAATGTCAGGATAAAACATTGGTAACGTTGACGGAAGAACTGGAATTCCTGCAATCTTATCTCTTTCTGCATAAAGTTCGTTTGGGAGATTGCATTAGTTGTAACTGTTGTATAGCTTCCGGCTATACTAGTTGTATGCTGCCTCCGCTGACTTTGCAGTTACTGGCAGAGAATGTCATCAATCATAATTCTATTACTCTCAGCAAGCCTATGAAGATAGATATTCGGTTAGAGGAAGGATATCTTGTGGTGAGTAACCCCATACAGCCTAAAAAAAGTCATGAATCGCCGGGTGTAGGGTTGAAGAACCTGTCCAATCGTTGCCAGTTGATGCTCGGCAAAGAGATAATTGTCCACAACGATGAAAAAGTATTTATCGTAAAAGTACCTTTACTGTATGAATAAAATAAATGTAGCCATTATAGAAGATGAAATTCCGGCAGCCCGTTTGCTACATTCCATGGTATCCGGACTTCGCCCTCAATGGGAGCTTACTCTGATACCGGGGAGTGTAGACGAAGCCGTTGCCTGGTTTGATGAGCATCCGCATCCCGATCTGATCTTTCTCGATATACATCTGGCAGATGGCAATGCTTTTGACTTCCTTTCTGCCGCACACCCTTCTTCCGTCATAATTTTCACTACGGCGTATGATCAGTACGCCATTCGTGCATTTACGGTCAATAGTATCGATTACATACTTAAGCCGATAGACGAAAAACGCCTGTCGGATGCAATCACTAAATATGAGAGCTTGCTGACCAATGCTGTTCCCAGACCGGAAGATTACTTAGGCACTCTGCTTGAGGCACTTCAATACAAAGAGAAACGTTACCGTACCCGTTTTCTTATTTCCGGAGTAGATCGTTTCTGGTCGTTACAAGTGGCAGATATTGCCTATTTTTATTCCGAGAACAAAGTAACGTTTGCTGTTACCCGCAAAGGTCAGGAATACATTCTAGATTTGTCTTTAAACAAACTGATGGAACAACTCGATCCGGAGCGTTTCTTTCGCGCCAACCGCCAGGTTCTTGTCTGCATTGATGCCATTGACCATGCCGAGCCTTTCTTTAACGGAAAGATAGTGGTAACTGTGCGCCCTCCTTATAAACAGAAAATTACGATAAGCGAGGAGAAACTTTCAGCTTTTAAACTATGGCTGAATCATTGAAAAAAATGTTTGGAGTATATATAAAACGAAATCGACTATAAATCATTTGATCTATAGTCGATTTCAGTGGGCCAACTAGGGCTTGAACCTAGGACCTCCAGATTATGAGTCTGTTGCTCTAACCAACTGAGCTATAAGCCCGATGTATCCTTTCTATCGGATGCGGGGACAAAATTAATGCTTTCTGATGAATTATGCAAGCATTTTAGTCAAAAAACTGACTATTTCCCGTATGTCTCAGAACTTGTATGTTCGTTTAGGATTCTTAGGAAACCAACCTTTTTTCACCCTCTCTTCTTGCTCAAAGACTTCTTTGATGGTCCAGAAAGAAGAGAAAGCGAATACGCCCAATAAAGACGAAACGAGTATATTGTCTGTGCTCAACGAGGCAGCTACTCCCGCGATACCTAATATCAGGAAAATCCACCAGCATTTCGTTCCCCAGTAATATTCAGCTTTTACCACAACGGGGTGGAATAAGCCGATAATCAGGAACGTGCAAATACCAATGAGCAGCCCTGACAGGTGATATTCATTCAACCACTCCATCGGTTACTTATCTGCGTGAATAGGAATTTCTTTCTTGATGCTTTGCTCCAGAGAAATCAGGGTCTCGGTGGCGGTTACTCCCGGTATCTCTTGCATTTTGTTGTTCAGTAGGTCCATCAAGTGTTCGTTGTCGCGTGCATATACTTTGGTCAGCATGGTGTAAGGGCCGGTTGTGAAGTGGCACTCTACGATCTCGGGAATTTTCTGTAATTCGGCCACTACAGCTTTATACATAGATCCTTTTTCCAGTTTGATACCGACATAAGTACAGGTACGATATCCCAGAGATTTCGGGTTTACGTGATAACCAGAGCCTACAATGACTCCCAGATCGATCAGTCTCTGCACGCGTTGATGGATGGCCGCACGTGAAACGCCGCATTCTGCTGCCACGTCTTTAAAAGGGATACGGGCGTTCTGAGAAATAATCTCCAGAATCTGCCTGTCAAGGTTGTCTATTTTTTCCATAATAATAAATGTAAATTCCAATTGTTATCAAATAGTAAGCAAATATAGAGATTTATTTTAATTTCTCTATATAAAAGTCAGAAAAAACAGAAAAATCGTATACTTTCTATTTTTATTATCCGGATAAAAAAGATGCCGGACGATTACGTCCGGCATCTCTCCTGTTCTTTTTAAATAAGGCCTGTTAATTTCTTATTTCTCAATATCCAGCAATTCTATTTCGAATATCAGTGTAGAGAACGGTTTGATCTGTCCCATGTCTCTTGAGCCATAAGCCAGTTCCTGCGGGATATAAAGTTCCCATTTTGAACCGACAGGCATCATTTTCAGGGCTTCAGTCCAACCTTTGATAACTCCGCCGACATTAGTCACGAACGGTTCCTTACGTTCGTAAGTGCTTTCGAATTCTGTTCCGTCGATCAGTTTACCTCTGTAGTTTACTTTCACTTTGCAAGTATCGTTAGGAATTTCACCTTTACCTTCAGTAATCACCTTGTACTGTAATCCGCTTGCAGTGGTTTTTACTCCTTCTTTAGTTTTATTCTCAGCAAGGAACTTCTCACCGGCAGCTTTGTTATCAGCATATTTCTTTTCGGCAGCTTTTCCTTTGATGCTTTCCATCATTTTCTGAATCAATACCTGAGCTTCTTCGGGACGCATCTTCATATCTTTATTGAGTACGCCTGCAAATACGCCTGCAAGAATATCGCCCTTGTTAACAGTCATAGTTGAATCATCAGCAAATAACTGGTGGTTCATGCCTTTGATAGCCTGAGGACCTGCCATTTGTGATCCGATCTGGAGACCGAGTACATAAGCTTCGTCTTTTTTGCTTGTTTTATTGGCAGCGTCGTTTACGCCTTTCAAAAATTCGGCAATATATGCTGTATCCATGCGTTGTGCTAAGAAATCTTTCAGACCTTGAGTCTGGCTGATGCCAATAGCGTATGACAATGAATCTACATCTGTTTTCAGAGTGGCTTTAGGAGCCTGAGCTGTGCATGAAGCCAAGCCTGTTGCCATGGCTACAGCAGCCAAAATACTTACTTTTTTCATTTTGCTTTACAATTTTATTTTTATAATACTTCGATTAATTCTACTTCGAACACGAGTGTGCTGTGAGGAGGGATCATTTCACCGGCTCCCTGTGCGCCGTAAGCCAGTTCAGAAGGGATGAAAAGTTTCCATTTTGAACCTTCCGGCATCAGTTGCAAAGCCTCTACCCATCCCGGGATTACTTGGTTTACACCGAATACGGCAGGCTGTCCACGTTTGATAGAGCTGTCGAACAGGGTTCCGTCAATCAGGGTACCTTCGTAGTGGCATTTTACCTGGTCGGTAGCCTGTGCTTTCTTGCCTGTACCTTCAGTGATTACTTCGTATTGTAGTCCACTTGGCAGGGTAACAACGTTCGGTCTTTTTTTGTTTTCTTCGAGGAATGCTTTTCCTTGTTCGATGTTCGCTGCATTCATTTTGGTTTCCAGCTCTTCGAAATACTTGTTTACGATTTCTCGAGCCTCCTGATGGCTGATGGCTGTCTGATTTCCTTCGAGCACATCTTTTATAGCTTGAGCAAAGTCATCTACTGCGATGCCTTTAGCACCCATTCCTAACAAATTCTGGCCGATTCCGAGACCAATTGCATAACTAAATTTATCCATATATTTTTTTGTTGGAGACTGAATGTTCTATTTCACTTTCAGTCAGTTGCAAATTAACAAGCGACAAAAGTAAGTGTTTTATTTGAATGATTTTACTTTTTGGTTTTAAAAATTCTTATTATCGACTAACTTCGTTACTGTGATAGATAAGGTTCCTTAAAAGCATCGTTTGTATTTCTTTCTGTCTTTTTTCGCTTTTTCCGTGAAGAGAGAACGATTGACATCCCCTGTTTGGACGTTAAATCTCTCCGTGTCAGTATGTCATACCGCCTCATTGTGTGTTAACGTATGATATCTGGCTGTAGAGCCAAGGACGGAAAGTGATGAAAGGTAGGTTAAGGGATGATGGAATGTTGGACGATATATTCGTTTATTCAAGGATTTTGGTTAAATTTGTAAGGCCTTCTTTCACGTTTCTTTTGAGAGGTGGGGAGTGAGGCCGGTTTACTTAAAAATAAAAGCTAGTATGAAAAATCTGGTTGTATTGTCAGGCGCCGGAATGAGCGCTGAGAGTGGCATCAGTACCTTTCGTGATGCAGGAGGATTGTGGGATCGTTATCCGGTAGAACAAGTAGCCACTCCCGAAGGTTATGCACGCGACCCCGAACTGGTGACCCATTTCTATAATGAACGCCGCAAGCAGTTGCTGGAAGTGGAACCGAATCGCGGGCATGAACTGCTGGCCGAACTGGAGAAAGATTTCCAGGTAACAATTGTGACCCAAAACATCGACAACTTGCACGAACGGGCCGGTAGCAGTCATATTATTCATTTGCATGGAGAGTTGACAAAGGTCTGCTCAAGCCGCGACCCAAACAATCCGCATTACATTAAAGAACTGAAACCCGAAGAATTTGAAGTGAAGATAGGTGACCTTGCCGGAGATGGTTCGCAACTCCGCCCGTTTATTGTCTGGTTCGGTGAGTCCGTACCGGAGATAGAGACGGCTATCGATTGGGTGGAGAAAGCTGATGTTTTTGTTATCATCGGTACGTCCATGAATGTGTATCCGGCGGCGGGGCTGCTTAACTACGTTCCCCGAAACGCGGAAATCTATCTGATTGATCCGAAGCCGGTGGATGTACATAGCTCCCGTCCGATACATGTCATTCAGAAGGGTGCATCGGAAGGAGTAGCTGAGTTGCGGGAGAAACTTCTTACCACAAACCATGCGTGATGTGCGAGGGTACTTAGCAGGCCATAGTGGCGGGTCATGATGCGGAATCGTTCCAAAAGCGATGCCTTATGATTTTGTGTCGTCATGCCTTCTGCCAGATAATCAATCAGGATAAGGTGAGCATTGTGAAAAGTACGTGCTTTTTTCATGATGCGGATACACCAATCGAAATCCGCCGAGAAACGATATTGCAGATCATAAGGCTCGATAAGTGTATGGCGGGGGAAAAAAGCCTGATGGCACACAAGCATTCCCTGCTTGAAACTTTTCCAGTTCAGTGTCTCTGGTGCCGATAACCGACGCATACGGAGGAAATGCCTCCCGGCATCCACTAAGGCTGTTTCGCCATACAGTATGTCGGGCAACTCATTTCCATTGATGGAGTGAACCATCTTTTGCAAAGTGTCGTCTTCGTGGAAACTGTCTCCGGCATTCAGAAAGCAGAGATAGTCGCCCGTTGCCAGGGCGATTCCTTTGTTCATTGCGTCATAAAGTCCTTTGTCCGGTTCGCTCACCAATTGGTTGATGCGGTCGCGGTATCGGTTGACAATCTCTAAAGTCCCGTCTTTCGATGCACCGTCGATGATGATATACTCTACATGATGATAGGTCTGCGAAATTACGCTTTGCACAGTATCTTCCAATACCTTTTCGGCATTGTAGGTCACTGTGATCACGGAGAATTTGGGACTGGGATGGCTATGCATATCTTCCTGTTATTTTATTGTAGACATCAATGTATCTTTTGGCAATAATGCCTTCCGAGTAGTTGGCGATTACTTTTCGGTTAGCCTGTTCCGAGAGAGACGGATAATCCGGGTCGGTCAGTGCCCAATAGATGCCGTTGGCAAAATCTTCGGATGATTTGTATTGTGCCACATACCCGTTGTGCAGATGGTCTATCATTTCCGGGATGCCGCCGACATTGAAGCCGATACAAGGCACTCCGCATGCCATAGCTTCCATGATGGTATTGGGCAGGTTCTCTTCCAGTGAGGGAGTAACGAAAAGGTCGACCGCATTGTAAACATCAACCAGTTCATGCTCGTTACTCACGTAGTTGAGTGGATATACTTTAAAAGGAAGCAACGGCTTGAGTTGTTCCGATTGCTTGCCAAAAACGACTACACTTAGAGAATCTTTCAGTTCAGGATGCTTCGCAGCCAGTAATTTACACGATTCAATCAGATAATCGATGCCTTTCCGCTTATCCGTGATTTTGGCCGAACCGAAAAGAATCAGTTTTCCGTTTTGGGGTAAATGGCATTTGCTGCGTGCCTCTTTCTTGTTTCTGGGTTTAAATAGATTGGTGTTAATGGGGTTAGGTATACTGATTACCGTTTCTCCTGTCAGCAAAGCACTCTTTTCGGCTTGTCCCTTCAGCCATTGGCTACAAGTGACGAAGGTAATGGGTGCTTCTTTGTAGAGTTGTTGTTTTTTACGGAAGATACGGTTGGACAGATCTTTCTTACTTCCCCCTCCATACAGGTATGGACAGTGGTTGCACTCCTGATGGTAGTTGGTACACTCACGGGCGTGATGGCAGATACCTGTACAGGGCCACATATCGTGCATGGTCCACACTACCGGTTTACCGGATTTCAGAATCTTCCGGATATCGTTCAGTGACAACATTCCCTGATTCACCCAATGCAGGTGGATGACATCTGCCTGCTGAACCTCCGGCAGGCTTGTAATGTCTGTACCTGTATTGGCTATATCGACTGCGAAAAGATTGTTCTTCTTAAAGCGGTTGGCTTTCCAGATGACAATGCGTTCCCACACAAACCTCCATACTTGCCACCAGTTACGTTGCAGACCTACTACGCTGATCTGGTCGGTTTGCTTGTCGCGCACCAACATTTTGGCTTTGATACCGTTGTTTTTCAACGATTCCATCAAGCGGCTTGCTGCGACGGCCGCTCCGCCCAAACGTTCGGAAGTATTGATTATTAAAACTCTCATTCGATCGAAATGTTTTGGCAAAAGTAGTGGTTTTCGGTGAGAAACCGTACAAAGTCACATATTATTTGTACTTTTGCGGCACTTATAGATAAGGAGATATACGTATGAAAAAGGTTGTTTTTTTAGGATTAGGCTATATCGGACTTCCTACTGCTGCCGTGGCCGCCGGACATGGTTATGAAGTTGTAGGTGTGGATGTTAATCCTTCGGTAGTAGAAACCATCAATCAGGGTAAAATACATATTGTGGAACCGGAACTGGATCAGATTGTAAAAGAGGTGGTGCGAACAGGTAATCTCCGTGCCGTTTCGAAACCTGAGCAGGCAGATGCTTTTTTTGTGGTAGTGCCTACCCCTTTCAAACAAAACCACCGTGCAGATATCACCTATGTGGAATCGGCTACCCGCTCCGTAATTCCTTATCTGAGAGAAGGAAACCTGTTTGTTATCGAGTCCACTTCACCGGTATTTACGACCGAACGTATGGCTGAAGTCATTTATAAAGAGCGCCCGGAACTGAAAGACAAAATATACATAGCCTATTGTCCCGAACGTGTATTGCCGGGTAATACGCTTTATGAACTGGTTCATAACGATCGGGTGATCGGTGGCGTCAATCCCGAGTCGACCGCTAAAGCCATAGAGTTTTATTCTGCCTTTGTACAGGGTAAACTCCACCCGACGAATGCTCGTACGGCAGAAATGTGTAAGTTGACCGAGAACTCTTCGCGCGACTCTCAGATTGCGTTTGCCAACGAATTGTCCATGATTTGTGACAAAGCGGGTATCAACGTCTGGGAACTGATAGAATTGGCTAACAAACATCCGCGTGTGAACATCCTGCAACCCGGCTGCGGAGTGGGAGGACACTGTATAGCCGTAGATCCCTGGTTTATTGTTTCGGACTATCCCGAACAGGCACAAATCATCAAACGTGCCCGTGAGACGAACGATTATAAAGCTGATTGGTGTGCCAACAAAGTAATGGAAGCTTGTCAGCAATTTGTCGAGAAGAACGATCGTGAACCGGTAGTGGCTTGCATGGGACTTGCCTTTAAACCCAATATTGATGATTTGCGTGAATCTCCTGCTAAATATATTGCTTCCCGCATTGTATCTGAGTCGCGTGCAGAGGTGCTGATTGTAGAACCCAATGTTGCTTCACATGCCAGTTTCCATCTGACTGACTATCGGGAGGCTTATCAGAAAGCGGATATCGTGGTATGGCTGGTACGTCACACTCCGTTTGTGGAGTTGCCCCGTGAAGAAAGTAAATTGGAGTTGGACTTCTGCGGAGTAAGAAAGTAGAAAGAGAACTGGCATATCGTCTTAATGAACCATCGTAAATAGTCTGATCGTATAATGAAAAAGATATTACTTGTTTTCGGTACCCGTCCTGAGGCCATTAAGATGGCCCCGTTGGTGAAAGCCTTGCAAAGAGATACTGAACACTTTGAAACGAAAGTGTGTGTGACGGCACAACATCGTCAGATGTTGGACCAGGTACTTGAAGTGTTCGACATCATTCCTGACTACGATCTGAATATTATGGCACCCAACCAGGACTTGTACGACATCACCACTAAAGTTCTTCTGGGCCTGCGCGATGTGCTGAAAGATTTCTGTCCGGATACGGTGCTGGTACACGGAGATACCACTACGTCGATGGCCGCTTCACTGGCTGCATTCTATCGGCAGGTTGCCGTGGGACATGTTGAGGCCGGTTTGCGTACCTATGATATGCTGTCTCCCTGGCCGGAAGAGATGAATCGTCAGGTGACCGACCGTATTTGTACCTACTATTTTGCTCCTACCGGGAAATCGAAACAGAATCTGTTACAGGAAAACATCGATGCAAAGAAGATATTTGTTACCGGTAATACGGTTATCGATGCTTTGTTGATGGCTGTTGACATTATTTCGAAGAAGCCGGGAATCAAAGAAAAGTTGCATCAGGAACTTCGTGACAAAGGTTACGAAGTGGGACAACGTGAATATATTCTGGTTACCGGGCATCGTCGTGAGAACTTTGGGGAAGGATTTTTACATATTTGTAAAGCGATTAGAGAATTAGCCGCGTTGCATCCCGAGATGGATATTGTATATCCGGTACATCTGAACCCGAATGTACAGAAACCCGTATACGAACTTCTGTCAGGAGTAGACAATGTATATCTTATTTCGCCGTTGGATTATCTGCCGTTTATTTACGCTATGCAGCACTCCACTTTGCTGCTGACCGATAGCGGTGGAGTACAAGAGGAGGCTCCTTCACTTGGCAAGCCGGTGTTGGTGATGCGAAATACCACGGAACGTCCTGAAGCAGTAGAGGCGGGAACTGTAAAACTGGTGGGGACGGATGCTGAGGCGATTGTCAGTAATGTGACTGAGCTGCTCCGTAATAAGGAGTTATACCGTCGTATGTCCGAAACACATAATCCTTATGGTGACGGGCATGCTTGTGAACGCATCCTGTCGGCATTAACCCGTTAAAGCTCACATGATTCGTTTATAGGCTGTACGGGCAAGAGGAAGAGGGGAAGTTCATTCTCCTTTCAGTTCCGTGCTGTTGTCCTTGTAGGCAGCAAATCCTTTGATTCTTACTCGTTCTTTCTTTTCCATATCCGGCATTCCGTTACCCAATTGTTTCAGGTTTTCTTTAATAGTATTGTGGGTAGTGAAAAAACTGTCCAGCAGGTCGGTGAAACTTTTTTCCGGCTCCTCTTCTTCGGGAGCAAAGAGCATATGGCATTTACTGTGGATACCAAATGTTTTTTCATCCTCGTCCAGCGCATAGACAGTAGTCACTAATGAGTTCATATCGACCGCATTGATAATTTCTTTCAGATAGGGTAATGCCTGATTGTCGATACTGATGGACGCCCACCAAGGATTCCATACAATGATTAACCGGAGACCGTCTTCGGCTGCGACAAGGAAATCGTCTCCCTGATACTTGAAGCTGATATGATTTTCTTCATTCACTTCCGGTTGGCAACCGAGCTGTTGAAGGATGCTCATGATCAGTGCGGAGGTAGTCATTTCCTCTGTCACTTCTTCCGTTTCGGCAGAGGCAGTGTCACCCGATGGCTTCGCACGTTTGTTCCGCTCGTGCAGGATACGTGATATCAGGAATACAATTGGCCATAACGCCAATGCGATGACTGCGATGAGAATGGTAAGATCGGTCATAGTAGTAGAGCTATTAAATGATTAATGTCTGCCTAAAGATAATCATTCTTTTTGGTCGTACTCCATTTTTACTGCATAAAAGTTCGGAAAGCTTGCAAATAACGTTCGCTGACCGTTTCAATGTTGATTTTCTCGCGGACGATTCGTTCCGACTCACGTCCCATAGAGGCACAACGTTCGGGAGAGGCCAACAGTTTGTTGAGCTTGTCGCTCAAGCTGTCGGCATTGCCTTCTTTGAAGAAAAGTCCGTTCACTCCGTCCGTCACCAGGTCACGTTCGGTGCTGTCGCATACCGAACAAACCACGGGCAGTCCGTAGGTCATGGCATCATTGATGGATAATCCTCCCATGCCCGCGAGTACATAGACAGTCGATTCATTCATATAGGCTCCCAGTTCTTTGGGACTGTATACTGCACCGATGAATCGAACCTGTTCTGTCAGATTCAGGTCGGCTGCCTGTTTTTTCAGGTTATCCAGCTCCGGTCCATCGCCTACCACTACCAGTTCCGCGTCCGGATGACTGGCAATAACCTTTGTAAATGCATCGATCAGCAGATCCACCCTTTTCCATTTCACTAATCGGCCGATGTGTAGCGCTCTTTTGGAGGAAGGAGGAAGAAGCGGGGGCGAGGTGAGTACGGCTTCTTTCTCCTTCAGTAAGGCATCTGTGTCCGTAGAGTTATAAGTGACATGTATTTGCTCCTGCTTCACTCCATAGGAAGGAAGAATATCGTATGCAGCGGTTGAGTAATTCAACGTTCCGGTAATGCGTGCGTAGCAGTATTTACGTATTTTCGCTGTCAGCCATTGTTTAAGATAAAAGCCGGTTCCGGTACTGACCAGCCGCATGTTTTCATCATACATCGGGTTTTCATGGAAATATTCTTTTATTTTCCCGTAGGGAGGGGTCTGGAAGGGAATTTCACGGATAACCAACCGTGTCCGGCACTCTTTCATAGCCTTTCTCAATCGGGGTTGAAAGAACACTTGCAGGAAATAGGGCCATCCCATTATCAGAATATCCGGTTTCTCTTCACGTACTATTTCCGGTAGGGAGGGATAGGAGCTTTTTCCGTAGAATGCTTTCTTCTCAATGGCGGTGAGGTGCCTGTATGTTCCTCCCTCTACCATTTTTACACCTTTACCGATAGTGGCATTTCCTTTTTGAGGAGTGATAACGGTGATTTCCACTCCTTTGTTATGAAGTTTGTTGAGCATGGCATTCAGATAATGGGGCATGCCGCCGAATGTATAGAGTACTTTCATTACTGTATTATTTTCTGAAGTAAATTTTGAAACTTTTTGCCGAATTCGTTCCAGCTATGTGCATTGAGGAACCGGTTGTAACCGGCTATATCTGTTGCTTCGTTTGTCTTGTCAACGAGTTCCTGTATATCATCGAACGTATGGAAAGTATATACGTTAAGCAAGGATTCGGTGGCGTAGTCCCTGAAAGAGCCTACAGCCGGTCCGATGACTTTGGCTCCGAATGAGAGAGAGTCCATCAGTATGCCGGAACTTAAGATAGACTCGGCAGCATAAGGTACCAGTACGAAACGTGATCTGCGGATCTCTTGTTTTAGCTCTTCGAAAGGAATACTACGGTCCTCTATGCTGATCATCTCATTACTTTCTTTGCGTAGTTCTTCCAGGAGTTCCTGCGAACTGCATTTCCCGATGATTTTAGTCTTCAGTTTTAATGAATGCTGAGTAGCAAAACGTACGAATTCCGGTACCCCTTTGTATCGGGAGATATTTCCCCAGATCAGCAGGTCGGTTTCCGGTGGTTGGGGGATGTATTCTTCTATCCGGTTTTTAGTAGGGTGATGCAAGAATACCGTTTTGGCTACAGCCTTCGGATATTGATCCTGAACCACTTTGATACCTTCTGTAGCATGTGTCACTATCAAATCGGCTTTGCGGAGGAGCAGATGTATCAATAACTTTTTCGACCATCGGTGTTTCATCACATGGGGCTGCTTATTGTGCAAGAACCAGATGATCTTCTTATGGTGGCATTTAATTTTGAAAAGAAGCCAGATAGCAGCAAGAGTCTGCAACATTCCATATTTGTAGTCGGGTACATTCTCCGGCCAATGAAAGATATAAGCATCGCTATCTGCTTTTCTTGGGATGAGGCTGAATAACGGATTCTTGTGCGGGGGATTGGCAATTGTGATTCCGTTCTGTTGCAGTGCATGGATGAAGTCGCTGATATACGGATTAACGCGTATATCACCTTTGTTGATAGAGTATGGATATATCGTGACCTTCATTGTGTTCTCCTATTTAATTAATCCATGTTTACGGAAAGTTTCCATCCACAGTGGTCCTACCTGTTCTATGTCATATCTGTTTTTCCGCTTTTGAGCTTTGTAGGCTATCTGGCAGCGGAGTGTGTCATTTTGTGCCAACCGTAGAATGGTTTCTGCATATTGTTCATAATTGTTGTCGGGAATAATGAATCCGTCTATGCCGTCATCTATCATGTCATAGATCGCATTGAAAGAATCGAATCCGATAGGAATCACCCCCAGTGACATTGCTTCTGTAAATACGGTGGGTAGTCCTTCTATGACGGAAGTCAGACAAAGAATCCGGGCACGGTCTATATAGGGGATCGACATCTGATGGCCGGTCAGGCAGACCCGCTTCAATTTTTTCTCGGCAATAATTTGCCGGCACGTGCCGAATTGGGGACCATCTCCTACAAGGGTGAGTTTCCAGTCCGGCAGTTTATCCTGAACCATACCCCATATCTTTAGTAATTTGGGTAATGCCTTTTCGGTTGCCATTCTGCCAACAAAGATGATTTCTTTGTCCTTCTCCTCAATCGGGATGTTACTATGCACAGGTTTTATGGCATTAGGGATGGCAGATAACTTCCATGCGTCTTTTTTGCCTATAAGTTTCTTGAATTCGGGTATATAAGCGGGTGACAGCAGTACCACTTCGTCGAGCGTGTCGTATGCCGAACGGTTTTGATGGCTGACCACTTTTTTTAATAAGCTGATGTAGAGTTGTGGTAGCATCCACTGAAAAAGTTTCTTGGGTCCATGCACGTCTTTGAACCGGAGTGTAGATAACTCGTATTGTTTTAACTGTGTCGTATGGCTGGGACAGTTGTGGATCATCGTGCATATTTTGATTCCGGGATTTCTTTTTTTGATTTCGAGGTAATATTTGCGTGTATCTCCGGTGATGACATGGGAGTAATCGAGAATCACGTCTATCTGTTTGTCGATAATGAAGCGACAGATTGCTTCGATGTTGCGGGGAGTATAGAATTGAGAATAATGATCGGGCAACAGGAGGCCGTTCTCAAATTCGCTGTCAGCCAGTTCCAGGTACGAAAAGTAAAGCTTACTGTCCACTCCGTGTGCAGTCAGCCATTCGGTCAGTTGCGCATAGAACCAATAAAAGCTATTGGCACGATGAGGAAATGCTTTGGTTTGTTGGATCAGGATGTTCACATGACTTATTTCAAGAGTTTTTTCCGGATAAATTGTACACTTTCAAAAAAGATCACCGATTTGCCGATCCACATGATGAACACATAAAGGCTTACGGCTATTCCTATTTTAAGAATCAGCAATACATATAGGTTATGGAAGCCGATCGTGAGGAAATAGCTGGTTCCTATGACTCCTCCGGAGATCAGTAGGTACGGAGTGATATCTTTCATGACTTCCCATAGGGTGATGTGAATCTGCTTGTTTACGAAATAATGCCATATCAGTAGCCAACCGATGTTGATAACCGTATAAATCACGGCCATGACGAGTATGCCTTGTGAGATAGTACAAAGAAGCATTGTGAGTTGAACCAGGCTCTGTGCAATGGTATTCCACATAAAAAGATTCGACTTTCCTTTACTGATCAGGAGATTGGAGTACATATAAGTAATGGGGACAAATGCTCCCCAGATGCAAAGAATCTGCATGATGGGTACACATGCCTGCCATTTGGCGGTGACGGCAATTACGATGAACTCGTTGGCTATCAATGCCAGTCCGAACATGGCCGGGAAAGAGATAAAGGCGGTGAAGCGCAACATCTTCCGAAATATATTTTTCTGTCGCATGGCGTCGGAAGAGGTTTCGACCAGGACAGGTTGAGATACTCCGTTGATCATGTTACTGATCAGTGAGAAGCCCATATTGGTCCATTTGTTGGCCTGAGTATAGTAACCTACATCCTGACTGGTATAAAAGCGCCCCAGCAGAACAGAAAATATGTTATCATTGATGTAATGAAATACATTGGTGATAAGCAGTTTACTGCTGAACGGAAGCATTTCCCTGATAGGTTTGAAATTGAACGAAAAAGTAGGACGCCACGGAGAAAAGTACCATAACAGCGCATTAGCGATGAAAATATAGGTGATTTGCTGTACGGCCAGCCCCCAGAAAGCCATTCCATTGTATGCCATGACAATTCCTATGGTGCCTGAACACAATAGTGCGGTAATGGTTGCTTTCGCTTTTTCTTTCACCATTAGTTTTTTAAATAATACCGCATTATGGGCAGTTCCGCAACTTGAAATCAGAAAACCCAGGAAAAGGAAGCGGGATAGAGGAATAAGCTGTGGAGTCTTATAGAATGCTGCGATAAACGGGGCACAAAAAAAGAGCAGCAGGTAAAGCGATGCACCCATTAGAAAACTGAACCAGAACACCGCATTGTAGTCTTCATGACGGAACGTCTGCTTATTGGCCAAAGCGGCCGTAAATCCGCTCTCTTGTATAGAGTTGGCTACGGCGGTAAATATAGCCAGCATACCAATCATACCGTAGTCTGTCGAATCCAGCATACGGGTGATGATAATTCCGAACAGCAGGTTCAGTAATTGCTGGATGCCATTGCTGAATCCACCCCAGAATAATCCTTTGGCTGTTTTCTCTTTTAGCGACTGTTCTGCCATATTATATTTCCGCTCCTGACCGTTAGTAAAAATAAAGAGTGTATCCGGTCTCCTTTCATAGAGTCCTGAATACACCCTTACTTTAGTTATTTATTTCACTTCACTTCCCGGCTTCACTTCCCGTCCGGGCATAACAACGGCCAGGCTGCCGTCATTATTTTCGGCACTCAGGATCATACCTTCGCTGACGATACCTTTCAGCTTTCGTGGAGCCAGATTGGCGATGAAGCAAACTTGCTTGCCTACTAGCTCTTCCGGTTTGTAATGTTGTGCAATGCCGCTGACGATGGTGCGTGTTTCCAGTCCGTCGTCTATTTTAAACTGCAATAATTTGTCGGCCTTAGGCACTTTCTGACATTCGAGAACAGTACCTACGCGAATATCGAGTTTCATGAAGTCGTCAAATTCGATATTGGCGCGGATCGGTTTGGCTTTGTAATTAGCCTCTTCGTTTGCTTTCTTTGTATCGAGCAACTTTTGTACTTGTGCTTCAATTGTGGCATCTTCTATCTTTTCGAACAATAATTCCGGCTTATTCAGTTGATGTCCGGCAGGAAGCAGGTCGTTCCGTCCCAGTTCTGCCCAGTCGAAGCTATCCATGTTCAGCATCTGGCGTAAGCGTTCCGAACTGAACGGAAGGAATGGTTCGAAAGCGATAGCCAGGTTGGCTACCAGTTGCAGAGATATATTCAGGATAGTACCTACACGTTCCATATCCGTCTTTGCCAGTTTCCAGGGTTCTGTATCGGCCAGGTATTTGTTTCCGATACGAGCCAGATTCATGGCTTCTTTCTGTGCATCACGGAACTTGAATACATTGAGCAGCTTTTCTACTTCGGCTTTAACATCGGAGAATTCTTTCAGTGTCTCTTTGTCATAATCTGTAAGTTCGCCCGCAGCGGGTACTTTACCTTCGAAGTACTTCTGTGTCAATACCATCGCACGGTTCACAAAGTTACCGTAGACCGCTACCAATTCGTTGTTATTGCGTGCCTGGAAGTCTTTCCAGGTAAAGTCGTTGTCCTTGGTTTCGGGTGCATTGGCTGTCAATACATAACGCAATACGTCCTGTTTCCCGGGGAAGTCTTCCAGATACTCGTGTAACCACACTGCCCAGTTGCGTGAAGTGGATATTTTGTCTCCTTCCAGATTCAGAAATTCGTTGCTCGGTACATTATCCGGCAAGATATAGCTGCCTTCAGCTTTCAGCATAGCCGGAAATACGATGCAGTGAAATACGATATTATCTTTTCCGATAAAGTGAACCAGACGGGTTTCGGGATCTTTCCACCAGGTTTCCCATGAATCGGGAAGCAGTTCTTTTGTATTGGATATGTAACCGATTGGTGCATCGAACCATACGTAGAGAACTTTACCTTCAGCACCCTCTACCGGAACAGGAATCCCCCAGTCGAGGTCACGGCTGACCGCACGCGGCTGCAAACCCATATCGAGCCAGCTTTTGCACTGTCCGTACACGTTTGGACGCCATTCTTTGTGTTCTTCCAATATCCACTGGCGCAGCCATGTTTCATGTTTGTCAAGTGGCAGATACCAGTGTTTGGTTTCTTTCATGACCGGTTTGCTTCCGCTGATGGCACTTTTCGGATTAATCAGGTCAGTGGGCGACAGTGAAGTTCCGCACTTTTCGCATTGGTCACCATAGGCACCTTCCGAATGACAGTGAGGACATTCACCGGTGATGTAGCGGTCGGCCAGAAACTGGTGTGCTTCTTCATCATAATATTGTTCCGAAGTTTTTTCGATAAACTCTCCTTTTTCGTATAGCTTCTTGAAGAAGTCTGAAGCCAGTTCGTGGTGTGTTTTGGATGATGTACGGCTGTATACGTCAAACGAGATACCGAATTCTTCGAATGATTTCTTAATCAGGAAGTGATAGCGGTCTACTACATCCTGCGGAGTGATACCTTCCTTTTTGGCACGGATGGTGATGGGTACCCCATGTTCGTCGGAACCTCCGATGAAAAGTACATCTTCTTTTTTCAGTCGCAGATAGCGGACATAGATGTCTGCCGGTACATATACACCGGCCAAATGGCCGATATGGACGGGGCCGTTCGCATACGGCAGTGCCGATGTGACGGTAGTTCTTTTAAAGTTCTTTTCCATTGATATATTGCGTGTATTTATTGTTATCTACTTGGGAACGTGCAAAGATAACGACTTTCTGAGGAATTCTTTATAAATAAGATGGATGATTTGAATAATAACCCCATACTCTTCGTTGAATTCAATGCAGAGTATGGGGCTGTTATATGAAGAAGAAAAGCCGTTAGGGAAGCTGGTCCAGTAGTTCTTTGATGTTGTATCGAACAAGCATGTCATCTGCAGTTACAGCATACATGGTTTGGTTTCTTTCGTCTATGCTGAAAGAGGAAACCCATTTGTCCAGATGGGCTTTACATAGATAATTGCCTTTCCAGTCAAAGATATCCAGGCGAGAGCGGAATGTTGAAGGGTCTTCCCCCTCTATTGCCATGGCCCAGATATATGCATTATTGCAGTGTACTTTGGTATAATAAGGTTTGGGAGTGCCTTCTATTACCTGTTCCCAATTTAATTTATTTCCATCAGTGAATAGGTTATTAATTTCCTCCTTTTCAATATTTACTATACTTATCATATTGAGGAATCTGTATGCAATGACCATCTTCTTGCAATCATTGCTGATTGCAATATCTTTTTGGAAAGCTTGATCTCTTCCGTGATGTTCTAGCAACTCCTTGGGGAAATTGGAGGCGTAGAAACTGCGCAGGATGCTGTCGTTTTTGTAATCGTAAACTTCAAAAAAATCATTTTGATTGTCTTGTGGACGCATTATGATACTCCTGTTTATGAGAAATATGGAATCTCCTAAAAGATATGAAACGCTGGACTGTTGAAAACTATTCTTTCCTTTGGGAGCATTATAGGTATATTTGTTATCATAAATAGCCTTATTTTCTATCAAAGACTTGGATATATTTAATAAACCTGTGAATTTTTGATAGGATCTCATTACAAGTTGTATCTGCCCGTCCTTGTTAAACCATTGTGTAAAAGCACTAGGGAGTATAACTTCATCCGGTCCGTTTCCTATTTTCTGAAAACTTCCAAGAAATTGCAGATGGGGAAGGTTGTATACATGCAGCATATTCTCCTCTTTATTTAGAGCTAATATTAGAAATGTATCGGTGACAATAATATCGCCTATGCCGATTGGGTCAATGGATAAAGGTTCGTGATTAAAAGATAATGTCTGTTGTGCATCCGTTGCAATTGTTTCTATTGTTCTAGCTTTTTCTGGTTTGGATGATTGGCTACAGGAGGTGATGTACAGACACAATGTAAAGGAAATAACGGTTAGAAGTGCTTTTCTCATAATGTTTGTTTTAAGGTTAATGTTCTATGCATATTAGACAAGTGCCTTTTATATAGCCAAATGTTGGCTTTTTATTATTTATTACGCCGCAAGATGTCATTCCTGCTTGTCCACTCGAACCATTGCACTCATAATGTGGTTCCTTATCATGTTCCTCTGAGAAACTATAGTAACACGTTTGTTCTATCCATCTAATACATGCCCCTTCTTCACCGGCGGCTATTGCTTCCAGATTTTGTAACTGTACATTGGTTAAAACCGGTTGCTTATGATTCCAGGCGTACAATGCTGTGCATGCTATAATTATAGTTACTACAGCTTTGGATAAAGTTTGTTTCATACTATTTTTATTAAAGGTTATTATTTGCAAATATAGTTTATATTTACTTCTTATTTTAAAAAAAACAGTGTTAATATACGTGTTTATTAAAAATTTTATCTGTTTTGGGCTTGTGTGGCTATTTTTTTTGTATATTTAGCCTCGGGTTTCGTGGTTTGTGTAAAATGCTTGTTGCTTATGAGGGCTATATTTATTTTTGTATGTATCCTGCTTTTTGTATCTTGTCAAAACTCTGATAAATCTCGGATTGCTCATATGATTGATGAGTGGGATGGAAAGGAAATTATTTATCCTGATGATCTGGTATTTACTACTATGGGAGAAGATACGGTAAAATGGTTTCTTAAAGATAGCCGATATACAATAGTGACTTATGCCGATTCCATTGGTTGTATGGGGTGTAAACTTAAGTTGCCCGTTTGGAAAGACTTTATTTCTTACCTTGATTCTGTATCGGATCATACGGTAAAAGTTATATTTATTCTTCATCCTCGAGATAAAAAAGAGATGGTTCATCTTTTGGTATGTAATGATTTTTCGTATCCTGTGTGTCTTGATATAAAAGGCTCTTTCGATAAAATAAATAAAATCCCATCCAATTTGGCTTTTCAAACTTTTCTACTTGATAATAGAAATAAAGTGATTGCTATCGGAAACCCGATTCATAATCCTAATGTGAGGACTCTGTATTTAAACTTGATTTTATCTGATAGTATATGTAAAAGTCGAGATTTGATTCAGACGAAAATAAGCTTACCCGAAACGATTGATATGGGAGTCTTCGATTGGAGTGAAGAAAAAGAAGCAATGTTGATTATAAAAAATCTTGGAGTGGTTTCCTTGACGGTTGAAAATATAGTTACTTCTTGTGGCTGTACTTCGGTAGAATATAGTCGGAGGCCTGTCTCCCTGAAAGATAGCTTGGTGATTAAAATAAAGTATAAAGCTGAATCTCCGGGATATTTTAATAAAGATATTGCTATTTATTGTAATGTCCCGTCATCTCCTGTTTATGTGAAATTATCAGGGAAAGCTCAATAACTCTAAAGGAACATCCTGGTTATGTAATATCTTTGGTATAAGAATATTAGGTGATATTATATGTTCTTTACCTCGTCCCGCATACCTGGGCTCATCAGCCTGCATATACGGGACGAGATACAGAACAGACCGTTTCCGCTAAAGATAGTAAGGAAGATGAAATGCTTTCAAGGACATAAATGGATAAGAAAGCAATCCTATCTTGCTGCTTTTCAGATTTCTATTCCCGATTTACCTTCTAAAACAGAGGGTGGAAGATCGAAATGCTTTTTTGGGGGCTTCTTCAAATTTGGTGATCAATTCTTTATTTCTTTATTTTCAAGTTGATAATTGTCCTTTTTGCTTGCTTTAATAAGAAAAAACAGACACCGGCTGAATAAGATAACTCAAGTTTCGGAAGTGAGTTTACTTCCTCTGAACCGGTATCTTCATCCTTATACCTTTCTTCAATTAACATTGTTAACGTCCTTTGCAGGTTGTCAGGTTCTTGTGCGCAGATAACAAGTCTTTTGCATTTAAAGAACTTTTTATTCACATCCAAAGAACAAGTTTTAACTCTGTGTTAAAACAAAGCTTTTAAGGACAGAAGTTTTGCTTTTTTAAGATCTTGATTTTCAAATGGTTTAGTCTAAGATTCGCTTCTTTACCTCACGGATGGACTCTGCGGGTGAAAGCCGGGATACTTGCTTTTTTGTCAACTATAAAAGAGGGCTTACACTTCCGAAAACTGAATTAGATTCCATGAGTAAAAGAAAACTTACCACCAAATTTGAAGAAGAACCATTTTTTGTATGGAAGCACAAAAACGATGATGCCAATTTTTCTGCCAGGATAAAAAAGGCTGTATTTTCTCCGGATAATTGCAAAAAACGATATATCTTTGGAAGAGATCATTTTATTAACCTTAAAAGACTAAAGACTGATTCCTGATGAAGCATTTTACCGGCATATTATTTTTACTTCTTCTCTGTTTCTCTTGCACCCCGGTACATGATGCGCCATTGGAGCAGGCTCTCACATTGGCGGGAGACAATCGGAAGGAACTTCAACAAGTATTAGGGCATTACGAAGGCGATTCGTTGAAACATAAAGCTGCCTGCTTTTTGATTGAAAATATGATTGGTAAAGGAACTATCCGTTATTTGCTTCGGGAGAGTGATAGTTGTTATATACAACAAGAACCCGAGCCGGACTTAACGTGTATAACAGCCGACTATTTGATAGAAAACATAGATCTGGCTTTTGAAGTCTGGCAAAAGTATCCTTGGTGCAAACAATTATCTTTTAGAGAGTTTTGTCGGAATATATTGCCTTATCGGTTAAAACAGGAGCCTTTGGACCGATGGCGTTCTTACTATTATACACGTTATAAAATGACGGTCGACTCGTTGGCACGAGCAGGGGCTACCATGAGAGAGATTGTTTTCTTCTTTAACTCACAGCATGGAAAGAAATATCTTCATGATGCTGCCAAAATACCGGGGGACTTCTCTATCGAGTTGATAGAAAAGCTGGGAGGGGGCACCTGTGATCATCTGGCGTTGAATGCTGTACAGTTGATGCGTGCTGTCGGTATCCCCCTGAATCTTGATATTCTTCCATACCATGGCAAAGTGAATGGAGGACATGCTTATAACAGCTTTACCGATGAAAATGGAAAATTTTTCTATTTTTCTCCTTATGAGCGCGAACCGGAACGGAATCAATGGATTGCTCCTTTGGTACAGCGCGTCTGCTATGAACGTCAGCCAGAGCCGAAAATAGGGCGTAACCGTTGGAATGCACAATTGGCCAATCGTTTACTGAAAGAGGTAACTGCCGAATATTATTTGTCCGATAGTGTCCGGTTACCTGTACATACATCGGATACGGTGGCTTATATAGCTACTTTTAACCGTGGAGCTTTCAAAGTAGTGTCGCAGGGAAGAGTAGAAAGCAACAGTGTGCTGCACCGTGTGTTACCTTACGGATTACTTTATTTTCAGATGGCGGATAAGAAAGGAAAGTTGGTTCCGACAGGGAATCCGTTTGTGATGACTCCGGATAGCATTCACTTCATTACTCCGATCCGGCAGACCACTGTGCTGAATGGTATTCTTACGTATGATGTAAAGCGGGTTTTAGAGTTGGGCGATGAAGCATATACTTTGTATTATTGGAAAGACGGCTGGCAACCGGTTAAAGAAGTGACTTCTAAAGATTCTCGTACGCTCGACTTTGGAGAGGTACCTGTCCGGTCTTTGTTTCTTGTATGTGGAAATACTTATATGGGCCGTATGCAGCGTCCTTTCTTGTTGGAGGATGGAAAGCCGGTGTATTATTGACAGATGAGGCTTTTGCTAATATCTGTTTTTTATGAGATATATAAGGATAGTAGTGGAAAAAACAGTCATTTTCTGATAATATTGCCAGTTCGGAGATCTTCTTGCTTTGTATCTTTTAGGTGAGATTTGTTTGTCGGTTGTTTCTAAAACAATATATTTGTGAATGAATAATCGTATAATATGCAATCTATGATTACAACTCAGTTACTCCGTCCCCAGAGCATTGTCGTAGTGGGGGCTTCGAACAATACACATAAGCCGGGCGGCGCTATTCTGAAGAATCTGATTAACGGTGGTTATCAGGGAGAACTTCGGGCTGTCAATCCCAAAGAAACAGAAGTGCAGGGAGTGCCTTCCTTTGCCGATGCAAAGGAGTTACCCGATACAGATCTTGCTATTCTTGCTATTCCTGCAGTTCTTTGTCCGGAGGTGGTGGAAACACTGGCCGCAGAGAAGCAGACGCGGGCTTTCATAATTCTTTCGGCCGGATTTGGAGAAGAAACGCAGGAAGGCGCTTTATTGGAAGAGTGCATTCTTGAAACTGTTAATAAATATGGAGCGTCATTAATTGGCCCGAATTGCATCGGATTAATGAATACCTGGCATCACAGTGTGTTTACGCAACCCATTCCCAATCTGAATCCCCATGGAGTAGATCTAATTTCCAGTTCTGGCGCTACTGCGGTGTTTATTCTTGAATCGGCAGTGACAAAAGGACTTCAGTTTAATTCTGTGTGGTCGGTGGGTAATGCTAAGCAAATAGGTGTAGAAGATGTATTACAATATATGGACGAAAATTTTGATGTCCGGAAAGACTCCAAGATCAAGTTGATTTATATAGAAAGCATCAAGAATCCGGATCGTCTGCTGTTCCATGCCTCTTCATTGATTCGTAAGGGTTGTAAAATCGCGGCTATTAAAGCAGGGAGTTCGGAGAGCGGAAGTCGCGCTGCATCATCTCATACGGGAGCTATAGCCAGTTCTGATTCAGCTGTGGAAGCTTTGTTTCGTAAAGCCGGTATAGTGCGATGCTATTCGCGGGGTGAATTGACAACCGTCGGTTGTATTTTTACTTTGCCTGAGTTAAAAGGAAAGAATTTCGCTATTGTCACTCATGCTGGTGGACCGGGGGTGATGCTGACTGATGCTCTTTCGAAAGGTGGACTCAATGTACCTAAACTGGAGGGTCCGGTCGCTGAAGAGTTGAAGAGCAAGCTTTTTCCCGGGGCTTCCGTAGGCAATCCGATTGATATTTTGGCAACCGGAACCCCCGAGCACTTAAGTATTGCCATTGATTATTGTGAAGAAAAGTTCGAAAACATAGATGCGATTCTCGCCATATTCGGCACACCGGGATTAGTGACTATGTTTGAGACTTATGAGGTATTGCATCAAAAGATGCTGACTTGTAAAAAGCCACTTTTCCCGGTTCTTCCTTCTGTGCGTACGGCCGGTGAAGAGGTTGCCTTTTTTTTAGAGAAAGGTCATGTCAACTTTGCTGATGAAGTGATGTTGGGAACTGCTTTGTCACGTATCATAAATGCTCCAAAACCTGCTGTTCCGGAAATTGAACTTTTTGGTGTAGATGTACCCCGCATTCGTAGGATTATTGATTCTATTCCGCAGAACGGCTATATCGAACCCCATTATGTTCAGGCGTTGCTTCATTCTGCCGGTATTCCGGTAGTCGAAGAATTTGTATCGGGTAATAAAGACGAAGTACTTGCTTTCGCGCGACGCTGTGGATTTCCGGTGGTGGCCAAGGTTGTGGGGCCGGTTCATAAATCGGATGTAGGAGGAGTGGTACTCAATATTAAAGGTGAACAGCATTTGGCGTTTGAGTTTGACCGCATGATGCAGATACCTGAGGCACGTGCTATCATGGTGCAGCCTATGCTGAAGGGAACGGAGATGTTTATCGGGGCTAAATATGAAGAAAAGTTCGGGCACGTGGTGCTCTGTGGACTGGGTGGCATCTTTGTGGAAGTTTTGAAAGATGTTTCGTCCGGTTTGGCTCCTTTATCTTATGAAGAGGCTTATTCGATGATTCATTCCCTCAGGGCCTATAAAATAATACAGGGAACTCGTGGGCAAAAAGGAGTAAACGAGGATAAATTTGCAGAAATTATTGTACGCTTATCCACGCTGCTTCGTTTTGCGACAGAAATCAAAGAAATGGATATAAATCCGTTGCTGGCAACAGAAAAGGAGGTTGTTGCCGTTGATGCCCGTATTCGCATAGAAAAATAAACATTACTTTCGGAATAAAAAAGAAGGATATCAGATGCAGTATTACACTTACTTCTGCGTTTATTAAAATGAGATGGACTTTAAACGCGAATTCTATATATGAAAAAGAAAAACGAACAATGGCTACGATACAGTAATCGGGCGCTTTCAGGATTACTTATGTTGTTTGGATTTGTGTCTTGTGACAATGGAGGTGGAGATATACCTGTAGAATATGGGATGCCTTCTGCTAAATATCGGGTGAAGGGCAAAGTGATTGATGCGGATACGCAGGAACCTGTACCGGGTATAGAAGTGGTCACCGGAGCTGTGCATACGGGCGATGGCAAAGAATGGCTCAGTTATCCGGATACGTTGATCACTGATAGAGATGGAGCTTTTGCTACTGAAAGGACGGAGTTTCCATCTAAAAAATATCGTTTTATCGTTCGCGATGTGGATGGTGATGCCAATGGTACTTATTCTAAGGATAGTGTCGAGGTAGAAGCCGGTGGATTTACAGGTGGCAGCCATTGGTACCGTGGAGAAACAAGTATTGATAAAACAATTGAAATCAAGAAGGAGACAGCAAAAGACAATGAAAAATAATTCTGGACGATTGTCACTTCGCAAACGCCTGGGGTTGGAAATAGCCTTAAAGATAAGAAATAACCTCAGGGAATTGCATCCGTTGCGTCAACTTTTCTGGGAATGTACATTACAGTGTAACTTGGCTTGTAAGCATTGTGGCAGTGATTGTCGAAAAATGTCGGAGCAGAAGGATATGCCTGCAACGGATTTTCTTCAAGTCGTAGATTCGATTACGCCGCACGTCAATCCTAATGAGGTTAATATCATCATAACCGGAGGTGAACCGCTGATGCGGGATGATCTTGAAGAGGTGGGGATGGCTCTTTATCGCAAAGGTTATCCATGGGGGATTGTGTCCAATGGGTTGTATTTGACCCGCGAACGGCTAGATAGTCTGATGGCTGCCGGCCTGCATGCTGTTACGATCAGTCTGGATGGATTTGCGGAGGAACATAACTGGTTGCGTGGCAATCCGGATAGTTATGAAAAAGCGTTGGAAGCTATCAAGATGTTAGTGCATGAACCGGAACTGACATGGGATGTCGTGACTTGTGTCAATCGGAAAAACTACTCTTATCTGGAAGAGCTGAAAGCCTATCTGTACACTATAGGAGTACGTAATTGGCGTATTTTTACTATTTTTCCGGTAGGGCGTGCAGCCAATCATCCGGAATTCCAGCTAACAGACGAGGAGTTTACCGGAGTCCTGGAATTCATTAAGAAGGTACGGAAAGAGGGGCGTGTCCACTTGAGTTATGGTTGTGAAGGTTTTCTCGGTAAATATGAAAGTGAAGTACGTGATCATTTTTATTCCTGTAATGCAGGTATCAGTGTAGCTTCTGTTCTGGCAGATGGTTCGATCTCGTCGTGTCCCAGCATTCGCAGTAATTTCCATCAGGGCAATATTTATGAAGATGATTTTATGGAAGTGTGGGAAAAACGTTTTCAGGTATTTCGTAATCGTGAGTGGGCCCGTAAGGGAGAGTGTGCTGATTGTAGCTTTTTCCGTTATTGTGAGGGCAATGGTATGCATTTGCACAATGACAATGGAGACCTCTTGTTTTGTCATCAGAAAAGGATTGTAGAACTTTAAGAGACTATTTAGGACTATTTTTTCATAGATTGGGATAATTATTCTATTTTTCGGACTCCATTTGGCCTATATTTGTAGAGTTGTAATCCTTTCACTCCATCATGAAGAATACATTCTGCGTTTTAGCCTGTTTTTTCATTACAATCTTTTGCCAGGCGCAATCGGTTGAAGAACATTATTATTTTAAGAACCTGAGTATCCGAAACGGTTTGTCACAGAATACGGTTAATGCGATTCTGCAGGATCGGAAGGGATTCATGTGGCTTGGTACCAAAGATGGCTTGAACAGGTATGATGGATTGTCTTTTCGTAAGTTTAAGCATGATGCTGCTAATCCACGTAGCATTGGAAACAGTTTTATCACTTCGCTTTACGAAGATTTCAATGGTAACATTTGGGTCGGTACTGATGCAGGAGTATATATTTACTATCCTGAGAAGGAGGCTTTTGAGGAATTCGATTGCCAGAGCTTGGAGAAGACAAGGATAGAACGTTCTGTTTCAATGATTGCAGGGGATAAGCAAGGCAGGGTTTGGATAGCTGTGGAGGCTCAGGGAATGTTCTGTTACGATACTCGTCAAAAACTACTTCGCAATTATCCGTTAAGTGAGATTTCTTCCAATATCAAATGTTTTACTTTCGATAGCGGTGGAACTCTTTGGCTCGGATTTTATGGTGATGGTCTTTATTACTCCAAAGATAATCTGGCAACTGTGCATCCTTATGGATCGCCAGAAGATGGTAAAAGAGAATTTGAAGGAGGAGTAATCACCAAAATAGTTCAAGGAAACTATAATTGTTTGTATATTGGTTCTGTGAAGGAAGGTGTGAGTGAGTTGAATCTGACTTCGGGGCAAGTGCGTAACCTGTTGGCTATCGATGAGAGTGGTGAATCTATTTTTTGTCGTGATCTGCTGCCATATTCTGATAATGAATTGTGGATAGGGACTGAGTCCGGGATTTATATTTATAATTTGCGTACAGCGCAATTCATTCATTTACGTGCTTCTCTTTATGACTCTTATTCTTTGTCAGACAATGCTATCTATGCTTTATATAAAGATCGTGAAGAAGGGCTCTGGATCGGTTCTTATTTCGGAGGAGTGGATTATTATCCCAGACAATATACCTATTTTGCAAAATATTATCCTAAGAATATAGCAAATAGTCTGCATGGTAAGCGGGTACGTGAATTCTGTCGGGCGGATGACGGTACTTTGTGGATAGGAACGGAAGACGGCGGATTAAATCACTTTAATCCGAAAACGAAAGAATTCCACTTTTTTGAGCCAAGTGCCGGATTTACTAATATCCATGGTTTGTGCATGGATGGCAGTCATTTGTGGGTGGGAACATTCTCTAAAGGACTTCGGGTGATTGATACACGGACGGGAGTGGTTCTGAGGACGTATACGGAAGGTCATACTCCACATTCGTTGAACGATAATAGCATTTTCTCTATTTGTCGGACTTCTGCCGGAGAAATTTATCTGGGTACACTGTTTGGTTTACTGCGTTACAACCGTACTCAGGATAGTTTTGACTGCATTCCGGAGTTGAATGGTAAGTTTGTTTATGATATTAAAGAAGATTCTTATGGAAATCTTTGGTTGGCAACTTATGCCAATGGAGCTTATTGTTATGACGTAAGTGCACGAAGATGGAAAAACTATGTATTTGATGCCGAGGATGAAAGGAGTCTGCCATATGATAAAGTGCTGAGTGTTTTTGAGGACTCGTATCGCCAGATATGGCTAACTACACAAGGTGGGGGATTTTGCCTATTTCATCCTGATACGGAAACATTTACACGCTATGGGCTGAAAGATGGACTTCCCAATGATGTGGTTTACCAGATTGTGGAAGATGATGATCGTTTTTTGTGGCTTACTACAAATAATGGGTTGGTTCGTTTTGATCCCAAAACCATGGAAATGAAAGTATTCTCTACTGCTAATGGCTTACCGACCAACCAGTTTAATTACCGTTCGGGATTTAAAGATGAGGCCGGTAACATTTATTTGGGTAGTATTAACGGATTTGTAGCATTTGATCCCCGAACTTTCGCTGAAAACAGGCAGGTGCCGGCAGTAGCTATTACTGATTTCTTGCTGTTTAATAAAGAGGTGTCGGTTGGAGAAACCGATTCACCCTTGAAGAGCAGTATTACGTTTTCTGACAAAGTGGTACTCACTGCCGATCAAAATTCTTTTTCTTTTCGTATCGCTGCTCTAAGTTATCAGGCTCCAAGGATGAATAAACTGATGTATAAGCTTGAGGGCTTTGACGAAGGCTGGTTGACAATAGGAGAAAGCCCTTTGGTGACTTATTCCAATTTAGGCTATGGCGATTATGTGTTTAAAGTAAAGGCCTCTAATAGTGACGGAGTGTGGAATGAACAGGAGACTTCACTTCATCTTTCTATTCTTCCTCCATTCTACTTGTCCGGATGGGCATATTGTTTCTATGTATTATTTTTCATGGGGTGTCTGGTCTGTGTCATCTTCTACTTTAAAAGACGGAATTATCGGAAGCAACATCGTCAAATGGAAATGCTTGAACAAGAGAAAGAACGGGAAGTCTATCATGCTAAGATTGATTTCTTTACCAACGTTGCTCACGAAATACGAACTCCGCTGACCCTGATTAAAGGTCCTTTGGAAAATATTATCCTGAAAAAGGAAGTGGATTCGGAAACGAAAGAGGATTTGTATATCATGAAGCAGAATACGGAGCGTTTGTTGAATCTTACCAATCAGTTGTTGGATTTTCGAAAGACAGAAACACGGGGATTCCGGTTGAACTTTACTGAATGTGACGTTGTTGCAGTGCTTCGTGAAACCTATTTCCGTTTTACTTCTTTGGCCAAGCAAAAAGGATTGGATTTTATATTAGAACTTCCACAGGAGTGCTTTATGGCGGATGTCAATCAGGAAGCTTTGACAAAAATAATCAGTAACTTGCTGAATAATGGAGTGAAATATGCCTCTACTTATCTCCGGATTTCTTTGGAAACAGACGAAAAAGTATTTCACATACGAACTTTTAATGATGGGGAGATGATTCCTGATACAATGAAAGAGGAAATTTTTAAACCTTTCGTACGGTTGGATAAAGAAGATGAAGTAACTACCGGAACAGGTATCGGGTTGGCCCTATCACGTTCTTTGGCAGAATTACATCAAGGTAGTCTGATGATGGAAAAGGGTGAAGAGGTGAATTGCTTTTGCTTGACCTTGCCGGTGAATCAAGATTCTACAATTACTCTCTCGGCTGAAAACGTATCACAGGTTGAAGAGAACTCTTGTGGATGGGAACAGGAAGAAACCGATACGAAAGAAAAGAAACCGATGATTCTAGTGGTAGAAGATAATCCGGATATGTTAGCTTTTATCAGGAAGCAACTTACAACGGAGTATTCGGTTCTAACTGCTATGAATGGAATTGAAGCACTTGCTGTTTTAGATAATCATTATGTTAATCTGGTGGTGAGTGATGTAATGATGCCTCAGATGGATGGTTTTGAACTGTGTAAAACTATTAAGTCAGATTTGAGTTATAGTCATATTCCCGTTGTACTGCTAACTGCCAAGACTAATATTCAATCGAAAATCGAAGGATTGGAACTGGGTGCTGATGCTTATATTGAAAAGCCTTTCTCTGTGGAATATCTGCTCGCAAATATTTCCAGCCTGATTCATAATCGTGAAAAGTTACGTCAGACTTTTGCGAAGTCACCCTTTGTGGCAGCCAATACGATGGCTTTGACCAAAGCCGATGAAGAGTTTATATGGAAGTTGAATGATATTATTCAGGCTAATCTGCATAATCCGGAGTTCAGCATGGAAGATATGGCAGATGCATTGAAGATGAGTCGATCCAGCTTCTATCGAAAAATTAAAGGTGTATTGGACTTAAGCCCGAATGAGTACCTCCGTTTGGAACGCTTAAAGCAAGCGGCACAATTGCTGAAAGAGGGCAAGAGTCGCGTCAATGAAATTTGTTATACAGTGGGATTTAATTCGCCTTCTTATTTCTCTAAATGTTTCTTGAAACAATTCGGGGTACTTCCAAAGGACTTTATAGGGTAATGCTAAAAAAAGGTCGGATATTGTTATGAATCTATGTGTTTAGGACATTTTTGTCATTAATTGGGTTATTTGTTTTATAAAAGAACTGCCGGTTAGGGTAACTTTGTCATCATCATTCGACAAATAGAAATTACTAAAATGAAAAGACCCTTATGAAAATGATTTTAAAGACAATGGTGTGTCTGGCAGTAGCTTTTTCCGGAACTGCAGGGGCAGCTAATTATTCTCCGGAAAAGTCACAAGCTTCTTTGGCACTTAAAGTCCCGGGGAATCCGGCTGTGGAATATCCGCTTACTCTCAGTAAACTATCGGATAGTTATTTCGATTATGAGTGGAAAGCAAAAGAGAAAATACCGGTAACTATCTTTCAGCAGATATCAACTGTGGATGATAAACAGCAGGTAACGGTGGTTCTGACGGCTATGGAAGATGTGTACTTCAATTTTGAAGAGCGAATCAGAACGGATTTTCGTCATGATGATTGCCAGTTTTATTTGCCAGGTTTCTGGTATCGTCGTAATTTACGTTCACCTAAAGAGGCTCCATCGTTTCATACTTCCGATAGCTGGGTAGTGCGTGAAGATAGATTGAGCACGCCTTTGACCGGTATTTTTGATGAAAAACAAAAGAAATACATGACTGTGGTCCGCCGGGCAGAATATATTCAGGACGCTTTGAGTACTCATAAGGAAGGTGAGGTGATTCTTTCGGGAACTACTTCACTCGGTTTCACCGGATTTGAAAATCTGGATGGAACGGCTGCTTTGGCATTTGGTTTTCCGTATAAAGAGGCTCCAAAAACCTATATTCGTAAACTTACACTTGCACCTTCAGTCACTGCTTTCCAACTATTAAAGAAAGGAGAGAGTATTTCACTAACCTGGGAAATTCATGAAGGAAAAGGGGAGGATTTTGCCGAGTTTGTAAGTCATACTTGGGAATATTGCTATGATACTTTTCAACCGAAACCTGTGGAAACGGATTATACTCCTGATTATACTAAAGAGATTCTTAGCCATTTTTTTATTGAGAGTTTTGTAGGTGATCGTCCTCTGAACTATAATTCAGGGGTACATATGCGTACTGATGATTGCCAAAATACAGGTTCGGCAGAGGTTGGTTTTGTGGGACGAGTTTTGCTGAACGCATTTAATGCCTGGGAATATGGCTGGAAGAATAATCGGGCTGATTTAAAAGAGAATGCAGCGAAAGTCTTTGATACTTATTTGGTGAATGGGTTTTCTCCTGCAGGTTTTTTCAAAGAGTTCGTTGACTACCGTACCGGTTATGAGGAGACGGTATTTAGCATTCGGCGTCAGTCCGAAGGTATTTATGCTATATTTCATTATCTGGATTTTGAGAAAAGAAACGGACGTAAACATCCTGAGTGGGAAGCGAAGGTACGTAAAATGCTTGATGTATTCCTGCAGTTGCAAAATCCGGAAGGAAGTTTTCCCCGTAAATTTAAGGATGATCTTTCTATTGTAGATAAGAGTGGCGGAAGTACACCATCGGCTACTCTGCCTTTAGTGATGGGGTATAAATATTTCAAGGATAAACGTTATCTGGAAAGTGCTAAACGGACCGCCGAATATCTGGAGAAAGAATTAATCTCTAAATCGGATTATTTTTCGTCTACTCTTGATGCAAACTGTGAGGATAAAGAGGCCTCTTTATATGCGGCTACAGCTACTTATTATTTAGCTTTGGTAAGTCAGGGCAAAGAACGTGAACACTATACAGGATTGACAAAAAAAGCAGCTTATTTTGCTTTGTCATGGTATTATTTGTGGGATGTACCTTTTGCGCCCGGACAGATGTTGGGAGATATTGGGCTCAAGACGCGCGGATGGGGCAATGTATCTGTGGAAAACAATCACATCGATGTGTTTATCTTTGAATTTGCTTCTATACTAAATTGGCTTTCCAAAGAGTATAGCGAACCTCGTTTCTCACAGTTTGCCGAAGTAATCAGTACTTCAATGCGTCAGTTACTCCCTTATGAAGGGCATCTGTGTGGAGTGGCTAAGTGCGGATATTATCCTGAGGTAGTGCAACATACCAATTGGGATTATGGCAAAAACGGGAAAGGATATTATAATGATATATTTGCTCCGGGTTGGACAGTAGCTTCTTTATGGGAACTATTTTCACCGGGACGTGCAGAACAGTTTTTTCGGAAATAAAGAGTAATAAGTGAAACGATCAGAGGCCGGTAACGTTCTATTAGGAATATTACCGGTCTTCTGTATCTAAAAATAAAAATTCTTCTATAGGGAGATTTTTCTATAAACCATCTTGTTATTGTTTCAGTTTGGCGAACATTACAATATTATTGTCATTGTCATTTAACGTCTTGATCAAGTTCTGTACCTTTTTCTTTTTATCTGCGGTCAGTCCTTTTTTGTTTACTTCTTTCTCTAGTATCTCTTTCAATGCCATAGGCTCCATATTAGTGACATAATATCCATTGTTGAACGAAGGATAGATCGTCTGACTCGGGGTACTGATAAAATCGTTGTAAAGCCGCACATAATTGCCATGCAATGTTTTTTTGTCAACCATGTAATAAGCCGGTTTAGAGCCGGAGAATGTACTTTCGTCTATTTGTATTGGGAAAGAGACATCACCGATGAAATATTTAGGGATTTCATAATATGCATGCCAGGGGATTTTATCATTTGAAGGATACTTGACGGTGAAACGTCCTTCCAGTTTGTTGCTGGCGGCATTATAATGGTAGAGGGTATCTACACTTGGTTGTGGCATGATTTTCATTAACATCACATCGTAGGCAGCTGTGTTATTCCCCATTGACACTTCGTTACTGAAGTCTTGTGGCATGGCAAGGCTTCCCGGTGCTACAAAGTTTTTACGTTTACCCTTTAAATCTTGTGTCCAGACTACTGCCGGCCATTTAGGGAATGGCAGGACTGTGACTGTGACTTCTGACTTAGCTGTGTTTACCCGGAATTTTCCTTTAGGAACTCTCAGGCACAGGGGGATAGGATCCAATGCATTACCTTTCAAGTCGAATACCAATATCTTGCTGCTTTGCCAGGGTAGGATATAGATGCGATTATTGGCTTCGTCCAGTTGTTCGGCATAAGTGTTTAGATATTCATTCGGGCCTTGTCCATAAGATCCGATATTGGTGATAAATTTACCTGTCCGGTCGAATAGTTTATAAGGAGTTTGTTTGTTATTGCTCACTAAAATATATTTTTCTCCGACGGTTGTTCGTATCCAGCCGCCAATAAGTGCTTCGTCCCGATTGTCTAATTTTACAATCTGTAATTCTTCTGTTAACTGGCTCAATGGGAAGTTTACAGTATCTTTTAGTGCCTTCAGATCGCAACTGATTAGCGGACCGTTAGGGGTATTTGTTAGTTTGGCAACAGTAGGCGATTTGATAAATGGGTCGTTTTCACCGGTTGTAAAAGCAAAAGCAGGCAATAGACAACAGATTGCCAAACTGTGATAGATCATTCTTGTTTTCATAAGCATAAATAATTAGATGAATAATCAAACGCGTTTTGTAACAGCAAAATTAGATATTAAGGTAAGAGAAGGCAAAAAAACAGGCGGACAAGAATGATTGTATGAATATGGTTTAAATTGTTGTTTTATAAATGGTTATGTAAATATAGCCTCTTCGGATAGGCGGACAAATACTATCCGAAGTTTTGAAGAATGGCATCCAGGCTGAGAGTTTCGTCAGAAATATGCATCTTTTCTGTTTTAATTCGGTATTTGCGTTTGGTTATGGCCGCTTTGCTGACGCAATAGATATCCGATAGATCTTGTATGTTCACGTTAATCTTTACCAGGCAACAAAAGCAGATATCTTTTTCATTGAGTTGCGGATAATCTTCTTGCAGACGATCAACAAAATTATTAAATGCGTCATTTACCGCTTGCTTCACTTCACACCATTCTGCATCGCTTACAGTAATTTTCTTCCTATTCGGATTGTCATCTGTAGAGTTCTCGATGTGGAGAGAAGGAAGTTTCTGAAGGAAAGAAATATGACGGAACAAAGCTTCACGCATCTCGCTTTCTTTGTTGCGCATGATGATCTCTTTTTCGCGCAGTGCACTTAATTCGGCTTCTTTATGTAATAGTTCATTTTCATGTTGTAGCCGACGAGCTTCTTCTCCGGCCTGTTCTGCTTGTAGCCTTCGTTCCGATACTAGTCTTTTTTTCTTTTCCTGATGATAGAAAAAGAGTATTAGTAGAGCTATAAGTAATAAAATAACTGCTATTCCCATCATCCACAGCTCTTTTTCTTGTTGGGTAAGGCGTAGTTGATAGAGTTCGTTCTGGAGCTTTACTTCATTATATTTTCTGGTGGTTTCTTTTGCTTTGAGGTTTGATGTGAGGTCTTTATATAGTATATCTTCTGTTTTAGCCAGATAATATGCCTGTTCCGGTTGCTGGGTCGCATTTGTCAGCTGGTATAAACGTGAGGTAGCCTCAATGGCGATATAGGGTGAAGTTGAGGTAGCTGCCTGTTTATAATAATATCCGGCCGAGTCCAATTGATGCAGGGACTGGAATATTTGACCTCGGATCAATTGGTAGTAAGGTATATCATAGCGATTGCGACGATACAGGCGGAGGTTTTGCACAGATTCCAGTGCCTTGTCGAAGTCTTGCTGTCCTAGATAATAGTTTACGATGTCTTCGGCTATGGTGTAAGTTAGATAATGATATTCTTTGGAAGGAGCAAACCATTCCAACATTTTGTAATACCCTTCTATGACTTCATCGGTCTTTCCCATTTTTCTTAATATTTCCAATTGGGTCCGATGATCATAAAATAAAGAAAGAGTGTCATTAGAAGGGTTATTCAGGGCCAACACCTTATTAGCCAATTTAAGTGCTTCTGGATACTTTTTTTGATTGAAATAGGTGAATTTTTGTATGTTATAGTAATATCTTTGTTGGGTGGGAGTCATATACTCTGTTTTGTCCCGAAGCTCCCGGGCAGAATGTAAAATAGAATCCGGTTGATCTTTATAAAAGAAACTATTGGCCTGTTCCAGTTGGGCTTGCAACCATTGGGCAGTATCTCCAACATGTAGGAAAAGTGGGATACAGACTTTTAATAGTGAATCTTTGGGCTTTTGGGTTTTCCACAATGTGGCTTTATACAATTGAAAGCAGTATTCTGCCCGTTGTTTGTCACTCAGGTGATTGGGGGACTGTATTTGTTGAAGATAAAATAGCATACTGTCTGTAGAAATACCTTCCATTTCTACAGACTTCTTGAGTAAAGTCTGAGTTGAATCTTTACATCCGGTCACACAAGATAGTAAAGCTAAACAGAGTATAATAAGAAAGCTCTTTTTCATAATGCTTTTATTCTTGACGTTACCCGGCCCAATTTTCCCGATCTAAATTCCGATAACTGATTGCCTCTGCCAAATGGCTGGGTTGTATTTGTTCGCTTTCTTCTAAATCAGCTATTGTGCGGGATACTTTTAAGATACGATCATAGGCACGGGCTGAAAGATTCAGGCGTTCCATGGCATTCTTTAGCAGTAATAGCCCTTTCGTGTCAGGTTGTGCAAAAGAAGAAAGTTGCTTGCTGGTCATCTGGGCATTACAATAAGTTCCCGGATAGCCGGAAAATCTTTCTTCCTGTTTCTGGCGGGCTTTGATTACCCTTTGGCGAATGGCAGCGCTGGATTCTCCCTGTTGCCGGTCTGAAATCTTTTCAAATGGTACGGGAACTATTTCAATTTGGATATCTATTCGGTCCAGCAGGGGGCCGGATATTTTATTCAGGTATTTTTGTACTTGTCCCGGATTGCAGACACATGGTTTTGTCGGGTGATTGTAGTAGCCACAAGGACACGGATTCATGGAGGCTACCAACATGAAGCTGGCCGGATAGTCAATAGTGCTTTTCACTCGTGAAATGGTTATACGCCGGTCTTCAAGGGGTTGACGCAATACTTCGAGCACGCTACGATTAAATTCCGGGAGTTCATCCAGGAAGAGTACCCCGTTATGTGCCAGGCTGATCTCTCCCGGTTGTGGGAAACTGCCTCCTCCTACCATCGCTACTTGTGAGATGGTGTGATGCGGGGCCCTGAAAGGCCGCTGAGATATCAGAGAGGAATTGCGTCCTAATTTACCAGCGACCGAATGTATTTTGGTTGTTTCAAGGCTTTCTCCCAAGGATAAGGGGGGGAGTATGGAAGGTAATCTTTTGGCCATCATTGATTTACCACTTCCGGGGGCTCCTACCATAATTAAATTGTGTCCTCCTGCCGCCGCTACCTCAAGTGCCCGTTTAACGTTCTCTTGGCCTTTTACATCTGCAAAATCGTATTCAAAATCACTCTGACACGCATAAAATTCTTCACGGGTATTGACTATGGTTGGTGTCAGTTCACGTTTACCATTGATGAACTCAATTACTTCCTGTATATTATTTACTCCATATACTGACAGATTATTGACTACCGCCGCTTCCCGTGCATTTTGTGAAGGTACGATTAATCCGTCAAATCCCTCTTCGCGTGCTTTGATGGCTATAGGTAAGGCTCCTTTGATGGGTTGGATAGTTCCGTCAAGACTTAATTCACCCATCATCATGTAACGTGATAGCTTCTGGCATGAGATTGTTTCGCCAGCTGCAAGCATGCCAATGGCCAGGGGGAGATCATAGGATGAACCCTCTTTGCGAATATCTGCCGGAGCCATATTAATGACTATATTGCTGGTTGGCATTTTGTAGCCGGTCACTTGTAAGGCAGACAGAATGCGCTGATGGCTTTCTTTAACGGCTGAATCAGGAAGACCTACCATGTAGAACATGCATCCTCGTGAACTGTTGACTTCTATTGTAATGAGGGTTGCTTCAATGCCTTGTACAGCCGCTCCGAATACTTTTATTAGCACGTGTTTTCAATGATTTTAGGTTAGTAACTCGGTTTAGCGGATAGATTTCCCTGGTTTTTTCTCTTCCGTTTTTAGTAATTCTTTCAGCTTATCGGTAAGCGCTTCTCCCTGGATATCTCTTGCTAGAATTTTGCCGGTGGGAGAGAGCAGTATATTAGTAGGAAGCGTCAGTATGGCATATTGTTTGGCTGTTTCCGAACTAAGTCCTGTAAAATCACATACTTGATCCCAGCTCAAAGTATCCTTCTTAATGGCTGTTTCCCATGCTTCTCTATCTATGTCGAGTGATATTCCCAACATTGCGAAATTTTTGTTTTTCTTATATTCCTTATTCAGTCTTTTTAATTCTGCATTGGCTTCAGGTTGCGGATCACACCATGAAGCCCAGAAATTAAGCAGGAGATATCTATTTCTGAATCTCTCGGCAGAACGTGATAATTTCTCGCCTTTTTCATTGGGTAAACTAAAGTAAGGAGCAGATTTCCCGACAGTCACTTTTTCCAATTGATCGATGTAGTCGCTGATATTCTCGATATACGGGCGGTCGAGGAGTGCACCTGTCATAGCCTCAGTTATTTCTTTTATTTTGATATAGTCTGGTTGCGGAGTCTGTACAAAGTATTTATCCAGCAGATAAACACTTGCCAATGAAGAGTTGTGTTGGCGGATAAATGTTTCGGCCTTCTCCTGCATCATTTTGTCTGATGCACTGCCTAAGCCTCTTTGTTCTTTCATAAAAAGGCTCAAACTCGTATTTGGTTCATTGCCATTTATGTCCAGATAGCTGAGATCATCAATATTTCCTTTGATCGTAATTTGATTTCCTTTATCCAAAAAAACAGGATACTCTACATGACCGTTTATCAGGAGTACGGCTGTAGTCAGTGTGTCAATTACTGTAGAATCGATATTGAGGTTGTAGCTGAACTTGCCTTTCTCTGCATAAATCGTATCTATACGATCGTACAAAGCATCTGTCCCATACAGGTAGAGTGTGTCATTAGTCAATCCCTTGATCTCGCCTTCCAAACTGATCCTGGAACTGTTGTTTTTGCATGCAAGTAAGCAAAATATGGTAATAAATAGAAGCCCTATCTTTCTCATTCTTCATTCTTTTTTGCGAAAGTAAGGGTTTTGTGGATAAAAAAAAAGAATTGTCCGTCATTTGTGTGACGGACAACTCTCTTTTTTATGTTTTGCTCAATGAAGTCTCGCTTATTTTACGATGCTCATGAAATCTGCATTCGTATAATATTTAGCGAACTCAAGATCTGTAGCAGCTTTCTTAGCCAGAGCCGGGTTTTTAGCTACAGCACTCTTCAAGCTGCTTGTCAGCATAGAAGTGTTGTTAGTTCTTGCACCCAAAACAGCCATCAGGTAGTCTGTGTAAGCATCCGGAGTTGCGATACCGGCCAATGTGTTTTTAGCTTTGTTGTAGTCCTTAGCAAGGATCTGTGCCAAAGCAGCACTGTTTGTTTTAGTATCACCAAATGCGTTAACTGCTCTTTCGTATTGTCCCTGAGCTACGTACAGGTTACCCAGTGTTTCGTTCAGTTCTTTTGCACCGGCAGCCTTGCCTAAGTAAGATTCAGCAGCAGCTTTGTCACCTTTAGCAAGAGCGATCAGACCTAAGTTCATGTTTACTTCAGGTGCAGATTTAATACTTTCTGCTTTCTTCACGTATGATTGAGCTTTGTCCAGATCACCTGCCTGATAAGCCAGTTTACCCAAGTTGTTGAATGCACGATAGTCATTCGGGAACTGCTGAGAAGCTTTAGTATAGATGTCAGCTTTCTTAGCCGGGTCGTTAGTCAGTGTAGCAGCGTACAGAATTTCCTCTACGTTCAACTGTTTCGGATCTGTTGCAGCCAGATTAGCGATTTCTTCGTCAGACTTACCGATGATTTCATAGTTCAAAGTCAAACGAGAACGACGCAATTGCGGCAAAATTTCGTCAGCCAAAGTTTTGTAAACAGAAGAGATGTTCTTAATTTCAGTTTCTCTTTGTTCAGGATCCTGATACATAGACAAAACGCGAAGGATCAATTCTTTATCCTGAATGTTTGATTTAGAAACCAGTTCTTGGAAACCTTCCCAGTCCTGTGCAGTATATTTAGCATCAACCGGAACTTCAATTTTAGCTTTCTTCAGGTCTTTGTTGATCAGTTTGGTTGTGTTACCTTCACGGTTTTCAGCCAACCCTGTATTCAACTTCACACCACCATCGGGAGAAGCGTAAGCAGAAATTTCGATATTGCTGATCTTCTTGTTTTCAGCATCGTTTACATTAGCAACTTCTTTGTTGAATTCCTTAGCAGTCTTCAATTCGCTTGAGCGGATGTTAGCCTGTTGGATAAGGAACATAATGTTAGCGTTGTGTGCTTCTTTGATGATACGTTGGAAAGCGTCGTCACCCAAAGCCGGATTAGCACTGCTCAAAGTGTTGTTAATCAATTCAGAAGTAGAGATCACACCGTCTGCGATTTTTACAGCAGGGATAGCGATTGTTTTCTTTCCGACTTTTGCGTTGAACTCAAGGTAAAGTTCAGATTTTGCCATTTCAGGAACGTAGTCGAATGTAGTTTTCATCGTGTAATTACCACCCATCTTGTAAGAGATAGTCTGGTCGTTACCTTCTACCTTTTCACCCTGGAATACGGCAGGCTGTCCTTTAACTTGTCCACCCTCCCATTTCAGAACCGGAGTTACTTCAACAACTGCGTTCTTTTGAAATACTTTCAGGGAACTTTCCGTTGATAGTCACAGGAACTTTACCACCTACAGCTTCCAGTACCTGAGGAGTCGTAGTGAAGTAATCAGATGACAGTGCACCCATTTTGTTGCTACATGATGACAATGCAACAACCAATGCCATAAGTAAAGGCAAATACAACTTCTTGATCATTTTAGGTATAAATTAAATGTTTGTAATTGAAATTTTGTCTATTCAATATGCATCTGTGGATTGCCCATAAATGCCACGCAAAGATATTAATTCTTATACATTTAGGCAAATACACTCTTAATTTTATTATAATTTAATGAAAACTATCGTGTTTACGGGTTGTTTAGCACTATTTTCCTTCTTAAACAACACCAAATCAGCCTCTATTGTTTACCGAAACGGCTTTTTCTTGTCGGTATTTGATGTTGCGTGGATGATGTTCTATGATTTCACTTCGCAACATATTGCGGTCGATGTGGGTGTAGATTTCGGTAGTCGAAATAGACTCATGCCCCAACATGCATTGGATAGCCCGCAGATTGGCGCCTCCTTCAAGTAAGTGTGTCGCAAAGGAGTGGCGGAATGTGTGCGGACTGATATTTTGGTAATTCCCGCCATATCGGCCAGCTCTTTGATGAGATGAAAGATCATGATTCGTGATAAATGGGTACCTCGCCTGCTTAAAACAGATAATCTTCATGATCTTTTTATATTGATCCGATTTCGATCCAAGAAATAAAGCTTTATTTCCTGGATCGCTTTGGAGAGATAGGGACTAATCGTTGCTTGCTGCCCTTTCCTTCTACTTTAATGAAACCTTCGTCAAAGTACAAGTCTGATAGTTTTAGTCCGGTTAACTCGGAAACCCGTAATCCACAGCTGTAAAGCGTTTCCAGGATTGCCGATTTCGTTGCCCTTCGTTCTTACTCAGGTCTATTGTCGAAATAATCCGGTCTATTTCTTCTACAGTCAGTACTTCCGGAAGTTTAAATCCGATTTTGGGACCTTCCAGCAATTCGCTGGGATCGGCTTCTATATAATCAGCTATAATCAAAAGTGGAAAAGGATTTAATACCTGAAATGATACGTGCCTGTGAACGGGCGTGGATACCAATATCATGTAATCCGGCAGCAAAGCGTTGAAGATCTGTCAGGCTGACTTCAAGTATCTCCACGCCTTCGGCTGATAGAAAACTTAGTAACTTCTCAGGTCTGTCAAGTAAGCCTCTAGTGTGTTTTGGATAAGGACTTTTCCAGTTTCAGATACTGTTGGTACTTTTGATAATCAGCCCTTGCTCATCCTTCTTTTTTTTTTCCTCTAATTTCATTTCTTTTTCTACCTTTGCACCTTGAAATATTGTTCTCGAAGACAAAGGTATTAAAATAGCAGGATTGTGTTATGAGGATACAAATTATTAATGGTCCCAATATTAATCTTTTGGGCAAGCGTGAACCTTCTATATATGGAAGCGTTACATTTGAAGAGTATTTGGCTGAACTTCGTAAAAATATCCCGATGTGGAATTGGGCTATTTCCAGTCGAATGTTGAAGGGGAAATCATAGATATTATTCAGCAAACCGGATTCGATGTGGATGGTATCATATTGAACGCAGGGGCTTATACACACTTCCATTGCTTTGCAGGACGCTATCCGCTCCGTAACCTCTCCTGTAATTGAAGTTCATATATCCAATGTCATGCATGCCGTGAGCAGTTCCGCCATGTATCTATGATTGCTTGTGCTTGTAAAGGTGTTATTTGTGGATTTGGATTGAACTCATATCGTCTGGCACTCGAAGCTTTATTAGATAAATAGGTATAAATATAAATAGGTAGATAGATTATGTTGCTGAAACAGACTAAAATCGTAGCTTCCATCTCAGACAGACGTTGCGATGTAGATTTTATAAAGAGTTGTTTGATGCAGGGATGAATGTGGTTCGTATGAACACAGCCCACGCCAGTCGTGAAGGTTTTGAGGCGTTGATTGCCAATGTGCGTGCCGTATCAATCGCATTGCCATCCTTATGGATACCAAGGGACCGGAAGTGCGTACCACTGCCAATGCGGACCCCATACTTTATCAGATCGGTGAGAAGTTAAAATCGTAGGAGATCCCGATCGTGAGACTACCGTGAATGCATTGCCGTTTCATATCCGAATTTTGTGCATGACCTGAATGTAGGGGACTATTTTGATAGATGATGGTGACCTTGAATTGCGAGTTATTGATAAAACAACCGAATACTTACTTTGTGAAGTCAGAACGAGGCAACTTTGGGGAGCCGTAAGAGTGTAAACGTTCCGGGTGTTCGTATCAATCTCCCTCTTTAACCGAGAAAGATCGTAATAACATCCTTTATGCCATAGAGAAAGATATCGATTTCATTGCTCATTCTTTGTGCGTAACCGCCAGGATGTGCTTGATATCCGTGGAATACTGGACGCTCACAATAGTGATATCCGCATTATTGCCAAGATCGAAAATCAGGAAGGTGTCGATAACATTGATGAGATCCTGGAAGTTGCCGATGGAGTAATGGTAGCTCGTGGTGACTTGGGTATTGAAGTACCGCAGGAACGTATTCCGGGAATTCAGCGTATGTTGATACGCAAATGTATCCTTGCCAAAACCGGTAATCGTGGCAACACAAATGTTGCATACGATGATTAATAATCCACGTCCGACTCGTGCGGAAGTAACCGATATTGCCAATGCGATTTATTACCGTACAGACGCTTTGATGTTGAGTGGTGAGACTGCCTATGGCAAATATCCTGTAGAGGCCGTGAAACGATGACTAAGATTGCTGCACAGGCTGAGAAGGACAAGTTGGAGGAGAATGACATTCGCATTCCTTTGGACGAAAACAGTAATGATGTCACAGCTTTCCTTGCTAAACAAGCTGTAAAAGCAACTACTAAGCTAAAGATATGCCATCATTACGGATAGCTATCAGGGCGTACTGCACGCAATTTAGCAGCTTTCCGTGGTAAATATCCGGTACTTGCAATTTGTTATAAGGAGAAGACTATGCGTCACCTTGCACTTTCTTATGGTGTGGAAGCGATTTATATGCCTGAACTTGCCAACGGGCAGGAGTACTATTTTGCAGCTCTGCGCCGTTTGTTGAAAGAAGGACGTTTGCATCCAACTGATATGGTGGGTTATCTGAGTAGCGGTAAAGCCGGAACGCAGACTTCTTTCCTCGAAATCAATGTCGTGGAAGATGCTTTGAAGCATGCCGGTGATAGTGTGTTGCCTAATAGCAACCGTTATTTATAAGAGACGAGATGAAAGAGACCGATCTTTTAGACGAATATATCTTGCAGCATATCGATGAGGAAGGTGAATACTTGAAATCTCTTTATCGGGATACGCATGTTAAACTCCTGCGTCCTCGTATGGCTTCCGGTCATCTGCAGGGACGTATGTTGAAGATGTTTGTTCGTATGATACGGCCTCGCCAAATATTGGAAATAGGGACTTATAGTGGCTATTCCGCTCTTTGTCTGGCCGAGGGGCTTGAGGAGGGCGGAATGCTTCACACATTCGAGATTAATGATGAACAAGAGACTTTACCCGTCCCTGGCTCGAAAACTCAGCTTATGCTGATAAAATTAAATTTTATATTGGGGATGCTCTTCGGTTAATACCTGCATTGGGCATTACGTTTGATCTTGCTTTTGTGGATGGTGACAAACGTAAGTATATTGAATATTATGAAATGACTCTTGCACATCTTTCTGTAGGAGGTTATATCATAGCTGATAACACTTTGTGGGATGGTCATGTGCTTGAAGAACCACATAGCAATGATCACCAGACGATCGGAATCAAGGCTTTCAATGAGTTGGTGGCACATGATGAACGGGTAGAAAAAGTAATTCTGCCTTTACGTGACGGGTTGACTATAATTCGTAAAAGTAGAATGACTTTTCGTTGTTTGGGCTGTGATAAGTGATTGTAATAGCTGGCTGTCCATCTTCTTGTATTCGTTGATAATTGCTTTAAATCTTTCTGTAGAGTCGGTTTATTTCAGACCGACATTTTATTTCAAAAGTGTATGTTTTCTTGTAACGTCTGCTTATGTGCTTCTGTGAAGATCGTTTTTGAATAATAATTCAATAATGAAAATTAAAATAACATATTATTGGCCTATCAAACGATATATTTCTATAACTTTGTGTTCTATTGTAACAAGTACTAATTGCTTGTTTGATAAAAATAATTACGTAGAAAAATTTATGGAAACAACGAGACAAAACAAGATATCACGTCTGTTACAGAAAGAACTCAGTGAGATTTTTCTGTTGCAGACTAAAGCTATGCCCGGTGTACTGGTATCAGTAAGCGCTGTACGTATCAGTCCCGATGAGTATAGCTCGTGTATATCTTAGTATCTTCCCTTCTGAAAAGAGTGAAGAAATGGTAAAGAATATCAATAATAATATGAAGTCCATTCGTTTCGAACTCGGTACTCGTGTTCGTCATCAGTTACGTATCATTCCTGAATTGAAGTTTTCGTGGATGATTCGTTGGACTACATTGAAAGATAGATGCTTTGTTGAAGTGAACCTCCTTTCTACATAGCCCGGCGATATCTTTCTCAAAGAAAAGCACAATGCCATCAATATCATTTCTGCTATTTCTGTGTGTGGAGTGGCATTGGCTACGATGGCGATGGTGTGTACACTTTCCGTATTCAACGGTTTCAGGATACAGTGGCCGATCTGTTTACTGTATTTGATCCGGAACTGAAAGTGACGATTGCCGAAGGGAAAGTTTTGATGCACAGGACCCTCGTATTCAAGCTATCCGGCAGATGCCGGAAGTAGATGTGCTGACTGGAAACACTTGAAGAGAATGCGATGATACAATATAAGGACCGCCAGACGATGGCCGTCATAAAGGAGTACAAAACAATTTTGAGCAGTTGACTGCGATAGATAGTATCCTTTATGGTGCAGGTGAGTTTTGCTGAATGATTCTATTGTTGATTACGGGTGATGGGAATAGAGCTTGTCTCTACATTGGGAACTGGAATCAGGTTTGTTGATCCGTTGCAGATATATATTCCTAAAAGGAGCGGAAAGGTTAATATGGCGAATCCGGCTGCTTCCTTTAATATGGATTATTTGTATTCGCCCGGTGTTGTGTTTGTGGTCAATCAGCAGAAATATGACGGACAGTATATTCTTACTTCGTTGGATTTTGCCCGACGTTTGCTTGACTATACTACCGAAGTGTCTGCAATAGAACTAAAGTTAAAACCCGGCTCTGATCTTTCCTTCGTCAAAGCAAAGATTAAGAAAGAACTGGGAGATGATTTTGTTATTCGTAACCGCTACGAACAACAGGAAGATGTATTTCGTATCATGGAGATAGAGAAACTGGTTTCATATTTGTTTCTCTTTATCTTAGTGATTGCCTGTTTTAATGTGATAGGTTCGTTGTCGATGCTTATTCTGGATAAAAGGAAGATGTGGATACGCTTCGCAAGCTTGGAGCTAACGATCGGTTGGTTTCGCGTATTTTCCTTTTGAAGGATGTATGATTTCCTTTTATGGAGCCATAATCGGAATTGTACCTCGGATTGCTGTTGTGCTGGGTTCAGATGACGTACGGGGTTATTTCATTGGGTGGAGGTAGTGCTGCAGGAAATTTTGTAGTTGATGCTTATCCGGTCAGTGCATTTGTGGGATGTCATCGTGATATTTATTACCGTTTTGCTGTCGGATTCTTGTCCGTCTGGTATCCGGTAAGGTATCTAAGTAACGTTTACTAAAAATGTAGAGAACATTTTTATCGGCATAATTGTTCTATTAGTCGATTTCCATTTCTTATTTTTATAGAAATGTTTATTTTGATTTATTAATGAAAATCATCATGTTTATATATAGTGTTAATAGTATCTCTGTGAAGAGAGAATTGTTATGTAAGTGTAATACCTCTCTATGAAAGAAAGTTTCGTTTTCATAAAAACTGATGATCGGCGCTGTTCTGTCCCAACGGGAAGAGCAGCGCTACTTCATTTATAATGAAAGGAACAGTAAATAGAGTTTGATGTTTTTCGTAGAAACTTTAGGGCATCGGAGATGTGGTGTTCCACTGTTCTTCTGATATTTGTAGTCTTTCTGCAATTTCGCGATAAGAAAGTTCCTCATCCCTGCTTAAACGAAACACTTCCTGCTGCCGGGGAGGCAGCATTGAGATCAGTGCTGAGATATGTGTGCGCAGATTGGCTGCGTCCAATTCTTCTTCTATATCGTATGATTCTTCGACAGCTTCTATCACTGATAGTTGGTAGAAGGGTTCATTCAGATTCTTACGGGAACGGTTGAAAACAAGGTTGCGCATCGTGATAAATAAGTATCCGGCAAAATTTTGTTCTTCATCCAAAGCTTCCCGATTCTCCCAAATTTTAATAAAAACTTCTTGAACGATTTCTTCCACATCGACCGCAGAGGTGATGTAAAGTCGCGTAAAATTGTAAACCTTAGCCCAATAAGAGCGATAGAGGAATGCAAAGGCGGCTTTATCATTGCAGGTCTTTAGTTTAATAATTGCTTCTTTTCGTTCATTAAGCGTTACGTTTGAATTACAAATATAGCATACTCAATTTATAAAACAGAAAAAAAGCCGAAAACATATAGGGGAATTTTATAAATAGTGTATTTATGGATAGATTTATAAATATAGCTTGGATTTTGGAAAGAAATATAAAGAATATGAAGATTTCTAATAAATATGATAGGCTTGTCCGCAAATTGATTGCAGGTGAGTCTTCTTCGGAAGAAATGGAAGAGCTGGCACATTGGAATGTTGTGGAGACGAAAATGAAAAACAATTCGATGCGGCAAAAATATAGTGGAAAATGGTGCTATTGAAAGAAGGATCTGGGATAAGATTGACTCCAGATGCCAGGCTCCTGTTGAGCGTAGTCAGAAACTTCAACTCAGATATTGGAGGGTTGCACTAGCTGCATGTATTACGGCTTTATTGATTATCGGAGGTGGTATTTTCTTTTGATAAAGGGCATACAGCTTCACAGCGTATAATTGAGTATACTGAAGTTGTTTCTTCAAATAGCCGGTTGTATGTACTTCCCGACAGTTCAAAAGTCTGGATGCAGGCTGGGAGCCGTCTTCGTTTTCACAGGATTTTATGAGTAACCGGGAAGTATGGCTGGAGGGAGTGTCTACTTTTGAAGTAACTAAGCGTAAAGGACATAATTTTAAAGTATATATCGATCAGGCATTTGTCGAAGTCAAAGGAACGGTCTTTCGTGTGCAGTCTACCTGTCAGGATGGTGCGGAGGTGACTCTTTTAGTGGAAAGGTTGACTTCAATGTGAAGGCTTCACAGAGAAAAGTTGAAATGAAACCTTTGCAGCAGATTGTTTTCATCCCGAGAAAGATGAAGTGATATTAAAGAACATAGGTAATATCAGTTGGGATGAAGGGCGTTATAAATTTGTCGACATGCGCATGGATGATTTAATAGAAGCTATTCATGATATTTACCACATTCCGGTAGAACTCGATAGGAAAGTAGCTCGCAATGACTTGTTCACGGGTTATATGCGCTATGATGACCCTGCCTCTAAAGTCATCGAAAAGATTTGTATTAATATGAATTTGAAATTTAAAAAGAAACACAGAAAATCATTATTTATAAATAATCGCTTTTATCAATCACTAATTAATCGTATAATCAAAAATGAAAGACATGAGACTATGTTTTAGCGTCTGTAACAGGCGTTTTCTGACAGGCGTAATTATGTTTATGCTCCTGTATCCTATGTCCGTTTTGCCGTGCAAGGACAGATAACCGTGCAGGGAAAAGCAATGAGCATTAAACAGGCTATTCAAGTTATTGAGAAGAACAGTAAATATACGTTCTTCTACAAGGCCGATTTGAGCAATGCAAAGATCCGTGACATCCATTGTGAAGGTTCCATAGAGGAAGTGCTGAATGTTTTGTTTAAAGATAGCGGTATCAGCTATGTTATCAAAGACAATGAGGTTATTCTGAAGAGTACCCCGGTAGTGGTTGCAACGCCACAACAGAGTAATAAGATCGTTGTGAAGGCAATATCAGGGATACTTTGGGTGAATCGGTCATTGGAGCTACCATTATGGAGAAAAATAATGCTCAAAATGGTTCTATCAGTGATATAAATGGAGATTTCTCCTTGTCGGTAAGTCCGGTGCTGTTATTGTTATCTCTTACATTGGTTATGTAACGCAAGAATTGAAAGCCATAGCGGGGCCCCTCTGAAAGTAGTACTGAAGGATGATTCCCGTACTTTGGATGAAGTGGTGGTAGTTGGTTTCGGTTCACAAAGAAAGCGAACCTGACGGGGCCGTTTCATCTATTAAAATGGACGAAATTATTGGCGATCGTCCCATAATGACGGCTTCTGATGCATTGCAAGGTACAGTTCCGGACTGCTGGTTTCTAATAGTGGAAATGCTCCGGGTAGCGGAAAGTCATTCCAGTTGCGTGGTGCCTATTCGGTGGGTATCAAGAATAGCGACGGATCTTATGGTGCCAATGTCGCTCCCTTATCTTGATTGATAACGTAGAGGGAGTCTCGATATGTTGAATCCGGAAGATATTGAGACCGTAACTGTATTGAAAGATCCGCTTCGGCAGCTATTTATGGTGCACGTGCAGCCGGCGGTGTTGTCTTAGTGACTACCAAGCGTCCGAAAGAAGCTACGGCCTTTCGTCTGAATTATAATAATAATTTTGGTTTTGCTACTGCAACCAATCTGCCTAAACAGGCATCTTTGATGGATTATCTGCAGGCTTATCAGGACGGGGATATTCTGATGCTTATTGGTCGTATGGTTCACCCAGCGTTTCAAAGTGGAAAGAATACCTCACACAGTATAGGCAGGATCCTTCATCTATCAAAACTGTAGGTGACGGTATTTTCGCAGATACGGATGGAGCTTTGTATTATTTGAATGAGCATGATCCCTATAAGAATTTTATGGAGACCAGCTTCCAGATGAACCACAATCTTTCTGTATCCGGTGGTACGGATAAATTGCGTTATCGTATGTCGGCGGGATATGTATCGACGGACGGTGTGCTGATCACCGATAAAGACACCTATGAGCGCTTGAACATCAATTCCTATATTTCTGCTGATATAACCAAATGGTTTACCCAGGAGTTGACTATGAGTTATGCACGTACCAATCAGTCGCAACCTAATTCCGGTTTGGGAAGTATGTTTGGCAGTAATCAGGTTTCTTATCAGCCGGAAGGTAATATGCCTTCGGATGTTTGTTCTACAATTTCTCAGGATTTGCCTTTCAACACACCGCGCAACCAGGTATTGTTAGCAAATAAATGGAAAAGTCGTATGATAATCCGCGTGTTTTCGTGAAATCTATTCTGAAACCGTTCAAAGGTTTTGAGGCAGTATTCGAGTATACATTTGACAAGAACATGTATGATTATAATTTCTATACCGGAAAAACTCAGTATACAGATATTCAGGAGGTAATAACATCTGGAATGCAGCAAAGATTATTTGCAGAAAGAGAAGCAATTTACCGACTACAATGCTTTCAATATTTACGGAACATACAAATTCGATCTCAACAAAGATCATCATTTCAGTGTAATGGCCGGTTTCAACCAGGAGTCCAAGTATACAGAAGGTGTAAATGTATTGTCTTATAATCAGGCTGTTGTTGAAGTACCGGCATTGGGTTCGGGTACAGGTGACCTAAAAGCGACAGACAGTTATAATGAATACTCTGTTCGAGGAGGATTTTTCCGGGTCAATTACAACTATATGGATAAGTATTTGCTGGAAGTGAACGGTCGTTACGATGGTTCATCAAGTTCCCGAAAGATTCCGTTTTGGTTTCTTCCCATCTGTATCTTTGGGTTGGAACGTAGCTCAGGAAAAGTTTATGGAAGTTACGCGCAATTATATTGATGGTCTGAAGATTCGTGCATCTTACGGTGTGATCGGTAACCAGAATGTAGTGAACTATGCATACTTCCCAACTATGAGCGTTAGCAATAAATACAACGGTTGGCTGTCTGGAGGTGATTATGTAACTGCTATCAACTCTTTACCGAATCTGGTAAGTACAAGCTTTACTTGGGAAAAGTGGGCACTACGGATATCGGACTCGACTTGAATATGTTCGGTAATCGTATGAATGTTGTGTTCGACTGGTATCAGCGTGATACAAAAGGAATGTTGGCTCGGGTATGCAGCTTCCTGCTGTGGTAGGTGCAAGTTCTCCTTTCAGAATACAGCCGATATGCGTACTCGTGGTTGGGAACTGGCAGTGAACTGGAGAGACCGTATCGGTAAGTTCAACTATCGTGTCGGATTCAATCTTTCTGATAGCTATTCTGAAATTACTAAGTACGACGACAATGCTGCTTCTAAGCTGCTGAGTAATTTTATCCGGGACAGAGACTGGGAGAAATCTGGGGATATGAAGTGGACGGATTCTATACGGTAGATGATTTTGTAGATACTAATAGTTGGAAACTTAAAGATGGAGTGGCCTCTATTAAAGGTGTCAGTCCGCGTCCCGGTGACTTGAAGTTCAAAATCTCCGTGATGATGACAAAAGTACAAATCAGATTGATAGCGGAGACGGTACATTAGATAATCCCGGCGACCAGAAGTAATAGGCAATAGCCTGCCTAAATATCTGTATGGTATTACTCTCGGTGCTAATTATAAGGGTTTCGACTTGAATATTATGATGCAGGAACCGGCCAGCGTGATGCATGGATTGCCAATAACCTGGTATTCCCGATGTATATTTATTCAGTAAACGATATCAAATACCAACCGCTGTTTGATGGTTTGACTGACTATTGGAGGCCGGTAGATGCAGCCAATGGAGATTACACTGCCGTAAATCCGAATGCCAAATATCCGCGTATGTATGGACAAAATCCTACAGTCGGCTCCAATTACGGACGTAAGACAGATAAATATTTATCTAATGCCGCTTACTTCCGCATCAAGAACGTTACTTTGTCGTATACCGTTCCTAAAACATGGATATCCCGAATCGGCTTAAATCAGTTAAAGGGTTTTGTCAGTGTAGAAAATCTGGCAACTTTCTCTTCATTACCTTCAGGTATCGATCCGAAACTCTGAGCTGGAACTATCCGGCATTCCGTACCGTTTCGTTTGGTATCAACTTTACATTATAAACGCATAATCAAGAATTAAAATGAAAAGATATATCTATCATTGGCTATTTTAGCCGGAATCGGACTGGCCGGATGTAATGACAGCTTTCTGGAGCATGCGCCTGTCACCAGTCTGACAGAAAATAATGCTTTTAGATCTTATGATAACTTTAAGTCGTTTGCATGGCCTTGTTATGAGATATTCAAGGATAATAATATAGCCAATACCATTAACGGAACCGGACAAGGTTCCTGCTATGCAGGTGATATGAATGCCGGATACTTGGAAAGCCGTGCCAATGAGTCGGGCAATGACTATGCTTTCGGAAGAGTTCAGAGTGTAGCTTCGGGCAATGGTTGGGGCTTTTCCGGCACATTCCGTCGTGCCAATATTTTGCTTGCTAACATCGATAAGTCGGAAATGACCGATGCCGAAAGGACCATTGGCGTGCAGTAGGGTATTTTTTCCATTCATACTGGTACATGGAGCTTATCAATCGTTTTGGGGCGGTGCCTTGGGTTAATACGGCCCTTAACGAAAATTCTCCTGAGGCTTACGGTCCCCGTGTTGACCGCGAAATTGTGGCCGATTCCGTATTGAACCGTTTGAAATGGGCTGAAGCGAATATTGGAGATTTTGAGAAGCAAGATGGTGCAAATACCATTAATCGCGATTGTATTCGTGCGGCTATCTCACGATTTGCGTTGCGTGAAGCCACTTGGCGCAAATATCACGGAATAGACGGAGCTCAGAAGTTCTTTGACGAATGTATTCGGGTGTCCCGTCTGTTGATGAATGATTACCCTACTCTTTATTACGGAACAGACGGTCAGCCCGCAGCCGGATATGGAGAGATGTGGACAACAGAAGATTTGGGCAAAGTGCCGGGTGTCATCTTGTATATGGAGTTTGTTCAAGACATCAAGATGGCCAATTTTAGTGCATTGGAACATATGGATAGCCACAATGTAGAGATGAATCAGCATACTGTTGACCTTTATCTGTGTAAAGATGGCAAGCCGATTGCTACTTCTGCAAATTATCATGGAGATAAAACTCCCTATGCTACTTTCCGTGACCGTGATCCGCGTTTATATCACGTAGTAATGCCACCGTATAAAGTGAAAGCAAAGGTGAAGACGAAAGAAGATCCCAGAACATGGGATTATACCGATGATCCGGCAGATCGTGAATATATCGATATTATGGGTCCTAACGAATCCTGTGATAATCCCGGTATTGGTATGAAACGCCTTCCGGACAGAACTGGAGTGCTTCATTGGTACCTTCTTCACCAAACTTTATGGGGGTATCGGAGCTACAGGTTTTGTGAGAAGCCGCTCGGGATATTATTTCTGGAAGAATTGGAGCAACTGGGAAACGAACCGTAACGGAGGTGTCACTCTGAACACATCGGATAAGCCTATCTTTAAGATCGAAGAGGTTTTATTGAATTATGCCGAAGCCATGTGTGAGACCGGACAGTTCACTCAGGCAGTGGCCGACGAATCTATTAATAAGTTGCGTAGACGCGCCGGTGTGGCCGATATGAAGGTTGCCGATATTGATGATAGTTTTGATCCGAACCGTGGACGCTATTATCCGAAAGGAAATGAACAAGGTGTTCTGGTAGATCCTGTTTTATGGGAAGTGCGCCGTGAACGTATTGTCGAGCTAATGGGTGAAGGCTTCGGATTCTACGATATCCGCCGTTGGAGAATGGCGCCCTGGTTCCTTAACCGCCAGTTTAAAGGAATGTGGATGACGAAAGATAAGTTCAGACATGGTGCCCAGTTCTTATTGAATGAAACGACCGGTGGACCGGACCCTGCCGACGGAGCCATGACAGAAGGATATATTTATTTACAACCGGACCCTATCAAAGCAGGTGAAGGCTGGCGGAGAGATATTATCTTTATGGAGGTTCCTACTCAAGAAATTATCTTGAATCCGGCACTTGCACCTAACAATCCGGGGTGGGAATAATTGAAACGGAATAGCAATGAACCTGTTTCACCACAGATAACACAGATTTTCACAGAACTTCTAATCTTGTTATCAATAAAATAAATTATTAATCTGTGAAAATCTGTGTTATCTGTGGTGAAGTTAAAACCAAATGAACTCGAAACAAACCCAAGAAATGAATCAAAAATTATTTATAGTAGTGCATTACTTGTCGGATTAGGCAGTCTGCAAGCATTTGCCCATAAAGAAAAGGCCCATACCCCTCAAAACCGAATATCATCTTTATTATGTGTGATGATATGGGTATGGAGATCTGGGTTGCTATGGACAGCCATACATCAGCACCTAATATTGACAACATGGCCCGTGAAGGCATGCGCTTTACGCAAAGCCTATGCCGGAAGTCCGGTGAGTGCACCTTCGCGCGCATCGTTGATGACCGGACAACATACCGGACATTGCGAAGTGCGTGGTAATAAAGAGTATTGGACTCAGGCGTCTACAGTGATGTATGGCGATAATAAAGAATTTTCAGTTGTCGGACAACATCCCTATGATCCGGAACATGTCATTCTGCCCGAAATAATGAAAGATAACGGATATACAACCGGTATGTTTGGTAAATGGGCGGGGGATACGAAGGCTCGGCGTCCACTCCGGATAAAGAGGAATCGATGAATATTACGGATATATCTGTCAATTTCAGGCACATCTCTATTATCCCAATTTTCTGAATCGTTATAGTCCGTCGTTGGGTGATACAGGTGTTGTACGTGTTGTGATGGAAGAGAATATCAAATATCCGATGTACGGTCCAGATTATCATAAACGTACTCAATACTCAGCTGATCTGATTCATCAGAAAGCGATGGAATGGATCGAGAAACAGGATGGTGAACAACCTTTCTTCGGAATCTTTACCTATACCTTGCATGCAGAGTTAGTGCAACCGGAGACTCTATTTTGAATCATTATAAGACACAGTTTGCTGATGACAAAGCTTTTGGTGGTCAAAAGGATCCAGATATAACGCCATTACCCATGTGCATGCACAGTTTGCGGGTATGATCACCCGTTTGGACTATTATGTGGGCGAAGTTCTGAAGAAGTTGGAGAGAAAGGATTTGATGAGAATACGATTGTCATCTTTACCAGTGATAATGGGCCCCATGAGGAAGGCGGAGCCGATCCTACTTTCTTCGGGCGTGACGGAAAGTTACGTGGCTTGAAGCGCCAGTGTTACGAGGGAGGTATCCGTGTTCCGTTTATTGTCCGTTGGCCCGGTCAGGTTGCTGCCGGAACAGTGAATGATCATCAATGTGCTTTCTACGATGTCATGCCTACCTTGTGTGATTTGACAGGCGTGAAGAACTTCACGAAAAATATGTGAATAAGAAAAGGAAGCGGATTATTTTGATGGTATCTCTTTGCTCCGACCATACTGGGTAAAAAGAACCAGAAAAACATGATTTCTCTATTGGGAGTTTAATGAAACGAACCAGATCGGTGTGTACGTATGGGAGACTGGAAAATGGTTGTCAAGAAAGGTACTCCCTTTCCTTTATAATCTGGCGACAGATATCCATGAAGATCATAATGTAGCTGCCGAAAATCCTGATATTGTGAAGAAATGGTTGGGATTATTCATCAGCAACATACGGAAAATCAAATTTCAAGGTAACATTACCTGCTACTATGTAAGAAGATTCTTAGTGATAGATCAAGCGCTGTCTTTTACCCTCTATTCAGAGGAAGGATAGCGCTTTTATTTGATAGCTTAGAGCGCTGTTCGGTATCAAAATGTTTGCTGTTTTATTTTTCTGCTGGCATCTGCTTTGGCGAAATGTTGCGAAATAGAAGAGGAATCATCAGATATTTCTTTTCAGATCACTTGTTACCGGAAATTATGTGAGAGGTATCGGAAGGAAGTTAACTTCCTGTCGGCAAATAACTAACTTCCTGCCGACAGATTAATTTCCTGAGTAGGAAGTTAACTTCTTATGAATAAGAAGTCTGTATTCTGATGAAAGCATCGGTTTTCCTTCTCGAAACATCCCTTAATTTAGGAAAAAGAACTGCTTTTCTTCTAGAACAGAGTTTGGAGGACTCTTTAAAAGTGTTATTCCGAATGTTTATGAGATTTCCAGGTTTCTTCCTAAGAGTAAATGCCCTTGGTATCTTGTCTTTATGGTAGCATTTCACTGTATTTTCCGACTCTCTGACTCCTGGAAAAGGGTATTCCTGCGTTTTTTCTCTTCTTGTTTCCAGGGCACAAAGAATTGATTCTGAGGAATCTCAAAATACATTTTGACAGAATGCTAAAAGAAGATTTCCTGTGTAATGTTGGTTTTGATGTATAACCTCCATCCGGAACATCCAATTATCATATACTTTTGCTTGAAGATTATTGTGAACTTCCTTTGTCTATTATAATCCTTGTCGTTATTATATTAAAACAATAAAGAGGGATGTGTCAAAACTCAGTATTCACTCATAGATTACACTGATTTACACAGATAAATATCATTGGCTATCAGTGTATTAAAACGTTTTGTGTAAATCCGTGTAATCTGTGGTGAGTTATGAAACACCCTCTTTCATCATTTAATTAATGATTATTTGCTGTTTTCACTATATTTTTCGATAGATCCATATCAGGATTATTACTCCTACCAGCAATAACGCCATCGCTCCGTATGCAATACCTTCTGTAATATGCAGGCTTTGCGGATCAAAACGCATTTCGATGGTGTGTTTACCTGCCGGGACATTCATAGCACGTAAAATGTAGTCTGCACGGGCAATATCGGCGGGCTTGCCATCAATGGTTGCCGTCCACCCCGGATAATATATTTCGGAGAAAACCACTATACCGTCTTGGGGTGAGGAAGTCTCGTATACTAATTGGTTAGGTTCATAACTGGTCAAACGAATCGTAGACAGTGAGTCTTTGTACCCTCGTTCACTCCTTTCAGTGCCTCTTTAAACTTAGAGTCTACTATAGCGGTTTGTTGCAGGTCGACTTGCCCGATGGCATCGATTTCTTCGTTTGCATTGTTCACGTATTGTATTTTATCTATGAACCATGCATTTCCGAAAGTATATGGGTTCTCAATGGGGACTGTTTGACCTTGCTGTCCGGCAGGGAATATAAAGTATTTCGTATTCAGCATATTCAATACAGGAAACTTAGCAGCGTTTACGCTATCCATTTGTCCACCGGCTGTAGCTACTTCCTGATAGGCTGCCTGCATTTCTTTAGCGATGTGATGGTCTATCATTTCCTGATAACGGCGAAGCTTTGCAGCATGATAACCGCCTACGCTCTTGTGCCAATAAGAGGTATTGTTTTCTTCAAATGTATTGCCCGCAAAGTTCAGTACACGATAATCCAGTGATGGGTCTTGCAGGATTAGTTCATCTGTCTGTGTTTTCCGGAATGTAGCAGTCTGCTCTGATTTCGGGATAAACTGTTCGTCGTACAGATAACGTTTATTTACGCTCCACATGTCTCCCAGGCATAATAGAGCAATAGCGGCAACAGTCCAGGTTGCTTTCAGCTTTTGGCGTTATAGGCCAGTAAAAGCAGGGTGCCGATGGTGACGATAAAGAAACTTCGCCAAGCATCAGAGGTGAAAAGGTGTACACGCATTTCCTCAAGATTGGCAATAATGGGCGATAGTTGGTCGGCAGGCAGGGCATTTTGCAGAGCTGCCATTTCGTTATCTGGAATATAGGTAGGAAAGAACAGACGGGCGCAATGGCAAAGAGCAGTGCCAATCCCCGGTTAATCCGAAACTGATATAGATGTATTTCAGTTTCTCTTTCAATAATTCCGGCTTGGTGAGTATTTCCTTCAGGGTAAGGATGGCGAGCAAAGGAATAGTAAACTCGGCAATTACCAAAATAGAGGATACAGCCCGGAACTTATTGTACATTGGGATATAATCGATGAAAAAGTCTGTCAATCCCATGAAGTTTTACCCCATGAAAGTAGGATAGAGAAGTCCCAGCAGTGCCCATTTCATAGGACCTTTACAATGAAACATCCCAAAATGAAAGCATTAGTACGAATGCGCCTACATAGACCGGACCACTTGTCATCGGCTGATCGCCAAAATATTGAGTTAGCTGTGAGTAGAGGCTGCTATACATCGGATTAGCCTTTCCATTGCTTTCTCACTTCGTGACAGCGGTACGGAAGCACCTCCTTTGACATTGGGGACCAGCAGGAGAATGTTTCACCGATACCATAACTCCATTGAGTGATGTAATCGCGGTTGAGGCCGCTACTAGTCTGTTTGGCAGCTCCTTCATATTTCAGTTCACTTTTACCACGCATCGTTTCTTTACTATATTCGTAAGTGTGGTATAGGTTTGAGAGGTTGATGGATACCCAATCAGTCCTGCAACAATCAGCACGCCGGTAGCTTTGAAGAATTGGGGAGTTCTTTTTCGCCAGGCGTCTTCGAAGAATGCGCCTACCATGAAAAGAATAACAAACAAGAAATAATAAGTCATCTGCACATGGTTGGACAATATCTGCATAGCCATGAATAAAGCGGTGATAATACCTCCTAACAGATATTTCGGTAAGCAAGTACTATACCTGCTATCGTAGGTGGAATATAGGCTAAAGTAATAAATTTCCAGATATGTCCGGCAGCTATCAGAATGAAGAAATAGGACGAAAATCCCCAAATGATTCCTCCTAACCCTGCGAGCCATGCCGGTATGCCGAATGCCCTTAGCAGGATATAGAACCCGAGCATCATGATAAATGTGAGCCATACGTAGTTCGGAAGAAAAAGGTGATATACTTTCTGTACAAATGTCAGCGCTCGGTAGAGTCGTAACTCGGGGACATCTGGTAGGTAGGCATACCTCCGAAGAGTGCATTGGTCCAGCGGGTACGTTCACCTGTTCTCTCATAATATTCTTTGGCTTTTGTCCGGCTCCGGCTCCGGCCACGGTGTCGTGCTGGAAGAGAATCCGGTCTTCGGTGATAGCAGGAAGAAATAGATGAAAGAGATAACTATAAATGCCAGAATGGCAATCAGGTCAGGAAGAAATTTTTCATTTACGATTAGACGATTTACAATTTACAATTGAAGTTTGACTTAGGATTAGACGATTTACTATCCTGAAGTGAGAAAAAGTAATTTCAGTCGTTATTCGTAAATCGTCCAATCGTAACTTTTAATATCTGTAATGATCCGCTTTGTAAGGACCGTCAACAGACACACCGATGTAGGCAGCCTGCTCCGGAGTCAACTTGGTCAGCTTCACCAATTTTTCAAGGTGTAGGCGGGCTACTTCTTCATCCAGATGTTTAGGTAAACGATATACATTGATATCGTATTTCTTGTTGAACAACTCGATTTGGGCCAATGTCTGATTGGTAAATGAATTACTCATTACGAATGACGGGTGGCCTGTGGCACATCCCAGGTTTACCAACCGACCGTCTGCCAACAGAATGATACTGTGACCGTCAGGGAAATAATAGCGGTCTACCTGTGGTTGATATTGACACGTTTGATACCCGGATAATGTTTCAGTGCATCTACCTGGATTTCATTGTCAAAATGGCCGATGTTGCAAACGATAGCCTGATCTTTCATTTGTTCCATGTGATCGATACGGATGATATCGATATTACCGGTAGTAGTGACAAAGATGTTACCTTCTTTGCAGGCGTCTTCCATGGTTACTACTTCAAAACCTTCCATGGCAGCCTGCAGTGCACAGATAGGATCGACCTCTGTAACCAGCACCCGGGCTCCGTAGGAACGCATAGAGTGTGAACAGCCTTTACCTACATCGCCATAACCGCATACCACAACTACTTTGCCGGCAATCATTACGTCTGTAGCACGTTTGATGCCGTCTGCCATGATTCAGCGGCAACCATACAGGTTGTCGAATTTGGTTGGTAACCGAGTCGTTTACGTTGAAGGCAGGGAACAACAACTTGCCTTCTTCCTGCATCTGGTATAGGCGATGCACGCCGGTCGTTGTCTCTTCCGAAACTCCGCGCACTTCAGCCGCTACCCGGTGCCAGCGTTCTTTGTCTTCTGCCAGCACTTTTTCAGTATAGCATTCAATTCTATTTCGTCTTCGGCATGTACTTCTTTGTCCAATACAGCAGCATTGTTTCTGCTTCGTAACCTACATGGATCATCATAGTGGCATCCCCGCCATCGTCGACAATCACTGTCGGTCCTTTGCCCCCCTCAAAGTTCAGGGCCTGCAAGGTACACCACCAATAATCTGCCAATGTTTCTCCTTTCCAGGCAAATACGGCAACACCTGAAGCTGCGATAGCTGCTGCAGCATGATCTTGAGTTGAATATATATTGCAAGAGCACCAACGCACTTCAGCTCCCAGGGCTACCAGTGTTTCGATCAGGACGGCAGTCTGGATAGTCATGTGCAGTGATCCCATGATACGGGCACCTTTCAATGGTTTGGATTCTCCATATTTTTCGCGAAGAGCCATAAGGCCGGGCATCTCTTTTTCTGCCAAGTCGATTTCCTTGCGACCGAAGTCGGCAAGCGTGATGTCTGCCACTTTGTAGGGCAGGGTAGAGAATAATTCTGTGGACATAAATGTAAATTGTTTAAAATATAAAGTGGTGCAAAGATAGAACATTCTGAGTAGTAGGGCAAAGCTATCGACTTTTAATCAATAATAACTTCGATTTGTAGGATATTTTTGGATATATGTATTATATTTGCAAGTAATGTGATGCTATATACAACAAAACAGATTTAAATAGACTCAAATCCATGGGACATTACGAGCATAAAACGAAAGAGGAACTACTGGAAATTGTATGTAAATTGGAAAAGAAGGTGGAAGGCCTCTTCCGAACTCGACTCTCTGAAAAGGGCGATTCCGTGAACGGTACAGTACTCGGATTTTAGATGCATTGCCTGATATGCTGACTGTTTTGACCATAATGCGAACATTGTGGAGTTGGCTTCATCTCCTACAACAAATCATGTGGAAGGTACCACCTCCGATAGTATTATTAATTCAAATGTAAAAGATATTGTTCCCGAAGAAGCGTATGAAAGTGTTCGTCACAACATGGATAAAGTCATCCATACCGGTAAGAGTTCGACAGCTGAACATTCATTAATGCTGGACGGGGTACTCCATCATTATGAAAATCGTATTTTTCCGCTGGATGATCAGTATTTGTTATGTATGTGTCGCGATGTCTCGCAGGAGACTGAGATGGCTAAGATCAATGAGACCCAGCGAAGTGAGATTGTACGTCTCAATTCGTTGATGAATGACATTTTGAACAATATTCCCGTCTATTTATTTGTGAAGGATACCGGAAATGATTTTCGTTATCTTTATTGGAATAAAGCTTTTGCCGAGCATTCCGGAATCTCTGTCCAGAGGGCTGTCGGTAGTACGGATGCAGATATATTCCCGGACAAGAAAGATGCCGAACATTTCCGGAAGACGATTTGAAGGTGATGAAGTTGGGACGTATTGAATATCTGGAGAATTATACAACTATGAGCGGTGAGGTCCGTACGGTCACTACAATGAAAACAGTTGTCCCTTCTGGGAGGTCAGCATCCTTATATTATCGGAGTATCGTGGGATGTAACCGAAATCAAGAAGACGGAAAAGGAGCTTATAGCTGCCCGGATTAAGGCAGAAGAGGCCGACCGGATGAAATCTTCGTTTTGGCTAATATGAGCCACGAAATCCGTACTCCTCTGAATGCGATTGTGGTTTTTCCAAACTGATTATTGAAGCGGACATGAGTGTGAAAAGCGACAGTATGCCGATATTGTGGAACACAACTCGACTGTTCTGTTGAATCTCTTTAATGATATTCTTGATCTTTCGGCACTTGAAGCCGGTTCCTTGAGCTTTATCACCCGGTGAGGCTGAAAGATATCTGTTTACAGTTATATGAATTGCATGTGAAATCGGTTAAGCCGGAAGTTCGGCTTGTGCTGGACGAGGTAGATTCGCAACTTTGCATACAAGGAGACTGGGAACGTATTTCTCAGGTTTTGGTTAATCTGATTACCAATGCCATTAAATTTACTTCTGTCGGAGAAATTCATTTGGATTTCAGAAGAAGGCGGATATGGTACAGTTTTACATGTCTGATACGGGGAAAGGTATTCCGGCAGAAAGGGTGGCCACCATCTTTCAGCGTTTCGGAAAAATAGATGATTTTGTGCAAGGGACAGGATTGGGACTGACTATCTGCCGGATGCTTGTCGAAAAGATGGGCGGGCGTATCTGGGTACGTTCCAAACAGGGAGAAGGAACTGTTTTCTATTTTACTCTGCCTATGGCAAAATAGTGACAGTGATAAGTGATTAGCGTCAGACGCTAATCACTTATCATGCATATCTGCTTTATATAATCTGGATACCTTGCTCCTCACAGAGCTTCAGTCCTAAATCCTTCAGTTTGAATTTTTGTATCTTACCGCTCCCGGTCATGGGAAATTCGTCAATGAAGAAAATGTATTTAGGGATTTTGTAGCGGGAGATTTTATTCCGGCAGAAGTCTTGTACGTCCGAAGCCTGCATGGTTACTCCTTCGTGCAAAATGATGAAAGCCCCTACCTCTCCATATTTTTAGATGGGATGCCCGATACCTGTACGTCCTTCACTCCGTCGAGCTTATAGAGGAATTCCTCTATCTCACGGGGATAGATATCTCTCCACCACGGATGATCATATCTTTGATACGTCCTGTGATACGATAATTCCCATCTTCGTCCTTGATTCCCAAGTCTCCTGAGTGTAGGAAATTGTTTTGTCTATCACTTCAGCCGTAGCTTGTGGATTCTTGTAATATCCTTTCATGGTGTTATATCCCCGGTTGCACATTTCCCCTGTACGCCGACCGGGCATTCTTCACCAGTTTCAGGATCGAGCACTTTTACCTCCGTAAATTCAAAGTCACGCCCTACGGTGTTACAACGTACGTCAAACGGATCGTCAATGCGTGTAGCAGTCATTCCGGGGCTTCTGTCAGTCCGTATACACTGGTAACCTTCATATACATTTCTCTTCCACTTGCTTCATTAATTCTACCGGGCAGAGTGAGCCGGCCATGATACCGGTACGGAGGCTCGACATATCGAACATATCGAACATCGGATGGTTCAGTTCGGCAATAAACATAGTGGGTACTCCATAAAGTGCTGTGCATTTCTCTTTATGGATAGAGGCTAATACGATCAGCGGGTCAAAACGTTCCACCATCACTTTGAGTACAACCATGAGTCAGACAGTTCATGGTGGCCAGCACTACACCGAAGCAGTGGAACAATGGAACACAACAGCAGAGTTTATCATTGCCCGTGAATTTCATGTGTTCTCCGGTCAGGAAACCATTATTGCTGATATTGTAATGTGTCAGCATAACCCCTTGAAATCCGGTTGTTCCTGATGTATATTGCATGTTTACCACATCGTGGCAATCGACCTGCGACTTGAGTTCGTTGAGCTCGGTGTCTTCTATGTTATCGCCTAGCAACAGGATCTCCTGTGTGTTGTACATTCCGCGATGTTTCTCCTGTCCTACGTAGATTACGTTCTTCATATAAGGAAAACGCTCGCTTTTCAGATGTCCCTCGTTCGCAGGTTTTCAGTTCCGGAAGCATGGTGTAGGTCATCTGTACAAAGTCGCTGTCTTTTTCGCCGTTGACAATGCAGAGCGTATGCATATCCGAGTTCTCGCACAAGTATTCCAGTTCGGCCTGTTTATAGTTGGTGTTTACCGTTACGTAGACTGCACCTATCTTCGCGCAGGCATATAATAAGGTAAGCCAGTCCGGTACGTTTGCTGCCCAGATTCCGACGTGGGTACCTCTTTCCACTCCGATGGCAATCAATCCTTTCGCCATATCGTCTACCCGCTTGTTGAATTGCTTCCAGGTGAAGCGCAAGTTGCGGTCGGAGTATACAATATATTCTTTGTCCGGTGTTGTTTCGGCCCAATGTTCGCCATTGTCCGAGTGTTCTTTCGTATAGTTGCATGTTTTAGTAATGTGTAGAGCGATCATTGCTGATCATTAAATGGGTGTATAGATTACTGCCAGGATTTTGGCGGCTTGTCCTTCATAAGCATGAACGTGATGGGGACGATGGAATCATAGTAGATACTGTCACCTTCTTCGAGCAGGTAAGTGCTTTTTCCGTAACTGATTTCCATGACACCTTCCATGACCATGATGAATTCTTCTCCTTCGTGAGAAGAAAGTACAAAATCACTGTCTTGTGTAGGGCTACATCGATGATGAACGGCTCCATATGGCGGTCGGCTTTTGACTTGGACAGTGAATGATACTGCATGTGTTTGCGCGAATGGATGGCGTTGTTTGAGAAGCTGATCGTGTCTGTAGCTTCCATCTTGCGTGAGACTACCGGACCTGTTTCGTCCTGGTCATCGAGGAAAGTGCCCAGACGTACGCCCAATACGCGGGCTATTTTGATAAGTGGAGCCAATGAAGGCAAGTCAATATTGTTTTCGATACGTTCTATTTGTTCAATCGCCAATCCTGAGCGTTCGGCAAGTTCTTCTATTGAGATTCCTTTGTTCTCACGGAGTGATTTAATTTTTCTCCTACGATTTTGCTTGTATCCATAATGTTGAATGTATTTTCCCGGTAAAGGTTATAATTTAATTCGTTTTGCTGCAAAATTAATGAAATTTTATATCCAAGCAAGGGAGAAGATAATAAAAGCCGTTTCCATAGAGAGGAAACGGCTTTTAAATTTTGTTCGCAGTAAGTGATTACTTACGCAAGCCGAGCTCTTTGATGATATCACGATATCTGGTGATATCTTTGCTTTCAGGTAGTCGAGCAAAGCACGACGTTTACCTACCAACATAGTCAAAGCTCTTTCTGTACTATAATCTTTCTGTTGAGCTTCATGTGCTCAGTCAGGTGAGTAATACGGTATGAAAACAAAGCTATCTGGGCCTCAGCTGAGCCAGTATCAGTGTTAGACTTTCCGTACTTACTGAAGATTTCTTGCTTTTAGCAGCGTCTAAATACATAATTAATAAAATTATTGATCTATAAAATGTTTCTTTGAGCGTGCAAAGATAGGCATTATCTTTTATCCCACAATGAATTGCAGGAAATATTTTCTATAGTATCCCTTTTTCTAATCCAATTTTGTACCTTTGTCGCCAAATAATAGGTATTATATGCAAAATATTCGAAACATTGCAATTATTGCCCATGTTGACCATGGGAAAACGACTCTCGTCGATAAAATGCTTTTAGCCGGAAACTTGTTTCGCGCAACCAAACAAGCGGAGAATTAATTCTGGATAACAACGACTTGGAGCGTGAACGAGGGATAACGATCCTCTCTAAAACGTTTCTATCAATTACAACGGAACTAAGATTAATATTATTGATACTCCGGGACACAGCGACTTCGGTGGCGAAGTAGAGCGTGTGCTCAACATGGCCGACGGATGCATTCTGTTGGTTGATGCTTTGAAGGCCGATGCCGCAAACGCGCTTTGTGCTGCAGAAAGCTTTGGAAATCGGATTGAAACCGATTGTTGTTATTAATAAGGTAGACAAACCGAACTGTCGTCCGGACGAAGTACACGAGATGGTCTTCGACCTGATGTTCAGCCTGGATGCTACCGAAGAGCAACTTGATTTTCCGACAATCTATGGTTCGGCCAAGAATAACTGGATGAGTACGGACTGGAAAGAGCAGACGGACAGTATTGTGCCTTTGCTGGATTGTATTGTAGAGAACATTCCTGCTCCGGAGCAATTGAGGGTACTCCTCAGATGCTGATCACTTCACTTGACTATTCTTCATATACAGGCCGTATTGCTGTAGGGCGTGTTCATCGTGGTACACTGAAAGAAGGTATGAACGTGTCTTTGGCTAAGCGTGACGGCAGCATTGTGAAATCTAAGATTAAAGAGGTTCATGTATTCGAAGGACTGGGTCGTGAAGACGACTGAGGTCTCTTCGGGAGATATTTGCGCTTTGGTAGGTATTGACGGATTCGAGATCGGAGATACGATCTGTGATTATGAAAATCCGGAAGCATTGCCACCTATTGCTATCGATGAACCGACTATGAGTATGCTGTTTGCCATCAACGACTCTCCGTTCTATGGTAAAGATGGTAAATTTGTAACTTCACGTCATATCCATGATCGCCTGACCAAGGAATTGGATAAGAATCTGGCTTTGCGCGTACGTAAGAGCGAAGAAGACGGTAAATGGGTTGTATCAGGCCGTGGTGTGCTTCACCTTTCTGTCTTGATCGAAACCATGCGTCGCGAAGGTTACGAGTTACAGGTCGGACAGCCGCAAGTAATCTATAAAGAAATAGATGGAGTAAAATGTGAACCGATTGAGGAGCTTACGATTAACGTACCTGAAGAATATTCAAGTAAGATCATCGATATGGTAACCCGCCGTAAAGGTGAGATGACTATGATGGAGAATACCGGTGAACGCATCAACCTTGAATTTGATATGCCTTCGCGTGGTATCATCGGTCTTCGTACGAATGTTCTGACGGCTTCGGCAGGTGAGGCTATCATGGCACACCGCTTTAAGGAATATCAGCCGTTCAAAGGAGACATAGAACGTCGTACCAATGGTTCGATTATCGCTATGGAGAGTGGTACTGCATTTGCTTATGCTATCGACAAATTGCAGGATCGTGGTAAATTCTTTATTTTCCCTCAGGAAGAGGTGTATGCAGGTCAGGTAGTGGGTGAGCATGCTCACGAAAAGATTTGGTTGTAAATGTGACTAAGTCGAAGAAGTTGACTAATATGCGTGCTTCCGGTTCTGACGAGAAAGCCCGTTTGATTCCTCCTGTACAGTTCTCTCTTGAAGAGGCCTTGGAATACATTAAGGAAGACGAATATGTAGAAGTTACTCCGAAAGCAATGCGTATGCGTAAGGTTATTCTGGATGAAACTGAACGTAAACGCGCCAATAAGAGCTAATATTTGCGGATATCTATCTAACGAAAGGCTGTGTAATTTTGCACAGCCTTTCTGTTTATATATGCTTTTTCCTATATAATAATATAAAAGGACATCCTCACGAATGCCCTTTTCCCAATTTTCCTTTTCAAATTTGTGTAGCTGCTATAAATCTCTTACCACAACAACTTTATTATATACTAAAAATCAATACTTTTATATTTTAGTTCCTATTGGAAAACTATTATTCGATAGCAGGTTCGCTTGTTTTGCTTTGGCCAGTATGGATTCTGGTAAAGCACAGAATTGTTGACTGAACGGTCCGGAGACAAAAGCTCCATTTGCCGTATCGGTACCGGATACAAGTAGTATGCCTTAGCGAATGTATAACCGTCAAATACAGCGTTGTTTGCTTTGACGATTGAGTACGGACGTACATATTTACCCATTCTTTGGCTGACATATTGGCCGTTGAGCTACCGTCTGATACAATTTTGTATTTGGGCTCGCCTTTGTCATTCTTCATTGCCACATAGTCATCATAAGCTTCATCCCAGAAGTTGAATCCTTCCGGAATATATTTGGTTGTGAGCAACTGATCCATAGCTCTCCAACGCATCAGGTCGTCCCAACGCATACCCTCGCCGATGAATTCGCAACGACGTTCGCGACGGATATTGAATAAAGTTGCGTCTACCAATGTAGAACCGGAGTATTTTGCCCAGTCTACTTTGCTCATATCCGTATTGCGGATGGTCTTTCGTAGTTGTGTCCACTCCGCCACGTTTGCGGATAGCGGTCCAGTATTGGCTGCTTTTCCGTCGACCTTACCGTTTCTCAGGTAATATGCCTCCAGATAGTTAAGGTAAGCTTCCACACCACGATAGATGATGCATCCTGTGGTCGACTGGTCGGAACCGGAGATGATCTGGTCTTCTTATAAGTCAGGCACTTGCGGATGCGATATCCCGTCAAGTCTCTGACTTCCTGCAATTCAAAGAGAGCAGGTTCGCCGAACTCGGGCATAGTGCCGTCACCATCGGCCTCGGAGCCTGTTTGTCTTCTCACCGAATAAGAAAAGTTGCAGGCGCTGGTCACGTCCTTCCTTTCTTCCTGAATTCTGCTGTCACCTTTAAATCCGCTGTTGCTGGCATACCAGGGCAATCCGTTCTCCATCAGGAAAGTCTGTACATAGCTTCTCAACATTCCATTGTTTCCACCTGAATAAATATAGTTGGGAGCACCGTGGCTGATGTTGATACTTCCCGAACGAAGATAATCTTTCCAGAAAAGAACTTCGGAATAACCACTCATGTCTTCGGCAGAGAACATTTCAAAGTAAGGATTCCAACCGGAATATTCGCTGTCGCTGAGCGGATTGAATACCCTGTGTTTTCAGTCAGTGTGATAGCGTCCGCTACTTGTGAGGCTGCATCCATACACTGGTCGAGGAAGAAGTTGATTTCGGCTGTTACATCAAGTGAGAAATCGGATGTACGCTCTTTCCCGGCCATGTTTCGTCACCCGGCACGCGGCCTGTTCCCTGATGATATTTCTCAAATGTAGCTTCGTATAATGCCACACGTGATTTGATCAGCAATGCACATTGCTTGTTCAGGCGATTGTTGTTCATGAAGCCTTGGTTTTCATTAACCCGATGGCTTTGTCGAGATCTTCCGAGAATGAAGCGGGCCACTTTATTGCGTGGCTGACGTATACTCTTTCAATCAGTATCGCTTCATCATCCGGAAGTACCTCAGTGATGATAGGATAATCTCCGTATTTACGTAGCTGGTTGTAATATATCAAGGCACGCATGAAATACATTTCACCGATGTAGTGTTTGAGATCATCTTCTGCCCCCGAAATTTTTCCGGCTTCATATTTAGGCAGCACCTGTTCGAAAAAGTAGTTGCAATAACGGGCCAGTGACAATCCGTTGGACCAGTTGTCATTGTTTGAAGGTACTTTCCAGATTCCTTTTCATAGTAGGTAGAGTTATAACCACCCACTACCATGTTGTCTGTACCGCCATCATTGTTTACCGTACCGGCATTCCATCCGCTATGTGTTGAGAACATAGAGTTGTATTTTGAAATGGTATATGCTGCCAGGTGGTCTGCAGTCTGGAAATACTTTGCGGAGTGACCTGATCCAGCGGCTCTCTGTCCAGAAAGTCGTTGCACGAAGTCAGAGCTATGGATGCTCCCGCTACGAGGCAAGCCTGCGCCACGATATATTTCATTTTAATTTTCATAATCTTGGTGTTTTTAGAAGTTAACATTTAAACCGACTGAAATGACTCTCTGCAACGGATACAGTTTACCGTTGTTCGCATCATATGTACCGATTGCTTCCGGGTCGAAGATGCCTGTGATATCAGAGAAAGTAAGCAGGTTGTCTCCGGATACATAGACACGTACAGACGACATACCTGCTTTTCTGTCCATGTTTTAGGCAAAGTATAGCCTATCTGGATATTTTTCAGACGGCAATAAGCTGCATTCTGCAAATAACGGCTCTGTACATTCGTATTCTTACCGCCGTTTCTTGCTACACGTGGGTAGTAAGCATTGGTGTTTGCTCCCAGAGGGTCACCTTCCGGACGCCAGAAGTCCCAATGTTCCTTGAAGCCGGCAGCCTGCCATTGTCCAAGACCGGTTGATCCCCAGAAGTACGGGCCCTGCAGCCAATAGTCACGTTTACCGATGCCCTGGAAGAATGCGCGGAAGTCGATTCCTTTCCAGCTTGCATCGATAGTCAGACCGTAGTTAAAGCGCGGTGTACTGTTACCTAAGATAACGCGGTCACCTGTATCTCCCAGCTTATTGCTTCCTGTGCTGATCTTGCCATCACCGTCGAGGTCGGCATACATGATGTCGCCTGCTCCCCATTTACTACCCAAGGCCGATTGGTCTACTTTGCCAGATGGGCGTCCATTTCTTCCTGGCTTTGTGCGATACCGATTGTCTTGTATCCCCAGATGTTATTGAGTTTCTGGCCTTTGTAATAAGTACCGATGTTGTAGTCTTCATTCGGATATTTTAGGATTTTCTGCTGAGAATCAGACAGAACGAATTTCACGCCATAAGAGAAATCCGGATACGGTCTCTCCAACCCAGTTCAAGTTCAAAACCGTAGGACTTCATATCCGCATTATTGATCTTTGGCACTCCTGTACCCAGAGATGCTGCCAATTCGGGAGCCGGACCGATCATATCGTAAGTATAACGAACGAAGTAGTCGAACGAACCGGTCAAGCGGTTGTTAAACAATCCCCAGTCCAAACCGACATCCCATGTTTCGATGGTTTCCCATGTTTTCTTCATGCTGACAATGCCCGGATTGTTGGCATAGTTGGGTAATGCTCCGTTCAGCAACCAACCATAGTTGGAGCCTGTCGGCATAGTCTGATAGAAAGGATACCATGCGTCTTTGGTATCTGTATTACCTAATTGTCCCCAAGAAGCGCGGAGTTTCAATGTACCGATGCTGCATTTTTCGGCGATTCTTTCAAAGAATGGTTCTTGTGCAACGTTCCATCCGGCAGAGAATGAAGGGAAGAATCCCCAGCGTTTGTCACCTATAAAACGTGACGAACCGTCGTAACGTCCGTTAGCTTCCACCATGTATCGGTCTTTATAATTGTAGTTGATACGTCCGAAGAAACCGGCTACGGCATTGTGGGCATATCCTCCCCATGCTTTCGGGTCTTCGGTGGCTGTGTTGATGGTAGGCACCGAACTTGAAATCAGTGTGCTCTTTTGAGCCTGGACATAACGGGTTTTATAAAGCTCACTGTTGAAACCGGCCATAACTTTGAAGTAGTGTCCGCTGTCAAACTGTTTAAAGTAGTCCGAGTAGATGTTGGTCGTAGTAGTTTTCTTTATATGAATACTCGTTTACCTGAGAGAGGCCGAGTGCGCCGTTCCATGAAATCAGGTACGGTTCGTTATCTGCGTTGTATGCATATACCGGCAATACATCCCAATGTTCGTTTGTGTTCGTTGTGCGTAAACTACCTTCCACGTTGATTCTCCAGTTTTGATGGGTTCGAAAATGAACTGTAGCTGTTGCGTGTTCAGGTCTTTCTGATTGATCTGTTTTCCACCGTTTTCCAACTGTTCGATTTCCATGCCGTCTACCGGATGTCCGTTCGGGTCGTAAGCAGGATTGGTCGGCCAGCGACGGGCGATGTTATGGAAGAAGAGACCTGTCAGATAGGACGGACGGTCAAAGTCTTCGCGTGTCCATTTGGTTGAGTAAGTGACAGTGAACCAGTCAGCAATCTGGCTTGTGATTTTACCGTTCATCGTATAGCGTTGGAAATTATCGCTACCATGGCGAAGCAGACCGTTCTGATCGAGGAAGCTTCCGCTGATGGTATACTGCGTTTCTCCGAACCTCCACTGATGCTCAGGCTGTGCTCTTGTGACGGAACCCAGTCATTATAGAATTCTTTGAACCAGTCGGTGTTGGCATTAGCACCGCCATAAGCCTGCCATTTACGGGTTTGTTCGTTCATGGTCATTGTCTCTTTCAGGGTTCCGGCTTGGTAGGCAAGAATACGGTCGAGCGCTTCTTGGCTGAATGGGCCTGAGTCACCGGCATTTTCGGCTGCACGGTTAAAGTAGAGTGCGAATTGATAAGAGTCCATCATTTCCGGAACACAAAGCGCATCGGAGAAACGTACGTTACCGTTATAGCTGACTTTGCTTTGCCGCCTTACCACTTTGGTTGTAACGAGGATTACACCGAATGCACGGGCACCATAGATAGAAGCAGAGGCTGCATCCTTCAGTACGGATACATTTTCGATGTCGTTCGGGTTAACCGAGTTCAGGTCACCTTCGATGCCATCGATCAAAATAGGGAGAAGATCCGGAGCCGTCGCCAATGGTACCGGCACCACGGATATTGATACTCATTGAGCTATCCAGTGCACCGCCGGAGTTACCTACCGAGAGGTTCAGACCCGGTACTACACCCTGCAATGCCTGTGATACATTTTGTACCGGACGGGCTTCGAGTACTCGGAGTTTACCATACCGACAGCACCGGTTACGTTCACCTTCTTTGTGAACCATAGCCCACGATCACAACTTCATCCAATACTTCGGCATCCTCTTGCATCGTAATGTTGAGAGCTGTACCTTCTGCTTTGACTGTAACGGTTTTATAGCCAATGTAGGAGATTTCGAGTGTAGCGCCTTTGGGTGCATCGATTGAGAACTTTCCTCCAGGTCAGTAATGGCACCCATGGTAGCATTGTCTTTTACTTTGACGGATACACCGATCATGGCTTCTCCGTTCTGGTCCACTACCGTACCTGTCGTTTTCACTTTCTGCTGCTGTACGGAGGCGATTTCGTGTTTTTCGTAAGTATCGGCTGCCAGCTTGCTGAGGTGTAGCACACCATAGCATAATAGAAGCAGCGATTGCCATTTTCAGGCGATTTGTTTCTCGAAACCGGATTAGGCTCGGAAACAGGTTAGTTTTTCTGTCATACACTAAATTGTTCGGTTAAACATTAATTTGATAGTTTGTTTTAGGATTCCGGATTTTATTTTGTTTCCGGAATAAGGTTTGTAAAGGATTCGTTTTTCTACTTCATAAGCATAATTATTAGAGGTTACTGTATGTATGTCATTCTTTTCTTGCTCCTTTCTGAACCATGCTGATTTGTTTATTAAATTTGTTTGTCCAAAGGTGATTAAGTTCTCACGGAACTTGGAAAAAGTGATAAATCGGCTTTTATATAACTTCGAACCTTCTGATTCGTCCTTTTTCTTTATTATTTCACCTGTACGGGTAGTCGTATTGGTCCGGGAAGCTGATTATGTTAAATGATACAGGAACTACTAAGTCCCGCTGATTAACCTTTTGCAAATAGAGAGGCTTATTTTTCTACCACCTTCCTCTGAGGCACGTTTTATTCATTATCTGCTGCTTTTAATAAAATAGTGGTGCGAAGAGCAGTGATAAAGAAAATTATTATTATAAATTCTTGCATATTATTAAAAGTTATCGCATCTTTGCCGAGAGATATTGTGATTTTATAAACACAAGTTAGCCTAAGTTAACAAAAGTATTAATACAAGAACAGGCCAAAGGTTAAGACACATTTGCAGAAACACTTGAATAACGATAAGTTCCGTGAGAACTATACCCCACTTTTATTCCACTCATAATATATAGGCGAGCATTATTTAATATTAATAATGAGCACCTCTTTCCTGAGAAAAATTTTTGTCTTTTTGTTTTGAGGCTTTACATTAAGGTTTTGTCTTTCGTTCCGGTTTTCTATCCGGTTCTGTTTAATAGTGTTTATATTTAGGAATGTTGGAGTTGAGAAATACCAAAATGTTAAATAGGATACTTTTGGATTTTACAATAAAGATAGTAGAACGTTAGTAGTAAGATCCGGATGGCAGTAACATTAGGTTTGGATATCTCTGTATGATGAATATACTTCCGGATGGAGTGAACTCTGTATAAAGCAAAATATCCCCGGAAAAATACTTTTCTTCCGGGGATATTTTATTTGATAGAATTATAATAAAGTATTATTTGATGACCAGTCGGTCTGCATCTAAAGCCAATTTATAAACTTTTCCTTTACTTGTTTTGAAAGAGAGAGTTTTATCTCCGTATCTCACCGTACAAGGTTCGCCTGCTTTTGAGAAGATGGTTGCTTCTGCAAGCTGTCCGTTTTTCCATGACAAGTCTACCTCAAAGTTCCCTTTGGCGCAGATTCCACTGATGCTTCCGTCTTTCCAGGCATCCGGAAGTGCGGGCAATAGTTGGATGAAGCCCATGTGACTTTGCAGCAGCATCTCTGTGATACCGGCGGTACCTCCAAAGTTTCCGTCGATCTGGAAAGGCGGGTGAGTATCCCACAGATTGTCCAGTGTACCGTTTTTCAGCAGATTACCGAAAAGTTTGTAGGCGTGGTTACCGTCTTGCAGACGTGCCCATTGGTTAAGTTTCCATCCCATACTCCATCCGGTTGCTCCGTCGCCGCTGATGCTCAAGTACCACTCTGGCAGCTTTGGCAAGGTCGGTGTGGTGATGGGTGAGAGCGTATGTCCCGGTGCAGTCCGAAGAGGTGGTTGACGTGGCGGTGCTCGTCTTTCGGGTCATCGATGTCTTTCGACCATTCCATCAGCTGACCGTAGCGCCACTTTGTAGGGAGCCAGATGTGTCAGCACTTCTTGCCATTGTTTACGTTCCTTGCTGTCCACTCCGAGTACTTTGCTTGCTTCAATGGCATCCTGCAGAATTTCGCGGATTACGGCGTGAACGAAAGTGGTTCCTTCGTCAATCGGTCCGTGTTCGGGTGAGGTAGACGGAGCTGCGGTGTAAGTTCCATCCGGTTTGCGCCATAAAAGTCTGTGGCAAACTGGGCGCTGCTTTTGATCAGGTCGTATCCGGTCTCTTTCAGGAATTTCTTGTCGCGGGTGTAATCATAATACTCCCAGACATGCGTTGCCAACCAGGGGCCTGCCATTGGATTGAAGTTCCAGGCCATCTCTTCACTTTCGCGAGCGTGGTGAATCCAAAGATATTGGCTGAGATCGATGCTGTCCATCCTCTTGTTCCGAAGTAAGCCTGCGCTGTTTTCTGTCCCGGTTTTACCAGCGTACGGATAAAGTCGATCAGCAATGTACATTCGTAGAGGTTGGTCGAGCAAGCCGGCCAGTAGTTCATCTGTATGTTGATGTTGTTATGGTAGTCCACTCTCCACGGACCGTCTACGTTGTTGTGCCAGATGCCTTGCAGGTTGGCAGGCATGTTACCCGGTCTTGAGCTGGCTATGAGCAGATAACGTCCGAACTGATAATAGAGTTCTTCCAGATAAAAGTCCGGTTGCCCTTTCCGGTAGTTTGCGCGTTTGCCGGTGGGCAGGTTGGCGCTTTGTGCGTCCGGGTTCAGTTGTAGTTTTACCCGGTTGAACAGAGCGTAGTCGTCGTAATGCTGTTTGAAGAGTACATCATATCCCATGGCTACGGCATTGTCCATCCATTGACGGGTGGTTTCGGCAGGATTTACTCCACATATGCTTTAGGGTCTTTGAAGTCCGGGTCGAAATTGATCTTATAATCGGTATCCGCAGTGACAAGGAATACTACTTCGTCAGCGTCTTTACGGTGATTTTTCCATTTGCGTTCGATAGTGTTCCGCCTTTGGCAATGGCATGAATGCGCACTACATATTGCATGCCGTTATTGTCGAGGTGGGCAGTGTATGCGAGGCCGTTGGCACCGTCTGCCGACATGCTTCCTGTCGATACCGGATTGGGGAGTAACTGAAAGTAAGGTTCTGCTTGCCCGGCCGGTCGGCTTTGAAGCGGATTGCCATCACGTTGGCAGGATAGGAAATGAAGTAATCGCGTTCGTAGGCTACATCATCTTTCTTGAATTGTACAACGGCCAATGCCGAATCCAAAGAGAGAATACGTTTATAGTCACTCATGTTCACTGTACTGAGTCCGGTTTCTATATAAAACTCTCCCATTGTGGTGAAGTTACCAAAACGGAAAGGTTTTTCTCGGTTCGACTCATAAGGCACTTCGCTGTTAAAGTTCTTGCGTGTCAGCATTTCGGCCTTTTCTGGTCTCCGTCGGTAAAGGCCTGGCGTATTTCTTTCAGTACATGTGCCGACTGTTTGTTTACATTCCAGTAGGCATCGGCTCCTCTCGAAGTATTAGGTCCTCCTCTCCAGAGAGTTTTCTCGTTGAAGGTGATGCGTTCCGCTTCTATCGAGCCCATGATGTTGGCTCCGATGCTTCCGTTTCCAATGGGCAATGATTGCGACTCCCAGTTGGCATCGGGTTCCGGGCAGTGTCTCCTGCACTCTCCGGTTTGCTTTCTCCTTTCCAGAGATCGGGCTACCATACCAGATGGCTCTGCCTTGTAGTGTATTCGGTGTGTCGAACCAGATGGAGAGCCCTTGCGTGTAGTCGGTGGCATGGACACGCCGCCGGCAAGGCAAACAGGGCGGTGAGGAGAAGTGAATAAAGTTTCTTCATGTTTGGGTGTTATTAGAGTTAGTATTGGTTTGTCATAGTCTGCACAAAGATAAAGAAAACCTTGAATCTTGTGCAGACTATGTGACGTTTACTCGGAGGTAAGATAAATTATCCAACCTTTCCGGGGCTGTCACTATCGGTGTGTCTACATTCCATTCATGCGCCTGTTGCATGTCCGGTATTTCGGGTGTTGTCAGCTTTGCCTTTTGTCACTTTGATTATCGGACCTCCTCAGAATCGTTTCTTTCGGACCGACTGGCAGTCCGGGCGAAAAACGCGCCCTGCGTGTAAAGTCCGATATCACATTTCCCGTCTTTGGGCTTGTTTGCTTTTACTTTGAAGGTGGAATGACGGTTCTGCCGGTAAATGGTTCCTCATCCGGTCTCCTTCCTGCTTTTCTGTCAGTGTACAACGCTTTGTCTGCAATGGTCAACAGGAGGAAAAGTTCTTCCGCCAAGACCCGTTTCGGATAGCAATAGGAGATATTCCGGACAACAATAGAGATATTTCCGGAACATAAGGACATTTTAGGAAAATGCTTACTTCTTTCCGGTAAATGCTTACCCTTTCGGAGTAAATACTTTTCTTTTCGAAAAGCAAGGCTCTTTTACCCCGGAGCCCGGCTTTTCACTGCCGAAAGCTGCCGTTCGGCCCTTTTCTCCTGAAGCATCTGAAACGAATAGGAGCTCTGTTAGCGAAAAGTGCTATTCGGTTTCTTTTGCGCTATGATTCTGCAGATGGCTGACACTTCCGATCTTTCCACTCAGATCTTCAGGAATATCTTCTGCCTGTACATGATCCGTAAGATAAGGAATACAATCAGATAGTTGGCAAAGCTTAACCACACCTGATAATAACCACCCAGGTATTGCTCCAGTCCGTAACTGACGGATGCTGCTATGCAACGGAAGTTAATGACCTCTCCCAAGATATAAGCCGTAATGGAGTTCATGCCGTATATTTTCAACCAGTTCAGCCCGCTGTGTCCTTTGTAGTCTATCCGGTAGTAGAAGGCACCCATCAGCAGGAAGCAAAGTCCGCCGGAAAAGCGTCATGCTGCTTGTCCACAACCGTTTGATGATGGGCATTTGCAGGCTCCATATCAGCGAGAAGGCTATTAGGGATATGCCGATTATCAGCAAGGTCTGTACCACTTTCCGGCGATTATCCTTGCCTGCTTTCATTATCTTTCCGGCAAAGCTCCAGCATCACGGTAGCCCCGAAAGTGAGGCTGCTCCAGATCCAGGTGTAGTTGTAGTGAGCAGAGAAGCTCCAACTGCCGTCTTCATTCCAGAACACTCCGTCGCGGAAATGCCCCAGTACCAGCCTGTCCACCTTCTCGGCAAAGTTTCCTTCCGGAGTGAAGTCGCCCAGGAAGGTCATCGGTATCCAGTAGATCAGTAATAGCAGGGCTGTGACGATCAGCTGCCAGCGGAAGTTGCAATGCAACTGTATGATGGCGGCAATCAGATAGCCTGTGGCAATGGCTTGAAGGGTGTTGGAGTATAAATACAGATGTTTCGGGTCGAGGCCCAGCAGATTGCCCTGTACAATCATTCCGAAGATGAACAGAAGGATGAAGCGTTTGATGATTTTGCGGTAAACGGGTCCTTTGTCCGGATTGTCTTTAAACTTGGAGAACGAGAACGGCATGGAGGCTCCTGTCATGAAGAGGAAAAGAGGCATTACCAGATCCCAGAAACGGAACCCTTCCCATACTTCATGATCGAACTGGAAAAGAATACTGTTCAGCCATGGGAGGTTGAGCTGATGTGCCAATGTCCACAATACCGGCTGGAAGAAGACCAGCAGGAAAAGGTCGAAACCGCGCAGGATGTCCAGTGAGGCCAGGCGGGGAGAAGGAGTTGATGAAGGCTTTTCATAAGCGTAAGGGATTATTTGATCGTTGTTTTCAGGTCTTTTTTTCATATTCTCTGTTTTATACTCTGCCGGGGAGTCTCTCCTTCGAATACGGTGCCTTCTATCACTGCCTTCTTGCAGCCGTTCAGATAGAAAACGTACGGATTGCCGGATGCGGCAGGAAAAGTTTCCGTGCGGACGATGGTGTTGTTCCTGAACAAGAGTCCTGCCGTACTCTTGGCGTAGAGCACCGGGTAGTCGAATGTTCTGAACGTGTTATCCTCTATGCGGATGTTCTGGTGTACCGGGCGTTCGGCATCGATGATTTTGTTGGAAGGATGTATGGCGATCACAGCATGGCCGGGGCCTCCATTATAGGCACAGTCTATAAAGGTATTGCCTTTGATCAATACATCTTTGACAGGTCCCGATTCGTACCAGCCTTCGGCGTCGGCCTCAATCAGTATGGCGCTCATGCCCGTTTTGTAATACGTATTGTTCTCTATCACCACCTTTCTTGGAGTGGTGACCAGAGTTCCTCTTGTACTGGTTCGTGTGAAGTAGCTGTTACGTATTTCCACTTCGGGGGTACAGGTCATGTTCTCTACGCAATCGTGATTGAGCTCCAGGCTTGTCGGAATGTCCCGGTCGAAACGTACTTCCACTATTCTGTCCGATATTCGCCTTACGTCCCTGACCGTTGCCGAGGCAAAGCGTTCCATGGTGGCTGCTCGGACAAAGGCGACGGTATCTCCCTTGAAGTAAGCATTGAATCCATAGCTCTGTCCGTGCATGAAGCGTAACTTCAGGGTTTGCGCATCTATTTTCTCAAGGGCGCGCAGGTTGGTTCCGTGCATTGACCGGATCGTCTTGTGCTCCGGCAAAATAACAACTGTCTATGATTACTTTTCCTTTACATCCCGAAAAGTGCATCATATCCGCTGAGGCTGCCAATAACCTGCCGCTATCGGGGCGGGGAGCACACTTGACTCGGTCCATCGTTATGTTTTCGGTATACTGGCTGACGATGCCCAACCCGTGCATGTAGTGCATCTGTAGCCTGCTCAGCGTGATGTTTTGCTTTCAAGAATGAAAAGCCCCACCTGGTCGCGGATAATATCGCGGACGGTCAGTGTGTTTCCTGCTTTGGGCATAAATTCCGCCGGGTATTGAAGCGGACGATGCCCGGAGCAATCTCTCTGGCATCGGATGCCGACAGTGTATTCCACCCTGGCTGTAGGTGAAAGATTCCGTATCCGGGTCGTACTCGATGCAGTGATTCCTGTTGGAACGCCATCCCTCGCCATACAGCCGGATCTTTCCGTTCACAATCTCATAACGCGTATCGCGGTGCAGGGTTACTTCTGTTTCTCCTCCGGTCACTTTCCGGTATTGAATCTCAGATCCTGCGGGACGTTCAAAGTCGATGTGCAGGTTGTTTATTCTCACCCCGTTGCAATGTTCCAGGGCGATGGTCGTCATTTTCCCATGATACATCAGGGTGGCTCCGTTTCCTTCGATGGTCAGGTCATCGATTTCATGGAGCATCAGTCCCACGGTCTTTACTTTGAGGGACATTCCTGTTCGGTGGATGTATTCGATATGTAGTATTCTTTGCGGGTGGCTCCTTCGGGCCAGATGTCATAGCGCCTTCGGGCAGCGATAGCACTTTGGCTCCCGTGCGTTTACATTCGTCGATGGCAGCCTGTATTTGTGTAACACAGTTCTCGTACGAGTAGGGGACTGCTCCGAAGTCGGTGACGTAGACAGTATCTTTCTGCTGTGCATGGGCGCGTAAAATAAAAGCAGGCGGGTAGGATGTGCAGATACTTTTCATGGTATGTAGTCTCTTGCTTTTAAATGTATTATTGAATAAGATGAATTGGGTATCCAAAGGTATATGATTTTTGTATTAGTGGATCACTTGAGGCTAAATAGAAGCCGGGTTACTATTTATTTCCATAAATATGTTTACCCGACGGCTTCAGAGAACATCTGATAATTAAGCAATACTTACCTATTGAATCTGTGACTTCTACGAGTCATAATCGAGTGGGGACTTATTTATTCAGAGTAACTTTCACTGTCCAGATTTTCTTTGTACCGTCGGCAGCCATTACGCTGTATTTATGCTCCGGGTCCAATCGGCAGGAACACCGAATTTGGGTGAACCGTCCAATGGGGTGACGCGGGCGGTAGATACATTGACGTAAACCACGAGGTTACTCAATGACACTTTAGCGCGTTCGGCCTCTGTGAATTTGCCCCGGCAGGAATTGTAAATACGGCAGTGGCTACACCGTGCTCCGAGTCGATATTGTTTGTACGGTCCAGCTCTTTTCGGCTACAATGTTTTCTCCGTGATGGCATCCTTATCACCGGAGTAGAAGCGGTGATAAGCACCTACTTTGTTATTTCCGCCTCTTCGTAGGCGGGCAGATCTTCTTTACTGCAAGAACTGATGATGGGGACACATCAGCAGCAGTAACATAAACCATTTAGTATCTGATAATTTGATTCTCTTCATATTATTTTCTTCTTAATTTATTTAATGAATGAACTGTTAGGTTTACCATCCGGGTTCTGGTCGCTGTCATTGATGGCGGAGTTGGCATTGATGATGCTTTGTGTGATCGGGAACAGGTAGCGTTTCTTGAGAATGTACGGTCGGCATTGGTATATCCTACAGTACCTACAAACATGCGATGTCTGTCTTGGCTGATCTCAACAAAGGTGGCCGGTGAACTCAATTCCGGAATGATGTCTCCTGCGGGTTTCCGTGATTGGCTTCGCCGTACATGCCCCAGCGTAACAGACTCCAGTAGTAATCGCCTTCCAGAGCCAGATCTACGTGACGTTCAATCTTATAATCGTGCCATGCGTCGGCCAGTGAAGTGGCGATGGAAGGAGGCAGATTGCCGTGAGTGGTACGTGTCCGGTTGAATGTGGCTACCGCACTGCTCACTTTGGAGGCATCGTATTGGGCCAGTCCGAGCAAGGCTTCGGCCTTATTCAACAATGCACGTCCATAGCGGAAGATGACATAATGGTAGTCGGTCGGATTGTTCCAGAAGATGCGTTCGGCATTGACATAGATATATTTGCGCCAGATGTAGTTCGTTATGGGGATGTATCCGTTGCCCGGTGTCTTACCGTCTACGGCTGTCCTATGCAGGTTTCCGCCCTTATGAAGAGTGATCAGCTCATTGTAGAACATGCACGAATCATACTGGATGGAGTGATAGAAGCGTTGGTCACGGTTCTTGTACATAAAGTCATTGATCTGCACGTCCGGAGCGTTGCTGTTTGTCTGATATGCCAGGCTGTTGTCATCCAGCTCCTTGGCATCTACAGCCATGTCGGCTACGTCGGCATTGGATAATGGTGTCGTGTTGTTCACGAACTGGGTCGACTCATTCCATTTCACTCCTTGGTTGGTAATCTGGTCTATTACTAAATAATCGTCCACCAGATTCTGGGAAGGTGAGTGTTCCAGCCAGCATTCAAACACCAGGTCCTGATTGAAGAACGGACGTCCTCCGTAGTCTTCCAGGCGTTTGTTGCTCTGGTGGGAAGCATCTCCTGCATAAGTGTACCTGCACCGTTGGTGTTATCCTTGCTGTAATATTGTGCCAGAATGATTTCGGGAGATGTCCTGGCACCATCCTGGTTGAACATACTGCCGTAATTGCTGTCCAGTGTGTATCCTTGTATACCGTCTACTGCAGCTACGGCCTGTTCGAAGAGTGACTTCTTGCGGGTGTCGTCTGTGCTGTAGGCAGCAGCTGTCAGGCATACTTCTGATTTCAGCGCACGGGCTGCATTGGCATTGATACGCCCTTGCAGGAGGTTTCGGGCAGTCCTGCGATGGCATCATCTATATCTTTCAGGATCAGGTCGTACGTTTTGTCGATAGATTCTGTGAGCGGTAAGTTGAATTCATCCGTTTCAGCCAATACATGGTCTACCCAGATCACACGTCCGCAATGCTTGGCAATATAATAATAGGTCATTGCACGCAGCATCTTTCCTTCGGCTACCAATGCTTTTTATCTGCATCGGACAAACCTGTAGATGCTTGCGATTTTCGATGATCAGGTTACATCGGCGGATGGTGCCGAACTGGTTGAATCCCCATGACCAGTCACGGTTCATAAGATCTCTGGCTTCATTCGGGCAGTTCTGGCGCATGACCGAATTCAAGGTCCATTGCTCCTCCGTGCGGATATCGTGATAGAAGGGGAGGACATTGTTGTAGGTTTGCAATACAAAGCGTCCGCTGTCGATTTTAGGCTCCAGACGAGGTCTTCCGAATAAGATTCCATAGGCTTCGTATCCAGGAAGTGTTCACAGCTCTGAGTGTCAGTGCTGCGCAAAGAGCGCAGGAGTGATGTATTTTATGAATTTCATATATTGTCTTCTTTTAAGTTCATACTATTTAGAATCCTACGTTGACACTGATGGAGTATACTCTTGAAACCGGATAGGTGTAGAGGTTGCCGTCGCCGATTTCCGGGTCGATGTCGAACTTATTCGCTTTGCTGAAAGTCAGTAAGTTATAACCATTCAGAGAAACGTTGCATTTATTCATCCATGCCACTCTTTTGAGTAGTTTATGTTTGAAGTCGTAGCCGATGGATAATGTCTTCAGGCGAAGATAGCCTGTGTTGATCAGCCAGAAGTCTGAGCTGCCGTAGTTGTTACTGCCGTTGTAGCTTGCCGTACTTCTCAAACGTGGATAGCGGGCTCCCGTATTATTCGGAGTCCATACGTCGGTCTGGAAGTCATAGATAACAGGAGGATAACCGCTGCCGCTTTGGCTTCCCTGAATCATACCGCCCATATAAAGGTCGGCCGGAGTAGCTCCTGCCACAGCATGTTCATGAACCAGCCTTTGTAGTTCAAGTCGGCACTGAAGCCGTATTGGCCGGGCATACTGTTTTGCCGATGCGGTGCTGGTCGGAACCGTCAATGATACCGTCGCCGTTGAAGTCATTGTATTTCAGGTCGCCTGCACCTAAGTTGACGGAACTCTGACGTTTGGGTGAGTTCATGATGTCTTCCTGATTCTGATAATAACCCAGGCAGTCGTATCCGATACCCCAATATCCTTTGGCTTGTGTAGTACGTTTGTATGGGTTCTTGGTATCGGTTTCCGCTTCGTTCGGATTGATGTTCCAGTATTGGTCGAAGTAGGTGAAATTGCCCGAAAGTGTGTATTCAAAATCACCTCTCTTTCCATTGCAGGATGAACTCGGCACCTTGGCGGATGAACTCGCCATTTGACTTTACTTTGGGTAATGCGATACCCAACGGGTCGGTATAAGCTACTGCCGACGGAGAGGTCAGATAACCTTTGGTGCTCTTGCGGAAATAGTCTACAGAACCTGAAAGACGGTTATTGAGCGATCGAAATCGAATCCGATGTTAAAGTCGCGGGTAGTATACCAGGTAATGTCTTTGCTGACCAAGGCACCTTCGGAAAATCCCGGATACCAACTTCCGTTAAGCAGGTAGCCACGGTCGTTCAGTCCGTATGATTGCAGGTAAGCATAGCGTCCGATGGCGTCTGAACCGATCTCGCCATAGAAGCTCTTACCTTGAACTGGTCGAAGATATGACGGTCTTTAATGTCTGCCAGAAACTTTCTTCCGAAATGACCCATGCAAGAGAGCCGGCATAGAATGTTCCCCAGCGTTTACCTCGCGGGAAATTGTCGCTACCGTCGTAACGGAGGCTGGCCTCGGCCACATATTTGCTGGCATAGTCATATTTCAGTCGGGCTACTACACCGGCACGCGCTTCTTCACCTTCCGAAGAACTGTTTTGGCTGTAGATACAGGACCTGCACCGATCTGGTCTACGTCCAGCAAATATTCTTCGCGGGATAATGAGGCATCGTCTTTAAAGAGTTTATAGGCTTCGATACCGGCTGTGGCGCTGATTGTGTGTACCTGATTGAAAGTACGGTCATAATTGGCAAAGCCTTGCACGGTGTACGATGACCAGTTTGAATAAGACTTGCTCAGTGAAGGTTTGCCGGGATCGTTGGGGTTGCCATCCCAATCGTATGCTAAAGGTGATTTTTCCAACTTTTGACTTGTCGTTGTTGATGCGGTAGTTACCCAGTGCTTTCAATCGTAGGCCCGGTACATAAGGTACGCTCCACTCCAGTGCGAGGTTTGCTATGGCACTGAGGTTTCGTTTTAGTGTATCCGGCGTCGGGGGAGATCTCCATCAATGGGTTATCCGGTGTGTTGAATATTTGTCCGTTCGGATTGTATGCTATTTCCCAGGGGGCTTTATTCTGGATGTGTCCCCAGGTGTGATAATAGCTGTCTCCCGATTTGGCATTAGGCGATCTTAAGTCCGTTTTGTAAGCTTCGATGCTGGAAGTTACTTTCAAACCTATTTCTTTGAAATCTGCTACGATATTTGTGCGGAAGTTGTAGCGTTTGAAACTGTTTACATCGAACTTATAGAGTGACTTCTGATCGTAGAACCCAAAGAGGTATATGCTTTTATCTTTTCGCTACCACCGGTGACAGTCAGGGTATGTTGCATTTCCGGTGCGAAGTTCTTCAAACAGAGTTTTGCCAGTCCGTATTAGGATATCTGCGTGGATCTGATCCGTTGCGGAACAGTTCCAGTTCATCGTCCGTATAGGCCGGTGCCAATCCGTCATTGGTCATACTCATGTTCTTGTAGAAGGCTGCATCGTGGGCATCCAGCTTATTGGGCATATTGGCAGGTTGGCTCCAGTTATAGTTAAAGTTATAATTGACGCTCATTTTCCCTGCTTTGCCTTGCTTGGTTACTATCATTACGATACCGTTGGCGACGTGCTCCGTAAACGGCGGTAGAAGCGGCGTCCTTCAGGATTGTGATCTGATCGATGTCTTCAGCATTCAGATTGCGGAAATCCCGCTCTTCGGAAATCACATCGTCTATTACAGTGCCCTCCACGGATAGAGACACTGGAAAAGTTATTCAGACCGCCTCCGCTGGTTGTGACCAACAGACCGGGAGCACGTCCTGCCAGGCTTTGGGTGATGTTTGCCGTCGGTGCTTTGATAATGTCTTCTGTATTGACACTGGCAATGGCGGCGGTTGTTTTACGTTTAGAAGTCGTACCGTAACCTACTACGATGACTTCATCCAGCGTTTTAGTGTCTTCTTCCATCGTGATGCGTAAATCTTTGGATTTTCCGACAGCGACTTCTAAGGGCTTGTATCCGATGTAGCTGATTTCGAGTACGGCCTTGTTGGGGATATTCGGTATCATAAACTCTCCTTCCATATTGGTGATGGTACCGATAGTGCTTCCTTTGTACTTTTACCGAGGCACCGATGATGGCCTCTCCGCTCTCATCGACTATTTTACCTGTTATTTTCTCTGTTTTACTCTGCTGTGTGGCTGTGACAGCATTTTTCATAACTGTCTGCTACGGCAATTTGTGATGTCGTGCAGAATAGCAGGAGACTGATACCTGCTATCTTCAAAGTTGATTTCTCGAAGGCATGTGTGCTTCGGAAATTGGCAAGTTCTTTTGTCATACATTAAATTATTCGGTTAAACATAAAATGTGATTTGGAGGATATAGATCAGACTGTCTAATCTACATCGGTTTGAGGGGATTTTTTCAGGTTCTCATAGGCATTAGCTTTGGTTTATAATATTAAGTCTGTTCAATAACCTTGCTGAACTATGCTGATTGCTATCTGGAAAAATAGAGCTACATGAGATAGGTTCTTTCAGTACTTTTACCATCTGTATTAGATTGATTATTAATGGTGTACTAAACGGAGTGTAAAACGGTGAAGATGCTTGGTCGAATATTTTAATGCTTCTGAGTGGGAGGTATAATACTTATTTTCTACCTTTACTTATATATGCATCTGAAATATAGTTGATTATTGTTTATGGGAAGAGTTGTGAACGCTATCCGCATGTTTCTTCTGCCATCTCAGTGCTAACCGGATAAATAAAAATCTTAATTCTATTAAATCTTTATTATATAAATTATGTTGGTATAAAAATATAGTAAAAGTTGCGGGATATTAACTTCTTATTATCTTTGACCCCATAATAAATACTAATAATTGCAAATGCAATGGTTAACTGGTCCTAAGAGCTATCTGTTGTCTTTTCGTATAATTCCTAAGTACTGAAAGAACTTGGAAAAATCACAAGCTATTTTGCTAATAATTTGAAAGGCACGGAAACACAATCGGATTCCCCATACCCTCTCCAAGGAAGAAATATAAAATAGAAATATTAGATTGATGGAGTCACCGGTCATGCACTTGAATGTAACTGAAAGTGGAGATGGACGGTGTGACTTTATAGTGTTTCCGATACACCATATTTTACCATCCCATTCTTGTCTCTGATAAAAGCTATAATAAGGAATAAGGGTCAGTAGATTTTTAGTGGGGATAAATTTGTAATCTAATTGAATAGTTCTTTACTTTACAGCATGGAAAACGATTATTTGAGCATGTTGGCCAGTATTGTACTGCCCACACAGATATTGGATTACTTCTCCATAGTCGGTATATCGCAGACTTCTACGGAAATCCACATCAGTCTGGACGAGAAGATGCATCCGGAGCTAAGCAAGGACGTACACTTTGAATCCAAAGGTTTTATGGAAGCGGTAAGCGTGACGGATTTCCCGATACGTGACCACAAAGTGATTCTGAAGATCCGTCGCAGGCGGTGGACAGACACGCGCACGGGCAAGAGTTTCAGCATCCCGATAGACCTTGACATTGTAGCCAAAGGGACTCGTTACTCCAAGGAATTTGGAGCTTTTTTAAAAGAAACGTATGGAGACGTCCCCCGTGACCTGCCATACGCTTGAGGAGTTCTATCACATCGACGGGCATACGTTTGAGAAGCAATACAAGGAAGTGCTGAGCGGTTTCCGGCAGTGGGAGCAGTTGGAACATGCAGATAAATGGCTGCTGTTCCCGGAGAATATCGGCCCTTGTCTGGCTATCGACGAATCCTCGCTATCAATGGTGAGCTGTACACGTTTGTAACCAACCGTGAGGTCCGCACGCAGGAGCAATCCTTGGTTGCCGTCGTTGCAGGTACAAAAGCGGAGGACGTAATCGCTGTCCTGCAACGGATTGACGAGGAGCATCGCAATGCTGTCGAGGAGGTCACGCTTGACTTGTCGGACTCCATGCGCAAGATCGTGCGTACGGCATTCCCTAAAGCCAGCCGGGTCATCGACCGCTTCCATATCCAGAAACTGGCTTGTGATGCCGTACAGGAGCTGCGCATCAAACACCGTTGGGATGCCATGCAGCAGGCTAATGATGAGATGGAGGAAGCCAGACAAAACGGTAAGGAGTATATCCCGTACCGCTATCCCAATGGAGACACCCGCAAGGAACTGCTTATACGCTCGCGTTATCTCCTGTTCAAGTCTGCCGACAAATGGACCGACAGGCAAAAGCAAAGGGCTGCGATACTGTTTGAAGAATACCCGGACATCAAAACGGCATACGGACTGTGCCATTCCCTGCGGATGATCTTTGCCAAAACACAATCAAGGATCGCCTGTCCATGGCACGCTGGTACAACAAAGTCGAAGAAGCGGGATTCCGCTCCTTTAATGTCATCGCAGCCACCTTCTATGAGCATTATGATGAGATACTCAACTTCTACAACAACCGTTCCTCAAATGCACTTGCTGAATCATTCAATGCTAAAATCAAACTCTTTAGAGCGAATCTCAGGGGAGTTGTTGACAAGAAGTTTTTCTTATTCCGCATTGCGAACTTATATGCATATCCCCACTAAAAATCTACTGACCCCAAAAATAGATAATCGGATAATTCAATAGGGGAGTAAAGATACTGAAGCCGGAAAACTGAAGGTTGAATCTGGAATATACCGGATGAACCAAGAAAGAGGTGGTCGGGAATCCTTGTTAAACAGGGTATGGCATAAAACAAGCATCCCCTCCGGTCTTTCGACCGAAGGGGATGAACCATCTAAAAAAAACGGCGACTACCTACTCTCCCACTGTTACGCAGTACCATCGGCGTGATCAGGCTTAACTTCTCTGTTCGGAATGGGAAGAGGTGGAACCCTGATGCTATAGTCACCTGAATAAGGCAGACATAATGTACAAAAGTAAATTCAGCGGTCTATTATATAAATAGTGAAGCTAAACGGATATATAAACCATTGAAGGCGGATAAAAGAAAGTCATCGGGCAATTAGTAACGCTCGGCTGTGATGTTACCACCTGTACACCTGCGTCCTATCAACGTTGTAGTCTACAACGACCCTGAAAGAAATCTAATCTTGTGGCTGGCTTCGTACTTAGATGCTTTCAGCACTTATCCAATCCCGACTTAGATACCCGGCAATGCACCTGGCGGCACAACCGGTAAACCAGAGGTCAGTCCAACACGGTCCTCTCGTACTAGTGTCAGAGCCACGCAAATTTCATACGCCCACGATAGATAGAGACCGAACTGTCTCACGACGTTCTGAACCCAGCTCGCGTGCCACTTTAATGGGCGAACAGCCCAACCCTTGGGACCTTCTCCAGCCCCAGGATGTGACGAGCCGACATCGAGGTGCCAAACCCCTCCGTCGATATGAGCTCTTGGGAGGGATCAGCCTGTTATCCCCGGAGTACCTTTTATCCTTTGAGCGATGTCCCTTCCATACGGAAACACCGGATCACTATGCTCTAGTTTCCTACCTGATCGACTTGTAAGTCTCCCAGTCAAGCGCCCTTATGCCATTACACTCTACCGCCGGTTACCAATCGGCGTGAGGGCACCTTTAGAAGCCTCCGTTACGCTTTGGAGGCGACCACCCCATCAAACTACCCGCAAACGGTGTCCTCGCATCAGCGAGTTAGAACTCAAATAACCAAAGGGCCGTATTTCAACAGCGACTCCACGAATACTAGCGTACCCGCTTCAAAGTCTCCGGCCTATCCCCACATCAATTACCCAAATTCAATGTTAAGCTATAGTAAAGGTTCACGGGGTCTTTTCGTCCCATCGCGGGTAATCGGCATCTTCACCGATACTACAATTTCACTGAGCTCACGGTTGAGACAGTGTCCAGATCATTACACCATTCGTGCAGGTCGGAACTTACCCGACAAGGAATTTCGCTACCTTAGGACCGTTATAGTTACGGCCGCCGTTTACTGGGGCTTCAATTCAATGCTTCTCTTGCGATGACATCTCCTCTTAACCTTCCAGCACCGGGCAGGTGTCAGGCTGTATACGTGATCTTTCAATTTTGCACAGCCCTGTGTTTTTGTTAAACAGTTGCCTGGACCTATTCTCTGCGCCCTCCCGTCACCGGGTAGGGACCCTTTATCCCGAAGTTACAGGGTCAATTTGCCTAGTTCCTTAACCGTGATTCACTCAAGCGCCTGAGTATATTCAACCCGACTACGTGTGTCCGTTTACGGTACGGGTACCTATAAGATTAAGTTTAGCGGATTTTCTTGGGAGTATGTTTACACGCACTATTACCGTTTTCCGAGGGAAATTGGTATACTATCAGGTTCGACTCTTATCCCGGATTTGCCTGGGATAATCAACATCTACACCCTTTAACGGACTATTCCGTCAGTCCGCGGCGTTGTCACTCCTCCGTCTCCACATCACTCCTATAGGTAGTACAGGAATATTAACCTGTTCTGCCATCGGCCTCACCGTTCGGCTGAGCCTTAGGACCCGACTAACCCTGATCCGATTAGCGTTGATCAGAGCCTTAATCTTGCGGCGAGGGGGTTTCTCACCCCCTTTATCGTTACTTATACCTACATTTGCTTTTCCACACGCTCCAGTAAAGCTCACGCTTCGCCTTCAACGCAGAGTGGAATGCTCCCCTACCGATACTTACGTATCCCATAGCTTCGGTAAAACACTTATGCCCGATTATTATCCACGCCAAACTCCTCGACTAGTGAGCTGTTACGCACTCTTTAAATGAATGGCTGCTTCCAAGCCAACATCCTAGCTGTCTTAGCAATCTGACTTCGTTAGTTCAACTTAGTGTTTATTTGGGGACCTTAGCTGATGGTCTGGATTCTTCTCCTTTAGGACATGGACCTTAGCACCCATGCCCTCACTCCTGAGATAGAACTAATGCGCATTCGGAGTTTATCAAGACTTGATAGGCGGTGAAGCCCTCGCATCTTATCAGTCGCTCTACCTCACATTAGTAACTCTCAAGGCTGCACCTAAATGCATTTCGGGGAGTACGAGCTATCTCCAAGTTTGATTAGCCTTTCACCCCCACCCTCAGGTCATCCGGAAGCTTTTCAACGCTTATCGGTTCGGTCCTCCAGTTAGTGTTACCTAACCTTCAACCTGCCCAAGGGTAGATCACTTGGTTTCGCGTCTACTCCTTCCGACTATCCGCCCTGTTCAGACTCGCTTTCGCTTCGGATCCACATCTCAAGATGCTTAACCTTGCCGGAAAAAGTAACTCGTAGGTTCATTATGCAAAAGGCACGCCGTCACAGCTGAAGCTGCTCCGACCGCTTGTAGGCGCATGGTTTCAGGGACTATTTCACTCTTCTATTCGAAGTGCTTTTCACCTTTCCTTCACAGTACTGGTTCGCTATCGGTCTCTCGGGAGTATTTAGCCTTACCGGATGGTCCCGGCTGATTCACGCAGAATTCCTCGTGCTCCGCGCTACTCAGGATACCACTACGCTTCGGTTACCTTAGAATACCGGGCTATCACCGTCTATGGCACGACTTTCCAGCCGTTTCTTCTCAATAACTGTCTTGCGAGAGCGTGGTCCTACAACCCCACACATGCCGTAACATGGGTGGTTTGGGCTAATCCCCGTTCGCTCGCCACTACTAGGGGAATCATTATTTATTTTCTTTTCCTGCAGGTACTAAGATGTTTCAGTTCCCTGCGTTAGCCTCCAACCAGGTTGGATGACATTCCTTCAGAATGCCGGGTTGTCCCATTCGGAAATCTTCGGATCAAAGGTCATTTGCACCTACCCGAAGCTTATCGCAGCTTATCACGTCCTTCATCGCCTCCGAGAGCCAAGGCATCCGCCATGCGCCCTTATTTACTTTCTTTTATCGCCAGATTCATCTCCTTTTCTTAAAAAGGAGATGAACCAAATGGTTCGATATATACTTTTAGCTCTTACTAAATTTACTTTTTTCTGTACATCATGTCAAGATCGTTTGATTACACGCCTGTTAGGTTGCGGTATCGGAGTGGAGAATAACGGATTCGAACCGTTGACCCTCTGCGTGCAAGGCAGATGCTCTAGCCAGCTGAGCTAATCCCCCAATCATACAAGATAAAATATCTATCTGTTGGTAGTCCCAGGCAGAGTTGAACTGCCGACCTCTACATTATCAGTGTAGCGCTCTAACCAACTGAGCTATAGGACTAGTTCAACCGTGTCCTGTTTTAGACTCGGCTTCTGTTTTTCTCTTGTTTATCTCTATCTATATTGCTATAGATGGTTGATCTATATTCTATAAATAAACAAGTACCAGTAGTACAATTTTAGAACCAATGAACGTCGTTTTCAACATCACTCCAGAAAGGAGGTGTTCCAGCCGCACCTTCCGGTACGGCTACCTTGTTACGACTTAGCCCCAGTCACCAGTTTTACCCTAGGACGATCCTTGCGGTTACGTACTTCAGGTACCCCCGGCTCCCATGGCTTGACGGGCGGTGTGTACAAGGCCCGGGAACGTATTCACCGCGCCGTGGCTGATGCGCGATTACTAGCGAATCCAGCTTCACGAAGTCGGGTTGCAGACTTCGATCCGAACTGAGAGAGGCTTTTGGGATTAGCATACGGTCACCCGCTAGCTGCCTTCTGTACCCCCCATTGTAACACGTGTGTAGCCCCGGACGTAAGGGCCGTGCTGATTTGACGTCATCCCACCTTACTCACATCTTACGACGGCAGTCTCTCCAGAGTCCTCAGCATGACCTGTTAGTAACTAAAGATAAGGGTTGCGCTCGTTATGGCACTTAAGCCGACACCTCACGGCACGAGCTGACGACAACCATGCAGCACCTTCACAGCGGTGATTGCTCACTGACATGTTTCCACATCATTCCACTGCAATTTAAGCCCGGGTAAGGTTCCTCGCGTATCATCGAATTAAACCACATGTTCCTCCGCTTGTGCGGGCCCCCGTCAATTCCTTTGAGTTTCACCGTTGCCGGCGTACTCCCCAGGTGGAATACTTAATGCTTTCGCTTGGCCGCTTACTGTATATCGCAAACAGCGAGTATTCATCGTTTACTGTGTGGACTACCAGGGTATCTAATCCTGTTTGATACCCACACTTTCGAGCATCAGTGTCAGTTGCAGTCCAGTGAGCTGCCTTCGCAATCGGAGTTCTTCGTGATATCTAAGCATTTCACCGCTACACCACGAATTCCGCCCACCTCTACTGTACTCAAGACTGACAGTATCAACTGCAATTTTACGGTTGAGCCGCAAACTTTCACAACTGACTTACCAGTCCACCTACGCTCCCTTTAAACCCAATAAATCCGGATAACGCTCGGATCCTCCGTATTACTGCTGGCACGGAGTTAGCCGATCCTTATTCATATAATACATACAAAACAGTATACATACTGCACTTTATTCTTATATAAAAGAAGTTTACGACCCATAGAGCCTTCATCCTTCACGCTACTTGGCTGGTTCAGGCTAACGCCCATTGACCAATATTCCTCACTGCTGCCTCCCGTAGGAGTTTGGACCGTGTCTCAGTTCCAATGTGGGGGACCTTCCTCTCAGAACCCCTATCCATCGAAGGCTTGGTGAGCCGTTACCTCACCAACAACCTAATGGAACGCATCCCCATCCTTTACCGGAATCCTTTAATAATGAAACCATGCGGAATCATTATGCTATCGGGTATTAATCTTTCTTTCGAAGGCTATCCCGAGTAAAGGGCAGGTTGGATACGTGTTACTCACCCGTGCGCCGGTCGCCAGCAAAGAAAGCTTTCTTCCTGATGCCCTCGACTTGCATGTGTTAAGCCTGTAGCTAGCGTTCATCCTGAGCCAGGATCAAACTCTTCATTGTAAAAGTATTGTTATATATCCCAATAAGGGAAAATATTAGCTCTGTTCAGGATGTCGAAAATTTATTGACGGTCATTTTTATATACCTATATAATAAGTATTGACGGTTCTAAATTTGACTTGTACTACTTGTATTGTTTATCAATTTTCAAAGAACTCTTCTTTTAAATTCTGCTTCGTTTCAAAAGCGGGTGCAAAGGTAAGGGGTTTATTTTAAACTGCCAAATGTTTTGGGAAGTTTTTTTTTCAATGCCCGTCTTTTATTTCCAAGCCTCTCTGTGCGAAAGGGAAAGAAGAGACAGCCGAAGGCCCTCGCTCTGCGAATCGGACTGCAAAGATAACAACTTTTATAATAATGATCCAAATAAAAAGGAAATTATTTTTGTTATTCTGTAAGGCACGTCCTACGCCGTTGCAACATGTCAAAATTAAATGCTGTCCGTCTCTTGGAAAGCGGATGCAAAAGTAAGGCATTAGGAGATAAGAGACAAATATAAAAGGGGATTTTTTTGAAAAAAAATTGAATAAAAACGTAAAGGGCTGAGGGAGAGGAGGGTTCTGATAATTGATTATGGAAAAGGGAAAGGTCGGGGAAGGAAAGGGACACATTATTATATTATATAGGGGAAATTTATCGGGGAGAGGGAAGGGGATTTACCGAAAAAGGGAGAAGGAGAAGTGTTTGCGGGAGGAAATTGAGGAGAAAATAGGGAATTTAACGGGAACTTGACAGAAATTAAATGGGGTTTAAGCAAAAAACTCGGTGAGACCTTGGCGGGAATTGAACGGGAATCAGACAGAAATTGAACGGAAGACCGCGTTAACATTGTTAATGCGGTTGGGAAGACATTTATTTCAGGGGCGGAAAGAACAAAGCTTTGGCTTCAAAAAGACTTGTTATTTGGAAACACAAAAGGCTTGATTTAACAGAGGGTTAAATCAAGTTATAGGAAGAGGAAAAACAAAAGGGGAAAAAGGATTGAAAATGAAGAAAATAGAGAAAAAAGGGGGACTTTTCTGGGGAAAGGGATAAGTGCCGGTCCGAAAGGGATAGTTGCGATTAAAGCAAGTATGGGGGCAGGAGATTTTAAAAAGCAAGGTTGGGAGTGAAAGCAGGAGGAGTTTACTGTTAAAGACCAAAGGACATTGCTTAAAAACTAACCTTAGGAAAACAAACTGTGTACACTGGCACTGTCCGCCATTTTGTGTAGCTAGCATGGAGAGTCCCGATCCTTTCTTGAAAGCCACTAATATTCAGTTCCACCCAAAGTTATATTCAAGCTACACACCATTCTAAAGTAGCTTGGACACCTCCTTAACAGAAGCCTCAAAATGAAAATCTCCCATAACTTATCAAATATGCGCTTATGTTTTTATACTTTTGCATTCATATTCAGAAAAGAAATTATATGCGACTCGGACTTTTAACCGCTTTCATCCTACTCCTGTCTTTTACTACTTCCTGTCAATATAAGGAAGCACAGCCCCACCCTGCATTTAAAGATTCCATTGTCCTCATAACTCCAGTGGAACCGCAACCGATTGCAAGTAAAAGCCAAACCGCCTTTTATCTGGATTCCATCGGTCTGATGAATATCGCCGAACTTGATTCTACATTCATTATCCGGCTCATGTACGCCACTCCGGACAATTTTACCGGTCAACTTCTTTATACTGATTTGAAAGAAGCATATCTTCACCCGGACGCAGCTAAAGCTCTTTTAGAAGCACATCTGTTACTTAAAGCCCAATATCCCAGCTACCGCCTGATAATTTATGATGCGGCACGCCCGATGTCCGTACAGAAAAAAATGTGGGATGTGGTAAAAGGGACCTCCAAGTATATGTATGTATCTAACCCCTCACGAGGTGGAGGTCTGCATAATTATGGATTGGCAGTAGATATCAGCATAGCCGATTCACTAGGACATCCGTTACCCACGGGGACAGAAGTGGACTATATGGATGCAGCATCACACATAACAAATGAAGCAAAATTAGTAAGAGAAGGAAAAATAACCCAACAAGAACGGGAAAACCGAATTCTACTAAGACAAGTTATGAAAAGTGCAGGATTTCGTGCACTTCCCAGTGAATGGTGGCACTTTAACCTATGCAGCCGAGACGAAGCCAAACAGAAGTACAAACTCATAAACTAAAGTAAGATATGTATCTTTCTCCGGAAACCATCTTGTTTATCCGGGAGCATCGCAATGACGATGTACACTCCCTGGCATTACAAGCAAAAAGATATCCTCAAGTGGACATGCCTCTGGCTATCGTTCAGATAGCCGGATGGCAAGCTACCGTTTCTAAAATACCAAGTTGGCATGCAACAGAAGGACTTTTATATCCGCGCCATCTATCATTAGAGCAATGTTCATCGGAAGTTACCGCACTCTACAAAGCTTCACTGGTACATGGAGAAGGGTTAGTCGATCTGACCGGCGGATTCGGCATTGATTGTGCCTTTCTCGCTACTCAGTTCAAAACAGTCACCTACATAGAACGCCAGGAGGAACTTTGTGAACTTGCCATGCACAATTTCCCATTACTGGGGCTGAAACACATTCGGGTACAAAATGGCGACGGAGTGGAATATCTACAACAGATGCCGGCTGTAGACTGTATTTTCCTGGACCCGGCACGCCGCAATGAACATGGTGGAAAAACAGTAGCCATATCCGACTGTGAACCCAACGTAGCCACATTGGAAAAGTTACTACTCGAAAAGGGTAAGCAGGTAATGATTAAACTTTCACCCATGCTCGATCTTTCCTTGGCTATACGAGATATGCAGCACGTATCCGAAGCCCATATCGTCTCAGTCAACAACGAGTGCAAGGAGCTTCTGTTACTACTCCGGCCCGGTGATGATTCTCCGGAGATTCCATCTGCAATGTCTCAGCCCATCGTCTGCATCAATTTTGCAAACCAGGAAATACAACGTTTTGTTTTCACCCGCGAATCAGAACAAGCCACCGAGTGTTCATACACCCACGAAATAGGAACTTACCTGTATGAACCCAATGCCTCTATTCTCAAAGCCGGTGCTTTCCGCAGCATCGCTTCTTCGTTTCATCTGAGTAAACTTCACGCCAACAGCCATCTCTACACCTCAAACGAACGAATAGAAAAGTTTCCGGGACGCATCTTCCGGATAACCGGTTACTCGAGCCTCAACAAGAAAGAATTAAAAAATATTTTAAACGGATTAGATAAAGCGAATATCACCACCCGCAATTTTCCACAATCCGTAGCCGAATTACGGAAACGACTGAAACTAACCGACGGAGGTGATATCTATCTGTTTGCTACTACTTTGAACGATGAAAGAAAAATCATCATCCGGTGTGAGAAAGCATAAAATGAGGAGAGGCAACGTCGTCCCGACGCTGCCTCTTTCTCTCAATCAATTTATAGAAACTGTTTGTCCCAACGAATATATTTCATCTGATTGTCCATAGGGCTTTTCTTTCAACATCCCCTGGACCTTAACCACAATCCTATATTTGGATTCAGGTTCTTTCAGTGTATATTCCCACGAAGTAGGTTCACCTTCCAAAGAAATCTGATGCTCCAGCACCGCCCCTTTGTAAACCTGAACATAAACGGATAAAGGACGTTGTATCTCTTCCGGAATCGCTGAAGGTAGTTTCCACTCCAACACCGCATCATTATCAGGTGTCAGTGACGATTTCAAATCGGTCACCGGAGGTAAGGAAACTCCATCTTTAAAATCAATGATATCGCGATCCTGGCAACCTGTGACGGCAAGTATACAAAGCATCACAGAAAAAAAGTATAATATTCTTTTCATAATCGTCTGTTTTTTATTAGTAACCCGGATTCTGTATATAATTTCCTTTCGCCCAGTTCATCTGTTGCTGAGGAATAGGTTTATATTCATCTCTTCCCGCAACAAAGACCGCATTATTCATCCAAGAGAAACGGGTTTTCTCTTTTTTGAAGTAAGCATTCATCGTAGGCTCCAGGATTCCCCATCTTTGCAGATCGAAGAAGCGTCTTCCCTCACATGCTGTTTCAAGACGATTCTCAAACATCAATGCTTTCCATGCATAGTCTTTGGTCCAAGCAGCCTCATCGGTATACAAGCTGACCTTATAATTCATGTAAGGAGTACCATCTGCCATCAACAAGCGAATTCTACTGTTATTAGCACGTTCGCGCAGCTTATTAATGATAGGACGAGCTTCTTTGTGACGATCCAACTGAATCAGGATCTCAGCTTTCCACAACAAGACTTCAGCATAACGAATTTGCTTCACATTCATCGAATTACGGTTTACAATGATACAATCGCAACCGGCAGGAACCAACTCTTTAACAGATTTCAAATAACCATAATCACCGGGGCTTCTGGAAGCCTTTTCCTCGTACAGCAAATCCGGATTATATTTATAAGGATATCCCGGATAGCCGCCGTATGACTCAAACGAGGGTCAAAGCTATTTTCATCGAAATACTCTTTGAATCTTCCTTTCATTTCCGCATCGTTAAACGTATCGAACAAAGGCAATCCGTCTGTACCGGTTCTGAAGGCATTTGCCATATTAAAGCTCATCTTATGGAAGTCACAACATGGGAAATAAGGTTCCCAGGAAGGAGCATTCAATTCTGCACCATTGTTTGTATTTCCTCCGCTTGATGTTCCGTCGTTGATAGAATACTGGATTTCCCAAATTGCTTCTTTGGTAGCATTATCATATTCCGGCAAGAAGTTTTCGGCAAAGTCTTCACACAAGCCTACGTTTCCACCTTCTTGATCAGTGATCTCGTTGATATAAACCAAGGCACGTTCCAGAATCTTCTTATCCACTTCGACTACCTGATGTCTTGCATCCTGCTTGTACGCCATGAACAATAAAGCTTTGGCAGCCATTGCATCGCGGATTCTTGTTGATACGACCTATCTCCTCTTGTTTTCAGGCAACAGTCTGACAGCCTCTTCCAAATCGGCAACAATGTGTTCCCACAAATATGTATCATCAGTACCATTGGGGCGGTTCGAGATATTAGTCACATCTTCCACCGTTCTTCCGTTCTCTTCATCCACCCAAGGAATGTATCTCCACAGAGTCTTCATAAAGAAATAAGTAGCTCCGCGCAAGAATTTCACCTCACCGGTACGTACACCTTTCAACGGATAGTTTTCATCAGTAACTTTAGACAAGGCATAGAGTGCCAGGTTGTATCTGGATATCGCTACATATCCTTTGAACCAAGGTCCGTCATTGTTCCCTACATTAGCAGTTACAGAAGAGAAACTTCCATATCGTGCCAGGCCGACTGGTCACTTACACCCGATCCGCCTTTGTAAGCATCATCCGATCGGATAGAACCATGCATCCACCATGCATGAGCTTCCGACCAAGGCAGATAAGGAATCAGCGAATAGCACGGAGTCACAAAATCATCAATATGTTCGGGCTTTCCTAATAATAAATCATCAGCCAGCACCCTTTAGGGTTAATATTCAATTGGTCGGCACAGCTCGTCACCAATAAGGAAAGCAAAAGGGCTGATGACAGAAATAAACTATAAAGGTTTTCATACTATTTCTATTTAAAAGGTTATATTAACTCCGACTGTAGCGGTAAATGGAATGACATAGCCAAAGTCACGGATTTCAGGATCGGGACCTGAGAAACGATTGCTATCCCACCATTTCTTGATAGTGAATACATTGTTAGCCGAAACATAGGCGCAAGCGGCTGATCATGGCTTTCTTCACCATACTTTCCGGGAAAGTGTATCCCAGTTCTATCGTTCTCAACTTCAAGTACGAACCGTCTTTGAGGAAATACGTAGACGTACGCTTTTCATCATTGGTGTTACGAGTAGACAGAGCCGGAATGTTAGAGTCCGGATTCTGAGGAGACCAAGCATTAAATACACCTTTCAAGTGGTTGGTATTATTCACATTCTGAATGTTCCAGAAGTCACTGTATTCAATCCATGAATCCCAAACATCTCCGCCATGCACACCCTGGAAGAAGAGAGCTAAGTCTACGTTCTTATACGAAGCCTGAAGATTCAAACCATAAGTAAAGTCCGGGTCACTGACACAATCCATGTACGGTCGTAGTCCTGAGTGATACGTCCGTCTCCGTCAAGGTCTTTATAGCGAATGCGTCCCAAACCTTTCCTGCCTGCTGCGGTGAATTGTCCACCTCTTCCTGTGTCTTGAAGATTCCGTCTGCCACGTATCCGTATATAGAGTTACGGGGCGTCCGATGATATCATCCAACATACCGTTTCCACCATATACACTTCTCACATTGTCCGGCAATTCAGTAATCTTATTCTTGAAAGTCGCGATGTTTCCCGTAATGCTATAATTAAATCCCGATGGAAGACTGTTCCGGTATGTCAGCAAGATTTCAACTCCACGGTTTTCCATACTCGGACCATTCACATAAGTATCTCCACCTTCACCGAATGCACCGATATAAGGGGCAAATAAAGCATATCGGTTGTCTTCTTATAAAAGTAATCGATTGTTCCGACCAGGCTCTGGTTGAAGAAACCAAAATCGATACCGTAGTTGGTCTGTGTTACAGTTTCCCATTTCAATGTCGAATTACCGGTGAGATATTTACGGAAACCAGACTGTAGAGAACCGCTTTCCTGTCCGTTCATAGCATAAGAAGTTCCGTTATAATCGGCTACATAACTACTTTGCAGGTATCCGCTAGGAATGGCCGAGTTACCATTACGTCCCCAACTGAATCTCAGCTTCAGGTCCGAAAGAAAATCTACATTCTCAAGGAACGGTTCATTCTTTATTCTCCATCCCAAAGAAAATGCCGGGAAGACTGCCCAACGGTTATCAGCACCGAACTTGGAAGAACCATCATAACGTAATGTTGCCGATGCCAGATATTTGGAAGCATACGAATAGTTGAACTTACCGAAGTATGACAACAGAGCATAAGCATCACCCGAACCGGTAGCCTCTGTAATCTTGTCACCGGTAGCCGAACTTAAAAGCATAGTCTCTGTCTTCCAGAGTCAAACCGTCTTTACGTGCATAGAATGCTTCACTTTCAGCTTTCGTAAATTCCATTCCGACTACAGCTCCTATCGAGTGTTTTCCGAATTGCCCGTTATAGTTGATCTGGTTGGTCCACTGGTATTCCAGGAAATGAGTCTGATCGTTGCGGACATAGTTGAACTTTTCATCACGGCCCGAACCGTCTGCTTCACTCCATTTTTATCGACTGCACGATAATATGAACCACGATAATCTACACCGAATGATGTTCTCAGGTTCAAACCTTTGATAATCATCAAATCGGCATACGTATTACCAATTACCTTCAGGAACTTATTGACATTGTCTTTCCCCAGGATAAGGTCTTTCACCGGATTACGATAGTCATCCATACCCACATCGAGAGAAGCACCACCCCAACCACCGGTTTCGGTATATACAGGAATGATAGGGTTCATTTGCAGCAAGCTGTGTATGGTTGGCTTCACGATAATTCATATAGTTCAACTCCAGGTTTTCACCTACTTCAAACGACCATTCAATAAGTCATACTCCGAGTTCAAACGAGCCGAATATTTTCCAGAAAGTTTCAATCTGAATACCTTCTGTGTTTCATAACCCAGGTTGAAGAAAGTACGTGATTTATCAGTACCACTCGATACTGAAATCTGATGGTTCTGCGATACTCGGTACGAGATATTTCATCGATCCAGTTAGTATCGGCTGAGCGCATAGTCTGAGCTGTATTCAGCCATTCCACCGGTTTCACGGAATTAAGTACCGGATAACCGTTGCTGTCATAACTCCAGTCATAATCGAAGAAACGGACGCTTTGCTTGATTTCACCAAGTTTATCGTCGTTTGCATACGCTTGCCAGATGGCACGTCCATACTCATCGGTATTCAACAGGTCGGGTTTATTAACCCATTTAGAGAACTGTACACGACCTTCGTAACTAATCTTCGATTCACCCTTTTACCCTTCTTTGTTTCGATGATAATCACACCACCGGCAGCTCTCGAACCATAAATACTGGCCGAAGCCGCATCTTTCAGCACCTGAATCGATTCAATATTCGCCGGGTTGATATCACGCAGGTTATAGTCTCCTGCCAATCCGTCAAGTACGATCAGCGGGTTAGGCTGCGCATTCAGTGACGTAAGTCCGCGAATCTGTATCGAAGCATTTCCCCAGGGCTACCATCTGTAGTAATAAATACACCCGGCAATTTTCCCTGTAAAGACTTCAATGCATTAGTCGAAGGGTTCTGAGCCAAATCCGAAGTGTTGGCCATAGCAACCGAACCGGTAAGATCAGCTTTACGCTGTGTCATATAACCGGTCTGGATCACTACTTCGCCCAACATCGTGGCATCATCGGCCATCACCACATCAATCTGACTCAATCCTTTCACTGCTTTCTCCTGTGTAGCCTTTCCGATAAACGAGAATACCAGAATATCTTTATCGGAATTCACATCGACCGAATACTGGCCATTCAAATTTGTAATCGTACCCTTCGAAGTACCTTTTACCGAAACGTTTACTCCAATTAACGGATCACCTGTTTCCTTTTCGGTCACCGTACCCGTAATGACTTTCGTCTGGCTGATATCCAGATTGCCCGCGTATGCCATCAATGTCCCCGAGGACAAGACAACCACCCAGACCAAAAGCCTTCTCAACACTTCTTGCAGCCAGTCACTTCCGGAGGCCACAAGGCAGGTCTTTCATGTTTCATATTCACCAATTAGATTTAATTAAAATTTAAATAATACTACTATCATATTTTTCAGTCTGCCGAAGCCTCAACAGCAGGCAGCAACTGCCGGCGGGCTTCTTCAATACCTGAAGTTCCAAATACCTGTGCCTCCGGATCGCCATACCAATAAATAGTAGTGGCATAATCGGCCTCACCTCGTTTCCATCCCAGCATTTCAATATCGAACTTAAAGCTCTTATTGAAAGGAATACCATCCAGATGGCGGGTGCGATAGAAAGCATTATAACCGTGAGAGCTTCCAAATCGGCTCTCGGGGCTCCTCCAAATGGAGTATAGAAAGGCACTACCGGTGCCCATGAACTATTGTAGTAATCTTCTGTGCCTGTACCGAAATGTGATGGGAAAGTATCGTCGTCCACCCAAATCTTTTCATCACCTTCACCATACCACAACGGGGCATGATTATAAAGTGAAAGTAAATCGCCTTTGTAGACACCTCTACCTTTCAGGGTAGCAAAGTTCCATTCTACACATTGGTCGGCCTCTTCAGGTTTATCGTGGATATAGATACCATTTTCCTGTCTCCATGAAGCATAGAAATACAACGAACGATCTTTATTCCACTTTAATGGAGCTACATTCACCTCCATTGTAGCAGCAACCGACCGGGAAGAGAGGTTAAGTACTTTCAGCACACCATCTTTTTGGTAAGGCATCAACCAACGACTGGAGATATTTCCTTTTCCATCGGATGTCAGATACCAGCTATCTACCTTGGGGGCACCCATACCACCTCCGGAGAAGTCACTCAACGGTACCCATACGGTCTGCTTTCCGTCAAACCCGGCACTGAACACCAATTCCCGCATCAACTGGGTATATTGTTCAGGATTATCGGTACGAATATTGAACTTCACTTCGTATACCGCATTTTCGCCTGCAGGCAGAGGGATGACCAATGAATCGGAAGGAAGAATACTCTTCTCCTCCCGGAGGATCTCACCTTTACGGCCGGCTACCGGTTGAAGAAGACGGTTGTCTACTTCGGCAATCTTCTGTGCCGCTCTCTCCACTACCTCCTTAGAAAAGGTCTCTACCTGTGTGCCTTCGGGATATTTACGGAAGTTGATGTGATAATACTTGGGAGTCGGATTCACCCCCGGCTCGTCTTCAAATGTCACTTTACATCCACGGGCATAAGGGATAGGCAGGAACAAGGTATTTCCTCCTTTACCTTCGGGCGTATAGCTGGTGTGTGCCTGTAACATTCCCTTTCCCAATCCGGGTACATTGATCCGCATCAGGTCATAAGCCGGAATGATCCAGCCCGGTTGATCAGAACCATCAAAATAAAACCGCCACGTACCCCGCTTGTCAATGGTAGTAATCCAGATACGAGTGATCGCTCCAGGTCCGACTTCGTCGAACATCACTTTCTCAATGCGGCCTGCCACCGTATCTACCCGTTTGATTCCAAACCCGTCACTATTGGCAAACCAACCGGCAGAATCGGGTGATACTGATGCACGGTCGTAGCTACTTTCCTGACGACAGGTATAAGAGGGAACCGGATACAGCGCCTGTTCCTCCACCGATACCATTTCGTCCAACAACGTTTCCAGCGTTACCGGCTTATCCGACACCCGGGAACTACATCCCCACGAGCAGAACAAGAGTCCTGCACAGACGGACCACCATAGATTTCTTTTACTTTGTTTCATACTTATATCCAATTTTGTGTTTATTATATTTTCGAGAAAGCATGTTCTTCTTTCACATTCTCCTCAGCCTCTTTATCCACTCCCAGCTCTTTTTCTATTGCCTCCAGTGACTTGCCCTTGGTCTCGGGCACACAAAACAAAATGAATGCGAATGCAGCAATGCTGAAAATGGCAAAGATTCCGAAAGCAACCGATCCGCCCAGGTTATTCAGTATCCAGGGGAAAAACTGAACGGTGAGAAAAGTACATAACCAGCTGATTCCGGTGGAGAGTGACATAGCTGTTCCACGAATACGAGAAGGGTAAATCTCGGAAGTCACCACCCACATCAAAGGTGCCAGTGAAGCGGCAAAGAATCCGATATAGCATAACACGGCTATTAAGGCACCGATACCATTGGCTGCCGGAACTACGAAAGTGTAAACCAGGTACAGCAATGAGATGCCCATCCCCAGACTTCCGCAAAGAAGCAGAATCTTACGCCCTACTTTATCGACCAGCCACACAGCAATCAGGGTAAACAGCAGATTCACCACTCCCACCAGGATAGATTGCACAAGGGCAATATCCCCGGCAACACCTGTCATCTCGAAGATGGAAGGTGCATAATTGATGATGACGTTAATACCCGTGATTTGCTGTAAGGCGGCCAGTATAGAACCTATGAAAACCACTTTAGCCAAGTTACCCTTAAACAATTCAGTTACCTTTATCCTATCTCTACCTTCTTGTGTGTTTGTGTCGGACACGGTCATCTCACCGGCTTCCAGGTTCAGTTTACTGGCCACCTGCCTGGCTCTACCTGCTTTTCCACGAGCCGAAAGCCAACGTGGGCTCTCAGGCAATATACCCAATAACAACAGATAGGCCACACTAAAGAAGAACGGGAATCCCAACATCAGGCGCCAGTTCCGCTCATAGTCCAGCAATATATAATCTACAATGTAAGCAATTAGAATTCCTATCACAATAGCCAACTGATTGTAGGAAACCAGTGTTCCCCTCAGCCGGGCAGGAGATATTTCAGATATATAAATAGGTGCTACGGCAGAGATCACTCCGATACCCAGCCCGCATATCAGGCGAAAAACCAGCAGTGAAACCAAATTACCGGATAATGCGCAGCCCAAAGAAGAAACAATAAAAAAGACAGCTGACGAGAACATGACTTTCTGTCTGCCATAACGGTCGCTAAAACCTCCTCCCAGCAAAGCACCGCAAAGGCAACCTACGGTCAGAATACTTACCACCAATCCCAAAGCCATATCATCCAACATGAATTGTTCCTGTAAAAAAGGAACGGCTCCGGAAATACCTGCCATATTTAATCCCACAATCAATCCACCAAAGACGGTGATAAAGGTATATAGGAATAAAGGTTTGTTCTCTCTGTTCATTTTGATTCTAAATTTATAGTAGTTATACGATGTGTGATTGTTGATGCAAGGTTAGCCAGAATAGTACAGAGGCGATATAACGCAGGAAACAAATAATATAAGAATGGTAACATCCGGCAAAAATACCGGCAGACTATCAATCCGGTTACCCGCTGATGTAACGAAAGGATAAAACTAATAATGAAGCATTTGGAAAAAAATGATTCTTGTAAGAAGTAGATTGTCTTTTATCAAAAGGAAGATAATGTTTCAAAAGACGTTCGTCTGATGCAACAAAGATAAGACGCTTTTTTCATCTGTGCAAATATTTATACATTATTCTAATAATCAGTTATTTATCTCTTCTTCTTATATTCAGTGCACAGAGCCAAAACAGTGTTTCAAAAAAGGAACGTCTTTTGAAACACAACAGTCGTTCTATCTGTCTAATTTACACAAACTTACCGCAAAATAAAAGCTGTATTCACAGCCTGCCATAGCCGGCCTGCCCATTCTTAATGGGAAGGTCTTGCTGAGTATGATCTATTTTATTCATTTTTAAACATTTGAGTTATGAATACGAAGACAAAACTTCTGTATGTAGGCTTTCGTGCGTTAAACACATGCTGTCTGTACGCGGCTTTTTTAATGATAACATCGTGTGGCGACAATGTTGTGAACCCCGACAGCCCGGAACCGGACGGGGAGGATATGATTCCTGTTACGGTCAGCCGGGTTGAGGATGGCAGCTATATGGAAAGCCATGTTGATACTCCCGACACAACCGGGGGAAGAACGCTTGTAGACGAATGGGTGCCGGTGAAAGAGCCACCCGCCAGCAGGGCCATACCCGCTGCCGTGCCTTACGAGGGGCCTTCAGCGGTACGGATGACGCTCCGCGAAGAGCCACAAGTCACTACCCGTGCCGCTACATTGGGCAACGACATTTATTTCCGGTTGATCGCTTTCCGTAAAGTAGGCAGCAATTACGTATTCCAGTCGGCTGCGGATTTTACGACAAACGGGGCTTCCGCTCCCACACTCAGGCAAGGAAATCTGCTCACCAGAGCAGGAACTGTCCGTGTGATCGGATACTCGTTCAATAGTACGGCAGCGATGGGAGCGATCCCTTCATCCTATACTTATAACAGTACTTCCGTCACTATCCCGAATATGAACAGTGACTTTATGGTCTATGACTCGGGGGACATAGCGAATGTGAGTACAATCAGCCACAACCTGTCGGTTAGTTTCACGCAAAAGCTCTGTAAGCTGACGGTTAAACTCTCCTTGTCGCAGTTTGGGAGCAACACGTTTACCAACTGTACGGGGGTATACGTTTCTCAGGGCGGCAATGTGTCTGCCTGGACGATAGGTCCCTCTACAAATAATGTAAGTGCCAATACCGGAAATACACCTACATTCAATATAGCCAATAATTCGACTGCCACTGTACGGTTAGTTCCTTTTTCGGGTTCCCGGGCAATCACGGTGCATATCGGTACGTTGAAACTTAGTAATTATTTCAATGCGAATAACCGGAATATCACCTCAAGCCAGAATGTACAGTTGCTGCCGGGAAAGAGTTATACCATTACACTGAAGTTTGAGTTGGGGATACAATTGGCGGCAAGTAACATTAACCTGACACAAAACGGATGTACGGCGAGTGATAAGAATGATTTGGCAAAGCTGAGATGGGCTACAGGAAATTTGAAGAGTACAGGAAATGTTAATTACGTGTGGGCATCTTCGCAAACAGAAGGCGGACATTTTTATTCCTTCAATAAACTTTATGATGGAAGCACCGGAGATCCATGTTCTAAACTAAACACTGCATATTATGGTACAAGCTGGCGAACACCAACTAAAAATGAACTGGAAAAACTGGTACGATGTACAGATAGAGTTTATAACGGAGGTATGTGGTTTATGAATAACCGTTTAGGGCTATTTTTAAAAGCAGCAGGAATGCGACCGGAAACTGGACCGGGCTTAGAGGGAACGGGATCAGGAACTAGTGGTGTTTATCTAACTTCAACACTAGGGAACCGTAAAAATACTTGTTATGCTCTGGATTTTGGAACAACATATATAGTGGTCACTGATACTGGTGCTTGGAATGCTCTCCAAATTAATGGTTATTCTGTCCGTTGTGTAAAAGGTACCAAACAATAATATTCACTTTTAAACTAACCTATTAAACAAACTTGATTCATTAGCATGAGGGCAATATTGTGTCACATGCAATTATAAAAGGCATGATAACAAGATTATAAAAGTGCTGATAACTTGGCACTTCCATACATGTTGAACGAAATGAGAAACAAGATTCTTTGCTATGGACAGAAAGCGTTTTGTCTATAGCAAAGAATCTGACATTGAATAAATATTTGACCGGTGCCAGTTTGTTTCGTGCTGTAGATAAATTCTGTAATGTAGTGGAGGTATGAAATTTGTTAAACTGGAAATTAGGCTTATAAGATATAGATTTAGTTTTTCAAATGGTGTTTCAAAAGACGTACGTCTTTTGCAACACAATTTTTACTCTCCGCACTAAATGCAAGGAGGATAGATAAATGACTGATAATTATCAGTCAAAAATTATCCACAGATGGAAAGCGTGTTATCTTGTTTCAAAAGACGTACGTTTTTTGAAACACAATTGTGTATTCAAGACCGTTATATCTGATTGTAATACACAAACTTACGCATAATAAAAGTGGTATCAAACAGCCTTTCCGGACTTATACGAAGATGTATAGGTCCGCAATGCGTCTTTGATACGATTATTCACTTTAATATCATAGTATATGAATAGAACTTTTATTATGCAAGAGTATCTCGGTAAAGCCTTATGGCTGTGTTTTTGCCTTTCGATAACAGGATGTGCGGAAGATGACAGAATGACTCCCCCGTCTGCTGACAGCGGGGATACTGCCGACGAGTTAATTCCTATCCATATCAGTCTGACAGGTGACAACGACTATCATTCTTCCTCTTTTAACGACGCTTCGACCCGTAGCCACTCTCCCCTGATCGCCGAATGGGTGGGGGTAAAAGCTTTCTCACCTACACGCACAGGAGAGCAACCGGACTACGAAGGTCCCCGGATAGCCTCGATGGAACTGACGGAAGATACCCTGCCCCGTGTAAGTACCCGTGCAACAGTGCCTGTGGGAGTTCGTTTCCGGCTGATTGCTTTCTGGAAGTCCGGAAATAACTATGTCTTCCAGTCGGCTGCCGATTACACCTCCAATGGTACGGGCACTCCTGTACTCAAACAAGGGAAATTGCTGACACGCTCCGGAACGATACGTGTGGTGGGCTACTCCTTTAATACCACTGCCGACTTGGGAGATATGCCTCCCACGTATGCCTACAACAGCAGTACAGTGTCTATCCCTGACATGAGCAAGGACTTCATGACCTTCGATTCCGGAGATATAACGAATGTAAACAGTCTCAGCCACAATCTTCCGGTGAGTTTCAATCAGAAGTTGTGCAAACTGACAATTACCATCAGTCCTACCGGATTTCCGAGTAATACGATCACCAATTGCACGGGTGTATATGTAAAGCAAGGGGGAAACTCCACATCATGGAAGATCGGTCCTTCGACCAATGTGGTAGCCGCCAATACGAATAATACGACGGCATTCAGTCCGAACACGACCCTAAGTACAACCATACGCATGGTTCCGTTTGCAGGGGCCAGAACGATAACAGTGCATTTCAATACACTGACGGTAGGCGGACGGATTGTGAACAACAACACCGAAATCACGTCCACCCAAAGCGTACAGTTGAAGGAAGGGAAAAGCTATACACTAAAAATACAGTTTAAAAAGGGACCCGGCATCAATGTGTTGGAGAGTGATATAAACCTTACAGGTAACGGGTGTACGGCTCAGGATAAGAAGGATCTGGCTAAATTAATATGGGCGGACGGGAATCTGAAATCAACAGGAAATTCTAACTATGTGTGGACCACTTCAACAGATAGAGGTTATTACTATACTTGGTATAGTACTTACACAGGAAATACAAGCCAAAATAATACCGATCCATGTTCGAAACTTAACGTTTCAACTTATGGAACCGGGTGGCGTACACCGTCGCGAAACGAACTAACCAAGTTATCTCGGTGTACAAATAAGGCAAAAGTAAATAATGGAATGTGGTTTATGAATAGTTCCAAGGGGCTCTTTCTGCCATTAGCTGGACATACACCTAGTGCATCTGGAGCCAGTACTGGTGGTAATGCAGTAGTGAACGGTAATCGCGATGGTAATTATTGGTGTACAGAGAAATATTATCGTTTTTTGTTTGGAACAAATGGACACACAGTTTCTGACGCAGCTTCTGGTGCCTTTGGATGTTCTGTTCGTTGCGTGAAAGGTACCAAACAATAATATTCACTTTTAAACTTAACAAATCATGAAAACAGAACTCAAAGGCTGGCTTGCGGACAATACCGTGACCACCGACAACAAAGAAGACAAAATCCTGGTATTGGAAAGTGCCGGAAACCTGACGCTGTCCGATGTACTGGATGAAATGAAGAAAGAAGATACCGGCTTGCGGGCAGAGACTTTAAAGCATGCCGTCGACCTCTTTCAGCGTACAGTATCGGAATTGGTACTGAACGGATACTCTGTCAATACGGGGCTTTTTCGTGCCGTACCACAGTTTCGCGGGGTAATAGACGGTGGAGTATGGAATCCCGAGAAAAATTCTATCTATGTTTCCTTCAATCAGGATAAGGATTTACGTGAAGCTATCGTACGAACCGGCGTAAAAATCCTAGGAGCCAAAGGCGATTCAGCCTATTTTATCGGTGGTGAAGACGCCGCCACCCGTGCTACGGACGGTAGTGCAACTGCCGGACGTAACTATCGTCTGCAAGGAAAGAATATTAAAGTAACTGGTACAGATCCTGCCGTAGGTATCGTCTTGATTGATGAAAAAGGCACGGAAACGAAGCTACCGATGGATATGATCGCCGTAAACAACCCTTCGGAAGTATTGGTGCTACTTCCTGCCGACTTGAAAGACGGAACCTATGAGCTGCGACTGACTACACAATACTGCCACAGTTCGCAGACAATGCTAAAAACGCCGAGAACTGTCAGTCGATTTATCAATATCGGCGCATCCCAGGGGAGTGGTGATGACGATATTGTAGATGATCCAACGGCCTGATAGTAAACATACCGGCACATTTCATATCGTCCCGCATTGAGAAAATTCAATGCGGGACAATTTTGTATAATGTGTATACAGCATTGTCTACGGATCGTATACTACTCTATATACGTACCGTATACAGAGTTGCATGCGGTGCGTAGACAGAACGATCTGTTTCCCATATTCAGTTAGCCACCATTGCCTCTGTCGGAGTGACCCCATAAAGTGTACGGAAACATTTAGTGAAATAGGCGGGCGAAGTAAAACCGGTCATATAAGCTATCTCACTGATATTGTACTGCCGGGCTTTAAGCAAAAGCATTGCTTTATTGAGCCGGTAATTCCTCAGGTAATCGGTGGGGGAAACCCCGAACAGTGTTTTCATCTTCCGGTAAAGGTGCACCCTCGACAATCCCAAATGTTCACTCAGGTCTTCGATGCTGAAATCGGAGTTTTCATATTGCGTGTCGACAATACTCAGCAGCTTGTCCCTGAACAACTCGTCTACCTTCATCAGTTTGCATACCTCCACATTGTCCATCGTACCGGCCCGGAGATTCTTCATATAAGCTTCCTTCATCTTCTGCCGTTCCGAAATCATGTTGATGATACGTATTTTCAGGAAGTCGATGTTGAAAGGTTTGGGAATATACTCGTCTGCCCCCTCAGCAATGCCGTAGATGCGCTGGCTGTCTTCGGACAAGGCTGTCAGCAGTATGATGGGGATATGGCTGAAAGCAAGATCATTCTTCACCCGGTTAACCAACTGGAACCCATTCATACCGGGCATTAATACATCGCTCAGAATCAAGTGAAAAGCATCACCCTGTCCCAACAAGTCCAATGCTTCATTACCATTACCTGCCACTTCTACCTGAAAATTGGCGGACAGCTCTTTCCGTAAGCTATATCGTACATCGGGATCGTCTTCCACGACCAGGACGTGGTAATCATAGGTTTTAGAAAGCATTTCGTTGACCACCGTCGTATCCACCTCCATATCGTGATAACTGAGATTGAAGCGATCGGGCTCTTCCAGTATATACTCGTGTGTATAGTGGGTGATATCTTTATAAAGCCGGACGCTGAATAAAGTATACTCTCCGGGTTGACTCTCTGCACGGATTTCACCGTCATGCAGGTCGACATACTCTTTTGAAAGATTGAGTCCAATGCCAAAGCCTACTGTACCGAAAGTCTTATTACCGGTATAGAAGCGTTCAAACAGGTGTTCCATACTCTCTTTTGAAATTCCCCGCCCGTGATCCTCCACTTCCAGCAGGACAGTTTCCGCTTCACCGGTAATCCGGACAGAAATATCTCCCCCACTATCCGAATATTTAAAGGCATTCGAAATGATATTTACCAACACCTGCTCTATCTTATTGACATCTATGTAAATGTTCAGTTCGTCAATATTGGTAGAGAACCGGTAATGAATCTGCTTCTCTTCGGCAATACCGGTAAAGTAGTCGAAAACTTCCCTTACCATACCGATCAAATCTACCTGACGCAAAATCAATTTCATCTTATCGTTATCGATTCTTCGGAAATCGAGTATCTGGTTGACAATCCTGTAGAGCCGGTCTACATTCCGTTTCATCAAAGCCACGTCTTCTTGAATAGAAGGATCGAGCTTGGAGTTCTTTATCAATTTATTGACCGGTCCAAGTATCAGTGTAAGAGGAGTACGGATTTCATGGGAGATATTGGTGAAAAATTGTAGTTTCTGGTTGGAGATATTCTCAATCTGGCTATTCTTGACAGCCAGTTCTTCTTTTTGAGCTTCTACAAGCTGATTTTTATCATGCAGTTCTTTATTCTTATTTTTAACCCGGAGGTTCATGTACATTACATATCCCAGCAAAGGGATAATGAGCAACATCAATGCCAAAATCAGGATAGTAGAGTTGCGCAGGAACTTGAAACGAGACAATAAATTATCTTCTTCCTGCTTCTGCCGGTTGATTCTTTTCTGGTAGTGGTTGAGTTGTTCGGACTGTGCCAAAATGGTCTTCGCATTCCCCCGATTGATAATGGCAGTGTTCAATACATAGTTTTTCTTCACCTTTTCTCCATTAATAATCTGCATGGCCACCTGAATGGAAATAGCACCTCCGGTAGGGTACTGGAACGAGGCTTCCAACTTCTCATCGGCTACGGCTTGCAATCCGGCACCGTCACCATATACCCCGTCGATACCTATAAACCGGATACGTTTGCCGGACACGGAATCACGCTTCATGATGACGTCCCGGGCAGCAAGCGCCATCACGTCGTTGTGGGCATAGACCAGATCGATGTCGGCAAAAGTAGCTAACCTGTTGACAGCGTCATAAGCACTGTTATAATGCCATTTTCCAAAAACCTGAGTCACCTGAAAATTCTTATCACTACGAAGATGATCGATAAATCCATCATGACGCTCCATAGCAGGCGACGAACCTTCCAGTCCCCATATCTCGAGTATTTTGGAGTTGGGGGGCAATTGTCCGTTAATGTATTCACCAATGGCAGAACCAATGTTGTAATTATTGGCACCGATAGAGACCGTATATTCATCCGATTGTATCTTACGGTCGTGAATAATGGTAGGAATACCTTTCCGATAAGCTTCTACAGCCACATCGGTAATGGGAACAGCCTCGTTAGGCGAAATGATGAGTACATCCACGTTCTGGGAAATCAATTTCCGAATCTGAGATACCTGTCTGCTGCTGTTGTCCATAGCATTATATACCACCAACTCTACGTTGCGGTAATTGGAGGCCTCAATCTGCATTTCGAGCAATACGGCTTCGCGCCAGGAATCGGAGGTACACTGAGAAAAACCAATGACGTACTTTTTGTCTCCTTCCTCTTTGGGTTGGCAAGAGGACAAGAATATAGATAAACCTGCAAAAAGCAGAAAGGCCAGTCGGAGTAGATTTGTGTTTTTCATGTTGCGTTTTCCTTAATAATACATACATAAGACGTCCTGAAGCAAAGAAACAGGACGCCTTTTCCGGAAAAAATGAACGACAAGGTGTATCGGGACTCTGTGCCACTCTGTGGTGAACGATGACACGCCTCTGCCTACATCTTCCCCTTTCTATCCGTCGACTTTACCAGATAGACTTTACCGAGAACACTTCCAGGTTCTTAACTTCTATGTTGTTACCCCAGAAATGGAGCCCTTCACGATTGCCCTCACGCGGACTGCGCTTCATCGAATACGAATAGGCTCCCCCGTCAATAAAGACTTCGATGGAAGTGCGATCAATGTAGATGTCGGCTGTCAATTCCATACTGGTGCGGTCGTCAGGTGAGTAGAACACTCCATTGATCAGGTTGGAGTTCATATCATAGTCCACCAGAGGCTGACCGTAAAGATTCAGTCCGGCACTGGTAGCATGTGACAGTTTGATAGTTGTTCTGATCCGCAAACAATCCTTACCGGAGAACGCCTGTAAGCGTTGATTGGCCGCATCAGAGCTAAGTGAAGTCCAGTTTCCTACAGGCTGGAACAGTTGCTCGGTCTCTCTGACAGGCACACTAAACAGACGAACTCCCTTTGAGGTAGTGCGGAGCGTCAGTTCGTTGGGCAGCAACATCATTCCATTGAACGGCATACCGTCATGTGAGATTCGTCCCCATCCTATTTGTATGCGACGTCCGTCACTGGCAGGTATGTTACTATAAGTCTGGGCAGCATACATGCTTCCGGTATAATAATAGTATTTGCCGGCTTCCGGGGTAAACGTCTGTCCATCGAATGAGCCCAGCATATAGGTACCGGAAGCTCCGTACATCACCCATTTAGTGTGATTCTTATCGCCATCTACCGGTAATTCAAACAATTCCGGGCATTCCCAGAATCCGGTTACATGACTCTTATATTCCCAATTCTTCAGGTCGGCAGAATTATAAATCGAGTGTCCGTCCCGTTCATTAAGTACCATCACCCAATGTTTGCCGGGAGCATACCAGAAGACCTTCGGGTCGCGTGTATCCTTACTGTTCCATTTCGCTTTCGAGTCTATCACCGGGTTACCTTCATACTTGGTAAACGTACGTCCTTTATCGAGACTGTAAGCGATACACTGCCGCTGTTTCTCCGGATTATCCACTGTATAGGCAGCTACCAATGCCGGTTCGTTTTTCTTATTGAATCCGGCGGTATTATCATAATCGATCACGGCCGAACCGGAAAAAATAGTTCCCAGCTCATCGGGATGCAGAGCATCCGGCAGTTCCTCCCAATGTACCAGATCACGGCTCACGGCATGTCCCCAATGCATATTTTCCCATTCCCGTTCATAAGGGTTGTGCTGATAGAAAAGATGGTATTCACCTTCGTAAAAAACCAGTCCGTTAGGGTCGTTGATCCATCCCCGGCGAGTGGTGAAATGAAATTGCGGACGGTTTTTTTCTGCATACAAGCTATCTTGCCCCGCAATCACATCGTCCTGATAGATTTTCTCCAATCCGGCAGACTCCCCTTCATAGCTGATGCGAAGTGTCTTTCCTTTCCAGGAAGAGACATCGCAGAATACCCAGTAGTCGGGTTTCTCGTCAGCCAGACGGATTACGAAGTTACGTTCCGGAGTACCTTTTACCTCGAATGTCATTTTCTTCCGGTCCACTTGGTGGGAAACAGGAAGGTTGATATACTTCTTCGTTATCTTCAGCGTAACGTCGCCGGCAAATGAAGCAAACAGGTTACCGGCAAGCAGCGTTGCGGTAAAAAATAATTTTGTAGTCAAATGCATAGTTTTATTTTGTTAGTTAATAATGGAAAACCTGAGTGCAAGTTTACGGATTTTTTCAGGGATATGCTATCACTCAGCGTACAAAACGTATCACGCAAGTTACTTCAAGGGGGGACTTTACGGTAACATGGATGTAACGAGTTTGTCACTCAGCGTTCAAACGATCGTAAAGGGCACGAAATCTTACTCCTCTACTTTTGCATCAAATTATTAACGCATACTAAAAAACATGAAACGAGTTCTGAAGCTAGTATCATCCATTCTTTTATTATCAGTCATGGGCGGTCATCTCTACGCCGACGAAAAAGCAAACGTAGTAAAACAAGGTACGATCCGGGGACGTATCATCGACACTTCCAAACAAACACTACCGGGTGCCTCGATCTACATCGAGAACCTGAAGACAGGAGTTATCAGTGACGTAAACGGTTTCTATACCTTCGCCAACCTCAACCCGGGGACTTATACGGTAAAAGTAACTTATGTGGGATATGCCCCCGTAGAAATGAAAATAACCATTCCCGAAGGCAAGACACTCGAAAGAGATGTCATACTGAACGAAGGAGTCGAATTGCAGGAAATTGTAATAGGCGGTGCCTTTCAGGGACAGCGCCGTGCCATCAACTCACAAAAGAGCAGTCTGGGCATCAAAAATGTAGTTTCTGCCGACCAGGTAGGCAAGTTTCCGGATTCAAACATCGGAGATGCACTGAAACGTATTTCGGGTATCAATGTACAGTATGATCAGGGTGAAGCCCGTTTCGGACAGGTACGCGGTACATCGGCGGACCTCAGTTCGGTCACCATCAACGGCAACCGCATTCCTTCGGCCGAAGGGGATACACGCAACGTACAACTTGACCTGATTCCGGCCGATATGATTCAGACCATCGAAGTCAGTAAAGTGGTAACTTCGGATATGGATGCCGATGCCATCGGCGGATCTATCAATCTGGTCACCAAGAATTCACCCTATAAACGGACGCTGACAGCTACTGCCGGTTCGGGCTACAACTGGATCAGCGAGAAAGCACAGTTGAATCTGGGACTGACTTATGGCGACCGTTTCTTTAACGACAAACTGGGGGTCATGTTATCGGCTTCCTATCAGAATGCCCCATCGGGTTCCTACGATACCGAGTTTCTTTGGGAGAAAGACGACAAAGGAAACGTATATATCAACGACTACCAAATACGCCAGTACTATGTAACCCGTGAACGCCAAAGCTATTCGGCAGCCTTGGACTGGGATATCAGCGAAAACCACAAATTGATGTTTAAAGGAATTTTCAATAACCGGAACGACTGGGAGAACCGATACCGCACTACTCTGAAAGATATGGATGAAGAGGGAAAAGCAACTGTACGCGTACAGACTAAAGCCGGTACGCCGGACAATCGCAACGCCCGCCTGGAACGCCAACGCACGATGGACTTCACATTGGGAGGCGAGCATCTGTTCGGACCGGTGTCTATGGATTGGAATGCCAGTTACGCCAAAGCAACAGAGGAGCGTCCGAACGAACGTTACATTGATTTCCAACTGAAGAAACAGCAATTCGACATGGATCTGAGTAACGAACGCGAACCGCTGGCTACACCAAAGTCCGGTTCTACAATGACACTGAACAAAGATTTCGGCCTGAAGGAACTCACCGAACAACAGGAAGACATCAAGGAAAAAGACCTGAAATTCTCCATGAACTTCAAACTCCCCTTCCGGAACGGAAACAAACTGAAATTCGGTGCCAAGGTGGTACGCAAAACCAAAGATAAAGAGGTAGACTTTTATGAATATACTCCGAAAGATGAAGAGGCATTCATGGCCAACAGCCTGCAGAACACGGTAGATCAAACCAACAAAAACTTCATGCCGGACCATAAATATCAGGCAGGCATTTACGCCGACAAACAATATGTAGGTTCACTGGACCTGAACAATCCCTCCCTCTTTGACAAAGAACAGGTGCAGGAAGAGTTAGCCGGTAACTTCGAAGCACGTGAAACCGTAAGTTCGGGCTACATCCGTTTCGACCAGAAGCTCACGGACAACGTAGAACTGATGACCGGGCTCCGCATCGAAAACACCAGCCTCAGCTATACCGGACGCACGTATGACGACGAAACAGACCAAACCTCGAAGACTGCCCGAGAAACGAACAGTTACATCAACTTCCTCCCGTCACTCCTCATGAAATGGAACGTAAACGAGGATTTCAAAGTACGCGGTTCGTTTACTCAGACATTGTCACGTCCGAAGTATTCTGCCCTGGTACCCAGTGTCAACATCAAACGTTCGGATAACGAAGTGACAGTGGGTAATCCCGGCCTGAAACCTACTCTTTCTTATAACTTCGACCTGAGTGCGGATTATTATTTCAAAAGTATCGGTCTGGTCAGCGCAGGAGTATTCTATAAGAAAATAGACGATTTCATTGTCAACCAAGTGTCTACAAACTACGAATACAACGGCAACCTATACAACCGCTTTATCCAGCCCAAGAATGCGGGTAATGCCAATCTGATAGGTATGGAACTCTCTTACCAGCGTGATTTCGGATTTATCGCTCCTGCCCTGAAATGTATCGGTTTTTATGGCACTTACACCTTCACTCACTCCCGTGTGGAAGACTTCAACTTCGAAGGACGCGAAAATGAAAAGGATCTGAGCCTGCCGGGTTCTCCGAAGCATACAGCCAATGCATCGCTCTATTTTGAGAAAAATGGACTGAACCTCCGCCTGAGCTACAACTTTGCATCGGCCTTCATCGATGAAATGGGTGAAGACACCTTTCACGACCGCTATTACGACCGCGTGAACTATCTGGACGTAAACGCCAGTTACACTTTTGCGAAACACTACACCCTCTATGGACGTAAACGCCAGTTACACCTCCGCTAATCAGACTAGACCGTCCTATGAACGACAGAACAACTGAAGAACCAACTTCCGACATTATCAGAGTTGAACTCAGGACCGCCGCACCAAGCCGGTTCTAAATACTACGGTGCAAAGATTTGGGCCTGATTTAAGATCACCGTCAACCGGCTATCAGAAAAGGTTGAATTCCCATAATCTATAAAACCGCCGAACAGAAACTTACTGCACCGTTTCTAAAGGAACGGTGCACCCAGTAAGGGTTACTCTATGAAAACCGTCTTCATCGCAACACCTGGAAACACGTACGATCAAAGCCATTAATTAATGGGAACTATAAAATAGGACATATTTATGAAAACAATTTGAAGGAGTACTACTGAACGATCTCCATTGACCGAACCGCTTTACAGTCAGCCGGAACTCAAAGACGTGACCGTAAGTTTAATCCGTTTCTACCATTGCTAACGACCTGGGACGTAACGGCTACTACGATCAAAAGCCGATTGCCGAATTAATGGGAACTATGGGTGAGGAAATAGGACCGGAATTTGTGCTGGCTGCCGGCATCCATCATTTCGAAGGAGTACGCAGCGTGAACGACCCGCTCTGGATGACCAACTTTGAACTGATTTACAGTCACCCGTTGAACTCATCGGATCGACTGGTATCCCGACCTGAAACCACGAACACGACCAGTGGGTACTACAAAAGCGGACTTCAGCGCAGGTACCAGAAAATGACGTTCACTACACCAAGACATTCGAAGAAAAAGGAGCCACCGTCCGCATCGTCTGGATAGATACTGCTCCTCTGATCGATAAATACCGTAACGAAAGCGCAACCTATGCCCTGCATGTCATCAGGATATGAACGGACACCTTAGCATCCCCTGGGACTCGGTTCGAAGACCGCGAAAAGAGATCCTGATGCATGATCGGATATGAACGGACATTAGCCAAATCGGTCGAAGAAGACTGGCTGAACGTTGCCTGACATACACTATGCCTCGGCCTATCGATGAAAGCATGAAACAGTACGATATTACATTGCGGATACTATCTGGACATAAACACAACACGCGTACCGGGAAGCGACATCGACTATATCGTAAACTCTGCCGGATCACTGGCACGCAAGGTGAAACCGATTGAGGGAACTCAGTTCTGCAGCCCCGAACCTGGCTTCTCAGTCTGCTCCATTGATAAAAAGGAACTGAACCTGCGGATGATCGATAAAAAAGGGAATATACTTTATACGGTAACCCGGAAAAAATAAATCACTCTCTTGAAAAATGCACAATTTTGAAAGAGCCGGCTTCTTCGTGACGAAAGAGCCGGCTCTGTTTATTATTTATCAGTCTTGGGCCTCAAATCATCTTTGGGAATCGTAGACTCATTGCCGTCACGCATAGCCATATAGTGAGGCGACATGATTTCGACGCCCGCTTCATTAAAGCGATCCTGAATATTCTGATGCAGGTCCGAATATATCTGAGCCAATTTATCCGCCTCACGGATATAAGCATTGATTTGATAAACCGGATACCAGTCACTCAACGAAGTTTCAAGCACAAAAGGACGCGGATCGTCAATCACCCCGGGAGTATTCAAGGCAGCCTCTATCAATAGCTGATGAACCTGACGCCAGGGAACATCATATCCGATGGTCACTTCCGAGTGAATAATCAGACCGTATTCGCGGGCCGAAGCGCTATAGTTCACTGTATGGGATGACATGATAAACGAGTTCGGAATGGTAACCACCTCATTCTTCGGTGTCTTGATCCGGGTCACCAAAGGCGTTTTCTCGATTACATTCCCGGTAGTATCATTCAGCTGGATCCGGTCGCCCAGTTTAAAAGGACGCATATAAGTAATGACCAGCCCCGCAATCACATTACCGATTACCGTACTGGATCCTAAAGAAATGATCAGACCGACAAAAACAGATATCCCCTGGAATACTCCATTCTTAGCCCCCGGCAAATAGGGATAGATCATCGCAATCATAAAAGCATAAAGCAGAAAACGGATGATATGATAAGTAGGCATTGCCCAGTCGGGATAGAAACCACCGAACTTGAGCCGCCCCGCCTCTACCTCACGGGACAAGTAGTGAACCAAGCGCACCAGATACTTAACGGCAAAACAGATGATAAGAATGGCAAACAAATTGGGAATATAATTGACTATACCTACCAGTATGTTCTTGATCGGGTTCCAGATATATGAAAATATCTGATAGGCCAGCCCCTTGGTCTGTGGGAAGATAGCGAACAAAAGGGGAACGGTAATCAACAATTGGAGAAGCATGATTACGTAGCGCAGCAAATTGGAAAGGAAGATCAACAGGTTGACCTGCCGCTGCGTATCCAATAACTCGTAATTCTGAATGGAGATCGGCTTCAGCCTGGTATCCTTCAGCTTTTGGATACGTACCTTCAGTTTACGGAACAGCCAGCCTGTAAGCCAAAACAACAGATACTGCCCTGCCAATACCAGGACAAAATACAGAATACGTTTACCCAGTTGCCACAAACTATGCTCCTCCTTCAACTCTTTCAGTTTCTGTACTACAATCTTCCGCTTATCCGTTGCCAACTGCTCGCGCGAACGTCCTTCCCATAGTCCGTCCTGGTCGGTAAACGAAGCAATGACTTTATTGCCGTACATCAGATCGGTTACGATATCGCTGCTCTCGATATAGACAGAATCGGGATGCAGGGTAAACCGTTTACCCAACTGCATGATGGCCGCATCGATCATTTCGGCCCGCTGCAAAGGGGTATATCCCCCACGCTTGGTATACAAATAAAACAATGTATCGCCTTCGACCACTACCGGTACTCCCGGCGTAAACTGGCGAAGTGAGTCGATACGTGCCCTTTGCTGAGCTAATTTCACAGAGTCGGCAGCAAAAGCTTTCAGCCTCATCTGCTCCATTTCCATACGCATATTGGCTTCGCTCAGACGCGCCTCCTCCAGCTCTTTCTTCATATCTGCCATCCGTACGGAATCCGAATCGTTCCGGACTGCGGTCCGGGTAGCCACACTATCACCCGTCAATATCTCACGAACCGCCTTTCCCAACTGTGCGCACATATTGTTGGTCACCAACAGAAACAACAAAAGGCCGAATAATCTGTTCTTTTTCATATCAAAAACTCATAAAGTAATTGTCACCGGAATGGATAAACGTGCCAAACATACAGATTGTTTTTGACATAGCATAGATCGAAATCATTATATTTGCACCCGAATCCGTAATTTAAAGGTATAGACATGGATATATTACTGCTTATTGGAGGATTACTCCTCATTTTGATAGGTGCCAACTGCCTGACAGATGGTGCTGCGTCCGTAGCCAAGCGATTCCGTATTCCTTCCATCGTAATCGGCCTGACTATCGTAGCTTTCGGAACTTCCGCCCCGGAACTGACCGTTAGCGTATCGTCCGCCCTGAAAGGTAGCGCGGACATCGCCGTAGGTAACGTAGTGGGAAGTAATATCTTCAATACATTGATGATCGTCGGGTGCACCGCTCTATTTGCTCCTATCGTAATTACCCGGAATACTTTGCGGAAAGAGATTCCGCTATGCATTCTCTCCTCCATCGTCCTGCTGATATGCGCCAATGACGTTTTTCTGAATAAAGCTTCCAGCAACATACTAAGCATCTCGGACGGACTGATTCTGCTCTGTTTCTTCACCATCTTCCTGGGCTACACATTTGCCATAGCCTCACCCACAAACAATACTCAACCGGAAGAGGAAATCAAAAGCCTCCCGATGTGGAAATCCGTACTTTTCATTCTGGGCGGATTGGCCGGACTTATTTTCGGGGGACAATGGTTTGTAGAGGGAGCAAGCAACATCGCACGGCACCTTGGCGTCAGCGAATCTGTTATCGGACTCACACTGGTAGCCGGAGGTACCTCCCTACCGGAACTTGCTACATCGATAGTGGCTGCCTTGAAAAAGAATCCGGAAATAGCCATCGGTAATGTGATCGGCAGTAATCTGTTCAACATCTTCTTTGTATTGGGATGCAGTGCTTCCATCACTCCCTTGCGGCTGACAGGCATCAATAACTTCGACCTTTTCACCTTGGTCGGTTCGGGCATTTTGCTCTGGTTTTTCGGATTATTTTTTGCCAAACGCACCATCACACGGATCGAAGGAAGTATTCTGGTGTTATGCTATATAGCCTACACCACCTATCTGATCTATCAGATTTGATAACATCGAGACACATAGTTTTTAGTTTTCGTACGTGGTAATTTAAAGATTATCACGTATCTTTGCCCCCTCATCATAAATACAAGCTATGGCCATTACAATTAAAAAGGTATCGACAAAAAGAGAACTTAAAAAATTCATTCGTTTTAATTACGAATTATACAAAGAGAATCCTTATTCCGTACCTGACCTCTACGACGACATGCTGAATACATTCAATAAGAAGAAAAATGCGGCATTCGAGTTCTGTGAGGCCGAGTACTTTCTGGCTTATAAAGACGGAAAAATCGTAGGGCGCATCGCAGGTATTATCAATCACCGTGCCAATGCCACCTGGAACAAAAAAGATGTCCGTTTCGGTTGGATCGACTTCATCGACGACCTTGAAGTCTCTTCCAGACTTCTGCAAACCGTAGAAGAATGGGGTAAATCCAAAGGGATGGAGAACATTCAGGGACCTCTTGGATTTACCGACTTCGACGCAGAAGGTATGCTGATCGAAGGATTCGACCAACTCAGCACCATGGCAACCATCTACAATCATCCCTACTATCCGCAACACATGGAGAAACTGGGATTTGAGAAAGATGCCGACTGGGTGGAATACAAAATTTATATTCCTGACGCCATCCCTGAGAAGCACCAGCGCATATCCGATCTTATTCAGCGTAAATATAACCTCAAGATAAAGAAATATACCTCATCCAGAAAGATTGCAGCCGATTACGGACAAGCCATCTTTGAGTTGATGAACGAAGCTTATAGTCCGCTGTACGGATACTCTCCGCTTTCGCAACGGCAAATTGACCAATATGTTAAAATGTACCTTCCGATTGTCGACTTGCGAATGGTAACCCTGATCACAGATGCGGAAGACAAGTTAATTGCCGTAGGCATTTCAATGCCTTCACTTTCGGAAGCGTTACAGAAATCGCATGGACGCCTTTTGCCCCTCGGATGGTATTATCTGCTAAAGGCATTGTTCATGAAACGACGCGCCAAAATGCTTGACCTGCTGCTTGTAGCCGTGAAACCGGAGTACCAAAACAAAGGTGTTAACGCTTTGTTATTTTCCGATTTAATTCCGGTTTATCAAAAATTAGGTTTTATCTTTGCAGAAAGCAACCCCGAACTGGAAATGAACGGAAAGGTTCAGGCACAATGGGAATACTTTAAAACCGAACAACATAAACGTCGTCGTGCGTTTACTAAGAAGATAGACTAAAAACAATGGAAGAGAACGAACTGATACCTGTAGACAACAACCCTGTAGAATATACAGACGACAACATCCGCCACCTGAGCGACATGGAACATGTGCGCACCCGTCCGGGTATGTACATCGGTAAGCTGGGCGACGGTTCGCATCCCGAAGACGGAATATATGTCCTTCTGAAAGAAGTTATTGACAACAGTATCGACGAGTTCAAAATGCAATCCGGCAAGAAGATAGAAATCAGAGTGGAAGAGAATCTTCGTGTCAGTGTACGCGACTACGGCCGCGGTATCCCACAGGGAAAACTAATAGAGGCAGTCAGTGTGCTGAACACCGGTGGTAAGTATGACAGCAAGGCTTTCAAGAAAAGTGTCGGACTGAACGGTGTCGGCGTGAAAGCTGTCAATGCTTTGAGCTCAAACTTTGAAGTACGTAGTTACCGGGATGGTAAAGTGCGTTGCGCCACCTTTACCAAAGGAGAGCTGGTGACAGACCACACAGAAGATACGGAAGAAGAAAACGGTACTTACATCTTCTTCGAACCGGATGAAACTTTATTCCTGAATTATAGTTTCCGTCCCGAATTTATCGAGACGATGCTGCGCAATTACACATACCTGAACACCGGGCTGGCAATTATCTATAATGGGCAACGGATCCTTTCGCGCAATGGCCTGGTAGATTTGCTGAATGATAACATGACAGCTACCGGCCTCTACCCCATCGTACATCTGAAGGGCGAAGATATCGAGATAGCCTTTACCCATACCGGACAGTACGGAGAGGAGTACTACTCATTTGTAAACGGTCAGCATACCACTCAGGGAGGTACCCATCAAAGTGCTTTCAAAGAACACATCGCCCGCACCATCAAAGAGTTCTATAACAAGAATCAAGACTATACTGACATCCGTAACGGACTGGTAGCCGCCATTGCTGTCAACGTGGAAGAACCTATGTTTGAAAGCCAGACCAAAATCAAACTCGGCTCTACCAATATGTCGCCGGGAGGCATCACAGTAAATAAGTTTGTGGGTGACTTCATAAAACAGGAGGTAGACAATTTCCTCCACAAACATGCCGATGTAGCCGAAATCATGTTGCAAAAGATACAGGATTCGGAAAAAGAACGCAAAGCCATTGCCGGAGTGACCAAACTGGCACGTGAACGCGCCAAGAAAGCCAACCTGCACAACCGGAAGCTGCGTGATTGCCGCGTCCACCTGAACGATGTGAAAGGCAAAGGGCTGGAAGAGGAATCGTGCATTTTCATCACCGAGGGTGACTCGGCAAGCGGCTCTATCACCAAAAGCCGGGATGTGAACACACAAGCCGTATTCAGCCTCCGCGGTAAGCCTCTCAACTCTTTCGGCCTGACCAAAAAAGTAGTTTACGAGAACGAAGAATTCAATCTGCTGCAAGCTGCATTGAATATAGAAGACGGTATCGAAGGCTTACGCTACAACAAAGTGATCGTGGCTACCGATGCCGATGTGGATGGTATGCACATCCGCTTGTTGCTGATTACTTTCTTCCTTCAGTTCTTCCCCGATCTGATAAAGAAAGGACATGTATATATACTCCAAACTCCTCTCTTCCGCGTACGCAATAAAAAGAAAACGCTTTATTGTTATACCGAAGAAGAGCGTGTAAATGCTATTAAAGAGCTTAGCCCGAATCCGGAAATCACCCGTTTTAAAGGTTTGGGGGAAATCTCGCCCGACGAATTCAGACACTTTATCGGCAAAGATATGCGTCTCGAACAAGTATCGCTGCGCAAAACAGACACGGTAAAAGAACTACTCGAATTTTACATGGGTAAGAATACAATGGAACGGCAAAACTTTATTATTGATAATCTGGTTATAGAAGAAGACATCGCATAAACATGAGAAGAGCTATCTTTCCGGGAACGTTCGACCCGTTTACCATCGGACACTACTCCGTAGTTCAACGCACCCTGACATTCATGGACGAAGTGGTCATCGGTATCGGTATCAACGAAAACAAGAATACATACTTTCCGATCGAGAAACGTGTGGAAATGATTCGTAAGTTCTATAAAGACGAACCCCGGATCAAGGTCGAATCTTACGATTGCCTGACGATCGACTTTGCCCGTCAGGTAGATGCCCAATTCATCGTTCGCGGTATCCGTACCGTGAAAGACTTCGAATACGAAGAAACAATTGCCGATATCAACCGGAAACTGGCCGGCATTGAAACCATTCTGTTATTTACCGAACCGGAATTGACCTGTGTCAGCTCTACCATCGTCCGCGAACTGCTTGGCTATAATAAGGATATCAGTATGTTCATTCCCAAAGGGATGGAAATGTAATAAACCCATGTGATCATGAAAAGAATAATATACCTGCTTATCGGTTTGTGTTCCGTTTTGGGACTACAGGCACAGAACTTTGGCTCACCCGCCATGCGAAAATTACAACTGGCAGAGTTCGCCATCTCTAATTTATATGTAGATACGGTCAATGAAAACAAACTGGTTGAATCGGCCATCATAGAAATGCTGGCACAGCTCGACCCTCATTCCACCTATTCGGATGCCGAAGAGGTGAAGAAAATGAATGAACCGCTCCAAGGCAATTTCGAAGGGATAGGTGTACAGTTTCAGATGATCGAAGATACGCTGCTCATCGTACAACCGGTGAGTAATGGCCCGTCCGAAAAGGTAGGTATCCTGGCAGGAGACCGTATCATCGCGGTGAATGACACAGCCATAGCAGGCGTAAAAATGGGAACAGAAGAAATCATGAGACGCCTGCGGGGCCCCAAAGATTCGAAAGTAAACCTGACCATTATCCGCAGAGGTGTGAAAGAACCGCTTTTATTTAATGTAAAACGAGATAAAATTCCAATCCTCAGCCTGGATGCCGCTTATATGATTCAGCCTAAAATAGGATACATCCGTATCAACCGTTTTGGAGCAACTACCGCCGAAGAGTTTCTAAAAGCCCTGAAAGAGTTGCAGAAAAAAGGGATGAAAGACCTGATTCTGGACCTGCAAGGCAACGGAGGAGGTTATCTGAATGCCGCCATCGATCTGGCAAACGAGTTCCTGGGACAAAAAGAACTGATTGTCTACACAGAAGGACGTTCTGCACAACGCAGTGAGTTTTTTGCCAAAGGCAACGGAAACTTCCGTAACGGACGTCTGGTGGTATTGGTAGACGAATATTCGGCTTCGGCAAGTGAGATTGTGACAGGTGCCATTCAGGATTGGGACAGAGGAGTGGTGGTAGGACGCCGTTCTTTCGGTAAAGGACTGGTTCAACGCCCGATCGACCTTCCGGACGGTTCTATGATCCGCCTGACCATTGCCCGCTACTATACACCTGCAGGACGTTGCATACAAAAGCCTTATGACAGCAGCATCAACGAAAAACCGGGAAAAGGAAAAAGCAGTGAAAGCAGCATCGAAAAATACAACCAGGATCTGATCGACCGGTATAATCATGGCGAAATGGTCAGTGCAGACAGCATCCACTTCCCGGATTCACTGAAATGCCAGACTAAAAAACTGGGACGTACGGTTTATGGTGGAGGAGGTATCATGCCGGACTACTTCGTTCCGGTAGACACAACGCTATATACCGACTATCACCGTAACCTGGTAGCCAAAGGGGTAGTCATTAAAACCACAATGAACTTCATTGAAAAGAACCGAAAGGCTTTATTGGATAAATATAAGACATTCGAGAAATTCAATGAAAAGTTTGAAATCGACGACCAGCTATTGAACTACCTGAGAGAAGCTGCCGATAAAGAAAAGATTGAATTCAACGAAGAGCAGTACAACAAAGCCCTGCCACTGATTAAAGCGCAGCTGAAAGCTTTGATAGCCCGTGACTTATGGGATATGAATGAATATTTCCAAGTAATGAATGCCACCAATAAGAGTGTGGAGCGGGCACTGGAAATCTTAAATGACAAAGAGTACGAAAAGATATTGAAATAACGTTTCTATAACGGAAAACGATATACGGTGAATGACGAACAGACTATGCTTCCTGCAGCCTGTTTGTCATTCACCGTATGTCGTCAATAACTTATTGTAACCTTCTTCTTCTCACCGAACAACCACTTGTTAAGCCAGCGATTCACATAAATATTGGCTACCGCACAACCGGCCCCTATCACAGCTCCTGCTGCTACATCCGACGGGTAATGTACCCCTTCATTCATTCTTGAGAATCCCACAGAACATGCCCAGAAAGCAGATGGAGCTATCACATACCATTTAGGATAGCGGATACTCAAAGAAGTAGCCAGTGAAAAGGCTGCTGCCGTATGACCGGAAGGAAACGAAGGACTCGATTCATGACTACGTGCATCTACCCGATCCGGATAACGGTCGTAGGGACGCTCACGGTCAAAAGCATATTTCATACCATACGTAATCACGACTGCCTCGGCCACACTCGTACCGATGTAAATGGCATCTTTCAGCAGCTCTTTATCTTTATCGATACCTGCATATACAGCCATCGCCACCGGTACACCTACCGCAATATAAGGTGCCGATTTAGAAAAGGCTTTGCTATAATTCCTCGCAAACTTACTATCAAGACTGTTTATTTTATGTAACGTATTGATATCCCAGTTCTGAGCATATCCCCCTACCGAAGAAAGCACACAAAAACAAATAAGCACAAATTTCTTCATTTTTCTACTAATTTACTATTTTGCAGCAAAGATAGATTAAAAAGACAGAGTTTTCGCAAAAAAAACCTATCTTTGTTCCCTAAGTATTATTTACCCTGACACCTAACTTTAATTCATGGCCAGAGAAACTCAATGTAATAGACAGACAGATTGTGCGCAATGTCCCAAAGCTACAGAAGGCATACTTGTTCACCGGAAGTTTCCCAAAGGACAACATTTTCCGCCCGACAAATGCACACAAAATTGTATCCTGTTTATACTACAAGGAGAATTACTGGTCAACAGTGAAGAGTATCCCGGCACCACATTACGTGAAGGACAATTTATTCTCCAGTCGATCGGCTCCAAATTAGAATTGCTGGCACTAACAGACGTAAATTATGTAGTGTACTGGTTCAACGAACCACCCCTAATCTGTGAACAGCGCTATCATGAGATCCTGCAACAATCAGAAGCTCCGCTAACTTATACACCATTGGTTATGACACAACGCATAACCAACTTCATGAAAGATATTTGTGATTACCTCGATGAACAGATGCCTTGCGGCGCATTCATCGATCTGAAATGTCAGGAACTGATGTATCTGATCATCTGTTATTACCCGATACCCCAGTTGAGCAAGTTTTTCTATCCCATCAGCAGCTATACGGAAAGTTTCCAATATTTCGTCATGCAGAATTACGAAAAGGTGAAAAACGTAGAGGAATTTGCACACCTGGGAGGCTATACCACTACCACTTTTCGCCGTTTATTCAAGAACATGTATGGCGTACCTGTATACGAATGGATTCTGAGCAAGAAAAGAGAAGGCATCCTGGAAGACCTCCAGCATACCAAACAACGGATCACCGAGATCAGTAATCGTTACGGATTCGACTCTTTATCACATTTTGCACATTTCTGCAAAGCTTCCTTTGGAGACTCTCCACGTGCCCTTCGTACACGTGCAGCCAGAGGTGAAAAAATTACTGCTTTAAAAACAGAATAGAAACCGCTCTTTTTACCCGATAACGGACAAAGCTTCATCCGAATCCCCTTCTCATTCTTCGGATCAGTCGGATACTTCTCCCACGTAAATGGATTTCAATCTTCCATCTTCCACCCTCCGAACAAGAGCTGGGATACAACACATCATGCTGATATCCAAATGTATATAACTATATCTCTATCTATTTATATCACTTAGAGTATTTTATTTTTCTTGCTATCTTTAGTGAAAATGGTCTTTTCTTTATCTCCTCCTGCATATCTGTGCCCATGAGCCCAGATAGCAAGGCTCACATAAACATATCAGAAGGTACGGTAATACTCTTATTTACAAAGTATTATAAATGATGTCCATTTGACTTGTTTTCTTCTTAATTCATGCACAGAAAAGAGAATTAGAGGAAACCTCGGAAAACGACCAATTAAATATAAGCATGATAACGACTCCAAAAGCTAACTTCTTAAAGACAAAGATTTTACTATTCTAACAGATTCACGACAAATCCTTTATACCCCCAACCGATCGTCCCGTTTACCCCATCCTCTCCGGACATTCAGGATTAAAGAATTATTTCTTTAATTCTTTGGTTAATCAATGTATTTCGTGTACTTTTGCACAATGAGAAAGAAGGCTCGTAAAACAGAAATTATAGTTCTAACAATTAAATAATTTAAAATCAATCATTTATGTGGTTAAGTAATTCATCTGTAGGAAGGAAAGTGGTGATGAGCGTTACCGGTATCGCCCTTGTCCTGTTTCTAACGTTTCACATGGCGATGAACCTTGTTGCGATCATCTCGGCTGAGGGTTACAACTTGGTTTGTGAGTTCCTGGGAGCAAACTGGTATGCGTTGGTAGCTACGCTGGGCCTGGCTGCCCTCTTCGTGATTCACATTATCTACGCTTTCTGGCTGACAATACAGAATCGCGCAGCACGTGGTAGCGAACGTTACGCCGTAGTTGACAAACCTAAAACCGTGGAATGGGCATCACAAAACATGCTGGTGCTGGGTATCATCGTTATCTTAGGTTTGGGCCTTCACCTCTTTAACTTCTGGGCTAAAATGCAGTTACCTGAATTGGTGCACAACATGGGAGGAGTAGCAGACACAACTTATGCTGCTGATGGTGTTTATCACATCATGAACACTTTCTCTAACCCTGTATATGTAGTGCTGTACCTCGTTTGGCTGGGCGCCCTTTGGTTCCACCTGACTCATGGTTTCTGGAGCTCTATGCAATCTTTGGGCTGGAACAACAAGATTTGGATCAACCGCTGGAAATGCATCTCCAACATCTATTCAACCATCGTTGTTGTATGCTTTGCTCTGGTAGTAGTCGTATTCTTCGTTAAATCGTTGGCATGCGGTGCTTGCTAAATTGTAAATTGTAAATGATTAAATTGTAAATAGCATTATGACTAAGATAGATTCAAAAATTCCTGAAGGCCAGCTCGCCGAAAAATGGAGTAACTATAAGGCTCATCAAAAACTTGTTAACCCTGCCAACAAACGTCGCCTTGACATTATCGTTGTAGGTACCGGACTTGCCGGAGCATCTGCTGCCGCTTCTCTAGGCGAAATGGGTTTCAGAGTATTCAATTTCTGTATTCAGGATTCACCCCGCCGTGCTCACTCTATTGCAGCACAGGGTGGTATCAACGCAGCTAAAAACTATCAAAATGATGGTGACTCGGTTTACCGTCTTTTCTACGATACAATCAAAGGCGGTGACTACCGTGCACGCGAAGCCAACGTTTACCGTCTGGCTGAGGTATCAAACGCTATCATCGACCAATGCGTAGCACAGGGTGTACCTTTCGCACGCGATTACGGTGGCACACTTGACAACCGTTCATTCGGTGGTGCACAGGTATCCCGTACGTTCTATGCCCGCGGCCAGACCGGACAGCAGCTGTTGCTGGGCGCTTATTCAGCATTGAGCCGTCAGGTACAAAAAGGTACTGTTAAACTTTACACTCGTTACGAAATGCTCGACCTCGTTGTAATTGAAGGACGTGCGCGCGGTATCATTGCCCGTAACCTCGTAACCGGTGAAATCGAACGTTTCGCTGCTCACGCTGTAGTTATCGGTACAGGTGGTTACGGAAACGCATTCTTCCTTTCTACCAACGCTATGGGTTCCAACGGTTCAGTTGCCATCCAGTGCTATAAGAAAGGTGCTTATTTTGCCAATCCTTGTTTCGCTCAGATTCACCCGACTTGTATCCCCGTACACGGTGACAAGCAGTCTAAGCTGACATTGATGTCTGAATCACTTCGTAACGACGGTCGCATCTGGGTTCCGAAGAAGATTGAAGATGCCAAAGCATTGCAGGCAGGCACTAAAAAGCCGACCGAAATTCCTGATGAAGACCGTGACTTCTATCTGGAACGCCGTTACCCGGCATTCGGTAACCTTGTTCCGCGTGACGTTGCTTCACGTGCAGCCAAAGAACGTTGTGATGCCGGTTTCGGTGTGAACAATACCGGTTTGGCCGTCTTCCTCGATTTCAAATATGCTATCGATCGTCTGGGTGAGGACGTGGTTCGTGCCCGTTATGGTAACCTCTTCGACATGTACGAAGAAATCACTGACGAGAACCCGTACAAGACTCCGATGATGATATTCCCCGCTATCCACTACACCATGGGTGGTATCTGGGTTGATTATGAATTGATGACTTCTATCCCGGGTCTGTTCGCTATCGGTGAAGCCAACTTCTCCGACCACGGTGCTAACCGCTTGGGTGCATCTGCATTGATGCAGGGTCTGGCTGACGGATACTTCGTATTGCCTTACACTATCCAGAACTACCTGGCCGATCAGATTCAGGTTCCGCGCTTCTCTACCGACCTGCCGGAATTTGCTGCAGCCGAAAAGGAAGTGAAAGATAAGATCCAGAAGATCAAAGCCGTAAACGGAAAACACTCTGTTGACTCTATCCACAAGAAACTGGGTCACATCATGTGGGACTTCGTAGGTATGGCCCGTACAAAAGAATCTCTGCAGAAAGCCCTGACAGGCATTGAAGAGGTGAAGAAAGATTTCTGGACCAACGTTCGCATCCCGGGTGATGTAAACGAACTGAACGTAGAACTGGAAAAAGCACTCCGTCTGATCGACTTCATTGAAGTAGGTATGCTGATGGCTCGCGACGGTTTGAACCGTGAAGAATCTTGCGGTGGACACTTCCGTACCGAATACCAGACCCCGGAAGGTGAAGCGTTACGTGACGATAAGAACTTCTCATACGTAGCTTGCTGGAAATACACCGGTGAAAATTCAGAACCGGAGTTGATCAAAGAAGATTTGAACTACCAGTTCGTAAAAGTTCAGACTCGTAACTACAAGTCATAATTCGGCTAATCAATTAAAGGAAAACAAAATGGATAAAAATATATCATTCACACTGAAGGTATGGCGCCAGAAAGGCCCGAAAGCAAAAGGTGCTTTGAAACATATCAAATGAAAGATATCCGGGCGATACGTCGTTCCTCGAAATGCTGGATATCCTGAACGAACAGATTATTAATGACGGTGGCGAACCTATCGTATTCGACCATGACTGCCGCTGAAGGTATCTGCGGTATGTGTTCTCTTTACATCAACGGACACCCGCACGGACCTGCGACAGGTGCTACTACCTGCCAGATGTATATGCGTCGCTTCAAAGATGGAGACACCATCACAGTTGAACCTTGGCGTTCTGCCGGTTTCCCGGTAATCCGTGACTTGATGGTTGACCGTTCGGCTTATGACAAGATCATGCAGGCCGGTGGTTACGTAAGCGTAAACACAGGTGCTCTCAGGATGCCAACGCTATCCTTATCTCTAAGGATATCGCCGACGAGGCTATGGATGCCGCTGCGTATCGGTTGCGGTGCTTGTGTAGCTGCTTGTAAGAATGGTTCTGCCATGTTGTTCGTATCAGCTAAGGTCAGCCAGCTGAACCTCCTTCCACAAGGAAAGTAGAAGCAGCACGCCGTGCAAAAGCTATGCTTTCTAAGATGGACGAACTGGGATTCGGTAACTGTACAAACACACGTGCTTGTGAAGCAGAGTGTCCGAAGAACATTTCAATCAGCAACATCGCTCGTTTGAACCGCGATTTCATCATCGCAAAACTGAAAGACTAAGCACAACTTAGCATTTGATTAATAGTAGGAAAATTCCCCACCGGTATCGGTGGGGAATTTTGTATATGGAGAGCAGTGTTATCTCTTACGGCGCTTACGATACCAGATGATAAAGCCGGTCACAGGAAGTGAAGCACCCGTCAGGCTCGCAAGGAACATTATAATTTTACCAGGAAGCCCCCAGATGCGCCCGTCATGAATCTCCAGATTCATACGACGGAACTTATCGGCGGGAGAGGCCTCGGTATATTTACCGGCATAAGGACCGGCTCCTTTCAAAGAAACCAGTGTATACCGGTCAAAACAAATTATCGGTACGGTAGTAAGACCCTCTTTATGTACAACACTGACCCGGTAAACACCATCGGCTTGTCCGGGTAAAGCAAAATAAAAGGTCTTGGCAGCAGGTTCTTCAGCCGTAGCTGAGTATAAAGTCTGTCCAAAGGGTTTGTCACACGATTGACAACCTGCAATGTATCGGATACCGGTAAAACGTAGGGCTTCAACTCTTCACCACCCGAAGTGATGCTGTACACGCCTCTGCTAAACCAATTCAGGCTAAATATCAATCCGGTAAAACATAATACGGCCAGCACCAATGCAGCATAAAACCCGCAACATTATGCAGGTCGAAGTTAAGCCTTGAAAAGGTAAAGGGCGTTTCAGAGTCAACCGTTGCACAAGTGCCTTGCGTGTCCAGCTTCTGGGCCACCAAAGTATCACTCCCGTTATCAGGGTGATGAGGAAAATCAATACACTGTAACCAACAATCGGACTCCGATCTCCTGGGGAGCCATAAAGTGCGATGCCCGCTAAGCACCAACCGGAAGAAATCGAAATCACCGTTATGATTCACTACCGACTTCAATACCTGTCCGCTATACGGATTGATAAAACAGTACTCATCCCTGCTTCCGGCTGATAGTAGTCCACCCAGGCCGCATCCGATCTTTCACCGTAAGTGATGGCTGTGGCCGAAGCTCCTCCCATGACAGAATCCGCTATCGCAAGTAAGCGGAAGGCAAAACTCTTCTCCAATGGAGCTACAAAGCGCCAAGGTTGTGTGGCATCGGTAATTTCGTCTTTAAATGCATACATGCAGCCGGTGATGCAGACTATGAATACCACAATACCCGAAAGCAATCCAAGCCATAAATGAAGTTTCGCACAAAGCCTTCCGAAAGTCTTATTCATCTCCTATCAATCCAGACGGAAGAAACCGCCGACAAACGTGGTTGAAACTTTAGCTCCCTGACCGCAGTAGCCGCCTGAGGATCTACCTGATAAATGTGTACCCTCTGAAGTAGTGACCGGACGATAAACATAACCTCCGTCTACCAGAGCGGCAAAACGCCGTCCGCCATCTCCGTTATGCACCGGAATCTCTTTAATGTCACGTACCGTTTTATTATTAAGATCGATAATGCAGCATTTCAAACTCTTATCTCCCCAACGGTCGGCGGATGTCTGCGGACTGATGGTGCTGACCTCGGCAAATACCAGACCATTACCGATATATTTGATATGGGCAGGTTTCAATCCTCCCGAAACCGTCTCAAAGTCAAAATAGTAGTCATCAAAATGCGTCTCACCTTTAGGGATACGAAGGAAAGCAGCATTCTTGGTACTTTGTGAGAATCCGTTGGCAATGGCAGAATTAGACATGATGTACATATCGCCGGACTCTACCTTAAAAATACCGTTAAATGCATTCCACGAACCGGCAGGACCGGTACGCGTATCTTTCATCAATGTCTTAAACTGCATATCCGATAAGAGTATACCGCAACAAAAGTAGTATCGGTATATAAAGTCTCAAAAGTGGAAGGGTTCATCGGAAAATAAGTAACGTACACATTACCTTCACTATAACACATACCCGTGATACTCGGCCATTCGAGTTGATTCAGCGGAAATACCGGAGCTTTGACCTGAGAAGTGATAGAAACATCACTGATATTTACGGTATATAAGGTCATTTGGTCCCCACTCTCCTTATTAGCCGGAAGTTCAAGGCCGATCATGTTCTGCCCGTCCATTTGTGTAAACGCATTCAGCGAACTGTTAAAGACAAAGTCTCCACGCTCCGTCAGATAGCCGTTTGCATCACGTACAATTCCGGTTGCACTGGTCAGTCCCAGTCCGCCAATACTGAACACCGTTTGTCCGGCCTGTTCATAATCACGATATCCGTTTTGCTCGATACCTTTGGCCACCGCGTTGATTGTTCCGGACATCAATTCGGGTGCAGTAACCACATAATAAGTGGTAGTCCCATTGAATTGATACCCAGGCTGAGTACATAGGGAGCAAAGGAGTTTCCTCATTCCCAATCCTTCTTCTTCACATGCCGTGACACCCAATAAAGGCAGGCAGCAAGGAGATACATATAAATTCGATACATTGTAATCATCAGACTTTTATTTACTAAAGAAATATCTCAGTTTCACATTAAAGGCACGCCCGGGTTTCTGCAAGCGGTAGTTATCATACAGCTTTTGATTGGTCAGATTGGTACTCCACAACCACACTATACTTTCCGTTGTCCATTGAATACCCCAATGCCAGATCGTGTGAGAACTGTTCGGGGATTACTTTTTAGAGCTTTTGCACCCAAGCCCGGAACGAAAGATAATACGAATGAATATAATTAAGATTATAGTCAAACGTCAGCACAGAGTTTCTCCAAATCAAATCGTGAAAACGAACCCTGCATCGGCATTAGCAAACAAATAAGGGATGTTCGGCAAACGCTCTTTATAGGTAATATTCTCTGTGATACCTTCGCCGACAAAGCTGTCCTTCGTCTTCTCATATCGCTGCCGGTCGGTAATGTCCTGATAAGTAAAACCGGCTCCCGTATGGAACAGATCTTTATAGTTATATCTGACAGCAGCCTCAACACCTTTGTCAACACCTTACCCAGATTCTCGTAACCGGTGGTCGGATTACTGGTCAGGCTGACCCCTTTCAGGATAAAGTCTGTCGTATAACGATAAATGAAGTTTCCATCAGCCGAAAGTTGATGGGCTCCGAAAGTTTGAATGAAGCTCAACCCCAGATTCAAATTCCGGCTGCTTTCCGGTTTTAAATCCGGATTCCGCTGCTGAATCAACCCGTCTCCAAACATTTCGATACTTTCCGGCAAACGATAGGCATGCTCGTAAGAGAACTTAGCCTGCAAAGAGGGTAAGATATAATAAGTAGCCGCACCGTATCCGAAATTGGTTTTATGATCCCGCACTTTTCCCAACGGGCATTCTCTGTATATTCATCCAACCGCTTATAGGTAGAACTGTACAACTTATACATCTTTCCGAATACATTGGCATTCCAACGATCATAGCGGATCTGCCATCCCAAGCCTGTGATATTCTTAGTCAGTTGCTGAGGTACATTGTTGTTTTCATCATCCGGCCGTACTTTATCATTCATGGTTCTCCGCATAGCAGAAACCACATGGTTCAGTATCAATGATTGGTGACCGTCGATCACGTAACTGATGTTTCCGTTTCCTAACCATTCGCGGTTCTTTATCTTGGAATCCGTATAATACCCTTCTCCTGCAGAAGTAGACGGAACGGATTCTCCCAACCAGTTGTAACGGCGGGCGATGGTATCCACATTGAAAGTATTTACAGAATTATACGTTCCGTAAAGTGACAGCGAAAGTCCGTCAAGAAACAGATCGTCTTTCTTATAACGAATAGAAGGGATCACAGATTCACTCTTCATTTTACGCCACCGTAAACGGCATCCATCGTAGCACCAGTCTGTACATCTTTATCATTCTTCGAAAGAATAATGCCTGCAAGCAGATAGTCGGCATAAGGCTTATTGGTTATTCCGTCTCCAGGCGGATACCTCCTGACCGGTAGGCATCATTAAAGCGCTTTACCCACCGCTCGTCTATCTTCTTATTGGTAGCCAGATCGATGATGGGCACAAACACTTTATAATCATTGTCGGAATAGTTATAGAAGCATTGGCACGCACCGTGAAACCTGTTTTCAGATGGGTATAGGCTCCATTCACCGAGACTTTATGAGTATTGAAAGAGCCAAAGAATAGGTCGCATCCAGATAATTGGCATCTCTACGGCTGACGATATTCACCGCTCCTCCCAAGGCATCGGCACCCAGATTTACAGGTAATACCCTTTATATACCTCTACACGCTCAGCCATGTTAGCCGAGATATTAGCGAGGTTAAAAGACGATCCGAAATTATCCATCGGTATTCCGTCCAAAAAGAATTTCACCTGATTGCCCGAAAATCCGTTCAGGCTGAAATTATAGTTAGACCCCATACCACCTTCCTCACGGATACGGACACTCGACACATTGTTCAATAATTTGTTGAGAGGTGCAGCGCTATTATACGCTTTCTTGATGTCGAGTACCGATATGGCATACGCCTGCTCCTGCTGCCGGCGAGCTTCAGATTTTCCAATCACCTGTACTTCTTCCAGCTCTTCCGCCTGGGTATCGATCTCTATGTCCGGAATCCGGTTCACTTTTCCGGCAGTCACATGTATCGGCACCTTTTTAGTTTTCACTCCTATGCCCGATACAACTATCGTCTGACTGCCCGCCGGCACATCATTGATATGATAAACTCCATTCTCGTTGGTATATCCGCCAATATAAACACCTTCAATGGCAACTGCAACCGGATAGTAAGGTTGCTTCTGTTGGTCGACGATTCGACCTGTCACTATACCTTTACTTTGTTGTTGCTGTTCGCCGGCATGCATAAGAACGGCTGACAGCATAGAAAAAAGACAGAATAAAGCTACTCTGTACAACACTTTGTGGTTCATTAATCACTCTGTTTAATTAGTCCGCAAAGGTACGTATATCGACACCGGACGACAATCACCATATTTAGGTATTCACCGAAACTCCGATACCTAAATACAATGATAAAAAATCTCTTCCAGAGGCCTGTCTCATTCGGATGAACGCTTCAATCGAATGCTGCGTGGCGAGGTACCAAATGACTTTTACAGAAGTTTGAAATGCGGTAAAGATTCGAACCCGAATTTATAACAGATTTCAGAGATGGTAGCCTCTGTATTCTGAAGTTCGTAAATGATCTCCTCTTTGCGGTAAGCATCCACTCATACACCGGCTCATGAAAAACATTATCGAAAATCCTCCTGAATGTAGTCTGGCTATATCCTCCAAGTTTAGCAAACTCTTCAACAGTCTTCACCTTCTTATAGTTCTGATATACAAAGCACTCAAACGAAGAGGTATATTTTGAGAGAGGATGTACCAGGAAGCCAGGTCATAATCCGAATAAAAATAACCGAGTATGAAAGCAAGCTCTTTCCGCTTTAATGATAAGAGATCCCGACAAATCTTCTTTCGCTCAGATAAGTACGTGCAGACTCAAGAAAATGTTGAAGTTCGGGAATAATGGGTAAGGGTGAGGGAATTAACGGAGGATCAGTCTCCTTCATGATACGATTATACCGGATATCACAAAACAATTCAGGTTGATTAAACTGATAATAGATACATTCCACATCGGTCATGGCCAGCATTTCTATTTTCGAACTGATGGGCTGAAGCATAAATTCTCCGGCTTTAAGCATTGTTCCGGCATACTCCCGGCTATTCACCAGCATTTCTCCCTTGATAAGAAACAAAATGAAATTCTCCTCACATTTTTGTGCAGGATAATGGAAACCACGTCTATGGTAAACATGGAAAATGGCATTAGGAACTGACTTTTGCAGTTCTGACACATCATGGGATCTCCACAAACGGAGCTGGGCATATATACGGGTGTGTTTGTTTGTATGTTTACGACAAATGTAAGAGAATTATTTAAATATAAAATATTCCCTGAAAACTTAATTAACTTAAGTTTCCAAGGAATATCATTTTAATGCTCTATAGTTTTACAAAATTCACTTAGCAGGAGTCTCGACACCCTTATCCTCCTCATTATCTTTTGTCCATTCATCAACACTTGTCACTTCCCAACCTATGGAAGTAGCATTGTTAGTCAACGCCAATGTATAACGTACTTTCTTACCCATTCCCATTTAGTAGTTCCATCGCCAATCACAATTTCCTTGCCAGTAGTAAGAGCATCACCGTAAACAGTATCACCATTCTTATCCATTACTTTATACTTCACAAGTATCTTTGCTTTATTAGACAAAGTCTGTGGCAACAACATCATCAAATTAGAAGTATCTAAGATTTCACAGTACTCGCATCTCCAGCCACTTGGTTATCAGTAGCAGTTTTACTTATTGGATAAGTATAAGAAGAAGTAGTAGCAGTTGGCTCCTCCAGCCAGTACCATAATTATAAGTTGCTTTATTACCGACCTCGCTAATAGAAATATCTGTTACCTCATAAGTCAACCCATCATTAACCTTAGACTTTATTGAAAAGTTAACCTGAGTAAGAGCATGTGAGAATATAAAGTTTACTTTGGCATCAGTTTTAGTTAAATCATTAGCTTTTGCAACCAACAGATCTTCTTGCTTTGTAGCATCAGCAGGCACTTCATAATCGACTATTGTAGGATAAACATCACTAGATTGAGCAGTTAACCCTGTAACATTCTTTGAAGAATATGCAAAATTGTATTTTACCACTGTTAGGCCAATAATAGGCTTTACTCCCAAGCCAGCTGTCTGTACCATTCCATGTAATAGGCTCTTTATCTATAATGTTTTTCGCCAATGTACCAGTACCCATTGCATCATTACCAGTATTATATGCATATACCGTAAATCCATTGGTTTTCAATACATCTAAATTTACTGATGTAGCTCTTGTCGTTTTACTGACTACGCTATTGAACCCAATCTCCGCAGTTTTCGCGCCTTCTCAATCTCCTCATTCTGTGAGCAACCTGTGATTGCCAATGCAGCAACTCCGCCAAATAAAATCTTTTCATAATAGTATGTTTTATAAATTAATAATTATCTCTTTTATCTGCCTACCGGTGTCATTCCACCGGTATCACTATATCAGTTTCATCCTCCCAATCATCCACATCCCCATTCATACCACCGTTACCATCCGGAGGTTTCCACATCATCTACTTTTATTTCATCTTCGATAGGAACATCAATTTCCGGTTTATCAGTTTCTCCACCAGCCTCCGATTTGTGTATCACTGGTTACATCAACCTTCACTTCCTGCACTGTATCATCCACCCTCAGCAGTAGCAAATTCAAAGATACTTCCGTATTCTCGGCACGAGTACGTACGATCTGAGAGATTCCAAAAGTCGTAAAACTTCCCTCGATTGTATCTTTTCCCCTAACTACATCAAAATAGATCGGACAGCCGTCACACAAACTAAAACTTTTGCCTAACAAATAATGATCGGCCATCCCCACTACACTGCCAAAGACTTGGGATATATTTTTAATCCCGGTTACTTTAATGCTGAAGTGGTAAGTTTTCACTACCAGCTTCGGAGATAGTTTCAGTATCAAAGATTCATCGCTTTTTCCACCATCAACTCGTCCACACAAGTCGTATAAAAGTCCTCAGGCCCCAAACCATCTTCTCTGTACCGGCAATTCCAAAATTACAAAGACCGGTATAAGTTTCAATCGTCTCGTATGACTCATCACCCCGGACCAATACGGTTTCCGTATCATAATTGTAGACTACCACGGAATAGATACCAGGGGAACTCCTACATGCCCTCCTTTCACAGGCAGATAGGTGTCTACTTTACGTCCGTTGTCCCCTTTCGGATAGAAAATAATCCGAACTCCTTCCGGCAACTTCTCCGTCACTCCGCTCCAATCCAGCACTTCCACCACTCACCGGATAATCGTCCAGAATATCCCGCCGGCTGCATCCCGTCACCACCAGAAACGAGAGGAGAACCATGCAAAGCAACCTTGTTATATCTTTCATTCATTATCATCTCCTTGCTGTTATAAGCCACACCAAAGATACTTTTGCCTTGGTGGGGCCTATGAAGTTATAGCGTGCACTACTTTTCCAAACCAAGTCTCCCTCATAAGGAGTGTACTTCTTGTACTCCGTAGTCAGATAACCTATGCCCAGGCTGAATTCAAACGAGAGATGCCGTGCAATCTGCTTTGCATATCCATAAGTCAGCCCTGAAGCTGCATAATATCTTCCTTGATAGCCGTCTCCTTTAAACTGGAAATCATAAATTCCCCTTCGGCATAAGCTCCAATGAAATGTCCTGCCAAGCGATTCCTCCGCTTCCGGTTGCCCAACCAGCAACGACCTTCAACGCCTCCCGAAAGCAATTGATAGCAAAACTCCCGGCTACTATTGAGCCACCACGGACATTTATACTCGGCATTGACCGACCAGCGTCTGTTCAATGGTATTTCCACCTCTATATTCGGTGCCAATGCCAGGTCGTATAGCAGGTTGTTTTTCAGTGCAAGCACTGTTCTCTGTTCTATTATTACTGGTGTTTCTATTTTTCCCTCTTCCGGGACCACCGGCTGAGGATGTACGAATTTCACTCGGGGCAATACATTCACCGTACTCAAAACACACCGGCAGCTTTATCATCCGGTATGGGTACAGGTGAATGTTCTCTGTATACATATAAAGCGGTAAGATTTTATTCATAATATAGCGGTATGCTTCTCCACCGTTCAACCTGCGTAATAAATTCTCACATTTCATCCGGTCATCGCGGTGATAATCGATCAACATCAGCACATCCTCACGATCCGGAACGTGGAGGTCAGCCTGCACTCTTTCACGTAACAGCGACCAATCCTTCTGGTTTACACAATCATCATTCTGGTCCAGGCATCCGGCATTGCTACCATGGCCCGGCTTTCTCCCGAAAGCAGAAGAGAAAAAAAAAGGGTCAGTATGCAGATACGGTTTTCCATAATTTGTCTGTTTGTGCAATACAAATATAGAAGTTCAAATCGATACATAATAATTTAATCAAAGCTAAATACAAGCTCTGAATGCTTCTGTGAAACGATTGAAAGAATTTGCAAGTTTGGCGGTGAAGCACCCCGCACGGGTAGCTTTCCGGCCAATGCCGGCCTCTAAAAGTGGGTACTGCCGTTGCTTAAATCTTCTTACTTACCACCTGACTTACTTATCCCGGCAAGAAAATAGATCTGTCTCTACGACATACGTTGTCCGACATGGGGTGTCAGACCGTCCGACACCCCATGTTAAACCTCCGACATCCCATGTCAGACTATGAAGTGGGAACCTAATGAAGAAAGCTTTTCGAGGAAAGTGAAGGGAGGTTAAAAGCAAAAGAGTTATTGCCGATGTTTAGCCCACTTGTAAAGAGAACAGTAAAAACAGTAAAAGAAACTCAAAGAGCCAATATTAAGAAGAATATTTGGATAATAGATAAGAGAAACCTACATTTGTACAGTGATTTTTCATAGTATTAGATTTAAGGTTAACAAAGGTTGGAGTCAGGCGTGACTCCTTTTTGCCTTTTATCTGAGTAACTGGTAAACTCCTCCTGCCAGAACCCGAATAACGCCTTTCATTTCAAGTTCAAACAGAATAGCACTGATCTTATTAATGGGAATATCGGCCTGAACCATCAATGCGTTTATTTGCAGATCGCCCAGCTTTCCGAGAATATCGACAATTCTCAGTTCCTCGGCAGACAGATCCGGAAAGAGGTTTCGCTGTACGGTTTCCGGCTTGACACTTTTCAAATCGCTGTCCCAGCCCATTGCTTTCACAAAGTCCGATGCAGACTCCAGCAAAACAGCTTTGTTATCTTGTATCAACTGGTTGCATCCCTTTGAATATTCGTCCGTGACCCGCCCGGAAAAGCAAAACAATCTCGATGATAGCTTCCGGCAATATCCGCTGTAATCAGCGAACCGCCTTTAGCGGCAGACTCCACCACAATAGTAGCATCACTTATACCGGCAACAATGCGATTCCGACTTATGAAGTTGTGTTTATCCGGATTCGTTCCGGAAAGAAATTCTGTCAGCAATCCGCCTTGCCGAAGCATGTCGATAGCTGTCTTACGGTGAAGGGACGGATAGATGCGATCCAGCCCGTGAGCCAATACCCCACAGTAGGAAGTTCGACAGACAGTGCTGAGCGGTGGGCATTGATATCGATTCCATAAGCCAATCCACTGACTACAAGCACATCCGGACACAGCATCTGCAACTCTTGCAGGAAGCTGACACAAATGTGCTTCCGTAGTCTGTCGCATTACGGGTCCCCACCATATTAATAATGTGTAAGGCATTGAGATTGGCCTTCCCTTTAAAGAACAGCACGACAGGAGCATCGTCACACTCCCGTAAGCGGGAAGGATAATCTTCATCTGCCAGTGTAAAACAAGAGATGCGGTTATTCCGGGCAAACTCATATTCTTGCTCGGCACGCTTCAAGGCCTGCGGGAGTCTAATCGCGACTACCGCCCGGTTCACTCCGGGCAAACGGTCGGGCAGCTCGGTACGGTAGCGAAATACATCGGTAGCACTTCCCATACCGTCTACCAGGCGCTTGGCACCTATATGCCCCACACCCGGTATTTGTGTCAGAGCAATGCTGTATATCCGCTCTTCGTCCGTACTCATTGCAGATAGGGTGCGAAGATCTGATCGAATAACTCACTGTCGCTCAAGCGTCCATTAACGACACATACGGTCTCTACGGTCGACTTAACGACTACTTTATCATCGCTTTTCCGAAAGATATCCTGATAGAATACATATTTGATGCCTTCTTTCTTCATATACAATTTGGAAACGAATTCATCGCCACTCTTCAACGGGGTTTTGAAGCCATATTGATGCGGGCTACCACCGGATCGACTCCCTCTTCATGCAGTTTTGCAAAGCTTACGCCTACCGATGAAAGAAACTCGTGACGGGTATGCTCCAGATAATGTTGGTAATTCGCATTATTCACAATGCCTTGCAGGTCGCACTCATAGTCGCGTACCTTTAAAGTAAGTTCATAGATATACTTTTCCATTTTATTCAAGCCCTTTAAATTTTTCAGTTCTTCGGTCGAAACCAATTTATATAACTTATCACTCGGACGTATCTTATCCAGTTTCATTGAGAAGTGTTCTCCTTTTCACAGTCTCCACCGGTTTCAGATCTACACGAGCTTCGTCAAGCGTAGCAAACACAGCTCCGGTAGTAGGTCCGGTAATCAACAGTTTATCACCCACACTTACCTCTGCTTCAACCAAGAATTCGGCCACACCAATGTTAGAGAAGTATTTGATGCCTTTACCCACATATATCTTACGCTCAGTGGCTGCCGACCCGTAGTTCTTGGTCCATTCGCCCAAACGCTGTCCCAAATAATAGCCATCCAGAATCCCCGGTTGAATACAGTCTTCAGACGTTCATCCCATCTTATAATCTTCTCGTCGGTAAACGAATCATCCAGATATGCCCGGATGGCCTGCTTATAACATTCGACGACAGTACGTACGTATTCGGGACCGCGGGCTCGGCCCTCAATCTTGAACACACGTACCCCGGCATCTATCATTTTGTTCATGAAGTGAATGGTCTTCAAGTCTTTCGGCGACATGATATACTGATTGTCAACCTCAAGCTCTACATCGGTATCTTTGTCACGGACGGTGTAAGCACGGCGACAGATTTGCATGCAAGCTCCCCGGTTGGCCGAATGATTCATCTCGTGCAATGACAGATAGCATTTACCCGAAACAGCCATGCAAAGCGCACCGTGGCAGAACATCTCGATACGAATGAGCTCACCACTCGGACCGCAGATATGCTCTTCCTGAATCTGCCGGTAGATCTCCGCCACCTGCTCCAGATTCAGTTCACGAGCCAACACCACTACATCGGCAAATTGCGCATAGAACTTCAGGGCTTCCGCATTCGAAATATTCAATTGAGTAGACAGATGTACTTCCTGCCCAATCTTGTTGGCATAGCTCATCACTGCCACGTCAGCCGCAATTACGGCCGAAATGCCCGCTTCCTTGGGCATCGACAATGGTACGCATCAATTCGATATCCTTATCGTAAATGATGGTATTCACTGTCAGATAACTCTTCATTCCATGTTTATCACAGGTCCGGGCTATCTCGCGTAAATCTTCGATGGTAAAATGTATTGGCCGAACGTGCACGCATGTTCAGGTTCTCAATACCAAAATAAATAGAATCGGCTCCTGCCTGAATAGCTCCGCGAGCGATTCGCGTGAGCCAACCGGACCATTATTTCAAAATCGTTTATCTTATACATAGTCACAAATTATAAGTTACGGAGTCGTAACTACTTACTGAACATATCCTTTTTCTTTGAGGTTTGCCATTATCTCCTTGGCAATTCCCATACCAATCTGTTGGCCCGCTTCCATGGCTTCCGCAGTCATCACAGGAGTGGACTCGGCCAGCTTCTTGCCTACCGGCGATTCATAAAATGCAGTGATCTTCTTCAGGTCGCTTATCGTCAGGTATCTGTGATAGATAGACACGTATATATCCAGAAACTGGGTGTTTGCTTTCTCCGATAATTGCTCCTCGAAGTTCTTCCAGAATTCATCCGGAACATTCGAATAAGTATGTTTCATCATCCCGATCATTTGCGGAACCATCGACTTCACTGTAGTCATGGCACCCGAAGCCTCAAGCATCTTGCTTAATGCTCTCTGTAGGCAGCATCCTGGGCCGAGACGGAAGTGGCAGACAAGATAAAAGTCAGGCACAGAGCAATGGAAAATAGTCTTTTTTCATAATTTCTATCCAGTTAAATAAATGAATGAGGTGCAAAGGTAGGGGTTTTTCCGTACTTTTGCAGCCAAATAATGAATAGAAAATCGTAAAAAGATGAAAATAGGCCACATAGACCTGGGCGAACGCCCTGTATTTCTGGCTCCGATGGAGGATGTCACTGACCCCGCTTTCGCCTGATGTGCAAAAGTTTGGAGCCGATATGGTATACACCGAGTTCGTCTCGAGTGATGCTTTGATACGTTCCGTCAATAAAACCACTCAAAACTGACCATCTGCGATGAAGAACGCCCCGTCGCCATTCAAATATACGGTAAAGACACGGAAGCCATGGTGGGTGCCGCCGGATTGTAGAAGAAGCACAACCGGATATATTGATATCAACTTTGGTTGCCCGGTAAAGAAAGTAGCAGGGAAGGGCCGGAGCCGGCATGTTGCAGAATATCCCAAGATGCTGGAAATAACCCGTGCCGTGGTAGATGCAGTCAAAATACCTGTCACCGTGAAAACCCGACTGGGATGGGATGCCGATCATAAAATAATAGTGGACCTGGCAGAGCAACTGCAAGATTGCGGCATTGCACTGGCCATTCACGGACGTACCCGTGCGCAGATGTATACAGGCGAGGCAGACTGGACCCTGATAGGAGAAGTCAAGAATAACCCACGTATGCACATACCTATTATAGGAAACGGTGATGTGACTACGGCCACTGGTGCCAAAGAGTGCTTTGAGCGATATGGTGTAGATGCGATTATGATAGGACGCGGCAGTATCGGCCGTCCCTGGATATTCCGCGAAGTGAAGCATTATCTGGAAACCGGAGAAGAACTTCCGCGGGAATCATTCGAGTGGTACCTCGATGTGTTGCGCGAAGAGGTGCTGAACAGTGTAGCCCGACTGGACGAACGCAGGGGATCATCCATATCCGCCGTCATCTGGCAGCAACTCCCTATTTAAAGGAATCCCCAATTTCCGTGAGACACGCATTGCCATGCTACGCACCGAATCGGTAGAAGAACTCTTCCGGATATTCGACGGACTCACCACAGAGTAGCACAGAGTTCCACAGAGTAGAGTGGACAAATCGATAGTTAATATGAGAGTTAATGTAGATTTATTTTAGTATATGTGTACGAACTTTATTTTAATAAAGTTTATTTATTCTCTGTGAGACTCTGTGTTACTCTGTGGTAAGTCCACCCCATCACTTGAACATCGGCACTGCGAACCACTTCTTGAACATCTTCGTCACCAATACATACAACACGAAAGCAGAAACAAATCCTGCGATCGCATCAATCAGATAGTGTGCCTGAATGTAAACAGTAGCTCCACAAAGCAACAGATAGAACGGCATCAGGCAGGCAAACAGTTTCTTGCTGGCACGCCATGCCATAATCATCAGAATGGTCGACACGCCCACATGCGAACTGGAAAGCGGCAGTCGGACGTTCTCCTACTTGCTGTGAGCCCTCCACCAGGCTGTAAAAGAATCCATGCTGATAACCGGGTCCGGGAAGCAACTCCTGATTGTGATTGAAATAATCGCCAATGGAAGGAAAGACGCCCTGCGAAACCGAATCCATACCGATGGCAGGGAAATAGAACTGAGGGCCGGCAACCGGAACGAATATATAAATAAGGTAGTAGATGAAAAAGCAGGTGACCAGTACAAAAGACATCTTCTCAAACAGGTCGAACCGATAGATGAAATAGAACAACGTCACAACCAGAATCATAGGATAATAAGCGAAATAGCCCATGTTGAACGGCTCGCTCACCCACATCTGCGGAAACGCATGACAGAACCATACGGCAGGCTGTCCGCCGAACATCCACTGCTCGGCCGTAGCAAACAAATGATCCAGATTGGGAAGACGCGGTTGAACTCGAAAGTATCCGGATACCAGTATGATAAAGGCTCATCTGGATGGCGATACGTACAAAAGCAGAAAACTTACACGGAGCCAGCCGATAGAGATACATCAGCAAAAGTCATTGCCGCAATCACCGCCCTGTCCCACAACATGTGGAGCGGATGATCCATTCGTTGAAACATGAATAAAATCAAGATAGAAGTTAACAGATTGTATATCAATGTTATCTTCTCAACAGCAAACAAGCCCTTACGGCTTCTACACGTTTAAATAAATCTAAAGCCATCCTTCATTCTTATACCAGGCAATTGTTTCTTTCACTCCTTTTCCAAGTCGTACTCAGGAGCATATCCCAGTTCTTTCACAGCCGGAGTTATGTCGCATTGCCAATTCCTTTGTTTCATTATTTTATATTTGTCCGAATTCAGCGTGCTGCTCTTTCCCGAACGGGTCGCTATAAATTCGGCGAGCAAAGATACGACTTTTAGCACAATTAACGGACATTTGATGAATAACAAACGGATCACCCAATTCTTTTGAATCAGGTCGGAGAAAGCCCGGCTTTATATACCTTCCCGTCAGACAGAAAGTAAGCACGGCGGAAACCTCCTTCTCGATTCCCAGGAAAATGGCCTGTACAATATCTTCACATATACAAATGTCAGATCTTGCCGCTTATACCCTACGGAGAAGTCCGTATGCTGCCGGATGGATTTTGCCATCAGGAAATAGTCTGCTTCCGGGGACCGTATACCCCGTCGGACGATAGATGACATACGGAAACCGGGTATGCTCTGAATGTAGAGCTCTGCTTTCAGCTTGCTTAATCCGTAAGCCGTATTCGGAGCCGGAGTATCTTCTTCACTAATGGGTGAATAGTCCTTTTCGCGTATCGGACCGAATACGCTCAGGGTACTGATGTAGATGAACTGCTTGGGAATCATATTGAGCTCACGCAACGTGTCGACAAAGTATTTGGTCTGCAAATAGTTGACACGGTCAAAGTCGCTTTGTCCGCACATTTGGTCACGCCGGCACAATGGACGATATAATCGAACTTATTATATGTCCCCTTATGCCCGGACAGTTGTGCCCGCAGTTCATTGGGATGTGCAAAGTCCAATTCAAGAAAGTGGATCTTACGTTCTTTCAGGTATTTCTTACTGCTGGATGCACGAATCCCCGCCCAGACGCCGAATCTGCGCTTCAATGCTTCCTGAACAATGAAACTGCCGATAAATCCGCTCGCTCCGGTAATTAGAATACTCTCCATAAAATTCTGGTCAAATGATAATTATTTCGTCGGTTCCACATGAATGCCTACATGGGTTCCTTTCCCAAACATCTCTTTCAGCTTGTTTTCAATGGCAGTTGCCGTACTATGTGCCTCTTCCAGAGTTATCTTCCCATCCATACGGACATGCAATTCGATGGCATAATAATTGCCGATTCTGCGGGTACGCAAATGGTGGGGCTGGCTCACTCCCGGGAAAGAGAGTACAGTCTGCTCAATCTCTTTCTCCACATCTTCCGGCAACGACTTTTCAAGCAGTTCGTCCACACACGGAATCAGCAACCGTACAGACACCTTCATGATAAAGAAACTGACTACCACCGCAGCAACCGGATCGAGCACCCGCCAATGATCTCCCAACAGGATGGCACCGCCGATACCGATGGCCGTCCCGATAGACGACAATGCATCACTCCGGTGATGCCAGGCATTGGCTATCACAGCCTGGGAGTTCAACTTCTTGCCCTGAATCACTGTATACTGATAAAGTATCTCCTTTGAAACGATCGACACCAGTGCCGCCACCAATGCCACTACACCGGAGACTCCAACTGTCCGCCCCGCAAAAGTATAAATGGACGAAGCCCCATTCCAAAAGATACCGAAACCGACACACAGAAGTAACAACCCGATGATGGCCGTAGCCAAGGTTTCGTATTTGCCATGGCCGTAATCGTGACCCTTATCCTCCGGTTTCCCGGCAATGCGGACAAAGACAATGACAACAATATCGGTGATGAAATCGGATAGTGAGTGGACAGCATCGGCCAGCATAGCCGCACTATGCCCGGCAATTCCGGCAAAGAATTTAAAACGAGCAAAGGAAGTTCACGATACTTCCCACGATCGTTACTTTATAAATTCCCTTCTCCCTGGAAGACTTTTCACTTTCCATTTGTTAGATTATTCATAATGTGAGGGGCAAATGTACATGAAAATCTTGAATTATTAATATTTAATCGCTTACTTTGTACTGATTGATATAAAACGAACCAATTATGGCTAAAAAGAAAGAAAAAAAAGCCGGCAAAAGAATGAAAAAGAAAGAGCTGTCGAAGGCGGTTCTCGATTTCTTCCATGCCAAACAAGATGAGGTGATCAGCCTGAAATATATTTTCTCGGAACTGAAGTTAACCACTCATCCGCTAAAAATGCTTTGCATGGATATCCTGTCCGATCTCCTGGCTGATGACTACATAACCGAAGTAGATAAAAACAAATATAAGCTTAACAATCACGGCATAGAGATGACCGGAACCTTCCAGCGCAAAAGCAATGGAAAGAACTCCTTCATCCCCGAAGGAGGCGGAGATCCGATATTCGTCGCAGAGCGTAACTCCGCCCATGCGATGAATAATGATAAAGTGCGCATCGCCTTCTATGCCAAACGCCGCGGGTGCGAAGCCGAAGGGGAAGTGATTGAAATATTGCAGCGTGCCAACGATACCTTTGTCGGCACACTGGAAGTAGAGAAATCGTATGCCTTCCTCGTAACGGAGAACCGCACGCTTGCCAACGACATCTTCATCCCCAAAGATAAGCTGAAGGGCGGAAAGACCGGTGACAAAGCAGTGGTAAAAGTAACAGAATGGCCGGATAAAGCCAAAAACCCGATCGGGCAGGTGCTCGATATTCTCGGCAAAGCCGGAGATAACACTACCGAGATGCACGCCATCCTGGCCGAATTCGGATTGCCATACGTCTATCCGCAATCGGTAGAGAAAGCCGCGGATAAGATTCCGGCGGAAATTTCCGCCGAAGAAATAGCCCGCCGCGAAGATTTCCGGAAAGTAACCACTTTCACCATCGACCCGAAAGATGCCAAAGACTTTGACGATGCCCTTTCCATCCGCCCGCTGAAAGATGGGCTTTGGGAAGTCGGCGTACACATTGCCGATGTGACCCACTATGTGAAAGAGGGAAGCATCATCGATAAGGAAGCCGAAAAGCGTGCAACTTCCGTCTACCTGGTAGACCGCACCATACCGATGTTGCCCGAACGCCTGTGCAACTTCATCTGTTCGCTCCGCCCCAATGAAGAGAAACTTGCTTTCTCTGCCATATTCGATATTACGGAAAAAGGGGAAGTGAGAGACTCACGTATTGTACACACGGTCATCGAATCGGACCGCCGCTTCACTTACGAAGAGGCGCAACAAATCATCGAAACCAAAGAAGGCGACTTCAAAGACGAAATACTGATGCTCGACACCATAGCCAAGGCTCTGCGTGAAAAGCGCTTTACGGCAGGAGCCATCAACTTCGACCGCTACGAAGTGAAATTCGAGATCGACGAAAAAGGGAAACCCATCAGCGTCTACTTTAAGGAATCCAAAGACGCCAATAAGCTGGTAGAAGAGTTTATGTTGCTTGCCAACCGTACCGTAGCGGAAAAGATAGGAAAAGCTCCCAAAGGTAAAAAGCCCAAAGTGCTGCCTTACCGTATCCACGATCTTCCGGATCCGGAGAAACTGGACAATCTGGCTCAGTTCATCGCACGCTTTGGTTACAGACTCCGCACAAGCGGAACCAAGACGGATGTATCTAAATCGATCAATCATCTGCTGGACGACATACAAGGAAAGAAGGAAGAGAACCTGATTGAAACCGTATCTATCCGGGCCATGCAGAAAGCGCGCTACTCTACACACAACATCGGACACTACGGACTGGCTTTCGACTATTATACCCACTTCACCTCTCCTATCCGGCGTTTTCCGGACATGATGGTGCACCGGTTGGTGACCAGATATATGGATGGCGGACGCAGCGTGTCGGAAACCAAATACGAAGACCTGTGCGACCACAGCTCGAACATGGAGCAGATTGCAGCCAATGCCGAACGCGCTTCCATCAAATACAAACAGGTGGAGTTCATGAGCGAACGGCTGGGACAGACCTACGACGGAGTAATCTCCGGCGTAACAGAATGGGGACTGTACGTGGAACTGAACGAAAACAAGTGTGAGGGAATGATACCTATCCGTGACCTGGACGATGATTACTACGAATTCGACGAAAAGAACTACTGCCTGCGCGGTCGTCGTAAAAACCGTATCTACAGCCTGGGAGACGCAATCACCGTCAAAGTGGCACGCGCCAACCTGGAAAAGAAACAACTGGACTTCGCACTGGTAGAGTAACATTCTGTCAAAATGATAATCGTATTTGCTCAGATCGGCTTATTTACGGCCAAGAGTATGGGCACAAAGAAAAATCGCTTTCCCTACGGGTTAGCGATTTTCTTTTTATTATCCCAATCGAAAAAGAAGCAACCTAACCGAAAGCAGAAACAGGAAAAACAAGAACAAAATGGAAGGAAGAAAGAGTATATGAAAGTATTTTATCTTTCCGGAAGCCTTCTTCATTCGAGAGCAACGGGAGGAGCATATAGCCTTATCCTACTTCAGAACCGGGATAAAGAAAGAACATGAAACCAAAGCTCCTTGTCTTTTCGAAAAAGAAGTAAGCATTTCACCCGAAAGAAGTAAGCGTTTCCGGAAAACACCTGCTTCTTTTTGCCGGAAACAAGGGGCTCCGACCCGAAAAGCCCGGCTTTCCGATCCGAAAAGAGCGTTTATCGAACCCCAAAAGTCCGCCTCCGGGCTCTTTGGCTTCCTATCTGCTCCCTAAAAAAGAAAGTACATGTAAGCAGAAACAGCCATTCAGCACCTTTTTGAAATGAAACGAAGACAAAACACATCAATTAGTCTGACGCAACAGCTCTGCCCGGTCAAACACCTTTTACCGATACATACCTTAATTCTGTAGAACACTTCCTTTTTTCATAGTCCTTGTAATAAAAGCATCTTTCAGCCGACTATAAAGTAAAGATTAAACCAAATGAAGTCGAACAAGAATGAATTTCTAAAACTACTGACGGCCTACCAGGGAATTATCCACAAAGTAAACCGGATATATTTCAGGTCGGAAGCCGACAGGGAGGACAATTTTCAGGAAACAGTCTACCAGCTCTGGCGGTCTTTTCCGGCGTTGCAGAATAAAGAGAAACCCGCTTCGTGGATTTATACGGTGGCAATCAACACCTCCATCTCGAAAGTAAGAAAGGACAGCCGCATCGAATTTCGTGACTCGCCGCCGGATGGAGAGCCTGTTGACCCCTGGGAACAACAGGAACAGGACGAAAACTGGCAAAGACTTGTCAATGCCCTGCAAAAACTGAATGAAATAGACAAATCCATCATGCTGCTTTATATGGAAGACTATAGTTACGAAGAGATAGCCGGAATAGTGGGGATAAGCAGCTCCGCCGTCGGCGTAAAGATTCACAGACTGAAAGGTCAGCTACAAAAACAATTTAAAAAGTAAACGTAATGGAAACAAATGACATTAAAGAAACCTGGAAAGCGGGAATAGAAAGAACCATCAAACCGTATCCGGAAGAGAGACTGAATGAAATGGTTGTCAACTCTGCCAGAAAATCAATCAAGACAGTGTATCCCGGAACTGTTTTCCGGCTCGTTATCATTGCCGTGGCCGTTTTCCTCATCGTATCACAGTTCGTAAAAGAGCAAAACGCAACAAGAATGTATTTGGATATGGGCGCTTTGGCCGTGTTGTCCGTCTCTTATTTCCTCTGGGAACGCTCCGCATACAAGATGCGGAAGTATACCCATGGAATGCCCGTAAAGGAATGGTTGGAATACCGTATCAAAGAGATTGAGAAAAGCATCAGGTTCAATACCAAATATGACTGGATTGTATACACATGTTCCTTCCTTTCGGCAATCGGCTTCTACGTGTTTTACCTGATGGCAACGAACGTCGTCCCCGGCATACTGAACGTCATTGTTATTCCGCTCGGCATGTGCATTTACCTTCTGATCATCAAACGCTCTCTGAAACGGAATTACCGGAGAACCCTGCAAGAGCTGAAAGAACTGTACAGACAATTTGAGATTGAAGATCAGGAAGGGAGATGAAACGGGGGGTTACCATTCTGTCGTCACCAATCACAACAGGCACCGGGAGATTCGCATTCATCCCGAAAATCAGAACAAACAAAAAAACAATACCTGTAAATGCCCTGTTGCTGCACGGATATCTAAAATAAATTTCCATCTTTGTAGTTCTATCAAGAGAATATAGTTATGAAGACAGTAATCATTGAAAACAAAGAGCAAGTAGAAGAAATTATCTCCCGCTGTGACATTTGCTTTGTAGGTATCACTGACCTGGAAGGAAATCCGTACGTAATTCCCATGAACTTCGGTTATCAGGACGGGGTGATCTATCTGCATTCCGGTCCCACGGGCAGCAGCATCGATATGCTGGCAAGAAACAACCGTGTTTGCATTACCTTCAGTGTAGACCACGAATTGGTATTTCAGCATCCCAAAGTGGCATGCAGTTACCGGATGCGGGCCAAGAGTGTGATTTGCAGAGGACGTGTGAACTTCATTGAAGATCCGGAAGAGAAGCGCGAGGCACTCAATATACTGATGCGCCATTACAGTAGCCGGGAATTTGTGTATTCCGATCCGGCAGTCAAGAACGTAAAAATCTGGGAGATTCCGATTGACAGCGTTACGGCAAAGGAGTACGCAGTGCCGCATACAAAATGAATTCACCACAGATTACACCGATTTACACAGAATTTTCAGCCGACAGATAAGCAGTCGGTCAGTCTGTGTCAATCAGCGTAATCTGTAATGAGAATAATCAAAGCGGATACTCTTCAAACGCATACAAGATAGTCGACAGATAGCGTTCTCCCGTATCCGGCAGCAATACAACGATCAGCTTTCCTTCATTTTCCGGCAGTTTTGCCAGCTCTGTAGCCGCATATACTGCCGCTCCCGAAGAAATGCCGACCAAAAGTCCTTCTTTAGCAGCCAACTCACGACTGGTGCGGATGGCATCGTCATTTCCCACCTGCCTGATCTCGTCTACTACGGCTGCATGATAAGTTTTAGGAATAAACCCGGCACCAATCCCCTGTATCTTATGCGGACCGGGAGCTCCACCGGACAGCACCGGCGAATCGACAGGCTCTACGGCAACGATTCGTACGGCAGGATTATGCTCCTTTAAAGCAGCTCCTACCCCACTTACAGTACCTCCCGTTCCCACTCCGGCTACAAAGATATCCACCTTTCCATCGGTATCTCTCCAGATCTCCTGACCCGTAGTACGGACATGGACTGCAGGGTTAGCCGGATTTTCGAACTGTTGCAGGATAACAGATCCGGGAGTGGCAGCCCTCAGTTCCTCGGCCTTGGCGATGGCTCCTTTCATTCCGTTCGCTCCCGGAGTAAGCACAAGCTCCGCTCCCAGTGCTTTCAGCAGATTCCTGCGTTCCATGCTCATCGTATCGGGCATGGTCAATATCAGTTTGTAACCTTTGGCAGCTGCCACAAATGCCAGGCCGACACCTGTATTTCCACTGGTCGGCTCAATAATAGTAGCGCCGGACTTCAACGTCCCTTTCGCTTCGGCATCTTCAACCATAGCCAGAGAGATACGGTCTTTCACGCTCCCCGCCGGGTTGAAATATTCCAGTTTTGCCACTACACGAGCCTTCAGCCCATTACTTGCATTGTAATTACTCAGTTCCAGTAACGGGGTGTTACCCACTAAATCTGTCAGTTTCTTTGCTATCTTTCCCATATCTGTCTATTTAGTATATATCTGTTTATTAATAATATGACAAAGGTAGTGCAGATTTAGTTCATTCTCAATACCATAAGTATGGTAAATTCATACTACGAATGAGGGAGAAGCCTCCCCCTTAAAAACATCAACCGGACCGTCAGGTTACCTTCCGTCCGCAATAAAATTACGAATATAATTCGCTACCAGGCAACAGCCGGGGACGTATACCTGCCCATGATCGAACCCCTGCAATTCGTATAGCGATACCTTCTTATTACCGATATTCTTTAGTACCGAAGCCAATAAGGCATTCTCTTCATAGCGGTCGGCCATCTCAAGATTCCGGTCGCCGGTAATCAGTACAAAAGGCGGTGTATCTTTACGGGCCTTGTTGCAAGGAGCATATTGGTCGATCACCGGAATACCCTCGGGCAACGAGCGTTCCTTACGTATCGTGAAGTGTGTCACAGTCTGTCCGCTGATAGGAAGATAAGCAGCTATGCTATCGGCATCTACCCCGTATTCCTGAAGATAAGACTTATCCAGTCCCACCATTAAAGTCAAATAGCCTCCTGCCGAATGACCGGTAACGAAAACACGTCTCGGTGAGCCTCCATACTCTTCTATATGTTTATAAGCCCAGGCCACGGCAGCGGCAGCATCCTCTGTATAAGCCGGATTCTGAGCTTTAGGACTCAGGCGGTAATTGACAGCGACGACTGCAAATCCCTGATTCATAAACATCTCGGGAACATGCTTTCCTCCTCCCTCCAATCCACCGCCATGAAACCAGACGATCGTCGGAAAGCCTTTCTTCCCGACCGGATAGTAAACATCGAGTTTGCAACGCTCTTTACGGTAACCGTCCGTTTCCCCCGCAGGAATATACGAAATGTCTTTTACTGTTTTGTACGTCTCCTGTGCCTGTAAGGTCAAGCCAATCAACAGGAGAATGAATGATAAATACTTTCTCATGCTATTAAGTGTTTGTGAATTACTTGGGCAAATATACTACAATAACGACACTGTTTGAAAAATAATGCGTTCCTTTATATACTCAATATCAAAAAAGTATAGAGAAATAACTGCATTAATCCCAATTTAATTACCTTTGTCAATATCATAACCTCCAAACACTTATTTTAATATGAGAAAGATCACCCTCATCATGTTTACGCTGCTAATCTGTGCAGCGCAACAAGTAAAGGCACAAACTGACAGTATGCTCATCCGGCCGACAGTAGATAAAAGAGTCGAACTACTTAGCATTATTTTCCGTTTAACGGGTAACCCGGAGTATAACAGAAACGATTTCAAACTCTACACAGACCGCATCGAATCGCATTTTTCTCCCTATAAAAACCACGAACTTATATCATTCGCACGCTCGTTGGTCAAGACTGACGGTGTTTCATACGATGCAGTGATGAGTATGGCCATCAATCTCGATAACCAGTTCAATCTGCCCGCAGATTATGGTTCACTGGACTCTCGCTGGAATCGGAATCAAGTAGGCCCATTCATAAAACTGCTAAAGAAGTTTGTCAAAGACAGTCGTTTCGATGCCTTTTATCACTCGAACGAGAACTTATATCAAGAGGCTGTAAGTCGTTTTATGCCTATTTACAAAAGCATAGATACCCAATGGTATAATGATTTCTACGGGCAGAAGTCCAACGACCGGTTTCACATTATACTTTCAATGTCCAATGGCCCGGGAAATTACGGACCGAGTGTCACCGACAAGGAAAACATACATAATGTCTTTTCAGTCATGGGAGCATGGGTTACCGATTCCGTAGGAATGGTTGTTTATCCGCCTGAATTAATCTTGCCGATCTTAATCCACGAATTCAACCATTCATTCATAAACTTCGACCCGGAAATGTTCCGCACAAGCGGAGAACAGATTTATGCTGCGGTTGGCGAACAGATGGCGCGCCAAGCCTATGGACAATGGTCTATTGTCCTTACCGAAGCAATGGTACGTGCGGCAGTCATAAAATACATGAAAGACCATAACTTCCCGGCTGTCGAAATCACCAAAGAAACCGTCATACAAAAAACACGTGGCTTTGTCTGGATAAGCAAGCTGGTCGATGAACTCGAGAAGTATTCCTCTGACCGCACGACATACCCGACCCTCAACAGCTATATGCCGCGGCTGGCAGAAGCTTATACAGGCTTTGCCCAATATACCGCAAACTATGATTCTATCCGTCCCAAAGTAGTTTCGATCGACGAATTTACCAACGGCGATACAACCGTTCGGAGCGACATCAAAACTATTACTGTCCACTTCGACCGCCCTTTGGTGGGCCGCGGACACTCTTTCAATTATGGTCACCTCGGAATGGAAGCAATGCCTAAAATTATAAATGTCAACTACGCCAATGACAACCGTACCGTGATTATCGGAGTAGAATTGTTACCCGGGAAAGAGTATGGAATCACTCTTTTAGGACTCTCTTTCCGCACTCCGGAAGGAGATGCCATAAAACCCTACGAAATTTCTTTCAAGACGGCAGAGTGACACAAATTCTCTCTCATTGTCTGTGATCCAGGTAGTAAAAGGCAACCCCGTTTTGGACAAAAAGAGAAAGCAGATGACTGCATTAGCCTAAAATTGATTATCTTTGCACCCCAAAACGGAATATTATCAGAGTAATTGCTCTTTTTCAACTTTACAGGATTACTCTTCCATTTGATAGAAATACACAACTGATTGATAATATAAAAAAGACTATAATATTATGGCATTGCAATGTGGTATTGTCGGACTTCCAAATGTAGGTAAGTCAACACTTTTTAATTGTCTGTCCAATGCGAAAGCACAGGCGGCAAACTTCCCTTTCTGTACAATCGAACCGAACGTAGGCGTAATTACCGTGCCCGACGAACGTTTAAATAAACTGGCTGAGCTGGTACACCCCAACCGCATCGTCCCCACAACAGTAGAAATCGTAGATATCGCCGGACTTGTGAAAGGTGCCAGCAAAGGTGAAGGACTGGGAAACAAGTTCCTGGCCAATATTCGGGAAACCGATGCCATCATTCACGTACTCCGTTGCTTCGACGATGACAATGTAACCCATGTGGACGGAAGTGTAAATCCGGTTCGCGACAAGGAAATCATCGATTACGAATTACAGTTAAAAGACCTGGAAACCATCGAGAGCCGTATCCAGAAAGTACAAAAACAAGCTCAGACCGGAGGAGATAAAGCCGCCAAACAAGCTTATGATGTACTTGTTCAATTCAAGGATGCGTTGGAACAGGGCAAATCGGCGCGTACGGTAACGTTCGAAACAAAAGACGAACAGAAAATAGCGAAAGAATTGTTCTTACTCACCAGTAAACCCGTAATGTATGTTTGCAATGTGGACGAAGCAAGTGCGGTAAATGGAAACAAATACGTAGACATGGTACGTGAGGCAGTAAAGGACGAAGACGCCGAAATCCTGGTAGTAGCCGGAAAAACAGAAGCTGACATCGCCGAACTGGAAACCTACGAAGACCGTCAGATGTTTCTTGCCGAAATCGGCCTGGAAGAATCGGGTGTGGCACGTCTCATTAAATCGGCCTACAAACTGTTGAACCTGGAGACTTATTTCACTGCCGGTGTACAGGAAGTACGTGCCTGGACCTACGAAAAAGGATGGAAAGCTCCACAATGTGCCGGAGTGATCCATACCGACTTTGAGAAAGGTTTTATCCGTGCCGAAGTTATCAAATACGAAGACTTCCTTCAATATGGCTCGGAGGCTGCTGTCAAAGAAGCCGGAAAATTGGGTGTTGAAGGAAAAGAATACGTAGTACAGGATGGAGATATCATGCATTTCCGTTTCAATGTATAACTCATCCGGAATCATCTATTTTCATTCATAAACCGAAGAGGAAGGGTCATAACCCTTTTCACCACTGAGTAACACGGAGTATCACAGAGTTTTTTTAAAAACCAATAATCAACAACTTTAAATCTCCTCCGTGTTACTCAGCGCCCTCTGTGGTGAGTATCGACACCTCCTCCTGTTGTTATCCCTCCTCTCTTCCAACGAAAACTCCCGGTTTTCTACTACTATCTTCAAGCAAATCATTATCTTTGCGACCGGATATCATGCCTAACAAGCAACACATAAAATATCAATAAATATGGAAAGTACCAACAGACTTCGTTATCTTATCGCAGGAACCGGAGGCGTAGGCGGAAGTATAGCCGGCTTTCTGTCACTTGCCGGAAAAGACGTCACTTGCATTGCCCGTGGAGCACATCTGCAAGCAATACAACAAGACGGGCTCAAATTGAAATCAGATTTGAAAGGTGAACATGCTCTACGGATAAATGCCTGCACGGCAGAAGAATATAACGGAAAAGCTGATGTGATATTTGTATGTGTCAAAGGGTATTCCGTAGACTCTATCACAGAGCTTATCAAGCGGGCAGCCCACGACCGAACGATTGTAATTCCCATATTGAATGTATACGGCACAGGACCGCGCATCCAACGTCTCGTACCGGGAGTCACCGTACTGGACGGATGTATCTACATTGTAGGCTTTGTTTCCGGACCGGGCGAAATCACTCAGATGGGAACCATCTTTCGTCTGGTATATGGTGCACACCGGGGAATCCTTGTTCCGGCAGGGCTGATGGAGGCCGTACAGAGGGACTTGCAGGAAAGCGGCATCAAAGTAGAAATCTCTCCCGACATCAATCGGGATACCTTCATTAAATGGTCGTTTATTTCAGCCATGGCAGTCACCGGAGCTTATTTCGATGTCCCGATGGGAGAAGTTCAGAAACCCGGCAAAGTGCGCGATACTTTTATCGGACTCTCTACCGAGAGCGCTGCTCTGGGAAAGAAACTCGGAATTGAATTTAAAGAAGACATAGTCACATACAATCTGAAAGTAATTGATAAACTGGCTCCCGAAAGCACAGCATCCATGCAAAAAGATATAGCACGCGGACACGAATCAGAGGTACAAGGTCTGCTCTTTGACATGATAACAGCAGCCGAAGAGCAAGGTATCGATGTGCCTACTTATCGGGAAGTTGCTAAAAAATTCATCAAACAATAAAGAAATCAATATGAACAACCTTCTTTTATCTATCAACTGGAACCCAAATCCGGAATTATTTAATCTTTTCGGCATCTCAATCCGTTATTACGGACTATTGTGGGCTATCGGAATATTCTTTGCTTACATAGTGGTGCACTATCAATATCGTGATAAGAAGATAGACGAAAAGAAGTTGGGACATTGCCTGTTCTATGATCCGGGATATTACCTAAATCATTTTTGGGAAATGATACTTCCGGTTAAATTTCTTCCGGGAGGTGGATGGAAGTTCACGGGTTATGAAGGACTGGCCAGTCATGGAGGTACCCTCGGGCTGATCATTTCTCTCTGGCTCTATTGCCGCAAAACGAAAATGAATTATATGGATGTGGTAGATATGATTGCCGTAGCCACTCCTATTACGGCATGTTTCATTCGCCTTGCCAATCTGATGAATTCCGAAATCATAGGTAAGGTAACCGATGTATCCTGGGCATTCGTTTTCGAACGGGTAGACATGCAACCACGGCATCCGGCACAACTTTATGAAGCAATCGCCTATTTTATCCTCTTCCTGGTAATGATGTTCCTCTATAAGAACTATAGCAAAAAACTACATCGGGGGTTCTTCTTCGGACTTTGCCTGACAGCTATCTTCACTTTCCGCTTCTTTGTAGAATTCCTGAAAGAAAATCAGGTGGACTTCGAAAATAGCATGGCACTGAACATGGGTCAATGGTTAAGCATCCCGTTCGTAATTATCGGCATTTACTTTATGTTTTTCTACGGAAAGAAAAAGAGTGTAAAATGAAACATATAATTGATATTAAAACCTGGGAAAGAAAAGAAAATTATGAATTTTTCCTTGGTTTCCAGAATCCCACTATCTCCATTACTTCAGAAGTAGAATGTTCGGGTGCCAAAACACGTGCCAAAGCCGCCGGAGAATCCTTCTTCCTGCACTACCTTTATGCCGTGTTGCGTGCTGTCAATGAAATCAAAGAGTTCCGATTCCGCATTGATTCTGAAGGACGGGTAGTTTATTTCGATACAGTGGATATGCTGACTCCCATTAAAGTGACAGATAACGGACGTTTTTTACTGACGACCCTGGTATCCTGATTTTAAGACTTTCTACGCAGAAGCCAAAGCCATCATTAGCGGAATAGATCCGGATAAAGATCCTTATGAAGCAGAAAAGACAGGAGGTAGTGATTTACTGGATGTAGTGCTCCTCAGCGCTACTCCCGATTTATATTTCACCTCACTGACTTGTACGCAGGAACATCGTCACGGTGGTAATTACCCGTTAATGAATGCGGGTAAAGCCGTTATAAGAGGTGGGTATTAGTGATGCCCATCGCTATGACCATTCATCATGGATTTATAGACGGACATCACTTATCTCTGTTTTATAAAAGGTGGAAGAGTTTCTTAAATAATTATTTTCCCTGACTATCTTTTGATATCATTCAGTTTGTTTAATGCCTCAATCGGAGTAAGATTATTCACATCCAGATGAAGTATTTCATCCCGGATCTGACACAAGATCGGGTCATCAAGCTGAAAGAAACTCAACTGCATACCTCCGCGATTCTCACTGACTTCTGCCCTTACCCGAAATTCCCTGCTGGCGGTTGTCAGATTCGAGTTGCTTCAGAATTTCATTGGCACGTTTCACAATACTTTAGGCATGCCTGCCATCTTGGCCACATGGATACCGAACGAGTGCTCACTTCGCCCCTTTCAAGTTTCCGGAGGAAAATAACTTTATTATCCACCTCCTTAACCGATACGTTATAATTCTTAATACGCTTAAAGGATTTCTCCATTTCGTTCAGTTCATGGTAGTGAGTAGCGTGTACGTGCCTTTGCCTTCGGATGCTCGTGGATATACTCTACAATAGCCCAAGCTATGGATATTCCGTCGTAAGTAGAAGTTCCGCGTCCCAATTCATCGAACAGGACAAGGCTTCGGGAAGAAATATTATTCAGAATATCAGACGCTTCATTCATCTCGACCATAAAAGTAGATTCTCCTACAGAGATATTGTCACTGGCACGACCCGAGTAAAAATCTTATCTACCAATCCGATATGAGCGCTTTCGGCCGGAACGAACGAACCAATCTGGGCAAGCAGGGTGATCAATGCAGTCTGCCTTAACAGGGCCGACTTACCGGCCATATTCGGACCGGTAATAATGATAACCTGCTGGGTAGCGTTATCCAACAACACATCGTTAGCTATATATTTTCTCCGATAGGCAGTTGCTTTTCAATTACCGGATGCCGCTGACGAATATCCAATACATCATTATCTTCAATCACCGGGCGAATATAATTATTCTCTTTGGCTACATTGGCAAATGAAAGCAGGCAGTCAATGCGGGCTATCTGGTTAGCATTGATCTGGATGGCAGGTATAATTCACTCAATGCCTGTACAAGTTCTGTATACAGGCGAGTCTCCAATACCAGGATCTTGTCTTCGGCACCCAGAATTTTCTCTTCATATTCTTTCAGTTCCTGAGTGATATAACGTCCGCATTTACCAACGTCTGCTTACGTATCCACTCTTGCGGACTTTATCTTTATGCACATTCCGCACTTCAATATAGTATCCGAAAACACTGTTATAAGCAATCTTCAAACTAGGTATTCCTGTCAGTTCACTTTCACGTTGCTGTATCTTAAGCAGATAATCTTTGCCAGAATAAGCAATCTGCCGAAGCTCATCCAATTCCGTATCTACACCATCTTTTATGACTCTTATTTATCAACAGAGGAGGATCATTAATCTCTTTTCAATCCGGTCACGAATAGAAATACAAAGATTCAACTGCTCACCGATTCTGGTTCAAACTCGGATTATCGGCCTGTTGACAAGCCTCTTTAATAGGTTCAATTGCTTGTAAAGCAACTTTTAACTGTACTACCTCACGAGGAGAACACGCCCGACGGCTACTTTTGAAATGATACGTTCCAAATCTCCGATCCGATGCAGTTCGTCTTCAATCAACTCCCTGAAATCCGGTTTACGAAAGAAGTATTCTACTACATTCAGCCGGTCATTAATGGGTTTCTCATCTTTTAAAGGAAATACCATCCAACGCTTCAACAGACGGGCTCCCATAGGACTGATAGTCTTGTCAATAACATGAAGCAAACTGCTGCCACCATCGTTCATGCTACCGATCAACTCCAGGCTACGCACTGTAAATTTATCAAGACGCACATATTTGTCTTCCTCGATACGTGCCAGCGAAGTGATATGTCCTACCTGTGTATGTTCCGTCATATCCAGATATTGCAGGATAGCTCCGGAAGCTATAATACCATTCTTGAGATGCTCAACCCGAATCCTTTCAGATTCTTTGTTTCAAAATGCTTCAGCAACTTCTCCCGGAACTGGATTCGGTAAATACCCAATCATCCAGTTCAAAAGTAAAGAACTTACTTCCGAAATTTCCCTCAAACATTCCGCGTTTCCCACGTTCGAAAAGAATCTCTTTCGAGCAAAATTATTCAGCAGCTTATCTACATAGTCAAAGGTCCTTCAGCCGTCAGGAACTCTCCGGTAGAAATATCCAGAAATGCAATACCACAAGCCGATTTTCCAAAATGAACAGCTGCCAGAAAGTTATTTTCCTTATAATTTAAGACATTATCATTGATCGAAACACCCGGAGTAACTAACTCCGTAATGCCACGCTTCACCAATTTCTTCGTTGTCTTAGGATCTTCAAGCTGGTCACATATGGCCACCCGCTTACCTGCACGGATCAATTTCGGCAGGTATGTATCTAACGCATGATGCGGAAATCCCGCCATCTCAACGGTTTTACCCTTTCCATTGGCACGTTTTGTGAGAGTAATTCCTAATATTTCAGCTGCAATAATCGCATCGGTAGAATAAGTTTCATAGAAGTCTCCGCACCGGAACAGCATCACTGCATCCGGATGCTTAGCCTTCAGGTCAAGAAACTGTTTCATCATCGGGGTTAATTCAATATCATTGCTCACGGATAGTCTTCTTTTTAAGTTCATAAATAACAAGGCAAAGATAGCGGTTTCCCTCAAATCTACCTATCCTAACAGACAGTTTTACCATACCTAAAATAATGTATATTGATCGGTCTGCCCCTTATTCCGATAATAAGTTTGGCTATTATCATTTCTAAATAAACCTTTCAAAAAGAGTCTGTTTTATTAATAACTTTATTATATCCTTTAAAATATATTATAAAACACCGATTTTTATCCGAATTACTTGCTATTTTCGCAGGAAGTCGTACCTTTGCAATGTGTTTTTCATAGTATTAGATTTAAGGTTAACAAAGGTTGGAGCAAGGCGTTGCTCCTTTTTTTATGCCCATATCCCAACATCCTCTCAACCGGAGGAAGTATGAATCACAACAGTCTCCGATCCACCCCAAATATAGAATTTCAGAGCTTTCAACACTTAACAAATCACATTATTTTCTTAAAACGTGTTATAAAACATACTAATTTACTTGGTTTATTTGCTATTTTCGCAGAAAGCCGTACCTTTGCAACTGTGTTTTTCATAGTATTAGATTTAAGGTTAACAAAGGTTGGAGCAAGGCGTTGCTCCTTTTTTTATGCCCGTACTTATCTATCCCCCTCCATAAGGCTTCTCTAAAAAAGCTTTTAAAACCTTAACGTTTGGTCGGTTAATGATTTCCCGATAATTTAAATACCTATATTAGATCCCTTAATTAATCCGTTACACAATACAATTATGAAAAACAAATCCGCCTGTTTCTTTGTACTCTCCCTGTTTGTCTGCTCCATGTTTACTTCATGTAACAAAGAATCTACTACCGAATGTCAGACTATCGACTTCTCTACCCTTTTTGACGGCCAACCGGAAAAGATCCCTTTGAAAGAATGGGCAAAATCCATACACTTTGTCCAATTAGAAACCAATGATTCCATACTGATAGGTAATATCCGCGCAACAATCCTACATAAAGACAAAATACTGGTACATCACAATAATTTATCCCTTTTCGATCTGTCGGGCAAATTTATTTGTAACATAGGTAGCAAAGGAGGAGGTCCCACCGAATATAGCGGCATTAATAATGCTTGGACAGATGATGAAGGCATTCACATTTTCGACATAGCCAACAAAATTAAAACATATAACTGGAACGGAAAATGGATAAAGACCGAACCTATCCCGGAAAGCAATATCAAAGAAGTATTTCCCCTTGCATCAGGTAATAATATAAAAGCCGGTTATATACAGAATATTACCGGAAATGAACCTCACAAAATTTACCTATTCAAAGACAGCACCATCCTGGCTAAAATACCCTATGGCAAATCCTTTCAAAAAGGAGAGATGACAATGGTATTCTACAATGAATGCTATCCATTCCATGCAAATGGCCGGACTTTCTTTAAAGAGATGTTCAACGATACCATTTTTTCCATCGATAATCAATATCAACCCGTTCCACGTTGGTACATTGAATTAGGAAAATACAAAATAGCAGAAGATGCCCGCTACACATTAACCGATCCCAGAAAAAGTGTCTTTGACAATGCAGCGACTTTAACTCCCATCGGGAAATGGGATAATAAACTTTTCTTTTCTGCAAGGGCCAATAAACAGAATTATCTTTTTTACTATGACCTGAAAGAAAAGAAATCCAATAGCATTCAAATTTCTTACCCGGAAAATTCATTCGCCATACCGGAAGAACATTCATTCATACCTAAGTGTATGTCTGACGACGGAAAATATCTGATTTCGTATGAAATACAAGAGAATGATGAAAATCCGGTGATCATATTAGCGGAAAAATAATAAAGAAATCGGGATATAGTCTTTGTAAACTATATCCCGATTCGTTATCCTTTCAGCACATCTTCGTGCTCAAACCTATTGAATGAATGTCATCATTTTTATCTTTTGAGTAATCATATACCTAATCGATGATTACAAATATAAATACTAAAATTTAAATTATCAACAAATATAAGATTTTTATTTTCTGATTCTTCCTTTTCATACCTATTTTGTTTTTTAGCTATCTTCGTGGTTATCTGAAAATAATCATGTAAATTTGCTCCCTCATATAAAGCATATATTATAAATCACTATAAACAAAAGGTTATCGCTATGGAATATAATTTCAGGGAGATCGAAAAGAAATGGCAGAAAATTTGGGTAGACAACCATACCTACCAGGTAAATGAAGATGCATCCAAACAAAAATTCTATGTACTCAATATGTTCCCCTATCCTTCGGGTGCCGGACTGCACGTAGGTCATCCCCTGGGATATATTGCCTCAGACATTTATGCGCGCTATAAACGCCTGCAAGGATTTAACGTATTGAACCCGATGGGATATGATGCTTACGGACTGCCGGCCGAACAATATGCTATTCAAACCGGACAGCACCCTGCAATTACCACTGTTAATAACATCAACCGCTATCGTGAACAATTAGATAAGATTGGTTTCTCTTTCGACTGGAATCGTGAAATTCGCACTTGCGATCCGGAATATTATCATTGGACCCAATGGGCATTTATCAAAATGTTCAACAGCTATTATTGCAATGATGAAAAACAGGCACGTCCCATCGAAGAGTTAATAGAAGCTTTTAGTACCAACGGAACACAAGGTATGAACGTAGCCTGTGGCGAAGAAATGGACTTCACTGCCGACGAATGGAATGCTAAAAGCGAAAAAGAACAACAGGAAATCCTCATGAACTACCGTATAGCCTATTTGGGTAATACAATGGTAAACTGGTGTCCGGCTTTGGGTACCGTACTTGCCAATGATGAAGTAGTTGACGGTGTTTCCGAAAGAGGCGGTTATCCCGTTATTCAAAAAGTGATGCGTCAGTGGTGCCTGCGCGTATCCGCTTATGCACAACGTTTGCTCGACGGACTTGAAACCGTAGAATGGACCGACTCGCTGAAAGAGACTCAACGCAACTGGATAGGACGCAGCGAAGGTGCTGAAATGAACTTTAAAGTGAAAGATTCGGATATTGAATTTACCATCTTTACAACCCGTGCCGACACGGTATTTGGAGTTACTTTCATGGTGCTTGCCCCGGAAAGTGAATTAGTAGCCAAGTTGACCACTCCGGAACAAAAAGCCGAAGTAGACGCTTATCTGGACCGTACCAAAAAACGTACCGAACGCGAACGTATTGCCGACCGTAGCGTAAGCGGCGTATTCTCCGGAAGCTATGCCATTAACCCATTGACCAACGAACCCATACCGGTATGGATTAGCGATTATGTATTAGCAGGTTACGGTACAGGTGCCATCATGGCTGTTCCTGCACACGATAGCCGTGACTATGCTTTTGCCAAACATTTCAATCTGGAAATTCGTCCGCTGATCGAAGGTTGCGACGTCAGTGAAGAAAGCTTCGACGCCAAAGAAGGCATCATGATGAATTCTCCCCGTCCGGGAGCTCCCGAAGGTGGACTCGTATTGAACGGATTGACCGTAAAAGAAGCAATCGCCAAAACTAAAGAATATATCAAGGCAACCGGATTAGGCCGTGTGAAAGTCAATTTCCGTCTGCGTGATGCAATTTTCTCACGTCAGCGCTATTGGGGCGAACCATTCCCGGTTTACTACAAAGACGGAATGCCTTACATGATTGATGAAAGTTGCCTCCCGCTGGAATTGCCGGAAGTAGCCAAATTCCTTCCTACCGAAACCGGTGAACCACCATTGGGACATGCCACTAAATGGGCATGGGACACTGTCAACAAATGCGTGACAGACAATGAAAACATTGATAATATAACCATTTTCCCACTGGAACTGAATACGATGCCGGGATTTGCCGGTTCATCCGCCTATTATCTGCGCTATATGGATCCGCGCAATCACGAAGCTCTCGTTTCTCCCACCGTGGATCAGTACTGGAAAAATGTAGACTTATATGTAGGAGGTACGGAACATGCTACCGGACACTTGATTTATTCACGTTTCTGGAATAAGTTCCTGCACGATTGGGGTATCTCCGTAGCCGAAGAGCCTTTCCAGAAACTTGTAAATCAGGGAATGATACAAGGACGAAGTAACTTTGTCTACCGTATCAAGGATACCAATACTTTCGTATCTCTCAATCTGAAAGATCAATATGAAGTTACTCCTATCCACGTAGATGTCAACATCGTATCCAACGATATCCTCGACCTGGAAGCTTTCAAGGCTTGGAGACCCGAATACGAAACTGCCGAATTTATTCTGGAAGACGGCAAGTATATCTGTGGATGGGCTGTTGAAAAGATGAGTAAATCTATGTTCAATGTGGTAAATCCGGATATGATTGTTGAAAAATACGGTGCCGATACACTCCGTATGTACGAAATGTTCCTCGGACCGGTTGAACAGTCCAAACCTTGGGATACGAACGGAATAGATGGCGTACATCGTTTCATCAAAAAATTCTGGTCATTGTTCTATGACAGAAACGGCGAATATCTGGTAAAAGACGAACCGGCTACCAAAGAAGAACTAAAAGCACTCCATAAGTTGATTAAGAAAGTAACCGGTGATATCGAACAATTCTCTTACAACACTTCAGTAAGTGCTTTCATGATCTGTGTCAATGAACTTTCAAGTCTGAAATGCAATAAAAAAGAGGTATTGGAGCAACTCATCGTAGTTCTTGCACCTTTTGCTCCGCATGTATGCGAAGAGTTATGGGATACACTGGGAAACACCACCTCTGTATGTGATGCACAATGGCCGGCTTTCAACGAGCAATACCTGGTAGAAGATACGGTTAATTACACCATTTCTTTCAATGGTAAAGCACGTTTCAATATGGAATTTCCGGCTGATGCCGCCAGCGATGCGATTCAAGCCACTGTACTTGCCGACGAACGCTCGTTAAAATGGACAGAAGGCAAAACACCGAAGAAAGTTATCGTAGTCCCGAAGAAGATTGTTAACATTGTTATTTAATACCTACACACAAAATGATTAGTAAACCCACAAAATCCGATGTAATGCGAGAGTTGAGAGATTATATTTTCATCACTCTCGGACTGATAAGTTATGCATTAGGCTGGACAGCTTTTCTGATTCCTTATCAGATCACTACAGGTGGAACAACCGGTATCGGTGCCATCATCTATTATGCAACAGGTTTCCCCATTCAATGGTCCTACTTCATCATCAACGCTGTCCTGATGACATTTGCTATTAAGATACTCGGTCCGAAATTCAGTATAAAGACGACATACGCCATCTTTATGCTCACTTTCTTCCTATGGTTCTTCCAACTGATCATTGTGGACGATAAAGGAGCTCCGCTTCAGTTGGTAGGAGAAGGGCAGGACTTTATGGCTTGCATCATCGGAGCCATCATGTGTGGTCTCGGATTAGGGGTGGTATTTAATAATAACGGCAGCACGGGTGGTACCGATATCATTGCAGCCATTGTTAATAAATATAAGGACGTTACTCTCGGACGAATGATCATGTTCTGTGATATCATTATCATCAGTTCATGCTATTTCATCTTTAACGACTGGCGCAGAGTGATATTCGGTTTCGTTACCTTGTTTATCATCGGTTTCGTTCTGGACTATGTAGTCAACAGCGCCCGTCAATCGGTACAGTTCTTTATCTTTTCGAAAGATTATGCAAAGATTGCCGACCGCATTACGAAAGAAACCCATCGGGGAGTGACCGTACTTGACGGATTGGGCTGGTACAGCCAGAATAATGTAAAAGTATTAGTTGTACTTGCCTACAAACGTCAGTCACTCGATATTTTCCGTTTAGTGAAAGATATCGATCCGAATGCTTTTATCTCGCAGAGTTCGGTAATCGGTGTATATGGTGAAGGATTCGACCGCCTGAAAATAAAATAAACTGCATACAATGAAACGTAAACTTGTTTTCGCAACCAATAATGCACATAAGCTGGAAGAAGTATCTGCTATCTTAGGGGATAAAGTCGAGCTACTCAGCCTGAATGACATCAATTGTCATACAGATATTCCGGAGACAGCAGAGACTCTTGAAGGCAATGCATACCTCAAATCATCTTTTATTTACCGGAACTACGGATTAAACTGCTTTGCCGATGACACGGGACTGGAGGTTGAATCACTGGGAGGTGCTCCGGGTGTCTATTCGGCCCGTTATGCCGGTGGAGAAGGACACAATGCGGAAGCCAACATGTTGAAACTCCTCCACGAACTGGAAGGAAAAGACAACCGTAGAGCACAGTTCCGTACGGCTATTTCGCTCATTCTGGATGAAAAGGAGTATCTCTTCGAAGGAATCATAAAAGGCGAAATAATCAAAGAAAAAAGAGGTGATTCCGGATTCGGATATGATCCGGTATTCGTTCCTGAAGGATACGACCGGACCTTTGCCGAATTAGGTAATGAAATTAAAAATCAAATCAGTCATCGTGCTTTGGCTGTGAACAAACTATGTGAATTTCTTCGTTCGATCTGATCGATAAAACGAAATAAATAAAATGAATCCTTCGGCTGAATATAATTTCAAACCGAAGGATTTTTTTATACTTACCGATGTCGGCAGACGGCACTTCCCCACCCGCTACTAATGTGACCAAATATGACATCAAACATCAGGAGATGAATGGGTACATGCGAAATACATAACGAAGCTGAATAAAATTCATTTCAATACTTCATTCATCCTGAAACACTAAGCTTACATTACAAAAACATCCGGATGTTCTGCATTAGAACATCCGGATGTTTTATATCATAACATGGGGATCTTATTCAGCAAAACATCCCCATGTTATTACTCTATACTCTTTACTTTATTCTTCCGGACTCTATCCTTTTTCTCTGGTCCTTTATCCAATTTATCCCTCTTTTTCCTAAAGAGTAACCGCCATTCAATGGATCTTTCCTGTTTAAACACTATACACTTATTATTAACAGGTATTTCAACCGGTCTTGTTAATAACAAAAAATCGTATTATACCTTTATATATAAGTATAATACGATTCTTTTATATGATAAATACATTCAATATTAACCGGAAAGTTAACTTATTATTCACAACCTGTTTATAAGCCTAACTTAGCTGAAATCTCCAGCATCCGCTTAATCGGCTTTACCGCCTCTCTGGCAACTTCCGGGTCAACAGTTACTTCCGGGAATTCGTATTTAAGGCAATTATAGAGCTTTTCCAGCGTGTTCAGCCGCATGAAGTTACATTCATTGCATCCACAGGTACTATCGTTAGGAGGAGCCGGAATGAATGTTTTTTGAGGGCACTTTTTCTGCATCTCGTGTAAGATACCAGCCTCCGTGGCCACAATGAACCGTTGCTTGTCACTGTTCACTGCATATTTTAATAAAGCCGCTGTAGATCCCACCATATCGGCCAACTTTAATACCACACTCTTACATTCGGGATGCGCCAATACTACCGCATCGGGATATTGTGCTTTCAGTTCTACAATCTTCTCCACCGAAAACTGTTCATGCACATGGCAAGCTCCGTCCCACAACAGCATTTCACGTCCTGTAATCGAATTGATATAATTTCCCAGGTTACGATCCGGGCCGAAAATAATCTTTTCATCTTTCGGGAAACTTTCAACGATCTGTTTTGCATTAGTCGAAGTCACTACTACATCTGTCACCGCTTTCACAGCTGCCGTTGTATTCACATACGAGATCACCGTATATCCCGGATGTGCTTTCACAAACTCAGCAAACTTATCTGCCGGACAGCTGTCTGCCAACGAACATCCTGCATTCAAGTCGGGCACCAGCACCTTCTTGTCCGGACAAAGCACCTTTGCGGTTTCTCCCATAAAATGAACGCCACACATCACAAGAATATCCGCATCGGTTTTGGCTGCAATTTGAGCCAAAGCCAGACTGTCCCCAATGTAGTCGGCAATATCCTGTATTTCGCCTTTCTGGTAATAGTGTCCCAGGATTACCGCATTCTTTTCTTTTTTCAGTTCATTGATGGCTGCTTTCAGATCAATGCTTTTGTCTACGGACTCGTCAACGAATCCCTTATTCACCCATTCTTCTCGATTCATTATATTCTTATTTTTTCTCTTCTTTTAAAAAGAAATCCTTTGTTAGTGATTATAGCCTGTTAATAGTGTTAGCAAATAAACCGGCTTTTTCTTGCCGGATAAGTTATTAGTTACTTATCTAAGTTTATAATCAGTTTATGAACGTGTCTATTTATTGATAATAAGCTATATTGCTAACTTCATTAACACCTTGTTGATAAAGTGCAAAGTTAAAAACTTTATGGATATAAACAGGCTAATTAGTACTGAAAAATCTGTTGAAGTATGCTTGGAAAGTTGAAGCTAACTTTTTTGTATTGTTCATATCCTGTTGCTCTTATACCTTCATTTGAATAATGCAAGAATTAGTTTTCAAAATATATGCTGATTCTTTTGACAGGTTTTAAACCGTTATCAACACCTATGTTAACAAGAAAAGAATTACTTTTGCAACATACTAACAGAAACGACATCATCATGCGAAAATTGAAAATAACCGAGCTGAACCGGATAAGTATAGAAGAGTTTAAAGAAGCTGATAAATTGCCTTTAGTTGTAGTGTTGGACGATATACGGAGTTTGCATAATATCGGTTCTGTGTTTCGTACGGCAGATGCTTTCCGGATTGAATGTATTTATCTGTGTGGAATTACGGCTACTCCTCCCCATCCCGAGATGCATAAGACAGCTTTGGGAGCCGAGTTTACAGTGGATTGGAAGTATGTTAATAACGCAGTTGAAACGGTTGATAACCTCCGGAGTGAAGGATATGTGGTATACTCTGTCGAACAGGCGGAGGGGAGTATCATGTTGGATGAGTTAACACTGGACCGTTCGAAGAAATATGCTGTAGTTATGGGAAATGAAGTAAAAGGAGTGCAGCAGGAGGTTATTGACCATTCGGATGGTTGTATTGAGATTCCCCAATATGGCACAAAACATTCATTGAATGTATCGGTAACAGCAGGAATTGTGATCTGGGATTTATTTAAAAAGTTGAAGTAAATTATCGACGGCCTGTTAATAAGAAAGGTGTGTCGAAACTTGTAATGCAGATTGGCACAGATAACTATTGCTAGTTAACAATCAATTAAGTTCACTCTATGTCATTCTGTGGTGAATTATGATATACCCTCTTGGATTATGGGAATCTACACTATTTACAATTGTCCGCTTTCTACCAACAGTATCACTCGTTCGGTTAACTTATCTTCTCCTTCGGGGTCATATTGTTTTTTTAAACTGGCTCCGAAAAGAGCGGCAAATGTTTGATAGAATCCTGCTTTAAAAGGTCCCATAAATGCTTTTACCAGTTCATAAGAACTTTGATGGCTTTGCCGGTCTATCAGCTTTATCAACAGTTTGCCTTGTGCAAAAGAGAGCTTTTTCATTCGTGGAGTATATTGCTCCTTCAATCCTTTTTCCACCCGTTTGATATGACGTTGGCGGGCTTTTTCGTTGGGCAGGGTCTGTAAGTATTCGTAAGTTTCAATGATGGTGCGGTTAATTTCTCTGGCAATAGGATACACTTTCTTCACATTTCTCACCAATTTATAATATTCCATCTGCTCTTTTCTGTTTCTGAATTTTAAAGGCTTGAATATATGAATGGTCGGAATCTTGAAAGCCGGGATTGTATCACCATTATACACACACATAGGTACCAGGTATCCACCGAGATTTGTTTTTTCCTGTGCCAGTGATTCGGAAGAAAACAATAAGGCGATAGATAACATTAAAAGTCCTATGGTAAGCCTCATATTCATTTTGCAAAAATAAAGGATTAAATTTATATTAATGGTTTTCCTTGCAGCATTAACCTATTTAAATTATCTTCGACAATTCGTTTGCTATTTAAAACACAATAATCACACTCGATATGAACGAAAGCATATCTATATTGAGTATATTCCTACTTGTTAATATGACGTTGATAACTTCTACTTGCCATGCTCAGAATCGTTCGGATTATCCTTGGGAAGAGGTGATGGAAAACTTGTCTATATCCGATGAAGAAGGAGATATACGTAATTGGGAGAATGAATTGGAGGAATTAACCGATCTTGTTAACAACCCTGTTAATATAAACTCTGCCACCAAAGAGCAGTTACAGCGGTTTCCTTTTCTTAATGATGTTCAGATTGAGAATTTACTTGCGTACATTTATATTCACGGATCAATGCAGACTGTCTATGAACTTCAGTTAGTGGAGGAGTTGGATCGGCAGACTATTCAATATCTGCTTCCTTTTGTCTGTGTAGAGCCTGTTGATAAGAAAGAGTCTGTTACGTTAAAGCAGATTTTAAAATATGGAAAACATGAAGCGGTGACTCGTATGGATGTGCCTTTGTATAAGCGTAAGGGATACGAGAAAAATTACTTGGGTCCTGCTGTTTATAACTCGGTGAAATATGGATTTCACTATCGGGAAAAGGTTTATGCAGGTATAGTTGCCGAGAAAGATAGCGGCGAACCTTTCGGAGCTTTACATAATAAGCAGGGATACGATTACTACTCTTTCTATCTACTTCTTCATGATATAGGAATACTGAAAACTGGAATTGTAGGAAACTATCGGTTGAACTTCGGTCAGGGACTGGTACTCGGACAAGGTTCTATGTTTGGAAAAACAGCTTATTCTTCGTCTTTCACTTTCAGGAGTACAGGTATACGCAGACATACTTCTACCGACGAATATAATTATTTCCGTGGGAGTGGCATAGCTCTAAAATGGAAACAATGGACACTTTCCGTATTTTATTCACATCGTTCGTTGGATGGAGTGATAAAAGGCGGTGAAATTACCTCGATTTATAAAACAGGTTTACACCGAAGCGAAAAGGAAGCTGATAAAATGAATCAATTGACTATGCAGATGAGCGGAGGAAATATCAGTTATACTGGAAATAGTTATCAACTGGGTATAACCGGTGTTTATTACTGTTTTAACAGGTCTTATGAACCGGAACTTAAAGACTATTCAAAATACAACCTACATGGTCGTTCTTTTTATAATCTGGGTATGGATTATAAATATCGTTTTCATCGTTTTTCTATACAAGGAGAAGCAGCTTTGGGGATCAGTGGTATGGCTTTTATGAATCAGGTGCTTTATTCTCCTTTACAAGATATCCGGTTGATGTTGGTTCACCGTTATTATTCCCATGATTATTGGGCTATGTTTGCTCATTCATTTAGTGAAGGAAGTAGTGTTCAGAATGAAAACGGATGGTATCTGGCTGCTTCTGTAAATCCTTTCAACCGTTGGACATTTTTTGTTTCTGCCGATCTGTTTTCTTTTCCGTGGTGGAGGTACCGGATAAGTAAGGCCTCGAAAGGAGTGGATCTGCTCTTTCAGGCAAATTACGTTCCGTCGAAAACGGTTGATATGTATGTGAATTACCGTTATAAACAAAAAGAACGTGATGTGACCGGTACGCAGGGAAAAGTGATTCTGCCCACCTATCATCACCGGCTGCGTTATCGATTGAACTATTTACCCTGCTCTTCGTTATCTCTCCGGACAACAGTCGATTATAATCATTTTCATTCATCCGGAAAAACGGCTGGACAAGGTTATCAACTGACGCAGACGGCTGGATGGAAACTTCCCTGGTTGCCTCTGACAGCAGAATTGCAAGGTAGCTATTTTCATACAGACGATTATGATTCACGCATTTATATCTACGAGAAAGGGTTGCTGTATTCTTTTTATACTCCATCTTTTCAGGGAGAAGGTGTTCGCTTGGCTATTCATTTTCGCTATGATATGAACAAGTATTGGACAGCAATTGCCAAGCTCGGACAAACCACATATTTTGATCGTGATGAAATAGGTTCCGGCAACGACCTGATCAGGGGAAATAAAAAAACGGATGTACAAATGCAGCTGCGTCTAAAGTTTTAGTAATTTTGTAGAAATTCAAAACAGTTTCTAAGATTGAACGATTAAACAGAATTAAGTATGACTATTATTTTTCCTTCTCCTATATTCGGACCGGTTCATTCACGTCGGTTAGGGGTCTCACTTGGAATAAATTTGCTTCCTTCCGACGGAAAAGTATGTTCTTTCGATTGCATTTATTGTGAATGTGGTTACAATGGTGAACATCGTCCTAAATCTTCATTACCGACCCGCGAAGAAGTCCGTATGGCTCTGGAAGAGAAATTAAAAGAGATGAAAAGCAACGGACCTGCTCCCGACGTACTGACTTTCGCCGGAAACGGTGAGCCGACTGTTCATCCTCACTTTCCGGAGATTATCGAGGATACACTTGCTTTGCGTGATGCTTACTTTCCGGATGCAAAGGTGAGTGTGCTCAGTAATGCTACTTTTATTAACCGTCCGGCTGTATTCGATGCGTTGAACAGGGTGGATAATAACATTTTAAAGTTGGACACGGTGGATGAAGAGTATATCCGGACTGTAGATCGTCCGAACGGACGATACGATCTGAATGGAACAGTCGGACTTTTAAAAGCTTTTAAAGGTAATTGTATCGTGCAGACTATGTTTATGAAAGGAAAATATAAGGGGAAAGATGTGGATAATACTTCTGACAAGTATGTACTTCCCTGGTTGAAAGTTGTAAAGGATATTGCCCCAAGACAGGTGATGATTTATACGATCGATCGGGAAACTCCCGATCAGGACTTGCAAAAAGCTACTCATGAAGAGTTGGATCGTATTGTGGCTCTTCTCACGAAAGAAGGACTTTCGGCATCTGCTTCTTATTGAGAATTATTCTTAAACGTATCATTTATAAAAAAGATTTGGATATGATGAAACCAATTGCTGTCAACCAACTTAGTGATAATTTCTTTGAAACCATCAGTAAAGAATGGATGTTGGTAACTGCCGGTAATAAAGATGCTTTTAATACCATGACTGCCAACTGGGGTGGTATCGGATTTCTGTGGAATAAACCGGTTGTTTATGTTTTCATTCGTCCGGAAAGATATACGTTCGGCTTTATGGAGAAAAGTGATTATTTCACTCTTTCTTTTTTAGGGGAGGAGAATAAAAGTATTCATAAAATATGTGGTTCTAAGTCGGGACGTGAGGTGGATAAGATCAAGGAGACCGGATTGAAACCGATGATTACCGATAAAGGCAACGTTCTGTTCGAACAAGGAAGGTTGAGTCTGGAATGCCGGAAATTATATACCGATGTGTTGCGGAAAGAAAATTTTCTGGATCCGTCTGTGTATGAACAATGGTATACTACACATGGAGGTTTGCATCATGTGTATGTGGCGGAGATTACGAGTGCATGGATAAAAGATAAATCTTAATAGCTTAATTTATGAAAAACAATTGTCTGATATGTTCCTTATTGTTTGCTTCGGGAATTCAGAATGCTTGGGGAGCTCAAATAACAGACCGTAAAGCGAATCCTGATCAAGCGAAACCCAATATAATTCTGATTATGTGTGATGATATGGGGTTTTCTGATTTATCGTGTTATGGCGGAGAAGTACATACACCACATATTGATTTTCTGGCGGAAAACGGGATACGTTTCAGTCAATTTAAAAATACGGGACGCAGTTGCCCCAGCCGGGCGGCTTTGCTGACAGGTAGATATCAACACGAAGTAGGTATGGGCTGGATGACTGCTGTGGATGAACATCGTCCGGGATACAGAGGACAGATATCGGACCGGTATCCTACAATCGCAGAGGTATTTCGTGAAAATGGGTACCACACTTATATGAGCGGTAAATGGCATGTTACCGTTGAAGGAGCATTTACCCAACCTAATGGAAGCTATCCGGTTGAACGGGGATTTGAGAAATATTACGGTTGCCTTTCGGGAGGGGGCAGCTATTATACCCCCAAACCGGTATTTTCGGGTTTGCAGCGCATTACGGAGTTTCCGAAAGACTATTATTATACCACAGCCATAACCGATTCTGCCGTTAGTTTTATCCGTCAACATCCGGTTGATGAACCTATGTTTATGTATTTGGCTCACTATGCTCCTCATCTGCCCCTTCAGGCTCCAAAAGAGAGAGTAGAGGCTTGTCGGGAAAAGTATAAAGCGGGATATGACGTATTGCGTAAACAACGCTTCGAACGCATCCGTCGCAATGGCTTAATCGACATTGAAGGAGAACTTCCGGTATTTGAAAAAGAGTTTGGAGGAAAACGTCCCGCATGGAATAGTCTTACTCCGCAGCAGCAGGAACGATGGATTACGGAAATGGCTACTTATGCTGCCATGATTGAAATTATGGACGATGGTATCGGAGAAGTAATAAAAGCCACTAAGGAAAAAGGTATATTTGATAATACCATATTTTTATTCTTAAGTGATAACGGTGCTACCAATGAAGGCGATATGATCACGCAATTGCGTGCAGATTTGAGTAATACTCCATTTCGCAGTTATAAGCAATGGTGTTTTCAGGGAGGTACGAGTGCTCCTCTGATTATCATGTACGGAGGCGGACAACCTGATGGAAAAAAGGGAGCGGTTCGTCACGAATTTACACATATTATCGATCTTTTTCCCACTTGCCTGGATATGGCTTCTATTGAATATCCCCGGGAATTTCGAAATCATGCCATTGATGCTCCTGGAGGCAGAACGATTCTTCCGGCGTTGAAAGGAAAGAAATTATCGAAAAGAGATTTGTTTTTTGAACATCAAACCTCCTGTGGCATTATATCCGGAGACTGGAAGTTGGTTCGGGCTAATGGTAAGCAGCCGTGGGAACTGTTTAACCTGTTACAAGATCCGTTTGAACAGAACGATTTATCTGCCCGTTACCCGGATAGAGTGAAAACATTGGAAAAAAAGTGGAATCAATGGGCAGAAAAACAACAGGTATTTCCTTTTGAATACAGACCATGGACTAAGCGTATCAATTATTATAAATCCCTGTATCCTGATCAATCCGGAAAGGATTTATGATCCCAACCGTTATTCCAGACCATGAAGATGCGTTGAAAACACCGCAAATTTCACAGATTTAATAATCATTTCTATGTTAATCTGTGAAATTTGCGGTAGCGGACTATAGTAATTTTTTTCTTTTCAGATACATCCAATATCCTGTGACAGGTAATGAAGTTCCTATCAGGGCAGCGATAAAAGTGACGATCTTTGAAAACATTCCCGCATAGGTACCAAAATGTAAAGCACGTACTATTCTCCAAATAGGTGCTCCGCGTTTTACTTCCGCATCAAAGATAAAACTTACGATGTCTCTGTACCATTGAAATGACCACATCAATCCGGTGAGTGCACATACTAATAAGATAAGTGTTGCATATAATCCCAGTACAGAGTGTAAATCGAACATTAACCTTCTTCTGCCTTTTTGATGTTCTATAATCAACCGGCTTTTCTTCCACTTGCGCGGCCAGTATACTGTAAGTCCGCTGATCAGGATAAAGATGAAAAAAAGGGTAGAAATACCTACAATCATTTTACCTGTCGTACGGGTATCATCCATAAGCCACCGATGAAGCTTCATCACGATCATCAAAGGACTTTCCCGGATGGAATCATATCCCATTATTGTCAGAAGCTCTTCTTTGAATACAAGGATGGCGCCTGTAAAACAAATGATGCTGATCAGGACCCCTGCCGGTAGTGAAAGCCATAAGTGAATGTAACGGCAATATTTTTTTATCTTCATTTAAAAATGGTAAGAGATTACTGCTGAGAAATTACGTGGATCGATCTGATTGATATAACCTCCGCGATAATACGAATTGTATCCTAATGCATCGAACAGGTTGTTCAGGTATACACGGGCAGTAAACTTGTGGATACTATAGGCCAGCTGGGCGTTTATTGTAGTATAACCGGGCATGTCAAAAGGCTTTTCGTTGGTCATGGAACCGTGTCCGTCCGGCTTGATTGCAAAATCATTAACAGGACGTTTACCTACGAAATAGACTCCTATACCGGCTGATAGTCTTTTTAATACTCCTTTGTCGAATCGATATTGAATCCATCCGTTAGCAGTATGTTTCGGGGTATTCATCGGAGCTGAACCATTTTTAAAGGCCGGGCTGTTTTCGTATTTTGCATCCAGATAAGCGTAACCCATCATTACTTGGAGGTTTTCAAGTATACTTCCGCTTAATTCGGTTTCAATACCTTTTCTTTTCAGACTTCCCGCTTTATCAAAATAACCGGTAGGTTGAGTAGTTCCCGGATGATAAGTACTATAAGAGAGGTTTTTAGTAAGGATATCGAAATATGTCAGGTTAAAGCGCAGGCGGTTATTCAGCCAATCGGACTTGATGCCCACTTCAAACTGGCGGGTCTTCGACGGACCTATTTCATCTCCGTTCTCCATTCGTCTGGCTGCATGGAGAAGGCTGGTAGTAGTTGTATATGAACCGAACAAATTAATGTTCTTTATCGGAGTCAGCATGATGCCCAACATCGGATTCCAGGCATCTCCGGTAGTGGGACCTGCACTTGTGCCGTCCTGACTGCTGATATAACTGTATCTCAGTCCCAGGATAGCCTTTATATACTTATTAAAAGTCATTACTTCCTGTGCCATTATTCCATAACTTGAAGAATTGGATTCTACCGGGGTTTCGGGAACAAATTTAACCGCGACAGGTAGCACATTCGAGATGCTCGGGGCCAGTACGTTGATAGTGTCTATATTGACAGGGGTATAATTGGTGATCGACAGATCGGTGTTTTTGTAGTCGAATCCTAATTGGAATGTATGTTTAACAGGGCCGGTGAAAATATCTCTGCCGATAAAGTCAAGCTGGAAAGTTGAGTTGCGGTCATCGCGTAATGAACGTGAAATCGTTCTTCTACGCATGTTATATTCTTTATTGACTACGGTTTTTACGGAAGTACTTGTATTATCCACTTTATATGAAGAGCCGAAATATGCTGCCCGCACACTGATATTATCTGTCAGCTGGCGAGTGATGCGTGCGGCATAAGTCAGCGTCTTGTTGTTTACATTATCGTTTTTGAATCCTAGGAATTTGTTGTGTGGCATGTCGTACAGATTCTCTTCCGTATCTTTCGATAGATTGACTGAACTGGTATAAGGAGTACGGTTATCATTCAGATAATCCATTTCTATGGTAACGCTTGTTTTGTCATCCGGACGCCATTCTAATGAAGGGTTGATGTATACGCGATTGGAATGGATAACCGGACGATAATTATCCGAACGTTCGAAGGCACCGTTCATACGGAAAGCGATCGTCTGATTTTTATCCAGAACGGACTGTACGTCGAATGTGGGGCGGAACAATCCCCAGCTGCCTGCCCGCAAAGATACTTCTCCTTCATTGGTGAACTTGGGTGTTTTGGTTACTACGTTGATTACTCCGCCTGCACTTCCGAGGTCGTTTCCGATACCTTGTGTGACGGCTGCGGAACCTTTGATGACCTGTATGCTTTCTACTCCCTGCATTTCGGATAAAGCAGAGCCGGTACGGAAATCGGAATCTATCCGGACTCCATTCTTTAAAATAGGTACTCCCCGGTATCCGCGGATGGACATGCTTTCTCTTACTCCGCCATACGATCCGAAAAGAGTAACTCCGGGTACATTTCTTGCGACATCGGTTACGGTAAGTGCCCCCTGTTCGGTAATCGATTTTTCTGAGATTACAGAAATACTCTGTATCTGTTCACTGGGACGTAAAGGCATGCGGGTGATGGCATCCAGTTTTTTCGGTTGTTTATATCGTTCTCCGAACACTTCTACAGTCGATAGTAAATTATCGTCCGGTAAGAGCGTAAACGAGAGTTGCGCTACACTTCTCGAGGTGAGATCGACTGTACGGGTTTGAGTGACATATCCTACAAAGCTGACATTTATCTTGTAAACTTTACGTGCCAGATTACGCAGAATAAATCGGCCTTCACTATTGGTTGTTGTTCCGATGGTGGTACCTTCTATTTGGACAGTGGCCGAAGCCAATGGCGTATCAGTTTCGTCATAGACTACTCCACGGATGGCAGGGACTCTATCGACAGACTCTGGTTCTGTGGCAAAAAGTAACGATGGGAATATTAGTAAAACTAATAAAAGCAGGGTACTATAAATTTGCTTCATACATTTAACAGCATTAAATTAATATTAAAATTTAGCGAGCCGCAAAGGTATGTGTACCTGAAAGAGTCTACAATACCTATAAAAAGGTATAATGCAATGTGGAATCCATAGAATTGGTGAGTTATATAATAAAGAAAGCGGATGAAAGTGATGATTTATTCACTTCCATCCGCTTCGTGTGTGCAGATAGTATCAGATGATTAATTTATAATTTCTTTGGCTCTGTCCAACGCTACATTTATATTCGGGCAGATGTTTTGTTTTCCCAGTAATTCATAGAAACCCGACTTCTCAAGGGTTTTGTGTACTTTCTCGTTTACTCCCGAGAGTACGATAGTGATCTTTTCCTTTTGAGACATTTTACAAAGGCTGGTCAGGTTGTGAATACCGGTCGAATCGATGAATGGAACTTTACGCATACGGATGATGCGTACTTTAGGACGGTCACCCAATTGTGCCATTGTTTCTTCAAATTTGGTGGCAATACCAAAAAAGTACGGACCATTAATTTCATATACCTCCACGCCGGCAGGGATTATCAGATGCTCTTCGCATACGGCAATGTCCAGTTCGTCATTCGGATCGATTTCATCTTTGATGACAGATATCTCGGTTGTTTCCATCACACGTCGCATAAACAGGATACAGGCGATCACCAAACCTACTTCGATGGCAATAGTCAGATCGAAGATAATGGTAAGGAAGAAGGTGATCAGCAATACGGTCACATCCGATTTGGGATTCTTCAGCAATGCTTTGAATGTACGCCACTCACTCATATTATATGATACGATGACTAATACACCTGCCAGGCAGGCCATTGGGATGTATTGCGCCAGAGGCATCAGAAACAGGAGGATCAGCAATAAAACTATAGCATGAATGATACCGGCTACCGGTGTTTTACCGCCATTATTGATATTAGTCATTGTGCGGGCAATGGCTCCGGTTGCGGGGATGCCACCAAATAACGGTGTGATCAGATTGGCTGTTCCTTGTGCGATCAGTTCGGTATTTGAATCGTGTTTATCTCCTGTCACACCGTCGGCTACGGTTGCCGATAGTAATGATTCGATAGCTCCCAATACAGCGATTGTAATGGCTACAGGGAATAAATCCTTGATGGCTTCCCAGTTGAGGGTGGGTATGGCTGCTTCGGGCAATTCTGATTTGATGGTAAAACGATCGCCAATGGTATCGATGGAATCAATGCCGGCATATGTCTTTAATACATATACCCCTATCGTTACCACAATAATAGCAATAAGAGAACCCGGTATCTTTTTCGAAAACCGCGGAGTAATGGCAATAATGATGATGCTGAGAATACTTACGACAGCGTTCCACCAGTTGACTGTGTCGAAATGCCGGAAATAGATCATCCATTTTCCGATAAAGTCTCCCGGAACTTTCTCTCCACCGAAATTCAATCCGAATATGTCAGCAATCTGGGTTGTAAAAATAGTGACGGCTATACCGCTGGTAAAGCCTACAATGATCGGATAGGGAATAAATTTAATAATCGCTCCCAATTTAAATACTCCTAATAGGATCAGGAGTATGCCGGCCATCAGTGTAGCTACGATTAATCCCGCTTCTCCATATTGCTGGATGATGCCATAAATGATGACGATGAATGCTCCGGTCGGTCCTCCGATTTGTACCTTGCTTCCTCCGAGCAAAGAGATGATGAATCCTGCAATGATAGCTGTAATAATTCCTTTCTCGGGTGATACACCTGATGCGATACCGAATGCGATGGCCAGAGGTAAGGCTACGATACCTACTATGATACCTGCCATCAGATCTGACATAAACGTTTCCTTAGAGTAGTTCTTCAAGGTAGAGAATAACCTTGGTTTGAAATCCAACACTTTCATTTCCTTCTTTTACTTATATAATGTGATAAATGTCGTTATAATCTCCGTTTTGCAAAGTCGAGGTTGCAAAATTACATAAAATAAATGGCAATATTATGTTTTTGAACATCTTATTTATTTTAGATTGGTTTTGTCTATGTTCTTATAGATTTTATTAATGGATAAAGTTCCGTGTTTTTTGAACTAAATCCTTATATTTGCGTTATTAATAACGGCATATAACCGACAAACGTAATTACCAATCTAAAATAAATCAGATTATGACTAAAAGTATTAAAGGCACTCAGACAGAAAAGAATTTGCTGACATCATTTGCTGGAGAATCACAGGCAAGAATGCGTTACACTTATTTTGCAAGTGTAGCTAAAAAAGAAGGTTACGAACAGATTGCAGCTATCTTTACAGAGACTGCCGATCAGGAAAAAGAGCATGCAAAACGTATGTTTAAGTTCCTTGAAGGAGGTATGGTTGAAATCACTGCAAGCTATCCTGCCGGTGTTATCGGTAATACTCTTCAGAATTTGCAGGCTGCAGCGGCAGGCGAACATGAAGAATGGTCTTTGGATTATCCGCATTTTGCAGATGTTGCAGAACAGGAAGGTTTCCCAATGATCGCTGCTATGTATCGCAATATCTCTATTGCAGAAAAAGGGCATGAAGAAAGATACCTTGCTTTCGTAAAAAATATAGAAGTTGCATCTGTATTCGCTAAAGAAGGCGAAGTTGTATGGCAGTGCCGTAACTGTGGTTATATCGAAGTGGGTAAAGAAGCTCCTGAGGTATGTCCGGCATGTCTGCATCCACAAGCATACTTCGAAATCAAGAAAGAAAATTATTAATAGACTGCATTTTGCAGAAAGGTGGAGCTATACTTAAATATAGCCCCACCTTTTCTTTTATCTCTCTGTTGAGTTATTTTTTTCTATTTACCGGCATGCGGATAATCGACCGTGTAGTGAAGACCGCGGCTCTCTTTACGCTCCATGGCCATACGCATAATCAGATAACCTACATTGATCATATTACGCAGCTCACATATTTCTTTAGATGCTACACTACGCTTGAAAAGGCTTTCGGTCTCTTCATATAAGATATCCAGACGATCCCATGCACGTTTCAACCGGAGATCGCTGCGGACGATACCTACATAGGTACTCATGATCTGATTGACTTCTTTCATGCTTTGAGTAATAAGTACCATTTCTTCCGGTGAGCGGGTACCTTCGTCATTCCATTCCGGAATTTCTTCGTTATAAGTATATTGGTCGATAACCGATAAACAATGTCTGGCAGCAGCATCTGCATAAACCACTGCTTCTATCAGTGAGTTTGAAGCCAACCGGTTGCCACCATGCAAACCTGTACACGAACATTCGCCGGCAGCGTATAGCCGCTCGATAGAAGATTGGCCATTCAAATCCACTTTAATACCTCCGCAAAGGTAATGAGCCGATGGTGCTACAGGGATATATTCTCTGGTAATATCGATTCCCAGGCTCAGGCACTTCTCATATATATTGGGGAAGTGTTTTTTAGTCTCTTCCGGATCTTTATGAGTTACGTCGAGGTAAACGTGGTCGTCTCCACGGTTTTTCATTTCATTATCGATAGCACGCGCTACGATATCACGCGGTGCCAGAGACAAACGGGGATCATATTTCTGCATGAACTCTTTCCCGTCCATGGTACGAAGTACACCACCGTATCCCCTCATCGCCTCGGTAATGAGGAAAGAAGGACGATCGCCCGGATGGTAAAGCGCTGTCGGGTGGAATTGTACGAATTCCATATCTTTTACGGTTCCTTTTGCCCGATATACCATGGCAATGCCGTCGCCGGTTGCTACAAGCGGGTTGGTTGTAGTCTGGTAGACAGCCCCTACTCCACCTGTTGCCATTAATGTCACTTTGGCCAGATAAGTATCCACTTTCCCTGTTTTCGGATCGAGTATGTAGGCTCCATAACATTTGATGTCCGGTGTCTGACGGGTGACGGTTACTCCTAAATGGTGTTGTGTCAGGATTTCGATGGCAAAATGATTTTCAATAACCGTTATATTCGGATGTTGTTGTACGGCTCGAATCAGGCTGTCCTGAATTTCGGCGCCGGTATTATCTTTATGGTGCAGGATACGAAACTCCGAATGACCTCCTTCCCGGTGAAGATCGAACTCTCCTTTTTCGTTTTTATCGAAGTTTACACCCCAACTGATCAGTTCTTGTATCTGTGCGGGAGCTTCACGTACGACTTTTTCTACAGCGGTACGGTCACTGATCCAGTCACCGGCAATCATTGTATCTTCAATATGTTTTTCAAAATTGTCTACCAGCAGATTGGTCACTGAGGCCACTCCTCCTTGGGCAAAATAAGTGTTTGCTTCTTCCAGCCCGCTTTTGCAAACAAGGGCAACTTTTCCTTTATGTGCCACTTTTAGGGCAAAACTCATTCCGGCGATACCAGAACCGATTACGAGGAAATCGAACTTTTTAACCATAAGTTTTAGTGTTTATCACCGCAAAGCTACAAAATAAGTTTTTTCGTTGTGCTTTTCGTTGCCATTAATTCATAAATTTACTAACTTTCCGCCAAAAATCTGACAAAATGAACCGTATCTTTCATGCTCGCATTGTCTGGTACCAATATTTCCTGCTGGTTGTATTGGGTGTTAATGCTTTTGGTTTCTTATGGTGTAAGAATATTATATTAGCTACTCTGATGATGTTGTTTCTGATTGTTGTTATCGAACAGATCATACATACTGTTTATACCGTTACGGCAGACGGCCTGCTGTTACTTAATCATGGCCGTTTTATCCGTAAGAAAACCATTCCTATTGCAGAAATTACTTCTATCCGGAAAGTTCATTCTATGAAATTCGGAAGTTTCTCTGTAACCAACTATCTATTGATAGAATATGGAAAAGGGAAATATGCTTCTGTACTTCCGGTGAAAGAAAAGGAATTTATGGAACTGATTGAAAAAACAAGAAACTTAATTTAGTGAACTATGAAATACCAGGTTATTATTATCGGTGGAGGGCCTGCCGGCTATACGGCTGCTGAGGCTGCCGGGAAAGCAGGACTGAGTGTGTTGCTTTTTGAGAAACAAAATTTAGGAGGTGTTTGTCTGAACGAAGGGTGTATCCCGACAAAAACGTTACTCTATTCGGCTAAAACCTATGATGGTGCTAAACATGCGTCAAAATATGCTGTAACGGTTCCAGAGGTCTTTTTTGATCTTCCTAAGATCATTGCTCGTAAATCGAAGGTGGTACGTAAACTGGTTTTAGGGGTAAAATCGAAGTTAACGTCCAATAATATTACTATTATAAGTGGAGAGGCAACCATTTTGGACAAGAATACGGTTCGTTGCGGTGAAGAAACTTATGAATGTGATAACTTAATTCTCTGTACAGGTTCCGAAACTTTTATTCCTCCTATTCCCGGAATCGATAGTGTAAACTATTGGACACATCGTGAAGCATTAGACAATAAGGAGTTGCCGGCTTCACTTGCCATTGTGGGCGGTGGAGTGATCGGTATGGAGTTTGCGTCCTTTTTCAATAGTCTGGGTGTGAAGGTGACCGTTATTGAGATGATGGATGAAATTCTGGGAGGCATGGATAAAGAGCTTTCCGCCCTGTTGCGTGCCGACTATGCAAAGCGGGGCATTCAGTTCCTGTTAAGTACCAAAGTCGTTTCATTGGCACAGACGGAAGAAGGTGCTGTGGTTTCTTATGAAAACGCCGAAGGGGCAGGAAGCGTGATTGCCGAAAAGCTATTAATGAGTGTGGGACGTCGTCCGGTGACAAAAGGCTTTGGGCTTGAGAACCTTAACCTGCAACGGACAGAACGTGGAAGTATTGTAGTGAACGGGCAAATGGAAAGCTCGTTACCCGGAGTCTATGTTTGCGGTGATTTAACCGGATTCTCCTTATTGGCACATACTGCTGTCCGTGAAGCAGAAGTAGCCGTACATGCAATTCTTGGAAAAGAAGATAGGATGAGTTATGCCGCTATCCCCGGGGTAGTTTATACTAATCCTGAAATAGCCGGTGTCGGGCAGACAGAAGAATCTCTGACTGCAAAAGGCATTGCTTACCGTGCCGTAAAACTTCCCATGGCATATTCCGGACGTTTTGTTGCTGAGAATGAAGGAGTGAATGGAGTATGTAAGGTGCTACTTGGCGAGGATGATACTATTTTGGGAGCACATGTTTTGGGTAATCCTGCTTCTGAGATTATCACGTTGGCAGGGATGGCTGTAGAAATGAAACTGAAGGCAGCCGAGTGGAAGAAGATTGTTTTCCCACATCCTACGGTTGCCGAGATTTTCCGTGAAGCATTATAAGAGTTACAGATTGCAGGTTACGGATTATAGTGGGGTGCAGATTAATCATGTAGCGAACTGCAGTCCGTAACTTGTAGTTTGTCATTCGTAGCTTGTAAGCATTATGAAGAAACTGAACTTATTTATTTTATTCTCTTTTTGTTTTTCGATTATCACTTGGGGACAAGCCAATTTTGCAGCGATTGATTCACTTATTAAAAAAGAACTGCCTCAAGGTTCGGAGGTTGGTATTTCCGTGTATGACCTGACTGCCCGAAAGACACTTTACACCTATCGTGATACCAAACTTTCGCGTCCGGCATCTACCATGAAACTTTTGACTACCATTACTGCGCTTGCCCGGCCGGACGCAGATGAACCTTTTCGTACTGAAGTGTGGTATAAAGGTACAATAGAACATGATACACTTCGAGGAGATATCTATGTGGTTGGCGGATTCGATCCGGAGTTTGATGATGAAGGAATGAATGCATTGGTAGAAGAGGTGATTACTTTCCCTTTCTCGGTATTGAAAGGGAATATCTACGGAGATATATCGATGAAAGATTCTCTCTATTGGGGAAGCGGTTGGGCATGGGATGATACTCCCTCCTCTTTTCAACCTTATCTATCACCATTAATGTATCATAAAGGCATGGTGAAAGTGACAGCTGTTCCGGGGGCGACACGAGGTGACTCGGCACGTTTAAGCTTTGAGCCGTCATCGTCTTATTATACTATGACCAATGAAACTAAAACACGTACATCCTCTGCCGGTAAGTTTTCTGTGTCAAGAGGTTGGTTGGAAAATAAAAATAATCTTATTGTCAGTGGAAATGTAGAGAATAGAAGAATAGGTGATGTAAATGTATATTCTTCGCAGGACTTTTTCATGCATACTTTTGTCGAACGTTTACGTAATAAAGGTATAGAGATTTCCAATCATTATGCTTTCGACAGTTTCCGGTCTGACAGTCTTTCTATCTGTATGGCACGTTGGGAGTGCCCGGTTCAGGATGTGATAGACCAGATTATGAAAGAGAGTGATAATTTGAGTGCGGAAGCACTGCTTTGCCGTTTAGGTGCCCGGGCCACAGGTAAGAAGCAGGTTTCGGCTAAGGACGGAATTGAGGAAATATATCGGTTGATTCAGGATTTGGGACATGATCCGGATAACTATAAGATAGCTGATGGTTGTGGATTGTCCAACTACGACTACCTCTCTCCTGCCCTACTGGTTGATTTTCTGAAGTTTGCTTATTCGCGGACAGATATTTTCCGGAAATTATATAAGGCCCTTCCGGTTGCAGGCATCGATGGAACATTAAAAAATCGGATGAAACAAGGGGCGGCGTTTAAGAATGTACATGCCAAGACCGGTTCTTATACTGCTATCAATACATTAGCCGGTTATCTTAAGATGGCTAATGGACACCAAGTGGCTTTTGCCATAATGAACCAGAATATACTTTCAGCCGCTAAAGCAAGGAATTTTCAAAATAAAGTATGTGAGATACTGGCAAACCATCAATGACGAACGATGAACCCTCTGTGGAAACCACAGTCGGTTCATCGTCCCATTGATCGTTAACGGTTTACCATTAATGGTTCATCGTTCATATTCTGCCCAGTTCACGTTTTTCATGTCTCCGCTTTTAGCCAGTTCGGCGTGCATTCCTAAAGCGGCTTGAATGGCATGAGGAGTCTGTGACTTATTACCTGCCAGTTTCAGGTAATCCCATAAAATCTGTTTGTAATCCGGGTGTGCACAATTCTCGATGATTGCTTGTGCTCTCTCTTTCGGACTCTTACCGCGCAGATCGGCTACTCCCTGTTCGGTAATAACGATGTTGACAGAGTGTTCGCTATGATCCAGGTGAGAAACCATCGGAACGATAGAACTGATCTTACCTTCCTTAGCCACTGACGGACAAGTGAAGATAGAGATGTACGCATTACGTGTAAAGTCGCCCGAACCGCCGATACCGTTCATCATTTTGGTTCCGCCAATGTGGGTAGAGTTTACATTACCATAGATATCCACTTCAATGGCTGTATTGATAGAGATGATGCCTAAACGGCGAACTACTTCGGGGCTGTTAGAGATTTCTGACGGACGGAGGATCAGTTTATCACGGAAAAAGTCCATATCGTCATATATACCCTGCAGACAATCGTTGGTTACGGTCAGCGAACAGGCACTGCCGAATTTTACACGTCCTTCGCGAATCAAACCGATCACAGAGTTCTGGATAACCTCAGTATACATTTCGAAGGCAGGAATTGTTTGGTCACGTCCCAATGCACCCAAAACTGCATTGGCGATGTTGCCTACTCCCGATTGTAACGGAAGGAATGTAGAAGGAATGATACCGCGTTTCATATCGGCAGCCAGGAAGTCGGCTACGTTCTGGCCGATTTTATCGGTGATAGGATCGGCTGCTGCAAATGAGCGGGCTTCGTCGGGCCAGTTTGTCTCTACTATACCTACGATTTTTTTCGGATCGACCTGTATGTAAGGTAGTCCGATGCGGTCACTTGGTTTATAGATCGGAATTTCACGGCGATAAGGCGGATCGAGTGGTTCGTATACGTCATGCATTCCCATCATGTTTTTGCTGTGTGCACTGTTCAGTTCGACAATGATCTGGTCGGCCAGGCGGCAGACGGTCGGAGCAATTCCGCCGGCAGCCGTCAGATAAATTTTTCCGTCCGGAGTTACTTCGCAGGCTTCGATAATGGCTACATTCACTTTTCCCATGAATCCGTAGCGTACCTCTTGTGCCATTTGTGAAAGGTGAATGTCATTATAGGCAATCTCACCGTTGTTCACAGCTTTACGGAAATCGGGGTTGGTAGTGTAAGGGGCACGATAGCGGATGGCTTTTACACGTGATAATATACCGTCACATGAATCTCCGGTAGAGGCTCCGGTAAAGATGCCGATTTGGAAAGGATTTCCTTTTGCGTGTTCCGCTTCCGCTATTTTTGCTATTTCGGAAGTGACCGCTTTGGCCGTTCCTGCGGGTGTGAAACCGCTGAGGCCGATGTTGTAGCCATGTTTGACAAGGCTGGCAGCTTCTGCTGCAGAAATGGATTTGAATGCCATAATTATAGTATTATTTTCGTGTTAGGAATAATTATTTCAATATTTTCTATTCAGAATTTCGGACCAGATAATGGCTTTTCGGGCTTCTTCAGCCGAATGAATAGTAAATTCCGGGTCGTTGGCCGGAGTCGTTTCTATTTTCTGAGAAACTGTTTTGTTCTTTTTTACTTCCACTTTCTGAGAAGTGGGTTGGGAGTGTAACGGTTGGTATTTTCGCGTGACTTTCAGGACTTCCGGTTCTTCAGTATCCGGAATGGGTACGAAAGGTTTTTGGGCAGATCTTTCTGTTTTGCTCTTTTTGATCTGTCTGATAAGAGGTAATGCGAAAGCAGCCATAATGACGAGGACTTTTACAATATCATCCATAGTACTTTTATTTTCTACAGTCCGCCAAAGTTATACATTTAATCTGATTGATACCAATATTTTGGCATGAAAAAAGGGCAGCTTCACAGCTCCCCTTAATTTTTTTAACCTAAACCTTAACTATGAAAAAATCTAATGTTTCTTTCATTGCACAAATGTGTGAAATAAAATTAATAGTGCCAAATCCTTACGCCATAAATGTTTGTTCTATTAACATAAATTATCCTTTTAGCTCTAAATTGATAAGTTAAGGTGTTATTTTGGTTTCATTTTACAACTTTTTGAGGATGAAGCAGTATCTTTGCAGACGCAAATTTAAATTCTGAATTTATGAACGAATTGACGGGAGCGGACTTTAAATCCGCAACTGCTGATGACAACAAGAAGTTGTTTATCGAGACTTATGGCTGCCAAATGAATGTGGCAGATAGTGAAGTAATCGCCTCTGTGATGCAAATGGCGGGTTATTCGGTTGCCGAAACGCTGGAAGAGGCTGATGCGGTGTTTATGAATACCTGCTCTATCCGTGACAATGCCGAACAGAAGATTTTGAATCGTCTGGAGTTCTTTCATTCGATGAAGAAGAAAAAGAAGCACCTTATTGTAGGTGTATTGGGGTGTATGGCCGAGCGGGTAAAAGATGATCTGATAGAACACCATCATGTGGACCTTGTAGTAGGACCGGATGCTTATCTGACTCTTCCTGAGTTGATTGCTTCGGTAGAGGCCGGTGAGAAGGCAATGAATGTAGAACTTTCGACTACTGAAACCTACCGGGATGTGATTCCTTCGCGTATCTGTGGTAACCATATCTCCGGATTTGTATCCATCATGCGCGGATGCAATAACTTTTGTACCTATTGTATTGTGCCTTATACCCGTGGACGTGAACGTAGCCGGGATGTGGAGAGTATATTGAATGAAGTGGCCGATTTGGTATCAAAAGGTTACAAAGAGATCACTCTGCTGGGGCAGAATGTAAACTCTTATCGTTTTGAGAAGGAGGGGGGGGAAGTAGTTACTTTCCCAATGTTACTTCGTCTGGTGGCTGAGGCTGCACCGGGAATACGTGTCCGTTTCACCACTTCGCATCCCAAAGATATGAGTGATGAAACCTTGGAGGTGATTGCACAGGTTCCTAACGTATGCAAACACATTCACCTTCCCGTACAAAGCGGAAGTTCGCGTATCCTGAAATTGATGAATCGCAAATATACGCGTGAATGGTATCTGGACCGGGTAGCGGCGATCAAACGTATTGTGCCCGATTGCGGACTTACTACCGATATATTTTCCGGCTTCCATTCCGAAACGGAAGAAGACCATCGGGAATCACTTTCGTTGATGGAAGCTTGTGGTTATGATGCAGCATTTATGTTTAAATATTCGGAGCGTCCCGGTACTTATGCTTCCAAGCATCTGGAGGACAACGTTCCCGAAGAGATAAAAGTCCGTCGGCTGAATGAAATCATTGCTTTGCAGAATCGTTTGTCGGCCGAATCCAATAATCGTTGCATCGGTAAAACGTACGAAGTGTTGGTTGAAGGTGTTTCGAAGCGTTCACGCGACCAGCTGTTCGGCCGGACCGAACAGAATAGGGTAGTGGTATTCGACCGCGGTACCCATCGGATAGGTGATTTCGTGAATGTGAGAATCACGGAGGCCAGTTCTGCCACATTGAAGGGTGAAGAAGTCTTCAGCTAATCCGGGTTTTTGTATATAAGATAAAAAGGTGTAGTCATCAGGAAGGTATGACTGCACCTTGTTTGTTATATGGCTACATTGTTTTATCTTTGTGCGTACCTTAGAAAATAGAACACTATGAAGAACAAATTATTTATTTTATTTGCATTTTGTATTTCAGTCCATGTTTATGCTCAACAGCCCTCCAGGGAGATACCTTTAAAATATGGAGCTACCAATATTGGCAAACGTCAGGATGATGCTATGAAGCGGTTTCGCAACAATCGCTTGGGAGAGTTTATTCATTGGGGACTGTATGCTATTCCCGGTGGCGAATGGAAAGGTAAAGTATATAATGGGGCTGCCGAATGGCTGAAATCATGGGCTAAAGTCCCTGCTGCCGATTGGCTGGAATTGATGAAACAATGGAATCCTGTTAAGTTCGATGCCAGACAATGGGCCCGGATGGCCAAAGAGATGGGAGTGAAATACGTTAAGATTACGACAAAACATCATGAAGGTTTCTGTCTCTGGCCCAGTCAATACAGTCAGTATACCGTAGCGCAGACGCCTTATAGAAAAGATATCTTAGGTGAATTGGTGAAAGCCTACAATGATGAAGGTATCGATGTACATTTCTATTTTTCGGTGATGGATTGGAGTCATCCGGATTATCGTTATGAGATTACATCGAAAGAAGACAGCATTGCTTTCAGCCGTTTTCTGACTTTTACCGACCATCAGTTGAAGGAACTGGCTACCCGTTATCCGACAGTCAAAGATTTCTGGTTTGACGGAACTTGGGATGCAAGTATCAAGAAGAACGGTTGGTGGACAGCTCATGCCGAACAAATGCTGAAAGAACTTGTACCGGGAGTTACCGTTAATAGCCGGCTTCGTGCCGATGATTATGGTAAGAGGCACTTTGACAGTAATGGCCGTCTTATGGGAGATTATGAGTCGGGATATGAACGGCGTCTTCCCGATCCGGTAAAAGACTTACAAGTGACTAAGTGGGACTGGGAGGCTTGTATGACTGTTCCCGAAAATCAGTGGGGATATCACAAAGATTGGTCGTTGAGCTATGTTAAAACCCCGATAGAGGTGATCGACCGCATTGTGCATGCGGTGTCGATGGGAGGAAATATGGTAGTGAATTTCGGTCCTCAGCCCGATGGAGATTTCCGTTCGGAAGAGAAAGAGTTGGCGATGGCATTGGGGTGCTGGATGAAGAGGTATGGTGAATGTATATATGGATGCGACTATGCCGGATGGGATAAGCAGGACTGGGGATACTATACCCGTAAGGGGCAAGAGGTATACATGGTTGTATTTAATCGCCCCTATTCGGGGCTTCTTAAAGTAAAGGTTCCCAAAGGTACCGAAATAGAAAGAGCCGTTTTGCCGGATGGACAGGTGGTAAAGGTAACTGAAACTGCCCGGAATGAATATAATGTGGCCATGCCTTCGCAAGATCCGGGTGAGCCGTTTATAATCAAACTACAAGTTAAGGAGGCTTCCGGAGCAGCAGACGGATATCGGGACGCATTAACGTAACGGTACCCCCGTCACGCTATGCACTTGCTTTAACAAACCATTAAAATAAAATATCATGAGAAAACTATCTTATTTAATCATCGTGTGCTTATGCCTGTGCAGTGGTGTCATTCCTCTGATGGCACGTCAGGTCACGGCTTTCAATACCGGCTGGCAATTTAAGAAAGGTCCTTTTGCTACAGATCCGATGCGGGCCGCCTCCCAATGGGATGGAAAGTGGGAAACGGTCGAAATTCCACATACCTGGAATGCCATGGATATGCAGGTACAGTCGGGCTCTTTCTACGAAGGGGCAGGCTACTACCGCAAAACACAGTTCTTTCCCCACGACCTGGAGGGTAAGCGTGTTTTTTTGCGTTTCGAAGGGGTAGGAGCCTGTGCCGAAGTGTATGTCAACGGGAAACTGGCAGGTACGCACAAAGGTGGTTATTCTGCCTTTGCATGCGAAATAGGTACAGCGCTCAAACTCGGTGCCGAGAATGAAATCATTGTTAAAGCCGACAATAAAGCCCGTCCCGATGTAATTCCGGTCAATCAAAACCTTTTCGGTGTCTACGGCGGTATTTATCGTCCCGTATGGCTGATTGTAACCGAACAGAATAACATAACGGTTACCGATTGTGCCTCGCCGGGTGTCTACATCACCCAAAAGGATGTATCGAAGAAATCGGCCGATATCACCGTAAAAGTAAAATTGGATAATGCAGGACTTCAACCTGCTGCTGTAACACTCGAAAACACTATTTATACGCAGGAGGGTCAGAAAGTCGGTACACACAGCCGGTCGTTTGACTTGAGTCCGCAAGGAACACAAACTTATTTGTCCACTTTTAAACTGAAGAACCCACATCTCTGGCAGGGACGTAAAGATCCGTATCTTTATAAAGTTGTCTGCAGGCTGATGGCAGACGGAAAAGTAATCGATGAAGTGGTGCAGCCTCTCGGGGTGCGTAAGTATGAGATAGTAGCCGGGAAAGGCTTTTTCCTGAACGGAGAGAAGTACCCGATGTATGGTGTGACCCGTCATCAGGATTGGTGGGGATTGGGTAGCGCCCTTAAAAACGAACATCACGATTTCGATTTGGCTGCCATTATGGATGTGGGAGCCACTACTGTCCGTTTTGCCCACTACCAGCAATCAGACTACCTTTATTCCCGCTGTGATACATTGGGACTGATTATTGGGGCCGAAATACCTTGCGTGAACCGGGTGACCGGATACGAAACTGAGAATGCGCAAAGCCAGCTTCGCGAATTGATCCGCCAGAGTTTCAATCATCCTTCCATTTATGTATGGGGGCTTCACAATGAAGTATATCAACCACATGAGTATACAGCTGCATTGACCCGTTCTCTCCATGATCTTGCCAAGACAGAAGATCCGGACCGTTACACCGTTTCGGTCAATGGGTATGGTCACATGGATCATCCGGTCAACCTGAACGCAGACATACAGGGTATGAACCGTTATTTTGGCTGGTACGAGAAAAAGATACAGGACATCAAGCCATGGGTGGAACAACTTAAAAAAGACTATCCCTATCAAAAATTGATGTTGACCGAATATGGTGCCGATGCGAATCTGGCTCATCAGACCGAATACCTTGGGGATGCCCTGAATTGGGGAAAGCCTTTTTATCCGGAAACATTTCAGACTAAGACACATGAGTACCAGTGGAGTATTATCAAAGACCATCCGTACATCATTGCTTCTTATCTCTGGAACATGTTCGATTTTGCCGTACCTATGTGGACTCGTGGCGGTGTGCCTGCCCGTAACATGAAGGGGCTGATTACCTTCGATCGTAAAACAAAGAAAGACTCTTATTTCTGGTATAAAGCCAACTGGAGCGAAGAGCCGGTACTCTATCTCACACAGCGTCGCAATGCCGATCGTGAAAAGCGAACGACAGCCGTTACCGTTTATTCCAATATCGGAATTCCGAAAGTATACTTGAATGGACAGGAACTGAGTGGCATTCGCAATGGCTATACCGATGTACATTATGTGTTTGACAATGTATCACTTGCCGACGGAAAAAATATACTGAAAGCTGTAGTCTCAACTAAGGGGAAGGAATATACTGACGAGATTGAATGGAATTATTCCGGTGAGAAAAACAGGGAAATCGATTCATATGAAAATAAGAATGAACATTCGGGCTTTTGATCGTAGATTTCAAAATTTCCTACGAAAATGTATTTTGATCTTCCATCTTCCACCTCCTGTTTTTAAGGACCGAATAGATCATAAATTTCTGATAAACAGATAAAAATTCGGATTTTTATCTGTTTATATCCATTATTGTATTTTGTTTTTCTCGTTATCTTTAGTGAAAATGGTCTTTTCTTTATCTCGTCCCGCATACCTGTGCCCATCGTCCCGGGTACACAGGCCCATCAGCCCGGGTATGCGGGCCGATGAGCCCGGGTATATGGACTCAGATAATGATGCCATATAAAGAAGTAACATTCTTATTGTAAGCGTGTTATGAAAAGAAGATTATTAACTTGTTTTCTTCTGAATTTGCTTTTTGAAAGGAGTATAAAGCCGTATAACTTTAGAAAACCTCTTTAATATATTGTGTAGGTGGAACTTTATAGAATTTCTTAAATCGTTTTCCGAAATATTTGGCATTACAAAAGCCTAGAAAAGTGGCTATTTCCGTAACTGTATATTGTTGGGTAACCAATAAAATTTTAGCTTTATTCATTTTGAAATAATGCATGTATTCTGTAGGTGTCTTGTCTGTAATTTCTTTTATTTTGGTGTAGAATTTGGTACGACACATTCCCATATCGGCACTTAACATGTCAACTGTATAGCTTTCTGTTGAAAGATTCTTTTCCAGAAGCTTGTTCACTTTGTTTATGAACAGTGCGTCCTCTTCACTTTTTGCAGTTGGTGAAGGCAGATTGTCCGACAGGTTTTTCTCCAGGAGTTTCATGATACGTTCATGCTTATTGATAAGTATTTGTATATCCATTTTGAGTCTGCAAATATTGATTGCGCGGGGTTCCAATTTATCTACTCCACAGTCCGCATGGGCAAGATAACTTCCGTTATCATTGTTACTGATCAGGAGAATGACAGGAATATGAACCATGCTTGTATTCGATTTTATTTTAGAACAGATTTCCTTGCCGCGTATGCCGTTTACCGTTTCGTCAATAACGATAATATCCGGTAGCCGATCTCCCGAGAAATGTAATATCTGTTCCGGATTTTCAAGGATCGTTATTCTGAAAAGTATGGAGAACGCCTTATGCAAATAGTTGCTTAACTCTGTATCTGCCATAACCAACAGTATGTGATGCTGTTTTTTATCGGGACGGATGATTTTATCATCTTTCATTACAGGAGGCACTACTTCCGGACATTGGATGGTATTACAATATCCGTTGATAGGTACAGTAACCCGGAGAGTTATTGACCGTCCGTGATAGCTGCCAATCAACTTTCCACCATGTAAGCGGATTATCTTTTTTATAATTTGAAGACTTCCGCAATAGTGTATTAACATAAATGTAGAGATGAACGAAAGCATCTTTTTGTGACTTTGCCTGCATTCCGGTCCATTGGTTATCTGGAGGTTCCAATGCTTGATGCTGTGTGACACGTCCATATTTATGCAGCCTTTGCAAGGTGTGGCTTCTATCATTTTATTCAGCAGGCATTGCAGAGCGGCAGTCATCGTTATTTCGTCCACCCGGCAACTGATATAACTGAAGTCTTTATTAATATTTAATTTTATTTGACGAGTATCGGCGTACGCCCGGCATTGGTTGACGATTGAGGTTATAAAAGTGTAAAGTTCGAATTCAATGGGAGAGGAGCCTGGGTCAGACTTTGGAATCCTGTTTCACAGAGATCTGAATGTTACTGTCCTCAGACTGTCTGTCCCATGGATAAGAACACAATGAACTGATGAAACTCTCTATTCATTCTTCAATAAGTTGCCATTGGTTGAGCCAGAACAAGGGCATGCGCATTAAACGTAAGTCCATTAAGATAATTAGTAAGAAAGTGAGAATTGATTTCATAATTATAGCTAGATAAATTTTAATTTTATGTTCCTATTTGATCTATGGTTTTTTATACATTTTTTATTCCTATGAATATCTTAACTATTGTTGTTGCTGCAAGTATATGATTTTTTGAACATCCTGATTGGGTATAATCTTTCAAAAGAAATGGGTAATATTTGGTGCAGAATTGCGATGTATATCTTTTTCGTAATAAAGATCCTTTTGTCATGAGGAGTTATTTATTATTTTGAATTGTCAAGTCTCTTTCTCTCTTTTATGCCCGAATGGTCCTATTTTATATGTTTTTTATTCCTATTTAGATGTCGATTGGCTATATTGAAGATGCTATATAGGGCTTATTGGGTGGGTAGAAAGAAACCTCCAACGGGGTATTTTCTCTAGTTGAATCAGATTCAATTTAGGGATGCCTCTTCTCTATATGTAATACCTGTCTTATGCAACTATCTTTTGGATTATAAGTGGCTGATATACTGATGAAAATATCTGTTTTTGATTTTTGGATATGATGATTTTTTTTTGATTGAAAGGGATATCTTGGTCAATCCAAATTCATAAAAATAGTAGTATAATCAAGGGCTGATGCGATTGTGTCAAGTGTTAATTCGATGTGCTAATTGAGGTTAAATATAGATTATTACTTATTATTACCTGTATATGGGGTAAATATCGACATTGTAATACTATGTAATAAATTGTAATACACTGAAATATACCCATAATGTAAAGGTTTCTTTTTAAAGGGAAAATATTAAAGTAATCTGAATTTGATATGAAAAATAAGACAGTGGCAAACATCTGCTTTTTTGTGCCTGTTTGAGGCAAATATTTGAAGGCCTGCTTATCAGCATCAACAATGGGCCAATTGTGAGTTTATTCTCTGTCAGTCAGTGAAATCTATGAGGGAACTTTGAGATAATATTGTAAAGTATTACATTTGTTTGCAAAAACAAACAGTGATGAAACGTTCTAGGTTATTTTTATGGATTTTTGGGATATTGATGCAAGCATTTTTAATTAGTATGCACTTCTATCAGAGGAACATGGAAGCAATGTATGCCGAAACCGAGTATCTTCTGAAGGAAGTTTTGAATGAGGAACTACACAGAAAGCAGCAAGAATTGAATCTATTTTATATCTCCAAAGTAACAATCGATACTATTCCTTTAACGATTCGTGTTACAACAAGTAAGGGAGTCAAGACTTTTACTGTTGATGCTAAAAAGAGTAAAAGTATTTCTGCAAGCAGAGCGGTCTCAAGTATCAAAGCCATGAAGAGTCGTTTGTCTACAGATACTTTAAATTTGCTTTGGAATAGAAGGCTTAAAAGCCAGCAAATTTTTGCTAAAACCGATGTACATATAACCACAACTCATTTAGATAATACTATTTCTTATTGTAAATGTAAGAATTGCAAAGATTATTGTTTTGGAACGCATAAATTCACTTTTTATGTGGGAAATAGATGCGAAATCGAGGTTATAGCTTTTTGCTCTTATTTAAGATGGGCCGTATATCAGTATCATAGTATCCCATTTGAAGTTATATGGAGTGTGACGGCTGTTCTTATCATTATTCTCTGTAGTTGGTATTTGATAAAGAAGTATATATCTAAAATTCGAAATGATAAAAAACATTTAGCTAATGACCGAGATCGTGAAAGAAAGGTTCGTATACAATTGGAAAAGGATCAGAAAAGGTTGGAGGTAAAACAAAAAGAATATGAAAAACGGATAAAAGACTTTTCAGCAAAAGGCGAAGAATACGAGGAAGAGAGAAAAAGTATGGAGAAAATACTGAAAGAGTATGAGAATCAAATTCAAAAACTGAAAGAATTAAGGGAATCTGGGAAGGAACCATTACTTTACAGATTGAGTCCAAAAGTTACTTTCGATTCTTATGCAAAGGTATTAATTTGTAGCGACCAAACAATATCTCTTACTTCACAAGCATGTCAACTGTTGGATGCTTTTCTGAATGCTTCCGAGTATATTTTAACTTATGAGGAGCTCTTGCGATATTTATGGGAAGATGGTACTGGGGATATGATTCGTTTGCGAGTCGCAATTTCTCGTTTACGTGTTGCGCTAAGTATAGATCCTGAAATTTCTATTTTTCAGAAGGATATTAATAAATACCAACTAGTACTGCCTGAAAAGAGGTGATTTAGGGAAACTTTTATATTATGTAATAAATTGTAATGCAAAAAATGGTGTTATATTGATCAATAGCTTTTAACTTTGCTGTGAATAATTAAAACGTATATCTTATGAAAATGAAAAACTATTTGAAAGTAACTGTATTTTGGGTCGCTGTCCTTTCGGTTTGGTGCTTAAAGCCGACAAAAAAATCTCAAGATACTCTCTTGTTGCAGAATGTCGAAGCTTTGGCAAGTGGAGAAGAGCCTTCACAGATTCATTGTTATTGGCGAGGCTCTGTAGATTGTCCTGTTAGCCATGATAAGGTAGAGGTTGTATATGAGTACTAATTAAACGATTAAGGTTGTACTCAATAACCTTTTTGAAAATGGAGTAGATTTAGAGGAAGGGAGCTGGATTTTAAATACTTTAGAAATAGAGCTATAGCAAAGATAAAAATATTATAGTCAGCTCTAAATTAAAAAGATCATGGGAAAATATATCAGTATATTAATCTTAATAGAGACTATTCTTTTAGGATGTCACTCGACAAAAGAGAAGATTGAGTTTTCAAACAGAGTGATTTGTAGCGATAGCATATCGCGAGAACTGGTTGTTTTAAATGATACGTTTTTATTTTCGTATCCTTTGCAAATAGAATGTATAGACTCAATGCTACTGGTATTGGATAATGTTAATAATAATTTCTTCCATCTATTTACTCTAAAGGGTGTACCCATAAAATCATTTGGAGAAAAAGGGCAAGGTCCTATTGACTTTATAAATGTGGAATCATTCAATTTATCTGAAGATAGAAAAATCATGTATGCCTACGATACGTCATTACGTAAAATAGTGAAATATGATGTTTCTTCTTTTTTGAAAGATTCATTGAAATCTGAGGTTATACAGGTGAATTATGATAGCTTGCCTCAAACCGAAGTGCCTACAATAATCTATGATATGCTTTCTCTTAAAGATTCAAACTTTCTGGTAAAAGCAAATCATAAGGGCCTTCGGTTTGGATTATTAAAAGATGGAAAGGTTACTCAATTATACAATTCTTTCTCTGATTGTGTAAATACGAACGATGACGAAGAAGTCTGGTCAGTTTTCTGTAGCAATACCAAAACCAAATTAAGACCTGACAGGACAAAGATGTTGAATGCAACCTATCTTGGAGGAGTATTGGAATTGTTTGATTTGGATGATAATTGTTCCTTATCATTGGCAAAGATACTTTATATTTACGAGCCTAAATATGGTATTGCCGAAGGGGCAATACCTAAATATGTTGTTTTCAATGAAACGACTCAGATTGGTTTTGAGGACATATATGTAACCAATAATAGTATATATACATTATTACATAGTATAGGGAGTGAAACTTTACCTTCGGAAATTACTGTATTTGATTGGGCGGGAATTCCAATAACTAAAATTAAAACAGGGTGCTCCCTCTCTAATATTGCCGTCGATGGGAAGGATAACACAATCTATGTAATTGCCGAGAACGAACAGAATGCTTATGAGCTTTCTTGTTTGTCTTTAAATTGATTCTTTCACATGTCATTGGAGTGATAACCCTATCACCATTGGTTGGAGCTTGATAAACATACATCAATGGCAGGCTTCTTTTCAAAGAAACAGTAAGCAGCAATAGCTGAAGAGCATTGGCTATAGAGTTTTTGAATCAGCGGTGTCTGGATGTTCAATCTGTGTAATATTTTTCAATTTATTATTTTAAATGCTCCCGATTATACGGTGAGTGATGAGGATATCATTAAGTTTATTTGGAAAGACGAAACGAGTATTCAGATAAATACGTTTTGTTCTGCCGGAAACAAATTAGGGAAGAGATTGGAGTAAGTTGGTTGTGACGTTTGCTTCAGGCGTTTTGGAACCGATTGTTATCGTATGTTGTTCATAGAGGATCTTGTTGGCAATGATTTGATATAAATGGCAATAAAATTGATAGCAGTTTATCCAAAACCTCTCTTTTTACCTTTGCTGCCAGTTATTAACACTTATACTTTGAAGCCATGAAAAACTATATGAAATTAATCTTTGGGTTAATAGTCTTGATCGGGTATTGGCCTACCACGAAAATTCCTAAGAGAGTAAATTCCCTATTTTTGCAAAATGTAGAGGCGCTTGCCGGCAGTGAACACGTTACCAATTTAGGTTGCTTGGGTGACGGGTCTGTAGATTGTCCTATTAACCATATCAAAGTAGAACATGTGGTTCAAGGATTTAGTCTTGGGGAGTGAGGATTCATTTACTTTTTCTACGGCGGAGGTGGCTACCCGAAATATCCTTGCTCCCATACGTGTTCTGATGGAGTAGGACGTTGCTACAAGGTTTATGATGATTAGGGAAACTGTCATTTTGACGGTAGTCAAACATATTCTTGTGCCTGCTAACTATTAAGAAGAAGTTATATCAAAAGTTTAGAGTTTCTTCATTTCCTTTTTTAAAATACAGGAGAGGAGATGATTACTACAATTTTCTTGGTATAACTTCCTGTATTGTTAATTTAATGTAATAAAATTATGAAGAATATCTTGTTAACACTTCTCTTGTTTATACTTTTTTCATGTAAAAGCACTGGAGATAAAACCGACTGTGAAGTATTACATGTCGATTTGGTTGAACGCCCTGTTCCAACAGAAGAATTATTTTCTAAAATATCTGTCATTCCATTGGAAACCAATGATAGTTCCTTTCTTGTAAGGCCTGTGAAAGTTATTATAAAAGATAACAGATATTATATTGTCGATGAAGGGGTTCCGGCTGTGTTTTCTTTTGATGAAGAAGGGCACCTTTTGCATAAAATAGGTAAAAAGGGACAAGGCCCCGGAGAGTATCGTGAAATATACGATGCCGTTATTAAAGAAAAAGAAAATGCAGTGTATATGCTATCTCCATTTGGCTCTCTTTATGTGTATTCTCTGGATGGAAAATTCATAAAAGAAATAAAACTGCCAACGAGGTCTAATTATCAATTGATAGAGGAACTGGATAGTAAGTATTTCGTTACATGGACATTACCTGCTTCTGAGAATGAAAATTGTATCAGCGTTATTTCTAAAGAGTCTTTCAAGAATATGAAAGAATTTTGGCATGTCCCTCCCGTTCTCACTACTCTGAATTCTAAACCTTTTTATAATTATGAACATAAAGTATATTTTTCGAATCCTTATCAAAATGAAGTATATGAAGTAAGGACAGATAGCTTACGGGTTGCATACCGTTGGGATTTTGGAAAAGATAATCTTGATTTGAAGGAGTATGGATTCACTTTATTAGAGGATCAAAAGGTTGAGGAATATAAATTAATGTTGCAGTATTTACGTGATTCTACTGTGCCTTATTTATTAAGGCATCAATTTCAGAATAAAAAATATTATTATACCATGTTGACGTTTGGCCTTCGGCATCGGATAAATCTGTTTTATCGAAAGGATGACGGCAAGAGTTTCTTTTTTGAGAAAACAGCGGAGGGTGTTTTGCTCCATCCTTTAGCCTTAAATGAAGATTTCCTGACTTGTATTGTTTTCAATGAAGACTTTCCAAACTATGAAAAAGTGCTTCCTTCGGAGGAATATAAGAAGCTGGAAGAGCGTTTAGAAGATGATAACCCCTGTTTAATCAAATTTTATTTTAAATGAAAAATCTTATACTGGTGTTAGGTTGTTTTTTCTTTCTAATCTCATGTCAGCAGACCGAGAAGGAAAAACTTGAAGAACTTGTTAAAAATTGGAATGGGAAGGAGGTACTATTGTAAAGAAAGTGATACTGGATAGATGGGATATATGCATCTCGGTGGATAGTAATGATGAACGACTCTGCCTGATGACAAAGGAAACGGATGGTGGAGAAGAGCGTTATCATTATTATTGTTATCAGTTAAACTGACTTTTTTATTAGGGTGTTACGGGGTTGCTTGATATGTATATTTTTTGTTTTTCAAATCTTTCTTTATGCAGGGGTGGAACAGACAAGCGGGAGGAGGCTTTGTTATTTTCGGGCAATAACCGTGATGAATTTGAAACGGTACTGAATGCAATCTATCTTGGAGGAATATTGGAATTAGTTGACTCGTACAAGAGTTCTTGTTTGCGTGTGAAATGAACAGAATGCTTATAAACTGTTTTGTATATCCCTAAATTTGTTATTTAATTTTTTCTATATTTTAGCTTCTTGTTAGGAAATAATATTATTTTTGTCAGTAAAATAAATCGAAATGACAAAAAATGAATTGCTTTCGTGTGTTATTGGAGTGATAATCCTATCACTATTGGTTGGAGCCTATTTCTATCAACGAAATAAGGTGGCTGTACATCAACAGGCGGAGAGGCTATTCGTACAGATGCTTCAAGAAGAGATAGAAAGAAAAGAAAGAAATTTAAATCTATTTCATCTGTTTTCTGAGAGTTCATCTGATACTTTACCTTTGAAAATTTGCATTATCACAGAAGAGGGGAAAAAAGAGTATGAGGTTGATTCCCTGAAAAGTAAAAAGAACATTTCTCAGAACCTGAGAAACCGGTCAATACACTCTATATTATGTGAGAAATCCCATTTATTGCCGGATTCTTTAAATGAACATTGGCAGAGTATGCTTAAGAAAGATCACATTGATACAGAGTCCACTATACATGTGCGGATGGAAAATCTTCAAGGAAAGATTATTAGTTCATCAAGTCACGATGGTGTGTGGGATACTTCTTCTGGGATTATAACTTCATATATAGGTAATCGTTGTGAGATAGAGGTCATCGGTCTTTTAGCTTTTAGTTGGAAAACAATATTATGGTATCATTGGCAACCTTTTGGATGGATTGTAATTTGTTTGTTATTGATGCTTTTATTTATCTGCTTTTATTATAAAATGGTGAATCGCCCGCCGGAATTAAAAGAGGTTCCTTATGAGGTTGTCGTTGAAAAGGAAGTCGTTGTTGAGAAAGAGGTGATTCGTGAGATAATAGTTGAAAAAGAAACATCTATCACTGGTCGGAGTCCCTATTCCCCCCAGGTGATTCGTGAGATAATAGTTGAAAAAGAAACATCTCCGGAAAAAAAGGCACCTCTAATAAAGCAAATTTGTAAAGTAGAAGGACAACTATATGGTTTACGTTATGGAGTTGTTTTTGATGCCCAGAATAGAGTTCTTAATTGTAATGGCAAGAAAATGTCTTTGTCCCCCCAACAGTGTCAGATTCTAAAGCTTTTTTTAGATGCTCCCGATTATACTGTGACTGATGAGGATATTATTAAGTTTATTTGGAAAGGTCAATCGAACGTTCAGATAAATACGTTTTGTTCTGCCGGAAACAAATTAGGGAAGAGATTAGAGCAAGCTGGTTGTGGTGTTTGTTTCAGGCGTTTTGGAAGCGATCGTTATCGTATGTTGTTCATAGACGACCTTGTTGATAATGATTTGACATAAATGGCAATAAATGGCAATAAAATTGATAGCAGTTTATCCAAAATCTCTTTTTACCTTTGCTGCCAGTTATTAACACTTATACTTTGAAACCATGAAAAACTATATGAAATTGATCTTTGGGCTTGGTTTAATAGCCCTGGTCGGGTATTGGCCTGCCGCGAAAACTCCTAAGAGAGTAAATTCCTTATTCTTGCAAAATGTAGAGGCGCTTGCCGGTGGTGAACACGTTACCAATTTAGGTTGCTTAGGTGACGGATCTGTAGATTGTCCTATTAACCATATCAAAGTAGAATATGTGGTTCAAGGATTTAGTCTTGGGGAGTGAGGACTCTTTTATATAAATCTTATCACATTATAATCATTCATTGCATTATTAATTGGGGTTAGAAAGGAGTGGAACGATCTACGTCCGAGAAAAGTCTTAGAATCGTCCACTCCCGGATAACCTTTAAAAAAGGAGGTTGCCCGGCACGAAGATAGCGAAAAATTAATTAGAAAGAGTAAATGTAGCATTTACTTTTTCTACGGAGGAGGTGGCTACCCGAGAGAGAGACACGGCAAATAAGAAAATAATTAACATCATAAAAGTGGATTATGAGTAAAAAGATTTTGTGCGGTTTGCGGCCCTGATAGTCGCTGTAGTCGCAACTTTTGCAGGCTACAATATATATCAGTCACAGAGAGTAGAAAGTATCATGTCGGATTTGACGATGGCCAATGTAGAGGCGTTAGCTGGTTCTGAGATTAATGATGAGGATTGTGTCAGTGCATCTAATCGTTATTGCTCTGTTTTGATAGTGACCCCAAATGGGAATTATCTAGAAACTTATTTTGACCAAAAAACAAAGTACTGATTCTTATAAAAAGTGGGGATAGGAATATTAGCTTTGACTAGTATATTTTATCCCCTAATTTATTATTATGAATAAAATTGTATCGTTTTTTATTTTAATTCTTGTTTGTTCTTGTTCAGATAAGAAAGAGCATATAGCAAATATTCTGTCAATGAATTCTATAGATATTAAAACTAATAGGATTAATAAAGACGAAGTAATTGCTAGAGGTGCATTTCCTTTTGAAATGATTGATTCATTATTCTTTCTTTTCAATGGAGATCCTTCGTCTGGAGCATTGGTTTTATGTGAATCGAATGCTTCCGAACTGGGACACTTCTTGCAAAAAGGAAATGGTTTTGGAGAATGTATCACTCCTGGATATATAGGACATTGCAATGATACTATTTATGTTTCTGAACGTTCTAGGACAAGGCGAATGACTTATTTACTATCAAATCATAATGATAGTTTGCAATATAAGTGTCTTGAAGATGTTAGTCCTAAAATGAATTCAGAATTTTATTATCAGATTTGTCGTCTACAAAGTGGTTTATTTGTAGGGGCCCGTTTATTTGGAAAAGAACATTTGTTTACATTGTTAGACGAAAGTTTGGATACACTTACCACTTTTGCACGGGTGCCGATAGACATTGAGGAAAATGCAAATAATAAGCTCGCTCCTTTTATTGGTCATTTATGTATAGATGATAATACGGTTTATTATGCTTCTAATGACTTTTCTTATATGGCTGCTTATGATATTTTATCTGAAAAAGAGATAAAACCAGTATTTGAGAGGATGTATATATCTCCAATAATCCAAAAATCAGCAAATGGGATTTCATTAGATAAATACAAACATCTTTTGGGCTTTGGTGATATCAGGGTTTATCAGAATTATATTTTTGCGACGTATATAGGGAAACCTGATATAACAATGGATCAAGAGAATGATACTTCAGCCTTAGTCCCCACTCATTTGCTGGTTTTTAATAAAGATGGAGTTCCTATTGTAAAATTTAAGTTTCCGTTTAAAATAAGATCATTTGTGTTTACCAAATCCAAGATGTATCTATTAGATGTGGATTGTAATATAGAATCTGTCGATTTGGCAGAGTTGTGGAAGCATTTGCCTGATTGAAGTGGGATAGTGACTTTATAGAATAAATGTGAATAATATGAGATTTAATTTAGTCGTTTTATTTGTAATTTTACTTTCTTTCTCTTCTTGTGGCAGGGAAGAAAAAACTGTGTATGATTTTCCTTTAGAACAATCGCTTAAGAGTGATAAGGAAGTTAGTTTAAACAAGGAACTATTAGCTCCCTATCTGGTGTGTTCTTATGATTCCACTCTGTGTCTAATAGATTGGACTGCCAATCCGATGGTGCATGTTTATAACATGAATACAGGGAAAGAGATGGTTGCTTTTGGAAATAAAGGCATGGGGCCGGATGATTTTCTATCTATATCCCAAATGTATGTAGATATGGGCAAGCGTTCTTTGGTACTGTATGATCAGTCTTTGCAAACTATAAGTTCTTTTCAAATTGATAGTTTAGCTCAAGGTAGTCTTTCAAAGATAGATTGTGTTTCAGCTCCTAAGTTAGGAATGAATAGGGTATATGCATATTCGGATTCCATATTTTACGGGAGTGGGACTTTTGAAAGTGGCCTGATAGCGAAATGCAATCAGAAAGAGATTTTAAATCAATATCTCCCTTTTCCACAAACAGAGCAAGCGGTAAATCGGGATGTAAACTATTTGTTGTTCCGATCTTATTATGAAGCCGGATAAAAAACGTTTTGCTTACTTGGCGTATGAGTGCGATTTATTATCTATTCAGAAAGTGGTAAATGACACGTGCCTGGAAAGTGTAGTACATTTGAATACGTATACGCCGTTATTTGAGAATCAATCTACTAACGAAGTGTCTTCTGTTGATGTCTCTGCCGATTCTCCTAAAGGATTTCTTCGTGGGGTAGCAACTGAAAACTATGTTTATGCGCTTTACAGTGGGGCAAATTGGGAAAAATAAGTCGATAGCAAATGAAGTTTACGTATTTGATTGGGAAGGACGTGCTGTAAAGAAAGTGATACTGGATAGATGGGGTGTATGCATCTCGGTGGATAGTAATGATGAACGACTCTGCCTGATGACAAAGGAAACGGATGGTGGAGAAGAGCGTTATCATTATTATTGTTATCGGTTAAACTGACTTTTTTGTTAGGGTGTTACGGGCTTGCTTGATATACTTTAAAAATGAAATATACGTTAGTTGTTTAAAAGTAACGAAGATGAAACAAAAATATATCTTATTTCTTTCATTGTGTTTTGTATTTTCCTCATGTAGGAAGAACGATGTTGGTTCGGTCTATTCATTTGACACAGTATGCGAAATTGTAGACTATAATCTTATTTGTTCAGATGAAAATGCTCCTTGGGGAGCTATAATGAATATGGAAATAGTAGACAGTATTTTAATTCTCCAGCATGCAATGGATGAATATGCATTTTCATTTATTAATGTAAATAATGGGGAGCTATTATCTCAATGGGGGCGTACAGGCGAAGGGCCAGAAGAGTTTATAGATTTTGGGTCTGGTTTTGAAATCGTTGACTCGAGAATTGTTTTTCTGGATCGAATGAAGAAAGAAAGGATTTCGGTATTAATATCCGATATCTTAAGCAAAAAAGAACATCCGGATATAACAAGGGAGGCTTATCCTTATAATGTGGATTTCAGGGTTTTGGAAATTAATGCTGTTGGCAATAAAAAAATAGTAACAGGCGGGTTTAAGGAAGGTTATTGGGGAGCTCTTGACTCACAGAATCATATTATACCTAATGTGGCAGAGCTTCCTTTCGATGCGGGTGAGGTGTCCGGTTTAGAGAAGGGTACCGTTTTCGGAGGTATATTGAAGGCAAATAGTAAACAATCCAAATTTGTGCTTTCAATACGTGCTTCTGATATTTTCGAAATTTATCGTGTTTCTGACGATGGAATAAATCGTGTCTATGTGAGTCCTTTTAAGCATATTCCGAAAACCTGGAAGAAGGGAGGCGGTTATGCAATTGATTATAACCAAAGTATTGGAGGAATAAAAAATATAGCAGTCTCGGATGACTTGATTTGTTTTTCACTCTTTTTACAAAATTACAATGAGGCTGCAAAAACAGACTTTGCGTCTAATGAACTGTTCTGTTTTGATTGGGATGGGAATAAAGTGAAAAAATATGTGTTACCTTTTCCTATAGGTAATTTCTGTATTGATGGAACTCATATCTATGGAGTTCGGAACTTTGAAGATAAAATTATCATTTATCGTTTTAACATGTAATCTGAACACCGCAGAGGATACAGGGTAGCACGGAGGCGATTTTAAATCGTTGATTATTAATAAAAGGCTCTGTGATGCTCCGTGGTGAAAAGAGTTATATGAATATGAAAATTATGAAATATATTGGGTTAGGCTTGCTTCCGCTTGTCTGCTCATGCGGGGGCAGAGACAGACAAGTGGAGGAGGCCTTATCCCTTTCGGGCAATAACCGTAATGAACTTGAAGCGGTGCTGAAGCATTATGAAGGAGATGGCCGGAAGCTGGAGGCGGCACGCTTCTTGATTGGCAATATGCCCGGAAGTTATGGAGCTAATCCGATAGTAGAGCAGGATTGTTCTGCTTTTTACGAGGCTTATGATTCATTGGGACAAAAGTATGACTATCGGGTAGGAACGGAATGGGGGAAACAGGTAGATAGTCTTTGGCAAAATTTTAGTAATCGACATCGGGTGAGACAGGAGCTTAACTATGATATTACCCGCATGAAGGCGGAAGATTTAATCCGGGAAATTGATCTGGCATTTCGGGCATGGGTGGAGAATGTGCATTCAAGAAACTGTTCGTTTGAAGATTTTTGTGAGTATATACTGCCTTATAGGCGACAGAATGGCTTATTGATTGACAATGCACGCCGGGAGTTCAACAAACGGCATCAGGGAAAGTATTTTGTGAAAGAGGGAAAGGATTGGCAACAAGAGATCGATTCGTTGTTATATGAATATAAGTATCTGACTCATTCCGGTTTTTGGGGGACGAAGATTCCGATATGGAATGCGGCGACTCTTGAGAAGATGCGTCATGGGTTATGTGCACAGCGCTGTTGGTATAACTCTTTGTTATTATCATCATTGGGGATTCCGGTTGCCATTGACTTTGTTCCGGCATGGGGAAACCGAAATAATTCGCATACCTGGAATGTGGTGCTAATAAACGGGGAATCGCATGCTTTTGAGGCGTTTTGGGATAATGATCGCTGGAAATATAAGCGGATTTATAATAACCGGAATGATGATGAGCTTTGGGGAAGATTCCGCCTTCCGAAGGTATACAGATATACCTATTCAAATCACATTGAAGGACCGTTGGCAGATGTAGAGGTGGATAAAGCTGATATTCCGGAGCTATTTCGTAGTGTGAAAAAGGTGGATGTTTCTTCGGAGTATTTTGAAACGGCCGATGTAACGGTGGAGTTGACAGGTGAGGCGCCTCAAGGGGTGAAATATGCGTATTTGGCTGTGTTCGGATATCAGGACTGGCACCCTGTGCAGTGGGGAAAGGTAGAAAACGGGAGGGCTGTCTTTCGGGAAATAGGTAAGGACATGGTTTATTTACCCGTTTATTACAAGCGGGGGGGATTATTGCCCGCAGCAGAACCTTTCAGATTGCGGAATGACGGAACGATGGAGAAGCTGAGCGGAAATGAAGAAACAGAGGAGGTTGCCGTGAGGATGGTGACGGGAGCGCCGGCTTATGATCAGAATAGGGAATATCTGGGGTGTATGAAAGGAAGCCGGATAGTAGGATTACTTGATGGAAAATCAGAAGAAGAACTGTGCAGATGGACGGACTCGCTGGCTCTGCAGTCGGTTGTACGGAAGGTGTCCGCACGATTACCTTACCGCTTTGTAAGGTTATTATTACCGTCGGATAGCATTGCTTTGGGGGAGCTTTCTTTTTATACGGAAGAAGGACGGATCGGGAATGTGAGGATAATTACTTCGATGAGAGCTACCGGAAGGAATGAAGTGCCCGGGATGATAACCGATGGTTTGGGGGCGACGGGCTATAGAGGCAGGGTGGCAGAAAGGCTGGTAGATATAGATCTGGGAAAAGAGTATATGGTCAGTCATATTGGAATGACTTCTTACCTGAAAACACAGTTGTTCTGTCCGGATGAATTTGAGTTAAGATATTGGGATAATGGTTGGAAGACTGTGGAGCGTAAGCAAGCTGATCATAAAGGGTATCTTGTATTTGAGAGAGTGCCCCGGGGAGCATTGCTGATGTTGAAAAACTGTCGCTGGAAAGGAAAGACGGCAGAGCGTATATTTACTTATGAAAAAGGAGATGTGAAGTGGGAATGATTGCTATGAACGAACAGTTGCCTTGCCATTATTGTTAAACCTCCTTAAGGAAATGCCTATTCGTCACTTTTTATTTGTTATTTTGCACCAAATTCGGGTGGAGTGTGTCCTGACGTTTCGGGGTACACTTAAATATGCAGATAAAACCAATGAATAAACTCACTATAAATGCCTGTCCGCTATGTGGGGGCGCACATTTGAAACGTGCTATGACCTGTACGGATTTTTATGCTTCCGGTGAACAGTTTGACTTGTACACCTGCGAAGATTGCGGATTTACTTTTACGCAAGGAGTCCCGGTAGAGGCGGAAATAGGCAGATATTACGAAACACCTGATTATATTTCCCATTCGGACACGAAGAAAGGTGCCATGAATGCCATTTACCATCATGTACGTCAGTATATGCTTGGAAGAAAGGCGCGTTTGGTGATGAAAGAGTCTCATCGAAAAACCGGGAGGATACTGGATATCGGTACAGGTACTGGTTACTTTGCCCATACGATGCAGAATAGGGGATGGGAAGTAGAGGCCGTGGAGAAGAGCGGACAAGCCCGTAATTTTGCACGCGAACATTTCGGGCTGAATGTGAGGCCGGAGGCTGCATTGAAAGAATTAGTTCCGGGAACGTTCGATGTAATCACGTTGTGGCACGTCATGGAGCACTTGGAACATTTGGACGAAACGTGGGAATTGTTACGTGAACTGTTGACCGAGAAAGGGGTATTGATAGTGGCTGTGCCTAATTGCTCGTCGTATGATGCGATGAAATACGGGAAGTACTGGGCTGCTTATGATGTACCCCGTCATTTATGGCATTTTACGCCTGCCACGATTCAGCAGTTCGGGGCGAAGCACGGATTTATTCTGGCAGCTCGTCATCCGATGCCGTTCGATGCTTTTTATGTGTCGATGCTGACAGAGAAACATAAAGGTAGTGCATACTCCTTTGTGAAAGGCATGTGGACCGGAACGGCGGCATGGTTGAGTGCCCAGGCTAAAAAGGAACGGAGTAGTTCGATGATTTATGTATTCAGAAAGAAACGCTGATGAAGAGTAAAAGCAGAAATAACGCTGTGTCATATTTTGATATGCAGTTCATCACTTCCAGTATCAGTACCACGTTGGTATTGCTGTTACTGGGGCTTGTGGTGTTCTTTGTATTGGCGGCCAATAATTTGTCTGTTTATGTGCGGGAAAATATTAATTTTTCCGTGCTTATCAGTGATGATATGAAGGAGACAGATATTCTGAAGCTTCAGAAACGGCTGAATAATGAACCTTTTGTGAAAGAAACAGAATATATCTCGAAAAAACAGGCATTGAAAGAGCAGACGGAAGCCATGGGGACCGATCCGCAAGAGTTTTTGGGGTATAACCCGTTTACGGCTTCAATAGAAATTAAATTGCATTCGGACTATGCGAACTCCGACAGTATTGCGAAAATAGAGAAATTGATTAAAAGAAATACCAATATACAGGATGTGCTTTATCAGAAAGACTTGATCGACGCGGTAAATGAAAATATCCGTAATATCAGTCTTGTTCTGCTGGCATTGGCCGTGATGTTGACATTTATCTCTTTTGCGCTGATTAATAATACAATCCGGCTGGCTATCTACTCGAAACGTTTCTTGATACATACGATGAAACTGGTGGGAGCGAGCTGGGGATTTATTCGTCGTCCGTTTTTGAAAAGGAATATATGGAGTGGGGTTCTGGCTGCTTTTATTGCAGATACGATCCTGATGAAATGGGGCCGCTTACTGGCTGGTATCCTATGAGCCTGAATTGATTCGGGTAATTACGCCCGAAGTCATGTTACTGGTATCGGGCGCAGTATTGGTGTTCGGTGTGGTCATCACTTTCTTGTGTGCTTATCTTTCTATTAATAAATATCTGAGGATGAAAGCAAGTACGCTATATTATGTGTAATTCCGGATTTATAGATGTAAATAAATTAATGTAAATAACAATGGGTGATAAACAAAAATTTGCCTTCGATAAAACGAACTTCATTCTGCTTGCTATCGGCATGGCAGTGGTTATTCTGGGTTTTATCCTGATGACAGGGCCTTCATCGTCGGAAACGGTGTTTCAGGCAGACATTTTCAGTGTGAGAAGAATTAAGGTGGCTCCGGTGGTCTGTTTCCTGGGCTTTATTTTTATGATATATGGCGTGATGCGCAAACCCAAAACAAAAGAATAAAACAGGATGGAATGGTTTGAAGCACTGATCCTTGGATTGATTCAGGGACTGACTGAGTATTTACCGGTAAGCAGTAGCGGGCATTTGGCCATTGGTTCGGCTTTATTTGGTATAGAAGGAGAAGAAAATCTGGCATTTACCATTGTGGTGCATGTAGCCACTGTGTTCAGTACATTGGTGATTCTGTGGAAAGAGATAGACTGGATTTTCCGTGGTTTATTTAAGTTTGAGATGAACAGTGAAACACGCTATGTAATCAATATCTTGATTTCGATGCTTCCTATTGGTATTGTCGGGGTGTTTTTTAAAGATGAAGTGGAGGCCATTTTTGGCTCGGGATTACTGATTGTTGGCTGCATGCTGTTGTTGACGGCTGCGTTACTGTCGTTTTCGTATTATGCAAAGCCACGCCAGAAAGAGAACATCTCGATGAAGGATGCATTTATCATTGGCCTGGCGCAGGCGTGTGCAGTATTACCGGGATTATCTCGTTCGGGCAGTACGATTGCAACCGGTTTGTTATTGGGGGATAATAAAGCGAAACTGGCACAATTTTCTTTCCTGATGGTGATACCTCCTATATTGGGAGAGGCGCTGCTGGATGGTATGAAGATGATAAAAGGTGAGGCTATTGCGGGCGATATTCCTACTTTGTCATTGATAGTAGGTTTCATTGCGGCTTTTGTTTCAGGTTGCCTGGCTTGTAAGTGGATGATTAATATCGTGAAGAAAGGTAAGTTGATTTACTTTGCTATTTATTGTGCAATAGTTGGAGTGGTCACCATTGTCGTTTCACAATTGCAATAAATTGCGGATGAATTTTAAAGAAGGAGAAGTACTTTATTTTAATAAACCGTTGGGATGGACGTCTTTTAAAGTCGTGGGGCACGCCCGTTACCATATGTGCCGGCGGATGAAAGTGAAGAAATTAAAGGTTGGACATGCAGGTACACTCGATCCCTTGGCAACAGGGGTGATGATTGTTTGTACAGGCAAGGCTACCAAGAGAATAGAGGAGTTTCAGTATCATACGAAGGAGTATGTGGCTACCATACAGTTGGGCGCTACTACTCCGTCTTACGATCTGGAACATGAAATAGATGCTACATACCCTACGGAGCATATTACCCGTGAGTTGGTGGAAAAGACGTTGAAAACGTTTGTTGGCGAGATACAGCAGATACCTCCCGCTTTCTCGGCTTGTAAGGTAGATGGTGCACGCGCTTACGATTTGGCCCGTAAAGGCCAGGAAGTGGAGTTGAAACCGAAATTGCTGGTGATTGATGAGATAGAGTTGTTGGAGTGTAATTTACCGGAAATTAAAATACGGGTGGTTTGCAGCAAGGGGACTTACATTCGTGCATTGGCACGTGACATCGGAGAGGCTTTGCAAAGCGGGGCGCACTTGACCGGGCTGATACGTACCCGTGTGGGAGACGTCAAGTTAGAGCAGTGTCTGGATCCGGCAAAGTTCGCGGAATGGATAGATCAGCAAGATGTTGAGATATCTGATTGAAGTAAAAGAAATAGAAAATAAAATAATTAATAAACGCACATTATTATCATGAAACTGTCGCAATTTAAATTTAAGTTACCCGAAGAAAAGATTGCTTTGCACCCTACAAAGTACAGAGACGAGTCGCGCTTGATGGTACTCCACAAGCGTACGGGAGAGATTGAGCACAAGATGTTTAAAGACATCCTGAATTATTTTGATGATAAAGACGTGTTTGTATTCAACGATACCAAGGTGTTTCCTGCACGCTTATACGGAAATAAGGAAAAAACAGGTGCGCGTATCGAAGTGTTCTTGTTGCGCGAGTTGAACGAGGAATTGCGTTTGTGGGATGTATTGGTAGATCCGGCACGTAAAATCCGTATCGGCAATAAGCTTTACTTTGGGGATGATGACTCAATGGTTGCTGAAGTAATTGATAATACTACTTCACGTGGGCGTACACTTCGTTTTCTGTATGACGGACCTCATGATGAATTTAAAAAAGCATTGTATGCATTAGGAGAAACTCCATTGCCACATACGATTCTGAACCGTCCGGTTGAAGAGGAGGATGCAGAACGTTTCCAGTCTATCTTCGCTAAAAACGAAGGGGCTGTGACAGCACCGACTGCAAGTCTGCACTTCAGCCGTGAGCTGATGAAACGTATGGAAATTAAGGGAATAGACTTTGCATATATCACATTGCATGCAGGACTCGGAAACTTCCGTGATATCGATGTAGAAGACCTGACAAAGCATAAAATGGACTCTGAGCAGATGTTTGTGACGGAGGAGGCTGTCAAGATAGTGAATCGTGCTAAAGATCTGGGTAAGAATGTATGTGCTGTGGGAACAACTGTAATGCGTGCTATTGAAAGTACGGTAAGTACAGACGGACATTTGAAGGAATACGAAGGATGGACGAACAAGTTTATCTTCCCTCCATACGACTTTACTGTGGCAAATGCCATGGTATCAAACTTCCATATGCCGCTTTCTACGTTATTGATGATTGTGGCTGCTTTTGGTGGCTACGATCAGGTGATGGATGCATATCACATAGCGTTGAAAGAGGGTTACCGCTTTGGTACTTATGGAGATGCGATGCTGATTTTGGATAAGTGATGAAAGTATATTTGGGATTAGGTACCAACTTGGGTGATAAGGAGCTAAATCTTCGTGTTGCCCTACAAAAAATAGAGGAGCGGATAGGGAAAATCATTTCTCTTTCCGCTTTTTATGCTACTGCTCCCTGGGGATTTCAATCGGAAAACAACTTTCTGAATGCTGCGGTGGGAGTGGAGACAGTATTGTCCCCTGTCGGGATACTGGAAAGTACTCAACGGATAGAGCAGGAAATAGGGCGTTTGCATAAATCACGGGACGGTGTGTATAGTGACCGCCTGATTGACATTGATCTTTTGCTCTATGGCGATAAGATACTACAGGATGAAAGGCTTATAGTGCCTCATCCGTTGATGACCGACCGTAAGTTTGTTCTGGAACCCCTTGCCGAGATTGCACCGGACGTTGTTCATCCGGTGTTTCATAAGACGATTAAAGAGCTATTTCTGGCTCTTTCGTGATTTGCGAACCATCAGGTGTCGGGGAAGGTAGGCTACGCAGCCGATCAGTACGGCATACAGTATGCGCAAATCGTCGAAGGGCTGGTGATTCAGATGGCAGATTAAGGCGTAAATACCCACTGTGACAGCAATATACACCAATAATGTAAAAGCGGTTTTTAGTTTATTTTTCATAAGGTAGTCTGTTAATACGAAGCAAAAGTAGCAATAAATCCAAAATATTATCTACCTTTGTCCCTGAAATGAAATGTGGAAAGATTTGAGTAGCTTGCAACCACAGAAAAAAATGCTAAAACAACATTCCCTTCTGTATGCGTTTTCTACTCTTTTTTGAATCTTTGCCCTCATTCATAATTTATAATTCATAATTCATAATTTTATTATGGGATATTTATTCACATCCGAATCGGTGTCTGAAGGACACCCCGATAAAGTGGCCGATCAAATATCGGACGCTGTGCTTGACAAACTGTTGGCTTATGATCCCAGTTCGAAAGTAGCTTGCGAAACCTTAGTAACTACCGGACAGGTGGTGCTTGCGGGAGAAGTGAAAACAGGTGCTTATGTTGATCTGCAACTGATTGCACGTGAAGTGATCCAAAAGATTGGTTACACGAAAGGCGAATACATGTTCGAAAGTAATTCGTGCGGTGTACTTTCTGCCATTCATGAACAAAGTGCGGACATTAACCGTGGTGTAGAACGCGAAGACCCGATGAACCAGGGAGCAGGCGACCAGGGTATGATGTTTGGTTATGCAACCAACGAAACAGAAAACTATATGCCGTTGTCTCTTGACCTGGCACATAGAATACTTCTTGTGTTGGCCGATATCCGCCGCGAAGGTAAAGAAATGACTTATCTTCGTCCGGATGCAAAGAGCCAGGTAACCATTGAATATGATGATAACGGTACTCCGGTACGCATTGATACGATTGTTGTTTCAACACAGCATGATGAATTTATATTACCGGCTGATAATTCTGCCGCTGCCCAACTGAAGGCTGATGAAGAGATGTTGGCAGTGATCCGGAAAGATGTGATTGAGGTGCTGATGCCTCGTGTCATTGCTTCTATTAATCATCCGAAGGTTCTTGCTTTGTTCAATGACCATATTATCTATCATGTGAATCCGACCGGTAAGTTTGTGATCGGTGGCCCTCATGGAGATACAGGACTCACCGGACGTAAGATCATTGTGGACACTTATGGTGGAAAGGGAGCTCATGGTGGCGGTGCTTTCTCCGGTAAAGATCCAAGCAAAGTAGATCGTAGTGCTGCTTATGCTGCCCGTCATATTGCTAAGAATCTTGTTGCTGCCGGCGTTGCCGACGAAATGCTGGTACAGGTTTCTTATGCTATCGGTGTGGCTCGTCCTATTAATATTTATGTAAATACATACGGACGCAGTAACGTGAAGATGAGTGATGGAGAGATCGCCAGAAAGATCGATGAACTGTTTGACCTTCGTCCGAAGGCTATTGAAGACCGCCTGAAACTGCGTTATCCGATTTATAGTGAAACTGCTGCTTACGGGCATATGGGGCGTGAACCTCAGATGGTGACTAAGCATTTTCAATCTCGTTATGAAGGCGACCGGACTATGGAAGTGGAACTGTTTACATGGGAAAAACTTGACTATGTGGACAAAGTAAAAGCCGCTTTCGGTTTGTAATCAGCGTAGCTTTACAGCTATTTATTATAGAAGGCTGCACTTGTTTTTAACCCGATATGGGGAGAAAACAAGGCAGCCTTCTTCTTTTCTCCTTGAAATTTGGTACTTTTGCAGCGTGTTGAACTAAACCCATGCAAGAAATGAACCAAATAACTTCCGTATGCGTATATTGCGCTTCAAGTACAAAAATAGACCAGACTTATTTTGATGCAGCCATGAAATTAGGGCATCTGTTGGCAAACCGGCATATCCGTTTGATAAATGGAGCGGGGAATATAGGATTGATGCGTTCGGTGGCTGATGCAGTATTGCAGAATGGGGGAGAAGTGACCGGAGTAATTCCTCATTTTATGGTAGACCAGGGATGGCATCACACGGGATTGACAGAGCTTATCGAGGTAGAAAGTATGCACGAGCGTAAGAGGTTGATGGCTGAAAAGAGTGATGCCGTGATTGCACTGCCCGGAGGATGCGGAACTTTGGAAGAGCTGCTTGAGATTATTACCTGGAAACAGTTGGGGTTGTATCTTAACCCGATCGTGATATTAAACACTAATGGTTTCTTTGACCCGTTGATGGAGATGCTTGAAAATGCTATAGAAGGTAATTTCATGAGGAAACAGCATGGAGATATCTGGCATGTGGCACATACTCCGGAGGAGGCTGTAGAGTTGGTTTATTCCATACCGGTGTGGGATGGTTCTATTCGTAAGTTTGCCGCTATATGATTTTTGTCCAAGACTCTCTTGGCGCACAGGAGGCAGATACTGTGCAGCATGTAATTAGTGCAGCCGGTGCTCCCCAGGATACGTTGGGTAGCCGGGTGGATTTACAGGCGGTAAGTGAGACCGTGACCGGGGCGGAGGGTATGCCGATTCCTTATTCTCCAAGAACTGACGATGGGTTGGCTATGATACTGTTGGGATGTTTTTTTGTTTCTGCGTATGTGTTGGCACGCAGCAAGAAGTTTCTGTTGCAACAGGTGAAAGATTTTATGTTACATCGTGAAAGAACGAGCATTTTCGCTTCTTCTACGGCGGCTGACATGCGCTATTTGCTATTACTTATCGTGCAGACCTGCGTTCTTGGAGGTGTTTGTATTTTTAACTATTTTAATGATATCAGGCCCGCATTGATGGAGCGTGTTTCGCCGCATATACTTTTGGGAGTTTATGTGGCTGTTTGTTTACTCTATCTTTTGTTTAAATGGATTTTATATTCGTTTTTGGGATGGGTGTTTTTTGACAAAAGCAAAACCGATATATGGCTGGAGTCTTATTCTACGCTGATTTATTACCTTGGATTCGCTTTATTTCCGTTTGTTTTGTTTCTGGTCTATTTTGATTTGAATGTCACCTTTTTAGTTTCAATTGGTTGCGTTTTGGTAATTTTTACTAAAATATTGATGTTTTACAAGTGGTTAAAGCTTTTTTCCTGTAATATTTATGGGGTTTTCCTTTTAATTTTATACTTTTGTGCCCTTGAAATCGTACCTTGTCTGATAGTGTATCAAGGTATGATTCAGCTAAATAATGTTTTGATAATAAATTTTTAGGACGTTGAAAATTAAGAAAGTATTAGTGTCGCAGCCAAAGCCTGCTTCAGAGAAATCTCCTTATTACGACATTGCTGAAAAGTATGGTGTAAAAATAGATTTCCGCCCCTTTATCAAGGTTGAGAGCGTCTCTGCGAAAGAATTCAGACAACAGAAAGTATCTATTTTAGATCATACGGCTGTTATATTTACATCGCGTCATGCGATTGATCATTTCTTCCATCTTTGTACGGAGTTGCGTGTGACGATCCCTGAGACGATGAAGTATTTCTGTGTAACAGAAGCTGTTGCTCTTTATATTCAGAAGTATGTGCAGTATCGTAAGCGTAAGATCTTCTTTGGTGCTACGGGCAAGATCGAGGATCTGATTCCTTCGATTGTGAAACATAAAACAGAAAAGTATCTCGTCCCGATGTCGGATGTACACAACGATGACGTGAGGGATCTGCTGGATAAAAATAACATCCAGCATACGGAATGCGTAATGTATCGCACTGTTAGCAATGACTTTATGGAGGGAGAGGAGTTTGATTATGATATGTTGGTATTCTTTAGTCCTGCCGGAGTATCTTCGCTGAAGAAGAACTTCCCTGATTTTGATCAGAAGGACATTAAGATCGGAACATTCGGATCGACTACAGCACAAGCTGTTCGTGATGCCGGACTCCGTCTTGATCTTGAAGCACCTAACGTGAAAGCTCCTTCAATGACGGCTGCCCTCGATTTGTTTATTAAGGAAAACAATAAAGGAAAATAAATGAAACGGTAAACAATAAATGGTGAACGATGAACAAGCTAAGTTATCTGTCTGTTGTTTACTGTTTATTGTTTACCGTTTGTTATTATTATGGCAAATACCCTGTGCAAAGCCGAAAGGCTGAATAGTAAGATTCTGATTGAGAAGATGTTTGCGGGCGGCTCAAAGTCGTTTTCCATCTTTCCGTTGCGTGTGGTGTATATGCCTGTTGAAAATCAAGATGTTCAGGCATCTATTTTACTGAGCGTTTCGAAAAAACGATTTAAACGTGCAGTAAAAAGAAATCGGGTGAAACGCCAGTTGCGTGAGGCTTACCGGATGCATAAACATCAACTTTTGCAGATTCTTACTGATAAGCAGCAACAGTTGGCTATTGCCTTTATCTATCTTTCGGACGAATTAACGTCCTCGGCCGAAATAGAGGAAAAGATGAAGATTCTACTGGCTCGTATTAGTGAGAAACTGGTATGAAACGCCTGTTGTCATATATATTGTTGCTTCCTATCTACTTTTACAGAGCATGCATTTCGCCCATGACTCCTCCTTCATGTCGTTTCACTCCTACTTGTTCGCAATACGCTATTGAAGCGATTAAGAAACATGGCCCTTTTAAGGGACTTTATCTTGCTGTCAGACGAATTCTCCGTTGTCATCCCTGGGGTGGATCGGGATACGATCCGGTTCCTTAATAGTCTATGGATATTCTCGATATACATACACATCGGATGCCTGTTGAACTTGGACAGGCGATACAAAATTGTCAGCCTGCAGAGTTTGATCCGTTGGCCGGTGCTTATTATTCTGTCGGAATTCATCCGTGGTATCTGACTCGTGAAAACCTTGACCGGCAGTGGGAGATGTTGCTTGCAGCGATACAGTGTCCCCAGGTTCTGGCAATAGGTGAAGCCGGTCTTGACAAATTGGTTCGGACGGACTATATGTTGCAACAGGAAGTATTTGAGAAACAGGCTATGCTTGCACACGAAATGAAATATCCGTTGGTGATTCATGCAGTGCGTTCGGCGAACGAAATTATCTGCCTGAGGAAAAAAATGAAACCCTCTAATCCTTGGATTATACATGGGTTCCGTGGAAAGAAAGAACTGGCTTTGCAGTACATCCGGGAAGGGATCTATGTTTCATTGGGTGAGAAATATCAGGAGGAAGTGCTTTGGGGCATTCCCTTGGAATATTTATTTTTGGAAACGGATGAAAGTATGATAGATATTCATTGCCTTTATGAACGTGCTGCTTTGCTATTGGAGATACCTCTTTGCAAACTTATGCAACAAGTGCGTCAAAACATTAATAACGTCTTTTTTAGGCAATAAGAGTTGCTTGTTACGATAAAGAGTCGTACTTTTGCCCTAATTAAACTTTAAAACTTATTATCATTCGATGAATTTTGTAGAAGAACTAAGATGGCGTGGAATGGTGCATGACATGATGCCCGGCACAGAAGAGTTATTGGCTAAAGAACAGGTGACTGCTTATGTGGGTATTGACCCGACAGCCGATTCATTGCATATCGGACACTTATGTGGTGTGATGATATTGCGTCACTTCCAGCGTTGTGGTCATAAACCATTGGCTTTGATTGGTGGTGCGACCGGTATGATTGGCGATCCTTCGGGTAAATCGGCCGAACGCAATCTGCTGGATGAGGAAACACTGCGTCACAATCAGGCTTGTATCAAAAAGCAACTGGCTAAGTTTTTGGACTTCGAATCTGATGCTCCTAACAGAGCTGAACTAGTGAACAACTATGATTGGATGAAGGAGTTCACTTTCCTGGATTTTGCCCGCGAAGTAGGTAAGCATATTACCGTGAACTACATGATGGCTAAGGATTCGGTAAAGAAACGTCTGAACGGTGAAGCCCGTGACGGATTGTCGTTTACTGAGTTTACCTATCAGTTGTTGCAAGGTTATGACTTTCTTCATCTCTACGAAACCAAAGGATGTAAACTGCAGATGGGAGGCTCTGATCAGTGGGGAAATATCACTACCGGTACTGAACTGATTCGTCGTACTAACGGTGGTGAGGCTTATGCATTGACTTGTCCGTTAATCACCAAAGCTGACGGTGGAAAATTTGGTAAGACCGAATCGGGTAATATCTGGTTGGACCCTCGTTATACTTCTCCTTACAAGTTCTATCAGTTTTGGCTCAATGTGAGTGATGCCGATGCTGAGCGCTATATTAAGATATTTACTTCACTCGATAAGGCAGAAATCGACGGACTGGTTGCCGAACATAATGAAGCTCCGCATTTGCGGGTGCTCCAGAAACGTCTGGCAAAGGAAGTAACTGTGATGGTTCACTCTGAAGAGGATTACAATGCTGCAGTAGACGCATCCAATATCTTATTTGGCAATGCCACTTCCGATGCGTTGAAAAAGCTGGATGAAGATACATTGTTGGCTGTGTTCGAAGGTGTTCCTCAATTTGAGATCTCACGTGATGCGTTGGTAGAGGGAGTGAAAGCGGTTGATTTGTTTGTCGACAATGCCGCTGTATTTGCTTCAAAAGGTGAAATGCGTAAATTGGTTCAAGGTGGCGGTGTCTCTTTGAATAAAGAGAAGCTGGCTGCTTTTGATCAGGTGATTACTACTGCCGACTTGCTTGATGAAAAATATCTGTTGGTTCAGCGTGGTAAGAAAAACTATTATTTGATTATTGCAAAATAAAGAACTTCTTTCTCCACCGTCTTGTGTCAGACGATGGAAGAAGTGAAGTTTCGATATAAATAAAAAGGATGGATTCCTAGAATCCATCCTTTTTATTTATAGAGTGGATAGGTTAATGCTTTTTCCCTTTGCCTGCCGGGAGTTCTTTCAGCAATTCTTCTACCGCTGTTTTCAATTGTGTATCTTCCCCTTTGACGATTGTTTCCGGTGAGTTGGCTACTTTAATATCCGGTTCCAACTGTGTGTTTTCCAGATAGCTCCCATCCGGAAGTCGATAGCCTATGACAGGAATACCGAATACCAGAGACGGGTCTTGCAGACGTTCCCAAGAAACGCTGGTCATGGTTCCCGGTACGGGCATACCTACCAATTTACCTAGTTTCTGATGGCTGTATACCCATGGTGTGCCATGTGCATTCGAGTAATTGGCTTCACACGTTAGCATGATAGACGGCTTGTTCCATCGGCGGCTGGGCATATCGCAAGCTTCGCGTCCGCGGACGACTTGGGTGAAATACTTTTTACCACTGAACAATACTTCAATATCTTCGTGAAGGCGGCCGCCGCCATTGAAACGGGTGTCGATAACGATTCCTTCGCGATTATTGTATTTTCCTAAAATATCTGAGTAGACAGAACGGAAACTGTCATCACCCATCGATTGTATATGTACATATCCCAGACGTCCGTCAGACCATTTATCTACATCGGCCGCGCGTTGTTTCACCCAACGTTTGTAGAGCAGATTATTGAGTATTCCGTTGCCGATCGGGATAACTACTTCTTCCCACCGTTCACCGCTTTGCGGATTGTATAATGAAACGAGTGTCTTTTTGTTTGCTTTGTCGTTCAATAACGTATGATAGTCTGTTTCAGGGGTTATTTCCTGTCCGTTAATTTTTTCAATGATAGTTCCGGCTTTTACTTTCGAGCGGGCGTGATCGAAAGGGCCCTTCTCAATCACTTCCATGATCGATGCGCCTTTTCCTTTATAATTCCAATCTGTAAGTACCCCCAGACTGGCTGTGGCATCTCCCGGTATAGATGGAGAGAAACGCCCGCCGGTATGTGATACATTCAGTTCTCCCAGCCATTCGCTGAGTAATTCGGCAAAGTCATAGTTATTATTGATGTGTGGCAAAAATTTACGATAAGCAGCAGACATGGTATCCCAGTTTACTCCGTGCATGTTGGTGTTGTAGAAACGTTTCTGTTGTTGCTTATATACGTGGTCGAACATATATTCTCGTTCAGCAGCCAGATCCATTTTCATCTCTGCCTTATAGTTGATCGGCTTCAGGGTTTCTCCGCTGAGGTCCATCTTTTGCATGGTATTACCTCCCAGGACAAACAGGGATTTTCCATCTTTGTCCATATCCATAGAAGCCCATCCGGCATTCATTTTATGAAGCAGTTTGGTCTCTTTTTTACGGAGATCCATTTTCCATAGATCAAATCCGCCCTCGAATGCTGACAGATAGTAGAGAGTTTCGCCGTCTTTTGAGATAATAGTACTGCCCAGGTTCGAAGAGTTGGGAGTGAGGCGTATGATGCGATCCTCAAGGCCATTCAGTTCTACTAGGATATTTTTGATCTCATCTTTCTTCTCAGTATCTGTTTGGGGATCCTTCTTCTTATCTTTTTTCGGGTCAATTGAGGCTTTTTCTTTGTCTTTCTGTTGTTCCTTTTCCAGTTCTTTTTGCAATTCATAATCTTCTTTGCTCAGGCGGAACTTGTCGAAAGCATCTTGATTGAGAAATACCAGCATGGCATCATTCTGTGAACCCCAGGAAGCATGTGCACGCATACCATATCGTTCGGTTGTGAACAAAATGGCATTGCCGTCCAGTACCCAACGGGGAGATCCGCTCATGTAACCGCTGTTGGTCAGGTTGGTAATCGGACTGTCACCCTTTGCACTTACCAATCCTATATCCGAGTAAGGATCGTGTCGGTTGCCGATAAATTCGAGGGTGAACCATTTGCCGTCAGGTGACCATTGATAGTCGAAGTTTCCATCTGTGCTGAACCAGGTGGAACCATCGGTGATCTGACGAACTTTTTTCGTATCCAAATTGATTACCATCAAACGGTTACGCTCCTCTATAAATGCCAGCTCTTTACCGTCCGGTGAGAACTGCGGATAGGCCCGTTCCACGGTTGCGGATGGTAACAGCACCTCTTCTTCGATGATGGTGGCATTGGGGAAATTAGCTTCTTCCTTACGGGCTATTTTAGCAAGAAAAAGTTGCCAGTTGCCGTTACGCTCACTTGCGTAAGCCAGTGTACGATTGTCCGGAGCAAATGTTAACCCGGCTTCGCGTGCGGGTGTATGGGTGATTTGCTTTGTAGTTGCATAATCAGTTGAGGTTACAAATACTTCTCCCCGTACGATAAATGCAATTTGCTTCCCATCCGGTGATACAGTCCCTGATGTTGCCCCGTTTGTAAAAGTCAGGTCTGCTATTTTGTCCTGATCATCACGGACAATATCTATGTTTATTTTCTGTGGAGTGGCATTATCCTTTTGGGTATATATTTCTCCGTCGTATGCATAGCATAGCGTTCCGCCGTGACTCATTGACAGGAAACGTACCGGGTGTGTTTTGAACGATGTTACTGCTTTCAGGTCTTGTGCGTTGTCCAATGGAAAACTATAAACATTAAATGACCCTTTCCGTTCGCTTAAAAGATATACGCTTTTTCCGTCTGGTGAAAGTACGGGATTGCGGTCTTCTCCGGCATGATTGGTCAGGTTGGTATGTTTTCCTGTTTTAGTGTCGTACAGCCAAATGTCGCGGGTGATGGACGAAGTGTGGTGTTTCCGCCATTCATCTTCAAAACCTTTACGATCCTGATAGAGAAAGAACTCTCCTGATGGCGCATAACAAACGGCTTCGGCCGGAGTACCCAGTACCTGCTCCGTACGTCCTCCGTTCACGGGAACCTTGTATAGTTCTGTCATGGCTGTTGTCGGGAACAAAGCACTTTGTGACGGATCCTGGATGGATGCTGAAAAGAGAATGTATTTTCCATCCGGTGTAAAAGCCGAAGGCAGTTCGGATGAAGAATGGGTAGTCAGTCTTTGTGCTGTACCTCCTGTCGCAGGCATTACAAAAATATCAAAGTTGCCATTACGATCACTGGCAAAAGCTATTTGTTTACTGTCGGGTGACCAAATGGGGGTACATTCATACGAAGGCTGTGTTGTGAGCTGGATGGCTGTTCCTCCTCCCGCAGATACCTTATAAATGTCTCCTTTGTAGCAAAACGCTATTTCTGTTCCGTCCGGCGAAATCTGTACATCGCGCATCCATAGCGGTGATGTGGCATTGCCGGTAAGCGTGGTGAGAACCAGTGCAATACATACAAAAAGTTTTCTCATACTTACTGAATTTATTTGTTTACTTTATTGATTTCTGTAAGTACAAAGGTAGCAATTCGCTTCGGCTAACGAGACTTATTATACAAAAAAGTCTAAAAAGATTTGGAAAATAGCTTGCATGGCATTATCTTTGCATCGCTTTTTAACAGAAAGCGCAATAGCTTGTCCTATGGTGTAATGGTAGCACAACAGTTTTTGGTTCTGTTTGTCTAAGTTCGAATCTTGGTAGGACAACATACAATCGGATATATTTTATAAAAAAGCCCTAAAACAGACAGTTTTAGGGCTTTTTTTGTATCCCTTTATGTCACCGAATAAAACGCTAATTTGAATTACTGTCCTCAGTAGGTCCTCTTTCAATATTTTAGTATTTTGTACCGGATGAAATTCTATTCTATAATCTGTTCTTTATCTTCTTGTTGCCTTCTCTGTTGCCTTTATGTTTTTCGAAGAACAAAGGAAAGAACTCCCGGTGGATTTTTATTATCTTAAATTTCTCTTCTTTCTCTTTCTTTTTACCTATTTTTGCCTATTCGTTAATACTAAAGTCTGATAATCAATGAAACGTCGCGATTTTCTGAAATGTTCACTTGCCGTGGGAGCAGGTTTGGCAGCCTCTCCGTCAACCTATGCGTTTAATGGCGAAAGCAAAGAGACCGGTAATGATTCTTCCAAACTGTCAAAGGCTCCTGCTACAAAGGGAGGGAAGCCGCATATCATTTTTATTATGAGTGACCAACATCGTGGAGATGCTTTACATTGCATGGGCAATAAGGCGGTTATTTCTCCTAATATAGATAAACTGGCTCAGGAAGGCAGTTTGTTTGTGTGTGGTTACAGCTCTGCACCCAGTAGTACGCCTGCACGTGCCGGTTTGCTCACGGGGATGTCTCCATGGCACCATGGGATGCTGGGATATGGGAAGGTGGCTTCCAAATATAAATATGAAATGCCTCAGATGTTGCGTGATTTGGGTTACTACACTTTCGGGATAGGAAAGATGCACTGGTTTCCACAGAAAGCTTTACATGGTTTTCATGCTACGTTGGTCGACGAGAGCGGGCGCAGTGAAACCCGTGATTTTATCAGTGACTATCGGGAATGGTTTCAGTTGCAAGCTCCCGGGAAGAATCCGGATTTAACAGGAATCGGCTGGAATAATCATAATGCCGGGACTTATAAACTTGAAGAGAGGCTGCATCCTACGGCCTGGACAGGTCAGACAGCTTGTGAATTGATACGCAATTATGATAGCGATCAACCTTTGTTCCTCAAGATCTCTTTTGCTCGTCCTCATAGTCCGTACGATCCTCCGAAACGATATTTGGATATGTATGAGAAGGTAGATATTCCTGTACCGTTCGTTGGAGATTGGTGTGGGAAATATGCTGAACGCAAAGATCCGGAACGGGTTTCAAAGGATGCGGCTTTTGCAAATCTAGGCGAAGAGTATGCTGTCAATTCACGACGCCATTATTATGCAAATGTGACATTTATTGATGACCAGATTGGACAGATCATTCAGACTCTGAAAGAGAAAGGAATGTACGAAAATGCAATCATTTGCTATACGGCCGATCACGGTGATATGTTGGGAGATCATTATCATTGGCGGAAAACCTATGCATACGAAGGGTCGGCCAAGATTCCTTATATCATAAAATGGCCTTCTGCCATGACTACACAGGCTATCAGAGGAAAGCGGATTGAACAGCCAGTAGAGCTACGCGACTTTTTACCTACCTTCATTGAACTTGCGGGAGGGACGGTACCGGATGATATGGATGGAAAATCTTTGGTAGCCCTGGCTTCAGGAAATAAAAACGGCTGGCGAAAATATATCGATCTGGAACATGCCACCTGCTACAGTGCCGATAACTATTGGTGTGCGTTGACTGATGGTAAAATGAAGTATATCTGGTTTATTCATACGGGTGAAGAGCAACTGTTCGATTTAAGTTCAGATCCCGGTGAACAGAAGAACCTTTCGGGAAATAGTCGTTATGCAGATAGGCTGGTTGAAATGCGTAAAGCGATGGTTGACCACTTGCAAGAGAGAGGAACAGAGTTTGTAAAAGATGGAAAGCTGGCGGTAAGAGATCAAACCTTACTTTATAGTCCCAATTATCCGAAAGATTGATGTTATTGATTTATTCATGATAATTGGAGTATGATTTATTCCCAAATCCCGTTTTCTTTTCTTATTTTTGCGTCGTGTGCGTAAACGGAGTTTATCTGAGCGACACCTAATGTAAACTTATAAATAAGAAATATGAAAACAAACTATGAGATTCGCTATGCTGCCCATCCGGAAGATGCAAGAAGCTACGACACCAAGAGAATTAGAAGAGATTTTCTGATAGAAAAGGTTTTTTCAGCCGATGAAGTAAACATGGTATATTCCATGTACGACCGTATGGTGGTAGGTGGGGCCATGCCGGTAGAGGAAGTGTTGAAATTGGAAGCTATCGATCCTTTGAAAGCTCCTTATTTTCTGACCCGTCGTGAAATGGGTATTTTCAATGTCGGGGGTCCCGGTATCGTGAGGGCGGGTGATGCGATATTTCAGTTAGATTATAAAGAGGCACTTTATCTGGGGGCAGGTGACCGGGACGTTACCTTTGAGAGTACGGATGCTGCACATCCCGCTAAATTTTATTTTAATTCACTGGTCGCTCATCGCAATTATCCCGATAAAAAGGTGACTAAAGCCGATGCTGTAGTTGCTGAAATGGGAACGTTGGAAGGTTCGAATCATCGTAATATCAACAAGATGCTGGTAAATCAGGTGTTGCCCACCTGTCAGTTGCAGATGGGGATGACCGAACTGGCTCCGGGAAGTGTGTGGAATACGATGCCTGCACATGTCCATAGCCGTCGTATGGAGGCTTATTTCTATTTTGAAGTACCGGAAGAGCATGCTGTGTGCCATTTTATGGGTGAGGTTGACGAAACCCGTCATGTGTGGATGAAGGGCGATCAGGCAGTCTTGTCACCGGAGTGGTCTATCCATTCGGCTGCGGCAACTCACAATTATACTTTTATCTGGGGTATGGGAGGTGAGAATCTTGATTATGGTGATCAGGACTTTTCATTAATTACGGACTTGAAATAAACTGTCCGGTGTGGAAGTTCCTTTTAGGAAATGAAAGTGAGATAAGTTTTTAAAAACATTATAAGTATGGTAAACTTTTCATTAGAGGGCAAAGTGGCATGGGTCACAGGTGCATCTTACGGCATTGGTTTTGCCTTGGCTACTGCTTTCTCGGAGGCAGGAGCGAAGATCGTATTTAATGACATCAGCCGGGAGCTGGTTGATAAAGGCTTGGCCGCATACAAAGAATTGGGAATCGAGGCCAGGGGATATGTGTGTGACGTCACCAGCGAAGAGCAGGTGAATGCTTTGGTTGCACAGATCGAGAAAGAAGTGGGAGTGGTTGACATTTTGGTGAATAATGCGGGTATCATCAAGCGTATACCGATGTGTGAGATGACGGCAGAGCAATTCCGTCAGGTGATCGACGTAGATCTGAATGCTCCGTTTATCGTGTCGAAGGCTGTTATCCCTTCGATGATTAAGAAAGGGCATGGAAAAATCATCAATATCTGTTCGATGATGAGTGAACTGGGACGTGAGACTGTATCTGCCTACGCTGCTGCCAAGGGTGGGTTGAAGATGCTCACACGCAACATTGCATCCGAATATGGAGAATTCAACATTCAGTGTAATGGCATAGGCCCGGGGTATATCGCTACACCTCAGACAGCACCTTTGCGTGAAGTGCAGTCGGACGGTTCGCGCCATCCGTTTGATTCATTCATAATATCCAAGACTCCCGCTGCCCGGTGGGGAACACCGGAGGATCTGATGGGGCCGGCTGTCTTTTTGGCTTCGGATGCTTCGAATTTTGTGAACGGTCATGTACTTTATGTAGATGGCGGTATTTTGGCTTATATCGGTAAACAACCTTAATGAATCTGATCAATACAATTGAATCAATGAAGAAAGTTTTTCTTTTTGTCGCAGCCGTTTTGTTGTGCCTGGCTTGTAACGAAGCGGGCAGAACAGTATCTGTCACGGTGTCCAATGCCACCTCACTGGAACGAAGCGGCGAGATGGTAGAAGTTTCCATGGGTGAGGTTTCCTCTAAATTGCATTTACCCGATACGGCACAGATAGTAGTGGTAGATGCCGAAGGACAGCAAGTGCCCTATCAAATAACTTCTGATGAGAAAGTGATATTTCCGGTCACTGTGCAAGCGAATGGCTCAGCCGTTTATACGATAAAAGTGGGTATTCCTCAAGAGTGCCCGGTGAAGGCTTGTGGAAGATATTATCCCGAACGGGTGGATGACGTGGCTTGGGAGAACGATCTGACGGCCTTTCGTGCTTATGGGCCTGCTTTGCAGGAAACCGGAGAGCGTGCTTTCGGATATGATATCTGGACGAAGTATAATACTACTGAGCCGGTGGTGGAAGCCCGTTATGAAGGCGAACTGAATCCGGATATGAAAGCTAAAATAGCCGAACTTGGAAAGACGGACCCCAAAGCCGCGCAGGAACTTTACCGCTCTGTCTCTTATCATGTAGACCATGGCAACGGGCTGGATTGTTATAAGGTCGGCCCTACGTTGGGGGGAGGTACGACTGCATTGATGGCAGGGGATACAATCGTTTATCCGTATTGTTACGCTACCCAGGAGATACTGGATAACGGTCCGTTGCGTTTTACTGTGAAACTGGTATACAATCCATTGGTCGTAAAAGGAGATTCTACTATTATCGAGACACGGATCATTACATTGGATGCGGGTTCATATTGCAATAAAACAGTTGTCTCTTATACGAACCTGAAGGAGACGATGCCTTTAGCCGTCGGTATTGTATTGCACGAACCCGATGGGGCCATTGTTGCAGATGCGGCAAACGGATACATGACTTATGTGGATCCGACGGATAATGCCGGTGGTGACAATGGTAAGATCTTTGTCGGTGCTGCGTTTCCTACTTTGGTGAAGGAGGCAAAAGCAGTTCTCTTCCCGGAGAAAGAAAAGAAGGAACTGCGTGGAGGTGCCGACGGGCATGTGCTGGCAATCAGTGAGTACGAACCGGGAGCGGACTTTACTTACTACTGGGGGGCTGCCTGGAGCAAAGCCGACATAAAAGATAGCGCTGCCTGGAATGCGTATATGGCCGATTTTGCACAGAAGGTTCGCAATCCGCTGACGGTTACAGTGAAATAAGAGTGCTGCCGGAAGCTGCTTATAGCCCGTTTCTTAGTCTTCCATTTGTCTTATATTCCTTATCAGCCCGCTATATTTGGCCCTCTTCACGGCACTGCCTTTGAAGAGGGCTCTGTATTTCTCTTCGCTCAGTTGCTTCCAGTCTTCTTTCTTCATGTTCATGAACTCCGGTGAGGGTTGCAGTTCCGGTGTCCGGCAGGGAGTGGCAAACCGGTTCCAGGGACAAGCTTTCTGACATTCGTCACACCCATACACACGGTTTCCCATAAAGGGGGCGATAGAGTCCGGAATTTCGCTTTTATTCTCGATGGTGAGGTATGAAAGGCAACGGTGTGCATTCAGGCTGTATGGCGTCTCTAAAGCTTTTGTAGGGCATGCTTGCAGGCAACGGTTACATCGGCCGCAGCGATTGGGTTGAGGCCGGTCGTATGTATCGGCTTCCGTATTCAGAAAAAGCTCGCCTAAGAAGAAAGTGGAACCGGCATGGGGAATGATCAGCTGGGTGTTCTTTCCGATCCACCCGAGGCCGGCACGCCAGGCCCAATAACGTTCCGGTACGGGCGCGGTGTCACAGAACATGCGTCCGTTCAGCTCCGGTACGTCTGATTCTTGTATAAAGCGGAACAGGGCAGCCAGTTTTTCACGCATGAGATCGTGATAGTCCTTCCCGTAAGCGTACCACGCGAATTGATATTCCTCGTCAGGTATACGGGTGGCGGGGTAATAGTTTAGTGCTACGGAAACCACGCAACGAGTGCCTTCGACCAGCAAAGCCGGGTCGCAGCGTTTGTCGAAATGATTCGCCATATAAGTCATTCCGGCTTGCCGGTCCGCATCCAGCCACATTTTCAAAGCATTCTGATGGGCTTGATCGATTGGCTCGGCCGGGGCTATGCCGCAAGCAGAAAAGCCGAGGCGCAAGGCTTCGGCTTTCAGGGCTTTACTGTTTATCTTCGTTTCCATTATAGTAACCTAAACTCGTATCCTTCTTCTTTCAGGAAGTCGATGGCACGGGGAAGCGCATATTGCAGGTTTCCGTTGTTCCAGGACTTCAGCGAATCATGGAAGGTTATGATAGACCCGTTGCGGGCATATCTCATCACATTGGCCAGCACTTGGGGCGGACGCAGCTTCTTACTGTAGTCTCGTGTGACAAGATCCCACATGATGATTTTATAGTGACGCTTCAACGTCATATATTGCATCCAGCGCATATGTCCGTGGGGTGGACGGAACAGATCCGTTTTCATCATCTCGTTGGCCTTGTCCGTGTTGGCCAGATAGTTTGACGACAGATACTCGAATCCGCGGATATGGTTGAACGTATGGTTGCCGATGCGGTGTCCGCGCTCTACTACCATACGGAACACATCCGGGTGCTTACGGATGTTGTCGCCTACCATGAAAAAGGTTGCCTTGATGTTGTGTTTGTCCAGCAGTTCCAGTACCCAAGGCGTCACTTCCGGGATGGGACCGTCGTCAAAGGTCAGGTAAACAGCCTTTTCGTCAGGGTCCATCCGGAAGATGGCGTCGGGATAGATTGCGCGGAAAAACCAAGGCGGTTGCTCTATAAACATCTCCTTCGGTTACAGATTACTGGTGGGCTTTCATGCGTCCCACGTATATGTTATATAGTTCGTTCACCTTCGGGGTATAGTTACCGGCGAGTTTCGACTTATATTTCTCCATCATTTTGACTTCCATATCCAGTGCGCTGAGGTGCATGATAAATTCACGCTGCGACATGAGCAGATGATTGTCGTCCAGGCTGAGGTACCAGGTGAGGTATTCTACAGACTTGTTTGCCAGTTCATCGATAATCTGGTCGGCTTTCGTATTGTTTCCCAACTGGTAGTAAGCTTCTGCCATTTCGAGTGCTCCGTTCTGTACATCGTAGGGCACGTTGAAAGCCGGAATCATCTTTTCGGCGTATTCCAGTGCTGCCAGCGCTTTGTCCTTTTTGCCTTCTTTCATCAGCTGGGTGATCAGTTGGGCAAAGATGCGGCGATGGGTGTAGCACATGCGCATCGTATTCTCGTCGATGTAGATGCCGGGTTTGTCGATGCCTCCGAACTTGAACTTGTTCATCAGGTTGTCATACATCTTTTCACTGTCGATGGTGGCTCGAGTCCGTATCGAACCTCTCCTGAATGAAATGCTCGCGCATGTTCAGCTGATTGTCCGTACCGACGGTGATGGCCATGTAAATGGGGCGTTCCCAGTTGGCATTGGCCAGCATTTCGAGCATCATCAACTCGCTCTTGTAGAGAGCCCGTTTCGGGTTACCCTTTTCGTCTTTGAGCGATATGTGCATGTAGTCGGGGATGGAGTCACCCAATGCCTCCGGAATCATCATACCCGAACGGCGAACGGCTTCTTTGTCGATTTTGACAACGATGCTGTCGGTCGGTATCACTGCTTGTCCGTCTTTGGTGCGTACCCAATATTTCAGGATGTTCTTCAGCTCGTAAGGATTATCGCCGAACTGGGCACGGATATTGTTCAGTGCTTCCGGATTCTTGCCGTTCAGCACCTCTTCTTCGGCGGCTTTGTAGGCTTTGTCGATCTGCTTCTTGAAGTCCGGACGGATGGGGACGTATTCGTTTTGACCTTCCATGTATTCCGTTCTGTCCCAAGTGATGGGCAGTGCCGGAGAGTCGTAGGCCGGACGTTTCATCTGGTCGATGTACCAGTCGGTCTGGAGGTAGCTCAGGTTACAGGTACGTGCGTCGGTGCGGAAGCCTTCGGTTTCTTGGTTGTACCACAACGGGAAGGTATCGTTATCACCGTTGGTATAGATGATCGGGTTGCCGCTTTCCTGAAGTGACATCAGGTAGTTCTGTCCGAAGTCGCGTGCCACGTAGCGTCCGCTGCGGTCGTGGTCGTCCCAGGTCTGGCTCGCCATCTGTATGGGTACGAGCAGGCAGACTGCCGACGTGAGGGCTGCTGCGGGGACTTCCTTCATGTAGTTGCGTAGCAGGTGTACGATGCCCGCCACACCCATGCCGATCCAGATGGCAAAGGCATAGAAGGAACCGGCGTAGGCATAGTCACGTTCGCGCGGCTGTCCGGGTGTCTGGTTGAGGTAAAGCACAATGGCGATACCGGTCATGAAGAACAGGAAGAATACCACCCAGAACTGCTGGATGCCTTTCTGACCGCGCCATGCCTGCCAGAAGAGTCCGATGATTCCCAGTATGAGGGGGAGACAATAGAAAACGTTGTGTCCCTTGTTGTCTTTCAGTTCTTGCGGGAGCATGTTCTGGTCGCCATACAGAAGGTTGTCGATGAACGGTATGCCGGTGATCCAGTTGCCGTGTTCTATTTCGCCGCTGCTTTGGATGTCGTTCTGCCGTCCGGCAAAGTTCCACATGAAGTAGCGCCAATACATGAAGTTGAGCTGGTAGGAGAAGAAGAACTTGATGTTGTCCCACTGGGTTGGCATGTTCACCATCAGCATCTCTCCGCATTGATCGTAGGGCACGTCGTAGCCGGTGATATCTTGCCAGGACTTATAGTAGGCGGTGTGTGCCGAGCTGTACATGCGGGGGAAGAGCATGTTTTGCGCGTATTCATATTCCACACGTCCCGGCAGTTCAACGTAAGAGTCTTTTTCGTCGGGTGAGGTTTTCTCTTTACGGACGTATTTGGTGTCTGTACTTTTCTGGCGGGGTACGCAATAGCCGTCTTCCACATCGAGGGCCACTTTCGAGGAGTAGGCCGGTCCGTAGAACAGCGGACGGGTTCCGTACTGTTCGCGTCCCAGATACTCACCCAGCGTGAAGATGTCTTCCGGGGAGTTCTGATCCATCGGTGTATTGGCTACCGAGCGGATCACGATCAGGGCATACGAGGAGTATCCCACCATGATCATCATTGTACAGAGCAGGGCGGTGTTCATGGTACGGGCCGACATGCGTATCTTTTCGTTCAGCTTTGACGCGAAGAGGTAGGCCGCCAGTACTCCCAGCACCAGGATACCGATGATGACAGCACTTGCTCCGTGCCCGTAGAAGGGGATACCGAGCATGGCGATGGTCAGCAGAAAAGAGAGGTTCATGCGGGTGCGGCTCTTCTCGTTGTAGCTTTCGTATATACCCCAGATGATGGCGGCTGCCAGCAGGGCTACATAAACGATGACACCGGTGTTGAACGGCATGCCCAGTGAGTTGACGAACAGCAGTTCGAACCAGCCGCCTACTTTTACGACACCGGGAACAATACCATAAAGTACGGCTGCCACCAATACCATGGAGCCGGCCAGTGCCAGCAGAGATCCTTTGGCGTTGGCGCCCGGCACTTTCTTGTAGTAGTATACCAGTACGATGGCCGGCAGACAGAGCAGGTTGAGTAGGTGCACACCGATGCTGAGCCCGGTCAGATAGGCGATCAAGATGATCCAGCGGTCGCTATGCGGCTGGTCGGCTACGTCTTCCCATTTCAATATCAGCCAGAAAACGATGGCCGTAAACATGGAAGAGTAGGCGTATACTTCGCCTTCTACGGCCGAAAACCAGAATGTATCGCTGAATGTATAGGCCAATGCGCCTACCAGTCCCGATCCCATGACGGTGATCAGTTGTCCGCGGGTGATGTTCGTTTCGTCTGTGATGACGAGTTTACGAACCAGGTGCGTGATGCTCCAGAAAAGGAACAGGATGCAGGCACCGCTCATCAGCGCACTCATGTAGTTCACCATTTTGGCTACCAGTGCCGGATCGCTGACGAATTGTGTGAAAAGGTTGGCGGTGAGCATAAAGAAGGGTGCTCCGGGGGGATGGCCTACTTCCAGTTTATAGGCGGTGGTGATGAATTCCGGGCAGTCCCAGAAACTGGCTGTGGGCTCTATCGTCATGCAATAGACGGTTGCGGCGATCAGGAAAGTGATCCAACCCACGAGGTTGTTTACGGTTTTGTACTGTTTCATTCAGACTATAGTTAGTTACATATTATCATGATACACGGGCGCAAAGATAATGATTTACGTGAAGATAGCCGTAGAAAGTGTAGAGTTTTAGGAGTTTGGAGGGGAGAATTAAGAAACGGTAACGGTTGGTCTTGAATTAATAATAAGAATAGTTGAAGAAGAATTATTGTATGGGAGAGCAAAGATCATGTTTCAAAAGACGTTCGTCTGATGCAACAAAGATAAGCCGCTTTTTTCATCTGTGCAAATATTTCTACATTGTTTTAATTATCAGTCATTTATCTCTTCCTTTGGCCTTCAGTGAGCAGAGCCAAAACAGTGTTTCAAAAAAGGAACGTCTTTTGAAACACAACAGTCGTTCTATCTGTCTAATTTACACAAACTTACCGCAAAATAAAAGCTGTATTCACAGCCTGCCATAGCCGGCCTGTCCATTCTTAATGGGAAGGCCTTGCTGAGTATGATCTATTTTATTCATTTTTAAACATTTGAGTTATGAATACGAAGACAAAACTTCTGTATGTAGGCTTTCGTGCGTTAAGCACATGCTGTCTGTACGCGGCTTTTTTAATGATAACATCGTGTGGCGACAATGTTGTGAACCCCGACAGCCCGGAACCGGACGGAGAGGATATGATTCCTGTTACGGTCAGCCGGGTTGAGGATGGCAGCTATATGGAAAGCCATGTTGATACTCCCGACACAACCGGGGGAAGAACGCTTGTGGACGAATGGGTGCCGGTGAAAGAGCCACCCGCCAGCAGGGCCATACCGGCTGCCGTGCCTTACGAGGGGCCTTCAGCGGTACGGATGACGCTCCGCGAAGAGCCACAAGTCACTACCCGTGCCGCTACATTGGGCAACGACATTTATTTCCGGTTGATCGCTTTCCGTAAAGTAGGCAGCAATTACGTATTCCAGTCGGCTGCGGATTTTACGACGAACGGGGCTTCCGCTCCCACACTCAGGCTAGGAAATCTGCTCACCAGAGCGGGAACTGTCCGTGTGATCGGATACTCGTTCAATAGTACGGCAGGGATGGGAACGATCCCTTCATCCTATACTTATAACAGTACTTCCGTCACTATCCCGAATATGAACAGTGACTTTATGGTCTATGACTCGGGGGACATAGCGAATGTGAGTACAATCAGCCACAATCTATCGGTTAGTTTCACGCAAAAACTCTGCAAGCTGACGGTTAAACTATCCTTGTCGCAGTTTGGGAGCAACACGTTTACCAACTGTACGGGGGTATATGTTTCTCAGGGCGGCAATACGTCTGCCTGGACGATAGGCCCCTCTACAAATAATGTAAGTGCCAATGCCGGAAATACACCTACATTCAATATAGCCAATAATTCGACTGCCACTGTACGGTTAGTTCCTTTTTCGGGTTCCCGGGCAATCACGGTGCATATCGGTACGTTGACTCTCAGTAATTATTTCAATGCGAATAACCGGAATATCACCTCAAGCCAGAATGTGCAGTTGCTGCCGGGAAAGAGTTATACCATTACACTGAAGTTTGAATTGGGGGTACAATTGGCGGCAAGTAACATTAACCTGACACAAAACGGATGCACGACAAATGATAAGAATGATTTGGCGAAGTTAAGATGGGCTACAGGAAATTTGAAGAGTATGGGAAACGCCAATTACGTGTGGGCACCTTCGCAGACAGAAACCGGATATTACTATGCCTTCAATAAACTTTATGATGGCAGTACCGGAGATCCGTGTTCTAAATTGAATACTGCATATTATGGCACAAGCTGGCGAACACCAACTAAAAATGAACTGGAAAAACTGGCACGATGTACAGATAAAGTTTATACTAATGGAGGTATGTGGTTTATGAATAAAAGTCTGGGGTTATTTTTAAAAGCTGGAGGAATGCGACAGGAAAGTGGAGCGGGTACAGGTGGAGCGGGATATACAGATCATGGGTGTTACGTGACTTCAACACTAGGGAGCAGTGGAAGTAATTGTTATGTTATGGAATTTACAACAACAACTGTAGTGGTCAGTAATACTGGTGCTTGGTGGTCTCTCCTAACTAATGGTTATTTTGTCCGTTGCGTGAAAGGTACCAAACAATAATATTCACTTTTAAACTAACCTATTAAACAAACTTGATTCAAAGGTTAGCATGAGGACAATGTTGTGTCACATGCGATTATAAAAGGCATGATAACAAGATTATAAAAGTGCTGATAACTTGGCACTTCCATACATGTCGAACGAAATGAGAAACAAGATTCTTGGCTATGGACAGAAAGCGTTTTGTCTATAGCAAAGAATCTGACATTGAATGAATATTTGACCGGTGCCAGTTTGTTTCGTGCTGTAGATAAGTTCTGTAATGTAGTGGAGATAAATTGGAAATTAGATTTATAAAATACAGATTTAGTTTTTCAAATGGTGTTTCAAAAGACGTACGTCTGTGCAACAAAGATAGGTCGCTTTTCAAATGCAAGGAGGATAGATAAATGACTGATAATTAATCGATGTATAAAAATTTGCACAGATGAAAAAGCGTAAAATCTTTGTTTCAAAACGTACGTTTTTTGAAACACCATTGTGTATTCAAGACCGTCATATCTGATTGTAATACACAAACTTACGCATAATAAAAGTGGTATCAAACAGCCTTTCCGGACTCATACGAAGATGTATAGGTCCGCAATGCGTCTTTGATACGATTATTCACTTTAATATCTTAGTATATGAATAGAACTTTTATTATGCGAGAGTGTCTCGGTAAAGCCTTATGGCTGTGTTTTTGCCTTTCGATAACAGGATGTGCGGAAGATGACAGAATGGCTCCCCTGTCGGCTGACAGCGGGGATACTGCCGGCGAGTTAATTCCTATCCATATCAGTCTGACGGGTGACAACGACTATCATTCTTCCTCTTTTAATGACGCTTCGACCCGTAGCCACTCTCCCCTGATCGCCGAATGGGTGGGAGTAAAAGCTTTCTCACCTACACGCACAGGAGAGCAACCGGACTATGACGGTCCCCGGATAGCCTCAATGGAACTGACGGAAGATACCCTGCCCCGTGTAAGTACCCGTGCAACAGTGCCTGCGGGAGTCTATTTCCGGCTGATTGTTTTCCGGAAGTCCGGAAATAACTATGTCTTCCAGTCGGTTGCCGATTACGCCTCCAATGGTACGGGCACTCCTGTACTCAAACAAGGGAAACTGCTGACACGCTCGGGAACGATACGTGTGGTGGGCTACTCCTTTAATACCACTGCCGACTTGGGAGATATGCCTCCCACGTATACTTACAACAGCAGCACAGTGTCTATCCCTGACATGAGCAAGGACTTCATGACCTTCGATTCCGGAGATATAACGAATGTAAATAGCCTGAGCCACAATCTTCTTCCGGTGAGCTTCAGCCAGAAGCTATGTAAATTGACGATTACCATCAGTCCTACCGGATTTCCAAGCAATACGATCACCAATTGCACGGGTGTATACGTAAAGCAAGGGGGAAACTCCACATCATGGAAGATCGGTCCTTCGACCAATGTGGTAGCCGCCAACACGAATAATACGGCGGCATTCAGTCCGAGCACGACCCTGAGTACAACCATACGCATGGTTCCGTTTGCAGGGGTAAGGACCATTACAGTGCATTTCAATACGCTGACAATAAGCGGACGGACCGTGCCCAACAATACGGAAATCACCTCCACCCAAAGCATACAGTTGAAAGAGGGAAAAAGCTATACGATGAAAATACAGTTTAAGAAAGCCATCGGAATTAATGTACCCTCCGGAAGTATCAATTTAACTACAAATGGTTGTTCCTCAGCCGATAAAACAGCGTTAGCCAAGCTGATCTGGGCAGACGGGAATCTGAAAAGCACAGGATCTGCTAATTATGTGTGGGGGACTTATTCAGAATATGGATATTATTACACATGGAAAAGTACATATACGGGAAATACATCACTCAATAATACCGATCCTTGCCCAAAACTTAAAAGTGATTACGGAACGGGGTGGCGTACCCCTTCAAAAGATGAAATGGACAAGTTATCCAGATGTACGAATAAAGCTGTTGTAACCAGCGGAGGTAATAAGGGATTTTGGTTTATGAACTCAACAATAGGACTTTTCTTACCATTTGGTGGATCTCACGGTGGCGCTACAGGAAGTAAGACAACTCCTCCAGGCAATGCCGGTTCAGAAGGAGCTTACTGGTGCCTTGATGCTAATGGTTCAACATATGGTTATCTACTATATTTTACTACTGGTGGTGAATCCCGAACGGGCCACTATCCAAAGACTAATGGACAATCTGTCCGTTGCGTGAAAAACAAATAATAATATTCACTTTTAAACTTAACAAATCATGAAAACCGAACTTAAAGGCTGGCTTGCGGACAATACCGTGACCACCGACAACAAAGAAGACAAAATCCTGGTATTGGAAAGCGCCGGAAACCTGACACTATCCGATGTACTGGATGAAATGAAGAAAGAAGATACCGGCTTGCGGGCAGAGACTTTAAAGCATGCCGTCGACCTCTTTCAGCGTACGGTATCGGAATTGGTACTGAACGGATACTCTGTCAATACGGGGCTATTCCGTGCCGTACCACAGTTTCGCGGGGTAATAGACGGTGGAGTATGGAATCCTGAGAGAAATTCTATCTATGTTTCCTTCAATCAGGATAAGGATTTACGTGAAGCCATCGCACGGACCGGCGTGAAAATTCTGGGAGCCAAAGGTGACCCGGCCTACTTCATCGGCGGTGAAGACGCTGCTACCCGAGCTACGGACGGTAGTGCAACTGCGGGACGTAACTATCGTCTGCAAGGAAAGAATATTAAAGTAACTGGTACAGACGCTGCAGTGGGTATCGTATTGATTGATGAGAAAGGTACGGAAACAAAGTTGCCGATGGATATGATCGCCGTAAACAACCCTTCGGAAGTGTTGGTGCTACTTCCTGCGGACTTAAAAGACGGAGTCTATGTATTACGACTGACTACCCAGTTTTCAACCGGTAATAAGTTGCTGAAAGTACCTCGTACAGTGATACGTAGCCTGGTTATTGGTCTTCCTTCGGGAGGGGATGGCGATATTGTAGATGATCCTACAGCCTGATTCTTGGGAAAGAGGTTTTCCTTACTTGGGGAAACCTTGCTTCCCGGTGGAGGGAAACTATCGTTCCTTGGCTTAGGAAAGAGGATTATGCAAAAACTCCGCCCTGCATCACTTCACATAAAAGATGAAGCAATGCAGGGCGGAGTTTTTCTATGGAATAAGGCGTCCTTTGTCAGGCTTTGCCATCCTCGTGGCAATGACAATGCTCGCCCAGCACCCGGTGAGGCAGTGTGCCGTGTCCCAGCAGCTCGATCGGGCAGTTGAAGTTCCGTTCCAGCCATTCGGTGTTGACGCTTGCGGCCGGGTGATAGTCCAGTGTTTCGTTCACGCAGGCGATGTTCTTTACCTGTTGCAGCACCGTCCCGATGTCATGGCTGACGAGGATGATGGCGCAGTCGCGGTTGATCTCCGCCAGCAGCTGGTAGAGGCGGGCTTCGAAGCGCTTGTCGATGTAGGTGCTCGGCTCGTCGAGAATAAGCAGTTGCGGGTCGCTGATGATGGCTCGTCCCAGCAGGGCGCGTTGCAGTTGTCCGCCGCTCAGCTGTCCGATGGCCCGGTGTTCAAGTCCCTCGAGTCCCATGCGGTGGATCACTTGTCGGGCTTTCTCGCGGTGACGGTCATTGAAACGGCCGGTCAGCGACTTCTTGGAGCTGAGTCCCGAGAGGACTACCTCGAGAACCGAGATGGGGAAGGAGCGGTCGATCGAGTTGTACTGCGGGAGATAGCCCGTCGTGAGTGGTTCGTGATATTTGATGATTTCTCCTCCTGTGGGGCGAAGCAGTCCCAGAATGCATTTGATAAGAGTTGTCTTGCCTCCGCCGTTGGGCCCGATGATGCCGAGGAAATCGTGCTCGTAGACCTCCAGATCGACATCGTGGAGCACCGTGCGTCCGTCATAGGCGGCGGAGAGTCCTTTGATGGAGAGGAGGGGGGAGGAAGTTGCTGCTTCCGTATGCTTGTGGGGTTTTCTTTCTTTATCCATGAATTGCTTGAGGTTGGTTATTAGTATCCGGGTTCACCACGGAGGCTTCTCGCCACATTCAGCATCTCTTCTTCCCAGTCGTACGAAAGGGGATTGATGGAGATCACCCGGGTGCCGGTCTGCTTCGCGATGATTTCGGCGTTTCGGCGGTCAAATTCCGGTTGGACGAAAATGACGCGTACCCCTTCCTTTTTACAGAGATCCATCAGCCCTTTCAGGTGGGCGGGCGACGGCTCTTTGCCTCCCTCTTCGATACTGATCTGATGCAGTCCGTAGTCGCGGGCGAAGTAGGAGAGTGCCGGATGGTAGATGATGAAGGCACGGTCGGCGCCGGGCACCGACAACGTTTGCCGGATCAGGCTGTCTGTCTGCTCGATGCGTTGGCAGAGCGAGTCATAGCGAGCCTTGTAGTATGCTTCGTTCCCTTTGTCGAGTACGGTGAGCGCCTTGAATGTATTTCCGGCTATGATCAACGCGTTGGCGGTGGAGTTCCAGATGTGCGGCTCCACACCTCCTTCATGGCGGTGGTCGCCGTGATCGAAGGCGGACTCAAAGATCAGGTCCACCCCTGTTGAGGTGTCGAACACCTGGATATGGGGAGTATTGCTCATCAACCGGTCCATCCACGAGCGTTCGAATCCGATATAGCCGATGCGCAGATATGCCTCACTTTCACCCAGCGATACCAGTTGCTGCGGGGTGGGGTCGTAAGTCTCGGGGCTGCTGCCTTTGGGCACCATGCTGCGTACGGTGAACTTATCTCCGGCAATGGCTTCGGTGAAGTACCGTTGCGGTTCCATCGTGACGGTGATGATCCGCTCTCCCGCATCGCCTTTCCCGCGGCCGGAACAGGCGGAAAGGAGCAGGAGGAAAAGGAAGAGAACAGTCTGTCCTCTCATTCCTCTCCCGGGGATATGGGTTACTATTGACTGATGTATTCGATTCATTCTCATAATGTTTATCCTTTCTGTTTTAATGTGGGTTGCGCGTTACATTGCGTTACGGCCGGAGAATCCTGGGATCTCTTCTTTGCCCTCAGTATCTCCCTTTTGCCTCCCGGAGGTCCGGGCAGACGTTCAACGATGAATCCTGCCGCTTGCAACATCCTTCTTACCACTCCTTTAGCGCAATAAGTGGTCAGTATTCCTTCTTCTTCCATCATAACGTACAGCTCATCGAATAGTTCTTGCGTCCACATCTCAGGTTGTTTCTCCGGTGCGAAGGCATCGAAATAAAGGAGGGAGAATAACGATGTACGGTCAGTGATCAATGATGAACGGTCCATGATTGTGAAGTCTCCCTGTATCTTCCTCAGGGTGAAATGCGGAGTGATCCGCACGTCTTCTCCCCAGGGCGATGTATGGAGGGCTTTCATCCATTGCGCGGTCTGTTCATCGCCGGTCGTTAATCGTTGTTCACCATCCCCTCCCGGTCGGTCGTTATATCTCAGTTTCTCTACCGTTTCCCATGGCAGCGGGTAAAGCTCGATGCCCGTATAATGGATCTGTCTGCCCGATCTTTCCGCTTCAATCAGTGTGAGCAATGCGTTCAGCCCCGTTCCGAAACCGATTTCAAGGATATGGGGTGCAGGAGAAGCAGAGGCTTTCAGGCCCATGTCGATAAAGATATGAGAGGACTCCGTCAGAGCCCCTTTCACGGAATGGTAGTGCTCGTTCAGCTCCGGAACGAAGAGGGTGGCACTTCCGTCGGCCGTATATTCAATGATTCTTTCCATATTCTTCTTTACATAACCAGGTTCAGGGCTTCCTGCATGGCTTTCAGCAGGATGATGTAGCGTATCAGTTTTCCGGCGAACATCGAAGCCGTGGTCAGCCATACATTGCTCCTCATATATCCGAGGGCTATGGATATCACTTCACCGATGGCGGGCAGAAAGGCGAAGAACGCCATCAAAGCGCCTTTCCCCTGAAGGAAGCGTTGCATCTTGTCTATCTTTTCCTTCTTGACCTTGAAGTATTTCTCGATCCAGTCTATCCTGCCCAAGCGCCCCATATAGTAACAGGTCATCCCTCCGGCGGTGTTCCCCAGCGAGGCGGAAATGAGGCAAAGGGTAGGATCGAGTCCCAACTTTACCAGTCCCAGCAGCACGATCTCCGAACTGAACGGGACAATACTTCCGGCCAGCAGTGCCGAAATGAACAGGCCGGGATATCCCCAGTCGATAAGTATCTGTGAAACGGTTTCTATAAAAGCGTCCATATATTAAAGCAGAATAAAGCGATAAGGGTAATCATCGAACCGATAAAGAAGAGGTTGGACGATTTGCTGTTGGTCAGTACAAACAAGTGTCCCACTAATATACTGATGCCTATCAGCAACAGCGAAAGCAGATTCATGCTCAGGGCGGGTTGCAACACAATGAACAGGAAGATGCAGAAGTTGAGGAAAATAAGAAAGTGCAGATAAGCGCGTGTCCGTATCTTGTCCTCATATCCTGCCACGATGCAATGTATCGAACTGACTATGTAGAGGATGAATAGATAGCCCAGCGTGACGACTTCCCATAGTTGGAAGTCACGGCCGAAGTCAATGTCCCGGAAGTCGGCCAGATGGATGAACGGTTGGTAGAAAAGCTCTATTTCGTTGTGAAAAAAGGCATGTCCCAATAAGAACCAGTAGGGGATGCTCCAACCTATTATGGCACCGCAGAAACTGCGGAACGTGAGCGACTGAAAACCGGATGCACCCATCAGCCAGATGGGGATGAAGTACGTCAGCTGAGGAAACGCCACACTGCCGGCGCTCAGCAAAGCAAACGAATGGAACAGATAACCGGCAGGACGAGGCTGCTGATAGCTTTTGAACAGGAAATAGAGCGAAATGAGAAAGGTTACAGCAGCGACGTCGCCCGCATAGAGCAGGTGCATGCCGGGGCAGGCCGTGATGAGCAGAAAGTAAAGTGAGGTTTGTACGGATGCTCTCATGCGGATGATGGCAAACGTATTGTTCAGCTCTATCAGGAAATAGCCGATACCGGCAAAGAGCAAAAAGCTGACAATGCGGTTGGCCCATGCGGGTATGTTCACGATATTCCACAGCGGGTAGGACGACTCCTTAACTTCCAGTCCGGGCAGGAGAACGGAGGTCAGCACCCAACAGGCAATACACGTAAAGATAACGATGGGCAGCGTAAATCTGCCCGCCGTTATCCGTCCTTGTAATCTTTGATTCCTCATTATAAATCGAAGCCGATGTCGCGGCGATAATTCTTGTCTTTGAAGTCAATCATGTCGGCCACTTTGTAGCATTGTGCCAGTGCGTCGGCCTTGTCGTTGCCATACGAGCAGATGGCAAGCACACGTCCGCCGGAGGTCACTGCCTGTCCGTCCTTCATGGCTGTTCCGGCATGAAACAGAATGCTGTCCGTTGCCCGGGCTGCTTCCAGTCCGTTGATGGCATATCCTTTCTGATAGGCTTCGGGGTATCCTCCGCTGACCATCATCACACAAGTGGCTGTACGCGGATCGATGACAAGCGATCGGACGTCGAGGTTACCTTCGGCCACCCCTTCCAGCAGTTCTACCAGGTCGCTCTGTATGCGCAGCATGACACTTTCGGTTTCGGGATCACCCATACGGACATTGTATTCGATTACCATCGGTTCGCCTTTCACGTTGATCAGCCCCAGGAAGATGAATCCTTTATAGGTGATACCTTCTGCCTTTAGTCCGTTGACAGTCGGTTCGATGATGCGGGTACGTACCTTTTCCATAAACACTTCGTCGGCAAACGGAACGGGAGTCACACTGCCCATACCGCCGGTATTGAGCCCTTTGTCACCTTCGCCGATGCGTTTGTAGTCTTTGGCTACGGGCAGCACCTTATAGTGGTCGCCATCTGTCAGTACAAATACCGAACATTCGATACCGCTCAGGAACTCTTCAATAACAACGGTTGCCGAGGCATTGCCGAACATACCTCCGAGCATCTCTTTCAGTTCTTTCTTGGCTTCTTCGAGAGTCGGCAGAATCAATACTCCTTTTCCGGCACAAAGTCCGTCTGCTTTCAGCACATAAGGAGCTTCAAGTGTTTCGAGAAATGCCAGTCCTTCGTTCAGGGTATCGGCTGTCACGCTTTGGTAGCGGGCTGTCGGTATGTGGTGGCGGTGCATGAATTCTTTCGCGAACTCCTTACTGCCTTCCAGCCTGGCTCCTTCTTTCGACGGGCCGATAATGGCGATGTTTTTCAGGCAGAGGTTACTTTGGAAGTGGTCATAGATACCTTCTACCAACGGGTCTTCGGGGCCTACCACAATCATATCGATACTTTCTTCAAGAGCGAATGCCCCTAAAGCGGCGAAGTCGGTTGCTTTGATATTCACGTTTTCACCTACTTCACCGGTTCCGGCATTGCCGGGTGCAATGAACAGCTTCTCTACTTTCGGACTTTGGGCGATTTTCCATGCCAGGGCGTGTTCACGGCCGCCCGAACCTAATAGTAATATCTTCATGTCTTTTGAGGATTTATATCTTTATAAATAGTCTTCGAAATAACGGGTTATCTTTTCATGCAGATGTACACGGTCGCGGCCTGACACATTGTGCTTGTGGCACGGGTAGATGAAGAGGTCCGGATACGTGCGGGCATCGATGCACGCTTTCATAAACGAGAGGGTGTGCTGCGGCACGCAGGTGTCGTCGTGGTCATCGTGGATGATCATCAGATGTCCTTTCAGGTTGCCTGCCAGGTTTTTCAGGTTACACTCTTTATATCCTTTCGGATTGCTTTGCGGGGTATCCATATAGCGTTCTCCGTACATCACTTCGTAATATCCCCAGTCAATGACGGGACCGCCGGCCACGCCCACTTTAAATATCTCGGGATAGCGAAGGAGGAGGGCAGTGGTCATGTGACCGCCAAAGCTCCAGCCGTGTACTCCGATACGGTTCCCATCGACGTAGGGGAGGCTTTTCAGGAATTCGGTTCCTTTCACCTGGTCTCTTCCTTCTTCGATTCCCAACTGGCGGAAAGTTACATTCTCAAAATCGAGTCCCCGATTGCTGCTTCCACGTCCGTCTACGGTAAACATGATGTAACCTTTGTTGGCCATATAGATATCCCAGCCTCGTGCACCGTTCTGCCAGCCGTTGGTGACCAGTTGTGCGTGAGGACCGCCGTATACGTATACGATAGCCGGGTATTTCTTGTTCGGATCGAAATCGGCCGGTTTTATTAATCGGTAATATAAGTCCGTCTTGCCATCTGCTGCTTTGATGGTACCTGTCTCGATACCCGGCATCTTGTAGCCGGTGAAAGGATCGGCTGCTGTGAGCAGATTGACGCTTTTACCACTTTGCACATCGATGATATTGATACTTCTCGGAACAGTCGGTGAGTTGTATTGGTCAATCAGGTAGCGTCCCGAAGGGCTCAACTGGCCGCTGTGTACGCCTTCTGCACTGCCCAGGGGAGTACGTATTCCGGTTTTTGTATCCAGGCGGAACAGGTTGTTCTGCAATGGCGAGAACTCTGTGCTGGCAATAATAATCTCTTTTTTCTTGGTGTCGAAGCCCAGAACCTCTTTTACCAGCCAGTCTCCCTCGGTCAACTGACGGATTTGCCGGCCGTTCGTATCGTACAGGTAAAGGTGGCTGAAGCCATCTTTTTGGCTCTGATAGATGAACTTGCTGTTATCCCAAGGCAGGAAAATGATAGGGTCCTGCGGCTCTACATACTTGTCGCTCTTCTCTTCAAAAAGAGTGGCCGTCAATTCGCCTGTTTCAACATCATACCGGCACAACTTGGCATGATTTTGATCGCGGTTCAACTCGATCAGATAAAGGCTCTTTTCATCCGGCGCCCAACTGATGTTAGTGAAATAGCGATCGGTCGGGTCTCCGGCATTGAGATAGATACTTTTGCCGGTAGCGGGGTTGTAGATGCCTACTTTTACCTGGTGGCTGGTCATCCCTGCCATCGGGTAGCGGATGTTGTTGACTTCGGCAATGGGAGCTGTGACATCGACCAGGGGATATTGGGCTACCATACTTTGATCCATCCGATAGAATGCGAGCAGATTGCCCGAGGGACTCCAGAAAGTTCCTTTCTTAATTCCGAATTCGTTGCGATGAACAGACTGGCCGCATACGATACCTTCCGGTTCGTTGGTTACGGCCCGATCGTCCACATACAGATTGTTGCCTATGGTATAGGCTACATGTCCCGTTTCAGGGTGATAATCTCTATTGGCACCTTCCTTTGGCAATGGACGTGTGCTGATAACCTCACGGTAGTCGAAATCGTATACGATGTATTTATCCGGCAGGGCGATCAGCATAAGGCTTTTCTTCGGCCATGGGAAACTGACATTGTAGAAGTGTTGCAACTTACCGTGATTTCCGGCTTCCAACGCCTTGTTTACTATGTTGCGGGTGGTGAGCGGTGTTTCTTTTCCGTTTTTAGGGTTTATCATGAACACTGCTTCTATTCCCGGTTTGATACATTGGTCACCCCACCATTGCAGGCCGGATATATTCTCGGCAGAACGGTAGGTAGCTCCACCCGGAATCAGATCCTCCAAGGTCGGCATTTTCGGTTCTTGTGCCATAATGTTTGGTATTAGTAAAGATAAGAGCATTACTAACAAAGCACTCTTTTGTTTACTGTTGGTTTTCATGATTTGCTTTATCATTATTTAAATCCTTTGATTTATACTCTGTCTGATTTCGTCGTTTCCGGGCGGATGACAGCGTCATACTTTGGTACCGTATCGTTTATCTTCTATGACTGCCTGTTCATCCGTCTGTATATTTGTGTTCGGAACGGTTTAGTCCTCCTGGGGCTTTTTGATTTTGGGCTCACGGTTGCCTTTGAATTCTCTCGGTCTTCTGTCTCCGTATTCCGAATTACGTTCTTCGCGTGGTCTTCTTTCTCCTCTGAAACCGCCTTCCTCCCGGCGCGGCTTGAACTCTCTTCTTTCCTTCGGAGCACGTTCACCGTTTTCATCACCGCCTTCTTGGCTTTTGAATTCCTTATATTTACCGTCGAAAATCTGATATTTACGGAATTCACATTCCAAAGGACCGTTGAATAAGGGAGTTTTTACGCTCGGTTTCAGGCCAATCTGATCGAAACACTCTTCACGATAAGAAAGTATCCATGCATCGTTACCCACAAAAGCGTGTTTCAGGCGTTCGCCGATCATATTGTACAGTCCCAGCAAGTCGTTGGTCGAAATACGTTCTCCGTAAGGGGGATTGGTTATAATGATCGATTTTTCAGCCGGCTGTTCGAATTGCTGGAACGGTTGCAACTTCAGGATAATGTCTTTTGATACCCCTGCTGCCTTCACGTTGTGCGTTGCGATTTCGTTGGCTTTGGGATTGTTGTCATAACCGTATATCTTGTGGGTAAATTCACGTTCCTGACTGTCGTCGTTGTAGATCCGGTCGAACAGGTTTTGATCGAAATCTCCCCATTTTTCAAAAGCAAACTCTTTGCGAAACACTCCCGGCGCGATATTACGGGCAATCAGGGCTGCTTCAATGGGAATAGTACCTGAACCGCACATCGGGTCAATCAGGTCGCATTCGCCTTTCCATCCGGTCATCAAAATCATACCGGCGGCCAGAACTTCATTTAATGGAGCTTCTACGGCTTCCTGACGGTAACCTCTGCGGTGGAGCGATTCGCCCGATGAATCGAGTGAAAGCGTACAGGTAGTCTGTGCAATGTGTATATTCAGTAGTACATCCGGTCTGCTGATACGCACAGAAGGACGTTTTCCATTCAATTCGCGGAAATAATCGACAATGGCATCTTTTACTTTGTATGAGACAAACTTGGAGTGGCGGAATTCATCGCTGAATACTACTGCGTCGACAGCAAAGGTTTTGTCTACATCCAGGATTTCTTCCCAACGGATGGCTTTGATTTGTTCATATACAGCATCAGCGTCTTTTGCGGTGAAGTGCTTAATTGGTTTTAAAATACGGATTGCGGTACGCAGGCAGAAATTTGCTTTGTACATCATCTCCTTGTCACCGGTAAACGAGACCATGCGGCGGCCTATTTGTACGTCGTTTGCCCCAAGTGTTGTCAATTCCTCAGCCAGTATCTCTTCCAGTCCCTGAAAGGTTTTGGCAATCATTTCAAATTGTTCGCTCATAAAAATGGATAACATGCCAGTATGCTAATGTTCCGGTAATGAACCGGGCGACCGGCGCTTTAATGTTGTTAATTATATTATTTTTTCGCTTTTGTCTGTACGATTCTTGCCCCTGCCGGTATGTTCTCTGTCACCCAGATGTTACCGCCTACGGTCGCATCACGCCCGATGGTAATCCGGCCCAGAATGGTGGCATTGGAGTATACAATCACGTTATCTTCCAGAATCGGATGACGTGGAATGCCTTTAATAGGTTTGCCGTCAGCATCCAGGGGGAAGCTTCTGGCACCCAATGTCACTCCCTGATAGAGTTTCACATTATTACCGATGATACTTGTCGCACCAATCACTACACCGGTTCCATGGTCGATCGTGAAATGTGTGCCGATTCTTGCTCCCGGATGTATGTCGATACCGGTTTCGCTATGTGCCATTTCGGTGATGATACGGGGGATAAGCGGTACACCTAATTCCAGAAGTTCGTGGGCGATGCGATAGTTGCTGATGGCTTTGATGGCCGGATAGCAGAAGATCACTTCACCAAAACTTTGTGCAGCCGGGTCACCGTTGTAAGCAGCTTCCACATCTGTAGCCAGGACACGGCGCAAGTGCGGTAGTTTGCTGATAAACTTGGCAGCCAGGCGCGCTGCTTCTTCACGTTTGGCCTCGGTACATTCATCGCACCGGTCACCATTACCGAAACATAAACCGGCGAGAATCTGCTCTGTTAGCAGATTGAACAGCTTTTCTACATTGACACCAATGTGGTAATTGATAGTCCGGCTGTTGACTGTTGAGTTTCCGTAATATCCGGGAAAGAGAATGGAACGCGCTAATTCGATAACATCGCACAATACCCGTGGCGAGGGTAATGGCTCACCGTCTTTATGTTGGTGAAACAGTCCTTTGTATGATTCGCTTTCCGATAGCTCATCGACTGTCTGTGTCAGGATGTGAGTGAAGTTCAGTGGACTCATTATGAGACTATTCTAATTATATTGGCTACAAAGATATGAATAATTGCGCATAAAAAGTAGTACGTTTGTTATCGAATTTAAAAAAAGGATGTATTTTTGTTGGGTATTACACGATAAATCAAAACAATGAGGCATAGAGCAAACCTGGCAATTGTATTTTTTTGTTTGTTATTACCGTTAACAGGCTGTAAGCAAAAAATAAACCGTTCTGATTCCGCTTTTTGGGGTATGGGCATAGACTCTGTGGAACGTTGTGCTCAGGATTCATTGTTTAGTAATACCCGATATTCACGTTCTTTGTTGCGACACGCCATGGCGGATGCTCCGGATAGCCTGTCTTATTATTACCTTTTGTCATTTTATTCCAAATCTTATTTTGTTACGGCAGACTTTGATTCAGTCTTGTATTACAATCGGCTTGTGAAGCGCTTTTGTAATGAAGTGAAGCTTTCCGCGGAAGTGCATGATCTGCTTTCGACTGTTTATAATATGGAAGGCAACGTCTTGATGCAGCGCACTCAGCCCGATTCGGCTATTATCTCCTATAAAAAAGCCTACGAAGAAAGGCTTCAAGGACAACAAACGGACTATCTACCGGACTTGTGCATAAATTTGGCTGATGCCAATGTGCATAAGGGAGATTATGCGTATGCCGCTTATTATTATCGTCGCGCACTGTTCATTTGTGATTCTCTCGGATTGCCCGATCGTAATAAATTTCCGGTTTACTATGGTCTCGGACAGACTTATATGGAATTACGTGATTTTGAGCTTTCCAATCATTATTATGAACTTGCAGGAAACTTTTTTCCTCAGATGAGCGTGTCTGAGAAATGGACTTACCTGAATAACCGGGGAAACCATTTTTATTATAAAAAAGACTATCCGCAGGCTGTTCATTATATTGGGCGTGCATTAGAGGTCGTGAAGTCTTATCCTCAAATGGTTTTTGAACAGAATTTGTGTAAGGCAAATCTTGGAGAACTTTATGTGATTACCAATAAACTGGATTCAGCGCAATTATATCTGGACGAGAGCTATCGCTTCTTTTCCGGAATCGGGAATCAATCGGCGCTTTATTACATAGAGACTCAAATGATCGAGCTTGCACTTAAAAAGGGAAATGTCGCTCTTGCCGGAGATATAATCAGACGATCAGCCGATTACGGGCATATAGATGCCAATATGATCAATATCCGTAATCACTATCTACAGCATTATTACGAGCAGGTGGGAAACTATAAAAAGGCTTATGAATATCAGAAACACGATCTTCAACTTAATGATTCCATCCGTAATGAACGTGTCAGGACGCGTGTAGCCGAACTGGATATGCGTTACCGGCAGGATACGATTGTGATGCGGAAAGAATTGGTGATCGAGAAACAAAAAGGAGAGATGGAGGTGCTGAAACTGACAACCTATATATGGGCTCTGATCGGTATTGTATCTGTTATTGTAGCGGGACTTGTTTATTGGTATATGAAGAAGAAACGCATGTTTCTTCAGGAACGGCATATCAACCAGATCAGCCGTTTCCGTATGGAGAATATCCGGAATCGTCTTTCACCGCATTTCACGTTTAATGTATTGAATCGTGAGATCAGTCGGTTTAGGGATGGGGAAACGTTGTGTGGTGATCTGACAGAATTGGTGAAACTACTTCGTAAGAGCTTGGAATTGACAGAGAAACTCAGTATTTCTCTTTATGATGAACTGGAATTTGTGAAGACTTACATCCATCTTGAGCAAGGACGTCTCGGAAGTGATTTTTCAATGGATGTGAAGATCGAGGAAGACTTGGATATTCAGCAGGTTGTCATTCCTTCAATGGTAGTACAGATACCGGTGGAGAATGCATTGAAACATGGATTGGCCGGAATTGACGGTTTGAAGTTACTTGGTATATCTGTTTGCCGAAAGGGAAGTGGAATCCTTATTGATATTTGCGATAATGGACGTGGATATTCTCCACAAACTTTATCATCTACACGTGGAACAGGAACAGGGTTGAAAGTGCTTTATCAGACTATTCAGCTATTGAATGATAAGAATCGCGAGAAAATACGTTTTGAAATCAAGAATCTGGTGAATAATGGACAGACCGGAACACAAGTTCTAATCTATATACCATTGGATTATTCTTACAATTTATAAAGATAGGAAATTATGTATAAGGTGATCATTATAGATGATGAGAAGGCGGCTATTGAGACCTTACGCCGGGATCTGGAGGTGCAGGCTGATCTGGAAATAAAAGGGACTGCCGGCAATGGGGCAAAAGGGAAGAAACTTATTATGGATATACATCCCGATCTTTTGTTCCTGGACATAGAGTTGCCCGATATTCAGGGAATCCGTTTGCTTAGTGAGATTCGTGAACAGGTGTTGTGGGATATGAAAGTCGTTTTCTATACTGCCTATGATAAATATCTGTTGCAGGCCTTGCGCGAATCGGCTTTTGATTATTTACTGAAGCCTTATGATATAGAAGAACTGAATTTGATTATTGAACGTTACCGCAAGACGATGGCTTCTGTTCAGCCTTTGCCTTCTTTTGCTTCTGCTGTGGGTACTTTGATGCCCGGTAGAGATTTGTTTATGATTAGTACAGTAACGGGATTTAGATTTCTTCGTCTTGAAGAAATAGGTTATTTTGAATATCTGAAAGATAAGAGGCTGTGGCAAGTGGAACTTTTTAATCAAACGAAACTTTGTCTGAAGAAAAATACGACTGCCGGTGATATAATCGGCTATTCCGACGCATTTGTACAAATCAGTCAGTCGGCTATTATCAACATCAATTATCTGGCAATGATAAAGAGCAAACAGTGCTTACTCTATCCTCCTTTTAGTGATAAAGAAGACTTGATTATTTCACGCGGATTCTTGAAAGAACTACAAGAGCGCTTTTGTATAATTTGAAGTTTTTCTGTCGGATAGACTCTTATTTTACCGCTTATACTCTGACTGTAACCATATAATCGGCTTTCAGATAAAAAGGGTTGCTATGCTTTTACTTTGATTGTATCTTTGTGAGGTACGATTACTCTTAAAACAACTGAGATGAACAGTGTTAAACAATTAAACAACTCTCTTGATAGTTAACTGAGTTGTAAAGCCGGAGCTTTTGTGAAAAACTCCGGCTATTTTATGATGTTGTTATCTCAAATAATCTTTTTATTTCTTCTTTATGTTTCATCGTGACAAAAAAAGACCGAAGCTGTTAGCAACGGTCTTTTAGAGTATTTAATGTGTTAGATCTTTAAGAAAGAGTAAAGTGTTTGGAGATTATAGATTAGGGTTATCCATTGTAACGGTCATTTCGGAGCCAGTATAAATTCACTTTTCCGGTTATTCCATTTATAATAGTTTGTGGTAATGGTTTTGCCTTCGTACGTATAGCGAACCAGCAAATCGTTCTCCCAATTATTTTTATTGCTGTTCCATTTCATAGTCTGACTTTCAATCATGCGTTTATTGTCATCGTATTTATAGTTATATTTCATATAATTGGCTAGGAAGAGCCTTCTTTCTTATAAACGGTTTGTCCTATTAACATGCCGTTTTCTTCTTCGAGTTATAAATAAGATTGTTATCATAGTTCCGGCGGAAACTGCAACGCTGCTTACCAAAAGAACTGCTGACAATGCTACTGTTTTAAAATCCTGTTGTTTTCATGATATCTGTTTTAAGTCTTTAAATTGTCATATTTCTACCATTTGTTGGCTTTAACGGTGGCAAAGTTACATATTAAACGGATATAAGTGCATAAAATCGAAAAAAATTATCATATTGTCAGTGTTAGGACCTTCGAGTTACTTTCTTTTTGATAAGTATGCTGACAAAAGATATCCGGCAGATTGTTTGCCGGATATTTATATAAACAGTAAGCATTTTAGATGGATCTTTCATAGCTTTCTGTACGAATGGTTAATGATTGTTATCAATGTGCCTCCAGCCAGTTTGTACCCCATCCGCAATCTGCTTTTAAGGGAACATGCATACGGTAGGCTTCTCCATTTCCTCAATAACCACTTGCTCTACTATTTCTTTCTCTTTGCCGGTACACTGAAATTCAGCTCATCGTGTACTTGCAAAATCATTTTGCTTTCAGGCCTTCTGCTTTGAAACGTTCATAAATACGTGCCATAGCAACTTTGATTATGTCAGCTGCGCTTCCTGTATCGGAGCATTGATGGCATTTCGCTCTGCGTATCCGCGTACTACGGCATTACGGGAGTTAATATCCGGTAAAAGCGTTTGCGATGGAAAATCGTTTCCACATAACCGTGCTCGCGTGCCACCTGGATACTCTTGTCCATATAGGATTTTACTTGCGGATAGGTTTCAAAATAACCGTCTATCAGCTCTTTGGCTTCTTTGCGGTCGACATTCATGCGTTCCGCCAGGCCAAATACGGAGATACCGTAGATAATACCGAAATTGGCAGTCTTGGCCTTACGGCGCATATCGGCGGTAACCTCTTTTATATCTACCTTATAAATTTTGGCAGCTGTAGCCGCATGAATATCATAGCCACTGAGGAAAGCATCGATCATGTTTTATCTTCACTCAGGTGTGCCATTATGCGTAGCTCAATCTGTGAATAGTCGGCGGAGAAGAAACTGCAACCGTCATCCGGAATAAAAGCTTTGCGTATCTCTTTACCGTCTTCGTCCCGGATCGGGATATTCTGCAGGTTAGGTTACTTGAACTCAATCTTCCTGTTGCGGTAACGGTCTGGTTAAAGGAGGTGTATACGTCCGGTTTTGGATTGATCAATTGCGAGAGCATCGATATAAGTACTTAATAGTTTCTTAAGTCCCCGGTATTCCAAAATCTTACCGATAATATCGTGCTTATTTCGCAAGCTCCAATACCTTCTGAGGTGACGTACTGTCCGGTTTTTTTTTTAGCTTCTACTATTTTCAATTTATCAAAAGTATCTCTCCTACCTGTTTGGGAGATGCAATGTTGAATTCTCCTTCGGCGAGAGTATAAATTTCTTTTCGATACTTTGCAGTCTCGTAGTGAAATGTTCCGACGATTGTTTCAGAGCCTCCGTATCTAAACGCACCCGTTGCTCTCGATATTGACAAGAACAGGGACCAGAGGCATTTCGATTTCATAGAATAACTCTCGGCATCATTTTCTTTAATTCCTGTTCCAGTATATTTTAAGTTTTAGTGTAACGTCTGCATCTTCGCAGGCGTACAGATAAACTTCTTGAGGGGAGAGGTCGCGCATATTTTCTGCCCTTTGCCTTTTGGCCCTATTAACTCTTCAATATGTATGGTTTGATAATGCAGATAGATTTCGGCCAGATAATCCATGTTATGACGGAGTTCGGGTTGGAGGACATAATGTGCTACCATGGTATCGAAGAGTTTACCTCGGACTTCAATCCCATAGTTTTGCAGAACGAGCATGTCGTACTTTTATATTCTGACCGACCTTGAGTGACTTCTCGTTTTGAAGACAGGTTCGAACTCCCGAATGATTTTGATTGCCTCTTCCCGTTCGGCAGGTACCGGAACGTAAAATGCCTGATTTTCGGTAATACTAAACTCATTCCAACCAATTCTGCATCCATTGATCCGTTCCGGTGGTTTCCGTATCTAACGCAAGAGTCTCGGATGTAAGTAGTTTTAATAATTTCGTTTCTTTCTCCTCTGTATCAATTAATTGGTAGTCGTAGCTTAATGAATTTAAGCTTCCAGATTTGATTTTTTCTTCATTCGTATGATCGGGCGTAAATTCTTCAAAGAGATTGCCTTGAACCGGGCCGTTTTCCTGATTAAATAATGTACCGGCGATAGGGGAGGCAGGTGATGATTCTTTTGAATATCCGTTCCATCAATGTGCGGAATTCCAGCTCTTCAAATATTTTACGCAACGTGTCCTCATCTGCTTGTTCCCGGACGAGTGAGTTCATATCGCCGGATAGGTACATCCACTTTGATTGTTGCCAGGAATTTGAGAAAATAATCATTTCCCGATTCGTCTCTGACTTTTGTCTTCAGTGCTCCTTTCAACTGATCGGTATGTTCAAGCAGATTTTCTATACTCCCAAACTCGGCAATTAATTTTGGGCAGTTTTTCTCCCACACCCGACACCCCGGAATATTATCGGAAGAGTCGCCCATCAGTCCGAGCATATCTATCACTTGTGCCGGTGATTGAATATCGAATTTAGCTTTTACTTGTTCTACCCCCATAACTTCAAATTCTTTGTCTCCATATTTGGGCGATACATAAATACATGATCCGTTACCAACTGACCATAGTCCTTGTCAGAGTCATCATATAAGTAGTGATACCCTGATTGCCGGCTTCTGTTGCGAGAGTTCCGATTACATCGTCCGCTTCATATCCCGCTACCTCCAGGATGGGATTCTGTAAGCCTTGATAATATCTTTATAATAGGTACCGAAAGACGGATTGCTTCCGGAGTTTCTTCTCGTTGAGCTTTGTACTGTTCAAAAGCTTCGTGGCGGAATGTGGGTCCCGGTGGATCGAATGCAACTCCAATGTGGGTGGGGTTCTTTCTTCAGCACCTCTTCCAGGGTGTTGACGAATCCCAGTATGGCTGAAGTATTAAAACCCTTGGAATTAATGCGGGGTTTTAATGAACGCATAGTACGCCCGATAGATAAGAGCATAAGCATCCAAGAGGAATAGTTTGCTGTTTTGATTCATATTTTTCAGTTTTTCATGGTAAAAGTACAAAAAAATACCGTATTAACCGTTTTATTATTACTTTTGTGCTCAAATAGTGTGTGCATGGATAGCTTATCTTTAATAAAGTCCCCGATTACTACGGAGCTGGAAGATTTCAAAAATCTATTTGATAGTTCTCTGTCCAGTTCAAATCTTTTGCTTAATAATGTGATTGCTCACATCCGGCAGAGGAATGGTAAGATGATGCGCCCTATCCTTGTGTTGCTTGTAGCAAAGCTTTACGGAGAAATAAAGCCTGAGACATTACATGCGGCAGTATCCCTTGAACTTCTTCATACGGCAAGTCTGGTGCACGACGATGTGGTAGACGAAAGTACAGAACGTCGCGGACAGTTATCAGTGAATGCTATTTTTAATAATAAAGTAGCAGTGCTGGTAGGCGATTTTCTTTGGCAACAAGTCTGGTGCATGCCGAACGTACTCGTAATCATGATATAATCGGTGTGGTAGCGTGTTTGGGACAAGATTTGGCAGAAGGGGAGATACTTCAACTCTCTAATGTCAGTAACCGGGAATACTCTGAAACAGTTTACTTCGATGTGATCCGTAAGAAGACGGCTGCCCTTTTGCCGCATGCACTAAAGCTGCTGCTCTTTCAGTAGAAGTTACCGATGAAAAGGCTGAATTTGCACGTCTTTTGGTGAGAACATCGGAATTTGCTTTCAGATTAAAAGACGATATATTCGATTATTTTGAGAGTAAGGAGATTGGAAAACCGACCGGAAATGATATGCTGGAAAGCTTACTCTACCTGCTTTATATGTACTGAATACCACGACTGATGCGTGGGCTCAGGAAATGGCCCTTAGGGTAAAAGCCGGTACGGCTACAGTAGACGAAATCACCCGTTTAATCGAGTTTATCAAGCAAAACGGGGAATAGAATATGCTGTGAAAGTGATGTATGAATACAAAGAGCGTGCTCTTGACCTATTGCGCACTTTGCCGGATTCGGCAGTAAAGACCTCCTTGATTACCTACTTGGATTATGTGGTCGATCGTGATAAATAAGTTTCTTATCTATTTCAGTGTTCTCTTTTCCATGGACTGTTTGGGTTCTCTGTGGCCTGACGGTAAAGACGGATGTATAGTTCCTGCTTCCTTTTCAGTAGCTTCCATTGCCTGTCCTAATAAGAAACTTTTTCCTACCTCAGTCCAATCATTAAAACTTGTATGCATTGTTGTCCGGCCGAGCAAATATAGTTCCATGCAAGGCTTTCATCTATAAATCCCGCATCATAAGCTATGCGTGTCAGGCACACCATTCTTCCCATATCCCATGCAAGTACCCTCTTTTAGCTCCTCTTCTCCTATTTTGAAGGTTTGATCGGCTTTTATACAAGTGATGAAATGGTGCAGATTATTGCATTTGCGGATGAAAAGTTCTATGCCGAAAAACGTTCGCGTATCTTTTCTTCCAGTTCTTTCGGATCATATTCGGCCACTAAAAGGGTAGGAGAATGCTGAATGAAATGCGGTCACCTTCATCATGCAGGAAATGAATCATTTCAATAACAGCCGTTTCATTTTTGATTCCGGGGTTTCTTAAAAGAAGTTTGGATAGGGTTTCTTTGCTTGCTCCGGTTGTCAGGCTGTCTACGTAGAAGTCTTCCTGTAAACTGGGAATCAGGCTGATTAGTAGACCCGTTTCTTTGTGCTCTCTAAATTCTCCCTTTGTTGGTTCCGGTTGAATGGTTGAAATAATGCTTGTTCTGCCATACTCTTGTTTATTTTAATTCTTTGTTAACCGAAAAGCGTGAGAACTGTTGCTCTGTATCTTTCCTCTTCGGCAAGCCGTTATGATGATACAACAGTCTCACGCTCCATTCGATATATAACAAGAGTATATACGTGAAGGTGCGTGAGACCCGTTTGCTTATTACCTTTCATAACATGAATTTTGCCGAATTCCAGGAAAAGATAATAATTGAAACGTTCTCTAATACAATGAATTAGCCTATTCTCTGTGGGCTAATATCTGTGCAAAGATAGAAAAATCTTCTGACTTCTCTGTAGCTAACTTTAGTTTTTCTTAAATAAAAATACCGTGTCACCCATGAATAAAGAGGACGACACGGCATGACATATTTGATTGCTAATGTAGCCTTTAGAAAAATTTCAGCTCTTCACCTTTAATTTCAGATAAAGAAGATTAGCCAAACGGCTGGTTCCTAAGCGAAACAGCTCGTTGCTGAGCCATTCTTTACCCAATACTTCTTTACGATGGTATAATAAATCAATGCATCGTTTACGGTATTGATGCGCCTGCAGGTTTGAAACCGACTTTGTTTCCTGTCTGTTCGTAGTACTCTTTGATAGCTTGGCATTACATAAGCTGCTTCCGGGTTGCTGCCGGTTGCTGTTTTCCGGTGGATGTTTTGATGAAATCGGCTCCGGAATACATGGATAGGATAGAGGCTTTTTAATGTTAGAGGCAGTCTTTAAAGCGCCTGTTTCGAGGATTACTTTCAGATGGTGTTCTTTGCAAGTCTCTTTTAATTCCATGATTTCTTCACATCGTTTCGTAGTCGCCACTCAGAAATGCCCTACGGGAATTACGATATCTATTTCATCGGCTCCGTCAGCCAATGCCATAGCTGTTTCTGCTATCTTTACTTCGGTAAATGTCTGAGAAGAGGGAAAGCCTCCTGATACACAGGCAATGTTTATACCTTCTACCTCAAGTGTGTCTTTACTACTTGTGCAAAATTCGGATATACACAGATAGCTGCAACGTTCTTCAGGTCAGGGAATTCATCATCAAACCGATTTACTTTTTCTGTGAATCTCATGACACTTTCATCACTGTCTGTTGTATTGAGAGTGGTTCAAGAATTTCTTCACTTCTTCCGTATTGTTTTCGGGAACCTTTTCTCGATTAATGCAGCAACCTGAACCTGTACATCAGCATCATTCAGTTGCGTCATACTTGGCCAATGCGGTCAGGTACTTGTCTTGAGGGTATCATTCATTTCCATGTTCACTCAGTTTTGGATTATTGATATGTCTTTTGTTGTCTCTTTGGGTTTCTTTTCCAGATTTCGTGCAAATGCTTCTGTGAGGTTTACCCCGGTCTGGTTTGCGATGCAAAGTACCCAGAGTACGTCCGTTATCTCGTCGCTGATATCGTCTTTTCACCTTCCTTGAAAGATTGGTCTCCATATTTACGGGCCATGATACGTGCCAGTTCGCCTACTTCTTCGGTGAGAACTGCCATGTTGGTCAATTCGCTGAAATAACGTACACCGTATTTGTGTATCCATTCATCAACGGCTTTCTGTGCTTCTTCTAATGTCATTATTCCTTGTTTTTGGTATCGATGCAAATAGTTACAGGTCCGTCGTTCAATAACTCTACTTTCATGTCGGCTCCGAATTCTCCTGTTTTCACTTCTTTCCCTAATGCACAACTCAAATCATTGCAGAATTGTTCGTAAAGTGGGATTGAAATTTCCGGTTTAGCAGCCTTTATGTAGGATGGACGATTTCCTTTTTTAGTAGACGCATGTAGTGTGAATTGACTAATAACCAATATGTTACCTTCGTCTTCAAGGATTGATTTATTCATAACTCCGTTTTCGTCGTCAAAAATACGGAGATTTACGATTTTCTTGCATAACCAATCGATATCCTCCCGGCTGTCCGTCTCTTCGATGCCTACCAGGATCATCATTCCTTTCTGAATAGCCGATTTGCAGTGCCCGTCAATCGTGACTGATGCGTGGCTGACGCGTTGTATAACTACTCTCATTCGAATTATATTGCTTAATCTTTGTTATTGCAAAGATAGCTATTTTTAATGATTATCGAGACCCTCTTTTATGATTTTTGCCTTTGATTCACCTATTATGGCTGACACTTCTTCTATGGTGGCTTCTTTGATACGTTTTACGCTCTTGAACTCTTTCAGCAGGGCGGTTTTGGTTTTCTCGCCAATTCCTTTGATATTGTCCAGGGCAGATGCTACTTGCCGTTTGCTTCGTTTATCCCTGTGGAAGGTAATGGCAAAGCGATGTACTTCATCTTGTATCTGTTCCAATAGGCGGAATAGGGGGCTATGTTGTTTGATGCCGATGGTTTGAGGTGGAAACCCGAAAGAACTTCAGATGTACGGTGTTTGCGATCCTTGGCGAGTCCTGCAATTGGAATATCTAACTGTAACTCTTCCATTACTTGTCTGACCACCTCCATTTGCCCTTTTCCGCCATCGGTGATAATCAGGTCGGGCAGGGATTCCTCTTCTATAGCGCGCTGATAACGCCTTCTGACGACCTCTTTCATTGAGGCGTAATCATCAGCGCCCACAACCGTTTTGATGTTGTATTTCCGATAATCGCTTTTCGATGGTTTCGCCTTTTTAAAACAACACAAGCTGCTACCGCATCTGTTCCCTGGATGTTTGAGTTATCAAAACATTCTATCTGCATAGGCAGTCTGTCCAAGTGTAATTCCTGTTGAATCTCTTTCATCAGGCGCATGCTACGCTGTTCCGGATTCAACTTTTCGGCTTGCTTCATCCTGTCTGCTTTGTACTGTTTCACGTTGAGTAGAGACAATTCCAACAGCTTCTTTTGTCTCCTCGTTGAGGAATGGTGAAAGTGACATCATTCAGTTCTATCTCGATGTCAAACGGGACGATGATTTCGCGTGAAGCGCTCTTGTAGCGTTCCGCATTTCTATAATTCCCAGTGTCAGCAATTCCTCTTTTGTTTCATTCAGTTTCTTCTTGTATTCGAAAGTGAAAGCTTGGTTAATGGCTCCGTTTGTGATATGCAGATAGTTGATGAAGGCTGACTTTTCGCCGTCTTCTTCGATGGAAAATACATCTATATTGTGTAATACGGAGCTGACAACCTCGGACTTTGAACGATAATTTTCGATTAATGCATACTTTTCTTTCACCTTTTGCGCTTCTTCGAATTTCATTTCTCAAGGTCCTGCATGCGCTGGTATAACAATCTGCTTATCTCCTGGGTATTCCCTTTCAGGATCTCTTTATCTCGGCAATATTTTTAGATATTCTTCCTGTGATTGCAGGCCGATACACGGGCCGGCGCAGTTCTTTATGTGATATTCAAGGCATACATTGAACTTTCCCGCACGGATATTCTCCGGTGAGAGGTTGAGGTTGCATGTACGCAGAGGGTATAAGTGTTTTATTAAATCGAGCACTGCGTGCATGGATGGGCTATGGCTGTACGGTCCATAGTACGAAGAGCCGTTTCGGATAATACGCCTGGTCTTGAATACTCTTGGAAAATATTCGTTTTGTACGCAGATGGACGGATAGGTTTTGTCGTCTTTTAGCAAGACATTGTAACGCGGCTTAATATTTTTGATTAGGTTGTTCTCAAGCAGTAGTGCATCTTCTTCTGAGTTTACCACGATATAACGTATGTCTGCGATCTTGCTTACCAATACCCGGGTTTTTCCGGGCTGATGCTCTTTGCTGAAATAGGAGTAGACTCTCCGCTTCAGGTTTTGGCTTTCCCTACATAGATGATAGTTCCCTCTGCATTCAGATATTGATAAATGCCGGGCTTCTCAGGAAGATTTGAAACAATTCCTTTTAGATATTCGCTGGTTTTAAGTTCTTGATTTGTATCCATGAAAGGGCATAGCGATTATCGCTATGCCCTGCAAATATATTCATTTTATTTATAACGACAATACTGATTGTATATCTACGTCTTGGTCGTTTTCAAATACTTGTTTTCCGTTCAGTTCCTTTAACTCAATGATGAAGTTTACGTATACCTTTTCGGATGGAGCTTTTCACGAGGTTGCGGCTTTCATAGTACCTCCGGTAGCCAGTAAGTCATCGTGCAGCAATACGACGTCGTTCTCGTTCAATGCATCTTTGTGTATCTGCACGGTGTCTTTGCCATATTCTTTATCGTAGCTTTCTTCCATTGTTTCGGCAGGAGTTTGCCGGGTTTACGGATGGGGATAAATCCTGCGCCTAAGCGGGTGGCAGAATCGGTCCCATAATGAAGCCTCTCGATTCGATGCCTACTACCTTGGTGATTCCTTTATCCTTGTACATTTCGTACATAATATCCGAAAGTTCCTGAAGACGTTCCGAATCTTTGAATAGTGTGGTTACATCGTAGAACAGGATTCCGGGATTGGAAAATCGGGTATCTCACGGATGCTTTTGATAAGCTTTTCTTTGCTCATAATCATTCTTTTATGTTGTTTCTTTAAATGTTTTGTTTCACGTGAAACGCAGCAGTCTATCGTCCCGAAAGCACCAATAATACATTGATGTCGCTTGGTGACACGCCGGGGATGCGGCTTGCCTGGGCTATTGTTTCGGGGTCGATCTTCTTCAGTTTTGCCGGGCTTCGGTCGAAAGTGATTGAAGGCTGTCATAGTCGAACTTACCTTTTATTTTAATACTTTCCAATCGTGCCAGTTTGTCTGCTATAATTCTTTCCCGTCCAATATAGCCTTCATATTTGATTAAAAATTTCAGCGGCTCTCTTCTTTTCGTTCATCTGTGATTTTATCCAGTTCCGTTTAAATGCCGGTACATATTCGGAGATATTTTCTATTGTAATCTGTGGACGGTTAATCAAGTCGATCAGTTTGCATCCTTGACGCAGGGAGTCGTTCCTAAATTCTCAAGTGCATCGTTTATTAATGCTGCCTTGATCGAATAATTGCGGGTAAAGTTTACGATATTTTCGACTGCTTCTCTTTTACTCTTTAATAGAGCATAGCGGTCTTCTTTACTAATCCCAGTTTATAGGCTCTTTCTGTAAGTCGCATGTCCGCATCATCCATACGAAGTAGAATACGATATTCTGCTCGTGAAGTAAACATACGATAAGGCTCATCTACCTTTGGTCACCAAGTCGTCTATTAATACGCCGATATATGCCTCGTCTCTTGCTAAAGTGAAAGGTTCTCCACCGTGGCAGTTGATGTGAGCATTGATACCTGCAATGATACCTTGTCCTCCTGCTTCTTCATATCCGGTAGTACCATTTACTTGTCCGGCGAAGAAGTTTTGATTTCTTCGATTCCAGCGTATGTTTTAGTTGCGTTGGATCGAAATAATCGTATTCGATGGCATATCCGGACGATAAATCACCAGGTCTTTAAAGCAGGAATCTTTTAGTGCTTCTATTTGGATCTCCATTGGCAATGAAGAAGAGAATCCATTCAGGTATAATTCTTGTGTGGTTTCTCCTTCCGGTTCAAGGAATAGCTGGTGTTGCTCTTTGTCGGGAAGGTGACGATCTTCGTTTCGATGCTAGGGCAATAGCGCGGACCGATACTTTGTATTTGTCCGTTGAAAGGGAGAATCCGCTAATCCGTTACGAAGAACATTATGTGCTTCTTCATTAGTAAAGCATGTCCAGCATTGCAATTGCTTAAGGTGACGCACGCTGGTATTCATGAATGAAAACTTGTGAAAGTCACATTCTCCATCTTGGGTATCCATCAGCTCATAGTGTACACTTCTTCCGTCAATCCGTACGGGGGTTCCGGTTTTCATCCGGCCGTACTCAATGCCATGTTTTGCGATGGATTCGGTTAATTTATATGATGCCGGTTCTGCCATGCGTCCACCCGGAGTTGAGTTTTTCCTACATGCATCAATCCGTTCAAGAAGGTTCCTGCTGTTAATACAATACATCTGGCGTGAAACGTCACATCCCAAAATGTTTTAATCCCACAACTTCACCGTTTTCAACGATGATTTCCTTTACAGTATCTTGCCAGATATGAAGGTTCGGGATATTTTCTAATATTTCGCGCCAGGCCCAGATAAACTTGTTTCGGTCACATTGGGCGCGGGGACTCCACATGCCGGTCCTTTCGAGCGGTTTAGTATGCGGAACTGGATAGCTGTCTGATCTGTTACCAATCCCATATATCCGCCTAAAGCGTCTATCTCACGTACAATTTGTCCTTTAGCAATCCCTCCTACGGCGGGGTTACAGCTCATTGCGCTACCTTGTTCATATCCATAGTGATCAAGCAGGTTTTGAGCCTAAGTTTGCTGCCGCTGCTGCTGCTGCAGCCTGCATGTCCGGCACCAATTACAATAACGTCGTACTTAAAATCCATTGAATCAATGTTTATTTCTTAACCGCGCAAAGTTACGAAAAAGTTGCCAGTTGCGGGTTTTATGCAATAAGTTTTAAGGGTTTATAGGGATCGCCAATTGCAGGATTGTTTTGTCAATAAGCGGCTGATCGGGGGCACTTACTTACATAATGTTTGTAACTTGAGTATTTTGAAAACTTGAATTGTAAATAGAATGTTCTTAATAGACCGGGTTCCGAGGTATTTTATGCATCTTTTGTCATAGATGACCAAATGAAGTTAACTTCATACTTCTGAAGTTAACCTTCTGTCGAGAGGATATTAATTCTTTCCAAATATGAAGTTAACATCCTGTTGGCACGAAGTGCGTTTTGGGTTAATTAGCTTTATCCTTAAAGAGTTGTTTGCTATCCTATAAAATACCTTTTCATTTCCAGAATATATCAAAGTGCTTTGCTTTTGTGTGTCTTAATGTGTTGAATTTGTACTTTTTTTTTAACAATGTCATTATTCTACGTTTATATCGAATATATTGTTCGTGTAAATGGCAAATTATTGTTTTATTGATATTACGAAAATCGAAATACAGGCATTTTTTAATGAGTCTTCCGGGTTGGTCGGAAATAGAGCGTTTTAGAACGGTTTGAAAATACAGAATGACAGATAGACAGTTGTCTTCCTTTGAAAAATTTGGAAGTGGCTGAAAAGAATCGTAAGTTTGTCATCATAAAGTATTTTAATTATGAATAAGACATTTGTCGGTTTTATCTTTTATTGTTTTTAGTGGGCGGAGTAGTTTCTTGTCAACGTTCCTCGTCACCGTATCCGTATTCTTTGAGATATGCCGATTCTTTGATGGAGATATCTCCTGAACGTACGTTGGCTTATCTTCGTAAACTTGATGTTTCTACTTATTCAGCGGGTGACAGGGCATACTTTAGCTTACTGTTCACGCAGGCTACTGATAAAATATGCTCTCTTCTTCCATGTGACTCTTTGATTGATACTGCATTAGATTATTATATTAAAAAGATGGTGTCAATTGGGCTAAAGCTTGGCTTTATAAAGGCCGGATTCAAAAATGAATATGACTGAACAGGCTTTGAAGAGTTGCTTTACTGCTCTGCAGGAGTTGAAGAAATACCGGGAGGAATTAAAACTGAAAGGAATGCTATATGAAGATATGGGATCGATTTTACATCAATCTCTTTATCAGAAAGCGTTTGATGCGTTTTATCGCTCTTATCAATGGATTCTTTACTGAATGACCATAGATTGGTAATGTATCCTTTGTCAAATATGGGTGGGTGCGTGTGATTCAAGGAAAACGGTAGAAGCTTTTATTATTTGAACCAATCTATACAATTAGCTTTGAGATTGAATGATTCAGCTTTGTTAGTGATATATATGAACGAATGAGTTTGAATTGTGAGAATGTCGATTCTGCTTTCCTATATGCCCATTTGTCACATCAATATTTGACAAAGGATGGCGACTCTATTAGTTTATGGTTAACATTTGGTGATTTGTATTTAGACAAGCAAGAACTAGACTCTGCTGAATATTATTTAAAGCGTATACTTGATACTGCTGATTTAAAGGAAGATTCTAGCGTCGTATTCTTTGGCTGAAGTCGAGAAGATTAGGGGTAATTATCAACGGGCCTTTGAATATCAGTCTTATTATGGTGATAATATAGATTCTATTTTTGTTAAATAAAGCCTCCGATATTGAGCGCTTAGCGTATAAATATGATTCAGAAGCAAAGTAGTAAAGGAAAAGGAAAAGCAGAGGTTTCTTTCATTCAGCAACTTTGTTATGGAGGAGTTTTGTTTCTGCTGGTTATTGCTATAATTTTTCAACGTATTTATCGGCGTCGTCCTCGATTACTGTACGAACAGCGTATAACTTATTTAAATGAGAAAACAGCTTATCTCAATTACAAATGAACGTTTGGAGTTCAAATTTCTGCTTTAAAGCAGTCTGGCATGGAGCGTGAACAGGAAATAGATTTGAAACAAGCAGAATTATGCATTGATGAAAAAGCACGATTGCGTAACTGTTTGTTTATGGAAACTTCTATTTTTAAGCATATTCGGAACTAAGCACTCAACCCAGGTTGGGACAAAATGGAACAAAGGGAGTCCAAGTTCTTCTTATGAAAGAACAGGAACAATTGAAAAACATATTGTTTGGTATTTATGATGATTATATTCGATACCTTAAGGGTACTTATCCTAAAATAACAGATAATGACTGTATTTATTGTTGCTTGAAACTTTGTGAATTTGATGATCAAACCATAGCTTATTGTTTTGGTAAGCAAGCAAATTGTAGCAGCGCGGCGTTTACGATTAAAGAAAAAAATGGCTGAGCCAATTGAACAAGCCCTCTTTAGCTTTTTAGAGTATTGGTGGACATAAATGTTATCATACCCCATTGCTTTATATCTGTTAATCTGCTATTTACAATGTTTAAGATGTTATCTCTTTTTTAGAAGAAGAAATGTGGTAACTTTGCTTTTAAAAACACATAACAATGAAAACAAAGATGATTGTATTAGTGGGGATGCTGTTTACACAAATAGTATTCGTCTAATATGTTTATGGAGAGGATGTAATGGCTATTATGAAAGATAGACATAAGGTACATTTGATTACTCAAAGGAGGCAAATCTGAGAAGTACTCTACTTGTTGCTTGTGGTTATATTGAAGAGCCAACTATTTTAAATTTTAATTCCTCCTTAGAAAATAGAAAGATACAGGTTGTTGATTCGAAACAGGGCAGACTGTTTTGATGATACTATAACAAGGTACTTCTTTCTCTATCTTTGGAAAGGGATTCTGATAGTTTGACATTTATATTGGAAGGTAAAATTGATTTTAATTAGAAACTCAAAATAATACGAGATGAAAGAATATTTAAATTAATATTGTTATTAGTTATACTTAGTGGATGTATTGAGAATGACAGAAGAAATCATTTTGAATAATAGGATTTAGAGGATGTATCTGAGTATAAAAGAGCCGAAGACTTGATATGTCAATTCAGTGAGAGAATAGATAAGGAGAAAGGTGGTACGAGAAGTAGTACTTCACAAATTATATTATCTTTTAGCCGGTAAGAAATCTGTTGTTATACCGAAAATAGCTACAATGGTGGAATATGTTCATATTTGATACGGAAAAGGATGGACGATTTGGATTTGCAATAGCCACGGAAAAGCTGAAGTAGGGAAGAGTTTATGCTTATGTGGAAAATGGAATCTTGTCAGATACTATAGAAATGAAGGTATGGCTTATCTCGTTAGTCAGATTCCGATATTATAAAACAGGATCAGTTGAATCCGAATTTAACAAGAAGCGGTGAACAAAGAACGACACATGTTTCTATACCATTGGTAAAGACTGAATGGAATCAACATTATCCTTATAATGCACAAATGCCGACAAACGGAAGTGCTCTATAAGTTATTATTATGCGGGTTGTATTCTATTGCAGTTGCTCAGGCGATTACTTATTATAGAAAATGCCCGGTTGCTTATGATTGGGATGCATTTACTGTAAATACTGGAATATACGATACTAATCTAATAGCTCCTGTATCTCAATTTGTAAAAGGTGGCGGATGGTATTAAGGTCGGTTATAAATGTGATGGAACAGGAGCAAAAAATTTAGGTTCAACCAATGACTTCTTGAAAGGATGGGGATATAACGTTGAAGGCATAAAACGAATGACGTTGATAAGAATTTATTGTATAAGTGTCTTATAACTAAGAATGTTGTTATCTTTGGGGGAAAGAAAAGAAAAACAGGACATGTTTGGCTAGTTGATGGTGGAGTTTTGAATATTCTGGAAATATGATGATTGGCTGCACGAATATACAGGTAAAGGCAATTCATTGTAATTTTGGATGGAATAGAGCTAATAATGGCTGGTATGCTATTGGATGGGGCTTATAATAGACCCGCTAATAGCGCTTCTCAAGATGGCAATAATCCAACTAATGATAAAATTCACCGAATGGTAATTTTATACTGAAAATGATTACATCTATTTTCATGAAGCGATGGGAACTGAAATTTTGTGGTAAAATATAAACTTATAATTATGAAAAGGTATTCTTTTTGTATTGCATTTCTTTATTATGTATTTATGGATGCAATGATGATTCTGATAAATATTCTTCTAATTTTCTGAAGAGTAGGAAGTGACTCTGAATGCGGAAGGAGGAGATATTACTGTAGAAGGAAGAGAGAAGTTTATACTTGTACAGACAGAAGAGATTCTAAATCAGGATACTATTTTCAGTATAGGCGAGATTAATGGCGTTGAATATCAGGAGGATGGTATCAATTAGAGGTTAATGGAAAGAAATGACTCTCAACTGTGACAGAAATTTAACGGGAAATAAGCGGAAAGTTGTTTTGCATTTCCAAGGGACCGGTAATTCATTTGATGTTTTTCTCTGACACAATTAGAATAATAAGATTTCGCCTTTAAGGATAGCCGTTTCTCAAACTGGCAGTTCTCTGTTTATATTCCTTTGTCGAAATCTGCGTTTGGAAAATAACCTAAACAATGGGCTGTCTTGTCTTCTTCTTATCCGTTTCTTTGGTCTGCAGAAGCCAGTTCGTAACACGGTTTTATGCAGTCCGTGCTCAATCGGTCCCAAAGGAGAAGAATTAATTTCTGACAGGCTCTATATTTAACTATAAAGATGGGATGGAATGATTGCCATGCATGATTCCTATCCATCATTTGAGGAGAATTACTGCTTTCTCATAGCTAGTGCCTTATTCTCTGCAGCTTCCATAATTTCACGTTCTCAGGACCCTTATCGTTGATTCCGCAAAGGTGGAGTATACCGTGAATAATTGTCCGTGGAGTTCTTCTTCAAGGAGTGTTGAACTGTTCCGAGTTAGTCTTCACTGTTTCCAGGCTAATGAATAAATCACCTGAAAGACGATTGCCCTCGCAATAGTCAAAGTGATGATATCTGTATAGTAATCGTGTTGAAGATATTGGCGGTTCACTTCCAATATTTTTCGTCCGAACAGAAAATATAGGCGATTTCACCGATTCTTTTTCATAAGTGGCGGCTACGGCTTTGATCCATTCGGTAGTCTCACGTTTTTGATATCGGGCATTTTGATACCCTCTGTCTGATAAGTTATAGCCATATTATTTGATTTTTAATAATGATCGGAATACGCAGTTTTCGGGAGAGTTACCATGCTTCCGATGTACTTTAAAAAAGTATTTCTTTTTCAAAGACAAAGATAAGAATTTTAATTGAGGATAAGCGCAAATTGCAGTAATAAGGCTGATGAATAGCGGTTTAAACTACACTGTTCCGTTACTTCCTTGGGTTGGTAGTGGTTAGGATCGTTTTCAAAGAACTGATTTCTATGATTTTCAGACACTATTTGTTTGCCAATATAACCGAAGCTCCGAAAAGCAGAAGTGATATAGAGGAAAATCGTGAAATGTCAAATTGGACAGCTTGTCCGGTCAGAGTATTATTGCACAAGAAGAATACTATCTTTTGAGACCGTAACTATTTTGTTTTATATATTTGCAAATGACAATTATCCAGGTCGGATATTACTATTACATACAATACTATGACAGAGTTCAGATACAGTATTTGCGAACCACTTAATCCGAAAGTGATAGAAAAGGAATGATAGCCCCTGACTCCGTTATCGGGTTGTTCAATGATTTTCAGTGGGACTATTATTTAAAGCAGATAGAAGTCGCTGAAACGAGGAAAATGGACATTTATTTTTCTCCCTCGCTGGAAGTGGAGAATAAAGCGAATAAAACGGGCTTACGATCTCTGCTGTCGGCGATCCGGAAGATCCTGAGTTTTATATTTTTACAAACGTCCCATAAGCGTGGTGAAGAAGCAGTTTTCGTAAACCGCAAACGGTCGTGGAGGATTATGTCAGTGAGATCACTGGTCAAACGAAAGAGGATGTTATTGAATGTCTGAATGCCCTTATCAAAACGATCAGGAATTCCTAAGGAGAAAAATTGCATAAAGAGTAGTACCCGAGGATAAATGAGATAGAAAGCCTTTTAGATAAGCAAAATACGGAAGCTAAGAGCAACTTTTGGAAGATTGTTACTTAACAGTACTGATCAAGTCGTTTTGTAGCACCGAAGATAAAATATAAATCGTTTAAAAGAATAACCGAATCAATGAAAATAGTAATAAAGGAAAAAGTAATACCGTATATTTTGATTTCCCTGTTCAGTTTCATCGGACTTTCAGCGTACGGTTACAAGGCAGAGGGACAAGGCGGTAGCAAAGCGGTCGTTTGGTCGATATCCAAAATTGATACGATGCAAAAGAATGTACAACGTAACGATGAGCGGAATCCTAATATACAAAACATCGAATATCTCAAAAATGTTTCGGCAAAAGCTGTCGACGAAATATCCGAAAATATAGTTTATCCGTTGAAGAGAACATCCCCTATACCGAGTGTTGAGAATGCAGAGGAATTGAAAGAAAGATTCGATTCAATCTTCGATGAAGACTTAATCCGTATTATTACGAGTTCGGATATTGATCAATGGTCGGAAATGGGATGGAGAGGAATAATGCTGGACGATGGCATACTTTGGATGGATTACGACGGAAAAATTACAGCCGTGAATTATCAAAGCAAATACGAGAAAAAGCTTGCCAAGAAGCTTACCTCCAAAGTAAAGGTGACCTATCCTCGGATTTGCGACATAACTTCAAAGGGAAGTATATAAATTTAAGACAAAAATTATTTTATAAGGATAGATGAACTGAAAAACGGCATGTACCGGTATGCCTGTTGGAAAAAGAGAACCCAGAATCGACCAAGCCGGATTTAGTCTTGGAAAATGGAAAAATAGAATTTAGTGGAAGTGGAGGAAATCACGTGATTACATTTAAAAATAATATCTATGAATACAAGGTGTTCCATAATAAAATAGCGTCGGGGATCGCGGACATCACTCTTGTTGTAGAGAAAAATGGCAAAGAAATACTCTCGGAAGATGGGAAATTGGAAGACGACATCACTCAAACTGATTAGTGGTACGAGGATCTTATGTTTAGTTTTAAGCGCACATATAATTTGAATCACACCATTTCCAAATCATTGGTCTGATGGTGAAAACTTACGAGGTATGCAAAGTACGGAATATTAATGCTGTCTGACTTTTGTCAAATCGCTATCGACAACTTGTTATTTCTCAATTACTGTTTATCAATCAGATAAATACTGGAAAGTATATGGGATATCAACATCCTTTGTACGCAAGGGAAGAGCTACCGGGTTCGAAGGCAATTTCGGTACGCAAAACAGCATTACTCGCTATCAAAAATCAAGGCACGGAACAGGGAAATAGAAATCCTGTGGATTTTCTTTGGAATACATACGGTAAACGCCATATTAATGATTGACAAAATCAAAACAGACAGAGGGAAATTGCATAGTATGATTATAAAGAATCTATTAGAAGAAGTTGTCAGGCTTCTTCCGGAACATCATGCCCAAACGGATAAGATTTTAGGTCAGAGAGAGAAACTATAATAAAAATGGCATATGAGATGATATTAGCAAGTTATCTTCATATGCCATCTTACTTTTAAAGACATTTACTGAATATCCCGTAGTATGGGTGTTTGTGGCAGGCCCAGAAAGCCCGTTCTTTAAGGTGTCAGGCTTACTGGCTTCTGACTTCATCTGGCAAACTCGCTAGAGATTGTGAACACATCGGACAGAAACACCGGACTTCCTGTTACCGTTAGCGTCTACGAAGACGTCATTTTTAAGGATATAAAGACCATAGGCTGAATTACCGTTGAGGTCACTACTCCAGTAGTAGCTGCCTGTACCATCGGTATAAGCGGTAGCAGTAGTACCACTGCCATTGTTGCCATCTCGCCAGCCTGCAGCAGGCAAAATAGACCGGTCGAGCTATTCATAAACCACATACCTTGGATACCGTTATACTTTACCAATTGCTTGTTGCTACAGCGGGAGAGACTTATGAATTCACTTCTTGTTGGAGTACGCCAACCACTACCGTATTTACTTTCGTCAAGACGTGTACAAGGATCAACAGCACCATAGCCTGTATACCCAGATGATACATATACATTCTTCCATATATAATAATAACCGTAATCGGTAGTAGAAGAAGCCCATGTCAGATTATAGTTGCTTTGGGAATTGAGATTACCTTCAGCCCATCGGAGTTTTGATAAGATGGTTTTGTCGTTTCTGTACACCCATTTTGCGTAAGATTAATGTTACTTGCGGGTACATTAATTCCGATGGCTTTGAACTGTATTTTCATCGTATAGCTTTTCCCTCTTTCAGTTGCACGCTTTGGGTGGAGGTGATTTCCGTATTGTTGGGCACAGTCCGTCCGTTTATTGTCAGCGTATTGAAATGCACTGTAATGGTCCTGGCCCTGCAAACGGAACCATGCGTATGGTTGTACTCAGAGTCGTCTTCGGACTGAATCCGCCGTATTATTCGTGTTGGCGGCTACCACATTGGTCGAAGGGCCGATCTTCCATGATGTGGAGTTTCCCTTGCTTTACATATACACCCGTGCAATTGGTGATTGTATTGCTTGGAATCCGGTAGGACTGATGGTAATTGTCAGTTTGCACAACTTCTGATTGAAACTCACCGGAAGGTTGTGGCTGAGGCTGTTTACATTCGTTATATCTCCGGAATCGAAGGTCATGAAGTCCTTGCTCATGTTAGGGATAGACACTGTGCTGCTGTTGTAGGCATACGTGGAAGGCATAGTTCCCAAGTCGGCAGCTGTAGTGGTATTAAAGGAGTAACCCACCACACGTATCGTTCCGGAGCGTGTCAGCAGTCTCCCTTGTTTGAGTACAGGAGTGCCCGTACCATTGAGGTGTAATCGGCAGCCGACTGGAAGACATAGTCACTTCCGGACTTCCGGAAAACAATCAGCCGGAAATAGACTCCCGCAGGCACTGTTGCACGGGTACTTACACGGGGCAGGGTATCTTCCGTCAGTTCCATCGAGGCTATCCGGGGACCTTCGTAGTCCGGTTGCTCTCCTGTGCGTGTAGGTGAAAGCTTTTACCCCACCCATTCGGCGATCAGGGAGAGTGGCTACGGGTCGAAGCGTCGTTAAAAGAGGAAGAATGATAGTCGTTGTCACCTGTCAGACTGATATGGATAGGAATTAACTCGTCGGCAGTATCCCCGCTGTCAGTAGACAGGAGTCATTCTGTCATCTTCCGTACATCCTGCTATCGAAAGGCAAAAACACAGCCATAAGGCTTTACCGAGACATTCTCGCATAATAAAAGTTCTATTCATATACTAAGATATTAAAGTGAATAATCGTATCAAAGACGCATTGCGGACCTATACATCTTCGTATGAGTCCGGAAAGGCTGTTTGATACCACTTTTATTATGCGTAAGTTTGTGTATTACAATCAGATATAACGGTCTTGAATATACAATTGTGTTTCAAAAAACGTACGTCTTTTGAAACGCAATCTTTAGTTCTCGCACAGAATATACGTAAAAGAGATAAATGACTGACTGTTACAACGATGCAGAAATGTTTGCACAGACAAAAAAAGCGTCTTATCTTTGTTGCATCAGACGTACGTCTTTTGAAACAAGATTTTATAATGTAAGATGTTTATTATCAGAATAATCTGTCTTCCTTTAGTGGATTTTTTAGGTATACTTTTTCTAGACTCTAGTTGTCAGAGTCTTTGGAGAAGTTAACATTAGAATTTTTGGTGTATGCAGAACATGGTAAAGTTTGTGAAGTCAACTGTCATAATAGCTCTTTGATGGAATATCTCTAAGTGAATGACTACTTTAGACACTCCGGTACTTTCAACCATCCCAATACTGCCGAACTGTCGTTACGGATTTCTGCCGGTGATAGCCCTTGGATACCTAATTCTTGTTGATGTTCTTTTTAAAAGAAAAATAAGTAACTGATTAAAATGGCTGCAATAATTCCGGCAAAGTCGGCAATCAGTCCGCACGTGACCGCATTACGTGTTTTTGTGATGCCTACGCTTCCAAAATATACTGCTAAAATATAGAAGGTGGTATCCGATGCACCGCGAACGACACAACTGACACGTCCGACAAATGAATCGGGTCCAAACTGTTTCATGGTGTCGATCATCAGGCCATTGGCACCGCTGCCGCTCAGTGACTTCATTAAGGCCGTTGGCAGTGCTCCCACAAAGCCGGTGTCCAGTCCGCAAAATTCTACGATTGCCCCAATGCCGCCGACCAGTATATCCATGGCACCCGAAGTGCGGAAAACAGCGATTCCAACGAGAAAAGCCACTAGATAGGGGATGATCCGGACCGCAGTGGTGAATCCCTCTTTGGCTCCTTCGACAAAGGAGTCGTACACATTGATTTTTTTCCGGATACCTGCTATAATGAACAGTAAAATGACCGAGAATAAGATTACATTAGCAATCAGAGTGGAATAAACTCCCATCTCTTCACGGGAAAGTGTAGTTGTCAGATAGATAATTCCGCCGAAGAAAAGGCTCAGGCAACCCATTAGTGTCAATATAGCTTTGTTTATCAGGTTGATGCGTTGGGAGATGCTGACGGCAATGACTCCTACGAGTGTAGAGATGAAGGTGCTTAGCAGGATAGGGATGAAGATGTCTGTAGGTTGGGCCGCTCCCATTTGAGCCCGGTAGACCATGATGCTGATCGGGATAATGATCAGTCCCGAAGTGTTAATCACCAGGAACATAATCATCGGGTTGCTGGCAGTGTCTTTTTTCGGATTCAGTTCTTGCAGTTCCTTCATAGCTTTCAGTCCCATGGGAGTGGCAGCATTGTCAAGCCCCAGCATATTGGCGGACATATTCATGAAAATAGATCCCATGACCGGATGTCCTTTCGGAATGTCCGGAAACAAGCGGCAGAAGACCGGACTCAGCCAGCGTGAAAGGGCATTAATCAGGCCGCTGTTCTCGCCAATCTTCATTACACCGAGCCAAAGCGACAGCACACCTGTCAGGCCGAGAGAGATTTCGAATGCCGTTTTAGATGAATCGAAGGTGGAGTTGATGATCTCTGTGAATATTTGGGTATCGCCGAAGAACAAAAGTTTGCAGACGGCAACTACGAAAGCAATCACGAAGAATGCGATCCAGATGTAATTTAAAACCATAAATATGCCCGTTAATTTTCCTACAAAATTAAGAATATGTTTCCACTCATTGCGGCTTTTTTGACTATTTTTGTCCGTATATAACTTTGTAGACTCAAATATCCCGATGAAAGCGATAGAAATTCAAAAAGAACTGGAGACTTATATTGATCCGGTAAAAAGGGAATATCTTCCCGGATTCTTTAAAACCGGCAAGGGGCAATATGGTGAAGGCGACCGGTTTCTTGGAATAGTGGTTCCTGCAACCCGGCTTGTAGCGAAGAAGTATAAGAACGCGCCTTTTGAGGTGATGGCGGAGCTTTTACAATCCGAATGGCATGAATGTCGTTTGTGTGCATTACTGATGATGGTGGAGCGGTTTAAGAAAAGTGGTGGAGAGGAGCGGGAAGCGATCTACCGTTTTTATCTGTCGCAGACGGAGCGCATAAATAATTGGGACCTTGTGGACCTGTCGGCACCTTATATTGTGGGTGAATACCTAAAGGATAAGTCGCGTGATGATCTTTATCGGCTGGCGGAAAGTACTCTGCTGTGGGATCAGCGTATTGCTGTCGTATCTACGGTTACCTTTATCCGGAATAACGATTTCATCGATATTCTCCGTCTTTCGGAATTGCTGCTGCAACACAAACATGACTTGATGCGGAAGGCTATAGGCTGGATGCTGCGTGAAATGGGAAAGCGGGACAAGACCCTGCTGTTGCAGTTTCTGGATAAATATAGCAAAGTGATGCCCCGCACTATGCTGCGTTATTCCATAGAGAAGCTCACGGACGAGGAGCGGAAGTTGTATATGGGGCGATAATCCGCATTGAACGGAGGAGAAATGGGCTTTCAGAACCGGAAGTGAGGCCAGTGTGTAATGAAAATGTCCGACAGAAGAACCATTGGCTTGAACTGCTTCCGGGGGAGAACCGTTGGAAAACTTTGTACGGGATATATGTTCCGGTGCAGCGAAAGAGATCAGCTGTCCGGAGTCAGACAATAAAGAACGGCAGATTTGTCGGAGGAACCTTTGGGCTTGTCTTAGCCTAAACAAAGCTTAAACGTACTTCGTAAAGGAAAAACTCTGTGAAACTCTGCCTTACTATGTAGCGAAATCTATATCTTTGCTACCTATTTATAAAAAAGGAATGGAAGAAGATTTTAATATACGTGATCATCAGCTGACCAGCAGAGAGCGGGATTTTGAAAATGCCCTCCGGCCATTGAGTTTCGAAGACTTCAATGGACAGGATAAAGTGGTAGATAATCTCCGTATTTTTGTCAAGGCAGCTCGTTTGAGAGCAGAAGCACTGGACCATGTATTGCTTCACGGCCCCCCCGGATTGGGTAAAACCACTTTATCGAACATCATAGCCAACGAACTGGGAGTAGGATTTAAGGTAACTTCCGGACCGGTACTCGACAAACCGGGTGATTTGGCCGGCGTCTTAACCAGTCTCGAACCTAACGACGTGCTGTTTATCGATGAGATCCACCGCCTTTCACCGGTAGTGGAGGAATATCTGTATTCGGCCATGGAGGATTACCGGATCGATATTATGATCGACAAGGGCCCCTCGGCGCGTAGTATCCAGATTGATCTGAACCCGTTTACATTGGTGGGAGCCACTACCCGGAGCGGATTACTGACGGCACCTCTGCGTGCCCGGTTCGGTATTAACTTGCATCTGGAATATTACGATGACGATATTCTGAGCAACATTATCAGCCGTTCGGCCGGCATACTCGATGTGCCCTGTTCGTCTCAGGCTGCGGGTGAGATTGCTTCGCGCAGCCGCGGGACACCTCGTATAGCCAATGCGCTGCTGCGCAGGGTGCGTGATTTTGCACAAGTGAAAGGGTCCGGTTCTATCGATACGGAGATAGCCAACTATGCGCTTGAGGCGCTAAATATCGATAAATACGGACTGGATGAGATAGACAACAAGATTCTCTGTACTATTATTGATAAATTTAAGGGTGGTCCCGTGGGGCTTACGACTATTGCCACTGCACTGGGCGAAGATGCCGGAACGATTGAGGAGGTCTACGAACCGTTCCTGATCAAAGAGGGATTCCTGAAGCGTACTCCCCGCGGACGTGAGGTGACGGAACTCGCCTATAAGCATTTGGGGCGCAGTCTCTACAATAGTCAGAAAACACTGTTTAATGATTAGTGGAAACACTATTAATCACAAAAATAACATGGCCGGATTAAAATCCCTGGTAAAAGATACAGCCTTGTATGGGTTGAGTAGTATGGTTGGCAGGTTCCTGAACTATCTGTTGGTGCCTTTATATACCGCAGTTCTGCCGGCTGTGTCCGGCGGATACGGAGTGGTTACCAATGTGTATGCCTGGGCCGGGTTGATTATGGTACTTTTGACGTTCGGTATGGAGACCGGTTTCTTCCGTTTTGCCAATAAGTCGGAAGAAGATCCGGTGAAAGTATATGCCAATTCACTGATTTCGGTAGGGGGCATTTCACTGATATTTGCCATTCTCTGCCTGACGTTTCTCCAACCGGTCTCTCATCTTTTGGAATATGGCGATCATCCCGATTTCATCGGAATGATGATTATAGTGATGGCACTCGATGCTTTTCTGTGCATTCCGTTTGCTTATCTGCGTTTCAAGAAGCGGCCCATTAAGTTTGTTGCCATTAAGTTTGTCTCCATCATTGCCAACATTGTTCTGAACTTGTTCTTCCTGTTGCTGTGTCCGTGGTTGCATGAACACTTTCCCGCTTGGGTCGATTGGTTCTATAACCCGACCTATTTGGTGGGGTATATCTTCGTTTCCAATCTGATAACAACCTGTCTGCAGCTCTTTTGCCTGATTCCCGAACTTCGCGGTTTCGCTTACAGGGTTGATAAACAGTTGTTGAAGCGGATGCTTATCTATTCTTTCCCGATATTGATTTTCGGGTTGGTAGGCATTCTGAATCAGACGGTAGACAAGATTATCTATCCTTTTCTCTTTGCCGACCGGCAGGAGGGACTGGTGCAGCTCGGCATTTATGGGGCCGCCACTAAGATTGCCATGGTAATGGCCATGTTCACCCAAGCTTTCCGCTATGCCTACGAGCCTTTTGTGTTCGGCAAACAAAAGGAAGGGGATAACCGCCGGATGTATGCACAGGCGATGAAGTATTTCCTTATTTTTGCGATGTTCGCTTTTCTGGTGGTAATGTTTTACCTGGATCTTTTGCGTTATATGGTGGCACCTGATTATTGGGCGGGACTGAGCGTTGTCGCCATCGTGATCGGAGCGGAAATATTCAAAGGTATCTATTTCAATCTTTCGTTCTGGTATAAGCTGATAGACGAAACCCGTTGGGGAGCATACTTTTCCATTGTCGGATGTGTCATCATTGTAGGAATGAATGTGATGCTTGTCCCCACTTACGGATTTGTGGCTTCGGCATGGGCTTCGGTGGCCGGATACGCTGTGATTACGATCCTTTCTTATTGGATCGGGCAGAAGAAATATCCCATTCACTATGACCTGAAACACCTTGGTACGTATGTGCTGTTTACAGCAGTGCTTTATGTGATCGGAGAGTGGGTTCCCATTGAGAATATCGTGCTCCGTCTGGCTTTCCGTACTGTATTGTTGCTGATATTTATGGCTTATGTTGTTCGGAAAGACTTACCGCTGAGCCAGATTCCTGTGATTAACCGAATTATAAAGAAGAAATAGTTATGAAGGCAGACAACCGAAACATTTTTGCCATTAAGGCGTTTCTGAGAGAGTATCTCGATCTGAGAAAGGATAAGGACAATGAACTGGCAACCGTCGACTCTATCCGTAAGGGAGTTGAGTTTAAAGGAGCTAATCTCTGGATTCTGATTTTTGCCATTTTCATGGCTTCACTCGGACTGAATGTCAACTCGACGGCCGTGATTATCGGTGCCATGTTGATTTCTCCGTTGATGGGCCCGATTATGGGGGTGGGGCTGTCTGTCGGTATGAACGATTTCGAGTTGATGAAGCGTTCCCTGAAGAGTTTCCTGATTACAACTGCATTCAGTGTCACGACGGCGACTGTTTTCTTTCTTTTCACTCCCATCGCTGAGGCGCAGTCGGAACTGCTGGCGCGTACGTCACCGACCATTTATGACGTTTTCATCGCACTTTTCGGCGGACTTGCCGGAGTGGTTGCCCTCTCTACCAAGGAGAAAGGAAATGTGATTCCGGGAGTTGCCATTGCCACTGCGCTGATGCCTCCTCTCTGTACGGCCGGTTACGGATTGGCTTCGGGCAATCTGATCTATTTTCTGGGCGCGTTCTACCTCTATTTCATCAATTCCGTATTTATCAGTCTGGCTACGTTTATCGGTGTGAGGCTGATGCATTTTCAGCGGAAAGAGTTTGTGGATAAGAACCGGGAAAAGAAAGTGCGGAAATACATCGTATTGATCGTAATCCTGACCATGTGTCCGGCTATTTACCTGACTATGGGAATTATCCGAAGCACCTTCTTCGAAGCGGCGGCGAATCGTTTCGTTTCCGAACAGCTCAACTTCGACAATACCCAGGTCTTGAATAAGAAGATTCATTATGAAGGAGATTCATGCGAAATCCGGGTTGTGCTGATTGGTCCGGAGGTGCCGGAAGCTTCCATTGCCATTGCCCGCAGCAAGATGAAAGATTATAAACTGGAGAATACGAAACTGATCGTTCTGCAGGGGATGAACAATAATGAAGCGATGGATATGTCGTCTATCCGTGCCATGGTTATGGAAGACTTCTATAAAAACAGTGAACAACGCCTGCAGGAACAGCAAGTCAAGATAGCCACGCTCCAGCAAAGCCTCGAACGGTATAAGTCTTACGATGAAATGAGCCGGAAAATTATCCCGGAACTGAAAGTACTCTATCCGTCGGTGACAGCTTTGTCTATTTCGCATACCATCGAGACAACGGTCGATTCGATGAAAACGGATACCATAGCGCTCGCCGTATTGAAATTCACCCGTCATCCGAAGAACGAGGAAAAAGCGAAAATCAGTGCATGGCTTCAGGCGCGGGTAGGGGCGAAGAAACTTCGGCTGATTGTTGAAGAGTGACGGTAAGCGTGTCGCCAGAGAAAAGAAGATGAATAAACATGATTTATATAAATGAATAAAATGAAAGTGATTACCTCTTTCCGCAACGGAAAGAGGTGGGGGGAGGCTCTGTTTCTGGCATTGCTTTTACTCTATCCGGTTTCGATGCATGCCGATGAAGGTATGTGGATGCTTGGCAATTTGAATAAAGAAACCCGTAAGACGATGAAAGAGTTGGGTTTGCAGATGCCTGCCGACCAACTTTATAGCACCAGGCACCCGTCTCTGAAAGACGCTGTGGTCAGTTTCGGAGGATTCTGTTCGGGAGTAGTCGTCTCCGAAGATGGCTTGGTGTTTACCAATCACCATTGCGGATTCAGCAGCATACAGCAACACAGTTCGGTGGATCATGATTATCTGAAAGACGGGTTCACGGCACATAGCCGGGAGGAAGAATTGCCCAATCCCGAGCTGTATGTCCGGTTTCTGCTTCGTACGGAAAACGTAACCCGGCGGGTACTGAAAGCTACGACACCCGGTATGACCGAATCCGAACGCAGCCTGGCCATCGATTCGATGATGGTGTTGCTGGGAGATGAAGTCACTAAAAAGGACTCTACACTGGTCGGCATTGTGGATGCGTATTACGGTGGCAATGAGTTTTGGCTTTCTGTTTACCGCGATTTCAACGATGTACGCCTGGTGTTTGCTCCACCGTCTTCCATCGGTAAGTTTGGTTGGGATACGGACAATTGGATGTGGCCCCGTCATACTGGCGATTTCTGCGTCTTTCGTATCTATGCCGGTAAAGACAACCGTCCTGCCGACTATTCACCCGACAACGTGCCCTATCGTCCCGAATACGTGGCTCCCATCACATTGGATGGATACAAAGAAGGTTCATTCTGCATGACTCTGGGTTATCCCGGTAGCACGGAACGTTATCTTTCTTCGTTTGGCATCGAAGAGATGATGAACGGCATGAACCAGGCTATGATCGATGTCCGCGGAGTGAAACAGGCCATTTGGAAACGTGAGATGGATCGCAGGGATTCCATCCGTATCAAGTATGCGTCAAAATATGATGAAAGTTCCAATTACTGGAAAAACAGCATCGGAACCAATAAAGCGATACGCAAGCTGAAGGTGCTTGACAAGAAACGGCAGGCGGAAGAAGCACTCCGGCAGTGGATTCAGAAGACTCCGGCAGAACGTGAGAACCTGTTGCATCTGATGTCGTCGCTCGAACTGAATTATAAGGACCGCAAGGAGGTGAACCGGGCGATGTCTTATTTCGGGGAGTCATTTATCAATGGTCCCGAACTAGTGCAATTTGCGTTGACTATCCTCAATTTTGATTTTGAGGCGGAACAGAAGCAGGTCGTGGCCCAGCTCCAGAAATTACTCGATAAGTATGCAAATTATGACGTTTCCATCGATAAGGAGGTGTTTGTGGCCATGCTGAAGGAGTATCGGACCAAAGTGGATAAGGCTTATCTGCCTGATCTTTATCAGACCATAGATACACTTTACGGAGGCAATGAACAGATGTATGTCGACACGTTGTATGCTCATTCGGAACTTACCTCCCCCCGCGGCTTGAAGCGTTTTCTGGAGCGTGACACAACTTTCCACATGATCGATGATCCTGCTGTCTCGCTGGGCATCGATCTCATTGTAAAACTCTTCGATATGCGTAGTCAGATGGCTGAGGCTTCCGACAATATAGAGAAGGACGAACGTGAGTTCAATGCTGCCATGAGACGGATGTATGCCGACCGTAATTTCTATCCCGATGCCAATTCTACCATGCGGTTGAGTTTCGGTACCATTGGCAGTTATTCACCTTACGATGGGGCTGATTATGGCTATTACACTACGGTGAAGGGTATTTTCGAGAAGGTAAAAGAGCACAGCGGCGATCCCGACTTTGCCGTGCAACCCGAGGTGCTGTCCCTGCTGTCATCGGGTGATTTCGGGCGTTATGCCGATACGAAGGGAGACATGAATGTCTGCTTTATCTCAAACAACGACATCACAGGTGGAAACTCCGGCAGCGCCATGTTCAATGGCAAAGGCGAATTGTTGGGATTGGCGTTCGATGGAAACTGGGAAGCCATGAGCAGTGATATTGTTTTCGAGCCCGATGTGCAACGCTGCATTGGGGTCGATGTGCGTTATATGCTCTTTATTATCGAGAAGTTTGGTAAAGCAAGCCATCTGATACAAGAACTGAAAATAGAGGGGTGAGGGCATCACTTACCGCAGAGTAACGCAGGGTACGGTTTCGACATACCTCCTAACGTTTCAGTATAATAACGATTACTGCCGAAATAATCAGCAGAATACCGATCCCGATGCTTTGGGTAAAGGGTTCGCCGAATATAAAGATACCTACACAAACAGCTGTCACCGGCTCCATGGCTCCAAGTACGGAAGTGAGCGTGGAGCCGATGCTTTTTACCGCCCGTACCAATGCCAGGTTGGAGACCACTGTCGGGATCAGTGCCAGGAGTACCAGGTTTCCTCCCGTGTGCCAGTCAGGGATGGTTTGTATGCCTGTAGTAGTACCTATGCCTGCCAGCAATAAGAGCGTGCCGAACAGGAAAACATAGAAAGTAAGCCGTAATCCCTTCATCTGTCCGATTTTGAGCTGGCTGACCGTAACCAGATAAAGTGCATATCCCAAAGCCGACAGGAGGACGATAAACAATCCGAGGGCGGTAATTCCTCCCGAACTGTCGCCATAAGAGAGGCAGGAGACACCGACCACTGCGAGGGCGATAGCAAAGAAGCGCCACGTCGATTTCCTTTCGCGGAAGAAGATCATCATGATCAGAGTGGTCAATACCGGATACATGAAATGAATGGTGGTGGCTACGCCGCTTGCCATAAATTTATATCCCCAGAACAGAAAGACTGCGGACATCAGATACAGAAAAGCAAGTAACATTAATGACGGGATCTCTTTCCGCTTGATATGGAAAGACTGCTTGTCTAGCAATAGGATGCATCCCAATGCCAGGCAGGCAAACAGGAACCGGTAGAACAGAATGGACTCGAAGTTCATTCCTTCACGCATGGCAGGGATCGTGAAAAGAGGAATAAGGCCGAAAGAGGCCGACGACAGCAAACCGTAAAGGAAACCATTCAATTTGTTCATACCCGAAAACTATTACCTGTTTTTTTTAATTCACGCAAAGGTAGCACTTTTAAAGACAATAATAAAGAGAGGAAGGATTTTTACTATGGGGGATCGCAACTCGTGTTCACTGCGGATTCCACAGCTTTCCGCAGATAAATATCATTCGTTACCCATAGGTCAGGTTTACTCTTTGTTGCTCTGCGGTGGATGTTGTCATTTTGACTTTTTGCTTTTCCGACCCATTCAGAATCGTTTATTTCGGCCCTCTCTCCTGTGGAGGTAATAAAAATGGCTGGATTTTGCATCAGGGAAAGGATCCGATGCTTGAGAATTCTTCTGTTTCCTTTCTGATTTTTGCTATAAGCGGTGATCTGTGAGCAAATAGACCTTTCGGATAAAAAATATAGTGCCTTTTTGATAGTTCGTTCGTGCTCCTCTTCGGATACCAACCGGCTCGGAAACGGGAGCTTTTATGAAGAATGTACCGATAGAGTGGGTCTCTTCTTCCGATGCAGCGGCATTTGCTCCCGATGCAGTAACCTTTTGGGGTAAATGCAGCAAGCATTTCATCAGGGAGCTTGCTTGTCGGAACGGGAAAGCCCGGCTCTCCGTCTCACTCAGGCGATAGCTGAGTGGGATGAAGCGCCGGGCTTTCGTTCGGGATCTCTCTGAAAGAGTGATCTTATAAAGAGGGAAGGTTGGTCAGAAACGGCTATTTGAATCCTTTTGTAAGTCCGTCAGCCGTTTTTCCTGTCCTTTTGTATTTAGCTCTTTTTAGGCTTTCTTCTTGCCCATCCTTCTTCGCTGAAGTCGGGTTCGGCATCTTTAAAGAACTGTTTCCATTCATCTTTGCCTTTTGGGCCGCGGGCTGCGGAATATCCCCGCTCCTCACGGCTTGGCTTTTTGCCTTTCCGGCTGTCGGCTTGTTTGCTGTCTTTGCTGCCTTTGCCTCTCTCTTTGCGGTCGGCAGATGGAGCGCTGCTTCTTCCTCTGCCACCCTGATCGTTACCTTCATTCCGCTTTCCACGTCCTTTGTGCTCTGTAGATGCCTCTTCTCCGGCTACCTCTACTGTGACTTTACGTCCGTTCCAGTTTGTCCGGTTCAGCGCCTTTACGACGTTTTGTGCTTGTTTCTCTTCCACTTCGAAGAACGAGAAATTTTTCATCAGGTCGATGCGTCCCAATTCTACTCTTCCTCGTGTGTTATTGTTGAGCAAGGTGATCAGTTCGTGAGGGAAGAAGTTATCCATCTTACCCAGATTGATGAAAAGGCGGGTGTAACCCGGTTCTGCCTGGCGGCTGCTTTTTCCTTCACGGCTTTTTCCGGCGCGTTCGCTGCGGCTATCGGTCGGCACCTCTATTTCTTCGCGGTTGCGATAATAGTCGACAAACCGGTTGAATTCATGCGATACCATGCGCTTGATGAGGTCTTCTTTACTCAGCCACTCCAGTTTACGGTAAATCTCAGGCATGAAATCATTGATATCCTCCTCGTTTACCTTTACTTTTTCAAGATCGTCTATCACTTTGAGAAGCTGTTTCTCGCAGATCTGCTTACCGGTAGGCATTTCACCGGCAATGAATTTCTTACCGATGATGCGTTCTATTTCGCGCATCTTTCCTTTTTCACGCAAATTGATGATGGCGATGGATGTACCTGTCTTTCCGGCACGTCCTGTACGTCCGCTACGGTGCGTATAACTTTCCGTATCGTCCGGCAATCCGTAGTTGATGACGTGTGTCAGGTCGTCTACGTCCAGTCCGCGCGCGGCTACATCGGTGGCTACCAGGATCTGGATGTTGCGGATGCGGAACTTCTGCATCACCGTGTCACGCTGTGCCTGTGAGAGTTCTCCGTGCAACGAGTCAGCGTTATAACCTTCCTGCATCAGTTTATCGGCAATCTCCTGTGTCTCTTTGCGGGTACGGCAGAAGATGATACCGTAAATCTGCGGATAATAGTCTACGATGCGTTTCAGGGCGGCGTATTTATCTTTTGCATGTACGGTATAGACCACATGCTTCACGTTGCTCGTACTTTCGTTTTTGCGTCCGATGGTGATCTCTTTTGCATTGTGAAGGTAGTTCTTCGAAATACGGGCTATTTCCGGGCTCATAGTGGCCGAGAAAAGCAGTGTGTTACGTTCTTGCGGAACATCTGCCAGGATGGCATTGATACTGTCCGTAAAGCCCATATTGAGCATTTCGTCCGCTTCGTCCATCACTACGTTTGTGACAGTGGCAAGAGATACCGTTTTGCGTTCCATCAGGTCGAGGAGTCGCCCCGGTGTGGCAACAATGATATGCACACCCCGTTTCAGGCTGCGTATCTGGCTGTCGATGGATGAACCGCCGTATACGGGCAATACTTTCAGCCCGTCGATGTATTTGGAATAGTCGTTCAGGTCGCCTGCTATCTGGAGGCAAAGCTCGCGTGTGGGGCAAAGAACGAGTGATTGAGGTATTCTGTTTTTTACGTTAATTTTCTGGATGAGGGGCAAGCCAAACGCTGCGGTCTTACCCGTCTACTTATTCTCTCCTAATAGGTATGGAATCACTTCCTCCTGTACCGGCATGGGATTCTCGTATCCCATCTCTTCAATAGCTTTACGTATCTCCGGAGAAACGCCAAGCTCTTCAAATGTCTTCATTAAATCTCTGTATATCTTTATTTTCGGGTGCAAAGATACGCATTAATTGTGAATAATGAATGATAACAATAAATAATGATGAACAAAAAGTGCGTTATTCCAGTAAGATGGTGCGTAGCCTGTGTATGTCTTCGGACTGAAGGCCGATTGCCTTTCGCAGATAGGTGGGCACATCACCGTATTTCCGCTCTATCTCGTCTTTGGCTGCATTGAGAAAGTCTTCTTTTGCCGAAAAGAGGGTGGTGATGGCTTCCTGTGAATTGACCGGCAGGTTATAGGCGTATTTGGAGGCTTTGGGGATGTTGAAGTAATCGTTGCTCAAACGGTAATCTTCCATAATGATATCTGCATTGACATCTAAAGAGGCCAGTATCAGTGCGGATACAATGCCTGTCCGTCCTTTTCCCGACGAGCAGTGAATCACGACCGGATAACTGTTTTTATCGAGCAGGATGTCGAAAATCTCTTTATATTCCTTTTGGTATTTTGCCACCAGTTCACGATTCATCGCTTCTACCATGTGGTAAATGGTATCTGTCTTGATCTTCTCTTGCTGTATGCCGTGCAGGATATGTTCCATGTCGCCCGTGTTGATGGGGATATGTACTACATTGAATCCCTTTTGCAAGGGAGGTGTATTATGGAGTTCGCTCTCGGAGCGCAGATCCAGAATGGTCTTGATACCCAGGTTTTGCAGTTTCCTGAGGGCAAAGCAATTCAGGCTGTCTATCTGTGCCGAACGGTAGAGCTTGCCCCAACGTACATGCTTTCCGGTGGCGGATTTGTAACCTCCCAAGTCACGGAAGTTTTGAATGCCGGGCATATTCACGTTGCGGGGAGCCACTTTCACACGGTATTTATCGTTGAACACCAGCATGTAATAAGAGCGCCTGGAAGGATCGTTGGTCACAATCGTCATTCGCGCATCGGAGATATTGGCCATGGCAACCGGATTATCTTCGGGTATGAATTCCGGATTGTCGGATGTATATACTTTCACCTGCCCCTTGATGAGAGGAGTCGTTTCCCATTTAAGAATACAGTTTCCTATATTATTCTCTTCGCAAACCACCGAAATGTTAGGAGACATGTCTGTGCACGAAGGCAGAATAAGTAAAATAGTTAGTAAATTGAACAGGTTCTTGTACATAGTTTGTATTTGTCTGAAAGCACTGATTGCAAAGATAGGAATTCTCGTTACATGGTATAATTACTTTGCGATAATTAGGCAACGTTAATAGTAATTAGCTACGAATTGCAGGCTACAAGCTACAGGTAACCGTGCCGGATGACTGTACATTCATTCGCAGTTTGTAGCCCGTAGCTTATTGCTTTCAACGGTAGTTGGCCGCAAACTCCCCGGATATGGAGTTGTTGAAACTTTTGCAGACTTCGGCTGCAAAGTCTTGTCCGCATTGTATCACTTTATCCCAGGTCTCTTCACTCAGGTGTTGCAAGTCACGGTACCGGACGTCGTACTTTAGCATGCCGTAGATCAGCCCGGCATTAAAATTGTCTCCTGCACCGATAGTGCTGACTGCCTCTAATGGCGCGACAGGATACTCTTTGGATATTGCGTTCGTACGCAGTGAGATTCTTTCGGCTCCGGCTGTGCAAAGGAAGAGCGGACAATAGAACTTTATCTTGTCCTTGTAGATTTTTTCTACGTCTTTGATTCCGTACATATAATAGAAGTCTTCCAAAGAGCCTCTTACAATGTCGGCATATTCCAGGTTCTCGATAATGGTCGGAGCCAGTTTCATCGCTTCATTCTTGTGTGAGGATCGGAAATTGGGATCGTAGTATACAATCGCTCTTTTTTCTTTTGCTATGTCCAGCAGTTCCAATATCTTATCACGCAATACCGGATTGAGAGCATAATATGAACCGATGACAATGATGTCGTCTTCATTGATGGACGGGAATAAAACGTCTAGCCGCTGTTTTGGGTAGTCTTTATAGAAGATATATTCTGCATCGCTGTGTTCGTTGAGGAAAGCCAGGGATACGGGCGATTTGCCGTCCGGAAACACGTTGACGTGATCCGTCGGGATGTGATTGTCACGCATGAATTGCAGAATGATGTTTCCTACATGGTCATTCCCTGTTTCACTGATGAAGCATACATTGACTCCCATGCGTCCCAAAGAAACGATGCCGTTGAATACAGAGCCTCCGGGAACGGCTGCCGAAGGCTGGTCGTTCCGGAAGATGATATCGAGTATAGTCTCTCCGATGCCGATTACTTTACGCATAGTTTTCTTGATTTTTCGCCCAAGTAGCCACCGTGATGGCGTTTGGAGTATTCTTCAATAGTAAATTCGGTCCTTTTCATGGTTTGCACTACGAGAATATCGCCGATGACGGTCATTACCGTAGTCGAAGTGGTCGGAGTCATCCCCAGGGTACAAACTTCGGCAGGATGTCCTGTGCTCAGGCATACATCCGATTCGCTGGCAAGCGGACTGTCCGGATTGCCGGTGATGACAATGAATTTCAGACCCGGATTCAGGTTGTGGGCCAGCTGGGTTAACTCTACGATTTCACGGGTTTTACCTGAATTTGAAATCAATAATAACAGGTCGTTCTCTTGCAGGATGCCCAGATCGCCGTGTTGTGCCTCGCTGGGGTGCAGGAAGACAGAGGGAATTCCGGTCGAACAAAACGTAGTGGCGATGTTCATCGCTATTTGTCCGGCTTTACCCATGCCGGAAGTTACAAGTTTGCCTTTTTTTCTGTGTATTTGTTCCACTATTAATTCAACGGCCTTTTCGTAGGCATCAGTCACAGGAATATTCAGCACAGCTTGTGCTTCCTTTTGCAGGAGTTCTTGAATAGATTCAATCATTATATCTTAATTGTTAATTCATTAAATGTGTTTGCTACTTCATAATAGGAGGACAGAGGGTGACGGGTGAATCCTCTTGCCTGTAATTCGCTGAACACGGCGAGCAGTGGGTTGTAGAAACCATCTGCATTGTAGAAGATCACTTTCTTCTGATGATAGCCGATGGAAGCGGCTGCCATGACATGAAATACCTCATCCAGCGTGCCTATGCCGCCGGGAAGGGCCACCAATACATCCGATTGTTGCAGGATGATATCCTTGCGGTCGCTCAGGTCGTGTGTGGCGATTATCTCATCGGGGTATGTACTCACTTTGCCGTTTTCTTCCAGTTTGGAAGGTACTACACCGATGACATGTCCCCCGTTTTCTTTGACTGCTTTGGCCACGCATTCCATGAGTCCGAGGTTGGCACCACCATAGATAAGTGTCTTGCCGTTTTTCCCCATCCATTCGCCAATCTGATGGGCGGCATCGAAGTATATCGGGTCGATGCTGCCGGATGCGGAACAGAAAATTCCTATCTTCTCCATAAGGGTTATTGATGTTATAGCTTACAAATATCTGCAATTTTCTATAAACGACAATAAGTTTTATTGTATTTTTGTGTCCTCAACCTAACTTAATAGTAAGAATGAAGCAGTTAAGTACCCGTGCAGAAATGCAATATAATATACATACCCTGTCCAATGGACTTCGCATTATTCATGAACCCTCTTCTTCGAAGGTGGCTTATTGCGGATTTGCCGTAGATGCCGGAACCCGTGATGAGGCCGAAAATGAACAAGGAATGGCTCACTTTGTAGAGCATCTTATTTTTAAAGGTACCCGGAAACGGAAGGCTTGGCATATCCTGAACCGCATGGAGAATGTGGGTGGCGATCTGAATGCGTATACCAATAAAGAAGAAACTGTGATCTATTCGGCATTTCTGACCGAGCACTTCGGAAGAGCACTGGAACTGCTGGCGGATATCGTTTTCCATTCCACCTTTCCGCAGAACGAAATCGAAAAAGAGACAGAGGTGATTATCGATGAAATACAGTCGTACGAAGACACTCCTTCGGAATTGATCTTTGATGACTTTGAAGATATGATCTTCCGCAATCATCCGTTAGGACGTAATATCCTGGGCAGACCCGATCTGCTGAAGAAGTTCCGGAGCGAGGATGCCATGGCTTTTACTTCCCGGTTTTATCAACCCTCCAATATGGTATTCTTTGTCCTGGGTGATTTCAATTTTCAGAAAATAGTCCGTCAGGTGGAGAAGCTGTTAGTGGATCTTCCGTTGGTTACGGTTGAGAATCAGCGTACGATACCTCCGCTTTATGTACCCGAGCAGTTGGTTGTTCACAAGGAGACCCATCAGGCACATGTGATGATTGGCAGTCGGGGATATAATGCTTATGATGACAAGCGTACCGCATTGTATCTGCTGAATAATATTCTGGGTGGTCCGGGGATGAACAGTCGTCTGAATGTCTCTCTGCGCGAACGCAGGGGACTGGTCTATACGGTGGAGTCCAACTTGACATCATATACCGATACGGGGGCTTTCTGCATTTATTTCGGTACCGATCCGGAGGATGTGGATACTTGTCTGAAACTGACTTACAAGGAGCTGAAACGGATGCGTGATGTGAAGATGACCTCTTCGCAATTGATGGCTGCCAAAAAGCAACTGATCGGCCAGATCGGGGTCGCTTCCGATAATAACGAAAACAATGCGCTGGGAATGGCGAAGACTTTTCTACACTACAATAAGTATGAATCATCCGAATCTGTTTTCCGGCGTATCGAAGCCTTGACAGTAGAAGGACTGTTGGAGGTAGCCAATGAAATGTTTGCAGAGGAATATCTCTCTACACTGATTTACAGATAAGAAAAAAAGGAAGAGGGTGCATCTGAGGATTGACATTACTATTAGACACACAATTAATACTTATATAAATCTTTACGATGCACTCTCTGACCTTGGAATATATAAACTAAAAAAACATCCTGGTGCGGGCTGTATATGAACCTATAAAGCCGTGATGCAGAAAGTGCTAAATAAGGATATGCCTGAGCGCAAATACATCGTATTTTTGTGCAGGCTTAACTCTGTTACGGAGGGTATAGGTAGAAGTATCTTCTTTGAATGTTATCGGTCTCTGAGCATCCGTCTTGATAGCGGGATGGAAGTTATTGCTCTGTTTATACGGATTGGCTGAATCTGAAACCGATTTCTTAAGCAGTATCCCCTGATTGAAGTCAAACAGATCGTGACCGGAGTTATCAAAAGAGGAACATTGTGAGTGTGGCTTTTACGGCAGTAGTGACCGCCACCCCGTTATTTACGGGCTGTAGAGCACTGCTTTTCTGGGTACCGAATACCAAAACAACAGGCATAACATTAGTAGTTTGATGTATGCTGCCATAATTGGCGAAATGTATGGATTAATATGGCTCTTTGGTCCGGGTGACTCTGCTTTTCTCGCTTATTAATTATTTTTAATAGTATTGGATTGAACCTGTCGGGGATGTCCGTCGGTGAATAATGCCTGCATATCTTCTGCTTAAAAGATTGCGTAAAATGTTTAAAGACCGCTGTCTTCCGGCTTATTCAGCTTATCTTTGCTCGAAAACATAGAATTTATGATGACATTAATCCGTATTACGAGTGCTGACGATTCACGTCTGAACCGTTTGATTCCTTTGTACGAGGAGTCTTTTCCCGAAAGTGAGAGAAGAAAAATCGGCAGTTGAAGCGAATGATTGAGAACCATGCCCCAATGTATTTCAATGCTATTGAATGTGATGGAGAATTGAGTGGAATGTTTGTATATTGGGATATGGGTGACTTCTACTATCTGGAACATTTGGCTGTATTCCCTGAGATGCGGAATAAAAGATAGGGCAGCAAGTGCTTGATTATGTGGCTGAACACCTGAAAGGTACGCCTGCTCGAAGTAGAACCTACAGAAGATGAAATGACTACCCGTCGTGAATTACTACCGGCGTAATGGATATGAAGTGCTGGATAAAACTTATGTGCAGCCTTCTTATCATGCGTTGGAAGATGCTTGTCCGCTTTGGATTATGGGAAGTGAAGATTCTCCCGGTTGGCTGAGCAGGTAGAAAGAATCAAGGAGGAGGTGTACAGGCAGCAAGTCGGCTGACCCTTGTACAAACCTTGTATATTTGTCGATATACTATTGATTCCACAGATTAGCAGAGATTGATTGTCCTATTGGGGAATCTGTGTTAATCTGTGGAATCTGTATTTGTACCGGATAAAGAAGTTGGCTGTTGTAGCTTGGATTTTAAAGATTGACTTTGCAATTCCCATTTCCAATCCTTAACTCGGCAAGTCCTCGCAGGCGTCCTATGCAGGAGTATCCGGGTTTGTTTTTTTTAAGGTCATCCACCATCTGGTGTCCGTGGTCCGGGCGCATGGGGATCGATACTTTTCTTCTCTGTTGTAACTCCAGGAAGGCTTTCATGACATGATACATGTCCACGTCTCCTTCCAGGTGATTGGCTTCGTAGAAATTACCTTCAGCATCCCGTTGGGTACTTCGGAAATGGACAAAGTTGATCCGGTCTCCAAACCGTCTCATCATATCTTCCAAGTCATTGGCACAGCTTACACCGAGTGATCCGGTACAAAGGCAGAGTCCGTTCGATTCGTTAGGGACGGCATCGATCAGTGCCTGAAAATCTTCTGCACAGCTCATGATGCGTGGCAAACCGAGAATGGAGCGAGGAGGATCGTCCGGGTGGATAACCAGCTTCACCGGCTTCGTCTGCCGTCGAAGTTATTTCTTTGAGGAAATAGATTAAGTGGGTAACTTTTCTGCATCGATGCCTCTGTATCGGTCCAATTCATGCTGAAATTGCTCCAATGTGAAGCTTTCTTCCGAACCGGGAAGCCCGGCAATCATATTACGGACAAGGAGCTGTTTCTCCTTTTCGTCCATCTGTTCAAATCGGATTCTCGCTTTCGTTTTTCTTCATCTGTGTATTCGGTTTCGGCACCCGGCCGTTTCAGTAGAAAAGATCAAAAGCTATGAAGGCGGCGCGTTCAAAACGCAGGGCTTTGGAGCCATCGGGGAGGGTATAGGCAAGATCCGTACGAGTCCAGTCGAGCACAGGCATAAAATTGTAAGTAACGATATGGATGCCGCATTGTCCCAAGTTGCGCAAACTTTCTTTATAATTCTCGATGTATTTCCGAAAGTTGCCAGTCTGGGTTTTGATATGTTCGTGTACCGGGACACTCTCTACTACCGACCATTTCAGGCCGACAGATTCGATCAGTTCCTTTCGTTTCATAATTTCTTCGACGGTCCACACTTCACCGTTGGGAATGTGGTGTAAAGCGTTAACAATACCCGTAGCTCCGGCTTGTTTAATATCCCAAAGGCTGACAGGATCGTCCGGTCCGTACCAACGCCAGGTTTGTTCGGATAAAAGAGTTTGTCTTTTGGTAAAGTCATGATATCTGGTTGATTCATAAGTCTGTTTTATTTGAGGTTGGTTTAATCAGTCAGTGTGTCTGTTCTGTCTCTTCCCTTTTCAGATATGTGTGGGATCAGAAGTTAGACTTTCTTTACATCGCAAAGGCATTGAATCCTCCATCCACTACCGCCACTGTACCCGTTACAAAGCTTGCTGCGTCGCTGATGAGGTATTGAATTGTTCCGCATAACTCTTCGGCATCGTCCCATACGCCCGAATGGCGTTTGACGGATTACGTCTTGTCCCCGTTGTGTATAGGTGCCGTCCGGATTGGTTAGTAGTGCACGATTCTGTTCTGTCAGGAAGAATCCCGGGCGATGGCATTTATACGGATTCCTTCACCAAACTTTTGGCAATCTCCGTGGCCATAAATGCGGTGAAATTGAGATCCCGGCCTTGGCAGCATAGCCGGCCACACGCGTCAAAGGGCGGAAAGCAGCCATGGATGAGAAATTGACGATAGCGCCCGCTCTTTGCTCCACCATGGGTTTCAGGAATACTTGTGTCGGCAGTATCGTACCGGTCAGGTTCAGATCCAATACTTTCTGGAATTCATCTATTTTCAGGTCAAAGATATCGCCTGTAGGTGAGATCGTAGCTCCCGGCATATTGCCTCCCGCATTGAGTAATGCATCTATCCGCCCATAAGCTTTCAGTATATCCGCCAGGTTCTGTTCAAGTATCTTCCGGTCGAGTACATCGGTTGTCAGAAACAGCGCTTCACCTCCTTGGGTACGAATTGATTCTACAATCTTATTACCCACTTCGGTTTTACGTCCGAGGAGAATGACTTTGGCACCTTCTTCTGCCAGGTGGGCTGCAATTGCTTTTCCTAATACTCCCGTTCCACCGGTAATGACTACTACTTTGTCCTTTACACTAAATAAGTTTGCCATACTATTGCTTTTAAAGGTTAGACTTCTTGTCTTGTGGCTTCGTTATCGCACGCAGAGCGCAAATATAGCTATAAAGTTGATGGGATGGTTTAAAAGAGGGAAATTCAAGGGGATCGCTCCTTTATTGAGAATCGGCACATGTTTTCTGCAGTATCAGCAGGCTTTCCGGTCCCATATTAAACAGAAGGTCGATGATGCTCAGGTTGGGTAGAAAACCGTGGCGGGCTTCGAATACCTGATAGTAAGGCTGAGGGATAAATTCCGGATCTGTCCGGTGAAAATCTTTCTTGGGATGGATCGCTTCGCGAAAATCGATTTCGTTCGGGGCAAAGTCTGTTTTATATTCTTTCGTCCGTTCAATGGCAGGCTGTATATCTATCAGTTCGCAAACCAGTCGGCATAATTCTTCGTTGAAGTCCGTCAGAAATTCATATTTTTCTCATAGAACGGGCGAAAATCATCTTTGTAATATTCAAAAATGGAGTACTGTTATAGGCCGACTCTATTGCATTCCAGTGTAGATGCCTCCAATTCCCATGATCCGAAATCCGGATATCTTCATCGGGCATTTAGGCTCTTCCGGTTTTACGGTGGGGATAGAAAGTGCCAGTTCGCCTCCGGTCCGGCAATGGTACAACGGTTCCGGTAGGTCTGCTTCATGTAATGGTCGTGTTGTTCGATGAATATTTTATCGTAGTTCAACAATTTGCTGTAGTATTCTACAGGAGCCAGATAGGCAGAAGAAAGATAGGCAACTTTCATTGGTAATTGATGATTAGTGATTACTTGATTGTTATTATATAATTTGTTATCCGGGGATACGAACTATTTTACCGGTTGGAAGAATCGTTCCCAGCGGTATCCGCTAAAGATTCCCGTATGGTCTGTTTTGAGAACCAGATTCGTGAAGCTTTTCCAATGACATGATCCTGCGGTACGAAACCGAACAGGCGGGAATCGGAAAGATTTACCGAATTATTGGAAGCCATCCAGTAATAATCTTTGGTGAAATAACAATGTTGTGAAGGACGGCCTTCGATGTAGAGCGTATCGTTTCGGATCTCCGCCTGTTTACCCTCATGCAGTACCAGCGTGTTTCGTAACAATGTCCGGTTCCACGGATATACCGGACTGCTTTTCCTTTACCCGGAACGATGAGTGGTTTAGCTTCTTCCTGTAAGCTTTGTTGTAAAGGCTGTATCCAGCTTTTCCCGTTCATAGCCTGATCGAGCAAATAATACTCATAGCGCTGAAGCTCCGTACATTTTTCCTTCGTGTTGTCCCATCAGTTCATTAGGGCCAATAGAAAGAATAGAAAGCAATGAATCCAGTTGCTGTTCCTTGGTTTGCGGATACGTATATAGTTGTTTCCGGTCCGGTCCGAGTTGTGTGCTACGGTCGACCACGTTGAAGAGTGAATCGATAAGTAACGTATCCCCGGTACACCGATGCATCGGCTTATATAAATCTCTTCGGTCTATAACGGGTTCTTTGATACCCGCAGGGTTATTGAATACGACGATGTCGTCTTTATGTATGGGACTTTCTCCCCAGCGGTGGTAGGAGAATAATGACATATAGGGTACACGAAGTCCGTAGCTCCATTTATTTACCAGAATACGTTCACCCTGAAAAGGGAATTCTCCATACCCGCCGAAGGTATCAGGCATGAGGTAAAAAAGCCGCTGGAGCAACAGTACGATGACCATTGCTCCGGCAAAAGCTATAATCCATTTGAGTCCCTTTCCCATTGATTACTCAGTCTACCCACTTAAAGATGCGGTTCCAGCGGATTTTACCATCGAACCAGTTACGGTCTTTATCTAATGATAACCATACGACGATCGGTTTACCTACTACGTGATCTTCCGGTACGAATCCCCAATAGCGGGAGTCGGCGGAATTATGACGGTTATCGCCCATCATCCAATAATAATCCATCTGGAAAGTGTATTGGTTTGTCTTCACACCGTTGATGTAGATTCCGTCTTCTTTCTGTTCCAGTTTATTGCCTTCATAAGCAGTGATACACCGTTCATAAATGGGCAGATTGTCCGGGGTCAGTGTGATGGTGGCACCCTTTGCTGGAATCCAGATAGGGCCGTAGTCACTACGATTCCAATGGGTATTTAAATTCAGGGATACACTTCTCCGGAGTATTCTTCCGGTTCTATTACAATCTTACCGACTAATTTTTTGTTACCGGATAGAGTGTCATACATCTTCTTCGTTAACGGAAGATGATAAACAGGATTCAGTCCACCTTGGGCATTTCGTCCGTCCAATCCCAGCTCAATCAGTCCCTCTTCATAGCCTGCTCCTTCGGGAGTTAGTCTTTGGTCGGCTTTGCTGATACCCAGTTCGCGGAACATTTCTTCCGTGATGTACGGGCCGGTAGTTTGCACAAAATAGTTGAATTGCAAGTTTTCCGGGTTTTCAATGGCCTTGCCATCAATCATAACCTGACCGTTGATAATCTGGAGTGTATCTCCCGGAAGTCCTACACAACGTTTTACATAGTTCTCCCGGCGGTCTACCGGACGGGTAACAACTTTACCATATCGTTGAGGGTTTGACAGTATCTCTTTCCGACCGGCATTATAGTATAAATCATACACTGTCTTCTGCTGCTCCCGAGTCAGGCTGTCCATGTCGATCGGGTTCGGGTAAATCTGCTTTCCGATGTTGTACGCCAATGTATAAAAGTCTGCATCCTGGAAATTCAGTGCGACGGTATCTCCCGCAGGGAAGTTAAACACTACGATGTCATTCAGTTTCACTTTACCGAATCCGGGTACACGTTTGTATTTCCATTGCGGCCATTCAATATAGGATTTAGTATTCAGAATCGGCAATGTATGTTGTGCCAAGGGCATTGATAGCGGTGTGTTCGGCACACGGGGGCCGTAACTCATTTTGCTCACGTAGAGGAAGTCTCCAACCAGCAGCGATTTTTCCAGTGACGATGATGGGATCTGATAATTCTGAAAACATAGATGTTTACGAAATATACTGCTACCAAAGCGAAAACGATGGCATCTACCCAACTCATCACACTACGGACCGTCGGGTTTTAGATTTCTTCCAGAACGACCAGGGAATCTTTTGGTGATGTAGATGTCGAAGATGAAAGGAACTACGATCAGTCCCCACCAGCTTTTCACCCAAATCAGGAATATCAGATACAAAAGAATGGCAATGGAACACTTTATCCATTGAGTACGTGTTGCTTTTCTCATGATGTTAATCTTTTAAGAATGGGAATAAATCACTCATACCCAGATAGCCTTCATGGGCTGCTGTATACTCAATATAATACGGCTCCCAATGCGAAACCTCCCCGTTTTGGCATCGTGGGTGATGGAGATACTGTCTGCTTCGGAGTCATAGCGGATGGTATGGATACCGAATACTTCTCCTTCGCGAATAGAGTGGATCGGCAATTCATTGGTTGCATGTGCTTCCTCTTTTACCCAGACGCTTTTGCGTTCCATATTTTCAAGGATTCCTTCTGCCAGTGTGATCGCTGTTCCGCTTGGTGCATCGAGCTTGTGTACGTGGTGGGTTTCGCTCATGGTTACGTCATAGGCGGGGAATTGGTTCATTATCTTAGCCAGATACTTGTTGACAGCCGAGAAGATAGTTACTCCCAAACTGAAATTAGATGACCAGAATAAGGTCTTTCCACCTTTGTTACACAGTTCTTTACTTCGTCACCGTGCTCTGCCATCCATCCGGTACTGCCCGAAACCAACTTTACACCTGCTTTGAAAGCTTTCATATAATTGCTGTAGGCTACCATGGGATTAGTGAATTCAATGGCCACATCTGCCGATTTGAACGCTTCGGATTCGAAATCATCCTGGTTGTTGATGTCGATAATGCTGACAATTTCGTGTCCGCGACTGAGGGCAACCTTTTCGATTTCTTTGCCCATTTTTCCGTAACCTATTAATGCTATTTTCATTGTTTTACTGACTTTATAGACTTTATATCCAAAATATTAGTCGCAAAGATAAGATTTTATTACATTTGTCGAGCACATTAACGTCTTGTTAACAATGGAACAACTCCTGCACTATGTGTGGAAACACAAAATCTTCCCTCTCCATGAACTGCAAACAACCACCGGGCTGCCTGTTGAAGTGATTGATACCGGATTGCCGAATTCTGATTCCGGCCCCGATTTTTAATGCCAAACTAAAAATCGGTGGTACGCTTTGGGTAGGTAATGTCGAAATACATACTGCTTCTTCTGATTGGTTTCGTCACGGACATGACCGTGACATAGCGTATGACTCAGTGATTTTGCACATTGTCACAGAGATCGATTGCGAGATATATCGTTCCAATGGGGAACCGGTTCCGCAACTCCGGTTACCTTGCCCCGAACAGGTGAAAGAGCATTATGATGAGCTTTGCCGGGCAGATATACACCCGCCTTGCTATTCCATTCTGGAAACCCTTCCTAAATTAACGATTCACTCCTGGCTGACCGCTTTACAGACAGAGCGCTTTGATCAGAAGAACCGAACCATAACTCGGCGACTCAACGTTGCAATCAGCATTGGGAAGATGCTTTTTCATCACGTTGGCACGTAATTTCGGATTCGGGCTGAATGGAGATGCTTTTGAGACTTGGGCAAATCTGCTCTCGTTTCGTGCCATTGATAAGCATCGTGACGATCTGACACAGGTGGAAGCTTTCTTCTTCGGACAAGCCGGTTTGTTGGAGGGAGAATCCGCCGACGATTATTTCAGTTGGATGCAGAAAGAATTCCGTTATTTGCAACACAAGTTTGAACTTCCTCCGGTGATGAATCCCTCTTTGTGGCGTTTCCTCCGTCTTCGTCCAGGTAACTTTCCCCATGTGAGACTGGCACAATTAGCTTCACTTTATTACAGAGAACGCTCTTTGTTTTCACGGGTCATGGAAGCGGAGACTCTGAAAGATCTGAAACAGATTTTGCCGGTCACACTTCTGCTTATTGGGAAGAACATTTCATGTTTGGCAAATCCTCCCACGGAGAGAGAAAAGTATTGGTGCTGGTGCAAAGGAGCTGATCATTATCAATACGGTCATTCCTTTCTGTATGCATATGGCCTGCATAAAGCCGACGAACGGCTGTGTGAGCGTGCCTCATTACTTGAAGAACTGAAAGCTGAAAATAATTATGTTACCCGTATGTGGAGCGGAGCCGGCATTCCGGTTCAGACAGCGGCGGATAGCCAGGCGTTGTTACAATTGCAGAAAGAATATTGCGATAAGAAGAAGTGTCTTTATTGCCGTTTCGGCTATGAGTATCTGAGACATAAATAATTCTGTCCCTCCGAGTTGGATATTAGGAAGATATATTATCTTTGCCCGCTGAAAATGCGGGGTGAGATTCCCGTTCTAAATCCATTCGTTATGAAAGTGAAAAGATTTGTGCTTTGTCTGTTTATGCTTACCCTGATAGGGTATTTGCTTTATTTCCTGTGGAAATACTTCGAAAGCGAAGGCAGAGAGTGATGTTGCTGCGGAGACGGCTGAGGAGACCTTCCAGTCGTTTCTGAAGAAATTCACCTCAAGTGCTTCTTTCCAGTATACCCGTGTCAAGTTTCCGTTGAAAACTCCCATCACTTTGATGACGGACGATGGAATAGTGAAAGACCTTCCCTTTACTCAGGAAAATGGCCGTTGCTGGATGCCGAGACTCTGAAAGAGGAACGCATCACTCAGGAAGAAGGAGGAATTTATGTTTCTAAGTTTACGGTAAACGAACCGACACATAAAGAGTTTGAAGCCGGATATGAAGAGTCGGAAGTAGATCTTCGTGTGATATTCGACTTGATTGATGGTAAGTGGTACGTGACCGATTGCTATACCGGATGGTATGGATACGACCTTCCGATTGACGATCTGAACGAAACTGTGAAACAAGTGAAAGAAAACGACACTTTCAAAGAATTGCATCCGTAGGAACGTAAAAACGGTGGGAGAGAAGGGCTAAGAGGGCTCTCCCTTTTCGGATACCGGTGCGTCAATTTAAGAGGGATGTATCAAAATTCGTATTTGCCACAGAGTAACACAGATAACTATCATTAGTTATTAATGGATGAGGCTCACTCAGTGAAACTCTGTGTTACTCTGTGGTGAATTACATTTTTATCAAAATGCCGAACGGACGGCAATGTTGTATTTGGCAAGCGTAGTGCTTTTATGGATAGCTTTCCAGCTCTTTCGGTCTATTTGTGGGGCCAGATACTCCCAGAACGTTTTCATCTTAGTCACCAGTTGTGCTTCGCCACCTTGTATCTGTGTCTCATAGTGTTGGAAAACGGCTGTGTGCAGTGCTCTCAACTTTTCTCTCCATTCTTCAGGCGTAAGTTTCCTGCCTTCTTTATATTCCCAACCCAATGCAGGGTTTGCCAATAATCCGCCCGATCATCACTCCGGTAAGTTTCGGAAACTTTTCGGTGATGCACCGGATGTCTTCTATGGTCAGGATGTCTCCGTTGTAGATAACAGGATGTCTGCATGCTTCGTAGAAAGCTGTAAATCCCTCCATATTTACTTCTCCTTTGTATTGCTGGATACCTAAGCGGGGTGAACGATAATCTCGGTCAGCGGAGCCATTCAATAGAGGCAACAGGGTCAAACATTCATCCGGCTTTTCCCATCCCAGGCGCATTTTTACTGAGAAGCTCACATCGGGATACTGTTCGATCTGTTTGAGTAATGTTTCCACTTTATCAGGGTGGGGCAGCATGCCCGATCCACATTGCCGTTTTGCCAACATCGGGAAAGGGCAACCGAGGTTAATGTCCATCTCCCGATAGCCTTGTTCGATGAAAAGGGCGATTATTCGCTCTGTTTTGTCCATCTCGGAGGCTATAAGTTGTGGAATGAGGTGAGGAACCCGGTTGTTTTCGGGAAGAATATCCCGTACATCCTTATGGCGGAATTCTCCCCGATCTATTCGTACGAAAGGAGTATGATAGACATCCACACCGCCGAAAACGGCGGCATGGGCATTGCGATAGGCTGCTTCGGTATAACCTTGCAGCGGAGCGAGGTGGATAGGTAATGTATTCATCTGTTTTTAGAACATAAACATGGCTACACCTACGATGCGGTTGTTACCAACGGAGTGTGTATCGATGATTTTACCGTTTTTAAGATACAGTGAGCCATAAGCGGCGGAAGTATAGGTATATTCCACTCCAAACTTCCAGTGGTTGACATTATAGGTCAGTTCAGCACCGGCTGTCACCACTTGGTCCACATTGGTTCCTGTTCCGTATACTTGATTGGATGCCAGGGCATCGCTTGTTCCCATATTCTTGACATATCCCAGGAAGATACCCGGTTTCCATTTCTGTCCGTATACTACGTTCAGCCATGAACTGGATACCCGGATCGGTGTATACTTTTGTTCTCCGGTCCGATTATCGATGGATTTGATTCCGAATCCTCCCAGCATGGAGGTTTGTGTCAGGTTGGAGCCTAATACGGTTTTAGCACCTACAAACCAATCTTTATTGCTATACTTCACATGACCTTCGTAAGACAGGGTGGTGATGCGCTCGTTCACTTTATAGACTTGGTCCTCTACTTTAGACTCTGTACGAGGCTTCAGAGAGAGCAGTTCGATTCCTGCTCCGGCTATCCATCCATTGGCTTTATAGTCGAGTCCCAGATAGAACTCAGGAACACAACTGTTCTTTATATAAGTCTGACTTTTACCGACAATACCTTGTGACAGATACTGTGATTGCCAGATAGCTGCTCCCGTCAGTTGGAACCCTTTGTGTGTATAGCGGTAACGAATTTGCGGAGCACGGCTGAACGGTTGGAAAGGTGCTCCGACCGAAAGATTCAGGATTTGAGGTGATACGTCACCGAAGAGCGGATGCCAGGTTTGTCCGAGCAAAAGAGCCGAACGTCCCCAATCCAGGTTCAGGTAAGCGTGACGCAAGCGTATAGTAGAGTAAGAAGTACCTGAACCGCGGAAGTCTGCTTCTACTTTGGCGGAAGTCATGGCGCGTCCCAGTTTAGGTCCCTTTACATCCAATCCCAGGCGGGTATATAGGGTGTAAAAGCTACCGTTGGCAGTTGCATTTAAATCTCTGCCATTGCTATCGAATACTTCGTCTTTGGGGTACATGTAAAACAATCCGTCTACTGTCTCTTCGTTGGCACGACTGTTGTAATAAAGGTCTGTGCGAATCTGTCCGTAAAACTTATAACTAAAGTCCTTTTTTTGAGCAAAACTGCTTATTGCCATTATCAGGCAAGCAGATAAAATCAGATGCTTCTTCATTTTTTGTGTTATTTGTTAGATACATTAGGGATTTACCCGTTGAAGTTATTATCTTAAATCAATGCAAAGTGGTTGTTTCACGCTGCAAAGGTAAGGAAATCATCTGACTGACCATAAAAAAGGAGATCCGAAAGTAAACGTTTTCGGGAAAGGTTGTAAAATAGCATCGGATGGAGAACGGAATACTGAAATAAAGTATATATTTTTGCAAGATAAAAATAGAATAGACCATGAAAGTAAAGAAGATCAGTATTGCTAATGTGGAGGTCGATGCACTTCCCGAATTACTGGATAAAGAAAAGATCGGTTTCCAACCCATTGATAATGTGAATTGGGAAGCCTACCCTTATCGTCCGAAAGTGGAGTTCCGTATAGCACATAGCGATGATGCTGTTTTGTTACACTTCAATGTAAAAGAGGCCAGTGTACGGGCTAAGTATGGAGAAGACGATGGCTCCGTATGGACTGATTCCTGTGTGGAGTTTTTCTCTGTACCTGCCGGTGACGGTATCTATTATAACATCGAATGCAACTGTATCGGAACCATTCTTATTGGTGCAGGAGCAGAACGCAACAACCGTGAACGCGCTTCTCGGGAAGTGACAGATCAGGTGAAACGTTGGGCCAGTCTGGGACGCCAGCCTTTCGATGAACGTATCGGTGAGTGCAACTGGGAGGTGGCATTGGTGATTCCATATACAGCTTTCTTCAAACATCACATTACCTCTTTGGACGGGAAAACAATCACAGCCAACTTCTATAAATGTGGCGACGAACTGCAAACTCCGCATTTCCTCTCATGGAATCCGATCAAAATAGAAAAGCCGGATTTTCACCGTCCCGACTTCTTCGGTACGTTGGAATTTGAATAGTCTGTGATGAACCTGCCTCTAAAGGGCCTCGATACTACTAAAAAAGGTGTAGCCTTCTTTCTGAGATGGCTACACCTTCTTTTATAAGCAGAGAATGGTTTCTATTTTACGATTCCACGCTTAGACTCTTTGACAAAAGCCACTATATTCTCTATCTCTTCGCTCATGGGAACCTGGTCTATAATTTTTTGCACTGCATCCTGCAGGCTGAAGTTTCCCTGATAGATCAGGCGATAAGCATTGGCTATGTGGCGTAGAACTCTTTCGCTCGTATTTTTATGTTGTTGCAATACTACGGCATTTACTCCGTGATATTCTACCGGGTTACCGGCCATAATGCTGTATGGGGGCACATCTTTTGAAATACGGCAACCGCTCTGTACCAATGTCCATTGTCCCACATGACAATATTGATGGAGGGTAACATTGCCACTCAGGATGACACAATCATCCAAGGTACATTCTCCGGCGATGGTGGTGCCGATACCGGCTACACAATTATCTCCGATTTGTACATCGTGACAAATGTGGACTTTATCCATCAAGAAATTGCCATTGCCTATTTTGGTAGCATTCCCACCGAAAGTAGCTCGACTGATAACTACGTTTTCGCGGATATGGTTGTTATCCCCGATAATCAGTGAACTTTCTTCTCCTTTGTAGTGGAAATCCTGTGGTTCTGCTCCTAATACGGCATGTTGATATACTTTGTTACCTTTTCCCAGCCGTGTACCATTCAGCACACTGGCATAGGGCATAATGATACAGTCGTCCCCTATTTCGACATTATCTTCAATGTAAGCAAACGGTTGAATGATCACATTCTTTCCGATTTTTGCCCCGGGGGCTATCGATGCTAATGGACTAATCATAATTGTATTGTATTTAAAGTTAATCTTCTCTTCCGCCGCCCAATGCCTGATAGAGGCTCACTACAGCCTGCATCCGGTCGAAGGTGTCGTTTACCTGAGATAAACGGGCACTGAGCAAAGACTGTTCGGCCGACAATACCTCCAGATAAGTAGACGTCCCTAATTTAAACAATTCTTTTGTATATTCGGATGCTTTTTCTGAAGATTCTACCTGTAATTTGCGGGAAGCAGTTTTTTCAGAAGCACTCTGATATTGATACAATGCATTGCTTACTTCACTTCCGGCATTCAACAAACTCTGCTGGAAGGCCAGTTTAGCCTCTTCCTGTTGTGCCTTGGCTATCTTCAGGCGGGCAATGTTTGCACCACGGTAGAAGAGAGGCTGGGTAAGCGAACCAAGTACAGAGGCAAGCAGTTTACCAGGATTGATAATGGCACTACCGGCGCTATTGGTCCAACCGGCCGAGCCGCTGATAGTGATTTGCGGATAGAAGGCGGCACGGGCCGAATTTGCATTGTAGTAAGTACCGGCCAATGCCATTTCGGCTGCTTTCACATCCGGACGGTTAGAGAGTAGTTGCAAAGGAACGCCCACTGAGAAATCTTCAGGTAATTGCTGCTCTTCCAGAACCCCCCGTTTGATAGTCTGTGGTGCTTGTGCCAATAGCATGGACATAGCGTTCTCAGCTTCACGGATACTCTTCTGGATAGCCGGAATAGACGCCAGTACTTGTGCATAGGCAGCCTTGCTTTGTTCCACCCCTGCAGAAGTTGTGTTGAACATAGCCGCATCTTTCATTGCCTGCATGGTTTCAACATTACGCTTCATGATGTCGGCAGTCTGTTCGGTAATATCGAGCTGACGGTCGAGCATCAATAAGGTGTAATAGGTATTGGCAATGCCCGAAATGATCTGAGTCTGTACAGCCTGACGATATGCTTTGGTTTGCAACAATGTTACTTGTGCACCGCGTTTGGCATTCAGCAACTTGCCGAATAGATCGATCTCCCAGCTGGCTGTTGCCGGCAACGAATAGGTTTTGGTTGCGGCATGCTTATCAAAGCTGCTGATGGTTCCTTGTGGTGACAATCCGAGTGAAGGAGCGTAAGCCAGACGGGCTGACATCAGTGATGCCTGTGCCTCTTTCACTTTCAGCGCAGCAGTCAGCAGATCTGTATTGTGGGTTAATCCCTGTTCGATTAACGCTTGCAGTTGAGGATCGGTGAAGACCTCTCTCCAAGGCAGATTTCCGAAGTTGACAGTATCGGATACCAGTGTATCGGCAACAGATACTGTGTCCCGGTAAAGACCGGAGGCTTCAATATCTTTAGGTCTGTCATATGATTTGTAGATGTGGCAGCTGCTCAAGAGAGCAGTTGCACACAACATACCTATAATTTGTTTCTTCATATTCTTTTCTTTATTCCTATTTAGCGTATTGTTCAATTTCTGTTTCTGCATCCGTATTATCGATGTCTTCCCATTCAATAGGTTTCACCTTCTCTTGTAGATACTGGAAGATAACGAACAAAGCAGGAACCACGAATATCTGGCATATCATACCGATAAACATACCGCCTACCGCAGCCGTACCCAAAGCACGGTTACCATTGGCACCTACGCCCATGGCAAACATCAAAGGCAACAGGCCGACAACCATGGCCAATGAAGTCATCAGGATCGGGCGGAGACGGGCACCTGCACCCAATACGGCAGCCCAAGTGATACTCATACCCATCTTACGACGGTCGAGAGCAAACTCTACAATTAGGATGGCGTTCTTTGCCAACAGACCCATCAACATGATCAATGCGATCTGCATATAAATGTTGTTGGTAGCTGCTCCCAGTATCGGAAGGACATTGTTTGCCAATCCCATCAGGTGGGCGAAAATGAAGCTACCTGCCAGACCGAACGGTATAGAAAGCAGTACGGCAAACGGAAGAATATAACTTTCGTATTGTGCACTCAGCAACAGATAAACAAATACGAAGCAGAGGACGAAGATCATCGCAGTAGTACTGCCGCTCGAACTTTGTTCTTCACGGGTCATACCCGAGAATTCATATCCGTATCCGGTAGGCAACGTCTGTTCTGCCACTTCCTGCATGGCTTGGATGGCCTGACCGGAACTGTATCCGTCAGCCGGCGAACCATTGATAGTCATCGCCGTAAACATGTTGAAACGCTTGATGTTGTCCGGTCCGTAAATACGTTTAACGCTCATAAACTGAGTGATAGGAGCCATCTCGTTGCCGTTGCGTACTTTAACCGAGTTCAGTGACTCCAGATTGGTACGGCTGTTCGGATCGGCCTGAATCATTACACGGTACATCTTACCGAACCGGTTGAAGTTGGACGAATATAGACCACCGTAATATCCTTGCAGGGTAGTAAGGATGTCGCTCGGAGATAATCCGGCCTTCTTACAAGCAGCGGCATCGATATCGATCATGTACTGCGGGAAGTTCGGGTTGAACGAAGTCTGTGCCGACTGAATTTCGGGGCGTGCCTGTAGCTTGGTGATAAAGTCCTGAGCTACTTCATAGAATTTATCCAGACTACCGCCTGTCTTATCCTGTAAGTTCATTTCGAAACCGTTGGATACACTGTAACCCGGAATCATAGGGGGAGCGAATAACAGTACGCGGGCGTCTTTAATCACTTCACGGGCTTTCAGATACAGCATACCTGAAACGAAGTCAGAACGTTGAGCGATGGAACGCTCATCCCAGTTCTTCATTTTACAGATAAATGAACCGTAGCTGGGACCCTGACCGGCGATAAAGCTATAACCGGCGATCATGGTACGGCTTTCGATAGCCGGGTCGGAGGCCAGTAGGCTATCTACCTGCCACATCACTTCCTGAGTGCGTTCCAGTGAGCTTCCGGGAGGCATATCGACTACTGCCATAATCGTTCCTGTATCTTCATTCGGTACCAAACCGGTCGGAGTCACTTTCATCAGGAAGATGAGCAGTGCGAAACCCACTACTACGGAGCCGATGGTCAGCACCGGTTTCTGGATGAAGAAGAGAACACGTTTTTTATATTTCTTCAATACTGTGTCATAAGCAGCATTGAACGAAGCATGGAAACGGCTTGCTAAAGTCGATTTCTTTTTAGCATCAGGATCGTGGGGTTTCAGTAAGATGGCGCACAATGCAGGGCTCAGTGTCAAGGCATTTACTGCCGACAAGGCAATAGCAATAGCCATAGTCAGACCAAACTGACGGTAGAATGTACCGGAAGTACCGGTCATAAAGCTTACCGGAATAAACACGGACATCATAACCAATGTAATGGAGACGATAGCGCCACCCAATTCGTTCATGGCGTCGATGGAAGCTAACCGAGCTGATTTATAGCCTTGGTCGAGCTTGGCATGGACACCCTCGACGACGACGATGGCATCGTCCACCACTATGGCAATGGCGAGTACCATGGCACAGAGGGTAAGCAAGTTGATACTGAATCCGATGATGTAAAGCACAAAGAATGTACCGATCAATGCTACCGGGATCGCGATGGCCGGAATCAGTGTCGAGCGTAGATCCTGCAAGAAAATGTAAACCACGATAAATACCAAGATAAAGGCTTCAATCAAAGTCTTTACAACTTCGTGGATAGAAGCAAACAAGAAGTCGTTGGCATTTTGTGAGATATTTACTTTAACTCCCGGCGGGAAAGTCGATTCTGATTTTTCAAGCAAGTCGAGGATGTCATTGATGATGGCAGTCGCATTCGAACCGGCTGTCTGGAATACGATAACCGTTACGGCAGGGTGACCATTTACGTTGTTAGAGAATCCGTATGTCAGACGACCTAACTCGATTGTGGCAATATCTTTCAATCGGAGCACCTGCCCGTCAGAATTGGCACGGATCACGATGTTCTCAAACTCTTCCTGGCTCTGCAGACGTCCTTTATAACGCAGCGTATATTGGAAAGTCTGTTTGCCCTGTTCACCAAATGAACCCGGAGCAGCCTCGATATTCTGTTCGGCCAATGCTGCCGAAACATCGGTAGGCATCAGGTGATATTGGGCCATTACGTCCGGTTTCAACCAGATACGCATAGAATAGTCTGCACCGAGCACCATGGCGTCACCTACACCCGGTACACGTTGAACTTCCGGTACGAGATTGATTTTAGCATAGTTCTCAAGGAATTCGTTATCATATTTGTCATCCGAACTATACAGGGAGAATACCAGCAACATACTGGTTTGTCGTTTTGAGGTAATCACACCTACCTTGGTTACTTCGGCCGGCAACAGACCCTGTGCTTTGGCTACACGGTTCTGTACGTTTACGGCAGCCATATCCGGGTCCGTACCCTGTTTAAAGTAAACCTCGATAGAGGCCTCTCCGGTATTGGTGGCAGTAGAAGTCATGTACATCATGTTTTCTACACCGTTGATCTGCTCCTCCAACGGAGCAATCACACTGTTTAATACAGTTTGTGCATTGGCTCCCTGATACGTCGTGTTGACACGTACAGTAGGAGGGGCAATATCCGGATACTGGGAGATAGGCAGCGACAGCAGGCCTAACACACCCAGAATCACTATCACGATGGAGATAACCGTTGATAGTACCGGACGATTAATAAATCTATCTAATTTCATATTCTGCTTTTTGAGTTAACTCGTTTACTGATTTTTGCGTTCTTCCAAAGCTGCTTTAAAGCGTTCGGCCGATTCCTGTTGGGTGAGCGGCTTGATAGTAGCACCGTCTTTCAGGGTGCTGACGTTTTCGACAACGATTTTGTCGCCGGCTTTCAGTCCTGCAGTGACTACATAGTTTTGTCCGTCGTTGAGATTTAATATTTCTATTTCGGTATTTTTCACAGTGTTATCCGGCTGGAGCAGATATACGAATTTCTTATCCTGTATTTCGTAAGTTGCTTTTTGAGGGATAACGATTACATTCTCCTTGCTATAAGGAATCTGGATGTTACCGGTACCGCCTGTTCTCAACAGATGTCCGTGATTCGGGAAAGTGGCACGCATGCTTACAGCACCTGTGTTTTGGTCGATGACTCCGCTTACCGTCTCTATTTTACCGCTATCGGCATACAACGTTCCGTCAGCCAATGTCAGTTGAACAGCCGGGAAGCTATTCAGAAATTCAGTCTGAGAACCGTCCTGACGGATCAGGTTCAGTAATTCCTTTTCTGTCAGTGAAAAGTAAACGTACATCTGAGTGATGTCCGAGATCACAGTGAGAGGTGACGGGCTTGAAGCGCTTACCAAGCTACCTACACGGTAAGGGATTGTTCCGGCTACACCGTCCGAAGGGCTTGTTACGCGTGTGTATGCCAGATTTTGGTTAGCGCTGATCAGCTGGGCTTCGGCAGATGCCAATTGAGCTTTTGCAGATGCAAGTGTATTTTCAGCCATTTCCAGATCATAGTCGCTGATGATGTTTTTCTTGTTTAATTCACGTTTGTTTTTTACAGTGATTTCCTGAGTAGAAACATTCGCTTTAGCTGTGGCTACAGCGGCTTTTGCTGCACGGGCGGCAGATTCATACTGCACCGGATCGATGACGAACAGTACCTGTCCTTTTTTGACCATAGATCCTTCATCAATATTCAGTTTAGTGATAAACCCGGAAACCTGCGGGCGGATTTCGATATCCTGTTTACCCTTGATTGTGGCCGGATAGGAGCTTTTCAGATTGACAGTGGTGGGCTGCAATGTCTCTACTGCACATTCGGGAGTTCCTCCCATGTTGAAGCCCTTTTTGCCGCAACCCGACAACAAGGCTAAACAAAATGCAAACAAAACAATTTTACTTTTCATACCTTCTTTATATTCAATTTTTAATGATGTTCATTTTGTGGCAAAGTGGTTTATCGTGATAACCTTATCAGGTATAGGTGAAAACTGATTACCCTTAATTAGTTTTCCGCGACAAAAGTACTCTTTATTTTCTATACCGTTGTTTTTTAATATCTGTTTTTAACGATGTTTTTCTCTAATTAATATAGGTGTAAAGCTCAAAATTACTTCAGATGGGTGCGAAACAGGCGGGGGCAGAAAAAAGATGATAAAAAAACAGTGATCCGGAAAATTCCGGACCACTGTCCCTGTTGTCATGGAATCTTGTTTCACATATTCACTTTGTGGCGTACGGGGGTCAGGATGAAACTGAATTCATAATCCTGATAAGGTACACGGTATTTCTCCAGTGGAAGTGTTCCCCAACTGTTGACACATCCCAGACCCATCTGTACTTTATCGATGCAAAGGTTAGTGAAAGGAGCTTTCGCTACTTCAGGAGAGTGGCGTTGGTCTTTTTGTACTCCGTCATCCAAAGACTCGATGCTATAGTTCAAGGCAGAGGCGGAGAAAGGAGCGTCACCTACAAACTGCAGACCGTTTCCGCTGATATTCAATACTCTCCACCAGCGCAAATCGGTTTTGGTACCGGTTTCTTGCGGACGGATGTACGGGTAGAACTGTTCGGCAACTGTCTGGCGATATTTGCCAATTAAAGTAGAGTGATTGCGGTCGGCATAATTTTCAACCGGACCACGGCCATAATATTCCACTTCATTGAAGTTTTCGGGCATTTGCATTTGCATGCCGAAACGGAACATATCAGAAACCTTTTCTTCTTTGCCGGCTTCCATCTTTTGAGTTACTTTGACCGCTCCCTCATTGTTGATAACATAAGTCAGGAATAGTTTTCCTTTTACAGCTTTCATTTCATATTCAGCCTGAACGATTGCCTGTTCGTTTTCGATACTTTGTTTCAATGAAGTCAACTTCAGTCCCGGATTTTTCCAGACAGCATACCGGTGCTGTAATCCTGCTCCATAATCATTATCGGTAGGAGCACGCCAGAAGTTAGGAGTCAGTTGAGCTCCCGGATTTAATAATTGCATACCATCTGCTTCGTAACGAGAGAGATATCCATTGTGCTTATTGAATTCGATTATGAAGTTTTCGCCTTCTACAATCAGATAATTATGGTCGTTGTCCTTAATGACCGGTACGACAATGTCAAGATTAGATGCTTTCTGGTTCTTTAATTCCAATGCTTTGGCTGTATACGGACGGATGGTCAGCTGGTCATATGCCACTGTACTTCCTGCCGGCATCAGTGTTTCGGCAGCTTTCAGCTTATAAGTTACGTTGAGCAACAACTCTTTACATGGACAGACCTTTTCCGTATTCAGATTCAGTTTGAGAGTCGCTGTTTGTTGGGGAGCCACGTTCAGGTCCTGAACGACTCCGGTTTGCATTACTTCACCGTTTGCCAGTAATTGCCACTCCATATAATAAGCGGACAAATCCCGGAAGAAGTTTTCGTTATATACCTTTATTTCTCCCTTTGACAGATCGCCGGGAGTAGTCCAGATTGACTGGTAGAAGTATCCCACTTCATGGGCATGCGGGTTGGGGCGACGGTCGGGGCTGATCAGTCCGTTGTCGTTAAAATTATTGTCCGAAGCATCGTATTTATTGAAGTCACCGCCATATCCGTAGATGTCTATTCCATCCTTATTTTTCCAATGGTTCGACTGGTCTACAAAGTCCCAGATAAAACCTCCCTGATATTTGGGATATTTGCGTATCAGATCCCAATACTCTTTGAAGCCCCCTTGCGAGTTACCCATAGCATGAGCATATTCACATTGGATCAAAGGTTTGTCTATATTGCCTTCGCTGTACTTCTTGCAGGCGTCATAATCGTAATACATCGGGCAGAAAATGTCTGTAAATTCATTGGTACCCGCCTGCTCATATTGTACGGCGCGTGTTTTGTCCTCGTTTTTGATCCATGTATAGCACTGTTCGAAGTTCGGGCCGTATCCGGCTTCGTTTCCTAATGACCAGAAAATGATGGAAGGATGGTTATACCCTCTCTGTACATTGCGTTGGTTGCGTTCCATGTGTGCTTTTTTGTAAGATGGATTTTTGGCAAGTGTTTCTTTGCCATATCCCATTCCGTGCGACTCGATATTGGCCTCTGCCACTACATAGATACCGTATTGGTCGCAAAGGTCATACCACAGATTGTCGTCCGGATAGTGACAGGTACGTACCGCGTTAATGTTCAGCTGCTTCATACGCAGAATATCTTGCAGCATGCGTTCACGGGAAACTACGTATCCTCCGTCCGGATCCATTTCGTGGCGGTCGGCACCTTTAAAGAGCACCGGTTGCCCGTTCACCAGTATCTGTCCGTCCTTCAATTCAATTTTGCGGAAACCTACTTTTACCGGGATCACTTCCAGCGTGTTGCTGCCGTTTTTCAGGGTTGCAGTCAGTGTATATAAGTTGGGTGCTTCTGCTGTCCATTTTTCAGGATTGCTCACGTCCATGACAACAGACTTTTGTCCATTTCCGTTAACCTGTGCCGTAGCAACACTTTTTCCTGCCGGATCTGTCAGGTTCAACTCTACTGTTCCGCTTCCGTTCAGATTGAGTGCCACGTTCAGTGTACCGTTTGTATAATTGCTGTCCAAATCGGGAGTTACACGGATATCTTGAATATATTTTTTATTGCGGCTGTACAAATAGCAGTTACGTCCCACTCCCGAGTAGCGGAAAAAGTCCTGATCTTCCAGGTACGTACCGTCACACCAGCGGAATACCTGAAACGCAATCAGGTTCTTGCCCGGTTTCAAATATTTGGTCAGGTTAAATTCAGCTTCCAGTTTACTGTCTTCACTATATCCCACATATTTACCGTTGACCCATAGATACATGTTTGAAGTGACCGAACCAAAGTGGGCGAATATTTCTTTTCCTGACCATTCGGCAGGAATAATGATTTCTTTCCGATACGATCCTACATGGTTGTTTTCTATGGGCACATAAGGAGGATTGTTTTTGTATTGGCTTCTCCAGGCGTAACCTACGTTGACATAAATCGGATCACCGTATCCGTTCATTTCCCAAACACCGGGGACTTTCATCTGTCCCCAACCTTTATCATTATAGTCTGTCCGGTAGAAGTCGGTCGGTCGAGCATCTGCATTTTTCACCCAGTTGAATTTCCAGATGCCATTCAGGGTCATAAAGTTGCTTGAGTTTTCCTTATCGGCTTTTGCGGCTTCTTCACTTGAAGAGTAAGCAAAGTAATTGGTGTGCATCGGTGCACGGTTTACCGCATTAATTTCGGGGTTTTTCCATTCGTCATGTTGAGCCATGGTCGCCAGGCTACACATCGCCAGGCAGCAAGTCAGCAGTTGTCTTTTCATGGGGTTAATCTTATTAGGTTTGTAAATTGTTGGTCAAAGATACGTTTTTTGTCTTGTCGGACAGAGTCTTTTTGGATAAATTAGTGTAAAGTATAGCATTAATTAATGGATAAGGCTTATTTTTGCAGCATGTTAAAAGACAATATATATAGAAAAAAACGACTCATCCGTAGTCTGTTGGGAGTTGCTGCTCTGGTAGCTACCCTTTATTCTTGTGCCAGTATGGGACGTCCGGATGGGGGACCTTTTGATGAAACTCCACCCCGCTTCATCGGCAGTACGCCGGCAGCAGGAGCCGTAAATACTAAAAAGTCAAAGATTGTCCTTGATTTCGATGAGTTTATTAAACTTGAAAAGGCCAGTGAAAAGGTAGTGGTTTCGCCTCCCCAGTTGCAACAACCGGAGATTAAACCCGGAGGGAAGCGGATTACTGTAAACCTGCTCGACTCTTTGAAGCCCAATACCACCTATACAATCGATTTTTCGGATGCGATCGTCGATAACAACGAGGGCAATCCGCTCGGTAATTTTGCGTTTACATTCTCTACAGGGGCCTCTATCGATACAATGGAGGTATCGGGCACCTTGCTTGAAGCTTCTGATCTGGAACCCATTAAAGGTATGTTGGTGGGACTACATTCCAACCTGAATGACTCGGCTTTTACCAAACTTCCTTTTGATCGTGTAGCTCGTACCGATAGTCGTGGACACTTCACGATTCGTGGGATTGCACCGGGCAAATATCGTATTTTCGGTTTAATGGATGCCGATCAGAATTTTTTCTATAACCAAAAAGGTGAAGCGGTGGCTTTCAATGACTCGCTGATTATTCCCCACTTCGAAGAGCGGATACGCCAGGATACTGCCTGGGTCGATTCACTGACCATCGATACGATTGTTGAGCAGAAATATACCTACTTCCTGCCCGATAATATTGTGCTTCGCTCATTTAAAAAGCCTTCTGTTTCACAATACCTGGTTAAGAGCGAACGCCTTACTCCGAATAAATTTTCTTTGTATTTTTCGGCTCCGGCAGATTCTTTGCCTGTGTTGAAAGGCTTGAATTTCGACGAGAAGGATGCTTTTGTGATAGAAAAGACATTCCGCAACGACACTATTCATTATTGGATACGCGACTCTTTGCTTTATCAGCAAGATACACTTACGTTGAGCCTGAACTATTTGTACACTGATACGTTAAATCAATTAGTTCCTCGTACGGATACGCTAAGGTTGGCCGCAAAGAAAGTGAAGAAAGAAGAGCCTAAAAAGAAAAAGAAGAAAGACGATGAGCCGGAACCGACTAAGTTCTTGTCGGTAAACACACACGCTCCTTCGTCTATGGACGTGTTCGATTATATCACCATGACTTTTGAAGAACCGGTAGCCCGCTTTGACAGTGCGGCTATTCATCTTCGCCAGAAAGTAGATACGATATGGACCGACGTTCCTTTTGAGTTCGAACATGATTCGCTCGATGTGCGCCGCTATAACCTCTATTATGATTGGGAACCCGGAGGCGAGTATGAATTTGCCGTCGATTCCACAGCTTTTCATGGCATTTACGGGCTGTTTACCGATAAGATAAAGCAAGCCTTCAAGGTTCGTCAGATCGAAGAATACGGTAATGTGTTCCTCAACATAACCGGAGCAGATTCTATCGCTTTTGTCGAACTGTTGGATAATCAGGATAAAGTTCTTCGCAGGCGTCCGGTGATTGACGGGAGAGCGGAGTTTTACTATCTGAATCCCGGCAAATACGGAGCCCGGTTGGTAAACGATACCAATGGCAACGGAGTGTGGGATGCCGGTGACTATGAGAAGGGCATACAGCCTGAGATGGTATACTATTATCCGCATATTATTGAATTTAAAGCAAACTGGGATGCTACTCAGGACTGGAATGTGACAGCTGTGCCTCTGGATAAGCAAAAGCCGGACGAACTTAAAAAACAGAAACCAGATGAAGACAAGAAGAAAAAGACCCGAGATAGTCAAAACGCAAACCGTAGCCGCCGCAATTAGGCGGAAAGAGTGGATATGTCTTATTATCGCCCTGCTTTTTGCTTTCCCATCATCGGGCAATGCCCAGTGTGAAGCAAAGAACGATGCGTTTAAGTCCGGTGAGCACGTCATGTACGAACTTTATTTCAACTGGAAATTCATTTGGAAGAAAGTGGGACTTGCCAGCCTTACCACTAACTCGACGACTTATCACTCCGAGCCGGCCTATCGGGTCAATTTATTGGCCATCAGCAGTAAAGAGGCCGACTTCTTCTTTAAGATGCGGGATACGCTGACAAGCGTCATGACTGAAAAGCTGGAACCCCGCTATTTTCGGAAGGGAGCCGAAGAAGGAAAACGTTATACCGTCGATGAAGCCCGTTTCTCGTTTCGGAACGGCATGTGTTATGTCAATCAAAAACGGGTGCGTAAAGACGGGAGTATCACCGAGACGGAGCAAAGTGACAATCGTTGTATCTATGATATGCTTACTATTCTGGCGCAGGCCCGTTCGTTCGATCCAAAGGAATATACCATCGGTCAACGTATCCAGTTCCCGATGGCGACGGGGCGTAGAGTAGAAGAACAGACCCTGATTTACCGGGGAATTAAGAAGATTACTGCCGAGAACGATACTACCTATCGCTGCCTGATATTCTCACTCGTGGAATATAATAAAAAGGGAAAGGAGAAAGAGGTCATAACGTTTTATGTGACGGACGACCGGAATCACCTTCCGGTACGTCTGGATATGCACCTTAACTTTGGTTCGGCCAAGGCGTTCCTGAAGAGTGTCAGTGGTTACCGACATCCTCAGACTTCTATTGTCACAAAGTGAACGGAACTTCGTCTTTTTTGCGGAATACGCTCGACTCGAAGGTAGCTATCAGTCTGCCTTCCTGATCGGTTACATCTATCTGATAATATCCTGTGCTGCGTCCGGTATAGCGTTCGCGTGCTTCGGCATAGAGTGTGTCTCCGGGGCCGCTGGCGCGCAAGAAAGTGATATTGGAAGAGAGCGAAAAGGCCAATGTGCCATGTGAGTTAGCTGCTGCCGCAAGTGCCAGATCGGCTAAAGTAAAGATGGCGCCTCCCTGTGTCCGTTGTCCCGCATTCAGATGTTCGGGTTTTATTTCCAGTTTTGCTTTGCTGTATCCTTCTCGTATCTCGATCAGCTCTACACCCGCATTGGTGGCAAACAGGTCGTTTTTGAAAAATTCTTGTGCTGTCATTTTTATATCTGTTCTGAATTAGCCACAGAGGACGCGGAGCATACAAAGCTATTACTTTGTTCCCTCCGCATCCTCTGTGATGTTTTCTAAATACAACTTTCTGAAGCTTTTTATTTATTCAGTTTCCACTCAAATCCGTCCTTAGTATCTTTAATTTCGAATCCCAATGCAGTCAGTTCGTTACGGATCAAGTCACTGGTTGCCCAGTCTTTGTTGGCTTTTGCCTTCACACGTTGTTCCAGCAGCATATCGACCACTTTTCCATAAGCGGCTTCACGTCCGTCCGACGAACCGATTTCTTCTTTCAGACCCAGGATATCGAAGCAGAATGTATGGAATACTTCTTTCAGGTCTTTCAGGTCATCGGCAGAAATGGTGTTGTTGCCGGCAATGATATTATTGATCATCTTGGCTCCGTCAAAGAGATGTGAAATCACAATCGGAGTATTCAGGTCATCGTTCATTGCTTCAAAACACTTCGTGCGCAAGCTTTTTACATCGACGTTCGAAGTAGCTGCGGGAGTGATTTTTTCCAGACTGTCTACTGCTTCCATCAGTCGGCTCAGTCCCTTTTCTGCTGCTTGCAAGGCTTCGTTGCTGAAATCCACCGGACTGCGGTAGTGTGCCTGCAAGATAAAGAAGCGTATGGTCATCGGGCTGTAAGCCTGAGTCAGCAATTTGTGCGAGCCGCTGAAGAATTCATCCAGCGTGATGAAGTTTCCGAGACTCTTGCCCATCTTGGTGCCGTTGATGGTGATCATGTTGTTGTGCATCCAATAGTGAACCATATCGTCACCCTGTGAAGCTACCGACTGTGCGATTTCACATTCGTGGTGCGGGAAGATAAGGTCCATGCCTCCTCCGTGAATGTCGAAGTGTTCGCCCAGATACTTACGTCCCATAGCTGTACACTCGGCATGCCAGCCGGGGAAACCGTCACCCCATGGTGAAGGCCAGCGCATGATATGTTCCGGTTGTGCCCGTTTCCAAAGAGCAAAGTCGGCAGGATTGTGTTTTTCTTCCTGGCCGTCCAGCTCGCGGGTTGTATTCAGTACATCGTCCAGGTTACGTCCCGAGAGTTTGCCATAATGGTAGTCTTTATTGTATTTGGCTACATCGAAATATACCGAACCCTGGCTTTCGTATGCATAGCCGGCATCCAGAATCTTTTTTACCAATTCTATCTGTTCGATGATATGTCCCGAGGCATGTGGTTCAATGCTGGGGGGAAGTACGTTCAGTGCCTCCATGGCTTTATGATACCGGTTCAGGTAGTATTGCACTACTTCCATGGGTTCCAATTGTTCCAGACGGGCTTTCTTGGCAATCTTATCTTCGCCTTCATCTGCGTCATGTTCCAGGTGACCTACGTCGGTAATGTTACGCACGTATCGCACTTTATAACCCAGCCGGGTGAGGTAACGGAAAAGTACGTCGAACGTGATGGACGGACGGGCATGTCCCAAATGGGCATCGCCATATACCGTCGGTCCGCAGACATACATGCCCACATGTGGAGCGTGCAAAGGCACAAACAGCTCTTTTTTTCTATCTAAAGTGTTGTAAATCGTCAGTTGATGTTCCATAACGTTTGAGATTTATTCTGTTTTAAACCACAAAGTTAGAATAAATAATTTGAATTGGGACGTGTTCTGCCGGATTATTCTTTGTAAGTATATGTGTCTGATGTAAGATCGGGCCACTCATACGAAAAATGCATTCCGATCTTCCATCTTCCACCTTTTTCTGTTTACTTATCTAATTATCAACGAAATGAATGGGTGGAAGATAGCGTTTTCAAGCCGTTTATCTTCCACCTTTATCTTCCATCTTCCACCCACTGTTTTTGATGGATAAGGTATTGATCTGTAATTGTATATAGCGTATTATCTATCTGTTTATGCCGTTTAAAGCATTTCCTTTTCCTTAGTATCTTTAGTGAAAATGGTCCGGACTTTATCTCGTCCCGCATGCCCGGGCCCATAAGCCCGCATACCTGTGCCCATGAGCCTGTATACCCGGGCCCACCGGCTCGGGTATACGGGCTGAGATAAGTTTAGTATGATGAATGATAATATACTTATATATAACGCGTTAATATCATGGAGAAATCAACTTGCTTTCTTATTAATTTCTGTGTTTAAGCTGTTGTCTCCCCCTTCTCGGGTGCTTTTGTAAAGAACTTGTTTACGACCGCAGCTACACCGTCCTCCTCGTTGCTAAGGGTAATGTAGTCGGCGGCTTTCTTTACCGGTTCCTGTGCATTGCCCATGGCTACACCCAATCCGGCAAATTGAATCATTGAAAGATCGTTGTAGCCGTCGCCTACAGCCACTATCTCTTCCCGGTTCATGTTCAGCTTGTTAAGTAAGACAGATAAAGATTGTGCCTTGTCTATTCCCTGTGGTACCAGTTCGAGGAAGAAGGGCTCCGAGCGGTAAACACTCAGTTGACCTTGCAGTTCTACCGAAAGTTCGGCTTCAATGGGAATCAGACGATGTGGCTCACCCACAATCAAGCACTTAGGAAGCGGCAGACGGATATCTTTCAGAAAATCCTTGGAAGGATATATCTGCATTTTATTGAGGAAAGCCTCTTTCCGGACATACACGTCATCGGGATATTCAGTGATGATATATTGCCGGTCGTAAGTCAGGATAGGGAGTTGGTTGCGTGTGGCGCATTCGTATAGCCGAGGTATCACTTCGTCCGGCAATACATTGGCATAAACTATCTCTCCGGTACTCCAGTCGATAATTTCCCCGCCATTGTAGGAGAGGATAAATCCGCCGAATTCCTTCATGCGAAGTTCATCGGCCAAGGGTACAATACCGAAGGTAGGACGTCCCGATGCAAGTATCAGTTTCACACCCTGTTGCTGTACACGTATCAGTGCTTCTCGGTTGCGTAGAGTTATCTCTTTTTTAGCGTTGGTCAGTGTTCCGTCCAAGTCGAGTACGAGGAGTTTGTATTTCATCAGTCGCTTTTGTTTGGTTTTTGAGGGTGCAAAGGTAGTGGTTTTTCTGAGATGAATATTGAATTAACTTAGATTTACTGAGAGCTTATAACCATTTCTGGGTATAGTTACGAGTTCTATGGTAGGGTCAATAGACAGGTATTTGCGTAGTTTTGATATTAAATTATTTATTCCTTGTTCATTTCCATTTACTTTCCCCCATAGTTCTTCTTCTATTTGCCGACGTTCAACAAGTTGTTCTTTATAAGCAACCAAAAGTTTAAGTAGTTTGTATTCTGCCTCGCTCAGTTGTTTAATCACTCTCAATTCTTTAGTGCATAGCAATTGGGTGTCTGTGTCTAATAAAAGAGAACCTATCTTTATTTGATATGGATGTGAAATCGCGTATCTTTTGATATATGCAATTAATTCATCAATTTCAAGAGGTTTTTTCAGATAAGCTACTGCACCTGCACTTAGTGCTTGGACTACCAATTGGCTATTTGTGTGTGAAGATATAAATAATATAGGAGTATTAGGGGCTATTGCCTTCAATTCCGGGACAGCCTCAATGCCATTTTTATTTCCGATTTCTACGTCGAGTACGATCATGTCTGGATGTGTTTCTACGATACAAGCCTTTGCTCCGTTTAATGAAGTTTGATAAAGAACTTCATAACCTTCTTCCTGCATAATCCTGGTACATATATGTCCAAGTGCGATATCGTCATCAATAAAAAAAAATTTGAGTTTTTTTTCCATCTTTTTGTCTTATTTTGAAATATAAAAAGTAAACGTACTTCCTTTATTTTCTCGACTTCTTAGTCGTATTTTTCCACCGTGTGCCTGAATTATATATTTAACGTATGATAATCCTATACCATATCCTTTCTGGATTTGCGATGTTTCTCGGGGAACCTGATAGTACTGACTAAATATCTTCTTTTGGTATTTATGAGCGATTCCCCAGCCATTGTCTTTCACTTCTATTTGTATGCCTTGACTAATTTCAACTATTTTTATTTGTATTTTCACTCCATCATTAGAGTACTTTAGAGCATTTTCTATTAGGTTCTTTATGGCATTCTCTATGTAGAGTTGATCGGCTAAACACTCTATGTTTGGTGACTCGTTCACTATTTCAATACTATGTGGTTTTGAACTTAAGTCTACACAGATATTTCCGATGGCTGTTTTAATTACTTCTTCTATGTTTATTTTTGTCCTTTGTAAAATGATGTGCTGTGTTGTACCTCTGGCACAGATTAATATGGACTCAATTTGTGTTGTTAAGTGTTTGGCTCGTTTGATAACTTCGTTCATTAGTTGTTTCTTTTTGTAGTCTGATTCATTTTTTTTGAGCCAACAAGTTAGAGTTATAAGTGCATTTAATGGTGATTTTAGATCGTGGACTATTCCATTTACACTTGCTTCGCGATTTTTTAATATTTCGTTCTTTTTGCGAATGACGGTTAGCTGAAAAATAAGACATCCTAATACTATAGCAACAATCAATGTGGATGCTATTAGAGAATAGAGCATTTGAGATAAGATCATGTCATTGGGAAGTCCTGATTCTATTTGTATGTAGAGGAGTCCTTTGGTGCCAATTGGTTTTTGGTTTATAATGATTTGAAAATGAGATTGTAGATGAGCATTTCCAACAGAATCTATTATTTGTTTTTCTTTATTACGTAGAGTAATATAGTGATTAATGTTTAGGTCGTAGAGTTCATCTTGAAAAAGACTATCAATGATTGATAGAATCGGAGGTTTTTGAATCGCTAGTAATCCATCTTGTTTAATTTGTGTAAGGAGTTCAGAGACGTTTCGCGCTACTCCATTTTGCTCTAAATGCACTAAATCAATGGTGTCTCCTTTATATCCAGCTCGTTCTTCTTCGGACATATATTCAACAGATTTTATAAAGATTGTAGAGTGCTTTGATTGTTCTATATGCATGGATCGAAGGCCTACTTCCTTTTCGATAGCGTTAAAAAATGCTTTATTTATTTTTTCCGTATATTGATTCTCATATTTCTGATACATACTGTTTATCCAAAAAACTTGAAGAAGGATCAAGGCTATAGAAGATAAGATGGTAAGCAGTAGTTCTTTTTTCATGATTTTTTTGTTTGAGGTGTGACAAAGATATAAATAGATATTTAATTGATGAAAGAAATGGTTTCTAATAATTTATATAATTAAAAAATATAGTTTTGAGTATATAGATATTAGGTGTTTGTTATAAAGAATTAAAGGATATTGCACTATGTTTGCAACATACCCAAATTATAATAAGATGGAAAAAATATTAGAGAAATTGTCACCGGAAGGTATGACAATTTGTCCAACGGAAAGTTGTGATCCTTATTTTGTTGGTTGTGGCATTGATGAACATCAAGGGTGCAATTCGGATTCTTTTTGTTTAGGAGATGACTTTGATCATTGTATGGCAATGACATAATCGGGTATCTATATTATTAAAGTGTCTAAAAGATAATTGCTATATTCCTCTTGTGAATCCTTGCTGACAGGCATTTATATTATTTATATATGTACGTCCCCTTAGTTCGGATATATGTTGCTAAATATAGGTAGTCAACCTTGGATCATTGCATTGGAACCTATAAATGTTATGGTTCAAGGTTGATTTTTATTTAATATTTGTTATATGAGAAGTCTGTTTTTAATATTCTTTTTTTGCTATGTAACTGGGAAAGCCCAGGACAGAGCGTATGTCGTGAGTGAAAAGGATAGCATTCCTCTTTCAAATGTATATATCTGTTTGAAAGATAGGAGAGTCATAGCTATCAGTGATGAAAAGGGGGTGTTCTCATTAGAGAAATATGATTCGTTGTCATTGAATGATACTTTATATTTTTCTCATATTAATTATTTGCACAAGAAATTGTCTTATGGTGATTTAATTAAAAATAGATGTACCGTTTTTTTGAAAGAAAACAATCGGGTTTTAGAAGAAGTATCTATTTTTAGCAATAGGCATTTAAATCGTTTCTTGCATTATGAAATATTGTCTCCATTGAAAAGAGGAGTCTATTCGTTTGCTTCGGTCTTGGTAGATGGGCAGATTTATATTGTAGGAGGGTACATCGTGCGGTCCCTTTCAGAGTAATATACGTTCTACTCTATTTTGGGAGAAATATAGTAACATGATGTATAGATATGATATCAAGCAAGATAAGTGGGAGACGATCAGGCATAAGTTTAGAGAAAGGGCATATCATACGGCGGGTTATTATGATGGAAAAATTTTTATTTTAGGGGAAAGAGATTATCTGAAACCAGAATTGTTGATTATCTGGATAATGCAATAGAAATATATGATATTAAGCGTGATACCGTCTGGACAGATTATACTAATCCGCATCAAGCGACTTTATTGGGATCCGTTGTGTATAAAGACAATATGATTGTTTTAGGCGGTGTTAAAAGGTTTTGCAAAATAATGAAGAGTCTATTCGGATGAAATGCATTTATGGAATTTAAAATCCGGCTACTGGTATGAGTTGGGAAAAATGCCGATTAGGCAAGCTCCTGAAACAATTCTGGTTGATCATTGTATTTATTTAATCGGAAATCGTAACGGTGGCGGCTGGAGTATTGAATGTTATAACTTATTGACAGGCGCATGGACCAATGCCGGACATTTGTTATATCGGCTTGGCTGGCCCAGTTTAGCTTATCATAATGATATAATTTATATTTTGAACAAGGTGTTGTACAGACGTTTAATATAAAAGCAGGCAAGTTCGTTCGTATATGATAGATCTGAAATTGAAATCTCCAGCTTTGTATTACTTTGATGGGAAATTATATATTTTGGGCGGATTTTATATGGGAGATCCTTCGCGCAATGTATATAGTGTTGATCTGAAGGAATTTGATAAAACAGAAGTCGATTATTATTATAACAATGTAAGATGAAAATATTTAATTGCAGCCCGGTTCTTATACCATTTCTTTATGATGGGAATACTTTTCTATAAGATTATTTATTAGCAACTGATATATCACAAGGAATTGTATAAATATAGTCGTCAGTCAAAGCAGGATAGTAAGAAAATTAACTTCTTCTTTTGTTCTCAGCGGAATAAGAGATATGCCATCAGATAGGTCATTTTGTTAGCTTCGTTTTGCTGATATATGCGGGATTGGAAGTACTTTATTATAGGATTGACCCTCTTTCTGTCCGCATGACATTCAGGATAGGAAAAAGTCTTAACTTTGTGCCGTTCAGGTTGATCGGGACGAATAACATACAATAAAAAGACTCTTTATGTACAGTATACTAATCATTGAAGACGAACAGCGGGTGGCCGATTTGCTTCGCGCCGGTTTGGAAGAGAACGGTTACAACTGTCTGGTAGCTTACGATGGAGCTATGGGGCTGAGAATGTTCCGTGCAAATACGTTCGACCTTGTCATTTCGGACATTGTGCTCCCCAAGATGGACGGATTTGAATTGTGCAAAGAGATTCGGGCTGCTAACCCTGCCATTCCTATCCTGATGCTCACCGCATTGGGCAGTACGGACGACAAACTGGATGGGTTTGATGCCGGAGCGGATGATTACATGGTGAAACCCTTCGACTTCAGGGAGCTGTATGCTCGTATCCGGGTTCTTCTGAAACGAAAACTTGCAGTAGTGACTGATGTGGAGGAAGAGTTAAATTATGCAGACTTATCCGTAAACCTGTTGGACAAGAGCGTAAAGAGGGCGGGACGGGACATTAAGCTCTCTCCCAAAGAATACAACCTGCTGGTATATATGATCGAAAATGCAGAGAAAGTTGTCAGCCGGATGGATATAGCCGACAAAGTGTGGAACACGCACTTCGACACGGGTACGAACTTCATTGATGTCTATATCAACTATCTCCGTAAGAAAATAGACCGTGACTTCGATACTAAACTCATACACACAAAGACAGGCATGGGATTTATTCTCACCGATAAGTTATGAAAATAAGAAGTATCCTTACCATTAAATATGCAGGTATCACGGCCACTATCTTTCTCGTGTTTATGGCCACTATCTATTGTGTGAACGAACATCTGCGCAGTGATTCTTTTATCGTAGCCTGCGAAGCAGAAGCTATCACTAAAGCCCATCTGTTTCTTAACAATCAGGTTGATGTAGAAACCATGCAGTCGATATATCTCAATAATCGTCAGTTCATTGATGAGGTGGAAGTAGCTGTATACACTCCCGACTTCCGGATACTCTACCACGATGCGTTGCACAACGATATCATTAAGGAGACTCCGGAATGATCGATGAGATTGTCCGGAAAAAGGAGATCGACTTCCGTACAGGCGACTATCAGGGGATAGGGATTTTATATGAGTTCGAGGGTAAAATTATGTGGTGACAGCTGCTTACGACCGTTACGGACATATTAATCAGGTCATAATGACGCGGCTGCTTCTCCTTTTATCTATCGGCGGACTGAGTTGTGCTCGTCATTGTGGGTTATATGCTTGCCAAAGTTCACTTGCCTATCCGTAGCATCGTACGTAAAGCCGAGGGTATCACCGTCACTCAAATCGACGAACGGTTGCCTGTCAAGAACGAGCATGATGAACTGGGAGAACTCGCCCTTGCCTTCAATGCACTGCTGGACAGGGTGGAAAAGACTTTCAATGATCAGCGGATGTTTGTGAGCAATGTATCACACGAACTTCGTACACCTATGGCACTGTCGGCAGAACTTGACTTGGCGCTGCAAAGGAACGTACTGTCACACAATATCAAAATTCAATACACAATGCGTTACAAGATTCCCAGCGCGTCATTGAACTGATAGATGGCTTGTTGAACCTTGCCAAAGCGGATTATTATCCCGAGCAAATCAAGAAGAGGAAATCCGGCTGGATGAATTGCTGTTGGATGCCAATGAGCTTGTGCTCAAAGCCCATCGGATTATCACATAGAGCTAATTTTCGAGCAGGAGGCAGACGATGACCGTGTGTTGACTGTGATCGGGAATCCGTATCTGCTTACCACTGCTTTTGTGAACCTGATAGAGAATAACTGCAAGTATTCTGATAACCGGACGTCGTTTATCCAGATCTCATTCTGTGATCAGTGGACCATCGTAAGTTTATCCGACAACGGTGCCGGGATGTCCGAAACGGATAAGGAGAACTTGTTCAAGCTCTTCTACCGCGGAGAGAATAAAACCAGGCTCAGGGACATGGTATCGGAATGACGCTTACAAAGAAGATACTCACCCTCCATAAGAGTGAGATCTCGGTGTATTCACACCAAGGAGAGGGCACTACCTTTGTGGTAAGGTTTCATCATTTATAATTCCGGTAAGATTGTCGAATCGATCTCTTCCGATCCGGCAAACTCTAATACTTTCTAATACTGCTCTAATTTGTTTCTAACTACCTTCTCATAAGGTGGTTTGTACCTTTGTTGGCGTTAAAACGAACCGAGTGTCTACTTATTAAAGCACAAAGATTATGATTTGGAGAAGAAAGAAAAAGCGCAGTATCAATTTAATTCCGAACGGGTATTCCTGGTTGCCACCCAACCTGCTAAGACTGCATATTCTTATTTCCAGACTTCGAGGTGTGGGACTGAGTGAAGAAGAGATCGGGCAACGACAATCCGCCTATGGTAAAATGAAATCTCACGAGAGCAAAGAAGAATCCACTCGTACTTTTCATCCGTACGTTCATCAATCCGTTTATCGGTGTGTTGACGGCGCTGGCTGTCATCTCTCTGGTCATCGATGTAGTAATGGCCCGTCCTGAAGACCGTGAGTGGACGGCTGTTCTGATTATTATCTCGATGGTAGTTTGCAGTGCCATTCTCCGCTTCTGGCAGGAGTGGAAAGCAAGTGAAGCTACTGACTCATGATGAAGATGGTCAAAATACCTGTTTCGTAAAGCGGTTTTCGGAAGTGAGGAGGTTGATATTACGGAATTGGTACCGGGTGATGTTGTTTGCCTTGCTGCCGGTGACATGATTCCGGCAGACATCCGCATCATTGAATCGAAGGATCTGTTTGTCAGCAGGCATCACTTACCGGTGAGTCCGATCCAGTAGAAATTTCCTGAAATAAACGGTAGGAGACACAGTCACGGAAGCGTCATCGAGCTTGACAATATCTGCTACATGGGTTCTACTGTTATCAGCGGATCTGCCAAAGGAATCGTTTTGGGACGGGTAACGATACCTATCTCGGAACGATAGCCCGAAGTTTAGTGGGTGAACGTGCGACTACCGCTTTCGACAAAGGGAATCAGTAAGGTCAGTTTCTTACTGATACGCTTTATGCTGGTGATGGTTCCATTCGTCTTCTTTGTCAACGGTTTCACAAAGGCGATTGGTTCGAGGCATTCATATTTGCCTTATCGGTGGCTGTGGGATTGACTCCTGAGATGCTTCCGATGATAGTCACAGCAAACCTCTCGAAAGGTGCTGTATCAATGTCGAAGAAAAAACGGTCGTGAAGAATCTCAATGCCATCCAGAACTTCGGGGCCATGAACATTCTTTGTACCGACAAGACCGGTACGCTGACCTGCGATAAAATCGTATTGGAGAAGTATATCAATGCGGACGGCAGCGATGATCATTCCCGAAGGATATTGCGCCACGCATTCCTTAACAGTTACTTTCAGACAGAGTCTCAAGAACCTGATGGACAAAGCTATCCTTGCCCACGTACGCGAAGAAATCTGGAACATCTGACGGAAGGTTACACGAAGATAGATGAGATACCGTTTGATTTCAGTCGACGTCGGATGTCGGTAGTTATTGAAGATCAGCAGGGAAAAGGCAAATCATCACGAAGGAGCTGTGGAGGAGATGCTGAATATTTGCTCTCATGACCGAGTTCAACGGTCAGGTATATGAATTGACCGATAAACTCAGAGTAAGGCAAAGAGAATCAGTGATGATATGAATCGTAACGGGATGCGGGTACTTGCCATCGCACAAAAGCTTTATCAACAAGGCACGGGACTTTGCCGTCACCGACGAGGACGAGATGGTACTTATTGGTTACCTGGCGTTTCTTGATCCCCAAGCCCTCTTCTGCCGAGGGCTATCCGCCAATTGCGCGAATATGGTATCGAGGTTAAGATACTTTCCGGTGATAATGATGTAATCGTGAACGCCATTGCCCGGCAGATAGGCATTGATACGTGCCATTCGGTAACAGGGGTTGAGCTTGAAGGCAAGGACAGGGAAGAATTACGTGAAATAGTGGGACAAGCCACTCTCTTTTCCAGGCTGACGCCTTTGCAGAAGAGCGAGATAATCATGATTCTTCAGCAAAATGGCAACACGGTAGGATTTTGGGTGACGGGGTGAATGATGCCGGAGCATTGAGGCAGTCGGACATTGGTATTTCCGTAGATTCTGCCGTGGACATTGCGAAGGAGAGTGCCGATATCATTCTTTTGGACAAAGATTTGAGTGTGCTCAAAGAGGGTGTCTTGGAAGGGCGTAAGACCTTTGGCAATATCACCAAATACATAAAGATGACCGCCAGTTCCAATTTCGGCAATATGTTCAGTGTGATGTTCGCCAGTGCATTTCTGCCGTTTCTGCCCATGTTGCCGATACATCTGCTCATTCAGAACCTTTTGTATGATATCTCGCAAACTACCATTCCGTTTGACCGGATGGATGCCGAGTTTCTGAAGCAACCCAGAAGTGGGACGCATCCGATCTGAGTCGGTTTATGATTTACATCGGGCCGATAAGTTCCGTTTTCGATATTGCCACCTATTGTTTGATGTGGTACGTGTTTGCCTGTAATTCACCTGAGCACCAGACTCTCTTTCAGTCCGGTTGGTTTGTCGAGGGATTATTGTCACAGACATTGATCGTACATATGATCAGGACTCGTAAGATACCGTTTTTTCAGAGTCGTGCCACCTGGCCGGTGCTGGGGTTGACCTTCCTGATCATGGCAATGGGCATAGCTATTCCTTTCACATCGTTTGGCCTGTCGATAGGACTTGAACCGTTACCGTTGAGTTACTTCCCCTGGCTGGTGCTTATCTTGGTATCCTACTGTGTTCTTACACAATTTATGAAGAGCTGGTATATTCGAAGATTTTCGAAATGGTTATAAAGACGGGGAAGAAGTAGGCTGAATCGAACTCTATTTACTGACTGAATTACAAGAATGGGAAATTATGAACTATATTGCAATAGTCTGTTGGATGCTTTTCGGGAGCGTCCTCCGCCTTTGCGCCCAGACGTGTGGCGCCACTTATATTACCGAGTTCCAATATGATCTGAAGAAGAGGACGAACTGGTGCAACCTGTTAAGATTGGACGCATACGTGCCCATCGGTACGAAGGGAATCTTGAGTTTGCTTCGATACACGTATATAAGACGCGTCCGGAACGGATCATTAATGACCTGCAAACCTTCTCGAATATTGAAGAGGATAATTTGCCTTGTGCCATTGCTGTGCTGGGATATACCCGGCTTGTCGGAAATGTCACTTTGTTTGCCGGGATTCGCAATCTGAATGAAGATTATTTCACAACTCCTTGTATGTCACTGTTTACAAACAGTTCGTGCGGGATATTCCCTACTTTGTCCGCTAACTATCCAATAGCCAATTATCCTCTGGCTGCATTATGTCTCGATTATAAGATGACGCTGGGCCGGTTCGGTATTGAAAGCAGTCTGTACAACGGTAAAGGGTACAACGGATGGAGTAAAGGTAAGCATCCGTTCACATTCAATCCCGCAAGGACGGAGTATTCAGTATAACGGAAATTAATTATCAAACAGAATATGGAAAGTGTTTTGGCGGTTTCTCTCTACATACTAACGGTGATATGCCTGATGTGGCTGGAGAGTGGAAGACCCGGAAAGGGAAAAGAAAGTCTCCCGAAGATGACGTTTGCCTGGTGGGGGTATGCAGAACGAAAGTTATGGAGTAGAGTTCGTCAGGAGGTAAACCTGTTAGTACAATACACCCGTACTTCTTCTGTGTTCAGTGAATGCAGAAATTATATGGGAGCAGGTGTGACGTGGATTTATGTTCCGGGTGGTCAGAAGCGGCATAGGCGGGCTTGTTCCTGTCTCCGCTCAGTTCAAATCGTGTAATGAAGTTGCCGGAGAAGTGACATATCGTTATTCGTTTAATCGGGATACATATATACAGCCGGCAATACATCTGATAAAGAATGGAGGAGGGCTTCATGAAGTTTTTCTGATAAGGATGGGGTATATATTGAATGGTGGAAGAGTCAGATAGTTGATGCGGAAACGATGTAAATGGTATCGGAGGGAAAAGAGTGGACCGGGATTTTAGGTTCAGCGATTTTAGGGCGGGAGAGGAGATATGCTGTCAGATTTAGATTGGGTGATAAAAGATTCTGAATGATAATTTTCTAAAAAGAGAAATAGAAACTCTCTAAACAAAAATGCATATATTTGTCTGATAAGTAACCATAAAAACACAAAAACATGAAAACTCGGGCATTACGAAGCTATCTATGCTTTACTTTACTGGCTACAGCCTTTCTGCTGGGACTGGCCGGCTGTGATAAGGAGGAATCCGAACCGTTAAGAATTGGAGACGATTCATTTAATAATATTGAAAATGGTGTCTGGACTGCTTATTATCCGAATACAAATCAGACGTCTATCGCCATTTATGGAGGAGTAAAACCCTATACCGTAAGTAGCAATTCTGATATCCTCAAAGTGAATATGGATAAGCTTTCGGATGCTTTCAACTACGAAACACTGGGCGTTGGTGATGCGGAAGTGACTATTACCGATGCGAAAGGAGAATCCGTCGGTTTAAAAGTGAAAATAGATTATCGGTCTGATAAAATGAAGATCGTTAAGCTGGATGCTTATGTGAAGGCGATAAGATGACGGTGGCTGCACAAAAGGAACTGAAAGAAAAAGCCTTGGCTTCCATTCCTGTAAAGCAGGAGGCGGTTATCAGTTTATATATACAAAGGATCAAGGGGGAATTGTATATGTCTATCCGGATAAATACGGTGAGAAATATAAAGAAGGGACTTTCACCCGTAGTTCTCTTGCGGTTGGGAATAGTTCATATCGGAAATATGAAATAAAGTTGGATGGTATGGAAAGGACATATATTGTTCAGAGATATTATCCGTCGAAGACACGAAGTGTGGCTATGGTGCCTTATGGCTTTTATGAGGATCTCCTGGATCAGTTTACAGATGACTATCCCGAAGTGGAAAGTGTATACACCATGCAGGTTGTCAGTGCGGTTTTCTGATCTTGAATGTATGAGAGAACCGGCCTGATAAGCAGCGGGAAGAAGGCTATGATCCTAAAAGTCGGGCCCACTCTCGGTTGGTTAGTGCCGGAAGCTGCTCGGTATCTGTAATAAAGGTTTCGGCCAGTTTGCGCTTTTCTTCTTGCAGTTGTATAATTTTCTCCTCTATGCTGCCTTGAGTGATAAAACGGTAAGCAATCACCTGATTGTTTTGTCCGATACGGTGGGCGCGGGCGATGGCCTGTGATTCGGCTGCCGGGTTCCACCAAGGATCGATAATGAATACATAGTCTGCCTGTGTCAGGTTGAGGCCTACACCTCCGGCTTTGAGTGAGATAAGAAAAGCCTGTATCTTGGGGTCACGGTTAAAGCGTGCTATTTCTTCCGGACGATTGGTTGAAGAGCCTGTCAGGAAGGCGTAATCCCATTTGCGTTTACGAAATTCACCGGCAACTAATTCCAGGTGTTTAACGAAAGAAGAGAAGATCAGAACTTTATGTCCTTCGCTGCGGAGCGTTTCGAAGGTTTCTATAATCTGATATAATTTACCCGAATCACCGATGAAATCGGGTAAAACCAATTGCGGATGACAGGAGAGTTGTCTTAGACGGAGGATTCCATTGAGTACCGTGAAAGATTGTTGTCCCTTCTCTGCAGTCTGTTCCAGTAAGATGTTCCGAAGGCTGTTCTTTTCATGTTGATAGAGTTCGTTTTGTCTTTCTGTCATATCGCAATAAACTACTTCTTCGGTTAATGATGGCAGTTCCGGGGTTACTTCCTGCTTACTTCTGCGTAGGATGAATGGTGTGATGAGCTGACGTAAGCGATCCTTCATTCGTTCGTCTCCTTGCCGGATGGCATTGATAAAATGCTTGCTGAAAGTGGTTTCATTTCCTAAAAGTTCGGGTTGAAGAAAATGAAATTGTGCCCAAAGGTCTTTCAGTGAATTTTCGATGGGAGTTCCTGTCAGGATCAGCCTGTGTCTGCTGCGTAGCTGTATGGCTGAACGAAACGTGAGGGATTCGCTGTTTTTAATGTTTTGACTCTCGTCAAGGACAATGCATTCGAATGTATATTGGCTTAAGGTTGCTATGTTGTTGCGCATCGTACCATAAGTAGTGAAAATCAAATGATAACGGTCGAAATATTTTTTCAATCGGGTAATTTCGTTGGGTGAACTTCCATTGTATTCCATCATTGACAGATTGGTGAAACGAGATGCCTCACGTTTCCAATTATGTAAAAGGGAGGTAGGTACGACTATCAGGGTACCGTGTAAGGGGGATATCCGGTTTTGCTTTTGAACCGGTTCCGGAATTTGTGGAACTTGGGGGGCGATCCGGGAGTTTTCTTCCTCTTTGCTTTGCATGGGAAAGAGTGAAAATTGTCCCTTTTCATCGAAGAATACTTGTTTTTGAGGGAGGCAACCCGAAGTGCTTTCCGCTTTTTTCAAATCGATTGTTTCCCGAATTGCTTCGGTTGTATTTCCCGGTTTGTAGACATATTGCAGGAGAGCGAGTGTCTGTAAAGTCTTGCCCAATCCCATATCATCGGCCAGGCATCCGCCAAATCCTTCAAGATAGAGGTTTGCCAACCATGAAAAGCCTTTCTGTTGATAAGAGCGAAGATTAGCCTTAAGCCCGATGGGTACGGGAATTTCTTTGCTCAGCAGCGTTTTGATGCTTGTGCTTTGTCGGTCTTTTTCTAAGATAGATTCTATTACACCGATAAAGGGGCGTTTCAGACGGATCGTTTTGTCTGATTCTTTGCCTGCTTCAAGAAGGTTGGCATACTTGCTGAACCATTCTTCGGGTAGAAGGACAATGTGTCCGTCGGGGAGGATATATTCTCTATTGCCTTCCAGTATGTTTTTTCGGAAGCGGCTGAAAGGAATTCTCTGATTGCCGATGACAACAGTGATGTGTAGGTCAAACCAATCGGGACCGTCTTCACAACTCTGTTCTATCCGGATTTCGGGAAGATAGTACGGTTTGTTTTGTGTATCACTGGACAAGACAAACTCTTCGAGCAACATTTGGCGATGGTGGCTGATCCATTCGGTAATGTTCTTTTCGGGAGCCGCGGATGATAGCTTGAAATGGGAGTCACTGATGCATTGCAAGCCGGCTTTCTGAAGCAGATGTACAGCTTTTCTTTCAGCGGTTGAATTACGCTGGAAATAGTGTATGACGATTTCCTCCTCTTCTTGCTCACGAAAGACAAATTTCCTGGTTTCATCGGAGGGCTGCGGTGAAAAGGACTGTTCGCCGTAACGAAAATCAAGCCGTAACAATGTATCGTTATAAATCGTATCTTCAAGATAGAGATAAGCATTACACGGACGTTTCTCTCTGACGACTTTTAATCCTTGTATACTGATGTCGTGATAACGTGCGAGAGGAATTATGATATTATCTATATATTTTTCGGTTAGTGAAGCATCTGCGCTGATACGTTCTTTTTTAGTGAAGGGTAACAAACGTGAGGCTTCGATGTGGCTAAAAGTATATAAATCCATACCCAGCAGCAGAGTGGCAGGATTTGAGGTAAGGACGACGACAGGTTTCTGCTCCATTAATGAAACCGGAGTATCATCATCGTAGCACTGCAACTGATAACTGAAGTGTTCTTCGGTTACTTTGAATGAAAAATGAGTTTTTAGGTTGTGAGGATGGACGCGGTACGCGTGGTGTTCATAAAGTTGTTTGCTGCCACTTGGCTTTTGATAGAACGGAAGCTGTCCGTTACATATCAGTTCTAGCATTTCCAAGAGCTTTTTCTCGATGAAAGGGCGGATTTGCTGCTTTAGTTTATTGCTGTCCTCGGTTAGTTTACGGAGGAATTTGGGAACTGTCTTCTCACGTGAATAGACTCCCATCAAATATTTCTCAGTATAGTGTGAAGCTATGTCGATAGCTTTTTGTTCCGCTTCATTCATTTTTTTCAGGGCATCGGGAGAAGCATGAAAAGCCTGTTCGATCACTTCCAACGTATTGTCCAAGGCCCGGCCGACGGTGTACGGTACGAGCAATAGTCCCAAAACAGGGTGCTCTACGAGTACAATGACAACTTGGTTCGTGGTAAGTGCTTCTTTCATTCTATCGGGTTTGGAGGATCAAAGATACGGGATTTTATGTAATTTTGCGGTATGATGGAAAAAAACAAACGAGTCTTGTTGGGAATGAGTGGCGGTACAGACAGTTCTGTGGCTGCTATGTTATTGCTTGAAGCCGGTTATGAAGTAACAGGGGTTACTTTTCGTTTTTATGAGTTCAACGGTTCTACTGAATATTTGGAGGATGCCCGTGCGTTAGCTGCTCGTTTGGGTATCGGTCATATTACGTATGACGCTCGCAAAGTTTTTCAAGAACAGATTATAGATTACTTCATTGATGAATATATGTCCGGTCATACTCCGGTGCCCTGTACTCTTTGCAATAATCAGTTGAAATGGCCCTTGTTAGCAAAAATCGCCGATGAAATGGGCATTTTTTATTTGGCTACGGGACATTACGTGAGAAAACAGTGGATAGATGGGAATTATTATATTGCACCTGCTGAAGATGTGGATAAGGATCAGTCCTTTTTCCTGTGGGGGTTAAGGCAAGAGATTCTGCAACGTATGTTACTCCCGATGGGTGGAATGACTAAGTCTGAAGCACGTGCTTATGCCGCCGGGAGGGGATTTGAAAAGGTCTCGAAAAAGAAAGATAGTATCGGTGTTTGTTTTTGTCCGCTCGATTATCGTAGCTTTCTGAAGAAATGTCTTTGTGATGAGTCCGGAGATAAGAACCGTAACATATACAGAAAAGTAGAGAGAGGACGATTCCTCGATGAAAGCGGCAATTTTATAGCTTGGCACGAGGGATATCCTTTTTATACGATTGGCCAACGTAGAGGATTGGGCATTCAGTTGAATCGTGCTGTTTTCGTAAAAGAAATCCATCCGGAAACGAATGAAGTGGTATTGGCATCCTTGAAATCACTTGAGAAATCAGAAATGTGGCTGAAAGATTGGAACATAGTGGATGAATCTCGTCTGTTGGGCTGTGATGATGTCATAGTGAAAATACGGTATCGGAAACAAGAAAACCATTGTTCGGTTACAATCACTCCTGAAGGGTTGCTACACATACGATTGCACGAACCTTTATCTGCTATTGCAGAAGGACAAGCTGCCGCTTTTTACAAAGACGGTTTGTTGTTGGGAGGAGGGATCATAACGATGACCGATCAACGATGAGTGGGCTGCGCTATTTACATTATATTCATCGTTGATCGTTCAAAACCACCGGTCGTTCATCACCGTTCATTCAAAGCAATCATTTCTTCAATATAATCTCTTGTATTGCTTAGTCTTGGAACTTTATGCTGACCGCCTAATTTTCCTTTCTTCGCAAGCCAGTCATGAAAGAGGCCCTTGCGTGCTACAATTACTTCTAATGGCTGGAGAGCAATATCTTTCCATCGTTTTGCTTCATAATCCGAATTGACCTCTTTCAGGGTAGCATCCAGTATCATTGCGAATTTCTCGATGGAATCGGGCATTTTGGCAAATTCAATAAGCCATTGATGACGGCATTTGGCATTTGCATCCATAAATACGGGAGCAGCAGAATATTCGCTGACCTGAGCTCCTGTTTCGGCGCAGGCTTTGGCAAGTCCTTTCTCGGCATTATCTACGATTAGCTCTTCGCCGAATGCGTTGATGAAGTGCTTGGTACGTCCGGTAATGACGAATTTATACGGATTCTTTCGGGTGAATTTTACTGTATCCCCAATCATATAGCGCCATAATCCACAAGAGGTGGAAATCACCATTGCATAGTTCTTATTTAATTCTACTTCTTCCAGGCAATAAGTACGGGGATTTTCTTTTTCTACATCCTCCAAAGGAATAAACTCGTAGAAAACACCATAGTCGATCATCAATAGCATAGACGGGTCGGAAAGGTCATTCTGTGTGCCGAAATAGCCTTCCGATGCATTATAAGTTTCGACATAATGCATTTTAGAAGAATGAATGACTTGTCTGTATTGTTCGCGGTAGGGGGTAAAAGCCACACCGCCGTGGAAAAATACTTCCAGATTGGGCCATACCTCTTCTAAGGTTTGTTTGCCTGTTTTCTCAAGGATACGCTTGATGAGTACCAGCATCCAGGAAGGAACACCGGAAAGGTTGGTCACATCCACCGGTATGGTACTGTTGGCGATAGCTTCAATCTTAGCCTCCCATTCGTCCATTAACGCGATTTGTTTGCTTGGCACGCGTATCAGGTTGATCAGTGGACTGACATTTTGAATCAATATGGCCGAAAGGTCGCCCACCAGGCTGTGGTTGGAGTTGAGGTTCGGGCTGTGGCTACCTCCCAGAATTAATCCTTTACCGGAAAAGAAACGACTTTCGGGGTTCATGCGAAAGTAGATTGCAGCTGCATCTTTTCCGCCCCGGTAATGAATATCCTCCAAGGCTTCCTTGCTGACCGGGAGGAATTTACTCTTATCGTTTGTTGTACCCGAAGATTTGGCAAACCAGCGTATCTCCGAAGGCCACAACAAGTTTTGTTCGCCCGCGCGGAGACGCTCTACATAAGGTTTAACTTCTTCGTAGGTTTGTATGGGGAGGCGATTTTTAAAGTCTTCGTAATTGCGGATAGATTTATAATCGTACTTCTTTCCCCATTCGGTATTTTCTGCTTGTTTCACCAGACGAGTCAATACCCGGTGTTGTATTTCTCCGGCTTGTGTATCGTAAAGATCTATTGCTTTTAAACGGGAATCAAAAACTTTGCTTATAATCTTTGTAATATTCATTGCTCTTTAACATATAATGTTTAGTCGTGCAAAAATAGCCTTAATTATCTTTTTTTTCTATCTTTACGACGGAAATAATAGTTAAAAGTGAGGATATGTCATGCTTTTGTATGTAATAGAGTAGCTTTTTTCTTTTAAATACGTAATATTCAATAAAAAAAGAGCAGCAATGAAGATCGGAATTCTTACATCAGGCGGCGATTGCCCCGGTATAAACGCTACAATTCGTGGGGTATGCAAAACAGCTATTAATCATTACGGGATGGAAGTTGTAGGGATTCACAGTGGTTTTCAGGGACTGTTGACGAAAGAAGTAGAATCGTTTACTGAAAAATCTTTGTCCGGATTGTTGAATTTAGGCGGTACCATGCTGGGAACTTCGCGGGAGAAACCGTTTCGTAAGCAAGGCATTATCTCGGATGTAGATAAACCTGCGTTAATACAACGTAATATTGCAGAATTGGGTCTTGATTGTGTAGTGTGTATCGGGGGGAATGGTACACAGAAAACCGCTGCAAAGTTTGCTGCGATGGGAATCAATATTGTTTCTGTGCCCAAAACAATCGATAACGATATCTGGGGTACCGATATCTCTTTCGGATTCGACTCGGCAGTGAGTATTGCTACGGATGCTATTGACCGGCTTCATTCCACGGCGAGTTCGCACAAAAGGGTGATGGTGATCGAGGTGATGGGACATAAAGCCGGTTGGATTGCTTTATATTCGGGCATGGCAGGTGGAGGCGATGTTATTCTGGTACCGGAGATACCTTACAATATTAAAAATATAGGAGATACGATTTTAAATCGCTTGAAGAAAGGAAAACCCTATTCGATTGTAGTGGTTGCCGAGGGCATCCAGACCGATGGACGTAAACGTGCTGCCGAATATATTGCTCAGGAGATTGAATATGAAACGGGTATTGAGACACGTGAAACTGTATTAGGTTATATTCAGCGTGGTGGGTCGCCTACACCTTTCGACCGTAACTTGTCTACCCGTATGGGAGGACATGCAACAGAACTGATCGCTAATGGACAGTTCGGTCGTATGATTGCTTTGAAAGGGGATGAGATATCTTCTGTTGCATTAGAGGAGGTAGCCGGAAAGTTGAAATTGGTGACCGAGGAACACGATCTTGTGGTGCAGGGACGCCGGATGGGAATCTGCTTTGGATAAACAGTGTCTGTATTTGGATTACACACTGATCTCTTCGGTTGATATAATTTCGTCGATCTGTTGATTTTCTGCGGTCAGAGACATTTCTGATTCGGGAGTCGTATCTTCTGCAGGTACATTATTCTGTGTTTTGGCTTCTTGTACACTTGCCATAAACTCAGGATCTCCTTTAATCTTTTTGAGGGTCATCTGTGCTGCATTCTGTTGGGATTCTTTTTTAGAGTATCCTGTTCCTGATCCACCGAGTATGCCTTCGATTCGCACTTCTGTCTGGAATACAGGATTATTTTCTTTGTCGAGGGACTGCTCAATCAATTCGAAAGAAACTTCCATCTTGTTTTTTTGACTCCATTCAATCAATTTTGACTTGAAGTTGACCTCCTTACGTGAAAGTTTATCCAAATCGATATAAGGTTCGATGATTCTTCTTTCCATGAACTGCTTGCAGCATTCATATCCGCGGTCAAGATAAATTGCACCGATGAAGGCCTCAAATGCATTGCCATACATGTAGCTGTTGTGGGAGGAAGAGCGTGTCGAATATTTGATGAGTTTATCCAAGCCTATTTCGACAGCCAGTTTGTTCAAAGTCTCACGTTGAACGATTTTAGAACGTGTATTGGTCAGGAATCCTTCCCTTTTACCTTCGAAGTGTTGATAGACAATATCTCCTACGATGGCGTCAAGGATGGCGTCACCGAGGAATTCCAGGCGTTCATTGTTCAACGGACGTCCTTTTTCCGAACGTACTGCCGTTGATTTATGCAGTAGAGCCTGCTCGTACAGCCTGATGTTGCAGGGATAGAACCCGAGTATACGGTAAAAACAAGAATAAGACTCTCTATCCTTGCGGAACAGGAGTCTTATCTTATCTATTTTATTACGTAACACGACTTTATTCAGCGTATTTCTTGAAGATTACACAAGCATTGTGACCGCCGAATCCGAATGTATTCGAAAGGGCAACATTAATTTCGCGTTTCTGTGCTTTGTTGAACGTGAAATTAAGATTATAGTCAATGTTCTCGTCATTGTCACCTTCGGCATGATTGATAGTCGGAGGAACGATGCCGTTCTTAATAGCCAGAATACTTGCAATTGATTCTACCGCACCGGCAGCGCCCAACAAGTGACCTGTCATTGATTTGGTTGAACTGATATTCAACTCAAAAGCATGTTCACCAAATACTTCTTTGATTGCTTTGGCTTCCGATATATCTCCGACCGGAGTAGATGTTCCATGAACATTGATGTAATCCACTTCTTCAGGACTCATCTCTGCGTCTTCCAGGGCATTCTTCATCACCAATTTTGCACCGAGTCCTTCCGGATGAGATGCTGTCAGGTGGTGAGCATCAGCAGACATACCTACGCCGGCAACTTCTGCATAGATTTTTGCGCCACGGGCTTTTGCATGTTCCAGTTCTTCAAGAATCAAACATCCACCACCTTCACCCATTACAAAGCCGTCACGGCTTGCACTGAACGGACGAGATGCAGATTGTGGTTCGTCGTTACGAGTTGACAATGCATGCATAGCATTGAAACCTCCTACACCGGCAGCTGCGATAGCGGCTTCCGAACCACCGGATACAATCACGTTTGCCTTACCCAGACGGATCAGGTTGAATGCATCGGCGATGGCGTTAGTAGAAGTTGCACATGCAGAACAAGTTGCGTAGTTCGGGCCGTGGAAGCCATACATAATAGAAATCTGTCCGGCAGCAATATCTGAAATCATCTTAGGGATGAAGAACGGATTGTACTTAGGACCGTTTTCTTTGTGAAGGGCGTAATTACTCGTTTCCTCCTCAAATGTACGTATACCACCGATACCGGCACCAAAAATAACGCCGATTCTGTTTAAATCCTCATTTTCGATATCAAGACCCGAGTCTGCAACTGCTTCTTTGGCAACGGCAACGGCATACTGTGTGTACAGGTCCATTTTACGAGCCTCTTTGCGGTCGATATATTGAGTTGCATCGAAGCCTTTAACTTCACATGCAAATTGAGTCTTGAATTGCGATGCATCGAAATGAGTAATAGGTCCTGCTCCACTAACCCCGTTCACGAGGTTCTCCCAGAATTCCGGGACATTATTGCCAACAGGAGTAATGGCGCCCAGACCTGTTACTACAACTCTCTTTAATTCCATACTGATGAAATCGAATTACTTAGCGTGTTCTTCGATGTAAGCTACAGCATCCTGTACTGTGCCAATCTTTTCAGCTTGGTCATCAGGAATAGAGATACCGAATTCTTTTTCGAATTCCATGATAAGTTCTACAGTGTCAAGAGAATCAGCTCCCAGGTCGTTAGTGAAGCTTGCTGTTTCTGTAACTTCTGATTCTTCTACGCCCAATTTATCGACGATAATCGCTTTCACTCTTGATGCAATTTCAGACATAACTTTAAGTTTTTAATTAATAATTAGTTTTATTTCTTTAAATTTGCGGTGCAAAGGAATAAATATTTATCGTCCTGCGCAAATTTTTGATTAAATAAATGCAATCTTTTGCACATTTTTCACTGTTTTGTGCACTAAAAGGTCTGATTATGGGAAAAAACATCGCTATTTTTGCTTCCGGCTCCGGTACAAATGCTGAAAACATTATCCGGTATTTCGAAAAAAATGCTTCTGTCAGAGTGAGATTGGTTCTTTCTAACAGGAAAGATGCGTATGTTTTGGAGCGTGCATGTCGTTTAGGAGTGCCTTATAGGGCTTTTCCGAAGTCTGATTGGGAAGCTGCGGAGTCCATCTTGGATTTGCTGCGTAAATATCAGATAGACTTTATTGTGCTGGCCGGTTTTCTGTTACGTATTCCGGATGCACTTTTGCATGCTTATCCTGATAAAATTATAAATATTCACCCTGCACTTTTACCTAAATTTGGCGGAAAAGGGATGTATGGCGACCGGGTACATGAGGCGGTGGTAATGGCAGGTGAGTCCGAAAGTGGGATTACTATACATTATATAGATGAGCATTACGATGAGGGAAGTACTGTTTTTCAGGCAAAATGCCCGGTACTTCCCGGAGATACCCCTGCGGATGTGGCTAAAAAAGTTCATGCATTGGAATATGAATGGTTCCCCAAGATCATAGAGCGCGTTGTAAACAGCTTATAAGATGATCGGAGACATTCTCCACAGATTATATCCATGATTATTTAGTTATTACGATCCGATACGCACCTTCCTCTCTTCTTAAAGGATAGTCTCCCCGAAGTTGTTCGAAGAGCCCCGGGTGAGATTTCAGGGCATCACTGTCTCTGCGAGGATCGTAAATCATAAGGGATGCCTCTTCATAAGTTGCAGTAGAAATCAGTTTATTCTTCGGTTCCGGAGGAGTAATCCGATAGTCGGTTTCTATCCGGAAGAACCGGCATAAGGCTTCGAGTGACATTCGGGTTGCATTTGCTTTTCCGTCCGCTGAATATCCGGCGATGTGGGGAGTACCTATAATTACTTTCTCCAGCAGTTCAAGGTCGATATCCGGTTCATGTTCCCATACGTCAATGACAGCATCAGACAGAATGCCGGACCGGAGAGCTTCAAGCAGCGCTTCTGTTTCGATGACTTCACCGCGTGAAGTGTTCATGATTACCGCTCCTTTTTTCAGTGAATGGAAGAAATGCTTGTCCGCCAAATGATACGTTTTATATTTCCCTTCCTTATATAAAGGTACATGGAAAGTGATAATATCGCATTTTTCGGCTATGCTTTTTAAAGAAGCGAACATTGTACTTTCTTCTCTCTCTTCTCTCGGAAGGTCATTCAGCATCACTTGTATTCCTAATTTTCGGGCTACATCAGCTACTTTGCTTCCTACATTTCCCACACCTACAATACCGATGGTCATTTGATTCAATTTCATACCACGGGTCTGCTGTAAGATAAATAGTGCGGATTGGATATACTGTGCTACGGAAGCCGAATTACATCCCGGAGCATTAGTCCATGTGATGCCGGCTTCACGGCAATAAGCCGTATCGATGTGGTCAAATCCGATCGTGGCAGTTGCGATGAACTTTACTTTGCTTCCGGCAAGCAGTGAACGATCACAACGGGTGCGTGTACGGATGATTAACGCATCGGCATCTTGCACTAGTTCAGGCGTAAAATCTTTTCCGGGGGCGTATATTACTTCGTCCGCTATTTGTTCGATAGCTTCTCTGATGTAAGGTATTTTGTTATCTACAATTACTTTCATGATTGGTCAGGGGTTTGCATGCAAAGGTAGGAAATAAAAAGCAGGAAAGATTGGCTATATGGAAAATATTGCATAGATTTGCCCGGTAATGCGCATTACGATAAGTTTGAACTTAGACAATTTATATTCATAATGAAGTGTATCCACATTATTACTCCGGTAAAAGATTCTATCGAGTTGACGTTGCAAACGGCTGAAGCTATTTTAAAATCAGATTTCACCGTTCCTTTTCATTACACTATTTACAATGACTTCAGCACCGATGAAAATACGAAACAATTGAAGGAGGCATCCCTTAAGATGGGATTTGAATTGGTCAATCTGTCCGAGATCACTTCTCATCCTTCTCCCAATTATTTGCTGGTGCTCCAGATGGCACAAGAGAAGGCCATTGCCGCCGAAGCGGGATTGTTGATCGTGGAATCTGACGTGATTGTGAAGAAACATACTTTACAGTCTCTTTTTGATGGTGCGCAGGCTCGCAAAGATTGCGGTATAGCTGCCGCGGTGACAGTAGATGAACATGAGGTGATCAATTATCCCTATTTATATGCAAAAGGCAAAGAGAATCAAGTCTTCCCGGAGAAGAAGCATCTTAGCTTCTGCTGCTCTTTGCTGACGACTGACTTTTTACGTGCTTTTGATTTCCATTCTCTGAACCCGGAGAAAAACTGGTTTGATGTGACCATTTCTCATCAGGCTCTTGAAAAGGGTTTTGTTAACTATCTGTTTACTACCTTGACTGTTTGGCACCGTCCGCATAGTAGCCGTCCGTGGAAACAGTTGAAATATACTAATCCGCTTAAATATTACTGGTTGAAATTTACTAAAGGATTAGATAAAATTTGATGGTATGACAAAGAGGCTGACGAAAATTGGTGTAAACCCTGATTTTCAGGAATTATCTTCGTTTGTACATGAGCTCCCTACTGTATTCGAAACAGGGGGGAAAGTGATTTACAAAGGACGTAACGAGCTTAAAGAGTTTGATGTAGAGGGTAAGAAGCTGATTGTAAAGTCCTACCAATTACCTCATCTGTTGAATCGTATTATCTATAATTTTTTTCGTGCCTCAAAGGCCAAACGTTCGTATTCCTATGCTTTGATGCTCCGTAAATTGGGTATCGGATCACCGGCGCCTGTGGGATATTATTCTACAGGTTCATGGCTTTTGTTCGGTAGAAGTTATTTTGTGTGTTTGAAGTCAGATTGTCCTTATACATATCGTGACTTTGAAAAAACGGTGTTTCCGAATCAGGAGCAGATCTTACGTGCCATAGCCCGGACTACAGCCATGTTGCATGAGAATGGACTGTTGCACAAGGATTACTCTGCCGGTAACATTCTTTTTCGAACAATTGATGAAAAAGTAGAAGTGGAGATCATCGATTTAAACCGTATGCGTTTTGGAAATGTGGGTATAGAAGCGGGATGTAAAAATTTTGAGCGTCTTCCCGGTACTCATGAGATGTTTGCCATATTAGCCGAAGAGTACGCCAAAGCTCGTGGCTTTGACGTACAAACTTGTTTGAAACTTATTGAGCAAGCTCATAGTCTTTCAGATTAATATATTTTGATTTTTTTATTCCTGTTATGTAGAGGAGTCTTTTGAATCCGGTGATGACACGTGTCTGAAAGTCAATAATAGGACGTGTTCCTTTCCATGGTGTCATGTCGAGGTATTTAAAATATTCTTGTTTCAAAGGGTGCATACTGTCATAATTCCATGGCTTTTTATTGGTATAATGAAGAATTGCCGGGTGCAGTAAAGCTTCTTTTAAGCCGCTATGCTCTTTCACCTTGTGGCTGTAAGTTCGGCGGTAGAACGTGTCTTGCACATTCCAGCGGAAAGGTACGAATAATTTGTCCTTATACAACAGTGCATTGAGAAGATCTTGATCATTGAACCGGATACGATCGGAATGTGCCAGAAAATACTGTTCGCACATTTCGTCTATTTTGTGTTCCCTCCAATACTTCAGGTTGATCAATAATACTCCGGCATTAAAATAAGAGTACTTCTTGTCGTATTGCAAACGGGAATAGTATTCCTCTTCGTCACTACCGATATCTTCTATACATCCTATTGCATATTGCGTAATATCTGTATTCCAGAATTCACTTATATCATTCAGGACCACAATGTCACAGTCTATATATAGGATTTTGTCAATATTTACAGGCAGTATCCGGGATAAGAGACAACGATAGTATGTTGCAATCGAAATTCTGTTTCCACTTTTCTTGATGGAAAAATTGTTTAAAAGATCTTTTTCCGGGAAATAAAAACAGATTTTGTTTCCGTATGACTCTGCAATGCTGGAAAGTGCTTTTTGATCGGCCTCCGGCAAAGTACTGGCTATGATATGAACACAAAATTCAGAATTACGATTGTTGGCGAACAATGAAGTCAGGGTTACAGCACAGTGAATCGTAAAGTTAGAGTCGATGTTACATGCAATGTGTATCATGGTGATTGAGTTTATGGTTTGTAGTTATTACATTTCTCCGCTTTGTCCAGTCGCTTTGAAATATTTGTCTAAAACAAGAAGTGAAATGAGTCTTTCCCGTTTCTTGTTCTGGAACTGTTTTATATATTCGTGGGCATGATCGATTATTTGTTGAGCCTTTTCCGGATGGTTTATGTAATAAGTGAGTTTCTCTTCAAAATCAGAGAAATCATTCTTGATTTCGATGTAATGGTAGTCGGGAATTAGTTTTCCTTCCATAAACCAGGTTTCGCAAGTAGGGCGGGTCATCACCGCAATAGAGTTGGAAGACATGACCCATTTCAGGTTAGATGCAACATCGTTCCCTTCAAGTGACAGAATAAATTTGTATTCCAGATGTTCCCGGATCGTCTTCTTGGCAACCATCCATTCCTGAGGTATGCCTGCTTCGTGACCTACTACTCCGCAGTCGCATAGAGGATGATTTATATACATTTTTATAAATTGAGTCCGGATACGACTGTCACGGATCTTACCACGAAAAATGGCACAGTCCTTTTTGGTTGTGAAAGATCTTTTATCATTTACAAACATAAAATGGCGAAGTGCATCTAATTTTAGGATAACGGAGTTTTGGTTATCACCGGCCAACAATCTGCTTTTTACAATGGTGGGTGAATCCGGTGTGAAATAAACATCTCCCGGACAATATTGCCATCTTAAATCAGGACTGAACCAACGTGTATATTCTCTGGCATCAAAAAAGTAGGCCTTGTGAAAGTATGACATTTTGTAGCTGCCTAACTTTCCTCTGTATATCAGATACCTGATTTTATTTTCTACATGCGTTCCCTGCGGGATGGGATGATTATTTCCGGATAACCTGTTATAATAACTAACACGCTCTTCAATATAGGCCCTGTCCGGACGTTTTGATAGTTGGGCGATTGTTCTCTTCAGCTGCATTCTATAAAGATAGGAGGGAATAGCCATCTTCAACATATCATAAGCGAAGTAGATGAATTTAGGCGGTTTCCCACTACGCAATTTATATACCAGACTGTCACCCATTTTTATTCTTGTTTTAAGTATTTACTTACTCCGTTTTCGCAGTACACTATATTCTTTTCATTGTTTTTCCGGAAATATTCTGCATTCTTCTGGTCACTTTCCATGCTTTCGTGTCCATGCCACAAATGATATACGATGCCGGCGAACCTTAAAGAACGTTTTTTGCAGCCTTTCCGTTGTAAACGGTGAGTCAGGTCATCATCTTCTTTTCCCCAGCCTTCAAAAAATTCATCATATCCGTTAATTGCCAGAAAATCGGATCTCCAGAAAGACATGTTGCATCCCAGTCCGGAAGATACGTTCTTTTTGTATCTGTCAGCAAAGAAATTAGAAACCGGTGTAGAGTGAATTGCTGTCTCAGCCCTGTTTTGTATACCGATTGTCCAAGGATAAATTCTTCGGTTTACTCTTGATTTACAGATTTCTTCTGTTAGTTTCTGCCCCAGATTCACTCTGGTTCCCCTCAAATAATGTCCTGGTTTCGCTAATCGTTTGTGGTCTTCTACAAATTTGTTGTGGAGGAAGATATCTCCATCTATTTCAATGATATAATCTCCTGTTGCTGCCGCAACAGACTTGTTGCGCATCATAGCCAAGCGAAAACCTTTGTCTTCTTGCCATAAGTGTATAAGAGGCACCGGGAAATCCTTTTTGAAAGACTCTATTAAATCTTTGGTTTCTGAAGTGGAGCCATCATCGCCAACAATGACCTCGTCGGGCATAACGGTTTGGAAACGAACACTGTCCAGGCATACGGACAAAGCCTCCGGTCGATTGTAAGTAGAGATAATAAGAGTTGTTTTCATCTTAGTTCAGTTATTATTTAAAACCGGAAAAAGCTTTATGTTACAGCTTCTTCCAAGGTGAGGATGATACAAATGTAATACTTATTTTGAAATAAAGGACTTTTATATTGCTCTTATTGTTTAGATATAAAGAATTGATCTCATAGCCGTAGCCAAAGAGGTTGCCACTCGTCTTACAAAGAAGAATTCTGTTGTCGATTTTACCGTTCTTGCCGGAATATATTTTCTGTAGGTGATAATTACTGAGGCATATACATTAAAATAATTATATACGAAAAAGCGTCTTAGGGTGGCTGCAACTCCTATTTCCCAATTCCTTAAATAATCATAAGTATGTGCTATTTCGAAAGCATCATTGATATACTTATTCTTTAACGAAGAAGGCGGCAAAATAATAATGTGATTAATAAAATGAAACGTTTTTTGAACCAACTTTTTGGGCTTCCTTACTTTTATGTTATTTTCGGCAGCAAACTGAAATTGCCCATGTAACGCTTGCAAATATTGAAACTCTTTGAGCGGATTACGTGTGCTGTTTGTAATGCTGCCCGGTCGGGTCCGATAATGGTATTTAGGAGTCTGCAATAAAACGATTTTCCGGGCTTTATGAAATATTTTATAACATAAAGCTATGTCTTCAAAACTCCATCCTACCGGAAAACGGAGTTCTGTAAACAATTCACGTTTGAATAGTTTCTCCCAGATATAATTTTGGATTATTTTGTCTTCAATTAAAGTCGCTATTGCTTTTTGAGAACTAAAAATCTTTGTCTTTTTTGATTTATATTTTACTTTTGTTCTGTTGGGCAGTTCTGTATAGTGTGTACAAATTGAAATATCAGCTTGCTGCTCGTCTATCAAGCGATATAGGGTCTCGTACATATCCTCATCAACCCAGTCGTCGCCATCAACAAAACCGATGTATTCTCCCGTAGCCACGTCTAACCCTGCATTACGTGCATCGCTGAGTCCTCCGTTTCTTTTATGGATAACTTTAATCCGTTCGTCTTGTTCGGCAAATTCATCGCAGATAACAGGCGAATGATCGGTTGAGCCGTCATCTACCAAGATGATTTCAATATTTTTGTAGGTCTGATTGATTAAGGATTGTATGCATTCAGAAGCATATTCTGCTATATTGTATATAGGCACAATGATGCTAATAAGCGGCAGAGGTTTATTTACTTCCATTCTTTTAAGCAGGTTTAGGTAATTGCTATATTCTATATTTTATATAGTTTGTGCAAAGATAGAACGTTTATATTAGAATGTTACTAAAAAATGGAGAAAAGTGGGATACTTTTATAATATTTAGAGGTTCTAAAACTAAATTGGGGTCTAAATGTAAGTGTAACAGCACTGTTTGTTCTTGTCGGCGAGTTATAATTTTTGCTATATGTGACTTTGATTGGAATTAATAGGGGGATAGCTTTTGTAGTGGAGAGTGATTGAAAATGGAATGATCTGTTTTAATATATTGGTTATTATTTCGATAACAAATGTTAGTTATTGGGCTTGAAGTAAGAAATATAGTGTAGGTTTATGCGATGATTTATAAATTCACTAAAGATTTTCTGTTATCTTTGTGCCCTAAACATAAATAAGATATAATGAAGGAATTCTTTCAACTCATGCGGCGGTTTGTGTCGCCTTACAAGAAATTTCTGGGATGGGCTGTATTCTTAAACTTGCTGTCGGCTGTTTTAATATATTTTCGTTTACTTTATTGATTCCGATTCTTCAGATTCTTTTCAAGATGGACAATAAAGTCTATGAGTTTATTCCTTGGGATGCTGCGGAGAGGGCTTGAAGGACATCGCTGTGAATAATTTCTATTATTATGTGACTCGGATGATTGAAATAAACGGTCCTTCTCTTACATTGCTGTTTTGGGTTTGTTCCTGGCATTCATGACTTTATTGAAAACATCGTGCTATTTTGCTTCTTCCGCAGTGATGATTCCTTTGCGTACGGGAGTCGTTCGTGATATCCGCATCATGGTTTATTCTAAAGTGATGAGTTTACCATTGGGTTTCTTTTCAGAAGAGCGCAAGGGAGACATCATTGCCCGTATGAGTGGTGATGTGGGTGAGGTTGAAAACTCGATTACAAGTTCATTGGATATGTTGATCAAGAATCCGATTCTGATTGTCATGTATTTTGGAACGTTGATTATCACCAGTTGGCAACTGACTTTGTTTACATTGTTAGTGGTTCCGGGTATGGGATGGATCATGGGTAAAGTAGGTAAAAAATTAAAGAGGCAATCACTTGAGGCGCAGGCTAAATGGAGTGATACGATGTCTCAACTTGAAGAAACTTTGGGGGGACTCCGTATTATTAAGGCTTTTATCGCCGAGCAAAAAATGATAAATCGTTTTACGGAATGCAGTAATGAGTTTCGTGACGCTACCAATAGGGTTGCCATGCGTCAGGCATTAGCACATCCGATGAGTGAATTCTTGGGCACATTGCTTATTGTGGTTGTATTGTGGTTTGGCGGATCACTGATATTAGGAAATCACTCTTCCATTGATGCTCCTACATTTATCTTTTATATGGTAATTCTTTATAGCGTTATCAATCCCTTGAAGGAATTTTCGAAAGCCGGATATAATATCCCTAAGGGACTGGCTTCTATGGAGCGTGTCGATAAGATACTGAAAGCAGAAAATAAGATTGTGGAGATTCCGAACCCGAAACCGTTGAATGGGTTGGAAGAACAAGTCGAGTTCAAAGATATTTCTTTCAGTTATGATGGGAAGAAAGAAGTACTTCAACATATTAACCTGACTGTACCCAAGGGTAAAACCGTTGCTTTGGTTGGGCAGTCCGGTTCAGGAAAGTCTACGTTGGTAGATTTATTGCCACGCTATCACGATGTGCAGGAAGGGACGATTACTATAGACGGAGTCAATATCAAGGATGTTCGTATCTCTGATTTGCGCAGCCTGATAGGAAATGTCAATCAGGAAGCTATTTTGTTCAATGATACATTCTTCAATAATATTGCTTTCGGCGTTGAGAACGCGACTATGGAGCAGGTGATTGAGGCCGCCAAAATAGCCAATGCACACGATTTTATCATGGAGAAAGAAGACGGTTACCATACTAATATCGGTGACCGGGGCAGCAAGCTCTCCGGGGGCCAACGCCAGCGCATCAGCATAGCCCGTGCCATTTTGAAGAATCCTCCCATTTTGATTCTTGACGAGGCTACTTCCGCTTTGGATACTGAGTCAGAGCGTTTGGTACAGGAAGCGCTGGAGCGTTTGATGAAAACACGTACGACGATTGCTATTGCCCACCGCCTCTCTACCATCAAAAATGCAGATGAAATTTGTGTGCTGTACGAAGGGGAAATTGTAGAACGCGGAAAACACGAAGAATTATTGGCTAAAAACGGATATTATAAACGACTGAATGATATGCAGTCACTATAGACATGACAAAAAAATGGCAATATTTATGTAGATGCCTTTTAGTATTAGTTTTTATAGGAGGAGTTATCCCCGCAAAGGCGCAACTGGTAGAGCGAGTTTGCCGTACCGATTATAAAATAAGCCCCGAACGAAAAGGAGAACTTCTTCTGGAGTTGGACAATATCAGCTTTTTCAAAGACAATGAATTTGCCGGTACAGTGATAAAAGGCTATTCATTGCCGGGACTCTGGATACAACCCAAATTTGTATATTATCCTTTGAAGAATATCAAATTGGAAGGAGGAGTCCATATGTTGTGGTTTAGTGGGGCTTATCGATATCCGAGTGTTTCTTATCAAGACATAGCACTGTGGAAAGGTGAACAATATCAGAAAGGTGCTCATCTTTTGCCTTTTTTCCGGGCACAAATATCGATGAAATCAGTAGACTTGATTTTAGGGAATATATATGGAGGCTCCAATCATGGACTGATTGCACCTTTGTATAATCCGGAGTTGAATTTGACTGCCGATCCGGAGACGGGTTTTCAGGTATTGGCAGGTGCTCCCTGGATCGATCTGGATGCTTGGATTGATTGGCAGAGTTTTATCTTTCGGGATGATACTCATCAGGAAGCTTTTACTGTCGGATTATCTACACGGTTCAAGTTGAATGCCCCTTATTTGACTTTTCAAAGTTATACCTTGCTTAAAATAAAGAAATACAGTATATTACGAAATATATCGTATGCTTTCATTTTGATTCTTCTGTAATCCAGAATACTGTTGTATATGTGAAACTTAAAATTTTATAGCTATGAAAAAATTAATAAAGAAACCTATTGTTAACAGAGAAATAATGCGAAACTATTTCTCTACTATCGGGCTTATCCCTACGGTGAAGTCTAAAAGATGATGTTAATAATTTAAGTGTTCAGAACTGAAAAAAGCGATATTTGGTATTGTGCCAAGTATCGCTTTTTTGTTGCCTTAATTATCTGTTTTTGGGATAGAATCTCATAATTCATATTTTACGCTAGTTTTTATAATGATTTTTGCTATATTTGAAGATGGTAATGTGTTATTTAAAGCTTTATGTTTATGAGAATCCGAATATTGCATTTTATATTATTTAGCTGTCTTGTTATTGGTTTGCACTAGTAAATCTTCCAAAGGGAATGGTAAACTTTGACAGTATTCAAATAGTAAAGCCGATTGCAGAAACTATTGATGTACCGAATGCAGAAACTATTCATGTGAATTATGAAACACCAGTGTCTATTAAATATGTGCCAGTGGTAGAAGAGGAAAAAACAGATATTTATCAAATAGCAACAGATATACCGCCAGAGTTTCCCAAAGGGAATAAAGCAGTGTTAGATTTTATCTATGATAATCTGCAATATCCAAGTGAAGCATTGGAAAAGAAAATACAAGGAAAAGTTGTAATACAAGCTGTTATAGATGAAAGCGGTTCAATAACACAACCTAAAATACTAAAAAGTATATCACCCTCTTTAGATAAAGAAGCATTACGGATTGTCTCAATTATGCCTAAATGGAAAGCTGGAAAACTAAATGGAGTACCCGTTAAAGTTAAGATGGCATTTCCAGTAATATTTAAACTACCTAATGACGATAATGTTTTAAAAACAGATAGTGTTATTAAATCAATAGAAGAATGAATATGCAGTATAGCTTATTATAAAATTTTGAATATATGAAATTTTATTATATATTATCATTAGCATTTTGTATTTGTAGGATGCACACAGCAAACAGTAAATAATTCAGTTGAATGTTTTACTATCAAAGAATCCGGTTCAAGTCTTGTATATTGTAGTGACACATTAAAATCAAAATCCAGATGGAAAAATAAAGGACATTATACTGTAGAAACTAAAGAAGTTTGCTATTGTATCAAATCCGAAACATCTTTCTTTGGGCTATGATTCAGCTTGGAACTTGGAAAAATGGGAAAATAGCCAATGGATAATACTTGACAAGAAAAACATACTAATTATTTTGCAGAATTGCTTTTCTTGCTGCTTACTACTATTGTTTTAGTTTTCCCATTGAATATTATCCTATAACAAAAGGTAAGTATCAGTATAACTAAATCCTTATGGGATAAGGATAGAGAAATTAAGTTAAATGCCATGTTTGAAATCAACTGAATAGAATAGATATAATAAAAGCCAACTTATCCGTTGTTTGAAGTGCATACTTCAAATGGGTAGGTTGGCTTTTTGCATTAGTTATAGTTTCACTAGACTATTCCCATTTGAAAGTATAAATTGTGGTTTCCGTCCTTGTATCATCAATGTCTAAGCGTTTGTAGGTAGATACCTCAGTACAGCTTTCCACATATCCGTCTTTATCAAATGTATAGGTATATTGTTCTGTTTCTTCGTTGTATTCATCTTTACTATATACTTTGTCTGGAAGCTGGTTGCATCTCATTCCTGCCAATTCGGGATGTGCTTCTAATAACGGACGCAAATCATCCACACTCCATACCATTATCGGGAGATAGCCTTTACAAGTTTTTCCGCTATAAGACAATTCGTGAATATCTTCATCGCTAAAGCTCCATGCCATTTTAGTTAATTTTTCACCTTGCCATGTGTAAGACAGATAGTCCTCTTCGTCATATTGCAATTTTACTAGCTGATTGTTTGCATTATAAGTAAAGTCTGTATTATCTAAATCTCCTCCGTCACTATCAGAAGTATGTGTTATCAATCCATTTTCTAATGTATATGTGATTGCCTCTCCATTTCTGCTTTCAATGATTTTGTTTGCTCCCCAAGTGACTGTATAAGTACTGGTGTGTGTACTACCATCGTATCGTTCTGTGTTTGTAGCTGATACTAGCTTACCATTGCTATCGTAGGAATATTCAGTAATAGATACCTCATCTTCGTATGTCATTCTTAATTCAACAAGTTGTTTTTGATTGGTAATCACACCATCATCATTTTTACTAGGTTCATCATCACTGCAAGAAGTGAAATTCATGCTCATTACTACGGCTAATAAAGCCATTCCAATTAATCTAAAAGTTTTCATTTCTGTTTGATATTTAAGTTATTAATTATGTTGATTAAATCACTGGATATTATTTATAGCGTCTAAGTATTCTGCTTCTTAATCTAATATCAATTATCATAGCAATGATACTAAAAAGTAATATTGAAGAACAGAATGTAAAAAGCATATCTATAAAACTTCTAAGGCTATGTGTTGGAGGATAATAAATAATAAACAGAACTGTATATATCACGAATATACTCCCTGCAATTATGCCGAATTTTAAGTAATAGTTACAACTCTTCAAAATTTCCTCTTCTCGTTCTTCCTCTTTTCTTCGTCTCCTTTTCTGGTCTATCTGAAATTCTCTTCTTTCTTTTTGTTTGGTTTCTTGTTGTTTCAACAAGATTCTTTTTTCTTGCTGCCTTTCTTCTATACTTCTACGCTCTTTGTTCTCAAAATAGGCGGTAAGCTCTTTTAGTGATTTTGGATGAAAGAAGTTGCTTTGATTTTCTTCTATCATAAAGACAAACCTCTCTGTTCCATCTTGTTGCAAGGCAAATATAACATCATCCTTGAATGATGGATGAAGCATATAAGATTGTTCTTTGAAAGAAATTACTAAGGAATTGTTCGCAGAAATATATTGCCACGTAGCATTTATAACACTACCATTTACAGAGGTAATTAGAGAGCCGTTTTCTTGAAAGATATATAACTCCTTATCTCCAGAATCATTAAATATCAACCAAGACTTATTACATAGAATAGTCTTAACATCCAGATTTTTACTGAATCTGTTGTATCTGTTAGGAATATCCAATAAGTAGGCTTTCATCTTGTTTAAATCCATGCTTCCCAGTTTCCAGATAGAAGCGGATAAAAATAAGGCGTGGAAACTTTAACTTATTATTCCACTTAGGCTCTGGACTGCCCTGACTGTATAATAAGCAAAGTCCACGCCTAATGATATGATATTCCTATAGCTAGGATATAAAATACCATAGACGCAGACGCTTCTTGCTCATTATCCACAGTCAAGAATTGTCCAGATTCAAGTGAAGGATAACTTTGCTAAACGCCCTTTTACTAAAATATGTCCTTCCAGTGTCTTAACACATTAAGACCTCTGAAATTGCTGCAAAGTTAATGAAAGGTTTTGAATAGCTAAAGATAAAACACTGATAAATGCAGTTCCAAGTGTTCCAAAACATATCTGTAGTAAGTAATTAGCTAGTATCAGCTTCTTTTAGTTGTAGCTTCATTGCGGTGTAAAAATTAGAGGTGGGCATATAAGACGGAACTCATACTTACTGTTAGCTAGAAAGATTATAGCTAATATTGCAGATTGGCACGACCATTCAAACCTTATTAGTAGTTCCCAAAAATCACACATACCATAAACTACAAGCCGTACCATGCCTTTTTAAAAAGACAGTTTTCACTTCATTTCGGAACTGGATTGCATAGGACTATCAGAATGTGACAAAACTTTCTATTTCTGTAAATGGTTCAGAAATTTCAAACTTTGTCACATTCCAATAGATTAGAAACTTAGACAGTCATAAGTATTTAGTAGTTCTTCCTGCCTTAAACCTAAATATCTTTTAGTAATGGTTACACTGGAATGATTAAACAGTTCCATAAGTTTAACTAAGGCTAGTTCTGAATTATCACTATTCATATTATAAACTTGTCTGCCAAAAGTCTTTCTAAGTGAATGACAGCTAAAGTTCTTAATCTTTAATTTGTACTTCTTTTTCACCTCTTTTAGTATCACATTGATTCTTTGGATAGTGAAAACAGTTCCTTTTTGGCTCACTAAAATAGGTGAGTTAATCCCTATTGGCTTTATCTGTTCATAACATTCTTTAATGTGCTGCCCAAGTTGGGCATTTATCCTAATAGTTCTCACCTTATTTGTCTTTTTCTCTATTACTGTAAATTCACTGGTATTTAATATCTGTTTCCATCTCAAAGCTAGAATATCAGATATTCTTAAACCTGTGAAACACCCTAAAGCTATAAGAAGTGAAATTTTGTAATTCCCATCTTTAGCCAATTTTCTTATTAAATTCATTGCATCAGACCAAACTAAATAATCTGCTGTAGTGCTTGAATATTTTAAACTCATAATGTTCTGTTTTATATGTAAATAAATAAAAGTGAATGTTTCACCATTACCAATATACTAGCCAATTAGCTAACATGTTGATTTATAGCAAAACATTCACTTTGTATATTAGTGAGTATTTATGATTGTATATAAATAAAGATGGATAAAATCAGTATCAGCAAAAAGGGATTTATAATACCAATTATTATTAGTAACAGTACTACTAGTATGCTCCATAGTACTAGTTTTTCATTATCATTCATTTTGTAGTATTTTTAAGTGAATAAAAAAAGGACACCTAATAAATAGATGCCCTATTAGTTAGTTTAGCCCAAGAACCAAGAATATTTATTATCCAGTCCTTGTAATACATTGTTTAATCCAACACTTACCTCTGTAGCATTTACCCCACGTTGTAAATAAGCGTCCACATAACTCATCTTATTTGCTTGGGTGAGTAAATTATGAAAATCAAAAAGAGATATAGCATTATCTTTCACTCCAAACACTTCATTTGTGTAATAATCACGACACACACTATTTATTTGGCTGTCAGTGATTAAAAGTCTTGGTATTGCTTTCTGTCTTGCTGGTGAAAGTGCTTGATACATTCTCATTCTGCCTACCACTTGTGCAAACTGTGTTTCAGATAGATAAGTGTCTGATAATGTTTGCATCAAATGTATTTCTTTGGCTGCATTGAAGCTGTTAAACAATTCCAGTACATTTCTGTAAAGCTCATTGATATTGGTTACTTCCATGTTGAATCTCACACCCTCACCAGTAAGAATTTGATTAGAACAAATTTTCATTCTCCAACCTATAAAACAAGAAAATTTCTCCAAGCCTTTGGAAGAACGGTACAGATTCAAGTCACTGTAATTTCTTACCCCACCTATGCACAATTCAAGTTTTTGCCCTCTTATTGTTTCAAAAATAGTTGGAACAGTAAAAGCAAATGCAAGCCTTTGATAGAATTGTGTCTTTTCACATTCTAACAGTTCACTTGCTTTCTTGCCTAGTGCGGACGGTATTCTACCACGTACTATATGTGAAACTCTTATTTCTGGAAAGCTCATCTTTTCACCTGCATAGAATGTACTTGCAGCTTCATGCACACAAGAAATAAAGTCTTGGTGTGCAATGGTTAATTCTTGGTTTGCCCAAGTAGGCACAACACATTTGTTTGCAAGTTCTTCCAGTGTGATAGAATCTGTATTTGCTTCCAAAAAGGTAACACTAGGCTTTGCAGTTTCTTCCACAATTATAGTGGCTTCTTCTGCATACTCACCTAAATTCAAAGTTCTTTTCTCTGTTGGCATGATAACTAAATTTCTCATATTGATAAAAGTTTAAATGATTAATAATTCTTTTTTATATCAATATACAGAGGGGGGACTAATCGGGTTGTAGACCGTCGCTACAGCCACTCTTATATATTTTAGGTCACTGGCTGAATGGGGAGGGGGACTTCTGTATTAAGTACCTTATATATCTGTTCTCTTGATTTTTAGCTAAACTGCATATAGGTGATTCTTTAATCAGGTAGTCTTTTTAATATCATTGGCTGTATGTGGAATATTATAAAGTATAGGCTATATAACTCTAATAAAAAACGAAAGTTGGATTCCGCCATATTGCAGGTTTCCTCCAACTTTCTTTCTCTGCCGTTACTTGCGCCATATCAAAGCGTTGTCTTTCACGTTCACATTGGCAAACGATTTCAGTTCCGCAATGAGTTGCTGGACTTCTTCTTGGGTAGGCTCTGGCAGCTTGACCCTCCCTTTGCTCTCCTTTCCGATATTCACCAACTTGGGGCTGCATCTTCTGATAAAAGACACCATTTCTTCATGGTCAAACTGCATCAAAGGTTCTGCCGTTATCATTGTGGGGCGTCCAAGCCTTGCTATCTCTTCCATAGCTTCCACCCGTTCCTCAATTCTTGGAGCTTTGTTCATTATCTCCGGATAGAAACGGTTGGTTTCAATGGTCGTGCAGAATATTACACGTTCCATAATCGGATGGTCGATGAACTCCAAAAACCTCTTGGGGTTCTTGGACTGTAATAGATAAGCGTTGGGGGCTTCCGCATTATGATTCTGATAACAATAATCCAAAATTCGTACTATCCATTCAGACGGAACATCTTCCGCAAACGCATCTGTAGAACTACCAATGAAAATACGGTTTCCATTTCCCAAGTCTGTTTTAAACTCATTCTCTGCCAATAAGAGGTGCTGATACTGTGGTATTGTTTTCATGTAACAATAGCTGCAATCGTGCAGGCATTTGCCTTTGATGGGATTCCAAGTATAATCAATAAACTTATACATATCCCCATTTTTGATATTTAAGCTCATAATTATATAGATTTAAATGTTTATATGTGTTATCTACTTAATTATTTATGTAGTTCATATCCTTTATATTTCTTCCCATTAATACGTTTTGATACAAGGATAGAATTAACATAATATCTCGTTATATCTGTAGCTTTTGCCGTTTTCTTCAACCCCAGCTTATTATAAATATCCTGTAAGATAAATTTTAGTTTTGAACATTCTATAAACGTATTGATATTAAGTTTATCCAGTTCATGTATTACTTTACTGTCATTGTTCTTGTTCTTTATCTCATTCTTCAAATTGCTTTCTTTATAACTTAATGACTTGATTCGTTTGCTTCCAAGCATATCATAATAATGCTTTATGTTAATATCTTTTTGTTCTATATAGAAAATAGCAAAACTATATTTATTCTATTTTGCTTCACAATATGATTTCATCAAGTCCTCAAAACTTTCATTACCTGTTATTATATCCAACTGTTTGGTTACTGCACTAAATTTCTGATTCCCTAAAGTCTGCAAATTTCTTGTTTCATTAATTGATTTCTTTACAGCAATACCGTCTTGATAATTATTCCTTTGCGTATCATAAACAAATATATCATTGAGGTATGCCATTTTATTAAATGCGAACTTTGTTCCAGTATAATAGGTATAGCTGTCTTCAAATTTCATTATGGATATATTTCGTCTGTTATCTCTGATAAGTTTTTCCTTTAACTCTTTAGGAGCATTGTTATAACTCTCTATCTCCTATAATGTAACAGTAGTTTTAGTATCTATCATATTATTAAATTCAATATCATCAAGTTCTTCCCTGTTTGTATTATAAATAAAGTATATATAATATCTAAACGGGTTGTCCGCATTTCTTAGTCTTCCTGCTATTTGAACCAGTTCTGTACTTATATCCACAGTGGTATTTATCTTGTTACAGTCACTTATGACGAATGTAAGTGCATTACCAGAATACATATCCACTCCAAAATAGGCAGTGGAAGTGCATAACGTGATAAGTTTGGGCTTTTCATCTTTTAGCGGTATTCTGCCTATATCAAAACCATTTCCCAAGCTCTTTTTAATTTTAGTCCTGTTGTCTTCATTTTCAGCACATATAATATTGACATCATTACTTTGTAGTTTTGTTGTCTTGACTAATGAAATGATGTTGTTTACTGAATTAAGGTATATGACGGCTTCCCTGCTTGTTTCACCTGTTTCCAATGCCGGAAAATTACCTTTCTGATACATTTCTATTATTTCAATTCCCTTGTTTATAGGCTTATTCACCTTTCTTCTGAACACATTGACCTTATATGTATCAGTGAACTTGCATTCATAATAAGGCATATCTTTTAGTATATCCATCTGACTTATATATTTATTCAGTAATGGTGTGGCAGACATAAAAGTAATATTCTTAATCCCTGTAAGCCCATGCAGAAAATTCATCTCCGTAACAGACTTCAAACTGCTGTCTGTTAATACGCATTGAAATTCATCCACTACTATATGCCAGTTATCTATATCTGTTATAATATCCAATACCTTATACAAGCTATCATAGGTAACTAATATTTTGGGTATATCAATATTATTAATGTAGTTGACTATTTCGGACTTATTAATTCCGCCAATAACCAACATAGTGTTAGGATATTGCCCATGTTTGTTTTTAAGTAATGTTATTCTGGGACTGCATATAATCGTCTTTCTGTTATCCTCCAAGGCTATAGTAGTACCACCACATCCTGTAAGTACCTTGTTAAATATGCCATTGGGCAAACTAAACTTGTCTTTAATCAGTATTCCGTTTAATTTATATTCTGTCACTTCATTGAGGTAGGTAATCCCCTCTCCAAATTCTATTATATTCTTCATTGATATTCATTTTTAGCTTTCTATAGAAATATCACCTTTATGATACATTTATAGAAAAATGTTCCACTTTTGTTATCTTGGACTATGATTTATCATCTTTATTACTTCATACCATCTATTTCTTTATATGCTAGCTTTTTATATACCTGTCATATAATTTATTCTAAGGAAAGCTCGGTGAAAAAAAGTTCCACCTAAAAATAAAAAATATGCTATCATTTATAGATAGCACTCATTTAATATTGCCAATCTTGAAATATAGTGTAATACGCTACTTGTTCATCTGCTTCTTTTTCTTTAGAAAGCCTTTCATTTTAGCCCATATACCGATAGTCACCTTGTTGCCGGTAATGCCCTCACTAAAAGCCATCTGTTTTAACTCTTCAAAGGTGTAATACTTCATAATTGAATTGTTTTAAGTTAGTTTCATTATATACTGTAAAATCTATGGTGTTTGAGTTACTTTATGTAATTCTGGTTATACCCCTGCTCGTGGTAATTCCAATCTTTTTATCTCTGTACGATTATACTCACCTCTGGGCGGTGTACCTAATCAAAGGGGCACTTTCTATAGCCAGCTTACCTATATCGCCATATTGCCGTTATTTTCTTCTGTCAGTAAGCTAACAGATAAGGATGGTGACTTTAAGAACTTCTTTTGACAATAGTTTATATTTATGGCTATTGACGAATAGGCAATATTCGGAACAGATAGTTAAATGGTTGTATATTAGCGACTAGTAGATATACCGAAGTAGGTACTATATAACTTACCTAGTAGATAAAAAAGGCAGTCAATTATCCTGCTGCCCTTGTGAACCAGTGGAATACTGATTCAAACAATATAATGCAAAAAGCCTGTCGGAAATTTTCCAACAGGCTTTTATGAATATACGGTTTACCGTTTTATGAGTGATAGAGTAAATTGAAATCTATCCTATCCCCTGTGAGAGAACAATATATTTGTGGGTTAAGTGCCCTCCCACCAGTTAGATGTTCTAGTTCATCCACGAACTGCCCACTTTCACATATCTTGTCACATATCTGCTGTACCAGACCTATAGTCAAAGGGAATAGCTTACAGCTAGTCAGATAGACATTATTTATTACCCCTTTGTCAGTTCGCAATCTCTTGGCTTCTTCTTTCAAATTCCGTACCAACAAACTTTTAATACTTTCAAATAAGCCTTCAATACCTATTAAAGTTTCCATATCCTTTTTGTTGGGCTACCCAGTGAAGAACTCTCTTCAACTTTCGTCCCTATCTCCTGTAAGACGGTGCAAAGGTAAACAATATTTTGAATCGGACAATATTTAATATTCTGATTATCAAATAATTACAAGTGTGTTAAAAGAGAACGATTTTCAACACACCAATCTTAAACACTTAAAAATGGGTCTGTTCCGTATTAGCCATAAATGACACCAATGGTAGTATATTTATAATTTTCATATCTTCTAATAAGGTTTTTCAAGAAGTTCCTCTTTTCATTAGTGGCAAGGTCGCATTCTTGATAGAATCTTTCATCATCTGATAGTCCCAATATCTTTATCATTCTGGAAATAAGCAACATTTTGTCTATAGACTTGGGGTAAGGTGGCATTGCTGTGTAAGGAGTTAAAAAAAACTTCATCATTTTAGTGAACAAAGCATACATGGGAGTTTTGTCTATGGTAACTTTTTCATTTAGCATTTTCTTTAAGTCAAGTTGCCCTCTGTTGAGTCCGTTGTTCTCCATAAGTTTTTTATATACGACTAAGGCTACTCCGATTTCCTTAATTGTAGGTTTGTCTGCTATGACATATTTTTGTTTCCCCTCTAGTTTGAAGATTAATTCGGCATTTTTTTCATTGGGCATTTCATTTATTCTACCTACCAATTCTTGAATCCGTTCATTAGATGTTTCAGCAGGCATGGCATCAACGCATTTATCCAGTACCACATCTTTTATAAAAAGTGCTAGATACCAGAATTTGCTAATATCTATATGATATGAGTTTAATACGTCCAAGATTTCTTCTGATTTCAGATATTCATTCTTGAAACGGACATCTAAAGGTCTATATCTATTTTTTGATTGTGAGTATTGTTCAAAGGTTGTATTACACATACCCATCTCTTTGGCTCTCTTATATTTTTCTTCAATAGTCAGATTTCTTTCAAAATATCTATTGGAGAATATAGCAGGTGCGGAAGATTCTACGGGTATCATTCCCTTATCTGTTTCTTCATAACTAGGCAGGAAGTGGTTGGCTACTTCCCACACATACTCTAATAGTGGCTCATTTAGGCATTTGCAGCTTTCAGTCCAATTTACTTTCAAATCTGGAAGTTCCTCTATCTGATATAGTTTTTCTTCTGGCATGGTACATTCATTATTAGTTATATTGCAAAATAACAGAAAAGTCTGCAAATTATGGACTTTCTTTATATTTTCCATTCTTCCAGATTGAAACTTTCCTGCAACTGTTTAAATGTGTATTCTTTCTCTTTTATACGTTCCAAGACAAAAGAAGTCATTCTAGGTTGCTCTGGTAAAGTTGGAACTATTACAGTACGTTTTACCTTGTTGAATCTGAAAGTAATAGGAAGTGCCCATAAAAAAGGCTTGTTTCTGTTATGATACACAATGATAGTTTCCAAGTCATTCTTATAAGTAATGACTATGAATCCGCTATTTAAAGAAACGGAATAATAGACTACTTTACTAAGTAACTCTCTGAACATTTCTCCCTTGCCCTCCAGAGAAAGGCTGTCAAGTTCTTTTCTGGACTGGCTCTTTATTTCATCCGCTATTCTTCTGTTATTGGATGCAATTTCTTCATCAATGGCTTTCTTTTCCGCTTCTATACTCTTTATCTGGCTGTCTATTGAATCCGCCTTGCCATTCAATGCCTTGACTATTGCGATATTGGTGGAAGCCATAACATTGTCTATGACTGTTTTCAAATCAGACTGTAGTTTGGCTATTTCAGAATCCTTTTCTTTTATGCTTTGTGTCAGTTTTATATTTTCAGCTTCTATTTCTGCTATTTTCTCATTGCTCTTGGCTTGGTAAGTTTCATCCAGAGTTCTAAGTCTGGCATCTTTCCACACCGCATATATTAAAGTTTCAGCCTTTATGCCAACATTGGTACATGAGCTTTTTATTCCCATCTTTATTCTGTCAAGACATCTATAGGTGATGCAGGATGAGGTTCTGCCATACATTGAGGTTTGTCCACAAGGACATTGATAATACCTTTCAACGGGTTATAATGTTTTTGTGCCTCACCGCTATAATTCTTGTTCTCCTGCACTTTCTTGTGTGCCAGATTCCAGATTTCATCTGATACGAATTTTACGGGAAGTTTCAGTTTCATGCCTTTCCAATATCTGACACCGTTATAAATGGAATCATTTATAATTGTTCTGATAGACTGTTCATAGAACGGTTTGTTTCTTGCTGTCCTATATCCAAGCATATTCAGTTTTTCTGCCGTTTTTCCTAGAGAAAGACCGTTTGCCACATAGTTAAATATATCTCTGACTAACTGCATACGTTCCTCATCTTCCACCAATAGCATTTTTGGGGTTGCTCCTTTATATAATTCGGATTGGGCACTGTCTTAAAGCCAGTTGGTATATTACTGTCTGTAAGCATTAACGGAAACGCTTGTACTGTCTTTACCTGTAGTCATACGGCTTACTATTTTCTTTCTTTCATCCGCTGCTCCATAGGCTTTGATTGCCAGCATTAAAAAATCAGAAAGAATGATAGTTTTTCCTGCTTCATATACTTTGTCTGGTTCGTCCAGTATTACTAAATCCACGTTTCTAATGATTGTGTGAATCTGTGTCAAAGTTTCAAATATATCATCTTGACGTGACAGTCTAGACAACTCACTAACTACTACCATGTCAGCAACGCTATTGGTAATGTTTAGAATACTGTTCAATCCGTTTCTGTTGCTGACTGTTCCAGATATGGCATAGTCTTCTTCTATTCTTAACAGAGAGTACCCCTTATTCTCACAATATTTTCTAATCAACACTCTTTGTCTTTCTAGGTCTTGATTATCAGTAGAAACACGAATGTAACCTATAACTCTTTTCATTGTTTATCTTATCTTTGATGCAAAGATAAAGAGTATTTTCAATAGCAGGGTATAACTTTGAAAACTTAACATTTGCCGGATTTGTGATACCTTGGTGTGATGTGAATGTATAGAGCAGTACCCCCAGCATTAGAAATAAAAGAATGATAAAAAATTGGGAAATGCCACTGGTAATCATATTCTTTTGTGAGTCTTTAAAGTTTTTGCAACTCAGATTACGCTGCATCATGTCTTGGTCGAGTCCTGTCATAGCTATCATTGTAAACACACCGGCCAAAAACTGCTTGAAGAAGTAACGTTTGTCATTCACGTTATCGAAAAAGAACATGTGTGACAAAACACTATCTGAAACAGTGGAAAACATTTCTGTGAAACTGAGCTTAAGATCAGTGGAAATGTAGTAAATGCATAATACAACAGATACTATCAGACAGAATGTTTTCAGTGAATCGGTCCAGATCAACGATTTAACTCCTCCGCGGAATGTGTAGAGCCAAACCAATGCCACAGTGAGAATTACATTCATGATGAAAGGCATGTGGAAAGGTTCAAAAACCAGAAGTTGCAATGTGAGACATACGAGGTATAAACGTACGGCTGCTCCCAATATTTTGGAAATGAAGAAGAACCATGCACCTGTTTTATAAGAAGAGGTACCGAAACGGTTTTCTAAGTATTCATAAATAGATACAAGGTTCATCCGGTAGAATAAGGGTATCAGAACAAAGGCGATAATAATTTGTCCGGTTACAAATCCCAATACCATCTGTAGATATGAAAAATTACTGATGCCTACCATACCCGGAACTGATACAAAAGTAACTCCTGATATGCTGGAGCCGATCATGGCGAAAGCCACTACATACCAAGCTGATTTGCGGTTACCCACAAAGAAGCCTTCGTTATCAGCCTTTCTTCCTGCAATGTACGAAATGGTAAACAGGATCAGGAAGTAGGAGGCAATAGTGATTAATACCGCTACAGGTGTCATGCTTTTCAGATTAATGAATGAAATATTTTATTAGGGCTAGTCAGTTGTCTTGATAGAGTAGATAAGGCTTTCGTTGTATCTTGAACCTTTCGACATCTCTTTTCCATCTTGCTTTTATTTCATCAGCACTTTTACCTCCTTCTATCATTTTACGTACATAGTCGGTACCGACCAGTAATTCAAAAAAAGGTCTGAAAAAACGATCTCCCATATTCAGATTATGATAGGCGTCAATTAAGTAGTCTAAGTTTATTCCTTGTTTCCAAATTTCTTCGTCACTAAGATTACTCAAGTTTACTCCGTGGCATAATTTGTTAAGTTGCGGCAGCGGATTTTTTGCTCCTGGAATACTACGGGGAGTGAAATTGTAATTGTATCCAGTCATATTAGGATGGCCGTATACTTGAAAAGGTAGAGTGGTGCCACGTCCCAAGCTTACTGGAGTCCCTTCGAAAAGACAGATGGAAGGGTATAGATAAATCGCTTTCATGTTCGGTAAGTTAGGTGAAGGAGGAATGGGCAGGCGATACATTGTCTGGTGTGTATAGTTCTTACAAGGAATGACGGTCACGTCGCAAATTCGTGAAGAAGGTAGCCATCGTTCGCCATTGACCATCAAGGCAAGTTCGCCTAGTGTCATTCCGTGTACAATGGGGATAGGTAATCCGCCTACTCCCGATTTATATTTCATATCCAATATTGGTCCGTCAACATAATGGCCATTTGGATTTGGTCGGTCCAGAATCAGTATTTTGCGGTCATATTCTGCGCAGGCATCCATCAAACGCACCATAGATATATAATAAGTGTAGAAGCGTAACCCCACATCTTGTATGTCTACAATCAATATATCGAACTTTTTCATGGAGGCTTCACTCGGTTTCTTCGACTTTCCGTTGTAAAGAGAAAGAATGGGTACTCCTGTTTTTGAATCGATTGTACTGGATACATGTTCGCCGGCATCAGCATTTCCACGGAAACCATGTTCTGGTGAAAAAATTGCAACTACATTAAAGTTGTTTTCCAATAATATATCCAGCAAGTGCTTATTTCCCACCATTCCGGTGTGATTGGAAAATATAGCAATTCGTTTATTTTTTAGAATTGGAAAATATGCTTTAGTCTGCTCAGCACCTATAATTACATCGCTCTTTTGTGCTTGAGCAAAGAGAGTACTACATAATAAGACGACTATGAGTAGGATCTTTTTCATAAAAATAGTATTAGGAGGAAGTTCTTGTTGTAGCAAAGATACTTTTTATTTTAATATCAAAAACAATTATTTAGAAATATTTTATATTATAATTGATAATTTACAGATTGGTTGTTACAGAGTAAAACTTTTTAGCTAAAGGTGTAAAATTCTTCCTAATTCCATAGTTATCAAGACTATGGAAACAGGAAGAATCTCTGTATTTACCAGGTATGGTTGATTACCAACCCGGATTATTGGGGGCTAATTGTGGATTTAAAGCTATTTGTCCTGTTGGAATCGGATATAAATAATGTTTTTTATCGTATATACGACTACCATCTTTACTTCCGTCAATATATTTACCAACTTTATTGGCCTCACAACCATCCATGTCATTGGCTACGTTAGCACCTAAGATGATATCGGGGTATTTGGTTGTATCCAATTTATCGAGTTGATGCCAACGTATTAAATCCCAATATCGGTTATCATTATCGAACATCAGTTCACAACGGCGTTCACGACGAATCTCCCAGATTAAATCGCTAACCCCATGGTTATTTGCAGGATCACTGAAACCGACGATAGGGTTTAGATGTGGTAATCCAGCACGGTCTTTTAGTAAGTTGATAGATTTATCCAAGTCATCTTGAGTGATATTACCTAATTCAGCGCAGGCTTCCGCATAATTTAAATAAATTACTGACAACCAAAATAAAGGAGCATGAGTATAATTCTTTCCTGATTGACTTCTAAAACCTTCCGGGATAGCTTCATTATCGTATTTAGCCACTCCATAACCTGTCGAAGAAGTTGATTCCATGCCGGTGTTAAATCGTGTAAATCCTCTGCCATTATACAGGAGTACTGTATCAATTGTTTGGGCCAGTCGTTTATCCCGGACAGCGAGAATGTCTTTTAAAGATAAATGTCCGTATTGGAAAGGTGCTTCGTCACTTTTATTCAAAGAAGTCAATGCCATGGGCTTACCATCTTTAAATAGGTAGGATTCGAACGCATTTTTACTCATACCGCTGATTTGAGTGGATGAGCATGTGTAGTCGATAGTGGAGTGCATGAGTAATCCTTCTTTGTATGCTTTGTATAAAATCATTTCCGGATTACTGCTTAAATCTGTCGAGTTATAATTCCCTTGATAGGAGGTGTTTAATTTATAACCTTTGCTCATAACGGCCAGACATGCTTCTTTGCAGGCTGTGAGGTACCTGGCAGCACCTGTTGCATCGGGGGCTTGCTGTCCATCTTCATTTTTGCGATATTTACGAAAAGTGCCTTCGTAGAGGCATACCTCAGCTTTCATTGCGTTGGCTAATGAACGGCTCCAAGTCGTTTTACTGGAAATATCTTTGATATTGGTTACCGCAAAGTCCAGATCTTCCAGCACTTTGTCCATCACCATATCCCGATCCTCGCGGTTGCCATATATTTCTCCTTCATCATTGATGTTAAGTGCTTTGTCTATCCAAGGTAGATTACCATACATACGTACTAAGTGATAGTATTGCCAAGCTCTCATTAAGCGGGCTACTCCGAGCCAATGATTTTTGGTTGCTTCGTCCAATGAAGCAACTGTCGGTACATTCTCGAGCATAATGTTAGCGCGGCGAACCTCAATCCAGCCATTTTTCCAGGTAGCACTTGTTGAGGGTGCATTGTCCGGATAAGTCCATTTGGCAAAGCTCATTCCGGCTTGATCGTCAGATAATGTCTTGAAATAGAAATCACCGTAACCATTGCCGTTACCATATCCTAAGAATTGTTCGTAGAATGCATTTGCATATCCTGATATATTTCCTTCACCGGTCCAAAAGTTATCATTGGTAAAAGAGTCCAGAGGACCTTTGTCTAAGATACTGTCACAACCGGATACTACAGCCAATGACAGCAGACATGCTATATATTTAATTTTTTTCATATAATTCGCTATTAATTGTTTATGGTATATTAGAAAGTAACTTGTAAACCGAACGATACGGTACGATACATCGGGTCTACTCGTCCCCAAGTTCCATTGCCGTAATCACTGCTTCCACCATTGGCTATAGCTTCAGAAGTATTTACTTCCGGGTCTACAGGAGCATTACTCTTATTTATAAGTTCGCAAATATTATTAGCACTGAAATAAACGCGTACTTTATCCATGTAAACTTTACGTGTCCAATCTTTTGGTAAGGTATATCCTATAGTCAAATTTTTGAAACGTAGATAGGCCATGTTTACCAGGTATTTACTTTGCGGATAGAAGTTATGATTACCTAAATCAAGTACGCTGACTGTACCTTTTCCTGCATTACCCGGCCACATGCGTGGGAAATCAGCATTAGGGTCCGGATTTTCATCTGTCCAATAATTAGCTTGATTTGCATAAATCGCATCGGCACCACGCATCATTGGCATTACGAAAGCTGATTGTGTCCATGCATCACATTTGCCTACACCTTGAAAGAACATATCAATATCTATTCCTTTCCATTCGCCACCCAGACGAAAGCCGTACTGGTAACGGGGAGTGGTATTACCAATCACCTTTAAGTCTCCGTGATCTTTTACCGTACCTTCACCTCCATTAATTTCTTTGTCGTTATTCAGATCTTTAAATTTAATATCCCCCGGACCGTAAACAAATCCGTCTTGTTCTAATTTTTTCTGAGAAGCAATCCCTTCTTTATAAGAACCGTCAGCGTTAAAATCGTCTTTTGTAAAATATCGATCGGTCTCAAATCCCCATATATCTCCATATACTTTACCGCTATAGTTTTCATTCAAGAGTTGGCTGTCGTTATCCCATTTGGTGATGACAGTCTTGAAATCACCTATACTGGCATTGGCATATACGTTTACTTCATTGAAATGATGACGCCAATCAATACTTAATTCCCAACCACGTGTGCGTAAGGTACCTGCATTGATTTTCGGTGCACCTGCACCTAGCACGTCCGGCATTGTCTGACCCGGTGCTAACATATCTTTGGTTGTGCGTTGGTACCAGTCAAAAGATATGTTCAATTCGTTATTGAAGAAACCAAAATCACCACCGATATCCAGTGTTTGAATACGTTCCCATTTTAAGGTCGGAGAGACCAAAGAAGGAAGATCGTAAGCTACCACTTTGTTACTGCCGTTCAACCAGTGTGTATTGCCGTCTGTTCGTTTTGAGACAGTTGAAATGTACATGTTGCTACCTACTGCCTGGTTACCGATTTCACCATATGAGGCACGTATTTTGGTGTTGCTGACTACTTTTTTGATGGGCCCGAAGAATTTTTCCTCACTGATACGATAGCCTACAGAGCCGGAAGGGAAGAATGCCCAGCGATCACTTGATGGGAATTTGGATGAACCGTCGTATCGTCCGTTCAATTCCAACAACCAGATACCGTTATAATCATAGTTGATGCGTCCGAACCATCCGGCAGTACCCCATTCGTTATGCGTTCCACCTACAGTTTGATCTCCTGTTGCCAGGTTGAATTCAGGTAGTTTATCATCCAATAGCCCTTTACGTTGTGACCAATGATTCTGATATTCACCTTCTTCAGCATTGGCACCGATCATAAAGTTGAAATGGTGGTCTTTTGCAACTGTTAGTTCGTAATTAGCGAATACATTTAATGCGTAAGAATTGTCGCGGACTGAATTCTGATATACCCATGTATCTCCATTAGCTCCTGCTGTGGTAGTAGGAGTATTTAGTTTACCTCCCCAAGAGTTCCAACATATTACGGGTAATCCTACTGATTTGGTCGTTTTATTGTTGATATTAAATGTATAATCGGCATTTAAGGTTAACCCTTTGATAATAGTTGCTTTTAAGAAGGCACCTATACGAGTATACGAGTCATTAGTCTTGTCATCTCCTGCTTGTTTAAGGTATGCGATATCATTTTTCATATCGATTCCCTGATAAGTACCATAAGGACCGAAGAAACTTCCCCAGCGCCACATATACGTATAAGTATTACGGCGGGTATTAGGGGTGGTGTATGCCTTGTCACTATAACTGAAGCGGCCACCGATTTGTAACCAATTTGTTATGTCGGAAGTGACATTCATATTAGCGTTGTATTTATTCAACTTATCCGGGTTGAATGTCATTACTCCTTCCTCGTGATTATAGCCAACGGACAAAAAATAGGATGTTTTTCCACTGGTTCCCTGTATTGATATATTGTGACTTTGTGCGGGTTTCCAGTCTCGAAACATAATTCCAACCACGTCCCAATCTGCATAATATAGTGCGCTACCATCTTCTCCCAAATCAAAATCATCACCCGGAATCATTTCGCGATATCCGGCTTTTTTACCTCCGTGTCTTTGTTTCCAAGCTTCAGCTTTTGCTATGAAATTGTCATCCATGTACATACCGAACAATTCATTCTCGAGATTGGCACGAGTGTTGGCCGCACGCAAAGCTCTGGCCTGTGTAGCTACATCCGGATAGTTCGGAAGTATGGTTGGTGTATCCCAGGAGAAATTATTGGTATAATTGATTGTGACTTTATCTGTTTTCTTTGCAGATTTTGTTGTTACTAATATAACACCAAATGCTGCTCTTGTACCATAGATAGAAGTGGAGGCTGCATCTTTCAAAACAGATATATTATCGATATCCTGTGTATTTAAATATGAGATATCGTCCATTGGCACACCATCTACGACAATAAGCGGGTTACTGGTTGCACTGTTACTCAGTGTTCCGGTACCACGGATAGTCATGGTTGGTTTGCTGTTTAGTTTTCCACTGGTATTAGTGATGGTCAATCCCGGTACTACACCTTGCAGAGCTTTAGACACATCGGATTGTGGACGGGCTTCCAAAGTCTTGCTGACATCTACAGTGGATACTGCTCCGGTAAGGTTTGCCTTTTTCTGGGTTCCATAACCTACCACTACCACTTCATCTAGTAATTCGTTGTCCTCTTTCAGGACAACTTTCATGCTTTTAGTTGCTTTCACATCTTGCGGTTGGTATCCTACAAATGTGATTTGCAGAGTGGTACCTACTTTTACATTTAGTGAAAATTTGCCATCCATGTCGGTTACAATCCCATTGGTTGTCCCTTTCTCTACGACACTGGCACCAATAATCGGTTCGCCGTTTGCATCTACTACTACACCCGTCACGGTTTGTATTTGCATTTGTTCAGTCACCTTGTAACTACTGCCGGAAGCAGTTTGATTAGCCATTGCATTGCTGCTACCTATAATTAAGGCAGTAATAGCCATGGCTATAAGGAGGTTGCTGTTCGCTAATCCTCGTTTCTTGCGATCTTCATTCATAAAAGATAGATGATTTAATTGTTTTGTTTTTCATTTGATTTCTCAGGAAAATGCAGGTAAAGGTAAAATAGGAGGGTAGGCTAAGCTATCCTTGGTTTGGATAATTATTTATCATAGGCATTTCATTTAAAGGTTTTAATTTTTATGTTATCTCTATTTGTTTTTAATAAGTCCTGTTAATCCTTGTTTTTGGCCAGTTTAATTAATATCAATTGGCTTTGTTGATTCTTTTAAGAGATAAATTGTTTATTATTAACAAAGGTTTAGAAACTCTTTGGAGTTCTACTATGGCAAAGATATATTTTATTTTAATATCAAGAACAAATATTTTATATAATTTAGATTTATATTTGTATATTCACATTATGACGCTTCTCTGTTTTATAAAAATGATCTGTGAATACATTTATAAGCGATGGTTCTTAAGGTTTAGAAATATTTTTTAGATATTGTGCGCGCTTTTAGGACTCTTCGATGTTCATGGAGTGAAACTCGATTAAACCATTCATAGGTGTCTCTTCTATAACATCTATCTCTACTCCGAATTCCTGTGCTACTTCTTGTAAAATATCTGGATACGCATAAGCTAGTGAGCCTACAAAGCGGATGGGATAGTTTATATAATCGTATTGGCATACGTTGCGGTTAAAGAAACTACGGAGATTGTTAGTTAATAGGTTATATACATATTCATTATCCATATAATCTCCTAAGAATACGCAATGGTTCCTAAAAACGATTAGGAAAGGAAGATTATATACAGATTCCATGACATCATTGACCGAGATACAGAAACTTCTCATGAAATTCATTTGCCAATTCTTTGGGGCTAGTCCTTTAAGAGGTCGGCTAAAAAAGTTTTCAAGAACGGCTCCACTGCCTTCATCTCTAAAATATATCCGGCAGCTTTCACATTTTGACTATAATTTTACCATCGTAAAACAGGAATTTGATCCGGTACCCAAGATACAGGCAATTCCGGCTTCACATTTAAATAAACCACGAGCTGCTGCCAGCAAATCCTTTCAACCTGAATGGGAGTTTTGAATTGTGCCACTAAAGAGGCACCTAAGATATTTTCTTTTCATATGAACTGCATCCGGCACCATAGTAATATACTTGATCCAGTTTTTTGAAGAATGATTCCGGTAGTCCCAACCTGACGCTTCTGCTAATTTCTCTTCTAGTCTGGAAGAAAGGGTTTAGCCCTTCGGTAAACACACGTTGTACGAGATGATTGTCTTCAACCAATGCCCATTCCGTTCTTGTAGAACCACTTTCCGCAATAAGTTTCATTTCGCAGCCTTTTGATTTGGATACAAATATATAATATTTTTGTAATTTGATTTGTTTTGATCGGAAATTTTTCATATCAAATAAATGCATTCGGAAATGTAGTTCCCTCTTTGAATGCTTGTGCGGAACAATCTTTTGTTTTATCCTTGTGTCGGACCTGATCAAATCATTCTTATTTAATAGATTGTATGAAGTTTATAAAGAAAATCTCAGCCGGATTGACTACCTGGCTGAGATGAATTGAAATATTAAATCTTATAATGGTTATCTGCGGTTAAATCCGGATTTTAATTTATCCGATATTTCCTTCTTTAATCAGATATTCGGCAATCTGGACAGCATTCAGTGCGGCTCCTTTTGATTTGATCACCTACAATCCAGAAGGTTAATCCACAGTCATTGGTCAGGTCTTTACGGATACGACCTACATAAACGGGATCTTTGCCTGCCAGGAACAAGGGCATCGGATATTCTTTCTCGGCAGGATTGTCTTGCAATACCAATCCTTCACCTTTGGCAAAAGCTTCACGAGCTTCTTCTATCGAAATAGGACGTTCTGTTTCCACCCAAATACTTTCAGAGTGAGCACGAAGTGCCGGAACACGTACACAAGTAGCACTTACTTTCACGTCAGAGTGCATGATTTTGCGTGTTTCGTTATACATTTTCATTTCCTCTTTCGTATATCCGTTTTCTGTGAATACATCAATTTGAGGAATCAGGTTGAAGGCCAGCTGATACGCAAACTTTTCAACAGTGACAGGTTCATTGGCTAAAACCTGACGATACTGTTCGTAGAGTTCGTCCATAGCTGCTGCACCGGCACCGCTCGCTGCCTGGTAAGTAGATACATGCACAGTTTTATATGAAAGCTCTTCGATGGCTTTCAGTGCGACAACCATCTGAATGGTTGTGCAATTCGGGTTGGCAATCACACCACGTGGACGATCTTTAGCATCAGCTGCATTTTACTTCGGGCACTACCAAGGGTACATCGGCATCCATACGGAAAGCGCTGGAGTTATCGATCATTACCGCACCATACTGGGTAATAGTCTTCTCAAACTCTTTAGACGTGCCTGCACCAGCCGAAGTGAAAGCAATGTCCCCCTTTAAAGTCATCGTTGTGTTGCAGAAGTTTGACCTCGATCTGTTTACCGCGGAAAGTATATTTAGTTCCGGCACTACGTTTAGAACCGAACAAAACTAACTCGTCCAACGGGAAATTTCTCTCATCGAGCACGCGTAGAAACTCTTGTCCTACGGCTCCGCTTACGCCAACAATAGCTACTTTCATCTTTTTCTTTTGTTTTATGTGAATACTCTCCTTACAATTCAAGCCAATCGTAAGGATTTGGCTGCAAAATTATAACATTTTGCAATATAATCACATTTTAGAGAGATTTCTCTTTGAAAATCTCTTTCCTTATGAATTGGCGGTGTGATAACTTTTGTTATTTTGCAGATAAATAAAAATACTGATATATGCATTGGTTTGACCTCAGTTTACAACTCCGATAACAGACCCACGTGGGTGTTTTCTTGGTTTTGATCATTATTCTTTTCACCGATGATATTAGGACGTCTGCATATACCTCATATTATCGGCATGATTTTGGCCGGAGTGGTTATCGGTGAATATGGCTTTAATGTTCTCGAGCGGGACAGTAGTTTCGAATTGTTCGGAAAAGTAGGACTCTATTATATCATGTTTCTGGCCGGGCTGGAAATGGATATGGAGGATTTTAAGAAGAACCGGACAAAAGGATTGGTCTTCGGATGGTTTACATTTATCATTCCGATGGCATTGGGGTATGGAGTAGTATGGAATTGCTGGGATATGGATTTACTACAGCGGTATTACTCGCCAGTATGTATGCTTCCATACACTGATTGCCTATCCCATTATCAGCCGTTATGGATTGTCCAGACTCAGGAGTGTAAATATAACCATCGGCGGTACGGCGGTAACGGTTACGTTGGCTTTGATTATTCTTGCCGTCATTGGTGGTATGTACAAAGGAACTGTCGACGGTATGTTTTGGGTTCTGTTAGTGGTGAAAGTTGCATTTTGAGTTTTCTGATCGTTTTCTTCTTCCCGCGTATCGGTCGATGGTTTTTCCGTAAGTACGATGATAGCGTAATGCAATTTGTCTTTGTACTCGCGATGGTCTTTTTAGGTAGTGGTTTGATGGAGTTTGTCGGTATGGAGGGTATTTTGGGAGCTTTTCTTGCCGGACTTGTCTTGAATCGCTTGATTCCGCATGTTTCTCCTTTGATGAATCGGTTGGAGTTTGTCGGAAATGCCTTGTTTATTCCATATTTCCTGATTGGTGTGGGATGATAATCGATGTCCGTACCCTGTTTACCGGTGGTGAAGCTCTAAAGGTTGCCGTAGTGATGACCGTATTCGCTACTCTAAGTAAAATGGTTGGCAGCTTGGATCACACAGAAGATTTATCATATGCAGCCCAATGAACGAAGCATGATGTTCGGTTTGAGCAATGCGCAGGCTGCTGCTACGCTGGCAGCAGTATTGATAGGGCATGAAATCATTATGGAAAATGGAGAGCGGTTGCTGAATGACGATGTGCTCAATGGCACGGTAGTCATGATTCTCTTTACGTGCGTCATCAGTTCGCTTGTAACCGAACGTTCGGCAAGGCGTTTTGCTCTGCACGAAGAGATGCAGTTTGAAGATAATAAAGAGAAGACAGAACAGGAGCAGATTCTGATTCCGGTAGCAAATCCGGATACCATTGAAGATCTGATTAATCTTGCCTTGGTCATCAGAGATACTAAACAGAAAAGAGAATTGATTGCGCTCAATGTAATCAATGATAATAACAATTCGGAAAATAAGGAGTTACAGGGTAAGCGGAATCTGGAAAAGGCGGCAATGATTGCTGCTTCTGCCGATGTTTCGGTCAATATGGTGAGTCGTTATGATCTTAATATTGCTTCGGGCATTATTCATACCATTAAGGAGTACGATGCTACAGATGTAGTGATCGGTTTGCACCGTAAGGCAAATATTGTCGATTCATTTTTGGTAATCTGGCCGAAAGCTTGCTGAAAGGTACCCATCGGGAAGTGATCATCGCCAAATTCTTAATGCCCGTCAATACACTTCGGCGTATTATTATTGCTGTGCCGCCAAAGGCTGAATATGAAACCGGATTTTCCAAATGGGTAGAGCACTTCTGCATGGAAGTCTTTTAGGATGTCGGGTACATTTCTTTGCCAACGAGCAAACCCTGATGCTGCAGCAGTTGGTAAAGAAGAAGCATGGTAGTACACCCACTGAATTTTCCAGGTTGGACGAGTGGGACGATCTGCTTCTGCTGACCGGGCAGGTAAATTTTGACCATCTGTTGGTGGTTATTAGTGCACGGCGCGGATCTATCTCATACGACCCTTCATTCGAACGTCTACCCAATCAGCTCGGAAAATATTTCTCAAACAACAGTCTGATTATATTGTATCCCGATCAGTTTGGTGAACCACAGGAAATTGTTTCATTCTCTGATCCGCGTGGCTACAACGAGTCTCAACATTACGATAAGGTAGGTAAATGGTTCTATAAATGGTTAAAGAAGAATTAATGGAGAACTGGCAACAGAGAACGGAACTCCTTTTAGGAGCGGAGAAGATGGAACGCTTGCGGAAATCGCATGTGTTGGTTGTCGGATTAGGAGGAGTAGGTGCTTATGCAGCCGAAATGATTTGTCGTGCAGGCGTAGGGCGAATGACAATAGTAGATGCTGATATTGTACAGCCCACTAATATTAACCGCCAGTTGCCGGCTACTCATGCCACTTTGGGTATGGAAAAGCGAAGGTGTTGGAAGCACGTTTCAGAGATATTAATCCGGAAATAGAGTTGACTGTATTGCCTGTTTATCTGAAAGACGATAACATACCCGAACTGCTGGATGCTGCACGTTATGATTTTATAGTCGATGCCATTGACACCATAAGTCCAAAGTGTTATCTGATTTATCATGCTCTTCAGCGACGCATTAAAATAATATCGAGTATGGGTGCAGGAGCAAAGAGTGATATTACACAAGTGCGTTTTGCCGACCTTTGGGATACTTATCATTGTGGTCTTAGCAAGGCCGTCCGGAAGCGTTTGCAAAAAAGGGGTAAAGCGTAAGCTTCCCGTGGTGTTCAGTACGGAACAGGCGGATTCGAAAGCAGTATTGCTGACTGATGATGAGAGGAACAAGAAATCCACTTGCGGAACTGTGAGCTATATGCCGGCGGTGTTTGGTTGTTATTTGGCAGAGTACGTTATCAAAGATTGTAAGATTATGATTCATCTAGAAGGTATAACCAAGAGTTTCGGCTCTTTACAAGTATTGAAAGGGATAGATTTGGAGATAACCCAAGGAGAAGTGGTAAGCATCGTGGGACCCAGTGGAGCGGGAAGACTACTTTGCTTCAGATAATGGGTACTTTGGACAGTCCCGATGCGGGGATGATAAACATTGACGGTACCAATGTAAGCCGGATGAAGGAGAAAGAGCTTTCCGCTTTCCGTAACAAACACATTGGATTTGTCTTTCAGTTCCATCAGTTGTTACCGGAGTTCACGGCACTTGAAAATGTAATGATTCCTGCATTTATAGCCGGAGTGCCGACTAAGGAAGCTTCGATGCGTGCTATGGAGATTCTTGATTTTATGGGATTGAAGGAACGGGCATCTCATAAACCTGAATGAACTCTCCGGCGGAGAGAAACAGCGGGTAGCTGTAGCCCGTGCATTGATCAACCAACCGGCAGTTATCTTGGCCGATGAACCTTCCGGAAGCTTGGATTCCCATAATAAGGAAGAATTGCATCAACTCTTTTGACTTGAGAAATCGTTTCGGACAGACTTTTGTGATCGTGACCCATGATGAAGCATTAGCAAAATCACCGACCGTACGATCCATATGGTAGATGGAAATATCATTTGATTACTCAAAACAGATGTAGTGGCTGATTCGCTCCAGATCTTGAGGCGTAAACTCTTCGTAGAGAAAGTTGCTTCAGACTTTTAATATTCCTTTCTTTCTGTATTCTACGATTATTTTGGCTTGGTAGAAGTTGATGTAAGGATGAGCTTTGAGCCTTTCGATACCGGTTCGGTTGATATTCAGTCGTCGGTATTGCCGGTTGCCACGTTAAACCAGGGCGGAGCTTTTCTACATCGAGATGTATCTCCTTCAATTGTGCTATATCATAAAATCCTCCTAAACGGTTGCGATATCCTGTTATCATCCGGGCAATTCCACTACCTATACCGGGGATCTTCTTCAGTTCCGTTGTGTCTGCACTGTTCAGTTCGACTACTGTTCCGGCTGCATATTTAAAAATTTCAGTGTGTCTTCTTCTATCTTTCGGGTATAGAGGCGAAGTGTATCTTTGGGCTTTGCGAGCGTAGCTATATGAATATAAGGTAGGAGCATTTCGTATTGTTCCTGCGTTAATCCGTATACTTTTCGGAAGTCTTCCGCCCGACGGAATTTTCCACCTTTATTTCGATACTTTAGGATGTTCTTTGCCATCCATGCCGGCAGTCCCAAATCAAGGAATCCAACAGAGTCGGTGATATTAGGGTCAAATGTAGTCAGACGGACTGTTCGTGGGGGCTGAAAGCGGTTATTGTGTGAATATATCTTTTGTTCTTTTCGCGGATGGAGGACATAAAACCGGCATATTCCTTTTAAACTTTTCCGTATCGTTTTTGCCGTGTTCTCTTTGACAGGGATCAACCATCCGGCCACAAATACGAGAATACACAAAACGGCAAGTATCAGGATACCTTGCCGTTCTGCACGTGTGAAGTAAAAGAAGTCTTTCCACATTTTTATTTCAGTAGCCCCAGTTCATTAATGAAGATCACTGAAATGGCAATCGGGGCTACGTATTTCAGAATAAAGATAATCAGTTTATAGGTAGGAATTTTCAGGGTACCGTTATTCGTGATTTCCGACCAAACGAGTTTCTTATCCAGATACCATCCGGTAAAATGGAAATGAGTAATCCGCCCAATGGCAACATCAGTTTGGCAGTTACGAAGTCGAACAAGTCGAACATACCCAGTCCGAAGATGGTGAACTCCTTGGTAACTCCCAGAGAGTGAACAGAGTATCCCTAACAGAATACAACCTGTCGTCACTAACCGGGCAGCTTTTCCCTTGTAAAGTTGAACTCTTCGTGCAGGTAGGCCGTAACCACTTCGTGCAATGAGATGGTAGAAGTCAGAGCTGCCAGCGCCAGCAATACGTAGAACATCACTGAAAAATATATGCCAGTATCGGTATTCCGCTGAAAGCCTGTTGGAACACGTTAGGAAGGGTTATAAAATTAAACTGGGTCCGGCGTCCGGTTGAATTCTACCGAAAACGCTGCAGGAAAGATGATAAAACCGGCTAGTACAGCGACAAATGTGTCGATGATTCCTACGCTGAAAGCCGTTCGGGTGAGGTTGGTGTTTTTGCTGAAATAGGAGGCATAGGTACACAGGCATCCCATTCCAAGGCTGAGTGAGAAGAACGCTTGCCCCATAGCTCCCAGAAATACATTGCCATCTACTTTACTGAAATCTGGTTTTAGCAGAAACTCTATGCCTTTGCCCGCTCCCGGCAAAGTGACAGAGCATCCCACCAGTATTAAGATAATGATGAAGAGGGTCGGCATCATAATTTTAGATGATTTTTCGATTCCTTCTCTACCCTTTCACGATGATGAAATGGGTAGCGAGTAAGAATAACGTGAGCCATAGGGCCGGACGCCAGGGATTGCTGGAGAAACTTTGGAAAGAAGAGATGAACTCCGCCGGAGTTTTACCTGCAAAACTGTTGCTGACAGCTTCGAATATATATTCTAATGTCCATCCGGCCACTACAGAGTAATAGCCAAGAATAAGGAATCCTGCCAAAACTCCCATTCGTCCTACCAACGCCATTGAGTGCCGGGAGCCAGTATCTGGTAAGCACGGGCAGTATTAGCCTGTGAGTGCCGTCCGATTAAAATTCAGCTATCATAATCGGTAGTCCGAGTAGGAGGATGCATCCCAGATAAATAAGAATAAAAGCAGCTCCTCCATGATTTCCGTTTCATAAGGGAATCTCCATATATTGCCCAGTCCGACGGCTGACCCTGCAGAAGCTAATATCACACCCAGTTTACTACCAAAGTTTCCTCTTTCTTTTTGTCATAAAAGTATATGTTATCTTACAATTCGATAGATTTTCTCGCTTTAAACGTGCAAATATAGAAAATGTTCCTTATATTTGCGATTCATCTGTAATTTATTTAGGTATGCTATCGTATATTAAGAAATATCCCGTATCGCTCTTTATCATTCTTGCGGTCATCTATCTGTCGTTCTTCAAACCTCCTTCAACGGAGATTAGTAAAATTCCTAATATCGATAAGGTCGTTCATATTTGTATGTACTTTGGCATGTCCGGTATGCTATGGCTGGAGTTTTACGGGCACACCGTAGAGACCACTCCGGTGTGGCATGCTTGGGTAGGAGCATTCATTTGTCCGGTGTTGTTCAGCGGATGTGTAGAATTGTTGCAGGAATATTGTACGACCTATCGTGGGGAGACTGGATGGACTTTGCAGCCAATACCACAGGTGCGGTATTGGCCAGTCTGATAGGATATTTTATTATCCGTCCACGTATGTTAAGTAAAAGTAGACTTTTATAAAAATTCAACAACCGTGCTCAATTTGATACCATTCGATCCTTTGATCAGGATGGTGTAGTCTTTAGGCTTTTCCGTTTGCAGTTCCTTTATCACTTCCTGTGCATTGGCATAGGTGTGATAAGGAGGATGAGTTGCTGTAAATTGTTCTCCAACCAGCAGGACTTTCTCAAAAGAACATTCTTGCAGGAAGTCCACGATTTTGTGGTGTTCAGCTGCACTTTCCGCCCCAATTCACGCATATCGCCTAATATCAGCATTTTCTTTTCACAGTCATATTGCGGAAGTTCTGCAGAGCTGCCATCATGCTGGTCGGATTGGCATTGTAGGCGTCTATAATTAGTGTATTATCCGCGGTTTTTTAGTTGTGAACGGTTGTTGCGGGAGTATATCCGGCTAGTGCTTCATCTATTTTTCCGGCTTCCACTCCAAAGAACCGACCGATAGTAACGGCGCCAACGCATTTGGGAAGTTATATTCGCCGATAAGTTGAGTTTGCACTTTGTGCAAGTCACCATCTTTGCCTGCTTTCCATTCGAAAGTCAGATAAGGGAATTCCCGGTCACATGTCCGTTTACATAAAGTGCGTCTTCACTTCCGTAGGGAATCAGATTCAGGCCATGAGCGATGTCCATCAGATAAGCATTATCATGGTGTATAAAGACGGTAGAATCTTCCTTTCACGGAGATAGTCATATAATTCTCCTTTGGTGCGGATCACTCCTTCGAAGGAACCGAATCCTTCCAGATGCGCTTTTCCCACATTGGTGATAATTCCATAATCCGGCTCGGCAATGTGTACCAGAAATTTTATCTCCGGGATGATTAGCTCCCATTTCGATCACTGCCAGTTCATGTTCTGCTTTTAGGCGAAGCAGAGTCATGGGCACTCTCAATGTGGTTGTTTAGGTTTCCTTCTGTGTAGAGTACATTGTGAGATTTCGACAAGACAGCAGAAATCAGCTCTTTAGTGGTTGTTTTCCCGTTGGTTCCGGTAATGCCGATCACTTTGTACCCAGTTGGCGCGATGATAATTAGCCAGTTGCTGAAGGGTTTGCAGGCAATTGTCCACCAGAATGATATGTCTGTTGTTTTCCGGAGCATATTCGGCTTCATCTACGATGGCGTATGCACAGCCGTCTTTTAATGCTTGAGCTGCAAAGCGTTTCCATTGAATGATTCGCCTTTCAGGGCAATAAACAGTGAACCTGCAGGGCAGTTGCGGCTGTCGGTGGTCACTACGGCACAATCCAGGAATATCTGGTAGAGAGCAGAAAGTTTCATAATAATCGGTTTTCTCTGTTGTGGGTGCAAAATTACATTTTCTATTTCAGATTATCATTAAACAAGAAAGAATTTCGCTTGGTATAGGAAATGACAAGCATTACGATGCTGATGCATAGATTGAATACAAAAGCAAACTGCTGAGATTTGATGTGGAATACAGTCGACTGGAAGAAGTCGATAATGAAGGGACATAGCAGGATGGCAAGATAGTTCATCGCCATTACGAATGCCAGTGCCAGTGTCACTTTGCGTGAAATAGCCGTATGGGTTGTCTGGTTGTAGACAACAGGTTGGATAACTCCGTACCCCAGCCCGACCAGGATACATCCCGGAGCTATCACCCATTCTTTGGGTGAGATCCAGATCAGTGCCAGTCCGATGCCGATACTCAAAAACTGTAGAACTTTTTTCTCTTTCAGAGTGCCTACGATCCGGTTCAGAAAAAGCCGGAGTCATGATAAAGAAGAGAGAAATCATAATACCGGAGTTACCACTGGTGAAATGATATTCTTCCATCAGGAATGGCAGGTTGAAACTGACTACCAGTACCAGAAAGGTAGCCAGTCCGTAAACACCCATAATGCCTGCAAGATGGCGAATGTGAATGCCGTATTTGCTGTTACCGGTATCTACATCTTCTTCTTTGTCTGCCGGGCTTTGTCGTTGGTAAGCGAGGTACTGCCTTCGCTTGCCATGCGTTGCAGATATACCGAGAGTACGAGTGAAATGATTGGAAGCAGATAGACGACGAATGGGAGATGCCAGTTGACTTCAGCAAGGTATCCGGTTACTGCCGTAGCTACTACCAGTGTTATGTTGGTGATGGCCGAACTTAATCCGAACTGTTTCACACGGTATGAACCTACGAAGTATTTGGAGATTAATCCGGTGGATAGCGGGACGATCAGTCCGGAGCCTACTCCCAGTAAGGCACTCACGGCAATCAGTTGCCACATCTGTCCCGACAGCAGGTAGAGCACTCCGCTTAGAGCAAAGATGGCAAGTCCGGCTTGGAGCAGACGGATGAAATTGACCCGTTCCGTCAGTTTACCAAAAGGATAAATGGGATAATCAATAGTGAAGGCAGAGACGAAAGCATTTGTATGTCCAGTTCGGTGGAGTGTGGAAAGATGGCGGAGAGCTTCCCAGAATAGGAGAAACCGCCAGCCCGGTAGGGCATTCAGGGCCGAGATAGACCAGATGCCGATGAGGGTAATAAGGGAATAGTCCCATGGCCAGTTTGAATACGCATAGTTATATAGGTATTATAAAGTTTAGTGTGTGAAGAACAAACGATCCGTTAGAATGTTCGGCACAAGCAGCAGAAAGTGTGTTGGGATATCTTCCTATTAGGGCTGGAGATAACTTATTAACTTTTCCGTCGCCCCTTTTAATAAACCCCAAATAATGTAAAACCGAAGAACTTTCATATCCTCTCACTGTTGTTGTGGGAAATTCGACGGGGAAAATCCCCATCGCCTAAACCTAATTAAAAATAAGAGTAATTATGGAAGATTTAAATTTCAGAAAGGTGATGCTAAAACAGAAGCATTTGGTTCAAACAGAATGTTACAACCCTCTCCGGTAGAGAAAATACCTGATGGTCCTACTACTCCGGAAATCGCCTATCAGATGGTGAAGGACGAAACTTTGCTCAAACTCAGCCCCGTCTGAATCTTGCTACATTCGTGACTACTTATATGGATGATTATGCAACGAAGCTGATGAACGAAGCTATCAATATCAACTACATTGATGAGACAGAATATCCTCGCATTGCTGTGATGAACGGTAAATGTATCAATATCGTTGCTAATTTGTGGAACTCTCCGGAAAAGATACCTGGAAAACCGGTGCATTGGCTATCGGTTCTTCAGAAGCTTGTATGTTGGGTGGTGTAGCTGCCTGGTTGCGTTGGCGCAAAAACGTCAGGCCCAGGGTAAACCATTTGATAAACCTAACTTTGTCATTTCAACCGGTTTCCAGGTTGTTTGGGAAAAATTTGCTCAGTTGTGGCAGATTGAGATGCGTCAGGTGCCTTTGACGCTGGACAAGACCACACTTGACCCGGAAGAAGCCCTGAAGATGTGTGATGAAAATACAATCTGTGTAGTTCCAATCCAAGGGTTACATGGACCGGTCTGAACGATGATGTTGAAGCCCTTGACAAAGCCCTCGATGCGTATAACGCTAAAACCGGTTATGATATTCCTATTCACGTAGACGCTGCCAGCGGTGGTTTCATCCTGCCGTTCCTGTATCCTGATACCAAATGGGACTTCCGTCTGAAATGGGTTCTTTCCATCAGTGTATCCGGCCATAAGTTCGGTCTCGTATATCCGGGTTTGGGTTGGGTTGTCTGGAAAGGCAAAGAATATCTGCCGAAGAAATGGCTTTCAGCGTAAACTACTTAGGAGCTAACATTACTCAGGTAGGTTTGAACTTCTCTCGTCCTGCAGCTCAGATTTTGGGACAATATTATCAATTTATTCGTTTAGGATTCCAGGGATACAAGGAAGTACAATACAACTCTTTGCAGATTGCCAAATACATCCACAGCCAGATTGCTAAGATGACTCCGTTCGTCAACTACTCGGAAGATGTAGTAAACCCGTTGTTCATTTGGTACATGAAACCGGAATATGCAAAGAACGCCAAATGGACTCTTTACGATTTGCAGGATAAGCTGGCTCAGCATGGCTGGATGGTTCCAGCATATACATTGCCTGCCAAGCTGCAAGATTATGTGGTTATGCGTGTCGTTGTCCGTCAGGGATTCAGTCGTGATATGGCCGACATGTTGCTGGGCGACATTAAGAATGCTATTGCCGAACTGGAAAAACTGGAATATCCGACATCCACTCGTATTGCCCAGGAGAAGAATCTGCCGGTAGAAGCCAAAGTATTTAACCATACCGGTAAACCACAAGCTGCCAAGAAATAAATAATATGAATTAGTATGGACAAAAATATCTATTTCCCAAATAAAAGAGGTTGTGCAGCAGGCCTACGAACAGGTAAAGGGTAATACAGGCGGTAAGAATGCCGATTATATTCCTTATCTGGCCAATATAGACAAAAACTTTTGGTATCAGTGTCTGCCTGCTGAACGGTCAGACCATTACCGTGGGTGACTTTGATTATCGTTTCGGTATTGAATCCGTATCTAAAGTGCATACAGCCATTCTGATTCTCCGCCAATACGGGGCACAAAGTGCTTGAGATGATCGGTGCGGATGCTACCGGACTTCCTTTAACTCTATCATTGCCATCTTGTTGGAGAATGACCATCCGTCTACTCCGTTGGTAAATGCCGGAGCCATCTCGGCTTGTTCCATGGTGACTCCAATTGGTAATTCAGATAAGAAATGGGACGCTATCGTACAGAACATTACCGATCTTTGCGGTTCTGCTCCACAGTTGATCGAAGAACTCTATAAGTCGGAGACAGCTACCAATTTCAATAACCGTTCTATTGCCTGGTTACTGAAGAACTATAATCGTATCTATGACGATCCCAATATGTCACTGGACCTTTATACTCGCCAGTGCTCTTTGGGGTAACTGCACAGATGTTGTCGGTGGCTGCCGGTACGGTTGCCAATGGCGGTGTGAATCCTGTGACTAAAAGCAGGTGTTCGATGCCGAACTGACTCCTAAAATCACATCTATGATTGCTACCGTAGGCTTCTACGAACATTCGGGTGACTGGATGTATACTTCAGGTATTCCTGCCAAGACCGGTGTAGGTGGTGGTGTGATGGGAGTATTGCCGGGTGTATTCGGTGTATCTGCCTTTGCTCCTCCTTTGGATGGCTCGGGTAACTCGGTGAAAGCACAGTTGGCCATTAAGTACATCATGAACAAATTGGGATTGAATGTATTCAATGGTGCGAGAGTGACCATCGTCGATTAGAAGTAGCGGTAACGCTTTACCGTTTTTGTTTAGGTTGCTCCGAGGGCGGTTTCCGCCTGAGGGGCAACCTTTGGGGTATTATCAGTCTGCTTTTATCGGCAATGTAGTATGAAGATCCCTTGGTATAAGTCTTATCTATGATGAGGCTACCTCCTAGCTTTTCGGCAATAATCCGACAGATGGGAAGCCCTAACCCTGTTCCTTGCGAAAATCGTTCAGCTTGGCAAAACGTTCGAATACATACTCTTGTTGCTCCACTGGGATACCTTTCCCTGTATCGGTAACGGTATATACAATCTGTTTTTCTGTGGGCGAGATGGTGTAAGCCAGCGTGATATTCCCTTGTCAGTGAATTTAATTGCGTTGTGTAGCAAGTGGGTCAGTATCTGCGCTACCCTTTCCGGGTTGGTCAATATCATAAGTGGTCCGCATGACGGTTCGAAACGGAGTGATACCTCTTTCTTTATACTGTTCCGGGTTCGTTCGATGCTGAGCAGGCAACAATTGTTGATGTCTTCGGGCTTATCGTAGGGCAATATTTCCGACTGGTCTAGGTAAGAGATGTCGAGTACGTCATTGATCAGCCGCAGTAAATTGCTGCTGCTGATTTCGATGATCGAGGCGAACTCTCTGATTTCATCATTATCTTCTTCTTTGAAATAGTTGCTCAGTACCTGAGAGAATCCGACGATTGAATTAAGAGGAGTGCGAATTTCGTGTGACATACTCTGGATAAAAGTTGTTTTCATCCGGCTTGCGTTTTCCGCCTGTTCTTTGGCTTTGCGTAATTCTTCTCCGTTTTCTACCAATTCTTTGTTCTGCTGTATCACTTTGGGCTTCTTCAGTTCCTCTGCGATATTGATTTTCTGCAATTTTCTTCCTGCATGTGCAGCAGTAGTTCATTTTTCTTTGTGTAGCTGTTCTACTTCCATAATGGTATAGAACTCGTTGGTTGAGTTTTGTATTTCCTGGCTTCGGATGGAGTCTGTTGCCAGGATATAATCCCGATAATATTGGGCAGCCCGGGCCTTCTGGTTCATTTCCCAATAGATGTCGCCTTGTTTTTGGGTGAGTGTATAGTCCAGGTATTTGTTAATGCTCGATGAATCATTCTTGATCTCTTCTATCACGTTAAGTGCTTTCCGGTACTGTCCGGTGTTCCGGTAGTATTCTATCTGTATATAGAATAATCCGCTTTTATAGAGTGTGAGTGATTTATCTTTTTCGAACAATTGCTCCAACTCCACAAGTGTTTTCCGGGCTTTTCGTATTCTTTTGTTTCCAGATAATATAGAATATAGGCTTTCTGTACAGTGAATATCTGATATGAACTCCTGGTACATTTCGATCCTTTTCCAGTGCTTTCAGCGCTTCGTCGGGCGGTGCATTTCAAGAGCGCATTGGGCGAGTGAAGCATATTGAGTGGGCAGATTGATATCTTCTATTTCATTTTCTTCAATCAGGGCTATTTGTTTCCGGAAGTTTTCATAAGCCAGTTTAGGATTCGATTGAGTCATGTAGATCGTCCCCAGTGTACGGTAACATTGTACGATTCCGGAATGAAATTATCAGCCTCCGCTGACTGAAGCATTTTCCGGGCTTCGTAAATGGCAGTGTTGGTTTGGTGTTGTTTGATATAATAGATAATCAATCGGCTTCCCATGCAAAGTAGAAATATTTCAGTTCATTATTCCTTCGGCTGATTTTCTTCACGCGGTCTACCATGACAAGGATACTGTCCGGATTGTTTTGATAGTAGTAATAATCCAGTTTCAGGGCCACGGCAATCACCTGCATCCGTTTGTCATTTTTCTTGAGCCATGCGCGTAAGAGTATCATTTGTTTGCAGAAAGTCCGGATCTTTGATTTGTGCCTTACATCTGATCAAGTATTGTTGAAGAGTACTGTCCGTTTTAGCGAACAGGTCTTCGGCTTGGGCTTCGAATCGCGAACAAAACAAAACCAGCAGGAGTGCTATGAAGTGACGGTATGGTTTGGAGGACATATTTTGAGTAGTCTTGATAGCTGCAAAGATAACTTTATTTTTAGTGTGCTGATAGCATTAGGACATTTATTTTTCTTTATCTTTGCGTCAATCAACCGTAATAACAGAAAATGGATTCAACGATTTTCAAAAGCCTGAATGTGAACGGTCGTTTACTTGATCTTTCCATTCCGCAGGTTATGGGTATACTCAATGTTACACCCGATTCTTTTATGCAGGTAGCCGAAGCCGGACAGAAGCCGATATTGCTGCACGTGCCCGTCAGATACTTGATGAAGGGGCCTCTATGATTGATATAGGAGCTTATTCGGCACGTCCGAATGCCGGACACATCTCGCCCGAAGAAGAAATGCGGCGTTTGCGTACCGGTCTGGAAATATTGAACCGGAATCATCCGAGTGCTATCATTTCAGTTGACACATTCCGTGCCGGGTGGCTGAGGAATGTGTGAAGGAAGTAGCTATTATCAATGACATTTCGGCGGGTGAGATGGACGAACAGATGTTTCCGACGGTGGCTCGCCTGAATGTACCTTACATTATGATGCACATGCAAGGTACTCCTCAAAACATGCAAAGGAGCCCCATTATGAAAATTTGCTGAAAGAGGTCTTCATCTATTTTGCCCGAAAAGTACAGCAATTGCGTGACTTGGGAGTGAAAGACATTATTCTCGATCCCGGTTTCGGCTTCGGCAAAACGTTGGAGCATAACTACGAACTGATGGCGCATCTGGAAGAGTTCGGCATTTTCGAACTTCCCTTGTTGGTGGGAGTTTCCGCAAGTCGATGATTTATCGTTTGTTTGGAACCACACCGCAGGAAGCACTCAACGGGACAACAGTACTCGATACGGTAGCTTTGATGAAAGGTGCCGATATTCTCCGTGTACATGATGTGCGTGAAGCTGTCGAGTCGGTTCGGCTGATAGAGAAATTAAAAGTGTATCGGCTTGTTCCTGATACCCGTATACTTAACCCTTAATACTTTAGTCCCGTGTTTTTGAATTTGGCATAAAAGATTTTATTGATATCCTGTTAGTGGCTTTCCTGCTTTATTACACTTATAAGCTGATGAAAGCCTCCGGATCTATTAATGTGTTCACCGGTATCCTGGTGTTTATCCTTATTTGGCTGGTTGTATCGCAGGTGCTCGAGATGAAGCTCCTGGGCTCCATTTTCGACAAATTGGTGAGTGTGGAGTCTTGGCGCTGATTGTTCTGTTTCAGGATGAAATCAGGCGCTTTTGCTGACCCTGGGGTCGCACCAGCACGCTAGTGCCTTGGTACGCTTCCTTACCGGCAACAAAAAAAAACTCCAGCATGATGATATCATGCCGATTGTGATGGCTTGCATCAGTATGGGAAAGCAGAAAGTAGGAGCTTTGATTGTTATGGAGCGTAATGTACCGCTTGACGATGTCATTCGTACCGGTGAAATTATCGATGCCAATATTAACCAGCGGCTGATTGAGAACATTTTCTTTAAAACAGCCCTTTGCATGATGGCGCAATGGTAATCAGTAAAAACGTATTAAAGCCGGATGTATTCTTCCGGTATCCCACAACCTAGACATACCCAAAGAATTGGGACTTCGCCACCGGGCAATGGGTATATCGCAGGTTTCGGACGCTTTGGCCATCATTGTTTCCGAAGAAACCGGAGCCATCTCTGTGGCATGGCGCGGTCAGTTCTATTTGCGGCAGAGTGCCGAAGAACTGGAAAGCCTGCTGACAAAGGAAAGCTAAATATCACGCTCTCATACAAAATGGTTCTTCTTCAAATTTGCTGGTAAATTCTTTATTTCTTTATTTTCAAGTTGATAATTGTCCTTTTGCCTGCTTTAATAAGAAAAACAGATACCGGCTGAATAAGATAGCTCAAGTTCCGGAAGTGAATTTACGCTGTCTGAACCGGTATCTTCATTCTTACACCTTTCTTCAATTAACATTGTTAACGTCTTTTGCAGGTTGTCAGGTTCTTGTGCGCAAATAACAAGTCTTTTGCATTTAAAGAACTTCTTATTCACATCAAAGAACAAGCTTTAACTCTATGTTAAAACAAAGCTTTGAGAACAAAATCTTACTTCTTAAAGATGTTGATTTTCAGATGGTTTAGTCTAAGATTAGCTTCTTCACCTCACGGATGGACTCTTCGGGCGAAAGCCGGGATACTTGCTTTTTGTCAACTATAAACGAGGGCTTACACTTCCGAAAACTGAATTAGATTCCATGAGTAAAGAAAACTTACTTTAGTGAAAATGGTCTGAATCTTATTCGGGCCCGCATGTCTGTGCCCAATAGCCCGAGTATGTGGGCCGATGAGCCCGGTATGCGGGGCGGAGTAGAGATCGTATGAAAAATGGTAATTATCTTGTTCATAAAGGTTTGTGATATGGAAATCAAGTTGTTTTCTTCTTTATTTGCGCAGGGAATAAGGGCTTTAGGAAATTGTGTGAAGAGCAATGAACCAATAGTATATTTGCATGTGCCCCAGTTGGATAATACCAGACTGTTATTGATAAGATTTATAGATGAAACTGGCGGTAGAAAAATAATATTTTATTTGTTATCAACTCTTTTTGATTTTCTTTGCAGAAGAAAATGATGAACAATAAATTTATCTATAGTATCTTATTGGCTTTACTTTGGGTAGGGATTACAATTACTTTGGGATCCTATCTTTATCGTATGGGCCTGCCTGTTGTAAATGCAAGTGCACAAAACTCTTGTTGCGGACAATTGATGAAGATCTGGAATATAGATTCCGAAAATTGAATCCCAATCATGCGTACGCTACCGGAAAGAAACAAACAAAGCATAAGAAAGTAACCCTTACAGATAAAAGTGGGACTTGCAATGTATGTCAATTTGCCATTGATACTGTTTATGCGGATACATCTTTTATACAGAAAGCCAAGCAATCTTTCCTGATAGAACGAAACCCTATTCATGTAGATTCTCTGAATCAGAAATGGCAGTTGAAGCTTCGTATGGATGGCATCCGATGCTAAGACCGGAATAAAACTAATAAATTCTCTAAAGGATGGAGAGCGGATATCAGTGTCGAGTGGGTTAAATGAACCTGATTGTTTTATTAGCCTATAGTACAGGAGTCGGTTATTGCATAAAATGGATGCTTTTATAAGACCTTTTGGGTGGACGTTATTTTAAAAGCGCATTGGAATAATATTCGTACTTGGAGTTATGTCCTTTTCTCGCTGATCTTTTGTTTGTTTTATATTCCGAGTGTTCGTCTCTTTCTTGTTCGAATTTTATCCGGGTCCAGAATAGAAGATAATCATGTTGAATCGTCGCAACCACTTGCTCAACAAAAGGTGAATTTGTTTGGGAGGTCGATGGACTTACATTTGATTATCTGCAGAGGTATCACTTATCATGATCAGACTTGTATACTCCGAAAACAAGTTGCTGAGGTATTGTTGGCATTTCTTAAAGCACCCGGCCATTTGTTGTTGAATGAAGATCTGAAAAACTATTCTGGAAAGAATTGGATAATGTCGATTCTTTTATGGAACGCAGGAACCGACTGATAACTGATTTACGTACCGATTTAAGGATAATAGGGGCTAATCTTAGCGTTACCTTGGTAAATGGAGGCTATCAACTCCACTTTAGTTTAGAAAATAGTAAGAAATCAGTGAAAATCAGTGAGAAATCAGTCTTTCTCACTGGCGGTGGGCGGGATAAGCCATACCTTTGCAATAAAACATAGAGTATGAAAACGCAAAATTACTATTGGACTTATCGGGCTATTGCTAATAGGTCTTGTTTCTGTGAGAAAGAAGGAAAGGTGCAAGAAGCCGGTTTACTGTTACAAAATGTGGAGGCTTTGGCTACAGGAGAGTCGTTCCCGGATGGAGAAATAGCCTGTTTCGGTGACGGATCTGTGGACTGTCCGTTCACATATCTGAAAGTTGAAGTAGTATACCGTGAAGAATAATGGGCCGTCCCATTAAACTTATCGGCTATTTATGCTTTCTGATGGCACTTTGCTCATGTTAAAGAGACCAAAGAGCAGCAAATATCCCGTTTGATTCACGAATGGGAGGGTAGAACGATTGTCTATCCCGCTGATATGACATTCAGTGTTTTGGGAAAGGACAGTGCCGGTTATTCGTTTCCTCAAAATGAATATACTATAATGACTTACGTGGATTCGGTGGGCTGTACCGGTTGTAAATTGCAACTTCCTACATGGAAACGTTTAATTTCTATGGTCGACACTGTAGTCGGGAAAGTATCTTTTCTTTTGCTTTCCATCCGAAAAACAAAAGAAATCTCTTTTCTATTGAAGAGAGATCGATTCCTTTATCCGGTTTTATCGATGAAAGGGTGATTTTGACGCTTTGAATCATTTCCCTTCGGATGTGAACTTTCAAACTTTCCTTTTGGACAGTCAGAACAAGGTGCTTGCGATTGGTAATCCTGTCCATAATAAAAGGTGCGTGACCTTTATTTGCAAATTATTGCCGGACAGCAAACCGGAGTCGCTACCTCTTCCCAAACAAAAGTAGTTTTGGATAAAAACTCGATGAAATGGGCGATTTTGATTGGAAAATTCCCCAGACCGCTACTTTAGTTTGCGGAATCTTGGCGATCATCTTCTGATTATCGAGGACATAAATGCTTCGTGTGGCTGTACATCCGTCACTTACAGCAAGGAGCCTGTACCTTCAGGAAGTCTGCCGATATTCAGGTTACTTACCGTGCAGAACATCCCGAACATTTTGAAGACCATTACTGTATATTGTAATACTCCCACCTCTCAATACGTTTGAAGATTCTGGGGTAATGCGATTGATGAAGAATACTAATAGTTAACCTTAAAAATTATGGAGAATGTTAGCCTATGGAAAAGTTTGATTTAGAAGGTAATTGGATTGCTTTTCCGTGGAAATGATAAGCGGAGTTAACGAAGTAATAATCGGCTAAAAATGAAAACAAAATGAAAACAAAAATAATGATTGCATTTGCTTTAGTGATGATAGCAGCATTTACTGGCTATAATGTCTGTAAAGTTCAAAGAACGGTACTGATTTCGGATATTGCTTTGGCAAATGTGGAAGCATTAGCTAGTGTAGGTGAAGCTGATTCGAATACAGCCTATGGATATAAAATGAAAAACTGTTATAATAAAAATGGAGCGATAATAGGAAATACTTGTGAGAGAAATTATCCTCAAGATGAGTGTAAGTATACTTCTACTTGGGGTACTTGCAAGTAATTTGTAATTATTATAGATTTACTCAATAGGATACCTGTTGTTGAAGCTTGAACCATAGTGGAATGGCAGGTATCTTTAATATAATAAATATGGGAGACTATAAACTGTTAGCATTGTCTATTTGTATTGTTCTATGTGCGTCATGTCATCGGAAAGAGAATCGCTTACGAGAACAAATTGTGATTGATTTATTATCAATGTACAAGACACTTTGAATTATTCTTCTTTTGTAGATTCTATAAGTTATATATCATTGGAACAACAGACCAGTGCCTTGTTGGTTCTATTAAGGATGTTATAATAAGTGATAAATATATTTTAGTCTTGGATAAAATCCTTCCGGTAGTTTGGATTTTTGATAAGGAAGGACATTATCTTACTAAAATAGACAGAAAAGGGATGGCCCTGAAGAGTATGTGAACCTTAGTCAGTTTGATTACGACAGAAAAAAGGAACATGTTTTGTTATTAGACAGTTGGACACAATCTATTTTGTTCTATGGTTTGGATGGGAGTTTTGTCAAAAGAGTTAAGTTAGATACTTCACCTTCGGATTTTGTAAGATTGGAAGATAATAATTATGTGTTCTCTCGCTCTGGTGAAGTGGATAGCTTGGCTGGTATTTATTTGGTTGATGCTATGGGAAAGTTTACTTCTAAGCTTATAGCAAGAGATGATAAGTATCTTTTTAATAACTTTTCTGATAATTGGGAATTATCTGTTTTTGATGGTATTGTGGGCTTTATGGCTCCCTGTCTGGAGAATACAGTATATCACTACCAATCTGGCAAATTGATAAAAGCTTATCCGATAGTTATCGAGCCAAAACCTATCGGAAGTTATAATAAGGAGACTTCGATACGCAATATGCTTGATTTTTTAAGAACTAACTATATTGAAACATCCCAGTGGATTTTTGCGACGTACTGGTGTAATAAATATGGGGTAAGAATCATATTTTATTCTAAAGAAGGTGATTTCGCATTAGTAGGGAAGGAAACTAAAAATGACATAGACGGAATTGAATATGATGGAAAAGCCTCTGCTTCAGATAATAATACATTGACGTTTTGGTTAAGGAGTGAAGATGATACAGCGAATCCGGTACTTCAGATTCTTCATTTAAAGTAGTTCCGGTTGCAATCTTTTGGGGGATGGGGGAATTACTCTCTTTTTCAATACTGGAAAGTGCCAATTGGAAAATGAAAGTTTTTTGGGCTTTTAAAGTGCTATCGAAAGGAAACGTTTGGGCAATGCGACTTAGACTTTCCTCCTCCTGAAGGGGATAATAATGATTATCAATTAAAAGATGGAGAAGTTGATTCTCTTTTTAAAGTTGTTTGAATGATTATCTTTTTAAGTATCAGAAAGGTTACCAAATTTATTATGGTTTATTGAGTGCGTCTCGGGACTCTTGTTCTATATTCAATGGGTGTGTTGATGATTGGGTGTACAGGGTGAAGGGGGACGATGTACATATCATTCCTAATTTGATAACTTATGACGAGAAGGGAGTGTATGGTTGTCTTGATATGTACACTATATCTTTGTTTTTGTCGTTAGTGCGATCGGGACAAGTGAATGAGAGTTTGGATAGGATTTTAGAACTGAAGAATTTGATAGAGAATTCTAATCCATTGATATTTTATTATCCTGTAAAAGAATAAATATCTTAGAAATAATAATTATGAAAAGAAAAAAGGACATTCTGATTGGAGATTAAATCTTTAAATACTATCTTGGCGCTTGTTATAGGATTTATCTTCTTGCAATGGTAAGATAATGATTTTTAGCTAAATAAATAAAAAAAACTATCCGGCTTTTGCAACAGCCTTTTATAGAAAATATTTAATAATATTGAACCATGATCAAACGACCGTATTTAAGCTTCACCTTACTCCTCTTGTTATCTATGTGTATCTTGGGAGGATGCGAAAAAGAGAAATCCCATACAGTTTTGGAATTGTTTTCTGAATCCCAATCTCTGTCTCCAAAGAAGGACTTTTATGTTAATGAAGATTCTATAGCAATAATAGAGGGATTAAGTTGTGACGGAAAGAATCTCATAGTTAATGACTATCACTCGGGATGTTGCTATACGCTGTTTGACAAAAAATCAGGTGAATATATCGCTCGTTTTGGGACTATCGGACAGGGGCCGGCTGAACTGCCTTCACCCTGTTATGGCTACTTAACGGAAAGCGATTTCACTGTTTTTGATGACCAAACACGCATTGTGATGAAATACAGTCTTGACTCTTTACGCAACAGTCGCAAGAAGGATGGTTCACCGGTACGTCTGGCGCAATATAAAATTCCGGAGGCACAGATTTCAAAACTCATAGCGATAGATGATACGACTTTTTTGTGTGCCGGGACATATAAATCCCGTTACCAATATCTGTTATTTAACAAAAATGACAGTGTGCTGGATTACGGTGTGGATGTGTATAATACTGCGGATAGCGCTTTTCAAACATATACCAGATATCTTTCTAATCAAGGAAATTTAGTAATGAACCCTGAGAAACATACATTTGCCGGTTCAATTAACTTCTCGTCCAACATAGACTTTTTTGAAATAGTAAACAATAAAATTGAGTTGATAAAATCGTTGAGGTTGGGAGATCCAATCAATAAACCCGTTAATGAAGAAGGTATTTATTATGTCGATCTAACAGAAAATACTCAGACGGGTTATATAGATCTTAGCGCTACCTCTAAGTATGTTTATGCTTTGTACTCTGATAAAAAAATGTACGAAAATAGCCGAAAATCAGATACCGTATTGGTTTTTGACTGGGATGGTAATCCGATTAAAAAATATTCGTTAGATACTGATGCTTATTATATTGCAGTGGATAGTACCCAACAGAGTTTGTTTGCTGCTGTGAAAAATAGTTCAAGTGGATGGAAAATAATATGTTATGCGCTAGATTAATGATTCACACCATATATGGATTTAGTCTTCCTGCCGATATATTTCCATTTGTTTTCACAGATAGTGAAAAAAGTACTTCTTTTGTCGTTTTATGAGTGGTGAAAGATTCGTTATATCGCTATCGGTTAAAAAAAATAGGAGGAAGAAGAGAATTGTATGTTTGGTTATGGCGGTATTTACTGGTTATAATTTTTATATTATGAAAAATTTCAGTTTAATTGTAGTGGGAATATTGTTTATATATTGTGTTTCATCTTGTCGGAAACAGGTTGATAAGGGATTTGAAATGACCGTTGATCTGTCTATTTCTAATCCATATCTGCCGATGTCTGTATTGGTGGACACCATTGAGTCTGTCAGGCTGCAATTACCTTCTCCTTATTTTTGGGGTATGGTCGATAATGTAATTTCAAAAGATTCTTGTTATTACATTTCGGATAGAAAGCAAGAAATGGCATTTCGATTTAGCAAGAATGGTACTTTTTTGAATGCGATTGGTCAGCGGGGTGAGGGACCGGGAGAGTATAGAGAGATGGATTCTTTTTTCGTGGGAAAGGATTGTGTTTATGTCTGTGATATGGGTAAACGAACGATTTATTCTTACAGTTTTGATGGAAAATTTCTTCATTCGTTGAGCTTCCCTTATTCTCTTGTTTTCAATGATGTTGTTGAGTTGCCGGATGGCCGTTTTCTCTGCCATCGTCCTTCTCAGTCTGAAAACTGTAAAGGGCTTTGGATTCTGGATCAGAAAGGGAGAAGAGTGAAGAACTTATTAGAATATGAAAAAGGGACTCCTTGCAAGAACTCCTATTGGAATACGCTGTGTGCTCAAGAGGATGGAACTATAAAAATCTATAATCCGGTAGATGGAAGCTATTATCAATATGATGCTGTGAATGATACGGTGGTAAGAACCATGAGGCAGAAGTCCAATTTGCCTATGTTGGCGGATTTTCACTGCTCGGACCGGGAATTGTACGAAACGAAAGAGGAGTGCACATACAGTCTTTTTACAGTGGATGGAAAGAATCTTGTTTTCTCTCTTTGGTCTTTTAATTCAGCAAATAAGGGAATGTGGTCTGTCTATTTTAAGAAGGATGGGCGGATAGAGCAAGGAAATTTGACCAAGATGGATATTCCTGGATATTCGGAAATGGGACGTCCGGTTTCATCTAATATCCCTAATACATTTGTGACAGTTTATACAGATGAATTCCCGGATGATGCATTTCCGTCCGCTTATCAGCAACAGGAGATAAATGAGCAAACTGCGATACTTAGCCTTTTGAGGTTAAAATGACTACTGGGTTTGTTATGGGGAAGAATAAAACCGTTTTAACTATGAAATATGTATTGTTTATCCTGTTAGCCTTAATCTTAGCAGCTTGTCGATCGGAGAAAGAGAAGCAGCTGGAATATGCTTTGGATTTTGCCGGCGATAATCGCGTGGAGCTTGAAAAGGTATTAGAACATTATAGAACTGATCCGGAAAAATTGGAGGCAGCTCGTTTTTTAATTCGTAATATGCCGGGATGGTATTCTTATGAAGGAGATGAACTCGATTCTATTCACCATTTATTAGTTGGGGTTTGTGAAGGACGTCCTATATCTAAAAGGGAGAAGAATAAATGGAACAGAATGTCTTTTAACTCTCTCTCCAAGATATATGACGCCCAAGTGATAACTGCGGAATATTTGATAGATAATATAGACCTGGCTTTTGAAGTTTGGAGGAAATATCCTTGGAATAGAAATTTGCCGTTCGATGATTTTTGCGAACTGATATTACCTTACAGAATAGCCGATGAACCTTTATCGGATTGGCGTAAATTGTATTATGAAGATTATGGAACTCTACTCGATTCTCTTTATAAGGGGAGTGATGTTATTGAAGCTTCTAAGATCATTGACGGGAAACTGAGAAAGCTGTATTACATCTACAATACTGATTTTCGGGTACCTCACTTGAATGCTGTTTTTCTTTATCATAACCGGATTGGTTATTGTCGTGAAGCATGCGACCTGACAATATATGCTATGCGTGCTTGTGGAATTCCTGTTGCGACCGACTATTTTGTTTATTCACCCGATTATCAACATTATCATTGTTGGACGATGTTGCGTGACACAACGGGAACTTTTCTTCAATTCGGATTTAATGAGTTTGAAGCGTCACGTGATACCTTACGGCATGACGGAAGGAAAAAGGGGAAGGTGTATCGCTATTGTTTCGGTATGCAGGCGGATAAAAACTCCGGAACTTCGGGAAACAGGCAATTATCTCCTGTGCTTAAGAATCGATTTGTGAAAGATGTGACATCTGAATATTTTGGAAGTAATGATACGACAATACCGATACAAATGTCTGGAGAGCAATATATCTACTTAGGGATATTTAGTCCCGGCGGATGGATTCCTATAGATATGGCACTTGGTAATGCTGGTAAGGTTACTTTCCGGGATATAGAACCCGATGTGATTTATCAGACTCTTTATCAGGGAGATGGAGGAAAACTGTATCCGGCAGGATATCCGTTTATATCTAAAACGGGGGGTGGGTTTGTTTTGTTGAAACCCAATATCGATTTGATGGAGGAAGCTATATTAAAGCGGAAAATGCCTCAGCAAAAGACGATTGCGGAATGGGCTTATCGAGCTATCATAGGGGCAAAAGTTGAAGCAGCTGATGATTTGTCATTTATGCAGGCGGATCTGTTATGGCAATTTGAGGATACGCTTACCACTAATTATTATGTGTTGACTCCGCTTCTAAGAAAGAAGTATAGATATGTTCGTTATGTTGCTCCGATAGGGAAAAGAATGGAGTTGGCGGAACTGGCACTGTTTAAGGATTCATTCTGTAAGGAGAAGGTCCGGTTGAGGAGGATAAACAGTATAGAACCGATTGCAAAATTAGAGTATGTTACAGATGGTAATATACTGACTTATTTTCAGGCACGTGATACATCTTGTTATCTGGCCTATGATTTGGGGGAAAGTACGCTGATCGAAAGAATTGTTTTTTCTCCGCGTAACGATGATAATTACATTTGGCCCGGGGATAATTATGAGTTATTCTATCAGGACGGAATAAATGGATGGAAGTCGTTAGGCAGCAAGGTGGCTACAGAAAGAGAAATTGATTTTCTGGTGCCACAAAATGCTCTGCTATGGTTGAGGAATCGCACAAAGGGACGCGAAGAGCAGGTCTTTATTTATAAAAATGGAAGACAATATTTTGCATTTGATTTATAACAACTTACCGGATTAAGACAATTGTTCTTCCGAAAAGTATATATTTGTGTGTCAGTGTTTTGCGTAATCTATAATGAAAGAAGGAAAACTCTAATTCATCATCAAGCTCATATACGGCTGCATTTCATCCAGTATCTTTCCGATAATTCGGCAATGGTCATTCGGGTATGTACTCCGGGTAAGCGGACTTCACTGGTCATACATTTTCCTTTGCAGAGATAGTAATAACCGTTATTGACCGAAAGCTGTTCGTCAGTCAGTTCGATATTCATTTCCACTTCGGACAACCTGCTGCATAGAGTTGAAGAACTGCCCGGCATCAATGATGCGTGCCATTCCTAATGGGACACTTGGCAGGATTCTACAGGGGAAGTTGAAGAATAATCCGTTCAGTGCCGTTTCTTAGTCCGGCCCGGTAGAGTAATTGTGCCCGGACAGCCTCATTGTCAGCAAACAACTCGTTGATATACGAGCTATCATCGTGTTTATAGACAACAGCTATACCCGTTACTCGATTATCCTTCCGGGCAATGAGAACGGTATTTTGTGTCAAGGCAAGATCGGCGGACTACTTTAAAATCTGTAGGCGTATGTTGTAAACAACAGGCACGTTCGGATAGCTTGCCGGTCAGATATTGATAATAATCTTCTTTGATATTCCGTCGTTTCTTCAATCTGGTATCCGGTTCCGGATCAATGGTCAACTCTGAAAGTGAGAAGACTTTGTGGGAGATACGGAAAGCGGGAGTATAGCCTGTTTTGGCGTAATAACCGAATAGCCAGGGTTCGGCAGGAATCAATGTACTAAACAGAACACCGTTACGGAGCATGCGGGCAAAACTCTGTGATAATAACTCCCGCATCACTCCTTTCGCACGGTAATCGGGATGCGTACACGCACCGGAGATATACGAAGTAGGTACTATTTTATTGCAGAATGTCATTGGATAAGCATTTGGAGCGCAGCAATCTTCTTCGCCACTTTGAATGGCTAAGTTGACTTCGTTATTGTAACGAAGCCGGAAGTAAAGTTCGATGAATGCCTCGCTATCATCGAAACAAAGTTTCCATAATGATTTTACCTGCTCCTTTATCATTGGATTATGCTACCATTTTATCATTTCTACAGGCTGCTCTTTCAGGCAAGCCATATATTTCTCCAAAATAGTTTCCGGGTGGTACGAAAGCTTTGCGTAACCCTTCTATTCCTAAATCTTCTTCTGTTGATGTAAATATATTGTTCGGGGATGTGATTGGCAAATTCGTAATTGATCATGGCATAAGCGCCATCGATGCTGGTATCTGCTTTTCTACATGTACACCGAAAGTTTCTTTATTGATCGGCATGCCGAAAGTGAGGCTACAATCTGTCCATTGACGTGCAGGATACCTCCCGTCAGTCCTAACTCTTCGAAATGATTGAGAGCGTAGATCAGGGCACGTCGCTCGTTTCCGGTCCCTTCCTGTTGGTCGCAGTCATTGGCTTTTGCACCATTTGGCTTCTAACTCCAGGCATTCCTGTATTCGGTCTTTGGTGATCGGAGAATACTCATAGTCAGGATATGTATTGCGGAATTTGTTAATGTGATTCCGTTTGGACTGGAATTTTTCCTTTCAGTGTTGCGAGATCACTACGTAAATAAATATAATCGGCATAATCACGGTCAACCGTAAAGCCAAACTGACCGGGCATAATGGCCTCGGATCTTCGCGCATACATGAGCAGACTCCCAACATGCAGAAAGGTTCACCCTCCTGTCGGGCATCTTCAATCAGTTCGTTCAGTACTTCTTCAAGATTGCCTTCACCAACCGGCATCATATAGGCCAATTCATCGCCGGCCCAGAATTTGAAAACCAGAAAGTTATTGATAATGGCAAACTTGGTGTGATACAAGAACCGCCAACTGCATAAGTTGGAAAAGAGAGGTCGCAGTTGCGACGGCAACTATTCATCGTGTAGGCTGTGATGGTATCCTTGTCTTGGATCGTTATATCTCTGAATGCGATCATAAAGTTGTTATTTCCTTTTAACTGTTTATATATAACAAAGATAAAGCTATTTTGTTAGAGAATTCCTAATAATCGCAGAATAGTTGGGTCAACAATGCAGTAAAAATACCGTTGAGGGTTAAACCGAGGCTTGCATAGGCACCGTATTTACTGCTGATATCCATGGCTGTTGAGGTGCCGACGGCATGAGCGCCGTACCCATCGAAAGTCCTTGCGCGATAGGGCTGCCTACATGCATGATCTTCATCGTTTTGAAACCTAATACTGCACCCAGTAAACCCACACAAACAACTACTGCTGCTGTCAGAGACGGATTCCACCAATGTCTTGGTTACCTCCATTGCAATCGGAGTGGTGACTGATTTGGGAGCAAGTGACAGGATGACTTCCTGTGAGGCTCCCATAAGCAGCTATCAATACGACTGAAATAACGCCTACGATGCAGCCGGCCAATTGGGACAGAATGATAGGAAGCAGCTGCTTCTTAATCGTTTCGAGTTGCAGGTATAGAGGAACTCCAAGAGCTACGACTGCGGGCTTTAGCCAGAATTCAATCAAGTGTCCGCCCTGATTGTAAGTTTCGAAGGAGATATTTGTCAGTTTAAGGAAAATGATGATGACTGCAATAGTCAACAAGATGGGATTGAGTAGGAGTATTCCTGTCTTTTTGTAAAAGCTTGGCAAAGAAGTAAATCCCGAAAGTGATTGCCAGCAGGAAGAATTCATTTTCTAAATAATTCATTTGAGTTTACGTGTTAATTGATGGACCCATCCGGTGATGACAAGCACAAGAAGGGTACTGACTAGAGTAGCTATCACAATCGGCCAGAACTGTGCCGCAATGATGTCGAAATATAACATCAGGGCTACTCCCGGAGGAATAAAGAAAAACCAAGATTAGCAACTAGAAAGTCGGACATTCCCTGCACCCAATGCAATTTGATCCAACCTAATTTCAAAGAGGGTGAGCAGCAACATCCCGATGATGCTGGACGGGAGCTTAATCCCGTGAGATAAACAATCAATTCACCCAAAGCCAAACAGCCAAATAAAATGGCACACTGACGTATCATACTATTACCTATTGATTTTGAAAACGTTGCAAAGTTATGAAAATAGAGTTAGGGTAGCAACTAATAAGGCACGAAGATTCTTATTTAACAGTGGGGAACTACAAAAAAATAAAGAAAAAGTAAACGAAATGGATTACTTTATATATTTTGCAAAGTGAAAACGAATATACATAACGAATATTAACCACTAAAAACAGAATTGATATGAAAAGAGTTTGTTAATCAGTGTTTTCGCAACACTCGCAATGATGATTTCTTTAAATGCACTTGCACAAGAAAAGCGACAGGTAAGGCTTATAAAGCTATTCAGAAAGATGAAAAGTAATCAACAAAGATTTGCAGAAAAAGCCATTAAAGAAGCACGCAAACAAGCGAAGGAACTGACGAAAGAAGGATTCAAGACTCCGGTAGGAAAGTTACCGTTGGACAAACAACTGGAGAATTCATGGGAAAAACAGATGGAAATTGATATGAATGGCAATCCATACTGGTATATTGCCACATCAAGAGTGATTGGTGGAAACCAGTCGGCTGCAGCTATGCAGGCTACCAACACGGCCAAGATTGATATCGCCGGACAGGTTCAGACAAAGGTTACACAGTTGATCGAATCGAAAGTAGCCAATGACGATATGGGGCAGGAGGAAGCTGCCAGTCTGTCGAGCGCAGTAGCTGCCGGTAAGAGTATTATCAGTGGAACGCTGGGACGTACTATTCCTTTGGTTGAAGTATATAGAACGTTGCCTAACAAAATGTAGAGGTAATGGTAACCATCGGTTATAGCCTGGAAGCTGCAAACAAAGTAGCTGTCAAAGCACTTAGCGAAGAATTGGCTAAAAATCACCGGAATTGGCTAAGGAACTGGATAAACTCGCTCAGTAAGTTTTAATATAAATAGGCAAACTGAATGAACGTAAACAGGCTATTAGGAATTTTAGCTATACTTTTACTGACTGCCGCCAACGCTCTTTATGCACAGAAACCCGTGAAGGTGAAAGGCGTACAGGGCGTTGGCAGGTTAGCGATGACATCACATTGAAGCAGGCGGAAGAGAGGGCTTTCATGGAAGCGAAGAAAGCTGCTCTGCAGAAAGCGGGTGTGATGGAAAATGTGTGGTCGGTATTTGGCCAGATCACCCAGGAAGACGGCCAGGAGCTTCATGAAGCTTATTCGCAAATGAATGTGCTGGCTATCGGGGAATGGTGAATGTTACTAATAAAAAGTTGAAGAGGTTTGGGACATGGATACCCGTAGCTTGTATAAGGTAGTGACCATTGACGCCGAGGTTCGGAAAGAGGACAAGTCGGATAGTTCGTATGCCCTTGAGGTGAAAGGTGGAAACACTCTATCGTGAAGGGATGTGTTTCACTGTAAGCTGACTATACATGGTACGGATTCATACTTGAAGTTTTCTGGTTCGACAGTAATGGGGGCTCTGCTTTATCCTAACAGTTATGAACCGAATACATTGTTGAAAGCCGGTAAAGAATATGCGATTCCTTTTAGTAATGCTGTCGACTATCGTATGGAAAAGCAGCATGGTAAGGAAAGCGAGAAGATAAATATGATGATGGTGGCTACCAAGGAAGATATCCCATTTACCAAAGAAGTCACTTATCAGAATGTATTGGAGTGGGTGTACTCTATCCCGGCGGTTCAGCGTTGTGCTTTTATGATATGGTATTGATAAAATAGTGATTCCCGAATCACTGACCGTTAATCATTAATCACTTATTATGATGAAAACGAAACATTACTTTTCTTTCGTTTTGCTTCACTTTTCTGATACCGTCCGTTATCACAGCACAGGACGTGAACTATCAGAAGGAGTTTGATACTTTTCAAGAGAAACAGCAAAAGAATATAAAGAATTTAAGAATAAAGCAGACGAAGAGTTTGCCACTTTCCTGAAAGAAGCGTGGCAAAGTATAATGCCTCTATGGGGATTCGATGCCCACTCGGCCGGAACCGGTGAAACCGACACTTTTGATAAAAAGCCGGTTCCTGCTCCGGTAGATTAAGCCGGCGGTGCCTAAGATACCCATAGCCGATAAACCGGGTGTAGGAGGCAAAGTGAATGTGGAAGTCAAGAGCCGGAGCTGCCGGCAGTGGCTGATAAACCGGCTCCGGGTGTTTATGTTCCGGGCAAACCTTATACCCTGTAAAGGTAGATATCCCAGCTCCGTTGCCCGGAAGTTCAGCGCATCGCAATGCGATTGAGTTTTATGGAACACGGTTTGAAGTGGCTACAGACGTGATTGACGGTTTTGAATTGGGCGGAACAAGCGAAAGTAAAGTGGCAGGTGCCTGGAGTCGTTTGTGTAAAGCCGATCATGAACAGTTGATTAACGATTGTATTCGTTTAAAGAAGGAGCATCAGATGAACGACTGGGCATTTTAATGTTCATCAAGCAGTTGGGAGTGCAGGTGTGTGGTGTTGCCCAAAAGACGATGTAGCTTTTCTGCAGATGTTCATCCTCAATAAATGTGGATATAAGGTGCGTTTGTCCAAGATAAACGATAAATTGAAATTATTGGTGGCTCCGGCAGAACTATTTTCGGCATACCTTATATTACCTTCAAAGGTGTGAAGTACTATGTCTTTGAGGCGGATAAAGGTGGGTCAATGGCTGTTTATACATATAGTCAGGATTTTGCCAATGCGAAGAATCTGGTATGTATGGATCTGAGCGCCGTGCCTCAATTCGGCATGCAGGAGTTTAGCAAGACAGTGTCTCCATCCGAAAATCTCTCCTTAAAGTCAATACGGCAGTCAATAAGAACCTGATGGATTTCTATAAGGACTATCCGCAATGTGAAGTTGCTGTTTACTACAAAACCCTATGAGCAAGGAGTTGAAGAGTGCTCTTTACCCGCCTTTGCAGGCGGCAATAAAGGGGAAATCGGAGAAAGATGCTGCGAATATCCTGATTGATTTTGTGCAGAATTCATTCCAATATCAGACGGATGGTGAACAATTTGGGTATGAAAAGCCTTTCTTCATGGACGAAAATTTTTATTATCCGGCTTGTGATTGTGAGGATCGAGCCATTCTGTTTTCTAACTTGGTGAAAGATTTGTTGGGACTGGATGCTGTGTTGCTCGACTATCCGAATCATATCGCTTCGGCTGTACGGTTCAACGAAGATATTTCGGGTGATTACATTCTGTTGGATGGTAAAAAATATCTTATTTGTGATCCGACTTATATCGGTGCTCCGATAGGAATGTGTATGGATCGTTTCAAGAGTGTACCCCGGAAATAATCCGCTAGTGTTAAATATTATAATAATTGCAAGTTCGGGGTAAAATACCCCGAATTGCAATGTTGATATTGCAATATTGTGTACTTTGCGGCGTGAAATAACACACCTACTGAATTTATATACAATATTAAATATCTATGCTTAATTTAATTAACTCTATCGTTGCGCGTGCGCAAGCAAATCGTCAGCGCATTGTCCTTCCCGAAGGTACGGAAGAACGTACTTTAAAGCTGCTAACCAGATTTTGACAGATGAAGTTGCAGATTTGATTCTTTTGGGTAACCCGGAAGAAATTAATGCAGCTGCTGTCAAATGGGGACTCGGAAATATTAATAGGGCTACTATTATAGATCCTGAGAACCATCAAAGAAAGAAGAATATGCGCAGTTATTGTGCGAGCTTCGTAAGAAAAAGGTATGACTATCGAAGAAGCCCGTAAGTTGGTGCTCGATCCGTTGTACTTGGGTTGTCTGATCATTAAAAGTGGCGATGCTGACGGTCAGTTGGCAGGTGCCCGCAACACTACGGGTGATGTACTTCGTCCGGCACTTCAGATTATTAAGACTTCTCCGGGAATTACATGTGTTTCGGGTGCTATGTTGTTGTTGACACATGCTCCGGAATGTGGTCAGAATGGTTTGCTGGTGATGGGTGACGTAGCCGTAACTCTCGGTTCCGGATGCTTCGCAGTTGGCACAGATCGCTGTTTGTACTGCACGTACGGCACAGGCTGTAGCAGGAATTGCTGAACCGAAAGTGGCAATGCTTAGTTTCTCTACTAAAGGTTCGGCAAAACATGAGAACGTGGATAAGGTGGTAGAGGCATTGAAATTAGCTAAAGAAATGGCACCGGATTTGAATATCGACGGTGAAATGCAGGCAGACGCTGCATTAGTGCCTTCGGTAGGTGCAAAGCAAAGCTCCGGGTCTCCGGTTGCCGGCGAGGCTAATGTACTGATTGTTCCTAGTTTGGAAGTTGGTAATATTTCTTATAAACTGGTTCAGCGCTTGGGGCATGCCGACGCGGTAGGACCGATTCTTCAAGGTATTGCACGTCCGGTGAACGACCTTTCACGCGGATGCTCTATTGAAGACGTATACAGAATGATTGCAATCACAGCTAATCAGGCGATTGCTGCAAAGAATGGTAAATAATTAAATCGAAAATCAGATATGAAAGTTTTAGTATTGAACTGTGGTAGTTCATCTATCAAATACAAGCTGTTCGATATGGACAGCAAAGAAGTGATTGCCCAGGGTGGTATCGAAAGATCGGTTTGAAAGATTCATTCCTGAAATTGACTTTGCCGAATGGTGAAAAAAATTTTGGAGAAGGATATCCCCGAACATACCGTAGGTGTGGAATTCATCTTGAATACACTGGTAAGTCCCGAATATGGTGCTATCCAATCACTCGAAGAAATCAATGCCGTAGGTCATCGTATGGTGCACGGAGGTGAACGCTTCAGTAAATCAGTACTGCTGACTAAGGAAGTGCTTGAGGCTTTTGCTGCCTGCAATGATCTGGCACCTCTCCACAATCCTGCTAACCTAAAAGGAGTTGACGCCATTACAGCTATTCTGCCGAATGTTCCGCAAATCGGTGTATTCGATACTGCATTCCACCAGACTATGCCGGAGCATGCATATCTGTATGCTATTCCTTACGAATTGTACAAGAAGTATGGTGTGCGCCGTTATGGTTTCCACGGAACTTCTCACCGTTATGTTTCTCAGCGCGTATGCGAATACCTGGGAATTAAACCGGAAGGTTTGAAACTGATTACTTGCCATATCGGTAATGGTGGTTCGATTGCTGCTATCAAAGATGGTAAGTGTATCGATACTTCTATGGGACTGACACCGTTGGAAGGATTGATGATGGGTACTCGTTCCGGTGATATCGATGCCGGAGCTGTTACATTCATCATGGATAAAGAGGGCCTGACTACTACGGGTATCTCTAACCTGCTGAATAAGAAAAGTGGTGTAGCCGGTATGATGAACGGCTCAAGTGATATGCGTGACTTGGAAGCTGCCGTTGCCAAAGGTGATCCGCAGGCTATCCTGACTGAACAGATGTACTTCTATCGCATTAAGAAATATATTGGTGCGTATGCCGCTGCTTTGGGTGGGGTCGATGTTATTCTGTTCACAGGTGGTGTTGGTGAAAATCAGGCGACTTGCCGTGCCGGTGTTTGTGAAGGACTGGAATTCCTGGGTGTGAAACTCGATCCGGAAAGAACAAAGTTCGCGGTGAAGAGGCTATTATCTCAACTGATGATTCAAGAGTGAAGGTAGTAGTGATCCCGACTGATGAAGAATTGCTGATTGCTTCTGATACAATGGCTATCTTGGATAAATAAAGGTTGATAAGTAATTATAGATAAAAGCCGGAGGCGGAGATCTACTCTCTGTTTTCCGGCTTTTATATGAGGCAGGTTAGAGATGGCAGTTTGGGTTGAAGGGTAATTGATGCTCGGTGATCTATTTAACAGAATATTCATATCTCTTTCTCCTTTTCTTCTTTTAAAATTTTTATCTTTGCTATCACTAACTCGAATAAACTTAAAATAGTACAAGAATGAAACGACTTTTTATTTCTTTCTTTTGTCTGTGTGGCAGTTATAGCCAATGCTCAGGCAAAATATGTTTTCTATTTCATTGGTGATGGAATGGGTGTCAATCAAGTGAATGGTACGGAAATGTATCGTGCCGAAATCCAGAAGGGCCGCATTGGTGTAGAGCCTTTGCTTTTACACAGTTCCCGGTGGGGACAATGGCTACTACTTTCTCTGCCACTAATTCCGTGACTGATTCTTCGGCTGCGGGAACTGCTCTTTCCACCGGCGAAAAGACTTATAATGGTTCCATTGGGATGGATGATCAGAAGAATCCTTTGCAGACAGTTGCCGAGAAAGCAAAGAAAGCCGGTAAAGGGTGGGAGTTACCACCAGTGTCAGTGTCGATCATGCTACTCCTGCTGCTTTCTACGCACATCAGCCGGATCGGAATATGTATTATGAAATAGCTACCGATCTTCCTAAAGCAGGTTTTGATTTTATGCCGGTGCCGGTTTCCTGAAACCAACCACTACTTATGATAAGAAAGAAGCTCCTAGCATTTTCCCGATGTTTGAAGAAGCCGGTTACACCATTGCTCGTGGGTATAACGATTATAAAGCCAAAGCTGCTGCGGCAGGTAAGATGATATTGATTCAAGAAGAAGGTGCCGATACGGGCTCTTTGCCTTATGCTATCGATAGTAAAGAAGGAGACCTGACTCTGGCACAGATTACAGAAAGCGCCATTGACTTTTGACTAAAGGCAAAACAAAGGTTTCTTTCTGATGGTAGAAGGTAAGATAGACTGGGCTTGTCACGGGAATGATGCCGCTACGGTGTTCCACGAAGTGGCGGATATGGATAATGCCATCAAAGTTGCTTATGAGTTTACAAGAAACACCCGAAAGAAACTTTGATTGTGGTAACTGCCGACCATGAAACAGGAGGTATCGCATTGGGAACCGGAAAGTATGCCTTGAATCTCAAAGCACTTGAGAACCAGAAAGCATCTGCCGAAGTACTCTCTAAAAGATCAGTGATTTGCGCAAAGCTAAGAACAATCATGTAGCTTGGGAAGACATTAAGAATCTGCTGTCCGAAGAGATGGGCTTCTGGTCTGTACTTCCTATCACCTGGGAGCAAGAGAAGAAACTGCGTGACGAATATGAAAAGTCATTTGTAAGAAATAAAGTGGAATTTGCCGAAAGTATGTATGCCAAGACTGAGCCGATGGCTGCTAAAGCCAAAGAAGTGATGGATCAAATCGCTATGGTAGGCTGGACAAGCGGGGACATTCTGCAGGATATGTGCCGGTATTTGCTATCGGTGCCGGTTCCGATCTGTTCATCGGTAAAATGGATAATACGGAGATACCGAAACGCATCGCAAAAGCCGGTGGGTATAAATAACCCGTTAATTTATCCTCAATATTCTCTATCTTTCAAAGAATTTCTTTAGCTTTGTCTTATGAATTTTCAAAGAAATACAGATATGACTAAGTTTGAAATAGAAGAAAAGATAGTAGATATGCTCAAAACCGTATTCGATCCCGAAATTCCGGTAAACGTATACGATCTGGGACTGATTTACAAAATAGATGTTTCCGAGGATGGAGAAGTATCTATTGATATGACCTTGACTGCTCCTAACTGTCCTGCGGAGATTTCATTATGGAAGATGTACGTCAGAAAGTAGAGTCGATTGAGGGTAAACTCTGCCACAATCAATCTGGTTTTGAGCCGGAGTGGGATAAAGATATGATGAGCGAAGAGGCTAAGTTGGAATTGGGCTTTGTAACCATTGTCAGTTTACCTCTATTCTTAAACGATCCATTCTTACAGTATGAAAACGTATATTTCCTCTGATGCCCACTTGGGGTCACGTGCCATAGAGCATGGACGTACGCAGGAGCGGCCTGGTCAATTTTCTCGACAGCATTAAGCACAAAGCTGCCGCGAGTATATCTGCTGGGCGATATGTTCGACTTTTGGTATGAGTTCCGTTTGGTTGTTCCCAAAGGTTATACCCGTTTTTGGAAACTCCGAACTGACTGATATGGGAGTAGAGGTGCATTTCTTTACGGAAATCATGATATCTGGTGCGCGACTATCTGACTAAGGAGTGTGGGGTGACGATTCATCGTGAACCGGTTACCACTGAGATTTATGGAAAAGAGTTCTACCTGGCACATGGTGACGGGCTGGGAGATCCGGATAAAAGTTCAAGTTGCTACGTACTATGTTCCATAGTCGTACGTTACAGACTTTGTTCTCTGCGATTCATCCCCGATGGAGCATTGACTTGGGATTGAATTGGGCCAAACACAGCCGGCTGAAGCGTGAGGGTGGAAAAGAACCGGATTATATGGGAGAAAATAAAGAGTTTCTGGTGCTTTATACCAAGGAATACTTGAAAAGTCATCCTAATATTAACTTCTTTATTTACGGTCATCGCCATATCGAACTTGACCTGATGTTGAGTGCTACGGCGCGAATACTTATCTTGGGGACTGGATCAACTTCTCTTATGCTGTGTTCGATGGTGAGAACCTGTTTCTTGAGAACTATATCGAAGGAGAAACCCAACTTTAACTTTTCCGGATTCCAATCGTTATGCCGGGTCAGATAAGCCCTTCGTCAGCAAAACTATAGCAACCGTCGCAGACAATGACATGATCCACCAAGGTGATGTTCATCGTTTGCGACGCTTTTGTATGGCGCCCGTCAGGCGTTTGTCCTCTTGGCTGGCTTCGCATGGCCCGATGGGTGATTATGAATCAGGGCTATTTGTGTGGCACGTCCTATCAGTGCTTTCGTAAGATGGTGCGTACATCGGCATAAGTTCCGTCAATGCCTCCTGTACTGATACGTAATTTGTTGATTACTTTACATGCTTGGTCAGAAGCAGAATCCAGAACTCTTCTTGCGCAGATCACAATCAGTGGATGGAACAGCTTGTAGATGTCCTCTGAACATCTGATCTGTTCCCGTTCTTTGCTTTCCTGCAGTTTACGCCGCTTGCCTAGTTCCAGAGCGCCATGATGGTGAGGCTTTTGCCGGTCCCATGCCTTTGAATGAAGAAAAGTTCCGTACTTCCCATTTCCCAGTTCATTCAGGTTGTTGTCGCAAGTGGCAAGTATTCTTCTCATCAGTTCAACGGCACTCTCTTCCGTATTGCCCGAACCTATCAGGATGCCCAATAGTTCAGCGTCGCTCAATGCTTCGGAACCTTTTGCCATCATTTTTCGCGTGGCCGATCGGCTTTGGACCACTGCTTGATGTTTAGTTTCTGTTTGTTCATGATTTAATGTGTTTTGCGGGTGAAGCATCTTTATTTATAGAAGTTCTTGCGGAAAGCCTCAAATTCGTTCCTTCCCAGTATACAGCGTTCCCACCAGGCACGCCAGAATCCTGTGCCGTATCCGATAAGTTGGATGAAAGAAGCAGCGATGGAATAGATGCCGATGCGTAAGCTTTTGTTTTGCAGCGCAGAATCCAGGCAGACCAGTAAGGCATAAAGCAGAATCGGGACGAGGCTGAACAAGCAAAAGGGAGTGCATAATAGTAGAAGTGCAACTCCTAACGTGAATACAGCCGGCAGCAAATGGACGACTTTCAACGATTCGGGATATTTTGTAGAGATTGATACGTGCAATACCGGAGTTGTGCACTTGCTTGAAGAATTTCTTAAAATCCGTACGTCGTTTGTGGTATACCCAGGCATCGGGAAAGAGACGGCATTGGTATCCTCCCCTTGAATATGCGGATACTGAAATCGATGTCTTCGCCGAAACGCATATTGAGAAACCTCCTAATGCCTGATAAACCTCCCGGCGGACACCCATGTTGAAACTTCTCGGATAGAATTTATCCATTTTTTTTGCCTCCGCGGATGCCTCCCGTGGTGAAGAAAGAAGTCATGGAGTAATTAATGGCTTTTGTATATCGGTGAAAGAACTATGTGCCCGGTCCGGCCCTCCAAAGGCATCGGCCGGGGCGGTCTGCAGTTCTCTCTACTGCATCGAGATATCCTTCGGGCAAGATACAGTCCGAATCCAGTATGATGAGATATTCGCCGTTGCTACGTTCGGCACCGTAATTACGGGTTTGTCCGGGACCGGAGTTCGGTTTGTTGTAGTAATGTATATCCAACTTTCCTGGTATTGGTTCACTATCTTCGCAAGGGACAGATGATCCGTCTTCCACAACCACGACTTCGAAATCCTTGAAGTGTTGGGCTGTCAGGCTTTGCAATAGTTCGTCCACTTCGTCGGGACGGTTGTAAACGGGAATAATAACGGAGTATCGCATCATATATGTATAGTTAATCTTCATATTTAATATTGGCAAAGATAAATTATTATTTTCCGATAATCTCTTTTAATGCACTCTTTTTGTCCATTATGCTTTGTCTTGAATACCTTTGGGGGCAAAGTGGTGTTGGTTGAAAACCAGGAAGCCTTTGGTTTTTAAAGGTAGTGGGTACAGCCTTTGAAGATAGGAGCGCGGCTTCTCCACTTTCGATGTTTTCAGGCTTCTTTCCGGAAGTTTGGTAAAGATTTCTGTAGAATGGTTGAATTTGTCTTATCGTAGGGGACGGGGAGGTCATAGAGTTTTTCTCTCTTTTAGATATGCATATATCGTAGTTCCAATCTCTGTAGTCTTTGTGCTTTGGGGGGATGAAAGGTGGCGATAAAATAGAACTCCCTGCATTCCAACCGGATATTCCGGCAGAATGCAGGGAGGCTGTGTTAATGAGTCTGTGTATACTTATGCTTTCACACGACCTACGTAAGAACCGTCACGAGTATCGATCTCGATTGTTTCGCCTTCACTGATAAACAGCGGGACACGAACGGTTGCACCTGATTCTACAGTAGCCGGTTTCAAGGTGTTGGTAGCAGTGTCGCCTTTCAAGCCCGGTTCTGTATAAGTAACTTTCATCTGAACTTTGATAGGCATATCAGCATAAAGCACGGTTTCGGTAGATGCATCCGATACAACTTCTACTACTGCACCTTCCAGCAAGAAATCTACACCGTTGATCAGGTCGTGAGCGATCGGGTGTTGATCGAATGTTTCCTGATTCATGAAGATATAATCTTCACCTTCTTTGTACAGGTACTGATAGGGACGACGTTCAACGCGTACGTCTTCCAGCTTCTCACCGATATTGAAGCGACGTTCGAGAACGTAGCCGCTTACTACATCTTTCAGTTTTGTACGCATGAAGGTGTTACCTTTACCCGGTTTAACGTGGAGGAATTCGATACAGAAATACAGTTTGCCATCCATGCGGATACAAGTTCCGTTCTTGATGTCTTGAGCATTAATCATACTTGATATTCTTTATTTTATAGATTATTATTGAGTTATCTTTGAACCTTTTCGGGTGCAAAAGTAATCTAAATCGGCAAAAAACACAAAATGTTTTGACTAAAAATGACTTAACTCTTGGTTTATTTAAAAAAAGTGCCTATTTTTGCAGCCCGAATCCGTAGAAGTAATAACATAAAAACAAGATACAGTAATGAAAAGAACATTTCAACCCTCTAACAGAAAGAGAAAAAACAAACACGGTTTCCGTGAGAGAATGGCTACAGCTAACGGCCGTAGAGTATTGGCTGCACGTCGCGCTAAAGGTCGTAAGAAACTGACTGTTTCTGACGAATACAACGGAGTGAAGGCATAAGTATTAGCCATTGCAAACGAATAAGAAGAAGTGAAGGAGGATTCCTTTGCTTCTTTTTGTTTTAGAACCGGTTCCAATTTGATTACGGTATCAGGCGCAAGGTGGAAAACCCAAAGAGAGGGTTTTGATACGCTTTTTTAAAAACTCGGTGAAAGTCTGTGATACTGTGTAACGAAAATAGTATCTTTGTCCGCATTAACAGCTTATAATTATGACGATAAAAGAATTTTTTTCTTTCAAGGCCAATAGATTCTTCTGGATAAACATCATAGCCATGGTTGTAGTGGCTGTGCTCATAGTGGTTGGCACACTTAAAGGACTGGATATATACACACGCCATGGCGAAGCTGTAATAGTGCCCGACGTAAAAGGAATGTCTGTAAGCGAAGCGGAAAAGATGTTCCGGAATCATGGACTGACTTGTGTGGTGTCCGACTCCAGTTACGTAAAAAATAAACCTTCCGGCATTATCCTGGATCTTAACCCGTCGGTCGGGCAGAAAGTGAAAGAAGGACGAACAATCTATCTGACAATAAATACCCTCAGTACTCCTTTGAGTGTGGTGCCTGATGTGGCCGATAACAGTTCCGTGCGTCAGGCGCAGGCAAAGTTGATCGCCGCAGGCTTTAAACTTACCGAAAACCGGATGGTGAGCGGAGAGAAGGACTGGGTATATGGCGTGATCTATCAGGGACGCCAATTGCAGATTGGAGATAAAGCTCCCATCGGCGCTACGCTGACTCTGATGGTAGGTGACGGAGTGCAGTCTACCGCAACCGATTCTGTCGATATGGTGGAAAATGCTGCTATGTCTGTTGAGGATTCCGGAACAGATGATGATTCCTGGTTTTAATATAAGAAACGTATACGTAGAAAAAACGCATGATAGAAGAATTGCCTGACGATATTGAACAGGATGAATTGGATGATATAGAACCCGTAGGTGACGAAAACCAGCTCTATGAACATTTCCGCGTGGTAGTGGATAAAGGGCAGGCAATGGTCAGGGTCGATAAATATTTGTTTGAACGCATCGTTAATGCTTCGCGCAATCGCATACAGAAAGCGGCTGAAGACGGTTTTGTCATGGCCAATGGCAAACCGGTGAAGAGCAGCTATAAAGTGAAACCTCTGGATGTGATTACGGTGATGATGGATCGTCCCCGTTATGACAATGAGATTATTCCGGAGGATATTCCACTTCATATTGTCTATGAAGATAAATACCTGATGGTGGTGAATAAGCCGGCCGGACTGGTGGTGCATCCGGGACACGGAAACTATCATGGTACGTTGGTCAATGCCATCGCCTGGCATCTCAAGGATAACCCCGATTACGATGCCAACGACCCACATGTGGGGTTGGTGCACCGCATCGATAAAGATACTTCCGGATTACTGGTTATCGCTAAGACACCGGATGCCAAAACCAATCTGGGCGTCCAATTCTTTAATAAAACTACTAAACGCAGATACCGCGCACTGGTATGGGGCATTGTCGATCAGGATGAAGGTACCATCGTAGGCAGTATTGCCCGCAATCCGAAAGACCGGATGCAAATGGCCGTTATGCCCGATCCTACCCAAGGGAAACATGCCGTCACCCACTACCGGGTGCTTGAACGTCTGGGATATGTCACTTTGGTGGAATGTATTCTTGAAACCGGGCGTACGCATCAGATACGTGTGCACATGAAGCATATCGGTCATGTACTCTTCAATGACGAGCGGTATGGCGGTCACGAAATCCTGAAAGGGACTCACTTTAGTAAATACAAACAATTTGTAAACAATTGCTTCGACACTTGTCCGCGGCAGGCTTTGCACGCCATGACGCTGGGGTTTGTGCATCCCGTCACTGGCGAAGAGATGCATTTTACTTCGGAGTTGCCGGACGACATGACCCGGTTGATAGAGAAGTGGAGAGGTTATATTAGTAACAGAGATTTAGAATGAAACGCAACATTGCCATTGTGGCAGGAGGCGATACCTCCGAAATCGTAGTTTCCCTGCGTAGTGCACAGGGCATTTACTCCTTTATTGATAAGGAGAAGTATAATTTGTACATCGTAGAAATGGAAGGTCGGCGTTGGGAAGTGCAATTGCCGGACGGAAGTAAAACACCTGTGGACAGAAACGACTTTAGTTTTATGAATGGGGCGGAGAAGGTCGTGTTCGACTTTGCTTATATCACCATTCACGGAACACCGGGAGAGGATGGACGTTTGCAGGGCTATTTCGACATGATGCGTATTCCGTATTCATGTTGTGGCGTACTGGCCGCTGCCATCACTTACGATAAATTTGTCTGCAACCAGTATCTCAAAGCATTTGGTGTGCGTATCTCCGAATCGTTGTTGCTACGTCAGGGACAGGCTGTCTCCGATGAAGATGTGGTGGAAAAAATTGGCCTGCCTTGCTTTATCAAACCCAATCTGGGAGGATCCAGCTTTGGTGTGACTAAGGTGAAGACGCGCGAACAGATTCAACCTGCCATTGCCAAGGCTTTCAGTGAAGCTGAGGAAGTGATGATAGAAGCCTTTATGGGCGGAACAGAATTGACTTGCGGTTGTTATAAGACGAAAGAAAAATCGGTAGTCTTTCCGTTGACCGAGGTCGTGACACATAATGAATTCTTCGATTACGATGCAAAGTACAACGGACAGGTGGACGAGATCACTCCGGCACGTATATCGGAAGAACTGACCCGGCGTGTCCAGACTTTAACCTCGGCTATTTACGATATATTGGGATGTTCCGGCATTATTCGAGTGGACTATATCATTACGGAAGGTGAGAAGATCAATCTTCTGGAGGTGAATACCACACCGGGTATGACCGCTACCAGTTTTATTCCCCAGCAGGTGCGTGCTGCCGGACTGGATATAAAAGACGTGATGACTGATATTATAGAAAATAAATTTTAGCTGTAAGCTGCGGGCCACGAGCTACAGTCGGCAAGCCGCACCGATTCCGTACGGGATAGAGCGGTGCAGCCTTTGTAGCTTATCGTTGATTACCTGTAACTCGTTGCTCGTCACTTGTAGTTTATAAAAGAATAAAAGCTATGAATACAACAGAGTTTGATGAAATCCGTCCTTACAACGACGAAGAACTCTCCGGGGTTTTCGAAGAACTGATTGCCGATCCGGCTTTTCAGAAGGTGGTTGCCGGGGTGATACCGGATGTACCCTTTGAGATGCTGGCACAAAAGATGCGTGCCTGTAGAACGAAACTGGAATTTCAGAAAACCTTTTGCTACGGTTTGCTATGGAAACTTGCAGGCGACTGTACGGATGGTATTTCATTGGATCATACGGCTATTCCGGACAAGAGCAAAGCATACACCTACATCTCGAATCACCGTGACATCATTCTTGATTCCGGTTTCTTATCTGTATTGTTAGTCGACCAGGGGATGGATACGGTGGAGATTGCCATTGGCGATAATCTGCTGATTTATCCGTGGATCAAGAAGTTTGTCCGGGTCAATAAATCATTTATCGTGCAGCGTGCACTGACCATGAGGCAAATGCTTGAGTCGTCTGCCCGCATGTCCCGTTATATGCACTATACAATCGGAGAAAAGAATCAGTCCATCTGGATTGCACAACGTGAAGGACGTGCCAAAGACTCTAACGACCGTACTCAGGACAGTGTACTCAAGATGCTGGCAATGGGGGCGAAGGGGATGTGGTCAGCCGTCTGATGGAGATGAATATTGCTCCTCTCGCTATTTCCTACGAATATGATCCTGCGATTACCTGAAAGCACAGGAGTTCCAGCTGAAGCGTGATATAGAGGGCTATAAGAAAACGATGGCAGATGACCTGAAAATATGCAGACCGGTTTGTTTGGCTATAAAGGCCGGGTGCATTTCCAGACGGGAGCTTGCCTCAATGACCTGCTTTCGACAGTAGATCGCTCTTTACCGAAACCAGAGTTGTTTGCACGTATCTCTACGTGGATCGATCAGCGCATTCATAGCAATTACCGTCTTTATCCGGGCAATTATGTAGCTCACGATCTGTTGACTGGTAAGAATGATTTTGAATCCCACTATACGTTGGCCGAGAAGGAACGTTTTGAGGCTTATGTGGAGAAGCAGCTTGAAAGATAGAAATTCCCAACAAAGATATTTCTTTCTTGCGTGAAAAGCTGTTGTTGATGTATGCCAATCCGTTGACCAACTATTTGGCCGCTCGTCAATGAGAATATGGACGTTACATATCGTCCTGTCTGTATTGTTTTCCGTCTTCCTGTTTTCCTGTAACGAAAATGATGCTGCTCCTTACCCTTCCGTGAGGTTGGAGTTTCTGACTGCAGAGTCGGGAGCAGACGGTCGGTTGCAAACGTTGGTTACGGATAAGGGAGAACGTCTGGTCGTGGCGGAGGACCGCACGGGATCGGAGCTGTTACCCAATTCCTCTAGCCGTGTGGTGAGCAATTACGAAGTGCTTTCGTCGGTAGGAGGGCGGAAAGAGATACGCATTTATGCATTAGCTAATACGGTTTCTCCGGTTCCGCTGCCTGCCGGGGAGTTCGGAATGGCTTGAAATTCGATCCGGTTGATATGCTCAGTATCTGGATGGGGCGTGATTATCTGAATATGACTCTCTATCCGGGCACAGAATGCGCGGCATACGTTTCATTTCATTCAGGAGTCTGTGGAGCGGGATGCTGTAACCGGAAAGCTGAAAGTCCATTTAATGCTCTATCATGACGATGGGGAGATGTGGAGGCTTATGCCAAGCGGGCTTATGTCTCGGTACCGTTGAGGCAGTACACGTCCGATATCGGGGAATCAGTGATCATTTATTTCAGTTTTCATACGTATGACGGGGAGGTGCAGACCTATCAGTTTGAATACGTACCCAGTCACTTAACCATTAATTACTAATTATATGTCGAAAATGAATTCAATGCTTATGGGAATATGTTTTCTTTCTTCTCTCTTTTCTTGCCAGCAGTCGAAAGGGATTTCAAGACAGTGCCGGTGAAGGAGTTTGCTTCGCTGATTGAGGATGCAAGTGTGCAACGGCTGGATGTCCGTACCATGGCTGAATATTCGGAAGGCCACATTCCGGGGACGATCAATATCAATGTGCTCGATGATTCGTTTGCGGTTATGGCAGACTCCACACTTCAAAAGATAAACCGGTGGCTTTATATTGCCGCAGTGGCAAGCGAAGCAAGAAGCTGCCATTCTCAGTGAGAAAGGATATAAAGTGTACGAATTGGATAAAGGATTCAATGCCTGGCAGGAAGCAGGCGAGAAAGTGGAGAAATAAGAATGAACGATTATTGAACAATGAATGATCAACGATGAACAGGGTGTGTATTATTATCGTTCGTCGTTGATCATTTATTATGGATCGTTCAAAATCGTTATGGTAGATTTTCCAGCAGTCTTTTCAGTACCACTGTCGCCGAGATTTCACGGTTTGCGGCTTCCGGGATGACAATGGATTGCGGACTCTCGATAACATCATCCGTCACAATCATATTCCGTCTTACAGGAGGCAGTGCATGAAGTAGGCATTATTGGTGACGGCCATCTGACGGTCGCCTACGGTCCAATTACGGTCTGTACTCAGAATCTGTCCGTAGTTGTCGCCTGTATAAGCTGCCCAGTTCTTGGCATATATAAAGTCGGCTCCTTCGAAAGCTTTCATCTGATCATATTCTACCCGTGCGTTTCCTACAAACTTCGGATCGAGTTCGTAACCTTCGGGGTGGGTGATGACAAACTCATAGTCTGTGGCATTCATCCATTCGGCAAACGAGTTGGGCACTGCCTGTGGCAATGGCCATGGGATGGGGAGCCCAGGTCATTACTACTTTAGGGCGGGCTGTCTTTTGTATTCTTCGATGGTGATCAGGTCGGCAAAGCTCTGCAACGGATGACGGGTAGCTGCTTCCATAGAGAACACCGGGCGTCCGGAATGTTGTATGAACTGATTGATGATCACTTCATTATAGTCATACTCACGGCTTTCGAAGCGGGCAAACGAACGTACACCGATGATGTCACAATAACATCCCATCACGGGATGGCTTCCAGCAGATGTTCCGGTTTGTCACCGTCCATGATGACGCCGTTCGGTTTCCAGTTTCCAGGCCCCTTGATTGATGTCCAGTACAATTACGTTCATACCCAGGTTGAGAGCAGCTTTCTGGGTGCTGAGACGGGTGCGGAGGCTGGAGTTAAAGAAGATCATCAATAGAGTTTTATTACGTCCCAGTTCTACATATTTGAACCGGTCTTTCTTGATCTCGAATGATTCGGCAAGGGCTGATTTCAGGTCGCCGATGTCTTGTACGCAAGTAAATTTCTTCATAATTGTCTTTGTTAGAATGAATATACCTTCCGCAAAGGTATGATAAAATTTTCAATTGGCAGGCTGCGCCCACGAAAGATACTCCGTCTGCCGTGGAGACAGGAAGGTGCTGTTGGCCAGATAGTCCTTGTTGTTGGCGTAGATAAAGAGCACACTACCTTTTGATTGTGTCGATAATCGGTTTGGCGAGTGCTTGCAAGGCGGGCATCCGAGGCTCCGTCCCAAGCGTCCGGCAGAAGCGGTGATGTTGGGATTGGCATATGCGGCACCATGCATCACGATGGCGCGTTGTTTGGCTTGGTCGTTAATTCCTTTTCCAGCCCGTTCAGCACCAGGGAGTAACCGTTGCGTCCCTGATAAGTGTTTTCGGTCAGGTAAAAGCCAAGCGAACTTTGTACGAACCGTTTTATTGGAGAATGAGGTTGCATAGTTTCCTCCGCTATTTTGCCGTGTGATACGACGGAAGTATATAGCAACTTTTTTTTTCATATCGAGCACGTAAAGGCGCTTCTCGGTAGATGGTTTTGAAAAATCGATCAGGGTCATGATGGACTTGCTTTTCTGCTCGATTTTCTGATAGCCGGTCACTGCCTGTCGGAAAGCTGTATAGCTGACAATCCCGTCCAGCTGCATATCATCGAACAGTTGATCTATTTCGTCTGTTTCCGGAGTAGAGGCTACAGAAACAGGCTCACTGGCCGGTGCATGGTTGGGTACTTCTGCCAGTGGGAGCAGAAACAATAGGAGGAATAGAAATACTTTTGCATAGGAAACTGAGAAAATAACGGCGCAAAGATACGGATTTCTATTCCAAAACAAAAATAATTGTCTCATTTACAGGAGCCCAGTCGAAAATAAACTTGGAATGTGATGTTGCATTCCGTACACACATGTGCGAGCGGGGCGTGGTGCCCAGAGACGGGCTGTACTCTATAAGTGCTTTACGGGGCTCGTTTACCGGGACTCCGTGAATGTATCCTCCGTCTGAGAATCGGCTGGCATAAGGCGCAAAACCTCCGGTGGCGGTGGAACCGTCTTTGAGGAATATCATGCGTGTCTTTTTCCTGTAGGACGAATATCCCTAATGGTGTCTCTTTGTGCATACGGAGGGCGATGCCTTCCGGTAGTGGCGGGGTTCATACTCCGTACGGTCCATTGGCTTCACCGGTTTGTTCCAAAGTCATTATGTTCTGGTCTCTTCGATCTATCATGATTGTTTTGATGAAGTGTGTCGTATCCGGGAGCACTTTGACGTACCTCTTGGGTACATACCACTCTTCGCCAATATAGATAGGGGATACCTTGACGAAATTCTCCGTCGGCCAGGAAGCGGACCAGCGAACCGTCTTCTCCATAACGTTCGGGCACAAGCGTATCGGTGAGCAAATAGAGCGGGACGGACTGGTAGCGCTCTATGCCCAGCGTGTCGGCAATGCGTTTATAGGCATTCCGTTTGTAATGGCGTACCAATGGAGCCTCGCCGTTCCGGTTCTTATAGTTCTGCAAGATGCCCCATTGCGAGGGTGTCTGCTGAATGTTTTCGAGCAGTGCCAGGCGTTCTTTGATCTTATCCCATTGAAAACTGCGGGTCGTATCTTTGTACGGATACGTATCTTCAAGAGTATATTTATCATAGAGCAAATCTTTCTTGATCTCTATCTGTTCTGCGGAGATGGCTTTGGGCTTCTCTTCCGGAGGCACCGTTTCCAGTGAATCTGCTACACCGGTGACTTGGGGTTGTGGCAAATTTGTTCTGTTTTCTATTGCATGCGCAGAGCAAGAAAGGGTGAGCAGGTATATATAGGCTGTTTGCTTCATAATGGGATAGGTTTGGAGTTCATTTACAAATATAATGTTTTTATAAGGAATAGCAAGGCGTTTTGTTCTCGTATTACTAATAATTTGCATAATTGCCTCCGTTTTTGTCAAGAGTAAGTTTACGCTTCCTTAACATAAGCGCCTCCGGATTATACTATTTATACTTTTCGAATCTTGTCCGGTGGTGTAGGCCCGGATGCAGTCGGAAGGGTAGAGGGATCAACCGTCTTTGGGTCGGAACGCAGGCTCTTCCGACAAGAAACCCCGGCTCTGTTGAAGCGTAATCCCGGCTCTGTTCACGAGGGTACCGGCTGTAAAAAGAAAAGAAGCCTTTCCCATTATCGCATTTTAAATTGAATCTATGGTATGATTGTGTCTACAAAGATAGTACAATCCGGAGGTTAAGTCAAGCTTTGAACCGATTATTTTCCTGACTTTCGCCGAAAGTATCACTGACGTGTCTGTCCGTCACCCTCTATGATCCATTTGTAGGAAGTGATCTCTTCCAATCCCATCGGTCCGCGGGCATGCAACTTTTGTGTGCTGATGCCGATTTCTGCTCCCAGCCCGAATTGTGCTCCGTCGGTGAAAGCGGTAGATACATTGGTATATACACAGGCTGCATCTACCATGCGGGTGAAAAGTGCGCGCGTTCCGGGTTTTCGGTGACGATACTTTCGCTATGTCGTGAGCTGTATTCCTGGATATGTCCGAGTGCGTTCTCAAAACTATTCACAGTTTTGATTGCCATTTGTAGTCCAGAAATTCAGTTCCGAAGCTCTCGGGGTGGCAGGTTTCAGCAACCCGGCAGGATAGTGTCCCTCGAGTGCCTGATAGGCTGACGGATCTGCATAGATAATCACCTTGTCGGCTTTGAGCTTTTCACAAAGGAGAGGCAGATCGGACAATCTGCTTTCGTGAACAATCACGCAATCGAGTGCATTGCAAACACTCACGCGCATGTGTCTTGGCATTATGGATGATGGCAGCTCCTTGGCCGTATCTCCGTATTCGTCAAAGTAGGTATGGCAGATGCCTGCACCGGTTTCTATTACCGGTATAGTAGCATTTTGCCGTACAAAGTTAATCAGGGCGCTACTGCGAGGAATGATCAGATCTACGTATCCGGCAGCGTGCAGCAGTTCCGGTTGCTTCACGGTCGGCCGGTAGCAACTCGACCATGTGAGTGTCTATGTTAAACTGTCGGAGTACTTGGTGTATCACTTCTACGATGGCACGATTCGAATAGTCAGCATCGCTTCCCCTTTCAGGATACAGGCGTTACCGCTTTTCAGGCAAAGCGAAAAACGTCGAAGCTGACATTGGGACGAGCTTCGTAAATGATGCCGATGACCCCGAAAGGAACACTTATCTTAGTGAGTCTCATGCCATTGGGACGAATGCTCTTCAATATCCTGCCCAGAGGAGAGGGAGAGTGGCCACGTTGCGTATATCGGAAGCGATTCCTCGAAGTCGTTCTTCGGTCAACCTCAGTCGGTCGTATTTCGGATTGTCGGGTGACATCCGTTCCAGATCTTTCCGGTTCTCAGAGAGGATGTAGGAAGTCTGTTCCAAAGCAGCTTCTGCCACGGCATTCAGTATTTGGTTGATCCGATCGTCGGGTAATAGTGCCAGATGGCGCCGGCTGCCTGTACGGCAGTATCATTCAGATTCATAATGCAGTTCGTTTATTCAATGTAAAGGTAGTCATAATGGACTACTGCTTTTTCCATGTTTTCCGATGGAGTCCCGTGCCTGCATAGAGTCACAGTTGACTTTGCCTACACCTACCGGAGTACCCGGTAATCAATGATGCGCACGATGTCGTCTTTCTCAAATTCTCCTTCAATGCGGGTGATTCCGACGGGAAGAATGCTGACTGCCTTGTCGGAGTTCAACACTTCGGTAGCCTGTTCATTGATATGTATCTCTCCCTTAGCGAAACCTTCGCTGTGAGCTATCCATTTCTTTGATACTCGATACGGGTTGGGATGCGGGGATAAAACGAGTGCAAACCGTCTCTTCGGGATGCTCTATGAGGTCGATGAGGATGTTGTCGCGTTTGCCATTGGCAATAATTACTGTAATACCTTCATCTGCCACTTTGCGGGCAATGTTGGTTTTGGTCAGCATGCCTCCTCTCCCGAAACTTGATTTGCTGGTCTGAATGTAGTTACTCAGGTCTTTTCCCTGTCCAATCTCCCGGATCACTAATGAGTCCGGATCGGAAGGGGAACCGTTATAAATGCCGTCGATGTTACTCAGGATGATAAGGGCCTGTGCATTCATCATTGAGGCGATGAGGCCCGACAGTTCGTCATTGTCTGTGAACATCAGTTCGGTGACGGAGATGGTGTCGTTCTCGTTGACGATAGGAATGACGCCGTTCTCAAGCATCACCGTCATGCAGTTTTTCTGGTTGAGGTAATGACGGCGTGTACCAAAATTCTCTTTGGTGGTGAGTACCTGTCCTACAGCAATGCCATGATCGCGGAACAGCTCGTAATATCGGTTAATGAGTTTGGCTTGACCCACTGCCGAGAATAATTGACGCTGATCTACGCTGTCGAGTTTCCTGGGGTACGTATTTCGCTTCGTCCCGAGGCAACAGCTCCCGAAGAGATAAGAATCACCTCTACTCCGGCTTTATGCAAGGCGGCTATCTGATCGGTTAGCGCAGACATCCGGGTGACATCCAGTGTTCCGTCCTGTCGGGTCAGTACGTTACTTCCCACTTTTATGGCTATTCGTGTAAACTCCTTTTCATTATGCTGACGATTTGAAAGCACAAATATATGGATTTTGTCGATATGTTACCTCCCATACGGATATCTTGAAAGAGAATGTCTGTATGGCAGAGAGGAGATCGGGGAATTTATTCGTTTGCCTTTTCGCGGTTTCTCACTATTTCCATTGCATTTCATAATCGTCTTCATTGACGAGGACAGCTATTTCCTGTCCGATGTAGTAAAGCTGCGAGCCCACCTCCGTCTTTCAGGATAGATTCTATTCCATTGCTTTCGAGCAATCCTTTGATGAACTCTGCTTCCCAAGGCGAACCGGTGAAGACTTCTACTACGCGGGTGTCTTTATCTTCTTCATAATGGTAGGGATATAATGTGTTTATCTCTTACAAATATAACAAAAGAACTTAGATAAAGTTGTTTTACCGATAGATTATTCTAAAGTTATTCGTTGCACTGTAATGTTCTCGTTGAGGAACATGGAGGCTGATTCAATAAATTTGTCTTCGGCCTCTGTGGTGTAAAAGCGGCATTTACCTTCCCGAGTGCACTTCATGTCCATTTCGGGGATGACGGTGAAGGTAATCTTTCAGACTGGTAGCCACATATTCTCCTGTGCCACCACTTTCACCCTTGGGGAATGAATTTTTGTATCTTGGGCAATAGTATCGGGTAATGGGTGCATCCCAGAACAAGGGTGTCTATCTGCCGGTCTTTGGCAAGTAGGTTGTCGATGTATTTACGAATAAAGAAGTCGGCTCCTTCGCCGCTGGCTTCATTGTTTTCAACCAGTGGAACCCACATGGGACAAGCTTCTCCGCTTACTTTGATATCCTCAAACAACTTATGCACTTCAAGCGGATATGATTCTGATTTGATGGTACCGGCTGTAGCCAATATTCCTACATGGCGCGTTTGGGTCATACTGCCGATACACTCTGCAGTTGGGCGAATGACTCCTAGCACCCTCCGGTCCGGATCTATATTCGGAAGGTCGTTCATTTGTATGGTTCTCAGTGCCTTGGCCGAGGCTGTGTTGCAAGCAAGTATCACCAGATGACAGCCCATCTCAAACAATTTGTTGACAGCCTGTAAGGTGAACTCGTATACGATTTCAAAAGAACGGGTCCCATAAGGAGTCCGTGCATTGTCGCGATAGATGTAATCGTATTCCGGCAGCGCTTCCTGATTTTGCTCAGGATGGTCAGCCCACCGTATCCGGAGTCGAATACACCGATAGGACCAGGTTGGTATGGAAGGGATTGTTTCATAATGGGATATGGTTAAAGTTACGAGCTACAAGTAACAAGTCATAACGCATTTTGCATGGTACTTGTAGCTTGTAGCTCGTAACTTATTGCTCTTAACTCTTATTTGATGCCCAATTGGTTTTACTTTCGAGTCAGGTTAATGCTTTGAGCTTCGTTTACGTAAGGTATCGGAGTACGTGCCATATCGAAAATGTAGATAACACCTTCTGCTGCACCTACTGCTTTGATAGCGTCATCCAGCTTCTTATATACCGGAGCCATCAGGTCATTGTTGGCTTTTTCCATATCCCTGCTGAGCCTTAGCCTGGAATTGTTCTTGTCTCTGCATCATGTCTTCCAACTCTTTTGTCTTCTTTCTGCAATGACAGCAGGAAGAGAGTCTTTTGCTGCATGAATTCCTGGTATTTCTTGCTGAATTCTTCCTGAGATCTCTGTAAGTCTTGTCCGAGTTGTTTGTTCAATGCTTGTAACTCAGATTGTGCTTTGGTATATTCCGGCATGGCCGAAACAATTTCCATCGCATTGATGTGACCGAATTTAAGATTTTGTGCAAATACGCCCATCGGGAGTATTAACATCATTAAAAGTGCAATTTTTAAGCATAGTTTTATTATTTATTTGAATGATTACTTTAAGTTATCGGGTGCAAATGTATGAAATTAATTTGAATATCCTAATTTCGCCAGCACTTCATTGCTTACATCAATGCGGGAGTGGCAAAATAATGCTTGAAGCAGATGCTCTGTACCACTACTGCATAACCGTTTTCCTCTGCTACAGCTTTACCGCATTGTATATTTCGTCTTGAATAGGCTTCATTAACTCTTCTCTTTCTTAAAAGTTCACCTTCTGGACCAAAGTATTTACGTTTGAGCTCTGAAGCAGCTTTTTTTTTCTACGATGGCATCTTCTTTCTGGTCTTTTGTGCGGCCGTCAGTTTAGCAGATGCAGCTTGATAGTCCTTAAACATCGTTTGTGCCTCTTTAGCTAATACTTCGACTTCACCCTGCCACTGTTTGGTTGCCTGGCTCAATTGTTCGTTGGCACGTTCGTAAGCCGGAATGTTCTTCAGGATATACCCATATCGATCAGGGCAAACTTTGTGCTTGGGCTGTCATACCTACGGCAAACAGCAAGATGATAAATAGAACAGACTTTTTCATAACGCTTAGTTTTAGTGAAACAATTAGAATTCCTGGCCCAATACGAAATGGAATCTGCTTCCACCTGCGCTCTTGTCGCCAAGTACTTTGTCGAAACCGTATGCCCAGTCGATACCCATCATACCAATCATCGGAAGGAAGATGCGGACACCCACACCTGCCGAACGTTTCAGGTCGAACGGATTGAAGTTTTCACATCATGCCAAGCATTACCGGCTTCCAGGAATGTTAACGCATAAATATTGGTACTTTGTTTCCAGCATTAGCGGATATCTTAATTCAAATCCGATACGGGTATAAGCATAACCTTCTTGTCCGCGGTACGGAGTTAAAGAACTGTTTTCATAACCACGGAGGGCGACACTCTCAGTTGCGTAGCTTGAATATCCGGTCATACCGTCACCACCGACATCGAATGTACCGAACGGTGATTTCTTATATTTGTTGTAGTGACCCAATATACCGAATTCAACACGTGTCATTAATACCGGAGTCTTTTCACTACAGTCGGGTTCAGCAATGGGATGTATGTTTTTGCTTTGAATTTCCACTTGTGGTATTCTACCCATTTATGCATCTTGTTCATATCGTTCTGGTTGTACTCGTTGTACTTGCTGTAGTCTACTCCATCGAACAATGAGTAAGGTGGTGTGAACTGTACGGACAGCGAGAAGTCAGAACCACTACGGGATAGATCGGGTTATCGTAAGAGGCGCGGGCCAATGTCAAGCCGATACTCAGGTCATTACATTTACCGTTGGTCACCGGGAAGTATTGCCAGTCTTTCAAGATATATCTCTGGTAAGAGAGTTCGGCTGAAAGCTGGAAGTAGTCATCCGGCCAGTTCAGACGTTTACCCCATCCTGCTGACAGACCCACATTTTGATTGACTTATCCGGGTCATAATAGTTCTCGTAATTGTTATAGTTACCATAATTGTACATACCGTAGCCACCCAAGCCGCTGTAATAACTGTTGTAGTAGTTGTTATAGTAGCTTGAATTGTAGTAACGGCTACTGATATCGGTCTGTACGGAGAAGAATGCCGACAGAGAGAATGAATTCGGGCGTTTACCTCCGAACCAGGGATCAAAGAACGAAATGCTATACTGTTGATAGTATTGTGCATTGGTTTGTCCACTGATGGTCAGTGTCTGTCCGTCGCCTTGAGGCAGGATACCGCGATAATTTTCTCCCGGATGCAACAGGTTCGCCAAAGAGAAGTTCGTAAACTTCAGACTTAACTTACCGATAACACCTGTTTGTCCCCAACCGGCAGAGAACTCTACCTGGTCATTTGCTTTCGATACAAGATCGTAAGCGATATCTACCGTTCCGTTTACAGGGTCCGGCTGGATATCCGGCTTGATGTTTTCCGGTCGAAGTGTCCCATTTGCTGGATTTCACGCATAGAACGCATCAGGTCCTCGCTGAACAACTCACCCGGACGAGTACGGAGTTCACGGCGGACAACGTTTTCGTACAAACGGTCATTACCATTGATCTTGATCTTGTTGATACTGGCTTGCCGACCTTCAAAATTCTCATTTCCAAGTCAATGGAGTCATTATCTATGTTTACTTCCACCGGATCCAGTGTATAGAACAGATAACCATTATTATAATAGAGGTTACCGATAGCATCTTCGTCGGTTGATAAGCGTTCATTTAACAATTTCTGGTTATATACATCCCCTTTCTTCATGCGGAGCATGTAGTTCAATTGCTCTGAAGGGTAAAGCGTATTACCTACCCATGTAACGTTGCGGAGATAATATTTATCGCCTTCTTCCAGTTCGATGAATACGTCTACGGTCTTATCGTCAAATTTGGATACACTGTCTTTCACAATGCGTGCATCGCGGTAACCCAATTCGTTATACTTATCAATAATCAACTGTTTGTCCTCTTCATATTTCTCGTTGACAAACTTCTTGGTGCGGAATAAGTTCAGCAGTTTTCCTTTTCGTTTGTCTTCTTCATCACGCGTTTCAGCTTAGATGTCTTGATGGCGTGGTTGCCGGCAAAAGTGATGGCATGTACTTTTACCTTTTCTTTCTTATCGATGTCGATATCGACTAATACCTGATTTTCATTGGCAGGATCATCTCTTTGGGTGATAGTGATTTCAGCATTCTTAAATCCCTTATCGTCGAAATAGCGTTTACTTAAAACTTTCGCACGGTCTACCAGGTTCGGAGTGATCTGACTACCCTTTATCATGCCCAGTTTTGTTTGCAGGTCTTCACGTTCCGACTTTTCACACCGTGATAGCGTATATCGGAAATGCGTGGGCGTTGGGCCAAAGTGATCTTTAACCATATTTTATTACCTTCTATTTTTCAGCGGTAATCGATACATTAGAGAACAGACCATGACGCCAGTAGCGTTTGATTGCACCTGTGATTTCATCTCCCGGTACAGTAATGGTTTGTCCTACAGAGAGTCCGGACAGTCCGATAAGAACATAATCTTCGTAGTTCTTGACACCTTCGACTTTGATGTCGGCTATTTCATATTTTTCGGTGTCCCGGAATACATGATAACGGGTTTTGATTCGTCAGTGTTAGCATCTTGTGCTACGCCCGGCAATGCAAAGCAAAACAGGCTGATAAACGTTACGAATATGAAGGAAATACGATAATGCATTTATGTTATAATTAAGTTTTGAGTTAACTGATTTGTTCGCTGGTTTTCCGAATCTGCGTTCGCGTTTCTGGTAGTCACAGATAGCCTTGCACAATTCTTCTTCCTTAAAGTCGGGCCAGAAAGTTTCACAGAAATAGAGTCCGAATAAGCACATTGCCAAAGCAGATAATTGCTTAAACGAACTCTCCGCCTGTCCGGATCAGCAAATCCGGGTCGGGCATAAAGTTGGTTGTCAGATGTGTCCGAATGCTTTCTGAAGTAATTTCTTCAGGGTTCATTTCTCCATTTTGTACCAATGTGGCAATCTGCCGTGTAGCTTCGGTTATTTCCCATCTGGCAGAATAACTGAGGGCAAGTATCAGGCACATACCTGTATTCTTGAAGTATGTTCTACACAAGCATTCAGGCGCTCCCGTACATTCTCAGGTAGTTTGTTGATGTCTCCGATGATACGGAAACTGATATTGTTTTTCATAAATGTTTCCTCTTCGATAGAGTCGAAAAGGAGGCTCATCAATGCAGCGACTTCGTCCGAAGGCCGGTTCCAGTTTTCTGTAGAAAGGTATATAAAGTAAGGAATTTGATTCCTAACCTGGCTGCCTCTTCAGTAATGATATGCACAGTCTCGGCTCCGGCCTGATGTCCAAAACTCCGTTCGTGTCCGCGTAGTTTGGCCCACCGTCCGTTACCATCCATGATAATTGCTACATGCTTAGGTATCCGGTTTAAATCTATTTGTTCTTTATAGGACATTTCGTTAGTTGTTGTTCTGTCTTTTAAAACCAAATTTATTGATTCGTCCGCGCCATACTTCGTTGGCACCACCGTTACCCATATTACCCAGATAAAGTTATTTTTGTCTACTACAGTTGAGTAATTGTTTCCTCTGTCTTTGAATTCGGCCGGCAGGAAGATTTTCTTGTTGGCTTTATACCAGGCAATACCTGCTTCCGATGTATAGATCGTTTCAAAATTTCCTCCGAATGCCAGAAAAGCATTATCATAATAGAAGAAAGACGGATTATCCAGTTTCGGACAATAGGCGGTACTCGAGGAAGTTTTAAAGGTATCCAAAGCAAACCGTCTTGTGAGGTCCATGCGATGGAAGTCGTATCGTTTGCATTACGATTGTTACCCATTACGGCTATTGTCTGATTCCTGTTGCTGTCAGGTAAGAAGTTGCAGACAAATTCTCCAAGGGGAAGTCCGCACCTACTGTTTCGGAACCAATGTTCCACGCTGTTGCTTCAGGATTAGTTATGGCAAATGTAGATTGATTACCATTATTAATAATACCGGCAATTCCGGAGATACCCAGCAGATTACCTTCATTTTTCGGGAAAGGGCGATCAGCATCTCTACTTTACCGTTTTATTCAAATCGGTTGCAACATTCCATAATGCTCCATCAGATGAAACGTATGCACTTTCACCGTTTGTGGCATATAGTTTTCCGCCGAAAGAAATAATGGAGGAAAGCTTGGTGTTGTCCGGAAGCCCTGTTATGGATACTGGTGTCCAGCTTCTTCCTTTACTGATAACATCTCCGGATGATTTGTATGCAGTCGTATTCGATGTATAGATCAACAGATCTTCATTCAGGGTAACTGATTTCTGATATCCGCTATAGTTTGCGAAGTTATCTGTCATTTTGGTCCAGTTCATGGAATCGGGTCCTGTTGATGTACGCGTACCGAAATAGTATACTCTTTGGTATATTGCATGTCGGCAGCCCACACTTTTATTCTCATCGGTTTTGCATAGTGCCTCTGAAGTCGATAGAATCGGAATAGTTGAACAGAGTATCCTGACCCTCTGCGTTTTGGCAGTGATTATTCCGGAAGTTGTGGTCAGTGTCTTGATAAGAATACGGTCAATAATTGTATCGGAGCCTACAGGTAGTGAATCCTGGTTATAAATAAGTCCTACTCCATCGGGACCAAGTTGGTCAATTGTAAATTTATAGTTTACCCCATGTATGGTGTCAAGTGCAAATGCGTGTATGGTAGCATCCGGGCTATATTCAATTTCTTCTGTGTCAAGGCACGAAGTAACGGCAAACGATACAAGGAAGAAACTTACAATTACTGATAAAACTTTATTCTCATTTGAAGATTGTGTTTATTTACAAGTTGCAAAAATAGGAACATTTTTCTCTATATTGAACATTGAAGGGAAGTTTTATATAAAATTATAGATAATCTGCTCGATTTTGTCGATATAAAACTCCTTGAATGCAGCGAATTTAGGTATTTCTCTTCAAGTAATGCCTGAAGGTCGTACAGAAATGTTTTCTTCCGAATAACTAATTTTATCGCTTATTTCAGGTGCTTTAACACCGGAATAAAGCAGTTTATCGCTCTTTTCTATGATGACTTCATCCCATATTCCGGAACGGATAAATGACTCCAGAAGAATCCTTCCTCCTTCTATCATCAGCGACTGTAGGTTGCGTTGATAGAGGGCAGACAATATTTGTGGCAGAATATCTGTCTGGTAATTGAGTGTGATGTATTCCAGGTTTTCTTTTCCGGCACGGGGATGTTCCGTAAAACGAGCGTAGATACGCTGTTATCCGACAAATGGGAGGTTTGAGGGAGTGAATGATTACGGTCCATCACTATTCGCACCGGATTGTGTCCGTACCAGTTGCGTACCGTGAGTGCCGGATTGTCCAGTAGTGCGGTTCGCGTACCGACCATGATAGCGTCCGACTCTGCTCTTTTTGTGTACCAGCATGGAAGTGAGAGGAGTCGATAATATGACAGGTTGTCCTTCCGTACGTTCCAGGTCGATGAAACCATCGGCTGATTCTGCCCATTTCAAAACGATGTAAGGGCGGTGAAGGGTATGGAAAGTGATAAATTTCCGTATAAGTTCGCGACATTCCGTTTCCAGAACTCCGACAATGACTTCGCATCCGGCATCCCGTAACTTTTGGATTCCTTTGCCTGCTACTTTGGAAAATGGGTCTTGGCATCCGATTACAATCCTGGGAATTTGTTTCTCTATGATTAAATCAGCGCATGGGGAGTTTTTCCATGGTGGGAGCAAGGCTCGAGACTTACATATATAGTACTGTGTTTCAGTAAAGACGGATCCTTTACAGAGCGGATCGCATTGACTTCGGCATGTGCTTCTCCGCAACGGATGTGATAGCCTTCACCGATTATTTGTCCTTCACATACGATGACAGCTCCTACCATTGGATTGGGAGATACGTTGCAAAGACCGTTTTTGCCAGTTGGATGCAACGCCTCATGTATTTTTCTTCTTTCATCTTTTAGGCTGATAGCTATATTATTTGTACTTTTGCACCCCAAAATAAGGAGAATGAACCACGTCACCACTTATATCCGCCAGTCTTTACACGATATTTATCCACCGGGAGAACTCAGAGTCTCACAAAAATCATTTGTTGTGATCTGCTGGGTCAGGATGCTATTGATTATTATCTGGGCAAAGATATAACATTATCTGCAAACGAGCAGTGTGATTTAGAAAGCATTGTCGAACGATTGAAGAAAAACGAGCCGATCCAATATATTCAGGGCGAAACCTGTTTTATGGGTCTATGTTTCGGGTAGCTCCGGGTGTGTTGATTCCTCGTCCTGAAACTGAGGAGCTGGTTGATCTGATAGTGAAGAAGCTGCAACCGGTACCCGTTTGCTGGATATAGGAACCGGTAGCGGGTGTATTGCCATCAGTCTGGCTAAACATATTCCGCAGGCTGTGGTCACCGCATGGGACGTATCGGAAGAGGCTCTTGCCATTGCCGGGGAGAATAATCAGGAATTGAAGGCCGGAGTGCATTTTGAGAAAATGGATGTTCTGTCTGCAGAACCTGTTGGTGATGATCAATATGATATGATTGTCAGTAATCCTCCTTATGTTACAGAGAGCGAAAAACGAAATGGAACCCAATGTGTTAGATTGGGAGCCCAGACTGGCCTTTTGTGCCGGACAATGATCCGTTGCGCTTTTATCGGCGTATCGCATCTTTAGGAAGAAAATGTTACGCCTGCACGGCAGGCTCTATTTTGAGATCAATCGGGCTTATGGTGAAGAGGTTCTCCAAATGCTGCACGAACAAGGGTACGAAGAACTCCGTTTGATAAAAGATATATCGGGTAATGATCGAATTGTAACCGCCAAACGATGAATACAATAACAGAAGAAGAAGCGTTAAATCGCATGGCTGCCTATTGTTCCGCAGCCGAACATTGTAAAGCCGAAGTGAATGAAAAACTCCAGAAATGGGGCTTACCTTATGAAGTGATTAACCGAGATCATCGATCGTCTTGTTGTCGAAGTTTATTGATGAAGAACGTTATTGTAGAGCGTTTGTCAACGATAAGTTCCGTTTTGCCAAATGGGGTAAAATGAAGATTACACAAGCTCTGTATATGAAAAAATTCCTCGTGAGGTAACTTACAGGTATCTGAATGACATTGACCGGGAAGAATATCTTGCGATTTTAGGAGATCTGATAGCAGCAAAACGTAAAAGTATACATGCCAAAGATGAATTCGAGCTGAATGGGAAATTGATTCGTTTTGCCATGAGTAGAGGATTTGAAATGGACGATATCCGTCGCTGTGTGCAGGTAGAAGAAGAGTAAGTGACAAATAACAAAAATAATACGGATTCTTCTTTTTAGTCTCGTTCCATTTCCGTATTTTTGCATCCTGTAATTATCATAGTTAGTTTAGTTATGAAAAATTAGAGATTATTCGCCGAGAAGTTGTTGAAGATTAAAGCTATTAAGCTTCAACCGGCAAATCCGTTTACATGGGCTTCCGGATGGAAATCACCGTTTTACTGCGACAATCGTAAAACCCTTTCTTATCCTTCTCTTCGTAGTTTTGTTAAGTTCGAGATTACACGTTTGGTTCTGGAACGTTTCGGACAGGTAGATGCTATTGCCGGAGTTGCGACGGGGCTATCCCTCAAAGGGGCTTTAGTGGCTGATGCATTGAATCTTCCGTTCGTGTATGTTCGCTCTACCCGAAAGACCATGGTCTGGAAAATCTTATCGAAGGCGAACTTCGTCCGGGAATGAAAGTCGTTGTTGTGGAAGATTTAATCTCTACCGGTGGAAGCAGTTTAAAAGCTGTAGAAGCTATTCGTCGGGATGGTTGCGAAGTTATTGGTATGGTAGCTGCTTATACTTACGGATTTCCTGTTGCCGAACAGGCCTTTAAAGATGCTAAAGTGCCTTTGGTAACATTGACTAATTATGAAGCTGTGTTAGATGTTGCACTTCGTACCGGTTATGAAGAAGAAGACATTGCAACGTTAAACGAATGGCGCAAGGATCCGGCTCATGGGAAACCGGAAAATAAAACTGATTTTTTGATGATTAAAATATAGAAAGAAGAGCCATTCGGACAGAATCTGTTCGGATTGTTCTTCTTTTCTTTATAAGTAAGATAAATAAGATGACTAAATTTGAAAGTAGTGTCAAGGTGATACCTTATAGCCAGGAACGTGTGTACGAGAAACTTGCCGATCTTAGTAACCTGGAAACTATTAAAGATCGTTTGCCCGAAGACAAAGTGAAAAATATGAGTTTCGATACTGATACACTTAGTTTCAATGTGGATCCTGTAGGACAACTGACCCTGAGAATTATTGAACGGGAACCAGTAAATGTATTAAGTTTGAGACTACCAATTCGCCTCTACCTTTTAATATGTGGATTCAGCTTGTGGCTGTATCCGAAGAAGAATGTAAACTAAAGGTAACTATTGGGCTGGAAATCAATCCGTTTATGAAAGCGATGGTACAGAAACCTTTGAATGAAGGATTGGAAAAGATGGCTGATATGTTATCTATGATACAATATTAATAGCTATGGCACAGAAACTTTGGGAAAAATCAGTTGAGGTAAATAAGGATATAGAGCGATTTACCGTTGGACGTGACCGTGAGATGGATCTTTATCTTGCAAAGCATGATGTACTTGGTTCGATGGCTCATCACGATGCTCGAAAGTATCGGATTGCTCACAAAGGAGGAATTAGCTCAGTTGCTGACCGAACTGAAAGATATATATGCTTCTGCGGAGAGGCGAGTTTGTAATAGAAGAAGAGTTGAAGACGTGCACTCGCAGGTAGAACTGATGCTTACGCGTCGTTTGGGTGATGTCGGTAAGAAGATTCATAGCGGGCGTTCTCGTAATGATCAGGTGTTGCTTGATCTGAAACTTTTCACTCGTACTCAGATCAGAGAAGTAGCAGAGGCTGTAGAGCAATTGTTTCATGTTCTGATTCGTCAAAGTGAGCGTTACAAGAATGTTCTGATGCCGGGTTATACTCATTTGCAAATTGCGATGCCTTCTTCGTTCGGGCTTTGGTTTGGAGCGTATGCTGAGAGTTTGGTAGATGATATGCTTTTCCTGCAGGCTGCTTTTAAGATGTGCAATAAGAATCCTTTGGGCTCCGCTGCCGGATATGGCTCTTCATTCCCGCTGAACCGCACGATGACTACGGAATTGCTGGGATTCGATTCTTTAAACTATAATGTAGTGTATGCCCAGATGGGACGTGGAAAGATGGAACGCAATGTCGCTTTTGCCTTGGCTACGCTTGCAGGAACGATTTCTAAATTGGCTTTTGATGCTTGTATGTTCAATAGCCAGAATTTTGGTTTCGTGAAGTTGCCGGATGAATGTACAACCGGATCAAGCATTATGCCACATAAAAGAATCCGGATGTGTTCGAACTGACACGTGCCAAATGTAATAAGTTACAATCGCGCCGCAGCAGATTATGATGATTGCCAATAATCTGCCTTCCGGATATTTCCGTGATTTACAGATTATAAAGGAAGTCTTTTACCGGCTTTTCAGGAGTTGAAAGATTGTCTGCAGATGACTACCTATATCATGAATGAAATTAAGGTGAACGAGCATATCCTCGATGATGATAAATACCTTTTTTTTTAGTGTAGAAGAGGTGAATCGTCTGGCACGTGAAGGTATGCCATTCCGGGATGCTTATAAGAAAGTAGGGCTGGATATTGAAGCCGGTCACTTTTCGCATGACAAGCAAGTACATCACACCCATGAAGGAAGTATTGGCAATTTGTGTAATGATGAGATTTCCGCATTGATGCAACGTACCATCGAGGGTTTCAACTTTCAAGGTATGGAACAGGCGGAGAAGACCTTGTTGGGGCGTAATGATCCATCCAGACCATGCATAGAGTTATCTCTTTGCATGGTCTTTGATTATAAAATATCCTTTTCCACCTTTATTGAAATATTTTCATCGGAAAAGTTTGGCAGAAAGGTAGAAACTACTTATCTTGCACCCGTTGAAAAATGCGGAAATAGCTCAGTTGGTAGAGCATAACCTTGCCAAGGTTAGGGTCGCGAGTTCGAGTCTGTTTTCCGCTCTCTTTGAAAGGATGCTCGAATGGTGGAATGGTAGACACGAAGGACTTAAAATCCTTTGGCCATTGCGGCTGTGCGGGTTCAAGTCCCGCTTCGAGTACGAGCCGTCTAGCCAGAAGCCTTGTAAGTCAAATGCTTACGAGGCTTTTAAATTTATTATAGACAATATATAGAAAAGTTCATGTTCTCCGTGCGTATATTAGCGTCTCCTACAAAAATACATTTCGATCTTCCATCTTCTACCTTTTTATACTTACTCCTTAATAGTCAATGTGATGAATGGGTGGAAGATCGCGTTTTAGTCCGTTTATCTTCTACCCGTATCTTCTATCTTCCACCTGAATATTAGAGAACCTTATAATCGATAATGTGCTGATTCACAATATTAAGAGGCATATTAATTAACTAAATACGTTGTTTAAAGCATCTTGTTTTCTTTTATTGTTTAGTCGAAAATACTCTGTTCTTTATCCTGTCCCTGCTACCTGTGCTATGAGCCCACGTATCTGTGCCCATAGGTCCGCATACCGGAGACCATGAGCTCGCGTACCAGGGCTGAGATAAAGATATTGAGATTCATTATAATAGACTTGAATACAATGTCTTAAGAGTAGGGACAAATACAGTTGTTTGGTTTATGATTTGTAAAGAAGAAAAGAATCGTTATGCTCTATCGGAATGGTAATTGGGATAAGGTTATATTGGTTAAATCATTTTCTTTTAATTCCGATCCATAAATTGAGACTGGGATTACGTATCACACTTCTAATGTGAATTACTTTAGTCGGGTTATTGTATTCTCTTTGAAAATGCTTCTGAGGATCTTTATGCTTTTAGACTATTGCATGGACTTTCTTGAGATTGTTCTTCTTTTTATCCCTAAAAAGTACTACTTTTGTAATAAACCTTTGTCTTTTGTAAAAGGATATTGAAACTTTTATATATGTTCTAATTATCAGTGATTTGTATTACTGAGAAGTATAATCGACTGTTAAACACACACGCATTAAATATGAAGTTAAAGTTTCTCTTTCTGTTTCTAAGCTATAGCTTATCGATACATTCGCAAAATAACTTATTGTATGCTGATTCGTCAAAGGATTCGCTCTTCTTTGAACAAAAAGGCACTGCTTACGGCAACATGGCATAAACCTTTCAGTTATAGCAGTATTCAGAGCAATCATGCTCTTTAGGCCCCTATATGGGGAATGGAGATGTAGGGTAGTGGCATTTACATCGGACAATAGTCAGACATTAAAGATATCGAAAGTGGATTTTGTCACGGATGGCTGGACAGACTGGCAGGCAGTGGTCCGGCTGCTTTGCCCATTGGCGGGGTGAATATCACTGTAAACTCTCCGGTATATTCCGGCTTTGTCACAGTCAACCGGGCGGACCCTTCCGGATTTAGTTATCAGATGGACCAGTTAAATAGTGAGTTACGAATGACTACTGCTACTGCTCAGCAGGTTAAAATGGTCAGTTGGATGGGAGTGAATGAAAATATGATAATAACTGAGTTGACCACCTCTTCAAAAACTGGTTCCTATTTCGGTAGATACTTATGCTGATAATCAATCTGCTTCTTATACAACTACAGCACAGGTGAATGGACAAATAGCTCAAGTCACTCGGCAAACGAAGATTGATGCGGTGAGATGGATTTTGTGCCGGTATATCCACTCAAAATAGTGGGAGTTATGTCTAAACCGGAATGCCTGTCCGAGTCGATGGTCCGATCAAATTTTCAGCTGACAGCTTCCGATACGCTTCTCGTTGTGGTATATGTTTCGGGAGGTGGAAAAGGAAATGATCCGCAACTGCCAACGGCCTATAACAAACTGTTGACTTTAAATAAAGCGGATGTGACTCAATTTGAAAATGGCGAAAAAGCATGGTGGAAAGATATGTGGACCCGTTCGTATGTGGAAACGAATGACGAGTTGTTGAATCGTCACTACTTGTCGTCCATTTATTTACTAGCTTCTGCCTATAACGAACATTCACCGGTATCCGGTGGCATGTATGGAGTCTGGAATATGGATGACAAAATGATGTACCATGGTGATATTCACCTGAACTATAACAGTCAAGCGGGATTCTATAGTGCTTTTCATCCAATCGTCCGGAAATAGCCTTGCCTTCTATAAAACGATAGAGTTGCTGATACCCGAAGGAAAACGGCGGGCAAAGGAAGAAATGGGAATTATGCATCCATCATGGGAAGGAAAGTCTTGCAGGGAATACTATTTCCTGTGGGGCCTTGGGTATCGGGGTATTTTATAATTATTATTGGCAACAAACCATGAATGCTCCGTTCAATGTTCCTCTGTTCAGTTGGTATTATGAATACACCGGTGATTTGAACTTTTACGGTATCGGGCGTATCCTTATATTCGTCTTTGTGGCGATTTTATGAAGACTATATGCAGAAGGAGACATAACGGCAAATCATATCGTTATACCATAACGACAGGAGGACACGAGGATTCGTGGGATCTGAACCCTTCCGATTTAGCTTTTGTGAAACAGACGTTCGGTTTGTTAGTGAGGTACAGTAAGTTGTTGGGAGTAGATCAAAACGACGGAAGAAATGGAACGACATTTTGTCTCATCTTCCAGAGTATAAGGTGATAATGCCGACCAAAACACCTAATCAAGGCTTCGCCTGTCTATGCGAAGAACGAGGCCGGATGGATTTGCCAAGCCATGCCATACAGCTGCATGCTGCCTATCCCTGTGAAATACTGAATTTACATTCGGACTCTACAGCCTTGCAGATAGCCCGAAACACATTGTATTATTATGAGGTTTCTCAAAGGGATTTACCAATACGATGAACGAATTGGGATTGAGTGCTTTTGTGATGGGGCCCGTATCAGATTTGATCCCGATCTCTTATTGGAAAATATGAAGACTTTGATAAAAACGGCCGGAACTAATTTTCTGATTATCGACGGGCATCATTGTACTGAGAAAACTGCTGTTATAGAGACGGTAAACTCAATGATGCTCCAAACGGTGGAGGTGTCATCTATCTTTTTCCATGTTGGACACAAACACCGGCTGCGTTTACGAGGCTTAGAGCAAAAGGAGCCTTTCTCGTTTCTGCCGATTATGACGGAACGTCAGTGGGCGGTCTGAAAATCTTTAGTGAGAAAGGAGGGATATGCAGACTGAGCAATCCTTGGAGGAAGAAGACTTCGGGTCACCGAGAATGGAAAACCCGTCTCCGTGAAAGAACAAAACAATGTCTGTTCATTTATTACCCGAAAAGGAAGCACTTATACGATAGTAGGTCTTTAACGGTAAGAAGCGTCATTCTTTGTGAGAACAAAAGTGGTACTAATGGAATATAAGTGCTGTCAATCAAAAGCCGGAATGCAACACGATACATTCCGGCTTTACTTTCCTAATCAAACCTAATCTAACAAACCATTTATGAAGCTGTCCGGCCAGCCGATTACCCGCATCGCTGCCGTGTAATATTCACATGGAACGGAAAGCAATATGCTGCCTATACCTTTGTCTTCATAGCCACTTCGATAGATGCTTTCAGGAGGCTTTGACACTTGCTACTTCCCATGGACTGCCCGCGAACACTTCAATCTGAGAAATCTTTCTGCTTACTATCATTTGCTCTTAATTGTTTAATGGTTACGGATGCAAATATAGCAGGTTGTTTGTTCATTTAAGAACAATTTCTGTTCAGATTATAACACTTTTGTTGCAAACGTTTGCTCAATTTCGTATTTGATTGTTTTTGTTGTTTTGAGACATGATTATTTCTCGTCATTCTTCCGAATTTCCACTCGTCGGATTTTACCGCTAATGGTCTTAGGCAATTCGTCGACAAATTCGATGACGCGTGGATATTTATAAGGAGCTGTGACTTTCTTCACATGATTCTGGAGCTCTTTTACCAAGTCTTCCCTTTGCGTTCACGATACTCTTTGGCCAGAACGATGGTAGCTTTCACTACCTGTCCGCGTATTTCGTCGGGAACGCCGGTTATGGCACATTCTACTACGGCGGGATGTGTCATCAATGCACTTTCCACTTCGAACGGACCGATACGGTAACCGGAACTTTTGATTACGTCATCGGCGCGTCCCACGAACCATAGATAACCGTCTTCATCTTTCCAGGCTACGTCGCCAGTGTAGTATATTCCGTCGTGCCATGCTTCGTGTGTACGCGAGGCGTCCCGATAGTATTCTTTGAACAGTCCCAGTGGCTTTCCTTTGTCAGTCCGGATTACGATCTGTCCTTGCTCTCCGGCTTCTACCGACCGTCCTTCGTAATCGATCAGATCAACATTGTATTGTGGATTGGGCACCCCATACTTCCCGGTTTGGGTTCCATCCATGGAAAGTGGCTACTGTCAGTGTAGTCTCGGTCTGTCCGAAGCCTTCCATCAGTTTGATGCCTGTTAACTTTTGAATGTGTCGAAAACAGCCGGATTCAAGGCCTCACCTGCAATGGTGCAATATTCCAATGACGAAAGGTCATATTTCGTCAGGTCTTCGTGGATGAGGAAACGGAAAATGGTGGAGGGGCACAGAGTGAAGTGACATGGTAATTTTGTATCTTTCCAATATATCGGCAGGAGTGAACTTTTCATGATCATACACGAATACATTTGCTCCGGCAATCCATTGTCCGTAGAGCTTTCCCACACTGCTTTTCCCCAGCCGGTGTCGGCAATGGTGAGATGGAGGCTGTTTTTTTCAGATTGTGCCAGAAACTACCGGTTACGATATGCCCCAATGGATAAGTGAAGTCGTGTGCAACCATCTTAGGCTCTCCGGTTGTTCCGCTGGTGAAGTACATCAGTGAAATGTCATCGTTGGTGTTCGGATGTTCCGGCTTTACGAAAGGCGCCGCATGCTCGATGCCCTGATGGAAGTCATCAAATCCTTCGGGTATTTCGGGCCCTACGCTAACTAAATGCTTTACAGTAGAGAGTCCGGCATAGCATCTATTATGTGTTTGGTGACCACTTCTTCTCCGGCAGCCACAATCATTTTATGTCGGCTGCATTGCAACGGTATACAATGTCTTTCTTGGTTAGCAGGTGTGTAGCCGGAATAACGACTGCCCCTAGTTTGTGCAGGGCAATGATGCTGAACCAGAATTCATAGCGTCGTTTCAATATCAGCATGACCATATCACCATGTCCGATACCCAGGCTCTGAAAATAAGAGGCTGTCCGGTCAGTATATTGTTTCATATCCGCAAAAGAGAACTGGTGGTGTTCACCTTTGTCATTAGTCCATAATAAGGCCGGTTTGTCTGGTTGTTCGGCAGCCCAGGCATCCACTATGTCATATCCGAAGTTGAAGTTGTCCGGAACGTGTATCTTTAAGTTTTTCACAAAGTCTTCCTGTGAACTGAAGGAAGTTTGAGATAAAAATCTATCTATCATCTTGTTTATTTAAATAATTACATGATTACTGCCAGGAAACGTACTGTTTTCCCGTCGAGTGCTTTCATTCCATGAGGTAGTTTTGAATTGAAGTACAGGCTGTCCCCTTCGTTTAATATCAAGTCTTTCCATCTATACTGATCATCATGCGGCTTCAAGTACCAGGTTGAATTCCTGTCCGCTATGACTGTTATAGTGTATCGGCTCGATGTCGGGTTTGGGTTCGACAGTTACAATGAACGGGTCGGCATTCCGGTTCATAAAACCTGCTGCCAGTGACTGGTATTTATAAGCCTTTGTGCGCTCAATACTGGTTCCTTTTCCTGCACGGGTCAGGAAGTAACTACTCATCTTGCTTTCGCCAAACATCAGAGCGTCGAGAGCGATTCCGTATTTACGTGCGATTTTTGCAGCATACTCACTGAAATGTCGTAATCTCCCGTTTCTGCGAGGCGATATTCTTCCGCTGAAATCTCGCAATCACGGGCGATGTCTTCGGCCGTCAGTTCGAGTACGTCACGTAATCCGCGCAGACGTTCTGCTATTTGTTTAATTTGGTCGTCCATATCAATTTTAGTGTTTAGTGATTATTTGTTTTATATTTTGTGATTACAGTGTCCGGCCACTATCTTGATGCTTTCATTGCTTTAATGATGGCAGAGGTGAATCCATTATGCTCCAGTTCGTTGATGCCTTTAATGGTAATTCCGCCGGGTGTAGTCACTTTGTCGATCTCAACGCTTGATGGGTGTCATTGTTCAGTATCAGTTCGGCACCTTTACAGATTGGGCAATCATATCCATGGCATCCGATGGTCGGATTCCCATTTCGATGCCCGCTTGCATGGCAGCCTGAATATATTTCAGCACGTAAGCGATACCGCAGGAAGTCAGGGCGGTAGCCGCTTAATTTGTCTTCAGGCAAAATCATTGCCATACCCATCTCGCTGAATAGATTGACCATCAGTGTTTCTAATTCTTGGCCGGCATTTCGCGAAGCAATCAGTGTCATGCTCTGTAATTCACTGATAGCTGTGTTGGGGACAATACGGAACATTGGCATTTCAGGTTCTACTACATCATGAGCCAATTGTTCGAAACTGATACCGGCAACAGAGACCAGAATCTGTTTGCTTCTTAGTTTCATTTCTCGAGTACACCTCTGATCAGCCAAGGTTTCACAGCTAGAATCACGATATCAGCACCAGTAGCAGCTTCCAGCATTATTGCGAGTGATAGCAATAGAAGGAAATTCTTTCTTTAGTGCTTCCAGCTTCCAATGCTGGGGTTGGATACTATTATATCGGAAGCCGGAATCAGCTTACCTTTTGCCAGTCCGCAGGCAATGGAGCCCCCATATTTCCTGCACCAATGATAGCTACTTTCATATTATATAATTATTTAGTCTGTTTCTGACAAGTATAAGTAAAAGTGAAAATACGAGCAAACGTGGCAGGTATTTTCACTTTTCACTTTCCTTATAAGGATGCTGATTATTAACCGAGTACTTTTCTTAGCCGGGCGAGGAATTCATCGGCTTCCCTTTGCTGAGGCAGAGAGGAGGCAACAATCGGATTACGTTCGTACCGCTGGCACCGGTAAATACTTTTGTTCGTGGATCAGGCGCTCCGGATTTCCTTTACCGGTTGGTCAAATTCCATTCCGATCATTAATCCGCATCCGCGCACTTCTTTGATTTCCTTGAATTTTTCAGTTCTTCCAGCAGATAGGAGCCGATGTTGGCTGCATTTTCTACTAAATTCTCCTGTTCGATGACATCCATTACTGCCAATGCAGCCGAGCAAGCCAGATGATTGCCCCGAAAGTTGTTCCAAGCATGCCATATACGGGTGTAAACATAGGACTGATCAGTACTCCGGCCATCGGGAATCCGTTTCCGATTCCTTTGGCAACTGTAATAATATCCGGTTTGATTCCGGCATATTGGTGAGCGAAGAATTTGCCACTACGTCCGTAACCGCTTTGTATTTCATCCAGAATCAGGATTGTTCCGTGTTCTGTACAGGCTTTGCGGAGCTCTTGCAGGAATTCGGGAGTCGGTATTTTGATACCGCCAACTCCCTTGTATACCTTCAATGATGACAGCACAAATATCTTCTTTGCCAATTCGGTTTTCGCAGCCTCTATGTCATTTAGCGGAAGGTAGGTGATGTGTCCGTTGGCATTGATCGGAGCTATAATTTTAGGATTATCTGTGGCCTCGACTGCTAGTGAAGTGCGTCCGTGAAAAGCTTTCCCAAAAGAGATCACTTTGGTACGTCCGTTATGGAACGAAGCCAGTTTCAACGCGTTTTCATTTGCTTCGGCACCACTGTTTATCAGGAATAGGGAATAATCTTCATACCCGGATATTTTCCGAGACGTTCGGCTACCTGTTGTTGCAGCTTGTTGATTACGGAGTTTGAATAGAAGCCCAGGGTTGCCACCTGCTTGCTAATCATGTCAACATAATGGGGATGAGCATGTCCGATAGAGATAACGGCATGGCCTCCATAAAGATCCAGGTATTCGGTTCCATTCTCGTCCCAGACGTGACAACCCTTTCCTTTATTATGTTTATATCGAAAAGTGGATATACATCAAATAAGTTCATTGTTTCTTCTTAGAATGCAGAGGGCTTGAGGCGCAGGCCTACCGTTTCCAGGTTAAACATCAGGTTCATGTTGTGGACAGCCTGTCCGGATGCACCTTTCAATAAATTGTCGATGCAAGAAATGATCAGTAATTTATCGCCGTGTTTTCCAGGTGAATCAGACATTTATTGGTATTTACTACCTGTTTGAGATCTATGTTTTATCAACGATGTGGACAAACGAATCTTTGGCATAATATTCCTCATACATGCGTACGATCTCTTCCAATGCTACTTTTGTTTTCACTACCAAAGTGGCAAAGATGCCGCGGGGAAATCGCCGATAAGGGATAAAATCAATTTCCGCATCAAAACTGTTCTGGAGTTGTTTCAGCGATTGCTTGATTTCAGGAACGTGCTGGTGTTCGAAAGCTTTGTATACACTCATATTGTTGTTACGCCAGCTGAAATGACTGGTTGCACCGGGTTTTACTCCCGCTCCCGTGCTTCCTGTAATGGCGTTTACCATTACGTCCTCATTTAGCATCAGGTGTTTTGCCAGTGGGAGCAGTCCCAGCTGGATGCAAGTTGCGAAACATCCCGGATTAGCCACATGCTTTGCTGTGCAGGTTGCACGACGATTTAGTTCCGGCAGACCGTATATGAAGTCATCGATCCGGTGAAGCTATGCGATAATCCATTGAAAGGTCTATAATTTTCAGTTCCTCCGGATATTATGGCTTTCCATAAATTTCTTCGTATCCCCATGGCTGTACAGAAGAACAGTACATCGATGTCTTCCAACGGAAGTTCGTCTGTAAAAGCCAGGTCACACTCTCCGTAAAGTCCCTCGTGTACATCAGTAATTTTGTTTCCGGCGTTACTGGTACTGTTGATAAATACGATTTCAGTCTCGGATGATTGATAAGCAGGCGGATAAGTTCGCCTGCTGTATATCCTGCTCCACCAATGATTCCTGCTTTTATCATACCTCTTCGTCCTTATGGTTAGCATAGTAAACACGTAGTGGGTAGAAGTCACCTTGATGAAGCCTTTGCATCTTCGGCCGTCCAACCCTTTGCATTCTCCATATTCACCAAACTTGGTCTTTACCAGGTCGTCTTGTGATTCTACACCGACAGTAGAGAATGACAACGGACGGAGCTCAAGGATGGCTGTACCGTTCACATTACGTTGTGATTCTTGAAGCATTGCTTCGATATCACGCATCACCGGTTCCAGGTATTGGCTTTCATGAAGGAACATACCATACCAGTTAGCTACCTGATCTTTCCAATATTGTTGCCATTTGCTCAATGTGTATTTCAAGGAAACGGTGTGCACCGATGATCAACATTGGAGCGGCGGCGCTTCGAATCCTACACGTCCTTTGATACCGATGATAGTATCACCTACATGCATATCACGGCCAATACCGTAAGCAGCACCTATCTCTTCCACTTTTGATGCGGCAATTTTATCTTCGAACACTCTCCATTCACGGCGTGAAGTTCACCATTCTTAAATTCAAGGCGCAGAAGTTCACTCTTTCGTTACTTGCTTCAGGTAGGCCGTTTCGGGCAACCTTGTGCACTGTCTAGAATTTCTCCGCCGCAGATTGAAGTACCCCATAGTCCGACATTATAAGAGTATTTTAGTTTTGTAAAGTCTGCTTCGAAGCCATTTTTGTTCAAGTAGTCGATTTCTTCCTGACGGCTGAGTGCCATATCGCGGGTCAGCGTAATAATTTCTACGCCCGGAGTCATGACAAGGAATGTCATGTCGAAACGAATCTGGTCGTTACCGGCTCCTGTCGAACCGTGTGCAATGGCTTCCGCACCAATCTCTTTCGCATAGCGTGCGATGGCCAATGCCTGGAAAATACGTTCGGAGCTGACAGAAATAGGATAGGTACCGTTACGTAGTACGTTACCGAATATCATATATTTCAAACTTTTTTCGTAATATTCCTGAGTGACGTCGAGTGTGACATATTTCACAGCACCCAGTTTGTAGGATGCCGTGAAAGAAGGCGATGTAATCTGTTATGTGGAAGCGATGAAGACTTACAATGCTATCCGTGCAGAGTTTGGCGGTACGGTAACTGCTATCTGCGTTAATCCGGGAGACACGGTTTCAGAAGATGATGTATTAATGAAAATAGGATAATGAACGAGATATTTGAGAATTGTACGACATGACTGCGTTCAGCAATATTATTGCCGATCCGCAGTTTCTGATAATGTATGCCATCGCGTTCGTTCTGCTTTATTTGGGAATCAAGATGAACGAGTATGACATGACTGCGTTCAGCAATATTATTGCCGATCCGCAGTTTCTGATAATGTATGCCATCGCGTTCGTTCTGCTTTATATGAAACTTTGCTGCTTGTGTGTTGTTTGCCAACTTCCCGGTGGAGATATGGGTGATTCAGGCCGACGAGAATGGTATGGTAATGATAAACGGAGTAATGAAGAATATTTGGGAAATGCCTTTACATGACATTGCGCATGAATTGGGACTGATGAACTTCATCTACTATATGTTGATTAAGACGGGTTCCTGCCGCCGATTATCTTTATGGGTGTCGGTGCGTTGACGGACTTCGGACCGATGTTACGTAACTTGCATCTTTCTATTTTCGGTGCTGCTGCACAGCTTGGTATCTTTACCGTGCTGCTGGTGGCTATTCTGATGGGATTCACTCCGCAAGAAGCGGCTTCTCTCGGTATTATTGGTGGTGCGGACGGGCCTACGGCCATTTTTACTACTATTAAGCTTGCTCCGCATTTGCTGGGCCCGATTGCTATTGCTGCCTACTCTTACATGGCATTGGTGCCGGTAATTATTCCGCTGGTAGTGAAATTGTTCTGTTCAAAGAAAGAGTTGTGCATCAATATGAAGGAACAAGAAAAGAAGTATCCTTCGAAGACGGAAATCAAGAATCTGCGTGTGCTGAAGATTATTTTCCCGATTGTGGTGACTACGGTTGTGGCGCTCTTCGTGCCTAGTGCGGTTCCTTTGATTGGTATGTTGATGTTCGGTAATCTGGTGAAAGAAATCGGAACCAATACATTCCGTTTGTTTGATGCTGCTTCCAACAGTATAATGAATGCCGCCACCATCTTCCTCGGCTTGTCCGTAGGAGCAACGATGACTGCTGAAGCGTTCCTGAACTGGACGACAATCGGCATTGTTGTCGGTGGATTCCTTGCATTCGCACTTTCCATTACCGGCGGTATCTTCTTTGTGAAGTTTGTAAATCTCTTCTCCAAGAAGAAAATCAATCCGCTTATCGGTGCGACCGGATTGAGTGCTGTTCCGATGGCAAGCCGTGTGGCGAACGAGATTGCTTTGAAGTATGATCCGAAGAATCACGTATTGCAATATTGTATGGCAAGTAACATCTCCGGTGTGATCGGTTCTGCCGTAGCTGCGGGTGTGTTGATTTCCTTCCTTGCATAAGTGAAAACAGACTTTAGAAATAGAAACCGGAGAATGGGCATCTTGGCTTATTCTCCGGTTTTCTTTATATATAGACTTTGTGAATTGTTTTTCTTATTCACTGATAACTTTTGTATTCTGTTATTGCCATCTTTTCAGCTAGATAAGCATTAATCAGATTGGTGTGTGCCTGCGTCCATGATAACTGTGCGGAGAGTACGTCTACCATATTGGCTTTCCCTTCATTATACGAGAAAGTGACCAGGTCGAGGTTTTCATTTGCCAGATTCATTGTTTCTGTCGCAGTCTTTACCTGATATTCTGTTTCCGTCAGTTTGGTCAGTGCGGCGGAGAGTTCTTCATTGATGTTGTCTGTCACATAACTTTGTTGCAGCTTCTGTATGCCTATATATGCTTTCTGCTGACGGTTCGTCTTGAAGCGGGCGCCCCATCGGAAGATGGGAATGTTCAGATTAATACCGACAATGGGATTGAATGAAACATCATATCCGAGGTTGGGAGTAGCTGTTGCCCAACCACCGCTGAAGTACATATTCAACTGGGGATTAAACTGACTAAGCGCAGCTTTACGTTGAGCCTGGCTTTTCATGATATTGACTTCCGTGCTTTCATAATCGGCACGACGTTGCAATACATTCTCAAGGGACAGAATCTGAACAGGGGCAGAAGGCATATCAATCGTATAAAGGCTGTCTACCGGATTGTTAGGTTCCGCTCCCATTAGAATATTTAGTTTCTGCAGAGCTAGTGTGTAATTTTGGCGGGCCTTGATATATTGAAGTTCCGCTTCTTTCAGCCGGGTAGAGATCATAAGTAAATCCGTACGGCTGATCATCCCATCGTTGAAACGATCTTGAATAATATCGTACTGCTGCTTTATAATGCTCTGGTATTTATCTGCTGCTTTCAGCATTGCCTGCGAGGCGGAAGCGTTCCAATATACAGCATCGCTTTGATAGTGAATCTGGTCTATGGTGAGTTCTTCATTAAGCTGATTCAGCTTTTCGTCTGCTTTGGCTATCTTATGCTGCGCATTGAGCGCACCACCTGTATAGAGAGGTTGCGAGACGACAAATACCCCTTGGTAAGTGTGATTGCGGTATTCGCCCAGTGGCTCGTTCCATGCGCTGAGGTCACTCAGATTGAGTGTACCGTCTGCATTGATATCTATTTGGGGCAAGAATCCTGTATGGGCAATCTTCCGTGCTTCAACACTGGCCAAGGTCTTTAGTTTCTGTTGTTTCAGAATTTGACTGTACGCTTCCACTTTATCCCGGTAGGCTTCCCTGCTGAGATAGGGTTGTTGTGCCTTGGCTGTGAGACCGAGGAACAACAGTGACAGAGTTATAAGTTGAGTTCTCATTTTATTTTTAATAAATAGTAAATTCAAGTTTCATAAGGAAATCATTAAGTACATGATAATATGCCGGATGGAAACCTTGCTCCGGCATTACGCCGGTTTAATCCGCTGAATGGCGCAATAAGCTACCGGGAGTACAAACAATGTCAGTGCTGAAGCTACCAGCAGACCACCCATGATAGTAGCCGCCATTCCGCCGAACATGGCATCGAACAATAATGGTAACATACCTAAAATCGTTGTGCCGGATGCCATCGCCACAGGAACAATACGGCTGGTCGTGGCGCTTATGACTGCATCCAGAGGTTTCTTTCCTGTTGCCGCTTCCAGATCGATTTGCTCAACAAGTACAATCGCATTCTTTATATTAATACCAATCAATCCCAGCAAGCCGAGAATGGAGAAGAAGTCAAATGACTTGCCTAGGACTAATAATCCCAAAACGATTCCGATGAAAATCAACGGTAACATTAATAAAATTACTGTTGGTTTACGATAGGTACGGAACAGGAACAGTAATGTTACAAACATCAGGAAGAAGGTCAGCGGTAAATTCTTAGCCAACGCCTCGTTGGATTCCACTTGGCTCTCTTGTTCACCAAAATACTTCATCGTATATCCTTCAGGAACTTTAATCTCTTTCTGCACTTTTGACCATATTTGATTAAAGGCAGCGATAGCATTTACTCCACGCCGCGGGTCGCACTGAGCCATCATCACCATCTGCCGGTTATAGTCTTTCACATTCGAGAACCGATACTGAAAATCAAAATCAGAAACTACTTGTTCGAGACTGGTCGTTTCGTTGCCGGTTCCGAATACAGGTAATGTGCGCAAATCATTGATGCGGAACGAATTTACCGTATTATCTTTCAGCAAAATCGGAAGCACCTGGTCACCTTGCCGGTATTCGCCCAGTGTCATCCCTGTTGTTCCAATCTGGATACTCTGTGCCATGCCTTGGCGGGATACTCCTAACGGTTGTGCCCGTTCCGGACTATATATCGGTTTCCATACCGGAATCTTGTTTCCCACGAATTACGTATGTTAATCAAATCAGGATTCTGATGCATGATATCCAATACCTGGTTTGTGAGTGCTACAAGCGTGTCCGTATTGGGGCCGATAAAACCGATTTCAATAGCGGCATCTACCGGAGGCGACAGCTTGAACAGGCTTGTACGGGTGATCGCATTCGGATAATTGGCTTTCATGTATCCGTCGAAATCCTCTTCATATTCTTTCGTGTATTTACTATCCGTCAACTCCACCAGTATATTGGCAAAGTTAGGTTTCGGACCTACTGAGGTGGAAGCCAGATAATATCTGAGCGGTGTGCTGCCGAAGGTAATTGATACCTTTTTCACTTCCGGCTGTTTTGCCAGATGTTCTTCTACTGATTTCATTTCTTTCACGACATCGTTGATGCTATACCCGTCAGGATAGAATACGTCCGCACGGAAATAAGGTTTGTCCAGGGAAGGGAAGAAGTTTTGCGGCATCGTTCCCATTATAATCAGTGAAATGATGAATAGTGCAACCACAGAGCCTAGCGTCAATGTTTTCCTGCGAATCAACACATGGAGAATTGAAGCGAATTTATGATAGAATGGCTTGTCATACGGGTCTTTGGCACCGTTGTTAGCTTTTGCTTTCAGAATAAAATTACCGAATACGGTCGTTTGTGTGAGAGCAAGTACCCAACTCAATCCTAACGAAATGGCGAGTACGACGAAAAGCGGTTTGACGATTTCCGCCACAGAGGAAGGAGCGAGGTAGAGGGGAAGAAACGAACAGATAGCAATGAAAGTGGCTCCGAGCAATCCCCATTGCGGTCCGGTGGCACCATCTATCAGCGCTTTCCGCCGGTTTACTCCACGAGCTATGGCTATTTGCGCATTGTCTGTCACTACAATGGCGTTGTCACCAACATTCCCATGGCGATGATGAATCCTGCCAATGAAGTACGGTTCAGTCCGACACCAAAGAAAGACATGATGAGCAGTGTGCCGCCGATGGAGAAAATGAGTGATGAACCGATTAATACTCCTGCACGCAAGCCCATCACTAACATGATAATCACGATTACTATCAGGATGGATTCTATCAGGTTGATGATAAATCCGTTGTTGGCTTCGTTGGCTATTTCGTTCTCCAGATATAAACTTTGCAACTCCAGTCCCACAGGCATGAGCGGTAGCAATTCGTTTAATTTCGCTTTTACATTTTCGCCTGTCTGCACTACGTCCCGTTGCGGGTCGGTAGAGACACCAATACCGATGGCACGTTTTCCATTCACATGCATGATATTGGAAGGTGGATCCATGTATCCTTTCTCTATAACGGCGATATCACCCAGTTTTACTTGTCCGGCTTTTGTTGTAATCACTTGGTTGCGGATGTCGTCCACGGTGGTGTACATGCCATTGGCAGTCACCCGTAGCTGTTGCTCACCTGCACGGATTTCTCCGGTATTGATAATTTGGTTTTGGGATTGCAGCAGACTGGCGAGCTGCTTCGGATCAATCCCCATTCCCACCAGTTTATTGGTCGAGATAAAGATATTGACTACTTCCGTCTGTACTCCGAACAGGGCGACTTTCATTACTCCGTCCGCAGTGACTACCTGTGTCTTGATTCGCTCTGCCCAGTTGCGCATTTCTTCGTAAGAGAAGCCGTCGTCTGCTGTCAGGCCATAATAGATGCCGAATACATCACCGAAATCATCGGAAACGGTCGGTGTGGAAGCACCGCTTGGCAACTGTGGCTGTATATTGAGTACTTTTCGCCGCAACTCATCCCATTTTTGTGGGATGGAACTGGCTGCCAGTGACGGTTGCAGCTCGAATGTGATTTTAGAGAGCCCGTACATAGATTCTGATTTAATCTTGTACACACCGCTCATACTTTGAATCTCGCGGGAGATAGGTTCGGTAATCAATCGCTCCACCTCAGCCGGTTCGGCTCCCGGATAACGGGTCATGATAACCGCTGACTTGATGACGAAGGAGCATCCTCTTCTTACCCAACTTACTAAAGGAAGTGATTCCTCCTATTAGTAACACAGCAAGAAAGAAATAGATGATTTTCGTGTTGTCTAATGAATATTTAGCTAAGTTCATTTCTCAATTTCTTTTACAGTTTCTCCTTCTACTAACTGATACACACCTGCAATAACTATTTTCTCTCCGGGTTTTAGTCCTGCGGAGATAAGAGCTTGGGCTTCTCCGGTTGGCGCATTGACGCTAACTTCACGCTTGTGGACTTTGTCGCCTTCTACCACCTATATATACATTTTCTTTCCTTCACTTTCACCGAATACAGCGCTAAGCGGTACAATTGTCCAGCTGTCTTGCACGAGCGGGCCCACATCTGCCGTAAAACGGATACTGCACGTAAAGCCCGGTTTTACGGCGTAGAGATCCCGGTCGAAAGACGGGTCGTCAATCGTGATGCTGACTGGAATTCCGGTGCCATCTGTCGAGATATCAAGATATTCTTCGAGCTTTGCCTGAAACACGTGCCCTTTGAACGTATCGAATTCTACAAGGAAACGCGGCTCTTTGGCACGCAGCAGATAAAGGTAAGCATCCGGAATGGTAAACTTAATGCGCAGATTACGTGTATTGACTAACTGCACTATGCCTTCACCTGAATTGACACGTTGGTAGTTCTCTACCAAACGCTTTTCTATGGAGCCGTCGAAAGGAGCTGTCAATTTCGTGTCGCGCATATTATTGGCGGATAATTCGTACTCGGACTTCGCTTTCTGATAGTTGGCCAGGCTGATTTCGTATTCTTGTACGGAGATAGCTTTGCGGCGGGAGAGGAGCCGCTTGTTACGTTCTACCTGTGCGGTAGCCGTTTCGTAGGCGGATTTTGTGGCAGCATATTGTAATGCAATGTCTCTAGGGTCAATTGCTGCTATCAGTTGTCCCTTTTTAACTTTTTCTCCCTCGATTACAGGTAATTGGATGATTTGTCCGCTGACGCGGAAAGCCAGTTTCACATACTCCACAGCTTCTACGATTCCCGAAAAATCTTTTCTGATAATCGATCTCGATTCTACAGTTGTTGTTTTACGGGACGGGCTGTTGTTACTTTCGTCTCTTTTTTCTGTCCGCAGCCGGCTAGCAAGATTACAGCCGCCAGGACTAATCCATATTTCTTCTTCATATACCACACTGATGTTTAGAGTTTTCGCGTTGATTCGTTCTTCTTTTTTAAAGATAATAAACAACTTACGGATATGAATGTTCAAGGTTCGTTCTTTTTTGTGCGATGTGCATGATAAAAGTAATCCCCGGCAATGAAGTTACTGCCGGGGATTGCTTTTATTTGTTTTCTGAAATCTTAGTTTCGTTGTCTTTTGGGTTTTCCGGAAAAGATTGTCAGTTCGAAAATAGTAAATATGATTTCGGTTGTGGAATAACCGTTGAGATCATATTCCAGGTTTTCGTTGTCGGAGTAATATTTGAGATAAACGGTTGGAGTCCCTTTATCGAAATCAAGAAAAAGATAAGAAGTGTAATCGTAGATACCCAGGCCGGCAAACTCATTTAATATGGCAGTATTGAAGAGCGTGCACCATCCTGTTGTCTCTTCCTGTCCCGACATTTCGAATCTGCGATGTTCTTTGCTGAAATCCTCTTCTTTACATACTTGAGTTGCTTTTTAATTTCCGGACTGAAAGCCAGGCGTTGTCTGATGAATTTGAGGACTTCTTCTTTTGTCATTTGCTTCAATTGGGTTATTTCCATTTTTGGGGTTTATTAAGTTGCCAAAGTTACTTTCTTTATTTGAAAATCAGTAGGAATCGGAACTATTTCTTTAAAAAAAAATCTGGTTTGTCTTGCTGTGGCGTTTTAAACGAAAAAGAGGAAATTCTCTAGTGGGAATCTCCTCTTTTTTCATCTTTAAGAAAGATCGAATTATTTCTTCTTACGGTCACCGTAGCGGCTCATGAACTTATCAACACGTCCTGCAGTATCTACCAATGTAGATTTACCTGTATAGAACGGGTGAGAAGTGTTAGAGATTTCAATCTTCAGCAACGGATAAGTTTCACCTTCGAATTCGATGGTTTCTTTTGTTGCTACAGTTGATCTAGACAAAAACATATCACCATTTGACATATCTTTGAATACTACCGGACGGTATGATTCTGGATGAAGGCCTTTTTTCATTTCAGTATCTGTTTTTTTAATTTATATTCTGTTACTATTTTGGTAAGAAATAGTGTAATGGTCATTTTCAGAGCGCAAAGATAATGCATTTATGTGAAATAGAAAAAGGTTTTGCAGAAAAAAGAAGATAAAGTGGTTTGTGCTCTGTGAGATCACTCTAATTACTCACCACCTGACTATTTTATCTTTTAGTCATTTATTTGCAAGGTAGACATTACAATCTAATGCCGGACTAGCTTTCCGGCTGGATTTAGATGGCCGATTTAAACCTTTTTCTACTATATTTTTCTTTCCGATGTTCGTTATTCGATGGATAATGCTTACTTTTGCGTAGAATTTTTATTCACTAACAATAAACTTTAAACAAAATGGTAAATTACAAAGATTTAGGATTGGTAAACACGAAAGAAATGTTTGCTAAGGCTATCAAAGGTGGATATGCTATCCCAGCATTCAACTTCAACAATATGGAACAGATGCAAGCTATCATCAAGGCTGCTGTTGAAACTAAATCTCCTGTGATTCTTCAGGTTTCTAAAGGTGCTCGTCAGTATGCTAACGCTACTTTGTTGCGTTATATGGCTCAGGGTGCTGTAGAATATGCTAAAGAATTAGGCTGCGCACATCCCGAAATCGTTCTTCATCTTGACCACGGAGATACTTTCGAAACTTGTAAGTCTTGTATCGATTCAGGTTTCTCTTCAGTAATGATCGACGGTTCTCATCTCCCTTACGAAGAAAACGTTGCGTTGACTTAGAAAGTGGTTGATTACGCTCACCAGTTTGACGTAACAGTTGAAGGCGAACTTGGTGTATTGGCAGGAGTAGAAGATGAAGTTTCTGCTGACCACCACACATATACTGACCCTGAAGAAGTTATTGATTTCGCTACTCGTACAGGTTGCGACTCTTTAGCTATCTCAATCGGTACTTCTCACGGTGCTTATAAATTTACTCCGGAACAATGTCACATCGACCCGGCTACCGGCATGATGGTTCCTCCTCCATTGGCATTCGACGTTTTGATGCTGTAATGGAAAACTTCCGGATTCCCTATCGTTCTTCACGGTTCATCTTCAGTTCCTCAGGAAGAAGTGGCAACTATCAACAAGTTCGGTGGTAACCTGAAAGCTGCTATCGGTATTCCTGAAGAATGGTTGCGTAAAGCTGCTACTTCTGCAGTTTGCAAAATCAACATTGACTCAGACTCTCGTTTGGCTATGACTGCTGCTATCCGTCAGACTTTTGCTGAAAACCGGCTGAATTCGACCCACGTAAGTATCTTGGTCCGGCTCGTGACAATATGGAAAAATTGTACAAGCACAAAATCATCAACGTACTTGGTTCAGACAACAAATTGGCTCAGTAATCATCAGATTATTCCAATATAATAGGAAAGGCTGCTTCCGGTTGACGGTTGCAGCCTTTTATTCTTGTTTGCTACAACAGAACAGATAAGATAAACTGTAAGATAATAAAACGCTCCTTTCCCGAAAGAAAGAAGCGTTTTATTATAAAGGATAGTTGTCTTACGTCTTACATCAAGAATCCCAACAGGATACCGGCAGCGACAGCCGAACCGATTACACCTGCTACATTCGGTCCCATAGCGTGCATCAGCAAGTAATTGGCGGGTCGTATTCCAGGCCGATAACTTGTGAGATACGTGCTGAGTCAGGAACTGCAGATACGCCTGCGTTCCCAATCAATGGATTGATCTTGTTGCCCTTCTTCAGGAAGAGGTTGAATATCTTCACGAAGATTACACCGGACGCAGTTGCAATAACGAACGACAATGCACCGAGGGCGAAAATCTTGATAGAATCGAAAGTAAGGAACCCGAAGCCTGAGTAGAAGCACCTACTGTCAAACCTAACAGGATAGTGATCGTGTCAATCAACGGACCGCTTGCCGTATTGGCAAGACGACGGGTTACACCGCTTTCAAGAGGTTACCAAAGAACAGCATACCCAGCAAAGGCAGACCGGAAGGAACCAGAAAACAAGTCAGCAACAAACCGATAATCGGGAAAATCACCTTCTCTGTGTGAGAAACGGCACGCGGCGGTTTCATGCGGATGACACGTTCGTTCTTTGTGGTGAGCAGACGCATGATAGGCGGCTGTATCACCGGAACCAACGCCATATAGGAGTAGGCGGACACCGCAATGGCTCCCATCAGGTTAGGTGCTAGCTTAGAGGACAGGAAGATAGCCGTCGGGCCGTCCGCACCACCGATAATACCGATTGCACCGGCTTGCATAGGGTCGAATCCCATTTCCAATGCGATCATGTATGCACCGAAGATACCGAACTGTGCTGCTGCACCGATCAACATCAATTTCGGGTTGGAGATAAGTGCCGAGAAGTCCGTCATGGCTCCAATGCCCAAGAAGATGAGCGGCGGATACCATCCGGAGGTTACTCCCTGATACAATATATTCAAAACTGAACCTTCTTCGTAAATACCGACTTTCAGTCCGGCATCCATATTAAAAGGTATATTACCTATCAGCATACCGAACCCGATAGGAATCAGCAACATCGGCTCGAACTCTTTGGCAATAGCCAAATAGATGAACACCAAGCCTACAAGAATCATAACCACATGTCCCGCAGTAGCGTTAGCGAAACCCGTGTAGGTCCAGAAGTCGGCAAGGTTGTTACCTAAAAGTTTATAAAATCTCCCATATGATTCAATAATTACGAGGTCATTACCTTCAAGAACAGAATCTCCCTTATTTACATTGATGGCAGTAATCTTGCCGTCTTTGTCCGCATTGATATTGTTTTCCATTTTCATGGCTTCCAATATAATGATGGTCTGTCCTTTCTTTACAGTATCACCTACATTCACTTTGATGTCGAGGATAACGCCCGGCAGTGGAGACTTGACACCTGATTTACCGGTAGACGGAGCGGCCGGTTTCACCACTTGGGTAGGAGCGGTAGGCGCATTAGGCATAGGGCGTACTACTACCGGTTTGGCAGCCGCTTTGGGCTGTTTTTCCATTTCTACTTTATAATGTGTACCGTTCACTTCTACATGAGCGATATTGTCTTCAATATCTCCGATGGTTACTTTATATGAGTTACCGTTGATTTTATATTTATATTCTTTCATCGTTTTTACTTTTTATAAGGTGACTTACTTTCTGGGAGGAGTTTCACGCAAAGTATAAATCTTCGAACTCCACGGTGAATAGCTGCGTTTCACACGAGTGATGGTCAGTACGGTTTCTTCTACGTCGTGTACTTCATCCTGCATTTCGTGCAATGCCATAGAGATAGCGGCATAGACTTCACCCGGAGCTTGTGACAATTCTTTAGCTTCGCGTTTGTCGATACCTTTAGATTTCATTGCATTGCGGTTACTCAAGTTCACGGCAACCTTGCCTACAATCTTGAAAGCAATAAAAGAAGAATCAATCCGCAGAATACCACGCTCATGGCAGAAATGGACATACCGATACCTACCGAGTCATGCTCTTCGAACTTTTCCATCTTGGCATTGCTGTCAAGGGTCTGGTTGTTTGTGCTCGGAGTTACATATTTGTCCTTGCTTCCGCCTTTCACTTCCCAGTCTGCTGCTCCGTCGCTTATACGTGCAAACGATTGGTCGGCCTTCAAAGCACCTGCCGGTACTACAATCTGGTCCATCAGCTTTTTACCGGAGTCAAACAATCCTACCCAGTTGGCTGTTTCGGGATTCAGTTTGAAACTAGTGTGGAAAGTTCCGCGGTTGGTTGGCCGTCTGCCCAGAATAAGGCGTGTTGGCGTGGTTTCACTACCGTAAGTATATCACCTTCGGGATAAAGTAAGTGACTGTATCGCCCGGCTGGCTGCTTACTTTCAGCAAGCAAGCTGCTAAATCGGCGCTACCGAATGATTTATTGAATATTTCAATCCATGCACTGTGCAGTCCGTAATCATCCTGAAAGCTGCTTTGGTTATCTATCAGGATTTCGTTCAGAACCAGCTTGTTGTTAGACTTTTTCTCTCCACAAGAAGTCAGCCCAATCAGCAATAGCAAAGAAAGGAATATTCCGATTTTGGTTTTGTTCATAATCGTTCTTGTTTTTAATGTGAAAAGTTGGATTACAACGGAATATTACCATGCTTCTTAGCCGGGTTGGTCAGTTTCTTGGTTTGCAACTGCTGCAAAGCGCGGATGACACGGAAACGTGTGTTACGTGGTTCAATCACATCATCAATGTAACCGTATTTAGCTGCATTATAAGGATTGGCGAACAGTTTCGTGTATTCTGCTTCTTTTTCGGCAAGGAACTGAGCCGGATTTTCCTGATCTTTTGCTTCACGTGCGTACAATACTTCTACTGCACCTGCACCACCCATTACTGCGATTTCAGCCGTCGGCCATGCATAGTTCATATCACCGCGAAGTTGCTTACAACTCATCACGATGTGAGAACCGCCATAAGACTTGCGCAATGTGATAGTTACTTTAGGTACGGTAGCTTCACCGTAAGCATACAGCAACTTGGCGCCGTGAAGAATAACGCCGTTATATTCCTGACCTGTTCCCGGAAGGAATCCCGGTACGTCTACCAATGATACGATAGGAATATTGAATGCGTCGCAGAAACGAACGAAACGTGCACCCTTACGAGATGCGTTGCTGTCAAGCACACCTGCCAGATATTTAGGCTGGTTGGCAACGATACCCACGGATTGTCCGTTGAAGCGTGCAAAACCGATGATAATATTCTTGGCGTAGTCTTTCTGGATTTCCAGGAATTCCCCATTGTCAACAACAGCACCGATTACTTCGTACATATCGTATGGCTTGGTCGGACTGTCAGGGATAATATCGTTCAGAGAATCTTCCAGGCGGTCGATCGGGTCTGTACAATCTACATATGGAGCTTCTTCGAGATTATTCTGAGGAATATAGCTCAACAGTTTGCGGATGAGGGCAAAACCTTCTTCTTCAGTCTTGGCTGTGAAGTGAGTGACGCCTGATTTGGTTGAGTGAACACTTGCACCACCGAGGTTTTCCTGGCTTACATCTTCACCTGTTACGGTCTTTACAACTTTCGGTCCGGTAAGGAACATATAAGAAGTACTTTCCATCATCAGCGTAAAGTCCGTCAAAGCCGGAGAGTAAACGGCACCACCGGCACAAGGACCGAAGATACCTGAAATCTGCGGGATAACACCGGAAGCCAGAATGTTACGCTGGAAGATTTCTGCATAACCAGCCAATGCATTGATACCTTCTTGAATACGTGCGCCACCCGAGTCGTTGATACCGATACAGGGAGCACCCATTTTCATAGCTTGATCCATGATTTTACAGATCTTCAATGACATCGTTTCCGATAATGAACCGGCGGAAACAGTGAAATCCTGTGCGAAAATGTAAACTAAACGTCCTTCTATGGTACCACAACCTGTTACTACACCGTCGCCCGGATAATGTTTTTGTCCATGCCGAAGTTCGTGCATCTGTGCTCAACGAACATATCCATTTCTTCGAAGCTACCTTCGTCCAGCAGCATAGCCAAACGCTCGCGTGCTGTATATTTCCTTTTCATGTTGCTTCGCAATTGCTTTTCGCCGCCCCCGAGACGTGCTACGGCACGGCGTTCGATAAGCTCTTTTATTTTTTCAAGTTGATTGCTCATGAGTTCTTGTTAGTTTTAGAGTTTATGATTAATGTTCGCAGAGTTCTGTCAGCACACCCAGAGTTGATTTCGGGTGAAGGAAAGCGATGTTCAAACCTTCTGCACCCTTGCGCGGAGCTTTGTCGATAAGACGGATTTTGTTTTCCGCTTCCGCCAAAGCATTGGCTACACCGTCTTCTACAGCAAATGCAACGTGGTGAACACCCGCACCTTTGTTTTCAATAAACTTTGCAATGGTACTCAGGGCAAGTCGGCTCCAACAGTTCGATTTTTGTTTCGCCTACTTTTAAGAAAGCGGTTCTTACTTTTTGATCTTCCACTGTTTCAATGTTGTAACACTTCAGACCTAATACATTTTCGTAGTAAGGAAGGGCTTCTTCGATGCTTTTACAGCAATGCCCAGATGTTCAATGTGTGAAATCTTCATAACTATACTTTTTTATTTGGTTTTAATTATGTGCTTATACGGCATAAAACAGCACAAAGAAAGGCATTTCTTACCTAATAAAGAAATATTTCTGCATTTAATTGTTGCGTTATAAAGCATAAAAATGGCAGGAAAGGAACACAGGAAGTCGTTTTGTAATCTTGAGATTACATTTAGACATAAAATTTGACTAGAAGTTTGTTTAACCAATTCCAACTGACGCGAAACCAACGGCGCGTGCTGCTCTGCTTTCCACCGAAGCGAAGTACGAAATCACGGTAACCGTGTTTGCGGAACGGAAGCCCTACGTCCATAAACTCCATATGCCGGAATCCACGTTCGTGAGCGTCTTCCAGCGCTTTCCAAACAGCCAGCACATCGGGATATTGCAATGCGTATGTTTTTCGCATCCCACCTGAAAACCAGAGGAAAGCGTCTTCGCCGGAATAAATGCAAACCGAACCGCCGATAATCTTCTCCTTATATTTGACAATGAATATTTTTGCCTGTTTCCCTTTGATTAACATACTGTTCATATGCCGGAAGAAATCATTGGCAGGAAAGTATCTGCGTATGCGGGAAGAATATACTTTGTGTAACATTCGTGAAAAGTCGCGTATTTCTTCTACGGTATGTGCTTCTTCTACTCTTGCTCCGTTATTAATTCCTTTTTTTATCTGTCGGATACGTGACGGACTGAACCGGTCTTCAGTCTTTTTCATACTGTGCAGTGAATTACGCACCCGTAACCAGTTGACCGGAAAATAATCATTACTCCGGAAGAATTTGTAACCGAACATGGAATTGTTCAGATTGCGGAATTCAATAAGAAAGCAAGTTCGTGATGCTTCCTGAGTGAGATGTTCGAGCATTTCACCGAAAACTTCTTCCGCTTTTTCCTTATTAGTGGAAAGAGTTTCGTCCAAAGCTTCGCCTTCGCTATATACTACGCAGTGCTTGACCAACGAAGAGGGAAGCCACTTCTTTGCTTTACGGATAGCAGCAAGTAAACGTGCCATCGGTTTGCCGTCTTCTGTCGCTACTATTAATAAAGGTGTATACCCCGGAGTCGCTTCATAAATAAGAAACAGCTCTTTGGAGTGGAATGTATTCTTTCCCGATAAATCGGGAATATCCTTTCCTTTATAATATGTTGTTAGTTTAAGTGGCATCTAGGTACAAATTTACACTTTTTATTCTTCATGCAACAATAAAATGGAGATTTTGTTGGGAATACTTGAATTTATAGGTATTCTAGCTTTACATTTTGAATTGAGAAATGTATTGAAAAAGAGAAATAAGATATTAATGGTGAGTACTTATTGGAATCATAAACGTCTTTTAATTGATTATAATCAACTGTTTTCTTGTAAAACAAGGATAATTAATATTAACTTTAAATTAGAACGAATGAAAGATTATGCATTTGTTGAAGCGTGGAAGACACATTGTAGCCGTACTTCCATGATTTTAGGGCTATCCTTATTGTGTGCCCCTCTATCTTTTTCTGTTTATGCAGGAGATGGAGCCTCTAATGCTATGGTGCAAGTTATCACACAAACGAAAACTGTAAAAGGAACTATTATTGATGAAAATGGTGAACCGCTGATTGGTGTTTCCATTGTTGTGAAAGGTACAAGTACGGGTACGATTACAGATTTTGACGGTCACTTCTCAATTGATCTCCCGGCGGGAAAGAAAGAGCTGGTTATCTCTTATATCGGGTACAAGGAACAGACGGTAACTGTAACTGGCAGTACGCCGGTCAATGTGAAAATGGTGGCGGATACTCAGGCTTTGGATGAAGTAGTGGTGATAGGTTATGGTATGGTGAAGAAGCGCGATTTGACGGGTGCGGTGACTTCCGTTAAAAGTGGCGAAATTACGATGAGCCCGGTTAATAATCCGATGGAAGCATTACAGGGGAAAGTCGCAGGTCTGGATATTATGAAATCTTCAGGAAAGGCAGGTGCGGATGTTGATATTCAATTGCGTGGTACTCGTTCTATTTATGGTTCTAATACTCCCTTGTTTATTATCGACGGAATTCAAGGTAGTTATAATCAAGTGAATCCGGCGGATATTGAATCTATTGAAGTCTTGAAAGATGCTTCTTCAACAGCTATTTATGGCTCGGCAGGAGCCAATGGTGTTGTAATTATTACCACCAAACAGGGTAAAACGGGAAAAGCTACGGTTAACTTTGATGCCTACGTCGGAATCAGTGGTTTGCCAAATCTCATGGAATGGTTGGCGATGAATATGTTAATTTAAAGAAAGAAGCTTGGCGGACAAAAATAACGAAGAATATCCGGAATTTATGTCTACAATCTTTGATAAACCAGGGGTACTTGAAGCTTATGAGGCCGGTAAATGGATTGACTGGGTAGACGAAGTAATGGGAAAAATGGTGTTCAGCAAAACTATAACCTATCAGTGACAGGATGGACGTAAAGACAAAGGTTTTGCTTCTTTGAATTATAATAATGAAGAAGGGTTGATTAAAAACGATGATCGTAAACGTTACAGTATGCGTCTGAATTTGGATCAATCAATTTCTCTTGGGCAAAAGTCGGTTTCAATACCAATCTGACGTATACCGATAGTAATTCGCGTAACCAAGGTGTGTTTGTGAATGCATTGACTTTCCTGCCATTAGGTGATGTTTATGATGCCGAAGGTAACATAAACTATGAATATTGTAAAGATGGGGGAAAGGTGAATCCGATGGCTGATGAAGCCAAAAATCAATATGTAAACAATACACGTCGCACGTATTTTGCCGGTAATGCTTATCTGGAATTGACTCCATTGAAAGGATTGTCTTTCAAATCGGTACTTGGAACTACATTGAATAATGCCCGCAATGGGGTTTTCTATGGAAAGAAATCGATTGCCAATATAACTTCCGGTTATCAGGCGCCTCTTGCTGAGATATATAACAGCTCTTCTTATGCTTATAGATGGGAGAATGTACTGACTTACAATTTTACATTGGCCAAAGATCATAATTTTGGTATCACAGGATCACTTCCTGGTCAAAAACAGGATGAAGCAAATGAGAGTCATGCGCAGGGACAGGAACTTGCTTCGCAATCATTTCACAATCTGGGAGCTGGTACGGAAAAAGTAGTAGTAAGATCAAGTTTCTCACAGACACAATCAATGTCTTATGCATTTCGTTTCAACTATAATTATCAAGGTAAGTATTTGTTTACTTTCTCTAATCGTTGGGATGGGGTTTCTCATTTAGCTGTCGGACATAAATGGGACTCTTTTCCGGCTGCGGCTATTGCGTGGCGTATTAGTGACGAAGCTTTTATGGAGAAAACACAGAACTGGCTGTCTAATTTTAAGTTTCGTGCAGGCTATGGTGTAACTGGAAATTCCGGCCGTAAAGATGCCGCTTATTCTTCTACTACAGGAAGTTACACCTATACGACCGGGGTCGGTTTCGGGAATAGCGGAGTCGGTCATATTCAGTTTGGAGGAACGTATGGTAATCCTGATGTAGGCTGGGAAAAGTCTTACAATACAAACATTGGTATTGATTTAGGATTGTTTAATGGAAGAGTTAATCTGACTCTCGACTGGTACAATACAGATACGAAAGATTTGTTGTATGCACGTACGATGCCGATCACTTCAGGAGTATCGGGCTGGGGCTCACCGTTAAAAGCATGGCAGAACCTTGGTGAGACAAATAATAAAGGTGTCGAAATCTCGTTAAATACTCAGAATATAGTAAAGAAGAATTTCACATGGTCTTCCAATATAACCTTTACTGCCAATAAGGAAAAGATTGTTTCTTTGCCGGACGGAGACGTGAAAGACGAAAAACTATTTGAAGGAGAAGCAATCAGTGTCTTCTATGACTATAAAATTTGGGAATCTGGTCGACAGCAGAGGCAGATGAAGCCGCTCGGTATAACTGTAAACCTGGTGATATCAAACTAGCTACAGATGGCTCGTTCAATGATAAAGGTATTCATACGTACAGTAATAAAACAGACTATTTTATCTTGGGTAAGAAGACACCGGACTGGATTCTCGGTTTTCAGAATAACTTCACCTATCGTGATTTTGACTTGAGTTTCTTTATCATGGCTCGTTGGGGATTTATGGTTAACAATGATGTTATTACTCGTTATAACCCGACCACAAGCTGGGATAATTCGCCGACAGGAATTGACTACTGGACACCCGAAAACCAGGGAGCTTATTTACCTCGTCCGGGTCTTCATGAACAAAAAAGTAATTATGTCGGCTTCTCCTCTTTAGCTTATATGGATGGTTCATATGTCAAAGTGAAAAATATCACTTTGGGATATTCTCTTCCCAAAAAGTGCTTGGCTAAGATTCATATGGAAAAACTTCGTGTATATGCTACAGCTTACGATCCGTTTATTTTCGCTAAAGAAGAGTTGATGAGAGACTTGGATCCGGAGCGTAACGGTGCATCGAATTTCCCGTTGACCAAGAGATTTGTATTTGGTGTAAATGTAACATTTTAATTAGTGAGAGTTATGAAAAATAGAAAAATATATAATGTATTGTTAGCTACAGTCTGGATTCTTGGAGGAGTATCCTGTTCTCTGGACGAATACAATCCGGGAGGTTCGGATATTGAATCATTGATGACAACTCAAAATGGTTTTCAGTTGGCAATAACCAATTGTTACTTCGGATTGCAGCGTAGTTTTAATGGCAAGCAGATTTATATTCAACTAGCAGAAGCAGGTACTGATTTGTGGACGGCTAAACAAAATTCGAACACGAATGCTAATTACTTTAAATATGCGGAAGGAGGAGCAATGAACTTGAATATGGCTCAAAGTATCTGGAATTCCGGATATGATGGGATTGGTTCCTGCAATTTGGCACTTGCACAAGCTGATAAAGTTATTGACTGGGAATCGGTAGAAGTGAAAAATGCTACTATTGCAGAAGCGCACTTTTAAGAGCTTTATATTACTATAATCTGGTAGAAACATTTGGTGGGGTTACTCTTGTTACCGGTAAAGCTGAAAGTGTAAACATGGCTCCGGGCAGGGTTGAGCCTTTGAGGTTTATAAGAATTGTATCATTCCTGATCTGGAATTTGCTGCCACCTATCTGCCTGTATCCCGTCCGGAAGAAGAGGGCGTGCCTTACGAAAATCCGCTAAAGCCTATTTGGTGAAAGCTTATCTGACAACTAAAGAATATGGTTGCTCTGATTATTTGCAGGCAGCCAAGAATTTGGCAGACGAGTTGATTCGTGATTGTGAAGCCGGTGGGGCAAACCTGGATACTTATATGTATTCTTCTTATGAAGAAGTATTTGCTGATGCTAACAATCAGAATAATAAGGAGTCTATGTTTTCCATTGCTTGTAGTAGCCAGTATGGTAGTGTCAACAAGTGGCAGAACAACTTGAATTGGATGGAATTTTACTGTAATACTTATTATTTTCCTGCTATTGAAAAGACAGAAGATGGAATTAAACAGTGGGGAGGTAATCCCGAAGGTGAATTTATGCCTTCCAAATATTTATTGGACTTGTATGTAGAGGCTGATAATACACTTGACCCCCGTTATTTCGCTTCTTTCAAGACCGCATGGGTAGCTAATAAAAACTTCACTTGGTCTGAAGATAAAATTACGGAAATGGACAGGACCAATAACATAACAACTGCTACGTCTTTGAAAGCAGGCGATGACGCTATCCGTATAATTCGTCCGGAAGAAGCCGGTTATGAGACTTTGAAGGCTCAGAAACTGAGTGCTCCTTATATGATTGTGGACATTGAAGATTTATATGATGATAATGGAAGAGTGAAAATGAACTATACTCGTCAGAACGACGGTAAAAGCGTTTTGAATCCATTTTATTATTTCTATCCTTCCTTATCCAAGTTTAATACGACAAACGTTACAGTATCTAACTGGAGTAAGGGGCGTTATGGGAGCAATGCTTCAATTATAACGATGCGTATGGCCGAAATTTATTTGTTAGCTGCTGAAGCTGATTTTTATCTGACAGGCGGAACTAATGCGAATAAATATATAAACAAGGTACGTAGCCGGGCTGGTGCCTCTACATATAATGGTACAGTGAATATTCAGTATATTTTAGACGAACGGGCAAGAGAGTTGGCGGGTGAAAGTACCCGATGGTTCGATTTGAAGAGAACCGGTAAATTGTCATCGGAATACCTGAAACAAACCAATCCGGATATCGGTCAGTATTTTCAGGACAATACTCATACCGTGCGCCCTATTCCGCAGTCATTTACGGATGTGATAGAGAATGGCGTGAATTATCAGAATCCGAATTATTAAGAAGCTCTTTTGTAAGTTAAAAAAACAGATGAAGATTAATTTTTAATTTATGGAGGAGGGATATATCGCGATGATATGTCCCTCTTTCTTGTTTTTTCTTTATCTTTGTATGGTTACATATCAAATAAAACAAAAGTTATGTTAGAAGAAATACTTGCTTACAACAAAAGGTTCGTTGAGAACAAGGGATATGAAGCGTATATTACAAACAAGTATCCCGATAAGAAAATTGCTATTCTCTCCTGTATGGATACACGGCTGACAGCGTTGTTGCCTGCCGCATTAGGTATCAAGAATGGAGATGTAAAAATGATAAAAAATGCGGGTGGGGTTATTTCCCATCCCTTTGGTAGTGTGATTCGTAGTCTGCTCGTTGCTATTTTTGAACTGGGTGTAGAGGAAATTATGGTGATTGCACATTCCGATTGTGGAGCCTGTCATATGCACAGCGAAGAAATGCTTGAGAAAATGAAGGCACGGGGTATTAATGCCGATTATATTCATATGATGAGTTTTTATGGAGTCGATTTTCATTCTTGGCTAGATGGCTTTGAAGATACGGAGAAGTCGGTGCGAGGAACAGTTGATTTTATTGTGCGCCATCCTCTGATTCCGTCAGACGTGAAGGTTTACGGTTTTATTATTGATTCCACTACCGGAGAGTTGACGAGAATAGTATAATTCGTTTATATTATAGGTAATCCGTTTAAAAAAGGACAAAAAATAAGGCAGCTCTTTGTTGGCTGCCTTTATCTTTTTGCGGTTATATACTTTCTTTGACTGGTGCACCCGTTTGTGACAAATAGGGTGTCCGTACATTTCAATTTCAGCCTCCCGGCTTGCTTTACGATTCGCTTTAATGTAATCGTCCTGCGTAATTCGCTTTTTCATACCATGATATTATTTGTCAGTGCAAAGATACAATTTTATTTCTTATTACGATTGGTTTGCTTTATCTTTGCATACATTAATCAAATGAAAACGGAAATAATATGGAAAATTTCAGTGAATTGATAAAGAACCGTCGCAGTATGCGCAAGTTTACTGATGAAGAACTGATGCAGGACGAAGTTGTTGCATTGATGAAAGCAGCCTTGATGTCCCCCTCTTCCAAACGCAGTAACAGTTGGCAATTTGTGGTAGTTGATGATAAAGAAATGTTGAAAGAGTTGTCTCATTGTAAAGAACAGGCTTCTTCCTTTATTGCCGATGCCGCTTTGGCAATTGTCGTAATGGCCGATCCGTTGGCGAGTGATGTCTGTGGATCGAAGATGCTTCTATCGCTTCCATTATGATACAGTTGCAGGCCGAAGACCTTGGCTTGGGTAGTTGCTGGGTGCAGGTACGTGAGCGTTTTACTGCTACCGGAATGCCTTCCGACGAATTTGTCCATGGAATACTGGATATTCCTTTACAGCTTCAGATACTTTCCGTCATTGCTATCGGACATAAAGGGATGGAACGCAAGCCTTTCAACGAGGAACACCTTCAGTGGGAGAAAATTCATATTAATAAGTTCGGAGGAAAATAACGATGGGAGCTGTCAAAGCAAATAACAATAAAGATACCTATATGGCTACTGCCGTTACCTTTATGGTAATCGGAGCACTTTATTTGATAGATAAACTGATTCATTTTTCTTCCGTCGGCTTACCCTGGGTGATGAATAAGGATAACATGCTGCTATATGCTTCTATTTGCTTCCTTATTTTCAAGCGTGATAAATCCATCGGCTTCGTATTGCTGGGGCTTTGGCTGGTGATGAATATCGGTCTGGTGATGTCGTTATTGGGCTCACTGTCAGGGTATTTATTGCCGTTGACCTTGCTTATAGTCGGAATAATTCTATTTTGGATTGCAAAACGGTAAAGAGATGATGAACAGAAGTATAGAAGACACCCCGATTGTGTTTATCGGTGCGGGAAACCTGGCCACCAACCTGGCAAAAGCACTCTACCATAAAGGCTTCCGCATAGTGCAGATATATAGCCGGACTGAAGAATCCGCCCGTGCCTTAGCCGGACAGGTGGAAGCAGAATATACCACCGACTTACAGGAAATCTCGAAAGAAGCCAGATTGTATATCGTATCCTTGAAAGATGCTGCTTTTGTAGAACTATTGCCCCAGATAACGGAGGGCAAACCGAACGCCTTGTTGGTACACACGGCAGGAAGTATCCCGATGAGTATTTGGGAAGGATATACGGAGCGCTACGGAGTGTTCTATCCGATGCAGACATTCAGCAAACAGCGTGAAGTCAAATTTCAAGAGATACCCTTCTTTATTGAAGCCATAAGGCCGGAAGATGCGGAACTTCTGAAAGCTATCGCCGCCACTCTTTCGGAGAATGTTTATGAAGCCACTTCCGAACAGCGTAAGAGCCTTCACCTGGCTGCTGTTTTCATCTGTAACTTCACTAATCATATGTATGCGTTGGCAGCGGAATTGCTTGAGAAATATAACCTGCCTTTCGATGTCATGCTTCCGCTGATTGATGAAACGGCGCGTAAAGTACACGAACTGGCACCTCGTGATGCGCAGACCGGGCCGGCTGTACGTTATGATGAAAATGTGATAAGCAATCATCTTGCGATGTTGGCGGACTCTCCGGCATTACAGGAAATATATAAATTAATGAGTAAAAGTATCCATGAGCACCATCAATTATGATCTATCCCGCATCAAAGCACTGGCTTTTGATGTGGACGGAGTATTGAGTTCAACCACAGTTCCGCTGCACCCTTCAGGTGAGCCGATGCGTACTGTGAATATCAAGGACGGATATGCTATCCAACTGGCTGTGAAAAGGGCTTCATATTGCCATCATCACCGGTGGGCGGACAGAGGCGGTACGCATCCGTTTTGAAGGCTTGGGGTGAAGGACTTATATATGGGCTCTGCGGTGAAGATACGATTATCGTGCCTTCCGTGACAAATACGGATTGGCTGACGATGAAATATTATATATGGAGATGACGTACCCGATATTGAAGTGATGCGGGAATGTGGGCTTCCTGCTGTCCGAAGGATGCCGTGCCGGAAGTGAAATCCGTTGCGAAGTACATCTCTTATGCGGACGGTGGCTGTGGCTGTGGACGTGATGTGGTGGAGCAAGTCTTGAAAGCTCATGGCTTGTGGATGGCACAAGACGCCTTTGGCTGGTGATAAAATTAATGATATGATTGGTATCAACAAACAGTATTTCCAATCATGAATAGTAAATTATCCAATCGTAAATGAAACAATGCTTGATAATCTAAAGAAATATCAGATCATACTGGCCTCCAATTCACCTCGTAGAAAAGAGTTGATGTCGGGCTTGGGAGTAGATTATATAGTCAGGACATTACCTGATGTAGATGAGTCCTATCCCGATACCTTGGCAGGTGCGGAGATACCGGAATTTATCGCCCGTGAAAAAGCTGACGCCTATCGTGCCATGATGCAACCGGGCGAATTGTTGGTGACGGCGGATACCATCGTCTGGTTGGACGGAAAGTCCTGGGTAAGCCGGAAGGTAGGAAGGGGCTGTTGAGATGCTTCGTACGCTTTCGGAAAATCCCATCAGGTCTTCACGGGTGTTTGCCTGACCACTACCGAATGGCAAAAGAGCTTTACCGCCTCTTCCGATGTACAGTTCGATGTTTTGTCCGAAGAGGAAATCCGGTATTATGTTGACCGTTACCAGCCTATGGATAAGGCGGGAGCGTATGGAGTGCAGGAATGGATCGGATATATAGGGGTAAAGTCTATTTCGGGCAGCTTTTATAATATAATGGGACTCCCCATACAGAAAACTGTACGGGGAGCTAAAGAAATTATAGTTAATAAGTTGAATCCCGAACCTCAGGAAGAAATCCTGTATCTCAGGAAAGGCGGAAAACTAGATTAAATCCAGCATTAACGGGATGTCCTCTTCTTGAATACCTTGTTTGAGAAGAGCTTCCTCATCTTTATGGAACATTTCAAGGAACCGTTCCCGGTTTCCGCTGGCTGTAATCGCCTTTCCGTAGAAAACAGCTGCCTTCTGGATATCTCCTATCACCCAGGCAACGTGTCCGGCATTCATATAGTCGATAGCCAGTGGCTTCTGTTCAATGATTTTTTCGTAATATTTCATGGCTTGTTCGTATTTCCGGCTGATGAATGAACACCACCCGATGCCGCGCCATGCTTTTATGCAATTACTTTCGATGAAATCCAGTTTGAAGAAATAATTCAGCGCTTCCTCATATTGTCCCATTTCAGCCAGACAGCTACCGATGTGGAAAGTAACATTCACATCTTCCGGTGCAATCTCTTCCACCTTTTTATAATAGGTGAGAGCCGCTTGGTAATTTCGGTTTAACCGGTAACAGATAGCCAGATGGCGGTTGTTCCAGATGTTATCCGGTTTCAGTGTATCCGCTTTCAGATAGGCTTGGATAGCTTCTGCGTATTTCTTTCTTTTCTGTAGCGCATATCCGAATTTCTGATAATACTCCGCACAGTCTTCTTCAAACTCACCGATAGCCTCCAACTCCTCAAAATCTCGATAGCCTCATCCCAACGTTCCTTTGACAAATAGAAATCGGCAATAGGGAATAAAACATCTTCCAAGACAATATATTGTCGAGTGCGGGAACATGATGGAGATCGAGTTTCTCCTTAAAGATGTCCCTAAACTCGTGGCGGCGTACACTGAGCTTGAAGAAACGGTACAGGTCATGCAGATATTGATTGCTGACGGTTCCCGGACGTTCATTGAACCGCTTCATTGTCTCGGCGTTCGATTTTTCTGCCAATTCAGCCACCTGCTGTTCGTTGAGCTGGCTCAACATCATATCCTGCTGCATCTGTGGCAACTGGTGGATGGTAAAGAACAACGAATATTTGTCGCTATTGCTGAAAAATCCCGACTGGAGAATCAAATCCAGTAAGCTGCTTCCCTGGTTTCCCGTTTGTTTCAGTGATTTAAGCACATTGGACTGCTGCTTGCTGAACGGGTAAAACCAATTCTGCACTTCGCGGAAGAACGGATAATTCTTCAAAGCGGCAAACGTGCTCATATATACATCGGCTCCTTCCAACTGGAGCTCGTTCATTTCACGCAATTTATCTCCCAGTCCGACTTTTCGAAAGCATCTTCCCAATCCGGGTTCTTGTCATCATTCTCTTCGTCATTTTCCTCAAAGCCGAACCTCATATTCTTCATCGAAGAAACATTCTTCAGCATTTCGGGAATAATCTCTTCCCGCATCTTCTTGTCGATTTTCTCCGTCTCCTGACACAGTAGCATCTGGCGATAGATACGTGCGACGTCATCGATGAAGGAAGGGATTTCTTCCATGAGATCCACCCGCTTGATAAGTTCCGGATAGAAAGTGAGCCGGTTTCTGTAAATGTGGAAAATAATCATCGCACCTACTAATGCCCGCTGGCTGACGTTGACATTCGGATGGCGGTATGCGTCGAGCAGCCACATGATTTTCCGCATATCGAAACAGTCCATCAAACTCAATGTGACAGCACTGACGAACAGGCATAAATCGTCCCCCGGAAGTAATTCCGATGCCAGCATGGCTTGTGCTTCTTCTTCGTCCTGTGTAGTCCATGAACTGTTTGTCCATGTTCTTATGAACATATATTTAAGTGTTTCTTCATGCCGTTTCAGTACCTCGTCCATCTTTTCGTCAGACAGCAGTCCGCTGACTGCCAAGTCGTCATTGAATGACTCCAATATATGAAGTATTGTTTTAATACCGTAGCCCGACAATTCCGGTGATACGGGAGTGCGGCGCACCTCATGGTAATATCTTGATGAAGCGTTATCCAACATGAGCAGTCGCGATTGGTCGGCGATACCCCATGTGTCCGCCACCATTTTCTGAAACAGATTCCACCGTTCTGGGTCGTTTGCGCCTTGGCGCATATACTCCAGCATATACTTGTAGGAGGTTTGCAGCTGCTCCAAGCGGGTACGTAAATCCCAGTCCGGACATTGCCAGAGCAGGGATTCCAGTTGCATCAAGGCTTCCTTGAGCCTTTTATCTTCAAGTAAGGTACGTATATATGCGTATTGTTCATTAATCGTTTTTTCGTTCATTGTGATTTAATTATTTATTTTTTCCAATCCAGGTCAGGCGTTTCCAAAGACCTTCAAAAGGGCCGTGTTTATGATGGCGGAGCCACCACGAACAGAATACCATTTGTAATAGAACAAAAAGGATGCCAAAAAGGAAACTGTATGTAATTCCTAAATACCGTCCCAGTTCGAATCCCCAATGATAGAACAAAAGCGAACCGAAAATTGATTGTCCGAGATAGTTAGTTAAGCTCATTTTTCCATAAGTTGTGAAACGCATGAAGAAACTACGGTCTTTCACGTGATAGAAAGTCAGCAATAATCCCGTCACCAGCAATACCATAAAGCTGAGGTTGCTGAATGAACTTAGGATAAGCTGCAACGGTACAAGTATGGCACTCCGTTCTATAAACTCCGGCAACATATTGTTGATTCCGTAGATAGGGAAGAAGCAGAGAAGGGAGAAAGCCAGTGCCTTCAGCCATAAGCGTTCGTTCTTTTCGCTGTACAGGAAATATTGGCGGCGCCCTACAAGCATACCGAACAGAAATAATCCCGGTGTTTGCAGGATGCGTCCGTGTTCCAGCGCCCAAGTCATATTGGCTAGCTGCCCTTCCACATATTCATACGAACCGTTTCGAGGAATGTCCCGTTCTTCTGCACATCGAACGCGATGCCGAAATAATAACGTGCAAGGCTTTCTCCTGCCACATAGTCAGGATTGCATACAGCATAAATCAGTTTCACCCAGTCGATGGGCTGAAGAATAAGCAAGGTGGCGAAGATGAGGACAGTACGGTCGCTCATCCGGCAGAATATCGGCAGGATAATTCCAAGAATGGCATACATCGTCAATATCTCTCCGGTGAAGAAAGCCGCGTTGAACTGTCCGATAATAAACAGAATGAATAATCTCCATAAGAACCGCAGGCGGAAATCCTTTCCTCTCCGCTGCTGGTTATTGTCCTGGATATAGAAGCTAAAACCGAAAAGCAGGGCGAATACCGCATACGCTTTATTGCTGAATGCGAAGAATAATCCTCCAGATGGCTTGGTCGGTGAAGTTCATCCATTCAAAAGGAACCTCTTTCGGAAAAGAGTAGAAATTGAAATGTTCGATACTGTGCAAGAGGATAATTCCCATTACTGCTAATCCCCTTAATACGTCGGCAACGTCAACTCGGGCGTTTGGTTCGGCGATTTTGTGTTCCATGATTTTTAGTTTCTGTTATTAATTGGTTTGTATTCTATTTATCTTATCTCCGGTATTACCTCTGATTTAAGCGGTGCTTGGAATAAAAACTGTATTACACGCCTGCAATGTAGTTATTCTGTTTGAAATCGACAGCTTTATTCGGGGTAACTGGTTGTATTTGATTATGGTTGATACTTATCAAACAAGGGCAACTCTTTTCACAAAGAATTGCCCTTTTATTTCACTATTGTAAAAATTAGCTATAAACTTTCTTATTCTTGAATAGCAGCGATACCCGGAAGAACTTTTCCTTCGATTGCTTCAAGCAATGCGCCGCCACCAGTTGAAACATAAGATACGCCGCTAGCCAGGCCGAACTTGTTGACACAAGCTACAGAGTCGCCGCCACCAACGAGTGAGAATGCACCGTTCTTGGTTGCTTCAACGATAGCTTCTCCTACTGCACGTGAACCGTGAGTGAAGTTTTCAAATTCGAATACGCCTGTAGGGCCGTTCCAAAGGATCGTCTTTGATTCTTTGATAACGTTAGCGAATATTTCTTCAGTCTTAGGACCGATGTCAAGACCTTCCCATCCGTCAGGAATTTCGTCAACCGGACAGAATTTAGTATTTGCTTCGTTAGAGAAAGCATCAGCGATTTTAGCGTCTACAGCCAAGACAAGGTTAACGCCTTTTTCTTTCGCTTTCTTGATTAAGTCCAAAGCCAGGTCAAGCTTGTCGTCCTCGCAGATAGAGATACCGATCTTACCGCCCATTGCTTTAGTAAATGTATAAGTCATACCGCCTGCGATAATCAGGTTGTCTACCTTGTTCAACAGGTTTTCGATGATTTCGATTTTGGAAGAAACTTTAGAGCCACCCATGATAGCAGTGAACGGACGTTTGATGTCGTTCAGCACTTTATCGACAGCCTTTACTTCTTTCTCCATCAAGTAACCGAACATCTTGTTGTTTACGTCGAAATATTTAGCGATCAATGCTGTGGAGGCATGAGCACGGTGAGCAGTACCGAATGCGTCGTTAACGTAGCAGTCAGCGTAAGAAGCCAATTTCTTGGTGAATTCTTTCTGGCTTTCTTTACAGCTTTCTTAGCAGCAGCTTTTTCTTCGTCAGTTGCGTCTTCAGCCAGACCTCTTGGCTTGCCTTCTTCTTCAGCGTAGAAGCGAAGATTTTCGAGCAACAGCACTTCGCCCGGTTGCAGAGCAGCAGCCTTTACAGCAGCTTCTTCACCCATGCAGTCATTAGCAAACTGAACTTCAACGCCCAGTAATTCAGACAGGTGCTTGATGATATGCTTCAAGGAGAATTTATCGGCAACGCCTTTCGGACGGCCCAGGTGAGAGCCAATGATGATGCTTCCGCCGTCTGCCAGGATCTTCTTCAAAGTAGGAAGAGCTGCACGCATACGAGTGTCATCTGTAATGTTGAAGTTTTCGTCCAGGGGTACATTGAAGTCCACGCGAACAAATGCCTTTTTACCGGCAAAATTGAATTTGTCAATTGTCTGCATAATACTCTATTTTTATTTAAAAGTGTTTTTAAAATTCTTCTTTTAGAACGACCGCAAAGTTACTATTTATTTCGGTTCCCTGCTATTAAATCGTTATTTATTCTTGCCTTTTGATGCCTCTTTTGTAACTTTATACGTGTTACAGAAATATTTGCACATCATTTGCAAACCACAGGTGCCACATTTCGGAGTGCGTGCCTGGCAAATATAACGACCGTGCAGGATGAGCCAGTGATGAGCGATCGGTACAAGTTTTTCCGGGATATTCTTCATCAGTTCCTTTTCTACACTGAACGGAGTCGTACAACTGTCCGGCACCAGCCCGATACGGTGGCTGACGCGAAACACATGTGTATCAACCGCCATTGCCGCCTTGTTGAACACCACGGACTGAATGACATTCGCCGTCTTTCTTCCCACACCGGGCAGTTTTATTAAGTCGTCCATATTGTCCGGCACCTGGCTATTGAAGTCATTGACCAGCATCTTTGCCATGCCGACCAGATGTTTCGCCTTATTATTCGGATAAGACACACTCCGTATATATTCAAAAACTACTTCCGGAGTAGTGGCAGCCAATGCTTCCGGAGTCGGAAAATCTCTGTACAGGGGCGGGGTGATCATATTCACCCGCTTGTCTGTACATTGTGCGGAAAGGATTACGGCAATCAATAATTCATACGGATTGTTGTAATGTAATTCTGTTTCGGCCACAGGCACATTTTCCTGAAACCAGGCGATTACTTTCTCATAACGTTCTTTCTTTCTCATCGTAGTTTGTTTTTATGGTAATGAGGCGTTACTTTGATCTTGAAATAGATAGCGGAAACCACCGTCAGGCAGGCTCCGAAAAGATAAGCTTTGTCAAATGTACTGATTTCTGCGATATATCCTCCGGTCAGCATCCCGATACCGATTCCCACGTCCCAGGAAGTAAGATAGGTAGAAGTCGCCGTACCCCGTTGATTGTTAGGGGCGAGATTCACGAACAACGTATTGAATGCCGGAAACATAATTCCGAACCCAACGCCCATCAGCAATGCGATGCCGAAAAACAAAACCGTGCATACGGTATCATTCCACTTAATCAGATACACGCAGCCCGAAAGCAGGAAAAAGCTGAACACAACCAGATACAATACGGCAGCTATCACCTGCGTTATTTTTCCCCTGTCTACCAGCTTGCCAGAGAATATCCGTGAGATAGCCATGCCGACCGCCATAAAAGTAAAGAAGAATCCCGTTTGTGCATGGATACCTATCTCATGGGCATACATCGCCACATAATTGGTTGTCATGCCGTAAGGAATGGAAAGAAGCAGCAAGCTAAGTCCCGCCGGCATCCCTTTCAGCAGGATAAAGCGGTCGAGTGAAATCGGTTCCCTTTTCACAGGGGGCTTATAAGGCGTTTTTATCAGACTTGCACATAGAAAACCTAAGATACAAGAACCGAACGCATAGCAGAAAATCGTTGCAAAGGAAACTCCTGCATCATGCAGGAATAATCCGAACATCGGCCCGATGGACATCGCCGTATTGTTTGTAAGCCCGTAATAACCTAATCCTTCCCTCTGCGTGAAGAAGGCATAATGTCGATTACTACTGTATTTCCACCTACCGTGACCATCCGAAAGAGACACCGTGAATGATTCGGAATATAATAAATAGGGTGAGCGAACCGGCAGTAAGATATCCCCGAACATCATCATAAAAATGAAGTAAGCGAAAAGATAGAGAGGCTTGCGGGCAAAAGTATCGAGCAGATAACCGGAAAAAGGACGGATGCAGAGTGCCGCTACCGTATAGCAGGAAAGCACGATACCGATAGTTGAGTTTCCGGCCTTAAAAATTCGGATAAATAGAACGGCAAAACAGGAATCAACAACCAAAAGCCGAAGTAGAGCAGGAAGTTGGCTGCCAAGATGAAACAATAACTGGAAGTAATGAGTCTATCCTTTGCCATGTAGTTAGTGATTAACGGAATAGTGATTAGTGATTAATGCCTGCGGTTGTATTGCGCAGCCGGCTAATCGTTAATCACTAACCACTATTCACTTTTATTTAATATGCCGCTTCGAATTCTTTCAGGAAGCGTGTATCGTTTTCAGAGAACATACGGAGGTCTTTCACCTGATATTTCAAGTTCGTGATACGCTCGATACCCATACCGAGAGCATAACCGCTGTACACCTTGCTGTCGATACCGTTGGCGTCGAGCACGTTCGGGTCTACCATACCGCAACCGAGGATTTCCACCCAGCCGGTGTGTTTGCAGAAAGGGCAACCTTTACCGCCGCAGATATTACAACTGATATCCATTTCGGCGCTGGGCTCGGTGAACGGGAAGTAGGAAGGACGCAAACGTATCTTCGTATCCGCGCCGAACATTTCCTTGGCGAAAAGCAGCAATACCTGTTTCAAATCCGTGAATGATACATTCTTGTCTACGTACAACGCTTCTACCTGATGGAAGAAACAGTGTGCACGGTAGCTGATAGCTTCGTTACGATATACACGTCCCGGGCAGATGATGCGGATAGGTGGTGGTGAAACTTCCATCACGCGGCTTTGTACGGAAGAAGTATGCGTACGCAAAACTACGTCCGGGTGAGCTTCGATAAAGAAAGTATCCTGCATGTCGCGTGCCGGATGGTCTTCGGCAAAGTTTAGTGCGGAGAATACATGCCAGTCATCTTCAATTTCAGGACCTTCAGCGATGCTGAATCCCAGACGGGCGAAAATATCAATGACTTCGTTCTTTACAATTGTAAGCGGGTGGCGTGTACCCAGTTCCACGGGATAAGCCGAACGCGTCAAATCCAGTCCGTCGCAACCGTTGTCCTGACTTTCAAACTGCTCTTTCAGCGCGTTGATTTTATCCTGCGCCTTGTTTTTCAGCTCGTTCAGTCTCATGCCGACTTCCTTTTTCTGTTCGGCGGCTACGTTACGGAAATCCGCCATTAAGTCGTTAATGGCTCCCTTCTTGCTAAGGTATTTGATGCGGAGAGCTTCGAGTTCTTCGGCATTGGAGGCGTGCAAGGCTTCCACCTCTTTCAGAAGTTGTTCAATCTTAGCTATCATATTCTTGATATATTGTTATTCAGTTTCTTGGTAAAAACCTTGCAAAGATATAATATTTATTTCAGTTGGTGAAATCTATATAGACGTTTTTGTAGAGCAGTTTACTTTAGGTTAGGATTTAGGATGGCATCCTCGTAGGGATAGGGAACATACATCTTGCTGTCATCCCACGTGCCCGTAACGGGTACTATTTCTTTTCTGAAAATCTTGGAACCTTCAACCACTTCGATTGCCGGGTTTTCCTTGCGATATTCAAAATGGTCTTTGTACCGGTACATTCTGAACATATCTCTTGCCCGGCTTGCAACGCCGCCCCAGTAATATCCGGCCATTTCCCAACCGTGTTCGTTGTAGGCTGCTTCCGCTAGTTCCTCGGGACTCATCGTTTCTTTATAAATATCGGATTCTTTACCATCAGCTCTGTTACGTACCTTATTTAATACTTCAACAGCTTTAGCGTTGGTTTGTCCCGAGCGTCCTGTTGCTTCGGCATACCAGCAATATACCTGCGAAAGACGTATCAACTGGAATGTCTTTTCGCCTGCAGCATTGACCAGTCCGGGATTCTTATAATCAAATTCCGTCCCGCGTACGGCTCCTTCCACAGTCTTCATGAAAACGGGCGCGACTACTTCGCGGGAGGGATCGGTATCGTACCACCAGTCATGCAGCTCACCGTCATTCAACATGATTTTGGGAAATAAGTGGCGTCTTTGCGCGGCCCTTCCGGAAACTCCTTCCAAAACTTGATTTCCCCGTTTGTGTCACCCCATCCGCCTTGTTTCATGTCTTGCAGAAAGTCGGTCAAGGGGCTGACTGGTTAGTCTGATCCCTGTTGTAATAGATACCTAGCAGGAGTTCCGTATTCTTATTATTGTATTCCCATGAATATACTTTGCTGTATTCGTCCAGCAGTTTATAGTCATAAGTGCCATCCTCGGTGCCGTCAATAACTTCTTTTGCTTTGCCGGCGGCCAGTTCATAATATTCCGTACCCTTGTTGAGCGGCCATCCCGCCATGCACATATAAACATAAGCCATCGTTGCTTTCACGGCTCCCCGGCTTACGGCGATATTGAATCCGTTTCTCGCATAAGGCTCTTTGGTGTACTTTATGGGGCAGTCGGTTTCTGCAATTTTCAAGTCGGACACGATTAGTTCATATACTTCCTCTTCCGTTTTCAGCGGAGCGTTGTAATTGATTTCCTCTTCCAGCATGATGGGCACTTTTCCCCAAGTTGTCACCAGGTAGAAATAAGAATACGCTCTCCAGTAATGTGCTTGTCCGATGGCTGCCTTGATTTCTTCATCCGACACGTCGGGAGTGCGTCCGGCATTGTTTATGATAAAGTTGGCTGCCTTGATAACTTTGAAACGCTGTTCCCACATGCTGGACAGCCATGAATTGTTATCCTTTACATCAAACTGGTCATGTTCCCTAAGCGGTTGCTTGTTGCTGGAAGGGTGGGTGGAAATATCATCGCCGACCAGAAAGTTTGTGCCGCAAAGGTTGTTGCTGGCTTGCGAACTTGCTATCACGGAGTATAATGCAGTCAGTGAAGCATCGAGGTCTTCTTTGTTGCTGAAGAAATTTTCTGAGGTCAATTGCCCTTTAGGGTCTTCTGTCAGGAAGTCGTTGCACGATGCCAGGCATAAGCCTGCGAAACGAATGGCAATGTCCTTCTGATATATTTATATGCTGTTTTCATCTTGTTCTTTTTTATTGGTTTAATGGTTAAAATCTGATTTTAGCACCGAAAGTAATTGTCCGGGGGATAGGGTAGGCACCGTAATCCAGACCGTCGTAGCTGGTATAAACTTCGGGATCCATTCCCTTGTAGCGGGTGATTGTAAAGAGATCCTGAGCGCTGACGGACAATTGTATACTCGCAAACTTGGTAACCCGTCTCGGGATACGGTATGAAATGCTGATGTTCTTCAATTTGACGAAAGAAGCGTCTTCCAGCCAGAAGTCCGAGTTGGCGTAATTCTTGCTGTCGGTGTTGGTAAGGCTTGGATAGGTTGCTTCCGCCTTGTTGCTTACGTGATCCCAACCTTTGAAGTAAGCGTCCCGCAGGGTGACAAAACGTGAGTTGCCTGTCATGGATGCTGCCGTGTAACGGCTGATGTTCAGACGGTTGTATCCGGTAGCGGCATTGAAGAAGACATTGACAGTCCAGTTTTTCCAACTGATTGTATTGTTCCATCCCAGTGTCCATTTCGGGCTTGCCTGTCCTTTGATTACCAAATCTTCGGAAGTAGGGTTGGTGGTCAGGCTGCCGTCCGCTTTCTGATAGAGGTTGGCGCCTTTGTCATCGAACCCTTTCCATTGATATACGTAGAAAGAACCCATCGGATAGCCGGGTTTCATGATTTGCATCGCGCCGCCCAAGTCACTATAATTGGCTGTCAGGACGAAATCGCTGCCGGCAAGGTCGGTTACTTCATTCTTTACATAAGCGGCATTGAAGCTTGTTTCCCAGGTTACGGTTCCTTTCACCGGGAAGGTGTTGACGGAAAATTCAATTCCCGTATTGTTCAATTCGCCTTGGTTCACCCAATAAGTGCCGCCGCCGTTGTACTTGGGCACTTGTTTTTGGAAGAGCAGGTCTTTGGTCATTTTCTTGACCCAGTCGAATGTAATGTTGAAACCGCCCAGACTCAGGTCTATACCGAGGTCATACTGATAAGTCTTTTCCCAAGTGATGCCGGGTGTCGGGAACTGGTTGCCCCAATATCCGGTGAAAGCGGTAGAGGTTCCCCAGCCATAAGCTGCGCTCGACAACATTCCTAATGTGCTGTAAGCGGCAATGTCCTGATTACCGGTGACACCGAAACTGCCTCTTAGCTTTAGTTGTTCCAGTACGTGCTGGTCGCTCATAAATCCCTCTTTTGCTATGTCCCAGGCTACTGCTGCGGATGGGAAATAACCCCATTTGTTGCTTCCCTGGAATTTGGAAGAACCGTCGGCTCTCAATGCGGCAGTGATGAAATACCGCTTCTTGTAGTCGTAATTGGCACGTATGATGCCTGAAGCCAGGGATGCTTCGGTGTACGAGTTGCTCGCGTTCCTTATGGCTGCGTTGGCGATATTCCAGTATCCTACACTCTCGTTATTCAGATTGGAGCCGGTAGCCTGCAAGCCCGTATCCCATGAACGGCTTATTTCCCATACGGCCATTGCTGTGACGCTATGGTCGCCGAATTGTCTTTGCCAGGTCAGGTTGTTGGTGTTTTGCCAGTAATTGTGCGTATTGCTCGTATTGTTCATGCTGTTGATTGCGCCCGGTGCTTCCAGTTTCGACTTGAAAGAATATGAAGGACTGTGGTCGTAATCATAACCGCCCTGCACTGAGAGGGTAAGACCTTTCATGATTTTAAATAAAAGGGTCAGGTTTGCATTGAGGTTATAGCTGTAACTGTCGCTGTAATTCACCATCAACTCTCCATATGGGTTCGAACCGTTGGCGATGTTGTACGGGTCTCTGTTGTATACGCCGGTTTCCGGGTCTTTCATTTCCATTGTAGGTGAGAAATTGGTGATATGAAGCCAGTTGGCGCCATCGTTGTGCTTGTGCAGACTGCTGGCGTTCATCTTCGCCGATATTGTCAGCCACGGTTTTACGTCTGCGTCGATGTTTGCCCGGATACCGTAACGTTTGTAGTCCGTTTCGATGGTGACGGCTTCCTGATCCAATACATTTCCGGAAACAAGATATTTCACTTTGGCATTTCCGCCCGATATGCTTAGCCGGTAATCCTGCGTGACACCGGTGTGGGTGATAAGGTCAGTCCAGTTGATTCCTTTCGTCCCGTTCTTGTAAGCTTCGAGGTCTCCGGCCGGGATGGTGGACGAACCGCGGATATCGTTCAGTGCCGTTGCATACTCGTATGCGTTCAGTAAGTCATATTGTTTTCTTACGGTGGAAAGACCTACGGAAGCATCGAACGTAATGCTGGCTTTTCCCTCGGTGCCGCCTTTGGTGGTGATTAATATGACACCGTTTGAACCCCGCGAACCGTAAATGGCGGTGGAAGAAGCGTCTTTCAGCACTTCCATTGACTGGATATCGGAGGGGTTGATGCCGTCCAGACCGCTGGAAGAGATGATTCCGTCTATCACATACAAAGGGTCGCTGCTTTTATTGATAGAAGTAGTACCCCGTACACGCACCTTCATACCCGCTCCCGGCACACCGCTTGTTGCGGTGACTTCCACACCGGGGGTACGGCCTTGGAGTATATTTTCCACCCGTTTCACCGGCTGGTTCTTGAACTGTCTGGTCGATACGCCCGAAACGGAACCTGTCAAGTCGCTTTTCTTAACTGTTCCGTATCCTACTACCACCACTTCGTCAAGTAACTGATTGTCTTCTTTCAGTATGATATTGAGAGTTGTTCTTTTTCTTACTTTTATTTCCTGCGGATGGTATCCGATGTAAGAAATAACAAGGGTCGCTCCTAGTGGGGCTTCCAAAGTAAACTTACCGTCCATATCACTGGTGGTTCCAGTCTCTTCACCTTTTATTAATACAGAGGCTCCGATGATTGTTTCTCCTTGTTCATCATAAATGATTCCTCTTATTTTTCTGTCGTCATCTCCCTGGACTTCCTGTATTTCCGTAGGTTGTGCTTCAGGCATACTTGTAGCCTGCGAAAATAGATGAGATGGTAAAAGAAACATAAAAAGAATACTTAATAACCATTCGTCTTTCCTTATTACTTTCATGTTTGATTAAGTTTAGATTTATTATAGGGGTTGAATCCTATTAATATTTAACAAGTAGCATGCCAAAATACAGTATATAATATGTGCTTGAAGTGAAACTTGTTGATTTTTAGTGATATATAATTAAATGGAAACGAGGTAAACATCTTTGAACTGTAGAATGGCCTGTTGTGGAATTGTGTAAAAATTCCACAGTGTTATGTGGCGTATTCCACATTCCTAGGATATAAAGCCGGTGATTCGCTCCCTTTTCTTTATTATGTTTGTCACACAGGGTAAATGTTTGAGTAAGATGTTTTTATTCAACTACATTTTTTTCATGTGTCATCGAAATTATTTGTATCTTTGCCAACGATACGTACCGAAAATCCGGCAACTTATGAAAAAGATTGTTTTCACTTTTCTGCTTTTGACCTTTTCTTTTCGCCTTGCGGCTCAGATAGATTATTTGGAGCCGGTGCGACCTTTTCTACCTATAAAGGTGAATTGGGCGAATATTATCGTAGTGTGTTTCTTTACTAAATACGGGCTTTCAAAACAACCTTATGCGTGTTTTGTGGCTATCCCTTCCTTTTCACCCGAATATGCGATGTCGGTTGAGAAGAAGAACGGACGTTATACTTTGATTTCAAATACCTTGTCGCGCACCTATTGGCAAGCGGAGAAAGGGACGGTGAAAGTGGAAACCAAATCGGTGGTAATCAGTGCATCGCTTTACCAGTCTTTGGGTGCTATTTTCCGTTTAGTCACGGAGCAGATTCAGGATTTGGATGGTTCCAGTGCAGGTTTGGACGGGTGGTGTATTATTTCTTCTCTACCGATGCGAAAGGGAAGGAGCAGATGGGGCGCAAGTGGTCGCCCGCCAAAGGAACTTTGATGGAACGGCTTGTATTGGTTTGCCAGTCGGCATATATGTTGTCCAAAGGTGAGAATATTTCGGAGCCGACCTTGGCGGAAGAGGCTGCTGCCTTATTGAAAAAGTTGCAGCAACGCAGCAAGGAAGAACCGGATGCATACAAGAAACCGATGTATGTAGGTATTTATCAGGTGGGCCCCCGTTCGCAAACGCTTTCCGGAAAACAAGTGGAAGAACTGGCTCATTTCCTGGATATGAGTGCGGAAGAATATATTGCTGAGCAGATGATTTATCCGGCAAGTCTTTTGGAAAAGAATGTCTCAGGATATGTGTTGTGTGAATTTACTATTGACAAAGAGGGAGTTATCCTTCGTCCGCATATCCTTCGCTCCACCCATCCGGAATTTGCGGAAGAGGCGCTTCGTATTGTAAAAGGGATGCCGAAATGGTCGCCTGCTTTTGTCGGGGGGAAACCATCGGATAGCAATTATACCCTGTATATTCCTTTCCGACCAAAAAGCTATCGTGCAAAATAAGTATCCTCTACACAAAGTTTGAAAAACATAAAACATCTGCCATCTGCAACAAAATTGGAATAACCGATTGGACTTTAGATGGTTACAGCGTTGCAGATACCTGTTGCAGTTGTGTTGCAGATAAAGTATCTGCAACATTACTTTTTCTGTTAGTTTATAGTAAGTAGTCAATCATTTGTCGTCGTTATAGGGAAGTCATCAGGACATACGGTCTAATCACCCGTTTCCTGCCAGGAAACTCCAGTTCCAACGGTCGAAACTCTAGTTTCTGTGGTAGGAAACTGGAGTTTCCAAGGCTGGATACTTTAGTTTCTAACGCTTGAAACTAAATGTATCAAGGTATGAAACTGTTTGTTTCAAAGCATGAAACAGAAATTGCCCCTAGTATAATAACAATTCCGCTTTCTTCAAAAATCATTAAAACAACAAACTTTTCTTGCTCCTGATTGTCTTATAGCCATAAACTTTTAAAAATGAAAACTTATGGATGATATGATTAACAGACATGATTCGATTGCTGAAGAGAATATCGAACCGAATGGTCGTCCGGCTACGAACGAATTTGAAGAGTGGAGCGGTGAAGTTGCCGACCGTGCCGACAATGTGTTCAAGAATGATACAAAAGACGCTCCTGTCAAGGATCGTAAGAAACGTATAAAGGAAATGGATGAAGTGATAAAAAAAGACCTTGAATAAAGGTCTTTTTTTATCACTTCATAATGATTTCTGTTTGTATATTCTTTGAAATATTATTATCTGCTTCTAGTTTAGGAAGCAGTTTACTTACTTTAGCTTTGTTCTTCTCCCATTGATTGGGGTACACTTCACATCCTGTAGATATACGTACTTGTTCGTTTTGATTCTTACTATGAAGTAAACCATTGTTGGTTTTGTCCCTTTAGGTTTTACTAGGTTATAGTAGGGGGGGTATTTCTTGGACAAAACATTGTTTGATTTCATTGTTTGAAACCATTGTTTCAGTTTTCTTAATAGAATCATTGTTTGATGTTTTAGATTGCATAATAGGACGTTATTTAAGTATATAGGCATAAAAGGCACACAGTTGCTACTGTATGCCTTATTTGTGGAGCGTATCGGACTCGAACCGATCACCTTAACACTGCCAGTGTTACGCTCTAGCCAGATGAGCTAACGCCCCTTTTCAACCTTATATGATAACGTTTGTAAACGAATCTTTTTTGTTGGCGCAAATATAATGCAATATTCTGAAATAATTGCTATGTTTGCGGTAAATAATTGTTTGAAAAAAATATGCTGATTTATAATACTACTTTTCAGGTGGACGATGAGGTTCACGAGAACTTTTGATTTGGATAAAAGAATCCTATATCCCTGAAGTACAGAAACACGGAACGCTGAAAACGCCGCGCATTTGCCGGATCCTGAGCCATCGGGAAGATGGAAGTGCTTATTCGTTGCAGTGGAAGTAGAGAGCAGCGGATTGCTGCATCGCTGGCATTTGGAACAGTGAGTGCGTTTAAATGACGAATTGACAAAGATATTTAAGGATAAGGTAATCGGGTTTCCGACATTAATGGAGATAATAGAGTGATTCAGCCGGTAAAGGAAAAGATAATCCTGGGGATTGACCCTGGTACTACAATCATGGGATATGGAGTTCTGAGAATAAAAGGAACCAAACCGGAGATGATTGCCATGGGGATTATTGACTTGCGCAAATTTGCCAATCACTACTTGAAACTGCGCCATATCCACGAACGGGTATTGGGCATTATTGAAAGTTATCTGCCTGACGAACTGGCTATTGAAGCTCTTTTCGGTAAGAATGTCCAGTCTATGTTGAAACTGGGACGTGCGCAGGGGGTAGCGATGGCGGCAGCGTTGAGCCGTGACATTCCTATCACCGAATATGCTCCCTTGAAAATAAAGATGGCTATTACCGGTAACGGGCAGGCATCGAAAGAGCAGGTGGCGGATATGTTACAGCGGATGCTTCGTCTCTCGAAAGAGGAGATGCCTGTCTTTATGGATGCGACGGACGGTCTGGCTGCTGCCTATTGCCATTTTCTGCAAATGGGACGCCCTGCTATAGAGAAAGGATACAGCAGTTGGAAGGATTTTATAGCGAAGAATCCGGATAAGGTAAAGTGACTGTACAGGTTAGAAGGTAATCAACAAGCGAAAATCGTTATCACAGGAACAGGAGAGTATAAGATGGGAATTAATTATTCAGCAATAGTAGGGGTGACTACAGTGGCGACAGTTATGAGTTGTTCTTCAGCGAAAAAGGAATATGCTTCCTTCGAGCTATATCCGGTTCGTCCGGGAAGTCTTACGGAAATGGAATATGCGCCGGAGGCTACCAAGTTCACTCTCTGGTCGCCGACAGCGGAAGAAGTGCGCTTGATGCTTTATGATGAAGGCGAAGGCGGACATGCCTACGAAACAGTAAAGATGGAACCCGGTGAAAACGGAATCTGGACGACTGTAGTACACAAGGATTTGCTCGATAAGTTCTATGCTTTCAACGTGAAAATCAACGATAAATGGCAGGGAGACACACCGGGTATTAACGCTCATGCTGTCGGAGTGAACGGAAAACGCGCCGCTATCATTGACTGGAAAACGACGAACCCCGAAGGGTGGAGAGCGACCGGCGTCCGCCGTTGAAATCTCCTGCCGACATGATTATCTACGAAATGCACCATCGTGACTTTTCCGTCGATTCTACTTCGGGAATAAAGAACAAAGGAAAATACCTCGCATTGACCGAACACGGCACGATGAATTCGGATAAGCTGCTGACCGGCATCGACCACCTGATTGAGTTAGGAGTGACACATGTGCATCTTCTGCCTTCCTATGACTATGCTTCCGTAGACGAAACAAAACTGGACGAAAACCAGTATAACTGGGGATATGACCCGCTGAACTACAATGTTCCGGACGGTTCGTACGCAACAGACCCTTATCAGCCTGCTACCCGTGTGAAAGAATTCAAGCAGATGGTACAGGCATTGCACAAAGCCGGTATCCGGGTGATAATGGACGTAGTCTACAATCATACCTTTAATACAGTGGAGAGTAACTTTGAACGTACTGCTCCGGTTATTTCTACCGTCAGAAAGAAGACGGCACGTTGGCTAACGGTTCGGGATGCGGCAACGAGACGGCAAGCGAACGCCCCATGATGCGTAAATTTATGATAGAATCTGTCCTCTACTGGATGAAGGAATATCATATTGACGGTTTCCGCTTTGACTTGATGGGAGTTCATGACATTGAGACTATGAACGAAATCCGTAAGGCGGTGAATGAAGTAGATCCTACTATCTGTATCTATGGGGAAGGTTGGGCAGCCGAGACTCCCCAATATCCTGCTGATTCACTGGCAATGAAAGGAAATGTCGCCCATATGCCGGGAATAGCTGTTTTCTCCGATGAATTGCGTGACGGACTCTGCGGGTCGGTTTGGGAGAAGGCGAAAGGAGCTTTTCTTGCCGGAGTTCCGGGGGGAGAAAATAGCGTTAAGTTCGGTATTGTCGGAGCCGTAGAACATCCGCAGGTACGTTATGATTCGGTGAATTACAGTCAGAAGCCGTGGGCGGAACAGACTGTTCAAATGATTAGCTACGTTTCTTGCCACGATGGATTATGCCTTACAGACCGATTGAAAGCGAGTATGCCGGGGATTACTCCCGAACAGCTTGTCCGTCTTGATAAATTGGCGCAGACGGTAGTCTTTACTTCGCAAAGGTATCCCCTTTATCTATGCCGGAGAGGAAGTGATGCGTGACAAACAGGGAGTGGACAACAGCTATAAGAGTCCGGATGCAGTCAACGCCATTGACTGGAGACGCAAGACGACGAATGGAGACGTTTTCATGTATTACAAGCGGTTGATTGATCTACGTAAATCTCATCCTGCCTTCCGTATGGGAGATGCGGACAAGGTTCGGAAGCATTTGGAGTTTCTTCCCGTAGAGGGCAAGAATTTGATTGCGTTCCATCTGAAAGACCATGCGAACGGGGATCGTTGGGGCGATATTGTTGTAGCCTTTAACTCCCGTACTACTCCCGCCCGTCTTGAAGTGCCTGCCGGCAAATACACAGTCGTGTGCAAAGACGGCGTGATAGACGTCCGCGGACTGGGAACGCAAACCGGACCGGAAGTGATTGTCCCCGGTCAGTCTGCGCTGATTATGTATAAGTAAACCTTACTTCTATGCTGGCTTTGACGAGCCGGCTTTTAATTTCCGCATATACAGGTATGCTGCCTGCATCTGCTTTTTAAGGCCTGTCTTAGCTTGGATGTAATATGATAAAACGTATTTGTAACATTCAGGAGATACCTATCTGCTTTGTTATGCGACACGTACGAGACTGAATGCCTACGTCAAAATTGCCATATAGAGCCGACATTATGTAGTATCCAGCCATCTATTTCATGTTCAGTATTGGCTTGGTTCATTTTCATGCGGTATTGAAAACAAACTTTTAGCACGGTTTTCCTGTAAATAGATAAGAAAAGTGCTTATCCTGTGATAAAATTGTTACCTTTGCGGTCAAAATAAAACAGAATATAAGAAATATGAGCCAAAATACATTTAGCATGGCGGGGGCGTTGCACGCAACCCGCTTGTGCGTTGGATAAACCTGTCACGGCAACTATCGGTGCAGATGAACATATAGCCATTGTAGGCCCCAATGGAGTGGAAAGAGCCTTTTGTAGATACATTGACCGGAAAATATCCGCTACGTGAAGGAACACTCCAGTATAACTTTTCCCCTTCCGCTACTCAAACCGTTTATGATAATGTGAAATATATCGCGTTCCGTGATACTTATGGAGCGGCGGATGCCAACTATTACTACCAACAGCGTTGGAACGCACACGATCAGGATGAAGCACCGGACGTCCGCGAAATGTTGGGAGAGATTAAGGACGAGAAACTGAAAAATGAACTGTTCGAACTTTTCCGCATCGAACCTCTTCTCGATAAAAAGATAATCCTTCTTTCGAGCGGTGAACTGCGTAAATTCCAGATCACAAAGACACTGTTGACAGCCCCCCGCGTCCTGATAATGGATAACCCGTTTATCGGACTGGACGCGCCTACCCGCGAACTTCTGTTTTCTTTGCTCGAACGTCTGACAAAGATGTCGTCCGTTCAGATTATCCTGGTGCTTTCTATGATGGATGATATACCTTCCTTTATCACTCACGTTATCCCTGTGGATAAAATGGAAGTGTTTCCCAAGATGGAACGCGAAGCCTACCTGACCGCTTTCCGCAATAGAGACGCAGCTACTTCTTTCGATGAATTGCAGAAACGGATTATTGATTTGCCTTATGACGGCAACAACTATGATTCGGACGAAGTGGTGAAACTGAATAAGGTAAGTATCCGCTATGACGACCGCACTATTCTGAACGAACTGGACTGGACAGTGCATCGTGGGGAAAAATGGGCGTTGAGCGGAGAGAACGGTGCAGGAAAGTCTACATTATTGAGTTTGGTCTGTGCGGATAATCCACAATCATACGCTTGCGACATCAGCCTTTTCGGACGTAAACGGGGAACCGGGGAAAGTATTTTGGAAATCAAGAAACACATTGGGTATGTAAGTCCCGAGATGCACCGTGCCTACCTCAAGAACTTACCATCTATCGAGATTGTAGCTAGCGGACTGCACGACAGTATCGGACTGTACAAACGTCCCCAACCGGAGCAGATGGCTGTCTGTGAGTGGTGGATGGATATATTCGGCATTGCCGGTTTGAAAGACAAACCTTTCTTGCAGCTTTCCAGTGGAGAGCAACGTCTGGCTCTGTTGGCACGTGCTTTCGTCAAAGATCCGGAATTGCTGATTTTGGACGAGCCGCTTCATGGATTGGATACTTATAATCGTCGTCGGGTAAAGAAGATTATTGAAGCCTTTTGCCAACGTAAAAATAAAACCATGATTATGGTGACGCATTATGAATCGGAACTTCCGAATACAATTACAAACCGCATCTTTTTGAAAAGAAATGAAACGTCAATATATTAGAATATAACTCCTAATATTTTTTAATGAATTGATTGTTTTTTGTGTTATTTGGCTATCTTTGTGCTCAATTAAATGCAAAAGTAATCAGAAAGACATGAATGATAGCCAAAATGCTATAGCTGTAATATACAGGAAACATTGGCGGAAACTCTATATTCATGCATATAATCTGTTGAATGACGGAGAAAGTGCAAAGGATATCGTGAATGATGTCTTTTGCTCTGTGCTTGAAAATAGTAGGCAGTTGACAGAGGAAGCTGATTTACTTCCTTTGTTTTATGTCATGGTGAAGAACCGTTGCATTGACCACATACGTCATCAGAATGTGGTTAATCGGAATGCGGAAAGATACTTGGAAGAACTTTATAGCGGTTGGACTGCCAAAGAGTATCGGGACTATGAAGATAAAATAGCCCGGATGCAGGAGAGTATCCGCCAGATGGCACCGCAAATGCGTATAGTAGTGGAGGAGTTTTTCTGAATGAAAAGAAATGTGCGGAAATTAGTGAAATATTAAATATCAGTGATAATACAGTCAGAACCCATATTGCCCGGGCTTTAAAAATACTCCGTAAACGATTGAGTGTCTTTTTACTTATTACAGTTTAATGTTGAATCCTGTTCTTCACAGGTTTCACACTTTAGCTGAATGGTTATAAGTCAGATATTTATGGTGAATGGAAGTAGGAAAAACAAAGTAAATAACCCTTCACACCCTTCACGCACTTATATGGATTTGTTGGGCATATATGTCTGACGTGTTGGATCTATATGTCTGGCATATTGGATCTATATGTCCAATACGCACGGCATATATCTCCTGTAAACAAGGTATTAATACCTGATAATTCAAGAGTTAATACCTTATAGCTCAAGAGTTAATACTTGATAACTCAAAAGTTAATACCCAACGGGTCATTTGCTATAAGCTAATTTGTTTTAGCTTATAGCATATTCTTTTTTGCTTATAGCATATTTACTTTAGCTCATAGCATATGAAAAAAGAGGTGAAGGATGTGAAGGGTTGTTTGCTTTGTTTTTCTACTTCCATTCACCATAAATATCTGATTTATAGTTGTTCATCTGAATGGTGAAGCCTGTGAACTGTTGGGAGAGTTCATTTACTTGTTAGGGTTGTTGATTGCTTTATGCTTTTTCAAGTACTTTCTCTATTATATTTAACCGTCTGACAAATTCGTTTTTATACTTCCAACTTTCATGTAAGTTAGCCCAAATTCTCAAACGATTTATAGCCACTTGAACAAAATATTTGTAATCAACTTCTATCAAACCTTCATCCACTAATTGACCTAATGCTGTTGCAATGACAGAGGAGTCAAGAGTGAAAATATATTGTTGGTCGTCAAATTCATCATTATCTATTTGACTTTTTATCTTGAGTTCGTCCACAAGATTTTCTTCGTTGTAATCATCGTAGTCGTCAAATTCTCCCACACTTTCTATAATCCAGGCAATACAATATCCAACAGATATTTTTTTATTTTTCTTACGCCATTTTCGGAACTCACACAAGGCAGTATGTCCTTCATCTGAACCAAATGGAGATAATTCATCTGAAGCACTCCAAAAAAAATCTTCAGTCAGCAATTCTATTGCTCTTGCGTGAGCGTTATTTTTATCAATTCCTTCAAATTTCATATTCGCATTATATCTATTCGTTTGTTATATGCATTTTCTAACTCACTAAAAATTTGAAAACCTATATATGATTTAGGATTTGGATATTCCTTTCTATAATAACAATTCCAATAGCTAATCATCTGGCTTTTTGTTCTATTATAGAACTCGTTATTTTCAGATATAAAGTAAAGGTAATTTTCAATATTATTATCTATTTGAACTTTTATGTCAGGCAATATATCTTTTACATATTCACCTAATAACCTAAAGCAGAACGGTATTATCCAATACTCTGTACAGAATAACAGATTGCGCAAATGCTTCTGTCTAATAAAACCATCATGATGTTTGGTGAAAATGCAGTCTAAAATATATTTCTGTATAGTAGTCAAATTCCCGGACGCAGGCTCACTAAAATAAATTCGTTCCGGTATTGTTAAGAGGATATTATTAATTTTGACGTTATATGACCTCTTATGAATATCTCCGTCCTTGATTTTCAAATTATCAATGACTACTTGAACATCCTCTTTCAAATTTAGAGGGAAACACATTATTAGTTCTTCTTTTTTCATCGTCAATAGTGTTCGGAGAATAATCGATTTTTTGGGGGGGGATTTTCATTTATAAATCTTTTGTTGGTGCTTGCAAAATTTCAAATGTTTCATTGAGGCTATTACAATTAGTATTTAAAACAATCCGTATTTTGCAAGGCATATTATATCTCTTATTACTGTTCAATACTTGGATAGATAGAATATTCTCTTTCAATTCAAACTTTACATCTTTATAGTTGGAATACAAACAATTTATTTGGTCATTGTATTCTATATAAGTTTCATCCTCATACGAAAGTCTTGAAATTGAAATGTAGTTATCGCCTTTTATAAATGAAACTTCTATTATTTCTATCCAATATTCTTTCGGATTAATCTCTAATCTATTACACTCAAATATCAGAATTTCAGATTTACTATCAGTAAGCTCTTGCATATTTCTGTTTTTATATTGATTACACTCTCGTTGCTAATGGGTTGTGAATAACTGATCGTTAGGGTGGTTCATTCGCTTGTTAGCAATAACTTATTATAATCCCAAATACCATTCTAAAAAAGAATTGAAGTTTTTCCATTGTGGAGACAGCTTTCCATTCTGAAAATTGATTAGTTTTTCTCCCAATTCAATTTCGAGAACTTCTCCTGTATTACGGTTATAGAAAAACCGCCTTCCGCCTCAAAACTATCTAAAGGAAGATATTCTTTCGGTAGTTCCAAATTATTCTGCAAAGTTTCTGCTCTTTGAGCATAAGTTGAATATACAAGAAACCAACATATATTATCTATACTACCAACTCGCCCTTTAAAACTTGTTTCCGTTGTATGAAGACAAAAGAATGCAAAATCACTATTTAAATCAATTCCTAAATCTATCAAAGCCTTTTTATATGCTTTATCTTCTTTTTCCGAATATACACCTTGTTTATTCAAATAGTCTATCACTTTATTACTTAGCATGATTTGATGATATTTTATTTGTTTAACTTTATTGCTAACGTTACGCTAACAGCGAAACAATAAACATCCGCTGTTATTTTCTTTAATAATATTGCAATAAAAATACGTCATTCTATCTATGCAAGCAACTAAAAAGAGCATTATCTTCGTTCTGTGCTTTGAATATTGTTATATAGCATAAAATATGAGGTTTGCGTTTCTTTTTTGTACCTGTTTTTCCAGTCAATTTGTTCTTTCTGAATTTCCATCAAGAAAAAAAATCTCTCTTAGGTGTCATTAATTTCGGTTGGCTCTACGTATTAAGATAAACAGTTGATTACTATGATGGAAAATCCAGACCAGAATTCAGATTATGCATTGCGTGTGATACAGGAACCGCGACTAAGGGAGACGGAAGAGTTCAACCAGTGGATTAGCGTACCTGAAAACAAGGAGTTATTTCTCGACCTGATGGCTTGCAAGGAAGCTGTGATGCGTGAAAGCCTGGATAGGAGACGCAAGGCAAAAACGAAAACACGTATTTGGGTAGCGGCTTCTGCGGTGGCTGCCGTTTTGGTTTTGGCCTTTCTTATACCTTCTTTACTTCCTTCTTCCTATATAAAAAAAGAGGAACCGGTGCGATTCTTTGCCGCCACTGTCAGTGGAGAACATGTGATGCTGCAAATGGACGGTCATCATGAACAACAACTGTTGGAAGACAGTGTGATGGATATCAAAGAATGGAAAACATTGGCACGCGGATACCACCTGTTGCCAAACGTTGACTACACCACGTGGAAAAGTTTCTTGTTGGTATTGTCCGATGGGACTAAGGTGTGGATAAATGCTGAAAGTAGCCTGCGCTATCCTGTCGCATTCAACGGGAAGGAACGACGGGTAGAGTGAAAGGTGAAGCCTGCTTAAGCAAAGGATGAAAGATGTCCTTTTATCGTAAGTGCCGAGGGCATGGATACCATGCTGGGCACTAAATTCAATGTACGTTCATACACAACAGAAGACCGCCACGTGACATTGGTGCAGGGAAAAGTGCAAGTGACTAACACGAACAGCCTTACGTCCGTAGTGCTTCAACCCGGTCAGGACTTGACCTATACGGAAACCGGAGAGAAAATATCGCGTGTCAACATAGCTACTTATACGGCATGGACAGAAGGAATGTTCTATTTTGAAGATTCGTCGCTGGAAGAAATTATGAGTTCTCTGGGCAGATGGTACAACGTGAACGTCGACTTTGAACGGGTGGAACTATACAATATCCGCCTGAACTTTTGGGCGAACCGCAACGCTCATCTGGACGAGGCGGTGGAACTGCTGAATAAACTGGAAAAAGTACGTGTAGAATATCAGGACGGAACTATTACGATTAAACATATATAACTTTACAAATACAACTCTTATGAAAAAGCAAAATTACATTGTCTTACAAAAGGCAATGAGAAAGGTCGTATGGATGAAAGTCGCTTTCTTATTGCTGATGTTTGTAACTGCCCTCTATGGACGGGCACAAAATACGGACAGCAAATTGATTTCTTTGGAACTAAAGGAAGCGCCATTGGGAGAGGCTTTGAAGCAGTTCAGCAATGTGTCCGGTTATAAGGTGAATTTTCCTAGTGAAGATGTCGGAGCGTACCGGGTAAGCGTAAGCATACATCAGTTGGCACCTTTGGCGGCACTCCAGAAAATACTGGAAGGGAAACCTTTTGAATATGAGGTGAAACAACATTTTATCACTGTCCGTAAAGTGAAGCCTGCATCGCCTACTCGTAAAGTCAGGAACATCGAAGGGCGGGTAGTGGATGAAAAAGGGGATCCGCTGCCAGGTGCGAATATCCGGGGAATCGACAGCCCGTTTGGAGCTATTTCCGATATCAAAGGAAATTTCACTTGTAAAGTGATGGAGGAAACCCACACATTGGAAGTCTCTTTTGTCGGTATGCAAACTGAAAAGGTATCTATTAAAGGGCGTACTCATGTCAATGTGATTATGCATGAAGATAAACAGCAATTGGGAGATGTTGTAGTGACGGGTTATCAGCGTATCAGCCGTGAACGCTCTACTGCCTCTTTCGGTTTTATAGATTCTGAACAACTGACAAGGCAGATGCACACTGACCTGACTTCATCTCTGGAAGGACAAATAGCCGGCCTGCGTATGGATATCAATCCGAATAACGGGGATATGAGCCCCATTCTTCGTGGTATAGGTACATTCTCGAAGGAAGTAGGCTCACATCCGCTAATCGTAGTGGATGATATGCCGACCGACTTGACCCTGAGTGAGATAAATCCCTATAATGTAGAGAGTATTACTGTCTTGAAGGATGCGGCGGCAGCCAGCATTTATGGTGCTTTGGCTGCAAACGGCATTATTGTGGTAGTTACCAAACAGGCCAGAGAAGAGGGTGGCGCATGTGAATATCAATGCTGATTGGTTCATCACCAGCAAACCGAATTTCAACAGTTTGAACCTGGCTTCTACAAGCGACATTATTGATTATCAAACAGCGGTGTTTGATGCGAATGTAGCCGAATCAGGCAGTGCGTCCGGTTTTTTGTCCAGCTATAAGGCAGGCTACTATAATCCGTTGTTCCAACTTTATCTGGATCGGGAGAATGGTACACTAAGTAATAGTGAAGTCGAAGCCACATTGAATCAGTGGCGTAATAATGACTATTATAAAGAATATCGTGACAATGCTTGGCGCACGGCTGTAACTCAGCGTTATAATGTGTCCGTATCGCAGAAAGTCGGAAAAAACAATCACTTCCTTTCGTTCAATTATGAAAATGACAAGGGGCGTACGATAAATGATAAAAGGAATAAATTCTCCTTGTATTATAAGTCGAACTATGCCATCACCAGTTGGTTGAATGTGAATGCCGGGGTGGACGCCCGTTGGGAAGTAGCGATACACCGAATACCCTGTTTACCAGTTACACTATGCAACAACGTTATGAAAGAATAATGGATGCCGATGGTAACCGTTATAATTCTCCTTATGTGAATGTAAGCGGATATTCGGGTGGAGCTTACAATGGAGTGTCGTGAGCAAGGCGGAAGGTGTTTCACCTTATAAAACATTTGGTTTCAATGTGCTTGACGCATTGGGTGAAGGTGGTACCAAATCACAAATGTCAGCATCCGCCCGTTTGTCAGTTTGCAGGCACGATTCCTGAAGATGTTTAAATATAACTTCATGTATCAATATGAATGGAATCATAGCAAGAGTGAAGTGTTTGATGCGGAGGACTCCTATTTGATGCGTATGACGTACAACTCTATGATTGATACGAATGGAAATTCGGCAATGCCGAAAGGCGGACGGTTCTTTCAAGATGAGTTGAGCAGTAACCGTTATACTGTACGTAACCAGATAGACTTTGACAAAAGTTGGAAGAATCATACAGTGACTGCCATTGCCGGACTTGAATTCAGGGAAAATAAGATTCCGAAACCTACACGGCAATTAATGTATGGATACGATCCTCAGACACTGACTTCTGACATTATAGATTGGCAGGCATACCGTGACGGTGTAGGAACCAGTGCACTTTCCGGCAATACGATTACTTTGAGTGGCCTGTCGCCTACGTTGCAAGAATCACGTCATCGTTATGCATCTTTTTATGCCAATGCAAGTTATTCTTATTTGTCCCGTTATAATGTATCCGGAAGTATCCGCTGGGATCAGGCGGACTTGTTCGGACTTGATATCCGTAACCAGCGTCATCCCTTGTGGTCTGTCGGGGCGTCCTGGATTATGTCGGAAGAGTCATTTATGAAAGATATTGTTTGGCTCGACTTCCTGAAAGCACGTATGACCTATGGTATCAACGGTAATGTGGATCAGAGTTCGACTACCTATTTTGTAGTAAAGCAGAAGACCCAGAGCAATCCGATCAAGACGACTTACCTGACTTATGATGATGATGATCTTCCGAACCCGAAACTCCGTTGGGAGAAAACAGCCACTTATAATGTGGGACTGGATTTCCGTCTTTTCAATAATTTGGTCAATGGTAGTTTGGAGTATTACAACCGCCACTCATCTGATTTGCTTGTACGCCGCTACATGGATCCTACATTGGGGGCTAAATCACGTGTAGTGAACAACGGTGAGATGCGCAACCGGGGTATCGAATTTTCTCTTACTGCCAATCTCATCAGGAAGAAGGACTGGAATTTTGCGTTGATTTCAACTTTGCCCATAACAAGAACAAGATGTTAAAGGTGGATCATAGTGATTCGGACACTTCGACAAGTTTTATTATGAGCCCGCAGAACTACTTTATGGAGGGAACCAGTTATAATACGCTTTGGGCTTACCGTATAGACCGTATTGAAAATGGATATCCGGTAGCGGTGGATAAGGACGGAAACGACCTGGTGACGTTCAACGAGGATGGTACGGTTGCCAATATTACTACCGGATCGTCACTGAAAGGTACTGAGAATCTTGTAAATCTTGGATCGTTGACTCCGAAATTCAATGGAGCAGTGTCCTTGAGACTTAGCTACAAGGGAATTGCCTTGAATGCTTTCTTTGTGTATGCAGGCGGTAACAAACTGCGTAACAGTGTAGTAAGTATGAGTGACCAGGTGGGAAGCCAGACGTTGAAAGACATAACCAACCGTTGGAGTGCGGATGCACCGGATGCAAATGTACGTATGTATATTGATATGCCCACAAAGGTTAAAACTTACGCAAGTACTTTCCAGGATTGGTGGCAATATGGTGATATTAATGTGAAAGATGCCGGTTATGTGAAATTGCGTAGCTTGAGTCTGGGGTATAGTTTGCCGTCTGGTATCTGCCGTCAAATCCGGCTTAATTCATTGAATTTGAAGTTGCAAGTGAACAACCTGTTTACCTGGTGTAAGGCAGGAAGCGACATTGACCCGGAAAGCTACGGATTGAACAGCGGCACACGCGGCATGGTTTCACCCAAGACTTATTCTATCGGATTATCAACAAGTTTCTAATTATTTAAAAAGAATATAGGATATGCGTAAATTACTTTATATATTGCCGGTTCTGCTTATCTTGGGATTTGCGGCTTGCGAGAATTACGTGGATATTACCCCTACAGGAAAGAAGACTGTGGACTCTACCGAGACTTATTATGAATTGGTGGCTTTGCCGAACCGGAGTTATTATCCGTCATCTTTGCTTTGTTGAGTGATAATGTCTGGTCAAAAGAATCGAATATTATCGGCAAGGAATATCTTTCCTCTGATGGAATCAATATGACTTTTAATGAGGATGCCGATCGTAAAGAATTAAGTGATAATAATCTGTATGCAAACTGTTATCAATACATCTTACGCTCTAACATCGTGATTTCATTGGTAGATCATAGTACAGGTGACAAGGATGTGAAGGAACTGGCTAAAGCGGAAGCAAAAATCATGCGTGCGTGGGATCATTTTATTCTAGTGAATACATTTGCTAAAGCCTATAATCCGGAGACAGCAGCCACTGACGGTGGTATTGCTATTGTCAGCGAATATGACTTGGAAGCGACTCCTACCAAAGCTACTGTTGCCCAAGTCTATGACTTTATCATCAAGGATATCGAGGATGCGTTACCTTATCTGCAGGAAGAACCGGTGAATGTATATCATCCGTCGAAAGCATTCGGCTATGCATTGGCGGCACGCGTTTACTTGTTCCACCGTGACTGGAAAAAAGCTAAGGATGCGGCGGAGGAATCTTTGAAGCGGAATAATGCCTTGATAGATTATATAGCTTTGGATGCCGTCGGGGGGCCGACTAAGGTTTCAACTTATGCCAAAGGTGGCAACCCGGAAGTGTTGAATTATGCTTATATGGGTAGCACCTCGGACAATCCTGCTTATACCTATGGTATGATTAGTCCGGAACTGGTACAGCTTTTCGGAGATAATGACGAGCGTTTGAACCTATTCTTCAAAACGACCGGTAATCTTGAGTATTATTTTGACGAGGGTTCCGGAGCTGCTTTATGGAATACTGCCCTTACCTATTCTAAGTTTCAATACATGGCTGTAGGTATGCGTACCGCCGAAGTTTATTTGATTTTGGCAGAAGCTAATGCACGGTTAAACGATTTATCCGGGGCTGTCAAAGTACTGAACTTGTTGCGCGAGAAACGTATCAAGGGGAGTGAAGCAGTACTGCCAGAACCAGCTACACAACGTGAGATGATACAGGAAATCATCAATGAGCGTCGTAAAGAACTGCTCTTCGGATTCAGCCGATTCTGGGATTTGAAACGATTCAATACGGAAGCCGACTATGCGAAGACGATAACCCGCACTTTCCCGTTGGTTACCACAGATGTGGAGCAGAAAACATATACGTTGAAACCGGATTCACGTTTGTATATCATTCCGTTCCCGATGGCTGCCCGTGAAAAGAATCCGAATCTGACACTGAATACTAACGAATAAAATAAATCAGGAAAACAATGCAAAAGATTTTGATGATAATTGTATTGGTGCTTTGGGCGTTGCAAGGAGCCGAAGTACAGGCAAGCGATACCAGTCTGCTGGAATTTAGGAAGAAGGGTCTGGGAGTCCGTGAAGATACAGTTAAGAAAGACACTGTCAAGAAAACTACACCTTATGAAAAACTGCTGAAAGAAGGCGGCAGTGAATGTGAGGGGATGTTTACAGTACGTCATATCAAAGATGACTGGTATTTTGAAGTGCCGGATTCTTTGTTGGGACGGTTATTGTTGGTTGTTACCCGTTTTAAAGCCGTGCCGCAAGGCTTCAAGATGATTAGTGGTGAAGAGGTGAACCGGAGCGTGGTTTATTGGGAACAACATAACGATAAGATTCTCTTTCTGCGCGAGTATGTACAGTCACAGTTTGCCCGTCCGGGTGATAAGATAGCGGAAGCGTTGAAGCAATCGACGGTAGATCCGGTTATTGCCAAATTCGATGTTATCGGTAGAAACCCGGAAACTCAGGCGCAGCTTGTCAATGTGTCCAAGTTTCTTTTGAGCGATAACAAGACGTGTGGCTTTACATCAAGTGACCGTTCCATTCTTAGTATCGGTTCTTTGGTACAGGATCGTACATTTATGGATACCATCAAGACGTATCCTATTAATGTAGAGGTGACAACCTTGCGCACTTACAATGTCACTTCCGGCAAGTTGCCGGCTGCTGCAACAGGTTCGGTAACTGTGAAATTGAATACCAGCATGGTAATGTTGCCTAAAGAACCCATGCAGCCACGACTGGCGGACGAACGGGTGGGATTCTTCCAAAATCCGATAACAGAGTTTTCAGATAACCAGCAGGTTACTGTACGCGGAGCTATTGTCCAGCGTTATCGGTTGGAACCGAAAGACCCGGAACGGTATCGTCGGGGACAACTTACTGAGCCGAAACGCCCTATTGTATATTATATAGACCCGACAACACCGAAGAAATGGATACCTTACCTCAAGGCGGGTGTGAACGACTGGAATGCGGCCTTTGAAGCTGCCGGATTCAAAATGCCATCATGCCTAAAGAATGGCCGAATGATCCTACTATGAGCTTGGATGATGCACGTTATAGCTTATTGCGTTATATGCCGTCGGAAAACGAGAATGCTTATGGGCCGCGCATTGTGGATCCTCGTAGCGGAGAAATCATGGAAAGCCACATTTGCTGGTATCACAACGCGATGAACTTACTTAAAAGTGGTATATGGTACAGTGCGGACCTTTGGATAAGCGTGCGCAGACAATGACCTTTGATGACGAATTGATGGGTAAGTTGATTCAGTTCGTTTCCTCGCACGAAGTGGGGCATACCCTCGGTCTGCGTCACAACATGGCGGCAAGTTCGGCTACGCCGGTAGAAAAGTTGCGTGACAAGGCTTGGGTGGAAGCCAATGGCCACACGGTGTCAATAATGGATTATGCACGGTTTAATTATGTGGCACAGCCTGAAGACCGGATTTCGGAAAAAGGGCTTTTTCCCCGTATAGGCGACTATGACAAATGGGCGATAAAATGGGGTTACCAATATCGTCCTGAATTTAAAGACCCCTTTAAGGAGAAAACAGTATTACGTGCCGAAGTCACGAAAAAGCTTCAGGGTGACCATCGCCTGTTGTTTATCGGTGACGAAGGGAAAGGTGCTGACCCTCGCAGCCAAAGTGAGGATTTGGGCGATAATAATATGAAGGCGAATGAATATGGTATAAAGAATCTGAAAAGGGTGATGGAAAATATAATGACTTGGACAGCGCAGCCTGACGGTCAGTATGATGACTTGAATACGATTTATAAATCAGTCCGTGCCCAACATCTGAAATATACCCTGCAAGTGCAGAAGAACCTGGGGGGGCGTTATTCTAATAATCTGCCAGGGATGAAACCTTATGATTACCTGCCGCGTAGTGTACAGAAAGAGGCTGTTGAATGGCTGGGACGCAATCTGTTCGAGGCTCCGCTTTGGCTTTATCCCGATAAGGTGGTGAGTTGTACGGGAGTCAAACCTATGGACGAAATTCGTGACCGCCAAAGTTCCTTAGTCGCTCTATTGCTTGCACCGGGGATGTTGTATAATATCTATTCGGCTTCTTTGTGCGGTTCGGAACCGTATCCGCTTGATGAATATCTGAATGATGTGTTCACTGCGATATGGAAACCTTTGAATGCTTCCAATGAACTGGAAAATAATCTCCGTCGCCAGTTGCAACGGTCTTATCTGACATTTATCGGACGCATGATGAATCCCGAAAGCAAGGATATCGCCAATGCGAATGCGACATTCAACCGCTCTGATATCCTGCTCTTTGTAGAAACGCATTTTGACAAGGTTGAAGAATATGTGGAAAAGCAGCTCGCTGTTTGTAAGGAAGGTGATTTGAATTATCGCCATTATGCGGCTTTGCTACGTGACATCAAGAAGACAAAAGAAGCGTATTATGGTAAAACGCTGACACGTCTGTTTCTGCAATGGCCTTTTAAGAGAAAACGGAAAATCGGGATAGATTTTCAGGACATATAAATTCTCTCTTTTTCTTGAATAAACTTGCTTTTCCTTTCGGGGAAAGGTGAGTTTATTTTTTATATACATATTCCCTATATTTTACTGATATACTGAAAGAATCATCTTTTCCGGGTATTGATAACTATTCATTCTTTGGTGAACTTTGTAGAGAAGCAAAATGTTCTATATGTAAAAAGAAGAAAGGAGATTTATAAGAATGAAAAAGATAGTATTGCTTCGTCATGGAGAAAGTGCCTGGAACAAGGAAAACCGTTTTACGGGCTGGACGGATGTAGACCTGACCGAAAAGGAGTTGCCGAAGCGGAGAAAGCCGGTGTGACACTGAAAGAATATGGATTCAATTTCGATAAAGCCTATACCTCTTATCTGAAAAGAGCTGTAAAGACACTGAATTGTGTGCTGGACAAGATGGATCTGGACTGGATTCCCGTAGAAAAACTGGCGCTTGAATGAAAAGCATTATGGAGAGTTGCAGGGACTGAATAAAGCGGAAACTGCCGAGAAGTATGGTGAAGAGCAAGTGCTCGTATGGCGTCGTAGCTACGATATAGCTCCTAATCCGCTTGCGGAGAATGATTTGAGAAACCCGCGCTTCGATTATCGTTACCATGAAGTTCCCGATGCCGAACTCCCCCGTACCGAATCATTAAAAGATACCATCGAACGTATTATGCCTTATTGGGAATCGGATATATTTCCCAGTCTGAAAACAGCCCATACCTTACTGGTGGTGGCTCATGGCAATAGTTTGAGGGGGATCATCAAGCATCTGAAACATATTTCGGATGAAGATATTATAAAGCTGAACCTGCCTACTGCCGTGCCTTACGTGTTCGAGTTTGACGAAAACTGAACGTGGCTAATGATTATTTCCTTGGAAATCCCGAAGAAATAAAGAAGCTGATGGATGCAGTAGCGAATCAGGGAAGAAAAAATAGAATAGTTATACATTAAAAAAACAAAGTTATGAGTAAAGTAGTTGAATTACTAAGAGATAAAGCCAATTATTATTTGGATCACACTTGCGAAACCATTGATAAGTCATTGATTCATATTCCGTCTCCCAATACAATAGATAAGGTTTGGATTGATTCCGACCGGAACATACGCGTATTGAACAGTTTGCAAACCCTGTTGGGACACGGACGTCTGGCAAATACAGGTTATGTATCCATACTTCCCGTCGACCAGGATATAGAGCATACTGCCGGTGCTTCCTTTGCTCCGAATCCGATTTATTTTGACCCGGAAAATATCGTGAAACTGGCTATTGAAGGCGGCTGTAATGGAGTAGCTTCCACATTCGGTATTCTTGGTTCCGTGGCACGTAAATATGCCCATAAAATACCTTTCATCGTGAAACTGAACCACAATGAGTTGCTTTCTTACCCGAACAGCTTCGACCAGGTCTTGTTCGGTACTGTTAAAGAGGCTTGGAATATGGGAGCGGTAGCTGTAGGAGCAACCATCTATTTCGGTTCGGAACAGAGCCGTCGCCAGTTGGTAGAGATTGCCGAGGCTTTTGAATATGCGCACGAACTGGGTATGGCAACCATTCTTTGGTGCTACCTGCGTAACAATGATTTCAAGAAAGGTGCTGTAGACTATCATTCCGCTGCTGACCTTACCGGACAGGCCGACCGTTTGGGAGTCACTATCAAAGCGGATATTGTGAAACAGAAACTTCCTACTAATAATGGTGGTTTTAAAGCTATCGGCTTCGGTAAGATTGATGAGCGTATGTACACCGAACTAAGCTCCGAACACCCGATTGACCTTTGCCGCTATCAGGTAGCCAATGGTTATATGGGACGTGTAGGATTGATTAACTCCGGTGGAGAGTCTCATGGAGAATCTGACTTGCGTGATGCTGTCATTACTGCTGTGGTCAATAAACGTGCCGGTGGTATGGGATTGATTAGCGGACGTAAAGCGTTCCAGAAACCGATGAATGAAGGCGTAGAGTTGTTGAACACCATCCAAGATGTATATCTCGACCCGGAAATAACAATTGCTTAATTCCGGATGAATGGAAATAAATTCTTATCTTTGACTATTAGATAGTTAACCATTAAAAATTAGAAGTATGAAGTTTTTTATTGACACAGCCAATTTGGAGCAGATTCAAGAGGCGTATGACCTCGGAGTACTTGACGGAGTGACTACCAACCCTTCGCTGATGGCGAAAGAAGGTATCAAGGGCACGCAGAATCAGCGTGAACATTATATCAAGATATGTGAGATTGTCAAAGGCGACGTGAGTGCCGAAGTGATTGCAACCGATTATGAAGGTATGATTCGCGAGGGCGAAGAACTGGCTGCTCTTAATCCGCATATCGTAGTGAAAGTGCCTTGCATTGCCGATGGTATCAAAGCTATCAAGTATTTCACGGAGAAAGGAATCCGTACAAACTGCACATTGGTCTTTTCCATAGGACAGGCACTGTTGGCGGCTAAAGCCGGAGCTACCTATGTCTCACCTTTTGTCGGACGTCTGGATGATATTTGTGAAGATGGAGTAGGGCTTGTCGGCGATATTGTACGTATGTATCGCACCTATGATTACAAGACGCAGGTACTGGCTGCATCTATCCGTAATACGAAGCATATCATCGAATGTGTGGAAGTGGGAGCGGACGTTGCTACTTGTCCGTTGAGTGCTATCAAGGGCTTATTGAATCATCCGTTAACGGATTCGGGGTTGAAGAAATTCCTGGAAGATTATAAGAAAGTGAATGGCTAAAAACCTGTAATATTTACGATTAGACGATTTACAAGGTACGATTGAAATTACTCTTTGGATTATAAACATCTATGTATATTTATTCCATAATACTAACTTCAATCGTACATCGTAAATCGTCTAATCGTAAATTTCAAAGTTTCCTTTCCTGTTTCTGCTTTTCCTTATACTGTGTCGGCGTTTCTCCCGTATATTGTTTGAAAGCCGTACTGAAATAGCGTGAAGTTGTAAATCCCACCTTCTCGGCGATTTCCGTAAATGACATTTCCGTGCCTATGATTAACGTTATCGCTTTTTCCATCCGGAATTTATTGATATAATCATTGGCTCCCATATCGGTCAGAGCTTTCAGCTTATTATAAAGCGAAGCCCGGCTCATCCCTATCTCCTTACAGATAAATGTAACATCTAAACCACTGCTGTCCAAATTCTCCTGAATGATTTGATTCAGTTTCAACAGGAAAGTTTCATCTGCCTGGCTGAACGTACTTTCTTCCGCTGCGGGAATTAATCCGGCGTTCAGATACTTTTTCTTGGTGGATTCCCGGTTTTTCAAACGGTTGCGGACGATTTCCATCAGCATCTCTATTTCGAAAGGTTTTGTCAGATAGGCATCCGCTCCATTCTTGTAGCCGCTCAACTGACTTTGTTTATCATCCCTTGCCGTCAGCAGGATGATAGGAATGTGGCTGATAGTAATATCTTCTTTAATGTTTTGCAAAGTTCGTTTTTTTTATCCGTTCATTCTCGGCATCATCACATCACTGACTATAATATCCGGGGCATGGCTCTTGATAAGTTGTAGTGCTTCCACACCGTCCGAAGCAATCACTATGCGCTTAAAGTATTCCCCAATGATTTCTTCAGGAAATCCGTCAGGTCGGGATTATCATCCACTACCAGAATCGTGTAGGAAATTGTATCGAAATTATTTTCATCCGGTATATTTTCATTCTTGTCGTCACTAATCAGTTCGTTCAGATATGCTTTGGGTTGGCAGATAATTTCTTCGGTTCCCTGTTTCAGTGGCAGTTCAAAGAAGAAAGTAGCACCTGCTTTTGGTTATTACGGGCACCGATGGAACCGCCGTGCAGCTCAACCAGAATTTTAGAATAAGATAGCCCGATTCCCGTTCCGCTTTGTTCGCCCGTTCCCTGATAGAAGCGGGTAAAGAGCTTCCGGGTATCTACCTGCTGCAATCCGTTTCCCTGGTCGGTAATGGAGACGCGTACTCTGCCTTCTTCGGGAAGTAATTCCGAAGTAATTGTAATTTCCGTATTCTCGGGACTATGTTTCAGTGCGTTAATAAGCAGGTTGCTTAAAATAGTCTCGCACTTGTCCTTATCGAAGCTGACGGTTTCAATCCGTGGGTCGAGTTCATAGCGGATTCGTACATTCTTGGCTTCACCCTCGCTGATAAAGTCCTGTGAAATATGCTCAATCCATTGGTTGAATGGATGAGGCTGTATCTGCATTTTACTTTCTCCAACTTCCATTTTACGTACATCAAGCACCATGTTTATCAGGTTCTTCATGCGTTGTGACTGCCTGTAAATAGCCTTCAACGGAAGATATTGACCGTCATCGGAAGAGAGCGATTTCAATATCCTGCTGAGTGGAGCGTGTATCAATGTCAATGGGGTGCGAAGCTCGTGGCTGATATTGATAAGGAAACGTACTTTCTCCTCATACACCTGTTGTTCGTGCTCTTTCATAGCCCACCTTAACTTTTCCTCCTTTCGTCTCAATGTTCTTCGGAAAGTTTCTATAATGACGGCGGTAATGAAAACTGCACAGCTAAGGATGAACCACCATGTACGATACCAGGGCGGAAGAATGGTTAGTTCCAGCACTTCCTGATTAGGAATCCAGCTACCATCTTTAGCAGTGCAGGAAGCCATGATTTTATAACTTCCGGTGGCAGGGAACGTATAGCCAGTTCGGGGTTGTAAGATTCGATTTGTTGGTCGTTTAGTCCTTCTATCTGGTATTTATATACTTTTTGACGGAAAATATCTTCCTCTTTCGACATGATTCGAATGATAATATTACTGTTCCAGGGGGCGGAGATTCCTTTCGGATGGCCGCTTAGTTCGTCATTAACGGATTCGCCGTTGATAATAACATCTGACAACTGGAGTTGAGGAAGTTCGGATGTCGTTAAAGGAAGCTTGCTGTTGATATGCAGCAGACCTTTTACCCCACCCATATATACATCTCCCTGCATACTTAACAATTGCGGTTTGGAAAGATATTCGTTCAAAATAACACCGTCCGACTCTCCGAAAAGAACAAACTTCTTTTCTTTAATCAACCAGGCGAATAGCATGCTGTCGGCTCCTATCCATACTTTTCCTTGCTGGTCGCATACTATCAAGGTGATTTCACCGAACAGGGAAGTCGGTATCGGCGTCTCTGTCTTTGTACTGGGGCTGTAATGCACCAATCCGTAATTGTTTCCAATCCAGAAATTACCTTCTTCGTCCCGTGAAACAGAGTTGATAATCATGTCTTTCTGACAAGAATACAGAGCTTTCAGCCGGTTTGTACGGTTATCCAGTTCATAGATATGCTTTGTATCGCTCAGATAAGTATAATTCTGATAATTGCCGATTGGTAGCAGCGCACCGATAATATCTTGTCCTTCCTGCTCTGTAGCGATGCTGAAAGTTTGCTCTTTCAGGTTGTATCTGTATATATGTTCTCCAAGCAGCAGTATGCTGTGAGGCGTATTACGGAATAAATTCACAGCTTTCCCCGATTGCAGAGAAGCGCTGTCGTTTCAGCGTCGACAATGGTAAAAGGCTGTTTCTCTCCTGTTGCCGGATTGAAAATGAATACCCCTGCGAGAAAAGGGAAATCAATAATTTGCCGGGAGTAAACGGGCAGATAGAAGCCACTTTGTCTTCCCAGGTCGAAGGGTAATGGGTGAACTTTTCCGTGAGTGGGTCGAAACGATTTATGCCGCCGCCGTCCGTACCTATCCAGATTCGGTTTTCGGATTCCTGGAAAAGGCTAAGAACGGTTGTATTGCTTAGTCCGCGGTCGTTGCCGGGCAATACGTCCGTATAGGTTTTCATGGAAACTTCCGGATGCTGATTAACCCGTTGCGGATACTGCCTGCCCACATATTATTGTTCCGGTCGTTGTAAAGACATAAGATAGAATTGGCGGGAAGTGAATAGTTATCCCTTCCGGGGATATGTTCCAAAAGAGAAAAAGTCCCGTTTCCGGGTCGAGGATATTGATGCCGCCACCGTCTGTTCCAATCCATATTTGCCCTTCCCGTTCAGCGAGACTTAATACAACATTGTTGCTTAGAGATGAATTACGGGTAGTATAGGTAGCCAGCAATTTGCCGTCACGGGTGAAGCAATTCAATCCCCCGTTGTAAGGAGCCACCCATATCCTTTTTTGTGAGTCGATAAATACGTTCATAATTTCCTTTCCGCAATCGAAAGGCGGGCGGATGCATTTTCCGGTCTTTAAGTCGAGCAGGAGCAAGCCTTGCCATCGGCTGCAACAGAGCAGTGTATGTTCATCCCAAAGACTCAGCAGGGTGACATTGTAATTCGGTTCCAAGTCGAAAGATTGCAGGAGACGAAAAGAGGCATCCTGATAATTGTAGAAGAATATCTTGTTTTTCGAACCAAACAAGACTCCGTCTTTGTCAGGCAAACAGAATAAACGATGATGTTATTTCCGGTTTCATTTGTCGGTATAAAGAAATCATCGCTCTGCCGTTGATAGCGTGCCACTCCTTTGTCTGTCAGAATCCAGATGTTATTTTGCTTGTCTTCTATCATCTGATAGATTAAATTATGAGGAATGGAGTGAGGATTGTCAGCTTGATAAACGTATTTTTTAAGTTCATGCCCGTCATATCGTCCCAGTCCGGAGCGTGTTCCTATCCACACAAAGCCTTGCTCATCCGTCAGGATACACCGCACGGTGGACGGCAATCCGTCTTTCAGAGAGATTTGTTTATAGTAATAATGTCCGGCTTGAAGGGGGAGAATACCGGCAAACTGTGTGATAAATGCTACGCATAGTAGTATAAAGATTCTTTTTTTCATGGAATCAGGTCAGTTAAACTGAAACAAAGATAATGTATTCGGATGAATATTAGTAGAATCGGGACTCTTATTTTTGGTTTTTATCCCTATCTTTGCTCGAAAATATACGACTATGATTACCGAAGAACTACAGAAACTTTATCAGGCATATACGGGCGTTCCCGCTGAAAATATAACAGAATTGCCCTCTTCCGGTTCCAATCGCCGGTATTTCCGGCTGACGGGCGTACAAACATTAATCGGAGTGTATGGAACTTCTGTCGACGAAAATGAAGCCTTTCTTTATATGGCAGGGCATTTCCGCAAAACGGTCTGCCTATTCCGAAGTTCATATCGTGTCGGAAGACAAGACCTATTATCTGCAGGAAGATTTAGGTGACACTCTGTTGTTTCATGCTATTGAGAAAGGGCGTGCCACCAGCGTATTTTCCGAAGAAGAGAAAGAGTTGCTTCGCAAAACGATTCGTCTGCTTCCCGCCATTCAGTTTGCCGGAGCCGACGGGTTCGATTTTTCCCGTTGCTATCCCCAGCCGGAGTTCAACCAGCGCTCTATTCTTTGGGATTTGAACTACTTCAAATATTGTTTCCTCAAAGCTACCGGAATGGAGTTTCAGGAAGACAAACTGGAAGATGATTTCCAGAAAATGACTGATGTCCTGCTGCGCAGTTCTTCCGCCACTTTCATGTACCGTGATTTTCAGAGCCGCAATGTGATGATAAAAGACGGGCAGCCTTGGTTTATTGACTTCCAGGGCGGGCGCAAGGGACCGTTCTATTATGATATTGCTTCCTTCTTGTGGCAGGCCAAAGCGAAATATCCCGATAGCCTTCGCAAAGAACTCTTGCAGGAATACATAGAAGCCCTTCGCAAATACCAGCCGATTGACGAGCCTTATTTTTACAGCCAGCTTCGCCACTTTGTTCTTTTCCGTACCTTGCAGGTATTGGGAGCCTACGGCTTCCGTGGCTATTTCGAGAAAAGCCCCATTTTATTCAGAGTGTTCCTTATGCCATCGCAAACCTGCGTGAACTGTTGAAAGAAGACTATCCGGAATATCCGTATCTCTGTAAAGTATTGCGTGAACTCACCGGCCTGAAACAGTTTACGGACGATTTGAAAAAGCGTCAACTGACAGTGAAAGTAATGAGCTTTGCCTATAAAAAAGGAATTCCTGAAGATCCGACAGGCAATGGCGGTGGTTATGTATTCGATTGTCGTGCCGTGAATAATCCCGGCAAATATGAACGCTACAAACCTTTCACCGGATTGGATGAGCCGGTAATTACTTTCCTTGAAGAAGATGGTGAAATACTTCGTTTCCTCGATAATGTCTATGCTTTGGTGGATGCTTCCGTGAAACGTTATATGGAACGCGGATTCAGTAACTTGTCCGTTTGCTTCGGTTGTACCGGCGGGCAGCACCGTTCCGTATATTCGGCACAGCATTTGGCGGAACGCCTGAATCAGAAGTTCGGAGTAAAAGTAGAACTGGTGCACCGCGAACAGAATATAGAGCGCACGTTCGAAGCAACCGTATAAAGATATCGTATGAAAGCAATGATATTTGCAGCCGGTTTGGGTAGCCGGCTGAAACCACTGACCGACACGATGCCCAAAGCCCTTGTTCCCGTAGCCGGACGACCGATGTTGGAGCATGTTATCCTGAAATTGAAAGCATCGGGCTTTACTGAAATAGTGATTAATATCCATCACTTCGGCGAGCAAATACTTGATTTTTTGAAAGCGAATGATAATTTCGGACTTACTATACACATCTCTGATGAACGTGACCTATTGCTCGATACAGGGGGCGGAGTAAAGAAAGCCCGCACTTTTTTTGAGAACTCCAATGAACCTTTCCTCGTGCACAATGTAGATATTCTTTCGGATACTGACCTGATAGAACTCTACGATTATCATTTGCAGAATGGTGGTGTCGCTACTTTATTGGCCAGCCGGCGCAAAACTTCCCGTTATCTGCTTTTTGATACCGGGCGGAAACTCTGCGGATGGATTAATAAAGATACGGGACAAGTGAAACCGGAAGGTTTCCAGTATGATGAATCACTTTATCAGGAATATGCGTTCAGTGGTATCCACGTTCTTTCTCCTGCCATTTTTCAGTGGATGGATGCCCCTCGTTGGGAAGGCAAGTTCTCTATTATGGATTTTTATCTTGCTACCTGTCGGCAAACGGACTTCTTTGGGTATCTGTCTGAGAAATTGCAACTTATTGATATCGGCAAGCCGGAGACATTGGCCAAAGCGGAAGAATTTGTAAAAGATTTGCGGTTTTAGAATGAGGGCATTACTACCAAAGTGCTCTATAAGGATACCTAAAGGGACTTTCTGACCTCTTTTTTATCGAAGTATAAAAGATTTATGTAAGTTTGCCTGTATAAAACAAACAATATTTTTGAACTACATAAATTTTGTAGCATGAGAAATGAATCTCCTTAGCTTTAATAAGTGGGGCAGTTAATAGTTTATTGTATAATATCTTTGAGAATCTATCCGTCGGTTTGGAGTTATACGATAAAAGTGGTTTCATGGTTGAAGTTAACCATACAGAATTGCAATCGATGGGGGAAAAACAGGGAAGAACTTTTAGGACGTAGCCTGTTCGATATTCCGAGTCTTTCCGGTAAAGACAAACAACAAATAATGAATGGCGAAACCGTACATCTCACAGTAGAGTATGATTTCGATAAGTTACGCAGTTGTTTTCCAACCTATCTGTCCGGCATCAAACATTTTGAAATTACAGTTTCTTCTCTATTCAATGAAGTCGGTAAGATTACGAATTATCTGGTAATCACACAGGATGTTACTGAACGTGTTTTATGGCAGCGTAAGTATGAAAATCTTTACGAAGATGCCATACGTTCGCAAAAGGAGTTAATCGAGAGTGAGCAGAAGATGATAGAGTTGCTTCGTCATAACGAATTGGTGCTGAACAATGCCAATTCCGGACTAGCTTATATTACTAATGATTATATTGTACAGTGGGAAAACGTATCGCTTTGTAGCAGGAGTCTTTCTTATGAGGCTTACAAAAAGGGGGAGTTTTGCTATAAAACTGCTTATAATCGTACTGCTCCTTGTGAGAATTGTGTGATGCAACGTGCCCGTAAATCCGGTCAGGTAGAGACTATTCAGTTCTTTCTCAATAATGAACACACTATCGAAGTATTCGCTAACCCTGTATATAACGATTTAGGAGAGATAGAGGGTGTGGTAATCCGGGTGGATGATGTGACGGAACGTCAACATATGATAGGTGAGCTGGAAAGGCAAGGAAACAAGCAGAGCAATCTGATAAATTGAAATCTGCCTTTCTTGCGAATATGAGCCATGAGATTCGTACTCCGTTGAATGCGATTGTTGGTTTCTCAGATTTATTGATGATAACAGATAATCCGTCCGAGAAAGAAGAGTACAGCAAAATCATTAATACGAACAATGATCTGTTATTGAAATTGATTAATGATATATTAGACCTTTCGAAAATAGAAGCCGGGTCGGTAGAATTGAAGTATGAAAAGTTTGATTTGGCTGTTTATTTTGATGAATTGGCAACTTCCATGCAATGGCGTGTTAAAAATCCTCAGGTTCGTTTGGTCTCTATTAATCCTTATACTACCTGTATGGTAAAATTAGACAAGAAACGCTTTACCCAAATCTTCACGAATTATGTGACAAATGCTATTAAATATACCCCGGAAGGAACTATCGAGATGGGATATGAAGAAGTGGAAGAGGGGATACGTATCTATGTACGTGATACAGGTATCGGTATACCGGAAGATAAAAAGATAAAGTATTCTATCGGTTTTGAAAAACTGGATGAGTTTGCTCAGGGAACCGGTCTTGGTTTATCTATCTGCAAAGCTATTGTCGAAGCTTGTGGGGGGAGTCTCGGATTTGAGTCGGAATATGGAAAAGGCTCTTTCTTTTGGGCTATTCTACCATATATAAATGAAGTAGATGAGGATGGGGCGGCTGCTTCTCAACAGAGAAACGGAAGGAAGCTTAGAAAGGATGCTGCAATGGCTGCCAAAGAGGAGGAAGAACAGAAGATTATTTTGGTGGCGGAAGATATTCAAAGCAATTTTTCTTTAGTGTCTTCACTGTTGAAAAACAGATGTAAATTATTGCATGCGCCAAATGGTCAAAAGGCTGTTGAAATAGTACAAACACAACCTGTTGATCTTGTATTGATGGATATGAAAATGCCAATAATGGATGGGCGTACTGCTACTGCTGAGATTCGAAAGTTCAATACCCGTATTCCAATTGTCGCGTTGACTGCCCATGCTTTTGAAGCCGATAGGGTAGCAGCTTTGGAAGTAGGCTGCGATGATTATTTGGTGAAACCCATTAATGGGGCAAAATTGATGCAGGCTTTGAAAGAGTATGGTTGTTGAGAGGTTTGATTAAAAATTACTCTTGTTTGTTTTGGAGGATTGAAAGAGGATTATTTCACTTTAAACCTGTAAAGTTTGGGCATGTTTCTCATGTTTATGGATTTAAATGGTTACCTTTGCTATAAAAATAGAATATTATGTCCAAATACGTCAATCCTTTTACTGATATAGGATTTAAAATTATTTTTGGTCAACCGGCTAGTAAGAATTTGCTTATCACTTTATTGAATGAGCTACTTGCTGGCGAACATCATATTACAGAACTTACTTTTCTTGATAAGGAAGACCATGCGGACAATGTAAGTGACAAAGGTATCATTTATGATCTTTATTGCCGAACAGCAAGTGGTGAGTATATTATTGTGGAGATGCAGAACCGTTGGCACAGTAATTTTCTGGATCATACACTTTATTATGTTTGTCGAGCTGTGAGCCGGCAGATAGAATCTCCTTCATCAAAAGAAGTCCCTGTTCCTGAAGATTCGATGACTGTAAGGGAACCACTTGTCGCTTATGGGAAACAGTATAGATTGCCTACTATATATGGAATTTTCTTGATGAATTTCAAAGAGGAAAATTTAGAGGCAAAGTTCCGTACGGATACGGTTCTTTCCGACCGTGATACAGGAAGATTGTTAATCCGCATCTCCGGCAAATTTATTTGCAATTTCCTTATTTCGCTAAAGATTTGTCGGACTGTCATACATTATATGATAAATTAATTTATGCACTGAAGAATATGAGCAATTGGAACAGAATGCCGGAGGCTTTGAAAGAACAAGTGTTTGAACATCTGGCGAGATTGGCAGCAGTTGCCGATCTTTCGGAAGAAAATCGTATCGCTTATGATAAGGCATTAGATCGGTATAGAGTCAATCAAATCGTGGAGGAGGATGAACGAAAAATGAAGAGATGCGGAGAAAGGCGGCTGAAGAAGGGATGAGGGAAGGATTGAAGAAAGGAATGGCGCAAGGAATGACGGAAGGGATGGAGAAAGGGATGGAGAAAGGAATGGAAAAAGGGATAGAGAAGGGGATGGAGAAGGGAGAGCAAAAGAAACAAATTGAAATTGCTCGAAAGATGAGAAAGGATGGAATATCCATTGATATGATTATCAAATACACAGGTCTTCAATCTTCTGATATAGAAAACTTATAATATATCTTCGTTGGAAAATTGTAGTAGTTACATTTGTCTAAAATATAAAGAGGCGGGAATATTCGGAAATGAATATTCCCGTTTTCTTTTTTTGATTCGTAAGATGTTCAAAGATGTCTGTGATATTTTAATTAATCGATGAAATGGACGATTTTAGACAAATTTGGATATAAATTAGCGATTTTGGAACATCCTATTTTTGTGCCCTTCCTATTTTTGTAGCCGAAAAAGTTATTCAGCAAAAAGTCTGATATACTTTTTCAAACTTAGAGTGTTTTGAGATTTATTTTTGTTAGCTAATAAATAAAGTCTTTATTATTAAATGTAATATTATGAAAAGAAAGAAGCTTATGAAAAAACAAAGCTGCTTTGTTGTTCTTTTTTTGCTCCTCCTACTATTCCTTTAGGAGCATTTGCACAGCAACAGATGATTAAAGGACAAGTGGTGGACGATAAGGGCGAAACCATTATCGGCGGTACGGTCATGGTTAAAGGAACACAGGAAGGTACCCTGACTGATATTGATGGAAATTTTTCTGTCAAAGGTAAAGTTGGTGATGTCTTAACCATTTCTTATGTTGGTTTTTCTCCTTTAACAGTAAAAGTGACAAAACTTGAAGGTAATCGTTTCGTAATGAAAGAAGATACGAAAGTCCTTGACGAAGTGGTTGTGGTAGGTATGGATAAGCAGAAACGTAATACTATTACGGCTGCTGTAGCTACAGTGAAATCTGATGCTATTGTTAATCGTCCGGTAACAGATGTGACTAGCGCACTGCAAGGTAATGTTGCTGGTTTGAACTTTGCCTCGGATGCTGCTGAAGGTGGTGTCGGTGGTGAAACCGGTGCGGAAATCAAGTTTAGTATTCGTGGTATTGGCTCTATTAATGGTGGGGAACCTTATGTATTGGTAGATGGTGTGGAACAAAGTATGCAAAATGTAAATCCTGCCGATATCGAAAGTATCAGTGTGCTGAAAGATGCCTCAGCTTCTGCTGTGTATGGTGCTCGTGCTGCGTATGGGGTAGTATTGGTGACTACTAAAAGTGGTAAAAAAGAAAAGACACGTGTAACTTATCGTGGGACTGTTGGTTTCAGTTCTCCTATAAATATGCCGCAAATGATGAACTCTTTGGAATGGGCGAGATACATTAATCAGCGTGAGGAGAGTATGGGGCGCAAGCAAAAGGTCTCTGATACTACTATAGATAAGATAATGGGATTTATGAATAATCCTTATTCAGCAGAATTTCCCGGTATCGAATCGAATCAGGCAGGTGACGGATGGGCATCGGCTCCAGAGAATCAGTATGGTAATACGGATTGGTTTGACTATTATTTTAAGGATCGGGCTATTCGCCATTCACACAATCTTAGTGTTCAAGGTGGTTCGGAAAAAGCTACCTATTATATAGGATTGGGATATACTTATCAGGAAGGTTTAATGGATCAAGTTCAGGATGATTTGAAGAAATATAATGTCAATACTAAATTTGCAGTTACGGCGACTGATTGGTTGAAATTTAATTTTAATAATAACTTGACACTGAATATAATTAATCGTCCGATGCCTAACCAGACTATTTTTTATGGTACAATAGCCAATCAAGCTCCAACTCGTGTGACTAAGTTGCCTGTGGAACAATCGGAATATTCAACTCCTGATTGGAATGAATTTCTCTATATGAAGAAAGCAAATTATAATCAGAATCGAATTTCAGACGCTATGTCTTTTTCGGCTATAATAACGCCATTGAAAGGATGGGACATAATGGGAGAGATGAAAGCCCGTTTGGATGTTGAAAATAATAGTTTTGAATTGAGGACACCTCAGTTTATGCAACCTAATGGGCAAATTACTGAGAAATCCGGAATTCGCCAGGGGTATCAATATCCGGGTATGAGGTGGCAGAATACAAATACCGGTTCATTGACGCGGGGTAATACATTTAATTACTATTTGTCTCCTGGCATATCAACTTCTTATGTCAACCAATGGGGTGATCATTATTTTAAGGTGATGACCGGTTATCAGATGGAGTTGCAGGAAAATTCCAATGATTTCATCTACAAAGACGGAATGTTGAGTGAAGATACTTATTCATTCGAAAATGCTGATGGAAAATTGTATGCAGGTGAGGCTCGCACTCATTGGGCTACTATGGGATTTTATGCACGTATGAACTGGAACTATAAAAATGTTTACTTTCTGGAATTTAGTGGTCGTTATGATGGTTCGTCTCGTTTTGCACCTGGACATCGCTGGGGATTTTTTCCGTCTTTTTCTGCCGGTTATGATATCGCGCGTACTGATTATTTTACGAATTTGCATCTACCTGTGTCTCAATTGAAAGTACGTGTATCTTACGGACGCTTGGGTAACCAGAATGGTGCCGGACTGTATGATTATCTAGGTATGATGACTCTTGACCCGAATAATGTTAATTCATGGTTGCTTCCGGGTGGAAATAATGGAATTGATAAAGGTACTATTTCATTAACTCCGAAATGATTAGCCCGTATATCACGTGGGAGAAAGTAGATAATGCCAACTTAGGTTTAGATTTAATGTTGCTGAACGATCGTTTATCTATAACGTTTGATGTTTACCAACGTACAACGAAAGATATGATTGGTCCTGCTGAAGCTATTCCAGCTGTCAGTGGTATTGTGCCGGATGATCGTGCGAAGATAAACAATGCTACCTTACGCAACCGTGGCTGGGAGTTCTCAATCAATTGGCAAGATAAGTTGAAATGTGGTTTCAGTTATGGAGTAGGTTTTAACTTGTTCAATTATAAGGCTGTTATTACGAAATATAATAATCCTGAAGGTATTATTTATAACAACCATACAGGTTTGGATCGTAATAAAGGTTATTACGAAGGTATGGATATTGGTGAAATCTGGGGATATGTGGCAGATGACTTGTTTATGACTAATCAGGAAATAGATTCATATTTAAACAGTAAAGACCTGTCTTTCTTTAAGAGCGACAATCTTTGGCAAGTAGGTGATTTGAAGTATTTGGATACGAATCGTGACGGCAAGGTAGACCCAGGAAAAGGTACTTTGAGCGATCATGGTGATTTGAAGATAATTGGTAATGCTACGCCAAAATATTCATTTGGTATTAATTTGAATGTTGGCTATAAAGGATTCTCTGTCTCTACTTTGTTGCAGGGAGTTGGCAAACGTGATTTTACGTTGGCTGGAAGTACTTACCTTTTTGGTGGAAAGAACTTCTTTAAAGAACATTTGGATTATTTTAGCCCACAGAATCCTAATGCATACCTGCCTCGTCTGACAGAACCCAAAACGACAGATTATGATGCCAATGTCGGGTATAATACGACACGTTACCTAGTCAATGCGGCTTATATGCGTATGAAAAACTTAATGGTGTCTTACACATTTGATAAGAAACTTTTAAAGGCTATGAGGTTGGAGAATTTGAGAGTATATTTCACATGTGATAACTTGTTTACTATTAGCAAGCTGCCAAAATCTTTCGACCCAGAAACGCTGAATCAAGTGAATACGTGGGCAGGTGGTAGTTCGGCTACGGCGCCCGGTCTGACTTCTGCTGCCAATGAAAACGGTAACGGTAAGGTATATCCCATGAACAGAAACTTTGTATTCGGTATTGATTTTACCTTTTAATTAATAACAGAGAAATATGAAAATATTTTATTTATATATAGTATTATTGGCGGGTGTTGGGACGATCGTTTCTTCTTGTTCCGATTTTTTGGACCGCGAACCGCTTACTGTCCCTAATAATGCATCTTTCTTATCAGGTGAAGCACAGGTGCGGGGGTATATCAATGGTCTTTATACGGCACTTCCGTCATTGGATAAATTCGGTATGGGGGTACGTGGCGAAGAGAAGAATAGTGATAATATTCTTTCTGAAATCTACGATAAACGTCTGAATGGTGAAAATACGTTGTTCTCTAGTAGTGAAGCATGGGAAACCGGTTATAAGAATTTGCGTAGTGTGAATTATTTTTTTCATTATTATTTGGTACCGGAAGAGTTGGAGACTGACGAGATAAGATCGTTAAAGGGCGAAGCTTACTTTTTGAGAGCTTACTGGCATTTCGGACAGTTGAAGAAATTTGGCAATATACCTATAATGGATGGTTTTTGGGATGAACATGCTACGATAGCAGGGTTACAGATTCCGCAGAAAGATCGTGGAGAAGTTGCTAAGTTTATTTTAAATGATTTGGATATAGCTCAAGGATTATTATTCAATAGAAGCAAATATAGCGGTTTGCGTATTTCTAAGGAGGCTGCTATGCTACTTGCCATGCAGGTAGCTTTGTATGAAGGTACGTGGGAGAAATACCATCAGAATGATGAGTTTGCGGCCGCTACTAACCAATCGGATTATTTTTTAGGTGAAGTGTTGAGATGGGGGGATTTGCTTTTTGAACAAGGTATACAATTAAATACTAAAGAAACAGATAAAGGTGTAGTTCATCCAGAAGATGCTTATGGACGTTTGTTCAATCAAAAAGATTATTCGGATATGCCTGAAATTCTTTTTTGGAGAAAGTATTCTGTTACGGAAGGTATATTTCATGCTTTACAAGGTTTGCTTGGTGGAGGAGTTGTCGATCAGAATGGACCTGCTGGTGTGTCCGGAGATTTAGTAAATACTTATTTGAATGCTGATGGAACGCCTATAAATCCGAATGATGACAAATTTAAAGATTTTAATGAGACTTTTAAGAACAGAGACTTGCGCCTTACGGAAACTGTGATGAGCAGTGGGTATAAATTTAAGTCTACTGCTAAAGGGTCTCGTCCGATGCTGGTAAAAGATGCCTCTACAGGTGATAAGTCAATAAATCCTCCTTTCCTTGCCGGTGATGGTAATGCTAAAAATGTGACAGGGTATCATATTCGTTTGGGAGTAGACACTACTTATGTAGAAGGTAATAATGAAACAGGATTAGTGATAATGCGTTATGCTGATGCTCTTTTGAGTTATGCTGAAGCCGCTGCAGAACTTGGAAAATGTGATGACAAGGTGCTGGAAAAAACGTTGATTCCTTTGCGTAAGCGTGCTGGCGTGGACTATATAACTCCGACTAAGGATATCTATTTTACTGATTATGGTTATGAATTGACTCCGGTAATGCAGGAAATTCGTCGTGAACGTCGTGTAGAGCTTGCTTTGCAAGGGTATCGTTTGGATGACTTGATGCGCTGGGCAGGAGCCAAAGTAATTATGGGAAAAGAGGTAAAGGAGCTTATCTGGGACATGATGGTGTCTTGTACAAATCTTTTAGTACAGATAAACAAGAGGCGTTAGCTACTGTACTTACAGATGGTAACGGATGGATGGATCCTTTGCAGGAGATGTTGCCAGGTGGTTATCAGTTTGATTCTAAGAGAGATTATCTCTTGCCTATTCCTCCCAGTGAATTGGAATTGAATAAACAGATGAAACAGAATCCGGGCTGGAAATAAAATAAGGTTATAGACTCTATAATAAAGATATAGTATATGAAAAAGATTTTAGAATGGACATATTTATGGGTGCTCTTACTGGTATTTATTGGTGTGTCAGGATGTTCTGACGACGATAAAGTAAGTGCGTTAGCAGAACCTGTACCTTTGAAGATGACACTGAATAGTACTGACTTGGTGATGGGAGAGATGCTGGAAATCACTTTTGATGTGACGGGCACGGCAGAAGGGAAGAAAGCAATGAATGAGGATCTGAATATTAAACTGACTGCTATGACTGACAAAGGAGCTGTAGATCGGTTATTGTTTGATGGCTTTCCCTCTGTTGTGACATTGCATCAAGGTGAGACGAGTAAGACTCTTCAGATTCCAGTTAAAAAAGAAGGACTAAATAAAGAACATTCAGTAGAAATATCAGCTTTTGCACGTGGTTATAGAATGGCGGATGCCTTACAAATTATTACTGTGAGTGATTATCATTATTCTAAAGTGAGTTTGAAGAATAATACAGATAAATTAGTGAAAGAAGGACAGACGTTTGTGTTAGTGGCTTCCGTTAATTCAATATTAAAGGATGCTCTCACAATTACTGTTAGTGCAAAAGACGGAGAAGAGGGACGTTACGAAAACCTACCGGAAGAGTTGATAATTCCCGCTGGAAAGAATTCGGTTGAAAGCGAACCGGTTACTATGAAAAAAGATGTGAATACGACCGAAGATGAAGATCTTACTTTGGAGTTTGCTACAGTTCCGGCTCTTAGTCGTTATCCTTTAGTTGCTACAAAATTGGTTATCAAGAAGATCGATATTCATAAGAATATGGATACTCAGTTGAGGGATGAGCGTTGGCTCTATGAAGATGCAGATTTGTTATTTGTTTCACCCAAAAATGAGGCTGATGTGAAGAAATGGGGGCAGACTAATTATGTGGTGATGAAGGAAGGTGATCCGCATCCTAATAGTGGTAAGGTATTGCCGGAAGGAAAATGGAAATTTTTCCGTGCGTATGAGTTCCATAAAATTGCCGGATGTCTTGTTGAGAAAGCAAGTAATGATAAAACATATACCAGTAAAGAACATCCGGCAGGCTTTGCCGATCAAAATACGGGTGCGGTAGAAACTGTCGGTGCGGTAGATAATGCCAAATATTCATGGATAACGGATGAAGGATATTTGAGGATGATCTCATTGAAGGAGCAAGCAGTATCAGCTAATACTGGCAAGACCTTTAAATTCGGAACTTCAGCTTTCTATTCCTGTAAATTTCAAAGAGGCAATCCTCTTAGTCCTACATGGCCTACTGCTAATGTTCGTATCTATCCAGGAATGCGTATTGAGACTCGTGCTCGTATTCGTGGTACTGATTGGAGTGGTATGTTACCGGGCATTTGGTTACAAGGTAATGAACAGGTAGGTGGTGATGGTCAATGGAATATTTGGCCGGACTTTGGAGAAATAGACGTGATGGAGAATAATACTAAACATGGTACTCCTAGTTATAGGACAGGTGTTGAACAAACTTTCCATTTTGGTGGTAGTACACCAGGTCAGGCAAATAAATATGCTCCTACCAAAGCTGTAACGGAGATTGCCGGAACAATCGGTGATTTTCATATCTATTGGGTAGAATGGGTAGACAATACAACAGTTCGCATGGGTGTTAACGGAGAAACAACAATAGTGGTAACTAAAGCACAAGTTGAATCTCAAGGCTCCAGGTGGCCATTTACGGATGAAGTGAATAAAGAAGGATTGTATTATATTCTAACTATGATGTTCTTACACAAAGCTGAACCTGATTATCCATCTATGGAAATGAGTTATTTGACAGCCAGAAATATGTTGAAAAGTAATCCTAATGCATTGATTCCCCGTATGGAGATCGACTGGGTACGTTTCTACATTGATGATACATATTCTGATCATGGCATGCCATGGAGAGATGACGTCATTCTTTACTAATAAACAGAATAATAAACCTTTTTAAACAAAATAATAATATGAAGATCAAGACGATTTTATGTGCAGTATTTGCAGCAACTTTAATGGGTAGTTGTAATTATGACGATGGTGAATTATGGGATGCTGTTAACGGGCAGGAAGAAAGAATTTCTGCTTTGGAGAAATGGCAGAAAACTGTGGTTGAACAATTGAACTCTTTGCAGGGTATACTTACTGCTACTGACTATATAACGGATGTAGAAAAGGTGACAAAAGATGGAAAAGAAGGGTATAAAATATCTTTCCTTCATGCAGCTCCTATTACATTATATTATAATGCCGATAATGAGGTCAGTGGTACTGGCGACAATGTCATTGGTGTGGCAGAAGAAGAGGATACTGGTAAATGGTATTGGACTTTAGACGGTGAAGCTTTGGTTGTTGACGGCAAGACTGTATATGTTAATGGTGGAGATGATATCAAGGTGGAAGTAAATGCGGATGGTTCTACAAAACTGACTATTGGAGATAATGAGGTGACAGTGCCTGGACCTATAACTCATCCTGTAACGGGAGTTGCTGAATCGGGCAATGTTGTAACTATTACTTTGAATGGAGGTAAAACTATAGATGTACCTAAATATATAAATCTTAGCAAACTTTTGTTAGATGAATATAATAAAGAAACCGCTGGAGAACAAACATATGAGTTGAATCTGCCAGAAGGTTATATTATAAAATTGTTAGATGCAGTTCCTGCAAATTGGACTGTAGAAGTAAATAATGCAATGTTGAAGGTTGTGTATCCGAACTCAGGAGAAGTAGTTATGACTTTCTTGATTTCTGATGGAAAAACTCAGACTGTAATGAAAACTGTCACATTTAAAGTGACGTCAGAACAATCATGGGTTACTGTAGAGTATATAAGTGGTGGTAGCAAGATAGAGATACCTGCTGGTGCATAAAACATAAAGGTGGTAACAAAATTATCATCTGTATCCACTGCACAAGTGAGAGATGACATTTGTACACCTTTGAAGACTAATGAGAATGTAGTGAATATTGACTTGTCAACGCTCCCTCTATCAGCGGCTTTTCCAGCTAATGCATTTTATATGAGTACTCCTAGTGTTCCCGCAACGGATTATAATACTTCTATAGAAACCGTTATTCTTCCTCCGAATATTCCTAATATATTTAATGATGCATTTAAACATTGTAGTGCTTTAAAGAGTATTACACTTACTGGAAGTCTGCCTAATTGTACTAGTTTTAATGAAACATGGTTCACTGGTTGTGATAATTTTACAACTATCTACGTGCCAGCAGACAAAGTTGGAGCTTATAAAGCAAAGTGGTCTGGTATTCCTGTGCAAATAACAGTAGCTCCTAGCGCTGAATAGAATAGCAGAATGAATCTACTGGTTAAAATTATTGTTTGTAGATAAGTGATTTGAGAATTAAAGGCTGTATTAGATAGCGACTTGTTTAATACGGCCTTTCTTGCTTTCTATCTTTCTTGAATTGTATCTGATACAGATATAGGTATGAATATGTAACATCTTCAGAGATGCATTTTGAAGTATTTGATTCAACAAATCATGCAGAAATGGAGATTATTGGAAATTAATTGGTAATTTGTGGAAGCCGATTTTATCTTCCGTTCTCTATCTTTGCTGTTACTATCTAATATAAAATTGTTTTATGGAAAAACTGCAATCCAACTTATTCTTTCCTTTGGCAGGAGTAGCTGCCGTAGCTTCCCTTGCTTCCTGTTCAAACAAGCAAAAGCCTGTGGAGCAACTACCTTTGAATATCGTCTACATTATGACGGACGATCATACAGCACAAATGATGAGCTGTTATGACACGCGCTACATGGAAACCCCGAATCTCGACCGCATTGCTGCCGACGGCGTACGTTTTACTCAAAGTTTTGTAGCCAATTCTTTAAGCGGTCCCAGCCGTGCCTGCATGATAACGGGAAAACATAGCTGTGCTAATAAATTCTACGATAACACCACTTGCGTATTCGACAGTTCGCAACAGACTTTCCCAAAACTGTTGCAGAAAATCGGTTACCAAACAGCGCTGGTGGGTAAATGGCATCTTGAAAGTTTGCCTTCCGGATTTGATTACTGGCAAATTGTCCCCGGACAAGGCGACTACTACAATCCGGATTTCATCACACAAAACAATGACACTATCCAAAAACATGGATACATCACGAACCTTATCACCGATGATGCTATCGACTGGATAGAAAACAAGCGCAACCGGAGAAACCTTTCTGTCTCCTGATTCACCACAAGGCGATTCACCGTAACTGGTTGGCGGATACTTGCAATCTGGCTTTGTACGAGGATAAAACCTTCCCTCTGCCGGACAATTTCTTTGACGACTACGAAGGGCGTCCCGCCGCTGCCGCACAAGAGATGAGCATCGTAAAGGACATGGACATGATTTATGACCTCAAAATGCTTCGTCCCGATAAAAAGTCCCGTCTGAAATCCTTGTATGAGAAATACATCGGCCGCATGGACGAAGCGCAACGTGCCGCATGGGACAAATTCTACACTCCGATTATAGACGATTTCTATAAACAGAATCTGCAAGGCAAAGACCTTGCCAACTGGAAATTCCAGCGTTACATGCGCGACTACATGAAGACCGTGAAATCACTGGACGACAATGTAGGCCGTGTGCTCGACTACCTGAAAGAGAAAGGACTGCTGGATAACACACTCGTTGTCTACACTTCCGACCAGGGATTCTATATGGGTGAACACGGTTGGTTCGACAAACGCTTCATGTACGAAGAATCCATGCGTACACCGCTTATCATGCGCCTGCCGAAAGGATTCGACCGCAGAGGCGACATCACCGAAATGGTACAGAACATCGACTATGCACCCACCTTCCTCGAATTGGCAGGAGCGGAGATTCCTTCTGATATCCAAGGTGTATCCCTCGTACCCTTGCTGAAAGGCGAACATCCGAAGGACTGGCGGAAAGCTCTCTATTATCATTTCTACGAATATCCCGCCGAGCACATGGTGAAACGTCATTACGGCGTACGCACGGAGCGCTATAAACTGGTTCATTTCTATAATGACATTAACTGGTGGGAACTCTACGACCTGCAGGCAGACCCGTCGGAAATGCATAACCTCTATGGACAGCCTGAATACGAATCGGTAGTGAAAGAACTGAAAGAAGAAATGCTGAAACTTCAGGAGCAATACAATGATCCTGTCCGCTTCTCACCGGAGAGAGACAAGGAATAATACCAATGTACATACGCCATGAAAAAATACATCTTAATCATTCTCATACTGCTTTCGCCATTGACAGCGTTTTTGCAGGCTGATAACTTAACATCCCCTTTAATTTCAATAGTTCCACGCCCGACACAGTTTGTGCCGGGCAGTGGCAACTTCACCTTTTCTGCACAAAACGGCATTTGCGGTAGAAAATCAGGAACAGGCTGCGATTGCCCGCAATTTTATCAATCTGTTTACCCATGCTGCCGGAATAACTCCTGCATTGAATGTCGGCAACAAAGAAGGACAAGTCCGTTTTGTGACGGATTCTTCTTTAAAAACCTGAAGCATATTTACTGGAGATTACGCCGGAACAGATACTCATTAAAGCTTCGGATACAAAAGGCTTTTTCTATGCCCTGCAATCTATCCGCCAACTTCTGCCGGCTGCCATAGAATCGGAACAACCGGTCCGGAATGTCGATTGGAGAGTTCCGGCAATGACGGTTCAGGATGAACCCCGTTTCGGTTTCCGCGGATTACTGTTTGGATCCGGTACGTTGTTTTATTCCTAAGGAGAACGTATTGCGAATCATAGACTGCATGGCGATGCTGAAAATAAACAAGCTTCATTTTCATCTAACAGACGATAACGGCTGGCGGATTGAAATAAAGAAATACCCCCGTTTGACGGAAATAGGAGCGTGGAGAGTAGACCGTACAGATGTGCCTTTCCACTCACGTCGCAACCCGGAACGGGGAGAACCTACTCCGATAGGCGGTTTCTATACGCAGGATGAGATTCGGGAGATAGTGGCTTATGCCGCCGACAGGCAGATTGAAGTAATTCCCGAAATAGATGTACCCGCACATAGTAATTCCGCTTTGGCTGCTTATCCCCAGCTTGCCTGTCCGGTTGTGAAAGACTTTATCGGTGTGCTTCCCGGACTGGGAGGACGGAATTCTGAAATAATCTATTGCGCGGGAAACGACAGTGTATTTACATTCCTGCAAGATGTCTTTGACGAAATTCTAGAGCTTTTCCCTTCTCGCTATATTCATGTTGGTGGAGATGAGGCGCGAAAGACAAACTGGGAGAAAATGCCCGCTTTGCCAAAAACGGATGAAAAAACAGCGTTTGGCCAATGAAGAAGATTTGCAGGGTTACTTCATGAAACGTATCAGTGATTATCTGCGTAAGAAAAAGGTCGTGAAGTGATTGGCTGGGATGAGTTGACAAACAGCTCTTTTCTTCCTGAAGAATCTATTATCCTAGGCTGGCAGGGAATGGGTACGGCTGCTCTGAAAGCTGCCGAAAAGGGACATCGTTTTATCATGACTCCGGCGCGTGTCTTATACTTGATTCGTTATCAGGGACCGCAATGGTTTGAACCGGTAACCTATTTTGGCAACAATACCCTGAAAGATGTTTTCGATTACGAACCTGTACAGAAGGATTGGAAACCGGAATATGAGTCTTTGTTAATGGGAGTACAGGCTTGTATGTGGACAGAGTTCTGTAATAAACCCGAAGATGTGGATTATCTTTTGTTTCCCCGCCTGGCCGCTTTAGCAGAAGTGGCATGGACGCCCGCAGGAACGAAGGACTGGTCTGGATTCTTGAAGCGGATGGACGCATACAACGCGCATATTGCGGAAAAAGGAATTGTCTATGCCCGTTCAATGTATAACATACAGCAGACGGTGACCCCAGTGGACGGACATCTGGAAGTGAACCTGGAATGTCTCCGCCCGGACGTGGAAATTCACTATACGCTGAATGGCAGTGACCCGGCTATGTCCTCTCATCGTTATGACGGCCCTATCCGTGTGACGAAGACACAAATGGTGAAGGCGGCTACTTTTATGAACGGCAAGCAAATGGGAGAAACCTTAGAATTGCAACTCACATGGAACAAAGCTACGGCAAAACCTTTGCTTGGCAATAAGAAGAACGAAATGTTATTAGTCAACGGATTGCGGGGAAGCCTGAAATATACAGATTTTGAGTGGTGTAACTGGACTCGGAATGATTCTATATCTTTCACGATAGATTTGCTTGATAAGGAAAAACTGAATAAATTTGCCATTGGCTGTATTACGAATTACGGGATGGGAGTACACAAGCCGAAGATGATTCGCGTAGAGGTTTCCGATGACAATCGGGCATACCGTGCCATAGGGGAGTTGAATTTCTCTTTGGAAGAAATCTATCAGGAAGGAACTTACAGAAATGACTACTCGATAGATATGGGCGGAGTATCTGCCCGCTATGTCCGGGTAACGGCAAAAGGAGCAGGGATTTGCCCCGCCGAACACGTCCGTCCCGACCAGGAAGCGAGAGTCTATTTTGATGAGGTGATTATAGAATAGTAGTCAAGCAGTTAAAATAACAATTATGAACATCAGCTTAAAGAAACGAACTTTTTTAATCTTATTGGCAGGACTGACTGCATCTTTGCTTCGGCACAGAAGCAAGTATTGCCCGAATGGCAGAGCCAATATGCTGTCGGACTGAACAAACTCGCCCCTCATACCTACGTATGGCCTTACGTCGACGCTTCCGACATTGAAAAGCCGGGCGGATACGAACAGTCCCCATTTTATATGAGCCTGAACGGGAAATGGAAATTCCATTGGGTGAAGAATCCCGATAACCGTCCGAAAGATTTTTATCAGCCTTCTTATTATACCGGAGGTTGGGCGGACATCAACGTTCCCGGCAACTGGGAACGTCAGGGTTATGGCACAGCTATTTATGTCAACGAGACATATGAATTTGACGACAAAATGTTCAACTTTAAAAAGAATCCGCCACTAGTTCCTTATGCGGAGAATGAAGTCGGTTCCTATCGTCGTACGTTCAAAGTGACTGCTGACTGGAAAGGACGGCGTGTAGTGCTTTGCTGTGAAGGTGTGATCTCTTTCTATTACGTATGGGTGAACGGGAAACAGCTCGGATACAACCAGGGTTCGAAAACAAATGCCGAATGGGACATCACCGATGTTTTGAATGACGGAGAGAATGTGGTTGCTTTGGAAGTGTACCGTTGGAGTTCGGGCGCTTATTTGGAATGTCAGGATATGTGGCGTTTGAGCGGTATCGAACGTGATGTGTATCTTTACAGTACTCCCAAACAGTATATTGCCGACTATAAACTGAACGCTTCTTTAGATAAGGATAAATACAAAGATGGTATCTTCGGACTGGAAGTTACCGTGGAAGGCCCTTCCACTACCTCCAGCTCTATTGCTTACACATTGAAAGATGTTTCGGGCAAGGCAGTCTTGCAGGATGCTATTCAGATAAAATCCCGTGGATTGAGCAATTTCATCGCGTTTGATGAAAAGAAGATTCCGAATGTGGTACATTAGTCCCAAAGCATCGCCAGTTACCGCACCGTTGCGATGGCGACGGCGTTCCGGACTGGGCAAGGAACATGAATACCTTCGTTTCGCGCCGTACGGTGAGCAAGGAATTTCAGCCGCATCAAACTGGAATAGCATACCACTAACGAACTTCGTCGCGGAGGTAACAAATTCGATTTGCAGCCGCGACGAGACGGACATGATGAAGCATATCATCAATAGCGGAGGCGTGGCTATGATTTGTTCTGGAAAGAGTACAAGCATAAGATTTCGGCTTACACCTCCATCCAGCACACCGACCGCAACAGCTACTATGGTGCCCAAAAGAACATGAATGCCTACGGCAAGACGAAAGACCTGACCTGGGTTGCCGGCGGCATGTGCGTGGGCAATATGGACAACTGCTTCTTTGCCCCCGCCACCTTCACCGGCGGACTGGAATATCAGAACAACTCCCTGCACGACATCATGACCGGCTATCATCGTGACATGGAGCAGGATGTCCGCATTGCCAGCGCCTTCGTGCAGAATGAGTGGAAGATGAACGTACTGACCATGCTGGTCGGCGCCCGCCTGGACAAGCACAACCTGATAGACAAGCTTATTTTCAGCCCCCGCGTCAACCTGCTCTACAAGCCGACAGATGATTTTCAGGCACGCTTGACTTATTCTACCGGTTTCCGTGCTCCGCAGGCATACGATGAGGACTTGCACGTGACGGCGGTAGGCGGCAGGAGTCAAATCAAACTCGCCGATAACCTGAGTGAAGAACGCTCCAACAGTTACAGCGGTTCGGTGGACTGGACTGCCCATCTGGGTCACTGGCAGGCAAACATCCTGGTGGAAGGTTTCTATACAGACCTGCGCCACGTCTTTGTGCTCGAAGATATCGGCAAGAACGAAGTAGGGGATGTCATCAAGGAGCGCCGCAACGGAAACGGTGCACGCGTATATGGTGCCAATCTGGATGTAAAGATTGCCCATGGCAAGGAGGCGCAGTTCCAGCTCGGATTTACGGCACAGCGCAGCCGCTATACCCATGAGGAAGCCTGGACGAAGGTGGACGGAGAAGACCTTACCACCAAGCGCATGCCCCGTACACCTGATTATTACGGGTACTTCACTTTCTCCTCCGCACCGGTAAAGAATTTTGATTTCTCTCTTTCCGGTACCTATACGGGAAAGATGATTGTTCCGCACTACGCACCGGAAGATGCTCCCGAGGGTGCCTTCTGTAATATCACTTCAGACCGCATGGAGCATACTCCCCAATTCCTGGACCTGAATGTGAAGCTGAACTACACCTTTGTGCTTCACGACCATATCAAACTCCAGTTGAACACGGGTGTACAGAACATCTTCAACAGTTTCCAGAAAGACCTGGATAAAGGGGAATTCCGCGATGCGGTTATTTCTACGGACCGACGCAGCCGAGAACCTTCTTTATCGGTTTCAAGATAATGAACTAAAAGTTTCCATTTAAAATTTTTTAGGCTAAATTCCGCAAAATAGTTACATTTGTCGCCAAAGCACAAAACCATGGACTAAGAGAATACGGAATGTAGACATTTCCCAGATACATCATTTGCCGATGATTGATTTCATCGGCAATGATTTTCACATCAAGGACATGCCTTTGAGCTCTTATCCCACCCGTTTGAATGCTGCGCCCGACTGTCGGATTGAAAGGGTGGTGAAACTGGAAATCAAGGACGGACGTTTTGTATCAACGGCGTTCCGGTACTGGTGAAAGGAACCAACCGTCATGAACATTCGCAACTCGGACGTACGGTGAGCAAGGAATTAATGGAGCTGGATATCAAACTGATGAAACAGCATAACATCAATTTGGTTCGAAACTCGCATTATCCTACCCATCCTTATTGGTATCAGCTTTGCGACCGTTACGGACTGTATATGATTGATGAAGCAAACATCGAATCCCACGGCATGGGTTACGGTCCCGCTTCTCTCGCCAAAGACAGCACCTGGCTGCCGGCACACATGGACCGTACGCACCGTATGTACGAACGTTCCAAGAATCATCCCGCCATCGTTATCTGGTCGCTTGGAAATGAAGCTGGCAACGGTATCAACTTCGAGCGTACCTACGACTGGCTGAAATCAGTAGAAAAGACCCGCCCCGTACAGTACGAGCGTGCCGAACTGAATTACAATACGGACATCTACTGCCGTATGTACCGCAGTGTGGACGACATCAAAGCATATGTGGCAAAGAAAGACATCTACCGTCCTTTCATCCTTTGTGAATATCTGCACGCAATGGGCAACAGTTGCGGCGGACTGAAAGAATACTGGGATGTCTTTGAAAGTGAACCGATGGCACAAGGCGGTAACGTCTGGGACTGGGTGGACCAGTCTTTCCGTGAAATAGACAAGAACGGAAAATGGTACTGGACTTACGGCGGTGACTATGGTCCGGAAGGAATCCCCAGCTTCGGCAACTTCTGCTGTAACGGTCTGGTAGGTGCCGACCGTGAACCACATCCGCATTTGCTTGAAGTGAAGAAAGTCTATCAAAACATAAAGACTACATTACTTGACCGGCGGAACATGAAACTCCGTATCAAGAACTGGTACGATTTCTCCAATCTGAATGAATATATATTCCATTGGAATGTAACGACAGATAGTGGAGAAAGACTGGCGGAAGGCACAAATGTATTGGATTGTGAGCCGCACGCTGCAATAGATATACAGTTGGGTAATGTTATTCTATCAAAAAAAGACCGGGAGGCTTATCTGAATATTAGCTGGACCCGCAAGGAGGCTTCCCCGATGATAGCTGAAGACTGGGAAGTGGCTTATGACCAGTTTGTTCTTGCCGGTAATAAGAACTCTACGGCTCATCGTCCGCAAAAAGCAGGTGAGACTACATTCACTGTTGATAAAGAAACGGGCGCGTTGACCTCTTTGAATCTGAATGGCAAAGAGCTGTTGTCCACCCCGGTAACACTGAGCCTTTTCCGTCCGGCTACGGATAATGATAATCGTGATAAGAACGGTGCACGCCTGTGGCGTAGAGCAGGACTGGACAATATAACCCAAAAAGTCGTTTCACTGAAAGAAGGCAAGAACTCGACAACCGCCCGTGTGGAAATACTCAACGTAAAAGGACAGAGAGTAGGTACGGCTGATTTTATTTATGCACTTGACAAGAACGGTGCATTGAAAGTAAGCACAACTTTCGAGCCGGATACAGCAATTGTGAAATCAATGGCTCGCCTGGGATTAACGTTCCGTGTAGATGATACGTACGATCAGGTTTCCTATCTGGGACGCGGTGACGATGAAACGTATATCGACCGTGACCAGTCCGGCAGAATCGGGCTGTATCGGACAACTCCCGAACGTATGTTCCATTACTATGTCACTCCGCAGTCAACAGGCAACCGGACAGATGTACGTTGGGCGAAGTTTACGAATCAGTCCGGTGAAGGTATCTTTGTTGAATCCAATCGCACTTTCCAGTTCAGTATGATTCCTTTCTCAGATGTATTATTAGAGAAAGCCCGTCATATCAACGACTTGGAACGTGACGGAATGTTCACTGTACACTTGGATGCGGAGCAGGCAGGTGTGGGAACGGCTACTTGCGGTCCCGGTGTGCTGCCGCAATATTTGGTTCCGTTGAAGAAACAGAGTTTTGAATTTACCCTTTATCCGATAAAATGAGTGTTGAACCAATAGGCTGTTAGATTACATATAATCAGGTGTGGATTTCACGGTTTCTTTGAATATTGTCAGAAATATTCTGCCGGAGTAGTGAAAATCACACCTTTATGTTATCTTTGTGCTATCAGCATTAATTAAATAGTATATTATGAACAAACTCCTAACCACACTATTATTATCCTCTGCCATAACATTGAGCGTACAAGCACAAAAGTCAGATGATTATCACGTGAAGCACGTCGAATTTCCTCAAAATGCAACACTTGAACAGAAGGTAGATATGGCGGCACGTCTGGTACCTACTCCCCAACAGTTATTGTGGCAGCAAATGGAACTGACTGCTTTTCTCCATTTCGGTATCAACACTTTTACCGGACGCGAATGGGGAGACGGAAAAGAAGACCCCGCACTGTTCAACCCTTCGGAACTGGATGCTGAACAATGGGTACGTACCCTCAAGGAAGCCGGCTTTAAAATGGTGCTTCTGACTGCAAAACATCACGACGGTTTCTGCCTTTGGCCAACGGCTACTACGAAACATTCCGTAGCTTCTTCCCCTTGGAAGAACGGACAGGGAGACGTTGTGAAAGAACTTCGGAAGGCCTGCGATAAATATGGAATGAAATTCGGAGTCTATCTCTCTCCGTGGGACAGAAACGCGGAATGTTACGGAGATTCTCCCCGCTACAATGAGTTTTTTATCCGCCAGTTGACGGAACTGTTGACTAATTACGGTGAAGTGCACGAAGTATGGTTCGACGGAGCGAACGGAGAAGGTCCGAACGGAAAGAAGCAAGTGTATGACTGGGACGCTTTTTACCAAACCATCCAACGCCTCCAACCCAAAGCTGTGATGGCAATTATGGGGGACGATGTCCGCTGGGTAGGAAACGAGAAAGGCTTGGGACGCGAAACAGAATGGAATGCCACTGTACTGACTCCGGGCATTTATGCCCGTTCGGCAGAAAACAACAAACGTCTGGGTGTCTTTAGCAAAGCGGAAGATTTAGGAAGCCGTAAGATGTTGGAGAAAGCTACGGAATTGTTCTGGTATCCCTCGGAAGTGGATGTGTCTATCCGTCCGGGATGGTTCTATCACGAGTCGGAAGACAGTAAAGTAAAATCCCTGAAACATCTATCGGATATTTATTTCCGGTCGGTAGGCTATAATTCCGTGCTCTTATTGAATATTCCTCCCGACCGTAGAGGGCTGATAAATGAAGCAGATGTGAACCGACTGAAAGAATTTGCCTCTTATCGGGAACAGATATTTGCCGACAACCGGGTGAGGAAAGGAAGAAACTACTGGAATGCCACTTCGGGTAGTGAGGCCGTTTATTCCTTGAAGCCGAAGTCGGAAATCAATGTCGTGATGCTTCAGGAAGATATAACGAAAGGGCAGAGGGTAGAGGCTTTTACTGTGGAAGCCTTGACGGATAATGGCTGGAAAGAAGTTGGTAAAGGCACTACAATCGGGTATAAACGTATGCTGCGTTTCCCTGCGGTAAAAGCCAGTCAACTTCGGGTGAAGATAAATGAATGTCGTCTGACTGCTCACATAAATCAGGTTGGTGCTTATTATGCGGCTCCTTTGGAGGAAGCGGCTCAGGGAGAAGACTGGAATAACCTGCCTCGTAGCGGTTGGAAACAAGTAGCTGCTTCTCCGCTTACGATTGATTTGGGTAAAACGGTGACATTGAGCAGTTTTACCTATGCTCCGTTGAAAGCGGAAGCGAAACCGGCCATGGCTTTCCGTTATAAATTCTTTGTCAGCATGGACGGCAAGAACTGGAAGGAAGTTCCCACGAATGGAGAGTTCAGCAATATTATGCACAATCCGTTGCCGCAGACAGTTGCTTTCGGTCAGAAAATACAGGCGCGTTATATTAAATTAGAGGCTACTACGCCTACCGCGACAACCGCAAAAGTAGAAATGAATGAAATAGGAGTGATGATAACTCCCTGACGGAGTTGGCATCATTGAAAGATATGCTTGGAAAGTATCAGTGAAGACTGGCGGTCTTGATTTTTCGTGAATCAGACGCCGGTCTTTTTTTTCTAAACCAAATGCATATTTAGCTGTTATTAAATAAAAAAGAATATAAGTTATGCTAGTAGTAGATTTAGGAAAATGGATGAACAAAATCCTGATAGATTGGGGAATTGACCCGAAAGTTGCCGACCGTTTTGATGAGACTATTATGGCCATACTGATGATTGCCATTGCCATCGGTCTGAATTATCTTTGCCAGGCGATTCTTATGGGCGGGATGAAGCAGTACACCCGCCGGAAACCACATCTATGGAATACATTGTTGATGAAGCGCAAGGTGTTTCATCACCTGATACATACCATTCCGGCTTTTCTTGTTTATGCTTTGCTGCCAATGGCTTTCATTCGTGGGAAGGAACTGCTGTTGATTTCTCAAAAAGCCTGTGTCGTTTATATTATTTTCTCGTTGCTGCTGGCTGTAAATGGTATCCTGTTGATGATAATGGACATCTATGACGGAAAAGAATCTATGAAAGACCGTCCGATGAAGGGATTTATCCAAGTATTGCAGGTACTCCTTTTTTTTGTGGGCGGAATTGTAATCATCGCTATCATCGTGAACAAATCTCCTGCCAGTTTATTTGCGGGGTTAGGTGCTTCGGCAGCCATCTTGATGTTGGTTTTCAAAGATTCCATATTGGGGTTTGTTGCGGGCATCCAGCTTTCCGCCAATGATATGGTCCGTCCGGGCGACTGGGTTACGCTTCCTTCCGGTGAGGCAAACGGTACGGTGCAGGAGATTACGCTGAATACAGTCAAGATTCAGAATTTCGATAATACCATCTCTACTGTTCCACCATATACCTTGGTCAGTACTCCTTTTCAGAATTGGCGGGGAATGGTGCAGTCGGGAGGACGAAGGGTGATGAAGAATATAACCCTGGACTTGACTACGCTTCAATTCTGCACGCCCGAAATGCTCGACCGTTATCGGAAGGAAATCCCTTTAATGGCGGACTATCAGCCCGAAGAGGGCATAGTGCCTACGAACTCCCAGGTTTACAGAGTATATATTGAACGTTATTTGTGTAGTTTGCCTGTGGTGAACCAGGATTTGGACTTGATTATCAGCCAAAAAGAGGCCACGATGTATGGAGTGCCTATTCAGGTTTACTTCTTCTCCCGAAATAAGGTTTGGAAAGAATATGAACGTATCCAGTCGGACATCTTTGACCATTTGCTGGCAATGGTTCCCAAGTTTGACTTGAAGGTTTATCAGTATTCAGATTAAATGTTAAGTAGTACAACAAAATTCGTTTTATAATGTCCGGAATCGTTTGTATTTATGCCTGTTTTCACGTATCTTCGTCTAGTGATTCATAAAAAGCCGATAAAAAGATGAAATATCCTATTGGAATACAGAGCTTTGACCGCATTCGTGAAGACGGTTTTGTTTATGTAGACAAGACTGCCTTAGTTTACAACCTTGTGCAAACGGGTTCAATCTGTTTCTTGAGTCGTCCCCGTCGTTTTGGGAAGAGTTTGCTGGTGAGTACACTTGCCTGTTATTTTCAGGGGCGGAAAGAACTTTTCGACGGACTGGCAATTGCCGATCTTGAAAAAGACTGGTTGCAATATCCTATTTTCCGCATTGACTTTAACGGTGGGCCATATACCCAACCGGGAGTGCTCGAAGCAACTATTGAAGGGTATTTAGGTAATTGGGAAGACATCTATGGCAAAAATCTGAACTACACTACTACAGGTGACCGCTTCAAGGAACTGCTCCGCCGTGCTTATGAACGGACAGGACAGCGTGCGGTAGTACTGATTGATGAATATGACAAACCCATTCTCGATGTGTTGGATACCGGAACTTACACCCGCAACCATGTAGGAGAGAAACTTTTGCTTGAAGACCATCACAGGGAAATTCTGAAATCTTTTTATTCCACCTTCAAAGGAGCTGACGAGTATCTGAAATTCGTATTGTTGACGGGAGTTACGAAATTTTCGCAAGTAAGTGTGTTCAGTGGCTTCAACCAACCAAAAGACATTAGTATGGATGAACGCTACGAATCACTATGCGGAATCACTCAGGAAGAATTGGAGAAATACTTCGCAGAACCCATCTCGCGATTGGCAACTAAATACGAATGTACGGTGGAGGAAATGAAGGACTGGTTGAAACGGCAGTATGATGGTTATCATTTTAGTACAAACATGGCCGCCATTTATAATCCGTTTAGCATACTTAATGCTTTTGATATGAATGAAATCCGTGACTACTGGTTCGCCACCGGTACTCCGACCTATCTGGTACGTTTGTTACAACACAGTCGCGAACAGATGAACGAACTAACAGGAAAATTCTACGACCCAACTATGTTTATAGACTACAAAGCGGATGTGGAACAACCCCTACCAATGATTTTTCAAAGCGGATACCTCACAATCAAAGAATATAATAAGAAAATGGGAACCTATCTGCTCGATTTCCCGAACAACGAAGTACGGAAGGGATTCTTGTCTGTATTAGCAGCCAATTATATGAAGCCGAAGAGTAAAGAAGTGACGAGTTGGATAACAGATGCCGTGATGGACCTTGAACGGGGTGATACAGATGCGTTCCGCCGTTCCCTCACCTCTTTTTTGGCTAGTATTCCCTATGATTCTCACGGCTCGTTGAAAGACATAGATATAACAGAAAAGCATTTTCAATACACTTTTTATCTATTACTTCGACTGATAGGTGTATATTGCATCGCTATCCATTGCGAAGACCGTCAAAGCTACGGACGGGTGGATTGTACACTGGAGATGGAGGATTACATCTATATCTTTGAATTTAAAATGGACGGCACGACACAGGAGGCTTTGGAGCAAATAGAAAAGACTGGCTATGCCAGACCTTATCTTGCAGACAAACGAAAAGTAATTGGTATCGGGTGAACTTCTCATCCGTCACACGAACAGTAGAAGACTGGGAAGAAGTTTCCATTGCGTGAGAAAAATAGAATTATAATATCCAGTAGGGATATTTAGTAAATGCCCCACTTTAAAATTCAATGAAGAGTAAACTTCATGGAAAAGTGAAATTTACTCTTTATTTTTAATTCCAGTTAATGTAGAATCAGCTCGAAGTCGGTGTAAATAGGCAAATGGTCGCTGACACCGCCTTGATACTTCATCCCCTTATAAGTGCGGAAAGGCTCTTTATCACCGTATTTCTTATCCTCAATTAGTAAAAAGGGGAGCAGGCAGACGTTCGCTTTTTCCTCACTGGTGAAGAACTCACCGGAGCGGTTCAGCAAAGTACCGGATACGATCAAGTGGTCGAGCAATCCCCATTCGCCTTGATAGTTGTAAGAACCGAAATCTTTGGATTTGGCTTTTCGGGCGAGTAGATGATAGAATTTCAATGGAGATAAGGCAGGGGATGGTGCTTCCGCTTCCAGTACTTTCCGGATAGACTTATTGGTCGGATAGTCATTAAAATCTCCCATGATGATAACTTGGGGGTGGAGCCGTTTGTGCAAGATACTATCCGCTTCCGTTCGTAGAATTTGAGCAGCATGAAGCCGATAGGGTTCAGACTCTTTCGCTCCGCCGGAACGGCTTGGAAGGTGGCAGACGAATACGTCCAGCGTATCTTCTGTTAGTAACAGCCCGCTGACGTGTAGTAAGTCTCTTGTCGGGCGATGTTGTTTTAAGGGTGGAATAGAAATGGAGCGGGAAGATAATAATTTGAATAAATCCCGTTGATAGAGCAGAGCTACATCAATACCTCTTGAATCGGGAGAATCGGTCATCACATAACGATAATCGAGTTCCTTTAAAGGTGAGCGGCGGGTAAGGTCACGCAGTACCGTATCATTTTCTACTTCACAAAGACCTACGAGGGCGGGCGGATTCCATTCGCCAATCGCCGTGATGACACGTGCAATATCAGCCAGCTTCTTTTTGTATCTGCTGTAATTCCAGTGACGTATCGCATCGGGAAGAAATTCGCGGTCATTCTTCAGACTGTCATGGTGAGTGTCGAACAGGTTTTCTATGTTCCAGCTTACGACGCGAAAAGGGACTTTTTCTTGGAAGAAAGAATCTTGCCTGTAATGAAAATCTTGTGCTATACTATGAGAAGGGATAAGAAAGCTGATGCCCAATACGCCCGTAACAAAAAAGAGTATGGTAACAGCTACTCTTTTTTCGCTATTACCATAACCCTCGATTCGCTGATCTGACCGTCTGTTATTTCTTAACTGGAACATGTACCAGAATATCCAGTAAGTGCTTCCAGAATTTATCTACAGTAGGGATAAGCATCCGTTCATCGGGAGAGTGCACACCGGTAAGCGTCGGTCCGAAAGAAATCATATCCAATGTCGGATATTTATCAAGGAACAAACCGCATTCCAATCCGGCATGAATAGCTTTTACTTTGGCATCTACGCCGAATAAACGCTTGTAAGACTCGGCAGCTACTTCGAGGATAGCCGAATGTGGATTCGGTTTCCATCCCGGATAACCTTCGCCGAAGGTAACATCGGCGCCTGCCAGACGGAATACGGCACGTACAGCATTCGCCATATCATTGCGGGCGGACAGAATGGAACTGCGCTGGCTGGTTTCGATACGGATGATATTGTTTGGCTTCATCTTCACGGAAGCAAGATTTGTAGACGTTTCCACCAATCCCGGAATGTCCTGGCTCATGGCATATACACCGTGAGGAGCAGCATACAAAGCCTTCATCAAACGGTTGGCTGTATCCTGGTCGATAGCAGTCTTGCGGGGAGTTTCCGATTCAAGAACCAGTTTCAAGTCCGGTTCTACAACGGACAGTTCATCCTCCATTTCGCTGGCGAAGATATTCAGTTCGGTACGTACATCATGTTTCGCATCCTCGGGACGGCACAGACGGCATACGCTTCGCGGGAATGGCGTTGCGCAGATTTCCCGTTGATTTCGCAGAGATACAAGTCGTGATTATCAGCTATACGCGTGAGGAAACGATTCAGAATCTTGTTCGCGTTTCCTCTTCCCAAGTGAATATCACCACCGGAATGACCGCCTTTCAATCCCTTCACTTCTACCTTGAAGAAGAAATATCCGGCAGGAACTTCTATCTCTTTGTACGTAAATTCTGCGACAGAATCGATGCCACCGGCACATCCGATATAGATTTCGACTTCGTCCTCAGAGTCAAGGTTCAGGAGAATATCACCACTCATGAAGCCCTCTTTCAGAGCAAATGCACCGGTCAGTCCGGTTTCTTCGTCTACGGTGAACAGACATTCCAGCGGTCCGTGCTCAATGCTGTCATCGGCAAGGATAGCCAGTTCGGTAGCCACACCGATACCGTTGTCGGCTCCGAGGGTGGTTCCTTTGGCTTTCAGCCATTCTCCGTCTATTTCCGTTACGATAGGGTCGGTCAGAAAGTCGTGCTGAACGTCGTTGTTCTTTTCGCACACCATGTCGATATGCGATTGCAGTACGACAGTCTGCAGATTCTCCTTGCCCGGAGTGGCAGGTTTTTTAATCAGTACATTGCCTGCCTCATCTACCTTGGTCTCGAGGTTATGTTTAGCTGAATGCCTTCAGATAGGCAATCAGCCTATCCATAAGAATAGAATAAATGGTTAAATATCTGAATATCTTTGGATAATTAATGGTCACGTGAGCGGGAACAAAGCGTTGCGTAAGAAAGGAATCGGATGTGTGCAGTCTCAGGACAGAGAAGCACAAAAGAAACCGCGTTTTCTATTGATGAGTTGTAAAAAGCCTTGAACGATAGTATGAATTAAATATTTAAAAAACAATACTTATTAAATTATGAATAGAATGAACTACCTCATGAACGGTTTGGCTGCTCTTGCGTTTATCGTTTTATTTTCACAATGTGCCGGCAAAGCTGACAATCAAACTACTGCTGCTCCATCTCAGGCTAACGCCGAACTGTCAGGAATGAAAATTGCCTATGTTGAAATAGATTCGCTGTTAGCTAAATACAACTTCTGTATTGACTTGAATGAGGCGATGGTGAAGAAGAGCGAAAACGTTCGTATGACGTTGAACCAGAAAGCTAACGCTCTGAATAAGGAAAAACAAGACTTCCAGAAAAAAGTTGAAAATAATGCATTCCTGTCACAAGACAGAGCTCAGCAGGAATACAACCGCCTGGTGAAGTTGGAACAAGACCTGCAGGATTTGAGCACCAAACTTCAGAATGGTTTGATGGAAGAAAATAATAAGAACAGCTTGCAGTTCCGCGATTCAATCAATGCTTTCCTGAAAGAGTATAACAAAACTCACGGATATAGCTTGATTTTCAGCAACACAGGTTTCGATAATCTGCTTTATGCTGATAGTACATTTAACATCACAAAAGAAATTGTAGATGGACTGAATGCAAGATATTCTCCGGTAAAGAAATAATTAAACAATTATAATTGATCATTGTTAAAATGAAATAATATTCCGTTCTTTGTGGAAAAGGACGGAATATAAAATTAAAATTTTGTTTGTGTTGGTGCCTGTTCAAGACTGTGAAGTTATGAATGGGCTTTTTTATGCCCTTTCCTTTTCTTCTTCCTGCGGAATGCGGAAGGCAGTATAAAGTTCGAGTATAGCGGCGATGGTAAGGCAGGCAATCCATTCGTTGCCACGTGTGGTGAACATGAAAGCTCCGGTCAGTATGAGTGCCAATGCCCCGAATATCTGCTGGATACGCAGGCGTTTCAGAGTTTTGCTTTTTCCTTTGACGGGGGTGTTCACTTGCGCCAATGCGATGAATCCGGCTCCGATGGTGTATATATAGGGAGCATAAAACCATCCGGTGATAAATACGGCGGCTCCGGTAAGAGTCATTATAGCGCCGACAGTAAAAAGAGCGGGTACTAATTGTTTCATTCTTTATTCTTCAAAAACGTAAATATCTTCGTTGGGTTTCTTCATCAGATACTTCTCACGGGCAATCTGTTCGATAGCATCAGGATTGGTGCTTATTTCATTGAGACGTTTTGTATTCTCTTCATAATCCACCCGGTATTTTTCTATTTCTTCTTTCAACTGGCTGATTTCACGCTCATATCCGAGACGGCGAACCAGGCTGTTCTCGTCCAGAAAACCTATGATAACAGCAAATGCGACGACCGTAATGAGATACTTACGCCTGCATATGAAATTCCAGATATTGATTAATTTGCTCATAACTTCTCCTTTTAATCTTCGCAAAGATAAAACTAATAACTTAAAAACTTATCGCTTCGGCTTCAAAACTTCTCTCTCTATCCTTTATTACTTATCACTTTTTTATGTACATTTGCACTGAAAGCGAAAATAGGTTGCATCCGGCATAGTTCAAATAAGCTTGACTCTGCTCTCGTTTGCACTATTTTTGCACGAAAAGCAAAAAAACAGAGAGAATCCCGGATATGGAAAACTATATTGTATCAGCCCGTAAATACCGTCCGTCCACGTTCGAATCAGTGGTAGGTCAGCGGGCGTTGACTACTACGCTGAAAAATGCGATTGCCACCCAAAAACTGGCTCATGCTTATTTGTTTTGCGGACCACGTGGAGTAGGAAAGACTACTTGTGCGCGTATCTTTGCCAAAACCATTAACTGTATGACGCCCACCGCCGATGGCGAGTCCTGTAACCAATGCGAATCCTGTGTGGCGTTCAACGAACAGCGGTCGTACAATATTCACGAACTTGATGCCGCATCCAATAACTCGGTAGACGACATCCGCCAGTTGGTGGAACAGGTACGTATTCCGCCACAGATAGGCAAGTATAAAGTATATATCATCGACGAGGTACATATGCTCTCCGCATCCGCTTTCAATGCGTTTCTGAAAACGCTGGAAGAGCCGCCCCGCCATGCCATCTTTATTTTGGCTACGACAGAGAAGCACAAGATTCTTCCGACCATTCTTTCCCGTTGCCAGATTTATGATTTCAACCGGATTAGTGTGGAGGATACGGTGAATCACCTGTCATATGTAGCTTCGAAAGAAGCAATCACAGCAGAACCGGAAGCATTGAACGTGATAGCGATGAAAGCGGATGGTGGTATGCGTGATGCATTATCTATCTTTGACCAGGTGGTGAGTTTTACGGGTGGCAACATCACGTACAAGAGCGTGATTGATAACCTGAATGTACTTGATTACGAATATTATTTCCGTCTGACGGATTGCTTCCTCGAAAATAAGATAAGCGACGCCCTGCTGCTCTTTAATGACATATTGAATAAAGGCTTCGATGGAAGTCACTTTATCACCGGCTTGTCTTCTCATTTCCGTGACTTGCTGGTAGCTAAGGACGCAGTGACATTGCCTTTGCTGGAAGTGGGGGCGAGCATACGCCAACGCTATCAGGAGCAGGCGCAGAAATGTCCGTTGCCTTTTCTGTATCGGGCGATGAAGCTCTGTAATGAATGTGATTTGAATTACCGCATCAGCAAGAACAAGCGTTTGCTGGTAGAACTGACCTTGATACAGGTTGCGCAGCTTACCACCGAGGGGGATGACGGTAGTGGTGGGCGTGGCCCTAAGAAGACTATAAAACCCGTATTCACTCAGCCCGCTGCAGCTCAGCAGCCGCAGGCTGCTTCTGCAACCACTGTTCAGCAGAATCCTGTTCATTCGTCTCCGTCTTCAACTTCAACACAGGCTGTTGGCTACGCTACTGCTGCCCGTCAGCCGCAGATGCCTGCGGCGACGCAGTCCGCATCCGCATCGCCTTCTTCACCGAATGCGGCGGCTTCGTCAGCTCCGTCACCAGGAGCGGGAGTTTCCCAAACGGTAAGGGAAGAACAGCGGAAAGTTCCGGTGATGAAGATGTCCAGTCTGGGCGTGTCTATCAAGAATCCGCAGCGTGGGCAGGAGACTCGGAATACGGCTGCAACTGCCGCTCCTAAGGTGCAGATGCAACCGGAAGAGGATTTGATATTCAACGACCGTGACTTGAACTATTATTGGCAGGAATATGCAGCACAGTTGCCGAAAGAGCAGGATGCGCTAATGAAGCGTATGCAGATGCTTCGTCCGGCATTATTCAAAAACTCGACGACTTTTGAAGTTGTAGTGGATAATGAAATGGCGGCGAAAGACTTTACCGCCTTGATTCCTGAATTGCAGGAGTATCTTCGTGTCCGGTTGAGGAATAGCCAGGTAGCAATGAAAGTGAGGGTCAGTGAAGCGGCGGAAACTATACGGCCGGTGGGGCGTGTAGAGAAGTTCCAGATGATGGCTCAGAAGAACCAGGCTTTGATGCAACTGAAAGAGGAATTCGGACTTGAGTTATATTAGTCTTTTGTGAAGAATCCATATGAAATGAGCCTTGCCAGATTGGTTGTCATTTGACAAAAATCGGGCAAGGCTTTTATTTTTAATGTAATCTGTTGTTCATGCGGTCTATATATCCGTCCGACGGCATTTTTGCCGGCATAACAATCCATAAGATAATATAGATGATTACTCCTGCGAAAGCGGTGAAGAACGTAGCCAGGATATATATTATTCTCAGTAAGGTCGGATCCCAACCGAAATACTCAGCAATTCCGGCACATACCCCCGCAATCATGCGGTTGGAAGAGCGGGTTAGTTTCTTGTTATTTTCCATATATGGTATAAATTTTAGTGCGAATATCGGTACAAATATAAAAAATATATTTGGTCTGTGTGGCAGGTAGGATAATTTATATCCTGTTTTCTGACTGTCTATGCAAAGTTGCTCTAATAGTTAGACATACTGCGGACTTACTAGAAGCGATTTGGCGAAATCATTTCTCATATTCTCATAGGTTATAAAGTAAGTTGTTGTAAATCAATAAGATAATAGTATGAGAAATAAAATTAAAAATGCCATTTCTCATACTATTAAACTGATTTATAACGAAAATATAGCATTTCTCATACCTTTTTGAAGTATTTCTCATAAGCAAAACGATACTTTTGTAATAAAATACCCATGGAGTGTGGTATATTTTGAGGTAGATATAAACTAATGTACCGCTTAGCTGCGTTTTATCAAGCAGTACTTTATAGTTTGTAAAGCAGGTCCGGATATGTTTTCTTACTAAGGATTACACATCTTTCCTTAATTGTTAGTAAGGGCTCACTATAGTGGATAAATAAGCTGACATTTGTGAATAGATATGTCCACATTGGTGAATATATCAGCTCACATTAGTGAGCTCTTTGAAATGATTAAAGGGGAGCAAAAGAAACTCAAAGGATTGATGTGTAATATACAGAAGTTTGCATTTAATATACAGGGGCTAATGTGTTGTATATAGGAGAAAAAAGAATAAAAACATGGATTTGTGATTGGTGCAAGTATAAGGGTGGGGGGATATGAGGTAGATAAAGCCCTGAAAATAGTAATAATAAGCTTGGCTGATTTTATACTATAAATTATTTATTATGTTGATAATGAATATATTATATCTGGAAAGGTAAAAAAAGTGTATGAGGGTAAAAGTTGCTATCAGAGGGGGTTGAGGAGTCTCCCTCATAGCTGTAAGCCTGATGGATAAAGGTGTTGGAGCAATTTATGAGGGTATGAGGGTAGGAACATCGCAAACATTTCATGGAATTAATTTCGTTTAATGTATCAGTATTAATAATCCAATAAAGAACTGTGGCATTAAGACTACTGGCACAATTAGAATTATTCCAAACGTCAATAAAATCTTTAAATTCTCCATACGCATAATAATAGATTAGTAAATAGTGTATTTAAGGACAAAATGAGGGCTTAACATGAAGTACTATTCATTCACTTTCCTTTGTGTATCTTTATATGTAGACATATACAAATAGCTGATAAGTCCGCACATTTCAGAAGTTCAAAAGGTTTGTGGGCTGAATAGCAATTCATGTAATCCTTTCTTTTTCCTAATGATTGGTGAGGGGTGTAGAGTAGTTACACACCGCTATAGAGTGCTTAACATATACCTCATGCTCACTGTCTGACTAATAATTTCACTCTATAGCTGTATAAAGTCTAAATAGAAACACTGCCTAAATCTAAAGGGACGGGGGTATGATTTTAGATACTACCAAATTTGGGTTGGGGTATATAATATAAATAAATCTCATTAAAAGGTAGTACGCTAATATATCTATATATTGTCAGATTCAAATAGATTGGCTATATTTGCATAAACTCATAATTATATGAATTATGGAATATATTAATGAATTTCACAAGCAATGGATAGAGCGTACCCGCCAATCAATAATCTCTTGGAGCAAGCAACCTGTATCACCAGAAGAAGTAAGGAAGCAACAGGAGAAGTTGAACCAACAGAGGGCTATAAGGGAAGGCAAATTAAAGAACTGATAGTATTTGCCAACGCCAACAATTTATGGATTGACTTGTCACACCTCAATATTACCTACATGGATAAGGGTGGTGAGAATGAAGTATTCCATGACGGTAAATCGTCTGTCATCAAGCTGAATAACTTTGAATATGCAGGGGATGATTTGGAGAACTTCTTCATTCGCATTAACGCACACAATAAGTTCTTTAGTAATGTACCCTATTAGATGATTGGCTTCTCTTATAACAGCCGTCAAGAGTTCAGTGCAGTTCTCACACAACCTTACATATTGGCAGAACGGGAAGCAACAGAAGATGAAATTGCTGAATACATGGAAGCGCTTGGTTTTGAAATGGATTACATATAGACGAGTTCCATAACGACCAATATGAAGTGTTTGATGCCGTTCCCAACAATGTACTGTACGGTATTGATAAGGACTTGTATTTTATTGATACTCAAATCAGACTAAAGAAGTAATTTGGATATATGTGTAAAGGGAATAAAATCCGTCTTTAAATGCTCCTTGCCTAAATAGCTTATGCCGAATTGAGGGCAGACTGATAATTCTTCTTTCCTTTGATGTCTGTCGTCTCTAACCACTCCTTACAAAACTGAATAAAGTCTATGGATTGAGTTCGTGTACGTTCTGCTTTTAGATACTCCAATATATCATCTAAAGTGTAATGATTTACTTCCAATTGGAGTTTAGCACACTTCTCTTGGTAAGTCTGAATTAGCTTATCCACCTCTCTCTTTACGGTAGTTCCTTCCTTTAATTTTAAGGATTTAGTTAAATCCTTAGAGGTTACAAAGAAGTTGGTTGATAACCTCTTAAATTTACGCTCAAGTGTAAATCTCACCTTGACGTTGTAAGTTCCGTCACTCTTAATCTCCCCCTTCTTAATTTCTTCTCTAATAGTCAGCATATTAGTTCATTTTAAATTAGGAAACTATTAGGAAACAAGAGTGCTGATTAAGCCTAAATTGTGGCGCATGGTAATAAACCTGTGTATGTGAGATGAAATTTTTACCTTTGCAGAAGTAAAAGAACTGCAATGGAAAAGAATCCGTATATAGAACTGGCCGAGTGCCTGCTGCCCGAGGAAATGGTTGAATACTTTGAAGTGGTCAAGGTTGAAAAAACCAAAGAAACACTTGATGTGACACTGGAAGAACGTGACAATGGAGTTGACGGCTATGAGGCCGGACAGCTACGTCCCAACGGGTTCTACGAGGAAAGCACAGTGCGGGACTACCCGGTCAGAGGCCGGAAGATGACCTTTCACGTCAAGCGTCGCCGTTGGGTTGAGATTGAGACAGGTAAGAGCGTTTCAAAACGCTGGGACATAGTAGCTGAAGGCACCCGCTTCTCGAAAGAGTTCGCGGCTTTTTTAAAAGGTATGCTTGGACAGATACCCGATTACGGGCCGCTCTCTTGAGTGGTTCTTCGATATTGACGGAGACCTGTTCGAGCGTCAGTACAAACGCCATCTGAGCGTTTACTGGCAATGGAAAGACACCGCAGAGGGACTACATGCCGAGCAATGGCGTGTCTTCCTGAAAACATCGGAGAACACCTGAGTATTGATGAGACATCATTGAGTAATGGCGAACTATATACGATTGTTACCAACAAAGCAGCTCACGGGCGAAAACATTCCATAGTGGCCATAGTACTTGGAACTGACTCTGATACGGTACTGCACGCATTAAGACAGATTAACAGTCGTCTGCGCAACAAGGTGATTGAGATAACTCTTGATCTGGCCGACAGCATGCACCGTATATGCCGCTATGCTTTCCCTAGGGCAAAGCGCGTTATTGACCGCTTTCATGTTCAGAAGCTGGCGCTGGAAGCCGTGCAGGAGATACGCATCAAGCATCGCTGGGACGCCGTAAATGCTGATACCGAAGCGCGTGAACAACCAAAATTATCAGGCGAAGTATGTGCCTGAACGGCTTCCAAATGGCGACACTCTCAAGGAGCTACTTGCCCGTGGACGTTATGCATTGTTCAAATCCCCTGATAAATGGACTGAATCCCAACGGCAGCGCATTGATCTGATGTTCTCGCTCTATCCTGATCTTAAAGAGGCATACTGGTTATCTCAGCATCTCAGAGCAATATTTTCTAGCAAGAAATCCACTCCCGATACCGCCCGGCTCAATCTTGCTCGTTGGTATAATAAGGTGGCTGAATCAGGTTTTAAGTCTTTCAACACCATCGCTGCTACCTTTTACGAACACTCCGATGAAATAATAAACTTCTTTGATAACCGATCTACAAACGCATCCGCCGAGTCCATCAACTCTAAAATAAAGGCATTCAGAGCCAAACTACACGGTGTCAACGATACTAAATTCTTTATCTTCCGCCTTTGCAATCTATACGCATAAACACAGGTTTATTACCATGCGCCTAAATTGTGGGATAGAAGTACCATCCTATCATAAAAAAGAAAACCCTCATAAGTACTTAACTTACAAGGGCTTTTGTTGGGTGGAAGACCGGACTCGAACCGGCGACATTCAGAACCACAATCTGACGCTCTAACCAACTGAACTACATCCACCATGTCTGCGTTTCTCTAACGCGGTGCAAAGATAGATATTATCTTTTAATCTCCAAAAGATTCTGCTATTTTTTTTTGTAAAAAGTATATTCTTTTATTCCCCGATTGTGCTTGCTGAAAAGGGTTCGCGCATCATTCGTAAAGATTTTCAGAGAGTTACGTGCTTGTAAAGGAATTGAATCAGCCGGGAGGTTGACGGGGAGTAATTGATGATTTTTTTTTCTCGATTGCATCGGACGGGCTGTCCATACCAGACTGTACTCGCAATTGTTGAGACGAGTGGTACTATCTTTTACCAGTTCCATTCTTACCATAAGTCCACCGTCCGTGCGGCGGGCGGACATATTGGAAATATAATTTCCTAGTGAATAGACGACAAGATGCTTGTCGTTTGTTAAGCTATCCGTGCGGACTTCGATAGGTTGTACGACGTGCGGATGCGAACCGATTACATGGTCGACACCTTTTTGAAGTAGCCAGTCGGTCAGGAACTTCTGTTCTTTGTCCGGCAAGGATTGATATTCTATCCCCAATGCATGCAGGCGATGATTGCGTCCGGTTTCAGGGCTTTGCCGGTTTCTATATCTTTTGCGATAATCGTTGTGTCGATATAGTTCACGATGTTGGGCGGGGTAACAGGAATTCCGTTTGTACCATATGTGTAATTGAGCAGAGCGATGCGGAATCCGTTTTTCTCCAATAGGAGAGGATACTGTTTTTCACGTGCTTCGGAGTTGACATACGTTCCGGCATGAGGAATCCTCAATGTGTCGATTAGTTGGATGGTACGTTCCAATCCGGCTCTGCCACGGTCGAGACTGTGGTTGTTGGCAGTCACGAGGACGTTGAATCCGGCATCATGAATCGCGGTCAGAAACTCATCCGGCGCACTGAAAGCCGGATAACCTTTATAGGGCTTTCCACCCAATGTAACTTCCAGGTTGGCGATGGCGAGATCGGCTCTGCCTATTTCTTCCTTGACATATTCAAAACAAGTGGAATAATCATAGCCTTTTACAGTTCGTGCGGCATTAATTTGTCCTTGATGTTGCATCAAGTCTCCTACGAAAAGGAGCCGGAGCGTATCGGCTGGTATAATACTGTCAACTGCGGAGAGGCTGTCTGCTGAGGCATTATTAATAGAATCTCTCCTTGCCTGCGACTGTGAGGTGCAGGACAGGGAGAGAAGCGTGATTATCAGAAACAATGTGTGTCTCATTGATAAATGGCTTTCTTGCCGGCTAGGAGTGTATTTTTCATTAGTGATACAATTGTCATCGGACCGACACCGCCCGGTACGGGAGTGATGTATGAGCACTTCGGAGCCACTTCATCAAACTTCACGTCACCGGTCAGTTTGAATCCGGATTTCTTCGTTGCGTCCGGTACGCGGGTAGTACCTACGTCGATAACTACTGCGCCTTCTTTTACCATTTCAGCTTTCACGAAGTTGGGCTGTCCCAAAGCGGCGATAATGATATCGGCTTCCTGACATTCTTTTACCAGGTCTTTGCTGCGGCTGTGGCATACGGTTACGGTGGCATCACCCGGATAAGCCTTTTGCATCATTAATGCAGCCATCGGTTTGCCGACTATGTTGCTGCGTCCGAGTACGACGCACTTCTTGCCTGAAGTTTCTATCTCGTAGCGTTTCAGCAGTTCGAGGATACCGTTGGGAGTGGCCGACACATAGCAGGGAAGCCCGATGGACATACGCCCTACGTTTATCGGATGGAAACCGTCTACATCTTTACGGTAATCGATTGTCTCAATCACTTTATGTTCAGAGATATGTTTCGGTAACGGGAGTTGCACGATGAAGCCGTCCACATCGCTGTCTTCATTCAATTCGCGTACTTTGGCTAGCAGCTCTTCCTCGGTCACGTCACTTTCGTAACGGATAAGTGAGGATTTGAATCCGCAAACTTCGCAGGCTTTTACTTTCGCAGCTACATATGTTTCGCTGCCTCCATCGTGTCCCACAAGGATGGCCGCCAGATGCGGACGTTTTCCGCCACGAGCCACTATTTCGGCCACTTCGGCCGCAATCTCTTGTTTCACTTGTTCGGAAATGGCTTTTCCGTCTATCAGAGTCATATTTTCAGAGTATTTATTGGTGATGGGCAAAAGTAAAATAAATAACTGAACTGTCCAAAAAGATTGGAGCATAAAAAAGAAGATGCCGGATATGAGGGCACTGAAAAAGTTCCCCATTTGTAATAAGTCTCTCCCTAATACACAAAAATAGATTGTGAATCCTTTTCTTTGGGTTCCCAATCTATTTTTTTTTCAGCTTTGTGCCACCTGTGCAGCCATCTATCCTCTTTTTTTATGGTTGTTTGGCTAAAAATGGATTTTCTGACTGCTTCTCTTAGATTAATTTGAGAATTCTCTTGATATTTGATGCGAAAATAGCCAATGCGCCTTGCATCTGCATACAATACAGGCCATATGACTGCGCTCTCTCATAGCCATACACGTGCTTTAATTCAGAATTCTTGGCTTCAATCTTATATCTTTTCCTGGCTTTTGTTTTAAAATCTTTTGTCTGTTGGTATTCCAGCTGGGTTTCTTGTTGGCTTGTCTTAATGGAAACACTATAAGTCTTGCTCTTTGCCCCATTTTTATAACATCCTTTCCGCCATGAACATACCTTACACTTCTCTACATCAAAATAATACGTCCAAGTTTGATTCCATTTACCATCGCTCTTTCCTTGTTTGGCTTTTCTTATAGCCATATGTCCGGCAGGGCAGACAAACATACCGGCATCTTTATTGAAATCGAATTTATCGTCCTCCTTCCTGAATCCGTTGCTAATAATAGGATGTATCCTGGATATCAACTCGAATCCTTTTTCTTCATCTTCTGCCAATTTCAGATTTTCGTTTCCTGAGTATGCGGTATCACCAATAACGGTATCGACCTGCATACCGTTATTTCTGCTCTCTTCCACCAATGAGCTCAATTGGGGGCCGTCTCCTTTATCTCCGGAAGTAACTATAGCCGCGGTGATGATACGTTCATCGCTCATGGCTATATGTGTCTTGTAACCAAAGAAGGAACTGTCTTCACTCTTATGACCAACTCTCGCGTCCTCGTCTATGGACGTAGTATAGTGGTCTTGAATGTCATCAAGAGTTTCCCTCAACATATTAAGACGTTGTTTGACTGCTGGAATATTGGACATGCTCTGGTTATCCTCTATTGTAGAAAGAAGTCTTTGGGTATAATCCAACTCACGGGACAGATCATCGTCTTCATTCTTTTGCGGCAGTGAATCTTTTATAGCCTCGTCAACTTCATAAAGCGCTTTTCTTAATTGTTTGCTACGTAGTTTGAGAAGCTCTATGGGAGAATATGGATTGATCTTGATGCTGTATGAGTCGCATCAACAATGATTGTCCTGGAAGTGATGACTCCTTTTCCACAGCCAGACTTACAGTCTTCTTTATCAGAAGAGTTAGCAAGTCCATATCTTTGAGACGCATCTTGCGGAATTTACAGAGAACTGGGATTGATGACACCTTCCTCAGGAGCCATACCTAGGAAATACTTGAATGACATGTCATATTGAGAACGCTCAACAACATCTACATCGGAGATATCATAGATGGTTTTGAGCAAAGGTATTTGAACATACGGATAGGACTCTCTGCAGTACGTCCATTATCACTACAATACTTGCTAACCAACTCTTGGTAGACAAAAGAAAAATCCACCAAATCATTAATACGCCGTAAAAGGTTATCCTTTGACACCACCAGATCATATAGAGCGGTGTAGGGGCTGAGTATAAAATCTTGTTGCTGTGATAACATGCCAGTCTGAATTTGTAGCACACAAGATACTAAAATATCTGCACAGAACCAAACGAATTGTAAGGTATGTGCAGATATTTTCTCTTAAAAAGGAAGGGAGGACTTTTTCAGTGCCCTCGCCATGGCTTCCTCTTTTTTATTTAGAATTAAAATGGATGCTTCTTATTTTCTCATCTTCGGCATCATCTTGCCCATTTTACTGCTGGTTACCATCTTCATCATCTTACGGGTCTGGTCAAATTGTTTCAGCAGGCGGTTTACTTCCTGAATCGTTGTTCCGCTACCTTTGGCAATACGGGTGCGGCGTGAACCGTTCAGGATTTCCGGATTGGAGCGTTCTGCCGGAGTCATGGAGTAGATGATGGCTTCGATGCTCTTGAAAGCATTGTCGTCGATATCAATATCCTTGATGGCTTTGCCTACTCCCGGAATCATGGAAGCAAGGTCTTTCAGGTTACCCATCTTCTTGATTTGAGCTATCTGGCCGAGGAAGTCATTGAAGTCGAACTGGTTTTTGGCAATCTTCTTCTGTAAGCGTTTGGCTTCTTCTTCGTCATATTGTTCCTGAGCACGTTCTACCAGTGAAACGATGTCACCCATACCGAGGATACGGTCGGCCATACGGGCAGGATGGAACTGGTCGATTGCTTCCAGTTTTTCTCCTGTACCTACAAACTTGATTGGCTTGTTGACTACCGAACGGATAGAAAGGGCCGCACCACCACGGGTGTCACCATCCAATTTTGTCAGTACCACACCGTTGAAGTCAAGGCGTTCATTAAATTCTTTGGCTGTGTTTACGGCATCCTGTCCGGTCATGGAGTCTACCACGAACAGGATTTCGTCCGGGCGAATCGCTTCTTTGATGGCGGCGATTTCGTTCATCATCTGTTCGTCTACCGCCAGACGTCCGGCTGTATCGACAATGACGAGGTCATATCCTTTGGCCTTTGCTTCCTGGATGGCGTGCTGTGCGATTTCTACCGGATTTTTGCTATCCAGTTCGCAGTACATCGGAACTCCGATTTGTTCTGCCAGTACACGCAACTGTTCGATAGCTGCCGGACGGTAAACGTCACAGGCTACCAGTAACGGTTTGCGATTCTTCTTGCTTTTCAGCATTTGTGCCAACTTACCGGAGAAAGTAGTCTTACCCGAACCTTGCAAACCTGACATCAGGATGACTGCCGGACGGGATTCGATATTGATTTCGGCTGTCTCTCCACCCATCAACTGGGTAAGCTCGTCGTGCACAATCTTCACCATCAACTGGCTCGGTTTTACAGCCGTAAGTACGTTCTGACCAAGAGCTTTCTCTTTCACCGTATCGGTGAAATTCTTTGCAACCTTGTAGTTTACGTCGGCATCAAGAAGTGCCTTGCGTACGTCTTTCAGCGTCTCCGCCACGTTGATTTCGGTGATTTTGCCTTCACCTTTCAGAATCTTGAATGACCGTTCCAGTCTTTCACTTAAATTATCGAACATAGTTGTTTAATTACTGATTAATATTTGAGCCTGCAAATGTACAAAAATCTCTCGGATTTATATCTTTTTATTCTGCCATTTTGCTTTTTTGAGGTAAATATAACTTGTAATCAACAGCAAGGTATAATACACTATCTCAATCGTAAAGCAGATTTCAATGGGGGCTTTCAGCCACATTCCGATGAATATGATGTATGAACCGTAGATGATGATTGTAATTGTTTCGAGTAATAAGGCGGCCTGCGTGTTTCCTGTGCCGGAGATGCCGTTGAATACGACGTTGGCTACCGACGCGATGAGCATGGCGATGCAAATCACATAGACCGAGGGGACGGACTCTGTGATAAGCGCAACCTCGCTGGTGTAGATTGAAAGCAGGAACTGCGGAAACAGTGCCGACAGTGCAACGAGTCCCAGCATAATGAAGAACGAGAACCGGGCGATTTTATTGATAAGCGGCATCACGAACCGGATTCCTCCTGCGCCGATAGCGTTGCTCACCAGGCTGTTGGCGGTGGTTGCCAGTGCATTGACCGGAATCAGCAGCACGACGTAGATGCTTCGGACGATATTGGCAATTGCCAGTTCGCGTTGTCCCAGTCGCTCTACGGCTACAAAGAACACGAACCAGGTAGCCATCGACAGGAAATATTGCAGCATCGTGAAACAGGAAATGCTGAGAATCCGCATCAGCAGCGCGGGGTCGAACGAGCGCAGACGATTCAGGCCATATTTTTTCAAATCGACTGTAATGTACGTGTAAATCAGGAAGAAGAGAATTGAAGAGGCTTCGGCCAGTACGGATGCGATGGCGGCTCCCTTGATACCCATTTCCGGCATGCCGAACTTTCCGAAGATTAACACATAGTCCAGTGCCACATTTGTCAATGCCATGACGACGGCGTTGATTGTGAGTACTTTGGTGCGGGTGATGCCGATGTATAATGCCCGGAACATTACGTTGATGAAGGAGAAGAAGAAGCCGTAGATACGCCAGTCGAGAAATTCCATTGTTCCCTCGTAGATGGATTCTGAAGAGACGAGCAGTCGCATGATGTTTCCTCCGAAGGCTTTGGTGAAGCCGAACAGTATCAGTGCCATGGCAAACAGGAACATGATTCCTTGAATCATGACCGGGCCTACATCCGTATAGCGTCCCTCGCCATTGCGTCTTGCAATGACTATCTGCGAACCGGTGCTGAATCCGAATGCGATGGTGAATATGCATATATAGAATAACCCGCCCATGGCAGAAGCTCCGAGGGCTACTTCACTCACGTGTCCAAGGAATGCCGTGTCGGTGACATTGATAACATTTTGTGCCAGCAAGCTCAGTAGTATCGGATAACTGACACTCCAAATCTGTTTGTTGGTATACATAATTAAGCGTTTAAGTTTACACTTTGCAAAGATAGCGCTTTATTTCGATTCGGAAGTAATGGGGTAGATGAAAACTATTTCCGGTTCTTCGGAAGTTTTATTATCAGCGAGGTAGTCGCCGCCGAAATGTTTCAGCAATAATCGGTTGATGTCATGCCGGATGATGGTTTCCTGTGATACAAAAGCACGTTCCGCTAAAGGGGAGTTGGATATACGGAAGCGAATCATATTTCCGCTACGGCTTACCGTAAAACGGATGATCCGCTCTTGTTGCTGTTCTTTTCCCTGCGGATAAACCAGTGTGCTAAGCAATGCCTGTGTCAGCCGTGCCGTATCGGTACGGACTATTTGAGAATCCGTATCGGCGGAGAACTGAACCTTGATGCCTGTTTGCTCATTCTTTATATGTGCCATGTAGCATACTTCCTTGCATAATTCGATAATGTCATAATCTTGTAGCTGGAATTTCATCATTTGAGCTTCCAGACGGGACAGGTCGAGGACATCATTGACGAGCCTCATCAGTACTTCCGTACTTCTGTGGATGATATTGGAGTATTCCTGTCTCGTTTCCTTGTCTATATCAGGTTCGCAGGCGATGAGTTGTGAGAAGCCTACTACATTATTGAGCGGAGTGCGGATATTATAACTCATGTTCGAAAGGAAGCGGTTCTTTATTTCATTTGTTTTCCGTACGTTTTCTGTTGCTTTCCGTATTTCGTTTTCCGAGTGCTTCAATGCTTTTCGCACTGTGAAAAGCCGTGCCATGAAGATAAATAGCAAAATCAGAATAACAAAAATAAAAATCAGATAGCTTAGTTGGGTTTTGTTGTTTTGCTTTTCTTGTTCAAGTTCTGTTCTTTCTGTATGGTATTTGTTTTTATCTGTTCCATTTGGGTGTTGGAGAGTACGGTTGCGGCCGAGTCTTTAATGGCCAGTGCCTGCTCGTACAAAGGGATGGCTTTCTCGCTTTGCTCCGCCTGTTTCCAGATTCTTGCCTTTTCGAGCAGTTGTTCGGCGTAGTCACTGGTGAAATCCTTTTTCAGCATCGTCAATGTCGTGTCGATATAATCTGATGCTTGCATATATTCTCCTATTTCCTGATAATATTTGGCATGGGTATCGAAATAAAGTACTTTGTACATGAAATAGGTGTCCTCGTTCAAGTATTTTCCGGATTTTTGCAGATGGGGGTAAGCTCGTTTGGGCTGATGGATATTCAGATAATAATAGGTGTAGAAAAGCTCATTGAAAAGATATACATCGGCAAACCCTTCTTTTAAAGACGGATTTTTACTGATGTGTTTATCCAGTACATTCTCCAGTTCCTGCAAGTATTTGAGCATTTTTTTGTTGTCTTTCTTTTCTTTGGTGACGGATACCAACTGTGACAGTACCGAGATACGAACCACCGGATTCTCTTGGGCGGTAAGCATCTGGTAGGCGTTTTCTAACGATTCGATACCTTTGTCCCAGCGCTGGCTGCCGATATAGGCATTGCTCAGACATTGGTAAGCGGCTATGACTCCCCGGCTGCAATTCTGTTTGTCGGCTTGCTGCTTCATCTTTTTTGCTTCGCTGATAGCCAGTTCGTATTGCTCATTGTAGGTGTACAGGTCTATTTGGAAGCGTTTGGCGTCAAAGAAAAAGCCCCAAATCTTAGATTTCCGGATATAGGGTTCCATAGTGGTAATCCATTTGGCTACACTGTCCTGTTTGCTGTGATTGTAATAATACAGGACGTGATAATATGCTGCCATGCCGGCGTATTTGTCATTTTCCAGCCGTAGCGCTTCTTGCAGTAATGTATCTGAGTATTGGATACATTGGTGGTTGTTCTGTTCTATTCTGATAATTTGGTTCAGGACATTCAGACGCATGGTATCACGAGGTAAGGTTTGCAATACTTTCAGCAGGCTGTCTGATTCGGATACTGCTCCGGTACCGGCCTTTCCGGTCAGGGTACAACATAATAAGGCTATCAGGAGTATGGTCTGTTTCATTCTGCTTTCTCCTTTTCTGGTTGGTTGTGGCGATGGATGGGGTGTGTAAACAGGAAACGCGCGCCTTTATCGTAATCCGGGTCAATCCATATCCGGCCTCCCAGTTGCTCGATGATAAGTTGGCAGATAGACAGGCCGAGCCCTGTGCCTTGTGCGTTTTCGTTCAATTTTTCAAAACGGTTGAAGATTTTTTCCTGATTGTCTTTGGTGATTCCGCAGCCTGTATCGGTCACGGAAAACAAGGCTATATCTTCTGTTTGCTTCTCCAATTCCATGATAATGGAGCCTTGCGGGGTGAATTTAGTGGAGTTGATGAGCAGGTTGATTAATAATTGTTGCAATCGGGCATTGTCCGTTGTCAATTCCAATTTCCGGAGTGAGGTGGAGAAGCGGACATCCGCATTGGTCTGTTTTATCTTTTCGACCATGTCGATTACGTTTCTGCATATAGCTACTGCGTCACATTGCTCATATTTGAATGTCATTTTACCGACTTCAAGGCTGGACAGGTCGATAACGTCGTTAATTAGCTTGAGCAGCAGTTCGGAATTCTGCTGAATAATATCGCTGCATTGCTGCCGGGTTTCATTGTCGATGGACTCTTCCGTCAGGATAGAGGAAAAACCGGACAGCGCGTTGAGTGGCGTGCGGATTTCATGGCTCATATTAGACAGGAACAGGCTTTTCGTCCGGATGGAGTTTTCTTCCTGTTTTTTGGTTTTTCCCAGTTTTAATTGCGATTGCCGCAGCCTTTTATTGCTGCGCTTTATCAGGAAGATGAAAAATATGATTAGCGTGACTATGGACAGGATTGTAAACCAACTCCAATAGAGGATTGTTTTCTGCCTGTTCAGGCTGTCTAACTCCTTTTTGTCAATTTGGTAAAGTGTATGCAGTTCATTGATTTGGCGGATGTAATTCAAGGTTTCCAAAGAGTCTTTGATGGCATTTAATGATTCATAAGTTTCGCAGGCTTCCTCGTTTTTGCCCATCAGTGCCAGTATTTGTGCGCGTTCTTGCTGGATAGGAATGGAATTGTATGAAGCTGCAGTGCTTATGTGCAAAGGTGTTTCGTCAAATATCTTTAATGCCTGAATATAATCTTCGGATTCGGTATAGTAGCGGGAATACAGATACTTAGTCATCAGGAGATAGTAGGAATTGGCGGAATGCTGATTGATTGAGTCGGCTTGTTGCAGATAAGTTAATGCTTCCGGAAGATGGCGCGTCTGTATGTTGTAGAATGCTTGGCAATAGGCCAGGTAAAAGGCGTCCTGACGATTTTTGCTTTTGTCGGAGAGGGATTTGAGTTGCCGGATATAATTTCCTATATCTGTCAGTTGGCGATATTTGAGCTTGGTCAGAATGAGTTGGGATAGGATTGTTTTTGTGTATGGGGTTGCGTTAGGAATTTTGCGTGCAGCTTCCAGTGCTTCTTCGTAAGATTCGATGGCTGCGACGGCGGCTGACGAGCTTTGATAAGTGTTTCCAATGGCCTGCAGTGAGAGTGCTGTTCCCGGCGCGTAATTCATGTCCTTAGCTTTTTGGTACATCAGGTTGGCTTTATCTATGGCCAGACTGATATTGCCTTTTGTAATTAATGCCTGGACGGTCAGGTGTTTTAGTTGGAATAGAAGTGAGTATTGTTGCTGTTGTTCCAGTTCGGGTTCCAGTATCTTTTCCCATTTGATGATGCTGTCTATCGGTACTTCAGTGCTGAATGGTACGTTGTAGTCGAGCAATGACTGCAATAGAGCGATGCGTTCTGCATTGCTGTACGCTGCATGCAGAGTTGCCGGTATAAGCATTGCTGCAACGATTGCAATAGTATGATATCTGTGTTTATTCACTTGATATTAAGTTGTTTGTTTGTCAGATGATGTGCAAAAGAAATAAAAAGAGCGAAGATTACAAAGAAATCTCCGCTCTTTTTATTATTTTATTTTTTTTTGAGAATCTCACGTGCTCCGGGGCCTTCGTGATTTGGATAACCCGGGGTGTGATTTCTGCATCGTGGGTCGGCGTCTACTTTCAGGCTGCGATAGTCGTCTTTTGTCCGGGCGATGTAGTCATCGAGCATTGCACGGTGTTCTGCCAGGACCTTGGTGTATTTAGGGTCTTTGGCGAGATTCTTGCGTTCTCCCGGATCTTTTTTCATGTCGTACAACTCTTCTCCGTTGCCTTCCAGATAGTGGGTGTATTTGTATCTTGGCCCGCGTACCATGCGTCCGGGTGTTGTCACATACTCATATTCACTATGCCATTCGGAGACGACATACGGGTGGGTGTTCGTTTGTTTTTCTCCTTTTAGGGTAGGGGCAAGGCTGATTCCTTCTTTCTCTGCCGGAACGGAAATTCCTGCCAGGTCGCAAAGAGTAGGCAGAAGGTCGAGCGTGGGCTGTGCGAGCAGGTGGTCTACCGGCTTTTTCTGTTGTTTGATGCCGGGACCTGCAAAGATGAACGGAACGTTTGTCATTTCGTCGTAGAAACTGATGTGCTTGGTCACCATGCGGTGCGAAGCCATTCCGTCACCGTGGTCGGCTAAGATGACTACGATGGTATTTTTTCCGGCAGGCGTAGAGTAAAGTGCTTTCAGCACGCTGTCTATTTGTTTGGATACCATCTTCGTGTAGTGTTGGAAAGCTGCGATGTAGTGGCGGTAGTTTTCTTCGCTCCAATGGGAAGCCTGTGTCATTCGGCGGTGGCTGCAACAAATATACTGTACCGGAGTGGGGATGTTGCTCCAGTCCTCGACATCAAAATTGGCAGGCAGTTCGGGAAGAGTGCCGCTGATGGGGCGATCTGTATGCACGCCTTCATTAGCTCCTACAAATCCGCAGATATTGTGAGGGTTCTGAAAATCGGCTATGCAGATGAAAGGTTCCTGGGGCGGATTGCTCAGATAGGCTACTGCGTCCTCGCAGGTTCCCACATCCAGAAAGCTGTCGTTGTTGACAGGAAATTCAGGATCGGTAAATGGTTTTGCTACCGGTTCTTTATGTTTGAATCCTCTGAGTGACCCCATGTCATGGGTCTTTCCGAAATGTACGGCTTCGTAACCGTTCTCGGAGAAAAGACTACCTAAAGTCGGTACGCTTTCCGGTATGCGTGGATTGACCGGTTCGCTGGAATTGGAACGCACATTGGTTTGATGAGGCATCATGCCGCTCCATAAAGCCGCACGTGAAGGTTGGCTGAGAGGACAGCCTACATAAGCATTGGAGAAGATGACTCCTCTCGAAGCAACTTCGTCAATGGGAAGGGTGCAACCTTGTGTATGGCCGTAGGCACCTACGACACGTTGCGTCAAATGGTCGCATTGGATAATAAGGAAATTCGGCTTTTCTTGTGCCTGGGCTGTTATGCCGCATAGGGCCAAACCCATGAAAGGATAAATCGTTTTCATTCTTGGTTAGAATTAAGTAATATTGATTTTGGAACAAAAGTAGAAAAAAAGGAAATGTAAAAAAGGGTAGAGGGGTGGTTTTGGACGTAAATGAAAGGATTTTGTACAAAAGTGGAATTTTGAAAAAAGAGAAGAGGGGGGCGCAAATAAAATTTAATATATAAATAAAGTACGGATTATATGGAAATCGCGGTTTTGGTAAAATAAGAACTGCGCTATCCGTATAATCCGTGCCTGAATAATAGTGGTTAGGATGTTTTTTATGTCTTGGTCACTATTTATCGTTTTCCGTTGATTAGCTATTCATGCTCATCAGGAACTCGTCGTTGTCTCTGGTTTTTTCCAAACGGTCTTTTACGAAATCCATTGCTTCGATCGGATTCATGTCGGCAAGATATTTGCGTAAGATCCACATACGGTCAAGCGTTGTCTTGTCAAGCAGCAGGTCGTCGCGACGAGTGCTGGATGCGGTAATGTTGACAGCAGGGAAGATACGTTTGTTGGACAGGTTGCGGTCGAGCTGCAACTCCATGTTGCCTGTACCCTTGAACTCTTCGAAGATAACTTCGTCCATCTTGGAGCCGGTGTCGATCAGGGCGGTAGCGATGATGGTCAGTGAGCCGCCGTTCTCTATATTACGTGCAGCGCCGAAGAAACGTTTGGGCTTGTGCAGTGCATTAGCGTCAACACCACCGGACAATACTTTGCCGGAAGCGGGAGAGACGGTATTGTATGCACGTGCCAGGCGGGTAATAGAATCGAGGAAGATAACTACATCGTGACCGCACTCTACCAGGCGTTTTGCTTTTTCCAGTACGATACCTGCGATTTTCACGTGGCGTTCTGCCGGTTCGTCGAAAGTGGAGGCGATAACTTCCGCATTGACGCTGCGTGCCATGTCGGTTACTTCTTCAGGACGTTCGTCAATCAACAGCATAATCATGTACACTTCCGGATGGTTGGCTGCGATTGCGTTGGCGATATCTTTCATCAAGATAGTCTTACCGGTCTTTGGCTGGGCTACGATCAATGCACGCTGGCCTTTACCGATCGGAGCGAAAAGGTCTACGACACGGGCTGACATGGAGTCTGAATAACCGCCTTTGCAAAGTTTGAACTTTTCATCCGGGAAGAGAGGTGTCAGGTGTTCGAAAGGAACGCGGTCGCGAACAAAAGCTGCGTCACGTCCGTTGATTTTCGATACTTTGACCAGCGGGAAATATTTTTCTCCTTCTTTGGGCGGGCGGATAACGCCTTCTACTACGTCACCGGTCTTTAGACCGAACAGTTTGATTTGTGACTGTGATACGTAGATGTCGTCCGGAGAAGAAAGATAGTTGTAATCGGAAGAACGCAGGAATCCGTATCCGTCCTGCATGATTTCCAAAACGCCTACTCCATTGAGGATATCGTCAAATTCGTAAGGTTTTTCGCGTTCAATAACTTTGCGCTCCTGCGGTTGTTGTGCCGGAAGGTGTTCGTTTGCATTGTTCTGCTGAGTGGCACGCGGCATAGGCAGGCGCTGTTGGTTCTGATTCTGGTTATTGTTACGCTGGAAATTATTGTTGTTGGTAGCGTTATTGTTATTATTGTTGTTGTCACGCGGGCGAACAATGCGCGGACGTTGCTGCTGCGATTGCTGCTGTTGTTGGGATTGCTGTTGCTGGGAATGAGACGGTTGTTCGGGTGCAACCTGTATCGGTTCTGTCTTGGTAGCCTCGAATTTACCGAACAATTCGGTAGGAAGCTCTATTTTTTCAGAAGGCAGATCTTCGATTGGAATGAAATCATCATCGTCTGCACTGGACAGGATATTGCTTTCTTCGTCAATAACAGGTGCAACTTTTTTTTGTGGTTTTGCTATTACTTTCTTCTCGGCATCAGGCTTGTTTGCTTCTGCAACCGGCTTGTTGGTTGTCTCCTTCTTTTCAGCAGGTTGTTGTGCCGGAACTGCTTTCTGTGCAGTCTCAGCAGGTTTTGCTGCTGCGACAACAGGTTTAGCTTCCGCTTCTTTGACAGCTACTGCCGGCTTAACATTCTCTACTTCTTTTTTCTCAGTAGTGTCAGCATTCTTGCGTGGACGGCCTACTTTACGTTTGGGAGCGGCAGCATTTTCAGCTTTGGCTTCAACGGCAGGAGTTTCTTTTTCTTTGTTTGTACCAGCCTCTTTGGAAGGTTGTGCCTTAGCAGGAGTAGTCTCTTTGGCTTTTGTAATTTCTCCGCCCTTGGTTGCGGAAGCCGCCTTGTCTTCTTTCTTGGCAGGAGTTACACGCGGTGAACGTTTTTTCTTATCGTCTTTGCGCTCTTCTTTGAGCTTGTCTGCGGCCACTTTCTTGGTAGCTCCTACAATTGCCTGTTCATCGAGTATTTTATAAACAAGGTCTTCTTTTTTGAATGAGTCTGCTTTTTTTATGCCTAAATCTTTGGCAATAATTTGAAGCTCCGACAGATCTTTGTCGTTTAATTGGATAATGTTATACATATAGTATGGTAAGTTATTAATATTTCTTTTAGCTGAATTACGGACAGCATTACTACAGCTTATAGCTACAGATATGCAAGCATACGTTTTGTTTTTTATTATGAATTAGGGATGTATGTGTTGAATCGTAGAATGTTTCAACGGGGCAAAGATAATAATTTTTTTTGGTTTCATGAACAATCAACCATTTTTTTCCACGTAAAAGTGTATCTTTGCTAGATAAAGAAAATAGTATGACAGTAAATGAAGCTTATTTAATTTATTTTCGCCTACACATACATCAAAACAAATAGCTGAGGCGATTGTTCACGGAGCAGGCATAAAAAATATTCTTCCCATAAATGTCACTCAACAGGCTACTGAGGAAATTGTAATTCCTGCGTCTGCATTGGCTATTATTGTGGTTCCTGTGTATGGGGGGCATGTGGCTCCTTTGGCAATGGAACGTTTGCAGGGTATCCGCGGTCTGGATACTCCCACCGTTCTTGTAGTGGTTTATGGAAACCGCGCTTACGAAAAAGCTTTAATGGAGTTGGATGCTTTTGCCGTACCGCATGGTATGAAGGTGATTGCCGGGGCGACTTTTATCGGAGAACACTCGTATAGTACCGATGAACACCCGATTGCTGTCGGACGTCCTAATGACTCTGATCTGGCTTTTGCTGCGGAATTTGGGAAAAAGATTATGGAGAAAATAAACGCGGCCGGTAATATGGATACTCTTTATCCGGTAGATGTACGCGCTATTAAACGTCCGGGACAACCTTTCTTTCCTTTGTTCCGTTTTCTGAGAAAGGTCATTAAATTGCGTAAAAGCGGTACGCCGCTTCCCCGCACTCCTTGGGTGGAAGATGAAAACTTATGTACTCATTGCGGATTATGCGTGGTTCGTTGTCCGGCAGGAGCTATTACCAAGGGTGACGAGTTGCATACGGATGAGGCCAAATGTATCAAATGTTGTTGCCTGCGTAAAGGCTTGCACAAAAGGCCAGAGTATATGATACTCCTTTTGCTGCCTTGCTGTCTGATTGTTTTAAGAAACAGAAATTACCTCAGACTATTTTATAGATAACGACACGTTTGGTCGTTTCATCAATACGGAAGCGGTTATCTGTCCGTTCACCTATCAGCCACGCAATGCGTTCTCCGCAACAGAGTACCCACTGGCGTTCTTTCTGGCTGATAGAAAATTTGCGGTCGGTCAGATAATCGCTTATTTTTTTCTTTCCTTTCATTCCGAAAGGGATAAAAGTATCTCCTGTCTGCCATTTCCGGTAAGAAATTTCTTCATTCAGCTTGTCTGCATCAAAACAGGCAATTTCTTTTTCTCGTGGAATCTGAAAGTCTGATGTATATTCTTTTTCCTCTTTGATGATTTGGAAAGGGAGTCCCTCTCTGTTTCCCGGCCGGATGCTTTCTAATAAAAGGAGTTCCCTGTCTTTGATTACTCTCCATTCTTTGCTGTTGAACTGCTTTCCCGGTTGTCCGTGAAGTGAGTTGGCAATATCTCTGATTTGTGCGGAGTTGAAGCCCAGAGGATGCAGGAGTTCAAACAAAAGAGCTTCGGGTGCCGGCTCTTTTAATAATTCGTGGATTCGGATGCCTTCTGTCGTGACTATCCTTGCTTTGGCTTCTTCTGTATACCTATTATATATAACAGATATGTCATTCAGATAATTACTTGTTTCTATCAGGCTGTTTTTTACCGATGGATTCATGGTCTGCATGAGAGGAAGGAGGCTGAGCCGGATTTTATTACGGGTGTATTCGTCTTCCAGATTGGTGCTGTCTGTCACATAATCCTGCCCGATGCTTTGCAGGTAATGCAGGATTTCTTCCCGGTTGATACAAAGTAAAGGGCGCACGATTGCTCCATTGCGGGGACGTATTCCTAATAATCCGATAATTCCTGTTCCACGGATTAGATTCAGCAATATCGTTTCTACGCTATCGTCTTGATGGTGGGCAACGGCTATGACATCGGCCTGGCATTCGTTTCTTATTTCTTCGAACCAGTTGTAACGTAATTCTCGGGCGGCCATTTCGATGGAAATATGTTTTTCGGCTGCATATCGGGTAGTGTCAAAATCAACAGTGTGCAGGCGGATTTCATATTTTCTGCATAGTTGGCGGACAAATTGCTCGTCGCGGTTCGATTCTTCACCGCGCAAATGGAAGTTGCAATGTGCAGCTTCGCAATGATAGCCTGCTGCATGAAGGATGCATAACAATGCTACCGAGTCGGCACCGCCGCTCAATGCTACCAGAATCTTACTGTCGGAAGAAAATAAATCTTCTTTATCTATATACTGTATAATTCGTTGTTGTATCATATGCTGCAAAGATAATAGTTTATTAAAGTATCTCAAGTGAATGGGTATTGTTTTTAGTTGCAGACAGTGGGTTTTAGAAATTGAAAATACCTGTTATTTAAAAACAATCTAAATAATTTGCGTGCTCCGAAGTTATGAATTATCTTTGCCGAAAATTTTGAGTGTTATGCGTTTGTCCGAATTGAAAACAGGCGAAAAAGGTGTCATCGTTAAGGTATTGGGGCACGGTGGTTTTCGTAAACGTATTGTGGAGATGGGTTTTATTAAAGGTAAGACAGTTGAAGTGCTGTTGAACGCTCCACTGAAGGATCCCATTAAATATAAAGTTCTGGGTTATGAAATATCTCTTCGTCGTCAGGAAGCTGAGATGATTGAAGTGGTCAGTGAAGAGGAAGCTAAAAAACTGGCTGAAGAGACTATTTACCATGAAGGGCTGCCTGAAGATATATCTGTAAAAGAAGAAGAGATGAAACGGTTGGCGTTAGGTAAACGTCGTACCATCAATGTGGCGTTGGTCGGAAATCCGAACAGTGGCAAGACTTCTTTGTTTAACCTGGCTTCCGGTGCGCATGAGCATGTCGGCAATTATAGTGGTGTGACGGTAGATGCCAAAGAGGGGTATTTCGACTTTGAAGGTTATCATTTCCGCATTGTCGATTTGCCGGGAACTTATTCTTTGTCTGCATATACACCGGAAGAGATTTATGTCCGCCGCCATATTATCGACGAAACTCCGGATGTCATTATTAATGTGGTAGACTCTTCCAATCTGGAAAGGAATTTATATCTGACTACTCAACTGATCGACATGAATGTCCGTATGGTGGTAGCTCTGAATATTTATGATGAACTGGAAGCCAGTGGAAATACATTGGATTATCATTTGTTGAGCAAATTGTTCGGAGTTCCGATGCTACCTACGGTAAGTAAGAGAAATCGCGGACTGGATACGCTGTTCCATGTTGTCATCAATCTCTATGAAGGGGTGGACTTCTTTGACAAACAGGGAAATATGAATCCGGAAGTGCTTAAAGACCTGACCGAATGGCATGATTCCCTGGAAGACCGGAAAAAACATGAAGAAGAGCATTTGGAAGATTATGTGCGGGAACATAAGAAAACCGGGCGTGTATTCCGGCATATTCACATCAATCATGGTCCCGATTTGGAGAAAGCGATTGATGCTGTAAAAGAAGAGGTTTCCAAGAACGAGTTTATCCGCCATAAATATTCCACTCGTTTTCTGTCTATTAAGCTGTTGGAGAACGATCCGGACATAGAGAGTTTCGTGCGTACTTTGCCGAATGCGGAAGCTATTCTCAGTATTCGTGATAAAATGGCTAAACGTATTCAGAGCACGATGAATGAAGATTGTGAATCGGCTATTACGGATGCAAAATATGGTTTTATCAGCGGTGCTCTGAAAGAGACGTTTACTGACAACCACTTGGAACAGGCGCAGACAACAAAAGTACTGGATGCTATTGTCACTCATCGTATTTGGGGTACCCTATCTTTTTCCTTTTCATGTATCTGATGTTCGAGGGTAAGTTTGTGCTTGGAGAGTATCCGATGATGGGAATTGAGTGGCTGGTGGAGCAGATTGGCGATTTGATTCGCAATAATATGTCTGAAGGACCGCTGAAAGATATGCTGGTTGACGGTATTGTCGGTGGAGTAGGGGGCGTTATTGTCTTCTTGCCGAATATTCTTATTCTGTATTTTTGCATTTCGTTGATGGAAGATTCGGGATATATGGCACGTGCCGCATTTATTATGGATAAGATTATGCATAAGATGGGATTGCACGGGAAGTCATTTATTCCGTTGATTATGGGATTCGGATGTAATGTGCCTGCTATTATGGCTTCGCGTACGATTGAGAATCGGAAAAGTCGCCTTATTACGATGCTGGTGAATCCGTTGATGTCTTGCAGTGCTCGCCTGCCTATCTATTTGTTGTTGGTAGGGCTTTCTTCCCGAACAATGCCAGTCTGGTGTTGTTAAGTATTTATGCGATTGGGATATTTCTGGCTGTGCTATTGGCGCGTTTGTTCAGCAAGTTTTTGGTGAAGGGTGACGATACTCCGTTTGTGATGGAGCTTCCGCCCTATCGGATGCCGACAGCTAAATCAATCTTCCGTCATACATGGGAGAAAGGAGCCCAGTATTTGAAGAAGATGGGAGGAATTATTATGATTGCTTCTATTATCATTTGGTTCTTAGGGTATTATCCGAATCATGACGCATATGAGACGGTAGCCGAACAGCAGGAAAATTCTTATATAGGTCAGCTTGGCCGTGCGATAGAGCCGGTGATTGCGCCTATGGGGTTTGACTGGAAACTGGGTATCGGCTTGATTTCGGGAGTAGGAGCGAAAGAATTGGTTGTTAGCACTTTGGGAGTTTTGTATGTAGACGATCCGGAAGCCGATGAAGCCAGTTTGGCGGAGCGGATACCGATAACTCCACTGGTTGCTTTCTGTTATATGTTGTTTGTGCTGATTTACTTTCCGTGTATTGCGGCATTGGCGGCTATCAAGCAGGAGTCCGGTAGTTGGAAGTGGGCACTCTTTGCTGCTGGTTACACAACGGCATTAGCTTGGCTTATTTCATTCGCGGTTTATCAGATTGGAGGACTATTTGTATGAATAATTGGCAGGAATGGGTGGTCGGAGTACTGATTGTACTCTGTATTGCCCGGGTCATATACGGGATTTATATTTTTTTTCGTCGCACGCGCGAAAGCGCTAATCCTTGCGATAGCTGTGTAAGTGGCTGTGAATTAAAGGATATGATGGAGAAGAAGAGACATGAATGTGGTGTAAAGAAAAAAAGTACAAAGAAAAATTGCTGCGGATAGTTGGTAATTTCAAAATTTGTACTACCTTTGCAACCGCAAACGAGAAATTACGGTTCCTTGGATGAGTGGCTTAGTCAGCGGTCTGCAAAACCGTGTACGGCGGTTCGAATCCGCCAGGAACCTCACGAAGCCCTTTCAGATGTTTTCTGGAAGGGTTTTTCTTTACTCTTAACTGAAAATGGTACTACATTGGTACTACAAAATTAGGGTAGGAGAAGTGTGATTCTTCTTCTCACACGTGTGTAATGCCCCCAGAAGAATCGGCGCATGGTAATAAACCTGTGTATGTGAGATGAAATTTTTACCTTTGCAGAAGTAAAAAGAACTGCAATGGAAAAGAATCCGTATATAGAACTGGCCGAGTGCCTGCTGCCCGAGGAAATGGTTGAATACTTTGAAGTGGTCAAGGTTGAAAAAACCAAAGAAACACTTGATGTGACACTGGAAGAACGTGACAATGGAGTTGACGGCTATGAGGCCGGACAGCTACGTCCCAACGGGTTCTACGAGGAAAGCACAGTGCGGGACTACCCGGTCAGAGGCCGGAAGATGACCTTTCACGTCAAGCGTCGCCGTTGGGTTGAGATTGAGACAGGTAAGAGCGTTTCAAAACGCTGGGACATAGTAGCTGAAGGCGCCCGCTTCTCGAAAGAGTTCGCGGCTTTTAAAAGGTATGCTTGGACAGATACCCGATTACGGGCCGCTCTCTTGAGTGGTTCTTCGATATTGACGGAGACCTGTTCGAGCGTCAGTACAAACGCCATCTGAGCGTCTACTGGCAATGGAAAGACACCGCAGAGGGACTACATGCCGAGCAATGGCGTGTCTTCCTGAAAACATCGGAGAACACCTGAGTATTGATGAGACATCATTGAGTAATGGCGAACTATATACGATTGTTACCAACAAAGCAGCTCACGGGCGAAAACATTCCATAGTGGCCATAGTACTTGGAACTGACTCTGATACGGTACTGCACGCATTAAGACAGATTAACAGTCGTCTGCGCAACAAGGTGATTGAGATAACTCTTGATCTGGCCGACAGCATGCACCGTATATGCCGCTATGCTTTCCTAGGGCAAAGCGCGTTATTGACCGCTTTCATGTTCAGAAGCTGGCGCTGGAAGCCGTGCAGGAGATACGCATCAAGCATCGCTGGGACGCCGTAAATGCTGATACCGAAGCGCGTGAACAAGCAAAATTATCAGGCGAGAAGTATGTGCCTGAACGGCTTCCAAATGGCGACACTCTCAAGGAGCTACTTGCCCGTGGACGTTATGCATTGTTCAAATCCCCTGATAAATGGACTGAATCCCAACGGCAGCGCATTGATCTGATGTTCTCGCTCTATCCTGATCTTAAAGAGGCATACTGGTTATCTCAGCATCTCAGAGCAATATTTTCTAGCAAGAAATCCACTCCCGATACCGCCCGGCTCAATCTTGCTCGTTGGTATAATAAGGTGGCTGAATCAGGTTTTAAGTCTTTCAACACCATCGCTGCTACCTTTTACGAACACTCCGATGAAATAATAAACTTCTTTGATAACCGATCTACAAACGCATCCGCCGAGTCCATCAACTCTAAAATAAAGGCATTCAGAGCCAAACTACACGGTGTCAACGATACTAAATTCTTTATCTTCCGCCTTTGCAATCTATACGCATAAACACAGGTTTATTACCATGCGCCGAAGAATCTTTGTAGTGTATCAATTCCAAATAACGGTTATTTGGAATAGCCATTGAACTATTAAATGAGATTCATTATCCAAATATTATTTTTGAGTCTTATTTCATTTTTTGTAATAGAGGACAATTCCGTATCTGATTTCCTTAAAATAAGGGATAATCATTGCCCCGAGAAGCCTATATGTTTTCTGAGCAATGGATATCTTTATCTTGAGCGCCTATCATTATTTGTCTTTTGTAAAAGCTCAAAAACTAATTGTGTGTCAACTATTATTTTTCTTCCTTCTTGAATAATGGCCTTATCTATTTTACCACTCAGTTTGAGATTCTTTGCAGCGCAAATAGAACAGTTTAATAGAGAAGCGAGTCCCTTATACCCATATACATACTTTTTCTCTTCAATTACTTGGGTCTTTGGAGCCAAACTTTCGAGCAGTGTTTTTAGTTCACCTACGGTCAAATCAATCAGGCGAGTGTCGTCAGAAAATCGTCTTTTTATTCCTGTCATAGTATTATTTATTAAGTTAAAAATCAATTTCTAGCAATTATTTCTCTTTTACATTGTCTAATTGAAGTATAGTAAATTCTGCAAAGAAATAAATTCAAGATTGGTATATTCAAGAAGAGTAAAAGTTAGTATAATGATAAATAATACTACTAAATATTCACAGTCTACTGCTATTTGGATTTCATAGGTTCATCAATGGGTCTTTTATCTAAAATACATATCGGGCAGATTCTAAGAGAATCGAATTTTTTATCAAGTGCCTCCATAATATTACTTTCTGTGAGTTTTCTTTTATGAGTACCATGTGATGTATAAGTACAAAATTGATTGCCAAATAGTCTAACTTCAACGGGTGTTGCTAAATGAGTGTGTTTATAATCACCGTTATTACCGAAATACGCAATAATAATTTTGCCATCAATCAATGCTTGGCAGGCATCTTTCTTATTTATCATGGGATAAAGTTTTATTAATTAATTTTTGGTAAATAGAAAAAATTATAAGCCAAATCTTTTTAATTGTTTAGGAGTAACCAATGGGGATGATTTCAAAGCTCCAATAATGAGTTCTAAATCATTATTAGTTAACTTCCCGTATCTTCCTTCTCCTTCATATCTGTCGATAAAGTTATCGGCTGTAATTTCTTTGAGTTCAGCACAGCAGACAAAGCTATTCTTCTTCAAGAAAGGATAGTCACTGACAGTTATTGGATAGTGCAGCTCCTGTAGTTCTTTCGAAATATTGGTATTGATATTGCTGTTAATGACAACAAAACCGATAAGAGCATTATTTGTTGTTTTTCCTATGACAATGAAATATTTGTCACGGTCGTTATCGCCTTTGTTTTTGGGAATTATTCCTTCTTTTGAGGTTAATCTCATTTTAAAGATATCTCCCTTATCTATATTGGGTAAAACAAGTTGTGATTTTGCTTTATTGGATAAAATATCAGCAATAGATGCTCCCATGTCTTAAAAAGCAAGTTTGTTTATCTCTTCGTTTTCTTTGATATATTCTATCATACTTTCATTCGCTCCACCTGCTTTTGCTATTAGAATTGTATCCATAGGGTATGCCTTTTGCTTTTCCCATGCATTTCTCCATGCTTCATCGTGAGATTTAATAGACAGAGTATCTATATCAACATTTTTATTTTCTTTTATAGAAGTATCAAGGCAATCAATATCTGATTGTGATAATTCTTCCATATCTGGTAATTCTTTAGCACTCAGTATAAAATAATATGCGGAATCTGGAGATTCAATGGAATTTGAAATAATTGATAACGGTGAATTATTAACGGCAGTAGCTTGTTTGGTCGCTACCTTTATCGCATCAAATAAGACAGAGGGGACAGGTCCTTTAGGTAGTGCACAGAAAGTATCTTGAATGATTCTTCTGCCATATTTAGCATAATGAGCTCTGTCCGCAAAATATAATATTTTGAATAAATGAAAATAGTCTATTTCCTCACATTTGTTTATGACGTATAGTACCACAGCTTTTAATTTAAGCATTTCGTCTATCGTTAATTCCTTTATTTTCATTCCTTTGCTCTTTTTTCTGATGCAAATATAGCATGTTTTTATTGTTTTCTTTATCTCATTTTATCTTATTTCGCTTTTTTATAGTCGTTTTTACTCGAAACATGTCGTAAAACATAAAAGAATACTACTATAATGTGAGATTTTATCACGTTATCCTATACTCCTTTGCTCGTTTCCCGCCGTTTTCTCTAGTTATAAGACAGGAATAATCACCTATTGGAATCTAAGCGAATAATGTAAATATAGATAAATGTCTATAAGTTGAAAAACAGTGCATGTTTGAGTAACTTATAACCGTTTTCAAACCGTTTTCTTACTTCGAAAGCAATAGTATGTTTGTACTATGAGGTGAGATTTTCCCACGTTATTCTATGCCGTTTTATTTGAATAACGCTCGTTTAACGCTTGTTTTCTCACCTTTTTGTTTCCGCCAGTGATTTTCTTTTATTCCTTTCGCATTGAGTACCGGATATACACAGCCGGCACCATGACGTTTTCAAATGATAGCTTTTGTCATTCCGTACTACCATCCGGTCATAAAAGCGATGAAGGGGAAGAACCTTTCCGCAATGCGTACATCTCTTCCGTTCTATTCCGTCCACTATAACCCGGTTCTTTGGCTTCCGTTTAACCATCTGGCACGAAAGGCACTCATGTGCGCCATATCTCCGGCAGTAAGCTATAGACCGCTTGCCGCACTTGGCGAAGTGGGTGCAATCAGATCTGGGGATGTTTGATATATATTCATAACCGGATTCTTTTAAATGTAAACCCGGCAACCGTATTGTTACCGGGGCGTCTTTGTTGATGGCGTCAACTTTCATGTATCATTTATTGATGTGAGTTGTAAACCATTTCATTTAGTACTGTACAATTGTCTTTACTTAGACCCGCATTAAAACTGGTGCCAGATTCTACTGTTACCAGCCTGTCAATAACGCAAGTCTGGCAATACATTACGTTTACCGTTACTTTATCGTTGTTTTTTAGAATCTTTAGTAGTCTTTCGATAAACTGCTCTCCTTCTTCTATCCGTTCTTTGCTAGCGGGCTCTATTACCATTTCCATAGTTATATTTTATATTGATTGATTCCTGTTGTTATCGTTAAAAATTTCATCCCAAACGCAAAAAGCAAGAAGGATGATACAAATAATTAGTGTAGCGTTCATAATTGATTAAACATCAAAGAAGTGTTCTCCCTTTCTCCTAAATATCCTATAGCCGGTGTATAGGCATCCAAATACTATCAATATCTCCATCTCGTTATAGCTTAATGGTTGTAACCAGTTGGTATATCGTTGAGGCTCTTATTATCTCTAATGGTGTTCCAGTTACTTCTATTGCTGTGTACTCTTCGTATTCGAATACATTATGCTTTATTCCTTCTATCTTTAGCAAGGTAGTAATATCCTCTACTTGCTTGCTCTCGTGGAGCTTGTAAACCTTTGTTTCTGTCATAGTGTATATTTTATGATGGGGGCGTTATTTCACCGACTCCACCGGGTTAATAATCAATCACCACAATAAGAACCACACCCGTAGCCCATTGCACGGTTAATACGGTTTTGATACTCATTGTAAGGAATACCCTCTTTGCGTGCTGCTATCTCGCCTTTCATGCGTTCCGCTTTGGCTTCCGCTTCTCTTCTGATACGGTCGGCTTCGATTTGTGCACGAAGAAGAACCGAACTAATGGCGGCTTGCTCGTTCTCTTCACGTACCTTTGCTTCACATGCTTTAGTCTCTGCTTCGATTGCTTGGCGTGCTTCCGCTACTCTAACCTCAAACTTTGCCATACTCCAAGACTTACGGAGTGCATCGGCAAATGTCGGGTACTTTGCATGAGCATTTTGGTAGAGATTGTGTGCTCTTCTCATTATCTTGCTTAAATCGTAACGTTTCATATCTTTTTTGTTTATAGGTTTAACTTTGATGTTGCAAATGTAAGTAGTTTATGCTACATAGTAAAGATTGTGATAAATAAATTGCTTTCATTTAATAATATTTTGTAAGCAGTTTGTTTTACGTTTTGTATTTTAATGTATATTTGCACCGTATTAAAAATGTTGAACCATGAATAGAATAAAAGAAGTATTAAAGGAGCAAGGTATTACTATAAATGAACTTGCTGATAAGATGGGAATAAGCCGGGTTACATTATCTACCCAAATAAATGGCACTGCAAACATAGTATCTTATGAAAAGATTGCTACTGCTTTAAATGTTCCTATGTGGCAACTCTTTGCCTCACCGGAAGAAGTACAACCTAAAACAGACGGTGTGTCTTTGACCTGTCCCCATTGTGGTAAAAGCATTAATATCAAAGTCGATTGATAAGAACGAAGAACGCCCAGCTACTCTTCACAAGCAACCAGGCGCAATTATTTGACTATACAAAGATATGGATAAAAAAGTAGAATACATGAATTTCCCTATAACTATTTTGCAGGGAGCATTTAAAGATATAAAAGGAACGATTGATAGCATTATGTCTTATACCACTTACAAACACTCTTTAGGACTTAAATTAGGTAACGAAAGCCAACGTATGAAAGAAGCCGCCCACTTTTTTAGTATCACATTTGGCAATATTGAAAGGGCAATGCAAAAGGCAAAGGAAATTCATAATTCAGTCAATAAAGGCACTCCTTTTGCGAGTGTAAGGCTTAAAATGCTTTGGGAATATTACAACAATCCGAAGAGAGAAGTCGATATAGCCTGTTTCTGTGCGTTCTGTGCCATTAAAAGCATATTGGGCAATAAAGAGTATATCAAGACAAATAAAAGCCTTATAATCGCCCGAATGTTCGGCTTGATTGATACCAAGAGCGAAGAAGTAGACGAAAAGGTGTTTTCCGCATCTGCCGGCCATCGGTATATTAACTCTCGTGGGGGTAGTGTTGGTGTCACCCAAATAACGGGGGGTATTCGTTCCGGTGAACTGATGGCAAAGAAAAGAACATCAGGATATGAGATAAAAGAGGCCGATTTGATAAAATGGGCTGTCAAGTATGCAGATATGCCGGAACCAGATAATTCAGCGGAACAACTCATGCAAAAATACTCTATGCGCTACCACATTGACAACGTACTGCTGGAGTTACAAATGAACTGGGGGCTTAAATTGTACTCCGACCATTCAAGAGGCTTTTATCTATCATTTACTAAATCACTGGAAGAACTTGCCGTTATCAATATTGAAAGTAAATCAAAAAATAAAGCTCAAATTTTATCGCAAGAAAAGCAAAAGCCAAAGAATCAGCTTTAAGAAAATTAGGTTTATTAAAGGGGTGAGGCAAAGAAAGCTCGTCTTTCTTTGATTCTTCATTAGAAGAATTTTCTTATATGCTATTATCTATATTTATCTTTATAATTATCTATATTTAAGGTGCTGTTAGGTTGTTGTCTAATATGTTGTTAAGTTGCTGTTTTATATTTAAGGTGCTGTAAATATGCTGTTATATTGCTGTTGAATAAAAAGCCCCGAACCGATATAGTCGGAACGGGGTTTCATTGTCTTAATTAAACGGTCTCGCTTCACAGCGGTACACTATCTTTAAAAAGTGGCTTCTGAAAGTTCTTTAGATATTCGTTCTACTGCCACTCGTATTTTATCATATTGTTTTTGTCCTGCTTTTGTTACTCCGGATGTATATTGCCGCATCAATGAAGCGTTGATACCTGCCAGCTCTGCAATCTTAGTAACATTCAGGAATGAGAAATAGTTGAAAAAGGATTGCATATCATATATTTGTAGGTAAATTCCAATTCCGGTACTTCCTTGCCTTCTTCTACCTGCATTTCCTTTATTTCCTCATACGCTTTCATCATATCCTCTTTGGCGGCTTCTGCCGTATCTCCATATCCAGCCAAACCAAAACCGGGTAAATCTTCTTCTACAAAGCATGAGTAATACCCATCGCTTGCCTTTTCCATAATTACAGTTACTTTCATATCCATTGCTTTAAAATAGGAGTACGGCAATATACCGTACCCCATTGCCTCAACATTTTTACAGTCTTGTAGGTATGAAGCGCAAAAGGTAGGGGGATTACTCCCCCAGAAGAACCTTTCTTGCTTTACGTTCCATTCCGGTAGGTACTTCTTGTTTGCCATGCCTTGACAAAGCAAATTTGTTTCCCGTTTTAGGGCTGAACCAAATATCATGATTTGCCCCATGTCTGAGAACGTAACAACCTGCTGCGGTAAGTTCCGCAAAAAACTGATTGTACTTCATAATTTAAAAGACCGTTTGTTTAAGACATTACAAATATAGCGTTTTTGTTATAAACCACCAAATAAAACATAACTATTTTGCTATTTTTTAATCATCCTTTTTTATATAATCCACAAAATCCACATTTCCCCTTTTTTATAGTATCCGAAAAATCCGAATTTTAGATTTCTCATACACGTGTAATGACCCCCAAAAAATCTTTGTAGCAATTAAAAGCGAAAGCCGGAGAATATCCCTCTCCGGCTTCTTCTCACACGTGTAATGACTGTGAAAAAATCTTTGAAAGCATATCAAATAATGTATTCTTCATTCAAACGCTTTATAGCCTTTTTTATTGTTGAGGCGGATAATTTATACTTATTTGAAAGAAAAGCCCTGATTTCGGCTTCTTTTCGTCCTTCTGCAAGCATATCTCTATATTCATAGAACATATCAAGATACATTATATCATCTGCGTTCACTCCGTTTCTATTCATTGTAGCAAGCAAGAAACGGCTTGATGCTAAAACCTCATATACTTTCATTTTTCTTTTTTATAGATTCGAAAAATCCGAATTTTATAAGCTACCTAAATTTTCAAGTACTTCAACCCGTTTGCCAACCGTGTTTATTTCTGTTACAGATACTACCGGATTAGGCATCATTTGAACTCCCTTTGCAACTGCCCTAGCAAGCATATCCTCTCCCATGGTCTGATTACTTGATGCAGTGATGTTTATCGGAACACCGCCCCCCATTTGGTTAAATGAAGAAAGGATCGGAGCGAATAACTCTGTAGTTCTTGCTGTCATTACCGATTCTCCGTTACTTAGTTGTGCCGGTATACTATCACTCGTTCCGGTACCTGGCCCGGTAACTAATCCACCGGATGCAAATTTGGCGGATTTTACGGTTTTAATAGCTGTAGCAATGTTTGCCATGATTGTAGTGACGGTTGTCGCTATAGCTGCAATGTTACCGGGGAACGGAACCGATTGTGCCTGTGCGATTCCGGCAGCAAGGGCTTTACCTGTATTTACTGCAATTTCTCCCAAAGCAAGAACTTTTGACAGTTTGGCAAATCCTTCGTTTACCTCTCCCAAAGCATCAATGGCACTTGTCAAATCATTGTATAACAACTTCATGCTATCAACCTTGGCGGTTTCTATTTGTACCTCAATCCCAGCTATTTTTTGTTTTTGAGCAACTCTTCTTCGGTCATATTCTTCATCGGTTTCGTCCTTTTGTTTTCTCATATTGTCGAGAACTTCATTTTCTTGCGTCAAAGAAGTTTGTAATTCTTGAATTTCATAGGCATACTGCGCCTGTTTTAATTGTGATTCGGAGGCTCCTTCATTTGCCAATTTTTGCAGTTTAATGTTGTTTTGGGATTCCAATAAATCCAACTCCGCTTTGGCTCTGTCTTCCAGGGCTTTCTTTTGTTTATCCCATATTTGTTTGTTGGCGGCATCAACAAGTTCGGCTTCTTTCTTTTTGTATTTTTCTATTATTGCCAGTTTCATTTCTTCTGTCAGTTCGGTGTCTGACAAATCCGCCTGGCGTTTAATTTTTAACTGTTCCAGTTTCAGCTCCAGTTCTTTGTCAGAACCTTTTTTAACTGATTCAAGTTGTAGCTCTATGAGCTTCTGCCTATTGGCAATTTCCTTTTGCAGTTCTTCATCCGACAACTTTTGCAATGCCATCTTTTTTTGTTCTTCCAAAGCATATATTTGTTCGTTTATGGCTTTTCTTGCTTTGGCTGTTAACTCCTTTTCTGTAGTAAGTCGGTTTTGCAGGTCTTTTATCTGTCTGGTATATTGTAGCTCTATTTCATTACTCTGCCTTTTCCGGTTATCTTTGACAAGCTTCAGTAACTCATCCTCTGCTTTTCGTATTTCAGTCAATTCTTTATCTGCTTGCCTTTTTGCCGCATCTGTTCCTTCTTTTCGGATTGAATTAAGCTTGTTTTGTTGTTCAGTCTGTCGTTGGTATGAACTTTCTGATAATTCTTGTAATGAGTTAAACTGTTCTCTGAACTCTTTAAGATCATTGATTGTACTTTCCGACAAACCTAATTTGCCTATCATTTCATCTGCTGTGATACTTCCTTGTTTTATCTGTTCGATCAATTTACGAACTTCTTCATTCATTTCCTTGTATCCAAGCGTGTTCGCCAATCTTTTCTCTGCAATCTCTGTTTGTAGCTTTAAATCTTCTTGTTCCAGTTTGTATGCCTTTTCGATAGCATCTTTTCTTTCTTGTACTGATTTGGTTGTATCATCCGCAATCTTCTTTAGTTCGGTTATTTGCGCTTTATTAGCTGCCCTACGCATAGATAGCATGATTTCCTGTTTTTCCAGTTGATTAAGTACGTCTTTCAATTCCCATGCTAATTTTGTTTCTCTTGCTATTTCATCTCCTATACCAGAGAATGCTTCTTTCGTGTCAGACAATGCTCCGGTAAAATCACCGGTGAACAATTTAACAATTGCTCCACCCAATTTAGCCAGGCGATCAATGATGACATCTACTGCTGCTCCTAAAGCGGACATTGCTTTAGAGACAATTTCTACTCCTTTTTGTGTCTTAGTGAGATATGCAACCAATGATCCAAGTGCTACAACAATGGCACCAATACCAGTAGAAATGAGTGCTACCTTTAAAATCTTCATTGCTGTAGATAGAAGATTGGTAGAGACAGCAGCAGCCTTTTGTGTTCCAGAAAGTGTTTTGGCAGCAGACGCTCCTTCTAAATACCCATCTTTAATCTTTACAAATTCATTCTTTACATCAGATAAATATCCCTTCAAACCAGAGAGGGCAGTTACTGAATTGTGAATTTCTTGTATGAAGGGAATATTTGCTTCTGCCGCTTTAGTAATTGCTTCAGTGTAATTTCCTACATTACGATAGAAACGCTGAGTTTCCTCTTCTGCGCCTTTTAATGAATCGGTAATCTCATTTATCCTGTTCTTTAAGTTCTCTCCCTTAACTGCCTTCCTTTCCGCTTCTGAAAGACTGTCATACTCGGCTGTTAGGTTGGATAACTGTGCACGAAGAGAAATCAAACTGCCTTCCTGTTCCTTCTCAATTTTTATATTGTTACGAACCTCTTTGGTTAGCGCTTGAACTACCTCTTTGGCTTCCATCATCTTTTTTTGTGTTTCTACAATTCTAGCATTGTATTCTTCTTGTGATATCTGCTTGTTTCTTAAGGCTTTTTTATATTCAGCCTCTTCTCGCCTTAAATTCTCTATAGCTATACGATATTGAGCAATATTTCGTATTGCATCATCATTTCTTACTGTAATCTTTAGTATCTGTTCATTCTCATTGTTCATAATCTTTGTTCTTTTCGGTTAATACTCCGTTACTTGCAAAAAATAAAGCCATGACAAGGGCTGGAAAGGTTTCGCTGTCTCCTTTGATATTCAGATTATCCAGAAGTGAAAGCATTTTTTTACGTTTTTCGGAATCCGGCTCATGTTCGTTTATCAAATTCTCGATCATTGATAATGTTGATATAGTCTCCATCCGGTTATTCTGAATTAATTCTGTAACCCGTTTGCCTTCTGCTACTACTTTCTGAATAGTTGTTTTATACTCTTTGGCCATCTTGTCAAAAGCCAAAGCTAATTTCATGGCTTCTTTGTTGTTTAATAAATCTTTTTCTGTCATAATCATTGATATTAAATCATTTAATTAGAAAATGTCTTTTGCATATACTTCAGTACTTTTTTCATAGCGTATTCGCCATCTCTGATACACCAAGCTGTGTCACCAAATTGTGATGAACGGGGATAGGATTCATAAACCTGTTCGTTTTCGTCCTTCTCCAGATTCGACCGGAACACCTCAAAATATACAATCCCTTCTGGGGTGGTTCTTCGGTAGCAGTACATTCGGTTGCTTTCGTTTTTAGATACCAATTCGAAAGAATCACCGAACTTTTTAAATTTATCCTTTAATGGAGGATATTTTATGTGCTTTAATCTTTCCATTTTAAAATCTTGTTTTTATATTAGCGACTTTCTTCGCAAAGATGAACGTCTTATTATCCCGCAAAAGAAAATGGCTTAAATCGTTTTATTTTGGCTGAATATATTTTTTTGCTCGTTTATCTCTTCCATACCAAACTCTACTCTCGGATTCCGTCGGTCTATCCGTTTCTCGGCATGAATCTCAAAACAAAGGCTGTCGTTTGTAATAGCCTCCACCATTTGCAAGCAATCAAGGATCGTTTTTAAGGCATTATCCAGATCGAAGCGAATATTCCCATGCCAAACACGAATAAATAGCTTGAAACGACCGGAAATGCGTTTTCCTCGATACTTCTTGCATTGTAGGCAGAAGGATTTCTCATACTCCCTGATCCGGTCGTTTTTGATGATCCGTTTCTGACCGTCTTTGCCCGGTACGGCTTGATAGTTATTTGCTTTCGCTATCACTTGCCCGTAGATTGTTTCTATTTCCATACTCAAACGTTATATGTAATTTGCCGGGAAACTCCTATCTCTTTGGCATAAGCCATTATTTCACCAATATTCATACCTTTCTGCGTATGCCGTTCCGAAGAAGAACGTCCGCCACGTCCCAGTTATCCAGTAGTCCTTCACATATCCGGCTAACTGTTACATCTATTCCGGAATTGCGTAATATTTCGGCTTTTTCTTCCCATTTTTCCAACATTCCACTATCCGGATATAAAACTACTCTTTTATCGGATAACGGCTTGAAAACGGCTGATTCCGTCCATTTGCATCCGTTACAGCCTCCTGTTGCTATCCATGTAATTTCGGGCATCAAAATAGAGCATATAAGGGCTGATTTCTCACTTTCAACAATTCCTATCCGGGATGAGGCTTTTATTAAATGGCAACCGAAGAATGTTTGCTGAAGATTAGCCTCATAGTTTTTGAGAAGTGTTTTCCCGGCAAACCAAATCTTATCCATCGGTCGAGTATCTGGAATATACTTTTGCGCCTTATTGCTCCACATCTCCGCCCGGTCTTGTTTCTTCATCCGTTTCCCCGTATTGGGATTATAGGCCATAACTTTTAGTTGGCATAATTTGCCTTTTTCGTTAATCTGTGGAAAGGTGGTAGATAATCCGTTATTGTTTCTCCAGTGGCGAGACGTCCCGACATTATAGAGATCAAATACCCGGTTTGCCTCAACATCTCGAACTCTTTAGACATAAACCGGAATAGATTGTTTTTGTCTCGGTGTGTATCTGTTGCCAACAACGAAGAAGGTAGATAAGATACGGGAATTGCTTTAGGTGATTCCGGCTGTTTCCATGTGATAAACTCATTTCGTTTATCGGCTGGGTGTGCCTTGAAATATTCCGAAGGTGTCAGATGATAGCCGCAACGTTCCCGGTTGCAACGTCCGCACGATTCATCAATAGGAACATTCCTTTCATCAACATAATAAGTAAATTCTCCTTTATGTCCGCATTGCGGGCAGGTGTGGCGGGTACTCGTTCCTGCGTATTTTTGTAGGTGATATGTATGTTCACTCATAAATCAAAATCTTTAAATTTTATAGCACCGTATTAATAACCGTATTTTTACCGTATACCGTATTAACCGTATTCACCCCCTTCTATAGAAGGGGTGATGAGTACGGTAGAAAAGTACGGTACGGTAACGGTTATTAAAATGGTAGCGTATCATTAACTTTTTCAATCTTTGGCAGGTAATAACAGCCCACCTGATTTTTGATAATATATCCATTCTCTACAGCTTTCTTTATATTCTTTTCGGAAGCGCTTTCTTTCACTCCAAGATGTAACATTAGTTTCTGCCTTAATTCCGAATAGGTTATAGTTGCCGGATATTGAGGCATGATACTTGATAAAATCTGTTGTAGCTTATCCGTTTTTGCTTCAATGGGTGTGTATTCAGCCTCAACGGGAAGCCCTTCCAAAACCATAAATGCAAAGTCCATCGGCCGCATATCTCTAGTTTTAGCCCATTTGCATAACGTTACATCCCCTTTAGCCTCTGCAAAAATCGCTGTTTCGCACTTCCGCAAAGCTTCCGATCCAAGATGTCCCCGGGCTTTTTCACTTCCTACATTGGCGTGAATGACTGTTAGAACGTGGCAATCATATTCCTTTGTAAATGCCATCAAATCATTAATTACAGATGTTGATTGCTCCGAACTGTTGGGATCGGCTATTAGATCACTAACTCCATCAAGAACGACAAAATCAGGATGATATAGATTCATGCACGCATAAAAGGTTTTATGTCTTATTGGCGGCTGATACTCTCTCAACATGTGAATAATGATATTATCTGAATTGATGTTAGTTGGAAGCCCTGCAATGCGGTGTAGTCTCCGGCCAATCTTCGCCACGTGTCCCGGTGCTTGCTCCGTGTCAATCCAAAGTAGCTTTCCAGATCCGTTCGGGTTGTCTAATCCCATACAGCCGTTTTCATTCAGGAACGCTCCGGCAATACCAGAACATAGAAAACTCTTTCTTGCACCGGGTAAACCAATAACGAAAGAAAAATTTCCCCGGGTACATACAGGTAGGTTTCCTTTTGATACGAGCATTTGCGGATCGGGTATATTTTGTGATAAGTCCAGGCGGCTACATTGAATAGCATCCATTATATCGGATGGAATCTCAATCACAGGCTTTTCAAATTCGCTAACAATCTGTTTTATTGCTTCACTCATTGCCATTAACCTCCCAATTAATAGACATTTGCCGTTTATCCGGCTCTAACCAGTATAGTTTTCTTCTATCGTCCAGACGAACGTCTTTAATGTTCCAACCTTCTTTTCTAAGGTCGGATATGATTTTCCGGCTATCGTTTCCGCCAGTAAAGTTGTTTAAATCTTTACTAGTGTACTTGCCACCATCTAAGAATAGTTTGCGAATCTGTTGTTTGATTCGAGATGATTTGCTATCTTTGTTTCCGGATCTATGTTGGAGATTGGCGGTCGTTGAGACTGCCTTTTTCTTTTCTTTCATAGTCATGCCCTCCGATATTTGAATACGACCTGTTTTTTTACTGCTTCATCAATAGCATCTGCTTCATACAGGATTCTACTACCTACACGCTTGGATGCAAGAAGTCCGTCTTTTGTTATTCTCGCCAGTGTTGGTAAGGTGACATGAAGGATTTCAGCGGCTTCTTTTCGAGTGTAGAACTTTGGTTCTTTCTTAACAGTTATAGACAATATTCTTTCTGAAACTCTATCTACAATCACATCTACAAATGGATCAAAGAAACTCATAATTATAGCTTGCTGGGTTGCATTTAATTCTTTCATAACTTATACTTTTTAATTGTTATGAAGGCAGGGTGTGCACGTCCTAATCTTCAACTGCGAAGATACATTGGGGCAAAATTGGGATTTATTGGGGAATATAAAAAAAAACGCATTGATAAAATGTTGATTATCAATGCGCTTCTGAAATATTTATTGGGGAGTTTATTGGGGCGTTTTTTATTTATTGGGGGAAACTCCTAAATCTGCTATAAAACTGCTAAAATTTATATCGATTTGGCTATATCCTTCGCAGCTTGTATCGGTTCTCAATGTAGCTTTCATAAAATCTACATTATTGAAGACTTCTTTTTTAATAAATTCGATCCATTTTTTGCGACTTTCTTTATCTTTTATGCTGTTGGCTATATTCTTAAATACAACTTTTGTCCTATTGAACTCATCTTTTTTAATAGATAGATTTATTGAATTGTCACAATTAAGTAATCTGATAAAATCATCTATAGGAATACTATTCCATTGATTATTGTTACATTTGTCATAGATTTTTCTTATTAATTTTTTGTCGACTTTAGGAATGTTGTTATCATCAATGATGTTTTCTATTGCTTCTATTGAATATTCATCACTATGTTCTTTAATATATCTCCCGATCATTGTAGAAAAGAAGAAAACATCAAAATCATTCTCAATTTGATTACTGCAGGAAAGATAATAACTATAGTACAAACGGATTGCTTGTTTTAAAATCCAGGTATGTAACTCAAATGCGTTTTCTTTTTCGGGATCATTATTATTTTCATATATTTTTTCTGTCCATTCTATTAAACCTTGTAATACTATAATTAAATGATATTCAAGCCCCATTCCAATATATAATGTTATTAGTTCAATGAGTTGGTTTTGAATTTTAATAGGATGTTGATTATTCTCTTTTATAAATATACAGACTTTATTTAATGTCTCTATTACGTTCTTAAAATCTTCTGTTCCTAAAAAAACGTCTATCTTATGTTCTTTTAGCTTTCTGTAATATGTGTAAAGTCCATATTCGCATTTATAGTTATTCGACATAAACAGATCATCAAAACTTTCATCTTCTTTTTTTAGATTTTTAAAAAATAATGTCTTTTTAATTTTTTCATTAGATAATGCTAAGATCAGATCGTGCATAATTTCGTTTCCTTCATTAATTAGCTCTTCTGAATTATCCATTACTAATTTGGTGCCTTGAGCCAATATCTCATCGCATCTCTTGAGGTTTGATATATCTTCTGCATTATAATTAGTTCCTATCTTGATTATTGCTTCGTCAATTGATAAATTATCTTCTAATAAGTATTTATAAACTTCTGCAAAATCATCCTTATAATATTTCTTCCACTCACATTCTAGCTGATTGTATTGTTCTTTCCAATTTTCCATGATTGATTATTTTGCTATTCGTAATTTCGTGAAATAATTCTCTTTAGCTGCTATCATACTCTTTTCTGATTCATCCAGTTTAAGATATGTTTTTAGTTGCTGCTCGCTACTGTGTCCGGTGATAGCCATTATAGAACTTAATGAAGCCCCGGCTTTATACATATTGGTTGCTAAACTTCTCCGGCAGGTATGAGTTTTAAGAAGGTCGCAGAAACGTTTTTTAGCGGTATACTCCATCGCTCCCCGTTGTTCGTCAAACTCTACTGTTTCCGTCCATCCTAAAGCTTCGCCAATCTCTTTAATATGGTCGTTTATCTTTTGGTCGTAGACTTTGGGAAGTGTACCGTTATATTTGTCAAGGATAGTTGCAACACGATAATCAAGAGGAATATAAACGATATTTCCGGTCTTTTCCTGTTTAAGTTTGATGTACTTATTGCCATCGGTAAGGGTAACTATCATTTTCGTATTGATGCGCTTATAATCGCTGACACGTTGCCCGGTCAGACATCCGACTACAAACACATCTTTTATCTTTTCCCATGCCGGACGATTGGATAAATCGTACTCATAAAGTTCCTGTATTCGTTCTTCAGTCAAGTAGACATTATCGACGTCTTTATAGATTACATCAAAACCAAACCGGACGTTTGCCGCATCCATTAGTTTAAGCTGTTCGGCTGCATAACAGATTGTTTTGCATATCTTCACCATCCGGGCGATGGTATTTGGGGAATACTCTTTGTCAGTCAGGAACAACCGGAAGTCATTATAAAAGTCCAGTGTCAAATCTGAAAAGTCTATGACTCGCAATCGGGTATTTTGATATTCTTTTAATTGGGCTTGAAAACCTTTGTAACTTTTGACAGTCCCAGGTGAAACATTTGTAGTACCACCCTTTTTCTTTCGTTTGCCTGATTCGCATTCGTGAATGAATTGTGCTATGAAGTCGTTGAAGTTGGTAGCCTGTTCTTCTTCTAGGGCTTTAGCTTCGGCTTCTGCCCGTTCTTTTTCGGCTGCTATCTGTTCAGCATATACTATCTCATGTATACGTTCTTTAGCCATGTCGGAAGTTATGGCTACACCATTTTTTATTAGTGCGTCAATCGTTGATGAAATAGCATCTAGTTTAAGGTAAAGTTCTTTTCCTTTGCCTGTCCTGAAAGCTGTTAGGGCTTTGGCTCCTGTTAAAGATTTGTTCCACTCTTTTATATCAACCTCTAATCCGGTAGATACCCGAATATTAACCTTTGGAACCCTGTTTTGTATGCGAGCGTATAAGGTTGCATATCCTTCGCTTTTGTCAGTTCTTAAAATGAATGTTGCACCCATATTTTTACTTTTATAAGTTGGTACTACAAAGATAGAGATTCTTTTTGATTTGGTACTACATTGGTACTACAAACTTTTATCTTATTTTATTCTATTTTCTTTATGTGATAAATAATTTGTTGTTTTTCAGTTGTTTATTAAAATAATGTTTTATCTAATAAATAAGGAAAATAAAGAAAAAGAGGTTCGCCAGGAACCTCCAAAAGCAAGAAAGGATTAGAATGAAAATTTCTAATCCTTTTGTTTTTCAACTACTTACGTCCTCTGTGGTGGAAGGATTGGCTCAGTCTGAAAACTTGGGGGTATGTTAAATTTACGCTGTCAATTTGCATAATCTAAAAATAAAGAATGGTATATCTCCGACTCCCCTAAACTGTGTTCTGAACGCTTTAATTTTTGCATTGAATGATTCTGCAAATGCATTCGTTTCCCTGTTAACAAATCCATGCGTGAACATTTGGAGGCAATCAATCATGCGGAAGCTATCAGCTATATATAATTCAAATCATTCTATTTATATGTTCTTACATTATTTGTTCCCTATCCAAGTCCATTTATGCCATATTGTCTCCAACGGCCCTTGTTTATGTTTGGACAGCCACCATTTACAGAATTGAACCTGCAATATGCAAAGAACAATGCCAATAACCAGGCTTAGAGTATATCCGCAATAAGGAGCCAGATAGAATCCGAATGGGAAATAGATAATGGCGCCCAGGATAGATTGGGAAATATAGTTTGTCAGACTCATCTTACCGTAGAAGCGCAGGTGGGAGACGGCTTTTTGAAACTTGGTTTTCTGATAAAGTAAAATGAAAGAAGAAATTAATACGATAGTGAACGCGAATTTCTGCCACATATCAAAAGCGGTACCTACTGTCTGTTGAATCAGGCTGCTGTCACTCTGCATGATTTGCTCTTTCAAAGAGTAAAGAGGAGCGAAGCTGATAGCAGCGATGATGAGCGCTTTCACCCAGAATTTCAGATGAGATTCGGTGGTGACGAACAACTGTTTGCGTCCGATATACAGACCGAACAGGAAAAGTCCGGCAGTCTGTAAGAAACGTCCGGCGCCGATAGCCCAGAATAGGCTGGCTTTCTGCCCCAAAGTGACATTACCTATCAGGAACTCCCAGAAGTTGCCGTCTTTGGTGTAGGCAGCCACTTCGGCATACATCGCTCCGACGTTTAAGTCGGGCAGGGTATAGGCAGGGTTGAAAAGGCTCATAATGTAGTGGAACCATTCAATAGGTTGCAGCGAGAACAGGATAGCAGTGATTAAAATAGCCTTATCGCTCCATTTGCGTACGATAAACAGTACGATGCCGACTACAACAAACAAAAGCAGGACATCACCTGCCGGGAAAAAGGCAGCGTTAAGAGTGGCAAAGCCTGCCAGCAATACCATTCTCCATAAAAAACGGTAGCCGAAGTCTTTTCCTTTCAATTGCTGGTTGTGCGACTGGATATAGAAGGTGAATCCGAAAAGCAGGGCGAAGATGGCATAAGATTTTCCTGCAAACAGTGAGAATATTGCGTTAAATACCCCGGCATCCAAAATGGTGAGCCATTCGGGAGAACTTTCCGGATAGACGGGAAAAATGAAATGCTCCAGGTTATGTACCAAGAGGATAGCCATGACGGCAAAGCCTCTGAGAGCGTCTACTACTTCAATTCGCGGTGTTTTTGTTGATAATTCCATGAGGTTGTTTTATGATTGTTTTTTCCGATTCCATGTGGCCGAAAGTTCTTCCTGCGACTTGTCGGATACCGGATAATATTGTCGGATACCTTTGATAATGTTTTCCATACCTGCTTATTTGTTAGGACATTCCAACCACCAGTCAATCATCTTCCGTGCAAGGCTCAGCTTTCGGGGAAGTTCCGGCAGGTTATCCCGTGTGTAGAAATCTCCGGAGCTTAACTCTTCCTCTTGCAGTTTGATTTCTCCACCGGCGTAATCTGCGATAAAGCCGACCATCAGTCCGCTGGGATACGGCCATGCCTGATTGCCGAAATAAGTAATATTCTTCACGTCCAGTCCTGTTTCCTCTTTCACCTCACGTGCTACACATTCCTCTAATGTCTCTCCGGTTTCCAGGAATCCGGCAACGAGACTGTTGAATGTTCCTTTGAAGTTACGGGCATGGACAAGGAGCAAAGAATCTTCTTTTCTCACTAAGACGAGCACTGCGGTTGAAATGGAAGGATATACTTCTCGGCCGCACTTCGGACAACGTTTCATGATGTCCTCTTTCTGTTCCATAGGAGTGCCGCAGGCAGAGCAAAAACGGCTGTTTCTGTCCCAGTGCAGAATCTCGTGCGCTTTTCCCGCCGCCTGATAATGAGCCGGCGGGAGGTACTCATAAGAGGCACGAAGCCCTATCATTGCATATTGTGCTGATTCTTCAATGGGTGAAGAGAGGGAAAAAGATTTGCAGTTCTTTCCCTCTAGTGTCGTTATAGTATGTACCGTAGTTTCTTCTTTAATAACGATAGGCGGAATCTCTCCATAGGGAAGGGCAAATATACCCTTCCCTTTCTTTTCAAGTAATAGCTGGTCTTTATAAAAGATAAACCACCATGATTGTGCTGTTTGACTCATTTTATTTTTTTTCTTTTGTTTTGCGCTGCGAAGGTATAAAAAACTGTATTGATATTTGAGACTTTATCGGATAAAATATCAATGGATTAACTTAATACAATACGTTGGTCGATACCGATTTCCCGAATGAAATAATTATCGTGTGAAATGGCTATGACAGTACCTGCATAATTCTTGATAGTCGCAGTGATGATTTCAATGCTCTGTATATCCAGATTATTGGTCGGTTCGTCCAGGATAAACATATCGGGTGTATTATTGCTAATCATCAGGCAGCAGAAAGCGAGCCGCATCTTCTCACCGCCGCTTAGTTTCCGGCAGGATTTATCCCATTCGGATGCGGGAAACAGGTAACGGTTCAGAATAATCTTTATTTCGTGCTCCGGCAGGTTCCGGCTGTTGAAAGCGTAAGCCTGTTCGAGGATACTATTCCGGTCGTCGATGATAGAGTATTCCTGATTCAGATAAACGTAAGAGAAATCTGCCCGTGTGAGCGTTCCTTCCTGTGGCTCGAGTTGTCCGGTGATGATTTTCAGAAGAGTGGTTTTTCCGCTGCCGTTGGTTCCTTCTATGCGGAGACGGTCGCCGCTCTTTAGTTGAAAACTGATGGGAGCTTGCCAAAGCAGTTGCGCTGGCAGGTTGCTGCTGTTGCTGCCGTCGAAGGTATTATTTTCACTTGGATTATCATTCTCGTTCTGACTATCATTGTCGTTCTGGTTAGGATAATAACCGAAATTAATGTTTTTCGCTGTAACTAACGTTTTCCCGTTGTGCAGGGAAGAACTGTTGAAATCAGTCTTTAGCGCAGCCGTTGGAGAGAGTGAACCTCGAAGTTGGTTGCGCTCATCAGTCAGCTTTTCGGCTTTCTCCTGATGGACACCGTTTAGTTTGCTGGTGCTTTTCTCTGATTTTCCCTGCAACGCATTTAGTACGATGCGTGGAACGCCTTTTTTAATATTGGCTTTTTCGCCACGCACATTTTGTTTATCCCTTCGCTCTGCCGTTTCACGGGCTACCTTGCGGCTGCCCGCAGCGCTTTTTCTTTTTCTTCGATACGTTGCTGCAAGGCTTCCTGCATCAGGGCTTTCTGCTCTTTGTAAAATTCGTAATTCCCACCGTAATACGTGATTTGATGTTTCTCCAGTTCGCAAATTTCGGGAAGAAGATTGAGTAAGGTACGGTCATGGCTCACTACCAGCAATGTTGAGCGCCATTTCTCTACCCAATCATACAAACGTTGCCTGCCCGAAGAATCGAGATGATTCGTAGGTTCATCCATGAGGATGACAGATGGGGTGTGAATATCCATACCCGCTAAAAAGACACGGGTCTTTTCTCCGCCACTGAGCAGATGCAGCGGGTAGGATAGGGGAAACTGCCCTATCCCCCACGAATCGAGGGCGGCGATGGAACGTTCCTCGATATTCCAGTCATCATCCAGTAGTGTGGAAATTCTCTGTTGAGGCATCTCCTTCCAGAATAGCGTGTAGGGCTTTTGCTTGCTGTCTATATGTAAGGCTTGGGCGATAGTTAATGAATTATATTGTCCAAAATGTTGTGGAATGTAATAAAGGTCGTCCGGTCGGACAATGATACCGGAAGATGGTGATAATTGTCCGGCAATAATTTGCATCAGGGTCGATTTACCACAGCCGTTGTTGCCGACTAATCCCAGCTTTGCCCTTTACTGATGGCAAAGTTGAGGTCACTGAATAATACTTCTTTATCCGGATGGATATAGCTGATTTGTTGAATACTTATAGGCATGGTTGTCTATTGGGTTTGAAGTGAAAGAAATAGTGAAAGATAATCACGGGGAAGGGGGCGACAAACACAATACTGGCTAAACAACACGGATTTCGTGATGCTTAACGATAAGTCAAAAGCATAAATGAAAAGTGATGTTTACTTAGAAGTGTTGTCTTACTTGGAAATTCTCATTGTAGTAAGTATATAGTTTAACTTGGCCGCAAAGATAACACTTTCCGGTAAAATCCGATGCAGTTTCGGCAGAAATGTTTTTAGAAGTTCTGTTTACTCAAATCAGAGCCTCTATTTACTTAATTCAGAGGCTCTATTTGCTTAATTTAGAACCTCTGTTTGCTTGGTTTACAGATTCTATTTGTTCGTTTTGCAGACTTTATGGCTTACACGAAGCTGGTAATTCTTCTATTCCTACTATTGTAGCTTTTCAAACTAGCCGTAAATCATGTACAGAACATTAAGAGAAAAGTTGCTTTCCATTAATAAGAAAGTTCCGGTTATTAGGAAGTAAAGTTGTTTTGTACTAATAACAAACTATAAATGAAACTTGCATTTATAAAAACAAAGCTTTCATTTATAAAAATGGAACTTTCATTTATAAAAACAAAAGCTTTGTTTATAGTTTGAGATTAGTGCATAAAAAGTTTAGTACTAATCCAAAACAAGTTTGCTGGTAAGCTATATGAAGTTTGTTACTAATTGATTGGCTCATACGCTATACCTTTCCATACAGAAAGAAGGCTTTCAACGATATCGCTGAAAGCCTTTATCCTTTTGTTCCCTTTTGCTACGTCTTTATACATCAAATAATTGATTCAATCCTTCGCTCATGCTGGGATGAGTGAAGATAAAATCGCGTAGAAAAGCAGTCTCTTGCCCTGTCTTCATAGCCAAAGCTACGATATTTATTATTTCCGGGGCATCGGCACAAAACAGCGTGCATCCCATAATCTTTCCGCTGTGACTGTTCACAATAGCTTTCAGCATACCGTCCGTCTGTTGCAATGTGCGCGAGCGGACTACGGAAGTAGCCGGTAAACGGGAAACCTTGAAAGAATAACCTCTTTTCAGGGCTTCTTCTTCGGTGAGACCGATGTGAGCCAGCGGCGGGTCGATAAATACTGCATACTGAACAGGATTACGGTCGCCGATGTCCCGTTTTTTATCTCCGAAGAGTTGGTCGCGGATAATCCGGAAGTCATCCAGTGAAAGATAAGTAAATTGCGATCCGCCCTTCACGTCGCCCATTGCCCATACATGAGGAACAGTGGTACGCAACTGATCGTTTACCACGATAGCTCCGTGTGCATCCACTTCCACTCCTGCCGCTTGCAGGTTCAAGCCTTCAATCATAGGTTTTCGTCCGGTGGCGATGAGGATAGCGTCACCGTCCACAAAGTAAGGAGTGCTGTCGGACACGTCCGAATAAGTCAGCGTCACACCGTCATTGGTATCATGGATGGACTGTGCACGGGCATTGAGATGAATTTCTATTCCTTTCCTTTCCATCACTTCTCTGACGCTTTGGGCAATATCCTGGTCGTTGCGGGGCATGAATCGGTCGCCACTTTCGAGGATAGTTACTTTACTGCCGAATCCGGTATACATCGACGCAAATTCCAGTCCGATATATCCGCCGCCAACGATAATCAAATGTTTGGGCAGGACATTCATATCCAAAAGAGTGGCGCTGGTGTACACATGCCGGCTTTCTTTGAGTCCGTCGATTGCCGGAATAATAGGAGTAGAGCCGGTATTGATGAAGATCTCTTTCCCTTGCAGTTCTATATCCCCGTCGGGGAGTGCCACTTTCAGGGTATTGGCAGATATAAAAGAAGCTGTTCCTGTGTAGACAGTCACGTTCGGGCGTTGGCTTAACTTTTTGTAATTACTCTCCCTGAGAAAAGAGGTCAGGCGGTTTTTGCGGGCAATAGCCTGTTTATACATGTTTGCCTGTTTCGGAAAATCTTCGTAATACAGCAGGGAAGAAATCTCCGCTTCATGTATCAGGTTTTTTGTCGGGATACAAGCAATGTTCGGACAAGAGCCCCCATACATCATATCGGAGCGTTCGATGATGGCAACCTGCCATCCTCGGTTTGAAAGTTCGGCAGCCAGAGTTTTCCCTGCCTTGCCGAATCCTATAATAATTGCATCATATTGTTTCATAACTTCTTTGTTTAACGATTTGTATTAGACTATATAACAGTCTGAAATACGATTTGTTCCGTGGCCCAAAGAAGTCAGAACTCTCTACAGTAGTATGATTAGTCTTTTTTAAGTGTTTTGAGTACGCGTTGTGACGAATCGGACAGAAGTACTACGGCGCTGGCTAGTATAACAATATCCTTAATCACCAATCGTCCCGCGCCGGACAGTAACGGGAAGCCGAACTCTTCGCCTCCCAGGTTGGGAACCCATACTTCGGGAGTTGTGACGAGGAAGGAGAGGGTGCCGAGCGTCATGATAATAGCCAGAGTATCGCCTATCAGCCCTGCTTTCGAGGAGAAGATTCCCAGGAATACCAAGATACCTATGCTCATGATAAGAGCTCCCAGTCCATAAGAGAAAGTGTATGTATTGTTTGCTTCATGCCATGCGCGATTTTCCGGTACAAAAGCGCCTTCCGCATTTTTGTGTTCCTTGTATTCGGGAGCTCCTTTGGCATAGAAGAAACTCATGAACGGACTGTTGGCTACAAACGGAACAATCCCGTCGGCTTCATAATGGAAATACTTCAATCCGCCTATCCATACGAATACCACCAGGATAGCTACTCGGATAAACTTGATACCGAAACTTTTCAGACTTGAAGTGAAGGTCAGTAAAGCGATAAATTTCTCTCTCATTTTGTAGGGTTTTAATTGGTTTAACTTACACCGCAAAGGTCGTGCTTTTCCGATACCCCCAAAATGGCAATACTTCCGTATCCCTTATCAATTCTTCCCTTCTTGTGTATTTCTGAACTGTCCGGCACTCTGTCCGGTCATATTTTTAAAGAAACGGCTGAAGGAAGCCTGGTCTTCGAATCCTAGAATATCAGCAATTTCCTTGGCGCTTTTGTTACTGTAAAGCAAGAGACGTTTGGCTTCCGCTTCCACCCGTTCGTGAATCACGCGGAGCGGAGAGGGCAGTTTGCAAGTCGAAAGATATTTGATAGTGTCTTGGGTGATTTGTGCAGCATATCGGCATAATCCTGTACCTGCTTCTTTGTCCGGTAATGTTCGTCAACCAGGTTATAGTATTGGCGTACAATCTCGAAACCGGATTCTTTTTCGCGGGTAATATTCATGCGATGGCGTGCAATCCGGGTACACTGGATGATGAACCGCTTCAGCAATATGCGCAGCATTTCTTCTTGCAAACTGTCGGAAACGGTGAACTCGTTTTCTAATGCTGCTGCGATGGTATCCAGTTCGATGCGCTCTGTCTCGTTCAGCGTGAAACGGATAAGATGGGACGAACCATTGAAGAGGAAACCGCTGCATGATACTTCATGGTCGTTTCCGTAGATACAGTAGAAGTTACTGTTGAACAGCAAAGTCAGGTATTCTCCGTCAATTGATTTAAATTCGAGATGTTGCAGGTGGGTCAGTGAAATTACTTCATCTTTGGCAAGCACCATCTCCTGATGGTCTATCTCGACCGTGATGCTTCCGTTGCGTACCCATATGAACTTATATAGCCCTTTTTCTTTTTGCAATGCTTTCTCTGTCAGATAAGAATCTGTAAGCGCGAGTGTTCCTTTTAGTTTTGTGTGATATTGTTGTAGCATAGTTAGTCCTCCATTGCTGATGCATCAAATGATAGTGGCAGTAAATCGCCTATACTTTTTATTTCGTAAATACATTCCTTGCCGTAAAGCAAGATACGGATAGGCTGTCCGTATCGTTTTTCCGTTTCCAGAATCACTTGACGGCAAGCACCGCAGGGGGGAATCGGCTTGTCAATAAAATCCTTTTCCGTTCTTGCGGCAATGGCAAGAGTAACGACCGGCTGTTCGGGATACCGGGAATTGGCGTAGAACAGAGTTGTGCGTTCTGCACACAGTCCCGACGGATAGGCGGCATTTTCCTGATTCGTTCCTGTCACAACGGTTCCGTTGCCTAATAGCGCGGCGGCACCCACCGAGAAATGAGAATAAGGAGCATAGCTGCGTGCTGTTGCATCCATGGCTGTTTTAATAAGTGCCTGGTCGGCCTTATTCAACTCATTATATTGATATACTTTGATAACTGCGGTAATTATGAGGTCTTTCATATGCGTTGAGGTATTTGTTTCTACAATTAATGTTACAAAGTTAGGAAAGAGATTGATAATCCCAATTATTTTTCAGATTTTTGTGTCCTATAATCCTCATCCGAATGAAAATGGAGAATAAATTGCATAGGCTTGTCTTTTTGACTGTCGTATTCTTTTTTGCCGCAGGAGTGCAAGCACAGAAACGGAATGCCCGTTATACCGAATATATAAATAAGTATAGTGACTTGGCTGTCGAACAAATGAAACTTCATAAGATTCCCGCCAGTATCACGTTGGCGCAGGGACTGCTGGAAAGCGGTGCCGGATATAGCCAGTTGGCACGAAAGAGCAACAACCATTTCGGCATCAAATGTGGCAGTAGCTGGCGGGGACGTACGGTGCGTCACGACGATGACGCGCGCAACGAATGTTTCCGTGCCTATAAACATCCGCGTGACTCTTACGAAGACCATTCCGACTTTCTCAAAAGAGGTGCCCGTTATGCTTTTCTTTTCAAATTGGATATAACCGACTATAAAGGCTGGGCGCGTGGACTGAAAAAAGCAGGTTATGCCACCGATCCTTCCTATGCCAATCGTCTGATTACGATTATTGAAGACTACGACTTGTATAAATATGACCGCAAGGGTGTTTATTCAGAACGTAAACTGAGAAAGAATCCCTGGCTGATGAATCCGCATCAGATTTACATTGCCAATGACATAGCTTATGTCGTTGCCCGTAGTGGGGACACTTTCCAGGACTTGGGCAAGGAACTGGATATTAGCTGGAAAAAGCTCGTGAAGTACAACGACTTGCATCGCGAATATACCTTAATGGAAGGAGATGTCATCTACCTGAAAGCCAAAAAGAAGAAAGCGTCCAAACCTCATACTGTATATATTGTGAGAGACGGTGATTCCATGCACGGCATCTCTCAGAAATATGGTATCCGCCTTAAGAACTTGTATAAGATGAACCGCAAGGACGGTGACTATGTCCCTGAGGTGGGAGACAGGTTACGTCTGCGATAAGCCGCTTCTTGATAAAAGTTGGATACCGCAAAAACTTAATGGCTCATCCGCGTGTTATTATTTAGATAAAACATGATTGGAATATGAGTCTGAACATTGCAAAAAGTGATAAGAAACGTGTCGTCATAGTAGGCGGTGGTTTCGGTGGTCTGAAGTTGGCTAACAAGCTGAGAAAGTCAGACTTCCAAGTCGTATTGATAGATAAGAACAACTATCATCAGTTTCCCCCTTTGATATATCAGGTGGCTTCGGCGGGTATGGAACCTACTTCTATTTCCTTCCCTTTCCGCAAAATCTTCCAGCACCGGAAAGATTTCTATTTCCGTATGGCGGAAGTACGTGCCATTTTTCCGGAAAAGAATATAATCCAGACTTCCATAGGGAAAGTTGAATACGACTATCTGGTTCTGGCGGCAGGCACTACTACCAATTTCTTTGGTAACAAGCATATCGAGGAGGAAGCCATGCCGATGAAGAACGTTTCGGAAGCAATGGGACTGCGGAATGCTCTTTTGGCGAATTTGGAACGTGCGCTTACCTGTTCCACTAAACAGGAACAACAGGAATTATTGAATATTGTTATTGTAGGCGGTGGTGCCACCGGCATAGAAGTGGCGGGAATACTTTCTGAAATGAAGAGGTTTGTATTGCCGAATGATTATCCGGATATGCCCAGTAGCCTGATGCACATCTATCTGATTGAAGCAGGACCGAGATTGCTGGCCGGAATGTCGGAAGACTCTTCAGCCCATGTGGAGAAGTTTCTCCGTGAAATGGGTGTGAATATACTGCTGAACAAGCGTGTGACCGATTATCGTGACCACAAAGTCATACTTGAGGATGGTACTGAGATTGCCACGCGTACTTTTATATGGGTGAGTGGTGTCACCGGAGTGACTATTGGAAATATGGATGCTTCGTTGATAGGGCGTGGCGGACGTATCAAGGTCGATTCGTTCAACCGTGTGGAAGGAATGAATAATGTGTTTGCTATCGGCGACCAATGCATCCAGTCATCCGACGAAAGTTATCCGAACGGGCATCCCCAACTGGCACAAGTCGCTATCCAGCAAGGCGAACTGCTGGCGAAAAACTTGATACGCCTTGAAAAAGGACAGGAGATGAAGCCTTTCCATTATCGTAATCTGGGTTCGATGGCAACAGTGGGACGTAACCGTGCCGTTGCGGAATTTAGTAAGGTGAAGATGCAAGGGTGGTTTGCCTGGGTAATGTGGCTGGTCGTTCATTTGCGTTCTATTCTTGGAGTACGTAATAAGGTAGTAGTTCTTCTCAACTGGATATGGAATTATTTCACTTACGACCAGTCCATGCGTATGATTGTCTATGCCCGTAAGGCAAAAGAAATCCGTGACAGGGAGGCGGTTGAGGCAACTACCCACTTGGGGCAAGACTTGATACAAAAGAAGGAAACTCCTCAACAGGAAAAGAAACTGTAGCAATGATATCAATTGGTTCTGAACGGTAAATCCGTACAGGGTGTTCGATTTCGGACACCCTTTCTTTTTGTCTATGGGCTCTTATTCAGTGATTTACGATTCTGGCACAGATTTGGTATATGAAATATCGGATTAATGCATGATAAAATCGTAAACGATAAGATATGGACAGAGAAATTCCCAAAGAGGTGCGTAAGAAGGAACGTAATAAAAAGATAATTCGTTATTCATCCATAGGGGTGGCAGGGATTATTGTCATTAGTGTGCTTATATCTGTATTGAGGACAGGGGTGGAGAAGAAAGAGCTGGTTCTTTCTACGGTCGATAAAGGAGTGGTCGAGGTCAGTGTCAGCGCTTCGGGAAGGGTAGTCCCCGCATTTGAAGAGATTATCAATTCTCCTATCAATTCCCGTATCCTCGAAATCTACAAAAAGGGGGGCGATAGTGTGGACGTAGGCACTCCGATTTTGAAACTTGACCTTCAAAGTACGGAAACACAGTATCAGAAACTTCTGGACGAAGAGAAAATGCGTCAGTATAAGCTCGACCAGCTCCGTGTCAACAGCCAGACCAAACTTTCCGATATGGCAATGCAGATTAAAGTTTCCGCCATGAAACTGAGCCGGATGAAAGTGGAACTGAGGAATGAACACTATCTGGACAGCCTTGGAGCGGGAACGACGGATAAAGTCCGTCAGGCGGAACTAAGTTATAATGTCGCGCAGCTCGAATACGAACAACTCCGACAGCAATATAAGAATGAACAGGAAGTGGCTGCCGCCGAACTGAAAGTGCAGGAACTAGACTTCAATATCTTCCGCAAGAGTCTGGCGGAGATGAAGCGTACCTTTGAAGATGCACAAATACGCTCTCCCCGCAAAGCCATTCTTACCTATATTAATAATCAGATTGGCGCGCAGATTTCGCAAGGCGAGCAGGTGGCTGTTATCTCTGATTTGAGTCACTTCAAAGTAGAAGGTGAGATTGCCGATACGTATGGTGACCGCGTGTCGGCAGGCGGAAAAGCAGTTGTGAAGATAGGCAGTGACAAACTGGAAGGAACCGTGAGCAGTGTGACACCGCTTTCCAAGAACGGAGTTATCTCCTTCACTGTTCAGTTGACGGAAGACAATCACCGTCGTTTGCGTTCGGGATTGAAGACAGATGTCTATGTGATGAATGCTGTGAAGGAAGACGTGATGCGTATTTCTAATGGCTCTTATTATGTGGGACGTGGTGAATACGAACTTTTTGTCTGTACATCCGAGAAAGAGATGGTCAAGCGTAAAGTACAGTTAGGAGATTCCAATTTTGAATATGTAGAAGTGACAGGCGGTTTGCAGCCGGGTGATAAGGTGGTTGTCAACGATATGAGTGCATATAAGAACAAGAATAAACTGAAGATTAAATAAATCGGATACAGGAAGTTATGATTGGGGAATTATCCGTTTCCTTATCACATTCGGTATCACTTATTTCCTGATGGATTTGATGATATTGTCCGATGCTTGTTTTCCAGTCCGCCAGGCAATCCGTAGACAGCCGGCAGAAGCATTGCGGAAGGAATAAAAATTCAAGGCTATTTGCATTGTTTTCAATATAATAACTTATCTTTGTGCGCATAATACTGAAAACTATGCAGGTTTTTGCTTATTAATAGACGATATTACTGCTTGTTTGTAGTTCTCTTTTTAGCTGTCCTCGTCCGGGCGGCAGCTTCGGAAAGTACATTCAATATACTCTTTATCCAGTCTTATACTTCCCAGACTCCTTGGCACAGTGACCTTAATCAAGGTTTGGTGAAAGGATTCAGAGAGAGTGGGGTGAAGGTGAATATTACGACAGAATATCTGGATGCTGATTTTTGGGCATTTAATTCAGAGAAAGTAATCATGCGACGTTTCTGTGAGCGTGCCCGTGAGCGTCGGACGGATTTGATTGTAACGGCGAGTGATGAGGCTTTCTATACGCTTTTCGCATGCGGGGACTCGTTGCCTTTGCAGATTCCGGTTGTCTTTTTCGGCATCAAGTATCCTGACAACAGGCTGCTTGCTACCCATCCCAATGTCTGCGGATTCACGGCAAACCCCGATTTTGATGTCATCTTGCGTCATGCGCAAAAGATATTTCCCGGCGGAAAGAAGTTATTTGCGTGATAGACAATAGCTTTCTGAGTAATAAAGGGCGTGACGACTTTGAAGAAGAGTGGAAAACTTTCCAACAGGACAACCCTGATTATGAGATGAAAGTCTATAATACTCAGAATTATACCACCAGTCACATTATTGCTGCGATTTGTTATCCGCGCAATAGCTACGGTCGTATTGTGATAGTTCCCAAATGGTCTCCTTTCCTCTCGTTCGTAGGCAAGAACTCCAAAGCTCCGGTCTTTTCAAGCCAGAATGTAGGGTTGACCAACGGGGTGTTTTGCGCTTATGACAGTGATGCCTATGCTTCTGCGTTACTGGCAGGTCAAAGAGCTTCACAGGTATTGAAGGGCACATCCCCCCTGCATATCGGAGTAACGGAAGCCCCACAGGGATTTATATACGACTACAAGCAACTGGAATTTTTCCACGTCAATCCTGATAAAGCGACTGCCATCGGCGGAACCATTGTCAACGAACCCTATTGGGAGAAATACAAATTCCTCTTTATCCTTCTTTATCCGTCCATTCTGGCCTTGCTGATAGCATCTGTCGTATGGCTGATGCGTGCCAACCGTCGCGAATCCAAACGACGTGTGCAAGCACAGACCCGCCTGCTGGTACAGAACAAACTGGTAGAACAGCGCAATGAATTTGATAATGTCTTCCACTCCATCCGTGATGGCGTGATAACGTATGATACTGACTTGCATATCCATTTCACGAACCGTTCTTTATTGAGAATGCTCCATCTGCCGTACGAATCGGGCGGACGTTTTTATGAAGGTATGATGGCAGGCAGTATTTTCAATATTTATAATGAAGGGCAGGACATTCTTCATGAAATGTTGAAACGGGTAGCCCGTACGGGAGAAAGCGTGCAGATACCCCAAGGTTCTTTTATGAAAGAGGTGCACGGTGATAATTACTTCCCGGTATACGGTGAGATAGTCCCTATTCATTCGAAAGTGGGCATTACGGGTATGGCTCTTTCTGCGCGTAATATCTCGGATGAAGAAATGCAGAAGCGTTTCTTTGATATGGCATTGGACGGGAGCTCCATATACCCCTGGCAGTTTGATATGAAAGCCAATTGTTTTATTTTCCCGCAAGGTTTCCTTGTACGGATGGGATATGACGAATCAGTCACTACTATCACTCGTGAGGAGATGAACCGTACTATCCATCCGGATGATTTGAAGGAAATCATTCCGCAGTTTGATAAAGCATTGGCAGGGGCAACAGTAATCCTCGTCTGAGTTTCCGCCAGCTTAATGCGAATGGCGAATATGAGTGGTGGGAATACCGTTCTTCCGCTATCAGTGGTCTGACGCAGGATTCACTGTACAGCATATTGGGGGTATGCCAAAGCATCCAGCGGTATAAGACGGCCGAACAGGAAATGCGGGAAGCGCGCGACAAAGCTCTTCAGGCAGACAAGTTGAAATCCGCTTTCCTGGCCAATATGAGCCACGAGATTCGCACCCCGTTGAATGCCATCGTAGGCTTCTCCGATTTATTGAGTGACACAAGCAGTTTCACGGAAGAAGAAGTTTCCCAGTTTATCGCGACTATTAATAAGAACTGCGGTTTGCTGCTGGCATTGATTAACGATATTCTTGACCTGTCCCGTATCGAGTCCGGAACGATGGAATTTGTGTTTGCAGAGCACAACCTGCCTTTACTTTTAAAGACTGTCCACGATTCGCAACGGCTGAATATGCCATCGGGCGTAGAACTGGTATTGCGTATGCCCGAAAGCGACAAGAAATATCTGAAAACGGATAATGTCCGCCTGCAGCAGGTAGTCAATAACCTGATTAATAACGCTGCTAAATTTACGAGCAGCGGATTTATCACCTTCGGCTACGAAGAAGACGAAGAACCCGGATATACCCGTATCTTTGTCGAAGATACCGGAGTCGGCATCTCGGAAGAAGGTATCCGGCATATCTTCGAACGGTTCTATAAAGTCGATAACTTTACACAAGGTGCAGGACTGGGATTGAGTATCTGCCAGACTATTATCGAACGCTTGAAAGGCTCTATCTCCGTGACTTCCGAAGTGGGTAAAGGTACCCGCTTCACAGTGCGTCTTCCCAACTATTGCGAATAAACCCGAACGTCCGTTTTTGCGTATAGTGTTCGAAAATGAACACTATATTTATTTTATAACCGATTGAAAATAAATAGCTTATTCTTTTGGCACATCGTTTGATTCTCCTTTAGTGGAAAATACTGTGCATAATGAAAAAGAAAAGTATATTAGTAGCCCTTGCCGCAGCTTGCCTTCCATTGGCATTGTCGGCACAGAAAGAAGGACAGACAGAAAGGGAGATAACCTTAAATGAAGCCATCGCAATGGCACGTTCGCAATACGTCGATGCGGCTGTTGCCCTGAATGAACTGAAAACCGCCTATTGGGAATACCGTACCTTCCGTGCCGATCTTCTGCCGGAAGTCAACCTCACCGGCACTTTGCCCAATTACAACAAGTCATACAGCTCCTACCAGAACTCCAACGGTTCCTACAGCTTCGTCCGCAACAGTGCGCTGGGGCTTTCCGGCGAACTTTCCATCGACCAGAACATCTGGCTGACGGGTGGTAAACTCTCCCTGACTTCCTCTCTCGACTATATGAAGCAGCTCGGTTCCGACGGCGACCGCCAGTTCATGTCCGTCCCCGTCACCCTGAAACTTACCCAACCCATCTTCGGAGTGAACAACATCAAAGTGGGACAGGCGCATCGAACCGGTGCGTTATGCCGAAGCGAAAGCCGCTTTCATCACCGCTACCGAAGAAGTGACGATGCGCGCCATCACCTATTACTTCAATCTCCTGCTGGCACGCGAGAACCTGAGCACCGCCCAACAGAACCGGAAGAACGCCGACCACCTCTACGAAGTAGCCCTTGCCAAACGGAAGATGGGGCAGATTTCCGAAAACGAACTCCTGCAACTCAAGCTTTCCGCCCTGAACGCGAAAGCTGCTTTGACGGAAGCGGAGAGCGACCTTAATGCCAAGATGTTCCAGCTCCGTGCTTTCCTGGGAGTAGGAGAGGATGAGATACTCCGCCCCGTCATTCCCGAAGCCGTAGACGGCTCAAAGATGGAATATAATATGGTATTGAACAAAGCGCTCGAACGTAACTCATTCGCGCAGAATATCCGTCGCCGCCAGTTGGAAGCCGACTACGAAGTGGCTACGGCACGCGGCAACCTGCGCAGCATCGACCTCTTTGCCAGCATAGGATATACCGGAGAAAACCGTAACTTCCCCACCGTCTATAAAAACCTGCAAGATAACCAGATAGTGCAGGTAGGCGTCAAAATACCTATCCTGGATTGGGGAAAACGCCGCGGCAAGGTTCGTGTAGCCAAGAGCAACCGTGACGTGGTGCTTTCAAAGATTCGCCAGGAACAGATAAACTTCAATCAGGATATTTTCCTGCTGGTGGAACATTTTAATAACCAGGCGCAACAGTTGACTATCGCCAAAGAAGCCGACGCCATCGCCCGGCAACGCTACAAGACCAGTATCGAAACCTTCCTGATAGGCAAGATTAACACCCTCGACCTGAACGATGCGCAGAACTCCAAGGACCAGGCGAGACAAAAACATATTTCCGAACTTTATTATTATTGGTATTATTTCTACCAAATCCGCAGCCTGACGCTTTGGGATTTCCGTACCAACACTGAACTGGAAGCTGATTTTGATGAAATCATCCGGCAATAAAAAGTGAAAAGCATGAAAATGGTTGGTTATTTTTTGTAGATTTGCAGTATTGTAAAACACAAGAATGCTTCCTTTGATAAATAAAGAACATGAATCATGATTCTGATAATTGACGATGACAGTGTAGTGCGCTCTTCACTCAACTTTATGCTGAAGCGGGCGGGATATGAAGCGCAGGCAGTTCCCTCTCCCCGGGAAGCCATGGACGTGGTGCGTTCCGTAACTTCCGATTTAATCCTGATGGATATGAATTTCACCCTTTCCACGACAGGCGAAGAAGGATTGACGCTACTCAAACAAGTAAAGATATTCCGCCCCGAAACCCCGGTGATATTGATGACCGCCTGGGGAAGTATCCAACTTGCCGTGCAGGGAATGCAGGCAGGCGCCTTCGACTTCATCACAAAACCCTGGAACAACGCCGCCCTGTTGCGACGCATCGAAACTGCTCTGGAACTCTCGGCGACTTCCAAAGAAGCTACGCAGGAACAAAGCGCCTCCTTCGACCGCAGCCACATCATCGGGCGTAGTCAGGGATTGACGGACGTACTGAACACTATCGCCCGCATCGCAAAGACCAACGCTTCCGTACTAATCACGGGCGAGAGCACAGGTAAGGAACTCATAGCCGAAGCTATCCATATCAACAGCCAGCGTGCTAAGCACCCGTTTGTGAAAGTCAATCTGGGTGGTATCTCTCAAAGCCTGTTCGAGAGCGAAATGTTCGGTCACAAGAAAGGAGCTTTCACCGATGCTTCCGCCGACCGTATCGGACGTTTCGAGATGGCGGACAAAGGCACCATCTTCCTGGATGAAATCGGTGACCTCGACCCTTCCTGCCAGGTGAAACTGCTGCGTGTATTGCAAGACCAGACCTTTGAGGTGCTCGGCGACAGTCGCCCCGCAAGACCGACATCCGTGTAGTCTCCGCCACCCACGCCGACCTGCATAAGATGGTGGGCGAACGTTCTTTCCGTGAAGACCTGTTCTACCGCATTAACCTGATAACAGTAAAACTGCCCGCCTTGCGTGAACGTCGTGAAGATATCCCGCTGCTGGCACGTCACTTTGCCGACCGCCAAGCCGCAGCCAACGGACTGCCTCACACCGACTTCTCCGCCGACGCCATGCAATTCCTGAGCCGTTTGCCTTTCCCCGGAAATATCCGTGAACTCAAGAATCTGGTAGAACGAACCATACTGGTAAGCGGCAAACCACTTCTCGACGCTTCCGATTTCGACGCCCAGTACATTCGCCACGATGACGCAAAAGCAGCCGAAAGCGCATCTCTGGCAGGTATGACATTGGACGAGATAGAATGCCAGACCATTCTTCAGGCGTTGGAACGTTACAAAGGAAATTTGAGCCAGGTAGCTACGGCATTAGGCATCAGCCGTGCCGCACTCTACCGTCGTCTCGAAAAATATAATATTACTGTATAGGATTAACCATTAACCACAGATAAGCGTGCGTATAAAAGGACTATTTTTCATCCTCGTCTTCTTGTTGCTGGCACTGGGCGGCATATTGCTGTTCCTTTCCAGCCAACAGAACACGCTCTTCTTCTACATAGGTGAGGGACTGGTACTCTTCATCCTCATTTATATGGCATTCTTCTATCGGAAGCTCATAAAACCTTTAAATACCATCGAAAGTGGCATGGACTTGCTGCGTGAGCAGGATTTCAGCAGCCGCCTGAGCCCGGTGGGACAATACGAAGCCGACCGTGTCGTGAATGTCTTCAACCGCATGATGGAGCAACTCAAGAACGAACGTCTCCGCCTGCGCGAACAGAATCACTTCCTCGACTTACTGATTAACGCTTCCCCGATGGGAGTCATTATCACCACTCTCGACGACGACCTCTCGCAACTCAACCCGATGGCATTGAAAATGCTGGGTGTCCGCCCGGAAGACGTGCAAGGCAAGAAGATGAACGAGATAGACTCCCCGCTAGCCATGGAACTTGCCAACGTTCCGAAAGGCGAGACAACCACCGTCCGCCTGAACGACTCCAATATCTACCGTTGCACTCACTCTTCCTTTATCGACCATGGATTCCAACACCCTTTCTTCCTCGTAGAAAGCCTGACGGACGAAGTGATGAAAGCCGAAAGCCTACGAGAAGGTAATCCGCATGATAGCCCATGAAGTGAACAACACGACTGCCGGCATCACTTCCACGCTGGACACCGTAGAACAAGCCCTCTCCACCGAAGAAGGTATGGACGACATCTGCGACGTGATGCGTGTATGCACCGAGCGCTGCTTCTCCATGAGCCGTTTCATCACCCGCTTTGCCGACGTTGTGAAGATACCCGAACCCACCGTCTCGCCCGTCAACCTGAACGACTTGGCTTTTACCTGCAAACGCTTCATGGAAGGTATGTGCAACGACTGCCGTATCAAGCTCCGTCTGAAAATAGACGAAGACCTGAAAGATGTCATGCTGGACGCCGCCCTCTTTGAGCGAGTACTCGTGAACATCATCAAGAACGCCGCCGAAAGCATCGAAACAGACGGCGAAATCATCATCCGTACCCAGTCTCCCGCCACTATCGAAATCACAGACAACGGCAAAGGGATCAGCAAGGAAACGGAAGCAAAACTGTTCAGCCCATTCTTCTCCACCAAACCGAACGGTCAGGGCATCGGCCTTATCTTTATCCGCGAAGTACTGATGCGCCATGGATGCACTTTCTCCTTGCGGACTTATGCCGACGGATTGACCAGATTCCGGATTGTTTTTCCTTAATAGTGTCAAATAAGAACAGTTCCTCCGTCAAACAGACCTTTTGGGGGAGTTTAAATACCCGTATCTTTCCCGTCAATGCCAACCTTTCCTATACCATCCGGTGGAATCTTACTCATTGATGAACACAATGGGGTTTATGAACGATGAGTACTTTTCATGGGATGTTACCTATTTCCTCAACGGGTGGCTGTTCGACCGCGTGCCGTTGTTGAGAAAACTGAAATGGCGTGAAATAGTTTCCTGTCGTGGGCTGTACGGACATTTGAGCGACAAGAACAATCCCGCTTTCAGTGATGATTTGTTCGCTTTTCCGATTGCGGATACCCGTACAATGGGAAAAACGCCTTACGTAGAAGCCGGGGTAGGTATTGAAAACATTTTTAAGGTATTACGTTTGGAATACGTGTGGCGGCTTACTTACCGCGATTCTCCGGGAATCGACAAGTCCGGTTTGAGAATAAGTCTCCACATGACCTTTTAAAAGTTAAATCCTGCTAATTGCAATGTTTATATAGCAAACAAAGCTCGTATTAGTAATTAATTAATCTTATTTTTGCATCAATTTTAGTTTAATTTTAATAGAATAGAAATGAAACAAGAAATTAAACCCGCTACCGGACGTCTCGGTGTGTTGGTAGTTGGAGTCGGCGGTGCAGTTGCCACCACAATGATTGTAGGTACACTAGCCTCTCGCAAGGGACTGGCAAAACCGATAGGATCTATTACCCAGTTAGCCACAATGCGCATGGAAAACAACGAAGAAAAACTCATCAAGGACGTTGTGCCTTTGACGGATTTGAACGACATTGTTTTCGGCGGATGGGACATTTTCCCGGACAACGCATACGAAGCTGCTATGTACGCTGAGGTCTTGAAAGAAAAAGACCTGAACGGAGTGAAAGACGAATTGGAAGCCATCAAACCGATGCCGGCTGCTTTCGACCACAACTGGGCAAAACGTCTGAACGGAACACATATCAAGAAAGCTGCTACCCGCTGGGAAATGGTGGAACAACTTCGCCAGGATATCCGCGACTTCAAGGCTGCCAACAACTGCGAACGCGTCGTTGTGCTTTGGGCTGCAAGTACTGAAATCTACATTCCATTGTCTGACGAGCACATGTCACTCGCTGCTTTGGAAAAAGCAATGAAGGAAAACAATACCGAAGTGATTTCTCCGAGTATGTGTTATGCATATGCCGCTATCGCAGAAGATGCTCCGTTCGTAATGGGTGCTCCCAACTTGTGCGTAGATACTCCTGCCATGTGGGAATTTTCCAAGCAAAAGCAAGTGCCTATCTCAGGCAAGGACTTCAAGAGTGGTCAGACACTGATGAAAACCGTATTGGCTCCGATGTTCAAAACTCGTATGCTGGGTGTGAACGGCTGGTTCTCTACCAATATCCTCGGTAACCGTGACGGTGAAGTGCTCGACGATCCGGACAACTTCAAGACAAAAGAAGTCAGCAAGCTGTCTGTAATCGACACTATCTTCGAACCCGAAAAATATCCTGATCTCTACGGAGACGTTTACCATAAAGTACGTATCAACTACTATCCGCCCCGCAAGGACAACAAAGAAGCATGGGACAATATCGACATCTTCGGATGGATGGGTTACCCGATGGAAATCAAGGTGAACTTCCTTTGCCGCGACTCTATCCTTGCCGCTCCTATCGCACTCGACCTCGTATTGTTCAGTGACTTGGCAATGCGTGCAGGTATGTGTGGCATCCAGACCTGGCTGTCATTCTTCTGCAAGAGCCCGATGCACGATTTCGAGCACCAGCCGGAACACGACTTGTTCACTCAATGGAGAATGGTAAAACAGACATTGCGTAACATGATCGGTGAAAAAGAACCTGATTATTTGGCTTAATTCGGGAAGATGTTCCTGAAAAATATATAAACTTTCCCCTTCTTTAGCAAGGGGAAAGTTTTGTTATTCTTATACACTCTATTGCAAATAATGAAACGACTTTCCTTTCTACCTGTTTTTATAGGCACGGGCTTTGGCTCCGGTTTTTCTCCTTTTGCTCCCGGCACGGCTGGGGCGTTGTTGGCTTCTATCATTTGGATTGCACTTTATTTCCTGTTTCCCTTTACTACCGTTTTATGGATTACCGCCGTTTTGGTGATTGTATTTACATTCGCCGGCATCTGGGCTGCGGACAAGTTGGAGCCTTATTGGGGGGAAGACCCTTCGCGCGTGGTAGTAGACGAGATGGTGGGAGTGTGGATACCGTTGCTGGCTGTACCGAATGATGAGAACTGGTTTTGGTACGTCATCGCGGCTTTTGTCCTGTTCCGTGCATTTGATATTGCCAAACCGCTTGGCGTCCGCAAGATGGAGAGCCTGAAAGGTGGAGTAGGAGTTATGATGGACGATATTTTGGCGGGAGTGTATAGTTTTATTTTGTTAGTGGGAGCGAGATGGGTGATTGGCTGAAAAAGATTGCGCGGATGATTTCTCAGAAAGGCGGTTTCTTCATGTTCTTGAGGGCACAGCTTTCTGCTCAGATGGCAACCATTGCAGACTTTCTCGTAACGATTCTTCTGGTAAGGCTGTTCGATGTCTACTATGTATATGCTACCCTGGCGGGTGCCATCTACGGGGGAATTGTCAATTGCATCATTAATTATAAATGGACATTTAAGTCGAAAGGCAAAAAAACGAATGTAGCTGCCAAGTTTGTCATTGTGTGGCTTTGCAGCGTTTGGCTGAACACATGGGGGACATATGCGCTGACGGAGTCTTTGGCGAAGATTCCCTGGGTGCGGGATACGCTCAGTCTCTATTTCGGTGATTTTTTCATTATACCCAAGGTGGTAGTGGCAGTAATCGTCGCGCTGTTTTGGAATTATAATATGCAGCGTCTCTTTGTTTACCGGAATATAGACATAAGGAGCTTGTTCGGAAGAAGAGACTGAAGAAATTGAAGAACTTGAAATAAACAGAAGATTTAGATATAAACAGATTTAGACACATGAATTACAGAGATTATTTACAACAACTGATTTATAAGATTATCAATCCTTTGATACACGGGATGATTAAAATAGGAATCACTCCCAACTTCATCACCACTACCGGATTTATCCTGAATGTGGTAGCGGCGGGTATGTTCGTTTATGCCGGAATCTATGGTGGAGAAAACGACCTTGCCATCATCGGATGGGCGGGCGGTGTGATTCTGTTTGCCGGACTGTTCGATATGATGGACGGACGTGTAGCCCGCCTGGGTAACATGAGTTCCAAATTCGGTGCGCTTTACGACTCGGTACTCGACCGTTACAGCGAACTGATGACTTTCTTCGGAATCTGCTACTATCTGTCAATGAAAGATTATTTCCTTTATGCACTTATCGCTTTCGTGGCGCTTATCGGTTCATTGATGGTAAGTTACGTCCGTGCACGTGCCGAAGGCTTGGGGATAGAATGTAAGGTAGGATTTATGCAACGCCCCGAACGCGTAGTGCTGACCAGTCTCGGAGCCTTGTTCTGTGGCGTATTTAAAGACATCACCGCTTTCGAACCGATTCTGATATTAATCGTTCCTCTGACTTTAGTTGCTGTATTAGCCAATATCACTGCCTTTGCGCGTGTGAGACATTGCTACAAAGCAATGAAAGAATAATTATTCAATATGCCGATAAGTTGGTACGCCAGTCAGGAAAAGACCGGCATATTTTCTGATTGGCACATAAACGCAATCTTATAATGATAAAGAACATTCAAAAGCCATCGAAGAGAGAAGCCCTTACCGTCCTGGTCATCATGGCCCTCTTTCTTTTATTGACGAGCATTTTCATCGGACTTCGTTCCGAGCACTTGCTGATGGCGATACTCTACCTGGTCTTATTCTTTGCCGGACTTCCTACCCGCAAACTGGCAGTAGCCCTGTTGCCTTTCGCTATTTTCGGAATCTCATATGACTGGATGCGTATCTGCCCCAACTATGAAGTGAACCCGATTGACGTGGCAGGACTTTACAACCTGGAGAAATCCCTCTTCGGCGTAATGGACAACGGCATCCTCGTCACCCCTGCGAATACTTTGCCGCGCACAACTGGGCGATAGCCGACGTCTTTGCCGGAATATTCTATCTCTGCTGGGTTCCCGTCCCCATCTTGTTCGGTCTTTGCCTGTACTTCAAGAAGGAGAGAAAAACGTACCTTCGCTTTGCCATGGTATTCCTTTTCGTTAACTTAATCGGCTTCGCCGGTTATTATATCCACCCTGCCGCTCCCCCCTGGTACGCCATCAACTACGGCTTCGAACCGATACTGAACACTCCGGGCAATGTAGCGGGCTTGGGACGCTTCGATGCTTTCTTCGGAGTATCAATCTTCGATTCTATCTACGGGCGCAATGCGAATTTCTTTGCCGCGGTACCTTCATTGCATGCGGCCTATATGGTCGTAGCCCTGGTATATGCCATCATCGGCAAATGCAGATGGTATGTCATTACCCTTTTCTCTATCATTATGGCAGGCATCTGGGGAACAGCCGTTTATTCCTGCCATCACTATATTATCGACGTATTGCTCGGCATCTCTTGCGCATTGGCAGGCTGGCTGATATTCGAATATGTATTGATGAAAATCCCGGCATTCCGAATATTCTTCGACAGATACTATACATATATAAACTAGTAGTATCTGCAATTATATTTTAGATATTCTATAATGGAAAATTCGGCAGTTGCGACTGCCGATGTGTAAACAAGTGTATAAGTGAAGAACAGCTACCGTAATATATTCCTCGCCTTCGGCATCATCGCCGTCCTGATAATGATATTCACTTTTGACATGGATTATCAGGAACTTTGGGCGAACTTGAAGCGTGCGGGAATATATTTGCCCTTGATTTTACTACTATGGCTATTCGTCTACCTTATTAATACCACCTCGTGGTATATCATCATCCGTAGTGGCGGCAAGACCGGTTTCTCATTTGCCCGGCTCTATAAATTTACCGTTACAGGTTTTGCGCTCAATTATGTGACTCCCCGTCGGATTGATGGGCGGTGAGCCGTATCGTATCATGGAGCTGAAACCTTACGTCGGCATAGAAAGAGCCACATCTTCCGTGATTCTCTATGTGATGATGCATATCTTTTCCCACTTTTGCTTTTGGCTAAGTTCTGTGCTGCTCTACGTCTGCCTATATCCGGTAGGGTGGGTGATGGGCATTATCTTAGGAGCTATCACCCTATTCTGCCTGCTGGTTACCATTCTTTTATAAAAGGTTATCGTCACGGAATGGCAATAGCCTGTGTCCGCATGGGCAGCCATATCCCTTTCTTGAAAAAGAAAGTGCTCCGTTTTGCCGAAACTCACCGGGAAAAGCTTGAAAATATAGATACACAAATCGCCCTTCTCCACCAGCAAAAGAAACGTACCTTTTACGCAGCCCTCTTTCTCGAATATACAGCCCGTGTTGTTAGCTGCCTTGAAATATGGCTGATACTGAACGTATTGACAACGAATGTCAGCTTTGCCGACTGCTGCCTGATTGCTGCTTTCTCCTCTTTACTCGCCAACCTTTTATTCTTCCTGCCGATGCAGCTAGGCGGACGTGAAGGCGGATTCGCCCTCGCTGTAGGCGGTCTTTCCCTCTCCGGCGCTTACGGAGTCTATGCTGCATTGATTACCCGCGTGCGCGAAATGGTTTGGATTGTGATAGGGCTTGCTTTGATGAAGGTTGGCAATAAGGAGAAAAACGAGTAACTTTTTTAGTGTCTACTTTATAGAGCTGCTGCAAGTATATAATAGAAAACTCCAACCAAATGACTGATAAAGTCATTTGGTTGGAGTTTTCTATTATTATATTCAGGAATTATTCCTTGCTCGCTTTTTGCAAGTTGAGAATACCACGAACGCTTTACTTAGCATCAAAGGCAGTATCAATCAATGCTTTTAGGTTCTGATAATGGCTCTTGTATATGCCACTTGAAGCACTTGCCGCACTGTTCAGTTCACTTCTAAGACTTACCAGTTGTCCGCGGGCAATGGCAGGCGCTTCCGAAGGGGAATCCGGGGAATAATTCATCGGATTAGAGTTGTTTTTCGGTTTGTCGAGCATGGCAATCAGGGCGTTCACATAGACTTTTTGCAAAGCACGCTGATTGAGGTCGGGCCTCTTGCCACCTCTGAGGTCGCTCCAAATACCTTTCTTCAGGTCTTGGAACATTTCATTGGAAGTATAGGCTTTATTGCCGTTCATCAATTCGTTGGTCGTCATCTTGTCCAGCGTGCGGCTGCTAAGCAAGCGCTTCAATATGTTACTCTGCACGCGGAAGATATAATTGAAGGTATTGACTCCGGCCTTTTCTGTCAGTTTGTCGTCCATCAACCAGGTGGGCGTGGTGAATAATTCTTTGTTCAAGAATGTCACAGCTTTCTTCTGTATATCCTTCGGCACAAATTCCACAGCTTTCACGTCGGTCTGTTCTACCGAAATCGGGGTGCTGTAAATACCGGCGACATTGGTTGCTACATGTCCCATATATAGGGAGAATTGTCCGGCTACGTTGCTGTATAAGGTGCTTGCCTTTGGTAGCCCTCGTTCGGTTCGTACGTCCAGTTGATGACTTCGGGCATGATACGTTTCAGATTCTTGATGCCGTATGTACCTGCCAGCACTGCGTCGTCTCCCAAGTCCTCGTTCTGGTTGCGAGGGTCGTCGCGGTCGGTTTCCGTGCCGAAGGTGTAACGCTTGTCTTCCTTCAGTTTGCTGATAATCCACTTGTTCATATAGGGTATCTCAGCTTCTGCCGTCTCAAATTCGGGCATCCAGCGGTAGCCCCATTCGATAGACCAGTCGTCGTAGATACCGATACGGGGGAAGATTCCGGCACGTGAGATGTTGTCTTCCGGTTGGGCGACGTAGTTGAAACGTGCGTAGTCCATGATAGACGGGGTGTGGCCGTTGGCTTCTACCCATGCTTTGTCTCGCAGTTTTTCTACCGGGACGGTGGCGGAAGAGCCGAAGTTATGACGCAAGCCGAGTGTGTGACCTACCTCGTGGGAAGATACGAAACGAATCAGTTCGCCCATCAGTTCATCGTCAAACTGGGGTTTGCGTGCTCCCGGGTCGATGGCTCCGGCTTGTACGATATACCAGTTGTAAAGCAGGAGCATCACGTTGTGATACCAGTTGATGTGTGTTTCGAGGATTTCACCGCTGCGGGGGTCGTGTACGTGAGGGCCGCTCGCGTTAGGAATGTCGGATGGTTTATAGACGATAGCCGAGTGGCGGGCGTCTTCCAAGCTCCATGTCGGGTCGTCCGTGGGGGCTTCTTTGCCGATGATAGCGTTCTTGAAACCGGCTTTTTCAAAGGCTTTCTGCCAGTCGTTGACTCCTTGAATCAGGTAGGGAACCCACTTTTTAGGAGTGGCGGGGTCTATATAGATGACAATGGGTTTCTTGGGCTCTACAAGTTCGCCTCTCAGGTATTTTTCCTTGTCCTCGTCTTTCGGTTCGAGACGCCAGCGGGTGATGTTCGCTTTGTATTTCATTCCGTGCGGGTTGCCGTCAAAGTCTTTGTAACCGACTGCGAAGTAGCCTACGCGGCTGTCGTAGAGTCTCGGTTTCATCGGTTCTTTAGGAAGCAGTAGCATGGAGCTGTTCAATTCGTAGGTCATCGGGCCGGTGGAGTTGTAATATTGAGCCATCATTTTCTCCATAGGGCTGCCCATTGGCGGTTTGCGCTGGAAGGTGCGCACGGTACGGACTTCGATATTTTGCGGGAAGGCTTTCAGAGTGTCGATATAGCTGGCGTCGGGTATCATTGAGGTTGCGCCGATATTGTCTTTCGCAAAGTTGGAGAAAGAGAACATATCGCCGTCCTTGCGGATAAAGTCGGTCATTTCGATTACGTAATTTTTCGTCAGGCTGTCTTTGCGCATAGTCTTCAGGGGGAAGGTGGCGACGATGGGCTGGACGTTGGAGTTCAATACTGCCTGATACATTCCCAGGGTATCGGTAGAATGTTCCAGGTAGGAGATTTGGCGGATAAACAGTTTGTTGTCACGTCCCAGTTCGAAGCGGATTACTTCGTCGCTGATATGGTCGCCGGGGTAACCGGCTTTGCGTTTCTGCTTGTCTACCGGGGCTTTCACAATACGGTTTACAATCAGTACGTCGCGTCCGAACAGTGAATCGGGTATCTCAAAATAGTATTTGCCTTCTACGCAATGCACCTTGAAGAAGCCGTTCATTGTTTTGGCTTTATTGGTGATTACACTTGCGTAAGGCTGGAAAGGGGATTTCTTTGCTTTGGCTATGGAGTCGGCTTTAGCTTTATCGGCAGCCATTTCGGTAGCACTTTTCTTTTTTTTCTTCTTTTTAAAGAGGTCGGTAGACTGTGCTCCGGCTGTTGGAACCAACATTGCCAGGAGCAACAAAAAGGTAGTTAGTTTTCTCATGCTTTTATTTTTAAGATGTTAGTTGTAACAAAGTTATGAAAATATTTCAAAAATGGGGCAAAGTGAGTTCTTTTTTGTTTCAAAAATGGGGCAAAGTGAGTTTATTGTACTCAAATTGAAGAAAGTATCTTCGGTAAACTACCCAAATAATAAAAAGGAAGATTAATCAGCCGGAAACTCTTTCCGGCAATTGTCTTCACATCGTCAATAGAATAAGGAGCATTCCAAATACGGATAGCCAAGTCACCGCCTGATAAATCCATGAAAGAATGTATCGAACGGAGATGAGCATTATTTCCACATTTCACTTCAATCGGAATAATCTGTGTTCCCTTTTGCCATATAAAATCTGCTTCAGCATTGGAGCCTTGCTTGTCACGTACCCAAAAATGCAAGTCGGAGATATACTGTCCATCAAGTAATACCTGTAATTGCTGCGCTACGATATGTTCAGCGATAGCTCCTGCGAAAAACATAGGCAAAGTGAGTTTGAGGTGCAACAACTTTAGAGAAGCAACTTTTTGCAACGAACTTTTCTGCAAGACTTTGTGTTTTTTTGAATGGAAAAGTATATCTTTGTGATATATAAGGATTGGAGGTAATATGGATAATGCATTAAATTTCCCAAATGCGAACAGTTATTGGAATGTATTGAAAGATTTGAGCAATGAAGCTAAATTAGAGTTGATTGCCCGCCTTAGTAATTCGTTACTTAATAAGGAAGAAGAAATAAAAACTTCGGCCAGTAGCTTTTATGGAGTGTGGGAAGATGACGGAGCCACTGATTGCTTGAATGAGGAAATCAAGGCTTCTCGTAAATTCAAGAATGATATAGAAGCTTTTTGAGATGGTACAGAAGTATTTGCTTGATACAAATATTTGTATCTTTCTTCTACGTGGAAAATATGATGTAGATAAAAAGATAGATTCTGTGGGGTTGGAAAATTGTTATATATCGGAGATAACTGTTGCGGAATTGAAATATGGTGCAGAATTAGGGCGTAGAAGTGGATTGAAAAACCGTCAACGGAGTTTAGATAAGTTCTTGGCTTCTATTCATGTGTTACCTATAACAGGGACATTGGATTTGTTTGCTTCCGAAAAAGCAAGGTTGCGTTTGGCGGGAACACCGGCAGATGATAATTTTGATTTGTTAATAGGTTGTTCTGCCATAGTCCATAATATGATTATGGTGACAGAGAATCTGAAAGACTTTAAAAACTTTTTAAAGATTCGCCTTGAAAATTGGATAGAACGATGATATAAATAATAAAAAGCGGCTCGTATAGCAACGAGCCGCTTTCTTTTTTGGGGGGATTACACTTTTCCCCAGCCAGTCTCAGCATCAAAGCAAGGGCAAGCCTTAATCCATTCTTCCGGCTCAATCTCCCCATTCCCGTTCAAGTCCGGGCTCAAATCCCGATGCCCGCATACCCGGCAACCCGGATAATCCTTCAGCAGGGTAAGAATCAACACCCGCAGAGAATGTTTCTGCCACTCGGTACGCGTATCCTTCGGCCGTCCTTTACTGTCAAGTCCGCCCTCATAACAAATACCGATACTCTCACTATTGAAACCTTTCGCATGCGCTCCGATTTTCTCTATCGCCCGGGTAGACTTGATATCCCCATTCTTCCGGATATAGAAATGATACCCCGCTCCGTTGAATCCCCGTCGGCGATGGCAGACGTCCAGGTCATATTCCGTAAAGTCCCTGTCCTCACGTGTAGCGGAACAGTGGACTACTATCAGGTTTATAGGTCGCATCACTTCCGTCGTCAACCTTCTTTCAAAGCCATACCTGCACTACCTGCATTACTCGCATTACCTGCATTACTGCGCTGCACACACTCTTTATTGACACACTGCAAAGCCGCAGCCTGCGCCAACTGTCCCCGCAACGAGAAAATCTCCGTATGCATCTCCTTCACCCTCGAACTAAGGTCGAAATAATCCTTCAACACCTTCTCCAACTGCTGCATCAGAAAGGAATATTGACCCTTCACCAGTTCACTGAACTCCTTGACCTCTTGCGCCATAACCTTGCGCTTCTTACGGTTACTGCCCAAAAAGGGTAGAATCGTCATGATAATCTCTATAATTTTATCTAGCATTTTAATAAATTGAAAATTGAAACATGAAATTAGAAAATGGGAGAGAAAACATGAACCACATGCCGGGGATAAAATAACTACTCCCCGGCAATCATGTGGAACTGTTCATTAATAAGGTTTACCTCAAGGAAAGGGACAGCCTTTATGCTGCCGGGTCCGGAGTTTCCCCGTCATCCCCTTCGCCGGAACCACCGCCGTTTCCACCATCGGCGCCGCCCCCTTCGGAACCACCCTTAGCATCACCCTTTCCCGCCAGGACGAAATCCACATTATTCTCACTTCGGGTAGTGGTATGACTCGTATTCACCAGATGCAGCGCCTTATCAGCCACAAACCGTACATTCACCTTGCGGATACAACGCACCGTGCAATCCTTCTCCTTCTCCGTGCCCTCGCTGCTCAGCGTGATATGGAAAGTCCCCAATCCATCAATCTTCACCTTATCGCCTTGCGTAAGCGACAGGCGCAACTGCTCCACAAAAGCCTCGATAGCATGCTTCACATCTCCCGCCGTAAGCGAGGAATTTGCTTCGATGGCATCCGCCAGCTTGTTGACGTCCATCACCCTTACAGTACCCGATTTCTGGCGTACATAATACAATACCTGCGAGTCTTCCTCGCTCACATTCTTTCTGCGCTGATAGCGCTCTACTAATACGTTCATAATTTGAAAAAGTTAAGGTTTAAGTAATAATTGTTTTCTGTCCTTCCGACTATACAAAGATACAAAATCACGAACCGGAAGTCAAGTATTTTATAAAATAATTCCAAGCAAAAAACAACCGTTTTGAACCCCCGAAAACAAATCTATAATGTAATGAAAAATAAACCGCAAAAACAACCGTTTTCCTCATCCTTATCTGGCATGTTTCTGAAGATATTCCAATGGCGGAACATAGTCCGTAATCTTCGTCATTTCCGGATTATGGCTGAAATAAACGTTTCCCGTCTCCCCGTTGCGTTGCTTGGCGATGATGGCCACCCAGGTCTTTGGTCGGATATCCGCTTTCCCTATCCGTAGTGACCCGGGCCAACGCCGGGCGATAAAGCAACATCACCATATCCGCATCCTGCTCGATGGCCCCGCTTTCGCGGAGCTGGCTCAGTTCCGGCCGCCTGTCTATCTGCCCTTCCGACAAACGGTTCAACTGGCTCAGCAACACCACCGGCACATTCAATTCCTTGGCGAGCAATTTCGCCTTCCGCGCAGCCTGTGCCACTTCCTGTTCGCGGTTTCGGTTACTCTGCCCGCTACTCATGTCGCAAAGTTGCAGGTAATCAATGATAATCATGCCACATTCATTCCGGCTTTGCAGCAACCGCGCGCTGGAACGCACATGCTCCATACTGACCACCGTACTGTCATCCACATGAATCGGCAACCGTGCCAGTCCGGCAGCCACGGCACGCGCTTCCGCCATCTCCTGCGCGCTCACCGTCCCCCCGCGCCAATGACCGGCACTGACATTGCTCGCCCCCGTCAGCCACCGGTCTGCCAACCTTTCTCCCTGCATCTCAAGACTGTAGACCGCTACGGCATATCCCGCCATTGCCGCGTTTCGTGCCAGATGCAGCGCGAATCCCGTCTTCCCCACACCGGGACGCGCGGCGATAACCACCAATTCCCCGTTCTGTAGCCCCGACGTCATTCGGTCCAAATCCGTCAGCCCGGTAGGAATCCCCGTCACGCCATCCATGCTCCGGGCGATACGCCCTTCGGCTTCCGTCATGGCATCCGCCATCAGCGTATCCATGTCGCGCATATTGCTATGGTGTCCGGATTCCCCTTCCAGGCGGTCGAGCAGATTGTGCGCGTCCACCAGCGTGTCACCGATGTCTATGGTTTCGTCCAGCGAGCAGGCGAGCAACTTGTTCAATCCCAGAATCATCTCCCGCCGCAGGAACTTCTCGTGCACTATCTGCGCATGATACTCGATGTGTGCGGAACTGGCCACTTTACTGCTCAACTGTGTGATGCCGTAGGGGCCGCCCGCATCCTCAAGCTTTCCTGCCGGGCAAGCTCCTCTTTCACGGTGAGGATATCAATCTTCGTGCCCGTCCGGTGCATGGCGAGCAAAGCGTTGAAAATCAACTGGTGACGTGTTACGTAAAACATCTCCGGCGTAACTTCCCCGCTATCAGCGGCAAGGCGTCCTGCTCGATAAGGCAGGCGCCTATGATAGCCTCTTCCACTTCGGGCGCTTGTGGTGAAACCCGGTTCTCAGTATTCATTAAGAAAAGCTTTATTAGATAAGTAACTGCCTGCATGCAGGACATATTTGGAATTTGTCTGATGGAAATAATATTCCTCGATTTTGTCGATGGCGAGTTGCTGCTCTTTGCCGCTGAGTTTTTTCCATTCGCGCTGCACTTTGGCTATGTTCTCTTTGGGAAGTTGCGTAATGGCGTGATACTCGTCCCAGAAGTAGAAAACTTCTCGTTGACGGCTTTCTTCTTTTTCATCGCTTCTGGATTCCCCACCCATTTGTCATATTCCACCACGCGGATATGCAAGGACTTGTCTTCATGCGGGATGATTTCAATCACTCCTGCGGTTTCCAGGTCATGAATCAGGCGGAAAGTCCGGCAGATACTCCAGTTAAAAATCCGGCTCCAGTCGCGGTAGCTGTGCATGCTTTCGCCCCGCCGGCACACGAACTCCTTATTTTGATATCCGGTATATTGCGTCTCCGAATAGTTGACCTTCATAAGCATGATTAAGAGTGCTTCTGTATCCCCTTCGCAACCATGTCCGTTGTCAATCTGCTGTTGCAGCAAAGATTTGGGGATAATCAGGAATCCGCGCGCCGTCATGGACTGGAAATTAAATTTCTTCATAAGTCGATTGTTTTTAATTTCCGGCAAATATATACCAGTTTTCATGGGTATGCAATAAGCCATGTTCAGTACGGTTCGCAGGGGTTGACAGGTGGAGAACAGAGCTAAAAAAATCCTTTTTCGTCCCGGGATGCGGTTCATTGGGTACGAAATGAAACAGACGCTCCGTTGGGGAAACGGAGCGTCTGTTTGGAGTGAACAGAGCCTTCGTTCGGGTGAATCAGAGGCTCTGTTTGAGAGCAGAAAAACGGATGCTTGTGCAGAACGCTTGTCAGAACACCTTTTTCTTTGTGTAAGTTGCTGTATCATTGATTGTTATGTGCGTAAAGAAAAACTACTCAGAACGCTTGTCAGAACACATTATAAACAATAAATAATAAAATATATATTTAAAAATATATAGTTCGATTTTCCTTTTATTTCTTGTCTGCGTTTACACTTTCGATTGCAGTTTTGTTAGTTGGCGGTATCTTGATGACGGGTGCCCCCAGAAATTCGATGAGGATGAGTTGCATCTTCGGACTGACGTTGTTTGTTTTCTTTGTGTAGCCTGCTGCGGTCATTTGAGCGCACAACTCTTTGTGGCTTCTGATACTGTTGCGCAATTTTCTGCTGGCCGAACTGGGAGTGGACAAATCCGGGAAATACTCTACCGCTAAGTCAGAGAAATGCTTGAAACCGTTAATACAGTTGCCGTCGTTGGCTGATTCATGAGTTTTCATGATTCTTAAAATTTTAAATTAAACGAAATAGGGCTTTTGACCCTGAAAATTGTGCAAATGTAAGCAAATATATTCTAAGTCTAGACTTGAAGTTACGACTTTTTATTTGACTGTTTTTATGTATGTAAAATTTAATATTCATATTTTTGTAGTTACTGAAAGTAATTTTTTATAAATGTAAATATTAATAATTAAAACTTTTTTATGAAGAAAGAAAATTTGTAAAAGTGATGTTCTTGAAGTACTTGTCGCAGATTTGTCAAATCCGAATAATAATACTATTCAGCAAGCAAATGATTAGACCGAAGCTGCAGTTAAGGATATTCTCGTCGTAGTAGTGCTAAAGCAGAAAGTGGCAGTGAAACTTTTATTGTAGGTGAAATGTTTTTCTTTTAACTTGCTATAGCAGAGAAATCTACTAAAATCAGTATCTTTGCAATAAGAAAGCGCATTTTTTATAAAAGCAGAGAGTATGAGCAATAAAATATATCCTATCGGTATTCAGAATTTTGAAAAGATTCGTAATGACGGTTATTTCTATATTGATAAAACTGCATTGATATATCAAATGGTCAAGACCGGAAGTTATTACTTTTTGAGTCGTCCGCGCCGTTTCGGAAAGAGTCTGCTCATCTCTACCTTAGAGGCTTACTTTCAAGGAAAGAAGGAGCTGTTTGAAGGACTGGCAGTAGAAAAGTTGGAAAAAGACTGGATTAAATATCCTATATTGCATCTCGACCTTAATATTGAAAAGTATGACACACTGGAAAGTCTGAATAATATACTTGATAAATCGCTGACAGCGTGGGAGAAACTTTACGGTGCCGAGCCGTCCGAACGTTCGTTTTCCTTGCGTTTCGCCGGTATCATAGAACGTGCCTGTAAATTGGCAGGGCAACGTGTGGTCATTTTGGTCGACGAATATGATAAGCCTATGTTGCAAGCCATTGGTAATGAGGAACTTCAAAAACAATTCCGAAATACCTTGAAACCTTTTTACGGAGCACTCAAAACAATGGACGGCTGCATTAAGTTTGCATTCCTTACTGGCGTGACAAAGTTTGGCAAAGTCAGTGTATTCAGTGACTTGAACAATCTGGATGATATTTCAATGTGGAATGAGTATATCGAAATATGCGGTGTCAGCGAGCGTGAAATTCACGAAAATCTGGAAACAGAACTCCATGAATTTGCAGTAGCGCGCGGTATAACGTATGACAAGCTTTGTGAAGAACTGAGAGAGTGCTATGACGGCTATCATTTTACTCACAATTCAATCGGCATGTACAACCCATTCAGTCTGCTTAACGCTTTCAAACGCAAGGAACTCGGCAGTTATTGGTTTGAGACGGGGACACCTACCTATCTGGTTAAGTTGCTAAAAAAACATCATTATGACCTGGAACGGATGACACACGAGGAAACCGACGCCCAGGTCTTGAACAGCATAGACTCTGAATCCACCAATCCCATTCCGGTGATTTATCAGAGCGGATACCTCACCATCAAGGGGTATGATGAAGAATTTGGAATGTATCGTTTAGGTTTCCCAAATCGTGAAGTGGAAGAGGGATTTATCCGTTTCCTACTTCCTTTTTATGCGAATGTGAATAAGGTAGAATCCCCTTTTGAGATTCAAAAGTTTGTTCGTGAGGTGCGTTCCGGTGATTATGATTCTTTCTTCCACCGCCTGCAGAGTTTCTTTGCCGATACGACTTACGAAGTAATCCGGGAGCAGGAACTACATTATGAGAACGTGCTTTTTATTGTCTTTAAACTGGTCGGCTTCTACGTCAACGTGGAATATAACACGAACGACGGACGCATCGACCTCGTCTTGCAGACTGATAAATTCATCTATATAATGGAGTTTAAACTGAACGGCACCGCGGAAGAGGCTTTGCAGCAGATTAACGACAAGCATTACGCCCTTCCTTTCGAAATGGACGGACGGAAGCTCTTTAAAATCGGCATAAACTTCAGCGCGGAAACCCGCAATATTGAAAAGTGGATAGTGGAAGAGAAATAGATAATTTAAGTTTCTTCACATACCGCCATTTTCATCCCCTGATAGACAACTACGATTTTGTGCAAAGTCGTTGTTCCAACAAGTAGCTGTGTAGTTGTTCACGTACTACTTGGTTGGGTATAGTCAATAATGTCTGACCATATTTAATGCCTCAGTTCCAGCGGATTTATAATCCGCTGGTCTTTCGTAGCAGGATTTTTAATCCGCTTGCAATTCCTGGTGATAAATCAGATAAATGTTTCGGGGTATAACCCTAAAAAAATATATATATCAGAAGTTTTTCGGGGTATAACCCTAAAGAGTCTGGAGAAAAGGAGTATATTTGTGGTTAGAAGTGTAAATTAACAATCTTGGAAGCTATGATTGAGAGAGACTTATACATGAGACAAATTATTCCTTTTATAGACCAGCCGTTTGTAAAAGTGATTGCAGGTATCCGTCGCTGTGGGAAATCTGTGGTTCTTCAACAGATTCAGAATGAGCTCTTGAAGAGAGGTGCAGATAAAGAACATATCATTTATATGAACTTTGAAAGTTTTGAATGGATAGACATTACGGATGCCAAATCGTTGTATGCTTATATGAGCGAAAAGATAAAGGGGGGGATTGGGAAATATTATATCCTACTGGATGAGATACAAGAAGTGGAGCATTGGGAAAAAGCTGTCAATTCATTCATGGTGGATTGGGAAGTAGATATTTATGTGACAGGCTCCAACTCTCGCATGCTTTCATCCGAATTGTCCACTTATTTGGCAGGACGGTATGTAGATGTCCATATCATGACGCTTTCTTTCAAAGAATATTTGGATTTTCACGGATTGTCGGCTTCCGCAATGAGCAGGACGGATTTGCGGGAAGAATTCAAGAAATATCTGCGTATGGGCGGTTTTCCTGCTATCCATACGGCGCATTACCCTTACGAAGCTATTTATAAGATAGTATATGACATCTATTCCTCTGTAATATTGCGTGATACGGTACAACGTCATGGCATCCGCAATGTCGATTTGTTGGAACGTATCGTCCGGTTCGTTTTTGACAATATCGGTAACAGGTTAAATGCCAAGAATATTGCCGACTATTTTAAGAATCAGCAGCGAAAAGTGGATATCAATACCATTTATAACTATTTGAATGCGCTCGAAAGTGCTTTCATTATCCAACGTGTGCAACGCTATGACATCAAAGGCAAGGAGTTGTTGCAAACCAATGAGAAATATTTTGTAAGCGACTTGTCTATAATCTATGCGGTGATGGGTTATAAAGACCGTTTGATAGCCGGAGCATTGGAGAATCTGATTTATGCGGAGATGAAACGTCGCGGATATAATGTTTATATTGGCAAGCAGGATGAGAAAGAAGTGGATTTTGTGGCTTTGCGTCGTGAAGAGAAAATTTATGTTCAAGTGACTTATCTCTTGGCATCGCAGGCTACCGTTGACAGGGAATACGCTCCTTTGCTGGCTATTGCTGACCATTATCCCAAATATGTAGTGAGTATGGATGAACTGTGGCAGGATAATATAGAAGGAGTGAGACATAGACATATCGCTGAATTCCTGTTAGAAGAAAATTGGGGATGATAATACTAAAAAAGGCGACCCGTTGCAACGAGCCGCCTTTTCTGTCTATTTGATTTCGAATTCTTCCTTCATATCGATTTCCTCTCCATGTGTATCATAGAACACATATTGCAGGAATGCGAGTTTCTGACTTGGAATAATCTTGATACCGAATCCGTATTTCATCTGCCACTTCCGTTTCAGGGAAACGAGTCCCTGGTTGATGTAAGCGGCCACATACGGATGGACGTGTAACGAGAATTTCTTAACCTTCAGTTTATTGACCAGATAATCAATTTTACTCTCCAAAGTGTCCGTAAAGAGAATGGACGACTTGATAGTGCCTTTGCCGAAGCAGGTAGGGCAGGTCTCGGTCGTGTTGACGTCCATTGCCGGACGCACACGCTGGCGCGTAATCTGCATCAGCCCGAATTTGCTGAGCGGCAGAATATTATGCCGTGCCCTGTCTTTCTGCATGTTGGCACACATACGTTCGTAAAGTTTCTGACGGTTTTCGGCTTCATTCATGTCGATGAAGTCCACGACGATGATACCACCCATATCCCTTAATCGCAGTTGGCGCGCCAATTCATCGGCGGCTCCCAGATTTACTTCGAGTGCGTTACCTTCCTGTCCGTTGGCATTCTTGGTGCGGTTACCGCTGTTCACGTCTACTACGTGAAGCGCCTCAGTGTGCTCAATAATCAGATAGGCACCACTCTTGTAAGAGATGGTTTTACCAAACGAGGATTTAATCTGCTTGGTGATACCGAAATTGTCGTAAATGGGAAGCTGGCCTTTGTACAGTTTCACGATGTTGGCGCCCCGGTCGGGTGCGATCAGTGTCACGTAGTCTTTGATTTCATTGTACACAGCCTCGTCGTTGACGTGAATATTCTCAAAAGAAGGGTTGAAGAGGTCGCGCAACAAACCTACGGCACGACTGGTCTCTTCATAAATCAACGTCGGAAACTTGGTGGCTTTCTGTACTTTTGCCATCGCATCTTCCCAATGCTTGATCAGGACTTTAAGCTCTCCGTCGAGTTCGGCTACGCGTTTGCCTTCGGCTACCGTGCGGACGATGACGCCGAAGTTTTTCGGCTTGATGCTCATCAGCAGTTGTTTCAGGCGGGCGCGTTCTTCGCTCGATTTAATTTTTTGTGATACGGAAACCTTGTCATTGAAAGGGATGAGTACGAGATAGCGTCCGGCAAACGAAATTTCGGACGTCAGTCGCGGTCCCTTCGTGGAGATAGGTTCCTTTACGATTTGCACCACTACTTCTTGTCCCACCTTGAGTGTGTTGGATACAGTTCCATCCTTGTCGAGGTCGGGAAGCAGGGTTGCTTTGCTGATGGAGGTCAGCTTCTTTTTGTCGCTTAAAGTCTGCTTTACAAACTTTTCGAGTGAGTTAAATTGAGGACCCAGGTCAAGATAATGAAGAAAAGCGTCTTTCTCGTAACCGACGTCTACAAAGCATGCATTCAGTCCGGGCATCAATTTCTTGATACGTCCCAAATACATATTGCCCACGGAAAAGGAGATGTTCCTTCCTTCGCTTTGAAGTTCCACCAGGCTCTTGTCTTCGAGAAGGGCGATGGATACCTCTTTGGGCTGTACGTCAACTACTAGTTCACTTGTCACTGTTTTGTTTCCTTATTATTGATTGAATCTCATTTATATGAACAACTTTTTTGACAAATTGTTCGTTTTGGGTTAGCTACTTAAACAAAGAACAAACTTGAAAGACATCGAGCTTCGCAAGTTTGTTCTTTATTTCTGTGTGATCCAGACCTAAAAATTATTTTTTGCTTTTATGTCTGTTCTTTCTTAGTCTTTTTTTACGCTTGTGCGTAGACATTTTATGTCTTTTTTTCTTCTTTTTCCGCTTGGCATAGCTTCACATTTTATGGGTTAATACTCTTGTTTATTATTTCTTTACTGAAATTGTAAATGTCTTAGCCGGTTTGAAAGCCGGAATGTTGTGCTCAGGGATGATAATAGTAGTGTTCTTAGAAATATTACGAGCGGTTTTCTGTGCTCTTTTCTTTACTACGAAACTACCGAATCCGCGTAAATACACGTTCTCATCGTTAGACAATGAATCTTTAACAGCCTCCATGAATGCTTCAACTGTTGTAAGAACTGTCTGCTTGTCAATTCCAGTTTTCTTTGTAATCTCGTTTACAATATCTGCTTTAGTCATTTTTCCTTAAAAAAAATATTATTACTATGTTATTGCTAATTTTTTGGACTGCAAATATATAGCTTTTTAAGCTCCTAAAAAAATATATTATGCACATTTTTCTAAAAAAATGGTGGCGTTGGGTTTTCTTAGAACCAAAAGAGTTACTTTTGTGTGGCTTTTGAATAGTATATGCAAGATAAATGTTAGATGATACATGAAGACCGGTCTTATAAATGAGTTTACTGAAGCGATTATAAAGTGGTATGAGGAGAATAAGCGTGAATTGCCCTGGCGGGAGTCTTCCGATCCGTATCTGATATGGATTTCGGAGATTATCCTTCAGCAAACGCGTGTGGTGCAGGGGTATGATTATTTTCTTCGTTTCGTCAAGCGTTTTCCCGACGTGCAGACGTTGGCGGATGCAGATGAGGATGAGGTGATGAAATATTGGCAGGGGTTGGGTTATTATTCACGTGCCCGGAATCTTCATGCTGCCGCTAAAAGCATGAACGGGGTTTTCCCGAAAACGTATGCGGAAGTGCTGGCTTTGAAGGGAGTGGGGGAGTACACGGCTGCGGCTGTCTGTTCGTTTGCTTATGGCATGCCTTATGCGGTAGTGGACGGAAATGTGTATCGTGTACTTTCACGTTATTTCGGCATCGACACGCCGATTGATTCGACAGAGGGGAAGAAGCTCTTTGCGGCTTTGGCGGATGAGATGCTGGACAGGAAGCGGCCGGCTCTTTACAATCAGGGGATTATGGATTTCGGGGCGATTCAGTGTACTCCGCAGTCGCCTGATTGCTTGTTTTGCCCGTTGGCGGACAGTTGTTCGGCTCTTTCGAAAGGGTTGGTCGGTAAACTGCCGGTGAAGCAGCATAAGACGAAAACGACGAACCGTTATTTTAATTATATTTATGTACGTGCGGGCGCGCATACCTTTATAAGTAAGCGGACAGCGGATGATATTTGGAAAAATCTTTTTGAACTGCCTTTGATAGAGACTCCGGTGGCTTTGTCGGAAGAAGAGTTTTTGGCTTTGCCTGAGTTCCGGGCATTCTTTGCGCAGGGAGAGCAGCCGGTAGTCCGTTCGGTTTGCAGAGAGGTGAAGCATGTGTTGTCCCACCGGGTGATTTATGCTGATTTCTATGAAGTGACGTTGCCCGAAGAGACGGCTTCTTTCAGTAAGTTTCAGAAAATAAAGGCGGAAGAATTGGAGCAATATGCTGTTTCCAGGTTAGTGCACGCTTTTATTGAGAAGTATATTGCTCCGAAATAAAAGTTATAACAATTCTTGCATCCTATTGTTATTCTGTTTAATTTTGGCAGCGGATTTGAAACTAAGAATTATAAACTTGATATATATATGTCAGTAAATAAAGTGATATTGATAGGAAACGTGGGACAAGATCCGCGGGTGAAATACTTTGATACAGGCTCGGCAGTAGCAACTTTTCCGTTAGCTACGACAGATCGTGGCTATACATTGCAAAATGGAACCCAGATTCCTGAAAGAACGGAGTGGCATAATATCGTTGCATCCAACCGTTTGGCTGAGATTGTAGACAAGTATGTGCACAAAGGTGACAAACTGTATCTGGAAGGAAAGATCAGAACACGTTCTTACAGTGACCAGTCGGGAGCTATGCGTTATATCACTGAGATTTATGTGGATAATATGGAAATGCTGTCTCCGAAAGGGGCTAATCCGGGTGTGGGAGTTTCTGCACAGCAACCTGGTGTCGGTCAGCCACAGCAGTCGCAACAGCCACAGCAATCCCAACAAATGCAGCAGCCGCAGCAAATGCAGCAGTCGCAACCTGTACAAAATAATCCGGCAGACGACTTGCCGTTCTAAATAATGTGATAGTGTGCCGATAGGTTTTCGCAGGCAGATTGGCACATTATCTTTTGTTAAACTAAAATATATACTCTTTGGACTCAGATGGTTATTTAAGCCAATTGGCTGATATTTTCAACGGTATTACCGTAAACACTCCTTCTATCTCTGCTATTATCGCCATAGTACTGGCAGGTGTGCTCCTGCTTGCTTCCGGTTTTGCTTCGGCTTCTGAAATCGCTTTTTTCTCGCTTTCTCCTTCAGACCGGAATGATATTGACGAACGCAATCATCCTTCCGATGATAAAATAAGTGCCCTTCTTGGTGACTCTGAACGGCTTCTGGCTACGATACTGATCACTAACAATTTTGTGAATGTGACCATTATCATGCTCTGCAACTTCTTCTTTATGAATGTTTTTGTTTTTCATTCTCCGTTGGCAGAGTTCTTGATACTGACCGTAATACTTACTTTCTGTTGCTCCTGTTCGGCGAGATCATGCCGAAGATTTATTCAGCACAAAAGACATTGGCATTTTTGCCGTTTCTCCGCTCCGGGCATCTATTTTCTGGAAAAACTGTTTCATCCGGTTGCTTCTATGCTGGTGCGTTCTACCACTTTTCTGAATAAGCACTTTGCCAAGAAGAATCATAATATTTCTGTTGACGAACTGTCTCAGGCGCTGGAACTGACGGATAAGGCGGAACTTTCTGAGGAAAATAATATTCTGGAAGGAATTATCCGCTTCGGTGGTGAGACTGTGAAAGAGGTGATGACATCTCGTCTTGATATGGTCGATCTGGATGTCCGTACCCCTTTCAAAGAAGTGATGCAGTGTATCATTGAAAATGCTTATTCACGTATCCCTATTTATTCCGGTTCGCGGGATAATATCAAGGGGGTATTGTATATCAAGGATCTTCTTCCTCATGTGAGCAAAGGGGATAATTTTCGTTGGCAGTCATTGATTCGTCCGGCTTATTTTGTGCCGGAAACGAAGATGATTGATGATTTGCTTCGTGATTTCCAGGCAAATAAGATTCATATTGCCATCGTTGTAGATGAGTTCGGGGGAACTTCCGGACTGGTGACGATGGAAGATATTATCGAAGAGATAGTAGGGGAAATCCATGATGAGTATGACGATGAAGAACGTACATACGTCGTGTTGAATGACCACACTTGGATATTTGAAGCAAAAACGCAGTTGACAGATTTTTATAAGATTGCGAAAGTAGATGAGGATGAGTTTGAAAAAGTGGTGGGGGATGCCGATACTTTGGCAGGTATGTTGCTCGAGATTAAAGGTGAGTTTCCGGCATTGCACGAGAAAGTGACTTATCACAATTACGAGTTTGAGGTATTGGAGATGGACAGCCGCCGTATTTTGAAAGTCAAGTTCACGATTCTGCCCAAGGATACGGAAGGGGCGGAAGAGAAAGAATAATCCTTGAAAGTAGAATTACGAAAGTCGAATTACGAAAATAGAATCACGGAAGTATAATCAGGCAAACGTAAGATGGCGTTATTTCTGCAACATAAGACGGACGATATACAGTGGGCTGTCTGGAAGATGGAAGAGTCTTTGGATGCATTATTGGCTCTTTTGCCCGATGCGCGAAGAATCTTCTGCGAACAGGAACTGAACCGCTTTGTCTCCGAACGTCGTAAGATGGAATGGCTGTCCGTTCGTGTTTTGCTGTATTCTATGTTACGGGAGGATAAGGAAATTGGTTATTCTTCCGAGGGAAAGCCTTATCTGGCGGATCGTTCTTTCTTTATCAGTATTTCTCATACCAAAGGATATGTGGCTGTGATGCTTGGCTCCCGGAGTGCTGTCGGCATTGATATTGAGCAATATGGTCAACGTGTCCATCGGGTATCCGACCGCTATGTCCGTTCTGACGAACAGGCGGAAACTTATCAGGAGATACAACTTGAGCCTGTTATTGCATTGGTCTGCAAAGGAAGCGGTTTTTAAACGTATGGAGGATGCTGACGCCGATCTCCGCAAGCTTCGTCTGACGCATTTTGTTCCTCAGGAAGAGGGCACGTTTCAAGTTCAAGAGTTTGTGACGGAATTGCATGAACTTTATACAGTTGGTTATCGTATCCATCCGGATTTTGTGTTGACATGGACACTCAACTGAATAGAAAGAGAAAATCGGGAAACGGTGAATAATAAGTGGGGAATCCGGTTGTTATTCACCGTTTCTTGATTTGATTACTTATCTTGTTTTTTAGATAGATAGTTTTTCCAATTGGACGGTGAAGTGTCGCATCAGCGGGGCTTCCCAAGCGATACGTACTCCGCGGGTAATGCTTTCTCTGCGTTCATATACATTCTTGAGGGCGGCGGCTATCACGTTCATATGATTGTCTGTGTACACCCTGCGGGGGATGGCAAGACGCAGTAAATCGAGTCCGTTGAACCGGTTCTCGTGAGTAATCGGGTCACGGTCGGCAAGGATATAGCCGATTTCGCATCCGCGGATACCGGCTTCCAGATAGAGTTCGATAGTCAGTGTCTGTGCCGGAAATTCTTCCTTGGGTACGTGTGTCAGCACTTTGGGCGCATCAATGAAAATGGCATGACCGCCAGCAGGACGCTGATAGGGGATTCCGTATTCATCCAGTTTCTTTGCCAGGTATTCTACTTGTTTGATGCGTGTTTCGAGATTATCGAATTCTGTGTTTTCGTCCAGTCCGATGGCGAGTGCGTTCATGTCCCGTCCGTTCATTCCGCCGTAAGTGAGATACCCTTCGTATTGCACGCAGAAACCTTTTGCACCTTCATACCAGTCTTCACGGCGTGTGGCTATGAAGCCGCCCATGTTGACGATTCCGTCTTTCTTGGCACTCATTGTCATGCCGTCGGCAAGGGCGAACATCTCTTTCGTAATTTCTTTGATGGATTTATCTTGGTAACCTTCTTCGCGCATTTTGATAAAGTAAGCGTTTTCTGCGAAGCGTGCGGAGTCGAAAAGTACCGGCTTGCCGTATTTGTCGGCGATGGCTCTTACTTCACGCAGGTTTTGCATGGATACAGGTTGTCCGCCGGCTGTGTTGTTGGTGATGGTTACGATGATAAAGGGGATACGTTCTGCATGTTCGGTCAGGGCTTTTTGCAGTTTGTCAGGGTCTACATTTCCTTTGAACGGGAGTTCTAGCTGTGTCTGTTTGGCTGCATCAATGGTGCAGTCTAATGCGGTGGCATGGCGTCCTTCGATGTGTCCTTTGGTGGTGTCGAAGTGTGAATTGCCGGGTACGATGTCTCCTTCGTGTACCAAATAGGAGAAAAGTACATTTTCTGCGGCACGTCCCTGGTGCGTCGGGATGATATACTCAAATCCGGTCAGTTTCGTAATCATCTCTTTCAGTTTGAAGAAAGAGGTTGCTCCGGCATAGCTTTCATCGCCGAGCATCATTCCGGCCCATTGGCGGTCGCTCATGGCTCCTGTTCCTGAGTCGGTTATGAGGTCTATATAAACTTGTTCTGATTTGAGTTGGAAGACGTTGTAATGTGCTTCTTTAATCCATTGCTCACGTTCTTCACGAGTACTTTTACGGATGGGTTCTACCATCTTTATTTTCCATGATTCGGCAAAAGGTAATTCCATTGTAGTATATTTAAGTGTTTTACTCGACGAATGTAGTGGTAATTTGTGAAAGATGCAAAGGAATAATGACTTTTTGTTAGTCGTGCGGTTGCGAAATATTTCTTTAAATGCAGGAGTGATGAATATAAAAGGAATTCTGATATGAAAAGAGTCAGGCTTCCTTTTCCGAAGACTGACTCTTTTAAGATTATACGGTTTGAATACAATTATTGAGCCGATAATTTACAATCAATAGGTTGTGATAATATATAATTGATTTAGGTAAATCGAACGGTTGTTTTTTATTTTTCGATGAGAGTGATACCATCAAGGCAGAAATAAGAAGGAGTTATCATTCCGACTTCCGGGTCTGTATCTGATGAATTCATTTCAAATTTAATGTAGTCAGCATTGCTGATATTACTCCAATCGAACCATTCCCATGTATTAACTATTTTTTGTTTGTTGTCACGGAAATCTGCCAAGTAGAAATCAATGCGTCCGATAACACTTCCATCTGCTTTGTATCCTACTGCTGTTAACGTAAACCAGTCTCCATTAGTGAAAGGCCCTTTAACCATAGAAGATGAGCCATCATTTCCATCCTTGACAGCAAGATAAGCATATGTTGTGTTTGTTACCCATGCACCTTTGAACTCATATTTTTCGGTGTTGAGATTAGTGATTTGGGCAGGGGTGTAGCTATTGGTATTTGATGTTAAATAGGTTTTTCCGTTTTTCCCTTTTCCTGTTATAGCGCTGATATTACTATACCCAGCAGTTGTAATATCAGTGTAATTAGTATAAGTGAATCCACCGCCAAAACTTGTACTACCTTGGTAACTACTGTAGTAATGTGGTAATTCTATTAGATTTTGAGGGTCTTTAAAATTGCACTTCATATAGTAGCCATCTACTTCTCCCTCTGTTGTTTTAAATTCAGATTCAGTCTCAGTTAGTAGGTTCTCGAAACTAATGACAACTTCTTTTTTGTCACCACCTTTTGTTTCATCGTTATCATCACTACATCCGCAAAAAGCGAACACAGATACTAATAAGAATAAAGATAACTTTTTCATGTTTTTGCTCTAATTTTAATTATTAATTGTTTGATTATTTTTTGTAATGTAAGTTTTCTACTGTGACGACTTCGGTAGATATTTCTCCTGTCCAGCCTATGTTCTGATTGACGGCGGTATAGATTCTTACGAAGTCTATTTGGTCTAATAATACAGGTTGTCCGTTTTGGTCTACAGCCCGGTCTATTTTAAATTTGCTGTATTCGGTTCTGTTGGGATGATTGTCTGCATATCCCCAAGGATAACAATAGCCTACCCAGACATTACCCTCTTCTACGGCATTGTCTTTTAGACGTGTCCCATGGAAAGTTATTTCATTTTCTTCTATCCAGTTCGGATAATAAGAATCTTGTTGATGGAATGTGTTACGTTTGACGAATCCTTCTTTTCCTAAATTATCTTTCCAGCGGACATCGCCATTGGCAGGTTGGGGGCGATAATAGGTGATTTCGTAATTACGTATTTCCGTATCTTTTCCGTACTCACTACCTGCCAACTCATACCATTCATCGTCAGGTATCCCATTCTTATTTATATCTTTTGAGACTAATACAATTCCCGGTTCAGCACTTCCACCAAGTGCTCCTGTTCCAGTGTTATTGTTGTAAGTGGCATTTCCCCATACCTTGAAATCATATTCCCCTTCAATATTAGGGATTGGTTGAGGGAATCCTACTGTTATTGTTCCGCCGAATCCGCCTAATGAGATAACTGATTTTTCTTTAGCTTTTCTGTGGCACGCTCTAAAACTTGTTCGGCAGTGAAACCTGTCTCATAAGCCGACGTACTCGTATTGATAAACTGTCCGGGAGCCGGCTTATATTCCCATACTTTATCGGCGAAAGCCAATGAATTTTCAGTTTCTTCGGTATTATCATCAATGTCGCTTTGTGAAGCCTTGTCGCTGAATACAATCGTGTTCGGATTCAGTCCGATATTATTCAGGCGGAATTGCAGTTGCCCTTGTTGGTTGAAACAGAGCAAATCTCCGTATATGGTGTAATCATAAGCATTTGTGATATACACGTTGCCACTATAAGGATTCACATTGATTCCATAAGGAGTATCGATATTTGTTCCGTCCGTAATGAAATTCTCACGAACGGTTTTTCCTGTTTTCAGATTGAATGTCTTGATAGAAGATGTTTGCGTACTATAATTGTAATTGTATAGATAGGCAATCTCTCCGTCAATGGCGAAGTTCTGTACTTTCTCATTGTAATGAGTCACTCCATTTGTCAGACAGTCTATTTTTGCAAAGTTATAATTTCCTGCTTCTACATCTTCTCCACGGGTTGCTACATAAACGGTTGTTCCATCCGTACCGGCTACAATCTTGCCCGGATTCGGTCCTACTGTAATTTTATTGATTTCTTTGAATGTGGCGATATCAACCACGGATACAGTATTGTCTACTCCCAGACCGGATGCATAATCCAGTCCTCCGGAATTGGAAACATATAACTTCTCGTTTTGTACACAGATTCCGTCGGGATTACGTCCCACGGAGGTGACACCGTCTATGGCGAGGGAAGTTGTATCAATACGTGTCACTGTTCCGTCATAAGAACATACATACGCTTTTTCTTTATGAAAGGCGATGTATCGTGGTTCACGTGAACTTCCGTTTCGGTCAGCATTTGAATTTGCTTCAAGGAGTTTCCTGTACGGAAGTCTATTACTTCCACTGTACTGGAAACATTGACAATGACATATATCTTGTCGCCATAAATGGCTAAATCATTTGCCGTATCTCCCAATCCCCGATGATTGATTGTATTAAAATAGTTGCGCACCATTCTCTGGTTGCCGAAAGAGAAACGCATCAATGAACTGTTATTCTGATTGAATAGTCCTTCACATAACGCATAGAGCTCGGCTGTATCTGTTTCAGTCGGGTCACCTGCAATGTCCGAAGTGAAAGGCTTATCTTCCATATCATCACAAGCCGTGAATAATAATAGGATGGGCAGGCAGAACCAAAATATATATGTCAATTTCCTTTTCATATCAGTATCCTGCTTTTAATATGTTATTTTTAGCGTTGCTCTTACCGAACGTCCCGGCATTGGGAAGTATCGTACAATCTCGTAATTTTTATCCATCAGGTTCAGTACTTCCACGCTGAGCGAACTTGTAACTTTTCTTATCCGGAAGTCGCGGCTCGCTGAAATACTATGGTCACTGTAACTATCCAGTCGGTTTGCTGCGATATTCTGTCCCACTGTATAGCGTTTTCCCGAATAAAGGAATGAGTAAGACATATTTATCCATGGAGTCTCGATGCCTGCTTGTCCTGAGGCAGAAACACGGGGAGTATAGGCTATCTGATGTTTATAAGTCGATTTATCCTTACTCAAATCAGGATTGGTGACGTCCAACGCCCGTTGATACGTATAATTACCGGACAGGTTGATGCGGATTTTCTCCCAAGGCTGAAGAGATAAGTTTCCGGTAGCGTCGATACCTTTGATATCTACACTACCCAAGTTTCTCATGCTCCATATAGCAAGATTCTTGGTAGGATAAGCAATGATTTTATCCGTTACTTTGTTATAGTATGCATCAACGGTTGCCGAAAGATAAGGAATGAATATACATACATTCTTGCTGTATGTCAGACCGATATTATATTGCTTTGCATTTTCCGGTTTCAGTTTGGTGTTTCCTACTTCCTGGTAATACAGGTCATTGAAACTTGGCAGACGGAAGATGTCCTTATAGAAGAAACGGATACGAAACTCTTCGTTACGGAACGGTTTGAATGAAGCGCTGACATAAGGCGTTAATTTGCGGTGATTGCCGGCACTGCCGCCTTCTTTGACATCTTCGTTGATGATAGTCGCCAAAGCGGATGCGGAGATTGTCAGCCAGTCATTCACGTATTTTCCTGCAAAAGCCGTCAGCCATGAATAGCGGGTGGGTTGCGCAAAATTAGTAAGATTAGTATCCATTGTATTGATACTCCCATCCGTCGAAAGGGAAAATGAAAGATTGCTCAATAATCTGTATAATACCGATGCGGAGAGATAGTATTCCTGTTGGTAATAGCTGTTTTCCGTTTTTCCTAAAGAGTTTTTGGTGTCGGGGTCCAGATAACGCTGATAGCTCCAGTTCCATTTGGCGGAAGTCTGGAATACCCATTGTTGGCTGAACTCTTTCTTGTATTGGCTTTGTACAAATGTATTCTTGTCCCACAGGTGTTGTGAGGAATAGTCATTATAAAGTGTAGTGGCTTTCGGCAATCCCCGCGAAGATTGAAAGTAATAGGCTTTCAATCGCCATTGCTCTTTATCGGAGAAGTTGCCGTAAAGTCCGGCTTCGGCACGAAAAGTCTGTACGTCGGTATTCTTTCTTTTCTCCCGTGAAGTCAGGTCGCCCTCTGTATTTCCGTAGTGCAGGGTATATGGATATTGTCCGTCCGATGACATCCATTCGCCATTAGCTGTGACTGTCCACTTAGAACTGAGTTGTTGCTCTAACAGAACGGATGGATTGACAAGCCCCCATGAACCCGTCTTGAAAGCCGCGCTGATATTCGTACGTTTCCCTTTTTTGAAACGGGGAGTAAGTGTCTGTATATTCAGTATTCCTGCCGAAGCGAAGAAACGTGCCGGCTGGAAGATATTATCGCTCTGACCGTTGCTAAGTGATAACTGGTCTACATTATCGAGCGAGAAACGGCCGATGTCGATCTGTCCTGTCTGGCAGTCGGTTACGGTGATTCCGTCATAACCTACGGCTGTGTGCTGTGCACCCAAGCTGCGTATGGATACGGTTTTCAGTCCGCCGATGCCACCGTAATCTTTCACGGTCACTCCGGCAAAATGCTTCACGGCATCAGAAACTTGCAGGGCATGCAGGTTCTTTAGCGCATCTTTGGAAAGTACTTGTAGCGGAGCGGTAGAACGTACCTCTCGTGTTTGATAAATATCGGAAACAGTAATTTCGGGGATGGAGTATGTATGCGTTGTATCCACTTTTTGCTGTTGCGCAAAAAGTGTCGGGAGTAAAAGTTGGCAGCAGAGTACTGCACAGATACTTTTGTATAGCCTTGTATGTCTCATCCTTATCCTACTACTGGTCTGTTTTTTCACTTTTAAAAGTGTCCGGGCGAAATCCCTTCGACCGGACACGCATAAATAAACTTGGCAGAGTTTATTAATTAAAACACACTTTCTCTGAATCAGAGTGATGAATGAAATGATAGACGGATTGTCCGGTTCATTAGACTCAACGCTTTTTCCTCGAAAGCAGTGAAATTGGGTGCACGGCAGGTCTTCTGACTCGTTCCTGTTGCGGGCGCCTTCCCAGAAGTTTCTTTCCAGTGGCTAAAAGTAGGTTGCTCGCAACACATTTATAGAACTTACAGCAGCGGGACTGTTCAGGATTTACACCTGATTCCCTTTTAATCGCTTTCCTCGTATGTTTTGAGGGCTGCGAACCAATGCGCGACAAAGATAGATAGTTTATTTGTTTTTTGCAAGGTTTATTGATGTAATAAAAGATATTCTTCAATAGCTTGCGCGGTGGCGTCTTTCAGAAGAACGGTTTTATCCTTATTCAGGAGATAAAGGGTAGGGATGGCTTTCAAGTCATACAGTTGTTGTTCCTTGATAGCGAAGGTCTTATCATATCCGTTAATCCATTCTTGCGGGAATTCATTCAGATGTTTCCGCCATTCGTCCAGTTCTTCGTCGGGGTAGATAGAGAGGACGGTCAACTTCTTTTGTGCTAGAAGCTGATTGATGACGGGCGCATTTTTCAATGCTTCGATTGTTTCCGTGCAGGCGTGGCATCCCGGGTTATTGATAAATAGTAAGGTGTAGTCCGATTTCTGTTGATAAAGGGAACCTTGTACGCCGGAAGCCAATGTATAGTTAAAGTTCAATGCTTTGGTTCCGATACGGTTTTTCTGAGCCAGTTCGCGACGGGCTTTGGGACGTACCTTTTCTATTTCTTCCAGTACGGGAGAAGCCATCATGGCATCCAGTACAGGGATATAAAACTCTTCGTTACGCATAGGGGAGTTAGGGTCGTATAAATATTTGTCTGCCAAATCGGTGATGTAAGTGAATACTTTCTTATCCACGTTTGTCCGTTCGATAGTTTTCCGCATAGCTTGCTGTGCTGTTTCCAATGGAACATGGTTCAATATATCGCAATAGTCCGCCCAAGCCTGTTCGGTCACTTCGGGATGATGGATATAATTGGTATCGGCAAAGTTTACGTTATCCCAATAGTGCTTGACAAGGAAATCTGCCCGTAAATCCGGGGCTGTCAGCATTGGCGGGATGGTGGGTAATGTGAAAGTCTTGATGGTATCCTGTGCCACTTCGGTTTTGTTTAAGCCGGAAGCGTTCCCGCTTTTGCAGGCACAAAGACAAAGAATACATACAATCGAAAGAATATTTAGATTCGTTTTCATAATTGGCTGTTATTATATTGAACTTCTATGAATTACATAGAAGACAAAGATAATGCCTTTTCATTTTATACAAAGAATTTTTCTTCCTTTTCTTCTCTGTCTTTTTTTAAGAACTTTGCTTCTTGAAGAATCTTACTTCTCCTTTGCCAATGTAAAGACAAACTCCAACCCGCCACCCTGATTGTTCTTGGCAGAGATGATGCCGCCATGAATAATCACTGCATTCTTCACAATAGCCAGTCCCAGGCCCGTTCCACCTAATTTTCGCGAACGGCCTTTGTCTACCCGGTAGAAACGTTCGAAGAGACGGTTCAGATGCTCGGGTGATACGCCTATGCCCGTATCGGCAAAACTGAAATAATAGAAACTTTCGTCTTCACGGAAACAATTGATATTAATCTGAATATTCGTTCCGGCGTATGCGATGGCGTTATCCATCAGATTACGGAAGATGGAGTAAATCAGGGAATAATTACCTTTGACTTGTATGCTCTTCTTTAAAGAATTAACCACCGTGATATGTTTCTCGTCCAGTTCCAGTGAAACCTCGTTGATGATATTTCCTACCAGTACACTGATATCCACCCGTTCCATATCAATCATGTTGGCGGCTTCGTCCATGCGGGTAAGTACGGAAATATCACGCAGCAACCGGCTCAACCGGTTACTTTGCGCATAGCAGCGTTCGAGGAACACATTAATCTTCTCGCGCGGTATGTTTTCATTATTGACGATAGTCTCCAGATATCCCTGAATACTGCTGACAGGCGTTTTCAGCTCATGCGCGATATTCTGTGTCAACTGCCGTTTCAGATTCACCTGTTCTTCTTCCTGGGTGACATCATTGATTGAAATCTCAAAGCTTGCGTCTTGGAAGATGATACACTCAACGATGAACGTGCGTCCGTTCTTGTTGATGGTGATAGACATTCGCTTTTCGTCTTTACCTCTCGAACGTTGTTGCTGGTTCTTGTTGATGAAATGTATAATCTCTTTCAGTTCGTTGATGGCAAAGACTTCTTCCGTAGTTTCCAGGTTAGAGTCCGAAATCAGGTTGCTGTATTGGGTGAAGAGATTGTTGACAAGAATCTCCTTTTTGTCTTTCGTAAATACTCCCAGTCCTTCGTGCGAAATCTGAAGATGGGTAATCAGCTTCTCGCGTTCGATGTAGAGAGCCTCTTTCGTTTCGTGCAGCCGCTTGTAGATTTGGATGATATGCTGCGATATTTCTCCTAGTTCATTGTGTGGGAAAGCCGATTGCATCGCCATCTCGATAGGCTCGTTCCGGTCGGCACGCATGGCAAACTCGCGGAGCTGGCTGATAGAAGTCCCCAGTTTGTTCGTGAATTTGTAGAAGATAATCATCAGCAGCAAAGTCACGATTACGGTAAACCATAAGTAATGCGGGTCTGCCTGCAGGTTGTTGATAAGGCTGACATTATAAGGCAATGCCGAGCGGAGAATATAATCCTTATAACGTGTAGCCGAATAAAAATAAGGAACTCCTGTCGTTTCCGAAGTACGGCGCACGTCATATCCGTTTCCGTGTTTCAGCGCCTTTTGTACTTCCGGACGGTTCAGATGGTTTTCCATCCGCTCGTCATGGTTCGGATAACTGTCGTAAACCACATTTCCATCCAGGTCGATAAGCGTAACGCGCAAGTCTTCCAGAATATGATTATTGATATAATCGTTGATAATTCCGTTATCAAGCGGTTGCTCATCCAGTCGCTCGTAGAGCCGGCTGTTGTAATCCTGCAATTTGGTATTCAGCAGTTCTACTTTATATTCCCGTTCGCGTTGGTACTGGTACGCGATGAAACAGACGGCGAATACCAGGAACAACGAAATGACCGAAAGGAAAAGCTTCCGGCTGAAAGAAAGAAAATGTCTTTGAGTTACAGGCAGGTTCATGATAAATAGTTATTCAGCTTCAAAACAGTATCCGTATCCGAGACGTGTGACAATGCATTTGCCGTATATGCCTATCTTTTTGCGCAAACGGGTGATGTTTACGTCGATAGTACGGTCCAGTACATACACTTCGTCGCTCCAGATACGTGCCAGAATATCTTCACGTGAGAATACACGTCCTTTATTCTGTACCAGTAGAAGCAGGATTTCAAATTCTTTTTTGGTCAATGACACTTCTTCGTCGTCGATACTCGCTTTCTTTTTAGTGATGTCGATGACAAGCGTCTGGTAAGTAAGCCGTTCGGGCGCTCTTTCCGTTTCCATCGTCGCCGTACGTCTCAATACGGCTTTCACACGGGCGATGACTTCGCGCAGGGAGAAAGGCTTCGAGATATAATCGTCCGCTCCCAGGTTGAATCCTGTCACGGTATCGTTTTCGGTATCTTTTGCCGTGATGAAGATGATAGGCACTTTGGCTGTTTTCTTGTCTTTTTTCAACATGTTTGCCATTTTGAATCCGGAGATTTCCCCCATCATCACATCGAGGAGGATTAAATGGTAGCTGCTGATGTCCATCTTCAGTGCTTCTTCGGCAGAGTTTGCGGTATCTACCTCATAACCTTCGTTCTCAAGATTGAATTTCAGAATCTCGCAGAGGTCTTCTTCATCGTCGACAACTAAAATACGGGTTTCGTTCATAAGATGTATTTATTAATGTGATATGACAAAGTTACGTTTTTATTTTATTTTGATGCAAAGATGAGGAGACTTTGTTACGGTCAGATGAAACAGATGTTACAATCGCGTTACATTCTTTGATTTATAGGAATTTGATACCGAATATGGAAGTTTTTGTCGGTTGCAAGAGGAAAAAACGTTTGCTATTTGTTATCTTTGTTAGCGAGATAGGATAGAAATGTTTGATAATAGAAACTACAAACGATGATAAAAATTGACTTGAAACGGCATAAGCGCGAAGTGATAGGTGCGGTTATCGTACTGCTGCTCCTGCTTGGCGGTGTGTCTGTCTTTAAATATACCTCTTTCAATACCGGCTTTGAGATAGCAGACGATTTGGGCGGAAACATCTTCCCTTCGGCCATTCTGTCCGTAGCCACTACTGATGCGCAAGTTATCATACCTTCGGATTCCACTTATCTGGGAAACCCGAAATCATGTATTGCCATCCGGCTGAAATCAAAGACCGCATACAGCCGTGTACGCATTGAAGTGGCCGAAACTCCTTTCTTCTCCCGTTCCGTATCGGAGTTCGTATTGAACAAGCCGCGAACGGAATATACGATTTACCCGGATATTATATGGAATTACGAAGCATTGAAAAATAACGCGCAAGCCGAGCCGGTGAGCGTTGCCGTGACCGTCGAGATGAACGGGAAAGACTTGGGGCAACGGGTACGTACCTTCTCTGTCCGCAGTATCAACGAATGTCTGTTGGGATATGTGGCGAACGGAACCAAGTTCCATGACACAAGTATTTTCTTTGCCGCCTACGTCAATGAAGAGAACCCGATGATTGACCAGTTGCTCCGTGAGGCATTGAATACCCGTATCGTCAATCGTTTCCTCGGCTATCAGAGCAAGGCTAAAGGAGCGGTAGACAAGCAGGTGTATGCCCTTTGGAATATTTTGCAGAAACGCAAATTCCGTTACAGCTCCGTTTCCAATACCAGCCTTTCGAGCAATGTCGTATTCTCGCAACGTGTCCGTACGTTTGATGATGCGTTGGAATCTTAGCAAATCAACTGCGTGGACGGTAGTGTATTGTTCGCTTCGTTGCTTCGTGCCATCAATATCGACCCCATCCTGGTACGTACACCGGGACATATGTTTGTGGGCTATTACACCGACAATTCGCATACCGACAAGAACTTCCTGGAAACAACGATGATTGGCGACGTCGACCTGGACGACTTCTTCCCCGACGAACAACTGGATTCCACAATGGTAGGCAAGTCGCAGAACGAAATGTCACTGCTCACCTTCGAGAAATCCAAACAATACGCCAATAAGAAGTATAAAGAGAATGAGGAAGGCATCCATTCCGGCAAGCTGAACTATATGTTTTGGAAATTTCCAAAGAGGTGCGCAGGAAAATACAGCCGATAGGTAAATAGTTTCTTATCTATCTTCATGCAATTTCCCTATTTTATTGTATTTTTGCCAAGTAATCATTTAATGAAAAAGGATGCAAGGCAAGAAATTTATCTCTCCCGGAGCATGGTTTTCCATGAACTATCCATCGGACTGGAATGAGTTTGAAGATGGCGAAGGCTCTTTTCTTTTCTATAATCCCGATGTATGGTCGGGCAACTTCCGTATTTCCGCATTTAAAGGCAAGGCCGGTTATGGCAAAGACGCCATCCGCCAGGAACTGAGTGAGAACGATTCGGCTTCATTGGTAAAAGTCGGAACGTTGGAATGTGCGTACAGCAAAGAAATGTTCCAGGAAGAAGGAACCTATTATACTTCCCATGTATGGATTACAGGCATTGACGATATTGCTTTCGAATGCTCTTTCACTGTCCCCAAAGGCGGAATAGTGAAAGAAGCCGAAGACGTAATCGCCACTTTGGAAATACGTAGGGAAGGAGAGAAGTATCCCGCCGAACTGATTCCCGTACGCCTTTCAGAAATCTACCAGATTAATGAAGGATATGAATGGGTGGTATCTACTGTGAAACAAGAACTGAAGAAAGACTTTCAAGGAATCGAAGAAGACCTCGAAAAACTTCAGCAAGTGATTGACAGCGGCAAGATAGGTTCGAAGAAGAAAGACGAATGGCTGGCTGTCGGTATCACGGTCTGCGCGATTCTTGCCAACGAAGTGGACGGCATGGAATGGAAGACATTGATTGACGGCAACCGTGAAGCCCCTGTGCTCCAATATAATGACCGCATCATCGACCCGATGAAACTGGCATGGAGCAAGATAAAGGCAGGAGAGCCTTGCAACGTCATTGAAGAGTATAAATCCGTGATTATTAATCACTAATCACTAACCGACTAATCACTAAATTACGTGGCAGTACCTTATTTACAGATAGACAACCTGACCAAGTCCTTCGGCGACTTGGTTCTTTTTGAAAATATATCTTTTGGCATTGCCGAAGGTCAGCGTGTAGGACTGATAGCGAAGAACGGCAGTGGAAAAACCACCTTACTGAATATCATCGCCGGAAAAGAAGGCTATGATAGCGGTAACATTGTCTTCCGTCGCGACCTTCGTGTCGATTACCTCGAACAAGACCCGCAATACCCCGAAGAGTTGACTGTACTCGAAGCCTGTTTCCATCACGGCAACAGCACCGTAGAACTCATCAAAGAGTACGAGCGTTGCATGGAAACCGAAGGGCATCCGGACTGGAAAACCTTTTGGCACGTATGGACCAGGAGAAAGCCTGGGAATACGAACAGAAAGCCAAGCAAATCCTTTCGCAACTCAAAATCCGTAACTTCGACCAGAAGGTGAAACAACTCTCCGGCGGACAGTTGAAACGTGTCGCTCTCGCCAACGCTCTGATAACCGAACCGGAACTCCTGATTCTCGACGAGCCTACCAACCACCTCGACCTTGATATGACCGAATGGCTCGAAGACTACCTGCGCCGTACCAACCTCAGCCTGCTGATGGTGACCCACGACCGCTACTTCCTCGACCGTGTCTGTTCGGAAATCATCGAAATAGATAATCAGCAAGTCTATCAATATAAAGGTAATTATAGTTATTACCTCGAAAAACGCCAGGAACGTATCGAAGCTAAAAGCGTAGAAATAGAACGTGCCAACAACCTCTACCGTACGGAACTTGACTGGATGCGCCGTATGCCACAGGCACGCGGACACAAAGCCCGTTACCGTGAAGACGCTTTCTACGAACTGGAAAAGGTGGCAAAGCAACGTTTCAATAACGATAACGTAAAACTGGAAGTAAAAGCATCCTATATCGGCAGCAAGATATTCGAAGCCGACCATCTGTACAAGAGTTACGGCGACCTGAAAATCCTGGAAGACTTCTCCTATATCTTCTCCCTCTACGAAAAGATGGGAATCGTAGGAAACAACGGAACCGGAAAATCTACTTTCATCAAGATACTAATGGGGCAAGTACAACCCGATAGCGGCACGGTGGACATCGGCGAAACAGTCCGTTTCGGCTACTACTCGCAAGACGGACTCCAGTTTGACGAACAGATGAAAGTGATTGACGTCATTCAGGATATTGCCGAAGTCATCGAACTGGGCAACGGAAAGAAACTGACCGCCTCACAATTCCTGCAACATTTCCTCTTCACCCCCGAAACCCAGCATAGCTATGTCTACAAACTGAGTGGGGCGAGCGCCGCCGTCTTTACCTATGTACCATCCTGATGCGTAACCCTAATTTCCTCGTACTGGACGAGCCTACCAACGACCTCGATATTATCACATTGAATGTGCTCGAAGAATATCTTCAGAACTTCAAAGGCTGTGTCATTGTCGTTTCCCACGACCGTTACTTTATGGACAAGGTAGTAGACCACCTGATGGTATTCAACGGACAGGGAGACATCCGCGACTTCCCCGGAAATTACAGCGACTACCGCGACTGGAAAGACGCGAAAGCCCAAAAGGAGAAAGAAGCCGAAAAGCCACAGGAAGAAAAGACTGCCCGTGTCCGCCTGAACGACAAGCGGAAGATGAGCTTCAAGGAAAACGCGAATTCGAACAACTGGAAAAGGAGATAGCCGACCTGGAAGCGGAAAAAGCCCGGATTGAGGAACTCCTTTGCAGCGGTACGCTTTCCGTTGACGAACTGACCGAGAAATCGAAACGCCTGCCCGAAGTGAACGACTTGATTGACGAGAAAACAATGCGCTGGTTGGAACTCAGCGAAATAGAAGGCTGACTTGTTCCGCTGTAACCCCGATAACATAACCTGGTATGACAAACCTTACTAACTATCATAGCCACTGTCTTTATTGCGACGGACGAGCTAACATGGAAGATTTTATCCGTTTTGCTATCAGCGAAGGCTTTACTTCCTATGGCATCTCTTCCCATGCCCCGTTGCCGTTTTCTACTGCATGGACAATGGAATGGGACAGAATGGAAGATTACCTTTCCGAATTTTCCCGTCTCAAAAAGAAATATGCGGATAAGATAGAGCTTGCCATCGGCCTTGAAATAGATTACCTGAATGAAGACAGCAACCCCGCTTCACTCCGTTTCCAGGAACTGCCGCTCGATTACCGGATAGGTTCCGTGCATATGCTGTATTCTCCGGAAGGGAATATCGTAGATATTGATACTCCGGCAGATACTTTCCGCCAGTTAATAGACAAGCATTTCGACGGTGACCTGGATTCCGTTGTCCGCCTTTATTATAAGAACCTGCTTCGCATGGTCGAACTGGGTGGATTCGATATTGTCGGTCATGCGGACAAGATGCATTACAATGCTTCCTGCTACCGTCCCGGATTACTGGACGAACCGTGGTATGATACTTTAGTCCGCGATTATTTCGCAGAGATAGCCCGTCATGGATATATTGTCGAAATCAACACCAAGGCTTATCACGAATTAGGCACGTTCTATCCCAATGAACGTTATTTCACTTTCTTGAAGGCCTTGGGTATCCGCGCAAGTGAACAGTGACGCCCACTATCCCGAAAGAATAAACAATGCCCGTCCCGAAGGCTTGGCAGCTTTGAAGAAAGCAGGTTTCACGTCGGTAGTGGAGTGGCACGGCGGAAAGTGGGAAGATAGAGAGATATTGTAAATAACATATGACAAAAACAGAGCAGCCGTTTCGGGTAATAACTTGAAACGGCTGCTCTGTTTTTATATCTGCCGTTCATGGGCGTACATTGTGTGCAGATAGCTCCATTTGAGGTACAATACCCCGCCTATAATCCAAATACAGCGTTATTTGTATTGTATGTGTACGTTGAAAGTACGTAAAGTGCATACTGATATTGATTGCTTGTCGCATCTTTGCAATGTCGAGATGAAAGAATATTTATGAAATCTAAGTAATATATGAAGGTAGTGTATTTTTTACAGATGATTGTTTTTGCAGGATTACTTTGTTCCTGTAAGTTAGGAACGGTGGAAACCGAATCATCCCCCTTTTATCATAACCTCGCTTTCGATAAGCTTCCGGAAGTATGGGATGAGGCTATTCCGCTGGGAAATGGATTGACCGGTGCTTTAATCTGGCAAAGGAAGGACGGTTGCGTATTGCAATCGACCGTGCGGACTTATGGGATTTGCGTCCGGTCGAGGAGTTCGACACTCCCGATTATACGTATCGGTTCATTTGCGACCAGGTGATTGCCAAAAAGAATATAACCCCTGTTCATGAACTGATTGACGAGCGGACACGACACGACTCCGCACCGACAAAGATACCTGCCGGAGCTATTGAATTAAATACGGCTTCTTTGGGAAAAGTAACGAATGTAAAACTCGACCTGGTTTCGGCTGTCTGTACCATAGAATGGGAGAAAGGAGCGAAAGCCCGTATTTTTGTTCCTGCCAACGAAAAGGCGGGCGTTTCTTATTTGAAAATTTGCCCGATGCGCTGACGGTACGACTGCTGACACCGCAATATGAAGAAAATGAAGCCGCATTGGATTATCAGCCGGGTGTGAATAAATTGACTTCTTTAGGTTATAAACTGGGGGAAGTGAAACAAATTGCCCCTACCACCTTGCTCTATCATCAACAAGGCTGGGGAGACGTCTCCTACGAAATAGCCGTGAACTGGAATTCACTTCCCGGTAAAACTGGAAGGAAAGTATTGTGTGACTTCCGCCGGTACATGGTATTCCGAAAAGGAAGGAGCGTTGAATCACATATCCCAATCCATGAATGATGATTTTGAAAGTAGCTTGGACAAGCACAAAGAATGGTGGAAAGCGTATTGGAAGAAGTCAAGCATACATATACCGGACACTCTGTTGGAAAAGCAATGGCACCTTGAAATGTATAAGTTTGCCTCTGCTTCCCGCAAAGGAGCGCCTCCCATCTGCCTGCAAGCTGTGTGGACTGCCGATAACGGGCAAACCCCGCCATGGCGCGGAGATTTCCATAATGACTTGAACACCCAGTTAAGTTATTGGCCGGGCTACTCCTCCAATCATCTGGAAGAATCATCCGTTTTCACTGACTGGCTATGGCAGATAAAAGAAAACTCCGGGAAGTTTACCCGCAAGTTCTATGGTGTGGAAGGTATGAACGTAGCTTGCATCGCCACGTTGACAGGAGAACCTATCGGCGGATGGAGCCAGTACGCCAATTCGCCTACTGCTGCCGGATGGCTTGCACATCATTTCTATATGCAATGGAAGTATAGCATGGATACGGAGTTTCTGTCTCAGAGAGCCTATCCATGGGTAAAAGAGGTAGCCCGTTATTTCGAGAACATTTCCGTCAGGGATAAGAAAGGCTGGAGAAAGTTACCGCTTTCCTCATCACCGGAAATCAATGACAACCGGATAGATGCCTGGTTTCAGGAAACCACCAACTACGACCTGGCTAATATCCGCCTTACCTATATGGTAGCGGAAGAGATGGCGGATACGTTGGGATTGACAGACGAAGCCGCCCACTGGAAGAGACAATTAACCGAGTGGCCCGACTTCGCGAAGAATGAAAGCGGCCTGCTGATTGCTCCGGGGACTCCCTTGACCGAATCTCACCGTCACTTCTCCCATTTGCTGGCTTTTCATCCTTTCGGTATCATTGATGCCAGCCGGGGTAACGGAGACATCGACTTGATTCTCCGTTCCATTAAGAATATCGAGCAGTTGGGACCGGACTGGTGGACAGGATATACTTACGCATGGCTTGCCAACTTGAAAGCCCGTGTATTCGACGGAGACGAAGCCTTGCGCAACCTGCACATCTTTATCAAAGCCTTTTGCGGCCCGAACAGTTTCCATCTGAATGGCGACCAGTTGAAAGCAGGCTTCTCACAATTTACTTATCGTCCGTTCACATTGGAAGGCAACTTCGCCTGTGCCGCTGCCATTCAGGAAATGTTGCTGCAAAGCCATACCGGAGTGATTAAGGTATTCCCGGCCATGCCGACCAAATGGCAGGATGCATCCTACTGTAACCTGCGGGCGATGGGGGCATTCCTGGTGACTGCCTCTTACGAAAAAGGCAAGGTAAGTTCCATCACCATCGAATCGGAAAAAGGAGGAGTGATGAAACTGCTCAATCCTTTCTTGGGAAAGATAACGGAGAAACAGATGAAACCGGGCGAAAAGATACAGTTTACAATAAACTCTCCTATGGGGAAGAAAGTATAATCAGAATGAAAAACATGAAAAAACATTTTAGTACTATTATCCTGACAGCAGCATTGTCTGCAAGTACATTATCCTGTTTTGCGCAGAAACAGCCGGCATCGGAAACCGGGTTGTCGGCAATGGTGCCCGATAAAGAGCAACTTGATAAAAGAATGCAATGGTTCGACAATGCCCGCTTCGGTATGTTCATTCATTGGGGAGTCTACTCCCCGTTAGCCTGTTCATGGAACGGGAAGCGTTATAACGGATACGGAGAACACATACAGCGTATGGCACGGATTCCTGTCGAAGTATATAAGAAAGAAGTGGTGGCCGGATTCAATCCCGAAGAGTTCGATGCGGAAGAATGGATACGTATAGCCAAGGAGACGGGTATGGGATACTTCATCATTACGTCCAAGCATCACGACGGCTTTGCCATGTACGACTCGAAAGTGAGTGATTACAATATCGTCAAAGCAACCCCATTCGGTCGTGACCCGATGAAGGAACTCCGGAAGCCTGCCGCAAAGCCGGAATCAAATTTGGCTTTTATTATTCTCACGCGTTCGACTGGGGCGAGAAGAACGGAGTGGGCAACGACTGGGACTATGACAATCCGGGCGGGGATAAACTGCTGGGCGGGCGCGACTGGTGGGAAACCCGTAAGGAATTTCTTCCCGTTGCCCGTAAATATGTAGATGAGAAAGCGATTCCGCAGATACGCGAACTAATCGCTAATTACGACCCCGATATCATGTGGTATGATACTCCCCATAAGCTTCCGGTGGAAGAATGTATCCGTATAGTGAAAGCTACCCGTGAGGCAAGTCCCGATATTATTATCAACGGCCGTGCTATCGCCGGATTCGACCGTTATGACTATTACAATACCAACGACTGCCCCTACGAATTCAGCAACTACGGAGACAGCTATTGGGAAGGTATCCCTACGACCAACAACTCATATGCCTACAATGAGAATGACAATGACTACAAGCCCGCTTCTTTCTTTATAAAGTTGCTTGTCAAAGCGGCGGCCCGTAACGGCAACATCCTGATGAATATCGGCCCGATGGGGAACGGGAAGTTCAGCACACCGGACAGGACGATTCTGAAAGGAATAGCCGACTGGTGGAAAGTAAACGGCGAAGCTTCTATCAGAGGAACCAAAGCCACCCCGCTTGCAGTTCAGTCGTGGGGAGAAACGACCCGGAAAGGCAACAAACTCTATCTGCACGTGTTCGACTGGCCGGAAGACGGAAAGTTATGTGTCGGCGGACTGCTTACGGACGTGAAGCGTGCCTATCTCTTGAGTAATCCCCAAAAGAGCCTGAAATATGTCCGTTCCGGAAAAGACGTATGGGTGGACGTCCCGTTGAATTGTCCGGATGCTGTCAATACAGTCGTTGTACTGGAATGTACATCGGAACTCAAAGCGGACTCCCGCCGTCGTCTCTCTACCACTCAACCGGTGGATTATCTGCGTACGTTTGATGCCCGTCTGGAAGGGAATGCCCGTTATGGCGGTGAAGAAGTCGAGGCACAGTGTGTACAGAATATGACACAGAAAGGGGATGCGGTAGTATGGTCTGTCCGTCTGGACAAACCGATGACTTATGAAGTCGGTATCGCCTATGTCGCTCCTGCACCTAAATATGAGGATGAATTGGTAGAAGGTGATGCCGGAAAAGAAGTGCGTAAAGCAAGCAAGGGAGCAGCGGGAGTATATTCGGTTACATTAGGTGGCAAGAGACTGACAAAGAAAGTCAGCAATGGAGCCGATATCACCGAAGCGGTAGGCACGGTGACATTACCTGCCGGAGTACGATATACGTATCGAACCGGAATCCGTTACTGCCGTAGAATTATTCCGTCCCCGTTATATCTCATTGAAACCATTGAAAAACTGACTGTAACCGGTAATAGAAAACAGATGAAACACTATATCAACTATCCGCTGCTATCATTCGTATTGTTTTTGTGCTCTTTTTCTGATGCGAGCGGACAAGCGTATCCTTATAAAAATGCGTCTTTGCCAATCAATGAAAGAGTGGAAGACCTGTTGCGACGGATGACGCTCGAAGAGAAAATAGCCCAGATCCGCCATTTACATTCCTGGAATATATTTGACGGACAGGTGCTGGATGAAAAGAAACTATCCGCTTTTGCCGGGAATATCGGCTGGGGATTTGTAGAAGGTTTCCCGTTGACGGGGGAGAATTGCAGCAAGAATATGCGTGCTGTCCAGCAGTATATGACAGAGCGTACCCGGTTGGGAATTCCTGTATTTACCGTAGCGGAGTCCCTGCATGGTTCCGCACACGAAGGTTCCACCATTTATCCTCAGAATATAGCGTTGGGAAGTACTTTCAATCCGGCGCTGGCTTATCAGAAAGCCGCCTGTACCTCCCGTGACCTGCATGCGCAGGGAATGCGTCAGGTCTTGGCTCCCTGCATTGACGTGGTCCGTGATTTGCGTTGGGGACGGGTAGAAGAATCCTATGGAGAAGACCCTTTCCTTTGCGGGATATTCGCCCGTGCGGAAACGGTCGGTTATCTGGATAATGGCATTTCTCCGATGTTGAAACATTTCGGTCCTCATGGCAATCCGCTGGGCGGGCTGAACCTTGCATCCGTAGAATGCGGAGTAAGAGACTTGCACGATGTATATCTGAAACCGTTTGAGATGGTAGTCACCCGGTTGCCCGTGATGGCCGTGATGTCCACTTACAACTCATGGAACCGTGTTCCCAATTCCGCTTCCCGCTATCTGCTGACTGATATTCTGCGGAAGCAATGGGGCTTTAAGGGATATGTCTATTCCGACTGGGGAGCCATTGATATGTTGCAGAACTTTCATCACACAGCCGGCAGCCCGGCAGAATGTGCCGTGCAGTCCATCAGTGCGGGGCTCGATGTAGAGGCTTCCAGCGAATGTTATCCGTATCTGAAAGAACTGGTCGAAAAGGGACAGATGGACATAAGCGTGATTGATGAGTCTGTACGCCGCGTACTCACTGCCAAATTTGCGGCAGGCTTGTTTGAAGACCCGTATGGGGAGAAGTTCGGCAAACAGGAAATGCATGATGCGGAAAGCATCGCCCTGTCTCGTAAGATTGCGGATGAATCTACCGTGTTGTTGAAAAATGAAGGCGGATTGCTACCGTTGAATATCGGCCGGATACGTTCGATTGCCGTCATCGGGCCGAATGCCGCGCAAGTACAGTTCGGTGATTACACTTGGAGCCGGGATAATAAGGATGGTGTCACTCCGTTGGAAGGGATAAAGCGCTTGGTGGGAGACAAGGCTATCGTCCGGTATGCGCGTGGATGCAGTCTGATGTCCCAGGATACCTCTGCTATTTCCGAAGCGGTGGAGATTGCTTCCGGAGCGATGTCGCTTTGCTCTTTTGCGGTAGCTCCAGCGCATCGCTGGCACGCGATTATAGCCAGGTGAATTGCGGAGAAGGCTTTGACCTGCACGACCTTCAACTGACGGGAGCGCAAAGCGACCTGATCCGGGCAATCTATAAAACCGGAAAACCGGTAGTGCTTGTGCTTGTGTCGGGAAAACCGTTTTGTATACCTTGGGAGAAAGAACATATTCCTGCCATTCTTGCGCAATGGTACGCAGGAGAACAGGCTGGCAACTCCATAGCCGATATTCTTTTCGGTAAGGTGAACCCTTCGGGAAAGCTGACCTTCTCCTTTCCCCAAAGTGTAGGGCATCTGCCGGCTTACTACAATCATTTGCCTTCCGACAAGGGATTTTATAAAAAGCCGGGCAGTTATGAAGCCCCCGGCAGGGATTACGTCTTCTCGTCTCCCGCATCTTTATGGACGTTCGGGCATGGATTGAGCTACACCACTTTCTCTTTGGAGAAGATGACGGTCACTTTGGAACATGATTCCGTCCAAGTAAAGACGCAACTTCGAAATACAGGAAATAAAACAGGGAAAGAGGTTGTTCAACTTTATGTGCGCGACCAAGTAAGTTCAGTTGTCACCCCCATAAAGCAACTGCGCGCATTTATGAAAGTTGAATTGCAACCGGGAGAGAGCAGGGAAGTCGTCCTCAGCTTCCCGGTTGCCGACCTTGCCCTTACATTAGAGGACGGGCGGCGATTGATAGAACCCGGTGCATTTGAACTGCAATTGGGAACCGCTTCCGACCGTATCTTGTTAAGGCAAACTATTCATATCGGAGCGGACAGACAGCTCCTTGGAGCAGACGGACAACCCGTTTCTGCCCCGGACAATCTTCCGTCGTCTTCCGTAACCAAATCCGCGGCAAGCGGAAAAGAGATAACCGTAAGCGGCACTGTCAGAGATGTGCAGGCTACATTGATAGATGGTGTTTCCATCCGTTCGAAGGTATCCGGGCGTGAAGTAGGACGAACCGATTCAAAAGGGAAATACAAGGTACGTGTATCCGCAGGCGACATCCTGGTCTTTGAAAAGAAAGGATACCTGAAACAGGAAGTACCCGTAAATAACCATACTTCCCTGAATGTGAAAATGACTTATGGCGAGAATGCTATGTAAAATAACGAATAAAGATGAGAAAACTTTTATTAAATAGTTGGTTAATAGCGGTACTTTGCGTGTTGTCGTTAGAAGTGTCCGCAGCCGGTCAGAGTGAGAAAGAAGTTTCTGTCATTCCTTACCCCAAACATATCCGGATGAAGCAGGGAGTATTTGAACTCACTTCCCAAACAGCCTTTGTTGCCGGTACGGAAGAGGTGAAACGCATTGCCGGGTATTTTAGGGAGCAGATGAAACGTTCCACCGGATACCCGTTCCCAATCAGGAATAATGGTAAAGAAAGCAACACGCAGGGAAACAAAGCGTACGAAAACAGCATAACATTGAAGATAGACACCACCTTGCCCTTAAACGAAGAAGGTTATCGGCTGGATGTAGCCAATCATAAAATCGACGTGACAGGCAAGAGCCTGCGCGGACTCTTTTATGGGATGCAGACCTTGATGCAACTCTTTCCGCCTGCCATCCAGAATCCCCATAAAGTAGAAAATATACATTGGGGTCTTCCCTGCGTTTCCATAGAAGACGAACCGCGTTTTGCTTATCGCGGCATGATGCTTGATGTCTGCCGTTATTTTATGGATGTGGATTTCATCAAGAAGCAACTCGACTTGATGGCAATGTTCAAGATGAACTATTTCCATTGGCATCTGACGGACGACCACTTGTGGACGATTGAAGTGAAAAAATATCCTTTGCTGACAGAGGTAGGCTCCGTTCGTCATAATGTAGACGGAAGTATCTGCCGGGGCTTTTACACCCAGGAACAAATAAAAGAAGTGGTGGCATATGCTGCCGCCCGTCAAATCACCGTTATTCCGGAGATAGAACTTCCCGGTCATGCACTTGCCGCAATTACGGCGTATCCCGAACTATCCTGTATAGAGGGACCTTTCCGGCTTCGCAACCAGTGGGGAGTGGAAGACAACGTATATTGTGCGGGAAACGACCGTGTCTTCGACTTTCTGGAAGATGTGATTGATGAGGTTGCCCCTCTTTTTCCCGGTAAGTATTTCCATATCGGGGGAGACGAATGCCCCAAGACTCATTGGAAACGCTGCCGGAAATGTCAGAAACGGATGCGGGACGAACATCTGAAAAATGAGCACGAACTGCAAAGTTACTTTGTGCACCGTGCGGAAGCGATGCTTCTGAAACATGGAAAGGCAATGATTGGCTGGGACGAGATATTGGAAGGCGGGCTGGCTCCCACAGCCACTGTCATGTCATGGACAGGAGAAGAGGGGGGGATTACGGCTGCCAATATGGGACACGATGTCATTATGACTCCCCTGCAATACGCCTACTATGATTATAACGGGCAGGGTGCGCCGGAAGTGGAGCCTGTGGCTATCGGTTATGGCATTTCCCTTGAAAAGGCGTACCACTATGAGCCTGTGGCAGCTAGAATATCTCCTGACAAGCAGCACCACATACTTGGTGCGCAAGCTAACCTTTGGACGGAGTATTCGCCTACTCCGGAACATACGGAATACTTGCTGTACCCCCGTCTGCTCGCAATGGCAGAGCTGACATGGACGCAAAAGTCCCGCAAGGATTTCACTTCTTTTGTCCGTCGCCTTGATAACCAGCACCCTCGTTTGGATGCGTACAATGTCAATTATCACATACCTTTGCCCGAAGGGCCTCAGTCGGACTATGTAGCGGTGATAGACAAAACATCTCTCTCATTTCGTAACAGCCGCAATCTGGACATGGTATATACGCTTGACGGAAGTACGCCTACTGCGCATTCTGCGCTCTACACGGCTCCACTATCGTTCACAAACGATGCCGTCCTGAAAATAGCGACCCGTCTTCCTTCCGGTAAGTTGAGTCGTACACGGACAATAACTGTCAGAAAAGAAACAGTGCGTCCTGCATTGACTGATACTAAGAAATTGCTTCCCGGTGCAGAACTATTACGCGTTTCCGGCAAGTATTACTACGTCACAGACCTGCTGGATGCAGGTTGGGGCAATCCGGAGATTGTTTCTGACTTCAACCTGGATATTGCTCCCGAAGCGAACGGTGCTTTTCTCTATCGGGGATATTTCAAAGTTCCCGCTGATGGTGTGTATTATATGACCACAGAGATGGACGAACTGAAAATAGACGGTGAATTGCTGATTAGCAATAGCGGCAAACTAATCCGCCATTCGGTAAGCCGTAAATCAATCGCCTTGGAGAAAGGCGTGCATTCATTTGAATTAATCTATATCAATAGCAATATAGGCGGTTTTCATCGTTACTGGAACAACCGCGGTTTCCGCTTAATCAATGAAAAGGGAGAATTATCGTATCCGCAACTATATCATGCCGAAGAAGATTACTTTGTAAAACATCTCCGGTTTCCGGCAGACGCCACCTTGGAACAGAAAGTGGATATGGCAGCCCGTCTGGTTCCCACTCCGGAGCAGTTGAACTGGCAGCAACTGGAGCTGACTGCTTTCCTGCACTTTGGCATTAACACTTTCACGGGTAATGAATGGGGAGACGGCAAAGAAGACCCCGCCCTTTTCAATCCTTCCGGGTTGGATGCCGAACAATGGGTCCGGACGTTGAAAGATGCAGGATTCAAAATGGTAATCCTCACTGCCAAGCATCACGACGGTTTTTGCCTGTGGCCTACGAAAACGACTCTTCATTCTGTTGCTTCCTCTCCTTGGAAACAGGGGAAAGGGGATGTTGTGAAAGAACTTCGTCAGGCATGCGACAAATACGGTATGAAGTTCGGCGTTTATCTTTCTCCGTGGGACAGGAATGCTGCTTGTTATGGGGATTCTCCGAAATACAACGCTTTCTTTGTCCGCCAGCTTACTGAGTTGCTGACTAATTATGGGGAAGTGCACGAAGTATGGTTCGACGGAGCCAACGGCGAAGGGCCTAACGGCAAGAAGCAGGTCTACGACTGGGATACTTATTATAAAACCATCCGCCGCCTGCAACCCAAAGCTGTTGCGGCTATCATGGGCGATGATGTGCGTTGGGTAGGCAACGAGAAAGGTATTGGCCGTGAAACCGAATGGGGAGCTACGGTACGTACTCCGAGTATTTACAGCCGTGCTGCCGAAAACAACAAATATCTCGGAATCTCCAGCACCACCAATGATTTGGGCAGTCGCAGGATATTGGCGAAAGCCCGTGAGTTGTTCTGGTATCCGTCGGAAGTGGACGTATCTATCCGTCCGGGGTGGTTTTACCATAAAGAACAGGATGCACAAGTGAAAACACTGAAACACTTGATGGAAATCTATTATCAATCCGTGGGCTACAACTCTGTTCTTCTGCTCAATATCCCGCCGGATAAACGGGGACTTATCAGCGAAGCGGATGCCGCCCGGCTGAAAGAATTTGCCGAATGCAGAAATCATATATTCGCATCGGACAAGATAAAAGACGGAATGAACCTATGGTGTGCCGCACCGCAAGACAGCCGGATTTATCAGTTGGAACAGGAAACTTCTGTCAACGTAATAATGTTGCAGGAAGACATCGGTAAAGGACAGCGGGTGGAGAAGTTCACAGTAGAGGCGCTGACGCCCGAAGGATGGCAAATCGTAGGACAGGGAACCACAATTGGCTATAAACGATTGCTGCGTATCCCTACCGTGAAAGCCAATAAAATCCGGGTGACTATCGACGAATGTCGCTTGACAGCCAACGTATCCCGGATAGCAGCCTACTATGCCGGTCCGCTGCAAGACGAATCACCGCAGGCAGCACAAGAAAGTATGTCCAAAGATGCCTGGCGTCTGTTGTCATCATCTCCTGTCACGATTGACTTGGGAGAGCAGACTGTTATTGCAGGATTTACATACGCTCCCGCAGGAGCCGAAGCAAAGCCGACCACTGCTTTCCGCTATAAATTTCAGATAAGTAACGATGGGAAGACATGGACAGAAGTACTGACCAATGGCGAGTTCAGTAATATCATCAACAACCCCGTTCCGCAAACGGTGCAATTCAAAGATAAAGTATCTACTCGCTTCATCCGTTTGGATGCCACCTCTTTGAATGGCAATCCGGCACAGGTTTCGATAGAAGAATTGTCGGTGCGATAAGACATACAATTAATAAGCTGATGTTTGCTCAACAAAGGGTAAACATCAGTATGAAATAAAAAAACATGCAAATAAAACATTTTGTCTATGCAGGCATCATTGCCCTGTATGGATGCACTTCTAACAACTATGAGAGTCGAGCTTGGGAGACAGCAAAGAGTTCGACAAGTAACCAAACAGAGCTTACCTCTTTCTTGGAACACTATAAACTTTCCGGCGACAGTGAAAAGTATGAAGCTGCTTGTTTCCTGGTTAGTAATATGCCAGGCAAGCATTCGGCAGGAGAGAATATCGTTTATGATATTGACGTTGTAAAGTCCGATTCTTTGATTTCTTCTTTAGAGGAATCGTTCCTGTTGAAAGAAGAATCTTCTTTTCTGAAAGATTATAGCTTTGAGCAATTCTTAGAATACATTCTTCCCTATAGAATAGTAGACGAGCCTCTGGAATATTACTGGAAGCAGGATTGTAAACGGCATTTTAGGTCTGCGAATATGGTTGATATCATTCAAGCAGCAAAAGATATCAATTCTCAAGTGAAGTTAAACCTTTCTCCGGCAAATAGTGGAGAACTTCCACAATCTTATTCTTCTCTTATTCGCAACGGATATGGTAAATGTGACGATCGATCCGCGTTATTAGTCATGGCTTTGAGGGCATCCGGGATACCATGTTCCTATGAGTTTGTTCCTTATTGGGGAGCAGTAATAATGGACATTCCTTTGTTTCGGTTATCCTGCCTGACGGGAAAATCTATCCGTTGCCAAATACAGATAAAGTGACAAACGATGCTTATTTGTCACGAAAGACACCTAAAATATATCGTAAAGTCTACAGTGTACAGACAATGGAAGGAAGAACTTCTGATGTTCCCGATTTATTCCTATATAATGATATTGTCGATGTCACGGAATTACATCAGATAGGTTCGCGCAATGTACAAATATCAGTAGACAAATCCAAGACAACAGATACTAACTATTTATCCGTCTTTTCACCTGCCGGTTGGATACCGGTTGCTTCTTCCACTTCTACTACATTCTCGTATGTGGGGACAGGAGTAAAGGTGACTGATGATGGTAAGAAAGAAGCAATTGACCTTGGTGACGGGATAGTCTATCTGCCTGTCCAATGGAAAAAAGGAGAGCTTTTTCCTGTAGCCAATCCGGTGGTAGTAACCGGAAATTCGGTTCGGGAAATATCGTTGGATACCTTTCGTTGTGAGAAGGTGGTGTTGAAACGTAAGTTTCCCTTGAATATGCGTATTGTCGATTTTGCCAAGACAATGGTGATGGGGAGATTTGAAGGAGCCAATCAATCCGACTTCTCGGATGCAGAAGAAATTTATAGAATAACGGAGATACCGGAAAGCAAGATACAAAAAGTAAATATAAGCACGGATAAGGCTTTTCGATATGTGCGTTATTTAAGACCTAAAGGAACATTCAGTATAGCCGAATTTTCTGTTTATCATTCAGATGGAACACCTGTATCGTTTCGTCCTATAGCTTGTGAAGCCATTCAGGATGATAGTGCAATGATGAATGTCTTTGATGGAAATCCCCTCACTTATTATCAGGTTGGTGGCGGTGTGGATATGTGGGTCGGGGTTGATTTGTATAAATCAGTTCGGATAGGGGCACTTGGCTTTGCCCCACGTAATGATGATAATGCTATCATTTCTACAGATACTTACGAACTGTTTTACTGGAACGGCGAATGGAAAAGTTTGGGGCGGAAAAAAACTGAAGGAGATAGCCTTATTTATGATAAAGTTCCTGAAAATGCCCTGTTATGGCTTCGAAATCTAACAAAGGGACGTGAAGAACGTCCTTTCACATACGAAAATGGCCGCCAGATATGGTGGTAAATATATTCTAACTTTTAATTATTAACTTATGAGAAAAATTATTTTTTCCCTGGCTTTTTTTTTTTGCTTCTGACAGGAGGCATAGGCTATGCACAAACAAGAAATGTGCAGAACACAGATGTAGGTAAGCACAAAGAGTATGTAATGAAGACGTATGGGGTGGATGCTGAAAAGGCGGATGCTTACGAAGAAATTCTAACGTCTTTAAATCAGGAGAATGATGGGTTGAAGAGTCGGAAGATGACTTCTCAACAGTTCCGAACAGAGCAAAGCAAATTGTACAAGAGGTACGGAACAATCATTAATCAGACCTTTTATGGCGGTAAATATCGTACTTGGAGTTACTGTACCCAAGATGGGGAACGTTACCAGATGTTGAGTGACAATCGTCTCATTCCTTACAATAAGATGCGTACATTGTATGAAATGGAGAGAGAGCAATTTAAAGAACATAATGCGTTATGGAAAGGGACGGATGAAGAGTCCGTGAAGTATGAAAAAGAGAATGAGATGAATAGAAAGCATAAAGAGCGCATTGTTCAATTGCTGGGAGAAGAAGACGCTGAGTGGTATTTTACTTATAGAGCGTTGGAGACACGAACATTTATCAATATGGACAGATACGGAATTTCTTATAAGGATGCAATGGATATTGCCGGATTTGAAGAAGAACACAAAAGGATGCGTGAAAAGGCATATCGTTCAGGTAAACCGTATGGGGAAATAGAAATCGATTTATTAAATCTTGAAGAGAAGTTGGAACAAAACGTAACGAAAACGCTCCCCAATATTCAAACACGTTGGAACGCAATAAATCATGCCAAGTTGGATTATGACATGAAGTCTCGGTTCGGACTGAATTCAGTGCAGATAAAAGAATTCAAGACAGCTTATGGCAAGTATGCGATAGAGGAATATAGGATTATGGGACAAGCTGGAATCTCCGGTTCAGAGAAGTATAGCCGGTTATCCCGCTTAAGTGAAGAATTCTGCAAAAAGGTAGAACCTCTGTTTCAGCCGGACAACTATAAAAAATGGTTTGGATGGTGGGATTATAAATTTCAACTAAAAATGAAAGGAAAAGGATTAAAATGATATGGATATGAAGAAAAGGACTTATATTTACGCTGTGCTGTGCGTGATGGCGATTCTCATTGTTACGGTCAATTGTACGGATGAAGAATTGGTAAAATCCCCCTCACTGTCACAAACAGATATGAAAGGCTTTACTTTGCAGGAAGCCAAAGACTTTTTTGAAAAGAAGATGATGCAAGGTAGCACAAATACTCGTACAGGTGGAAAAATGAGTAAGACATCTCTGTCTCCGCAGGATTTTGCTCCAAAGTGGGATAATGTAGTTGGTTCTGCTCAAAGGAATTTAGCGGGTTATGACATTTCAATAGAGACAAACACCCGATATCAGGTTACATCTTATGATTTTAAAGGAGGAGTAGCACGTGTCAGTGTAGTGCCTGTTTCTCAAAAACTTATTATAGTGAAAGATGTTGAGACGGAAGCCTTGGGGCAATACATCCTCACTCTTATACCTACTAAAGATTGCTATGTAAAACACAAAAAGAATATTTGTGACTTGTTTATCAATTGCAGTGATAAAGCTTGTTTCTCTGGTGTAGCTATCTATACGAATCCTCTGAATGGTCGTCTTGTGAGGGTTAATCGCTATATCGACGGTGTGAAAATGCAGGGCGTTTTTATACCGGGTGATATGGAAACCCTTGGACAGCGAGTAAAGGTTTTGCGTTCAATATTAGAAGGAATGACTTTCAGACGTATGGCTGTTGCCACTACCCGTTTTGGCGAATGGGATTATGGAGATGGATATCCTTCTTTACCCCCTTTGCCTGATAATGACGACTGGAACTATGGATTAGGCAATTATACATATTTGGGAGACGGTTACTTTTGGGATGAAGATAATAATGAGATTTTGTATGATTCCGATGGGGACGGAAAACCGGATAGCGTATGGATTCCTCCAGTGGATATTACGCCTGATACCCCTGGTGGAACTGGTCAACCGGAGCAACCCGGCGTGCCTGGTGGAACTGGCGGCGAGACTGTACCGCCTATTGGTCCTGGTGAACCTTTCGAACCAGGCGAAGGGACTGATCCGGTATTTCCAGTTGACCCGGACCCAATACCTGATGTTTGTCCACTTTGTGGTAGTATAGGTTGTGGTGGAAGTTGTGTTGGAGATCTACCTCAACCTACTCCGCCGACAGAACCTGGCGAACCTATTGGACCGGATACTACTATGATAGCAAAAAAGTTGTTTAGAAATTCTAAGATGATAGAATCTAATTGGATAATAGCCAATGAGAAAATTCTACAAATAACGAATACTTGCATTGGTGATAAATTAATAAAAGAACTGCTTGGAGTGTTGGATGGCAAAACACTTAAATTAGATTTTATTAATGAAGGAGACTCTAAATTTGATCCAGGTTTTGGTGGTATTAAATTGAGAACGAATGCTGAAAGTAGTTATTTGTTTCATGAAATGTTTCATGCATTACAATCTTATACAGAACAGAAACATGGAATGGAGCTAATTTAAATTTGGAATTTGAGGCACACTTTGCTCAACAAATATTCATTGAACAGATGTCTGAAAATGAATGGAAGTTGTGGAAAGAAAGAACAAAATTTGATTCTCGTTGGAAAGCAGTTCGTGATTTAAAAAATTATATTGATAATCATGGAAGGCTACTACCTGGAATAACGGAAAATGATTTACAGGATGAATTTATGAAGAATACAATAGATGGATTTCGAAGAGTCGGCTATGATAATCTTGATTATTCTTGGTTATCTAGCAGGAAAGGTTCCAAAAATTTATCTAATATACAAAAAATAACAATTGATTGTAATAAATAAAAGAATGAATATGAAACAGATTATGATATTAATAACTTTTTTGATTTATACTATAAGTATGATGTCACAAACTAATTACTATGCTGTTACGAAGACATTTCATGAGCAAGGTTATACCTATCAATGTGATGTTGTATCACGTTCTGTAACTCTGTACAATAAAAATAATAAATGGACATATACTCCACAGGTGATAAAAAGTACGGGTGAAATATTTTATGTTACTCCAGAAAATTATGTTCCTGTATTGGTGGAAGATGCTATTGGGGACGCTTCTGATAAGAAAATGGAATTAGCTATGAAGAATGCTTTTGTAAAGTATAAGGAGCATTTGAAAAGACGCGAGGTAATTATAACAGTATGTGTTAATTCAGAAACGGGAAAAATAGATGAGGTTTATTATACCTTTACAAATGCTGGACCTTATGCTACTATTCCTGTTTCAGTATTTCGTGAATTGGAAACAAAATTAGTGGGTTTACAATACACTTTGAGCCCATTAGCTAAAACATTTAATTATGTATATCGTTGGGAAGCTTTTTCATTTTAAAATAAGAGATTTATATTTAGTATAAATTGATAAATAGAATTCGATAAAGAAGATGACGCACAAATGGGCATCTTCTTTATCTCTATTCAAAGTCTGTTTGAGTAAAATAATTATAAAAAAGATTATTATGAAATTCATAAAACAAAATGTTAGATTTTCCATAATATTAGTTTCGATATTATTTGCTGGTAACATTCATGCCCAGTCATTAAACGATGTGATATTATTACGCCAACGCAGTGATATTCAAGGCAAATGGGAAAGAAATAATCTGAGAAATTTGGACTTGAATTATTACAATGAGGATTTTTGTACTATTTGTATCGCGAAATGGATGAGTCTTATAACCTGTCTCCGGGAAAGAATACGGTATATACTAAAGATTTTGAATCGAAAGTAGACAATTCGTTTAAAGAGTGGGGTTACTATTATCTTTGTCGTGGCAAATTCCCTGACAAATTTAAGATTACTACTCCTTATGCGTTACCTGTGAAAAGTGGTAAAAAGATTAATTGGGAAACTGACATGAGGGAATCACGAAAGACTATGAGGTTTCGTTTGAACGAACGAGATACAATTTATGCAACAAGGGGTGGGGTTGTTTGCAGAATACATCATCCCGACCATTTGCTCATATACCATGCCGACAATACTTTTCCATATATATTTTCATGGCTGAAAGTCTTGTTCAGCCAGAGGCTATACTGACCGGACAGCCTATAGGATTGGCCGGTAGTAACGGCATATCAATTTCTTTTTTCTTCCTGGACAAAAATAAATTCACAGGAGAGAAGTTTAACGGCTATCCTTATTCTCATTTCATTCCGATGTTCCGTACGGCTGAAGGAGACGTGAAGCTTAAGGAAAGGTCTTATTATCAGGCATTGACTGATGATGAACTTATCATGCAGGACATGGATAAGCGCGAAAAGAAAAAATATTTGAAACAGAAATCTACGAAATGACATTATGCGTATATCATTAATTCTTTTGTCACTGTTTATTTTTGTGTTCAACTCTGCGGACAGGTATTGCAGATTGAATATAACGGTGACCCTCTGTCTGAAGAGGAGCGTGGAAAAATAGAAAAGATGTTTGTGCACGAAGCTGAATTTTATTCGCAATTCGGATTGCCCGATACTCTGACTATTGTTCACCTCTATATGTTTGAGAAGAAGGAAGCGGCTAAGATATTTCTAAAAAGTATTGGTGTAACAACATGGGAAAAAAGTGGCCGGCTTGTATGTGACAGCTCAGAATAAGATTGTAATATTGGGAGCGGAAAATGGACGTAAAAGAACTCTTTCCATTATTTATCACGAGCTTAGTCATCATTTCGCTAGACATATAATAGGGGTACATATTCCTAAATGGTTTAATGAAGGTTTGGCCAGATATTTTGAGAATAGCGTGATAACAAAGAAAGGAGTCCGGCATTCACTTACGGATTATGAATTTGGTAGAATCCGCTCAATGTATATGTTGGGAGAAATTAATCTTCTTGAGTTTATAAATGGTCTGCGAGATGAATTTATGATTGAAGAATTTACTAATGAGGGGTATTCTTACACGCTCTCACATGCGCTTGTCGCGTTTTGGATTGAAGAACTACCTGGAGATATGCTGAAAAGGTTTGTGTACTCTCTGAAGATGTGGATGATTCATCAACAATTTCTGAACGAATAGACAAAATCTATTCAGGAGGATTCAAGCAGTTTGAAAAAGACTTTGCAGATTTTATCCATAATGATGATTGAGTAGAGTTACTTTTGTAGTGATGAATTGATATTTTAAAACTAGTATGCATAAGATTAGCCTTTTCGGAAAAGAGACAGTAAAACTAAACTGTATAGATTGCTTGTTAGTATGTTATGTCATCATACTCATAATAAGTTTATGTATTCATCCGGAAGGTTTCAATTTGTTTGTTCTGTCAAAAGGAGCGATAGGTTGTTTTTGCTATATTGTTGCCCGGAGTTTACGTCAGAAACTGTATATATCATGGATTATTATAATTATCAGTGTTTACGAATCTTTTTTATCAGTTTGCCAGCAATTACATTGGGCAGAAAGTCTTCATCGAACTTTTGAAATAACCGGAACATTCGGTAACCCCGGACAATTGGGAATATTCATGAGTTTGGCCATTACGGTAGCATTTGGGATATTTCAAATGCAAGTCTTACATAATAAATTATTGAAACTCGGTTTGTCGGGGCTGATTTTGTTGTTTGCATACGTTCTTGTCCTGTCGGATTCTCGTGCCGGCTGGCTGGCTGCAATGATTGGTTGCGGATTTATTTGGTATAAATATAGAGGATATTTGAAAATACGGCTATGGGTGCGTTGTATATTATTGTTGATTGGAGTTCTTCTCATTATAGGTGCTTATTACTATAAACAAGATTCTGCAAATGGTCGCTTATTAATTTGGAGAATCACAGCCGACATGATAGCCGATTCTCCGATAGCGGGGCATGGTATCGGAAGTTTTCCTAAAGAATATATGTACTATCAAGCCCATTATTTTCAGAAAAATCCGGATTCGCAATACAAGATATTGGCAGATAATATAATTTATCCTTATAATGAATTCTTTCTAATAGCGGTTGAACTGGGGATATTAGGGTTATTCATTGCACTTGCTATCTGCATAGTGGTGTTATTGAATGCTCTCCAAAAGGATAATCTTATATTGGGAGGTGCATTTATTGCATTTGTCATATTTTCGATGTTTTCATATCCGAGCCATACATTTTTATTATGGATAATGACTCCTTTTTTGTTGGGAGGAATGAATGTCTGGCAGGAAATCGTATGCAAATTGCCTTTGAAAAAATTTATTATATATGGTGTAAGTATTGTCTGTTTGTGCTTCTTCTCTTATGGATGTTATCGATATTACATATTAGATTCTTCTATAAAAGAGTTTTATAGAAATCCGTTCGGAGAATCGGTTAGTGAATCGGAACTGTATTTCAACCGCCATAAGAAAGAGTTGGCGGCATTTCCTCATTTACTGGATATTTATGCTCAATATAGTTTCCGATATTACCCGACTTCCAAGAGTTTGGATATTATGAGATTTTCGGCAACTGTTATTCCAACTTCTGAATTGTGGTGTGACATAGGTGATTTGTATGTTGCGTGTAACTGTCTTGATGAGGCAATAAAGGCTTATCAATTGAGTGCGGACATGATTCCTTGCCGCGTAACTCCGAGATATAAATTAGCTATGCTCTACTATGAAATGGGAGATATGTTGCGTTTCCGGCTGATGGGCGAATACATCTTGAATATGGAAGTAAAAGTCGAGAGTACGGGAGTCTTGAAAATGATAGCGGAAATTAAACAGCGACTTCTGGAGAAATAAATTACTATTCTTCTATTCATCTCTTTCACACGAAGATAACTGTCATTATATAAATTGAATACTGTGAACATACAAGGGGGAAATGTTTGCTTCACAATCTTCACAGCCTTCACTGCTGAGGGAAATATATCAAGAAGATGGACACAAAGTCTAATTCTTGTTTGCTCAATCATCAAATTCGCACATAAGCCGACTGAAGTCGGCTATCTGGTCAACTTTAGTCAGCCAATCAGACGGCTATAGTTGTCTAAGTGGACAACTGGAGTTGGCTGATATTGAAAAGACTGCTGGCTACCTGAATTATACCATAATCGGTCCTCCTTCCTTTATGTACTATGTGTCATTTTATTGCTGATATGAGTCGGAAGAATGCAAATCCTATGAGGGACGTGAAGGCGTGAAGATTGGTGAATACTGTATTTTTTGTCGTTTCTTCACCGGAACTGTCTATGAATGAGTACCTAAGGAAACCGTGATGAATGTGAATAAGAGATTTTATAATTAAGTATAACTATACTTGTTTTTTTAGTATCTTTGTTCCGTTTCTATAATACAGAATATTTATGAGATACACACATTTATACTCTTTAAATGCGCTTTTGCGGTTATGCCTTTGGTTGATAGCCGTTTTAGGAACAACCACTCTTTCTGCCCGGGACATTTCTTTCAATTACTTATCTACCGAAAACGGACTTTCTCAGTTTTCCGTCTATGCTCTGCATAAGGACGAACTCGGACGGATATGGATGGGTACGCGTGACGGGCTTAACGTGTATGACGGCAACCGGATACAATACTATAAGCATGATAAGGAAGACCAGAGTTCCCTTGTGGGTAATCTTGTGAGAGCTATTTGTGGAAACGATAAAGGAACGCTGTACATACAGACTTCGGAAGGATTATGTGAGTTTGATATGCATTCGGAAAAGTTTCATACCATCCAGAAAGGCGGAGTATATAATATTACCTATGGAGCCGATACGCTGTTTACGGGTGGAGACTGGCAGGTGAATTATTATGACCCGCAATCGCGGCAGTTGAAACCTTATTGTTCTTTGGATGTCCATCTGCTGATTGTGTCTCTATTGAAAGACAGGGACGGTAATCTGTGGATTGGGACACGCAAAGGATTGTATTGCCTCAAAAAAGGACACAGTGTGCCGGAATGTGTATTGCCTCAGGTTTATATTTATAATCTGTATCAGGATACGTCCGGGGATATATGGATATCTGCTTGGGAGGACGGACTTTTCCACCTGTCGGACAGTGGAATAGTCAATTATACGGATGGCAGGAAAAACGGGCGGAAAGAACTTTCGTCCAATTCGGTAAGAGACTGTTGCGAAGATAATCAGGGGAATATGTGGATTGCCACCTTCAACGGCCTGAACAAGTTTGATAAGAAAACACGGAAGTTTACCTGCTATGCGCCTTCGGATATGGCGGGCAGCTTGAGTAATTCATCCGTCTATTGTATTATTAATGACCATCAAGGTACGCTGTGGGTGGGAACTTACTTCGGCGGAGTAAACTACTTTAATCCCGAATATGAAATTTATACTTATTATCGTCCCGGTATTCATGAAAGTGAAGGGCTGAACTATCCCGTCATCGGATGCATGGCGGAAGACAGGCTGGGGAATCTGTGGATTGCCACCGAAGGGGGCGGACTGAACTATTATGACCGCAGGAAGAAATGTTTCAAGTGGTATAAGCATAAAGAAGGAGCAAGCAATTCGCTGTCTCATAATAATATAAAGTCTTTGTACTATGATGCGCAGGACGATGTGCTCTGGATTGGCACTCATCAGGAAGGGATGAACAAGCTGGATATGAAAACCGACCGGATTACACAATACAGGATGCCTGAAATGGCGGGTGAAATGACATCGAATGTCGTATTGGATATTATTCCTTATGGTAGGGAACTTTTAATAGCTTCATATGACGGAGTATATCGCTTCAATCCGAAAACGGAGAAGTTTACCCTGTTGCTCGACTTGTTCTGCCATCGTTTGTTCATTGACTCACAAGGAATCCTGTGGATTGCGGTGGAAGGTAAGGGAGTGTTTTCCTATCGGTTTGATACCGGGCAACTGGTGAATTACAAATATACTCCCGAAGCGGAGAATACGATTAGCGACAATATTATTACCAGTATTATCGAAGACCGGCATCATAACCTGTGGTTCTCTACGGTCAGCTCGGGCATAGATGTCTATTACCGTGAGACGGGTAAGTTCGAGAACTTCAACGCACGCAACAACGGGCTTGGGAGCGACTGTGTTTATTCCATCACAGAATCCCAAAACGGAAAACTGTTGCTGACTACCAACCAGGGCTTTACCATCTTTGACTATTACACCAAGCTATTCTACAATCATAATAGCGAAAACGGCTTTCCTTTTACTACGCTCAACGAGAACTCACTGTATCAGTGTAAGGACGGAGAAATATTCCTGGGTGGAGTGAAAGGCATGATTTCTTTCTATGAGAAAGATTTGGATATTCCTCTCAAACCTTATAATATTATACCTGTGAGGTTATGGGTAAACGGCAATGAAGTCGGTATCAATGATGAAACCGGCATACTGAAATCTTCTCTCTATGATGCTTCTTCCATAACTTTGAAAAGCAACCATTCCGTATTGAGCATTGAATTTGCGATGACTAATTATATTGCAGCGAACAAGAACGAGCTTATTTACAAACTGGAAGGTTTCTCGGATGAGTGGGCGCAAACTCACGGGCAGAAGATGATTACCTACACCAATCTTCCCGCGGGAGATTATACGCTGATTGTCAAGGCTGCGGGTGCGAATCACGTGTACCAGTCGGAGTGCCGCCTGGCGATAACCGTCCTGCCGCCGTTCTATAAGACCGGTTGGGCTTATCTGCTATATGTCATTGCCACAGGTATTATCCTGTTCTATCTCATAAAGGCATATCGTGACCGCATCCGGTTGCAGGAGTCTTTGAAATACGAGCAGCAGCATATCCGTGATGTAGAGGAACTGAACCAGTCGAAGCTCCGTTTCTTTACCAATATTTCGCATGAGTTCCGCACTCCGCTGACCATCATCATCGGGCAGATAGAAATGCTGTTGCAAGGGCAGTCTTTCTCGCCTGCGGCTTACAATAAGTTGCTGAACATCTATAAGAATGGTTTGCAGCTACGCGAGTTGATTAGCGAGTTGCTCGATTTCCGCAAGCAGGAGCAGGGGCATATGAAGATAAAGGTGAGCAGGCATGAACTGGTTGATTTTCTGTATGAGAATTATCTTCTTTATGTGGAGTATGCCGCTACTTGCAACGTACATTTCCGGTTCGACAAGGGAGAGGAGAAACTGGAAGTGTGGTATGACTCGCGACAGTTGCAGAAAGTGATAAACAACCTGTTGTCCAATGCATTCAAATATACGCCGAAAGGGGGGACTATCTCTTTGAATGTATATAAGAAAGGAGAAGAAGCGGTGATTGAAGTCCGTGATAGCGGTGCAGGCATCAGTCCGGAAGAGATAGAAAAAATCTTTGAACGTTTCTATCAGGTGGGCAGCGATTCGGTCGGTACACAGGGAACGGGCATCGGCCTGGCTTTGAGCAAGGGTATTATCGAACTGCATAAAGGGCGCATTGAGGTCAGCAGCCATTTGGATAAAGGTACTACCTTTACCATCTATCTGAAACTGGGAAAAGAACACTTCCTGAAAGAGCAGATTGATACGGAGCCTGTAAAGGAAGAACCTTTGAGTATGCCTGCCGAACCGCAGTTGCAACTGGAACAGCAAGTAATGGACGAAGATGTACAGAACAGAATCAAAGGGGCCAAAATGCTGATTGTAGAAGACAATGCTTCTTTGAGGGAGATGCTGGCAGGCTTATTCGAACCTTATTATGAGGTTATTACCGCTCCTGATGGAGAGGAGGGATTGCAAAAGGCGCAGGAAGTGATGCCGGACATTATTATAAGTGATATTATGATGCCCAAGATGACGGGGATAGAGCTTTGCAGGCAGATAAAGGCGAACTTTGAGACATGCCATATCCCTGTCGTACTGTTGACGGCGCGTACTGCCATCGAGCATACTATCGAAGGATTGCGGATTGGCGCGGATGATTATATCACCAAACCTTTCAATGTGAGCCTGCTGATTTCAAGATGTAATAATCTGGTGAACAGCCGCAGGGTATTGCAGGAGAAGTTCAGCAGACAGCCGCAGACACAGGTGCAGATGTTGGCTACTAATCCGATGGATAAGGATTTGCTGGATCGCACGGTTGCCATTATCGAAAAGAATCTGGATAACTCGGAGTATTCGTTGTCCGATTTGATTAAGGAGTTATACATCTCCCGTACCAACTTCTTCACCAAGATAAAGGCTATCACAGGGCAGACACCGAATGAGTTCATTTTGACTATACGTTTGAAGAAAGCCGCCTGGATGTTGAAACATGAGCTGTACCTGTCCGTTACCGAAGTTTCGGAACGTACAGGATTCAGCTCCCAGCGTTATTTCAGCCGTTGTTTCAAAGATATGTATGGTATCAGTCCGCTGTATTACCGGACGGGGAATAAGGAAGAGGAAGACAGTCGGGAGTAAACTCTATTGCAGATAATCAATGTCCGGCAAATATCCCAGCCGGCGTTGTAACTGTGCTTCATAGAGAGACTTCGGATTAACTTTTTGGCCGTAACTCTCCATAAGTTTCACTTGTGATACTTCAAAATCAACATTTTCTCCATGAAAACCTACGATAACCGGTGGAAGAAATTTCCAGCCGCGTTCGTCACTCCACCATATCCAGTTGGTGGCTTCATTGGAGAGCACGCGGGTGGCGCAGAAATTCCAAAGCACCAAGTCGTCCAGATGATTGGGCAACTGGTTCGTGTCCCCACCTTGGTGGGACTGGAGAACCACCCGTACAGCCATCCAGCAAAGTCGCCCTGGGCTGTGTGGCGTGTGATTCGAAATTAGTGTCATTTCCCAGGTGCAGTCTTTGATGACGGTGCCCAATGATTGCTTGCTGACGCCTACTGCGTGCCATTGTCCTGCATTTGCCATAGCTGTTGATTTTGCTTCGTCCCTTACGTCCGCTATCAACACCCGCGATGAGCCGGAAGTATGTACGGAGCAGTGTCCACGGTTTCCGCCGATGCGGATATCGTAGGCGGATATATTGGCGCACAAGGTGAAAGTGGCTGCCTCGCTGACACTGTAGAAGTCTACCCGGCGTACCCAGCCATTGACTATCTGCTGAAAGCTGAGTGGTTTGTAGGCTGAATTTTCATACCATTGACTGTGAATGAAGTTCTCTCCTGCCTGTCCTTTGAAAGACAAGTCTTCCACTCCCACGTTCTCGTAGCAGTCGTAGTGGCATACTGTCCAGTTCCAGCGGGGATTTACTTCATGCATGATAGGTTCGACGAAGGTGATGCGGTTGCCGCTGACGGATTTCACCTCGTGGAAGTCGTACACCTGCACGCCTTGCGTCTGTAACTGTGTCATGGAGCTCATCCATTGGTAAGGATGCAACTCTTCGGCAATTAGTTCGGGAGAGTTGTCTTCCAGTTTCAGACAGACGCGGTCGCCCGGTCGGATACTTCCCGTAGAAGCCACTTCTACGGAGAAACTACCCTTTGGAGAACTTCCCGTAACGTTTGCAAGCAAGTTCGAGAATCCGTTCCAGTTCTTGATGTCGAACATGGACCCCGCCCATTCCACGTTGGGCAGGGGCGGGTAGGGCTGCCATGGTGATGGTGGTCTTGTCTCGTCCGGCTCCTTTCAGTATGAAGTTTCCGGCACGTATCTGCATTCTCACGTCATTGTCTGCGTCTCCCCGGTCGCTTTCATCATAGAGGATGAATTCACCTTCGGGAAAGTAAATCAGGGCGTTGGCTTTGCGGTTGCCGTTGATACCTATTTTATCGAGAATCTTCAGTAAGGCTTCCCGGTCGGATTTACCGTCGTCGGGGATAGCTCCGTAGTCGGTGACGTCATAAACAGTATATCCCAATGTCCATACATCGGGTGGTGCCGTTTCTCCGTGTTCGTATCCGGCATAGGAGAAATCAAGAAGTACATTCGCTTCGTTGCCTGCCATAAAATCTGTCCATGCTTTGCAATCGGGAGTTCCGGTTCAGGCTCCGGTTCCGGTTCTGGTATAACAGAAGGGCCTGCCTCTTCCGGCTTTTCGTCGGAATGGCAGGCCGCTGTCACCAGTAAACAAAGCAGGTAGAAGATACTCTTCCCCAGCATGTTTCCCGATAGTTTCATTGGCAGGTAGCGGTTAAGGTGTTGATACTGTTGGCTTGCAGTGTCAGCGGACTGCCGGCTGTGTACCTGTATGATGCGCCGTTGTCACCGATGATTAGGATACACTTTTCGCTTAATTTCTGTGCGGGGACTACACCGCGGAAGGTATCGTCGTTGAGTTTCATCAGGGTGATTTCGGATACGGCAACATCTGTTTTTACAGTTGCGGCCTGTCCCTTGAGGTCTACTGAAGCGGTGGTGTGGGCTTTCAGTGTCACTTTGTCTGCTTTTACTCCTGTGGGCAGGGAGACTTTTACTTCCAGTAGTGCCAGAGCGTGGGTAAACGAAAGCGTAACTGCGTCGTCGTTCGCTTCTGATGTCTCGTTCTTAGCCAGCAGCAGGTCACTGTGGTTCAAGCCGTTGGTGGCCTGGTCTGTATCTACGGTAAAGTCGAAAGTGGTTGCCGTGTTTCCTTCTGCGTACGGGTAGTAAGCGTAGAAGTTGACATCGCTCCCGTCGAGTGGGAAAGTGATAGGAGCTTCGGAGTTCCATGCGTTTTCTTTATACAGATAATCCAGGTTGGTGTGAAGAGATGTGGAAGTGGACCGGTTGAGGACGAAGACCCCTATGTGGTCTTCGTCTACAAACACAGTCTTCCGATCGGTGGTCTGCGTGCGTGTCTGCATGATGGTGGTGCTGAAAACAATCTCTTTACCCGTTTCCCGGGGGGATATATCGTCCATCACATCCTGACTGCACGAGCCGAGAAGGATTGCCAGTAATGACATCATTCCCAATCGTATGTATTGTGTTCTCATGATTATTTGTTGTTAGGGGAATAGTGTTACTTTTTCAGTTCAAGTTTCACGTCGTCCAGTACGAATTTGGTGAATTCGCTGTTCGGAGAGAACATGATGAAGAAATTAGTCAGCACTTCGTCCGATGTTTCTCCCAGTTCGCCGTTGCCGTCAGGATACGGATAAGGAGCTTTCACTTTCTGTGAGAAGTCGAAATCGAGCGCATACTCGGTGTAATCCTTCTTCAAGCTGATTTGTCTGTATCCTGAAGGTGTTTCGGATTCGTTGTTGCGTGCTGCAATGACGCATTCCTTACCGTTGTTGCCGATGATGATAACTTTCATGTTGTTGCCCGAAGTGCCTTTTGCCTTGAAGGTGAGACGGTACACTTTGCGTTGCATTTCCTGGTTCTTGGTACGATAACACAAGTAAGTGCCATACCAACTCTTCTGCTGATAGAAGTCACAACGGATTACGTTGTGCTTCAACGCTTTGTCGAGTTCTACTTTCACGTCTCCCGTTTCCAGTTCTCCCGCCACGCGGTAAAGCCATATGTCTGTCTCTTCGGGATTGGCTTTATCGTCTTGTACCGGGGCTATACTTCCCACGGGCAGACTGGCGATAGCTTTAATCTCCACTTTGTCTTTTTGCTTGTCGGCGTTGTTGTCAGATGCTTTTGCGTTCACTGAAGTCAGAAGGGCAGCAGCCAATAAGGATGCCAATCCCAGTTTAAAATTCATTGTTTTCATACTTTTTGTTTTTTAGAGTTGTTATCAATTAGTTTTTTTGAGTTCAAGTACTACGTCATACAGATAGAATTCGGTATCGTTGCTCGCAGGTGAGAACTGGAGAAACAGATTGTCCAGAACTTCATCGGTTGTTGCTGTATATTCTGTGACGGTATCATAGATGCTTAAAACTTGTTTGGAGAAATCGAAGTCTATCCGGTATTCCTTATACTCATCTGTAAGGTTGAATATGTAAGCTCCTTGATATTTATTGTCAGCAGCGTTGATAGCTATAATCTTTTTATCTTCTCTCAAGCTGAAACATCTTACCGACTTGTTGGCAGTACCTTTCATTTTGAACTTGAGAGTATATACTTCCCGTTTCGGAGATTGCATTCTGTGAGCGATATAAGTCTTATACCAGGTATTGTTATCGTTTATTTTGCAATGTATCACATTATGTCCCAAAGACGGATCGTTGACTACTGCTGCCGCTCCGGCCTGACTGACGTCCTTTGCTACAAATATCCAGTCACCGATTTCATATTGCCAGGGTTTGTCATTTGCTGTCTCTGCTTTTATGTCTCCTGCCGGTAAATCGTCGATTGTTCTCAGTATCCAGTTCTCCTGCAGATTTCCCGTAATTTGATTGCCGTCTGCCCAGTCTGCAATCGGTTCTTCCGTTGTTTCAACGGTAATCTTATCAAAGAGATCGTAGCAGTACATATGTAACAGTAACCCTGTCTCAGTTCGGCCAACTTCTCCGATAATTCCCAAGTATATTCACGGTTCATTTTCGGGAATGAAACGTAAAGCTGGTATCCTTCAATCGAAGATGCCGGAATCACTTGTGCCGTGTCGCTGTTGGCTGTTGCACTGGCTTTCATCGTGATGTCCTTCTTTGCTTCGAGATTCTCGAACTGACCGGACAGAAGATTGAACTGTGCTTTGGTATCTATCCCTTTCAGCATGGCAGTCGCTTCTTCCAGGTATTCTTTCGTCACTCCGTCACCGGGGACAAGGTCGAGTACGACTTGCGCCAATACCGGCCGAAGCTCCATAGCTACCTTATTATTGTCTTTGCCCACTCCTTTGCAATTGGTGGAATAAAGGAAATTGAAAGGCGATGCACTGTTTTGATTGGATACATCCATTGATATGCGGTTCTCCGTCAGATTTTCCGAATAGGGGAAATAGGCGATGAGATTCGTCTTGCTGCCGTCTTGCGGGAAATAAATAGGGTCGTCTCCTACAGGCGGGGCGAAATATCCCGCAGGTACTTCAAGGGATTTATACAATACATTCTCATAAATGTTTTCTCCATTCTCCGTTGTCAGGAATACGCCGATATTTTTTCCGTTTTTCCACTCTCCACCTGTAGCCTTCGGGTCGAAGCTGTAAGTCTTTCCGGTTAATACAAGAGGCGTATCGGTGAGCTGTATTTCGTCTTCCTTCTCACTGTCATTGTCGCATCCGTAGAATGAGAGTGATGCAGCGGTCATCAATAATACCGTATAAAATAATTTATTCTTCATGTGAGTTTAATTATGTTATTTGTTTGATAATATATCATCGACTGTTATTCCACCACTTTGATTTTGATTTCTCTTACCTGTTCCGTGAAATTCCATGCGTTGGCGTTGCGTGCCACGAAAGTGGCTGTATATTCTCCCGGTTCATTGTAAATATGTGTAGCTGGGCAAGGCGGCGGAATAGTTCTTGATGGAAAGCCCTTCGTCGGCACTGACTTTTGCCGCATCTATTGGTAAACTGATTGCCCATACATATGTGCCGTTTTTTCCGTTACTCCCGTTGATGGAGACTTTCGAGTCGTCCACTGCGGTAACGGTCGGATTGTCACTCGAAGTATCGTTCGATTTGATTCTTACGAAGTTAAAGCCAAAATCAGCTTTGGGAGATGTCTTCTGCGTCATCTTTCCATCTATGGTCTGATTCAACTTCGGATAGAAGTAGACATCGGGATGAACATACTTTTGCTCTTTTTCTTCATCGTTCAAGGCAGGCAGGTTATATTCAATTGCCAGATAGAAGTTTTTGTATTTGTAGTCGGACAAATCAACCTGTACGTCGCTGACGGTGCCGTGTGCATAACCTTCATATTCCGATTCTATAACAGGTACTTGCAATTGTCCGTTCATATCGCTCCAAGTGGCCTTATTGATGTTTTCTTCGTCATAAATCCCGTTGAAGTCTTCTGAAATCAGTACCCGTATTCCGTTTCTGAATCTTTTGGTTGCATATTTTAATTCCAGATTGTATGTTAGGCTTAAGTCTTGCACGTCAGCCGTTGTCCGGTTACGATTGGCATATTTCTTGCCGTATTCTCCTGAATAGAAGAGCAGATAATCGGGGTCTCCGTACAGATTGAAAGTGACAGGGTCGCCTGCTTTAAAGGTTTCTTGCGGATTGTTCAGACCTATGCTGAAATCGAGGTCGTCAATGCCGTTGTTGTCGCAGGAACCGAATGTACCTGCAAATAGCAGGAACATTCCGTATAGTATTGTATTTTTGTACTTCATAAAGCGTTGTTCTTTTTATCGTTTATAAAATTACCATCCCTCGTTTTGTCCGCATATCGGATTGGTATTCAGTTCTGTTTCCGGAATGGGGAAATAGATATGTTTGGGTTGCAGTTCGATGCCGGGTTGTGCCTTGATATTGACACCTGCATAAGAACCACTCACTGTGATGGGATAACCAATCATATCACCGTCATATTCTCCGCCTACGATGATGTTCTGGTCTGCCAGCATCTTGATGCGTTTCTCGAAATAATCTTTGCCCCAACGGCGGAGATCCATTTTGCGGTTGCCTTCGTAGCACAGTTCACGAGCACGTTCGTCACGGACAAGTTCGCGGAAACTTTCAAAATCATAGTCACTCAGCTTGATTTCGCTGGCTTTGGCTCTTTTTCTTACTTCATTGATAGCGTCTACCGCTTCTTGGGTAGGAGTCTGGTTCACTTCGTTGGCAGCTTCGGCAATCATCAGCAATACATCCGCATAACGCATGATAGGGACGTTGATGGAAGTGGTGTATTGTGTCAGCGGGCGTACAACTTCATATTCCCTGCGGTATTTGGCAGCATCTCCGTCGCGCATGGATTTCAGTTCGGATTCCGTCTTGTATTTGCGGGTTACCTTTTCCGTATTCTCGTTTATCTTTTCCGTCTGGAAACCATAGTTGGAGAAGTTCCACCATTTGCGCTTGTCGTTTTCTTCATACATACGGAACAGAATACGTGTACCGTTGTAGAAACCGTAACAGAAACCGTTGTCGGGATCGAGGGCCGAACCTTGTGTGATTCCGATAGAGAGGCCGATAGAACCGGATTCGCGGGTGATGTTCAGGTCGTTGCCATACATTTCCGCTTCAAACATATTTTCTTTCCAGTTATATTTGTCGGAGCACAAGTCGATGAAGAGCGCTTCATAACCGTTCAGTTCACCCCGTTCCTGAACCAGTTCGTGCAGTTCGCTGTCCCTTACCTTGCGGGCGTAGGTCAGTGCTTCATTCCATTTGTCGGCATATACCGGATAGCCGGACATCCACATATATGCCCTTGCCATGAGTGCTTGTGCGGTAGTTACCGATATATGGCCTGCTTCTGCCAGTTCATCAGCGGTGAGACAACCCTGTTCGGCGGCTTCGAGGTCTGAAATGATTTGCTTGTAGATGTCGATTTGCGGGCTGCGCGCCAGTTTCTGCGAGTTCAAGTCGCGGGTGCCCGTCAGGCGTAAGGGGACTTCTCCCCAAAAACTTACCAGGTTCATGTAGTACAGGGCACGCAGGCCTTTGGCTTCTGCCAGCAGGCGTTGTTTGGTGCGTTCATCCTTGCATACGTCCGCCGGTTTGTCGGTGATGGCTTCGATGTAGGTATTGGCGCGGTTGATACCTCTGTACAGTTCCGTCCATGTCTCTTTCAGTTCCTTGTCTACGGAAGTATAGTTGTTGAGATAGAGCTTTGTCATTCCGATACTATACTGCTTGTTGTACACCATGATGTCCGAACCGGCATCACAGGTAGTGATAAGGTGGCCGCCGTAGAGTTTTGAATTGCTCATCGGGTCGTAGATTCCTGCCAGTCCCGCTTCGCAACTCTCCAGATTGTTGTACACATTGTTTTCCGACAGCTCATCGTAAGTATCTGTTTCCAGAAAGTCACAAGCCGACAGGCAGGCTGTCAATCCGATATATATCAATAGTTTCTTCATTTTTCTTTCGTTTTATCAAGTTATTACAAACTCATTTTCACACATGTATAGGTTGCCGAGCGTGGATATGCCGAGTAGTCGAAGCCTCTCGTCATGGACGAGTTGCGGGTGGATACTTCGGGGTCGTAGCCGGAATAATTTGTCCATGTTATCAAGTCCTGTCCGGTGACGTAGAGCCGCAGCGATTTGATTTTGCCCTTTTTCAGCCATTTGGCGGGGAAGTTATATCCCAGTTGTATTGTTTTCAAGCGAAGTACCGATGCATCTTCCACTTCACGGTCGGTATTGAAGCCCGGCTCGTAGAAACCTCTGGTGGGAGCCCACAGGTAATTGGTGTAGTTCCCCGGAGTGATGGAACCGTCTGCGTTGACCGTGCGGGGCGTCCAGTGGTTTACTGCTGTTGCCAGTTGGTTGGTATGCGCACTCTTGAGTTCTTCCAGCAGTTTGCGGTTGTAGTTAATCAGGTCGTTACCGTAAGACCATTGCAGGAAGATGCTTAAATCGAATCCTCTGTATTCGAACCGGTTGGTAAAACCGCCGATATGTATCGGAAGTCCGTGACCGATGATGGTACGGTCGTCCGTCGTAATCTTGCCGTCACCGTTGATGTCTTTCAGTTTCGGGTCGCCCGGACGGATTTCACTTCTCTTGCGTCCGTTGTCGGGGATACCGTCTTTCAGCACGAAGTTGTTCGGTGATACTTCGTTGAAGTCTTCGTATTGGTACACTCCGTCAAATACATATCCGTACATTTCGGAAAGCGGATGGCCTACCTTGGCGATGTACATATCCGGAATTTCAGGGTAGCGGATTCCCACTACGCGGCTTGTCTGTCCGTCGGACAATGCGGTGATTTCGTTCTTGTTGAACGAGATATTGAATGAACTTGTCCATTTCAGCTTATTGTTTCCACCTTTCAGGTTGACTGTATTGATGGCGAACTCAAAACCGGAGTTGCGTACGCTGCCGATATTCTGCTGCACTTGTTCGAATCCGATGGATGGGGGAGTGTCGGCATATAACAACAGGTCTTTGGTATGCTTGTTGTAATAGTCGATGACAGCATTGATGCGGTTGCCGAAGAATCCGAGATCCAGTCCGATATTAGTCTGATAGGTGGATTCCCATTTCAAATCCTTGTTTGCCATCTGACGGATGTAAATAGCGGGATACATTGTATTGTTGAATGCGTAATTCTCATTACCTGCATAAAGCAGATGTGACGGATAGTTCTCCTGTGTACGGTTGTTTCCCGTGATACCCCAGCCTGCTCTTAGTTTCAGGTTGGACATCCACTTCCGGACAGGTTTCATGAATTTTTCTTCCGATACTCTCCAGGCTCCGGATGCAGAGGGAAAGTATCCCCATTTGTTGTATATCAGGCGTGAAGAACCGTCGGCGCGGATTGTTCCGGTGAGCAGATAGCGGGATTTCCAGTCATAGTTGGCACGTGCGAAGAAGGACATCATGTGTTGTTCTGTCTTCTCGGCATAAATCTTTTTGGGAGTTCCCTGGTCTATTCCCCAAAGTCCGAGTTCTTCCCAGGGAACCAGTGATGCCTGACCGCCCAAACGTTGGTACTGGTTGCTGGAAATTGATGCTCCCAACATACCTAAGATATTATGGTTCTTCACTTTGGTGCGGTAGGTCAGCGTATAATCATTCGACCAGTTGTTGTACTCCGTATAGTTGAAACTACCGTTCTGTTTGTCGGGCTGGTAGCGTGCGTCGCCCCAATAAGTCTCTGAATTATTAAATGAAGTACTTCTGACGATATTCGAACTCAGGGCACCTGTCACTTTGAATTCCAGTTTCTTGGTGATTTTCCAGGTCAGGTAAGCATTCATGTTCAGTTGGCGGCTTAAATTGCCGGAATCTTCATTCTGAACGGTTTCACCGGATTATACCGATAGTCGGTGGCGCTGTTGATGTTCGGGTCAAAGGCTGGTTCAGTATATCCTCGTCCAACTTGTAAGCCAATGGGCGGTATCCTAATATGGAATAGAACAGGTAATGGCTTGATGTCCATCCGCCGTGACTCTCGGACGGGTTGGCGCCATGCGTCCTGTTGTTGGCGTAGTTTACGGTAAATCCTACGGTAACATTGGATGTAACCTGCTGGTCGAGGGTCAGACGTGTGCGGAAGCTGTTGTATTCGGAACCGGTCAATGTACCTTTCTGGTGGAAATATGAGGCGCTTGCGCTATATTTGGTACGTTGTGTTCCACCGTTGAGCGAAACATGATGGCTGGTGAACGGCGCACCGTCCAGCACGATGTCCTGCCAGTTGTATGCTTTTCTGTTGCGGTAATCTTCCAGTGTTTGATGACGACCCAACTTTTCGTCATAACTCAGGTAGGTTCTGTCCAAGTATTGTTCGCTATATTGGTTCAGTTCCGTCTGTAGCTTCACGAAATCGTAAGCTCCCATCATTTTGAGGAACTGCGGCTCTGTCTGCCAGGAGAAGTAACCGTCGTAAGTCACGGTAGGGGGAGCTTCCTTTCCTCTTTTCGTCTGTATGATGATGACACCGTTGGCACCGCGGGCTCCGTAGATAGCGGTAGCCGATGCGTCCTTCAACACGTCGATGGATTCGATATCATTCGGGTTGTAGGCAGCCAAGTTGGGGTCTTCCATCGGAAATCCGTCGATTACATAAAAGGAGAGCCGTCGGAACTGTCGGAGATGGTGTTACTGCCTCGAATGACAATGTTGGAGGTGGCTCCCGGCCGGCCGTCGGTAGCAACTACCTGTACACCTGCGATACGTCCTGCCAGTGCCTGGTCAATGGAAGCAACCGCCGCTTTTGTCAGGTCTCCCATATCGGCCTTGCTGACAGCACCCGTCAGGTCGCTTTTCTTCACCGAGCCGTATCCGATTGCCACTACTTCGTCCAGCATCTTGGCGTCTTCCTTCATTTCTACGTTGATTTGTTTCTTGTTGCCTACCGTAACCTCTTTTACTGCATATCCTAAAAAAGAAAAGGTAAGTACGGATGAACCTTTCGGCATTGATATGCGGTAGCGTCCGTTGGCATCGGTGACGGTTCCCGTTTTTGTCCCTTTAACAATGACGCTTACACCGGGCATCGGTTCTTTGGTTTCGTCTGTCACCACTCCGGTTATGGCAACCTGTGCGAAGACAGTGGAAATTGAGAAGAGCAGTATCCAAAGAAGGACTGACTTCTTTTCGAAAATAAGATTCGATTCTTTTTCATGTTCTTAAATTAAGATTAGACATTTCTGTTTTTTAAACTGATACGGCAAATGTCGGAACTATGACAATTTACTACCTGCATCATCAGTACAAACGACGGACACAATGCGTACAAATCGTGGCTGTATTGTATTGGGACGGTGATTTGTACGTAGAGTTAACCTGCATTGTACGCTATGTGCCCCTGAAGACTTTTGGTATGTCCTACTTTTGTAGCGAAGACTAATATCAAAAAATCTAATATCAAAAAGTGATTATGAGTAAAAGTTGGTTGGTGCTTGTCGCAGGTTTGTTATTCTTCAGTTGCGTCAAGCGAAATCCCGAAAAAGAAAAAGAACCTCTTCCCCGGACACAGAAGGAGAGGGTCAAGTGGTTTGAAGAAGCACGTCTCGGCATTATGATTCATTGGTCATTGTGTACTCCGGCATCCGGTCGTTTTTATGGCGAGAAAGTCCGTAACTCGGAATATGCCGAATGGATACGTTGCCATAATAAGGTACAAAAGGCAGACTGGGATCAGATGGCTAAACGTATGCCGATTTCCGAGAAGGAGATAGAAGATTGGGTGATTGCTACGAAAGAAGGGGGATTCAAATATCTCACTTTTGTGACGAAGCATCATGACGGAGTTGCATTCTGGAACTCGAAAGTCAGTGACTATACTTATGGAAAACTGTCGGGAACCAATTTCGACGTATTGAAATGCCTGAAAGAAAAATGTGAGAAACACGGTATTATACTTTGTGCTTATTATTCACATTGGCTGGATTGGGGGCATCCGAACGGACGTAACAACGACTGGGACTATGCGGATGAACAGAAACCGGGCTTTGACCGCGTTGCGGCAGGACGCGGAGACATATCGGCGCCTTACCGCCGGTTGCCGACAGAGGAAGAATATGATAAATACTGGCGTGAGAAGGCAATGCCGCAGGTAGCCGAACTGATAAAGGACTATGGCGTGAAACTGTTCTGGTTCGACTGTTGGCGTGAAGACCCTGTTGCCGAAGGGCAGATGACCGAAAAACAGATGCGTGATATGCTTGCCATGATTCGCGAACTTGATCCTGCCGTATTGGTAAATACGCGCCTTGGGATTCACGAGGTGGGTGATAACGGCGTTGACTTTCAGACGATGGGTGATAACGAATTTCCCGACCGGCCTCTTGGCCATACCTGGGAGACGGCAGCTACTTTCAATCATACTTGGGGCTATAACCGAGATGACCAGAATTGGCGCTCTACCACGTACTTCGTACGCGAAATCGTGAAGGGGATATATAAAGGTGGCAATGTGATGTTGAATATCGGGCCTCGTGCAGATGGTTCCATCCCGCCCGAAATCAAAACCCGTATATCTGAAATCGGTAAGATGATACATCAGAATAAGGTGGGCTTCCACGGTACATATCCTTCTCCTTTTGCCGAGGAGTCACAGGACTGGGGACTTATCACACAACGTGCTGAAGACGGCAAGACGAAAGTGTATCTGCACGTCTTCGAGTGGCCTTCGGATGGTGTCATACGTGTCAATGGCTTGAAAAATAAGGTATTGACAGCCCGCATCCCTTCTTTGAATAATGAAAATGTGGAATTTGTACAGAAAGGCTTACTTTTGCATGTACGGGGCCCGATAAGCGAACCGGTATCTTATGATTCGGTCATCGAACTGGAAGTGGAGGGAGAATTGCAGGCGGAAAACGGTTTCTGTGGCGAAATCAACTTCGGTGGTATTGCGATGGGACAGGCGAAGGCATCCCTGGCAGGCGGACTGGAACGTGCGAAAGGGATAGATGTCACCGGAGTGGGCTATATATCTCCTACCAGTATCCGCGGATGGGGGCGGCTGATGATGTAGCTTTCTGGAAAGTGTATATTCCTGAAGCAGGGGAGAGGGAATTGTCAATCTGCTATGCTTGTGATTCGGTTTCTGCCGGACAGCCTTATTGTGTGGAAGTGGAAGGTGTGGATTCTGTGAAGGCTGTGACGTTGGCTGGGCCTAAAGGATTCGGTGAATTCTATACCCGACATCTGGGTAAGGTTAAATTTCCGGAAGCCGGGATATATACTGTGAAGGTGCGTCCTGAAGGTACTCCGAAGAAGGAGCTGTTCGGATTGAACTGGCTGTTTATTGAATAAAATTTTAAATCGGTAAAATATGAAAAATAAAAGAGATTTTTGCCTGTCGTTTTTGTTGCTGATAGGTTTCGTGACTGTTTTTGCACAGTCGGATAAAGAAAATGCGATACATAAGTTGCGCGAGTATTATTCAAAGAATATGAGTACTTATCCTATCCGTATGAAAATAAACAATGCGGATACTTACCTGAAACAGTTGAATGAGGAGGGGCAGTTTGAAGATTTGATAGCTTATGAAAAGGAGATTCACGACCGTAACTGGCTGAAATCCGTCTCTTTTCAAGACCAGCAGAATATGGGACTTTACCTTGCCGACGCAACTGAACGCCTGTGGGTGATAGCCAACAACTTTCGGAGAGCAAAGGTAGATACGATTCCCGAACGTTTTTGGAAGGGTGTGTTGAGATATGGGGATATTGAAACCCGCCGTCAGCCGAACGATCGTTTCCATGCTTCTTGCTTCGCTATTCCGAAAGCGGCTTGCGGGGTTTATTACGCTTTGTTCAATCAGATGGATATTCCGGGAGATACGGTGGTTGTTCGTAAATCTGCCTGTGATATGCTGAAAAAACTGGCGATGCAGTCGTGGACGCAACCCAAACGTAATGATGATACGGAAAAGAATGTGGTAAGTGTGGAAAGGTTCCGCCATCATGTTTCATGGGTGGGTGGAAATGCGCTTGCCTATCGTCCGCTGTTGGAGACGGCTGTATTGATGGATTCCATTCCGATGGTAGATGTAGTGGCGGAAGTAGCGAAAGGTAGCTTGAGCAGTGTGTCGCAGCCTACTTATCAGGATGCTTTTTGGAATGAGGGGTTCACTGCAGATGGAGCCGGTTGGGGGCATGGTCTGCAGTGTCTCGTATGGGGATATCCTATTCACGGAGCACAGAGTGCACAGAATTTGTTATGGACGCTCCGTGGGACTCCCTGGGCGGAAACTTTGACCCGTGAGAATGCGGATGCATTGCTTAATTTCTATCGCGGCAGCACATTCTATTATTACAAAGGATTTATCCCCTTGCCTGGATCGTTATTCAATGGTGTATTATGAAGGGAAGTCGGCTCATATCCCTTATTATGAAATGATGAAAGCTTCTGTCACCCGTTGGCCTAACTCTTTCACGGATGATGAAGTCCGCGAATTGAAACAGTTGATTGTGGAAGCGGGAAAAGATAATATCCGTATGGACGGTTATCCGGCAGGGCACTATAACGGTACGCGCTGGTTTTACAATAATGATGATCTGATTAAGCGTAATGCTGATTATTATATGCTGGTGAATATGGCTTCCAACCGTTGTGACGGTTTGGAAAGTGCCAACAACTTTGCAGATGAGTATAATATCTATACGAATGACGGACTTACTTATTTCCAGCGTAAAGGGGATGAATACCGGAAAGTGATAGGAGCTATGGACTTGACGGCTCTGCCCGGAATTACAGCCCGTGAAGGACAGGAAAAACTGAAACCGTTTACCAACTGGAGAGGATTTACCAGTAAGCACAACTTTGCAGGTGGAGCGACAGATGGTGGACAGAATGCGGTGGCAGGCTTTATCTTCGAGAAAGTGGACGCTATGACCAGGGAAAGAAAGGACGTGAACATCATCAATCCGGTGGCTTTCGGGGTAAAGGCTTATAAGTCATATTTCATGCTGGGCGATTATATGATTGCTCTTGGAGCTGGCGTCACCAATCTGGAACCGGAGCAGGAAGGTACGATACGCACTACTATGGAGCAGACTGCTCATCAAGGGAAAGTCACTCTGTATGACGGAAAGAAGCAGCTTGAACCGTCGCTCGGTGTCAACTCGTTGATAAATAAAGGTAAGTCGTTGTGGGTAATGCAAGAGGGTGGCTTCGCTTATATGCCTTTGCCGGAATTTACATCAAAGGCATTCTTCTGTTGCGAAACTCGCCCCAACGAATGGTTGAAGAGAAACCTGTCGAACAAAGGCAAGAAGAATCTGCCGGGAACGGCTGATATTCTCCGTGTTTGGGTAGACCACGGTCGGGAAGTCAAGGATGATACATATGGTTATGCTGTGTATGCAGGCGAAGGACTTCCGGCGAAGAAGAATCCGTTTGCAGTGCTTAGAAATGATACATTGGTACAAGCTGTCCAGTCAACTGATAAGAAAGTACTGGAAGCTGTGTTCTATTCAGCCGGCGAAACGTTGAGATGGCAGGGAATCCCAGTGAAAGTTTCCGCTCCTTGTGTGTTGCTTATCGAGAAAGAGGGAAAAGGCTACAAAATTTCAGTAACAGACCCGACGATGAACACACAACTGAAAGAAATGAAAGTGGAAATTGGAAAGACCTCTGCTACGATTGCTTTGCCGACAGGGAAAGATTGTGGAAAGAGTGTGACAAAGGTCGTATAATTTGACTTCTGATAAAATTGGGTAGACGGACGATTAGTTGGTTTTAATAAGAACCGTCCGGGTTTGTTTTTCAATAAGGGGTATCTAGAGCTGAGGATTCTGATGGAATCCGGCTTTTGATACCCCTTTTCTTGTGTGTTTATATTTTACATGTCTTCCAATGATTTCGACATAAATATCACAGATTCTTGTTTTTGAAATACACAGTTCTTCCAGTGTGTCAATGTACTCTGCTGTGATACCTCTTTTACATTTATCTATGAATTCTTGGAAACTTTTCTCGTCAATGGCAGGAGTATCCTCTTCATATGATATGGGAAATCTTTTCATTTCCGCCCAGAGCTGGATGATTGCTTTGTTATATCCATACTTTACCGCTGCTTCGTTTATGTTTATCCATTTCGACATGATGCTTCTTTTTAAGGTGTTCCACAATAGTGGGTGATATATATTTTGTTGATGTGGTACAACATGCATCCAGTCTTTTGTATGTCGGACAGCGGGCATATGATTTAAGGTTATTATGGGGATTTTGATAACCGGCCGAATACAAGAAAGGCATGGATGCTGTTGAATACCAACATCTCTGACTAAGGTCCTAGCAAAACCCTTCAACAAGATGATGATAACAACAGACATCCACGCCAATCTTTTATATATAACACATCTCTTACGGATATGCTGATATACAGTTAGTATGTAAGGGCAGATTTGTGCAGTTCTACTATTCTTCGCACCGATACGCTGTGTTTTGCTTACCGTCATTCGGCTCTACCATAAATAATTTTGCAAACAAAAAAGTAGAGTTATGAGCAGAAGCACTTTCAGAGTATTATTCTATCTCAAACGCAATGTCCCGAAAAAAATCGGGCTTGTGCCGGTGATGTGCCGTATCGCCGTAAACGGCAAGATTTCCCAATTCAGTTGCAAATTGGATGTGGAAGAAAAGTTGTGGAGTCAAGTTCATCTTGAAAGCATTCCCATGCCATTAAATCCTCATGCCAACTTTCAAATTCTCCTAAATCATCCATAAGCTTTTACTCTATAATTTGCCAATAACCTTGTTTTCTACCTCCTACACGCTCCAATAATCCAAGTTCTTGAAGGCGTGAAAGATTATACTTAACACCATCTTCTGTGATGTTGAGAAGACTTTCACTTATCTCTTTTCGGGTCGCTTCGGGATGCTCTTTTAAGAAAGATAGCATAGCCTGCTGTTGTTCCGTCAGGTTTTGGGTAGTCTTTTGGGTAGTCTTTTGGGTAGTCTTTTGGGTAGTTGCTCTTTCCGGATACTCAAACTTGAATACCGTCCAAATACCTGAAACATCGTAACAGAATTCCGGTGTGGAAAATCCGTCATTCTTACAAGCTATAATGATACGCTCAATACCACGTCCCCACGCTTCAATCTCTCCTGAACAAAAGAATGTATTGGCGATATCGGGGTTGTAAGGGAAACTACGATGAGAAGATAGTAGTGTTTCCACTGTCCAGCCGTCTGGTAAAACACCACCATTTACAATTTCCAGTTTATTTTCATATACGCGAATTTGTATGGGAGAAGGTTCTGCATAATCCTTGTTAATGCAGGCGTTCAATAACGCCTCGCGCAAAGCCTCCCTCGGTATAGGCAATGTTTCTATTCGATGGATACCTTCGTAAGTTATGATGGCTTTCATGTATTTAGTACATAGTAAGTCCATTAGTTTCACAATTTGCTGAAACAGATTGCCATGTACTTCATCTTGATATACCAAATCCATTCCTTCACGGAAAAAACCAACCTTTACAAAAGCTCCGGTCACGTAGCGTTCCGGGTCAGGATGAAACAACAAAGCAGCAGCGCGTTTCAGATAATCGCCCTCATAAAGCCGAAGTTTTTCTAACAGACCGTGATTGTTGTCCATTAAATCAGCATCTTCCATGCGTTCACTTCGTTTGGCATATTTGCGAAATAAGTCGAAAGTAGCGTTGTCTAAATCCTCAGTTTTCAAATAAGGTATAGGTACGCTGTCCCAGGTCTTTCCTTGTTTGCGAAGCATGAAACGGTCAAGTGCCGCACCTTTCAACTCTTGATTGGTTGCACCGCTCCGCTGGTAATACTTGCCACGAAAACTGATCGGATAAGGATATGCCTCTGTTGCAATTTCCAAATATTGCTTTTCATCCTTCTCTTTCAGATTAACATCTACCAGAATGCCGAGCATATCACGAGTTTTGTTGGGGATATCTTCCATCAACTTCTTAGTGTCTGGTATACCGCATACGTCGCCATTGTCTTTTACACCGATGTAAAGAAGACCTCCTTGCGCATTGGCGAATCCGCATATCCATTTCAGATATTCATCGCGCCAGGATTCTTTGAATTCTATGTTTTGGGATTCGGTTTGCATATATATTATTCCAATGGTATATTACATTTATTGCAATGTTAACTTCTTACATTTAGGATAGAAATCGCATTTCCCATCATCTATAGAATTACGAATATACTCTATAATACTTTGATATTCTGTAATATTTTGTTTTATTTGGTTATTCATATGTATAATTATTCTCCTCCTTTAATCCTATTATAATTTCTACAAAGGCTTCATTCTTGTTACTTCCATAAGCTTTAGGAAACTCCATTTAATGTATATAAGTTGACTCTATTTGCAAATATAACGATAAAATTTGGAAGCGTATTATAGAGGCCGATTTTTTATTCTGTATATTTAGTGTCATTTTTACTAGCATGGGAGGTTAATCTCCCTAAGTATCCCTCAAGTGGAATCGCTCATTCAAAAAATGGAAGATTCTTACCGTTATTTTCGGTTATGAAAGGTTTATGAGCAACGAAATTCCCCTTTTTTGTATGAATAATATAAGTTCCCGGTTCTGATATAGCTATCGGATTCTGACCTTCTATTAATATTTGGGTAGGATGATAAACGCTTATGTAACATAAATCTTTGATAACAACTGCTTGCGCTTCTTTGTCATTACGGATAATACGGATAGAGTTACTGTCGAAATTGCGAACTTTTTGTTGTGTGGTGGCTGGAAGTGTCAGGTATATATAAGACGCAGGCATATCTTTGCGGTGTTTCAAATAAATGGAGAATAGTTTGTTTTTTAGGACTTCGGGTTTGTACATTCCCATGAAGTCTTTCCATTGTCCTTCTTTATTCTCGGTCAGAGCGATGCAAGTGTCCGCTTGTAATATAATATATCCTGTATTATTATGGAAGAAACGTTTGTTGTCGTCAGACCATACTTTGCCTTTACTGAATCGTTGGTCGATGGACGTCATAATAGTAGCTGTGCTGTCCGCATGAATGTCACTTCCCATACATAGTACGTAATCATCCGTGAATACCCATGCCTTATTAGCTTCCAATTTATTGCGTTTCAGTTGCATGGCAGTGATACCTGTGTTCTCGTAAGTCGCTCCGCCAACGCAAGAACTGTGATTCCGGGAATCAGTTTTGTTGGGATTTGGAATAGGGGCATTGCTTTCATAAGTGGTAATTCCCGGAATCCTTCTCCAATCCCAGAAAGGAAAAATGTTATGGTATTCATCTCCGCGCACATAAGTGTATAGCGCGCCGTCAGCCATGTAATATCCTTTCAGATTATCTTCGTTCACCAGTTCTGTACCAATTACTCGTTTGGAAGCCATACGTACGGAAGCCATCCATCGGGAAGTACGGTGAATTGTATAATCCGATTCCCAAAAATGTTTGTTTCCGGTAAACGTTTCGGGAATTTTTGAAGAGATGGAATTCCGGTTGATCATTTCTTGTATTTTTCCTGAAACTTCCGGTTCGCTGCTTTTCATCAGAGAATATGCAGCAAAAAGCAACTTGAATCCTTTGTCGATATCCGCATTCCGGAATAGTTGCCGGTTCAATCCGTTTACGTCCCAATATCCTCTCCAGACAATCCATTGATAACCTTCGAGTAGGAGAGAAGTGAGAATTTTCTGTTGTTCTTTAGAAAAAGCAAGGGAAGTCCCGGCAAACATTTCCGCATAGAAACTCATATTGCATATAAAGGACAATCCGTAATTACCGAATTGTTGTTGTGAACCATGTTGGTGGAAGCTCCAGTCTGCTTTGATTCCTTCTTTTTGACCAAGTAATATTTCAGAACTTATGTTTCTTTGTGCTTCTTTAACCAGTTCCCAATCATTTTGCAGGATAGCTCTGATTAATACATTGCCTGCCAGCCAGACTTTATTCTGCCCTGTCATTCCGAAAGCGGAGTTCATCATGACTTTGACGGCTGCCTGCTTTTCTTCTTCATTCATTTCCTTTTCGAATAGTAAGAAAGCCGGTCCGAGTGTGCGTGGTATGCCGATTTGATTATACCACCAATTGGGACATACCAGCTCATGCTTGAACCAGAAATTCATTGCCTGGTGGATTGTGTTAGCCAGTCGGGATATTTGGGCAGGTTTCAGTTGTTGCTGTTTCTGATAATAATATTTGGTAAGCTTCAAGATTCGTTCTGCATGAATTTTGGGCTTCCAGCCGGAACGTTTAGTATCTTTGTAATTGATGTCTTTCCATGATCCGTCCGCACAAAGAGTATTTGTGAGATACTTGATTTCTTTGGAAGAAATAGGATATAGCTGTTGTAACTCAATCACATTCTGATCGGATACTTCTTGCTCCCGGGGAATGGTTGCAAGCTGTTTGAGAAGAACTCTCTTCCCTTCATCTTCACCAAGAGTTGCATGTATATAATTCCTCTTGATTAGTGCTATCGAATCGCTGAAAGACTTTTGTGCATGAGCTGTACAGCACGTGATAAGAAGAAATAGTAATAGTTGCTTTCTTTTCATAATGTAATCGCTTATCAGAAATAACTTTTAGTCGCAAGTATACGGTTTTATATTCTTTAATCTGTCTTTCCCCAATCCTTATTCGGAGTATCACCCATTGTTAGTTCAAGTACTCCGCCTGCAACGATTTCCTTAAAATCAATATAACATTTATCATATTCTTGATTATTCAGGCGCGCTTTCTGTATATATCGGTTTGTCTTTGAATTATTCAATGCTTTGATTATAAATTTCTTCCCTTTGAAATATGCAGGGTCGAGATTGATACATGTTTCGTTGAATACAGGGCTGGTTATTTCATAACGTGTAGTCCCTGGACAAGAAGGGTGAATCCCTGCGGCTGCTAGTACATACCAAGCCGACATTTGACCTACATCTTCGTTTCCTACGAGACCTTCGACGGAGTTATTGTAATCATTGGCGCAAATATGACGCGTCCATTTTTGCGTCAGCCAAGGAGTATCTAAATGGTTGAAAAGGAAAGGAACCAAGTGTACAGGCTCATTGGCATGATTATAGTATTGATTCTAATGCAAATCTTCCGGAGCCTTTTCGAAGAATGTGGATAAATCTTTCAACACCTTCTCTTTTCCGCCCATTAGTTCAATCATACCCGGGATGTCATGAGGAACGAACCATCCCTGCTGATACAGATTGGATTCTACACATCCATATTGCTCTTTTGTGCGTAAACTGTCTGCCCATAGTTTATAACTTCCATCTGTTTGGCGGAGATTAAACCAACCAGCTTTGGGATCAAAAGTGTTTCGATAATTCTGTCCGCGAAGCTTATAGGCTGTTGCATCTTCTTTGTGACCTAAAGTTGTAGCTAACTGGGATAGGCACCAGTCAAAATAAGCGTACTCTAAAGTTTGGGAGACATTTAATGCTGTGTAACCAAGTTCACCGTTTCCAAACCGGACGACAGTATTTAGTGCATATTTGTATGCTTTGTCCGCATCATAACCTCGTATTCCTTTCAAATAGGCATCAGCCAATACAGATACGGCAGGATTGCCAATCATACAACCACTATAGGCATTCAATAGTTCCCAACGGGGATAATATTTCTTTTCACTTTGTTCGGCTATTGATATCAATGAATTAATCTCATCGTTTACCATATCCGGGTTAATCAGGGTCTGAAGAGGAAACTGACTGCGGAATACATCCCATCCGCTAAATATAGTTCGCTTGGTGAAAGATTCGCTTTTATGAATTTTTCCGTCTGCTCCTACATATCTTCCATCTACATCACTGGTGATGCGAGGATCGAGTATTGTATGATAGAGGGATGTGTAAAAAATAGTTTTCTCTTCCTCGCTACCTCCTTCTATTTCCATACGTGATAGTTCACGGTTCCAGTTTTCTACCGCTTCTGTCCGGATGGTATCAAAATCCTTAAGGGAGATTTCCTGCTTGTAGTTCTTCTCGGCTCCTGCCATATCAACAAAAGAGATGCATACTTTCATGGTTACTGCCTCATTGGCTTCGGTTGCAAATTCAGTAAAGAAACCAATATGTTTTCCTTCTATTTCGCTGACATTTTTGATAATAGGCGCTTGAGCTACTTGCTGCAAATAGATATCAGAGGTGACTTCTTGTCTTTTACGACTCCAATCATTTGGGATATTGGCACTCCAAAAGCCATAATTCTTCAGAGGTTTGCTGAAAACTGCATAGAAGTAGACAGTATAATCGGCTTTTCCATTACCGTTTCCCCATCCTCCTCCTTCGGGCGGACATTTCATCCAACCACGGATAGTATATTCATTTTCTATTTTGACGTACTGAATTGTAGAGGTTCCTCCGACACGACGCCAGGTCGATTTGTATCCGGGATTGGGTATGTGCCGGATATGTGAACCGAAGTATGCCACTGTGAGGTGCTACGGTTGCTTCTGCTTTAATGCCATAATCAGTTAGGGTAGTACAATAATAACCAGCAGATGCTTTCTCAGACTTTTATCGTATGCGGAACGGTATCCTTTATAGAACCGTCTTCACGTCCAGCAATCAGTTGAAGTTTGCCGGTAGTTGGCATCGTCATAAAGTTCCCTAAGTCACCATACCAGCCTATTCCGCTCATTTGGGTAAAAGCAAATCCTTCTATCGTCTTGTGTTCATCACTGTAGCCGGGACCGTTGTCTCCACCGGTTATAGTTTGAGGACTGATTTGAACCATACCAAACGGAGTTGTTGCTCCCGGAAATGTTTTTCCTAAACCATGGTAAGTCCCTGCCAATTTAGTGTTTGTACTTGCTCCGATAAATGGATTGACATAGTGGGATAAATTGGGGGATTTTTCACTGCCGCAACCAGTTAATACAAGAAAGACACTGATTGCGCTGATAATCTTTTTCATTCGCTACTTATAATATTTAGAATGAGTGTTTTAAGACCTTTTATCCCTTACTTCAAAGGAATTACCATATTCCATGATTTTGTGGCGTTCTCAAATCCGCCGGGACCATCCATTGTTGCAAAGAAGGCATGTGTGGCTTTTCCATTCTCAAAGAGAAGGAACGGGCGTTCCAGTTGTCCTTGCATTTCAACTTTTCCATCTTCCCATTCTACGGTGCGTGAATAGGCTTTCGGGTCTTTATCTACAGTCCAATGGATGCCGTCGGCCGAGTGAGCCATGACTCCGCCACCTCTTTCGCCTGTATATTTGGCTACGTGATCTTTGAAAATGGCGTGATACCCTTTAGAGTCTTTCCACAAAAACGGATCTTCGGCTTCTCCTTGACCGTCTACCTGGAAGATGGGCTGGTCATTGTTCAATACCGTGTAAGGCCCTTCAATGTTGGGAGCATAAGCGATTCCTAATGCCATGTCCGAGTATTTGCCGTTTTCAGTATGAGCCCTTCCTTTGAAAATCATCATCACCGAGCCGTCTCTTGGATAACAGGCGAAGGGTTGGATGCTAAATAACTATAGAAAGTATTGGCTTTTGTCTTTAATATCGGTTCGTCGAAACGTTTCCAGGGACCGTAAGGAGAATCTGCAACAGCCAATCCGATGCGTTTATTGACACGTCCGACGATGCACCATGGGCTGCTTAATGTCAGTTCATCATAAGTCGGTTCGCCGAATGGGTGGGTAGAACCCATGTATATAAGATAATATTTGTTCTTGTACTTCAGGATACGCGGATTGTGGGTGGAGCGACCGTCCCAATATTGTGCACCACGTGCCGGCAGGGCAATGTCGCAGAATTGGTAAGGACCTTCAGGTGTATCGGATACAGCATGTACAATCTCCGAGGCAATCATCCATCCCGGATGGAAAGGCAGTGACTTAGGGAAGCGGGAAACAAACATATGATATTTTCCGTCTCCTTTGATAACGGAGCTTCCCCAACTCCAATATCCTTCACATTCAAAAGCCGGAGTGCGGGGAGCTTTGCCCAATCGATGAAACAACTCATTCTGTGATTGTTGTTTCATGACCAGTAAGTTTTCTAGTTTTTGAGCATGAGTATGCATCGCATATAGCACAAAGATTAGGGATAAAAGAGTCGGATAATAAGTTTTCATAGCCATTGCTTTAATTTTTAATTAGTTTTCGGAAGCAAAGAAAGTGACTTTTCTTCTAAAGAAAGTGGTATTAAAGTCCCAAATAGGTGCTTCCTGAATCCAAAAACTGTTTTAAACCGCCTTTTCGTCACTTTCTCCTTTTCGATATGCTTGCGGCACTACCTGATATTTTTCTTTGAAACTCTTGCTGAACTGCCGTGGAGACGAAAAACCTAGTTTGTCGGATATCTCCGATATATTCAGTTCCGGATGCTCTTTCAACAAGATTGCCGCCCGTTTTAAACGGATGGTTACAATGAAGTCATACGGAGTTTTGCCGGTGATATCTTTCAGCTTGGTGAATAGCTTGCTTCGTGCGATTCCTATTTCACGGGCAAGCATATCTACATTGAATTCCATGTTGTCTATATGCTGGTCTATAATTTTCATGGCTTTGTCTATAAACTCCTTGTCCATCGGATTGGTAGCTATAATTTGCGGGGTTTCCTGCGGGTGCTTGCTGAATTTCTCCTGTAGCATGATCCGGTTGTTAATCAGATTGTTGCAACGGGATAACAGGATGTTGACATTGAATGGTTTGGTTATGTAGTCATCGGCACCCAGGCGCAGCCCTTCCATACTATGTTCGATAGACGTTCTTGCCGTGAGGAGTACCACCGGAATGTGGCAGGTTTCTAAATTCTCCTTGACTAGCTTGCATAAGTCAGTTCCCGACATTTTGGGCATTACAACATAGCTTAGTATAAGATGAGGATGCTCCGATTGCACTTTCTCCCATCCTTCTTCTCCGTCGCAAGCGGTGAACACTTGGTAGAATGGGGCGAATATGCCGGCGAGCATTTCCCGGAGAGATTCGTTATCTTCCACAATGACAATTTTATATCCCGTTTTTCTCGGCATAGGAGTCGGAGTTTAAGGTTTCTTGTTCGCTCAGAAGATTTTGGGCAAAGTCCGGGAGCAGGTTTCCTTCAATAGGGGAGTCTTCTTCGGATTCGCTGATTTGTTCGGGTGTAAAATGTTCCTTGCCCGTTTGGAGATGTACACTGAAGGTCGCTCCCTCGCCCGGTTCGCTATATACTTCTATACTTCCGTGATGCAGTTCGATAATACCTTTGGTCAGTGCCAATCCGATTCCTGTTCCCATATAAGATGGGGAAGTTGATTGTTCGGTCTGATAAAAACGGTCAAAGATCTTGTTCAAGTCTTTCTGGGCGATGCCGGAACCGTTGTCGGTAACTTCAATCACTACTTCCTTGTTGCCTTTACGCACGGAAACTGTGATTTTTCCTCCCTCTTTGGTGTGCTTGAATGCATTGGATATCAGGTTGTTCATCACCTTTTGGAGTTGTTTTTTATCATACCAGACCGGAATTACGTCCTGTGCCTTGTTAAATCTGAATGTGATTTGCCGTTGCGCGGCATATTCTTGAAACAACAGATAGCTTTCGTATACAAAGTCTACCAGGTTGTGTTCGCTCACTTTGATTGTCATATATCCTTGCTCCTGTTTGCGGAAGTCGAGCAGTTCGGTAATCAGCTCACGCATTTGCAGGCAGTTTTTATATACACCCAGAATCCGGTTGTAAATGGAAGGCGCGAAGGAACGTGCCTGTAACAGCATTTCCATCTGCCCGATGATGAGTGTCAATGGAGTGCGGAACTCATGGGAGATATTTGTAAAGAAACGGAGCTTTGTCTGGTTGAGCTGTTCGATATCTTCCGCGTGTTTTTGTTCGTATCTCAGAGACTCCTGAAGTTTGATACGATTCTTGTAAGTGCGGACGATGAAATAGAGGATAACACCGATGCAAAGCGTATAAAGTAGGTAAGCCCAGACAGTGCGGTAGAACGGTGGTAATATTTTAATGTCGAGATGACTTTCGGGAATGAGCTGATTGTTTTTGGCACGTACTATTAATGTGTATTTTCCCGGATTCAGGTTGGTATAGGTGATAGTGTGCTGTCCGTACAGGCCGGTCCAGTTTTTGGAGAAGCCTTCCAGAAAGTATTCAAGGTCATCCCTGTTGGAAGGAATATAATTGGATATGGCATATTCGATACTGAACATGGACTGGTCGGCCTTCAATGTGATTTGAGGGCTGTCGGTAAGAGAGTGTTGCAGAATCCCGTTGTCATCGTTGACTTGTACGGCTTGCCCGTTGACAGACAAGCTGAAAGGATGGATTTGATAGCTTTGGGGGACATAGTTGATATGTTCTTCCCGAAAAGAAATCATACCGTCCGTTCCTCCGATATAGATGTCTCCGTTGGATGCTTTAAAAACAGAACGTTCATTAATGGCAGATAGGGGAAGTCCGTTCTCTTTCGTATAGTTTGTGAATTTGCGGCTGGGATAGTCCAGAATAGAGAACCCGATATCGGTGGTGAATAAAATCTTATTCGGAGAAAGCTCGCATACATCATATACGCAGTTGCTTCCCAAGCCATTCTTTTGTTCGTCGAAGTTCTCGAAGTCGTTCGTTTCGTGCTTATATAAATCGACACCGCTTTCGGAAGTACAGAACCATAGTCTTTTCTGGCTGTCTTCGTAGATGCGTCCGATATGATTGCTGCTGATACTATGTTCTAACGCATGGTTATGTTTATAGTTTTCTGTTTTCTTTGTATCGTCCCGATAGGCATAGACACCTTCTCCGTTTCCGCTGATCCAAAGCGTTCCCTGATAATCTACATGAACCGATACGGTACCGCTAATAGGACTATCCTGAAATAAAAGAACCGCTTTTTCAGTTTTGGGATTAAACTGGCAGACTCCTTTGTGAGTGGCAAGAAGAAGATTGTCTTTGTAAGGAACAATTTCCCGGATAATATTTGAAGGGAGAGAACCCTTGTCGCTATTTGTATGATAACGGGTGAATTTGTTACTGCGAAGATCCAGCTTGTTCAATCCTCCCATGTGGGTACCTATCCATAAGATTTTGTTAGGATGATCGTAATAGATGGTTTTTACATTATTGTGTGAAAGACTATTGGGATTGCTGCTGTGTTTGTACCATTGAAATGTATTTGTTTGAGGATTATATTTAGTGATTCCTCCGCCTTCGGTACCTATCCATACATTGTGCAGGCTATCTTCCGTGATGCATCCTACTATGGGAGCACTTAGGCCGTTATTTTCCGTTTTTGCAGCTTGGAAGTGCCGGTATATCTGGCTTTTGGGGTTGAAATAGTTGACTCCTCCGAAATAGGTTCCCGCCCAGATCGTTCCTTGTCTGTCGCATAGCAGGCTCCAGATGGACGAGTTGGTCAGACTTTTGTCCGTCTCTTGTTTCTGGTAGTGGGTAAAGGTATTGTTGGAGGCATTGAACTTATTTAAACCGTTGAAGGTGCCTATCCATATATTCCCATCCTTGTCTTCGCAGAAGTTCCGCGCGAAATTAGAACTGATACTTGTCGGGTCATTCTCGTTGTGTTTGAAATTGGAGATTGAGGCACCGTTGATGATATAAACTCCCTGTTCCCAAGTGCCTATCCATACTTTCCCTTTAGAATCCTTGAAGATATTGGTAATATTCCCTTGTGGAAGGAGATGAACGGCTTCTTGTTTGTTATCGAGCCGGAACAGCCCGTGTTCTTCCGTTCCTATCCAAGTATATTCATCTTCTATATATAAGGCGTTGATATTGACAGAAGGGGAGTCCTTCAATTCATAAAAAGGCACAAAACGTTTGTTTTCATATCGATAGATTTTATTCTTTTGTGAAATATACAATTGTTTATGGTAGCACATGGTTCCTGTTGTACCCTGCAATAACGTTTTAAATTGATTTCGGGCTGTGTTAAATGCAGAAATACCTTGGGCGGTTATGATATAAATCTCGTCTTTTCCATCACCGGTAATGTGTAATACTTTGTTGTCTATCAGACTATTGGGATTGTTTTTACTAAACTTGTAGGTGATGAATCTGTTGCCGTTATAGAGATTTACACCATTTCGGGTACCAAACCACATAAAGCCTTTTCCATCCTGATAGATAGCCATGACCGAATTGTTGGAAAGGCCATCGTTCGTAGTCAGGTGGTTGAAGGATATTTCCTGCGCCGTACATTTCAGGGCGGACAGCAAGAAGATATACATATAAAATAAAAATTTGCCGAAATTCATTTTATAATAGATTGTTGGTTAGACTGCAAATATAAGTCTTTTTGTTTGAATGTGCTTTTTTTGCAATGGATTTGTGGCAAATAAGAGGTACGTTCTGAGTCTAAAAATACTACGCTTAGAGTCCCCAATGTATGTTGGGAAGGGGTGTAGACGCATGATGTATTCTTTATGGATTCAGGATTCGGTGCTTTTTCCGGGTGGCTGCTATCTTTGCGGTGTGAATAACAAAACTAATATTTATTATATGAGAAACTCTTTCTTAACTCTGGCAGGAATATCTGTTTTATTCTTCATTGGATGCAAATCGAAAGTGGTTGCAACCGGCGAACTTATTCCGGATAATGTGAATAATGCCGTTGAACAGTACTCTCTGATGACCAACCAAATAGAGGCAAGCGGGCAAGTATTGAATCCGCGTACATTGGATAAGGACGGAAAAACAGTTTATGTTCCGTATCGGGACTGGACGAGCGGATTCTTTCCGGGAAGTATGTGGTATTTGTATCATCTTACACAAGATAAAAATGGGAAACACTGGCTGTGAAATATACGGAAGCGCTCGATTCGGTGCAATACCTCACTTGGCATCATGATGTGGGCTTTATGGCAGGATGCAGTTTCCTGAACGGGATGCGCCTGGGAAATAAGGACTATCGTTCAGTCATTGTTCGGACAGCGAAATCGTTATCAACCCGTTTTCGTCCGAATGCAGGAGTGATTCAATCGTGGGACGTGAACAATAGCTGGCAGGCGGAGAGGGGATGGAAATGTCCTGTGATTATTGATAACATGATGAATCTGGAATTACTTTTCGAAGCGACACGTCTTTCCGGAGATTCCACCTATTATAATATGGCAGTCAGCCATGCCGATCAAACGTTGAAAAATCATTTTCGTACTGATAACAGTTGCTATCATGTAGTAGATTATGACCCGGAAACCGGAGAGGTGCGTAAAACAGACGGCACAGGGATATGCGGATGAATCTTCTTGGGCGAGAGGGCAGGCATGGGCACTTTACGGATATACGATGTGTTACCGGTATACCCGCAATCCTGCTTATTTGACGCAAGCATGCAATATATACAATTTCATCTTTACGAATCAGAAACTTCCTTCCGACTTGATTCCGTATTGGGATTATGATGCCTTGAATATTCCCAATGAACCGCGGGATGTATCGGCGGCTGCCATTACAGCTTCCGCTTTGTACGAACTGAGCGGTTATGCGCCGGATATGAAATATAAAGGAACGGCGGATAAAATCATGTAAAGCCTGAGTACACCCGCTTATCGGGCGGAGATTGGAACGAACGGATGTTTTATTCTGAAACATTCGGTAGGAAGTATTCCTCATGGAGTGGAGATTGACGTTCCGCTGAATTATGCGGATTATTATTTTTTGGAAGCATTAAAACGTAAAAAGGATATAGGTAAATAGACTGGTTTTCAGGATAACAATTGAAACAAAAAACGAATTTGCATTAATTAGAACAATCGTATTATGAAAAATCGACAAAGTATGAAACGTGTCAGTTTATTATTATTGGCGCTTTGTTCCTTTACCTTCTCTTTTGCACAGATTTCGGTCAGTGGAAAGGTAATGGACGAATCGAACGAACCCATTATCGGGGCTAATGTGACTGTAAAGGAGGAAAAACGGGAACGATAACAGACCTGAACGGAAATTTCAAGGTATCTGTCCCTAAACAATCTTCCGTGCTGGTGTTCTCTTTTATCGGATATGCTACTAAGGAAGTGACTGTCGGAAATAAGAAAACGCTGACTGTGGTGATGAAAGAAGACGGAGTACAACTGGATGAGGTGGTTGCCGTAGGATATGCAACGGTGAAGAAAAGTGATTTGACCGGTTCGGTAGCCAAAGTTGATATGGGGGATCTGAACAAGAGCCAGGTGCTTTCTTTCGACCAGGCTTTGGGTGGCCGTATTGCCGGAGTACAGGTAGTTACAGGTGACGGGCAACCCGGTTCGCAGGCTAATATTGTCATTCGTGGCAGTAATAGCATTTCCGAAACGTCGGATGGCAGTCCTTTGTATGTGATTGACGGTTTTGCTACGGAAGATGCCAATCCGGCTGCAATGAATCGAATGATATTGAATCTATCGACGTATTGAAGGATGCGTCCGCAACGGCTATTTATGGTGCTCGCGGTGCTAATGGCGTTATTATCATCACTACCAAACGCGGTATGGAAAGTGCGCCGCGTGTCACATATGACGGATATATCACTTTTCAGGCTAAACCGAAATTCTTGAAGTTGCTGGAAGGACAGGATTATGTAGCTTTTCAGGAAGAAGCGCAGACTGCTTCGGAGATGGCAAGAACTTTTTATCGGTACGATGAAGCTTTGGGACGTAACCGGGTATTGGAAGATTACGCAAATATTCCTTCCATCAACTGGCAGGATAAAGTGTTCCGTTCCGCACCGATGACCAATCATCACATTGCTTTGAGCGGCGGTACCAAAAGTACCAAGTATAGTTCGAGTATCTCTTATTATAATCAACAGGGAATTATTGTCAACTCATCTTATGAGAGCCTGAAAGCTCGTGCTACACTCGACCAGCAGATTTCGAAGAAAGTGAAAGCGGGTCTTACTTTTAATTTTTCGAATAATACTTCCAAAGGGTCGGCTCCTTCACAAGGCGGAGGTGGGGCCACACAATATTTTCTTTATCAGGTATTGGCCTATCAACCGGTATATTATACCGATCCGGATAAGGTGCAGGATGATTTGATGCAACAAGACCCGAACTATCCTTATAATCCGGTGAAAACGATTGAGAATATGTATTCGAAGACATTAAGCCGGCAACTGAGTATGAATGCTTATTTGAATTGGGATATTGCTAAAAACTTGGTGTTTAGGGCTACTTTTGCCTACAACTGGCGTACAGATCGCAGTGAGGCTTATAATAATGCGGATACTTATTGGGGAGATCCCAAATATTCCGCCAAACATTCGAATGGAAATTTTTCGTATAAAGAGTGGACGGGATGGTCGAACGAATATACATTGACTTATCGGAAAAAAGTGAAAGGTCATAATATATCGGCTATGTTGGGTGGTTCCTTGAATAGTAAAAACGTATCGGTACTGGGTGCCAGCTCTTCTATGGTGCCGTGGGATGCACTCGGATTCTGGGGAATATCTAACGGTACGCCGGATAAATTGACTTCCACAAATTTTGATGACCGGATTGCTTCTTATTTCGCCCGTTTCAATTATGACTGGAAATCGCGTTATTTACTGACAGCGACCGTGCGTGCCGACGGAACTTCCCGCTTTCATTATCACAAATGGGGATATTTCCCTTCCGGTTCTTTCGGATGGCGTATTTCGGAAGAGAAGTTTATGAAAGGAACCCGTACCTGGCTGTCGAACCTGAAACTGAGAGCCGGCTGGGGAGCTACCGGTAACTGTAATACGTATAAGAACTATCCGTCCCAATTGTTATTCCTGGGCGATCAGAATTATGCTTTCGGCAATAATATAGACAATCCTGCCATTTATATTTCACAAATGGCTAATAAGAACATGAAGTGGGAGACTACTTATCAAACGAATATCGGATTGGACTTCGGATTCCTTAATAATCGCATTACCGGTCAGGTCGATATTTATAATAAAGAAACCAAAGATCTTTTGTTGGATGCGGAAGTTCCTTTATCATTGGGTTTCAGCAAGGTGCAGCAGAATATTGGCAGTATTCGCAACCGCGGACTGGAATTTGCTTTCAATACCGTAAACTTTGTTGGCGGAAAGGGACGCTTCAAATGGACGACAGGTTTCAATATCTCTTTCAACAAGAGTAAGATAACAGGGCTTTCCGGTGATCAGGATTTTTGGGTATCCAATATTCAATATCCTACCATTCAGAATCTCTATATTGCCCGTGTCGGTCATCCGATTTCAGAAATGTATGGATATGTGTATGACGGGGTTTATCAATATTCGGACTTCAATGAGGTATCTCCGGGAGTGTTCGTGTTGAAAGATGGTATTCCTAACAATACGAAGGACCGTAATAATATTCAGCCGGGTGACATGAAGTTGCGTGATGTGAACGGAGACGGAAAAGTGACACCGGAAGACCAGACGGTGATCGGACACGGACTCCCGGTACATATCGGTGGTTTTACTAACAACTTTGAATATAAGGATTTGACTTAAGTGTTTTCTTCCAATGGTCGTATGGTAATGATGTGATTAATTACAACCGTTATAAGTTGGAAAACATGACGTCCAGAAATGCAAACTTGTTGGCGTCGGCCAAAGACCATTGGACACCGCGTATTGATAATGGTGACGGTACATATACGGAAGGTAATTATACGAATTATCTGTGCCGGGTGAAAGGGGATATCGGCAATATCAATACAAGCAGAGTAGTGGAAGATGCTTCATTCCTTCGTTTGAAGAATGTGCAACTGGGATATAATTTCCCCGTAAAATTGATTAAACGTTTGGGAATCTCTTCTTTACGACTCTACGTGAGCGGACAGAATTTGTGGACATGGACGAAATACACCGGTTATGATCCGGAAGTCTCTACCCGCAACTCTGCATTGACACGCGGATTCGATTATTCGGCTTATCCCAAAACTACTTCATATACTTTTGGTGTGAAATTAGGATTATAACTAGTTATAAACAGGAGAATATCATGAAAAAAAATATATATAGCAATAGCAGCTTTAGCTTTCTCGTCTTGCAATTTTCTGGATACAGAGGTGTATGGAAGTCTGGATGAAAACAACCTCTACCATGATGAAACAACCTGTATGGCAGGGCTTACAGGAGTCTATGACAAATTGGGAGCAGTGGGAACTTACGGACAAAACCTGTGGGGTGACTTGGATGCTGGTACTGATATCTGTGTCTATAATCGTTCGTATGGAATAGATAATGTCCAGGTTTCCACTTATAATTACAATAATACGGATGCTAGCATCGAGACTACATGGAAGGATTTATACGAGGGCATCAACCGGGCGAATGACTACATTCCCGCAATTGAGTCCCGTACCGAAGAAGAGTGCGGCGGCAAACAGAAAAAAGCGATGTTTATCGGAGAGGCGAAAGCATTGCGTGCTCTCTATTATATGAATCTCGTTGCATTCTGGGGAGAAGTACCTTTACGTCTGGAAGTGGTGCGTGATCTTTCTCAGCAACAACTGAAAAAATCTCCGCAATCTGCAATCTATGAACAGATTATTCAGGATTTGCTGGATGCGGAACAGGCTTGTCGTCCGGCGGACGAACTGAATGCTCCGGGGCGTATTTCAAAGACAACGGTGCAGGCGTTATTGGCTCGTGCATATATGTGGGAAGCCGGTTATCCGGTAGAAGCGGACACATGGGGAGAAGCATTGAAATGGGCACGTGAAGTGAAGAAGAGCAGGCTTCATGAGCTTTATCCCGAAACGGACGGTGTGAACGGATATCGTGCCATGTTTATAAATATGTGTTCCAATCAGTACGATTTAATTCACCGGGAGAGTATGTTTGAGGTGGAATTCTATGGAAATGGAATGGATAAGACAAATGAAAGCGGTAAGGTGGGATTATATCTTGGTATCAGCCAGGGGCTTCAGACCGATCCGGACACTCCTTTTGCTTATGCCTGGTATGATGGAACGCGTATCCTTTTCAAGATGTATGAAGAAGAAGATGCACGTAAATGGTGGAATTTTGGAGATTATACCTATCAGACGAACAACAATAAAGCCGTAAAGACTCCTCTTACTGATGCGGAAAAAGCTAAAAAGGAAGATGGAAATCCAGGTAAATGGAGAGCGGAATATGATCCGGTACGCCCGTGGGCACGTAACAACTCTTCAATTAATTTCCCGGTAATGCGTTATGCCGACGTATTGCTTATGATAGCCGAATGTGCCAATGAAGTAAATGGCGGGCCTACTCAGGAAGCTGTCGATGCAGTGAATGATGTGCGCAGACGTGCCGGAGCGACTTTGGTTTCTTTAAGTGATTTTAGCGGGGCAGAAGATTTCCGGGAGTTTGTGCGTGAAGAGCGTGCACGGGAATTATGCTTCGAAGTGCCACGCCATATGGAACTGCGCCGGTATGGGAAAGATTATTTCTTTAACCGGATACGGTTGCTGAAAGAACAGGCAACTGATGAAAATGGAAGCAGGATAGGGTATGATTTGACAAATGTAAAAGCTGTTCCGGCTATTAATCTGGAAGAAAAACATTTGTATCTTCCTATTCCCCAAGCCGAATTGAACACGAACCCGACGTGTGGACAAAATGAAAACTGGTAATTCTTAAAAGTAACATTATGAAAAAGATAAATATATATGTAGGGTTATTGCTTGTGGGCAGTTGCTTTGCCTCTTGTGATGCCGATAGTGTGGATAGTATTGATTTTGGCGTGAATCTTCGCAATGAACAGCAGGAGATTTACGTCGGGGATGAAGTGACATTCGATTTTGATGGAAATCCGGATTATATCGTGTTTTATTCGGGTGAAGACGGTCATAAATATGCCAATAAAGACCGGTTGAAGGTGGATGTGGAGTCTATGAGTTTGTCGTATACGATGAAACAGGTATATACAAAGCCTTCTTATCAGAATCGTGCCAATATGCATATTTATGTATCGGAAGACTTTAAGGGACTTTGTACTGCCCAGGGAATTGAAGAAGCCACATGGACGGAACTTTCAGGGCAGGTGGCTGGAAAGTTCCTACATGTCCCAACGTAACTACCGAAACGGTTACGGATAACGGGGATTTATCCGGCTATATGGATAAAAAGTTTTATTTGGCTTTTCAGTATGAGACTCCGGCTTCGGAAGAGTATCAGCCCCGTTTCGATATTGAACCTTTGACGTTGACTAAAATGGTGGAAGGACAAGAGATCAAGATGACCAATCCTGAAAAGGAATTTGGGTTTACGTATGTATTTCCGAAAGGAAAGCCGGCAGGTAATTATAATCCGAGTGCGACGAGACTTCTGTTTCAACCCTCGTCAGATAACACCGGGTTGCCGGCTGAAATATGGGCTATCAGTCAGCAGCTTGATCCTTCGGCTGTGTCTCCCGATGAAGGAACTCCCATCAAATCGTTAGATACGACCGCTCCCTCATACACATATAAATATATGGCTCCGGGTGAATATGTCGTGACGTTTGTAGCGCGTAACGCCAATATGTGGAATGTGGAAAGTGCAGTAAGAGAGGTAAAAATAACAGTTAAGGAAAGATGAGGACTATGGTAAGGTTGAAATATTTATATGTAGTGGCTGCTTTTTCTGCCGTTTCGCTGGTGTCTGCGCAGAATGCGGAAAGGCAATTGGCTTTCGATAATTATCACCGCTATTTTGAAGAAGCGCAGCGGACTCCGCTGGATGCGGAAAAGGAGAAAGGACTAAAGCATTTCCGTGATTTTTATGCTGTCACTCCTTACCGCGGTCATGAGTTGAAGCGTGTTATGCCATTGCCGGACATTCTTGCTCACTGGCAGGATGACGGTCATTTTGCTGACCTGGAAGAAAGAGAACAACAAGTGATGGCGGGCAATGACCAGGGAGCTGTCGGAGAGCTTCTGTCTGATGCATTCTTTCGTATCTGGAAGGTGGCGGAAGAGTTCCGTACCGACCGTATGGGATACTCTTTGGATAAGAAAGTGTTTAAAAAGTGTCAGAAAGCAATTCTTCATTATGGCAATCTGGAAGTGAGCCGCAGCAATAGGGTACATCGTTTTCATGCTTCCTGTTTTGCCATTCCTACGGCGGCGGTTAATACCTATTTCTGTTTTCTGAAGCAGATGGATAAGGTAGAAGCCGGAAAGAATAAAGACCGGGAATTGACGGAGGTTTGCGATATGCTGAAAGTATTGGGATTGCAGGCGTGGACACAACCTCTCCGGCAGGACGAGACGGATAAGAATGTAGTGCAGATTGAACGTTTTCGTCAGCATGTCTGGTGGGTAGGTGGCAATGCATTGGCATACCGTTCGTTGCTTCCGGTAGCGGTGATGTATCAATCGGTACCGATGATTGAACTGCTGAGTGAAGTGGCAAAGCGGGGAATCGGACGTACGGCACAACCTGTCTATGATGAGGCTTTTGGACGGAAGGTTGTACCGCAGACGGAGCCGGCTGGGGACATGGAATGCAATGCCTGATTTGGGGATATCCTATTGACGGTACATTGAGTGCGCTTGGTATGCTGACTTCTTTAAAGAACACTCTTTGGGAAACTAAACTGGATAAAGATAATGTAGAAACGTTGTTCAACTATATCGAGGGTAGCAACTGGTTCTATTATAAAGGGTATCCGTTGCCGTATTTAGATAGGAGTACCGCCCAATATAATCCTGATAAAAGGGATATCCGTTCTTTGGGCATAGCGAGACAGTTGTTGAAGGACTGGTCGGACTCTTTTGATACCCGGCAGCAGAATGAACTGAACAGTTTCAAAAAAGAAGCGGAACAGCGGAATATTAATATGAACGGCTGTCCTGCCGGATTATATAGCGGAACGCGCTGGTTCTTTAATAATGATAAGTTGATAAAGAAAAATGATCGTTACCATATCTTTGTGAATATGGCATCCGTTCGTTGCGACGGTCTTGAAAGTGCTCACGGATTCGCTGATGCCTATAATTTCTATCCTACGGATGGCATGACTTTGTTTCAGAAACGTGGAAATGAGTATGCTCAGGTAATCGGTGCCTGGGATGTGACCGCCACACCGGGAGTCACGGCTAGAGAAGGAATGGACAGGCTGGTGCCGGTTACTAACTGGCGAGGGTATTGCAGCAAGCATAATTTCGCTGCTGCGGCTACGAATGGCGGAGAGAATGCCGTTGCAGGTTATCTCTTTGAGAAGATGAACGCTTCGGAAAAGGAGGGTGTGAATGATAAAGGAAATAATGTTCGGAAAAACGAAGTTCTTTATGGTGTAAAGGCTTACAAATCCTATTTCATGCTGGGAGATTATATGATAGCTTTGGGAGCCGGAATCACTAACCTGAATCCGCAAATGGAGGGAACGATTCGCACTACGATTGATCAGACATTACATGAAAGTGATGTGTTGGCGATGCAGGATGGCAGGCAAATACCGGTAGGGAAGGGAGTATGGTCATTCTTTGTGGGCGACAAGCCTGTGTGGGTGATGCAGAAAGGCAAATTCTCTTATACTATATTACCCGAATATACCCGAAACGCTTCTTTTGTTTACGAAACCAAAAAAACGGACTGGGTGGGACGGAATGGTGCCAACAAAGGGAAAAAGGACTTGCCCGGACAAGTAGATATCCTTCGTCTGTGGATAGACCATTCCCGGACTCCGGTGGATGATACTTATGGCTATGTAGTGTATGCCGGCGATGAAATGCCTGCAGACAAACTGCCATTTCAGGTATTGCGCAATGATACGCTGGTACAGGCTGTTGAGAATAATAACGGTGAAGTGGTGGAAGCGGTCTTTTATAAAGAGGGAACTCGATTGAAGGCTTCTCGCGGAGAATTGTCCGTATCGGCTCCTTGCGCAGTGCTGATAGATAAAGACAAATTGTCTGTTACGGATGCGACGATGAATCCGGATTGCAAAGAAATCATAGTGGATTATGGCGGTAAACGGATAACAGTAGCCATGCCGCAAGGGATGTTGTGCGGCAAATCTGTGACGGTGAATTTATAGACAACGAATGAAAAACTTTTAAATGAATACCAATATGAAAAATAAGTTATTCAATATAATTACAGGAATGTTCATTGCATCCTTTTTCTGCGGATGTGAGAATAGCGATACGGAAGACAGCCGATTGGAGCAGATTCCGGCTGTATTGTCCGGTAAAGCTTATACTTTTGATCCGGAAGCTGAAGGAGAAATCTGGAAAGCCGGTAAATTTGTCGGGATGTATATGCTGAAAGAGAATACGGCAGAGTGTGTGGCATCTTATCAGAATGTGCAATACCAGACCACTGTGGAGCCGCTGGGTTATTTTACTCCGACCGCCAAGGAGGATGTGCTTTATTATCCGCAGGATGGAAGTAAAGTGGATATCATTGCTTATTATCCATGGAAAGAGGATTTGACGGATGACAGGTATCCGTTGAATGTAAGCAATCAGGCAACTGCTGCTAATTTTAGCTTTTTATATGCCGGCAATGGTAAGGGGTTAAGTAAGGATAATAATAGGGTGACTTTTGAACTTCGTCCTGTATTGTCGGAAGTTATATTCAAGTTGATTGCGGGGGATGGGGTCACAGATCAATATCTGGAAGAATCGGCTATCACTGTTGCCGGAATGAATACAAAAGCGGATTTTAATTTGGTATCGGGACAGTTTGAGGCGGTTACAGAGGTAAAAGATATTAGTTTTGTAGCTTTAGAAGATGCCAATGGAGCTTCCGGGCAGGTATTTCCTACGGTTATTGATGATAGCCATGTTGCCAGTATCAGATTACCAAAGATGAACCGGGAATATCAGTGGAGCTTGACTGAAGAGATAAGTGAACTGAAACCGGGAATGCGATATACTTGCAGTGTCACTGTGGGACTTAACAAAATAGAGGTCGTTACCGATGAAGAACCGATTGCTGATTGGGGGAATGGCAGTAATAATGAAGTGGCCGGAAGTGAGAACTTAATCGGAACCTTGATTGAAGATTTACCGTTGGGAACAATGGTATATGGCTTGAATGACCCGTTAGGCAAAATAACAGAAGGTACATGGTTCTATACAAGAAATAATGCAACTCCGGACGAAAGTCAGTTGAAATCTGTCGTAGAAAAAGATGAGACAATAGGACACAATGTCATTCGTACTACTTTTATCAGCAAGGGGTCATGGTTTGCTGGCTATACAGGCTATCGTATGAAAAATGCCGGAAAGACAAAATACAGAATTACGCTGAAAGCTAAAGGGACAAATGGGACGAATCTCCGGTGTTTTATTCAGAATGCCAATGGAACAGACTTGAAAACTGCTGTCTTTGTCGCTTCAGGAAACTACAATGGATATCTACAAGTAAATCTGAAAGATACGTATCAGGAATACACGCTGGATTTCGACTTTTCCAAAGTGGTAGTGGATCCGTATGGGCATGCGGAAGCGGACTCCCGCGAAGCGACCGAACAGGCATTGGCTGACTACTTTATCGCTTTCGGCCATCCCAGTGTTGCTAATTTGGATTTTTATATAGCGGAAATTTCCATGACAGAGTTGAAATAGTAATCTTTTAAATACGAACGAATATGAATAAACAAAATATACTGATGGGAATAATAATGGCATCCGGTCTTTTATTCTCTTGTGAACAGGCGGAGATGGAGCATACTCTTGTTGCATCCAATGCAGGAAAAGAAGTATCTTTTCAGATAGGTATTTCTTCGTTGACCCGCACTGCCACTACCGGCAATAAAACTGTTTTTGTAGCAAATGACGAGTTGGGGCTTTTTGCGGTCAATCGTAGTAGCTTGAATGTGATAGACGGTCAGGGAAATCTGAAATATGTCTATCAGGGCAATCACTTGGATGCAGAGAAGGCCATCACTTTCCCGATAGATGGAAGTTCGGTGAATTTTTATAGTTATTATCCTTATTCAGCTTCTGTCACAACTACTACATTTGAACATCAGGTGGCAAAAGACCAGTCTGTAGGAGATGCCTATGACCAAAGTGATCTTCTTCTGGCGGGTCATACCACTTCTACTGCGGACGATACTTCCATTACCCTTTCTTTTGCTCACAAGTTGGCATTGGTGGAAGTCATTTTGCCTTCGGACAAAGTGGGTGTTTCTGCCGAAATGAAGGCAAAACGTACGGTAACCGTGGATTTGTTGAAGCAAACCGCCACGCTGAAAGACGCTGAAACTGAAGAATGGATTATTATGATGAAAAAGTATCGGATACCTGTATTTCGTGCCGTTGTTCCTGCGCAAACTTTAGGTGCGGGACATCTGATCCGCATAAAATTAGATAGTGGAGGATATTATCATTATAGTATAGCTTCCGGAGTGACATTGGCTGCTAATGAAATCAATACTTTCAGTATGCCTGATAATACTGATTGATGATACTATTATAAAAAGATACGGAAGAAACAATTAAATGCTTGCATTGAATGTTTCTTCCGTATCTAAGATATAAATATCTAACTTCGCTGTTGATTTGGATGAATAATAGGAAGATTTAGTAAGTTCTTCCTAGTCTATTAATCTTTTCTGCCGTCCTATTAATCAATTCATCTAATGAATTATCCGGTTGCACTTGTGTAACTGAGTGATACACAAGAGTAACCGCATTGTTGCACTTGTCTGTCCAGGCAGTTGCATAAGTGTAATTAGATACTTGCCTGTTGGATATGAAGATAATAGATGAATGTTATAGTAATCTTCTGATTATTAGTGCGATATAGGAAAAGTGCAGTTTCCCTTCAGTTAAGAAAAAAGGCAAAAACATCCTATTGTTTTTTGTAAACTTATCTTAAAAATAGGACGTTTTTAGACTTAACTGTTTGATTATTAGCTCTGCCACATTTTTGTATTTCCCCCCTATAATACTTAAGAATAATACAAAAATGTGGCACGGGTTTATTCAGTTCGTTTGCAAGCATTTGCCAAGAAGAACTCGTTTAATGCATCTTCATAGTTTCCATGAACCAGGATATGATGATTGCCCAATGGATTCTTCAGGAAGTATTCAGCCGGAGTATTCATGCGGATGCGTACTTGTGTACGGCACATATTGATATAATTCGTATTTTCGGATAGTGTTCCCGTAGACAGGTAATATTCGTCCAGACATCGCCGCCGCACTTTATGATAGTCACGTCTCCCGTCGAGCAGTCCCTGGATGGCAATTCCTTTTTCTGTCTCGAAATGATTACGGATAATATACCTTTCCGTTTGTTTGAGCCCGATGGTACAGTGGGCTAATATAAGTTCGTTGGTACGTGCATTAATCATGGAAGGGTTTGCCATGAATCCGTCTTTTCCGGTTAGAGACTTTACGGCGAGCAGGGTGAATATGGATTGAAGGTCACCTTCGCAGCCTGCCATTATTCCATCATCGTTCAGCAAGGACAATGCCAGACAGCCGGTAGTGTCGATTTGCTCAATCAGTTTGAAGCAGCTCAATGTCAATGCTTCCAGTTTCTCTTCCTCGCATACTTTCTTGATAGCCCGATATAGCCGCATCGCTTTGATAATATCTTCGGGAGTTCCCTCGCGGCAGGCGAGAGCTTGCGAGGCGACTGCGGCACAGGAAGCACCCACCTGTTCATCTGTGATTTGTTGAAAATGTTCATAGACACGTTCCAGCGGAATGTCTATGTATTCGATGCCCCAACGGCGTTTTGCCAGCAGATAGTCAACATTACTGGCAACCAGCCAGGAAGAAGGAGTTCCGATGACTCCGATACGTTTGCCGAATAAAGAACGTTGTGCCCGGAAATTATTATAAAGTATATGTACACGTTGTATAATGGACGGCAATTCACCGTGAAGGATTTCGCTTTTCATTCCTCTTCCACGAAGCCATGTCGATATCTCCAGGGCGGCTGCAAGTGAGTTCTGCATGCCATCCGCCAGTAAGATGGCAGGGCGGGGAAGGCGTTCGAAATGTTGGATGACCAGTCTTTCCACTCCGCCGGTAGCGATAAAAATAATCTTGAAATCATCACTTGTCAACTTATCCATATCTTGATAATCGACAAGCTTGACAGTATAATATTTTTCGAGTTCGCTTAAAATCCCTTCATGTGAACTGCGCAGCGTGGCTTGTTTATGAAGGATTGACGCGAATGAGATAAGGTGTATGGTCATTATGATATTGTTTTAAGTTTTCCGTATGACAAATGTATAGCTTTATTTTCAAAATCCCATAACGTTTTTAACCTTGCTAAGGTTTTTAAAGTTTTTATGTCTCTGTATTCAAATTATTGCGTACATTTGCAACTCCAAGTAGAAAAAGTAAATAGTAATTAAGTAATTTGTAGTTAAAATTATGCCAACCATATCCATTCGCGGAAATGAGATGCCTGCATCTCCTATCAGAAAACTGGCTCCTTTGGCAGACGCTGCCAAGCAACGCGGAGTCCATGTATTTCACCTGAACATCGGACAGCCTGACCTGCCCACTCCTCAGGCCGCGATTGACGCGATACGCAACATTGACCGCAAAGTGCTGGAATACAGTCCCAGCGCAGGTTACCGTAGCTATCGCGAGAAACTGGTAGGATATTATGCAAAGTTCAATATCAACCTGACGGCAGACGATATAATCATTACATCGGGTGGTTCGGAAGCGGTATTGTTTTCTTTCCTTTCCTGCCTGAATCCGGGGGACGAGATTATTGTTCCGGAACCGGCTTATGCCAATTATATGGCATTCGCCATCTCTGCCGGAGCGAAAATTCGCACCATTGCCACGACTATCGAAGAAGGTTTCTCGCTTCCGAAAGTGGAGAAATTTGAAGAGCTGATAAATGAACGCACCAAAGCGATACTGATTTGTAATCCGAATAACCCGACCGGTTATCTGTACACCCGTCGCGAGATGAATCAGATTCGTGACCTGGTGAAGAAATATGATTTGTTCCTCTTCTCCGACGAAGTTTATCGTGAATTTATCTATACCGGTTCTCCTTATATCTCTGCCTGCCATTTGGAAGGCATTGAGAATAATGTGGTACTGATTGACTCCGTTTCAAAACGTTATTCGGAATGTGGCATCCGTATCGGTGCGCTGATAACCAAGAACAAAGAGATACGTGACGCTGTTATGAAGTTCTGCCAGGCTCGTCTGAGCCCCCCTTTGATTGGACAGATTGCTGCTGAGGCTTCACTGGATGCTCCGGAAGAATACTATCGCGAGACGTATGACGAATACGTGGAACGTCGTAAATGCTTGATTGACGGCTTGAACCGTATTCCGGGTGTTTATTCTCCGATTCCGATGGGGGCTTTCTATACGGTGGCAAAACTTCCGGTAGAAGATTCGGACAAGTTCTGTGCTTGGTGTCTTTCGGACTTCGAATATGAAGGACAGACGGTATTCATGGCTCCGGCTTCCGGTTTTATACAACTCCGGGTTCCGGTATCAACGAAGTCCGTATTGCCTATGTGTTGAAGAAAGAAGATTTAACCCGCGCGCTTTTTGTCTTGCAGAAGGCTTTGGAAGCGTATCCGGGAAGAGTGGATTAATCATTAATCACTAACCGTTAATCACTAAAATTGTCTCTATCACTTTTCATAGCCCGGCGTATCTATCGTGAAAGCGATGGCGGAAAGCAGGTGTCACGTCCTGCGGTCCTCATTGCCATGGCGGGTATTGCTATCGGCTGGCTGTGATGATTATTGCCGTGGCGGTGGTTATCGGGTTTAAAGGTGAAGTGCGGAATAAAGTCATAGGATTCGGTTCGCATATCCAGATTACCAATCTGGATGCGGCGAGTTCTTATGAGACTCATCCGATTATGGTAGGGGATAGCATGATGGCAGCCCTTGCCGCCTATCCTGAAATAAGCCATGTACAGCGTTTCTCTACCAAGCCGGGCATGATAAAGACGGATGATGCTTTTCAGGGAATGGTGCTGAAAGGTGTCGGGCCGGAGTTTGACCCTCGTTTCATGCAAGAGTATCTGCTGGAAGGCGAGATTCCCGTTTTCAGTGATTCGGTTTCCAGCAATCAAGTGCTTATTTCCAAGGCTTTGGCTACGAAGATGAAGTTGAAGCTGGGGGATAAGATATATACCTATTATATACAGGACGATGTCCGTGCGCGTCGGTTGACTATTGCCGGGATTTATCAGACGAACTTTTCCGAATACGATAATCTCTTTTATTGACTGACCTGAACCTGGTGAACCGCTTAAATGGTTGGCAGCCGGAGCAGGTGACCGGGGTGGAACTTCAAGTGAAAGATTATGATAAGCTCGAAGATACGACGTATGAAATAGCGGTGGACACTGACAACCAACAGGATGAATTGGGGGCGTGTATTATGTGCGTAACATCGAACAGTTGAATCCCCAGATATTTGCATGGCTTGATTTGTTGGACTTGAATGTGTGGGTGATTTTGATTCTGATGGTAGGCGTTGCCGGTTTTACCATGATTTCCGGGTTGCTGATTATCATTATCGAAAGTACGAATATGATTGGTATCCTGAAGGCTTTGGGAGCTACCAATTTTACGATTCGTAAGACCTTCCTCTGGTTTGCTGTTTTCCTGATTGGCAAAGGTATGCTTTGGGGAAATGCTATCGGACTGGCGTTCTGTATCCTTCAATCCCGGTTCGGTATTTTCAGGCTCGATCCGGAGACCTATTATGTGGATACCGTTCCGGTTTCTTTCAATATCCTGCTTTTCCTTCTGATTAATATCGGCACATTGCTGGCTGCCGTCCTGATGTTGATAGGTCCTTCGTTCCTGATTACTAAAATCAATCCGGCAAGTTCCATGAGATATGAGTAAATCCCTTTTCTCTTCTATATATAAGTGAATGAGTTTGTCACCTTCTCATAAAGTCTCCCTTACCCCGGAAGAAGCGGCAGAGTTTAAAATTTAATGATTGTATCGGTTGCAGGATATCGAATACAGGCAGTGAGAAATAATATTTCCTGTTGCCGCCCATTTCTTTGGCAGTCTGATTGATGATAACGGCTTGCACGGTGTAGCGAATCAGCCAGAGTAATAACGCAATGCCTGCCGCTACCCAGTGGAAGCTAAGGATGCCGAATACGATACCGGCGATGCAGGCAACGTAGAATAACAGGCGTGATAAGGTTTCAAAACCTAATAAGTAGCGTTGTGCTCCGCGGTAAAAGCGTGAGGTGGCTATATAGCTGACTTTTCTTCTTTCCAGTCTTTATAACGGTAAACGGGTTGTATCCGCATGGTCGCGTTGAAGTCCGTTTCCACACGGGTATTGGTGTTGTTTGCCATCTGGTTGACGAACAGGTCGTCTTCTACGCGTTGCAGGTTCAGATATTTGGAATATCCTTTTTGCTTGAAGAATAATTCTTTGCGGTAAGCCATATTGCGCCCGATGCCCATGTATGGTTTTCCTGCCAGGGCGAAGCCCAGGTAGCGTAATGACTGGAATAAAGTGTCGAATGCGACACGTTTGTGCAGCCAGCCTTTGGTGCGGTCGTATCCGCTGTATCCCAGTACGATTTGAGTTTGCGAGGTGAAGTTGCGTGCCATCAGTTTCAGCCATTGGTTGCTTGCGGGCGAGGCAGTTCGTTTCCGTGAATACAAGCCAGTCGTGTTTGCTGGCTTTGATGCCTAAGGTCAGAGCCAGTTTCTTGTGGCTGATATAGCGGGCGCTGTCCGGTGTAAAGCTATGATAGAGATGGGGATATTTCTCTTCCATATATCCCAGCACATCTTCTGTCTCGTCGGTGGAAGCGTCGTTGATGACAATGACTTCAAACTGCGGGTAATCCTGTTCCAGGATAGCCGGAAGGAATTTGCGCAGGTTATCAGCTTCGTTGCGCGCACAGATGATGACGGAAAGTGGCGGCAATTCCCGTGTGAAGTGAACTTCCTCTTTGCGCACTGCTCTGTTACGTACGTATATCCGGTTGTACAAACCGAAATAGTAAATAAGCTGAATGATAAAGAATACCTGCCGCCGATAAAAGAATCAGCTCGACAGTATTGAATGTAAATGCTTCCATTGAATTATAGTGTCGTTTTTACGACCGCAAAAGTACGCATTTTTTCGGTAGTCCCTCATCTCGAAGGCAGGTTATTTCGTAAATCCAGATATTCTTTCTTGAACATATCGACAAAAAGAAAGAATAGCGAGAGTAATAGCGGGCCGAAGATAACTCCCATAAATCCGAATATCGGTAAACCGATGACTACTCCGAAGATGGTAATCAGCGGATGGGTGTCTGCCATTTTCTTTTGAAGGATAAAACGAATCAGGTTGTCGGACTGTGAGACGACAATAGCTCCATATGCAGTGAGTCCGATGGCATTGAACCAGTCCCCGCTGATGGCAAGGTAGGCGGCTACGGGAAACCATACCAAGGCAGTGCCCACCATCGGAATGATGGTAGCGAAACAGGTGAGGAAACCTAATAGTAAAATATTGGGCGCTCCGAAGATAAGATAGCCTATCATGGCAACACATCCCTGGATGATAGCCAGCAGAGGGATACCGATAGCGTTGGAACGTACAATCATATTGATTTCGTGAATCACTTCCTGCGTGTTTGACTCATTGAACGGGAGAATGGCATTGACATATGCTTCCATCTTTTTCCCGCCTATCAGCATAAAGTAAAGTACAAATACCATGACGAACAGATTGATGGCAAGGCTGCTGACACTTTCCATGATTATCTGTCCGATGCGGGGGAGAATGGAGACGATGAATGACAATGTATCTTTGCCCAGTACATCATATCCTGTCTTTTCCTTGATAAACTCCGCTACTTGCTGGATAGGCTCGATGAGAGTCTGCGGGGCCAGATTGATGTCCTGAAGTTTGTTCACTACCAGCCATATTGTCAATCCGAGAGGGACAAGAAACACTAATATGGTTTCTGCCGTAATCAGTAGCGCACTGACGCTGCGTTTCATTTTCCGCTTTTCCGTCAGGTGGTTCATTTGCGTACGTACCAGTATATAGATGGTAAGTGCTCCCAGCAATCCCCCTAGAAAGGGAGTGATTTGCCGGAAGATGATAACTCCCATAAACAGGATAATGACAATGAGGGAATATTTCCAGTATTGTTCTTTGATGCTCATATCGTGTAAGTAATTCGTTTACACAATAAACACTCAAAGAGGTGGAAAGGTTTGTTTTATAATGGCATATCAATATGAAAAACTGTTTTGCCGGGTTTGCTTTCCTGAATGGTGAGATGCCCGCCGTGAAGGCGGACGATTTGTTTGCATAGATTTAATCCGATGCCGCTGCCTTCTGATTTGGTAGTAAAAAAAGGAATAAATATCTTTTCTTGTAACTCGGGTGAAATTCCTGAGCCGTTGTCTTCAATGTCGATGGATATGCGTTCGTCTTGCTGTGCGTGGATACTTATTCTTCCTTCTTTCTTTCCTTCCAGCGCTTGCATGGCGTTTTTCAGAAGGTTGAGCAGGACTTGGGAGAGTTGGTTCTCATCGCCTTTCATATAAATTGTTTCGGGACGGCAGGTCAGTGTGAAGGCGATATTGTTTTCTTTGAAGTCGCCGGACAGGAGTTCCCGGAGATTTTGCAGGGTTGCCGAAAGTGAGAAAAGTCTCTTTTCGGGTTGGGGCAGGTAGGAGAGGTGACGGAATGATTCGGTAAATTGTAACAGGCGTTCGCTTTGCGCCTGAATGATGCGGAGCCCGCGAACCGCTTTTTCGTTGATGTCCGGATAGGCGGATAGTGTTTGCGACAGGGAGATAATGGGAGCAATGGTGTTCATTATTTCATGGGTGAGCACGTGGCTTAGTTTGTTCCATGATTCACTTTCCTTGTCGCTAAGTTCGTCGCCGATATCCTTGATAGATAAGAGGGTGATTGTCTCATCTTGTAGTTTCATCCGGCTTTCCGAAAGGCTGAGATGTTCCTTTCTCCCTTTTTCTTGCAACAGGGACTCCAATTGCCGGTATCGGGTTAATTGCTGGCAGTCTAACAAGGAGAGGGCGGCACTGTTTGCCATGATTATCTTTCCGGTAGAATCCCATGCCAATACCCCGCTGGGCACTTCTTCCAGGAGTGAGCGGTAGAAGTGTTCCTGTCTGGAATATTCTGATTGGGTTTTGGCAAGCAGTAGATTGATGCGGTTGAGAGAACGGTTCAGCTTTTCCTGTTCCTTGCTGACGTTGTGTTCGGGGAAGTAGAGCATATTGTCCTTATCTTCTATGGCATCGAAAAATATACGCAACTTTTGATTGAATGAATTTAGCTTGTTCACCAGTCCGCTGATTTGGAAGAGGGAACAGACAATCAATAATGTGCCTGTTACAAATCCGCGTTGTGAGATGATAAGCCAGGCACCTGTTCCCGAGGTGACGAGAATGAGCATGACGTGTAGCAATATAATCCAATAGATGTGTCGGCTGAATATCATGTGTTGTTCAGGGTTTGAAGCGTTTTAGTTTGTTATAGAGTGTCTGACGGCTGATTCCCAGTTGCTCGGCAGCGGCAGTCAGGTTTCCGTTATTTTGCAGAATAGCTGTTTCAATGGCCTGTCTTTCCACTTCTTCCAGATTGGGGACAGTGCTGGTGGTCAGCGGTTTCCAGGTTTGTTTTACCAGAATATCTTTGGGACGTATCACGTTGCCTTCACATAATATAACGGCTTTCTCGATAGTGTGCTGTAATTCCCGGATATTGCCCGGCCAGTGGTAGGAGCGTAGTTTCTCAATCGTTTGCTCATGCATCCGCATTTCCGGACGTTGGTATTTTGATGCGAAACGGTGGAGAAAAGTTTCGATGAACAGGAGTATGTCGTCTCCCCGTTCCCGTAATGGAGGGATTTCCAGGTGGATGGTGTTGATACGGTAGAACAGGTCTTCGCGGAATATTCCTTCTTTCACCATTTCCGGAATGTCTTTATTGGTGGCGGAAATGAGCCGGATATCAACGGGGATGACTTTGTTGCTTCCGATTCGGATGATATTCCTGTTTTGCAGTACGGTCAGTAGTTTGGCCTGCAATGCAAGGGGAAGATTCCCAATCTCATCCATAAAAAGCGAACTGCCGCTGGCTGCTTCGAACTTTCCCGGACGGCTTTCATAAGCGTCCGTAAAAGCTCCGCGCTCGTGACCGAAAAGTTCGCTTTCGAAGAGGGATTCGCTGATGGCTCCCATATCAATACTTGACATGGAGCGGGTATTGCGTGGAGACAGGCGGTGTATCTCCCTTGCCAGCATTTCCTTTCCGGTTCCGTTTTCTCCGGTTATCAAGACGTTGGCATCGGTCTTGGCTACTTTATTGACCACCTTTATTAATTGTAGCATGGCAGGAGAATGTCCTATCAGCATTTCCGGTTTGTTCGGATTACCGGAGCCGGCGGTTGGGTTCTTTGGTTTTGGGAGCTTTTCCCGTTCGATTTATGATTGTATGCTTCCTTTATTTTCTGAACCAGTGTCCGGTTATCCCAGGGTTTGAGAAGAAAATCGGTGGCTCCGTTCTTCAAGGCTTTTACGGCCAGTTCCACATCTCCGTAGGCAGTCAGCATCACCACAGGGAGGGTAGGGCGGATTTCGTGAATACGCTTCAGCCAGTACAATCCTTCGTTGCCGTTATTGATACCTGCCGAGAAATTCATGTCAAGGATTACAATATCAATGGAAGTGGTAGTGAGCAGTGTCGTTATTTGATTCGGATTGGCAGCAGTACGGACGGTGCTGAACTCATTTTCGAGTAATAGCTCCAGAGAAGTCAACACACTTTTATTATCATCTACTATTAAAATAGTTCCGGTTTCCATATATGTAAGATTGGGGGTATCTGTCTGGGTTGAATGATTCTTTAAGTTTTCGGGTAAAGATATTCGTTTTTGCTTTTCCCTGCAAGGGAGTGTCCAATAATTAGACGTTTTATGATACATTTCCTGAAACATGACTTTATTCTATGTCCTGTCTGTGGAAGACTTATGGCCTGAACGCTGAATAATTGTTGTTTGTACACAGGTTATGGTGGCTCTTTATTGATAACGTCCAATTTTTAGACGTTATGGTGTGTAATAATTGGACGGGAACGAGAGTGTGGTGTATGTCATCTGTCTTGTAATCAATAGTTTAAATATTGTGGCATTATGTTTGCTTTTTTATTCGTATAGAACACAATCGCATATATACTGAAGAATGAGAAACATTTTCTTTTTATTGTTTTTATTACCCGCAATTGCGTATGCTCAACCTGCAATGAGTTTGGACGAATGTATCCGCTTGGCGTGGAAACAGAATCCCTCTGTACGGAATAGTGCTATCGGCATAAAGGAAGCACGAACGGATTATACCGCCGCTATCGGTACATTCCTTCCCGCATAGTAGCTAATGCAGAAACAGGAAAGCGTTTCGGGCGTTCGATAGACCCGGATACCAATGGTTATACGGAAAAGACTTTTGAAGAGGGAACAGTAGGTCTTGATATGACTTTATCTTTGTTTGAAGGCTTCTCACGTATCAATCAGGTACGTTTTCGGAAAATAAACCGGAGCGCAGCGAATGGGAACTGAAAGACAGGCAGAATGAACTCGCTTATCAAGTGACGGATGCTTACTACAAGCTGGTTTTGGAAAGAAAACTTCTGAATCTTGCTTTGGAGCAAAGCCGGTTGAGCGAACGATATCTGAAACAAACCGAGGCATTTGTGGAACTGGGTTTGAAATCCGTCTCCGACTTGCAAGAGGTGAAAGCCCGTAGGGAAGGCGATATATATCGTTACCAATCCCGTGCCAATAGTTGCCGGTTGGCATTGCTGCATCTGGAACAGTTGATGAGCTTTCGGCGGGGCGATACACTTGTCATTCAGGATACGATTGCCGAATTGAATAAACTCCCGTTGTTTTCACTCCCCTCTACGGAAACATTGTATGGGCAATCGTTGGAAACACTTCCTGCCATGCGTATGATTGACTTGAAGCAGAAAGCCGCCCGTAAAGAATATGCGATGGCGGGCGGAGCTTTTCTCCTTCTGTTTATGCTCGCTTTACGGTCGGTTCCAATTTCTACAACACAGCATTTTCTGCCAGGCAATTGCGGGATAATATAGGAAAATATATCGGCATCGGTATCTCTTTCCCTTTGTTGAGCGGTTTGGAACGTCTGACGAATCAGAGGAAGCTGAAGCTGAATTTATATCGTCTGAAGAATGAAGAAGAACTGGAGAAGCAACAATTATATACCGACATTGAACAGACCCTTCTTTCCCTGCGTGCCGGCTATATGGAACATCAGCAGGCATTGCAGCAATTGAGTGCGGAAACTCTGGTCTTGAAAGAATCCGAACGAAAGTGGGAAGAAGGACTTATTTCTGTCTTTCAGTTAATGGAAGCCCGCAATCGTTTTATCTCTGCTAAAGCTGAACTGGTTCGTGTACGCTTGCAGGTAGAAATGATGATGAGACTGGAGAAATATTATCGGGAAGGAACTTTCTTATAAGTTTCTTATAAGGGCAGAATTAATATGTCTTGAATAACAGAGTTGATGCTTCCCGAATAACAGGATAATGGTTTTCCGAATAACTAATTTATAATAACCCTATTTTTGATTGATTCCTTATGGATACACCTATTGAACGCAAACCCGGCATTACCCGCAAACACCTATATATAATAGGTGGCATAGCCTTTGTCATTGCCGTTATTTTATATTTCATTTTCAGGGATACTGCCTCTACCATGGCTGTGGAGAAAGAACGTCTGACGATTGCTACCGTTGACCGTGGTGAGTTTAACGACTATATTCGTGTCATCGGGCAGGTAATGCCTAATCGCATTATTTATATGGACGCTGTGGAAGGCGGACGTGTGGAAGAACGTCTGAAAGAAGAAGGTGCCATGGTGAAGGCAGGCGATGTGATTCTGCGTCTCAGCAATCCGTTACTAAACATCGGTATTATGCAGAGCGAAGCGGATTTGGCTTATCAGGAGAACGAACTCCGTAATACCCGTATCAGCATGGAGCAGGAACGCCTGCGTTTGAAACAAGAGCGTATCGGGCTGAATAAAGACAGGATAGTGAAACAGCGTCGTTATGAGCAATACAGTCGCCTGATAAAAGAGCAACTCATTGCAAAAGAGGATTACCTCCTTGCCAAGGAAGAGTATGATGCGGCTCAAGAACAGTTGGATGTCATTGACGAGCGGATTCGTCAGGATAACATTTTTCGTGAAAGTCAGGTAAGCAGCTTGGACGAGAACATACGTAATATGAAGCGGAGTCTTGCACTGGTGCGCGAACGGATTGAGAACCTGAAGGTGAAAGCGCCTATTGACGGGCAGGTGGGCAACCTTGACGCACAGATAGGGCAATCAATAGCTGCGGGCGAGCATATCGGTCAGATAATCACTTCTGATTTGAAGGTGCAGGCACAGATTGACGAACATTACGTGGAGCGTGTTGTGCCCGGACTGCCGGCTGATTTTACACGTGACGGTGCCAGCTATGAACTGGAGGTGACAAAGCCCTATCCGGAAGTAAAAGACGGGCAGTTCCGTACCGACTTGCAGTTTACAGCCGGACGACCGGAGAATATACGTGCAGGGCAAACCTATCATATCAATCTGCAGTTGGGCGATCCTACACAGGCTATTTTGGTACCACGTGGCGGATTTTTTCAAATAAGCGGCGGACGATGGATGTATGTTGTCGATGAAAGTGGTAAATTTGCTATTCGCCGCCCCATTCGCATCGGACGACAAAATCCGCAGTACTATGAGGTTACCGAAGGACTGAAGCCTGGCGACCGGGTGATTGTGTCGGGATATGAATTGTTTGGCGATAATGAGAAACTGATATTGAAATAAGTCTGTAATATGATAAATTACTTTTCACAAGTGATACGTAGTCAGCGGGTTAAGAAATCTCTGACACTGATAAATATAGCGGGACTGTCTGTCTGCATTGCAACAGCACTGCTCATCATACTTTATGTTTGGTCGGAATTGAGTTACGATTCATTCCACGACACCGGGCGTGTATATCGTGTCGAAAGCCGGTTGTATGAGGGTGAGACGCTGACAGATAACTGGGCGACTACAGCTTACGGACATGCGCCCACAATGAGCCGTGAAATTGCCGGCATTGAGAAGTATGTCCGTTTGACGGCACAAGACCGCGAACAAGTGGTGAATTACTTCGAAAAGAGGTTTGCCGAAGAGCATTACTGCTACACCGAACCTGCTTTTTTTGAGATATTCAATTTCCCGATAATTAAAGGAGATAAGAGCGGGCAACTGGTGCGTCCTAATACGGTGGTGCTGACCGAAAGTGCGGCAAACCGTTATTTTGATGAAGAAGACCCGATAGGCAAGATACTGACTTTCAGTACGTCTTCATCGCAGCAAAACTTTGAAGTAACCGGCGTGATAGCAGATATGCCCGTTCGCTCTCATCTGCAATATGATTTCTTACTTTCATATAATACGATTCCTAAAGAGCGGCAGGATATTTGGTACATTCACGGGGTTTACACCTATGTCCGCCTGATGTCCGGAAAGTCTCCGGCAGAGATTGAAGCGGCTTTTCTCAATATATCCGATAAGTATAAGACCGATGCATTGAAACATAAGACTTGGGCGGTAGAGTTGATACCGCTGAAAGACATTCACCTCACTCCGCAAAAAGCCTACGAGAAAGAGATAAAAGGCAGCCGGACAGCGGTTCTTATACTGTTGGTGATGTCCGTTTCCCTGCTATTGATAGGTTGGGCAAATGCCTTGAATCTTACCGTAGCGCGTTTCCTGGAACGCGGACGTGAGTTCGGGTTGCGCAAGATTTTGGTGCTTCGCGCCGTCAGATTATTATCCAGGGACTTCTCGAGTCTGGCTTCATGAATCTGCTGGCTACGCTGATAGCTCTTGGTTGGCTGGAACTCCTTTTACCCCTTGTTTATCGCTGGGCAGGGCAAAGTTTCGGGACGGATATACTTATGTTACCGGCTTTCTGGGGAGTTGTAGCCGGAGTGGTTGTTATCGGTACGTTTGTCGTAGGGCTCTATCCCTCCTGGCTGATGGTTACTATACGTCCGTCGGAAATTATGAGGGGGAAACTGTTGCACGGTAAACGCGGCAATCGCATAAGGAAAGTGCTGATTGTGGTTCAGTTTCTGGCTTCTTTGTCTTGATTGTTGGTACGTTCACAGTGGTTCGGCAGGTATGCTATATGCAAGTGAGGCTTCCTCCGATTCTCATTCACGTATGTTGGTCATTAAATATCCTTCATTTACCGAGGGGTTGGCATTGCGTATGGAAAGTTTCACCAAGCGTCTGAAGCAGCGGGCGGACGTAAGCCATGTAACAGTTTCGGGAGCTGTTCCCGGGTGGAGGTAGCTAATTATTTCACCAACCGTCCCTATGGAAGCGACCCTTCACAAGTGAAGCTGATACAAATGTTTGCCGTAGATTATGATTATCTATCTGCCTATATGCCTGCTATGATTTGTGGGCGATGTTTCTCAGAGGATTTTGGCGGTGACCTCAACCGGATAGTGCTTAACGAGGAAGCTGTCAGGCTGTTAGGCTACGAGTCGCCCGAAGCCGCATTGGGACAGCAGGTTAAGATGGAGGTGGTAGGCGAGCCGCTCGAAATTATCGGGGTGGTGAAAAACTATCACCAGCAGTCACTTTCCGTGGCTTATAAACCTATTATCTTCTTTATGAAAGAACGGGTACCGTTTATTGCGACCCCTTATATTTCAGTCCGTCTGACAGACGGAGGAGATAGCACTTTGACGGAGATTGAGCAGATGTATCGTGAATACTTTCCGACTTCTTTATTTTCTTACTTCTTTTTGAATGATTTGAATACTTTCCTATATAAGTCAGACCGTAATTTTGGTTGGATATTTGCCAGTGCTTCTTTGCTTGCTGTGTTTGTAGCATGTCTTGGATTGTGGATTGTAACACTATTTTCAACCTTGTCGCGCTTGAAAGAAGTGGGGATTCGGAAAGTGCTCGGTGCAAATAAAAGAAGTCTGTTCTTTATCTTGACTAAGGAACTGATGCTGCTCACTGTATTGGCTTCTGCAATCGGCATCCCCGTGTCGGCAGTGTTGATGAACGGTTGGTTGGAAACGTATGCTTTCCACGTTTCGTTGCCTTGGTGGATATATGCAACTGCTTTCGTGCTGCTGATGCTGATTGCGTTTCTTACCGTCTTTCAACAAGTGTGGCGCATTATCTGCCTGAAACCGATGTGTATCTTAAAATATGAATAACTAATAAATATTGAACTGATTATGATTAAAACTGAAAACTGACAAAACTCTTCACAACCGAGGAAGTGCAGACAAAGGCATTGAACGAAGTCACCTTACAGGTGGAACAAGGGGAATTCGTTGCCATAATGGGCCCTTCGGGATGCGGTAAGTCAACGTTGCTGAATATTTTGGGTACACTCGATTCTCCTACTTCCGGCTTTTATTTCTTTGAAGGGAAACAGGTGGATAAAATGAACGAGAACCAACTGACTGCTCTCCGAAAAGGCAATCTTGGCTTTATCTTCCAGAGTTTCAACCTGATTGACGAACTGACCGTATATGAGAATGTGGAATTACCCCTTGTCTATATGGGTGTCAAAGCCGACAAGCGTAAAGAAAGAGTGAATAAAGTGCTCGAAAAAGTGAACCTGCAGCATCGTGCCAACCATTATCCCCAACAACTGTCCGGCGGGCAGCAACAGCGTGTAGCCATTGCCCGTGCCGTAGTGACGGATTGTAAGTTGCTTCTTGCCGATGAACCTACCGGAAACCTGGACTCGGTGAACGGTATAGAAGTAATGGAACTGTTAAGCGAACTGAACCGTCAGGGAACTACCATCATCACCGTCACCCACTCTCAACGGGATGCAATGTACGCACATCGCGTCATCCAATTGCTGGACGGACAAATTGTAGCCGAAAACATCAACCGCCCGCTGGAAAGGAATACGCCGGCTAAAAACGAAACCGTATGATAGGAAACTACTGGAATAGTGCCTGGCGCAATCTGAAAAAAAGATTCAGATTCATCAATATATTCGGACTGGCGATTGGCATGGCGTCGGCACTGCTGATTCTTACCTACGTGACCTTTGAATTCAGCTTTGATAAAATGCACACGAAGTACGATCGTATCTACCGTGTACAAAGTACGTTCCACGAGGGGGAAGTGCTGACCGACTACTGGGCAAGCAGCTCTTTCGGATATGGTTCGGCAATGAAAGAGAATCTTGCCGGAATAGAGGACTATACCCGAATCGGCTCCCTGCTCCAACCGGAACAAATAGTGAAATACGGTGAACTGACCTTGCGGGAGAATCAGATAGCCTATGCCGAACCCGGCTTTTTCCGCCTTTTCGATTTCGAACTTCTGAAAGGCGATAAGAAAACCTGTCTCTCCATGCCGGGACAAGTGGTAATCACCGAACGCATCGCCCGTAAATATTTCAAGTATGAAGACCCTATCGGAAAGATATTCATCTTTACCGGAGCATACGACAAGATATCGTGTGAAGTGACCGGAGTGATGAAAGAAATGCCTTCCAACTCGCATATACATTACAGTTTTCTGATTTCATACAAATCTCTTCCTGAATATATGCAGGAATATTGGTACAAGCACGAGGCCTATACTTACGTCCTGCTTGACTCTCCCGAAAGGAAAGCGGAAATTGAGAAAGGATTTCCCGTAATGGCGGAAAAGTACAAGACGGATGAAGCACTGAAAAACAAGATATGGGGAGTCTCTTTAGTCCCTCTGGCGGATATACATCTCACTCCGCAAGTAGGATACGAAGCGGAGACAAAGGGAAACCGTTCTTCTATGCTTGCCTTGATTTTCGCTGCCATTGCTATATTGGCTATTGCCTGGATAAACTATATAAACCTCACTGTAGCCCGTTCGATGGAGCGTGCCAAAGAAGTGGGAGTACGGCGGGTAGTGGGAGCTTTCCGCAAGCAGTTGATTCACCAGTTCCTGTTTGAGGCATTGGTGATGAATTTGGTAGCTTTTGTACTGGCGGTAGGATTGATAGAACTGGTTCTTCCGTATTTTAACCAACTGGTAGGCCGTACCGTTACTTTCTCCGTTTGGCTGATGGATTATTGGTGGATTTTGCTGGTTCTTGTTTTCTTTGCCGGGATATTTCTTTCCGGATATTATCCGGCACTGGCTTTGCTGAACCGGAAACCGATTACGTTATTGAAAGGAAAATTCCTACATGGCAAATCCGGCGAACGGATACGGAAAGTATTGGTTATCATTCAATATACAGCTTCGATGATATTGCTTTGCGGCACATTGATTGTCTTTGCGCAGTTGAACTTTATGCGCAGCCAGTCTTTGGGAGTTAAGACCAATCAGACATTAGTGGTCAAGTTCCCCGGACATACCGAAGGACTGAATACGAAACTGGAAGCGATGAAAAGCGATAGCACGTCTCCCGTTGGTACATCGGGTCACCTTTTCCGGTGCTGTGCCAGGCGAGGAAGTGGCGACCTTCCTTTCCAACCGCCGCACCAATGATGCTTTGAAGCAAAACCGTTTGTATGAGATGCTTGCTTGTGACCCCGATTATGTGGATGCCTATGGATTGCAAGTCGTAGCCGGAAGAAGTTTCTCGGAAGATTATGGAGACGATGTAGATAAACTGGTGATTAACGAAACGGCTGTACGTAACCTGGGTTTCACATCTAATGATGAGGCGATAGGGGAGTTGGTGACTGTTGAATGTACCGATGCTCCGATGCAGATTATCGGAGTAGTGAAAGATTATCATCAACAGGCATTGAGCAAGAATTACACACCTATCATGCTGATTCATAAAGACAAGATTGGCTGGTTGCCACAACGTTATGTCTCTATCGTGATGACTTCCGGCGACCCTCGCGAACTGGTATCGCAGGTGCATGAGATTTGGAACCAATATTTTGTGGATTCCAGTTTCGACTACTTCTTCCTCGACCGGTTCTTCGACCACCAGTATCGCCAGGATGAAGTATTCGGTGTGATGATTGGCTCTTTCACCGGACTGGCAATTTTCATTTCCTGTCTGGGACTTTGGGTATTGGTCATGTTTTCATGTTCCACACGTACCAAAGAAATGGGAATACGCAAAGTCCTCGGAGCTTCCCGCCGGACACTCTTCTATCAGTTGGTCAAGGGATTCTTCCAGTTGATTTTGATAGCGGTTGTCATTGCTTTGCCGATAGCCTGGTTTAGTATGAATGCCTGGTTGAGCCATTATGCTTTCCACACGGATTTGAAAGCATGGTTTTTTATTGTGCCTGTATTGCTGATGCTGTTTATCTCATTCGTAACGGTAGCTTTCCAGACCATGAAGATAATTATGAGCAAACCTGCCCGTTCTTTACGTTATGAATAATCTCTGAATCACTCCATCGGGTATTCGTTAATATCCGATATATTTATGTTAAATGTTAACGAGTCTATTGCTTTTATTAAACCATGTTATAAGATATGCCTCTTTACTCCGAAAATTTGGAGATATGCGGAGAGTCCGTATCTTTGCAGTGTGTTTTTCATAGTATTAGATTTAAGGTTAACAAAAAAAGATTGGCTGTCTGGGATAGATAGCCTTTTTTTATGCCCTTTCTTTTCATTCTATTTCTCACAAGTATATCTCATTTCCTGATTCTTCTCCGTCCATATCCTAAAGTATGTTTTTCAACATATATGCTTATTTTTCTATTATTATCTTCTTGTATTCTAAAAAAAATCCCTTAATATTGCATTTGTATTATTTGTCTGACAAATAATACAAATAACAAAAGTCTAATGATATGAAGATAGAAATCAATCAAACAACGTTAATCGACCAGGTAGAAGACAGTCTGCTTACCTACTTCAAAAAGAATGATTTAGGACGTGGAGACTCTATTCCTAATGAGAATAGTCTGGCGGCGGAACTGGGAGTTGCAAGGAGTGTTGTCAGAGAGGCATTGAGCCGTCTGAAAATGATGGGGTTGATTCATGCGCGTCCCCGCAAGGGAATGGTTCTGACTGAACCTTCCATTTTGGGGGGAATGAAAAGAGTGATAGACCCCCGTGTCTTGAGTGAAGAAACAATTTTGGACTTGTTGGATTTCAGAATTGCACTTGAAATAGGAATATCAACTGACATTTTCCGTAAGATAACTCCTAAGGACATCGAGGAACTGAGCGAAATCGTAAAAATGGGTATCGTTTTTGAGAATAACGAATATGCATTGATTAGTGAATCGGCTTTTCATACGAAACTGTATAAAATCACCGGAAATAAAATCATATCTGAATTTCAGGAAATCATTCATCCTATACTTGTCTATGTGAAAGAGAAATTCAAGGATTACTTGAAACCCATAAATATAGAAATGAGCAAAAGCGGTCGGATAGCTACTCATGCCGATTTGCTGGACTTTATCAAGAAGGGGGATGAGAAAGGCTACCGGGATGCTATCGAAAGACATTTTGAAGTCTATAAGATTTTCAAGGTAAACCGTAGCCTGGAATTGATGGCGGAGAAAGAAGAAAGTGAAAAGATAGAAGGTATATGAAAAAGCGGCATCTGATAATTTCATGTTTATCCTTAATTTTATTGTCTATGAATACATCTTGTTTTAGAAAAGGAGGAAAAGGGATAGAGGTACAATGGGAAAATACATTGCTGCTCCCGGGATGCATCGGTATGTCGGAGAATGTTGGATTAGCAGGTGCATATTCCGGGATAGTGGAAGGTAAGTTGCTTGTGCTGGGTGGTGCCAACTTTCCTGACAAATATCCTTGGGAGGGTGGTGTTAAGACTTGGTGGGCTGCTTTGTATAGTTACGACTTGGATACAAAGGAATGGACTGTGTATGATGATTTCCTCGACCGTCCGCTTGCTTATGGGGTTTCAATAAGTTTGCCGGAAGGTTTATTGTGTATCGGAGGATGCGACCGTGCGCAGTGTAGTGATAAAGTATTTTGATAAAAAGAAGGAGATTCGTTTGTGATAGATTCTGTCAGTTATCCGTCTTTGCCGGTTCCGTTGGCTAATGCAGCGGGAGCAATTTGTGATAATTGTATTTATATTGCTGGGGGGCAGGAGTCTATGTTAAATGAACGGTCGACTCATCATTTTTATATGCTTGATTTACTTCATAAAGAGAAAGGATGGCAGGAAATGCCGGGATGGGACGGCCCTTCCCTTCTTATGCAGTAGGTGTGGCTCAACGAGGACGGTTTTACCTCTTCAGTGGAAGAAGTTATGCACCGGATGAGGCGATGGTGGAATATACGGAGGGGTACGTATTTGAACCGGACACTAAGAAATGGAATAAAATGACCGGTTCTTTTCCGGTAATGGCGGGTACTGCCCTACCTTATGGAGAAGACAAGATTCTGCTATTGGGAGGAGTGGAAGAGATTCTGCCTACATCTTCCGGACATCCGGGATTCAGCCGTAAACTGCGGGTGGTCAGTACGGATACGGATTCTCTGGTCGATTCGTTCGACTGCCCTTATCCTGTCCCTGTTACTACAAATGCTGTTTCTATTGGAAACCAAGTGTTTGTAGTAAGCGGTGAGGTACAGCCTGGTATACGGACACCGTTAATATTGAAAGGAACTTTCCGAAAGTTGAAATAAAATAATAATCTAATTAAATGCACTATGAACAATTATGAAAGACTGGAAGGTATGGTTGCGGCCACCTTCACCCCAATGGATGAAAATGGGGATGTGAATTTATCTGTTATTGATAAGTATGCCGACTGGATAGCATCCACCCCCGTGAAAGGGGTATTTGTGTGCGGTACAACCGGTGAATTTTCTTCGTTGACGATTGACGAGCGTAAGGCAATTCTTGAAAAATGGGTAGCTTCTGCCGCCAAGCGTTTCAAGGTGATTGCACATGTCGGTTCAAACTGTCAGCGGGATGCCATGGAACTGGCACGTCATGCCGCACAAACGGGAGCTGATGCTATCGCTTCAATTGCCCCTTCAAGCCGGGGACAGTAGATGAACTGGTCGATTTCTTTACGCCGATTTGTCAGGTTGCCAGTGAGTTGCCTTTCTATTATTATAATATGCCGTCAATCACAGGAGTTAACTTGCCGGTAGATAAATTTTTGGTAGAGGGTAAGAAGAAAATGCCCAACTTGGTAGGTACGAAATTTACTCATAATAACCTGATGGAGATGGGGGCTTGCATCGACTTGGAGCAGCATAAATTTGAAGTATTGCATGGCTTTGACGAGATTCTGATTGCAGGGTTGTCTATGGAGCAGTGGCAGGTGTGGGAAGTACATACAATTATATCCCTAATGTCTACCATGCCATTTTTGAGTCTATGAAGAAAAATGAGGTGGAAACGGCACGTGCCTGGCAGATGAAGTCGATACGTACAGTGGAAGTTATTATAAAATATGGTGGAGGTGTACGTGGCGGTAAAGCTATCATGAAACTGATAGGTATTGATTGCGGCAGTTGCCGGTTGCCGATAAAAACTTTTTCAGCGGAAGAGTATGAAAAACTAAAAAGTGATTTGGATGCGATAAAATTCTTTGAGTTCTAGTGATAAGAAAGAGGAGATGACAGTAAAAGTGTATTGCTGGGGTTAGCTACTTTACTTCCTGTCTATCTCCCCCTAATCTAGTTAAATGCGTTCAAAATTACCTAAAATAAAGATACTATGAAAGTAAGTAAGAAAATATTTATCATATTTTCGATGATTTTGCTATGGATACCGGATATATCTTTGGGTAAAGATATAAGGTTCGAACTGGAAAGGCCTGTCATCCCTGTTTTGGTCAAGAAGCAGATTAATCCGACTATTAAGGCAACTTTGATTCAAACAGGCAGCCGTCCTTACACTATCCGGCAGATTGATGTCGATTTGCAAGGAAGTACGGACTTGTCTGATATCCTTTCTGTTGCGGTATATGGAACTCATAAAAACGGGCTGATAGATGAATCCCGTCTGATATGTAAACCGATGCCCGCTGCACGGAAGATATCTTTTACAGATAATATACAAGTGAAAGATGATTCCTTGTCGTTTTGGATAGCAGTGACATTGAAGGATACGGTTCCATTGACACACCGCATTAGTGTGAATTGCAGCCGGATAAAAACCAGTCGGGGAGAACTGAAAGTCTCGAATAAGGAGGCTATCCCCCTAAGAGTGGGAGTGGCATTAAGACAGAAAGGACAGGATGGTATTGTTTCTTCACGTATTCCGGGATTGGCTACCAGTAACAACGGAACTCTGCTGGCTATATTTGATGCCCGTTATGATTTGACTCGCGATTTGCAGGGAAACATAGATATCGCTCTTCATCGTAGCTTTGACAAAGGACTGACATGGCAACCCATCCAGACGGTGTTGGATATGGGAGAATGGGGAGGACTGCCGCAAAAGTTTAATGGAGTGAGTGATGCGTGCATCCTTGTGGATAAACACACAAATGATATTTATATAGCCGGATTGTGGATGCACGGTGCATTGGATGATAATGGCAAGTGGATAGAGAGCTTGAATGAAAACAGTACTTACTGGATACACCAGTGGCGAAAGAAAGGCTCGCAACCCGGAACTGGTCTGAAAGAGACCTGTCAGTTCCTGATAACTAAAAGCACGGATGACGGACTGACATGGAGCTTCCCCGATAATATAACTGGTAAGACCAAACGCCCAGAATGGTGGTTGTTTGCTCCGGCTCCCGGACAAGGAATAACACTGGCGGATGGTACTCTGGTCTTTCCTACACAAGGACGTGATGATAAAGGAGCAGCATTCTCCAATATTACATATAGTAAAGACCACGGAAAGACATGGACAACCAGCAATCCGGCTTATTCGAATGTGACGGAATGTAATGCAGCCCAATTAAGTGACGGTACTGTAATGCTGAATATGCGCGATAACAGAAACCGGGGTAATAAAGAAGTGAATGGCCGGAGAATCTGTACGACGACAGACTTGGGCGAAACATGGACAGAGCATCCCACGTCACGGAAAGCATTGGTGGAACCGACGTGTATGGCAAGTTTACATCGCCATGATTATACTGTGGACGGAGAAAAGAAAAGCATACTATTATTTGCCAATCCCAGTGATTATAAGACACGGGATAAATTGACTTTGAAAGTTAGTTTTGACGACGGACTGACATGGCCTGAGAAATACTGGATTCTGTTTGACCAATATCGTAGTGCCGGTTATTCCAGCATCACTTCAATAGATGAAAATTCAATAGGGATATTATATGAAAGCAGTCAGGCAAATATGGCTTTTATTAAAATTGATTTGGCAGAAATTTTAAATAGGTAGGTCATGAACAGTAAAACTTCAAATATATATCCTTGGGTGGTAGTCGGATTGTTATGGGGAGTTGCTTTACTCAACTATATGGACAGGCAGATGCTCTCTACCATGCGGATTCCTATGATGACAGATGTCCGTGAACTGGAATCGGCAGCCAATTTCGGCAGATTGATGGCGGTCTTCCTGTGGATATACGGACTGATGAGTCCCATTTCCGGGATTATCGGCGACCGTATGAGCCGTAAATGGTTGATTGTAGGCAGTTTGTGTATATGGTCCGGAGTTACTTACCTGATGGGGTATGCCACTACTTTTGACCAGCTTTACTGGCTTCGTGGAATTATGGGAGTGAGTGAAGCGCTATACTTGCCCGCCGCACTGTCTCTGATAGCTGATTTTCATCAGGACAAGACACGTTCGCTGGCAGTGGGAATACATATGACGGGACTTTATGTCGGGCAGGCAATAGGTGGTTTCGGAGCTACTTTTGCCGCCATGTATTCCTGGCATAGTACATTCCACTGGTTTGGCATTATTGGTATAGGATATGGCGTCATTCTGGCTTTTTTCTTACGGGATAAGGAAAGGGGAACTGTCTCTGCCATACAAGAGAAAGTGAAAAAGATACCGGTTCTGAAAAGCTTGGGTATGTTGTTCTCCAATGTCTTTTTCTGGATTATCTTGTTTTACTTCTGCGTGCCGGGCACTCCGGGATGGGCGGCAAAAAACTGGTTGCCGACTCTCTTTTCTGAGAGCCTGTCTATTGATATTTCCGTGGCAGGACCGATGTCTACCATCTCCATCGCTTTATCTTCACTGTTCGGAGTTTTAGCCGGTGGATATATATCTGACCGATGGGTGCTCAAAAATGTGCGTGGAAGAGTATATACGGGAGCTTTGGGATTGGCTTTTATTATCCCCTCTTTATTGTTCATCGGATTCGGTCATTCCATTTTCGCATTGGTGATGGGAACAGTTCTGTTCGGAGTGGGATTCGGAATGTTCGACGCAAATAATATGCCGATTCTTTGCCAGTTTGTTTCAGCCCGTTACAGGGCGACGGCTTATGGTATTATGAATATGTGCGGAGTATTTGCGGGAGCGGCAATAACCGGTATCTTGGGAGAATCTACGGATGCCGGACATTTGGGACGCGATTTCGCGCTTCTGGCGATATTCGTATTGATTATGCTGGTCATTTTGGTCACATGTCTGCGGCCTAAGACCATTGACATGAAAGATTAATCATTTAAAACTATAAATCATGAAAAAGGTACTATGCATAATTGCCGGTATGCTTTGTCTTTTACCTTTGGTAGCAAAGGTAAAGCTACCGGCAATAATAGGGAATGATATGGTATTGCAGCAGAATACCAATGCTAATCTGTGGGGATGGGCTGCCCGTTCCCGAAAAATCACAGTTAAAACATCTTGGGATAATAAAACCTATACAACCACTTCCGCATCGGACGGTACATGGAAGCTACAGGTACAGACGCCTTCCGCCGGCGGCCCTTATACTATTACCATATCCGACGGGGAACCGGTGGCACTAACCAATGTCCTGATAGGAGAAGTATGGTTATGTTCGGGACAGTCGAATATGGAAATGCCTGTAAAGGGATTCAGGGGACAACCGGTAAAAGGCTCATGTGACGTAATTGCAACAGCTTCGCCATCTGATAATATCCGTATGGTTACGCTTAAAATAAATAGTAGCCAGACATTGCTGGATGATTGTATGGCAACTTCCTGGATGGAATCTACTCCGGCTAATGTTGCGGATTTCAGTGCCACTGCCTATTTCTTTGCAAGTTATCTGCGTAAAGTTTTGAATGTGCCGGTAGGCGTCATTTGTTCCAGTTGGGGCGGTTCCAAGATTGAGTCGTGGATTAATAAAGAGGTATATACGGAAAAGTTTCCGGAAATATCTTTATCAGTACTGACCAAAGACCCTAAAGACATTGCCAGACCGAAAGATGAACCTACGTTACTATACAATGCGATGATTCATCCGATAAAGCAATTCACCATTAAAGGTACTATCTGGTATCAGGGCGAAAGTAACTTAAATAATCCGCAGGTATATAAGCGGTTGTTTCCGGCGATGGTAGAGTCTTGGCGGAAAGAATGGAACCAGGGCGAATTTCCTTTTTATTATGTGCAGATAGCCCCCTATGATTACGGGCGGAAAAATGCGGATAAGACGGATGCTGCTGAAATCCGGCAAGTACAATTGGAATGTTTGAAGGAGATTCCCAATGCAGGTATGGTTGTCACGGTGGATATTGGAAATCGTACCTGTGTACATCCCTCTGACAAGGAGAGTGTAGGGAAACGGCTTGCCCTGTGGGCATTGGCAAAAACTTACCAGCGTAGCGGAACACCTTATAGCGGTCCTCTTTACAAGTCTTTTGCAATAGATAAAGAAAAAATAATAGTGGAGTTCGATTACGCGGAAATGGGGATGACATCGTATGACCGGGAAATTGTCGGATTTGAGATTGCCGGAAAAGATGGTGTTTATTATCCGGCGAAGGCTGTTCTTTTTGATAATAAAACCAAAGTGGTGCTGACTAGCGAACAAGTTCCCGAACCGGTAGGGGTTAAGTACGGGTTCAGGAATTATCAGCCGTTGAATTTATTTTCAAACTTCGGATTGCCGGCTTCTCCTTTTGTTGCCAAATAATTTTATAATATATGAGACGAGAAAATAGAAAAACCTGAAATTAGAGTTATTAACTTGTAATCTACAATTTATGTTAAATGCATTTTTATTAAAGAGTAAGCTATTCCGCATGCCGAGTATCTTACTGGTTATCCTCTCTTTCTGCATGCCTGCATTTTCGGCTTCACTCGAAGCTTCGGGTATAGAACAAAAGAAGGTAACTGTGAACGGAGTTGTTTTGGACGATACACGCGAACCGTTAATAGGGGTTTCGGTTCTGGTGAAAGGTTCTCAACAAGGAACAGTAACAGATTTGGATGGGAAATATTCCATCATTGCTCCGGCAGATGGTATTTTGGTATTTTCATTTGTAGGAATGGAAAAACAGGAAATACCGGTGAAGGGGCGGAGCAACATCCTGGTGACGATGAAAAGCAGTTCGGTTGCCTTGTCGGATGTTGTTGTTATCGGGTATGGTAAACAGTCTAAGGCAGCATTGACGAGTGCCATCACTAAGGTGGATTCAAAAGATATGGCAATTTCACCGACAGGAAATCCGATGTCAATGTTGCAGGGTAAAGTACCGGGAATGGAAATCCGTGTAAATTCCGGCCAGCCGGGATCCGATCCTCAGATTATAGTACGCGGCGGAACGACTACCGCACCTGAAAGTGATTCTCCTATGGTAATCATTGATGGTGTGATTCGTACTATGAAGGATATTAACTATGCGGATATAGAAACGATACAAGTACTGAAAGACGCAGCTTCGACAGCTATTTATGGTTCAAAGGCTTCCCGTGGTATCGTTATGATTACGACCAAACAGGGAAAAGCAGGTAAAGGAAGCATCTCTTTCAGCTATGGATTGTCTGTAGACCACCAGCCGAAGAGAATGCCGTTGTCCGGTGCCCGTGAGTATCTTACCGCAACCCGTACGGCTGCGCTACATGCAACCGACCCGGATAAATATCTGTCAGGCACGTTTGCAATGAGCACTGCCAACAAACGGAATGCTTTGAATACGACCGCTTTTCTGGATGACTATATAACTAATTATGGTCAGGGGTATGTAGAGGATCTGTTGTATAACCAGGGGTGGGAGATGATGGAAGACCCTGCCAATCCCGGCAAGATGTTGATTTTTAAGGAAACGGACTTTCAGGATAATCTCTTTCAGACACCGGTCAATCATGATTTTAATATAAACTTCAGCGGGGGTAACGAGAAAGCGACTTACTATATGAGTCTGGGTTATCTTACTCAAGACGGTATTGTTGTAGGTACTAATTACAATCGTTGGAGTTTTCTGACAAATGCTTCGTACAAGATTCGCAAGAACCTTACAGTAAGAGGTATGGTAAACTACTCCATGAGAACAACAGCGGGCATTAACGAGAACAATGTAATGTCGCGGGCTGCCAAGATGCCACCTACGGTACGCCAATATTATGAAGACGGAACTCCGGCTCCGGGTGAGCTGACAAGCTCATTCCGTACTCGTCTGCATGAAGTTTATTATCAGGAAAAGGAAAACAGGGTGAGCCGAATCAATCTTTCTGCCGAACTGGATTGGGAAATTATTCCGGGACTGCATCTCAAACCCATGTTCTCGTACACCAATAATGAAGGTAAAGACCATAATTTCGAAAGATACAATGAAGTGGTGAAGAACAGACCGGTGTCCGAAGCGCATAATATGGACCTGCATTATCAGTATGACCTTATTTTGAACTATACGAGGACAATAAAGGATAAGCATAATTTGGATTTGATGGCCGGTGGCAACTATATTTATGATAACTGGTATCGTTTCAGCGGCTCCGGTTATGGCGGTACATCGGATTATATTGAAACACTGAACGGTATTGCGGCTGAATCAGCCAAAACCACTTCCACTTTTGAAGAGAAGAAGATGAACAGTTACTTCGGGCGTGTCAATTACAATTATGATATGAAATACCTGTTTTCTGCAAGTATCCGTTATGACGGTTCTTCCCACTTTGCGGCCAATCACAAGTTTGCAGCTTTTCCGGGTGTATCTGCCGGATGGAACATGCATCGTGAAGCTTTCTTTGAACCTTTGTCGAAAGTAGTCAGCAATTTGAAACTTAGAGCCAGTTGGGGAAAAACAGGATATGACAATCTTGCGCTCGAAAATACGGAAGGCTCTTATGAAGCCGGTAAGAACTATGCAGGCGAAGCAGGTATCTTGAATACAGTGCTTATGAACCGCAATCTGTTATGGGAAGAAACAACCTCAACCGATTTGGGGCTTGAAGCCGGTTTCCTGAATAACCGCATCAATCTGTCTTTCGATGCCTATTATAAAAAGACAACAAACCGTTTGTTGAACGAGAACTTATGGTCGGAAACGGGATTTGCTTCCATCAAGTCCAATTTCGGTTCTTTGAACACGAAAGGGGTGGAAATCGCTATCAATGCGATTCCGATACAAACTCATGATTTCCGTTGGAATATAGATGCCAACTTCTCGATTTGTAGAACAACAATCGGTAAATTGCCCAATAATGGTGCAGATAAGAATCGTACCGGTGGCGGAATCATTTTCGACCCGAAGTTGGGAAAATATGTTGAGGTTGGCGGATTTGCGGAAGGAGAGCGCTTCGGTTCCCGCTTTGCTTATCAGTTGGACGGAGTTTATTCTACGGATGAGGATGCGGCCAATGCTCCATATGATGAAGGAGTATCTTCCGGATGGCTGGGTAAAGGAAAATGTGCCGGTGATGCAATCTGGCGTGATGTGGATGGAAATGGTATCATCAACTCCAAAGACATGGTGTTCGTAGGTTATATTCATCCAGATAAGATGGGGTCTTTCAATAATACTTTCACTTACAAGAATTTTACTTTACGGATTGCTACGGACTTCTCGTTAGGTAATGTGATTGATAACCATTTCAGGGCACAGGCGAACGCAAATTCACGGAATAACTTTGCAACGATTCATGATGTAGCCAGTAGCAAGATGTGGCACAAGCCGGGTGATATAGCTTCTATTCCCCGTTATGATGTGGAGTCCGACTGGGACAATGGAAAGCGTAACCATGGTCGTCCAAGCAGCTCGACAATTGGTTTTAGCGGTGGTAGTGCCAATACTTTATATATAAAGAAAGGTGACTATCTGGCATTTCGTGAAGTCTCCCTGTCGTATCCGTTACGTACCAAGTGGTTGCGTGCCGCTAAGATTGAAACGTTGGACTTGACGGCTGCTGTCTATAATTTAGGATATTGGACTGCCTATGACGGACTTACTCCTGAGGTAATTGGTGCTGATGCCGGTAAATATTCCCGCCCGCGCCAGTTTATATTCTCTGTAAAATTTACAATGTAACATTAAAGTAAACGATGATGAGAACTAAATTAATAATGTTTAGTATAATGGCTGCCTGCAGTTTGGGTAGTTGTGAATCTATTTTGGAGATAGAGCCTATTTCTGAAATAACTATGGCAAATTATTGGAAATCGGAATCTGACGTGAAAGGTTACCTGAATGGTCTTTATTCGGATTATAGAGGAATGACTAGTACCACTCTGTATGGAGAAGACCGTGGAGATGCTATGGTATCGGGAGTGATTGGCGGCGTTTCGCGTTCGCATCAGCATGAGTTGAATGAAGAATATGGATTGGACTGGCGTACTTTCTATGAGAACATTCATCATTGTAATATGATAATCAAATATGCTCCGGGAATTGACTTTACATTGGAAAATGAGAAGAAACGTATTTTGGCGCAGGCATATACTTTCAGGGCAAAGGCTTACCTCACTTTAACTCAGATGTGGGGAGACGTGCCTATTGTTTTAAATCCGACGGAATCCTATGATAAGGAATCACGTCCGGCGCGTAATGCGGCTTCTGAAGTGATGACGCAAATTCTTTCAGACGTCCGGACTGCAATCGACTTGTTCCCGGAAACGAATATTCTGGATAAGAACCGGATTTCAAGACCTGCTGCATTATGTCTGAAAGCAGAAGCGCTGGCATGGAAATATACAGTTCAGAAGAGTAATGACAAGAATGACTTGACGGATGCAATTTCCGCATTGGAAGAAGTGGAAAAGTGTGGAGTGAGTATGATGGATAAATATGCGGATATTTTCGATGTGGCAAACAAGAAGAACAGCGAAATCATTTTCTCTATTTATCTGAAGAAAGATGAATATAACAATATGTATATGTCTACGTTGTCCATGTCTGCCGCAGCCGGACTGCTGACTAACGATATCGTGAACAAAGAAGACATTCCGTATACTAATTCCACAATAGCCCGCCATGTGTATGCTCCGTCTCCTCGTCTGATTTCACTTTTTAGTGATAAGGACAACCGGGCTTCGTCAGCGTACATCAATGCCATAAATTCAAAAGGGGCGGTAGTCTTTACTTCACAGAACAAATTTCGGGGGACAGCTTATACTGACGACCGTTATTATGATAATGATATCGTAGTCTATCGTTTGGGCGAAGTCAAATTGCTGAAAGCGGAATTGTTATGTTACCTGGGTGGTGACAATGTACAAAAGGCTATTGATGCCATGTTCTCTACCCGTAATCGTGCCGGAATCGGAGCTTATACCGGAAGCATGGATCAGAAAGTAGTGCAGAAAGAAATATTGGACGAACGGGGCAGGGAATTATGTTTTGAGTTGAAACGTTGGCCTGACTTGATGCGGGCGCACCATGCGGGTACTATTGATATTTATAGTTATATACCTAATCTGGTTGGTAAATCCACTCCATTGTATTTCCCGATTTTGAAGAAGATGATTGACTTGAATCCTAATTTGGAACAAACTGACGGTTATTAAAAAGTAGAAGCAATGAAGAATTTAAACTTAATATTTGTATGGGTGTGCCTGTTGTTTATATCGACAGCATGCAATGATGTGGAGCCGAGCATATCTTCTTTACCGGTTCCCACAAGCAAGCCTTATTCTATCAATAGGGAAGGATATGCTTATTTCAGAATTCCCACTATGGTGATTACTAATAGTGGCACGATATTGGCATTTGCCGAGGGACGTCGTAATGGACCTGAAGATGAAGGGGATATCGACATCGTATTAAAGCGTTCTACAGATAAAGGGAAGACTTGGGGACCGTTGATAACGGTCAAGGATGATGGCGAAAATCGTTGCCGTAATCAAGTGCCTATTTATCTTCCGGATATCAATCGCGTCATTTTATTATCTTGCTGGAATCCGGGAGCAACGGGGACTAATTCCATATTTATGACTTATTCGGATGATGAGGGATTGACATGGGCAAAAGAAAAAGACATAACCGCTTCCGTCACCCCTGACAAATACAGATGGTATGCTACGGGACCTTGTCATGGAATAGTAAAACAGTTTGAACCTCATAAGGAGAATTGTGGTTCCGTGTAATCACAATACCACTACTTCCGGTGCGGGGCGTTCTCATGTGATATACTCGGATGATAAAGGGGAAACCTGGCATTTGGGTGGTATCATGGACGTGGACTATACGAATGAAAGTACCGTAACCGAATTAAGTAACGGTGATTTAATGCTGAATATGCGTAAGCAGTCCAATACAGAGAAATATAGAATGGTTTCCACCAGTACGGATGGTGGACTGACATGGAGTCCGTGTAAGTATACTACATTGAAAGAGCCGATATGTCAGGGTTCCATACTCTTTTACGGTTTGGGAGATGATGGTAAAGGAATTATTTTGTTCTCGAATCCGGATAGCCAGACCAATCGCAATAATAATACGTTGAAGATGAGCGAGGACGACGGCGTAACCTGGAAGAAGCAATATTCCTATACAGGCAGTGATTATGGAGGATATTCTGATATTGCCCGTTATCCTGACGGTACGATTGGAGTGTTATATGAATATGGATTCAAGAATATCGGCGGCATTGCTTTTCAGAATGTTGAGTTGTCACAGTTGCAATAAAACAATGCATAGAATTAAAAAATAGATTGATATGAAAAAGATAATATATTTCTTGCTCGTATGTGTAGGGGTCTTTTATGCCTGCAAAGACGAAGAACAAGTACTGTTGAATGCAGATTTTATTTCAGACAAGCAAACCATATCTGCCGGGAGAAGGTCTGTTTTATGGATAAGTCTGCCGGAGAGCCTGTACGATGGGACTGGGCTTTTGAGGGTGGTGAACCCAGTGTGTCTAACTTGTTCAGCCCGGAAATTGTATATAATTATCCGGGAACTTATACCGTGAAATTAAGAGTAGGCCGGGGGACTGACAATGCAGAAACAGAGATACAGCAATATATAACTGTTGTCTATCCTGATGAAATTACTGTAGCTTTTAAATCCAATAAAACCCAGGCATTGAGTGATGAGACTATTGGTTTCACGGATTTGTCCATAGGCTTCCCGTCTACCTGGTTGTGGGAATTTATTCCTACAGAAGGTCGTACCGTTACATCGACAGAACAGAATCCAAGTCTGGTATTTGAACCGGGAGTCTACTCTGTGAAGTTGACCGTTACTAATCCCAAGACGACGGCTACGCTTACAAAAGAGAACTATCTGAATATTATTGATAAGAACTCAGTAGCGGCAGACGTCACGGCAGACCGGTGTATGGTTATAGAAGGTGAAACCGTATCATTCAAAGATGCCAGCTTGGGACGTCCTACTCACTGGAACTGGACATTTGAAGGTGGAACGCCCTCTACTTCCAATGAGCAGAATCCGACTGTCGCTTATTCAACTGCCGGTAGGTATAAAGTTACTTTAGTCGCTTCTAATGATATGAATACTTCTACAGCCGAGCAGGAAGGATATATCACTGTATTGCCTGGTAAAGATATTGTTCTTTTCTATCCGTTTGAGGGTGACAGTAAAGATATGGGTCCTAATGGCATTCATCCGGAAGTTCTTAAACTGGGAGATAATATGGATGTCAACTTTAATGCACCTGCCCGTAAGGAAGGATTTACTTGTGCCGAGTTCAGAAGTAAGGATAATCAGAATTATGCTTTCTTGTCGTTGCCGGATAATGATGCATTAGACTTCCAGGCCACTCCGGTGACTACCTCTTTCTGGGTGAAAACATCGAATAAGACAGCTACTAATATAGGTGTATTCCAGCATGGATCTGGTCCTAATGCCAGTGCAGATGGAAAGAATAAGCAGACTTGGTTCAGGTTTCAGAAGTCCAATCCGTTCATAAGATACGTCATTGAGTATACAGGTCTTTCCGGAAACTGGACCGATTATAAGACAAAAGCTATGACGGATGGAGAGTGGCATCATTATGTATGTGTGCATGCCAATGGAAGCACTTATTTGTATATTGACGGGGTAAAAGAAGCGGAAGCACTCAATAAAGGCTTGAAACCTATTGACCGGAAACCTTATTTTATCGGTGCAATGTATAGAGGAGCAGAGGGTTCTCGTTCTTATGAAAACTTTATGGATGGCTATATAGATGATTATCTGGTGTATAACCGTGCATTCACGGCAGCGGAAGCAAAAGCACTTTATGATAGTATGAAATAAGAAATATAATACTTCTGCAATTTTTAATTAAAGGCAACTACTTCAAATTATGGATTAGTTGCCTTTTCTATGTCTTGTTTTTCTGCTTAATGTCCTTTACTGTTATAAAAGAATAATAATCAGAAGTTTGTCGTATTTCCGGGAATTAATACCGTAACTTGCAAGAAAGGAAATCCCGTCTATTTTATCCCCGAATATAAACTATCCTAAAAAAGAAATGAATTATGAAAGGTCAAGAGAAAAAAAGAGAAGCAAAGAAAGGAAAATCGGACAAGAAGATTAAAGTACTGACTGATTATCAGAGAGAAAAGCAGAGTAAGAGTGACAAAGGAATGAGCATAATACCCAAAGCATAATGGTGCATGTAAAAAGAGAAGGTATTATTTTGGAAGGTACTTCACTTGAGTTTGAAAACGAAGGTGTGATGAATCCGGCGGTGATTGCCGAAGGAAATACGGTGCATATGTTTTATCGTGCAGTAAAAAAAGGAAATTATTCATCCATCGGTTATTGCCGGCTTGAAGGCCCTTTGACTGTAGTAGAGAGGGATACGGTTCCCCTGTTAGCTTCCGAGTTTGATTATGAGTGCCAAGGAGTGGAAGACCCCCGAATTGTGAAAATAGAAGACCTCTATTATCTTACTTATACAGCCTATGATGGATATAGTGCTGTGGAGCCTTGGCAGTTTCTTCCGATTTGAGGCATTTCGAGAAAAGGGCATTATTACTTCCCAGATAACCTATCCGCAATTCCGGGAAATGCTTCGTACCCAACAGGCTATCATCAGCAAGTATTTCCGTTCCGGCAATAAGCGGGAAGCGACTAACGAGAAAGGACATCCGCTTTATATGATGGATAAGAATGTAGTATTCTTTCCCCGTAAAATCAATGGGAAGTTTTACTTTATGCATCGTATCCGTCCTGATATTCAGTATGTGGCGGTAGAACGTCTTGATATGCTGACGAAAGAGTTCTGGAAAAGATACTATCAGAATTTTGCCAAACGTATCCTGCTGGCTCCCTATCACGACCATGAGTCGAGTTACATCGGAGCCGGATGTCCCCCGATAGAGACGGGCGTGGGGTGGCTGCTGATTTATCACAGTGTGTATGATACTCCTTCCGGTTATGTTTATTCCGCTTGCGCGGCTTTGTTGGATATAGACAATCCGGCTATTGAAATATCCCGTTTGCCTTATCCGTTGTTCACGCCTGCGACAGAATATGAACTGTCCGGTGTAGTCAACAGAGTTTGTTTCCCCACAGGCACTGCCTTGTTTGGCGACACTCTCTACATCTATTATGGAGCAGCCGACAAACATGTGGCTTGCGTGTCAGTACAACTGACAGAGTTATTGGATGAATTAATAAAACAAATCAAATGAGAAAAATAATATGTATTACTACTTATCCTCCTCGTGAATGTGGCATAGCCACTTTTGCCCAGGACTTAATCCGGGCTATCCTGTCAAAGTTTGGAGATTCTTACTCTATAAAGATATGTGCGGTGGAGTCCGACACGGAACAACACACCTATACGGAAGATGTGGAATACGTTCTTAATACTTCGGATGTTTCTGCCTATGCTGCTTTGACCAGGCAATTGAATGAAAATTCTGAAGTTAAAATGGTGCTTGTACAGCACGAATTCGGGCTATATGCAGCACAGGAAGAAGCCTTTCTGCAAATGTTGCAGCAACTTCTCAAACCTGTGATTCTTGTCTTTCATACGGTACTATCGCAACCTTCCCCCGCCCTGTACCGGAGTGTGGGAAGAATGATGGCAGCTTGTGCCAATCTGGTAGTGATGACGCAAAACTCCCGCGAGATTCTCCTGCGGGATTATCAGGTGGATGAAGATAAAATCACGGTGATTCCTCACGGAACCCATTTAGTGTCGTTCAGAGACAAGAGCAAACTAAAAGATTTCTATCAACTATCGGGAAGACGCGTGCTTTCCACTTTTGGCCTGCTTAGTCCCGGCAAAAGTATTGAGACCACTTTGGATGCCTTACCGGCTATTGTGGAAGCTAATCCTTCCGTGATATTTCTTATTATCGGCAAAACGCATCCGGGAGTGCTGAAACAGGAAGGAGAGAAGTATCGTAACTTCCTGGAAGCGAAAATAAAGGAGTTGCATCTGGAAGAATATGTGCTCTTTATCAATCAATATCTTGAACTTCCTGTCTTATTGGAATATTTGCAGTTGACGGATGTGTATCTTTTTACTTCGAGCGACCCGAATCAGGCCGTGAGCGGTACATTTGTATATGCGCTGAGTTGCGGATGTCCGATTATAGCTACTCCTATTCCCCATGCGTTGGAATTGTTGAGTGATGATTCCGGTATTATCTTCGACTTTAAGAATTCTGCGCAATTGTCCGAAGCTGCCAATCATCTGCTTGCCGATGAAAGGCTGCGGACTAAGATGAAACTTGTCGGCTTGCAGAAGACAGCAGCTACAGCTTGGGAGAATGTGGCTATTGCCTATGCCTGTCTTTTCCAGAAAACAGGTAGGGTCGAAGACGAACTGATTTACTCCCTGCCTCCCATAGACACCTATCATATCCGGCGCATGAGCCGGCAGTGGGGTATTATCCAGTTTTCGAAGGGAAATCGTCCGGACAGTTCCACCGGATATACATTGGATGATACGGCACGTGCGTTAATGGCGATGTGCCAGATGGTTGCTACGGGACAGGGAAAAGTGAAGGAACGATATGTCAAGACCTATCTGAACTTTATCCGTTACTGTCAGCAGCCGGACGGTTCTTTCTGAATTATGTAGATAAAGATGGAATATTCACCTCACAAAATCAGGAAGTGGGGCTGGATGATAGTAATGGACGTGCTGTTTGTGCTTTGGGATATTTTATTTCTTGTGCCGGACATTTTCCCGCTCCGTGGAAGGAAGAGGCTGAAGCTGTTCTCAAACGTACCTTCCAACGGTTCGACCGGATAGAGTCTCCCCGCAGTATCGCTTTTATGCTTAAAGGCTTCTATTATTATAGCCGCGAATGTCCTTCGGCGCAGACTGATGCGTGCATTTGGCTGTTGGCTAACAAACTGGCTCAGATATATCGTCGGACGGCGGAAGCCCATTGGCGATGGTTTGAGACGTATCTTACTTATGATAACGCTATCTTGCCGGAAGCTATGTTATTGGCTCATTTGGCTATCGGCAGGGAAGAGTATAAAGAAATAGCTCATGAATCTTTCGAGTTCCTGTTGAAGAAAGTATTTGTAGGGAATCGTATTCAGGTGGTTTCCAATCAGGGATGGATGCATAAAGGGAAGAGCAGCCATGGATTTGGCGAACAGCCCGTGGATGTGGCGGGGATGGTGATTGCTTTGAAAACGTTTTATCAGGTTTTTAAGGAAGAAAAATATCTTCGTATGCAAAGAGATGCTTTCAACTGGTTTCTGGGAAATAATCATTTGCACCAGATTGTTTACAATCCGGCTACCGGTGGATGTTATGACGGACTGGAAGAAAATAATATCAATTTGAACCAGGGAGCGGAATCCACCGTTTGCTATTTGATGGCGCGACTTTCTCTTTTATCTGACTAATTCCGTATATTTGCAGAGTTAATACTGCAATATCATGAAATCTGTATTTATTAAGGTACTTCGTGTACTGATGCTTTTTATAGTTATTATTTCGTGTGCCGTCGGCTATATTGTTTATGAAGATACGTTGGCCGATTGGTGGATACCTGTCGGAGTGGCTTTGATGATAGCTGCTCTTACAATTCCCCTTTATAAAAAGTGGGCATGGCTGACGGCGGGGGAAGATAAAATACTCAATCTGCTTTCTCATGTGATTTGTGTGGGGGCTGTCAGTTATGCATTGTTCCTTGTGGGCAATTATTGCCTGGCGGATCCAGCTTCGACGCAGGAAGAAAAAGTTATTGTGCAGAAGAAGTATCAGGAGACGCATAAGAAAACACGCAGGGTAGGTAGACGGCGTTATGTGTCGGATGGTGTGCGTAAGGAATACTATCTGCAAGTGGCTTTTGAGAATGGGACGGTGGAAACGTTGCACGTATCACTTTCTACTTATAATAAGACACGGGCAGGCAAAACAAAGACACTGACTTTACAGAAAGGCTTCTTCGGACTTCCGGTGATAACAAAGGGACTTTAAGAAAACGCCATGACATATATGGAAAATAAAAAATTGAGTGAAAGAATGCTTTCAGGAGAAATGTATAATGATTTGTCTGCGGAACTGGTTCAGAGAAGGGAGCAGGCAGTCTTTCTGACTAATGAATACAATGCTACATATGGGAAACCTAAAGAAATCCGTGAAGCGTTATTGGGAAAACTGTTGAAACATATCGGCGATAGTGTTCACTTTGAACCCAACTTCCGGTGTGAATTCGGATTTAATATAAGTATCGGGAATAATTTCTTCGCTAATTTTGATTGTATCATGTTGGACGGGAATCATATTACGATAGGCGATAATGTGTTGTTTGGTCCACGAGTAGGGCTGTACACGGCAAATCATGCACTCGACCCGCAGGAACGTGTCATGGGCGGATGTTATGCCCGTCCGATAACTATTGGAGATAATGTATGGATTGGTGCCGGAGTTCATATTATGGGTGGCGTTACTATCGGACAGAATTCGGTGATTGGTGCAGGGAGTGTGATAACCAAGGATATTCCGGAAAATGTAATTGCCGCAGGAGTCCCCTGTAAGGTAATTCGGGAAATAACCGATAAAGACAAAACCGGATTTTTGCCTTAACGGTTAAGCCTGTTTGGGGAGATATATTGTAAAGTAAAGATGAATACTGCAAGTTATGAATAAAAGAAGTGCTTCATTTATTTGTGCCGGACTTATAGCAATTAGCTGCGTGTCCTCACTCTGTTTTTATGATTACTTCGTAACCGATAGAATCACGGAAAATCCAATATCTTGGATTTTCTACTTTTTTCAACTTTCCATACTGGTGGGACAAATTCGAATGGGTGTTTATGCAATAAATGCACTTCTGCGGAAGAAAAAGGAAGTTGTGTCTCTTTGAGTTATTTTGCCGCCCATGTTTTTTTGCAGAACATTACTCCTTTGCTTCAGACATGGGCAGTATCTTCTATACCGGAATATCCGGTATGGTTGCTGATAAGCCAGGTCATTTTTAGTCTTGTACTTTTCCTTTCTTTGTTGGTCAGTCAGGCTTCATCTTTATTCAAGAATCCGGAATATGTCCCTCGGCTATTAATGGTTGCCTTTTATATCAACTGTGTATATACGGCATTGACTGTCATAGGATTGATTGTCGTATTGTAGTCTTTTTGAAGATAATTTTGTATAGCCAACTAAAAAAGGATTTTTTTTGACCTATATATCGAAATCTGTTTTGTTGCGATTACTCTGGTTTTATAGTAGGAAATGAGTGGATTTGTAGAGTAAATAGTAATCATTTATCGTTTATATTTCTCATTTGGATAGGCTAATTATGAATTATTGCTTATTCTGTTATGTTTTTCTTATTCAATATCCATGATAAACCAAGAAGAAAATGAGTTTGTTCTTTGTCGCGGAATTGTGAAAATGCAGGGGAATGAGAGAAGAAACAAAAGTTGTTTTATCTTTAATAATCAGTAGAGGTAAACCGAAGGTATCAAATTAATTACTGATTCACATAAGTATAGCATGAACTTTTGACTTATAAATTCCACCTGTTTCACCTTATCTCTGAAACATCGATGAATAAGCAGATAGCGGGTGAAAGCGTAGAGAAAATTAAGGTGAAATCTCCCGTTATTGCTTTCACCTTTCAAATTTATTTATACCGATTGCTGGACATATAGAGCCACCGTGCTGAATATATAGATTCAATGCGGTAAGTATATAGATTCAATGTGTTGGATATATAGATCCTGATGGATTATCTATTAATACCTGACAGCGGATTTGCTATTAGCATATTTCGATTAGCTATAAGCATATCCGGATTAGCTATAATGATATTTGTTTTAGCTCAAGGGATATTTTGAAAAGACAGGGTGAAACCGCTGATGTTCAGTTTTACTTGAATTTACCACTTGCTTTCACCCGCTATCTCCTTATTCATCGGTATTTCGACAATCAGGTGAAATCGATGAACGGCAATGATCTCATAGTGGCATTTATAAATGCTGAGAATAGGAGACTGATCATTGTATAGTTATGAATTATGTAACAGATCATTGTGCAATTGCCAGTCAAGAGAGACTATTTTATAGGATAGAGGAAAAAACTAACAGCTTTTTTGTGGGTGATGAAATAAAACCGTATTTTAGGGACGTTATACCGATATTGATGAGTTATCAGAATGTATGTGATGAAAATCAGAATAGAGAATAGAAGGAAATAGCGTAAATTTGCCCAATATTGTCATTAAGTAGATAAGAAAATGAATTAACATAATGCTGAATTTAAAACCGGATGATATAAACATTTCCTGTTCACTGATACATGTGCGACAGGGAAAGGGGAAGGGGAAGAAAGACCGATATACGCTGCTATCCAAACCGTTTATCAATAAACTGGAAGAATATAGGATAGCATATCAGTCGGAAAAGTGGCTTTTTGAACGTGAAGCCGGAGTACAATTCTCTGAAAGTATCGTTTCCAAAAAACTGAAAGAGATAGCCCATGAAGCAGGTATAACAAAAAGAGTATATCCCCACTTGTTCCGCCATTCGTTCGCTACACATTTAATAGAACAAGGAACGGACTTGAAAATCATAAAAGAACTGTTGGGGCATGAAAATATTAAGACAACAGAGATGTACGTCCATATTGCAGACACTTACAAAAGCAAAATTAAAAGTCCGTTGGACGATATTTTAGAAGAAGAGATTTAATAAAATACTTAGAAAAAATAACAGCGAAACATTAAATGACCGCTGTTAGCATAACGTTACCAATAAACAAATAATTGAAATGTTAGATTTTAGCAATACAATGAATAATCGTCACTTCGCTTTGAATGATGTTGAATTGAGAATATTACAACCTGTCTTTTTGGAGTTTCATGCAAAGACAGGATTGAGTATTGATGAATATGGAGATACAAGATTGATACCTCAAAATCTTGAATTACTTATTAATTTGGCAAATGATTATATAAAGACGTTAGATAAACAATCAATGAAAATTGTAATAGAGTTTATTAAGAATTTGCGTCCTATGATAATAGATAAAAACACAATTTGGGTAAGTGGAGATTGAAATATTGGTAACAAGAGAATGAACTGCCTTAACGGTCAGTTATTCACAAACCATTATTCGCAAAGGAAAGAAAATGACTAAAACAATAAATAACATATCAAGTTTTAATCCCCAATTTTGGAGAATTGGAGAACTTGGATTATATGAAACCGAACATTCAATTAACATAAATTCTTTGGACGGGGATTTTGTTGCGTGGTTTGATGTCGGGGATGAAAATTCTCCTACAGAAAAACAACTTGCCGCATGGGAAGAGTTTTGTAAAATCAACCCAATGAATATAAAAGAGATGATTATCGAGGGACTTGTAAAGCTATCAAGGCAAATGAACTTATTGCCTGCTGATATCAACCCCCAATATGGTCCAGGTTACAATCCAAAGGTGGTATCAAGAAACGCAAAGAAAGCTATTGAAGCAATGAGTAAAAACAACAAGTCCATAGGTAAACAAGCTAAATCGGTTTTTCAATGCAATTCTATTGTGATTCCAAAGCAAGAGAAATCCCCTGTTCGGTTTATAGTTATGAACTTTGAAATTGGTCGTCGCCCTTATGAAATGGAAGCTGTTTTTTGTAATGAAAGGATGCTTATGGTCGGTGAAAACTCTGGCATTTGGACTCGCCTTGATTGGATTTATGAATTTAACATCCCGAATTTCAAAGCTGAAACAGCTTTGCACCCATATTGGCAACAGGAATAATATGCGAATAACAAGTGAATGAACTGCCCTAATGGTCAGCTATTCACAAACCATTATCGGCTTAATAAAATGTTTAATTTTTAATAGGAAGAGAAATGAATACTAAAACGAATGATTTAAAGGAAATTATCAAAAAATGGATTGTCAATATTGATAAAACAGAAGAATTGCCTTCTGATATTGTGGCTTTGAGCTTTAATCTTTATGAACCTTATGGCATAGAAATGGTCGGCTCTACTTGGTTTGATGAAAAGGATGAAGATTGGGCATGTGATGAAAGTTTTGAACCAACTCAAAGGAGTTGTCCTGATTTTGAAATCTCAGGCAATCTAAAATGGGAAGAAGTGTTAGAAATTGTTGCACCTATCCTCAAAGATTTAATCAAGGATCTTACTGATTTAAAACTTTTTAAAGTAGAACATATCGCAGTGGGATTTGTAGATGGAGATTTGACTATCATTAAATAATCAATATGCCGATAACATGTGGCTAATCGTACTGAAAGCGATTAGCTGCAAACCATTAGCAACCAATAAAAATAAAAGATATGAAAACATATTGTACAGTACTTTATGAAGGATGGCAGATGCAATGTTGCGGTCAACCATTCAGCATAGGCGATATGGTTAAATGGGATGTTTTTGCTTTTAATAAAACATTAACTGACATCACCCAAACAATAGAATATATCTACGATGCGCATTATGAAACAAGTGACGGACTACTTACTCTACAAGGAACAGTCCATCAAATAAATGCGATTTATACAAAGTATAAATCATCGACCGACAATCCTCAATTATTAGTTCCAGTTTCAAGCCTTCTTAAAAGTCTTGTTAAGGCTGACGGAGATGAAGAAGTGAATGGAATGACCTTCAACTCTTATATTGTAGTGTTGGGAGACGTTAGTATTAAAGAGGTTGCTAACAAACAGCACACCGCTTAAAGCGGCACGCTGCAAACCATTATCAGTCAAAAAAGAAATAAAATGGAAACAAAAGAAATACTAAATCAATTTGGAAAAGATTTCGTCAAAAGCGTAAGGGATAATAGCTTATTTGTTTTTGAAGGAACTGTTTCAGGGCACATGAAAAGTACATCTGACCGGAAACTACATGAAGCCATAAATAACCTTAAAAATGAAGATGTAGAACTCATAAGGCAAATAGTCTATAAAATGGTGGATTCCACAATTCATAATACTCTGTTCTTTTTTGAACAAGATATTGATGATTGGAAGATTTCTAATTCAGAAAAAGATGTGACATCTTTGGCTGACATATCTGATGGATTGTGTGGTGAATTATATTCTCAAGAGGGATGGATTGAGAAATATAGTAAATATAAAAGCTCTGAATAAAAATATGACTGATAACAAACGGCTTAACTTCTGAAAAGTCAGTTAGCCGCTGGACATTAGCAACAATCGTGCGACAAGCAAGTCGCCTCTCTTAATTGTTCAGCACCCTATTTCACGGGTTGAAAAACAGGATGTCTGAACCTGCTGTTCCGTCAGCAGTAGCTTGGAACACATGCATCACCAGCAATGAGGTTGTGTGAAGCTGTTCGACAAAGACCCCGCCGCAAGGGAAGACGAACCGTGAGGAGACTCAACTGCCACCAGCATCAGGTGGCTAAGTGGCAAAGCTGACCGGTATGAGTAAATTAGATGAACCGTCGGGAACTGTCGTGACTAATGAAAGGCTCAAGATGCTGACGAGCCTTGACCAAAATGGTAAGCGGTCGGATAACCTTTCTTGTTGTGAGGGTTACACGGACAAAGCACCGTCGGCAGATGGACAGACCCTAACCCGTCCGTAAGTTGGAGGGCGAAACTTGGTAAGCCCGTATATCTCCTGCCATGAACAGCAGGTAAGCCGAACGCAAGTAAAGCCGAACGGTATGCGGGTATGAGAGGATGGAGAAAGCGAACGCCACCCTTGTAATGAGGGAGGATAGGAATTGAGCGTAGCCATACATAATATAAAATAGCGAAGCGACATCATTCCACTGTGAAAACAGGCAGACTTCCGTCTGGTGTTTCTTTACAAAACGAATGAAGAACTTTTAAATGAAGAAAGGCAAATGAACGAAGTGAAAACACAGTGTGCATCTTCACGCAGGGCAGACCGAAAGGAGCTTGGAACAGTATGGACTGGGACAAGCTACAAGCTGTTGTGCGAAAGCTTCAGGTACGGATTGTAAAGGCTCAAAAGGAAAAGAGATACAACAAGGTAAAATCCTTGCAACGTATCTTGACTACCTCGTTTGCTGCGAAAGCGCTGGCAGTCAAACGTGTCACTTCCAATAAAGGGAAACGAACCGCAGGGGTGGACAATATAAAATGGACTACCCAAGCGCAAAAGCTCGAAGCAGTAACTTCGTTAAAACGGAGGGGCTATAAGCCACTTCCACTGAAAAGGGTGTACATCGCCAAGAGCAATGGCAAGAAACGCCCGTTGGGCATACCCACCATGAAAGACAGGGCAATGCAGGCATTATATCTGATGGCTCTCGAACCTGTGACGGAAACGACCGCAGACCCGAATTCATACGGGTTTAGAAGATACAGAAGCACAGCGGACGCCATAGATGCGCTGCATATAATGTTCAGCCACCAGCCTAACCCGCCACAATGGGTACTGGAGGGAGACATTAAAGGGTGCTTTGACAACATCAGCCACGAGTGGCTTGTGGATAATGTACAAATCGACAAGCAGATATTAAAGAAGTGGCTGAAATGCGGAGCGGTCTTCAACAAGTTACTCTCCCCCACAACGGCAGGGACACCGCAAGGTGGCATTATATCGCCGACGTTGGCGAACGCCACGTTGGACGGAATGGAAAAGATGTTGCTAAAGAAGTACAGGGAAAGATACGTGAACGGAAAACGATATCGCCCCAAAGTCCATTTGGTACGTTATGCGGATGACTTTGTCGTATCAGCTGACACAAGGGAACTGCTGGAACAAGTCAAAGAGGACTTGAAACACTTCTTAGCCGTCAGGGGGCTGGAACTATCGGAGGAGAAAACGCTGATTACACATATCACCGAGGGCTTTGACTTTTTGGGTTACAATATACGCCGATACAAAAAGAACATATTGATAAAACCCGCAAAGAAGAGCGTGAAAAGATTTGTGGAAAAGACTCACGAGGTTATATTCGGGAACAAGACCGCCAAACAGGGGGATTTGATTATGCATCTCAATCCCGTACTGAGAGGATGGGGAAACTACTTTAGGTTTGTATCTGCCAAGAAGACGTTCAGCAATCTGGACTCCATCTTGGTAAGGCAACTCAAGAGATGGGCAAGCAGAAGACATCCCAAGAAAAGCCGCCGATGGGTGAAACAGAGATATTTCAAAACGGAAGGGCGTAGAAACTGGGTCTTTGCCGCAGACTCTAAGAAAGCCGATAAAAAAGAAAGGATAAGGTTGGAACAATTAGCCGACATCCCTATTTTAAGGTATAGGAAAGTTAAAGCGGAAATGAACCCGTTCGCCCCCGAATGGCAGGAATATATGATGTGGAAATTCCGTGCTAAACGAGAACTGACTAAGAGAAAGACCTCAAGGAAAGCGAGTTGAGCCGGTTTAATTTATGAAAATTAAATTTAGAAATGCTTGAGCCGTATGATGGGAAACTATCAAGTACGGTTCTTAGGGGGGAAAGAGGCAGCAATGCCTCCGACCTACCCGATGAAAAACGGAAACAATATGATAAAATACATTTCGGGAGATATATTGCAAAGCAAAGATGAGTACATAGCGCAAGGTGTGGCTGTTGGCTCACAAGAAGGATTAGGAACTGGGCTTGCCTTTAAGCTATCAAGTCAATTCCCTGAAATCCAAAAACTCTTTAAGAAGTACACACGAAACACCAAGTTTCAAGCAGGTGATATGTTTATAGGAGAAATCAAAGGTTTCTCTCCGGGTATAATCTACATCGCTACACAACCGGATATGTATCATGCAGAACTTACATATCTGAATAAAGGCTTGAAACGCTTGAAAAAAGTATGCGAAAGCAGAGGTATTAAAACTGTGTCGCTCCCGAAAATAGGTGCAGGTTTGGGTAAGTTGGATTGGAATAGTGAGGTCAAACCTTTGCTTGAAAGTATTTTATCTGATTGTGAAACTGTATTCAATGTATATGAAGATTACAAGATTGAATACGAAAATTAGCTTATAACAAGCACCTGTGCCACCTAACGGCGGCAAGCTGCATCCCATTAGCAATCACTAAACAAATTATGAATGAAAGTAAAACAACAGATAATAAACTTCTATCAGATACTTAAAGAGTTACCTGATAATGAAGAATATAATGTAGAAGGTATTAGAAATAGAATTTCGATGAAAGCTGATAATCTATTATTTGCTTTGGATAACAAGGATAATCAAGGTATAGATATAGATGCAGAAATATTCTCTTTCTTATCTTTTGTAAAAGGCTATGATATGCCAAGATTTGAGGACAATTATTACCTATTCACAAAAGAAGATTTGGACAGGGAATATAAAGCATTAGGAGATATAGAATTATTAAACGGAAATGAATTAGATTGCTAACAAACAGATAAAGTACCTTAATAGTCGATTATCTGCCGGACATTATGTGCAACTTAAAAATGGAAAAATATGAATGATGTAGAATTTGTCAATTCATTAAAAAAAGAAATAATGGATAACTTAAGTCGATATTTCAACACTCTAAATACTCCATCAATAGAAGGTGGTTATGAGCCTTGGAATGATAGTAAAGAGTTATATAGCCAGTTGAATGAAAAACAGCGAAAAGAGCTAAAAACTTTCGTGCGTTTAGTTATGACAGATACCCTATCTAATGTTTTTGCCAAACTGGATAATGTATCATCCTTTGCCGAACAAGAAGGATTTTTTGAATTAACTCTAAACGGTAAAATAATAAGTGGCGATTTGCAAGAAATATTTCTTATGAAAATAGAAGAGGAGAACAATAAGGCACATAACAATCACCTAAACAGCTAAACGCAGTTAGCTGAAACACATTAGTGTTTAATATGATGAATGAAAAATTAAAAGATAAAGTCGTTGCTATTGAATTGGCAGGAAATAATATATTGATAGCTAATAATAATGACAATTTTAAGAATGAACTTATCAGTCTTGGATTTGAAAAAGTAGAACCATACTATTCTATTTCTATGCCTACTGATGATGTTGAAAAGCGTGCAGTTCTTTTTCAAAAGTTAATAGAAATCGGAACATTATTTTCCAATGGCAAGGATTGGTCGCCCTCTGAAATAGTTAGATATTATCGTGATAAAGGTTTAATAAGAGGTGATTATCTTAGGATAGCATGGAGAAATAAACAAGATTTTGATATTACTACTGAATAGATTCTTAAAATTGCAAGGAATAAACACAACATGCACCTCAATCGCCTTAAAATGGCGATTAGCTGCAACCCATTAGCAACTGAGGTGCGACAAGCAAGTCGCCTCTCTTAATTGTTCAGCACCCATTTCACGGGTTGAAAACAGGCTGTCTGAACCTGCTGTTCCGTCAGCAGTAGCTTGGAACACATGCATCACCAGCAATGACGTTGTGTGAAGCTGTTCGACAACGAACCCGCCGCAAGGGAAGACAGAACCGTGAGGGGAATCAACTGCCGCCAGCATCAGGCGACTAAGGGGCTAAGCTGGACGGTATGGGTAAATTAATTGAACTGTCGGGAACTGTCGTGACTAATGAAAGGCTCAAGATGCTGGCGAGCCTTGACCAAAATGGTAAACGGTCGGATAACCTTTCTTTTGGTGAGGGTTACACGGACAAAGCACCGTCGGCAGATGGACAGACCCTAATCCGTCCGTAAGTTGGAGGGCGAAACTTGGTAAGCCCGTATATCTCCTGCCATGAATGACAGGTAAGCCGAACGTAAGTAAAGCCGAATGGTATGCGGGTATGAGATGGTGGAAAAAGCGAATGCCACCCTTGTAATGAGGGAGGATACGGGATTGAGCCAATGCCTGCGTGACAAGCAAGGTGACATTATCCCGCTGCGAAAGCAGGCTGACTTCTGCCTGGTGTTTCTTTACAAAATGAAGGAAGAACTTTTAAATGGAGAAAAGCAAATGGACGGAGTGAAAACAAAGTGTGCGTCTTCACACAGGGGCAGACCCAAAGGGGCTTGGAACAGCATAGACTGGAACAAGCTTCAAACCGCTGTGCGGAAGCTTCAAGCTCGGATTGTAAAGGCTCAAAAGGAAAAGAGATACGCAAAGGTGAAAGCCTTGCAGCGTATCCTGACTACCTCGTTTGCCGCAAAAGCGCTGGCGGTAAAACGGGTTACTTCCAACAAAGGAAAAAGAACCGCTTGGGTAGACCAAATCAAATGGACTACCCAAGCGCATAAACTCGAAGCGGTTGCTTCGTTGAGACGGAGGGGCTACAAGCCACTTCCACTGAAAAGGGTGTACATTGCCAAAAGCAACGGCAAGAAACGCCCGCTGGGCATACCCACCATGAAAGATAGGGCAATGCAGGCGTTATATCTAATGGCACTCGAACCGGTAACGGAAACAATGGCTGACCCGAACTCATACGGGTTCAGAAGATACAGGAGTACGGCAGATGCCATAGATGCGATACACATATTGTTCAGCCACCAACCTAACCCACCGATGTGGGTATTGGAGGAGACATCAAAGGATGCTTCGACAATATCAGCCATGAATGGCTTGTAGATAATGTACCAATCGACAAGCAGATACTAAGAAAGTGGTTGAAATGTGGAGCTATCTTTAACAAGTTGCTCACTCCTACAACGGCTGGAACACCGCAAGGCGGTATTATATCGCCAACACTTGCAAACGCCACACTGGATGGAATGGAAAAGATGTTGCTAATGAAGTACAGAGAAAGGTACGTGAACGGTAAACGTTACCGTACCAAAGTTCATCTCATACGTTATGCGGATGATTTTGTTGTCTCAGCGGACACAAAGGAACTGCTAGAACAGATAAGGGAGGACTTAAAAGATTTTTTAGCCGTCAGGGGACTGGAACTCTCGCAGGAGAAGACGTTGATAACCCATATCACTAAAGGGTTCGACTTCTTGGGATATAACATACGAAGATATAAAAGGAACGTATTGATTAAACCCTCAAAGAAGAGTATCAAGAGGTTTGTGGAGAAAACGCATGAAGTGGTCTTCAAGAATAAAGCCGCTAAACAGGAGGACTTGATCGGGAAACTAAATCCGGTACTCAGAGGTTGGGGCAACTACTTTAGATTTGTATCCGCCAAGAAGACGTTCAGCGATCTGGACACCATACTGGTGAAACAACTCAAAAGGTGGGCACACAGAAGACATGACAAGAAAACTTGGCGATGGGTAAAAGAGAGATATTTTAAAATGGAAGGGAAGAGAAACTGGGTGTTTGCCACAGACTTCAAGAAAGCCGATAACAAAGAAAGGATAAGGTTGGAACAATTAGCCGACATCCCTATTTTAAGGTATAGAAAGGTCAAAGCAAAACTCAATCCGTTTGACCCGCAATGGCAGGAATATCTTACGTGGAAACTCCGTGCGAAACGAGAACTGACTAATGGGAAAACTTTTAGGAAAGTAAGTTGAGCCGGTTTAATTTATGAAAATTAAATTTAGAAATGCTTGAGCCGTATGATGGGAAACTATCAAGTACGGTCCTTAGAGGGGAAAGCCCCCGAAAGAGGGCTGACCTACTCGATAAAATAATATGATACGAAAATTCATTTCCTATATAAAAGAACAGATTAATAATCAGTCATGTACATACACAATACATGAAAATACGGATTATGTACATAGTATGTATGTTGATATAGATAATGATACTAATTTAGGTCGTGTAACTCTATGGGATGATAATTCTTGTGTTATGGAAATCCTTAGTATCGAAACAGGGAATTGTTTATTCTCCGAAAGATATGAGTTCGCATCTTTTAATGAACTGATCGGGAAATTTGATAATTTCTATTCAATATTATCACAAACAGGGTTACATGATAAGTTAGGAACGGTCTAACAAACAACTAAATACTGAAAACAATTAGCTGAAAACAATTAGTAGCGAATTTAAAAAACAAAATAGTATGGAAGAAGTAGTAAAGAAATATGTAGATGAATGCTTGGGCTTTGTGAAAGAACATAGAGAATATCTTATGTATGTTCCTTTTTACGAGAAACCCATAGAACCTGAAATGCAGGCTTCGTTAGATAATAGCATACTTCAAGGGAAATCGGTTAAGATATATGTCACTCAACCGGAACATACTAATTATATGGTGAACATTATTACGGACAAAGACCATGTATGGAAAGTGATAGATAATCAAATTTCAGACGAGGATATTTCCAAATTAGAAAGTAAATTAAATGTTATCCTTCCGCTTTCATACAAGACCTACTTGAAATATAAACACTTTTATGAAATGTTTTGGGATTTAGATGTTCGTCTATATCCAAAGCCCATTCATTCATGGAATAAAATCCTAATTGAAAATAATAAGGAACTGCAAGAGGAAATTCTTGATAAAGGGTATTTTGCGATAGGTCAATATTCTGATTATGGCGTGATAGCTCTTAAATTGACAGATAATGAGAATAAAGAAGGTGCAATTGTCCTCTTTGATTACGAAACACCTGCAACGGAAGTATTAGCACCTAACTTTATAGAATTTCTAAATCAGATATTGCAAAATCCTAAACCTGTTCTTCAAGAATTAAAAGGTTGGGAGAAAAAAATGTATAAAATGGAATGATGCTACTAACAAGCACTTGTTCCGCCTAATGGCGGAAAGCTGCAACCCATTATCGTCAATATGAATAAAATATGAAAGATGAAGTAAAACAATATATGGATGACTACATTATTGGAAATCCAGACATTGACTTAAACAATTTGTCTGTATTCACACAACCTGATGAACTACACTATCTTGCAAATGTGGTGAATTGGGATATTCACATACCAATGTTTCCCCGATGTGTGTCTTATAATCGTTTTGTGGAACTGGAAAAAGAAATACTTCTCCCTCTGACCATTTTCATCAAAAAGGTTCTGCTAGGCAGTTGTACCGGTATCAGTTTTGTCGATTCCACTCCCTTCCGTGTCTGCCGTAACCAACGAATATTGATTCACAAGACATTCGAAGGACTTGCCGAGCGTGGAAGATGCTCTATGGGATGGTTCTTCGGATTCAAGCTGCATCTGATAATCAATGATAAAGGAGAGATTCTCAATTTTATGTTTACTCCCGGCAATGTGGATGACAGGGAACCATTGAAACAAGGAAAGTTTCTGGAAAACATAAAGGGAAAATTGTGTGCGGACAAGGGATATATCGGCCAGACTTTGTTCGAGAACCTCTTTCTTAATGGTATACAGACGATTACTAAGGTCAAGAATAATATGAAGAACTCCTTGATGAGTATCGCTGATAAGATATTGCTTAGGAAGAGAGCTCTGATTGAAACGGTCAATGACGAACTGAAGAACATCGCACAGATTGAACACTCAAGACATCGTTCATTTAATAACTTCATAGCAAATGCATTGTCAGCGATAGCAGCCTATTGTTTCTTTGAAAAGAAACCCGCCATTGATGTGATTTGTAAATGACGGGCAACTGGCTATGTTCTGATTATATCGAACTCACGTTAATTTATACAGTTTATTCTGTATTTCATTCTTTTTAGAGCAACTGCTTTTTACTGTAATCTTAAATATAGAACATTTGGATTGAAAAGGTTTGGCTATTGGTGCCGTGAAGAGATAAATAAAAAGGCTTCCATAGGTTTGGAAGCCAATTAAACAATTCATTCAAATGTACTAAAATACTTTTATAGTAAGTGTATCATGCTCATATCTTTAATAAATCCCCGTAGTGCGTTTTCAATCTTTTCCACTTGTGCTCTCCGTGGTTTTTTAAGCCCTGAGGCATAATGACCTAATTGTTTTGATTAATACCTGTAATTCTTTCCAAAGCAGCTTTGGTAAAGATGCCGCTATAATACTGCAAGAAAGATTGTACATCAAAAACCCACTCTATATCCATATCACCTTGCAACTCCGCAGGAATCTCATCATTATACTTTTTGTATAATTCAACGGCTGCCAAAATATTATCTTTAGTTTCTTGTACGGTATTGCCTTCGCCGTAAATGCCTGGAATATTTTCAGCCCATGCACCGAATAAGTCAGCGCCTTTTTCAATAGTAACCTTTATTTTTCCCATGTTAGCAAAATTTATAACATCAAAATCAATATATGGTAGAAAATGAGAGAGCTTTATTCAAGCTCCATATCCTTAATAATCTTCTTTCTTAATCCTTCTCCTATCTCTTTAGTGCCGTGCCGATGAAATTCGGATGACTTTACCATATCAATTATTTTTCAACACAACAAAGGTAGTAAAAGTTCTACTATTTGCAAGGGGTGGTAGATTTTTTGCTACCTTTTATAATTATGCCGTAATTTTATTGTCTCACAAGTAGGTCTGAATCCCATATCTTGTCTACAAACAAAGCCCGTTCGTCTCATTTGAAAAACGTGCACTGTCCTGTCCCTTATCTTCGTACCGAAATAAAAAACAGAATAAGTCATGAAGATGAATAAAACTATGTTGTTGGAGAAGATAGCAACCCGTTCGGGAGTATCAATAGATGAATGTGGGGTAGTGCTTAAAACGTTGGAAAGAGTGTTGAGCGAAGAACTCACACGGAAGATGTATCGTTATGGAGGGTGGATACTCTTATTAATTGCTTTATTGGTGTCCGTAGCTGCTTTCGGGCAGACATCGGAACGGAAAAGCCGCCCCGTTCAGACGATTCGCGGGATTGTAGTCGACGGAGACTCGAAGTATCCTATACCGTATGCTACGGTGAAGTTGGCAGGTGCAGAAGGAATGGGGACGACAACGGACAGTCTCGGACGTTTCGCCATCCGGCAAGTCCCTGTCGGGCGGCATACGGTAGAGGCAGCCTTTATGGGCTATGAAACCGGTGTTTTTAGGGAAATACTAGTGACTTCCGCCAAAGAAATCTACTTGGAGATACCTCTGAAAGAGAGTGTGAACGAACTGACCGAAGTAGTAGTCCGCGCCCGAACGAACAAAGAAGAATCAATGAACCAAATGGCTACCACCGGAGCACGCATGTTGAGTGTGGAAGAGGCAAGCCGTTATGCAGGCGGATTTGACGACCCTGCACGCTTGGTTTCCGCTTTTGCCGGAGTAGCTCCCAGTGTTTCCTCGAATGGGATTTCCATTCACGGCAATGCTCCCCATCTGCTGCAATGGAGACTGGAAGACGTAGAAATCCCTAACCCGAATCATTTTGCGGATATAGCCACGTTAGGCGGCGGAATCCTTTCTTCCTTAGCTCGCAAGTACTCGGAAATTCCGATTTCTTCACCGGAGCTTTTCCGGCGGAATATGGAAATGCCGTATCCGGCGTGTTTGACATGAAGTTGCGTAATAGAAACAACCAAAAGAATGAAAATACCATCCAGGTAGGAATCATGGGCATTGACGTCGCATCCGAAGGCCCTTTGAGCAAGAACCATAAAGCGTCGTATATCTTCAACTACCGTTACTCCACCACCGGACTGCTCAATCTTGACGGAGGAACGATGGACTATCAGGATTTGAACTTCAAACTAAACTTCCCGACACAGAAAGCCGGAACCTTCTCCATTTGGGGAACCAGCCTGATTGACAAATTCAAGAGCGACATGGAGAAGAATACTGAAAAATGGGAGTATCTTGGCGACCGCAGCGAGTCACGCGACAAGCAGTATATGGCAGCCGGCGGTATCAGCCACCGCTATTTCTTCAATAGCGACGCATCACTGAAAACAACCGTTGCCGCCACCTACTCGCAACTGGACGGTGGGGCGTCCATGTTCAACCATGCTTTGGAATCCACTCCCTATATGGACTTGGAATCGAAACATACCAACCTGATACTGACCAGTACCTTCAACCGTAAATTCAGTAACCGGTTCACCAATAAGACAGGCTTCACCTACAACGCCATGTTCTATAATATGAACCTCGCCATCGCCCCTTATGAAGCCCATCTGCTGGAAACCGTCTCACAAGGTGACGGCAGTACGAGCCTGATTTCCGCCTACAACAGTTCCTCTGTCGGACTGGGCGACCGCTGGACTCTCAACGCCGGCATCTACGGACAATTTCTGACCCTGAACAATAAATGGTCTGTCGAACCCCGTGCCGGTCTGAAATGGCAAGCCACCCCGAAAGCTACTTTTGCCATCGCTTACGGAATGTACAGCCGCATGGAAAAAATGGACGTCTATTTTGTAAAGACGAAAACCACAGGCGACAAGTCCGTCAACAAAGACCTCGACTTCACGAAAGCCCAGCACATTATGTTATCTTTCGGCTACAAGATTTCCAACCGTATGAATCTGAAAATAGAACCGTATATCCAGTTCCTGCACGATGTTCCTGTAATGGCGGACAGCTCTTATTCCGTGCTCAACCGCTCTGACTTCTATGTGGAAGACGCTCTCGTTAACAAAGGAAAAGGCCGTAACATCGGAATCGACATTACCCTCGAACGCTTCTTGGAGAAAGGATTCTATTACATGATTTCCGGCTCCCTGTTCGATTCCCGCTACCGTGGTGGAGACGGAAAATGGTACAACACGAAGTTCAACCGGAACTATGTCATCAACGGACTTGTCGGCAAAGAATGGATGTTGGGACGCAACAAGCAGAATATCCTCAGCGTCAATCTGAAGCTGACCTTACAAGGCGGCGACCGCTATTCTCCGATTAACGTGGAAGCGACGATGAACCACCCCGACAAAGAAGTGCAGTATGACGAAACAAGAGCATTCTCCAAACAATATTCCCCCATGTTTATCGGCAACTACACCGTCAGCTACCGTATCAACAAGAAGAAAGTATCCCATGAGTTTGCCGTAAAAGGACTCAACTTTACCGGAGCGAAAGAGCACTACGGACATGAATATAACGTGAAAACTGGAAAGATAGATGTCAGCGACGGTTCCACGATACTGACAAATGTGAGTTATAAACTTGAATTTTAGCCAAATGGTATAGAAGCCTTACCGGAAAAAGCTTTATCTTCGTACCCGGGAAGCCGTGTACGCTGGGAATAGCTGATTCCGGTAACAATGTATTCCTTAATAAATCCCTCAATAAAGCGTATGGCAACCGAATCAATGGCAACAAGCAATATCGCAACCGGTAATGACTCTGCCTTTTATATAAATTACTCGTCAGTCCGGAATTCCGGTGGGTACGGTATCTGGTGCTCATTATGGTGCTGGGTACTATTTCCTTCAATCAGGTCTTTATTATTTTTATGGACTACCGGGAGATATTGGGCGCCTGGATTTATATATTTACTTTCATCTATCTGCTCACCTATGTCGCTGTCGTCTGTCTGAACCTCTTTTGGCTGTTCCCGAAATTCCTGCTGAAAAGGCATTACCTCGCCTATTCATTCTTACTCTCTGCCGCAATGATAATTGCGCTGTTGATACAGATGATAGTAGAATATCTGGCTTATTCTCACTGGCCGGAACTCCATGCACGGGGGGCCTACTTTTCAGTCCCCATGATAATGGACTATATCTCTTCTTTTATACTGTCGACGCTTTGCATGATAGGCGGAACGATGACCGTGCTCCTGAAAGAATGGATGATAGACCATCAGCGCGTCTCGCAAATGGAGAAAGCCCACGTGCTTTCCGAAGTGGAGCAACTGAAAGAACAAGTCAGTCCGGAACTCCTCTTCAAGACCTTGCATCATTCGGGAGAACTGACATTAAGCGAGCCGGATAAGGCGTCGAAAATGCTGATGAAGTTGAGCCAGTTGCTTCGTTACCAACTCTATGATTGTAGCCGGCAGAAAGTGCTTCTTAGCAGTGAAATCGCTTTCCTCACCAATTATCTGACATTGGAACAGGGTTCATCGGCGAGATTGAACTATGAACTTACTTCGGAAGGAGAAGTGAACAGAATGTTGGTTCCGCCTTTGCTTTTCATCCCTTTTGTGCAGTATGTCGTAAAGTTGCTGCACGAACGGCAGCTATCGGCTTCCGTTTCCTTAAAAATCCATTTGCAAGCGGAGAGGGGTACGGTTATATTCACTTGCATTTGTCCGGAACTTGACCTCTCTGCGGGCAAAGGACTGGAGCGAATCAGGCAAAGACTGAACTTGCTATATGGCAACCGTTACGAACTGTTATTGACAACGAAGTGCATACGACTGGAACTGAAAGGGGGTGAAGCATGACAATCAATTCTTTTCTGCTAAGTCCTCATTGCAGGATACACAGGCATCTCCTGTTGCAATCGGCTGTCCTGCTGATTACAATCAATGTATTTTGGTACGAGCCTTTGCAAATCGTCTCTTTTTGGAAACGGTTGGCCGGATGCCTGGTCTACTTTTTGTCTATGGACGCGGTGATATATGCGAACTTGTATTTATTAGTACCCCGTTTCCTGCTGAAGAATCGTTTCGGCAGTTATATCGGGGCTGCCATATTTACGAATCTAGTGGTAATCACTTTTCTTTCGATTACCCAGGGGCACTTTTTGAAGTGATTCTGCCCGTCAGGAATCCCGACGGATTTGCTACATTTATCAATGCCTTCTCGGGGATACTTACGATGGGATTTGTCACGGCAGGCTCGGCAGCCATATCACTGTTCACCCATTGGCTGCGCTACAACCTGCGCATTGACGAACTGGAATCCACCACCTTACAATCCGAACTGACGTTTCTCAAAAATCAGATTAATCCGCATTTCCTTTTCAATATGTTGAATAACGCCAATGTCCTGATAAAGAGAAATCCGGAAGAGGCTTCCAAAGTCCTGTTCAAACTCGAAGATTTGCTACGCTATCAAATCAATGACAGTTCGCGCGAAAGAGTCTCGTTAGCTTCGGATATCCGTTTCCTGAACGATTATCTGAACCTTGAAAAGATACGCCGTGATAATTTTCGGTTCACAATGGAGCAAGAGGGGGATATTGAATCTATTTGGATTCAGCCGTTGTTGTTTATCCCTTTTGTAGAGAATGCAGTAAAACATAGTTTCGATAGCGAGCACCCTTCGTCTGTTCGTATCTCTTTCAAAGTAGACGATAACCGGTTGGAGTTTCATTGCGAAAACTCCAAACCGTCCGTTGCCGTGAGCAAAGGCAAGGTGGGCGGAATCGGTCTTGCGAATATTCAGCGCAGGTTAGGGCTGTTATATCCCGACCGCTACCAACTGGAGTTAAAAGAAGATGAAAACCGCTATTCCGTAATTTTAAGTATAACATTATGAATTGTATAATAGTAGATGACGAACCGTTGGCACGCGAAGCCATGAAGTTATTGATAGAAGAGACAGGCAATCTTCAGTTGGCAGGCAGCTTTAACAGTGCCGCTACTGCTTCCGAATATATGGAGCAGCACGGAGTCGATTTAGTCTTCCTGGATATTCAGATGCCGGGGATTACGGGAATTGAATTTGCACGGACGATTTCAAAGCGGACATTGGTTATCTTCACCACTGCCTACACGGAGTATGCACTGGACAGCTACGAAGTGGATGCCATAGACTATCTGATAAAACCTGTCGAAGCGGAACGTTTTCAAAAAGCAGTGGACAAAGCATTGGCCTATCACTCCCTGTTATTGAAAGAAGAAAAGGAAGCCATCGAAACAATCGTCGCCGCCGAATATTTCTTCGTAAAGGCTGAACGCCGGTATTTCAAAGTCAGCTTCTCCGATATTCTCTTTATCGAAGGACTGAAAGATTATGTTATTATCCAACTGGGCGACCAGCGCATCATCACCCGCATGAGCCTGAAAGCCATATTCGACTTATTACCTAAAGCCACTTTTCTGCGGGTGAACAAGTCATATATAGTCAATACCGCTCACATTGAATCGTTTGATAACAATGATATATTTATAAAATCGTATGAAATTGCTATCGGCAACAGCTATCGTGATGACTTTTTCGAGGGCTTTGTGATGCGGCAAAGATTGTGATAATTCATTTTTTTTTGGTTAAATAATTTTCAAATGGTATATTTGTAACCAAAAGAAAGGATATACGTGATTCGCACAACTGAAAACATAAGCATTAGACTGACTGATGAAGCGCAGTTCCGCTTTATATTTGACAAATATTACATAGCCCTATGTATGTTTGCTAATCAGTATGTTGAAGATGATGCGCTGGCCGCTGATATTGTTCAGGAGTGTTTTGTCAAGTTGTGGCAGTTGCGGGACGATTTTATGTATGTCCATCAGATTAAATCCTTCCTTTATACTTCAGTACGCAACAAGTCCCTGAATGAACTGGAGCATACCAAAGTCATGAACGAGTATGCCCAAAAAGTAATGGAAATGGGCAAAGAGTCTTTCTTTCAGGACAAAGTTATCGCCGAAGAAAGCTACCGTATATTGGTGGATGCTATCGACAAGCTGCCGCCCCAGATGAAAAGCATTATGCGGCTGGCTCTTGAAGGAAAAACCAACCCGGAGATTGCGGAAGCTTTGAATATTTCGGGAGAGACGGTACACTCTCAAAAGAAGATAGCCTATCGTAAATTGCGCGGATATTTGAAGGATTATTATTACCTGCTTTTCTACTTTTTATAGTTTCTTTTAAAAAAAATCATTTTTAATACACCCTGCTTTTCAATTCACCTGTTTTAGTATAAACAACGATTAAAACATGTGAATTATGATAAACCAATATTTCTATATCGCAAGGCTCATTGCCAAATATTTATCCGAAGAAATAAAAGAAGAAGAACTGGCGGAACTGACGCAGTGGAGAAACGAATCTGCCGGAAACGAACGGCTCTTTCAGGAAATCTGCCGTGAAGAGAACATAAAGTTGAATATGCAGAAAAGGCAGGCTTTCAGTACGGAAAACGGTTGGGTAGGGGTACAGAGGAAAATACAACACCATCGTTTCAGATACCGTCTGTTGAACGTATGCAAATATGCCGCCATCCTTATTCTTCCGTTGGCTATCGCTACTTTCGCAATTTATAAGAGTAACACTTACGATGCCCCTCATTCGGTAGCTCATGCAACGGAGCAAATCATTCCGGGCGGCAAGAAAGCCACCCTTATGCTGGATAACGGGGAGACAATCGACCTGAAATCCACTTCGGGGGTAGAGCTGAAAGAAAAAGACGGGACAGTTATCCGAGTGGACTCCACCGCATTGAATTACCGGCAGGTTCCTGACCGTTCATCCGATAAACTTGCTTATAATAAGGTAAACGTTCCTCGCGGCGGCGAATACCAGTTGACGTTGAGCGACGGAAGTAAGGTGCACTTGAACTCTATGAGTTCTATCCGCTTTCCGGTTCAGTTTGCGAAAGACTGCCGCCAGGTGGAACTGGAAGGAGAGGCCTATTTTGAAGTAAGCAAAACGGGGCATCCCTTTATTGTAAAAACCAAAGGGATGGATATCGAGGTATTGGGAACTACCTTTAATATATCCGCTTACGCAGATGAGGAATATCAGACAACGCTTGTCAGCGGCTCAGTAAGGGTACAGACAGAAAATGGAAGCAACCGGATTCTGAAACCGTCCGAACAGGCTTGCATCACTCCGGGCAGTAATCAGATAAATGTCCGCAATGTAGACACCGCATTCTACACTTCATGGATACATGGAAAGATTAACTTCAAAGACCGTCGACTGGAAGATATTATGAAAACACTCGCCCGTTGGTATGATATGAACGTAGTCTATGGCGATGAGGCTACAAAGGAGTTGCGCTTCGGCTGCTATATCAACCGTTATAATGAGATAACCCCGCTTGTGGAATTACTGGAACAGACGGGCAGGGTTTCTGTCGACGTGGAAGGAAAAACTATTAAAATATTTACTAATCATTAATCCCTGTTTTATGGAAAAACTACGTAATGTTAACCGACTGGGGAAATATGGAAGACGTCTTTGCATGACATTCCTCTTTCTCTGTATTACGACTTCAGGGCTTATGCAGGCATCAGTGTTTGCACAGGCTACCGTTACAGCCAAATTTAGAAATGTGACACTGAATGAAGTGCTTTGGGAAATTCAGAAACAAACAGACTTTACATTTATTTACAGCACAAGTGATGCGAAGAAAGTCCGGGTGGAAAACCTGAATGTGAAGAATGAACTGATTTCCGAGGTGCTCAACAAATGCCTGCAAAATAGCGGGCTGACCTATACGGTGCATGATGGAGTGATTGCCATCCGTAAGGCTGAACCGGCAAAGGGGCAAGTCGCTGCTGTACAGGAAAAGAGTTATACGATTACAGGTAAGGTGACCGAAGATAATGGCGAACCGATTATCGGAGCCAACGTGATTGTAAAAGGTACGACGAATGGTATGATGACCGACTTGAATGGTAATTTTCATTTGGAAGTAACGGATAAGAAAGTTACTTTGGTGGTTTCTTATATCGGTTACACTTCACAGGAAGTGGTTGTCACTCCCGGCAAGGCGGTTCATGTAGTTTTGAAAGTGGATAATAACCTGTTGGAAGAGGTGATAGTAACAGGATATGGTACTTTTAAGAAATCGGCTTATGCAGGTTCTGCCAGTATTGTAAAGACGGAAGCGGTGAAAGATGTTCCTAACATATCATTCCAGCAGATGTTGGAGGGAGCGGCTCCCGGTGTCAGTGTGAATAGCGGTTCGGGCATACCGGGTTCGTCCACGTCTATCCGTATCCGTGGTATGGGTTCGTTCAATGCTTCCAACTCTCCGCTTTATGTAGTGGACGGTGTTCCTGTATTGTCCGGCAACATCGGTGCATCCGGCAGTGATTCCGGCTTGGACGTGATGTCTACCTTAAATACGTCTGATATCGAGAGCATTACTGTTATCAAAGATGCTGCTGCCGCTTCGCTCTACGGTTCGCGTGCAGCAAACGGGGTGGTTATCATCACTACCAAACAGGGAAAGTCGGGCAAGCCGGTCTTCTCACTGAAATCCGACTGGGGATTTTCTAATTTCGCCATGCCTTTCCGCGAGATAATGGGCGGACAGGAACGGCGGAATATGATTCATGAAGGTTTGCGCAATTACGCGTTATCCTACACCGGCAAAGTAGATGAGGATGCCATGGAAGAAGGGCTGCATCCGGGCATGACCGAGAATGAGGCTTGGGCGTATGCGGATGCGAACATCGACCAGTATGCACCGATACCCTGGTGCGGTTTTACGGATTGGGACGATTATCTGTTCCGTAATGGTAGTCATCAGAATTATGAGTTTTCTGCTTCCGGCGGACAGGAGAAGATTAAGTATTACACCTCTATCGGCTACATGAAGCAGGAAGGTGTTACTATCAACTCCGGACTGGAACGTGTTTCCGCCCGTTTGAACGTGGATTACCAAATGGCTAAATGGATGAATATTGGTGCCAAGATACAATTCTCAAGAGTGAATCAGGATACCTACTCGGAAGGTACTACCTATACTTCTCCCATCTACGGTACACGCAACGGTGCTACTCCTTCCGACCCTGTATGGAACGAGGACGGTACATGGAACCGTGAACTTATCAAGTTGGACGACCGTAATCCTATGTTATCCAATTCCTTCAACTTCAAGAAAGAATATGTAACCCGCTCTTTCAATACTGTCTATGCGACTTTCGACATTTGGAAAGGCATCAAGTTTACATCGACATACAGTTATGACTTTGTGATGAACAAGTCGCGTGCATGGAAAGACCTGCGTACCAGTGACGGTGACGACGACAACGGACGTTTCAGCAAGGACTATAATGATATTACGAATATGACATGGTCTAATATCCTGACCTATCAGACCAAGTTTAAGAAGAAACACAACCTGGATTTGTTGGCAGGTTATGAAATCAACAGCAAGGAATCGGACGGATTGGGTGCTACCATTTCCAACTTCGCACGCTGGGATAAGCCGGAGATAAACAATGGTGTGGTCTATCAAAGTATGGGCGGTTCCAACAAGGCGACCCGCATTGTCTCTTATATCACACGTGCCAACTACGATTACGATAATAAATATTATTTGGGCGCCAGTTGGAGAACGGACGGAAGTTCACGTTTGGCAAGAGAGAACCGTTGGGGAAACTTCTGGTCGGTATCGGGAGCATGGAGAGTCAGTTCCGAGAACTTTATGAAACCTGTTCAGGATTGGTTGAGCGATTTGAAACTCAGGGTGTCTTATGGTGTGAACGGAACGTTGCCTTCTTCCTACTACGGCTATTTGGGATTGAGCAGCCTCACCAGCAACTACAATAATAATCCGCATATCGCAGTCGCAACTGGAGAACAAGGAACTGACCTGGGAAACCAACTATAACTTCAACTCCGGCATTGACTTGGGATTTTCGACAACAGACTGAGTGTTACGTTTGAATATTATATCCGTACCACGAAGAACATGCTTTACAGCCGTCCGTTGTCTTTGTCTACCGGCTTCTCCAGCTACCTTTCCAACATCGGCAAATTGCAGAATAAGGGTTATGAACTGGAAATCCGTTCAACGAATATCGAAACGAAGAATTTCCGTTGGAGCAGCAGCCTGAACCTGGGACACAACTCCAATAAGATATTGAAGCTGGACGGTGACTTGAAGCAAGTGACTAGCGGAACGACTATACATAAGGTGGGCTTGCCTTATTCTACCTATTATATGATTGAATTTGCAGGCATCGATCCGGCAGACGGTGAGCCGATGTTCTATAAAAATTCGACAGACGAGAACGGAAAACTGAACAAGGAGACCACCAAAGACCCGCGTAAGGCGGAAAAAGTAATTTTGCAATGTGCAGATCCTACTATTACCGGTGGCTTTGGCAACAGCCTTTCCTACAAATGGTTTGACTTGAACTTCAACCTGAATTTCTCTTTCGGTGCATGGAATTATGACGGTGCGGCAGGTAAGTTGGAACATGGTGGTGACGGTACACTGAATATTCCTACTTATTACCGGAAACGTTGGCAGAAAGAAGGCGACGAGACTAATATCGAACGTTTTGTAATCGGTCGTTCCATATCTATGAAAGACTATGCCACAAGCCGTCGTCTGTACAGCGGTGATTACGTCCGCCTGAAGAATCTGACTTTCGGCTTTACCTTACCGAAAACATGGACACGGAAAGTCGGTATTGACAATGTACGCTTATATGCGTCGGGCAATAATCTGTTGACTTGGGCAGCGTATGATTACATTGACCCGGAATCGGGTTCGTCTCCAAGTTGGGATACTCCACCGATGAGAACATATACTTTCGGCTTGGAAGTTAAATTCTAAATGCATTAACCTATTAAATGAGTAAGTATGAAAAAGATAAAATATATAGCTTTAGGTGTCTTTGCAACTTTGTTAAGCGGTTGTGGAAATGACTGGCTGGATTTGCAATCTTCCACGGCTATTGAAACCGAAGGTTCGCTGACTGAATTAAGAGATTTTGAGTTTGTGCTGAATGGTGCATATAGCAGTATGCAGTCGTCCAATTATTATGGTGCCGATATGGTGTGTTACGGTGATTTGACGGGGGATGACATGAAATCTTATAAATCTTCCAGCACCAATGTGAATTACTATACATTCAAGTATAACAAAACGAACGGCCCTAGTGGTTTTTGGGGAATGTATTACGGAGTAGCCAAAAATCTGAATATCCTGTTGCGGGATATTGAAAAGATAGCGTTGGTTCCCGACAGGGAAATAACGACTCCGAAACTGGAAAAACTGACCGAACAGGTGTATCATGACGACCTGAAAGGGGAGGCTTTGGCAATCCGTGCCCTGCTGCTGTTTGACGTGACGCGTCTTTACGGCTATCCTTATCTCAAAGATAATGGTGCGTCATTGGCTGCGCCTATCATTGATAAGGTGGTGGAAGACAAGAACTTCAAACCGTCCCGTAATACGACTGCACAATGCTACAAGGCAATCACTGACGATTTGATTGAAGCGGTGAAGTTGCTGCGTCCGGTGAAGAAAGAGGGGAAAATCAATAAATGGGCGGCAATGACTTTGTTGAGCCGTGTCTATCTCTACATGGGAAATAACGGTGAAGCCTACAATGTAGCCACCGAAGCAATCAAAGGCGCGGAGAAACAAGGTTATAAACTTTGGACGAATGACGAATATGCGAAAATATGGGCGACTCCGTTCAACAGTGAGTTATTGTTCGAGATTGTAAACCTGACAACCGACAGCCCGGGTAAATCCTCAATTGGTTATCTCTGCACTAAATACAACCTGATAGCAACGGAAAAGTATTGGAAAAAATACATGAAAGAGAAATCTGATGATGTCCGCAGCCAAATGGTTTCTACGGCAAGCAGCAGCAAGCCTTTTTGTCTGAAATATCCGGCACAGGGAGATAAAAGCTATGAAGATGCCAATATTCCGATTTTCCGCTTGTCCGAACTTTACCTGAATGCAGCCGAAGCTGCGGTGAAAAAGGATGATATAACGAATACCCGCAAATATTTGAAACCGATTTATGCACGTACAGGTGAGAATTTGGATGACTTGTCGGACGATGCCATTATTTTGGATTTAGTGCTTGAACAACGTCGTATCGAATTTTGGGGAGAGGGACAGCGTTTCTTCGACTTAATCAGAAACAATAAGAAGGTGGAACGCACGGACTATTTGAGCGAAGTCCCCGAAGAAGCGCGTTCCTTCGACTGGAACTATTATAAGATAGTACTTCCTGTTCCTAATCACGAAATGGAATACAACGAAAATATGGTTCAGAACCCGGATTATGAATTGCATTGATTAACCGCATTAACGTATAGAAATTATGAAAAAGATATATAGCATTTATTTCCTTTTAGGCTTGTTTATCACAACCCTTTATTCCTGCGGGGAAGACCTGACGCCCGTAGGGCCGGATATAACGGAAGCTACGCACTTTCGCAATGACGGACCTTACCTTTTCTATGAAAACGGTAAACTTAAAATACTGGAAGTAACGAAAGATAATACACTTAGCATCCGTGAAGAGTCCGGCTTGCCTGCCGGTCTGAAACTGGACGTATATTCGGATGATAATAAATTCCTCTTCCAAGTGCCGATTAACAAGATTGAGAACTTTGAGCGTCCGGCATGGAAAGACCAGACTTCCGTGTATGGGAAAACCTTTGCCGTCTCCGACCTTCACGGACGCTTCGACCTGTTTGCCGCTATCCTGAAAACAGGAAAGGTAATTAACGACCAATATGAATGGATATATGGCAACAATCATCTCGTTATTGACGGTGACATCTTCGACCGTGGCGCGGACGTGCTTCCTATCTTATGGCTTATCTATAAACTGGAATTTGAAGCGCAGGCTGCGGGCGGCAGAGTAACGACCATATTGGGCGACCATGAAGAAATGGTGATGCGTGACAATCTGAAATATACGTTTGCCAAATACAACAACCTCTCACAAAAGGCAATGAATATGACTTACGGAAAGATGTGGGGACTAACGAATGTAATGGGGAACTGGCTGCGTTCTAAAAATACTATTCAGATTGTAGGTGATAACCTATATGTACACGCAGGATTGAGCAAGGCTTTCATGGAACGTACGGAGACTATTCCCGAAATTAACGAACTGGTGAGCAAGAGTATCTACCTCACGAAAGAGGAACGGAAGAAGCAATTCCCGGATATAGCTGATTTTCTTTATGATGATGACTATGACGGACCATTATGGTATCGTGGAATGGTGAAAACCAGTAGTAGTTATAATCCAATAAAAGAAGCGGATGTCACTAAGTTATTGGGCGATTATAATATTAAGCGCATAATTGTCGGGCATACGGAAAATAGCCGTATAAAGTTTAACTATGGCGGGAAAGTCTGTGACATTTGTGTCAACCACCCTGACGCTTTTGAAGATGAGGAAACCCGTGCTGTGCTCATTGAAGGAGAAAGCATTATGGCTATGAATGATGAAGGGGAATTGAAGAAGATTAAATAGTTGTAATCACAATAGTTATCAGAAAGAGAAAAGAATATGAAGACTCGTTTTTTAAGATTATTCCTTTCTACACTTGTACTCGTATTAATAAGTTCCGGCATAAGTGCCGGAACTTATCATTCGGGGGATAAGAAGAAAGACCACAAAGAGAAGAAAGAACAGAAGGATAAATTGTCCGGTGACGGGCCTTACATACTTTATCAGCCTGACGGCAGTGCGCGTGTTATCAGCGTTAATAAGAAAGGAAAGATTACCGACAAGACTTATGCTGTATTACCCAAAGATTTCAGTTTTCGTGTCACAGACCACAAAGGAAACTATCCGTTCGATGTAAAACTTCATCCGTTGAAACGACCGGATTGGAAATATACCCGTCCGGAAAAGGTATTTGTGATGTCAGACCCTCACGGAAGATTGAATTGCGTTATCAGCCTGTTGCAGGGAAACGGGGTCATCAATGATAAATATCAGTGGAGTTTCGGCAAAAATCACTTGATTATCATTGGAGATGTTTTCGACCGGGGTAAAGACGTACTGCAAATCTTTTGGTTATTCTATAAACTGGAAGACGAAGCAGCTAAAGCCGGCGGGCACGTCTCTTTCCTTTTAGGCAACCATGAAGCCCTTGTTTTGTCTAACGACCTTCGCTATACAAAAGATAAATACAAGCAACTGGCGCAAAAGCTGGGGAAGGAATATCCTCAACTGTTCGGTTCTGATACGGAACTGGGGCGTTGGCTTGCAACCCGCAATACGATGCAGATTATAGGTACGGACTTATATGTACATGCCGGATTGGGTAAGTTGTTTTATGATAAGGATTTAAGTATTCCTACGGTGAATAGGGAAATGAGCAAGGCACTCTTTATGAGTAAAAAGGAGCGTAAGGCACTTTCTCCACTCACTGAGTTTCTGTATGGTAATGACGGGCCCATATGGTATCGCGGACTGGTGAGGACAGACGAAAGTATAAACCTTTAGAAAATAAAGACCTGCAAGAAATCCTGAAGCGTTATAAAGTAGGGCACATCATAGTGGGACATACTATTTTTAAAGATATTTCCACTTTCTACAATGGGCAGGTTATCGGTGTTAACGTTGATAATAAGGAAAACCGGGAGAAGAAACGTGGTCGTGCCGTGTTGATAGAAGGTAATACCTATTATGTAGTAGGCGATGCAGGCATCCAGCGAAAGTTATATTAGGCTGGGGATTCCGGGTAGCATCCGGAATTTTCGCTACACAGTGATTTCTTGCATAGCATTTCCGCTATAATATAATGCCCTCTGCCAATCTTCAAAAGACTGACAGAGGGCAGTTTCCATGACGAGAAAAAATCGAAGTTTATTGCTTGGCTTCGTTATCTTGTTTCAACAGAAATTCATCAATAGCTTTCTTTAGCTGCTCCTTGGGCATGGCATCTTGCATAATTCTCGGTTCTTCCTTCATCGGAATCAGCAGGGTGGGGATGCTGCGGATGCCGAATGCAGCAACTAAATCCTGCTCTTTATCTACGTTAATCTGATAGATATCCACTTTACCGATATACTCTTTTCTTTATTTATTTTCTCTGATGCAAAGATAGGGGGATTACAGTTCCTGCGAAATGGCAATTTGCTCGGAACACTTGGCGAAATTTCCTTTCGACAGTTAGTTAATGCTAAAAAATGTCTTTTATTCTTTGGAAGAGAAGAAAATAAGCATTACTTTTGCCGCGATAAAATGAGTATTCACCCTTTAAAACAGTTGGAAAGGGTATAAATTATGCTGGAACAATAATATTTTCAAATTAGGACTAAGTTGTCTTGTCGGGAGGATGAGGCTTTGCAACTTTTTGTTTTCTTACGCTTACCGCAATTCTACTATTACGCGGTAATGGTTGATTAGTCCTGCAATCACATTTTTTATTTTTAAAATAATTCACTTCAATGCTGTGAATGGGTGTTTTGTATCCGTTTCCGAAGCATTGGCTATACCGTGTATTACATTGTCTGCCGCCGATGAGGCGGATAGGGAGTGCTGTATGCGAACAGAAAAAAAGTATGGGAATACGATTAAAAGATTTAAGTAAACTGGGATACCGGGATAATGTAGCTCGTAGTCTGGTAGTGGATATTGTAAGCAAACATTGCAAGCATGTCACCAAAGAACAGATTGAAAAGACATTGGGTGATATACTCGAACATCCCGAATCTTATAAAAACAACGAAATTTGGAATAAGCTCGCCGAACGCCTTTCGCCTACTGTGATAGCGAAGGACTTCAGGACTTATGATTTATCGGGCGAGCCGCTTATGTATAAAACCTACGGAGGGAAATTCATCGAGCCGCTCGCCAAACAACAAATGAACCTGGCGATGCGCTTGCCCGTAACGGTAGCCGGAGCACTGATGCCCGACGCCCATGCCGGTTACGGATTGCCTATCGGCGGGTGCTTGCCACGGACAATGCGGTGATTCCGTATGCCGTAGGAGTTGACATCGGCTGCCGGATGAGCCTGACGGTATTTGATGCCGGTGCGGATTTCCTGAAACGGTATTCGTATCAGATGAAGGAAGCCTTGAAGGATTTCACCCATTTCGGTATGGACGGCGGATTGGGCTTTGAGCAGGAACATGAGGTGCTGGACAGGGAAGAATTCCGTCTGACTCCTTTATTGAGGGATTTGCAGGGAAAGGCGGTACGCCAGCTTGGAAGTTCCGGTGGTGGAAACCATTTTGTGGAGTTTGGAGAAATAACTTTGCAAGAACGTAATGTGCTGAATCTTCCCGAAGGAAGTTATGTGGCTTTATTGTCACATTCCGGTTCGCGCGGACTGGGAGCTGCCATTGCCAAACATTACAGCCTGTTGGCGCGTGAAGTATGCCGGCTTCCCCGTGAAGCGCAGCATTTCGCCTGGCTGGATTTGGATTCGGAAGCAGGGCAGGAGTATTGGATGAGCATGAACTTGGCAGGCGACTATGCCCGTGCCTGTCACGAACGGATTCATCTGAACTTGGCGAAAGCACTGGGATTGAAGCCGCTTGCGAATGTCAACAATCATCATAACTTTGCCTGGAAGGAAGAGATTGCTCCGGGACGTATGGCAATCGTGCATCGCAAAGGGGCTACTCCGGCACAAGAAGGACAACCGGGATTGATTCCCGGCAGCATGGCTACGGCAGGATACCTCGTTTGTGGCAAGGGAGTGGAAGACGCTTTGAACTCTGCTTCTCATGGTGCAGGCAGAGCCATGTCCCGCCAAAAGGCGAAGGACAGATTTACGCAATCGGCTTTGAAGAAGATGTTGTCGCACGCCGGAGTGACCTTGATTGGCGGAAGTGTGGAAGAAATGCCGTTGGCATACAAGGACATCGACCGGGTGATGCATACGCAGGAGACACTGGTGGAAGTGCAAGGTAGATTTATGCCTCGTGTTGTACGAATGAATAAGGAGTGATGCGATGAAAGAGAAAGTCTATTTGCAGATAACTTCCGGCAGGGGACCTGCGGAGTGTTGCCGGGTGGTGGCATTGGTGCTTGAACGAATAGTGAGACAGGCACAGGCAAAAGGATTGAAAGTAGAGATGATAGAACGGGAAACAGGTCCGGTGAACCGGACGCTGCTTTCGGCTACAATCTCTCTTCAAGGCGCAGCTAGCAGTGAATTGGTTGATGAATGGGAAGGAACGGTGCAATGGATTGCCCAAAGCCCGTACCGCATTTATCATAAGCGTAAGAATTGGTTTGTCGGCGTACATTCCTTTGTCCTGTCCGAAAGTCAGGAGGCAACGGAACATGATTTCCGTTATGAAACCCTGCGGGCTTCCGGTCCGGGCGGGCAACACGTCAATAAAACTGAGTCTGCTGTCCGTGCAGTGCATATCCCGACAGGGATGAGTGTGGTAGCTTCCGACCAACGCTCGCAATGGCAGAACAAGAAATTGGCTACGGAACGCTTGCTGGTGAAGCTCTCGTCCTGGACAATGGAACAAGCCATGATTCAGGCACAGGAGAATTGGAGCAACCATAATCATCTTCAACGGGGAAATCCGGTGAAGGTGATTCAAGAGTCGCTCATCTAGCTGTGTGATTTAAGAATTTAGTAATTAATTAAAAAAAGAAGAAGAAAATGATATCAGAGAAATATGGTCGTACCTATCACTATCCGTTCTCTCCCGGAACGACTAGTGATGACCGGATTAATCATACGTATTGGGAGGACATCCAACGGATTGGAACATTGGTACATACCGAAAAGTTGGACGGAGAGAATAATTGTTTGAGCCAGTGGGGTGTCTTTGCCCGTTCGCATGCTGCGCCGACCACTTCACCGTGGACGAGGCAACTGCGTGAACGTTGGGAGCTGATAAAGAATGATTTAGGTGATATAGAAATCTTCGGAGAGAATCTGTATGCCGTACATTCTATTGAATATCAGCGGTTGGAAACGCATTTTTATGTGTTTGCGGTTCGTTGCATGGACCAGTGGCTATCATGGGAAGAAGTGAAGTTCTATGCGGCTTTATTTGATTTTCCTACTGTTCCGGAGTTGAAAATAGAGCCTGTTTCCGGTTTGACACCGGAGCTTCTGAAACAGGAAATCATCCATATGTCACAAGAACCGTCGGTCTTCGGTTCTTGCGACCCGTGGACAAAAGAGGCTTGCACCCGTGAAGGGGTAGTCAGCCGTAATATTGAAGAGTATCCGGTAAGCGGATTCGCGCAGAATGTATTTAAGTATGTGCGGAAAGGGCACGTCAAGACAGACGAGCATTGGACGTGTAACTGGAAGCGTGCCCGGCTTACCTGGGAATTTGCTAATGAAAAGGAGGAATAAGTTATGGATTGGAAATTGATAGAAGATAAATCGTGGAGCTCACTCGAACAACAGTTCGGGTGGGTGCGCGAAATGAATACCGTTCCGCAGGATACTCGTTATCATGCGGAAGGAAATGTAGCGGTACACACCCGTATGGTGCTGGAAGCATTGCAGCAATCTGCTGCTTATCAGTCTCTTTCTACTTTGGAGAAAGAAATAGTATGGGCAGCCGCATTGTTGCATGATGTGGAGAAACGTTCGACCTCTGTGGATGAGGGAGAGGGGAGAGTGTCTGCCAAAGGACACGCCCGGAAAGGGGAATACACTGCCCGTACTATTTTGTATCGGGATTGTCCCGCCCCCTTCCATATCCGGGAACAGATTGCGTCTTTAGTCCGTTATCATGGGCTACCCATTTGGTTGATGGAAAAACCGGACTCTGTAAAAAAGCTCTGCGAGGCTTCTTTGCGGGTAGACACTTCATTATTGAAGATGCTGTCCGAAGCCGATGTCAGGGGACGTATCTGTGACGATAAAAAAGAGTTATTGGAAGCTGTGGAACTATTTGAGATTTTCTGCCGCGAACAGGATTGTTGGAACAAACCGAGAGGGTTTGCCACTGATTATGCACGCTTTCATTACTTCCATACAGCGGGCGGTTATATTGATTATGTCCCCCACGAACAGTTTAAATGTGAAGTCACGATGTTGTCAGGGCTTCCGGGAATGGGGAAAGATTATTATATCCAATCTTCCGGCATGGATATGCCGGTGGTGAGCCTGGACGCCATTCGTCGAAAGCATAAATTGAGCCCTACGGATAAATCAGCGAACGGGTGGGTAGTGCAAACGGCAAAGGAAGAAGCTCGGACGTATCTTCGCAAAGGGCAGGATTTTGTTTGGAATGCAACAAATATTACCCGTCAGATGCGGGCACAACTGATAGACTTGTTTGTGGATTATGGCGCAAAAGTGAAAATTGTCTATCTGGAACAACCGTATCACACTTGGCGTCAACAGAATAAGAGCAGGGAATATGCACTTCCCGAATCCGTACTGGATAAGATGTTGGATAAACTGGAGATTCCTTTGTTGACGGAAGCGCATGAAGTGGTGTATCATGTGGTATAATCAAGGAGTATTATACTCCGGCTTTTCAAACTATTTGCAAATCAATTTGCAGGATATTAGGAGAAAAGCCGGAGCTATCATTTATTTCTTGAGTATTCTCTTTAAATAGTCGATACTCGTTAAGTTCACTGTTTCGAAAACACCTTTATAAAACACAGCGAAGTTATTGAAGACACAAGGCAACTCCTTTGCTTTTTCTAGCGTATCCACTTGGATGAAAGATACAGGAACGTCATTTGTTTCACAATACTGTTTTATTCTGTCAATGTATTGAGAGATATAAGGGCATTGCATATCATGATAAATCGTCAGCTCTTTGTTTTCAATTTCTAGCTTCTTGGCGTTTGGCGCAAACTTGGGTGTTGTTCCGTCAAAAGAGAGCAAGCAATTCATATCCATTATCAGTAGTATCGACAACCTCAAAGCCGAACTTCCTGGCAAATGCCTGGTCGGAAAGCCAGCTCTTTTGTTTTTTTGACCCAAGCATACAAACGCCAGATTTACCTTTCTCTTTCGCATCAGCCAGACAATACTCCATGAGTGATTTTCCATACCCTTTTCCTTTGGGACTACCCAGTACCCATAAGCAATACAGATAATAATAGTTGTCGCCGACGATAGGAACCCAAGCTGTTTCAAGAGGGGCATATTCGATAAAAACCGTAGCCTTTGCATTTAATTTTCTAAAGACATGACCTTCGTTGAGCCGGTCGGAAAGCCATTGGCGTTTGGCATCAATACCCGGATGAGACTTCTTACTGCGGATAATGCAACATAAATGCTCGTCGGCAAGGTTTTCATTCGTCAGGTTTATAAAATCAGTATTCATGTGTACGTTTGTTTTAAGTTTGGACATTATCAATTAGTAAGATGTAATTGAGCCTATCTACTATCATTGTTGATTGATTATGAATACAAATGTAGCGAATTTATGTGATAGTATACTTTCCTCGGAAGCTTTTTGTGCAAAACAGAAAAGTAAGAATCGCTATATGATATTCAGATGTAATTTGCAATATTGCAAATTAATTTATATATTTGCAATGACAAAACAAGATTTAAGTTGATACTATCTAATAAGTTGTTATTAAGTGATTTTGTTAGAAAGCATTCGCAGGCGGTTAAACCGTTGAATGCTTGGGTTGAGAAGGTATCGGAAGCTATCTGGCAGAGTCACAATGATGTAAAAGCCACATTTCCCTCGGCAGACTATGTAAAAACGGTAGATATGTGTTCAATATAGGAGGGGACAAATATAGGATTGTGGCTGTTGTATTATTCGTCGGTGGAGTGATGGAACTGAGGTTTGTAGGTACTCACGAGGAATATGATAAAATAGATTGTTCAGAGATTTAATTTTTTGAGCAGTTAGTTGAATTGGGCTAACCAACTTAATAAAAATAATTATGGCAGACAAAAGCATCAACTGCATCACAACACGGGAACAGTATGATGAAATACGTTCTCGTATGGATGTATTAATTAAAGAAGCAACGAAAAAAGGATTGCTGGAGCCGGGAGAGGATAACGAATATGTTCGTGAAATATCCCGTCTTGCTAAACTAAGTGCAGAATATGAAGATAGTTTTTTGAATATTCTGCCTTTGAGAGTGAAAAATCCGCTTATTCAATGTATGGAAGACTATTTTATAGTCGGATTTAAAACAAGGATGCATCGGAATTATTGGGGGTAAATGAGTCTGTATTTAGTCAGATAATGAATGGAAAAAGAAAAATTTCCGTCTCGTTGGCTAAAAAGTTATATACAGATCTTAATATCAATGCAGATTTGATAATTCAAAATTTGTAATAAGTAGAATAATTCAATAAAGGGTAGGCTTATCAAGTCTACCCTTTATTGAATTATTCAGAAAGAATTTGTTTGGAATCGCATGGACTCAGGGCAACCGCTCAATAATCTCTACATAGTTTTGATTTTTTTCAGCTTTTCTCTGAAAAACCTATAAAACCTTTTTTCCTGTGTTGTTCTATGCCTATATTTGTTCTGCAATCTCAAACTATATCGCCATATGAACCTACAAGAGTTTTCATCTTATGTTCCTGATGTTCGTAATGAAAAGAATCAAGTGTATACGGTCGAAGAAATCGTATTTATTGCGATGGTTTCAGTTCTTTGTGGTGCTGAAACCTGGAATGAAATAGAAATATTTGGTAATAGTCATGAAGAATATTTCAAGAACCGTCTTCCTCATTTATCAGGTATTCCCTCAGAAGATACTTTCAACCGTTTTTCACTTTGTTGGATATTGAATGGTTTGAAGAAATTTTCCGCCTTTGGATTAATGATATTTGCAGTCAGCTTCCCGGTGTCGTTGCTATAGATGGCAAGGCTGTATGCCAAACTCCCCATTCAAAGGGGCATGGGATGAAAGATCGTTTATATATGGTCAGTGCATGGGCCGTACGCAATGGGCTTTGTCTGGGACAACAAAAAGTGGATGGAAAATCCAATGAAATAACTGCTATCCCTGAGCTGATAAAGGCTCTTGACCTGGCACAGTGTATTGTGACCATTGATGCTGTTGGTTGTCAAAAAGCAATAACAGAGACAATTATAGATGCAGAAGCGGATTATATCCTGTGCGTTAAAGACAATCAGAAGAAACTCAAAGCTCAGATATTCTCTCTGCTCACAGAAGAAGACCGGATTTATCTGCCTTATAAGCAAAGCTATTTCCAACAGAATGACGGTCATGGCAGAAAAGAATACAGAGAATGTGTTTGTGATGCCGCTTTTTATCCGGAGCATTTTTATGCCGGTTGGAAGGGGATAAAAACTATAGCGAAAATAACATGTGTCAGGCAGGTTGGCAATGCAGAACCAACAACAGAAACAAGATGCTATATTTCTTCTTTGCCACAAGACCCGAAATTGATTCTGGAATCGGTCAGGTCACATTGGCAGGTGGAAAATAACTTGCATTGGCAATTAGATGTTTCCTTTAGAGAAGATTACACTAGAAAAACGGATAATGCAGCAGTTAACTTTTCACTCATGTGCAAAATGGCTCTTATCTTATTAAAGCAAAGTAAAAAGAAGATAGGGATAGCAGGAAAAAGAAAACTATGCGGGTGGGATGAGAAATACAGAGATGAAATACTCGGTATTCAAAGAATTATACCACCCGAAGAATAAAAAGATAACATATAGAGATTATTGAGCGGTTGCCCTGATGCGGAAATGAACTAAATATCTCTTCATATAAAATGAAAAAGTGAAAAACATCTGCCATCTGCAACAAAATTGAGATAATATATTAATTAATAGATTATTACAGCGTTGCAGATACCGTTGCAGATGGTTGCAGATACCTGGTTATCTGCAACACTTTGTATGCCGATAGAAAGCTGTCTTTTAAGAGCAAGGCAACAGTACATATAGCTAAACATCAGCCTCCGTTTCTATACATGGAAACTTTAGTATCCATACGTGGAAACTCCAGTATCTATATGCAGAAACTCCCGTTTCTATGCTTGGAAACGAGAGTTTCCAGCCTGGGAACGGGAGTTCCAACGTAGGGAACTGCTATTTCTTAAGTAGACACTGACGGGATGACCGATACGGCTCGTTTATAGTGTTGCAGATGCCTGGGTATCTGCAACCATCTGCAACAGCATCTGCAACGCTGTAACCATCTATTAATTACTATATTATCTCGATTTTGTTGCAGGTGGCAGATGTTTTTCCTTTTTCATTTTATAAGGAAGGTTATTTTGCTCAAAACCGTCTGAAAACGAGCTTAATGATTTTATATCTAATGGCTAAGTATCAGCCTGCTTCGTCAGCATTATATTTCTCCTTAATTGATGTTGTTACAATAAATTCATTGAAGTTTTCCGCAAACAAATCGAAATCAATATTTTCATCTGCTGAAATCTCTTTTAGCAGATGTTCTACGATATAACATGAAGATATGTTTTTATTTGCGATTTCTTTATTATACTTATTAGCTAAAAATAGGCAGAAACTACTCCAAAACAATGTATCCCGTATATCACACTTCTCTCTTCTTCTTTAGAGTGTGAATGACTTGAGACACATAATAGCCATCCAAGAAACGGAATATATTGTTTATGGTAGGGTTTTCAAAATACATCTTCGGTCTTTTGCAAATCATGCTTAATAATTCAATGGTATTGTTGTGTTCTAATTTATTCATTTCAGAGGTTGTTTTTCTTTGTTAGTTGTTCTATTATTGCTCTATCCATGTTTTGATTTCATTGGAAAAATGTCTATGGAACATTTCTATCCACAATTCATCATTACATTTATCAGGAATACACTATATTTTGCTTTGTCAGCATGATACTTTCTCGTTGTGTGTCTGCTTCCATATAAGACTGGTTTATAACGTTACAACTATCACTAATTAAATGATATTGCCAAAGTTAGAAAACTATTCCGAAAAAAGTAAACAAGTATTTCTTTTTATCTTTTTTTGGCACGGATTGTTCGTTATACATCACGCACATGTTGCGTCTATAAATTCGGCAGACAATTCATTGAAGTTCTCTGCAAACAAATCGAAATTATCATTTTTATCTGCTGAAATTTCTTTTTTTCATCATATCTATCTACCATTCCCCAATCGTACCTTCTACTTTATCTAACGCGTTCGGCACTAACTCGTAAGCCAGTACGAATTGGTCGGGAATTCCGGGGCAGGTAATTCCGAAGTTGGCGGCAGACTGGTATCCGAACCGGTTATAATAATTGGGGGCACCTGTGAGGAATACAGCTTCATAACCCATTTCCGTGGCTAGTCTTAACCCCTCTTTCATAAGGGCGGAGCCGACTCCGAAATCCCTGTATTCCAGTAATACGGAGGGAGCTACTAACAACGCTGTATATCGTTCGCCATTACGCTGCAAAACCGGAGTTTTGGTAAGCATGATATGTCCGATAAGTTTTCCGTCGGTTTCGGCAACCAACGAAAGTTCGGGGATGAAATTCTTTCCCTCACGCAGTTTTGCGGCGAAGTCCTGTTCGTCTCCGTCTTTCACTTTAGCCGTTTCGAAGGCGGTTTTGATTAACTGATAAACTTCGTCAAGGTCTTCCTTTGTCTCTTGTCTGATTTTAAAATTCTTCATGGAATTAAAATTATTTCGACAAAGATATACTTTTCGGGGAATTAACTGAAAATATAGACAATAATTCCGGTAATTACCACATAAGCTAATGCGTACGGAATAGCTGCTTTCAGGATTTCACCCTCTTTGCCTTGCTGGTTTCCGGCGGAAGTGGCAATGGCGATACTTTGCGGGGAGATAATCTTACCACCCGTAGCACCTACCGTATTTGCAGCGGAAAGCCAATCGGGGCTGACATGAATTTGTCCCGCTACACTTGCTTGCAGTTTGCCGAAAAGGATATTGGATGAGGTGTCGCTTCCGGTTATAAACGTACCCAGGCAACCGATGACCGGCGCGAACAGCGGATATAAACTTCCCGTAGCGGTGGCGAGTGCCGTGGCAATAACGGCAATCATTCCCGAAGCGTCCATAATGGTGGATAATCCGACCAGGCAGATAACCGTGACGAAAGTCTTTTTCAACTGTTTCACCGTATTCCAAAGTACGATGAACAAGTCCTTTACTTTTGCTCCCTGTATCAATCCGCCGATGAAAGTACCCACGAAAAGCAATACTCCCGCATGAGTCAGCCATGAAATAGTGTAATTTACGGTAGAAGCATTGATAGGCAGGCTGATTCTCGTAATCCAGTTATTCTCCAATGTGTGGCGCAATCCCGGAAATAGCGGGCTTGTGAGAATAATAAGGAAGAGAATAAGCAGATAAATGCTCCATGCATTCAGAATATCTTTCGTCTTCAACGAACTTTTCCGTGCCTTTTCTTCTTTGGATGCAGTCAGTTTGCCATAGAGAACGATGACGATGATAGACAGGATACTTCCGATGATAGCCGGAGATTCCGCTCCCATATATCTGGCAGCGAGGTATTGGCTGGCTAAAGAAACACTGCCTACCAATAAAGCCAGAAACAGATTTTTGGGGAGTGATTTCAATTTGGGGTCGGTAAGGAAAAGCAGTACAAGCGGAATAAGGAACATGAGGACTGATAATTGCAGTACGACATTGGTACTAAGATTCAGAACATCCAGGTTTGTCTCCTTTGCCAGTACGAGCACCGGAGTTCCGATAGCTCCGAAAGCGGTAGCCACGCTATTTGCTATCAGGCTGACGGTAGCCGAGAATATCGGCTTGAATCCCAAACTGATAAGAATAGCTGCCGGAATGGCAACTGCCGTCCCGAATCCTGCCATCGCTTCCAGTAATCCGCCGAATCCCCAAGTCAATAGCAATACCTGAATACTTTTATCGGTGGAAATGGAAGCGAACTGCTGCTTTATAATCTCCATTTTTTCTGTTTTCAGCAATACGTTGTAGCTGAAAATTGCCATCAATATAATGATTAAAATAGGGGAAACTGCTTTTAACGCTCCATATAAAAAGGCATAGAACAGATTGTCGGCAGAAAAGGCAAAGCCGAAGAGCGCAATCAGCATGGTTACGACTAAGGAAATGATACTACTTTTGTCGCCCGGCATTTTGAAGAATGCCATTAATATGATTAATAACAATACCGGAATGATGGCAAGAATCAAGGTCATAGTGGTCTGGTTTTAAAAGTGAGACGTTCATTTGTTATGAGTATAACAAACAAACGTCTCACTTGGGTCGATGCGGCAAATAGATTTTTTCTATTTATTTCATCTTACATTTTACTATTTCATCTTCACACTTAATATTTGCTGTAACTGTTTCAGGTTCGCTTGAGCTGCTTCGTTACCTAATCGGGCAGCTTGCTCGAAGGCTGCCATAGCCCGGCTGATGTCTCCGTTCAGGAAATTGTAGACTCCGGTATTGTTTATAAATTCGGCGGTCGTATGGTCTGCTTTTTCCATATATTTCACTGCTCTGTCCAAGTCTTTCTGTGACAGGGCGACTGCTCTGCATTCAGGTTGGCTACTGCATCCGTAGGATACATACGTACGGCGATGTCGAATACATTGACGAAGTCCTTGCTGCCTTTCGGATAACTGTTGGCTACCTGATACATTTCATTCAAGCTCAGATATTTCGGATTTTCTATAATGATGACGCGTCCTTGTTCCACATCGAAATTGACAACGGTATAGTCAATCTTGCAATTCACTTTGCGCAGTCCCGGATAGATTTCTTTCAGCATGGTACGATAAGGGACTCCACCGCCTACGCGCATGATTTCCTGTTTCCGTTTGGCGTCGTCGGTTGTATTTCTGATAATTTTCAGGAACGTATCTTTATCCTTCATGGATGAAGATTCGAGAGCTTTCACCAGTCCGTCCCAGTTTTCGCCGCCGAAAGTCACTTTATAAAGTTTGGAAGACGCTTTTTCGTTTTTCACCAAATAGTCTTTCAGAGCTTCCGCACGCTTCTTGGACAGTTGTTCGTTGAACGCCAGCGGACCTTCGGGAGAGGCGAAACCTTCAATTCCGATACCTTTTATAGTCAGATTCTTATCATTCTGAATCTTGTCGAACATGGAATGGATATTTACCAGTTCGGCATGATTGTTCATAAAGTCGGTAAGGATGGCAAACTTGTTGACCGGGAAATCGAGATGCGCTTCGTATTGTTCGCTACGATTCTTTACCACTTCCACCGTAGGCTGGATATAGGCTACGATGGGGGACATGGCACTCAGCCGTTTGGCTTCGGTCGATACGTCGTTGGTAATCAGCTCTTGAGCGTTCATTTCCTGATAATTACCGCATCCGCACAGGTTCTCTACAAGTTGCAGGGACGCATTCGCCATCCACGGTTTATAGGGGATGACTTGTGTATAATTGAATGTTTCCCGCTTGTTGTAAGGAACGATGATGGCGGTAGGCTCCTGTTTGGTCATAGCCAGTCCGCGGATATATGCTTTTTCACGTCTTTTTCCGTTGACGATGATTTCTTGCAGGGGGACATTATGCTGTCCGTCTGTCAATAACGGAGTGAGGCTCAGGCTTCGTGCCGAACCTATGGTAAGGTTCTTCATGTCGAAGGTCATGCCGACATAGAGGGAATTTCCCTGCTGCCACAATGATACATTGGAGAGGGTGAGTGCATCGTTCAGGAATTTCTGGGCGTGTGCCGGTAACAGGGTGGCGACGAGTGCTATAAATAGATAAATAACTTTTCTTTTCATCCTTGTGAGTTTTAGAGAGTTCGATTATTTGATGATATAAATGAAGCTGAGGCCGACTTTGGTCGGGCCGAAGTAATTGCGGTTTTTGTGACCGAGTTTTTCACATTTGTTGTTGCTGGCATATTTGTCATATTTCAGATGAGCATATCCCACACCAATCGTTGCTTCCATGCTCCAGCGCTTACTGATCAGCCATTGATAACCATAAGAGATACCGGCTCCGTAGAAGTTACCCTCATAGCGGTCGTGTCCCAGTCCGAGGAAATTCAGATTGCTGACATTCATTTCTCCGTAATGTCCGTGCAGTCCGAAGAAACTTCCGTTGAAGCGTTCGCAGAGCCAGTAGCGTAGTTCCGGTTGGACAAGCCAGTGTTTTAACTGACGGTCGTTTCCGAATTCCCACGGATTGTAATTGCCGGACACATCGAGGGTGAGTTTCTTCGCCAGTCCTACTTCGAAGCCAAGGTTGGGAGTGGTGGTTGCCCAATAGAGGGCATTGGTCTTGATTGCAAATTTGGGTAAGTAAGTTTCATTCTGCTGCACTTGAGCGCGAATACTTGTGCCGAGTGCGAGCAGGAAACAGGTTGCTAATAGAAATTTAACTGTTCTCATTTTCGTTAGGGTCTAGGTTTTATTAAAATGATGAGTGCTAAACAAGCAAAGGTGGGTGATTGTTGACGCCGCCCGTAAAAAAGAGTTTTTGCCGATAAATTATGTTTAAAGACATAAACGCTAACATTTTCGGAATATCGTACGTTTATTATATAAAAGTGCCTTTGTGTAATCAATGTGACAACATTTTGATTTATAACGGACTATTTTTATGCACACATACATTTTTAAATAAATAGAGCCTATGAAAGAGCTTATCAAGAATCTGGAAGAACTGAACAGAAAAGCAGAAAAAGGCGGCGGAGACGCCCGCATTGAAAAACAACATTCCGTGGGCAAGCTGACCGCCCGTGAACGTATCGATTTACTATTAGAGAAAGGTTCGTTTATCGAACTGGACAAGTTGGTGACTCATCGCTGTACCGATTTCGGCATGGAGAAGCAGAAATTTGCGGGTGATGGCGTGGTGACGGGATATGGCATGATTGGCAAACGGCTAGTCTATGTCTTTGCGCAGGACTTCACAGTCTTCGGCGGCGCCCTGTCCGAGACTCATGCCAGGAAAATCTGCAAAGTGATGGACATGGCGATGCAGATGGGAGCTCCTATTATCGGTCTGAACGATTCAGGCGGTGCACGTATTCAAGAGGGAGTCCGTTCTTTGGCGGGATATGCCGAGATATTTCTCCGTAACTCGATGGCTTCGGGCGTCATCCCGCAGATTAGCGCTATTATGGGCCCTTGCGCGGGTGGCGCTGTTTATTCTCCTGCACTGACCGATTTTATCCTGATGGTGAAGAATTCGGGATATATGTTTATCACCGGCCCCGATGTCGTGAAAAGTGTGACGCAGGAAGAAGTCAGTAAAGACGACCTTGGCGGAGTAGGCGTTCATATGACCAAGTCCGGCGTGGCTCATCTTTCTGCCGAGAACGATATTGAATGTATCAACTATATCCGCGAACTGATTTCCTACCTTCCGGAAATAATATGGAAGAACCGCCGTTTGTGGCTACCAGCGATTCGCCGACCCGATTGACGCCGGAACTCTCAACCTTATTCCTACTAATCCGAACCAACCTTATAATATAAAGGAGATGATTGAAGCCGTAGCCGATGATAATAGCTTATTCGAGTTGCAGTCGGAATTTGCCCCGAACATCGTCACCGGATATATCCGGCTGAACGGAAAGACAGTGGGAGTGGTCGCCAATCAGCCGTTGGTGCTGGCTGGTACGTTGGATATTAACGCTTCTGTCAAAGCAGCCCGTTTTGTCCGCTTCTGCGATGCTTTCAATATTCCTTTGCTGACGTTGGTCGATGTGCCGGGATTCATGCCGGGAGTAGACCAGGAATATGGCGGTATCATCCGTAATGGCGCGAAATTGCTGTATGCTTATTGCGAGGCTACTGTGCCCAAAGTTACGGTGATTACCCGCAAGGCATACGGCGGCGCTTATGATGTAATGAGTTCCAAGCATATCCGCGGTGATGTGAACCTGGCTTTCCTACTGCCGAGATTGCCGTTATGGGGCCGGACGGTGCGGTGAATATCCTGTTCAGGAAAGAGATAGAGAAGTCGCAGACACCCGACGAGAAACGGAAAGAACTTCAAGACGATTATCGCGAGAAGTTTGCCAATCCTTATCGTGCGGCGGAGCTGGGCTATGTGGATGAAGTGATTGACCCGGCGGTAACCCGCCTGCGCCTGATTCGCAGTTTCGAGATGCTTGCCAACAAGCGGCAGTCCAATCCGCCCAAGAAACATTCTAATATTCCGCTTTAATAAATTGAGAGTGGAGAGCTGAGAATGAAGAGTGTTCATTAAAAAGAAAAAGATTATGATAAAGAAAATATTAGTAGCCAACCGGGGGGAAATAGCGATGCGTATCTTCCGTACATGCCGGGTGATGAATATCTCGACGGTGGCTGTTTATACACACGTTGACCGCGGAGCTTTGCACGTCCGCTATGCGGAAGAGGCTTATTGCATCTCCGAATCGCCCGAAGATACTTCTTATCTGAAACCGGAACTGATATTGGCTATCGCCAAAAAGACTGGGGCGGCCATTCATCCGGGATATGGTTTCCTGTCGGAAAATGCGGACTTTGCCCGTCGCTGTGAAGAGGAAGGGGTGATTTTTATCGGGCCGAGTGCGGATATTATCGCCAGAATGGGAATCAAGACGGAAGCGCGTAAGATTATGCGTGAAGCCGGACTGCCGATTGTTCCCGGAACGGAGACGCCTGTACAGGGAATTGATGAAGTGAAGAAAGTTGCCAATGAAGTAGGTTATCCCATTATGCTGAAAGCACTTGCCGGCGGCGGGGGAAAGGGGATGCGCCTGGTGCGTTCCGAAGAGGAAGCGGAAACGGCTCTCCGGCTCTCCCAGTCCGAAGCGGGGACATCGTTTGGCAATGATGCTGTCTATATCGAAAAGTATATAGAGAATCCGCACCATATCGAAGTGCAGATTATGGGCGATAAATATGGAAATGTGGTTCATTTGGGTGAACGTGAATGTTCTATTCAACGACGTAATCAGAAGGTGATTGAAGAATCTCCATCTCCTTTTGTAAAGGAAGAGACTCGGAAGAAGATGCTGAAAGTGGCAGTGGAAGCCTGTAAGAGAATCGGTTATTATAGTGCCGGAACCCTGGAGTTTATGATGGATAAGGAGCAGAATTTCTACTTTCTTGAAATGAATACTCGTTTGCAGGTGGAACATCCGGTGACGGAAGAATGTACCGGTGTCGACTTGGTACGTGATATGATAACGGTGGCTGCGGGTAATCCTCTACCTTACAAACAGGATGATATAAAGTTTAGCGGGGCTGCTATTGAATGTCGTATTTATGCGGAGGATCAGGAGAATAACTTTATGCCTTCTCCCGGTGTGATTACGGTTCGTGAAGCTCCCGAAGGGCGTAACCTGCGTCTGGATAGTGCGGCTTATGCCGGATTTGAGGTCTCGCTGCATTATGACCCGATGATTGCAAAACTCTGCTGTTGGGGACGTACCCGCGAATCGGCCATCTCGAATATGGCTCGTGCCTTGCGTGAGTATAAGATTCTGGGAATCAAGACCACTATTCCTTTCCATCAGCGTGTGTTGAAGAATGTCGCTTTCCTGAAAGGCGAATATGATACGACGTTTATTGATACGCGCTTTGATAAGGAAGACTTGAAACGCCGCCAGAATACCGACCCGACGGTAGCTGTCATTGCGGCCGCGGTGCGGCACTACGAACGGGAGAAGGAAGCGGCTTCGCGTGCCACGACTCTGCCGGTGGTGGGGGAATCGCTCTGGAAGTATTACGGTAAGTTGCAGATGACAGCCAATAATTATTGAATTGAAAATTAAATAAATAGTTTATGGGTACAACGTTAGCTACATATTATGCCAAACTTCAGGATATGCCGGATAGTGAATATAAGGTGGAAATCCTGGAGGACGGGCCGGTCAAGAAGATTGCGGTCAATGGTAAAATATATGAGGTCGATTATAATATGGGTGGTGACTCCATTCATTCTATCATTATCGACCATCATTCGCATGGAGTGCAGATTTCTCCTTCTTCCAATAATTCTTATACAATAATGAATAAGGGAGAATTGTATCAGATTGAGTTACAGGGAGAGATGGAGAAGATACACAATGCACGTTCTGCTGCCGAATCGGTAGGGAGGCAGGTGGTACAGGCGCCGATGCCGGGAGTCATACTGAAAACGTATGTGAAGAAGGGAGACAGTGTGAAACACGGCGACCCGCTTTGTGTATTGGTAGCCATGAAGATGGAAAACGAAATACGTTCGGTGGCGGACGGTGTCGTAAAAGAAGTATTCGTGGAAGACGGCATGAAAGTCGGACTGGATGACCGGATTATGGTGATTGAATGATTCTTTGAAAATAAATGGGATTTTACGTACTTATCTGCAATAAAATATTTACTTTTGGCAGATAAGTACGTATTTATTCCTTATGCCATGGACAACAGTGAACAAACAGAAACGATATTAGTAGAACAATTAGAGCGGCTTAGAAAAGAAAATGAGCAGCTCAAGAAGGAGATTTTAATCCTCAGACAGGAGAAAGAAAGTAATAACTCCGTCAGTTTTAAGGAGAAGTATGCTGTAAAGATACTGGATTCTCTGCCGGATATGCTGACTGTCTTTAATCATAAGGAAGTGGGGATTGAAGTTGTATCCAATGAAGAAACCAATCATGTGGGGGTGACAAATAAAGATTTTGTGGGGATGCATATGTGTGATATGGTTCCAGCGGAAGCTTATCAGAACATACACTCTAATATGCGCCATGCAATTACCACAAGAACCGTATCGGCGGCGCATCATGAACTGGATTTTAATGGTAAACGTAATTATTATGAAAACCGTATTTTTCCGTTGGATGAAGAGTACGTACTGATTATGTGCCGTGATATAACGGAAGGAGTGGCTACACAAAGGCAACTGGAAGTTTTCAAGAGTGTACTGGACAAGGTGAGCGACAGTATTCTTGCCGTGTCGGAAGACGGAACTTTGATTTATGCTAATAAACAATTTATAGAGGAATATGGAGTTACTCAGAAAATGGGTACACAAAAGGTATATGATTTGCCTGTCTCTATGAAAACAAAAGAAGCGTGGGAAAAACGGCTTCAGGAAATACGTGATAATGATGGCAGCTTTGCTTATCGTGCGGCATATGTGCGTAAGGGGGAAAATAAGAAGAGGATTCATCAGGTGTCTACTTTCCTGATTCATGAGAATGATCAGGATTTGATTTGGTTCTTTACTCAGGATATTACGGATGTGATAAAGAAGCGGGATGAGCTTCGCGAATTGAATCTGTTGCTGGATGGTATCTTGAATAATATTCCGGTTTATCTGTTTGTGAAAGATCCGGAAAACGAACTTAGATATTTGTACTGGAACAAGGCTTTTGCCGACCATTCGGGTATTCCTGCTGCTAAAGCGATAGGGCATACGGATTATGAGATATTCCCGTCTCATGAGGATGCGGAAAAGTTTCTCAAGGACGATTTGGAGTTACTTAGGACTCATAAACGTATTGATATGCAGGAAACTTATCTGACGGCTACCGGAGAAGCGCGTATTGTACAGACGCTGAAAGCGCTTGTACCGATGGAGGGGCGCGAACCGTTATTGATAGGCATTTCCTGGGATGTCACCAATCTTCAGAATATTGAGCAGGAGCTTATTAAAGCCAGAATCAAGGCGGAGCAGTCCGACCGGTTGAATAGTGCTTTTCTGGCAAATATGAGCCATGAAATCGGACACCGCTCAATGCGATTGTGGGGTTCTCACAATTGCTGCCTGCCGCCGAGACTGTTGAAGAGAATTTTATTCGGATATTATCAATCAAATTCGGATATCTTGCAACTTATTAATGATATTCTGGATATATCGAAGATAGAAGCGGGTACGTTGGAATATGTAAAACGCCCGATGAATCTTGGTGAAGCCTGCCGGACGATTTATACTATCCATAAGGAGCGTGTGAAAGAGGGGGTGAATCTTATCTTTGATAATGGAGAAGAAGACCTACTAATGGAAGGTGACCCGAATCGCATCATGCAGGTGATAACGAATTTTATCACCAACGCCAAGTAAAGTTCACTTATACGGGTGAGATTCGCTTTGGCTTTGAGCGAATGGAACAAAAGATTCGCGTATATGTGAAAGATACGGGAATCGGAATAGAACCGGAAAAGGTAGACCATATTTTCGACCGTTTTGTCAAACTGAACAGTTTTGCGCAAGGCACAGGTTTGGGACTTTCTATCTGCCGGATGATTATTGAAAAGATTGGTGGAGAAATAGGCGTGAATTCCGAACTGGGTAAAGGTTCGACTTTCTATTTACAATCCTGTGAGGAAGTGGGAGAATTGGGAACGCTTTTCAAGGTAACGAGAACGGAACCTAAAAGCAATCCGGTAAGTCGTTCGCAACAAGTGAAGAGGATTCTGGTTGCCGAAGATGTAGAAAGTAACTTTATCCTGCTAAAGAATATGATAGGAAAGGATTATACTTTACTTTGGGCTAAAGATGGATTTGAAGCCGTAGAAATGTACAAACAGTATTGTCGGACTTGATTCTGATGGATATAAAAATGCACCATGAATGGTTTGGAAGCTACTCATATCATCCGTTCTTATTCCAAAGATATTCCTATTATCGCTCTGACAGCATATGCTTTTGAAGTGGATAAGGAACTGGCTTTAGAAGCCGGCTGCAATGATTTTGTGACGAAACCGATTTCGGATAAGATATTGAGAAGGGCGTTGGAGAAGTGGTCTTTCTGTTTATATGAAGATTAGAGGGAGTTTATTCTATTTTCTTCCTTCATCTCTGTCTCTATCTCCTTTTCTATCACCGGGCTGATGTGTGTGAGATGAATAGGAACGGGATTTTTGTGCTGTAAGAGGTTGATATATAAATTGTTACTACTGCCTGTTTTGGTTTAAAACCAAGGCGCCGTTCCTTTAAAAGGAAGACTCCGTTCCTCACCGAGGAAATAGTCGTTTCGACGTATCGCGGCGGCAGGCGTCGAAGTCTTGTCGCAATCCACCTTGCAAGCATTGAATTTTTTGGCAGATGTACAGAATGAATTGCGGAACAGAATCTTTTAACCCTCTACGATAAAGAGTTCTATTAAAAATATATATCTTTGCAAGACAGGTATTGATTTATAAAAGCAGAGAGTATGAGCAATAAAATTTATCCTATCGGTATTCAGAATTTTGAAAGCCTTCGTCAGGATGGCTATTTCTATATTGATAAAACGGCATTGATATATCAAATGGTAAAGACTGGGCGTTATTACTTTTTGAGTCGTCCGCGCCGTTTCGGAAAGAGTCTGCTCATCTCTACCTTAGAGGCTTACTTTCAAGGAAAGAAGGAGCTGTTTGAAGGACTGGCAGTAGAAAAGTTGGAAAAAGACTGGATTAAATATCCTATATTGCATCTCGACCTTAATATTGAAAAGTATGACACACTGGAAAGTCTGAATAATATACTTGATAAATCGCTGACAGCGTGGAGAAACTTTACGGTGCCGAGCCGTCCGAACGTTCGTTTTCCTTGCGTTTCGCCGGTATCATAGAGCGTGCCTGTAAATTGGCAGGGCAACGTGTGGTCATTTTGGTTGACGAATATGATAAACCTATGTTGCAGGCCATTGGTAATGAGGAACTTCAAAAACAATTCCGAAATACCTTGAAACCGTTATATGGAGCGCTCAAAACAATGGACGGCTGCATTAAGTTTGCATTCCTTACCGGTGTGACAAAGTTTGGCAAAGTCAGTGTATTCAGTGACTTGAACAATTTGGATGATATTTCAATGTGGAATGAGTATATCGAAATATGCGGTGTCAGCGAGCGTGAAATTCACGAAAATCTGGAAACAGAACTCCATGAATTTGCAGCAGCGCGAGGTATAACGTATGACAAACTCTGTGAAGAACTGAGAGAGTGTTATGACGGTTATCATTTTACGCACAATTCAATCGGCATATACAACCCATTCAGTCTGCTTAACGCTTTCAAACGCAAGGAGTTCGGCAGTTATTGGTTTGAAACGGGTACGCCTACCTATTTGGTGAAGTTACTGAAAAAACATCATTATGACCTGGAACGGATGGCACATGAAGAAACCGATGTGCAAGTGCTGAACAGCATTGACTCTGAATCTACCAATCCTATTCCGGTGATTTATCAAAGTGGATACCTCACTATCAAGGGGTATGATGAACGTTTTGGTATGTATCGTTTGGGTTTTCCCAACCGTGAAGTGGAAGAAGGATTTGTTCGTTTTCGTTTTTCCTTTTTATGCAAATGTTAATAAAGTAGAGTCTCCGTTTGAAATTCAGAAGTTTGTTCGTGAGGTGGAATCGGGAGATTATAACTCTTTCTTCCGCCGCTTGCAAAGTTTCTTTGCGGACACTACCTATGAAGTGATTCGTGACCAGGAATTGCATTACGAGAATGTATTATTCATTGTTTTAAACTGGTCGGCTTCTACGTCAACGTGGAATATAATACGAGTGACGGGCGCATTGACCTTGTCTTGCGGACTGATAAATTCATCTATATAATGGAGTTTAAACTGAACGGCACGGCAGAAGAGGCTTTGCAGCAAATTAACGACAAGCGTTACGCCCTTCCTTTCGAAATGGATGAACGTAAACTCTTTAAGATAGGGGTGAATTTCAGTGCGGAAACCCGTAATATTGAGAAGTGGATTGTAGAAACAAAAAACTAGCCCGGTAAATAGTGAGGCTAGTCTTTTGAAGTCAGAAGTCTTTTATTCTTTTATTTCCGGAACCAATATAAACTTCGTATCCGGGAAATATTTCTTCAACCAGTTTTGAATGAAGTTCATCGTATCATTCTGAATCGTTTTATCCTTTACGGTAGGATACATATTATAAAGTACTGTATCCAGTACAATACCGCGCTTTTGTATGGCTTCGAGACTAAGCAGGGTATGATTGATGCTTCCCAATTTGCCGGAAGTGACAAAGATAAGCGGATAGTTCTCTTGGGCGATGTAGTCTATTGTCAGAAGTTCGGTGGTTAATGGAACCATTAGTCCGCCTGCGCCTTCGAGCAGGACAGAGTCATAGCGTTCACTCAATTCTTCCGTAGCACGTTTGATTTTGTCGAAGTCAATGGGACGGTTATCAGTTGGGAAGCGAGATGCGGAGGCAGGATAAGAGAAAATTTCCGGCATAGTCAGTCCTTCCTTGTCTTCTTTAGTGAAGGGAATTCCCATAATACGACGGTGCAAGTCGATATCTTCGGAATGACCGACGTTTCCTGTTTGGATAAACTTTTGAGTGATGGTACGTTGTCCGTTCTTGTTCCATTCACGGGCTAGAAATCCGGTGGCATAGCTCTTGCCGGCATCGGTGTCGATACCGCTTACGAAATATACATTCTGTTTCATACTTCTTTCTTTTTTGCGATGATATAAATAGGATGATAGGTCAGGGACACTGAAGTGCCTTGGGTAAATTCTTGTGTGTAACGTTCACTGAATAACTGCAAGTCACGACGTGTTCGCAGTTGTTGGGAAGGTGAGCCGGATATGCCGGTTACTCCTGTCTGTTTCAAATGATAAAGCACTTTTAGTGGGTTATCGAACGAAAGAGGAATAAGTTCTTCTTCCGAATAGAGTATGTCAAAGTGGGGCGACAAGGCTGTTACAAGTTCTTCTCGTGAACGATAAGGAAGACCGCTTCCTGTTAGTTTACGTATCTCCTTCATATTCTCTTTCCCAAAAGTGCTGAAAGCAAAATAGCCTTGCTTATTAAGCAATGTATTACATCTCTTGAAGAAGTTTTCTGGAGATTCGAACCATTGCAGAGCTGAACAGGAAGTTATCAATGTGCTTTCAGCAGGAAAGGGAACCGTTTCTGCATCTCCCGGAAGAAAGGAAACCTGTTCCTTTCTTAATATATCCTCACAGCAATACTTCATTTCCGGGCAAAGGTCGTTTAGCAATAATTCTTCCGGTCGTAGAGCCTGGAGCAGCATACGGGAATAAATGCCCGTGCCGCATCCGAATTCAATTACTTTAGAACAGGGAAAGGATATGTGTTCTGTAAGCAGGTGAATCATTTTATCTGCAATCTGCTGTACGTTTGCTTTCCTGCGGATAGGTGGGAATGGCTTTAGAGAAACGTTCGGCAATTAGTTGTTTATCCATAAATCAATAATTAGTTGATTTGCATGATTACGTTATGAAAGAGTTCTTGTTGATAGTGGGCGGCTTCTGCATATTCAAGGGAATCCACTTTATTTCTCCATGCCAGCCATTGGTTATCCGGCAGGAAGATACGGTCGTTCTTTCCTATGATGGCTCTTTGCCATGTAAAGTCCGACGGTGGCAATGATAAGTATTGCTTTGTATGGCAGCAAGCTCTTCTTTAAGTTCTTCAACGGGACGTTGGGGAGCTACTGTCTGAAAGGCCTTGTAATCGGCTATTGAGCCACACATGCGTCTTTGAAACTTTTGCAGGGATTGTTCGTTCAATCCTTGCAGGGTTCCTTCGAAAATGGAAGGGGTAATCCCTTTCGTTTCGTGTATAGGATAAAGAGTGCCGTTGATAGCGATACTTTGGGAAAGGGGCAGGGATGGATATTGTTTCATTATCTGAGAAGCTGCCCATATTCCCATTGACCAGGCGATGAGGGTGATTTCGGAATACTCCTGCAAGATGCCGGCATCGAACTCTAATGAACGATAATCATAGCAAATCATCCAATCCTTATCGGTCGGAAAAATGGAGTTTCATCCATTCCCCAGCCTGCGAAGAAAAGCAGTAGATGCTTTTGATTGTTCTTTATGATAAAATGTTGTTTCATCCGTTTATCAGTTTTATGAGTTGGTCGATTTCATGTTCGGTGATGTCCGCTGTCAATGAGAAGCGGATACGTGATGTCCCTTCGGGAACTGTAGGCGGACGTACAGGCAATGCGTAGAATCCTTTGCGTTGGATTTCTTCTGCTTTGCATATAGTATTTTCACTTGCTCCGACAATCATAGGGACAATATGGCTTACCGAAGGGCAGTTATATCCTTTGTCGGCAAGCGCAGTCTTTAGTTTGTTGCTGATTCGCAGCAAATGAGTTCTCTTCTGTTGGAGAGCGGGCAGATGTTTTAATATCCACGAAGTCCATTGAATATTTATAGGCGGAAGGGCTGTTGTGAATATAAACGTGCGCATCTTGTTGATTAGATATTCCCGGATAACTTGTCGGCAGACAATGTAAGCGCCTGCTGAGGCTATCGCTTTCCCGAATGTTCCTACCAGAAAGTCTATATCGTTGATACAGCCCTGTTCTTCAGCGCATCCTAATCCGTTGTTTCCCTGTACGCCGAAAGCATGTGCTTCGTCCACATAAAGAAGAATATTGGAATAGTCCTTTTTTAATTGGACAAGAGCGCGAAGGTCGGCTTCGTCTCCGTCCATGCTAAAGATGCTTTCGGTGACAATAATGATTTGCTCATACGCGTTGTGATTTTCAGAAATCAGTCGTTGCAGTTGGGATAAGTCATTATGGCGATACCGGATACATTTTGCGGATGACAATCTGATTCCGTCTATCAGACTGGCATGTACCAGTTTATCCGCAAGAATCAATGTTTGCGCATTGCTGACGGCAGGAAGAATCCCTGTATTGGCATGATAACCACTATTGAATATAAGTGCGCTTTCTGTTCCGAACATGGTTGCCAGTTGTTGTTCCAACTCCTGATAATCCGTGAAATTGCCTGTAAGCAGCCGGGAAGAAGAAGAGGTAGGCAGAAATGTTTCAGGAGTTATTGTTTTTAAGAATTCCTCTCTTAGCGACAGGTCATTAGCCAGTCCGAGATAATCATTGGAAGACAGATTCAACATTCGTTGTCCGTTCAGAATAACATCCCGTCCATCGTGGATAAGTGGTGGGAGAGAGCGATAGTTCTTCTTTTCTTTTAGAACAAGAAGCTCCTGATTTATAAAGTCTAATGTCATTATTTATGATTTTTGATAACTGGTATTGATTATAGGATGAATAGAAAACATAATTTATTGTTTATGAGATACTTATTGTATCTACGGAATACCCTGTAAGTTCCTCACCGATGAAGGCAGTCTTCCTCACCGGGGAACGACCCTTTCCTCACCGAGGAACAGCCCTTTGCTCACCGAGGAACGAACTTTAGGGAGAAGATGAGAAAATCTTGCCTTTGTATGTCATCTTTTTTGAATAACTTTGAGTAATCCGGAAGTCAATTTACTTAGTTGTTTGGGAGTAATCATGAAAGGCGGCATCAGATAAACCAGTTTGCCGAATGGACGTACCCAAATTCCTTCTTCCACAAAGCGTTGTTGCATATATGCCATATTCACCGGACGCTTCATTTCAATGACTCCCGATTGCCCCTAGTATCCTTACATCAGCTACTTGTGGCAACTCCCGTGCAGGTGCCAATTCTTCTTTTAATTGGTCTTCGATTCGCTTTACATTCTCCTGCCAACCGGATTCAATCAGCAAGCGGACTGATGCGCAAGCCACCGCACAAGCGAGTGGATTTCCCATAAAGGTAGGCCCGTGCATAAAGGCTCCCGGCGCATGGTTGGAAATGGTATCTGCCACCTGATTACTTGCCAAAACCGCAGAAAGCGTCATATATCCGCCGGTCAATGCTTTTCCGATACACATAATATCCGGTTCTACTCCGGCGTGTTCCCAGGCAAACAGTTTGCCTGTCCGTCCGAATCCCGTTGCTATTTCATCGAAGATGAGAAGAAGTCCGTGTTCCCGGCAGAGCTTTTCCGCTTCGCGCAGGTATTGCGGATGATAAAACCACATACCACCTGCTCCCTGCACAATCGGTTCAAGAATGAGCGCAGCCAGTTCTTCCGAATGTTTTTCAATCGTCTCCCGCAAAGGGATAATATCTTCAGGATTCCACTCCCCGTCAAATCGGGAAGTCGGAGCCGGAACAAAATGACGGACGGGAAGTGCCGGGCCGAAGAGGCTATGCATTCCCGTCACCGGGTCGCATACGGACATGGCATTCCAGGTATCACCATGATAACCGGAGCGGATAGTTACAAAATTATTCTTATCCGGCTTTCCTACTGCATACCAGTATTGTACAGTCATCTTCAAAGCTACTTCCACAGCTACCGAACCGGAGTCCGCATAGAATATTTTCTGCATGGACGGTGGAACCAACGGCAATAATAATTTCCCCAGTTCAATGGCAGGGTCGTGTGTCAATCCACCGAACATCACATGAGACATTTTATCCAGTTGGTCTTTTGCCGCCTGGTTCAATACCGGATGATTGTATCCATGCACGGCACACCACCAGGATGACATTCCTTCAATAAGTGTCCGTCCGTCTTCAAGGGTAATGGTAGCACCATCCGCCCGTTTCACTTTATAAACCGGAAGCGGGTCGGTAGTAGAAGTATAGGGATGCCATATATGTTCGCGGTCGAACTGTGAACTTGCGAAATGATACCCTTCTTCCTGAATCATCTTCTTGTCTTCCGAAACTTTAGAACCTAGCGTCGTCAGCAGGTCACCCACAATAGCGGAATTGATGCCGATATACAATGCCTTGCGCATAGCTTCAGAAGAGAGTTGAGAACGTCCGCCGGCAAAACGCAGAAAGGCCGTCGGATTGATGAAACGGAACAAGGCAATCGTCCTGAGAATCTCTTCTTCACTTAGAGGCTTTTCGTTTTCCAACGGTGTTCCGGGTATCGGACTTAGCAGGTTGATAGGAATGGACTGGACATTCAGTTCTTCCAGAGTGAAAGCGAATTCAATCCGTTGTTCCATCGTTTCTCCCATACCGATGATACCACCACAGCAAATATCCATTCCTACACGGCGCGCAGCGTCGAGAGTAGCAAGTTTCTGTTCCTGTGTATGAGTGGAGCAGAGCGTTGAAAAGTAGGAAGGAGCAGTTTCCAGATTACAGTGATAGCGGGTTATGCCTGCTTCATGCAGAGAACGCAGTTCTTCTTCGTCGAGCAAGCCTAGCGAAGCGCAAAGCTGAATTGACGAGTGCCGCCGCATGTGGCGAACTGTATCACAAAGTTGGCTAATCTGTTTGGGAGAGGGCTTCCGTCCGCTGGTGACGAGGGAGAAACGGTTGACGTCTTGGGCTTCATTATATTTTGCCTGTCGGAGACATTCTTCGGCGGGAAGGAGGTCGTAGACCTCGGCTTGCGTCTTGTAGTGAGAGGATTGTGCGCACCATTTACAGTTCTCCGGACATCTGCCGGACTTGGCGTTGATGATGGAACACATGTCGAAGTCGTGCGAAGCACGTGCGACGGTTATTTCATGCGCGGCGGCATAAAGCGCCTCGCTGTCGGCCATGTTGGCCAGCCAAGCGGCTTGGTCGGGCGATATGTCTATGCCTGCCAACACTTGGTCTTTGATTTCTTGAAGTGTCATAAATGTATGATAAGGGATAGTTTGTGCAGCATTCTGCTTGCGAAGGGCAACGTCCACCACATTGATATGCAGATGACCGATTTGGAATTCACGTCCCATGCTCGCGAAAGCGGCATAATTCTTTCTGCCCCAGTAGCGGAAGCGGGAAAGAAAGGTGCGTGTGGTCTGTATATGACGTTGTTTTTTCATTTAGTTCTTGTTTTTAAAGAAAAGAACGGGGCAAATGTACAAAGATTCTTTGGATAAGCAAGCAAGTTTGCGCTTTCTGATGTATGCATTTTTATTTCTTCTTCCTGTATTCCTTGCGCAAATGGAAGTTGAACCCTGCATATATCTGAAGTGTACCGAATCCGTTGTCCAATGAGAAATTGTTCCGGTGGTAATTATAGTTTTCCTACAAAAGACGAGCCGACAAAATATTTCCCGTTATTGTAGACAATGCCTGCACGAATCAGAAAATCGAGATTGAACTTGCTGTACCATTGTTTTCCTTCGTGAGTTTCCGCGTCTACGTCGGAAGCCTTATAGGCAATGGCGGGGGTGAGAGAGAGACATGCCAGGCAATTGCGTGCGAATACCCAGTTGTAGGCATAGCCGAAACTGATATTGGCATTGGTATATTTTATCTTGTTGACTTTCATTCGGGATTCATCCTCTCCTGTATATATTCCGGCAGTTGCTGATAATCAAAGTCAAGATTATGTTTGGAGATAGAGAAACCTGCGATGAATGTTCCTGCATTACGCCGTTGGTTGGTCGACTGGCTGAAAGCGGCAGGATAAGAGAACTTCCGGTTATTGAATATATAATATAAATTCAGTCCTTTGATATCCACTTTCAATCCGTTGAAGTTTTCGGAATAATTGGAAGGAATCTCGTCATAGAATCCCCTGATTTTATGAATCTTATAATTGTTACCCGTACGGCGGTAGAAGATGTCTACGCCCAACTTGGAACTGTAAAGGCTTAAATCAAACTCTGTCCCTTTATTCTTGCGGTTTGTGTTACGATAAATATCATCGACATCGACAGACCATCCCAGAAAAATCCATCTCCAACCGAAGTATAGTCCTATCTTGTTATGTGGATTTGGAGAAAACTGAGTTTCTGTGGCTGGGGCAACTCACTGGTGACCGAATAATACTCGAAGTTGCTGAAATGCGTAGTCATTAACGCATAATTGTAGCGGTTGGGACTGATGTAAAGCGTATCAAAATCACTGAAATTCATGAATTTCTTGATAGCTCTTTTGAAAGCGTTTGGTTTGGCGATACTTACAGAATCTTCCTGCACGCTGTCGGTTACAGAAATATTCTCCTTTCCAGGTTGTGCCTGTAAGGAGAGTGACAATAACAGAGAAATATATAAAATAATCTGTCTTACCATACACTTTTTCGTAGCCGTTATAGATGTTTTTGGTTTTACGAAAGTACTACCTTTCGCTGATTTATGCTAACAATCATCTAAAAAATGTTTCGTTTCCTAAACAAAAAACTTCTATATACTGTTAGTTACAGCAAGCAAATAAATCTTAAGCCACAAAATTATGAGAATCTATTTACGTTTATTAGTAGCGTTTCTGCTGCTTTTCGCAGGAAATGTGTATGCGGAAGCGCAGCAGGAAAAACGCGTGACGGGCACAGTCAGTTCCGAAGGGGAACCTCTGCCCGGTGTTTCCGTACAACTGAAAGGAGCTTCTTCCGGCACCATTACCGATATTGACGGGAATTACTCTATCGAAGCTCCCGTTAACGGTACATTAGTTTTCCGCTTTGTAGGAATGAGGACAGTGGAACAACCGGTCAATAACCGGAATGTGATTAATGTTACGCTGGAATCTGAAAGCAAGGAATTGGAAGAGGTGATGGTAGTAGCTTATGCTACCGCCAAGAAATATAGCTTTACCGGGGCTGCTTCGACAATGAAGGCAGGAGAGATTGAGAAGTTGCAGACTTCCAGTGTGTCGCGTGTACTCGAAGGTACGGTGTCCGGGGTACAGGCGAGTGCTGCAAGCGGTCAGCCAGGTACATATGCGGAAATCCGTATTCGTGGTATCGGCTCTATCAATGCTTCCAGTGCTCCGTTGTATGTGGTGGACGGGGTTCCGTTCGACGGTAGCGTCAACTCTATCAATCCCGATGATATATCTTCGATGACTGTTTTGAAAGATGCTGCTTCGGCTGCCTTATATGGTTCACGTGGTGCGAATGGAGTGATTATCATCACTACCAAGCAGGGACAACAGGACTCAAAGGCAACGGTGAAAGTGAAAGCGTCTTTAGGAGGTTCCAATCGCGCTGTCCGTGATTATGACCGTGTCAGCACGAACCAGTACTTTGAACTGTATTGGGAAGCATTGCGCAATCAGTATGCCAAAAGCTCGGATTATACTCCCGCAACTGCTGCCGCACAGGCTTCCAAGGAATTGGTAACGAAATTGATGGGTGGAGGTCCCAATCCTTATGGACCGCAATATGCACAACCGGTCGGTACAGATGGTAAACTGGTGGCGGGTGCCCGTCCGTTATGGAATTCCGACTGGAGTGACGCTATGGAACAGCAGGCACTTCGCACAGAATTGAATCTAAGTGTTTCCGGTGGCGGTAAAGCCAATCAGTATTTCTTTTCTGCCGGATACCTGAATGACAAAGGTATTGCACTCGAATCCGGTTACCAGCGTTTTAATATTCGTTCGAATATCACCAGCGAAATGACTTCTTGGTTGAAGGGAGGAGTCAATCTGAGTTTTGCACATTCCATGCAGAATTATCCGGTTTCTTCCGACTCCAAAACCAGTAATGTGATTACCGCAGGACGTACCATGCCGGGATTTTATCCGATTTATGAAATGAATATCGACGGTAGTTACAAATTGGATGAGAATGGAGACCGCATTTATGATTTCGGTTCCTATCGTCCTTCCGGTTCGATGGCAAACTGGAATCTGCCGGCTACTTTACCTTTGGATAAATTCAGAGCGAATGAAGGATGAAGTTTCCGGCCGTACTTTCCTGGAAGCTACGATTATAGAAGGATTGAAATTCAAGACAAGTTTTAATTTCGATTTAATAAACTACAATACGTTGGATTATACAAATCCAAAGTTAGGCCCTGCCAAGGAAAACGGGGGTGGCTCCAGCCGAATGAACACCCGTACTTTCTCTTGGACTTGGAACAATATCGCCACGTATGACAAAACAATCGGTGAACATCATTTCAATGTCCTTGCTGGTGTGGAGGCTTATTCTTACCGCTACGATGAACTGACGGCATCACGTTCCAAAATGGCGCAGCCTGATATGCCGGAGTTGGTAGTCGGTTCACAGTTGACCGGAGGTTCGGGATATCGCATTGATTATGCGTTGGTGGGTTATCTGACCCAAGCATTATACGATTATCAAAATAAATACTTCTTCTCGGCATCCTATCGTCGTGACGGCTCTTCACGTTTTGCGCCGGAGACTCGCTGGGGAAATTTCTGGTCGCTGGGTACTTCCTGGCGTATCGACCGGGAAGAGTTTATGGCAAGTACTTCCGACTGGTTGTCTGCCTTGACTCTGAAGATGAGTTACGGTGCGCAGGGAAATGACAACCTCGGTACTTACTATGCAAGTAAGGGACTTTATGCCATTGTTTCCAACTTGGGAGAAAATGCGTTAGTGTCCGACCGTATGGCAACCCCGAATCTGAAATGGGAAACGAACCTGAACTTTAATGTCGGCATCGATTTTTCTCTGTTTAACAACCGTTTTTCCGGTTCGTTCGACTTCTTTACCCGTCGTTCGAAAGATTTGCTTTATTCGCGTCCGATAGCTCCTTCCTTGGGATATGGCTCTATTGACGAAAATGTAGGAGCGTTAAAAAATACGGGTATTGAAATGGTTCTTAATGGAACAATTATCAATCAGAACGGTTGGGTATGGAAGTTGGGAATGAACCTGACGCATTATAAGAATAAGGTGACGGATCTTCCTTTGAAGGATATGCCGAGAAGTGGCGTGAACAAGTTGCAGGTAGGCCGTTCTGTCTACGATTTCTATATGATAGAGTGGGCAGGAGTAGATCCGGAAAACGGAGATCCGCTGTGGTATATGGATGAGAAAGATGCAAATAAGAATCCGACCGGAAGACGTGTCACAACAAACGATTATGGTTCGGCCGACTATTATTATGTCAATAAATCGTCTCTTCCGAAGGTGTATGGCGGATTCAATACGTCTCTTTCCTGGAAAGGATTCGATCTTTAGGCCATCTTTGCTTATAGTATCGGTGGATATATCTACAATCGTGATATTACGATGATTCTACACAATGGTAGTTTGGAAGGACGCGACTGGTCGACGGAGATTCTAAGAAGATGGACTCCCGACAATCGCTATACAGATGTTCCTGCATTGAGTACTACCTCTAATAACTGGAACTCGGCTTCTACCCGTTTCTTGCAGAATAATTCGTATATGCGATTGAAAAACCTGACGCTTTCTTATAACTTGCCCAAACAATGGATTAGTAAGTTGTCATTGAGCAGTGTGCAGGTATATGTACAAGGAGATAATCTGTTTACCATTCATCGGAATCAGGGACTGGATCCTGAACAGGGAATTACCGGTATCACTTATTACCGCTATCCGGCTATGCGAACCATTTCCGGCGGTATCAACGTTTCTTTCTAAATTCAGACTAAATTATGAGAAAAATAAAAATTCAATCCATTTTTGCAGCAGTCGCCGGCCTTTTTTTGGCAACGAGCTGTAGCAGTAGCTTTTTGGATACAGATCCCACAGATGCGGTAAGTTCGGACAAGGTATCTGTACCCGAAAATGCGGAGGCACTTGTAAATGGTGCCTGGTATAATCTGTTCGATTATTCAAGTACCTATGCCAATATTGGCTATCGGGCGCTTCAGTGTCTGGATGATATGATGGCAAGTGATGTTGTTTCCCGTCCGAAATATGGTTTCAACTCTTCGTATCAGTTTAATGATATAGCACTTTCTTCGAACGGTAGAACTGAGTTTGCCTGGTATCTGATATATAAAACGATAGATAATTGTAATACTGCCATTTCTATCAAGGGGGATTCGGAAGAACTCCGACAGGTACAGGGACAAGCATTGGCATTGCGTGCTTTCTGCTATTTGCATCTGGTACAGCATTATCAATTTACCTATTTGAAGGATAAGGATGCACCTTGTGTTCCTATTTATACCGAACCGAGTAATAGTGCAACAGTACCGAAAGGAAAATCGACAGTGGCACAGGTTTACCAGCGTGTTTTTGATGATTTGAACTTGGCGCAGGATTATTTGAAAAACTATGTTCGCAGTGGTGATAACCAGAAGTTCAAACCGAATGTAGCAGTCGTCAACGGTCTTCTGGCTCGTGCCTATTTGCTGACCGGACAGTGGGAAGAAGCTGCAAAAGCTGCCGAAGCCGCCCGTGCAGGATATACATTGATGACAACTACTGCCGAGTATGAAGGTTTTAATAATATTTCCAATAAAGAATGGATATGGGGATTCCCTCAAATTCCTTCCCAGTCGGACGCCAGCTATAATTTCTATTATTTGGATGCCACATACGTCGGAGCTTATAGCAGTTTTATGGCTGATCCTCATTTAAAAGACACATTTACCGAAGGTGATATTCGTTTGCCTTTGTTTCAGTGGATGCGTGAAGGATATTTGGGATATAAGAAATTCCATATGCGTGCAGATGATACGGCTGACTTGGTCTTGATGCGTGCCGCTGAAATGTATTTGATTGAAGCTGAAGCAAAAGTACGTGATGGCGTGGCGTTGGCACAGGCAGTAGCACCCTTGAACACGTTGCGTAATGCCCGTGGAGTAGGGGATTATGAGGTAACAGGAAAGTCTCAGGAAGATGTAATCAATGAGATTCTGATGGAACGTCGCCGCGAACTTTGGGGAGAAGGATTTGGTATTACAGATGTACTTCGTACGCAAAAGCTGGGAGCGTACAGCCTTGTCGGAAGATGAACAAAAAATGGAAGTAGACTGTTGGCAGGAAGGTGGCAGCTTTGCCAAGCGGAATCCATTGGGACATTGGTTCCTTAACTTCCCGAACGGAAAGCCGTTTATAGCAAACAGTACTTATTATTTATATGCTATCCCGCAAAAAGAAATTAACGCTAATCCTAACCTATAAATAGCTCTCTTAATTTTTTGACTTTGACCTTAACTTGTGAGTCGGCATGCATCGTGAGGATGCGTGCCGACTATTTTCTATATTGAGGATCTTATCTTATATTTTCTGTTTTTTCAAATTAGGCAGAAAGAACGTGACCAGTCCCAGCAACGGCATATAAGCACATATATTATAAACATACTCAATACTCGTCTTGTCCGCCAAGTTGCCAAGCACAGCCGATGCAACACCGGCAACTCCGAAAGCAAATCCAAAGAACAGTCCTGATATTAGTCCAAGTTTGGTAGGAAGCAGTTCTTGCGCATAAAGTAATATGGCAGGGAAAGCGGAAGAAAGCATCAATCCCACACAGAAACTAAGGATAATAGTCCATACCAAATTAGCGTGAGGCATTAATAAACTGAATGGGGCAGCTCCCAGAATTGAAGCCCAAATAACATACTTCCGCCCCACGCGGTCGCCCACAGGTCCGCCAACCAATGTCCCGATAGCCGTAGCAACCAAGAATATAAATAAATATAGCTGTGATTCCTGTACCGTAACATTGAATTTATGAATCAGATAAAACGTATAGTAACTGGTCAAACTTGCCATATAGATATATTTCGAGAAAATCAATATCAATAATATCCCGATAGAGATAGCCGTTTTGTCCATAGGCAAAGGGAGATGAACCGGCTTTCTGACACTGACAGTCTGAGCCTTCATCCGATTGAGGTAAGCCTTATACCATTTGCATATCGGATACATGACAGCAATAGCCGCCAACGCGACAAATGCGAATATAAGAAGATGTTGTCTTCCATAAGGGGCTACCAGCAGAGCTACCAGTAGAGGACCTAATGAACCGCCGAAATTGCCGCCTACCTGAAAGAGTGACTGTGCCAACCCGCGTTTCCCGCCCGAAGCAAGGAATGTGATACGCGAGGCTTCCGGATGCAATACGGAAGAACCGATTCCGATTAAAAAGACAGATATTAATATCCAATGAAGAGTATCGGAAAGGGCTAAGTTTATCAAACCTATCATTGTAAAACTCATTCCTATAGGTAACGACCATGCAACGGGATATTTATCAAAAATGATTCCGGTAATTGGTTGAAAGACTGATGCCGAAAGTTGATAAACCAATGTGATAAGACCGATTTGGGCAAAACTCAGTCCTAAATCATCTTTGAATAGTGGATAAGCTGCTGAAACTACGGATTGTAAAAGGTCGTTGAGGCAGTGTGAAAGACTCAATGCGATTAAAATGGAGAATGTTATTTTTCCTACGGGTTGTTCCTGATTCTGTACCATAATACCTGTTCTTTAGAGATGTTCCTGAAAAAATTGGCTGCAAAGGTACGTAAACTTCCTGTTTCTAATATATTTACTACGATTAATTCTATATGATATGAAGAAAGTCTTTGTAATATCTCCCCTAAAACTAAGGATTGTAAATTGTCGTTAATTCATTTTTGACTGACTGAACTATTCGTCACACCTGCTGTTGTTAAATAAAAAAGGAGGATGATATGGGCTTTATTTGGTATATTATTATTGGTATTGTGGCCGGATTCCTTGCAGGCAAAATTATGCGCGGCGGAGGTTTTGGGCTTGTCATAAATTTGTTACTTGGTATTCTTGGAGGTGTGTTAGGTGGTTGGGTATTCGCCCTTTTCGGACTTGCAGCTTCGGGATTGATCGGAAGTTTGATAACTTCTACTGTAGGCTATCTCCTTTGTATATGGATTGCTTCTTTATTTTCAAAAGCTAAGTAAGAAATCTATATATTATTTTTTAATCTAAAAACTGAACTTAATTATGGAATGTAAACATGGAAATTTCTGGATTGGACTTGGAATCGGGTCAATCCTCGGTGCAGTTGTTTATCGTCTTTCACGCACAGCAAAAGCAAAGCAGTTGGAAAGTGATATTTATGATGCTATCCACCGCATTGGTCGTGATGCTGAAGCGGCAGCGGCTTGTGCAGAAAAAAAGGCAATGAATCTCGGACTTAAAGCTGTGGAAACCGGTGCTGAAATTGCTGATAAAGTAGCAGAAGAAGCTGATAAAGTGGCTGGAAAAGCAAAAGAAAAGTTAGGGAAATAATATTCCCGGAATTGGTAGTCAGTTAATATCTAATTGATTACCAATTTCTTTTCCATTCCATTCGTTTTTTATCTATATTGAATATTCTTGTGTGTCCGTACACACATTGTTGTTTTTTCTCTTCTTTTTTATTCTTTTCCGGAATGAAAAGTCTTTCTTTTCTCTTCTTTATTCCCTTTCGGGACTACTTTTTCTTGCTGCTTTTATACTTTTTCTTATGTTTAACAACATATGTGTTTAAACTTGTTTTGATGTAATTAGTTGATAATTAGTATAATAATTGGTGCTGTGTTATCAAGTGTGTGCGCACACACTATTGCTTAATTCAATAATTCATTTTACTTTTGTTAGCGGAAAACAAGATACTTATTAAGAATGGACAAAGAATTCTCAAATATTCGTATTGTGGACATTGCTAAAATGGCAGGTGTCTCCGTCGGTACAGTGGATAGGGTCATTCATAATCGTGGACGGGTATCTGAGGAAAACAGGAAAAGGTGCAGACTATTTTGAGATGGTTCATTATCAGCCGAATCTCATGGCACGTTCATTAGCGTCCAAAAAGCAGTATCACTTTGTTGCAATTACCCCGTCTTTTGTTCAGGGAGAGTATTGGGAAGCCATTTCAGAAGGTATTGATAAGGCAGCTTCCGAGATGGAGTCTTATAATATAACGATTACTAAACTCTTCTTTGACCAGTATAACAATAAGACTTTTGATGATATAGTCCGTAATCTGTTGGATGAAAAGGTGGACGGAGTGTTGATTGCTACGTTATTTACCGATTCCGTTATCCGGCTTTCGCGGGAACTTGACCGATACGAGATTCCCTATATTTATGTCGATTCCAACATTGAGGGACAGCATCAGTTAGCCTATTTCGGTACGGAATCTTATGATGCCGGAGTTATTGCCGCCAGACTGCTGACAGACAGGATTTCTCCTGCTTCCGATATTCTCATGGCACGAATCATCCATAGCGGAAAGAATGACTCTAATCAGGGGAAAAACCGTAGGGAAGGATTTTGCCGTTATCTGAAAGATATAGGCTTCACCGGGAATCTGCATGAAGTGGAGTTGAAAATCAATGACTCGGTGTACAATTTCACTAAACTGGATGAAATCTTTGAAGCAAATCCCAACATCGAAGGAGCTGTTATTTTCAATTCTACCTGCTATATTTTGGGGAATTATCTGAAAGCAAGAGCCATGCAATCGGTGAAACTGGTAGGTTATGACCTTATCGAGAGAAATACACAATTACTTTCGGAAGGTGTCATTACCGCATTGGTTGCACAGCGTCCCGAACGGCAGGGGTATGAAGGAATCAAGTCTTTATGTAGTCATTTGCTATTCAAGCAACATTCGGAAAAAGTAAACCTGATGCCGATAGATATTCTCCTCAAGGAGAACTTGAAATATTATCTGAACAATAAACTGTAAACATATAAATTTTAGAAACCATGAATGAATTATTTAACGTAAAGGACAAAGTCGTTGTTATCACCGGTGGAGCCGGAATTTTAGGTAAAGGAATTGCTGCATACCTCGCTAAGGAAGGTGCAAAAGTTGTTGTACTCGACAGAAGCGAAGAAGCGGGAAAAGCGTTGGTAGAGAGCATCAAGGCTGAAGGAAACGAAGCTATGTTCCTTTATACTGATGTAATGGACAAGGAAGTACTGGAAGGTAACAAGGTAGAAATCATGAAAGCCTATGGCCGTATTGATGTACTGTTGAACGCTGCAGGCGGTAATATGGCAGGTGCAACAATCGCACCGGACAAAACTTTCTTCGACTTGCAGATTGACGCATTCAAAAAGGTAGTAGACTTGAACTTGTTCGGTACAGTATTACCTACAATGGTATTTGCTGAAATCATGGTAGAACAGAAGAAGGGTTCTATCGTAAACTTCTGCTCGGAATCGGCACTTCGTCCGTTGACTCGTGTAGTTGGTTACGGTGCGGCAAAAGCAGCTATCGCTAACTTTACTAAATATATGGCAGGCGAACTGGCTCTGAAATTCGGTAATGGCTTGCGTGTAAATGCTATCGCTCCGGGATTCTTCCTGACTGAGCAGAACCGTACATTATTGACTAACCCTGACGGCTCTTTGACCGACCGTTCAAAGACAATTCTTGCTCATACTCCATTCAACCGCTTTGGCGAACCGGAAGACCTTTATGGAACAATCCACTATCTGATTAGTGATGCTTCTAACTTCGTGACAGGTACAGTAGCTGTTATCGACGGTGGTTTTGACGCATTCTCTATCTAAAATAATCATAATCAGTAATCTGTAAATAGGAATTATATATGTATTTATGTGAACAAACTTGGCGCTGGTATGGGCCTAACGATCCGGTGAGCTTGTGGGATATTAAGCAGGCAGGCGCTACCGGCATAGTAAACGCACTTCATCACATTCCGAATGGTGAAGTATGGACAGTGGAAGAAATCATGAAGCGTAAGCAAATGATTGAAGAAGTAGGTCTGACATGGTCTGTGGTAGAAAGTGTACCTGTACACGAACATATCAAGACGCAGACTGGTGACTTCATGAAATATATCGAAAACTACAAGGAAAGCATCCGTAACCCTGGCGAAGTGTGGCGTAATGGTAGTTACCTACAACTTCATGCCTGTATTGGACTGGACACGTACTGACCTTGCTTATACAATGCCCGACGGTTCTAAAGCGCTCCGCTTTGAGAAAGCAGCTTTCGTAGCTTTCGACCTTTTTATCCTGAAACGTCCGAATGCGGAAAAAGACTATACTCCTGAAGAAATAGCTAAAGCAAAAGCTCGTTTCGAACAGATGAGCGAAGACGATAAGAAACTGTTGGTTCGCAATATGATTGCCGGACTTCCGGGTTCTGAAGAAAGCTTCACAGTAGAGCAATTCCAGGAAGCACTCGACCGTTACAATGACATTGACGCTGAAAAACTTCGTTCCAACTTGATTTTCTTCTTGAAGGAAATTGCTCCCGTAGCCGATGAAGTAGGAGTGAAGCTGGTGATTCACCCGGACGACCCTCCTTACACAATCTTAGGCTTGCCGCGTATCTTGAGTACGGAAGAGGATTTCAAGAAATTGATTGAAGCCGTACCTAACGAATCCAACGGTCTTTGCCTGTGTACAGGTTCTTTCGGCGTACGTGCCGATAATGACCTTGCCGGTATGATGGAACGTTTCGGTGACCGTGTGAACTTCGTACATTTGCGCAGTACACAACGTGACGAAGAAGGTAACTTCTATGAAGCTAACCACTTGGAAGGAAATGTAGATATGTACAGCGTAATGAAGGCTCTTATCCTTCTGCAACAACGTCGTAAATGCTCTATCGCTATGCGTCCCGACCACGGACATCAGATGATTGACGACTTGAAGAAGAAAACAAACCCCGGATATTCTTGCTTAGGCCGCCTTCGCGGATTGGCGGAACTTCGCGGTTTGGAAATGGGTATCGCTAAGTCTATCCTCTAATCGGAGTACATAATTAGCACTTTATCATAGAAACACTATGGCTATTATTGATTGAAATAATAGTTGTAGTGTTTTTTATTTGTCCTTTTTTGTCGTCACCGATTGAAAGATAATTGAATCAATCAAATAAATCTCTGACGTGCGTATCTTTATCAGCCTTTTTTGCCGGTTTCGCTTTCTTTGGTTCGGGAATAATAAGTAATGCAATTTTGGCACAGGCCTCGGCATCAGCAAGTGCGTGGTGATGATTCTCCAAGTTATATCCGCATCGTTCCGCTACCGTATGTAACTGATGATTGGGCAGCTCTTTTCCGAATACTTTCCTCGAAGTACGGCAAGTACAATAAAACTTATAGTCAGGATAAGTCATATCATATAATTCGTGAACCGCACGGAGACAACCTTCGTCAAAGGGCTGTTGTGCGCTACAAGCGGCAGCCCTTCTATCAGCGGCTTGATTTCAGCCCATACATCGGGGAAATCTTCGGCTTCTATCGTATCGTCATAAGTTAGTCCGTGAACAGCCGTTGTCCATTGCGTGTAATAATTAGGAGCAGGACGAATCAGCCGATAGATTTTATTCACAATCTTACCGTCCCTCACAATGACAACACCGACACTGCATACGCTGGTACGTTTGCCATTGGCTGTTTCAAAGTCGATCGCTGCAAAATTTTTCATTGCTTCTTTTGTTTTTTCCGTGGCAAAGATAGTATAAAAAATGAGGTTGGAAAAATATAATAACAGGATTGGTAAACAGAGAGTTTTGGTTAAAAAATGAACTAAAACAGGCATAAGGAAAAATATTTCTCCAAAAAATCTCTCTATTACGGAATTTGTCGTATTTTTGCTCTACATAAACAAAGGACATGAGCAAAACATACTTTAAATCTACATACCTTTTAATTTTCATTCTTTCCTTGTTCGTTTTTATAAGTGGACTAAACTACAAACATTGGTATGCCACTAATAATTTGTCTTCCAAGCGTATTTCCCTAATCTATTCCATGTCTATAAATGATATCGGTAATAAAAACATGGAGAAGCTGTTGTGCCAGGAGTTCCGGCAACAAGGAATAGAGCCCATATTTGATACGTTTTATCTTGATTGCAATAAATTTAATGAGAAAGAGGAAGTGGAGCATACAAGGAAATATTTGGAACTGCTTGAAAGTAAATCCACAGATCTTATTCTGACTATTGGCGACCATGCAATCTATTCTCTTTATCCACTCGTCATCGGTTGTTATCTTCCATTCCTGTGGTAGCTTTGTAAATGTACATTTTCCAAATGAAGAATTGATAGAAGAATACGATTCGCAGAAAGTGTATGTATTGCGTGACAGTCCTGACCTGAAACGTAATATTGATTTTATAAAAACATTGTATCCCCATACCGATATGGAGATTTATTTATAACATAGACCTTACTTCCTCGGGCATAAATCTTTGCTAAACTTTCCAGAGTGGTTGACAGGAAAATGTAAGAGTGCTGGGTTACCA